>JAESGV010000011.1_pt1 | contig 844453 bp, 797 predicted proteins | sample 9269781 | NCBI WGS metagenome assembly JAESGV01 (sample SAMN15741586, study PRJNA653496) | algae metagenome | isolation source: Tildeniella torsiva UHER 1998/13D and co-occurring heterotrophs from... | place: Slovakia: Slovak Paradise National Park, Hrabusice, Kosice Region | collected 2000-01-01 | reverse complement strand
CTTGAAAGCCGGGCTGTGGTTCCGGCGCACACGTCTCGTCATATCCGCTCCTGTTCACGACAATCATGCCGCGTTCAGGCCGAAAATCCACTCATGCCCGCTGTTCAGATTCCCCGAGCCAGCTCTCTTTGCACGCCAGTCCCGGGAGGCTTCGGGGCACCGCCCTGGGGACATTACGATCCCTGTGCGAGGAGCTCGCTGGACCGGTCTTATGGCTCACGCCTTCGTCCCATGCCTCAGTAGACGCGACAACCCGATGAGGGGCACTGGCGTCTAGGGCTCGCGGCGGGGGATGGCCTTCGACCCGATAAGCGCGGCCCGGAGCCCAAAATCGCCGACAAGCGGAGCGCCACGGGGCGTGCGGGCAGTGGCTCAATCTGCCCGCGCCGCATCCTGGCTCAACGGATGCGGCTTGCTACCCAACGCGCCTCGCGGCGCTCCGCTGCCCCTCGTTGATGACGCCTGCGTGCGAGCGCGGGCGGGGATTTCGGCTGTACGGTTTCGAGGGAAGGCGCGGGGAACCCCTCTCCAGTAAGGAGAGGGGCAGGGGAGAGGTGTCGGCCCCTGGACCAGCGGGGCGCAGACCTCGCCGCTGCCGACGCCGAGCCTCATGCGGAGAAGGGCCGACACCTCTCCCTGCCCTCTCCTTACAGGAGAGGGTTCTCTGTCGCGGTTCCGTGCGCGGCGGCGAAGGGCGCGGGGAACCCTTCTCCCGGATGGGAGAGGGGCAGGGATGAGGGACCGCCGCTGATCGTTGAAACGCGACGGCGCCGTGGCGCCTGTTTGCTGTGACGGCAGGCCCTCATCCGGCGCTCCACGCCATCGTCTCCCATCCGGGAGAAGGCAAGAGGCGTCGCGGCTCTGGCGCCTCTCCACAAGGGGGAGGGGGCGGCGCGGTGTGGTACGTCCTCGTCACGCGAGGCCGGGCGCACGCCCAGGCCTCACGAGGCCGCCGCTCAGAACTCGTCCCAGCCGGAGGAGGCGTGCGCGTTGACGGCCTTCTTCATCGGGGGCTGTGCGGCGCGCGCGGCGGGGGGCGTTGCCGGTCGCGCGGCACGGGGCTGCGCGAAGGCGGACTGGAGCTGGCGCTGCAGACCGGTCGCGCTCGAGGCCGCGACGGCGCCGCCCGCCTCGGTGCGATAGCCCGCCACGAGCTGGTTGAGCTGGGCGATGCGATCGGCCAGGGCGTTGGCCGAGGCCGCGCTTTCTTCCGCAAGCGCCGCGTTGGACTGGGTCATCTCGTCGAGATGGGCGACCGTCTGGCTCATCTCGTCGATGCCGTTGGCCTGCTCGCCGCCGGCAGCCGAGATATCGGCGATCGTCGAGGCCACCTTTCGCGAGGCATCGAGGATGACGGTCAGGGATTCGCCCGCCTTGCGCACGAGCTTGACGCCCTCGCCGACCTCCGCATTCGAGGACGAGATCAGCGACGAGATGTCCTTGGCGGCCTCGCCGGAGCGCTGGGCGAGGGTGCGGACCTCGCTCGCCACGACCGCGAAGCCCTTTCCGGCGTCGCCGGCGCGCGCGGCTTCCACCGCCGCGTTCAGGGCCAGCAGGTTCGTCTGGAACGCGATGTCGTCGATGACGCGGGTGATCGCCTGGATCTTCTGGGAGGCATCCTCGATGCGCGCCATCGCCCTGACGGCCTCTCCGGCGATGTCCCCGCCGGATTGCGCGGCGCCGGTCGCCTCGGAGGCCAGGGTGGCCGCGTTGCGGGCGTTGTTGGCGGAGGCCTTGACGCTCGCGGCCAGTTCCTCGGTCGTTGCCGCCGTCTCCTCAAGGCTGGAGGCCTGTTCCTCGGTGCGCTTCGACAGATCGTCCGCGCCCGACGAGATTTCCTTGGCGGCCGTGTCGATGCCCTGCGCGGCGGCGGCAACCTCGCCGACGAGGCTCGCGAGCGTGTCCACGAGCGCGTTCACGCCTTCGCACAGCGATGTGTTCTTGGGGTTCAGGTCCTGAAGCGCAATCCGCCGGGTCAGGTCGCGGGCCTTGGCCGCTTCGACGACCGTGCCGACCTCGGCGATCGCGAACTCCATCTGCTCTTCGTTTTCCTTGCTGGCGGTGATGTCGGTGGCGTATTTCACCACCTTGATGGGCGCGCCCATCGCGTCGAGGATCGGGTTGTAGCTCGCCTGAATCCAGACGGCCTTGCCGCCCTTGCCGATGCGGCGATAGCGGCCCTCCTCATACTCCCCGCGCCGCAGCTTCTCCCAGAACTGGCCATAGGCCGTGCTGGAGCTTTCCTCGGCGTTGAGGAAGATGCGGTGATGCCGCCCGACGATCTCCTCGAGCGCATATCCGGTCACCGCCAGAAAGTTGGCGTTGGCGTGCAGGATCTTGCCAGTGAGATCGAAGGCGATGACAGCCTGAGCCTTGTCGAGGGCCGCGAGCTGGCCCTCCATGTTGGCGATCTCCGTCTTGTGCGCGGTGATGTCGGTGGCGAACTTCACGACCTTCTTGACCCGTCCGCCCGGGTCCATGACAGGCGTGTAGACGGCCTGAAGCCACAGGCGCTTGCCGCCCTTGCCGATCCGCAGGAACTGATCCTCAATCGCCTCGGCGGCAGCCAGTCTCGGCCAGAAGCCCTGATAGTCCGGGCGGGTCCGCTCGGCGGCTTCGACGAAGATCGAATGATGCTGGCCCTCGATCTCGGCCAGCGAGTAGCCGACGGCCTCGAGGAACAGGTCGGTCGGCTGGCTTGGCCGGGCCTCTTTCCTTCGACCCTCTAAAAATCGCCCGAGAAGTTTAAATTTTCGTGAATTGAAAATATTCACTGCAACGGCATCTGCGTCATGCTTGTCGTTCGATGTGTGAGTTGTCAGTAATATTATGTGTGTGCTGTAGATTAGCACATCGCTCCATGATAAAAATATGAATTCTACGTTCTTTGATTTGAATTTATCGCTAGGTTAATCGACGCATGTCCCGCGTTTCGGGTGATATATCGCTTTCGTTCCAATGTTTTCTCTGCCGCAATTTACGTCATTTTGGCAGAATGGGCGCGGTTGTCTTTTGGGCCTGGATCGCTCATTCTTTTTTCACTTTCGGAACGTGCTGAGCGTTATTGGCTCGTGGCAAAACACAACATCATCGATCTCACGCTCAAGCGTCGCACCAAGGTTTTGCGGTCGGAGATTGGCACCCAGGCTTATACGGTCGAGCATGTCGAGACGACGAACCCCGTCGATTACGAGTTCTCGGTCAGGAGCGACCGGCATTTCCTGGCCCTGCACGATCTGGTTTTCGACGATGGTCTGATGCGGGTGGAGGGCGAGAAACCGCGGCGGGGCCGCGATCTCCGGGAAACGCTGACGTTTTTGCCGGCTGGCATCGCCGTCGAGGGATGGTGCAAGCCCACCGACCGTCCACAGGCATTCAGCGCCCTCTATATCGAGCCCGATGCCGTTTCCGAGGCTTTGCAGGGGCAGTCGTGCTGGAGCCGGCCGGAAATCTACTTTCAGTCGCCCGCGCTGCTTGGCGTCTTCACGCAGCTCAGGGAGGTCCTGAAGGGGGCGCCGCCGTTCAAGGAGCTTCTCGTCGATTCCCTGGGACAGGTGGCTGTCGCCACCTTCGCCAGCCTCCAGTCCGCCAATGGGCCAGCGGTGCGGCCGGACCGGAAACTGGAGCGACTGGAACTGCAGAGGATCGACGCGTATCTGCGGGAGAACATTGCCCTTGATATCCGGCTCGACGACATGGCCGGCGTCCTCGGCATGAGCAAGTTCCACTTCATCCGCTGCTATCGCGCGACGACAGGCCGGACCCCGTATCGCTCCCTGCTGGATTTGCGGTGCCAAGTCGCGGTCGATGCGTTGACATCGGGGCGCGCCGCCGGCGAGGCCGCGGTCGCTGCAGGGTTCGAGAACGCAGCCCAGATGTCGCGCTCGCTGCGCGCCACGCTCGGGATCCTGCCGCGCGACATCCGCGGGTGACCCTCAGCCGCAGCGCCTGCTGCCGAAACCCTGTGCCCGGCGCTTCGGGGTCGCCAGGCGATGCCGCTCCCTGATCTTCGACGGTGCTGCCGTCCGGGAGGCAAGCCATAGGTGGGGTGGGAGCGGCTGGCGAGGCCGGGCGCCGGGACCCTCGCGGTGTCTGCGCGCCCTTCTGCGGGAGAAGGGGCCCCGCGCTGCCGGGGCGGGGGCGGTTGCAGGGGAGGGGCGGCTTCGCGGCTTGCCCTGCCGGCCCGGTCATGGCATCGCTCCCGCCAACCGATGAGGATCGATATCATGGACAAGACCGAACTCGCCAAGCTCGAGGGCTATCTGCGGCGCACCTTCAACAACCACGGCATCAGCGTGCGCGCGCGGATGAAGAAGAACGATTCGGCCGAGGTCTATCTCGCCGACGAGTTCATCGGCATCATCCATGTCGACGACGAGGACGGCGATCGCTCGTTCAACTTCACGATGGCGATCCTGGACGTCGATCTCGAAGACTGACGGGATTTCGCGAGGGCTGCCGTCCGAGGCGGCCTTCTGCGCTTCCGGTGCTCACGGACACCAGTCCGCTCCGCATCGGTTCTCGAACGCAACGCCAGCCGGCTCACCCTGACGAAATCCCGGTGTGGATGCCGACGATCAGCGCATCAGGCCGTCGATGGTGCGGCGAACGCCGCCGAGCATCAGCTCCCAATCGGCGATGATCGCGCGCGGGAAGCGGATGTTCACATCCATCCCGCGATGGCGGAAGGTGACCCGGCAGGGCTCGTCGAGATCGGGCCGGGTGACATCGGTCTTGATCCCGTCGAGCGGGCAGCGCGCGGCGAAACCGCGCCCGTCGGGCACCGAGACATAGAGCTCGTCGTTCTCATAAGGCGACCCCTTGCGGAAGCCGCGCACGACCAGTCCGCCGGGGTTCGACCAGACGGTCGGCGTCAGGAAGCGGGCATAGACCGAGAGCTGCGTCTGCGGGTCGTTGACCTTGTCCTGCGGGCTCAGCGTGATCAGCAGGCGCTGGCGGTTCGGAGCCTGGGGCTGGGCCGGCCCGAGGCTCGGCCAGTCGAGCCGCAAGCGGACCATGCCGACGAGCCGGCTCGAATCGTCGGGCTCGGCACCGGTCAGGTCCTGCGGCACCATCAGCGCGATCGCGCCGATCCGCGCCGGCTGGACCACCGGCTCGAGCGGAGCCTCGCGATGGCCGAGATAGAGTGCAAGTCCCGTCGCCAGCCCGCCGAGCAGCACGATCGCGGCGGCGGCCTTGAGCAAAGCGCCATCGGCCCGCGGCAGGGGCGGAGGCGGGCGCTTGAGGCGGGCGCGCACGCTGCCGGCCAGCCCGGACGCCGCGTGTCCGAGCGGGTTGCGAGGGGGCTGCAAACCAGGCTCACCGGCCAGATCCTGCGGATGATATGCGCTCACGACGGGTGCCTTTTCGGGTGCGGGCCCGGCTTCACTCAAGCATCGCCGCGTTAACGCGGCGTAAACCATGACCGCGCGCATGCGGCCTGCCGCGTTAACCATTGCGTCAGGCTTTTCTTCACACTTTATAAACCATGCGGCACTGTGCGGCTGTCTCGCCCGTCGGAGCCCGCAATTCCGTGATGATCGATCCGTCCGCGCTGGAGACGCTCAAGGCCCTGCTGGTCGGCTTCGCCTTTGCGGGCCTGCTGGCCTCCGCCTTCGAATTGTTCACGACGCAGCGGGCCGATTTTCGCCTGCTGCAGGCGGGTGGCCTGGCGGCGGTGGCGAGCGTGCCCGTCGTCGTGTTCAGCGCGCCGTTCCTGATCCTGCGCAACACCGTGCGCGGCCGGCGGATCGAAGGGCGGCCGATCCCGTTCGTGATGGTGGCGAGCATGATCGCCTCGGTCTGGAGCATCTTCTGCGGCCGCGTCGTGCTCGACCTGCTGCACGTGCTCGGCTCTTGACGCCGGGTCTGCCGGTCGCTCACTCCTGATCCTTCGCCTGCGCGCCGGAAGGATTCTGCGATGCCGCTCTACAGCCTCGACGGGCTGACGCCCGAGACCCCCGCCTCCGGACAATGGTGGCTGGCGCCCGATGCCCATCTGATCGGCAAGGTCCGCATCGGCGTCGATGTCGGCATCTGGTTCGGCGCGGTCCTGCGCGGCGACAATGAGTGGATCGAGATCCAGGCCGGCAGCAACATCCAGGAAGGCTGCGTGCTGCACACCGACATGGGCTTTCCGCTCGTCGTGGGCGAGGGCTGCACGATCGGCCACCGTGCCATCCTGCATGGTTGCAGCATCGGCAAGAACAGCCTGGTCGGGATGGGCGCGACCGTGCTCAACGGCGCCAGGATCGGCGCCAACTGCCTGGTCGGCGCCAATGCGCTCGTCACCGAAGGCAAGGAGTTTCCGGACAACTCGCTGATCGTCGGCTCGCCCGCGCGCGCCATCCGCACGCTCGACGAGGCTGCCGCCGCCGGCATCACCGCCTCGGCCGCTGGCTATGTCGCGCGCTGGAAGCAGTTCGCCGCCGGGCTGGTCAGGCTGGACTAGGGCGCGCCCGACTCTCATGACAAAGCGGGCCGGCTCCCCGGGGAAGGGAGCCGGCCCTTTGGCGAAACCCGGCCTGGGGACGGGTGGGTGGGGGACGTGACCAAGTCTCGCCGTCCTTTCGGAGAAGGCCGAGGCCCGCTCCGATTTCGCCAGGCGTCGCCCCGGAGGGCAGACGCCGAAACCCGAGGCCTCAGCGAACCGAGGCGACCGTCGCGGTCTGGGCGCCGCCCAGCGAGGTCCAGCCGGTCCGCAGTTGCGACTCGCGCTTGACGTAGACGTAGCCCGTCTGGCTCCAGGGCAGGACGGCGTTGCGCTTGTTGTCGAGGATGAAGTCACCGCGGTCGGTGCGGATCATCATCACGGCATGGCCGGCGTTTTCCTCGTCGATCACGACCGTCATCACCATGGCGCGGCGCGGCACGCCGGCCTCGGCCAGACGCTTGCGCTTCAGGAGCGCGAAATCCTCGCAGTCGCCCTTGCCATCGTCGGGCAGGTCCCAGCGGTCGACGACACCCCAATGATCCTCGTCGGTGATCGCTTCGATCTCGCGATTGACGCGGCTGTTGATCGCGACGATCGACTTCCAGAGCTTCGGCGTCATCTCGACGCGATCGGGTTCACGCAGATCGACGCGGCATTCGGCCGGGCTGCGCCGGCACAGATCGCTCCAGGCATAAGGGGCGCGGGCATCGCCAGAGGCATCCGCCGGTGCGCTGGCGACCGGAATGCCGGCGCTTGCGGGCTGTGCCTGAGCGGTGGATGCGCCGCCGACGATCAGCAGCAGCGCGAGAGTAGTCCCCATGAAAGTCCGGTTTGTTGAAAGCATATCGTCCCCTTCCTTGTCCCTGGGGTGGACGATGCCGTCAGCCGATGGATTTGGTTTGAAATGAAAGCGAACAATTGTAGGCAATTCGCCGAACGTTGCTGGCGATGGGTGTCAGTATAAATTGCGCGGAAACAGGCTGTGGCGAAAGCAGGCTAGTGAATTCAGGGGGCGTTAATTATCGCCGTCGTCATGAACAGGGTCGGTTAACCATTTGGGTCCCGTTTGGCGTCAGCTCCGCGCCGGGCGGGCTCGCTGTGCGGCGCGGGGCTGCCATGGGCCAGCAGCTCTGCGCTGATCTCGCGTGGATGAAAGAACATGAAGCGGGGAGCCAGCGCCTGCAGAGCGTCAGGGTTGGTGAACCCCCAGCTCACCGCGCCGAAGGCCATGCCCGCATCGCGGGCCGCCTCGCCATCCCGGATCTCGTCGCCGACGCACAGGCAGTGCCCATGCTCGATCCCGGTCCGCCGGGCGATCTGGCGGAACTTCGAGGCCTTGCCGAACAGGCCGGCGCCGCAGGCGTAGTGGCTGAACAGCGCCGCCATCTCGGGCCCGAAGGCCCGCCGGATGTTGCGCTCCGTGTTGGAACTGACCACCGCGAGGACGAAGCCCGCCTGCCGCAACTCCCGCAGCATGGCCTCTGCGCCCGGGAAAACCGGTACGGGATCGCTGTCGTCCGTCGCCAGACGGCGCATATGGCGTGCGATGAAGGGAAGCTTCCACGGGGGGATGCCGAGATGGGCGATCAACTGGCGCGCGCTGTAGCCGCGCAGGGCTTCGACCTCGTCAGCCTCGATCCGGCGGAAGCGATAGCGCTCCGCGACATCGTTGAGGACCGCGGTGAACCAGGGAAAGGTGTCGGCCAGCGTTCCGTCGAAGTCGAAGATGATCAGCTTGTAAGGCATGCCCGGCCGTGCTGCGTTTCAGACGCTGCTGGCTATGGCGGCTGCGGTTAGCCGGCGCAAGCCTTCAGGGCAGTGCGCGGTCTCCCCTCGGCTGGTGTCAGAGCTCGAGGTTTTCGTCGAGCAGATCGGCCGACAGCGGGAAGCGGAACTCCGCCGCATAGCCGCCGTCGAAGCGCCGCACGATCTTGGCGGGCGTCGAGCCGATGCGGACAGGCGTGTTCATCGGCAGGTCGAGATCGCTGGAGAAGGCCGTGCCTGACAAGGAGATGTCGATGATGCGGACGACGTGCTCGGTGCCGTCGTCCATCGCGACGACGGCGCGCGGGTTGCGGGGAACGATCCGCTCGTGGCGACGGTCCTCGGGAAGGCCGAGTTCCTCGCGGTTGGCAAGCCAGGTCAATTGGGCGGTGAACTTCTCGCGCTTGCGGCTGGTCGCGGTGATCGTCATCGCGAAGCCTTCCATCGTCGTGCGCACGCAGGTGCCTTCGATGCGGCCGAGATGTTCGAGATAAACGATGACGCGATCGCCCGGATTGGCACGCGCCGGCGCGGCGAGATGCACGCCTCCGGGCGAGATGTCGATCGACTGGCAGGGATATTCCATGCGGTTGGGCAGCATGTAGCGGCCCAGCAGCACGACTTTCATACGATGATGGCGCCTGCGCTCGGCAGTGCGTGCGGCCGTCCGGGGCGTTTGTAGGGCGCTCAACATCAAGGGTCAGCCTGCTTTCGCGGGCATCCTATCGGCGCTCTGGTTAACGCATGGTGTGTCGATCAGGCCCTGCCGCCCGGCAGCACCATGAATTTCGGTGCTCGCACACGGGTTTGAAGCTGGGGCTGCTGGCTCAGGCCGATGCCAGGCCAGAGCATCCGCAAGGAAATCATCCGCATCGTGTCGATGGTGTCGAGACCGAGCCATTCCGGCGTGATGGCGGCGGACAGGGCCCCCAGCATCCGGGCGTGGGTGCGGCCGCGATAGCGCAGGGGCAACAGCAGCAGCTCGAGATAGATCGGCGCTCCCGTGCGGGTTTCGCCGGTCAGGCCCGCCACGGCGCCGGCGCTTTCATCCATGACGGTCTGGGTCAGGCGGCGCATCTCGCTTTGCGATTCGACCTCGCTCCACAGCGCGGTGAAGGCGCGGCCGCGCAGCTCATGGCCGAGCAGGGCGCAAAGCCGCGTGCCGGCAAGCCTGAAGACAGGCCCGATCGGTTCATTCTCGAGAACGAAGGTGTCGGCCAGCGCATGACGCAGGGCGCCCGGCTCGATTTCGCCGCGCTCGGGTGCCGTGCGCTCTCCACGGAGAGCGTCCCAGTACTCGAAGACGAGGCGCGTGCTTGTGTTCTTCATTCCGGTACCCAGTGCTGCCAGCCGCCGTCATGCGCGCCGTTGCGTCCCGCGATGGCGCAGAAACGTCAGGAGGCGGGACGAATCGACCCTTCGAACTGCGAGAGACGCAGGTGGCATGCCGTCTTGCCATGCGGGCCGGTCGCTGTTCGGGTAAACGGTGCGTTAAGGTTAACAAGACCTTGAGATTGTGGATAACCCATTACAATGTATATAAAATTTTCGGTTTTCACGGGCTCCGGGCCCGTGTTCGGAAGGGGCCGGCGGGGGATGTGACCGTGGCGCTGCGCCATCTGGCGGCGCGCCTGCACAGCCGGGAGAAAGGGGAGGGCCGCAAGGCTTCTCCCCTTTTTCACGTCGCTGCGCTGCGACCGGAGCCTTCGCCCGTCTGCCTCGCCTCCGTTCGCTTGGCTTGCCAGCGGCGGCGGCTTCGGCAAGGGTTGGCCGGCATGTCATACCCTCCTGCCGGCCACTCGGCCCCACCCCAGCGCGAACCGATCCTCAACCTCCCCGCGGCCATCGTCTGGCTGACCGTGGTGCTGGCCGCTATCCAGGGCGGGCGCTCGCTGCTGTCGGCCTATGACGATTATCTGCTGCTCTCCTGGCTGGCCTTCGTGCCGGCGCGCCTCAGCCTGTGGCTGGCGCCCGAGCGCCTCGAGGAGATGGTCAGCGCCGTGGCGGGCGCGTCTGCGGGGCAGGATCTCGCCGACCGTCTGCAACTCGTGCGGCTGCTGCTGTCGGATGGCGGGCCGCGCCTCTGGACCCTGCTGAGCTACGGGCTGCTGCACGGCTCCTGGGTGCATCTCGTCACCAATGTGGTCTGGCTCGCGGCCTTCGGCAGCCCCGTGGCGCGTCGGCTGGGGACGGGGCGGTTCCTCAGTCTGATGGGGTTGTCGACGATCGGCGGGGCGCTGCTGCACTGGTTTGCGCGCGATCTCGACGTGCTGCCGCTCGTCGGCGCCTCCGCCGCGGTGTCGGGTGCGACGGCGGCGGCGATCCGGTTCGTCTTCGCGCCGGGGCTGCGCTTCGGCTCGCTTGCCGACGACGCGGTGGTCCGCGCGATCCCGGCCGAGCCGATGGGCCAGCTCTGGCGCAATTCGCGCGCGATGCTGTTCATCGGAATCTGGTTTGCCACGAACATCCTGTTCGGGGCCGGGCTGGTGCCGATCATGGGAGAGGAGACCAGCATCGCCTGGGAGGCCCATATCGGTGGGTTCATGGCGGGGCTCCTGCTGTTCCCGCTGTTCGACCGGGGCGCCGTGCGGCGCTGAAGCCGGCTTTGCGCCCCTCCGGGCGCCCTTTGGACACGCCTCGGACGCGCCTTGCCTGCGCCGGTGTCTTCGCCCACACTGGCGGCAATCGCAGCGTTCCCGAGACCCTCCGGCGCGCGTCCCTGCCGGACCTCCACCGGGACCAGCGCGATCCCGCGCGCCGGACAACGGCGCCACCCCAAGGAGGACACGCCATGAATGTCGAGAAGCTTCTGGGCGACAAGGGCCGCGAGGTGATCTCGGTCCAGCCCCATCGCACCCTGGGCGAGGCGGTTCGCACACTCAGCGAAAAGCGGATCGGCGCCGTGGTCGTGATGGGGGCCGACGGGGCGCTGGTCGGCATCCTGTCCGAGCGCGACATCATCCGGGCGCTCGGCGAGAGCGGGGCTGTTGCGCTCGAGAGCCCCGTGTCGCGGGTGATGACGGCCAAGGTCGTGACCTGTCGCCCGCAGACCAGCGTCGACGAACTGATGGAAACCATGACGTCGGGCCGCTTCCGCCATGTCCCCGTCGTCGAGAACGGCAGCGTCATCGGGCTCATCTCGATCGGCGACGTCGTCAAGCATCGCGTCGCGGCGATCGAGGCCGAGAGCCGGGCGATGCGCGACTACATCGCGATGGCCTGAGGCGGCGCTTCAGGTCGAGAGGCGGCTGCCCGCGATCGCCGTCTCGATATCGTCGAGGCAGCGGCGGGTGGCCTGGCGACCGAGTTCGATCGTCTCCTGCGCCCGGTGGAAGTCGAACAGCCCCATGCGGCCGAGCCTGGGGCCGATCATGACGTCAGGCGGATCGCCCGCCAGGCGCGAGCGCGAAATCCGGTCCTGGGTGATGTTGAAGGCGTCGATCATGACGCCGGCGAGGCCGGGCCTGATCTCGCTCGTGCGGCCGACGAGACCTCGCACCCGCCGCGCCGCGCCCGTGATTCCGCCGAGCCAGCGCGAGGTCGGCCTGACGTCCAGTTCGGGCACGATGCCGGGTTCGGGATCGGCGGCATGCTGCTGGATGATGGTGCCGCGGCCGGCGAGATCGCTGTTGAGGTTGACGCAGATCACGATGTCGGCCCCGAGCGCGCGCGCGGCCGTGACCGGAACCGGATTAACCAGCGCGCCATCCATCAGCCAGCGGCCGCCGAGCTTGACCGGATCGAACACGCCCGGCAGCGCATAGGAGGCGCCCAGCGCCTCGACCAGCGCGCCTTGCGTCAGCCAGATCTCGTGGCCGGTGCCGAGCTCGGTGGCGATGGCGACGAAGCGCGTCGGCAGGGCCTCGATGCGCTGCCCGGCGAGATCGCGCTCCAGCAGGCGCTTGAGCCGGCCGCCGCCGATCAGGCCGGCGCCGCCGATATGGAAGTCCATCAGGCCGACGACGCGGCGCTTGGTCAGGCCGGTGGCGAATTCGGTGAGTTCGCCGAGCTTGCCGGCAGCAAAGCAGCCGCCGACGACTGCGCCGATCGAGGTCCCGGCGATGACGTCGGGCGTATAGCCCGCCTCCTTCAGGACCTCGAGCACGCCGATATGGGCCCAGCCGCGGGCGGCGCCGCCGCCCAGCGCCAGCCCGATCGTCGGCCGGCCGTTCGGCGGGGGCTTCGGCATGCTGGCGTCGTTCATCGGCGCATCACCTCGGCAGTTTCGATGTCGAGACCCGCAGGCACATCTCGCGCCAGGGCCGGGTCCTCGGCTGGTGACGGCGTCGCGTCGGCCTGGCGACCGTGCCGATGAGGCTTCGCCGTCTGGCCGCAACCCGTGGGCAAACCGTTACCTCCCGGTGACGATCCCTCCCCATAAACGCCAGCCGTTAGCGACGGCATTTGACGGGACGATGAAACGGCCGCGACGGGGTCGCCGCCGGCCTCCTCGAGACAGGGTTCCGGCCGTTCAGACAAACAGCAGCGGCGAGCCGGCGTCCTCGCGCAGGGGCTGGACGCGGTAGAAGCAGGAGCGGCGGCCGGTGTGGCAGCAGCCGCCATCGCCCGCGACTTTGACCTTCAGCCAGAGCGCGTCCTGGTCGCAATCGACCCGCATCTCGACGATCGTCTGGACCTGGCCGGAGGTGGCGCCCTTGTGCCAGAGCTCGCCGCGCGAGCGCGACCAGTACCAGGCCTCGCCGGTCTCGATCGAACGGGCCAGCGCCTGCGCGTTCATATGCGCGACCATCAGCAGGTCGCCCGTCGCAGCATCGGTCGTGACGCAGGTGACGAGGCCGTTGGCGTCGAAGCGCGGGCTGAGCGTGGTGCCCTCTTCGAGGGCCGACTTGGTGTCGAGGACGGGGAAAGCTGTCATCGGTGTCTCATGGGGCAGGTGTTGCGTTTCGTCAGACGGTGCTGGTTGGGGAGGCCGGGACATGGGCCATGGCTCAGGCTGGCGTCTCCCTGAGCGCGTCATCGAACAGGCTCGGACGGTTCAGCGACCGTGCCAGAATAAGTGCTCCCTCAAGACGGGCCAGCAAGGCCGCCGGGTTCTGGCTGCCTCGTGACGCCCTGGGCGCCGCATCGAGATAATCCAGGATCATCTGGAAAAACGCGGACACGGCCGTGGCGACCTGGGCCGGCAAAGCGTCGCGTTGCGCACCCAACAACCCGCAGAGACACATCCGGTCCTCGACCAGCAGGGCATCGCGAAACAGGGCTGTGACGCGCTCCGCGCCTTCGCCGGGCGCCATAATCCGGGGATCGCCCAGCCGGTCGGCCGCCCGCACGGCATAGCGTCGCGCCAAGGCCTCGCAGAGGTCGCCCTTGGTCGGAAAGTGGTAGTGCACGCTCGAGCTTTTGATGCCGACGTCGTCGGCGACGTCGCGAAAGCTGAAGCCGTGATAGCCGGCCATCCGTGCCCGCTTTTCGGCAGCGTCTAGAATCTGCTCGCGCGCAGGTGCTTCGATCATATCGGCCTCTCTATCGACTGATAGATAAGACTTGACGCGCGCGATCTCAACTCTCAAACTCAATTCGTCTATCTATCGATAGATAGATACATCAAAGGAGTTTATCATGGGACGTTCGTTGAGCCTGGTCGTTGGCGGGTCATCCGGAATGGGCCTCGCGACGGCAACGCTGCTCGCTGCCGAGGGCAGAACCATCGCCCTCGTTGGCCGTGATCCCGCCAAACTCGCGATCGCGCGAAAGCAAATCGAAAAGGACAGCGGTGGCGCCGTCGAAACGATCGAAGCGGACCTTTACGATGCCGCTGCCGTGGATGGACTGATCCGCCGGATCGATGGCGACGGACGCCATATCGATCAGTTGGTCAATGCTGCCGGCTATTTCTTCCCGAAGTCGTTTCTGGAGCATACTGGCGCGGATTTCGACCGCTATCACGCGCTCAACCGGGCCATCTATTTCGTGACGCAGGCGGTCGCCCGCAATATGGCGTCTCACGGAGGCGGTGCGATCGTTACGATCGGTTCGATGTGGGCGCGGCAGGCCGTCAAGGCCACGCCGTCCTCCGCCTACTCGATGGCGAAAGCGGGCCTCCACGCAATGACGCAGCATCTCGCGATGGAACTCGCGGGCCTGAACATCCGTGTGAACGCCGTATCACCGGCTGTTGTCGTCACGCCGATCTACGGTGCGTTCATCGCGCCTGACGCGATCGAGGCGACGCTGACGGGCGGCTTCGACGCGTTCCATCCGATTGGCCGGGTCGGTAGGTCGGCCGACGTCGCGGCCCATATCGCGTTTCTGCTGTCGGAGCGGGCCGGCTGGACCACAGGCGCGATCCACGACGTCGATGGCGGCGTGATGGCCGGACGCAATTAGGCGTGCGGCATGGCAGACGCGCGGTGCTGCCGCGCGCCTGCTCGTCACAGCCCCGGCGACTTGACCATGGTGAAGAAGCGGACCTGTTCGCCGGGGTCGCTGAAGACGCCGGTGTAGCGGGTGGTCATGGTCGAGGAGCCCTGCTTCTGCACGCCGCGCATCGACATGCACATATGCTCGGCCTCGACCAGCACGGCGACGCCGCGGGGCTTCAGGGCCTTGTCGATGACGTCGGCGATCTGCGCGGTCATTGTTTCCTGCGTCTGCAGACGGCGCGCGTAGACGTCGACCACGCGGGCGAGCTTCGACAGGCCGACGACGCCGGTCGAGGGATAGTAGCCGATATGGGCCTTGCCGACGAAGGGCACCATATGGTGCTCGCAATGCGAATAGAACGGGATGTCGCGGACCAGGACCATGTCCCGGTAGCCTTCGACCTCCTCGAAGACGCGATCGAGGATTTCGTGGGGATCCTCGCCATAGCCCTTGTAGAACTCCCGATACGCCTTGGCGACGCGCCGTGGCGTATCGAGCAGGCCCTCGCGCGACGGGTCGTCGCCGGCCCACAGGAGAAGGGTGCGGACGGCTTCTTCGGCCTGCTCCTGCGTCGGCTGCTTGATCAGAAACTTGTCTGCGGAGGGACCCAGGGTCCGCTCGACCGACAAGGACTTAACCACAGGGTTCATGTGGCGCCTCCCGTTACGGTGAAACGATCTACGCTGCCGATCTCTGGCTGGACCACGCGGACCATCGGTTTGCCGCGTTTTTTTTCAGGCGCCGGTGCGCCCACTTGGGCTCTCCCGCTGGCCCATCATCCACCTTATATTGACGAGCCGCGCCAGTCATTCCAGGGCCGGCGGAGATCACGACATGCTGAGCGACGTCTATAACAAGCGCATCCTCGAACTGGCTGCCAACATCCCGCTGCTGGAGCGGCTGCCGATGCCGGACGCCACCGTCAAGGCGCATTCGCGTCTCTGCGGCTCGACGGTGACGGTCGACGTCACCATGGCGGGCGATGTGGTCACCGGCTTCGGGCATGAGGTCAAGGCCTGCGCGCTCGGCCAGGCTTCGTCGGCGATCATGGCGCACCATGTCGTCGGCTCGACGGCCGCTGAACTGCGCCATGTCCGGGAGCAGGCCCGCGCCATCCTCAAGGACAATGCCGAGCCGCCCGAGGGCAAATGGGCGGATCTCGCAGTGCTGGTTCCGGTGCGCGACTACAAGGCTCGCCATGCCTCGACGCTGCTGACCTTCGATGCGGTTGTGGACGCCATCGCGCAGATCGAGCAGCGCCGCAGCGGACAGGCGGTCGCGTGAGCGGGGCGGGCCGGCCCTATTTGAGGCCCAGCGCCAACCTCGTCTCGGCGCGGGTGTCGTCGAAACGGGCGCGAAAGGCGCGCTCCGCCAGCAGTGCCTTGGCGATGGCCCGGCCGGCCTTGTCGCCCGCCACCAGATCGCTGCGGTAATGAAAGCCGCAGACCAGGCGGCTCTCGCCGTAATCGGCCACCCTCTGCTCGAGCCGGGCAGCAAGTTCGGGCGCGGCCTCCTTGAGCAACTCGGCATAGAGCGCGGCGGTGGCGGCATGGCCGGCGGGGAAGGACGTTCCCTCGGGGCGGCCGCCCGGGCAGGGCTTGACCCGGACCTTGTTCCAGACCGTGAACGGCCGCTGCCGGCTGGTCAGGCGGCGGACGCCGAGCAGCACGATGCCGAGCTCGATCTGCGCCTCGCGATAGAGCAGCCGGACCTCGCGATGCTCGTTGCCGGCGAAGGGAATGTCGGCGCCTTCGAGAAACCGCGCGAGCGTCTGATACTGGTCGGCGATGGCCGCCTTCTCGCGCTCGGGCGTGCGGTTGAGGGTGATCTGGAGAACCTCGTCGAATTCCCGCTTCTGCTCGGGCGAGTTCATCGCGGGCGGCAGGCCGATCAGCGAGGCGATGTCGACCTTGCCCGGTTCGAGCCACAACAGGTTGGCGCGCTGCTGGGCGGCCGCCGGAACGGACCCGACCATCAAGGCTGCAGCCAGACCCAACGCGGCGGCGCCCAGGCGGAACGGGTTGGGTCGCGAAACGGGGCGGTTCATGGCGAATCTCGGTTTGGATGACGAGCGCGATGAAATGGCATCGCAGCGCGCCTTGTCACGTCTTTTCGCGCAGGCGGCGCGGATAAAGCGGGCCCCGCGGCGCGGCGCCCATTTCGCGATCCGCGGCTACCAGCTCAGCCTGTCGATGCTGATCGGCCGGCACTGCCGGCACTGGCCGAGTTGCTCGGCCTATACCGACGAGGCGATCCAGCGTTTCGGGCTGTGGCGCGGCGGCTGGGTCGGGGTGGCGCGGATCTGCCGCTGCACCCCGCTGGGCACGAGCGGCATCGACCTCGTCTGCGAGGCGTTGCCGGCCGAGGCGCGCTGGTATCGGCCGTGGTCTTATGGCCGCTGGCGCGGGGTCAACGCGCCGGCAGAGCCTTAAGGGGGCCGAGCGTTCGTTCCGAGGCGATTGCCTGCCGACCTGCACTGGTATAGGCGGGGCCCCTTGGCGGTGTCCTCAACCGGATACGGACATCGCCGCGCAAGGTCAGCCTCTGTCTTGCCTCCCATGTATCCGGCCTTGTCTTACGGGGTTCGTATCCCCGAGTGAGCAGGAGCGACGATCGATGACGATCTCCCTGACATTTCCTGATGGCGCAAAGCGCGAATTTCCCTCCGGCATCACCGGAAAGGCGATCGCCGGCGGCATTTCGCCCTCTCTCCTCAAGCGCACCGTGGCCATGGCCATCGATGGCGTCGTCGTCGATCTCGGCGATCCGATCGGCAAGGACTCGAAGATCGAGTTCCTGACCCGGGACGATCCGCGCGCGCTGGAGCTGATCCGGCATGACTGCGCCCATGTCCTCGCCGAGGCCGTGCAGGCGCTCTGGCCCGGCACGCAGGTGACGATCGGCCCGGTGATCGAGGGCGGCTTCTTCTACGATTTTGCCCGCAACGAGCCCTTCACGCCCGACGACCTGCCGGTCATCGAGAAGAAGATGCGCGAGATCATCGCCAGGGACGCGCCCTTCACCAAGGACGAGTGGAGCCGCGAGAAGGCCAAGGCGTTCTTCGCTGGGAAGGGCGAGGCCTACAAGGTCGAGCTCGTCGACGCGATTCCCGAAGACCAGACGCTGAAGATGTATGCCCAAGGCGACTGGATCGATCTCTGCCGCGGCCCGCACATGACCTCGGTCGGCAAGGTCGGCACCGCCTTCAAGCTGATGAAGGTGGCCGGCGCCTATTGGCGCGGCGACAGCAACAACGCCATGCTGACCCGCATCTACGGCACGGCCTTCGCCAAGCAGGAAGAGCTCGACGCGCATCTTCACCAGATCGAGGAGGCGGAGAAGCGCGACCACCGCAAGCTCGGCCGGGAGATGAACCTGTTCCACTTCCAGGAGGAGGGGCCGGGCGTCGTGTTCTGGCACTCCAAGGGCTGGCGGCTGTTCCAGGAGATCCTGACCTATATGCGTCGCCGGCTCGCCGCCGACTACGAGGAGGTCAACGCGCCGCAGATCCTCGACAAGTCGCTCTGGGAGACGTCCGGCCACTGGGGCTGGTACCAGGACAACATGTTCGCGGTGAAGTCGGCCTCGGCCTTCGAGAACCCCAACGATGCGACGAAGGACCAGAAGGTCTTCGCGCTGAAGCCGATGAACTGCCCCGGCCATGTGCAGATCTTCAAGCATGGGCTGAAAAGCTACCGCGACCTGCCGATCCGGCTGGCCGAGTTCGGCGCGGTGCATCGCTACGAGCCGTCGGGAGCACTGCACGGGCTGATGCGGGTGCGCGGGTTCACCCAGGACGATGCCCATATCTTCTGCGCCGAGGACGATCTGGCGGCCGAGTGCCTGAAGATCAACGAGCTGATCCTCTCGGTCTATGCCGATTTCGGCTTCACCGACGATCTCGTCATCAAGCTCTCGACGCGGCCCGACAAGCGCGTCGGCACGGATGCGATGTGGGACCATGCCGAGGACGTGATGAACCGCGTCCTGATCGAGATCGCGACGCAGTCGGGCAACCGGATCAAGACCGAGATCAACCCGGGCGAGGGCGCCTTCTACGGGCCGAAGTTCGAGTATGTCCTTCGCGACGCCATCGGCCGCGACTGGCAGTGCGGCACGACGCAGGTCGATTTCAACCTGCCGGAGCGGTTTGGAGCCTTCTATATCGGCTCCGACGGCGAGAAGAAGACGCCGAGCATGGTCCACCGCGCCATCTGCGGCTCGCTGGAGCGCTTCACCGGAATCCTGATCGAGAACTTCGCCGGGCATTTCCCGCTCTGGCTCGCGCCCGAGCAGATTCTGGTCTGCCCGATCACCTCCGAGGCCGATGCCTATGCCGAGGACGTGACCATGGCCTGCCTGTCAGCCGGCCTGCGGGCGCGGGCCGACCTGCGCAACGAGAAGATCTCCTACAAGGTGCGCGAGCATTCGCTGGCCAAGGTCCCGGTGATCCTGGCGGTCGGCAAGCGCGAGGCGGAGGAGCGCACCGTGACCGTGCGCCGCCTCGGCAGCCAGGCCCAGACGGTGATGAGCCTCGACGCGATGCTGGAGGCGATGACCGACGAGGCGACGCCGCCGGACCTGAAGCGGCGTAACGCGGAACGGGCGGCGAAGGCGGCAGGCTGATCGCGCGTCATTCTCGGGCGGCTCGCAGCGCCGACCCGAGAATCTCTCGCGGGGAGGCATTCTCTGAACGAGATGCTCGGGTCGAGCCCGAGCATGACGTGTCTCTGACACCCCTCGCCAACCGCCAGTCCCCCATGCCAGATTGCCGCACATGCTGACGGGGTCCTATCGCAAGCGGCTCGAGGCCGATCTCATTCGCTGGGTCGGGGAGGGGCTGGTCACGGCCGAGGCCGCCGGGGCGATCCGCCGTTCGGTCGCGGCCGAGGGCGGCTTCAAACTGCCGGGCCTGCTCGGGCTGTTCGGTGGTCTCCTGATCGCGTCGAGCATGGCCGCCTTCGTGGCCGCGAACTGGGAGCTGATCCCGCGCTTGCTCAAGCTCGCGGCGATCCTGATCGGGGTCGTCGCAGCCCTCGGCATCGCCGCTCGTCTCGACAGCCGTGGTTCGCGGATGGGGGCGGATGCGGCGGCCAGTTGCGGCGTCCTCATCTTCGGAGCGGGCATCGCGCTGATCGGCCAGATGTATCATCTGCCGGCGGACTGGCCGGCCGGGGCTCTGCTGGTCGCGCTCGGCGCGCTCGTCGTCGCGGCGCTGCTGCGCTCCAATGGCGCCCTGGCCATCGCCTTCGTGGCGCTTTGCGCCTGGAGCGGCGGACGCTGGCAGGAAAGCCAGGGCGCGCTGCAGGGCACCTTCTTCCTCGTTTACCTGCCGGCGCTGTGGCTGGCCTGGGGGCGGCAGAACCGCCTCGTCCATCATCTCGCCGTGCTCGCTCTGGCGTTCTGGCTGGTGATGGTGCCCGGCGACTGGGTTGGCCGCGGTTTCGATTACGGCCTGCTCGCCTATGGTCTGGCGATCTCGGCCTCCTTTGTCGCCCTCGGGGCGACGGCGCTCGACCGTGGCGGCCTCGCCCTGTTGGGCTGCTGCCTGCCCTGGGGGCTGTTCGGCTTCGTGCTGATGCTCGATTTCGAGTTGATCCGCATCCTCGACCTTTACGGCTCGCGCGCGGGGCGGGCCTTCTGGGCCAACTATGCGGCCTATGCCGCGGCGTTTGCCGCAATCGCGGCCTGTGCCGGGCTGGCGCGCGACCGGCGCTTCGCCTGGCCGCTGGCGCTGGCGCTGGTGCTCGGCCTCGTCGTGCCGCTGGTGTTCTGGAGCGGGCTCGCCACCGGGCTTGCGGGCAAGGTGGTGGTGGCGAGCCTCGTGCTGGGCTCCGCCATCGCGCTCGTCGTCGCGGGCGTCACCGGCGGGGTGCGGCGTCTCACGCTGGCGGGCTCCGGCATGTTCGGCCTCGCGATCCTGATCCTGCTCTGGCAGACGATCGGCACGCTGCTCGACCAGTCGCTGTTCTTTCTGGTCGCAGGGGCGTTGCTGCTCGCGCTGGCCGGCGCGGCCCGGCGGCTGTTCGCGCGCCTCGCGCGGCCGGCCGCGGAGGCAGCCTGATGGCGATGTCCGCCTTTCGCTTGCCCGCGGCGGATGCGCTGATCGCCCGCCTGCCGCTGCTGTGGCGGATGCTCGCGGCGATGCTGCTCCTGAGCGGCGGCCTGCTGGCGCTGGTCCAAAGCCGAGCCGGCATCCTGCGCAGCGGGACGGAGGTTCGGCTGAAGACCGTGCCGGTCGATCCGCGCGACCTGTTTCGCGGCGACTATGTCGTGCTCGCCTATCCGATCAGCCTCGTCGAGGCCACGCCCGCCGGCGGCGCACCGCCGTTTCGGCGTGGGGAGACGGTCTACGTCACCCTCGCAGCCGATGCCGAGGGGTTTGCCCGGGCCACCGGCGTCGCCAGGGCAAGGCCCGCCGTCTCGGGAACCGATGTCGTCATGGCAGGGCGGGTGGTCTCCACGGGCGCCTGCGCGGTGAACGAAGCGGGACAGCCCGATTGCGCAGCGGGCGCACGGCGCCTGCGCATCGCTTATGGGCTGGAGAGCTATTTCGTGCCGCAGGGCCAGGGGCGCAGGATCGAGACCACGCCGCGGGCGCGCATCGAGGTCGTGGCGGCCGTCTCGGCGTCCGGCGAGGCGGCGATCAAGCGCCTGCTGATCGACGGCAAGCTCGTCTATGCGGAGCCGCCTTACTGAGCCGGCGTGCCCCTGATGGCGCGCAGACACGCCCTTCGGCGCCCTCGCACGAGGCTTTGCCTCACGGTCGCCACACAGGCTTGTGAAGCGAAGTTCAGTGACCGTTAACCGCGTCGGCTTTATGAACGCCACATGAACGAGTTGGGTGCTGGCGTTCAGATCGGGAACCCGACACGCCGACCCGACGTTCCTGAGATCTCGTCCGTTAACACGCTGGATGTCGCCCTGTGACGCAGGTCATCACCCTGTTGCGCTTCATGCTCCTGGGCCGCGGCCCGGGCGAGGGCGGCGTGGCGGTGGCGCGGGACGCCCGCATCGATGTGATCCGCGGGCTCGCCCTGCTGATGATCTTCATCAATCACATGCCCGGCAACATCATCGCCGCCTATATGCCGCATAATTTCGGCTTCTCGGACGGGGCCGACGCCTTCGTGCTGCTGGCCGGCGTCTCCGCGACGCTGGCCTATGGCAGCCTGATCGAGCGTCGCGGGCTCGTTGTCAGCGCGCTGAAGATCGGCGCCCGGCTCTGGACGCTCTACATCGCGCATCTCGCGATGTTCATCCTCGTCTGCGGCGTCGTGGCGGCGGCGGTAACGCGCACGCAGAACCCGCTCTACATCGAGGCGATCAACATCCAGCCCTTCTTCAGCGACACGCTGGCGGCGCTGATCGACGTCCTGCTGCTGCGCTACCAGCCGTCCTATCTCGACATCCTGCCGCTCTATATCGTGTTGCTGGCCCTGTTTCCGCTGGTGTATCTGGCTGCACGCTGCAGCCCGATCGCGACCGTGCTGGTGTCGCTGTCGATCTGGCAGACGGCGCTGTGGTTCGGGCTGAACTTCCCCAACGTCCATGCGGCGGGCTGGTTCTTCAATCCCTTCGCCTGGCAGGTGATCTTCACGCTGGGCATCGTCATCGGTCTCGCGATGCAGCGGGGCATCGCCACGCCGCAGGCGCGCTGGCTGGACGCGGTCGCGCTGGCCATTCTCGTCGGCGCCTATCTGGCCAAGACCGCCTCCGGCAATCCGACCGGGATCGCGCTCTTCAACGACTGGTTCGACTCGGTCCAGCTCGGCTCGGACAAGACCAATCTGGCCTGGAGCCGCCTGCTGCATCTTCTGGCCCTGGTCTGGCTGGCAATGCGGTGGCTGCCGGCGGGCGAGGGTCTGCTGCGGCACGCTGTCGGTCGCATGCTGGCGACGGTCGGGAAGCATTCGCTCGACGTCTTCTGTGCCGGCACGGTTCTATCGATCGCAGGCCAGATCGTGATGGCCGAAACCGGCTTCGCAATGGGCCCGCAGTTGCTCGTTTGCCTGGTCGGGGTTAGCATTCTGGTCGGTCTGGGGATTTTCCTGACGTGGTATCAGTCGCTCACGCTCTCCGGTGGCCCGTCCGCCAAGCCGTCGCAGCAGGCATCGTCGCAGCCGCGCTGAGCGTTTGTGCCGTGGCGCTGCCTGCGGTCGCAGGGCCGATGACGCTCGCCGACGCCGCCGACCAGCGCTGTCGCGCCGGTGCGTCCGCCAGCGGCTTCCAGCCCGCATTGCCGGTCGCGATGAGGACGTTGCGCGACACCGGCAAGCTCACCATCGTGGCGATCGGATCATCGACCACGGCTGGCGCGGGAGCGAGCGGCGAGGACAAGAGCTACCCCACCGTTCTGCAGGACGAGTTGCGGCGGCGACTGCCGCAGGCCGAAATCCGCGTGGTCAATCGCGGCGTCGGCGGCCAATCCGCCTATGAGATGCTGACGCGGATGAACACCGACGTCATCGAGCAGGCGCCCGCCCTCGTGATCTGGCAGACGGTCGCGGCCGATGTGGTCAACCATGTCGGCGAGGACAAGCTCGCCAAGATCCTCAAGAAGGGCATCCGCAAGATCCAGGGCGCCGGCATCGATCTGGTGATGATGGACCTGCCCTGGCTGCAGCGCGCGGATCGCTATCCCCATTACGACGATTACCGGGCCGTGCTGAAGCGCGCCGCCGACGCCTCGGGCGTGCCCGTCTTCCCGCGCTACGGGATGATGAAGGAGTGGGCGCATTCGCAGCGTTTCACCCCCGAAGAGCTGATCGGCATGAACGGGACGGAACTGGTCGAGGCCGGCTATCGCTGCCTGGCCATCCGGATCGCCGATGGCGTCGCGGCCGCGGTCACGACGGCCCGCCCGGAGCGAACCGAGGCGCGCAAGGTCACCTACTGAGCGCGCGGGTTCAGCGCGCCAGGACCTCGATGTCGCGGTCGAGGCCGGACTCGACCTTGAAGTCGCGCGAATAGACCTGGCCCTCCTGCCGGGCGATCAGGACATAGTCGCCTTCCGCCAGGATCACCTGCGGAAAGGCGCCGATCGCCTCGCGGATGACGTCGCCGCCGGGCGTCAGAACGCTGAAGGCGGTGCCGGCGAAGGCCTCGCCGCCGGCTGCCGCGACCAGCTTGAGCGTAACGCGGGCGGCGCGGTGATGCAGCGTCGCATCGGTGATCCTGCCGGATTCGACCTTCACATCGGCGCGCTGGATCGCGTTGGAATCGCCATAGGTCGAGACGACGTGATAGGTGCCCTCCGGCAGGCGAATGAGCTCGCTGCCACGCGCATTGGTGACGAGGCGGCCTTCCGAATTGCCCTGCAGGGGCACGAAGACCTGGAAGCTGAGCTGGGCGGGGGCGATCGGCGCATCGCCGATCGAGCCGGCCAGCGAAAGCCCTCCCGCGCTGATGGCGAGTTGGTCGCGCAACCCTTGCGCGCCCAAGGTGATGCGCTTCGTGCCGCTGGCGAAGCCGTAGGCGGCATGCAGCAGATAGGTTCCGGGCTCGAGCGCAAAGACCGGCTCGGCATCCGACGAGCGCGCCACGATGCGGGGCGGCGAGCCATCCGCCGTTTCGCTGAGGATGCGCCAGACGAGGCCGGAGCGGATCGGCTTGCGGTCGTTGGCGAACTGGGCGGCGAGCCGCAGCGAGGCAAGCGAGGCAGCAGGGGCGGGTGCAGGCTGGGTCGGCGCGGCTTCCGTCGCGGGGCCGCCCGCGGGACCTGGCGTCGCCGGTGCCGTCTGCGCGACGCTTTGTCCCGGCAGCAGGGCGAGCATGGAAGCGAGCACGCCCGCAGCCAGCCCGCGCCGTCCCTCGAACCGGTCGAATTCAAACATGCTCACAGCCCTTGGTCGCCTTGCGTTTCCGTCTCAGCAGGCTCGCTTGTCCTGATCATGGCAAGACACTAGGTCTGGGCCGGTTCCTCGCGCCCAGGTGCTTCATGACCGATACGCTCTCCCTGCTCAAGCTGCGCCGCTCGGTGCCGCCGCAATTCCTTGCCGCGCCCGGCCCCGACGCCGGGCAACTCGACGACCTCCTGACCATCGCCTCGCGCGTGCCCGACCATGGCAAGCTCGTGCCCTGGCGCTTCATCGTGTTTTCCGGCGAGGGGCGTGCGCAAGCCGCCGATGTCGTGGCGCAGGCCTTCCAGAACCGCAATCCGGACGCAAAGCCCGAACAGGTCGCCTTCGAGCGCAACCGCCTGCTGCAGGCGCCGGTGATCGTCGCCGTGGTGTCGCGCGCCGCCCCGCATGTGAAAATCCCGCAATGGGAACAGGAGCTGACGGCCGGAGCGGTCTGCATGTCGATGCTCGTCGCGGCACAGGCAATGGGCTTCGGCGGCTGCTGGCTGACCAACTGGTTTTCCTTCGATCGCAGCGTGCTGACTTCGTTCGGGCTTGCGGCCGAAGAACGCATCGCCGGCTTCATCCATCTGGGAACGCCGACATCGGTTCCCGCCGATCGCGAGCGGCCGGTGCTCGCCGACATCGTCAGCCATTACGGAGTGTGACGACATGATCTATTCGCCCGCGCTGCAGGACCACGGCCTCGGTCACGACCCCTTCAAGGCGATCGTGACGCCGCGCCCGATCGGCTGGATCACGGCGATGAGCGCGAAGGGCGAGATCAATCTCTCACCCTACAGCTATTTCAACGCGGTCTCGACACGGCCGCACATCGTCATGTTCTCCTCCGAGGGCAAGAAGGACGCGGTTGCCTTCATCGAGGAGACCGGTGAGTTCACCTGCTCCATGGTGACCAAGGCGCTGGCGCATCCGATGAACCTGACCTCGGCGCCGCTGGCGCGCGGGACGAGCGAGTATGGCCATGCCGGGCTCGAGATGGCGCCGTCGCGCTTCGTCAAGCCGCCGCGCGTGGCGGCGAGCCCCGCCGCGCTGGAATGCAAGCTGCTCTCGGTGCAGCAACTCGTCGATCTCGACGGCAACGCGGTCGAGCGCTGGATGGTGCTGGGCCAGGTCGTCGGCATCTTCATGGACGACGCACTCATCCGCGACGGGCGCTTCGACACCGCCGCCGCCCATCCGATCGCGCGCTGCGGCTATGCGGATTATGCCGAGGTCGACCACCTGTTCTCGATCGAGCGCCCGCCGGGCGGGTGAGGGGGGACGGCCACGCTCGGTAGGGGCTTTGCTTAGGCACCGAAAGCTGGCCGTCATCCTGGGCGACCGAAGGTCGTCCGGGATCCATCATCGGGCACGCCGGCGCTTGAGGATGGATCCCGGCCTGCGCCGCTGCGCCGCTTGTCCAGGATGACGGTGAAGCCCAGTCAGCCCGCGGCCTTCACGCGGTAGTCGCCGAGCGGTGCCAGCGCTGCGTTGATGGCGGCGGCATCGAGCGCGGCCCCTTCCGGCAGGGTCAGGCGCGGCGGCTCCAGGGTCACGCTCGTCCCCGGAGCGAGCTTGGTCGCGGCCTGTTGCACACGCGACAGGCAGCCGCCGCAATGCATGCCCGAAACCTCGAAAACCTGAGTCATTGGAATCGTCTCCAGCGGTTCATTCAATCCGTTTCGCAGCCCGCGCCTTGACGCGCTGCGCCCTGATCAGATGGGGACGATCGAGCATTTCGCCATCGAGCCCGATCACGCCGACCCCGGGATTGGCCTCGAACAGCGCGATAATGGCCTCGGCCCGGGCCAGCGCGTCCGGCGAGGGCGCGAAGATCTCGTTGATCGGCGCGACCTGGTCGGGATGGATGGCCATCTTGCCGGTGAAGCCGTCGCGCCGCGCCGCGAGGCACTCGGCGCGGAAGGCTTCCGTATCGCGAAACGCGGTGAAGACGGTGTCGATCGCATCGACCTGGGCGGCGGCGGCGGCAAACAGCGTCAGCGAGCGGGCGAGGCGATAGGGATCGGTATAGGCGCCGCTCTCGAGCCGGTTGGTCTCGGCGCCGAGATCGGCCGAGAGGTCCTCGGCGCCCCAGGTCAGGGCCGCGAGCCGGTGCGTCGCGCCGGCATAGCTGCCCATCCCGAAGATGCCCTTGCCGGTCTCGGTCGCGATCGGGATGATCGTGGTCCCGCCATCGGGCAGGTCGCATTCGGCCTCGCGCACGGCGATCTTGGCGGCGAGATGGCCGGCGTCGCTGCCGCCCTCGGCCTTGGGAAGCATGATGGCATCGGGCGCGCCGGGCATGACGGCATCGAGATCGGCCTCGGTCAGGCCCGTCGTCAGCGCGTTGATGCGCACAATCAGGCGCGGCCGGCGCGGCAAGGCGCGGGCGGCCTCCAGAAAGGCGCGGGTGATCTCGCGCGCCTGCGGCTTGGCGTCGAGCGCGACCGAATCCTCGAGATCGAGGATCAGCGCATCAGTGCCGCTGGCGAGGCCCTTCTGCTGCTTGCGGGGGCTATCGCCGGGGACGAAGAGGAGCGAGCGCATCAGGGTCAGACGTCCAGGGTGACGGGGGCAGGGTGCCGGCGCATGAAGGCCTGGCGGCGGCACTGTGCCACCAGCGTGCCGTCCTGCTTGTAGGCGCGATGATGGAACTCGACGATGCCGGCGTCGGGCCGCGAGCGCGATTCGCGCTTGGCGACGATCTCGGTGGTGACGTTGATCGTGTCGCCCTCGAAGAGCGGGGCCGGGAAGGTGACGTCGGTCATGCCGAGATTGCCGATCGTCGTGCCGACCGTGGTGTCGTTGACCGAGATGCCGATCATCAGGCCCAGCGTGAACAGCGAGTTCATCAGGGGCTGGCCCCATTCGGTCTCGGTCGCGCAGAAATGCGCATCGATATGAAGGGGTTGCGGGTTCAGCGTCATGTTGGAAAACAACATGTTGTCCATCTGCGTCACGGTGCGCGTCAGGCCGTGCTCGATGACGGCGCCAATCTCGAAATCCTCGAAATAGATCCCCCCGCGCTTGTGGCGCTTCAGCTCCGGCATCGCTGCGTCTCCGTGACATTGCGGCAGCCGCCCGGCCGCCAGCGCGAATCCATCCCGATTAACCGTTCGCTTACCATAACCGGGCCACTCTCCCCACAGCGCCGCAACGTCATGCGGCGGCCGCCGCCGGCGGGTTCGCCCGAGAGTGCCGATGTTCCTGTTCTCCACCCCGCAGACGCGTGAAGCCCAGCCGGCCAACCCGGTCGTCAGCGCGATTCGCGACGGCGCGGCCAAGACCGGCGCCGGCTTCGATTATCTGCTGAAGACGGCGCAACGCGAATCGTCGCTGGAGCCCGATGCCAAGGCCAAGACCTCGAGCGCGACCGGGCTGTTCCAGTTCATCGAGCAGACCTGGCTCTCCATGGTCAAGCAGGAGGGGCCCAAGCAGGGCCTGTCCAGCTATGCCGATGCGATCACCGAATCGAGTGGCGGGCGCCTGACGGTTGCCGATCCCGCGGCCCGCGAAAAGATCCTCGAACTGCGCAAGGATCCGCAGGTCGCCGCCGTGATGGCGGGCGCGCTGACGCAGAAAAACCGCGACCAGCTTGCCGGGGCGCTCGGCCGCCAGCCGCATGCGGGCGAGCTCTACATGGCGCATGTGCTGGGTGCGCGCGGCGCCTCCGACCTGATCAAGGCCGCGGCCAGCGACCCGACCCGCGCGGCGGCGAAGGATTTTCCCGAGGCCGCCGCCGCCAATCGCAGCATCTTCTTCGACAAGACCGGCCGGGCGCGGGGTGCGCAGGAGGTTTATGGCGTGCTCGCCGCCAGCCACGCCAATACGCAGCTCGCGGCTTCGGCGACGGTGACGCAGGCGACGACCGGACAGGGCGACAAGCCCGCCGAGATCGCCGCCGCGCTGGCACCGGGGCGCGCCAAGGGGCTGATCGGGCTGTTCTCGACCGAGGGCTCGCGCGCGCCGGTGTCGCAGGCGATCGCCAATCTCTGGGCGACGCCGCGCAAGGACGCCAGCCGCACCGCCTCGCTTGATCCCGCCGACCGCTATTTCCCGCGCCAGACGGCTACCGACGCCACCGCCGTGGCGCCGACGGCTGCCGATGCGGCCGCCGCCAACGCCGCTGCCTCGCGCCTGGCCGGCCAGGCTGTCGGCGCCCCGCTGCCGCCCGCACGGCCTGTCGAGCTGACGCAGCCTGCCGCCACATCCCAGGAGCGGCCTGCCGCCAAGGCGCGTCGGGCCCCGCTCGATCTCTCCGCCTTCATGATCCAGCGGAACGCGCGATGATCGTTCGTCGCTTTCTGCTCTGGGCCCGCACGGCCAATGCCGAGGAGCGCGCCGCTGGCGCGGCCGCGCTGGCGGGTGCCTATCTGCGCTCCGGCATGACCGAGGAGGACCGCTCCGAGGCCGAGACCGCTCTGATCTCGCTGATCGACGATCCCTCGCCGCGTGTGCGCCGCGCGATCGCCGAGGAGATGGCGTCGTCGGCGCGCGCGCCGCGCAATCTCGTGCTCGGGCTGATCGCCGACCAGAGCGATGTCGCAGCCCTGGTGCTGGCGCATTCGCCGGTGCTGAGCGAGGCCGATCTGGTCGATGCGGCCGCGATCGGCGACAATCTCGCCCAGCGCGCCATCGCGATGCGTTCCGCGCTCTCGGCGGGCGTCAGCGCGGCGCTCGCCGAAGTCGGCTGCGAGGAGGCGCTGGTGACGCTGGCCGGCAACCGCACGGCCGACATTCCCGATTTCTCGCTGGAACGCATGGTCGAGCGGGCCGGCGACAGCGGTCCCTTGCGCGAGGCGCTGCTGGACCGCGCCGATCTGCCGCCCGGCCTGCGCCAGTCGATCGCCGCGAAGGTCTCCGACGCGCTGGCGAGTTTCGTCACCGGCTGCGGCTGGCTGACGCCGGAGCGCAGCGCCCGTCTGGCGAGAGAATCCACCGAACGCGTCGCGGTCGCGCTCGCGGCTGGCGGTGAGGATAGCGACGCGCCGGCCATCGTCGAGGTGCTCAGACTGAACGGGCGCCTGACGCCCGGCCTGATGCTGCGCTCGCTGCTCTCGGGCGAACCGGCTCTGGCGGAGGCGGCGTTCGTCGCCCTGTCGGAACTGCCCAGCGCGCGCGTCGCCGCGTTGCTTCGCGACCGTCGCGGCGCAGGCCTCAAGGCGCTCTATCGCAAGGCGGGGCTGCCGGCCTCGCTGCAGCCGGCCTTCACCGCCGCGATCATGGCGCTCAACGCACGCGGCTTCGATGCGGGCGGGGCCGGGCGCGGCCTCGACCGGTCCTTGTTGCGCGAGGTGCTGATCGCCTGCGAGGGGCTCGACGGTTCGGAAGCCCATGCGCTGATGGGCCTGTTGCGCCGCATGGATGCCGAAGCCGCGCGCGAGGAAGCCAGGGCGATGGCCGATTCACTGGCCGACGACGCGGCGTTTGCCTATCTCGTCGAGGCCGACCCGGCGCTGCTGGTCGAGCTCGAGATCGGGGACATCCGGCAGGCGGCCTGAGCGGTCATCATCCCGTCTCCGCCGCCCGCTCCGCTTCCAGCTGAACGCAGTGGCGCATGACATCGGCGCCGGTCTCGTTCCAGGTGGTGATCCCGCCGGCCATGATGACCTGAACGAGACCCTCCGAGAGCTCAGGCAGCGTCAGGCCGAGCTTCATCGCGGTCGCCGCGTGGTTCTCGCGCCGTTCTTCTGGCCGATCAGCGTGTCCAGCAGGGCGAAGATCAGCTCCTTGGTCTTGAGATCGAGCGCACCGCCTTCGCCCCGGTCGCGCATGATCGCGGCGCGGATCAGGCCATAACCCGCGAAGGCGGCGGGAGCATGCTGCGACAGAAGGCTGAAATTGTCCGGCACCCGCCCGAGGGTCGCCATGAAGCTGGCTGTTCCGATATCCGTCGCTGCAACGGTGATGTCGTCTCGGGTCATGGCGCTGGGCTCCGGCTGGCTTGCGTCCAACCAAGCTAGACGCCCGCTGCGACCACGACCATTGCGTCGCACGCCGAGGGATCCCTCAATACCCGAACTGCTCGCGCAGGATCCGCTCGTCGAGGCTGTGGCCGGGGTCGTGCAGCATGACGAGATCGACCTGGCGATCGATCTCGATCTCGACGCGCAGCACATTGTCGATCTGGACATGGTCGGCGACCGCGCTGACCGGGCGTTTCTCGGCTTCGAGCACCTCGATCGTGACCTTGGCGTGGTCGGGCAGGAGCGCGCCGCGCCAGCGACGGGGGCGAAAGGCCGAGATCGGGGTCAGCGCCAGCAGGGGCGCGTCGAGCGGCAGGATCGGGCCGTTGGCGGAGAGGTTGTAGGCGGTCGAGCCGGCCGGCGTCGCCAGCAGCACGCCGTCGGCGACGAGTTCCGGCAGGCGGACCTGGCCGTCCACCGAGATCTTCAGCTTGGCGGCCTGGTAGGAGCGGCGCAGCAGCGAGACCTCGTTGATCGCCTCGGCGTGAACCTCGGTGCCGTCCTTGTCGATGGCCCGCATCGAGAGCGGGTGGACGACACTGCGCTGCGCCTGCGCCAGTTTCTTGCGCAGGCCGCGCTCGCTGAATTCGTTCATCAGGAAGCCGACGGAGCCGCGATTCATCCCGTAGATCGGCGTGCCGGTGCCAATGAAGCGATGCAATGTCTGCAGCATCAGCCCGTCGCCGCCCAGCGCCACGATGACGTCGGCTGTCGCGGTGTCGGCATTGCCGTAGCGCTCGGTCAGCTTGGCCAGGGCCGCCTGGGCCTCCGGCGTCTCGCTGGCGACGAAGGAGATGGCCTGAAAGCGCTCGGTCATCGCGTATCCTGAAGGCGGCGCGCCGTGGCGGCGCAAGGCCGTGCCTTAGCATGGGCGGCGGGACAATCGCGAGCCGGCATGAAACGCGGCCATGAAAAAGGCCGGGGTCGCCCCCGGCCTTCCAGATCGGATCGGTCGAAACGTGGCCTCAGACCGCCGGGCTCCACTGCACCGGCACCATCTCGAAGCCGTTGCCGGATTTGGCGATGTGGCCGGTGGCCGGGAAGGGCGCGTGGTAGAACGCGACCTGCATCTTGTCGGCGGCGACCATGTCGAGCAGCTTGCGGCGGGTGGCGGCGGCCTGGGGGCCGTCCATGTCGAACACGGCCGACCAGTCGGGATTGCGCACGAACAGGGCCGGGTGGTTGGTGGTGTCCGACATCACCATCAGCGACTTGCCGCCCGAGGCCAGCGCGAAGGTGGTGTGGCCCGGCGTATGGCCATAGGCGGCGACCGAGGTGATGCCGGGGACGATCTCCTTGCCGGCCTCGAACTGCTTCACATCCTTGGCGATGGGCGCAAAGACGCGGCGGACATTGCCGAAGGCGCCCTTCATGGCCTCGGGCGCGGCGCTCATCTTGGCGTCGTCCATCCAGAAGGCCCATTCGGCGGCCGGCACCATGACCTCCGCATTGGGGAACATCGCGCTGCCGTCCTTGAGGCGGAAGCCGTTGATGTGGTCGCCGTGGAAATGGCTGAACACGACGGTCGAGACGTCCTTGGGGTCGAAGCCGGCAGCCTTGAAGTTGGCGGCCCAGGTGCCCGAGGTCGGGGCGCCGGAATCGCCGTTGCCGGTGTCGATCAGGGTGAGCTTGCCGCCCTGCTGCACGGCCAGCGTGGTGAAGCTGATGTTGAGCGCGTCGGCCGGCAGGAAGGCCTGCTCCATCGCCTTCTTGACGTCGGCGAGCTCGGCGTTGCGGACGAAGCCTTCGAGCGGACGGCGGCCGAAGCCGTCATTGATCGCGGTGAGGGTGATGTCGCCGATCTTGTAGCGATAGAATCCGGGTGCCTGGGTCACGGGAGCTCCTTGCGCATAGGCCGGGCTGAACGCCGGCAGGTCCAATGTGGTTGCGGCGGCCAGCGCGCCGGCTCCGGCGATGACGCCGCGGCGCGACAGGTTGAAATCGGTCATGGTTTTGTCTCCCTCGGCTCGAGCAGAGCCTGCCGGACCCTAGCGGGCTGCGCGGCCGGTTCAATCGCCGGGGGCTTTCGCTGGGGCACCGAGCGGGTCAAGTTTTCGTGAGGGCCGGAGGGCAGGCCCCGCTTACGGGGAGGTCGGCTCGCCCTTGTCGGCGGCGGCGACGCCCTGCCGGCGCGCAAACGCCCGCAGCATCGCGGCGCAGAGCGTCAATGCGCCGATCGTGCCGCTCGCCGAGCACTCGGCCACGAGCGCCTGGAAGGCTGCGCTCTCGTCATGGACGATCGACTGGACGCTCCAGCGCCAGTCCGGCGCCTTGTGCCTGAGAAGGCCGATCGCGACGTCGATATTGGCACTCACCGAACCCAGCGTCTTCCAGAGCGGGCCCTCTTGGTAGAGGCCCCCGGGGGGCGTGCGGCGGCCGACGAGATGGCTCGGCTTCCGGCGGACCGTGTAACCGAGCGCCTCGTAGATGTCGGCATCGAGCGTCCGGTCCGGCTTGGCGGTGGTTTCGCAGCGGTCGGCGAGGGCAAGGAGATCTTCGGGTCTGTGCATGATCGCTTCAGGTTGGGAGCCGGTGCGATGATTCACGAGGTCGCGGCAGCACGATGACGGGTTGCGGGCGGCTTGGCCCGGGACGAAGCCTGGAGCTAAGAGACTGGTGCCGGCGGAGAGGATCGAACTCCCGACCTTCGGTTTACAAAACCGCTGCACTACCGCTGTGCTACGCCGGCATCTGGCGTAGCGGTTATCAGCCGGGCTCCGCCACGGCAAGATCAGCGGACGCATGATCGACCGCAAGATCGCTGACGCGATCGCCGCCGCGAAAAAGCCCCGCCTTCGAGAAGGCGGGGCTCGACGTCGCGCAGGACTGAGCGAAGGGCTCAGTTCTCGTGGGTCATGATGTCGCGATCCTTGGTCTCGGGCACGAAGAGCATGCCGATGACGAAGGTCATCATCGCGATCACGATCGGGTACCAGAGGCCGTAGAAGATGTCGCCGGTGCCGGCGACCATCGCAAACGAGGTCGCAGGCAGCAGACCGCCGAACCAGCCATTGCCGATATGGTAGGGCAGCGACATGCCGGTGTAGCGGATGCGGGTCGGGAAGAGTTCGACCAGCGCGGCGGCGATCGGGCCGTAGACCATCGTCACGTAGATGACGAGGATCGTCAGAATGGCGATGATCGTCAGCGACTGGGCGGAGTTCAGCGCGCTGAAGAAGCCGACCTTGACGATGCGGGCATCGCCCGGGGCCGGGTAGCCGGCGGCGATCGCCTCCTTGGCCAGGGTGGCGGCAAAGGTCGCGTCGATGGCCAGATCCTTGCCGTTGACGGTGACCTTGGCCGGGGTCCCGGCGGGAGCCGGGGCCTGGGTGTAGACGATGGCCTGGGTCGCGAGCGTCCGGCGGGCGATGTCGCAGGGCGCGGTGAAGGTGCGCACGCCGACCGGGTCGAAGACCGAGCCGCAGGTGGCAGGATCGGCGACGACCTGGACCTTGACGTTCTGATGCGCTGCGGCGAGGCCGGGGTTGGCGGCCGTGGTCAGTGCGCTGAAGAGCGGGAAATAGGTCAGCGCCGCGATCAGGCAGCCGGCGAGGATGACCGGCTTGCGGCCGATCCGGTCCGACAGCGAGCCGAAGAAGATGAAGCCGCCGGTGCCGAGGATGAGCGACCAGGCGATCAGCACGTTGGCCGAATACAGGTCGACCTTGAGGATGCTCTGAATGAAGAACAGCGCGTAGAACTGGCCGGTGTACCAGACGACGGCCTGGCCGGCGGTGAGGCCGAACAGGGCCAGCAGCGCGATGCGGGCGTTCTTCCACTGGCCGAAGGCTTCCGACAGCGGCGCCTTCGAGCCGGTGCCCTCTTCCTTCATCTTCTTGAAGGCGGGGGATTCCTGCATCTGCATGCGGATCCAGACCGAGATCGCGAGCAGGAAGATCGAGAGCAGGAACGGAATGCGCCAGCCCCAGGCGGCGAATTCGGCCTCGCCCATGTTGACGCGGATGCCGAGGATGACGAGCAGCGAGAGCAGCAGGCCCAGCGTCGCCGTGGTCTGGATCCAGGAGGTGTAGAAGCCGCGGCGGCCGGGGGGAGCATGTTCGGCGACATAGACGGCCGCGCCGCCATACTCACCGCCGAGCGCCAGGCCCTGCAGCATGCGCAGCGCGATCAGGATGACCGGGGCCGCCCAGCCGATCGTGTTGTAGCTGGGCAGCAGGCCGACCAGGAAGGTCGAAGCGCCCATGATCACGATCGTGACGAGGAAGGTGTATTTGCGGCCGATCAGGTCACCCAGGCGGCCGAAGAACAGCGCGCCGAAGGGACGCACCAGAAAGCCCGCCGCGAAGGCCAGCAGCGCGAAGATGGCGCGGGTGTTGGGATCGAAGGCCGAGAAGAAATGCGCGCCGATCATCACGGCCAGCGAGCCGTACAGATAGAAATCATACCACTCGAAGACGGTACCGAGCGATGACGCGAGAATGACGCGCTTCTCTTCCGCCGTCATGGGGCGGTTGGCGACTTTCGCCCCCGCTGCGTTTGCTGCCATGGTCATGGCGTATCTCCCCTGCGATGTCCCCGGCAGCGGGACGATCCGCGCTGCCCGTTGCCTGTCCCGTCTGTCGTCGATGGGATGCCGGCTGATCCGGCAGCGGAGCCATTGCTGCGCCATGCCGTTCCGGGCGGGACTGATGCGCTTCAGAAAAACACTTTTCAATCAAGCACTTGGTCTTGCATACTTCGTCTTACGACTATAGGCGGGGACCTGGAGGCCGGCTGGCCCGGGCGCTTCGCGCGCGGTTTTCGCAGCCTTCGCGGCCAGTGGACGGACACGGCACCCCAGCGATCGACGCCGCTGCAGGCGGCTTCCCAAAGCGGGTGTTGCGCCTATACTCGGCCGCGGAGGCCTTCAGGATGCGGATGAGGAGGAGCGCCATGTCGCGCGCCACGACGATCGGCCTCGGCCTGCTGGCCGCGCTGCTGTTGACGCCCCTGACACCGGTTGAGGCGGAGGCCGCCGGCGTGGCGGCGCGTCCGTCCGCAACCGCGTCGAAAGCCATCGGCTCGGGCGCGTCGGGCATCCACCAGGTTTCGCGCAACCGCTGGAGCGGCGCCGACGGCCACCGCATCCGCGGTCACCGCCATGCATATGGGCATGGGCATGGGTCCGTCCGGCTGGGGGCGCTCGGCTATCCCGGGCCCTCGACCAATCCGGTGTCGGCACGGTCCAGCCATAGGCTGTCTGATCCGGGCCTCGAGCCGGAGCGTGCGATCGACCGCCGGTCCTTCGAGCACATGCCTGTGCGCATCGGCATCGTGCGCGGGCCGACGCCGGAGCCGACGCTCTACCGGCTCGAGGGGCGCCGCGACCGGCCGGCGACGCGCGCCATCCGCATCAACGATCCCGAGCCGCGCGACGGGCGGCGCAGCCGCTTCGCCCATGCGGAGACGGGCGCCTTGCTGCTGATCGTGCCCGGCCGCTGAGCGGAGGCGCCCTCGCGTCTCAGCGCCGCCGGCTGGCGGCGTAGAGCGCGATCGCGGTCGCGTTGGAGACGTTGAGGCTGGTGATGGTGCCCGGCACTTCCAGCCGCGCGACCTGATCGCAGAGGTCGCGCGAGCGCTGGCGCAGTCCCTTGCCTTCGGCGCCCATCACCATGACCAGCGGGCGCGTCAGGGCGACGTCGTCGAATGGAATCTCGCCGTCCGAATCGAAGCCGATGCGCTGGAAGCCGCGCTTGCCGAGCTGGTCGAGCGCATCGCCGAGATTGCGCACCGCGATCAGCGGCACATGCTCGAGCGCGCCTGAGGCCGATTTCGCCAGCACGCCGGTGGCGGCCGGCGAATGGCGGATCGTAACGATGACCGCCGCTGCGCCGAAGGCCGCCGCCGAGCGCAGGATCGCGCCGACATTGTGGGGATCGGTGATCTGGTCGAGGGCGAGCACGATCGCATCGTCGGCCAGGCTGTCGAGATCGGGCGAGGGCAGCGGGTCGCAGACGAGATAGAGCCCCTGATGCACCGAATCGGGCGTCAGCAGCCGGTCGATCTCCGATGGGCGCACGATCTCCGGCTCCAGCGGCAGATCGCCGATCTCCTCCTGCAGGCGCTTGACGCCGTTTTCGGTGGCGAGCAGGCGGCGGTGGCGTCGCTTTGGGTTTCGCAGCGCCTCGATCACGGGATGGACGCCGTAGAGCACGGCCTCGTCGATATCGCCGGGGCGATGGTGGAGCGTGCCGTCGGCGCGCCGGGGGCTGGTCTGGCGCGGCCGGTCGCTGCGGTCCGGCTTGGGACGAAACGGGGCTGGCATCGGGCTTCTCCTGCGGCGCTGGCGCATGCCCTGACATGACATCCCCGGCTTGGCCAGCCTGGAATTGCCGGGAGGACGCGCGATGCCCATGGGGCAGAGGGCTTTTTGCCGTTGACAGGGGGCGGCCCGGTCACCATAAGTCCGGCCGCGCCTGTCGCCGTCACGCGAGTGACATGAGACATCGCCTGCGGCCTGGCCGCAAGCAGCGCGGGCGGGGGAATGTCCCGAGCGGCAAAGGGGGCGGACTGTAAATCCGCTGGCTATGCCTTCGCAGGTTCGAGTCCTGCTTCCCCCACCATCTCCTTTTCCGATCAGAACGGCGAACCGGGTCGCACCCAGCGATCGGGTTCGCCGTTTTTCGTTTGTCCTGGTGCTGCAGGCCGGGACGAACGATCCGGCATCGAGATCCGGCGCGCGCTCCGGGGATGGCGGCACCACGACACGCCGCCGCTCGGGAGAGCGTCGCGGCGTGCTCGCAGGCGATCGGGTTGGCCGCCTGATCGAGACGATTGCCCTGTCGGCGAAACCATGGCCTACTTCCGCAACTGTCGGGTTGAAACAACGTCAGGTTCGAGGCGGGGCGGGGATGGTCACCAGTAACGTCAAGATCAGTTGCAGACAGCGTGTCGCCGGTCCGGCTTTGGCCCTGTTCGCCACTCTGGCGCTCGGCGGCTGCCTGTCCAGCGGAGAGGAGAAGACGGCGCAGGCCGTGGTCGTCGCCTCAGTCGCCGCGCCGAGCGACATCGGCATCGACAAGCTGATCGGGAGCTGGGGCATCGCATCCTTCCACAACGAGAAGGACCGCAAGCGCACCGAGGCGCAGGCCAAAGCGAGCTGCAATCAGCCCTATGTCATCGCCAAGGGCGCTCGCAACGGCGTGATGATGCATGTCGCCGACGACGCCAAGCTCTACGAACTCAGGCTCAAGGCCGGTGCGGGCGGGCGGACTTTCCTCGGCTTCGAGGCCCCGCCCGGCGATCTCCAGGATCGCGAGATCCTGTCGGCGACCGATGCGATGCTGGTAATGCGCTTCGTCGATCCCGACGCGCATCGCCGCTATGGCACCTTCATCTATGTGCGTTGCCGCTGAGCGGGAGGACCCGATGACTCACGACACCTTGCGCCCGGTTCGGACCGGGCTGGCGGCCGCGGCCTTGATGGCCTGTCTGGCGCTGCCGCAGACAGCGCAGGCCCAGCCGCGCCCGCCCGCCGCCGTGCAGGAGACGATGGATATCGGCGACGAGCCGGGCCGCGTCTCGACCGAGGAGGTCAGCATCACCGAGGGTCCCTATGCCCGGCAGATGGTGCTGTTTCGCTCTAGCGAGCCACCGGGGACGGTGATCATCCAATCGGCCGAGCGCTTCCTCTATGTCGTGCAGGGCAATGGGCGGGCGCTGCGCTACGGCATCGGCGTCGGCCGCGAGGGCTTCCAGTGGTCGGGTCTGGTGCAGGTCAGCCGCAAGGCGGAATGGCCGGACTGGCGCCCGCCTCCGGAGATGCTGCAGCGCCAGCCCTATCTGCCGCGCTTCATGGCCGGCGGGCCGGGCAATCCGATGGGCGCGCGGGCGCTCTATCTCGGCTCGACGGTGTTTCGCATCCACGGCACCAACCAGCCCGAGACGATCGGGGAGGCGATCTCGTCGGGGTGCTTCCGGCTGGCCAATGGCGACGTCGCCGATCTCTATGAGCGCGTACCGCTCGGGACCAAGGTGATCATCCGGCACAAGGCGACGCTGTAGCGCGCCGCCGCGCCCGCACGACACATCAGGGGGGGAACGTCATGTCGCGGGTTTCATCAATGTGCCGGCGTGGGCTCGGCGTCTTGGCTGCCATGCTCTGGGCCGCGGCGGTGGCAAGCCCCGCCGGAGCGGGGACGTTGGATACGGTGAAGCAGCGCGGCACGCTCGCCTGCGGCGTCAGCGAGGGGCTGAACGGGTTTTCGGCCAAGGACGCGCAGGGCCGATGGCGCGGGTTCGACGTCGATTTCTGCCGGGCGCTGGCGGCGGCCGTGCTCGGCGATGCGGAGAAGGTGAGCTTCACGCCCCTGTCGGCGAGCGAGCGCTTCGATGCGCTCAAGGGGGCGAAGGTCGATCTGCTCTCGCGCAACTCGACCTGGACGCTCGGCCGCGAGGCGGAGCTCGGCCTCGCCTTCGCGGGCATCACCTATCATGACGGCCAGGGCTTCCTGGCCAAGCGCGCGCTCGGTGTCGACGGCGCGCTGGCGCTCGACAAGGCGAAGATCTGCGTCGAGACCGGTACGACCTCGCAGTTCAACCTCGCCGACTTCTTCCGCGCCAACGCGATGACCTATGAGGAGAAGCTGTTTCCGGGCGCGGCCGAGGCCTTCGCGGCTTTCGAGGCCGGTCAGTGCGATGTCCTGACGCGCGACCAGTCGGCGCTCTATGGCGAGCGGCTGCGGCTGGCCAGGCCCAGCGAGGCGATCGTCCTGCCCGACGTGATCTCGAAGGAGCCGCTCGGGCCGGTGGTGCGCGCCGACGACTTCGCCTGGTTCACGGTGGTGAAGTGGGTCAATTTCGCGCTGATCAACGCCGAGGAACTCGGCATCTCGGCTGGCAACCTCGACGATGCGCTGAAATCGCAGAAGCCCGATGTCCGTCGCTTCACCGGCGCCGAGGGTGGCTTCGGCAAGGCGCTGGGCCTGTCTGCCGACTGGGCGGTCAAGGCCGTGCGTGCGAGCGGCAGCTATGCCGAGATCTATGAGCGCAATCTCGGCACGGGGTCCAAGCTCGCCATTCCACGCGGGCTGAACCAGCTCTGGAACATGGGCGGCGTGCTTTACGCGCCGCCGTTGCGCTGAGGCCTCTCGGCCGGCAAGGCTGACGCTGGCGGGCGCTGCGGGCGGCGGTTCAGGACGGTGCTCAATCCTGCGTCGAGAGGCGCCGGTACAGCGCGTTGGCCCGGTTCAAATGGTCGGACATGGCCAGCGCCGCCGCGTCGCCATCGCCCGCGGCGATCGCGTCATAAATGCGTCGGTGTTCCTCCAGCGTCAGGCGTTCGGCGCCGGGCGCGCGCACCAGCGACCGGTAATAGACGCCGAGCCAGGCCAGCATCGCCTCGACGGCGGCGACGAAGACCGGGTTTCCAGTCATCGCCGCGATCTGGCGATGGAAGGCGATGTCGCAGGCGAGGAAGTCGTCGAGCTCGGCCTGCCGATGCGCATCGAGCCGTTGGCGCAGCACCGCGAGACCGGCCGCGTCGGCGCGCTGCGCCGCCAGCCGGGCGACGCCGGCCTCGAGCAGGACGCGCGCCTCCTTGAGATGGTCGAGCGTGCGCGGCTCGACGCTGAGCAGATAGCGCGCGGCGTCGGCCATCTGTCCGATCATCGCCTGGGCCGTGGGCAGCAGGACGCGGGCACGCTCGCCATGGCTGATCCCGACGATGCCTGAGCGTTCCAGCTGCTGCAGCGCCTCGCGGATCGACGGCCGGCCGACGCCATAGGCGTCCATCAATTCGCGTTCGGAGGGCAGTTGCGCGCCGGGTGCGAATTCGCCGGTCTGGATGCGGGCGAGCAGGCGGTCCAGCACCTCCTGATGCAGCTTGCGGCGAGGGATCGGTTCGGCTGTCACGGTGGGTTGGGTCTTGGTCATGGCGGGGACAGCGGCCTGCCCGCGCGGACGGCCGCGAAATAGTCGGCGCCGCCGATCTGGCCGCCTTTCAGGGCGAGTTCAAGCCCGTCCCGGCGCCCGTCATCGGCATGGGCCCGGCACAGCGGCGAGCCCGGCGCGATCGCGGCGATGGCCGACAGCGCGTCGATGCCGAGCGCCAGCGTGGCATGGCCGGAGGTGTCGCCCCCGGCGATCAGGGCGCGGGTCACGCTGGATGCGTCGAGGATGTCGCCCAGGATGGCGCCGAGGCCAGCACCGATGCGGTCATTGGCCATTGCCAGCGCCAGGCCGGCGCTGCGGCAGGCCTCCGTGAGGGCCGGCACGGCCGGGTCGTCGGGGCCCTGCGCGGTGAAGACGAGGGGCGAGGCCCCTCGGCCGAGTGCCGCCAGCGCTGACTCAACGGCGCGGCCGCATTCCATGTCCCAGGCGCGGGCGTCGACCGCGCGCGTGGCGTCGACCCGGATCGGTTCGAACCCATGCTGCCCCGCATGCGCGATCTGACCTCCGGTCACCGGCGAGCAGGAGCCGGAGACGACGGCGATCCGCTCAACCGGTGCTGCGCGCAGCGTCGGCGGCGATTTCGGGATCAGGCCGGCCTCCCGCCAATGCGCGACGAGCGCGTATTCGACCCCTTGCGAACCCGCGACGAAGCGGCAGGCTGCCCGATCCTGCCAGATGAGGCGGCCTGCGGCGGCGAGGCTCGGCTCGTCGGCGCCGTCGATCGCGACGACGGGGATGTCATCGCCCTTGATGGCCGCCAGGACGTCCTGCGCCCGGTCGTGCTGGAGCGCGGGTAAGTCGATCAGGCCGATCCGCCTGTTGGTCTGGCGCGCCAGATGGCGGGTCAGGTCGGCTTCATCCATCGGCGTCACCGGATGGCGCGCCATCACCGGGTGCCGGTCGAGCCGGTGCCCGACGCCGCCGACGACGGCAAACAGGTTGCCGAAGAGCTGGTAGCGGCCGATCGGCGGCGCCGCGACAAGAAGCGGCACCCAGCCAGGGGACAGCGTCGCCACGCCGAGATCGATCGCACGGCCGATCGAGCCGATCTCGGGGGCCGAGTCGAAGGTCGAGCAGGTCTTGTAGTGGATCAGCGGCGCGCCGATGCCGACCAGCGCGCGGTAGATCGCCGGCAGATGCGCGTCCATCCAGTCGGGCGATTGCGAGCGGGCAATGCCGGCGATGCCGATGCAGCGGCGGTCGGCGAAGGCGGCCAGCCGTTGCGGGGAGGGGGGCTTGAGAAACATCACCGAATCGAGCCCGGCGAAGCTCATCACCTCCATCACGGCGGCCGAGCCGGTGAAGTCGTCGCCGTAATAGGCCAGCAGCGGGCCGGGCGGCAAAGCCTCGCTCATGCGTAGTGCCCCAGCGCCGCCGCCAGCGCCGGGCTGGCGAGCGCCTTGTCCTCCAGCGTGACGCCCGCGACCGCCGCGCTCCAGGATTCGCGCAGTGCCGAGACGCCGGCTGCGGGGCCGTCCGGATGGGCGAGGATGCCGCCGCCCGCCGCGAAGATCAGGTCGGTCGTGCCCAGCGCGCGCCAGGTGCCGTGCGCCTGCCGGATGGTCTGGCCCGAGGAGAAGACCGGCATGATGGCATCCGCGCGATGGGGGAAGAGCGGCGCGAGGCAGGCCTTCGCCGAGGCGATGACGCTGTCGTCGGGCTCGCTGAATTTGTTGGCGAGCCCGTTGACATGCATGTGGTCGGCGCCCGCCAGCCGCCAGAGCTTGTGCCAGGCGGTGTAGGTCCAGCCCAGCGCCGGGCTGCGCGAAAGATAGCCCCAGCCATTGCGATGGGCGTGGATCGGCAGTTGCGAGAAGCGCCCGAGCTCGATCATGCCGACGAGGCCGACCGAATTCAGGCTCGCCATCACGCAGGTGCCGCCGGCTTTCAGGACATGGTCGTGGCGGCGCTTCATCTGGTCGAGATCGCCGGTCAGGTTGAAGGCGACCATGGTCTTGCGGCCGCTGCGATCGGCCTGCGCCGCGACCACGCGCATCACCGCATCGACCCGCGCCTCGAACGGGCAGAGCGCCCCGTCCGACTGCAACTCGTCGTCCTTGATGAAGTCGATGCCGGCGCGGCAGAGCGTGTCGACCAGCGCCGCCGTCTCCTGCGGGCCGAACCCGACGCTCGGCTTGATGATCGTCCCGATCAGCGGGCCGCTGGCGACGCCCGCCAGCCGCCGCGTGCCGGCAATGCCGAAGCGCGGCCCGCCATAGGCCTCGGCGAAGGCCCGCGGCAGGCGGATGTCGAGCAGCTTGAGGCCCGAAACCTGCCGCAGTTCGAAGAGGTTGCCGGCGACGGTGGCGAGGAGGTTCGGCAGCGAGGCGCCGATGGTCTCGAGCGGCCAGGACAGGGTGACATGGGCGCGGCGATAGCCTTCTCGCGGCGCTGGCGGGTCGTCGGTCGCGCCGGGCAGGGAGGGGCGGTGGGCGTGGTCGAGCAACTCCAGCCGCTCGACGCGCGCGGCGGCGCGGGCGGTCAGCTCGGGCGTTTCGCCGGGCACAGCGATGAAGGTGCCGCTCGATTGCTCGCCGGCCATCGCCTCGGCGGTGCGGCGCGGGTCGCCCGGCGTCTCCAGCCAGTAATCCGCCTCGACACGCTGGATCCCGTTCACGCCTGCGCCCCCCCATCCTCTAGCTCATGATGTCATCATACCAGATTGACCGCATGAAGCACGCATGGGATCAACTCATCATACCAGTTCGAGAACTCTTCGGGAGATGCAGCATGACGGTGGTCGCCCTGTTCGGCGCCGGTGGCAAGATGGGGATGCGGCTCGGCCGCAATCTCGCCGCCTCGCGTTTTACCATGCGGCCCGTCGAGGTCAGCCCGGCCGGTCGCGAGCGGGTGCGCGAGGCCTTCGGGCTCGCCTGCCTCGAAGCCGAGGAGGCCATCGCGGGGGCGGAGGTGGTCGTGCTGGCCGTGCCCGACACCCATGTCGGCGCGGTGGCGACGACGCTGCTGCCGAAGCTGGCTTCGGGCACGATCGTGGTGATCCTCGATGCCGCCGCGCCCCATGCCGGGCATCTGCCGGTGCGGGCCGACATCACCTATTTCGTGACGCATCCCTGCCATCCGCCGATCTTCAACGACGAGACCGACCCCGCCGCCAAGGCCGATCATTTCGGCGGGATCGCGGCCAAGCAGCACATCGTCAACGCGCTGATGCAGGGGCCCGACGAACATTATGCGCTGGGCGAGGAGGTCGCGCGGGCGATCTGGGCGCCGGTGATGCGCTCGCACCGGGTTACGGTCGAGCAGATGGCGATCCTGGAGCCGGGCCTGTCGGAGACGGTCTGCGCGACGCTGCTCGACGCGATGCGCGAGGCGATGGAGGAGGCGATCGCGCGCGGCGTGCCGCGCGAGGCGGCGCGCGACTTCCTGCTCGGCCATATGAACATTCTCGCCGCCGTCACCTTCGAGCAGGTGCAGGGCGTGTTCTCCGACGCCTGCAACATGGCGATCGTCTTCGGCAAGGACACGATCCTGAAGCCGGACTGGAAGCGGCTGTTCGAGCCGGAGGAGATCGCCGCCAGCGTGCGCCGCATCACCTGAGCACCTGACTCACCACACGAGCCCTCATCCTGAGGAAGCCCGAAGGGCTGTCTCGAAGGATGGTCCAGATGGTTCTGGAGCCTCCTGAAGCACCCTTCGAGACGCCAGTCCTTGCGGACTGGCTCCTCAGGATGAGGGTTGAGGGAATATTCGGCGAAACTCTATGCGTCATCGGTCCGCTTTGACCCCTTGACCTTCCCATCATGGGAAGCCCCATCTCGTCGCCTTGCCCCGGACTCGGAGGCTCAGGCGAGATGACCACCATGCAGGCGACAGTTCCCGACAGCCCGACCCGGATCGAGATCGCGATCGACGGGATGAGCTGCGCCTCCTGCGTCGGGCGGGTCGAGAAGGCTGTTCTGGCGGTTCCCGGTGTCGCGGCGGCGTCCGTCAATCTCGCGACCCACCGCGCCAGCCTCGATCTCGACGCCGGCAGGTCGATCCAGCCGGTTCTCGATGCGATCCGCAAGGCCGGCTACGAATCGCGCGAGGAGACGATCGCGCTTTCGGTTGCGGGCATGAGCTGCGCCTCCTGCGTCGGCCGGGTCGAGGGCGCTCTTGCGGCGGTGCCGGGCGTGCTGGAGGGCAGCGTCAATCTGGCGACGGGGCGGGCCCGGGCCCGCTATGTCGGCGGGGCGCAAACGGTCGCCGCGCTGATGGCGGCGCTGGCCAGGGCCGGTTATCCGGCGACCCCCATCCTCGATGCCGCAACCCAGACCGATCTCGACCGCGCGGCCCGTGAGGCGGAACTCTCCAGCCTGCGCCGCAAGCTGGTGCTGGCCGCGATCGCGACGCTGCCGATCGTCGTCTTCGAGATGGGCGCGCATCTCTCCGACGGGCTCCACCACGCCCTGGCGGGTTCGATCGGCGAGGCCAATATCCGCTACCTCTCCTTCGCGCTGGCGAGCCTCGTCCAGTTCGGGCCGGGCCTGCAGTTCTACCGCAAGGGTGGGCCCGCTTTGCTGCGCGGCGCGCCCGACATGAACTCCCTGGTCATGCTGGGGACGACGACGGCCTATCTCTATTCGGTGGTCTCGACCTTCCTGCCCGGTCTGCTGCCGGCGGGGCTCGCCTACACCTATTTCGAGGCCGGTGCGGTGATCGTCACGCTGATCCTGTTCGGCCGCTATGCGGAAACCCGCGCCAAGGGCCGCACCGGCGACGCCATCCGCCAGTTGCTGACTCTGCAGGCCAAGACCGCGCGCCTCTGGCGCGACGGCCGCGAGGCGGATGTGCCGCTGTCCGAGGTCAGGTCCGGCGATGTCGTTCTGGTGCGCCCCGGCGAGCGGCTGCCTGTGGACGGCGAGGTCCTCGAGGGCTCGTCCTATGTCGATGAATCGATGATCACCGGCGAGCCGATCCCCGTTTCGAAGCAGGCCGGCGACGCGGTCGTCGGCGGCACGGTCAACAAGGCGGGCGCGTTCCGGCTGCGGGCGACCACGGTCGGCGCCGATTCGCTGCTGGCCCAGATCGTGCGGACGATGGAGGCGGCGCAGGGTTCGAAGCTGCCGATCCAGGCGCTGGTCGACAAGGTGACGCTCTGGTTCGTGCCCGCGGTGATGGCGGCGGCGCTCGCCACCTTCGCCGTCTGGATGGTCTTCGGGCCCAGCCCGGCGCTGTCGCTGGCGATCGTGAACGCGGTCGCGGTGCTGATCATCGCCTGCCCCTGCGCGATGGGGCTGGCGACGCCGACCTCGATCATGGTCGGCACCGGCAAGGCCGCGCAGATGGGTGTGCTGTTCCGGCGCGGCGAGGCGCTGCAGGCGCTGCGGGACGTGACCGTCGTCGCGCTCGACAAGACCGGGACGATCACCAAGGGGCAGCCGGAACTGACCGACATCACGGTTGCGGACGGGTTCGACGAGGACGAGGTCCTGCGCCTGGTCGCGGGCGTCGAGAGTCGGTCCGAGCATCCGATCGCCGAGGCGATCGTCGCGGCGGTCCGGAAGCGTGGACTGCCGGTCGTGGCGCCGTCGGATTTCGCCGCCGAACCGGGCTTCGGCGTCTCGGCGACCGTCGAGGGCCGCGCCCTGCTCGTCGGCGCCGACCGGCTGCTGGAGCGGGAGGGCATCGCCATCGCGGCGTTTGAGGGCATTGCCGCGCGTCTGGGCGGGGAGGGCAAGTCGCCGTTCTATGCCGCCATCGACGGGCGGCTGGCGGCCGTGCTGGCGGTCTCCGACCCGCTCAAGGAGACGAGCGTCGCGGCGCTGGACGCGCTGCGGGCGCAGGGCCTGCGCATCGTCATGATCACCGGCGACAACCGCGCGACCGCTGAGGCCATCGCGAAGGGCCTGCCGATCGACGAGGTCGTCGCGGAGGTTCTGCCGGCCGGCAAGGTCGCGGTCATCAAGCGGCTGCAGGCGGGCGGGGCGCGCGTCGCCTTCGTCGGCGACGGCATCAATGACGCGCCGGCGCTGGCGCAGGCGGATGTCGGGCTTGCCATCGGCACCGGCACCGACATCGCCATCGAGAGCGCCGACGTCGTGCTGATGTCGGGTGATCTGCGCAATGTGCCCAATGCGGTGGCGCTGTCGCGCGCGACGATCCGCAACATCGCGGAAAACCTGTTCTGGGCCTTCGGCTACAACGCCGTGCTGATCCCGGTCGCAGCCGGCGCGCTCTATCCGGCCTTCGGCATTCTGATGTCGCCGATGTTCGCCGGGCTCGCGATGGCGCTGTCGAGCGTCAGCGTCGTCGCCAACGCATTGCGGCTGAAGGGCTTTCGCCCGCCCTTCGCCGCTCATCGCAGCCGGGAGACGCTGGCGGCTTCGCTCCCGATCGCGTCCGGGGTGGGCCTGCGAAAAACCGCTTGAACCTCTAGTGACTACAGGGATTAGGGTCCCGCCGGTTCGCGATTCCCAGCACCGGTGCAGCATGTCCCAGTCCCATCCTCACGGCTCCGATCACCCGCACAAGCAAGGCGCGTCCTGCTGCGGCGGGCATGAGCATTCTCACGCCGCGCCTGCTCAGCCGGCAGGCCCGGCGCATGTCCATGGACCGTCCTGCGGCCGCGCTCACGACCATGATCACGGTTCGGCAGAACCCGACATCGCCGCCGCCGCGCGAGAGGCCGGCTCAGTGCTCTGGCGCGTGCAGGGCATGGATTGCGGCAACTGCGCCAACACGATCCGGACCGCGCTGGAGCGCCTGCCGGGCGTCTCCGACATCCGGATATCCGTGACCAAGGAGACGCTTTCGCTGGGGCTCGACGAGATGCTGACCAGCGCGACGGTGATCGAAAGCCGGATCGCGGCGCTCGGCTATGTGCCGAGCCGTCTCGACGCCGCGCAGCCGGGCGATGGCGCGGGGATTGTCGGCACGGCGCCGGTGGCCTGGTGGCGGCAGGCCAAGGGCCGCCTCGCGCTGGTGTCCGGCGGGCTGGTCGCGCTGGCCTATCTGGTCGGGCTCGTGGCCCCGGGCTGGCATGACCCGCTGTTCATCGTCGCCAGCCTGGTCGCAGCCGCGCCGATCGCGCGGCGGGCGCTGGCCTCGGCGCGGGCTGGCGCCCCGTTCACGATCGAGATGCTGATGACGATCGCGGTGGTCGGCGCGCTGTTCATCGGCGCGGCCGAGGAGGCCAGCATCGTCGTCTTCCTGTTCTGCGTCGGCGAGGTTCTGGAGAGCGTCGCGGCCGACAAGGCGCGTGCAGGCATCCGGGCGCTGGCGGATCTGGTGCCGCAGACGGCGCTTCTGGAGGTCGAGGGCCAGATCACGGAGGTGCCGGCCGCGACGCTGCGGGTCGGCCAGAGCGTCCTGGTGCGCCCGGGCGACCGCATCCCGGCCGACGGCACGGTGCTGGTCGGGCTCTCCAGCGTCGACGAGGCCTCGATCACCGGCGAATCGATGCCGCGGGCGAAGGAGCCGGGCGCCGAGGTGTTTGCCGGGACGATCAACCACGAGGCGGCGTTGACCGTTCGCGTCGACCGGGCCGCCCAGGACACGATGATCGCCCGCATCGTCGCGCTGGTCGAGGAGGCGCAGGACGCCAAGGCGCCAACGGAGCGCTTCATCGACCGGTTTTCGCGGCTCTACATGCCGTTCATCGTCGGCCTCTCGGTTCTGGTCGCGGTCGCTCCGCCCCTGCTGGCGGGGGGCGAGTGGGGCCAGTGGATCTATCGCGGTCTGGCGCTGCTGCTGATCGGCTGCCCCTGCGCGCTGGTGATTTCGGTTCCCGCCGCCATCGCCGCGAGCCTGGCGGCCGGCGCACGGCGCGGACTGCTGATCAAGGGCGGCGCGGTGATGGAAAATCTCGCGGCGATCGAGGCCGTGGCCTTCGACAAGACCGGCACGCTGACGCTCGGCAAACCCGCCGTCACCGATGTCGTGGCGCTCGTCGGCGAGGCCAGCGCCGTTCTGGCGCTGGCGGCGGCGATCGAGCGGCGCTCCAGCCATCCGCTGGCTGCGGCGATCGTCAGGCGTGCCGATGGTGATGGACTTCCGGCGCGCGAGGCTCTGGATGTCGCCGCCGTGCCGGGCAAGGGCATGGCCGGCACGATCGCCGACCGCGCCGTCTTCGTCGGGGCGCCGCGCCATGCCGCCGCCTGGGCGCCGCTCGCCGACGACGTCCTGGCGCGCATCGCCGGGCTTGAAGGCGAGGGCAAGACCGTCGTCGTGGTCGTCGACGGCGCACAGGCGATCGGCCTGATTGCGCTGCGCGACGCGCCGCGGCCCGATGCGGCGGCGGCGGTGGCGGCCCTCAAGGCGATGGGCATCCAACCGGTCATGCTCACCGGCGATAACCGGCTCGCCGCCGAGGCGATCGGGCTGGCGCTCGGGCTCGACGTGAAGGCGCAGATGCTGCCCGCCGACAAGGCCGAGGCCATCCAGGCGATGGCCGCCACGCGCCGCACCGCCATGGTCGGCGACGGCATCAACGACGCCCCGGCTCTCGCCAGCGCGCAGGTCGGCATTGCCATGGGCTCGGGCACGGGCGTCGCGCTGGAGGCGGCGGATGCGGCGCTGCTGCATGACCGCGTCGGCGATGTGCCGGCGCTGATCGGGCTGGCGCGCGCGACGATGGCCAACATCCGCCAGAACATCGCGATCGCGCTCGGGCTGAAGGCGCTGTTCCTCGTCACCACGGTGATCGGGGCCACGGGCCTGTGGGTCGCGATCCTGGCCGATACGGGCGGGACCGTGCTGGTGACGCTGAATGCGTTGCGGCTGCTCGGCTATTTCAGGGGCGGGCGGCACGCCGCCCCGCCGTCGGTGGCGGAAACCGACCTGCGACTGCACGCGACGGGTTGACTTCCGGCCGTCTCTGGGGAAATTCGAAGGGCGATGCGGGTGTAGCTCAATGGTAGAGCAGCAGCCTTCCAAGCTGAATACCCGGGTTCGATTCCCGGTACCCGCTCCAGCTTTCTCGCCATCATCCGCCCGCGCGCGAAGCCGCTGGCGGTCTCTCACCGGTTCTGCGGCATAAGCGGCGCTCAGGCGGCTTCGGCCTGCGCGGCAGCCTCGACGCGGTTCTTGCCGCGCAGCTTGGCTTCGTACAGCGCGCGGTCGGCCCGTGACAAAAGCACCCTGACGGTGGTCTCCTCGCCGCCCGCGGACATGCTGGTGCCGAGGCTGACCGTGAGGGGAATCGTGTCCTCATTCCAGGCGATCGGGTTCGACTGGACCGATTGGCGAATGATCTCGGCGTAGTGGGCCAGCTCTCGGGATGATAGCCCGGTCACGAGCACTGCGAATTCGTCTCCGCCCTGTCGGCCGACGCTCGCGTTCGGCACGGCTTCCATGACGGTCTTCACGATGCTCGCGACATGACGAATGGCGATATCGCCGCAATCATGGCCATGGGTATCGTTGACCTGCTTGAAGCTATCGATGTCGCACATCAGCGCGCAGACAGGCTGATGCCGCGAACCTGCCTGCGCGATCAAACCGGCGCCGGCTGCGTCGAAGCCACGGCGATTGAGCAGGCCGGTCAGCGGATCGCCGTTGGCAACGGCGTCCAGTTCCGCCCGTGCGAGGTTGAGTTCGCGCAGGGTGACAAGCAGCATGTAGACGATCACCGGACAAACGATCCCGGGAATGAGAATCGAATAGGCGATGGCGTTGACCCAGACCTCGTGCTCCGAAATCGTCGCGCCCGGTTCTCCCGTCATCGTCATCTCCAAAATGATGATGGTGATGATGACCGATAGTCCGATCGAAGACAGCGTCAGAACAAACAACGCGCGCCAGATTTGATTCCATGACGAGATGGAAATTCTACGAGACAACATTGCCGGTTCTCCGCTGCGTCAACACAACTCAAAACAATGAATCATCTATAAATATCGACAGTTGTGAGCGACGATTGGCGGGTATGTCTTCTTCGTGTTTGGAGGCTCTTGGGTTGGGTTGACTCTTGGGCTGGGCGAAGGGTGTGGTAGGCTCCTCCATCCATGAGAGAAGCGCCATGCGTCTGGTTCCGGCGTCGATCGTGATCCTGTCCCTCGCCGCCGCGGGCGCCGGAGCTTCGGCGCGTGAACTCGCCGGGCGCTTCGGCTATCTCGGCGAGTGGGACGTCAGCGCCAGCCTGGCCGAGGAGAAGGCGGGGCGGGCCGGGGCGCCGGCCTTCTCGGGCCCAGTGCTGATGAAGCACAACGCGGTCTGCGGTCCCGGCGAAACGCCGGAGAAGATCGGCCATATCCGGATCAGCCTGCGCGGCCAGCGCTACACCGCGCAAATGACGCTGGCCGGAGCCTCTTGCGCCTTCACCGGCACCTTGTCGGAGAGCGCGCACAGCTTCGTCACCTGCGGCAGCGACCGGCAGATTCCGCTGCGCCTCTGGTTCCGAGACACACGCCCCTAGGGCTCGCGCAGGACCCTGAAGCCGTTGGTGAAGAAGCGCACATCGGCCTCGTATTTGAAGCGGGCGGCCGAACGCAGATAGCGCGGATCGTTGTTGAAGGAGCCGCCGCGCAGCACGCGCTCGCGGCAGCCGGGCGGGTTGACGGCGGTGCCGTCGCGCGGGGTCGCCCGGTAGCTGTCGCTCCAGCAATCGGCGACCCATTCGGCCGCATTGCCCGCCATGTCGTAGAGGCCGAAGCCATTGGCCGGGAACTGGCCGGTCTCGACAGCCTGCCGGCGGGTCGGCTCATTGCAGCCGACGCAGTTGGCGCGCTCCTTCACCATCGTCGCGCCCCAGGGATAGGTCGTCGTGGTGCCGCCTCGGGCGGCGTATTCCCATTCGGCCTCGCTGGGCAGGCGATAGCGCTGGCCGGTCCTGGCCGAGAGCCAGGTCAGGTAGGCGTTGGCGTCGTTCCAGTGGATGTCGGTGACCGGGCGCTTGCCGCGGCCCAGCCCGCGATCATTGGGGCGATGGGTGCAGCCGCCCTGGTCGATGCAGGCGTCCCACTCCTCGAACGTCACCTCACGCAGGCCGAGATAGAAGGCGTTGCGGATGGTGACGGTGTGGACGGGCTTCTCGAACTCGTAGAGCTCGTTGGCGCCCATTTCGAACGTACCGGGCGCGATCAGGGTGAGTTCCGGGCAGCCCTCGCAATCGCGCAGCGTGCGCAGTGTCGCAGGGGGGGCAGCGGGCGCGGCCGGGCGGGCGGGTTCGTGCACCGCCGCGACCGGCCCTGCCGGCGGGCGGGCCGCCGGTGGTGATGGCGGCGCGGCGGGCGGGGAGGCGGCGGCGGCGTTCTGCCGTGCGGTGAACTGCTGCTCGCGCGTGCGGGCGAGACTGGCGAAGCGGCCATCGGGATAGGCTTCGAGATAGGCGCGGTACTCGGCCGGGTTCTCGCTCGAACGGATCGATTCCCAGAAGGCGAGCTCATAGGCGTCCTGCCGGGCGGCGGGGGATTCCGGCGGCGGCAGCGGGATGACGGCGCGATTGTTCTGGGCGATCTGGGCGGGGCGCGCGAGCGGGGTGACGACGAGCCCCGCAGGCGGCTCCGAGGACGTCCAGATCTGCTGGCTGCGCCGCGTCAGCCGCGCGACTGCGTCGCGGGTGCGCGCCAGCGCGGCGGTCATGTCGAGGCCGGGCGTCCGGATGGCCTTGAGCCATTCGTCGATCGCGGGATTGCCGCGGGCGCCGCCATCCGCAACGATGCGGCCGGGCGCGGTGGTGAACATCACGCTGATCGCGTCCATGCGCTCGACCGCGAGCAGGCCTTTGGAGGGACCGGAGAGGTCCGCCTGCCAAGGGTTGTCGCGGCTGGCGTCGAGCACCACCAGCGCGCTGGCAGGCCGCGCCACGATCAGCGCGTCGAGCAGCAGGTCGAGATCGACCGCGGCCTGCGCGATCTCGGAGGCCGAGCGCAGGCGGGCATCGACCGGGACCAGGAAATTGCGGTTGCGCAGCTGCACCGCATGGCCGGCGTAAAACACGATCGCCTGGACGCCCGGTTGCAGCCTGCCGGCGAAACCCGCGATCGCAGCCTGCAGCGCTGGCCCGTTGGCGTCATCGGCCGTGACGACGTCGAACCCGCCGGTTCGCAGCGCTGCGGCCACGGCGCGGGCGTCGACCGCCGCTTCCGGCACGGGCGCCTGCGGGTAACCGGCGTTGCCGATGACAAGGGCGACGCGGCCGGCGGCGGCGTCGCCAGTCTGCGCGCGTGTCGGGGACGCCAGCAGCAGCGCGGCGCAGGCCGCCAGCGACGCGCATCGCAACCAGGACAGGCAGCGCAACCAGGACATGCCGTGCTTCATTCCCCTGCGATGCCCTCGTGGCCGAACTGCGCGCTGTCAGCGAACATAGATCGTGATCTTGCGCGACATCACCGGGGGATCATGCGGCACGTGGTTATGGTCTCCCAGCAGCAGCTGCAAGGTATGCCGGCCCTTGGGCAGTGTCACGACCACCTCGGTCTGGCCGTTGCCGAGATGGAGATTGTTGTTGTCGGCCGGAATGGGCTGATCGAACGGACCGGGCTCGGTATTGATCAACAAATGGTGATGACCGGCATTGGGCCATTCCGTTCCCGCTGGCGCGACGCCCATTTCCTTCAGCCCCATGCGCACGGTGAAACGCTCGGGCACACGCAAACCGTCGAGCGGGTAATGGAAATAGACCTGGGCGCCCTTCGGCGAGGGCTGGCGTGGCTCCGGCTGGGCCCAGGCGGCGGATGTCGCGAGAGAAGCGAACAGCAAGGCGAGGGCGGTGCTGCGCGGGAAGCGCCGCCTGACGGGGCGGTCCACCCGGACGGTAAGGCTGCGCTGGGTTTTCATCGACGCCTCGCCGGTCTCTTGCCGCCCGGAGCCACCAGAACCGTGATCCGCTCCGAGATCACCGGCGGATCATGCGGGATATGGTTCTCGTCGGTGAAGATGAGCTGGAGCGTGTGCTCGCCCATGGGCAGGGTGATCCGGCGCTCGGTCTGGCCGCCGCCGAGATGGATATGGTTCAGATCGGCCGGGATCGCCTGGTCGAGCGGCGGCGTCGGCGCGTTGATGATGAGGTGATGGTGCCCGGTGTTGGGCTTGGCGACGCCGGCGGGCGCGACCCCCATGTTGCGCAGCCCGAAGCGGACGGTGGTGTTGGGGAAGATGGCGTCGCCGTCGCGCGGATAGATGAAGTAGACGGCGGCGTCGTCAGGGGCGGGCGTCAGCGCCGGGCGGGTCTCGGCCGGTGCGGTCGGCTGGATCGCGGAGGCGACCTGCGCGCCCTCGACCACGCGGACGCGGATGCGCGGCGACATCAGCGGCGGATCATGGGGAACATGGTCATGGTCGCCGAGCAAAAGCTGCAGCGTGTGCTCGCCGGGCGGGAGCGTGACCTCGGCCTCGGTCTGGCCGCGGCCGAAATGGATATGGTTGAAGTCGCTGGGGATCTCGTGGTCGAGCGGCGGCAGCCCCGTGTTGATCAGCAGGTGGTGATGTCCGCCATTGGGGTGCTTGGTGCCGGCCGGCGCGAGCACGACCCCCTCCGCACCGAAGCGAATGCGCGAGCGTGTCGGGATCGTGGCGCCATCGACGAGATCGACGAAGAACACCCTGGCGCCCGGCGCCGCCGTGCCGCGCCCCTTCTCCTCCGCCTCGTCGCTGACCTCGACCGTGATGCGCGGCGACATCACCGGCGGATCATGGGGAACGTGGTCGTGATCGGCGAAGAGCAATTGCAGCGTGTGGCGCCCTGGCGTCAGCACGATCTCGACTTCGGTCTGGCCGTTGCCGAGATGGATATGGTTGAAGTCGCTCGGGATCGGCTGATCCAGCGGGGGCAGTTCGGTGTCGATCAGGACGTGATGGTGCCCGGCATTGGGCTGCGGCGGGCCTGCAGCCGCGACCTCCATCCCCTCCAGCGCAAAGCGTATGACCACCTTGCCGGGGATGCGCGCGCCGTCGGTCAATCCGATGAAATCGAGCCTGGCATCGGCGGGCGCCTTGCTGCGGGGGCGCGGCGGGTCCTGCGCCAGCGCGGGTGGCGGCAGGGCGGCGATCACGCTCAGCAGGAGCGCTGCCAGCAGCCATGCCAAGGCCGGCGACACGAGACGGAGCCGAACACTGTGCATCGGCGTCTCCCTGTCGCATGCGCCCGCTCAACCGAAAGTTACCAGCGCCGTGCCGCTTGGGCAAGCCAAATAGCCTTTCCATCAGGGACTTGGGCCGGGTTCGTCACGGGCGAATCCCGTTCGCCGGACTGGATTTTCGCCGGATGCTGCGCTAGCTTGCGGTAGGGAAGGGCCTCATGATCCTCGCTGCCGGACTGCGTGTTCTGATCGGATGCGCGCTGCTGATGCTGGCTTTGCCGGCCGCGGCCAGCGAGCGCAGGGTCGCGCTCGTCATCGGCAATTCGAGCTATGCCAACGCCCCCGTCCTGCCCAACACCGTCAACGACGCGCGCGACATGGCGGCGTCGCTGCGCAAGGTCGGCTTCGAGGTGGTCGACGGTGTCGATCTCGACAAGCGCGGCATGGACCAGGCGGTGACGCGTTTCGCGCGGCTGGCGCAGGATGCCGACGCGGTGATGTTCTACTATGCCGGCCACGGCCTGCAGTTCAACGGTGAGAACTACCTCGTGCCGATCGAGGCGCGGGTCGAAGACGAGATCGGCGTCCAGTACGAGACAACGCGGCTGAACGACGTCGTGACGGCGCTGAACTTCTCCCGCGGCGTCAAGATCATGGTGCTCGACGCTTGCCGCAACAATCCCTTCGTCGGCCAGCTCGCCAAGCGCCAGGCGACGCGCGGCTTCGCCGTCGGCAGCGGGCTCGCCCCCGTGGCGCGGGCGCAGGGCATGGTGATCGCCTATGCCACCCAGGCCAATGACGTCGCCGCCGACGGGGCGGGGCGCAACAGCCCGTTCACGGCCGCCCTGGTCCGCGAGATCGAGCAGCCGGGGCTCGAGGTGGCGACGATGTTCCGGCGCGTTCAGAAGAGCGTCTATGACGCGACCAATGGCCGCCAGACGCCGGAGTTGTCGCTCTCGCTGCTCGGCGATTTCTACCTGAACCGCGAGGAGACCGACAGCGACGTCTGGCGTCGCATCCGCGTCAACGAGGATCCGGCGGTCTATCACGACTTCATCGCGCGTTACCCGACGAGCTTCTTCACCATCGATGCGCGCACGCGGCTCGACCTGATCGAGCGACGTGCCGGCGAGGCGAAGGAGCGCGAGGCGCTGGCGCGCGAGTTCGCTGCGCGCGAGCGTGCTTTGCTCGATCGTGTCGAGCGGGCCGAGAAGGTGCGCCAGCAGGCGGCGATCGATCTTGCCAGGCGCGACGGCGAGGGGGCGCAGGGTGCGGCGCCGGCTGCCGCCGCGCGGCCTGCCGGCGCCCTGGTCGGAACGGTGCGCCCTGTTCCCCTTCCCGGTCAGAGCGGCCAGGCGCGGGCGGAGCGGGAGCAACTCGCCGAGGAGGTGGTGCGCCGCGAGCGCGAACTCGCCTCGCTCGAAACCGAGAAGCGCCGCCTGGCCGACGAGCGCGTGCTGCTCGAGCAGGCGATGGCGGCGCGGATGGGCAGCCTGACCATGTCGCCGCCGGATCAGCCGAGCCTCTCGCGGTTGGCCCCGCCCCCGGTCGAGCGTTCGCTGACCGAGCGCACCGCGGCGCCGCCGCCTGCCATCGCGGCGCCGTCAGCCGCGCGTCCGCAGGCAGTGCGGGCGCAGAACGCCCGGCCCAGCGCCGCGGCCTGCAGCGAAATCCTGCTGCGCGCCCAGCTCGGAGAGCTGACCGCGCAGGCGAAGGAGCAACTGCTGCTGTGCCGCTGATCCACCGCGCCCCACTCTCCCTCGCCCGTCGCTGAAATGAGCGGCCGCCTGGTCCCGTCCTGGATGCTGCGTCGGTGGTGGGCCGCGATCGCGCGCGGCCCGAGATCGGTTCTGCTGGCCCTGATGGCCATGCTGGTGCTGACCGTTGGCGCGCGGGCCCAGCCGGCACCGCCCGTCCCGGCGCCGTTTCCCGAAGCGCTGCAGCGGGCGGCGGCCGATCTCTTCGGCAAGGCCAACCTCAGTGGCGATCGCATCGAACTGGTCATCGATCCGCTGATCGACGCCGCATCGGGCGCACAATCGGCGGCGACGCGCGCGATGCAGGAGGCGCTGATCGCGATGGTGCGGACCTCCTATCCGCGCTTCGTCGTGCAGCCCTTCACCGCGGAGGTTCTGGCGCGCGATCCGGTCGTGCTGGTCGGCACCTTCACGGCGATCAGCCAGGTCGGGGCCGATGGCCCACGGGACGCGTTCCGGATCTGCCTGACGCTGGCCGATCTCAAATCCCGCACGGTGGTGTCGCGCGGGGTGGCGCGTGCGACGCCCGAGAACGTCGACGTCACGCCAACGCTGTTCTTCCGCGATGCGCCGATCTGGGCGGAGGATCAGGCCACCGACGCCTATGTGCAGACCTGCCAGGGCACGCCGCTGGGCGCGGGGCTCGACCCGGCCTATGTCGATCGGCTCGCTGCCAATGCGCTGATCCAGGACGGTATCGCCGAATACGAGGCCCAGCGTTTCCGCGAGTCGCTGGCGTTCTATCGCGCCGCCCGCAGGCTGCCGGGTGGCGACCAGCATCGCGTCCGGATCGGCACCTATCTCGCCAGCGCCAAGCTCGGTCGGCGCGACGATGCGGTCGATGCGTTCGGCGATCTCGTCGATTACGGGCTGTCGACCGACCAGCTCATGGTCCGGCTGCTGTTCCGGCCCGGCTCGACCCAGTTCATCGACAACCCGCAGACGACCGAGCCCTATCCGATGTGGCTGAGCCAGATCGCGACGCGCGTGCGCCAGAAGGGCGCCTGCCTCGAGATCGTCGGCCACAGCTCGCGCACGGGCACGCCGTCCCTGAACGAGCGGCTCTCGGTCCTACGGGCGCAGTTCATCATGGACCTGCTGCTGACCGGCATGCCCGACGGACGCAGCCGGATGATCGCGACCGGGCGCGGCTTCAAGGACAATCTCGTCGGCACCGGCAAGGACGACGCGAGCGATGCGCTCGACCGCCGGGTGGAGTTCAAGGTCATCGGCTGCTGAAGGCGGTGCGCGGTGCGGCCTCCGGCGGCGCCGCGGGGCGGCTGTCCTTCGAACGGAGGAGGCGCGGCGGCCAAGGCCAGGCTTCGATGCCGGAGGTGGCCCGCAAGGGGCAACAGGGGCGGGCGGCGCGGATGAACGGCACGGACATCAACCCCTATGACGCTGTTGCCTATCCCGGGCATGCCTTCGCGCAGACCCATCCGGCCCGGCTGGCGACGATCGCGCACGCCCATGGCATGGCGGCGGCGCCTGCCGCGGCGATGCGGGTTCTGGAACTCGGCTGCGGGCGGGGCGGCAACCTGCTTCCGATGGCCGCCCAATATCCCGGTAGCGCGTTCGTCGGCATCGATCTCAGCGGCAGCGCGATCGCGCTGGCGCAGCGGGCCACGACGGAGCTTGGCCTCGGCAACCTGGTCTTCCACCACCGCAACATCATGGATGTCGGGCCCGAGCTCGGGCGGTTCGACTACATCCTGGTCCATGGCGTCTATTCCTGGGTGCCCGATGTCGTGCGCGAGCGGATCATCGCCATCTTCGGCGAGTTGCTGACGCCGCAAGGCATCGCCTATGTCAGCTACAATGCCCTGCCGGGCTGCCGGCTGCGCGATCTCGCCCGCGACGTGATGCTCTATGCCACGCGCGACATCGCCGAGCCGCAGGAGCGGGTGCGGGTGGCGCGCGCGGCGCTGAAAGCCGTCGCCGAAGCCAGCGACGCCGAGACGTTCCACGGGGCGGCGCTGCGGCAGAGGCTGCAGCAACTCGACGACACGCCCGACAATGTGCTGTTTCACGACGATCTCAACCCGGGCGCGCGCGCCTTCGCGCTGCACGAGGTGTTGGGCGCCGCCGATCAGCACGGCCTGCAGTTCCTGGCCGAAGCCTCCTTCCCCAACATGTATGGCGCTGCCAAGGGGCCGGCGCAGGCGATGCTGGCGGGCATCCCCATCGAGGAGGCGGCCCGCCGCGAGCAGACGCTCGACCTGCTGATCGGGCGGGCCTTCCGCGAGACGCTGCTCTGTCGGCAGGACGTTCCGCTGCGGCGCGGGGTCAAGCCCGGCGCCTTGAAACCCTATCACCTGGCGGCCCAGGCCCGGCTGGTTGAAGCCGGGGAGGGCGAGGAGACGCGGCCGGGCGTCGATCGCTTCGCCTTCGACGCGGGGGTGAAACTCTCGGTCGACCTGCCGCTCTGCAAGGCGGCGCTGCGGCGGCTGGGCGCGGCGTGGCCGGCCAGTGTCGCCTTCGACGATCTCGTCGCCCAGGCGGTGGCGGATGTCGGCGCTGAATTACAGGGCGATGTCGCGGCGGAGATCGCCCGGCTCGACGAGGCGCTGCTGGCGATCTTCAAGGCTGGCCTGCTCGACATCAGGCTCGAGCCCCCGGCGCTGACGACGACGATTTCGGAACGGCCGCTGGCAAGCGTGGTGGCGCGCTGGCAGGCGTCGACCTCGCGCGAGGTCACGGATCTGCGCCATCGCATGGTGGCGCTCGATGGCGTCGTCGTCCGAAAATTCGTGGGCCTGCTCGACGGTTCGCGCACGCAGGAGACCATCCTGAGCGATCTCAACGCCTTCCTCGACGAGGCGCATGGCTCGGGGCGCGATGTCGGCGATTTGCCCCGACTCGCCACGGCCGAGGCGGTGGCGGTCCACCTGAAGGATGTGGCGCGGCTGGGGCTGCTAGTTTCCTGAGGCGCCGTCCTGCGGCTGGCAGCGGACTGCACGCCGTTGTCGCGGCCATGCGGCTCGCATATCCTGACGCAGCGGTATCCAGCGGGGGCGATGGGCCCACTCGCCCGACCGCGGCTTTCCAGGGACCGGCTGTGCTGGCGAGGCCCGATGAGTGAACGCTTCAGGCAGTTCCAGGCCGTGTTTCCGGAAGAGGCCTGCCTCGACGCGCTGATGCGCGCGCGCCATGGCGGCAGCAGCCTGACCTGCCCCGCCTGCAGCCGTCCTGGCCGTTTCGAGCCGCGCGTGAAGCTACGCGCCTGTTCCTGCGAGCATTGCAACTACATGCTCCAGCCCGGGGCCGGTACGGTGCTCGACAATCGTCGCACGCCGCTGCAGCTCTGGTTCTTCGCGCTCAAGACCATCGCCGAACTGGGCGACAAGGCGGCTGCCGGCGCGATCGAGCGGGAGGCGCGGGTGCCCGCGCTCACCGCGCGTCGGCTGGTCGCCGAATTGACGGCCCTCGACGCCCGTGGCGAAGACTGGTTCGAGGCTTTGCGACGCGGTGTCTCCGGCGAGCGACCTGTCGCGATCACGAAGGCTGTTTCCGGCACCCTCGATTCCACGGACTCGATACCGAAGCCGCTCGCGTCGCCCGGGCCTGAAATCGCGGCGCGCGGCGTGTCGGGGCGGGCGATGATGATCGGGGTCGCGGTCGGGATCGTCTGTCTCGCTGCGGCCGTGCTCGGTATTGCCCTGAACAAGATGGGGCAGGGGGAGGCTCCCTCGGATCCGGACATGGTCGCGAGCCTGGCCGCTCCGGCGCTGCAGACGGCGGCGCGTCCCTCGCTGATCCTGTCCTCGGTCGAGAGCGATCTGGAGGCGGCGCGGCAGGCGACGGAATTTGCGCTGAAGGCCGATCCGACGCTGGCCGAGATCAAGGCTCAGGTCGAAGCGGCGCCGGAAATCCCGGTCGTGCCGCTGACGCAGCCGCCGGCCAACATCCTGCTGGTGCCGCCGAAGCTGCCCCCGGGCCAGGCGGCGCCGGGCCCGCGCTCGCGCATTCCGCAGGCGCCGATCACGACCGGCGGCGACCCCGAGCAGTTGCTGACCTTCGGGCCGATCCGGATCCGGCGGCATCTCGTCGAGACGATCGTGCGCGCCGGCAAGGTGGTGGGCGCGGATCCGACGCTGCTGATGGCGGTGGCGGACAAGGAATCGTCGTTCTCGACCTCGGTTCAGGCGAAGACATCCTCGGCCACCGGCCTCTACCAGTTCATCGAGCAGACTTGGCTCGGCGTCGTCAGCGAATTCGGGACGAAGCACGGTCTGGCGGCGGAGGCGAAGCTGATCGGGCGCAATGGCCGCCAGTTCGTCGTGGCCGATGCGGCGGAGCGCCAGCGCATCCTCGACCTCAGGCGCGAGCCCTATCTCTCAGCGCTGCTGGCCGGCGAGATGCTGAAGCGCGATACGCTGCGGCTGGAGAAGGCCATGGGCCGCCATCTCACCGGCGGCGAGATCTACCTGATCCATTTCCTTGGGCCGGACGCCGCCCAGACCTTCATCGAGACGATGGAGGAAAAGCCCGACGTCAAGGCGGCCGATCTGCTGCCGCGGCCGGCCCAGGCGAACCGGCCGATCTTCTATGCGGATGCCGGCGGCGAGACCAAGACGCTGTCGGTCTCCGAGGTTCACCGCAAGTTCAACGAGATGATCAAGGTCAGGCTCGACCGTTACAAAACGGTACGCCCCGCCGCGCCCCAGCAGGCCGAGCGCGCGAAGAAGTAGACGGGCGTGGCATGCCGCCCGCCCGAACCGCAGAGGAGACCCAAACGATGGCGGCCAACCGTTTCGAGCAGGTGGACGAACCGCAGCCGGACGCGATCACGCTCAGTCTGAGCGCCGGCGACGGCGAGACCCACGGCCAGATTTCCTGTCCGGCCGAACTGGCGGGCGGGCATCTCGTCAACGACTTCCTGAGCGACCCGATGCCGCCGGTCGATGCCTTCCGGGCCGCGGTGCGGCTCGCCAACGAGATCCGGGCGCCGATCGTCGTCGCGGATCCGCAGGGGCTCTGGCAGGACGATTGGGGCGTGCTTTACCGCGAGGCCGACTGAGCGGGCGCATCGGCGACCGGTTACTCGATCCGGAAATAGCGCACGCCCAGCCCGAGCGGTTCGCCCTGGCGCAGGACGTCCTGCTTCAGGCTGGCGAAGAAGTCCGTCGACGGGGTGGGATTGGGGCCCGACAGCGCCGGCAGCGGCGCCGTGCTGACGAAGGTCAGGACGGTCTGGGGCCGCGGCCCGCCCCCGGCCGATTCCAGCTTGAGGTTGAAGGTGGCGCGCCGTCCGTCGCGGCGCAGATAGCTGCCGAGATTGTAGACCAGCCCGTCGTCGCCGATCAGCACGACGGCGACATTGCGGCCGCCGTCATTGTCGATGGTCCCGCTCAGCACCTCGCCGCTCTTCATGTTGAAGGCGTTGATCTGGAGCCGCGGGGTGCGGTCGATGTTGTCCCCGAGCGCGCGCAGGAAGTCCGCCATCGGGCATTGCGCCGCCGTGATCGGCCGCAGATGGATCTGCGCCTCGAAGCCCTGCGCCGCCTTGAAGGCGTTGTCGAAGGCGACGAAGGGCTCGGTGCGGTTGCCGAAACCCTCCAGCACCGCGCGCGTCGCGGTCAGCTCGGTCGGCCAGAGGAAGAAGCACGGGCCGCCGTCATAGGTGGCGATGTAGCGCTGCACGCGTTCGATCGGCGGGCGGGGCGGCTGAGCGACTGCGACCTGGGCCGGGTCGCTGCGCCCCGGCGCGGCGGGCGGGGCCTCCGGGCGCGGTTGCGCGGCGGGCGGCACGGCCGGCGTCGCCGGCGGGCGCGCCGGCTCGGCCACCGTCGGCTGCGGCATGCGCGGATCGGGCCGGGTCGGGGCCGCGACCGGTGGCGGGGCGACGACGGCAGTCTGCGGCTCGGGTCGCGGCGGCGAGGGCTGCGTCGGCTGCGGTTGTGGTTGTGGCTGGGGCTGGGGCGGTGCGGCCGCGGCGGCCGGAGGCTCGGTCAGCGCCGGCGCGGCGATGGCGGGAGGCTGGGTCGCCGGCGGCTGGGCCACCACGGCGGGTGTCGGTACGGCGGGCGGCTCGACCAGCTCCGGCACGCGGTTCTGGGCCTGCGCCGGGTTGGGTGTCTGGGCCGGGGTCTGGGCCTGGGCCGGCGGGTCGCTGCGGGTCTCGTTGAGAGCCGGAGGCGGGGCGCTGCCGCGCGGCGGCTCGTCGTTCAGCAGGGTCCAGCCATAGAAGCCGCCGCCCGCCAGCAGGGCGAGCGCGGCGATGCCGGCGACGGCGCGCAGCGGGGACCTGCCGGCCGCGGCCGCGGCGGCCGGCGCCTGCGGCTGCCAGGCGGCGACCTCCGACATGTCGGCGAAGCGCTCGGCCGGGTCGGCGGCGAGCATGCGGGCCAGGAGCGGGCGGATGCGGGCGTCGATGCCCGAGAGGTCGGGCAGGCGACGGCGCTTCTCGAGGATCTGGACCTGGCTGCCGCCCATGTCGAGCGGCTTGCCGGTCATCGCTTCGGCGAGGACGAGGCCGAAGCTGTACATGTCGGAGCGGCCGGTGACGTCGCCGCCATAGAGCCCGAGCTGCTCGGGCGAGACGTAGTTGTACTTGCCGGCGAAGCCCGAGCCGATGACCGTGCCTTCGCCCAGGATGCTGGAGCGGGCGATGCCGAAATCGATGATCTTGGCGCGGGCGATGCTGCCGCCGGGCAGGATGATGTTATCCGGCGAGACGTCGCGGTGGACGATGCCCAGCAGATGGGCGGCGTGGAGGCCCGGTCCTATGCGCCGGCGCAGCACATCGACCTCGTCGAGGCTCAGCGGCGCCTGCTTGATGCGCTCCGAGAGCGGCTGGCCGTCAACGAACTCCATCGCCAGATAGGGCGACTGCGTGCCCGGATCGATAGTGAAGACGTAATAGCGGACGATGGCTTCGTTGTAGAGGTTGTGCAGGGCGGCGGCCTCGCGCCGGAACAGGGCGAGCGCCGCCTCGTCGCGCGCGAGTTCCGGGCGGATCATCTTGATCGCCACCGCGTCGCCGGTCTGGATGGCGCGGCCCTTGTAGACCTCGCCCATGCCGCCGACCCCGATCAGCCGCTCGACCTCGTAGATGCCGTTCAGGGTGGTCCCGACGGAGACGGCGCCGGCGCGGGGCGCGAAGACGGTGCGCTCGGAGTCGCTCATGGCGTGTCGGTCTCCTGCATGCGCCTGTTCGGCATCCACCGGGTCGTCCGGTCGTCCCTGCGGCTATAGCGCATGATGATCACCGTAACGTTGTCGCGCGCGCCGCGCTGCAGGGTGAGCTGCAGCAGGGCGTTGCAGGCCTGCTGCGCGCCCCTCTCCTCGGCGGCTTCCAGGATCTCGGCCTCCGCGACATGCTCGGTCAGGCCATCGGAGCAGAGCACGAAGACGTCGCCATCCTCGATCTCGCCGCTGTCGAGGTCGAGTTCGGGCACGTCGTGGACGCCGATCGCGCGGGTGATGACATGGCGTCGCGGCGAGAGCCTGGCTTCCGCGGCGGTCATCACGCCGCGCTCGACCAGCTCCTGGACCTCGGTGTGGTCGCGCGAGATCTGCAGGATCTGGCCGGCCCGGATGAGGTAGATCCGGCTGTCGCCACACCAGACGCAGGCGAAGTGACGCTCGTGGACGAGCAGGACCGCCAGCGTCGAGCCCATTGCCGCGCCGTTGCCCTCCGCGATGTGGCGGCGCAGCGTCGCATTGGCATCCAGCACGCCATTCTCCAGCCGGGCCAGCAGGTCATGCGCCGACTGGGTCTTCCCGATGCTCTCGATCGCGGCGGCCACCGTGGCGCTGGCGAGCGCGCCGTTCTCATGACCGCCCATGCCGTCGGCGACCGCCCAGATGCCGAATTCGGGCCGGACGACGAGATTGTCCTCGTTGGCGCTGCGGATCCGGCCGACATGGCTGACGGCGCCGGTCTCGAAGGCCGATGCGGTCTGGCTCGGATTCTGGCTGAGATCGCTCATGACACGGCCCGCCCCGGTTCGAGGAACGCATCGAAATGGCCGGTCAGCAGGCCGGCGAAGAGATAGGGGTCGGGCAGCCCGTGCCCGACCAGGGCGAGCGGCTCGAAATTCTCGCCGCCGACGGTCCAGAAGCAGGTCGAATGGGCATAGGCGCGGGCATGATCCTCGACCCGCAGGGCGGCGAGCCGGGCGGGAAAGCCGGCCGCGTCCAGCGCGGTGACGATGGTTCCGTCCGAGAGGCGCACCATATCCTGCGGCGGCGGCGCGAGCAGCGCGTCATTGGGCGCGGAAAGCCGCGCCAGCTGCTCCGAGACGGCCTCGAAGCTCGCCCCCGGATCGAGGGCCTGCAGCAGGAAATCCTCGATCCCGGCATACCAGGCGTCCTGCGGGTCGAGCTCCGGATGCGGGATCGCGCCGCCCGGCTGCGCCAGGGCGAAGACGGTCAGCGGAAAGTAGCGGCCGACGCCGTCGACGGAGGGCATGAAGGCCCCGGCGACGGCCTGCCCGCACAGGCCCTGGCCGATCCAGAAGCGCCAGATCGGGGCGTTGAGGAAGGCCTCCTGCCAGCGTCCTGCCAGAGCCAGCCGGCTCGCGGTCAGGCCACCCTGGAGCCAGGCCTCGTAGACCTTGAGGAAGGCCGCCGGCGCGTTCACCGCAATGAAGTCGCGCTTGGCCGGCAGCTTCCCGAACAGGCCGCAGCTCATCACCTCAGATCCCCGACGGGCAGCGGATTTCCCGCAGGGCGGGCAGGATCAGCGGGTTCTTCAGCGAGCCGACGCCGAACTGGTAGCCGACCTGGCGCCCGCCCGCCGCCAGCGTCAGCCCGACATTGTCGCCCTGGCGCAGCACCGAGCCGGTGTCGAGAAGGCGGAAGAAGGACCAGACGCCGTCGCGCTCGAACAGCTTGATCTCGCCGGACGGCGCGCTCGGCCCCGAGGAGAAGAAGCCGCCGCCGAAGACGCCGCCGCCGCTCGCCCCGCCCAGCGTCAGCGTGATCGCGGTGCGGCCGATGCCGGCGCCCGGCCACATCACCGGGGCGGGCGTGTTGACGCCCTGCTGGCTCGTGACGGTGAAGCCGTTGATCTCGAGCTTGGCATTGGCGGCATCCGCCGAGAGCGCGGTCGGCACCACGATCATCTGGAAGGAGGGCAGGTTGCCGCCGGTCGGGAAGAAGGCTTCCCTGATCTCGCTGGCGCGCTGGAACTCGCGCAGCGTCGTCGCGGAGAGCGAGCGGGCGACGCGGCTGTCGGCGCGCCAGCTCCACTGCGCCTTGGAGCTGTCGACATAGGGTTCAAGCCGCTCCTTGTAGAACTTGTCCATGATGCCGCCGGGCGCGAACAGGCGGGCGAAATCGGCCAGCGGCACGTCGCGCGCGCTGCCCTTCACGAAGGGGAAGCGATTGGTCAGGATCTCCGTGCAGACGCGGCTGACCTGGTCGCCCAGCGCCTGGCGCAGCAGGGCGACGGTGGCGCCGGTGGCATCGCCCTCGAAGTCGTTGACGGCCGAGACGACCATCGCGCCGAAGGGCGCGGGGTAGCGCGAGGAATTGGCGCGCAGCGTCGCGATCAGCGGCACCAGCGCGGCATTCGCCGCCGCCGCCTGGGCCGGGTTAGTCGCGGCGGTGGCGAGGTTCTGGTTGATCTCGGATAGGACCTGCAGGAGCTGGTCGACCGGGCGGCGGCCGAGTTCGCCCTCGACCAGGACATGGAAGGGCTTGAACTGGGCCTCGATATCGGCGCCGAGCGCCTCGTTGCCGCCGCCGCCGAGCACGCGCTCGACGCCGGGCGCGCTGAGCGGGAGATTGGTGCCGAGCCGGCTCAGCGCCTCGCTCGCGCGCTTCTCCAGAACATCGGTCGCGGCCGCTGCGGCCGCCTTGCGGGGCGAGGCGCGCTCCTTGGTGAGCTGCGTCTCGTCGCGGACGGATTCGAGGATCTGCTTGAAGGGCGAGGTCGGTGCCGCCATCGCGCTGAGCGCGACATATTGCGGCTTGTCGGCGTTGAGCGGGCGCAGCTTCAGCCTAGCCAGGGTGCGCTGCCAGGAGGCGACGAAATCGCGGCTGTAGAGCTTGAGCAGGTCCTGGAAGAGCGTGGCGTATTGCGAGATGATCGCCTGCTGGTCGGCATTCTCGCCCAGCACCCAGCGCTCCTTCTCGATGCGGTCGCCGATGTCGCCGAGGCGGTCGACGAAGGCGTTCTGGAAGCCGTCATAGGTGTAGAAATAGGGCACGCGGACCGCGTCGAGGTCTTCGCCGCCGACGCCTTCGAAAGCCAGGCGCACGTCGGAGCCCCCGCGGCGGGCCGCGACCCAGTCCTTCTGGCTCTGCGAGCGGGCCTGGGTGCGCAGGAGCTCATAGGCGCGTTCCGCGATGCTGAGGCGGCGCAGCGTGCGCTGGCTGTTCTCGATCAGCGACTGGTTGAGCTTGACCAGCGGCTCGGCCTCGCCATTGTCGAGATCGAGCATCGCGACCAGATGCTCCTCCAGCGCCTCGCGGCCCTTGGCGTTGGCGGCGCCGGGGAAGAGGTTCTCGGCCCAGTCCAGCCGCATCCAGGCGATGACGAGGTCGCGGTCGAGCTTCGCCTGGCCGCCGACCATCATGTAGACCTTGAGCGCCTCGTAGACGAAGCCGGGATTGGTCTGGTTGGCCTCGAGCTGCTCCTCCAGCCGGAAGATGATGCGCGAGCGCAGCATCCGCTCGAGCGCCTGCTGATAGGTCAGCTCGGCCGCGTTCTGCAGGCGGGCGCGCTGGCTGAGGCCGAAGGTGGCGGCGGTCGGCGTCGGCTCCTCGCGGGTGGCGTAGCCCGCCGGCAGGTGCCGCAGCTTGTGCAGCAGGGGCAGGACGCGGCTGAAATTGCGCTCGGAGATCGTCGTCTCCTGCAGCACCGGGGCGGCGCTGGAGCGGTAGTCGGAGAGGCCGTAATTGGTTGCGGTGATCAGGTCGCTGTTGCGCGAGAAGCTCGTCCACCACAGGCCGAGCGCGGCGAGCGAGACGAGCGCCACGGTGGCGAAGCCGGCGGCGCGCAGCAGGGTGGCGCGGCGCGCGGCGCCGAGGTCGGTCGAGACCCAGCCGGCCTCGCCGATGATGACCTTCTGGATCAGGTCGGTCAGGAAATAGCTCTTGCCGCGGCCGGAATAGGCGCCGGCGCTGGCGTGGCTGCTGCCGAAATTGCGCGAGAGCGCCCCGATCAGCTGGTCAATCGGGGTGCCCTCCTGGGTGCCGGAGGTAAAGTAGAAGCCGCGCAGCGTCGCATTGGCGTGGTAGCGCGTCGGCTCGAAGACGCGGCCGAGAAAATCGGTGATCGAGCGCTTCAGCGTCGCCATCTGGCTCGGGAAGCCGAAGATCTGGGCGCGCGCGGTCGGGTTGGCCTCGTCCTGCAGCCGGTCGGGGAGGCGCTCGTTCAGCCGCTCGATCAGCGCATCGTATTCGGGCGCGACGTCGCCGATCATGTTGCGGGTCTTGTCGCCGGTCTGGAAGGTGTGGCCCCAGACCATCCGGCGCTGCGGCTCGGAGAGGCCGCCGAAATACTCGTTGAAGCCGGCGATCAGGTCGGCCTTGGTGAAGAAGGCATAGACCGGGAAATCGACCTTGAGCCGCTCGTTCAGCTCCAGCAGCCGGTTGCGGATCGCGTCGGCATGGGCGGCGATTTCCTCGGGGCTCGACGTCAGCAGATCCTCGACGCTGATCGCCACCATGACGCCGTTGATCGGCTGGCGCGGGCGATGGGTCTTGAGCAGGTCGAGGAAGGCAAGCCAGCTCGCCTTCTCGGCCTTCGCGTCGGTGTCCTGCGTGGTGTAGCGGCCGGCCGTGTCGATCAGCACGGCCTCCTCGGAAAACCACCAGTCGCAATAGCGGGTGCCGCCGACGCCCGCGATCGCCGCCGGCGCCGCGCCACCGCGGGCGAGCGGGAATTTCAGCCCGGAATTGACCAGCGCGGTGGTCTTGCCGGCGCCGGGCGGGCCGATGATGACGTACCAGGGCAGGTCGTAGAGATAGTCGCCGCCATCCTTGCCGCGGGCGCGGCGCAGCGTCGCCAGCGCGTCGCGCATCGAGGCCGACAGCGCGGCACCGTCGCCTGTCGCCTCCTGCTGCTGTTCCAGCGCCTCGGTGAGCGCGGCGGTGGCGCGGCGCCGGCGGATCACGATCAGCGCGATCCAGGCCAGCGCGCCGAGCGCCAGCAGCAGGACGATCGGCAGCCGCACCCAGACGGATTCGAACGGGCGGACGTCGCCGACGGCAAGGAACGGCGCGCCGAACCAGACGAGCAGGCCAAGCGCCAGCGTCCCGACGGTGATGGCGGCGATTCTGAGCCAGGTGGCGAGGTTCATGGGTTCGCCCTCCCTCAGCCCTGCCGCTGGATCACGATTTCGACGCGCCGGTTCTTGGCACGCCCCTCGCGGCTGGCATTGTCGGCGATCGGGGCATCGGCGCCCTTGCCCTCGACGCTGATCCGGTCCGGCTTGCTCAGCTTGGTCTGCAGCAGGTCGCCGACGGCCTTCGCACGGGCCTGGGAGAGCTGCAGGTTGGAGGCAAAGCGCGCGGTCCGGATCGGCACATTGTCGGTATGGCCGACGACCTTGACGGCGCCTCCCTCTGTCTCCAGCACGGTCGCGATCCGCTCGATCAGGGGCTTGAACTCGGCGCGCACGGCCGCCTGGCCGGGCTCGAACAGGGTGATGTCGACGAGCCGGACGATGATGACGTTCGGCGTGACCTGGCAGACGATCGGCGGCTGCACCGCGCCGCAGACCTTGGGCGGCACGGGCGGCGGCGGCACCGGCGGCGGCGGGGCCGAGAACACCTTGCGGACGAGGCCGAGCTCGCCCTTGGGATGGACCGAGAGCATGGCGGTCGCGGCCGCCTCGGCATTGCCCGAGAGCAGGAAGCGGAACACGAAATAGAGGCCGAGCACGGCGACGCCGGCAAGCGCCGCGACCGACCAGACCGGAACCCTGAAGCGCGCCACCTGCGAGGCGACGGCCTGCCCGCGCCAGCGCGGCGAGAGTTCGGGGTCGGGCTGTTTCACCCGGCGCAGCGTCTCGAACAGGTTGCGCTGGATCATCTGGAGATTGGCGGCCCCGCCCGCGGAGGTCCGGTGGATGCCCTGAAAGCCCAGCGCCAGGCAGGCATGCATCAGTTCGAGCAGGTCGTAATTGACGGAAGGGTCGGCCTTGGCGCGGTCGAGTTCCTCGAAGAAGCGCACGCCGCCGACGCGCTCGCCGAAGAACTTCGAGAGCATGCTGTACTGGGTCCAGACATGCCGGTCCTCGCCGGGGATGTTCTGGACGATGTCATCGGCGGCCGCGCAGAGGATGTATTTGGCGGTCCGGGTCTGCTCGGACGAGGCGCCCGCGGCGCGCACCTCATGCTCGAAGGCCTCGATCGTCTCGGTGACCTGGCCGAGCAGCTGCGCGGGGGGCGCGCTGCTGAGCTGCGAGCGGAGCCGGCCGAGCAGCAGGAGGAGGGGCGACGCGGCCCGCAGCAGCGGGTTGGCGTTGGGCGTCAGGAGCTGGTCGCGGCCCGGCAGCGGCCCGGCGGCGGGGCCGGGTGGCGGCGCCGGGCGCGGCGGGGCCGGCTGGGCGGCCGAGATCCAGTCGTCGCTGCCGCCGGGAACGCCGGGCGAGGCCGCGGCGGGCGGGGCATAGGGGGTGGGCGCCGCCGGCGTGGCTTGCGCCGGGCGGGAGGGCAGGGGCGCGCGGCGTCCGGCCGGGTTCGGCCTGATGATGGTCCGGTCGGAACGGCCGAACGGATCGGACGGCGAACCGGGATCGCTCATCGGCGTCCCTCGAGCACGGCCCAGAGTTCCAGCTCGAGATCGGGCCAGTCACCGGAGAAATGCATCCCGATCGAACTCGCGGTCGAGAATTCCGGCCAGAGCGGCGATGTCCGGTCGAGATAGAAATAGACATGGTCGGTCAGCGCGCGGATCTGCGGCGGCGGAGTCGGCAGATGGACGAGGCTGATGCCCGGCAGATGGGCATGGACGATCTCGTTCATCTTGGTGTTGGGGCCGACCTTGAAGAGCTGCGGGAACTGGGCCTGGATCTCGGTCAGCGGCCGGCGCGCCGCGACCTCCAGAACCAGCGTCGCATTGCGGACCAGGCTGCGGTCGCGGATCGTCGACATGAAGGCGTTGGGCGCACGCTCGGTGATCTCGAGCCGGATGGCGCGGCGGCCGAGATTGGCGGAGAGGAAGTCCTGGATGTCGCGCACCAGCGGCGTGAAGCAGGCCTCCAGATCGTCATGGTCATAGGCCGGATAATCGCGGGCGCGGCGCTCGGCTGTGGTGAAGGTGGCAAGTTCGCCGGCCAGCCCCAGGAAGGTCTCGAACAGCCGCTCGGGATGGACATAGCGCGACTGGCGCAGATGGCGCAGCTGCGGGATCTGCCGGTTCAGCATCTGCAGCATGAAATAGTCGGCGCTCTGCAGGCCGCCGCCGGCCGTCGGGTCGGCGGCATAGCGGGCGAGTTCCTCGAGCTTGTTGTCGATCCAGCCAATGACCCGATCGAGCCAGCCCTCGATTACCGGATAGGCGCAGCAGACGAGGACGGGCGGGGCGAATTTCTCGTCGAAAAGGACGGCGCGGTCGCGCACCTCGAGGATGCGGCCGAGCGCGAGGCCGACATAGCCGGCCTTGGCGGTCCTGCGCAGCTCCAGGCTCAGGCGCGGATGGGCGACGTCGATCTCCTCCTCGATGCGCAGCGAGGCGGTGGAATCGATCAGCATCTCGGTGGCGGGAACGTAGCGGCTGGCGCTGCCGTTCAGCGCGTCCTCGACCTCGCGGGTGTTGGGGGAGGCCAGCGGCAGGGACAGCCAGACGATCTGGCCGGCGGCGTTCTCCGGCACCTCGATGGCGGCTGGCAGGGGGCTGTTGTCGGGCATTGCGAAAGGCGTGCCGTCCGGCATCACGCCGACGGCGCGGCGCAGCCCGATCCGGCTCTGCTGGGCGAGGTCGCGGTCGATCTCCAGCACCGAGAATCCCCATGGGTAAGGGGTGGCGTGCCGGACGCGGTTCTCCAGCAGGTTCTCAAGATACCGGTCGTTCTGCTGGAAGTGATGCGGCCTGAGGAAAAGCCCTTCCGACCAGACGACCTTGCTGTACCACGACATCCGGGTCTCGCTCACTCAAAGGCATGCCAGCAACCTTATACGGGTCACCCACAAGCGTCACCAAGCGAATGGTAACTGCAAGCAAGGCTGCGGCCATCATTGCAACGAAGGATGCACGGTTGCGCCAGGACGGGCAGTCCAGCAGAATCGCGCCCATACTGGCGAAGAGGAGCCCCCGATGCCGACAGGTCCCGCCGCCCGCATTCTCGATCTGGTGCTGCATCCGCTGCCGGGCGTCCTCCAACCCGGGCCGGGCAGCCCCAATGTCCTGATCGGCGGGCTGCCGGCCTGGCGCGGCGTCTCGGCGGCGGCCGCCGCCGCGATCCAGGCGGCGCGCCAGGTCTCGGATGCGGCCATCGCCACCGCCGAGGCGGCGACGCTCGCCGCCGCAGGCACCCCCGGCGCGCCCGCCGCGAAGCTGGCCGAGGAAACCGCCAAGGCGACCGCCGCCACCACGATGGGCTCGATGATCACCGGCGCCGCCGGCGGGGCCGACATCCACAATTGCCTGACCCTGCTGCCGGCGCCGCCGCACGGGCCCGGCGTCGTCGTCGACGGCTCGCAGACGGTGCTGATCAACAATCTCTCGGCCTGCCGGGTGGGCGACACGATCATCGAGGCGGTGGGGCCGCCCAACAAGATCGTTATGGGAATGACGACGGTGATCATCGGCGGCTGACGGGGCCGGTCGCCTCGGCTAGGAGGGGCAGGCGCGCGGCTCGCGCGACTCTTTTCCAGCCAAGGAGATCGACCATGACCATCGCCCGCATCGGAGTGACGCAGCGCTGGTGCGATGCCGCGATCTTCAACGGCATCGTCTTCCTCGCCGGCCATGTCGCCGAGAAAACCGAAGGCCGATCCCTGGGCGAGCAGACCACCGAGGTCCTGGCGCTGCTGGAGGAAACGCTGGAGGCCGCCGGCAGCGACAAGAGCCGCATCCTCAGCGTCCAGATATTCCTCACCGACATCTCGAAGATCGCCGAGATGAACGAGGTCTGGGACGCCTGGGTGCCGAAGGGCACCGCGCCGGCGCGCGCCACCGTCGAGGCCAAGCTGGCCTCGCCCGGCCACGACATCGAGATCACGGCGGTGGCGGCGAAGAAAAGCTCTTAGTTCCCAGCCTGTTTCGCACCGAAACACCGCGTCATCCCGGACAAGCTGCGCAGCAGCGCCGATCCGGGATCCATCACAGAGCGCCGGAGCCCTCCGATGGATCCCGGCGCTCCGCTTCGCTTCGGCCGGGATGACGGCGTGGTTCCGGTGACGTGCCTCGAAGCGGCGCCGTCTGACGGAAGCCGCTACTTTCCCCCGCGGTCGTAGCACTCGGCGAAATAGAGCATGAAGGCGTCCACCAGCCCGTCTTCATAAGGCGCGGTCTTGGCGTCCCAGCGGGCGACATAGGCGTCCCACATCTTGGCCTTGCGCGAGCCGAGCAGGGAATCGAGACCGCGCTCCTGCGCCGTGCTCTCGGCGATGGCCTGGGGATCGAGATCCTCGACGAGCATGCGCAACGCATGCTGCATGGCCGCGTAGGTCTTGATCTGGTGGGCCTTGAGGTCCTTGAAGCTCTCGTCGAAGGCCTTCTGCGCGCTGAGATAGCCGCTCTTGGGCCGACCGAAGATGAGCTGCAGCGCATCGTCCACCGTCGGCGAGAATTTCAGCGGGTTATTGTCCTGCGCCTGGATCATCGTCTGGTTGGCGCTGCGCGCGATGCGCTTGCTCTCGGCGCGGGCCGCGAGCAGCAGCTTCAGCTCGACCGCGACCAGGCGCATCAGGCCGCCGAGCTGCTCGGCAAAGGCACCGGGGTCCTGCCAGGCGAGGTCGTCGGTGGCGAGGCCGGCGCCCTTGGCGAAGCGCTGGACGAATTCGGCCGCCGAGATGGCGGGCATGCCGCCCGGCGGCATGGCGGGAGGCGGCGATGGCGCTGCGAAGGGCGCGGCGGCGTGCGGCAGCGGTGCGATCGGTGGCGCGGCCTGGGCAGGCGCGTCGCTCCAGGGGTCGCCCGGCGGCAGCTCGGCGGTCAGAGGACGTCGTGGTGTCGGGATCGGGGCCGGCTGCAATTCGGGCGCGGCCGGCGGCGCCTGATAGGGCGCCCAGGCGAAGTCGTCTCCCGGCGGCGGGGACGCAACAGGGGGGAGCGGAGCGGGCGCGGGAGAGGCGGCCGGCGTCGGGATATCCGCGGCCCAGTCGATGAAGCCGTCATGGACGGGCCGGTGCCGGCTCGGCGGCAGCAGATCGCGACGCGGGATCGGCGGCGCGACGTCGCCGCTGGCCGACCAGAGCGAATCCGGATCGGGAGCGGGCGCCTGTACCGGGGTGTCCTCGGATCCGGCGCGGGTGCCCTCGTCGATGGCGACGGCGATGACGTAATGGCCGATCTCGAGCCGATCGCCATGCTGCAGGCGATAGGGCGACTGCACGCGCTGGCTGGAGCCGTTGGCATAGGTGCCGTTGGTCGAGACGTCGCGCAGCCAGTACGCCCCATCGCGGAAGCGCACCTCGCAATGGCGGCCCGAAATGGCGCGCGTCGGGTCCGGCAGGCACCAGTCGAGATGCTGGTCGCGCCCGATGTCGAGCCCCCTTGCGCCACTGAGGGTCACGGTCAGCGGGCCGCCATCGGGCAGGGCGGTCTCGTTCTCGATCGTCAGCGTCAGGGGCATGGCGGGGAATCCGGGCGCGGCGCGGAGGCGGCCGCCGTCTCGCGCGGGCGGTGCTCAGGAGGCGGGCTTGCCGTCGTCATCGGCCAATCGAATGCATGCTTCGACACAATTGCGCAATGCGGCCTGGTGCTCGCGGCCCGTGAGACGGCCGAGCGCCGTCAGCACCGCGATGCGTGCCATCTTGGCGGTGAGGTCGGGCGGGCAGGGAACGGCATGGCCCGCCACCATGCTGCCGCCGGAGTAGCCCGCGGCGAAAGCGACCCAGGTGCCCGGCGAGGCGCTGTCGCCCGCATCGGCTGCAGCCAGCGCGGCCCGGCGCGTCTCGTCGCGGGGATCGCGGACCCAGGCCTCGGCGGCCGCCAGCCCCTGGTCCTGCAGCGCGCCCGGGGCCTGCATCGCGCGCAGCGCCTGCGCCGCCCACCAGACCGCCTCGCGGCGCGGCAGGACGAAGGCGCAAAAGCCGATCGCTTCGGCGGGCGCCGGGCCCAGCGCCAGTGTCCGGGCGAACGCCAGGGGATGCTCGACGCTCGGCCGGGTCGCGACGACCTTGCCGAGGGCAGGGAAGGTCTCGAATACCTCCCTGGCGGTGCTGAAGCGCAGGCGGGACATCGGCCCTCAATTGATCTTCACGAGAGCGCCGTTGACGATGACCATGGCGTCGCTCAGCACCTCGGTCTTGGCGACGCTCTTGATGGTGATGGTCGGCGACGAGATCTCGATGCTGGCGGGCAGCATCTTGATCGTGCTTTCGCCGACCTTGAGGTTGATCTCGGTCAGCGCCTCGACATCGAGCTTGCCGTTCTGGACATGGAGCTTGTCGTTGCCGTTCTTCAGCGTGGTCTCGCGCGAATAGCCGCCGTCGGCATAGTCGGGGCCGATCTCGCGGGTCTCCTTGTTCTTGACCAGGACCTCATGGTCCTTTTCCGCCTGCAGGCTGAAGACCTCCGCGCCCTTGCGGTCCTCGAACTTGATCTCGTTGTAGCAGTCGGCGAAGCCGGCGCCGTCGGTCGATTCCGATTTGAGGCCGGACTGGGTCTTGTTGCCAGGCAGATCATAGGGGGGCTTGTGCTGGTCGTTGACGACCGTGCCGGTGACCAGCGGCAGATCGGGATTGCCTTCCAGGAACTCGACCACGACCTCCTGGCCGATGCGGGGGATGACCTGCCCGCCCCAGTTCCGGCCCGACCACATCTGCGCGACGCGGGTGCGGCAGGAGGTCGAACCGTCCTCGCGGTCCCAGTGGAAGCGCAGGAAGATGCGGCCGAACTCGTCGACGTCGATGTCGCCCTCCTCGCCTTCGTTGCCCTCGCCCACGACCTTGGCGGTATGGGGGCCATGGACCGTCGGGCGGGGCGTCGCGAGCGGCGCGCGGAAGCGCCGGTCGCTTTTCTGGAGCTCATAGGAGCCGCCGTACAGCGACTCGTCGACGCTGCCCGAGCGGTAGCTCTGTCCGCTGAAGGTGTGTCTCGCCCGGACGACGAGATATTCGATGTTCTCCGAGGCGGTCTGGTGCGCCGCCAGCGTCATCAGCGAGCCCGGACAGAGGCTGGGGGCATCGCCCGACGCATGGCGGCGATCGTCTGCCGCCTGCTGCGCCTGGGCGCGGACGCGGGCGAAATGCTCGCCCTCGTCACGGACGGTGTAGGTGCGCGGGTAGTCATAGGCCTCGTAGGATTTCGCCTTGTCGAAACCCTCCTCGGCGCGGGCCGTCAGATCCGAACCCGACTGCTCGAAATCGTAGTCCTTGAGGGCGATCTTGCCGGTGCGCAGCCGCCGCATCGTCGACCAATGCGTCATGTGCTCGATATGGCGCGGGTTCCGGCTGGAGGCCGGCATCAGCGGGTAGGCCGAGCCGGCGCCCGCGAAGCTGGGCTGGGCCGCGGGCTGGACGCGGTCATGCGAGGAGCGCGAATCCGAAAGCACCAGCTTGTGATCGCCGTCGATATGCTTGAAATAATAGTAGATCCCGTACTGCTCCATCAGCCTGAGTACGAAAGCGAGATCGGTTTCGCGATACTGGACGCAGTATTCGATCGGCTGCAGGGCGTCGCTGGTCCTGTCCTCGAAACTCGCGCTCTCCTCCTTGCCGAAGATCTGCTTGATGATCTCGATCGCGGTCTTGTTCTTGAAGATCCGGCAGTCGGCCCGCTGCGACAGGAGCCACAGCCAGGGCCGCAGCGTGAAACGGTAGAGGTAGAGGTCGTTTTCCTTGCCGACCCATTCGGCCGCGACCAGCGTGCCGTTGAAGATCCGGTCGGTGCCGTTCTTGAGCGCCATCTTGATCGAGCACTTCTGGCTCATGATGCTCTGCAGGTCGGCGTTCTCAGTCTTGCTGCTGGCCTCGACAGAGAATGTAAAGAGTTCGCTCAAAGCTTCGTCGGCTTCAAACTGGACAAGTGAAAACACGTCTTGCCCAAGCGGCGTCGTGAACGAGGCCATTCTTTGCAATTGTCGGAGATCGGCGGACATCAACGAAACCTCACGGTCTTGGATGCTATTTTGTTATTGACGTAGCGAATGCAGCGAGTCATGCTTTGCGCATTCTATGTTGAGCCGCCGGCTCAAGGCTAAACGGGAGGGGGGCCATGCGCAAGCAAGCCACGATGACAGCCGTCGCCATCCTTTCCGCTGGTTTGAACATGTGGCCAGCGCTGCCGGTCCAGGCGCAGACCTACAAGGCCGACGATATCATCAAGCATTTCACCCCGGCGCAGCCGCCGGCGCCGGGCGCCACCCGCGGGCTGTGCATCGGCACGGAGGCCGATTGCAGCCGCGCCGGCCATGCTGTGAAGCCGGCGGCGGTGGCCGCATTCGATCTGGTCGTGCGGTTCAAATACAATTCCGACGTGATCGAGCCCGAGGCGCGGGGCAATCTCGACGAGTTCGCCAAGGCGCTGAAGGCGCCCCAGCTGGGCGCGAGCCGCTTCGTGGTCGAAGGGCATACCGACGCCGCCGGGACCCCCTCCTACAATCTCGAGCTGTCGGAGCGGCGCGCGCAGGCGGTGGTGCGCTATCTCGGGGAGCGCGGCGTCGATGCGGCCAAGCTCGAGGCACGCGGCTACGGCCAGAGCAAGCCCATCGTCGCCGATCCGTTCGCCGGCGAGAACCGCCGGGTCGAGACGCGGCTGAAGAGCGAGTGAGCCAAGGTGCCGTGCCTCTCGGATCTTCCCGGCGGTCGGTCGTCCGCATGCGCAACCGGTGAGGACGATGGCTTTGAATTTCGCTGAGTTCGCGGGCGCGATCTCCGATGACGATCCGAGCGGGCCCGATCTCGAGGACGACGCCGATTTCATGAACGTCACGGCGCGGCTGGAGGTCGCGCTACCGGCGCAGTATTTCAGGCGCGACGATGATGGCCGGCAGATCGCGTTCGACCGCAGCCAGATCGAGTTTCCGGCCGCCTTTTCCGATCTCGGCAAGCTGTTGGAGCGCTCGCGCGACCTGAGGGTGCTGGTGCTGGGCGGCAAGCTCGCGATCCTCAACCGCGACGTGCCGGGTTTCGCGGCCTGCCTAACCACCATCGCGAGCCTCCTCGCGCAGCAGTGGGAAACGGTGCATCCGCGGGCCCTGGACGGCGACCACATCATGCGCGAGGTCGCGCTGCAGAGCCTCGACGAATTGCCGACGGTGGTGCTGCCGCTGCAGCATGCGCCGCTCTTCGTCAGCCGGCGCATCGGGCCCTTCGCCTTCCGCAGCCAACTCGTCGCCACGGGCGAGACCAGGCTGGTCGAGGGCGAGCAGCATCCCGACCAGGGTATGATCCAGGCGGCGCTGGGCGATATCGATATCGACGATCTGACCGCGTCGCTCGCGCGCATCCGCGCGATCGCGGAGGCGCTCGCCGCCATCCGCGCGATCTGGCAGGAGAAGATGGGGGCCGATCATGCTCTCAGCTTTCCGCGCCTGTCGGCGCTCGTCGATCAGATCGTCGCCTTCCTCGATGCGGCGGCGGTCCGGCGCGTGCCCGGTCACCAGGCGATGCCGGCGGCGGAACCGACGCCGGGCGCGGCCGCTCCGGCAGGCAGTGTCAGTGTCGTGCCGGGGGCCTGCGGCGACATCCTCCAAGTGAAGGATACGCTGGCGGCCTGCCTCGGCTACTTTCGCCGCATGGAGCCTTCCAGCCCGGCGGTTCTCCTGATCGGCCAGGCGCAGCAACTGATCGGCAAATCCTTGATCGAAGTCATTCAGATCATGTTTCCCGAACACTTCGGCCAGGCCGTGATCGAGATCGGCGACCGCACCCTGTTCCGGCTGCCGCTGGAGCGCCTGGGCGCTCCGGAAGAACAGGCGGAGGATGACGGTTATGACGACGGAGAAGACGCGGCCGATCCTTCGGACGAGGAGTCCTTCGACGAAGACGGCGGCGAGGCGGATCACGGGTCTGGCGAGGCCTCGCGCCAGCCGGCGGAGGACGCCGGGCCAGCGGTGCCGCCGGCACGGCACGTCGCCAGCCGCGCCGAGGCGGTGGCGGGCATGCGGGCGGTTGCGGCTTTCTACCGCCAGAATGAGCCGTCGCATCCGACGCCGCTGCTGATGGACAAGGCCTGTGCCCTGGCGCAGCAGGATTTCATGGCTTTGCTGAGCAACATCCTGCCCGATGTGGCGATGATGCCCGAGGCCGACAGTTAGGTGAGAAGTTTGTATTCCGCTTGAACCGCGTGCCAGTCTGGCGCGACTATATCGATAGAGACCAAGAACGGTTAGGTTGTCACGCAACGTCTCGTGACGCGCTTGCAGAGGGGGCTGGTCCGATGGCCGGAGATTCAGGACAGAAGTTCATCCGTCGCAACAGGCCGCCGCGGGTCCACATCACCTATGAGGATCCCTACAATGCGGAACAGAAGGTCGAGCTGCCCTTCGTCATGGGCGTGATGGCCGATCTGTCGGGCAATGCTTCGGGCGTCGAGAAACCCGAGATTTCGCAGCGCAAGTTCCTCGACTTCGACATGGACAACTTCGATCAGCGCATGGCCGCGATCGAACCGGGCATCGCCTTTGCCGTCCCCAACAAGCTCGGCGACGGTGGCGACAAGCTCTCGGTGGCGCTGAAGTTCTCCAAGTTCGACGATTTCAACCCGGCCGCCGTCGCCCGCCAGATCCCGGCGATGGCCAAGCTGCTGGAGGCGCGCGAACAACTCGCCAACCTGGTGCGGTTCATGGACGGCAAGATGGCCGCCAGCGACCAGATCAAGGCGCTTCTGGCCGATCCGCAGCTGATGGCGGCGCTGAAGGACAAGCTTGGCGACAAGCCGTCCGCGGCTGCAGCCACCGAAGACAACAAGTAAGCGAGCGAGGCGGCAATGGCAGCGGAAGCACAATCCCAGCAGCCCGGCGGTGCAGCCACCGAGGCCCGTGATCTCGACGAGTTCGCCTCGGTCCTGAAGCAGAGCTTCAAGCCCAAGACCGAGCGGGCCGCGACCGAGGTCGAGGCCGGCATCGCGACCCTGGTCAACCAGGCGCTCTCGGACTCGACGCTGATCAAGAACGACGTGCTCGACACGATCGAGGAGATGATCGCCAGGCTCGACGCCAAGCTCACCGAGCAGATGAACGAGGTGCTGCACGCACCCGAGTTCCAGAAGATCGAGAGCGCCTGGCGCGGGCTGAACTACCTGGTCTTCAACTCGGAGACCGACGCGCAGCTCAAGATCAAGGTGATGAACGTCTCGAAGAACGAGCTGTATCGGAACCTGAAGACCTATCCCGGCGCGCGCTGGGACCAGAGCCCGCTGTTCAAGCAGGTCTATGAGCAGGAGTTCGGCCAGCTCGGCGGACAGCCCTTCGGCTGCCTGATCGGCGACTACCACTTCAGCCATGTGCCGACGGATGTGCAGCTGCTGCGCGACCTCTCCAAGGTCGCGGCGGCCGCCCACGCCCCCTTCTTCGCCGGCGCCGAGCCGACGCTGATGGGCATGGACTCCTGGACCGAGCTGTCCAACCCGCGCGATCTCAGCAAGGTCTTCGACACGCCTGACTATGCGGCCTGGAAGGGCCTGCGCGATGCGGCCGACTCCCGCTATGTCGGGCTGTGCCTGCCGCGGGTGCTGTCCCGGGTTCCCTACGGCGCCAAGTCGGAGCCGGTCGAGGAGTTCGCCTTCGAGGAGGACACCGACGGGCACAAGGGCGAAAACTACGCCTGGATGAACGCGGCCTATGCGATGGCCGTCAACATCAACCGCGCCTACAAGGAGTATGGCTGGTGCACGCGCATCCGCGGGGTGCAGTCGGGTGGCGAGGTGCTCAACCTGCCGACCCACACCTTCCCGACGGACGATGGCGGCATCGACCTGAAATGCCCCACCGAGATCGCGATCAGCGACCGGCGCGAGGCGGAACTGGCCAAATCCGGCCTGATCCCGCTGATCCATCGCAAGAACACCGACAAGGCCGCCTTCATCGGGGCGCAGTCGCTGTACAAGCCCAAGGCGTTCTCGGGCCCCGACGGGGTCGCGGCGACGGCCTCGGACAACCTGTCGGCGCGGCTGCCCTACATGTTCGCGGTGTCGCGGTTTGCGCACTACCTGAAGTGCATGGTGCGCGACAAGATCGGTTCCTACAAGGAGAAGGAGCCGCTGCGGCGCTGGCTGCAGGAGTGGATCACCGACTATGTCGACGGCGATCCGGTCAATTCCAGCGAAGAGACGAAGGCGAGGCGCCCGCTCTCCGATGCGCGCATCGACGTCTTCGAGGACGAGGAGAACCCCGGCTACTACTCGGCCAAGTTCTATCTCCGGCCGCATTTCCAGCTCGAGGGCATGGATATCGGCCTGAGCCTGGTCTCACGCCTGCCAGCTCCCAAGACCTGACCGCCACCTGACCAGCCGGTGACGTCAGCCCAGAAGGCCCCAGGCGCCCGTGTCGTTCGCGACCGGGCGCACAGGAGAACTGCGTCCAGTATCCGGGTTTTCCGACCGAGTTTCCCCACATTCCCAACCAGAGGAGATCATCATGGCTACCGACTTCATTCTCGAGATCGACGGCATCAAGGGCGAGAGCCAGGACAAGAAGCTCAAGGACATGATCGAGGTCGACTCGTTCTCCTGGGGCGTGAGCAACGCCGGCTCCCATGCGTCGGGCCAGGGCGGCGGCGCCGGCAAGGCGAACTTCCAGGACATCCACTTCACCTCGTCGGTAGGCAAGGCCTCGCCGACGCTCGCGCTCTCCTGCGCCAACGGCAAGCACATCTCCAAGGCGGTGCTGCATGTCCGCAAGCAGGGCGAGGATCAGCAGGAGTACTACACCATCACCCTCGAGGACCTGCTGGTGTCGAGCTACCAGTCCGGCGACGCCGCCGGCGGCACCACGGTCCCCACCGACCAGTTCTCACTGAACTTCGCCAAGATCAAGTACGAGTACAAGCCGCAGAAGAAGGACGGCACGCTCGATGCTCCGGTCACCATGACCTGGGATCTGAAGAAGAACGCCAAGTGAGACCGGCGGCGGACCGGACTGCGGTCCGTCGTCTGATCGATGGCCGTTGCGGAGAAGCGCCGCGACGGCCATCGTGCTTGCCTGACGTTTCGACAGGGCGTGCGAGCGGCCTATGGTGCGGGGTACGATGAACGGCCCGATCTCCAAGAAGCGGCTGCGGCCGCCGTTGATGTTTGCGTTTCGCGAGGCGCATCTGGACAAGGATGCGAAGGTTTCGCTCGATCTGCGCGATGCCGGCGGCGAGCGGGTGATCGCCCAGCGCCGCGCCGCGCCCCGCGCCGCCATCACGGAATCCAAGCTGCGCCGCGAGATCGCGATCGACCTCGACGGGCTGGTCAACACGATCAATCTCGCCGCGTCGGTCGATCTGTCGCAACACGAGCATGTCGGCCGGTCGATCCTGAACCACGGCTTTCCCGATCTGGCGAGCCGGACGATCGACGAGCATCGCGTCGATCTGATCGCCCAGGACATGGTGACGGTGCTGCTCGGCTATGAGCCGAGGCTGATCCGGGACACGATCGCGGTCGAGCGCGACCAGTCGCTCGACAGGGCCGAACTGAAGGTGCGCTTTCTGGTTCGGGCGGACCTGAACTGCGAGCCGCTCAACATCCCCGTCCAGTTCGTCGCCGATCTCGAACTGGATACCGGCAAAATGGCGATCAGGAGCCGATAGGGACGATGAACCAGGAGTTCCTCGACGCTTACAACCAGGAGCTCCGGCTGTTCACGGAGCACACGAAGGAATTCGCCGAAGAGTATCCCGGGATTGCCGAAAGGCTGGGCGGGCTCGTCGGCGAGCGCATGGATCCGATGGTCGGCGGCCTGCTCGAGGGAGCGGCCTTCCTGGCGGCGCGGGTGCAGCTCAAGCTGAAGCACGAGTTCCCCGAATTCACCAACAACCTGCTTGAGCAACTGATCCCGAACTACCTCGCGCCGACGCCGTCCGCGCTGCTGGCCGGCATCCGGCCGCCCTTCTCGGATCCCGGCCTGCGCGAGGGCATGACCATCCCGCGCGGCGCCTATATCGATGCGACCTATCTGGAGCGCGAGCGCCGCGTCGCCTGCCGCTACCGGCTCGGCGCCGACATCACGATGTGGCCCTTCGACATCGCGGCGGCGGAGTATATCCCCGCGCCGGGGCCGTTGCAGGCGCTGGGGCTTTCGACCGACCATCGCGTGCTGTCGGGGCTGCGCCTGTCGCTGACCCACCGCACCATGGCCGATGCGGCGCAGGAGCCCTCGGCCGCGCAGGCGCTGAAGACGCCGACGAGCTGGTTCTCGGGCTGTCGATGCAAGGATCTGACGGTCCACCTGCTCGGGGCCGAAGCCGATGCGGTGGCGCTGTACGAGCAGCTCTTCGGCGATTGCGTCGGCATCTATTTCCGCCATCTCGACGCGTTCGGCGATCCCGTGATCACGCCTGCCGACGGCGTGTCGCTGGAGCAGCTCGGCTTTCGCGAGGACGAGGCGCTGCTGCCCGGCGACACCCGGATCTTCCGCGGCTTCGATCTGCTGCGCGAGATGTTCTGGTTCCCGCGCAAGTTCCTCGGTTTCAAGCTCGAGGGGCTGGCGCGGATCATCCCAAAGCTGACGGCCAAGGCGGTCGACGTCATCCTCCTCTTCGACGAGGTCAATACGCGGCTGGCGGCGGCGGTGCAGAAGCCGATGTTTGCACTCTATGCTGCGCCGGCGATCAACCTGTTCGAGAAGACGGTCGACCGGATGCCGGTCAAGAGCAACCAGCACGAATTCCATGTCGTGCCCGATCGCAGCCGCCAGCTCGACTATGAGCCGCACAGCATCCTCTCCGTTCACGCTCATTATGTCGGCGGGCGCGAGAAGCAGCCGGTGCATCCGCTCTATTCCTCGCCGGAGGGCGCCTCGCCGACGCATGGGCTGCTCTATACGCAGCGGCGGCTGCCGCGACGCCGCTCGGTCGCCGAGCGGCGCACCGGCCGATCCTCGGACTACACCGGCACGGACATGTTCATCGCGCTGGTCGAGCCGGCGGGCGTCGCCGATACCGCATCCGTCGCCGAGCTCAGCGTGCGGGCGCTCTGCTCCAACCGGCACCTGCCGGAGCATCTGCCGACGGGCGAAAGCGGGGCCGATTTCCGCCTGATCGACAATGTCGCGCTCGACGTCGCCTGCCTGTCGGGCCCGACCCCGCCGCGCGAGCCGATCGTCTCCCAACTCCGGCTGCGCTCGGAGACGGCAAGCACCGGCGTGGTCACCTGGCGGCTGATCAACCTGCTCAGCCTCAACCATCTTGGCCTCGTGCAACGCGGCGCCGGGCAGAATGGCGAGGCGCTGCGGGAGCTTTTGTCGCTCTTTGCCGATCTCGCCGACAGCGCCACCGAGCGGCGCATCCGCGGCATCAAGAGCGTCGACAGCCGGCCCGTCGTGCGGCGCTTTCCGCAGCGCGCCGGGACGGGGGCGGCGAGGGGGCTCGAGATCACCGTGGTGCTCGACGAGAAGGCTTTCGAGGGTTCGGGCGTCTTCCTGCTCGGGGCGGTGCTCGATCGCTTCTTCGCCGAATATGCCGCGATGAACCACTTCACCCAGACGGTGATCCGCACGGTCGAGCGCGGCGAGGTGATGCGCTGGCCGCCGCGCGCCGGGGCGAGGCGCATCCTGTGAGCGACAGCGCCCCCCTGCCGCGTGAGCCGAGCTACGCGGAGCAGCTCCAGGAGGAGCCCTGGCGTTTCGATTTCTACGCGGTGATGCGCCGGCTGGAGCGCAGCTTTCCCGACAAGCCGCGGATCGGCGACGTCGCGGCCCGACGCGACGAGTATGTCGCGCTCGGCGAGCAGGCCTATCTCGACTTTCCGGCTTCGACGATCGCGGAGGCCGATCGCGACACGCAGGGGCGCCTGCGTCTCTTCGTCAAGTTTCTCGGCCTGCTCGGGCCGCAGGGCGCGCTGCCGCTGGCGACGACCGAGGAAACCTATCACTGGCAGATCGCGCGCGACGACGCCTTTCCGCGCTTTCTCGACATCCTCAATCACCGTTTCCTGCAGCTGTTTTTTCGCGCCTGGGCGGATTCGCGGCCGATCGCGCAGCATGACCGTCCCGACCTCGACCGGTTCGCGGCTTATGTCGGCAGCCAGATCGGGCTGGGCTCGGCGCCCTATCTCAACCGCGACAGCGTGCCCGATGCGGAGAAGCTCGCCCATGCCGGGTTGATCGGCGCCCAGGCGAAGTCGGCCTCGCGGCTGCGTGGGCTGCTGGCCGGGCTGTTCAAGGCGCAGGTCGAGATCGAGCAGTTCGTCGGCATGCGGCTGGTCTTCGATCCGGCCGACCGGACGCGGCTCGGCAGCCGGCATTGCACGCTGGGCGGCGACGCGCTGCTCGGCGCCAGCGTCTACAGCGTCGAGGACAAGTTCCGGATCTGCATCGTCGCGCGCGATCTCGAGGAGTTCTCGCGCTTCCTGCCCAGCGGCGACCGCTGCGAGAAGCTGGTGGACGCCGTCTTCTTCCATCTCGGCGAGCCCTTCGAGTGGGATGTCGAGCTGGCGCTGCCGGTCGGGAAGGTCAAGCCGGCACGGCTGGGGCAGTTCGGGCAGCTCGGCTGGACGAGCTGGATGTCGCCGAACTGGGATGCCCCGCCCGGCGCCCTGCGGCGTGATGCCCGTTTTCACCCCGCCGAGCGCCTGCGCGAGCAACGCAGCCGGGCGCGTTCAAACCCCAACACCCGAAAATCCTGACGTCCGAGGAGACCATCATGGCCGATATCAGTCTCGAAGCCGTCACAGGCAAGCTCAACCGGGTCGGCTATGAGGCCTTCATCCAGGCGCTGCGACAGGCCAAGGGCGCGGGCAACCGCAATGTCGAGCTGGCGCACTGGCTCGCCCAGATCCTGCTGCGGCCCGCGACCGATATCGGCCTGACGGCGCAGCATTACGGCCTCGACATGGGCAAGCTCGCTGGCGATATCGGCGGCGTCATCGAGGGCTTCCGCAAGAACGAAACGGAGATGCCCGGCGTCGCCAACAACATCGTCGACGGGCTCGACCGCGGCTGGCACTACGCCACCCTGTTCTTCGGCGAGACGCAGATCCGCACCGGCCATGTGCTGGTGGCGATCCTGAAGTCGAACGATCTGCGCCGCGTGCTGACCGGCATCTCGAAGGAGTTCGCCAAGATCCCGGTCGACGAGCTCGCCGCCGGTCACGCCAAGGTCTGGGAAGCCTCGGAGGAGGAGAACCTGCGGCCGATGGACGGCTCGGGCCTGCGGGCGGCCGGCACGCCCGGCGCCGAACAGGCCGAGGGCGCCAAGGGGACGACCGCGCTCGACCGCTTCTCGCAGGATCTCACGGCCAAGGCGCGCACGGGCACGATGGACCCGATCCTCGGCCGCGACGACGAGATCCGCCAGGTCATCGACGTGCTGATGCGCAGGCGCCAGAACAACCCGATCCTCACCGGCGAGGCCGGCGTCGGCAAGACCGCGATCGCCGAGGGCTTCGCCCAGCGCGTGGCGTCCGGTGACGTGCCGCCGCCGCTCAAGGGCGTGCGCGTCTGCGCGCTCGACATCGGCCTGATGCAGGCCGGCGCCTCGATGAAGGGCGAGTTCGAGCAGCGGCTGCGCTCCGTGATCGACGAGGTGCAGTCCTCGCCGACGCCGGTGATCCTGTTCATCGACGAGGCGCATACGCTGATCGGCGCTGGCGGGGCGGCCGGCACGGGCGATGCCGCCAATCTGCTGAAGCCTGCGCTGGCGCGCGGCACGCTGCGGACCATCGCCGCGACGACCTGGTCGGAATACCGGCAGTATTTCGAGAAAGACCCGGCGCTGACCCGGCGATTCCAGCCGGTCAATGTCGACGAGCCGGACGTGGCGCGCTGCTGCACCATGCTGCGCGGGCTCATCGCCCCCATGGAGAAGCACCACAAGGTCCGCATCTCGGACGCCGCGATCGTCGCCGCGGTGACGCTGTCGCATCGCTACATCCCGGCCCGCCAGCTGCCCGACAAGGCGGTCAGCCTGCTCGACACGGCCTGCGCCCGCGTTGCGATCAGCCAGAGCGCGACGCCGGCCGCGATCGAGGATGCGCGCGTCGCCCTCGCCGCGCTGGCGCAGGAGAAGGCGGCGCTGACGGCCGACCAGGATCTCGGCGGCGACACCGCCAAGCGCCTGGCCGAGATCGAGGTCGAGACCGCCGAAGGCCAGGGCAAGCTCGCCACGCTGGAGGCCGCCTGGGCGAGCGAGCTCGCCATCGTCGAGGAGATCAAGGCGCTGCGGGCGAAGCTCGCCGAGGCGCCGCCTTCGGCCGCCGATCCCAAGGCCGAGGTCGTGCAGGAGGTTGCAGCCGAGGCGGCGGGCGCTGAAGCACCTCCCCCGGCCGAGACGCCGGACCCGGCCGCGGCGCGCGCGGCGCTGGCCGAGAAGTTCGCGGCGCTGTCGGAGATCGACCCGGCGCAGCGCATGATCTACGCCCATGTCGACGAGCAGTCGGTCGCCTCGGTGGTCTCCGACTGGACGGGTATCCCGGTCGGCCGCATGGTCGCCGACGAGATCGAGACGGTGCTGAAGCTCGCGGAGACGCTCAACAAGCGCGTCGTCGGGCAGGATCACGGACTGGCGATGATCGCGCGGCGCATCGAGACCAACCGCGCCAAGCTCGACAATCCCAACAAGCCGATCGGCGTCTTCATGCTCTGCGGCCCGTCGGGCGTCGGCAAGACCGAGACGGCGCTGGCGCTGGCCGAGCAGCTCTATGGCGGCGAGCAGAACGTCATCACCATCAACATGAGCGAGTTTCAGGAGGCGCACACCGTCTCGACGCTGAAGGGCGCGCCTCCCGGCTATGTCGGCTATGGCGAGGGCGGGCGGCTGACGGAGGCCGTGCGGCGCAAGCCCTATTCGGTCGTGCTGCTCGACGAGATCGAGAAGGCGCACCCGGACGTCCACGAGCTGTTCTTCCAGGTCTTCGACAAGGGCGTGATGGAGGACGGCACGGGTCGGCGCATCGACTTCAAGAACACGCTGATCATCCTCACCTCGAATGTCGGCACCGACGAGATCATGGCGATGGCCTCCGACCCGGCGCAGCGCGCCGACCCGGAGTCGATCGCGGTGGCGCTGCGGCCAGCGCTGCTCAAGGTGTTCCCGCCGGCGCTGATCGGGCGCCTGGTGACGATCCCCTACTACCCGCTCTCGCCGGAGATGCTGGGCGGCATCGTGCGGCTGCAGCTCGGCCGCATCGGCAAGCGCATCCGCGACAACCACGAGGCTGCCTTCGTCTATGACGACGCGGTGGTCGCGCACATCGTCGCCCAGTGCAACGACCCCGATTCCGGCGGGCGCATGATCGACAACATCGTCACCAATTCGATGCTGCCGGCGCTTTCGCGCGCGATCCTCGGCCTCCAGCTCGAGAAGAAGCCGCTGACGGAGGCGAAGGTTTCGGTCGAGAACGGCGCCTTCGCCTACGCCGTGTCGTGAGCAGGTTCCGGGCCCGCTCCGGCCCGGTCGCGACCGACCGTGAAAGTGCGCTATCGTCCCTGGTGGCAGAGCATCGGCAGGGAGAGGGCGGCGGATGTTGCAACCAGCGCGGCTGAAGAGCCGGTCGGGCTCCGAAGGCAGGGCCGAGCGGCAGCACGATGCGTCGGATGGCTCGGCGCCCCGGCGCCGCAGACCCTCGCGCGTGGGGCGGTTCGGCCGCATCCTGGTGCTGCTGGCGGCCGTTCTCGGCATCGCCTGGGGTGGCATCGCGACATGGCTGCTCCACCAGGAGAAGGCGGTGGTGGCGGCGCTCCAGCAGGAGCAGCAGATCCTCCAGGCGAGCCATGATGAGCGCATGCGGGTCCTGACCCGCCGCCTCGTGAGTTCGATCGCGACGCAGCGCGCACCCGGCGCCGCGCCACGCGAGGGTGGCGGCGACGATCAGCTCGCCGATCTGATCGCGCGGCAGATCGAGCTCGAGGCGCGGCAGAATCTGCTGGGCACGCTGACGGGCCAGGCGGTCGCGCCCGTGCTGCCCAGCAGCGGCGCACAGGCGCCGGGCGGGGCCGGCGGGCTCGCGGCCACCGATCCGTTTCAGGGCAACATCCTCGAGCATATCAACCCGGCCGTCGTCGCCCCGCAGAAGCGGCTTGCGGCCGTCGCGCTTCGGGCCGAGGAGACGACGCCGCTCTCCGAGCGGGTGACGCTGCTGCAGCAATCGCTCGACCGGATCGACCAGGCGCAAGGCCAGCAGGTCTCGGCGCTGGGCCTGCGCTTGGCAGGGCGGGTGCAGGAGGTGAGGGCGGCGCTGGCCGATCTCGGGCTCGATGTCGGCAAGGTCCGGCTGCCGCCCGCGCGGCAGGCGATGGGCGGGCCGCTGATCCCGCTTTCGGTGACGATGCGCGCCGGCAGCTTCGAGCATCGCGTGCTGCAGCTCGGCGAGGCGCAGGCGAACTTCGGGCGCTGGCGCGAGCTGGCGCAGATCGTGCCGCTGCGCCGCCCGCTCGAGGGCGACGACAGCACGACGAGCAATTTCGGCATGCGCACCGACCCCTTCACCGGCGCGGCGGCGATGCATTCCGGCATGGATTTCCGCGGCGAGACCGGCACGCCGATCCGTGCCGCCGGCGCCGGCAAGGTGCTGCGGGCCGAGGTCGCGGGCGGCTATGGCAATCTGGTCGAGCTCGACCACGGCAACGGGCTCACGACGCGCTACGCGCATCTCAGCGCCTTCGACGTCAAGCCGGATCAGATCGTGCCGCCCGGCGCGATCATCGGCCGGCTCGGCTCGACGGGGCGCTCGACCGGTCCGCATCTGCATTACGAGACACGATTGGCGGGCGAGGCGACGAACCCGCTGAAATTCATCGAGATCGGCAACCGGCTGTCGCAGCCTTCGCTGCCGCCGGGCGTGCGGTGAGGCCTGCCAGGCCTGATGTGGACCCTCTGCCGTTACTGGGCGACCGAAGGTCGACCGGGATCCATCATCGGGCAGGACGTCGCCCCATGATGGATCCCGGTCTGCGCGGCTTCGCCGCTTGTCCAGGATGACGGGTCGGTTTGGCTTGCAAAGGCTCAGGCGGCCGCCGCCTCGGCCATGAAGGCCTCCAGCGCCTCCTGCTCCGGCACCGAGAGGCGCAGGCCCAGCTTGCTGCGGCGCCAGAGCACGTCGGCGGCCCGCGTCGCCCACTCCGCCCGCATGAGGTAGCGGACCTCGCGCTCGTAGAGATCGGCGCCGAAATGGCGGCCGAGATCGGCCTCGCTGCCAGCGCCCTGCAATATCTCGCGCGCCCTTGTGCCATAGGCCCGCACCAGCCGCGCGACGGTCGCGCGGGCGAGCCAGGGATGGGCGGCGGCGAGTGCGTCGACCTGCGCCTCATAGCCCTCGACCGGGAAATCGCCGCCCGGCAGCGTGCCGGTGACGGTCCAGGTCGGGCGCGCCGCCCAGGCAGCGTGGGGGCCAAGCTTTTCCAGCGCGGATTCGGCGAGGCGGCGATAGGTCGTGATCTTGCCGCCGAAGACGGAGAGCAAGGGCGCCTGGCCCTGCGGCGCATCGAGCGTCAGGACGTAGTCGCGCGTCGCCTCCTGCGCCTTGCTGGCGCCGTCGTCGTAGAGCGGGCGCACGCCGGAATAGGTCCAGACGACGGAGGCCGGGGTCACCGGCTCGCGGAAATACTCGCTTGCCGCGGCGCAGAGATAGTCGATCTCCTCGGGCGTTGCCTTCGCGTCGGCAGGGTTGCCGCGATAATCGCTGTCGGTCGTGCCGATCAGGGTGAAGTCGCGCTCATAGGGGATGGCGAAGATGATGCGCCCGTCGGCGTTCTGGAAGATGTAGCAGCGGTCGTGCTCGTAAAGCCGGGGCACGACGATATGGCTGCCTTGGACCATGCGGACCGCGGCCTTGGTGTTGGAGCGGACGACACCGCCCAGCACGTCGCCGACCCAGGGCCCGGCTGCATTGACCAGCGCCTTCGCCCGCACGCTGCTGCTGACACCGTCCCGCTCGCTCGTGATGCGCCAGAAGTCGCCCTCGCGATCGGCCGAGACGACGCGGCTGCGGGTGTGGATCGCGGCGCCCTTTGCGGCGGCGTCCATGGCGTTGAGCACGACGAGGCGCGAATCCTCGACCCAGCAATCGGAATATTCGAACGCTGTGGCCCCACTGTCCTTGAGCGGTTTGCCGGCCGCGTCCCGCGAAAGGTCGAGGGTCCGCGTCGCCGGTAGCTTCTTGCGGCCGCCGATATGGTCGTAGAGGAACAGGCCGAGGCGCAGCAGCCAGGCCGGGCGCAGGCCCTTGTGATGCGGAAGCACGAAGCGCAGCGGCCAGATGATATGCGGGGCGATGGCCCAGAGCCGCTCGCGCTCCATCAGCGCCTCGCGCACGAGCCGGAACTCGTAATGCTCGAGATAGCGCAGCCCGCCATGGATCAGCTTGGTCGAGGCCGAGGAGGTCGCGCTGGCGAGGTCGTCCTTCTCGAAGAGGACGACGGAGGCGCCGCGCCCTGCCGCGTCGCGGGCGATGCCGCAGCCATTGATGCCGCCGCCGATGACGGCGAGATCATAGATCGTGGGCGTATCGGTCATGCGCAGATCAGGCCTTGTTGCTCTCGACGCCGCTACCCTGGGCGAGCCGGCGGGCCGCGCAGGCCGCCGCCGACACAGGCTGCTCCTTGCCGAGATCACCGGACGTGTCAACGCGACGAGCCTGCGGCCCGCCGTCCCGGCTTGCGCGAGTGACCCGAGAGCGGTCAGATGGCGGAGATTGCCTCACGCCTTGCCGCTCTTGCCCAGAACGCCCGGACCCGCGCCGCCATGACCGTCACCGATATCGCGTCGCGGACCTACAATCATGGCTGGAGGCTCGATCCGATCATCCGCAGCCTGCTCGACACGGATTTCTACAAGCTGTTGATGCTGCAGATGATCCGGGCCTTCCACCCGGAGGTGCAGGTCACCTTCTCGCTGATCAACCGTTCGAAGCAGATCCGGCTGGCCGACATCGTCGACGAGGCAGAGCTGCGCGCCCAGCTCGACCATGCCCGCGAGGTGCGCTTTTCCAAGAAGGAGCTGATCTGGCTCGCGGGCAATTCCTTCTATGGCAAGAGGCAGATGTTCTCGCCCGAGTTCATCGCCTGGCTCGCGGATTTCCAGCTGCCCGAATACGAGCTGCGCCAGGTCGATGGGCAGTACGAGCTGCATTTCGAGGGGCCCTGGACCCACACGACGATGTGGGAGGTGCCCGCGCTCGCCATCGTCAACGAGCTGCGCGCGCGCCGCGTCATGGTCGGGCAGAAGCGCTTCGCGCTCGACATGCTCTACGCCCGCGCCAAGGCGAAGATGTGGGACAAGGTCGAGCGGCTGCAGCAGCTGCCGAATCTGAAGCTTTCGGATTTCGGCACGCGTCGCCGCCATGGCCATCTCTGGCAGCGCTGGTGCGTCGAGGCCCTGAAGGAGGGGCTGGGGCCCGCCTTCAGCGGCACCTCCAACGTGCTGCTGGCGATGGACAATGATCTCGAGGCGATCGGCACCAATGCCCACGAACTGCCGATGGTGCTGGCGGCGCTCGCCGACAGCGACGAGGCCCTGCTGCAGGCGCCTTATCGCGTGCTCGACGAGTGGCGGCAGGTTTATGGCGGCAATCTGCTGATCGCCCTGCCGGACGCTTTCGGCACCAGCGGCTTCCTGCGCCATGCGCCGGACTGGGTGGCCGACTGGACGGGGTTCCGGCCCGATTCGGCGCCACCCATACCGGCCGGCGAGGAGATCATCGCCTGGTGGCGCACACGCGGGCGCGACCCGAAGGAGAAGCTGCTGGTCTTCTCAGACGGGCTCGACGTCGATGCGATCGAGCGCGTCTACCGGCATTTCGACGGCAAGGTCCGGATGGCCTTCGGCTGGGGCACCGACCTGACCAACGACCTCGTCGGCTGCTCGCCCGACGGCTCGCGCGCGCTCGACCCGATGTCGCTGGTCTGCAAGGTGACGAAGGCCAATGGACGGCCAGCCGTGAAGCTCTCCGACAATCCCGAGAAGGTTTCGGGGCAGGGGGAGGCCGTGGCGCGCTACCGGCGGGTGTTCGGCACGGGCGAGCCCGTGTCGACCGCAGGCCCCTGAACGCGTGTCAGCCCTTGGCTCCGAGAAAGACGAAAGGCGCGGACGGCACGAAGGCGCCCGTCGCGTCGCCAGCGTGAATCGTCGTCTGATCCTTGCCCAGGTCGAGCCGACGCACTCCTCCGGCAGCTGAAAAATCGATCTTCTTCAGGTCGACCCAGAAGACGTTGGGCGTCAGCGCGGATTCGAAGAAATAGAGCTTGCGGGCGTGATCGACGACGGTGCGCCAGCGGGTCGACGAGATATTGGGCTCGTCGGGCGTGCTCAGGCCGAACGGCACCGAGACGTTGCGGATCACGCTGAACACGCTGGCCACCGCGCGGTCCGGCTCCTCGAATTTCGGGATCGCATTCACATAGAACGAGGCCCGCGCGAAGCGGTCCGCGGCGCGGTTGGTGCCCGGCAGCATGACCGTGCCACCGATCTGCCGCCAATAGGCGTTGAGGGCGAGTTGCTGCTCGAAGATCGGCGAGTTCGTCATGACCTGGTGCTTGCGGTCGTGGTGGATGACCTGGCGCCCGCCGATGTACTCGATGATGGCGCTGTCGCCGCTGGCGTCAGACAGTGACAGGTGCAGAGTCGCGATGAGCTGCTCGCCTGGAACCGAGTCGGTGACGATGGTGAAGGGCTCGGCTCGCAGCGCCGTGACTGCTTCGGCCACGGTGCCGAAACTGTCGAGGACATACTGGGCCCAGGCGGAGATGCTCAGTCCCGGCTTCGAACCGGGTTCGAATTTGGGATACTGGGATTCCACCAGCCAGAGCAGGTTGGCTGCCAGCCCGGCCTCGTTGACGCCGTCGGCGCTGGAGACGTCATAGGCGCTTGCGATGACGCTGCCGTATTTCGAGGTCCAGCGCAGCGAGTTTGCTCCCGTCTCGCCGCTGCGGGTCGTGCCGCGCGGCAAGATCCAGAGGTGCGTCGCAATGTCGCTTTTCCAGTCCATCGTCCGCGCCGTCAGAACGCGCCCATCGGCGCCGTGATAGACGAAGCGGGTGCAGGCGAGCGCCGCCACATCGGCCAGCAGGACTGAGGCGAACAGCAGAGCGCCGATGCGCCGGGGCCAGAGTGTCAGGGAAGGTCGGCGGCGCACGGGCGTTCTCCCTTGAAAAGACGGTTCAAAAGCTAACGTCTGCGGCTCTCTGCGTCCATGACGCAGTGAAAAACCGACTGATCAGCTTGGCGGCCGGGAGGCGTTTCTGCGCAGCGATGGGTTTGTCTCTGATCGAGGCGGCGCGGGCGGATGGCAACCTGCGCATTTGTCTGTCGCAGCAAGTTGAGAACGCGGGCGTTGCGCTGCCGGTTGTCGATCAGTATCGGGCTCTTGCGTCGGGTAATTCTTCCTGCTCTGCTGCGTTCAAGACGCCACAAGAAAAAGTGGTGCTTGCAGAGGGAGAAACACATGAAGTCTGAAAAGACCAACGGAGAGTCACGCCGTAAATTCCTGAAGACCTCGCTGGTCGCCACCGCCGCGACGGTGGCTGCGCCCGCGATCGCCCAGCAATCGGGGCCGATTTCCATGCGCTGGCAGAGCACATGGCCGTCCAAGGACATCTTCCACGAATACGCGCTCGATTTCGCCAAGAAGGTCAACGACATGACCGGCGGCGACCTGAAGATCGAGGTGCTGCCGGCCGGCGCGGTCGTGCCGGCCTTCGGCCTGCTCGAAGCGGTCTCGCGGGGCACGCTGGACGGCGGCCATGGCGTGCTCGTCTACCACTACGGCAAGCAGACGGCGCTGGCGCTGTGGGGTTCGGGCCCTGCCTATGCGATGGACGCCAACATGCTGCTCGCCTGGCACAAATACGGCGGCGGCAAGGAGCTGCTGGCCAAGCTCTATGCCTCGATCGGCGCCAATGTGCAGTCCTTCCCCTATGGCCCGATGCCGACGCAGCCTTTGGGCTGGTTCAAGAAGCCGGTGACCAAGCTCGAGGACATGAAGGGGCTGAAATACCGCACCGTCGGCATCTCGATCGACATCTTCACCGGCATGGGCCTGGCCGTGAATGCGCTGCCGGGCGGCGAAATTGTCTCGGCGATGGACCGCGGCCTGCTCGATGCGGCCGAGTTCAACAATGCCAGCTCCGACCGGATCCTGGGTTTTGCCGACGTCTCGAAGGTCTGCATGCTGCAAAGCTATCACCAGAACGCCGAGCAGTTCGAGATCATGTTCAACAAGACCAAGTTCGACGCGCTGCCCGACAAGATGAAGGCGATCATCACCAATGCGGTCGAAGCCGGCTCGGCCGAGATGTCGTGGAAGGCGATCGACCGTTACTCGCAGGACTATGTCGAGTTGCAGACCAAGGACAAGGTGCGCTTCTACAAGACGCCCGATGCGATCCTGAAGCGCCAGCTCGAACTCTATGACGAGGTGGCGAAGAAGAAGGCGGCCGAAAACCCGCTCTTCGCCGAAATCCTGAAGTCGCAGCTCGCCTTCGCCAAGCGCGCGACGCGCTGGGAGCAGGATACGGTGGTCAACCGCAAGATGGCCTTCGACCACTACTGGGGTCCCAACGGCGTCGCCGCCAAGCTCTGAGCCCCCGTCGATGACACCGGCCATGGTCCGCGCTTCAGCGCGGGCCATGGTGCCTGCTTGCGAGGTCAAGGCATGAGCGTCGAGAAAGTCCTTCTCGCCTGCGACAGCATCAGTACATTTTTCGGGAAGCTCGCGGCCTGGCTGATCATCGGGTTGATGCTGCTGGTCTGCGCCGAGGTGTTCAAGCGCTACATCCTGAACGCGCCGACCGCCTGGATCTTCGACGCCAGCAACATGCTCTATGGCACGCTGTTCATGCTCTGCGGCGCCTATACGCTCGCGCAGAACGGCCATGTGCGAGGTGATTTTCTCTACAGCTCGATGAAGCCGCGGACGCAGGCGTCGTTCGATCTGGTCCTGTACATCCTCTTCTTCCTGCCGGGCATCTGCGCGCTGGTCTATGCGGGCTACAGCTATGCCGGGGATTCCTGGCGCATCGGCGAGCATTCGAACGTCACGGCGGACGGCCCGCCGGTCTATCATTTCAAGACCGTCATTCCGGTTGCCGGCGCACTCGTCCTGCTGCAGGGCCTGGCGGAAATCGTGCGCTGTATCGTCTGCCTGAAGACCGGCGCCTGGCCGGCGCGGCTCAAGGACGTCGCCGAGATCGACGTGGTCGAGGAGCAGCTCGCCGCCAGCGAGCATATCGACGAGGCGACGCGGCAGGCCGCGATCGAGCGGACCCATAGCATCGACGAATCGGCTCGCCAGCGCGGCCTCGGCGGAGACCGGCACCCATGAGCGATCCCGCCCTTGGCCTGAGCATGCTCGGCCTCATCGTCGTCGTCATCCTTCTCGGCTTCCCGACCGCCTTCACCCTCATGGGCCTGGGAATGCTGTTCGGCTATGTGGCGTTCTACGATCCCACCCAGGTCTGGTACGCCAACAGGGTCTTCGACCTGATGGTTCAGCGCACCTATGGCGCCATGACCAACGACGTCCTGATCTCGATCCCGCTCTTCGTTTTGATGGGCTATGTGATGGAGCGCGGGGCGCTCGTCGACAAGATGTTCCATGCGGTGCAGCTCGCCTTCCGCAACGTGCCGGCGGCGCTGGCGGTCGCGACTTTGCTGGTCTGCACCTTCTGGGGCATCGCGAGCGGGCTGGTCGGCGCGGTGGTCGTGCTGATGGGCGTGATCGCGCTCAACCCGATGCTGAAGGCCGGCTATGATGTGCGGCTGGCATCGGGTGTCATCACCGCCGGCGGCACGCTCGGCATCCTGATCCCGCCCTCGGTGATGATCATCGTCTATGCCGCAGTGGCGGGTCAGTCGGTGGTCAAGCTCTACGCCGCCGCGATGTTTCCGGGCTTTTTCCTGGCGTTTCTCTACCTGCTCTACATCATCGGCTGGGCACTCCTGAACCCCAGGGTCGCACCGAAGCTGCCCCCCGAGGCGACACGGGTCGCGGTCCCGCCCTGGACGCAGGCTCTGTGCGAAGCCTATGGCGGGCGGATGTTCACGGCGCTGGGCAAGGCGCTGATCGCTCCCGCAAAGGCGCGGCTGATCGATCGCGATGGACAGCGTGTCGGCTATGGCGATGTCCTGCGGGCCTTCGCCTATGCGCTGGTGCCGCTGACCATCGTCGCCGGAACGCTCGCCCTGGTGTGGTGGTATGTCGTCATCCACCAGCAGGCCGGCGCCGTCGAAGCGGTCACGGCGGTCGAACAGCTCGGATCGCCCGATCTGCCGCCCGACGAGCCGACCGACGCCCAGAAGAGCCCTGCGCCCGCGTTCTACTGGTGGTACGGGGCCATCGCACTGGGCTTTGCGGCGCTGATGGCGCGCTACTATCGCCGGATGTCGGCCGAGCGGCTGGAGATCATCCGCCTGCTGACCGACGCCGTCGCCCCGCTGGGATTGCTGACGGTGATCGTGCTCGCGGTCATCCTGTTCGGCATCACGACGGCCACCGAGTCGGCCGCGGTCGGGGCGGCCGGTGCGTTCCTGCTCGCTTTCCATGCCAGGACGCTCAACTGGAAGCGCACCAAGGAAGCCGTGTTCCTGACCGCCAAGACGACCTCGATGGTCTGCTGGCTGTTCGTCGGGTCGGCGATCTTCTCGGCGGTATTCGCGCTGCTCGGCGGTCAGGCCCTGCTGGAGAGCTGGGTCCTGTCGCTGAACCTGTCCTCGCTGCAGTTCATGATCCTGTCGCAGCTGATCATCTTCATCCTCGGCTGGCCGCTGGAATGGACCGAGATCCTGGTGATCTTCGTGCCGATTTTCCTGCCGATGCTGAAGCATTTCGGCATCGATCCGATCCTCTGGGGCGTGCTGGTCTTCGTGAACCTGCAGGCGGCGTTCCTGTCGCCGCCGGTCGCGATGTCGGCCTTCTATCTCAAGGGCGTCGCGCCGGCGCATGTCACGATCAACCAGATCTTCGCCGGGATGATGCCCTATATGCTGATCGTGATCCTCTGCATGGTCCTGATGTATCTCTGGCCGGGGCTGACGCTGTGGCTGCCGGAGTATCTGTACGGAAATTGAGGGCCGGGGCCGCGTCTGCAGAGCAGCCGGCGTGCCCCGATCCTGCGCTTCCGCGTGCGCCCTGCAGGGCGAGTGGCGGGATCGCGGGCGCGGATCCGGGGCAACCTTGCATTCGCTGCCAAAACCCCCTAATGCGACCGCGTTTTCCGGCCGCGTAGGGCCGTCGATCAGGAACAGGGTGTCATGGCCAAAGAGAAATTCGCTCGCACGAAGCCGCATTGCAACATTGGAACGATTGGTCACGTCGACCATGGCAAGACGTCTTTGACGGCTGCGATCACGAAGATCCTGGCGGAGTCGGGCGGGGCGACGTTCACGGCCTATGACCAGATCGACAAGGCCCCCGAGGAGAAGGCCCGCGGCATCACGATCTCGACCGCTCACGTCGAGTACGAGACGGCTGCGCGCCACTATGCTCATGTCGACTGCCCCGGCCACGCCGACTATGTGAAGAACATGATCACGGGCGCCGCCCAGATGGACGGCGCGATCCTGGTCGTGTCGGCTGCCGACGGCCCGATGCCGCAGACCCGCGAGCACATCCTGCTCGCCCGTCAGGTCGGCGTGCCCGCGCTGGTGGTGTTCATGAACAAGGTCGATCTCGTCGACGACGCCGAGTTGCTCGAGCTCGTCGAGATGGAGATCCGCGAGCTTCTGTCGAAGTACGATTTCCCCGGCGACGACATCCCGATCACCAAGGGTTCGGCGAAGGTTGCGCTCGACAACGGCGACAAGACCATCGGCCATGACGCCGTGCTGGCGCTGATGAAGACGGTCGACGAGTACATCCCGCAGCCGGCGCGTCCGCTGGACCTGCCGTTCCTGATGCCGGTCGAGGACGTGTTCTCGATCTCGGGTCGCGGCACGGTGGTGACGGGTCGCGTCGAGCGCGGCATCGTCAAGGTCGGCGAGGAAATCGAGATCGTCGGCCTGAAGGACACGGTCAAGACGACGGTCACGGGCGTCGAGATGTTCCGCAAGCTGCTCGACCAGGGCCAGGCCGGCGACAACATCGGCGCGCTGCTGCGCGGCACGAAGCGTGAGGACGTCGAGCGCGGGCAGATCCTGTGCAAGCCGGGCTCGGTCAAGCCGCACACCAAGTTCAAGGCCGAGGCCTACATCCTGACCAAGGAGGAGGGCGGTCGCCACACCCCGTTCTTCACCAACTACCGCCCGCAGTTCTACTTCCGCACGACGGACGTGACCGGCGTGGTGCACCTGCCCGAGGGCACGGAGATGGTGATGCCGGGCGACAACATCGCCATGGAAGTTCACCTGATCGTGCCGATCGCGATGGAAGAGAAGCTGCGCTTCGCCATCCGTGAAGGCGGCCGCACGGTTGGAGCAGGTGTCGTCGCTTCGATCATCGCTTGATTCAAGCGATCGCTGCAAAGCTTTGAAGGGGCGGCGGAAACGCCGCCCTTTTTTACATCCGACGAGAGGCCGGGTGCGATTTTCGACTTGAAAAGCCCGCGCGCTTGAGGCAAACCTCCGCCGACTACAGGGGTGTAGCTCAGTTGGTAGAGTACCGGTCTCCAAAACCGGTTGTCGTAGGTTCGAGCCCTACCGCCCCTGCCAGTTCCCTCCGATCTGCCCGGACGGGGACGGATTCGCGCCGGGTGGCGCCGCATATCAGCATTGTTGGAACTCGCCTCCGACGACATCGGCGACGGCGCTTCGGCTGATGCCGGGGTACCGCCGGGCATAGTCCCGTGGCGTCTCACACCTCGGAATAGACATGGGCTGATGTCGCTTCGGCGCAGCCGGCAAAACCTCTTGGCGAACGCGCCCGCGCGTTGTAAGAGGCTTCCTACGACGGCGCGCGGCTCCCTGAGCCCCGCGCCGCGAATGTTTCAGGACGACCGAATCGGGGCTGGCGCGAGCCGGAATCCGGACCGGAACCCGAGGTGATCCATGGCCAAGAGCAGCCCCTTCAGCTTCCTGCAGGACGTGCGCAACGAAGCGTCCAAGGTGACCTGGCCGTCGCGGCGCGAGACGCTGATCACGACCGGCCTCGTGCTGCTGATGGTCGTCGTCTCGAGCCTGTTCTTCTTCTTTACCGACACCATCATCCGCTGGTCGCTCGGCCTCATCCTCGGCGCCCGTTGAACGGAATCAGACACGTGAGCACCCGCTGGTACATCGTCCACGCTTATTCGAACTTCGAGAACAAGGTCGCGCAGTCGATCCGCGACCAGGCGGCGCAGCGCAATCTCGCCGACAAGTTCGATGAGGTTCTGGTCCCGACCGAGAAGGTCATCGAGGTCCGCCGCGGCCGCAAGGTCGAGGCCGAGCGCAAGTTCTTCCCCGGCTATGTGCTGGTCAAATGCGAGATGACCGACGAGGTCTATCACCTGATCAAGAACACGCCGAAGGTCACGGGCTTCCTCGGCGCCGACAAGGCCAAGCCGATGCCGATCCCCGAGGGTGAGGCGATGCGGATCAAGGGACAGGTCGCCGAAGGCGTCGAGCGCCCCAAGCCGACGATCGTGTTCGAGATCGGCGAGCAGGTGAAGGTCGCCGATGGTCCCTTCGCTTCGTTCAACGGCGTCGTCGAGGATGTCGATCACGGCCGCGCCCGCCTCAAGGTCGCCGTCTCGATCTTCGGCCGCGCCACGCCTGTCGAGCTGGAGTACGGCCAGGTCGAAAAGCTCTGAAGAGAGCAGAGCCGGGGTTCGCGCCGAGGTGGTGACGCTACGTTAAGTCGCTTTTAAGGCGCATGCGGCAGCGTCGTCGACCAGAGCAATGGCGCGGTCGACATGGTCCTCAGGCACTTCAACGCAACCGTTGGGCAGCGCATGGCGCTCTGGGGCGCTGTCCTGGGTGCCGTGATCTGCATCTATGTCGCAAACGAGATCGCGGCATCGGCCCGGATGGAGCGCATCGCCGCGGAGCTGTCGGCGAGCGGTGAAGCGCTCGTGCGGATGGAGCAGGCGGCGGCCATCTTCGAGAAGATGCACGATGCCTTCGAGAAACCAGCCGCCGTAGAGCTCGACTGGGCCCGCGTCGAAGACATGGCGCGCGCCATCGCCGAGATCGCGAGCCGCACGGAAGGCCAGGTTCGCGAGCGCGCCAGGCAGTCGCAGACGCTGCTGACCGAGGCCCGCCAGCTGGCGGCGTCGGGCGGCGAGGGCGCGCTGCTCTTGCTGCGGCAGTGGCCGGCGATCCATGAAGACATGCATCTGGCGCTCAACCAGGCGCTGATCGATGTCAGCAGTCGCCTGAAGCAGCAGATGATCGGCTCCGACCATTTCGAGAGCCTGCTCGGCGGAATCTGCCTGTTTCTGCTGCTGCTGATCGTGCTGCTCGAATATCGCTGGCTGGTGCGGCCGATCATCGAGATGGCGCGCGCGCTGCGCCGTGGCGTCGGCGAAACGCCCTGGCTGGCGGAGATCGCGATGCGGCGCGACGAGATCGGGGCACTCGGCGGCGCATTGCTGGCGCAGATGCGCGAGCAAAAGGCCGGGGAGGCCGCGTCCGTGTCGCGCATGGCGGCACTGTCGGAAGAGCTCGGGCGGCAGGAACTCGCGCGGGTGCAAAGCCTCGCCTTCCAGGACCAAATCGCCGACATCGCCTCCGCGCTGGAAACGCATGCGTGCCGGATGTCGGAGGCCGCCAAGCAACTCGGCGAGATGGCGGGCGAGGTCGACCGGCGCGCCAGCGCGGCGTCGCAATCGACGCAGCGCGTGGCGACCCATGTCGACGACGTCGCCGCGACGATCGGCGACGTCACCGCGCTTCTGGCGACGGCGGCGCGCGATGCGCAGCGCAGCGCGCAGGTCAGTGTCGGCGCAAAGGCGCTGGTCGGGGAGGCGAGGGTCGATACGGAGGTGCTGCGCGACGCGGTGGCGACGATCTCCGGCATCATCGACATCATCTCCACCGTTGCGAGCCAGACGAACCTGCTGGCCTTGAACGCGACGATCGAGGCGGCGAGAGCCGGCGAGAGCGGTCGTGGCTTCGCCGTCGTCGCCTCCGAGGTGAAGCAGCTGGCGCACCGGACCGCCCAGGCGACGTCGCAGGTGCAGGGCGGCCTCGATCTGATCAGGGTGGCGGCCGAGCGCATCACCACGCGCGTCGGCGCGCTGGTCAGCTCGGTCGACGATGTCGAGGTGGCGGCGGACTCGATCGCCGAGATCACGCGCCGTCAGGAGGGGAACTCGTCCTTCATCGCCGACAGCACCCGCAAGACGGCCGACGACGTCCGGCTCGTCGCCGAGCAGGTGGAGCAGGTCGCCGGCATGGTGGAACAGTGGCGCATCACGGCCGATGCGGCGACGCTGGCCTCGGCGGACCTCGACAGCCAAGCGGCCGGCCTGCGCAACCTCGTCGACGATTTCATCTCGCGCAGCCGCAGGGCCAGGGCCTGAGCTTGCCGAAAAGGGCTTCCCCTGCCGGCGCCGATATGCCATAGCCCGCGCCTCACTTGCGTGGGAGGCAGGCCGGTCGCCAACCGGAACATCCTGCCGCACCACGCTCTGCAACCATCCCGGCCCGGGGCGAAAGCTGCCCGCGGGCGGGACGTCGTCGTTTCGATAGGCATCGAGGCAGGCGGCAGGAGCAGCCATCATGGCAAAGAAGATCACGGGTTACGTGAAGCTTCAGGTTCCGGCGGGCGCGGCCAATCCGTCGCCGCCGATCGGTCCGGCGCTGGGTCAGCGCGGCCTCAACATCATGGAATTCTGCAAGGCCTTCAATGCGAAGACCGCGCAGATGGAAAAGGGCATGCCGATCCCGGTGATCATCACCGCGTATCAGGACCGCTCCTTCACCTTCGAGATGAAGCAGCCGCCGGTGTCGTACTGGCTGAAGAAGGCCGCCGGCCTGACCTCGGGTTCCAAGACCCCCGGCCGCGGCGGCAATGTCGGCAAGGTCACCATCGCCCAGATCAACGAGATCGCCGAAAAGAAGATGGCCGATCTCAACTGCGATTCGGTCGAATCCGCCTCGTCCATGATCAAGGGCTCCGCCCGGTCGATGGGCCTGGAAGTCGTGGGCTGAGGGGGCGAAAATGGCACATATCGCAAAGCGCGTCGTCAAGGGCCGTGAAGGCATTGACCGGACCAAGCTCTACCCGCTCACCGAGGCCGTCGGCTTGGTGAAGGAGCGGGCGACCGCCAAGTTCGACGAGACCGTCGAGGTCTCGATGAACCTGGGCGTCGATCCGCGCCACGCCGACCAGATGGTCCGCGGCGTCTGCAACCTGCCCAACGGCTCGGGCCGCGTTCTGCGCGTCGCCGTCTTCGCGCGCGGCGCCAAGGCCGAAGAGGCCAAGAAGGCCGGCGCCGACATCGTCGGTGCAGAGGATCTCGTCGAGATCGTCCAGAAGGGCACGATCGATTTCGATCGCTGCATCGCGACCCCGGACATGATGCCGCTGGTCGGCCGTCTCGGTAAGGTGCTCGGCCCGCGCGGCCTGATGCCGAACCCGAAGGTCGGCACCGTGACCATGGACCTGACCACGGCGGTTGCGGCCTCCAAGGGTGGTTCGGTCGAGTTCCGCGTCGAGAAGGCCGGCATCGTGCATGCCGCCGTCGGCAAGGTCTCGTTCACGGCCGAGAAGCTGGCCGAGAACATCAAGGCTTTCGCCGACTCCGTCGCCAAGGCCAAGCCCGCCGGCGCCAAGGGCACCTATATCCAGCGCGTCGCGATCTCCTCGACGATGGGTCCGGGCGTCAAGATCGAGCCGAATACGGTCCTCGGCGGCTGATCCGAAATGATCCGTGCCTCGGTCAGCTCCGGCTGACCGAGGCCTTCCGCCCGGTTGGCCGGTCGGTCGTTTCGGTCTCGGACCGCTCCAGAGCGGTCTGTTTCAACTTGTCACTTGGCAGACGTGGGTGAAGGCGCTATGACGCCGTCACGTTTCCCCAAGTGATGTGGGCTCCATCGCGCCAGTCGCGAAGGGGTCAATTTCGCGTTTTTCGGCGGTTTGCCGCCGAAAGATGGGTGTTTCGGGTGTTCGGAGCAATCCGCATGGTCGAATCATCTAGTCCTGTCTGAGACTGCAGGTGCTCCGAGGGTTCGCCCGAGGGCATAATTTCGCCAAGAGGCCTGCATAGACGGTGCAAGAGCTCAAGCGGGGTCGCAAGATCCCGAAGACGGTTCGAACCATCTCGCCCGATCACGGCTTTCGACAGCCGGAGCGGGGACAGGGCACTGAGCGTCGCTCCGATGAAGCACCGGTGTCAACCGGGGCCTCAAGGGGCGGCAGTGCAACCGGCGGCGAGCCCTTCAAAGGCCTGCCGCCTACCGGAGAGAGCCCAGTGGATAAAGCGGCAAAGACAGATGCCGTCGCGACGCTGAACGAGGTGTTTGCAAACACCTCGGTCGTTGTCGTGGCCCACTATGCGGGTTTGACGGTGGCCCAGTTCCAGAAGCTTCGTCGCGAGATGAAGGCTAATGGCGCCACCGTTAAGGTCGCAAAGAACCGGCTGGCCAAGATCGCTCTTGAAGGCACCGACGTCGCGTCCATCAGCAACCTGCTGACGGGTCCCACCCTGATCGCTTATTCCAACGATCCGGTCGCGGCGCCGAAGGTCGCCACCGCTTTCGCCAAGGAGAACGACAAGCTCGTGATCCTGGGCGGCGCGATGGGCAAGACCGCCCTGAACCCCGATGGCGTCAAGGCTCTGGCCACGATGCCCTCGCTCGATGAACTGCGCGCCAAGTTGCTCGGCCTCCTGCTGGCCCCGGCAACGAAGATCGCCCAGCTCTCGACCGCACCGGCTGCCAAGCTGGCGCGTGTGTTCCAGGCATATGCCGACAAGGATGCGGCCTGATCCAGGCCAGTTACCCCTGATATCGTTCGAACCTCTTACCTATATAGGAGCCTATCATGGCTGATCTGACCAAGCTCGTCGACGAGCTGTCCTCCCTGACCGTCCTCGAGGCCGCCGACCTCGCCAAGATGCTTGAAGAGAAGTGGGGCGTTTCCGCCGCTGCCGCCGTCGCCGTCGCCGGCCCGGCTGCCGGCCCCGCCGCCGCCGCCGTCGAAGAGCAGACCGAGTTCAACGTCATTCTTGCCGCCGCCGGCGACAAGAAGATCGAGGTCATCAAGGAAGTCCGCGCCATCACCGGCCTGGGCCTCAAGGAGGCCAAGGACCTGGTTGAAGCCGCTCCGAAGCCTGTCAAGGAGTCGGTGACCAAGGACGAGGCCGAGAAGCTCAAGAAGCAGCTCGAGGCCGTCGGCGCCAAGGTCGAGCTCAAGTGAGCTGGGCCGGCATGTTGCCGGTCCGACTTTAACCGCTCAGCACAGTCCCGGAGCGCGGTTGTCCGCCTCCGGGGCTGTTGCGTCGTTTCCGCCAGATGGGCGGAAAAGTTGCAAGACTCCAGAATGCAGCTTGGCGTTGCGGAGCTTGAGATCGAGACGATGTCGGCGCCGCGTGGCGCTGAACGGTTCACCCGGCGGCCTGGCCGCCTGAGATCCGGATCGGCTGAGGCCGCCGGGTGAGCCGTCTGGAGGCGGATGGTTTCTGGTCTGGATCGACCGGAAATCCGAATCCGTCCTCTGAACCAGAGGTGGGGGCGTGATGTTGCCCGGGAGGTGGTTTTCCACCGTTCCGGGATCACGCGCCGGAGATTGCGAGGAACAACATGGTGAATTCGCTCCAGGGCCGCAGGCGCGTCCGCAAGTTCTTCGGGAAGCTCAAGGAAGTGGCGCAGATGCCGAACCTCATCGAGGTTCAGAAGGCATCCTACGACCAGTTCCTGATGGTCGAAGAGCCCAAGGGCGGCCGCGGCGACGAGGGCCTGCAGTCGGTGTTCCGCTCGGTGTTCCCGATCGGCGACTTCTCCGGCGCCTCGCTGCTGGAATTCGTCAAGTACACCTTCGAGCCGCCGAAATACGATGTCGACGAGTGCCGCCAGCGCGGCATGACCTTCTCGGCGCCGCTCAAGGTGACGCTGCGCCTGATCGTGTTCGATATCGATCCCGACACCCAGGCGAAGTCGGTCAAGGACATCAAGGAGCAGGATGTCTACATGGGCGACATGCCGCTCATGACCGACAACGGCACCTTCATCGTCAACGGCACCGAGCGCGTCATCGTCTCGCAGATGCACCGTTCGCCGGGCGTGTTCTTCGACCACGACAAGGGCAAGACCCACTCCTCGGGCAAGCTGCTCTTCGCGGCGCGCATCATCCCCTATCGCGGTTCCTGGCTCGACATCGAATTCGACGCCAAGGACATCGTCTACGCGCGCATCGACCGGAAGCGGAAGATCCCCGTCACGTCGCTGCTGTTTGCGCTCGGCATGGACGGCGAGGAGATCCTCAGCCGCTTCTACAACCACATCACCTATGTCCGCGACGCCAAGGGCTGGCGCGTTCCCTATGACGCGGAGCGCATGAAGGGCTTCAAGGCGACCGTCGACCTGGTCGATGCCGACACCGGCGAAGTCGTGGTCGAGGCCGGCAAGAAGCTCGTCGCCCGCACCGCCCGCCAGCTCGCCGAGAAGGGCCTGAAGTTCCTGCGCGCGACCGACGAGGATCTCGTCGGTCAGTACATCGCCGAGGACATCGTCGACCCCGAGACGGGCGAAGTCCATGCCGAGGCCGGCGAAGAGCTGACGATGGCCGCCGAGGCCAAGACCGGCGAGATGAAGGGCAACCTCGTCGACCTGATCGCCAAGGGCTACACCGAGATCACGGTGCTCGACATCGACCACATCACGGTCGGCCCCTATATCCGCAACACGCTGACCGTGGACAAGAACTCTCGCCGCGAAGAGGCGCTGTTCGACATCTACCGCGTCATGCGTCCCGGCGAGCCGCCGACGCTCGAGACGGCTGAGAACATGTTCCAGTCGCTGTTCTTCGACTCGGAGCGCTACGACCTCTCGGCCGTCGGCCGCGTCAAGATGAACATGCGTCTCGACCTCGACGCCGAGGACACCGTCCGGATTCTCCGCAAGGAGGACATCTTCGCGGTCGTCAAGGCGCTGGTCGATCTGCGCGACGGCAAGGGCGAGATCGACGACATCGACCATCTCGGCAACCGCCGCGTGCGTTCGGTCGGCGAGCTGATGGAGAACCAGTATCGCCTCGGCCTGCTGCGGATGGAGCGCGCCATCAAGGAGCGCATGTCCTCGGTCGACATCGACACGGTGATGCCGCAGGACCTGATCAACGCCAAGCCGGCGGCTGCCGCGGTGCGCGAGTTCTTCGGCTCGTCGCAGCTGTCGCAGTTCATGGACCAGACGAACCCGCTGTCGGAAGTCACGCACAAGCGTCGTCTTTCGGCGCTTGGACCGGGCGGTTTGACCCGCGAGCGCGCCGGCTTCGAGGTGCGCGACGTGCACCCGACGCATTACGGCCGCATCTGCCCGATCGAGACGCCGGAAGGCCCGAATATCGGCCTGATCAACTCGCTCGCCACCTTCGCGCGGGTGAACAAGTACGGCTTCATCGAGAGCCCCTATCGCCGCATCCGCGAGGGCAAGCAGACCGACGAGATCATCTATCTCTCGGCGATGGAGGAGGCGAAGTACAACGTCGCCCAGGCCAATGCCGCCGTCGACACGGAAGGCCGTCTCACCGACGACCTGATCGTCTGCCGCCGCGCCGGCGAGGTCATCGTCACGCCGGTCGACAAGGTCGATTTCCAGGACGTCTCGCCCAAGCAGCTGGTCTCGGTTGCCGCCGCGCTGATCCCGTTCCTCGAGAACGACGACGCCAACCGCGCGCTGATGGGCTCGAACATGCAGCGCCAGGCGGTGCCGCTGGTTCGCGCCGACGCGCCCTTCGTCGGCACCGGCATGGAGGCCGTCGTCGCCCGTGATTCGGGCGCTGCGATCGCGGCCCGCCGCTCGGGCATCGTCGACCAGGTCGATGCGACGCGTATCGTTATCCGCGCGTCGGACGAGATGGATCCGACCAAGCCCGGCGTCGACATCTATCGCCTGCAGAAGTTCCAGCGCTCCAACCAGTCGACCTGCATCACGCAGCGTCCGCTGGTGCGCGTCGGTGACATGATCAAGAAGGGCGACATCGTCGCCGACGGCCCGTCGACCGAGTTCGGCGAGCTCGCGCTCGGCCGCAACGTGCTCGTCGCGTTCATGCCGTGGAACGGCTACAACTTCGAGGACTCGATCCTGCTCTCGGAGAAGATCGTCTCGGAAGACATCTTCACCTCGATCCATATCGAGGAGTTCGAGGTCATGGCCCGCGACACCAAGCTCGGGCCGGAGGAGATCACGCGCGACATTCCCAACGTCTCGGAAGAGGCTTTGAAGAATCTCGACGAAGCCGGCATCGTCTATATCGGCGCGGAAGTGGCGGCGGGCGACATCCTCGTCGGCAAGATCACGCCGAAGGGCGAAAGCCCGATGACGCCCGAGGAGAAGCTGCTGCGCGCCATCTTCGGCGAGAAGGCCTCCGACGTCCGCGACACCTCGCTGCGGGTGCCGCCCGGCGTGCAGGGCACGATCGTGGAAGTGCGCGTGTTCAACCGCCACGGCGTCGACAAGGACGAGCGCGCCCAGGCGATCGAGCGCGAGGAAATCGAGCGTCTCGCCAAGGACCGTGACGACGAGCAGGCGATCCTCGACCGCAACACCTTCGCGCGTCTCGGCGACATCCTGAATGGCAAGACGGGTCTTGCCGGTCCCAAGGGCTTCAAGAAGGACACGGTCATCACCCGCGAGGGCATGTCCGAGTTCCCGCGCTCGCAGTGGTGGCTGTTTGCCACCGGCGACGACGCCCTGATGACCGAAATCGAGGCGATGCGGAAGCAGTACGACGAGTCGAAGAAGCGCCTCGAGCAGCGCTTCCTCGACAAGGTCGAGAAGCTGCAGCGCGGCGACGAGCTGCCGCCTGGCGTGATGAAGATGGTCAAGGTCTTCGTCGCGGTGAAGCGCAAGATCCAGCCGGGCGACAAGATGGCCGGCCGTCACGGCAACAAGGGCGTGGTTTCGCGCATCGTGGCTGCCGAGGACATGCCGTTCCTCGAGGACGGCACCCATGCCGACATCGTGCTGAACCCGCTCGGCGTGCCCTCGCGCATGAATGTCGGGCAGATCCTGGAGACCCATCTGGGCTGGGCTGCCGCCGGTCTCGGCAAGCAGATCGGCGCGGCGCTCGACGCCTACAAGAAGTCGAACGACTACAAGGCGCTGCGGGCCTCTTTCGATGCCGTCTACGACGACAACGAGATCATCGCCTCGATGGACGAGGCCGAGCTCGTGGAGATGGGCCAGAACCTGCGCCGCGGCGTGCCGATGGCGACGCCGGTGTTCAACGGCGCCAAGGAAGCCGACATCGAGCGGCTTCTGGAGCAGGCGGGTCTGCACTCGTCGGGTCAGTCGACGCTCTATGACGGGCGCACCGGCGAGCCTTTCGACCGCAAGGTGACGATGGGCTACATCTACATGCTCAAGCTGCACCATCTGGTCGACGACAAGATCCATGCGCGTTCGATCGGCCCGTACTCGCTCGTCACCCAGCAGCCGCTGGGCGGCAAGGCGCAGTTCGGCGGCCAGCGCTTCGGCGAGATGGAGGTCTGGGCGCTCGAAGCCTATGGTGCCGCCTACACGCTGCAGGAGATGCTGACCGTGAAGTCCGACGACGTCGCCGGCCGCACCAAGGTCTACGAGTCGATCGTGCGCGGTGAGGACAACTTCGAGGCCGGCATCCCCGAGAGCTTCAACGTGCTCGTCAAGGAAATGCGGTCGCTGGGCCTCAATGTCGAGCTGATCAGCAACAAGGTGAAGCCGGGCGAGTTGCCCCCGGCTGAAGCGGCCGAGTGAGCCGCGCGGCGCAAGCCCTGACGGGCGGCGCCGGTTACGAGACAATGCCTGCGGCACTCACGCCGCAGGCCGATGACGATACAGGCCGGGCAGGGCGGTTTTCACCCCCGCCGGCGGCAGGAGATGGGCGATGAAGCAAGAGGTCATGAACCTTTTCGGCCAGCAGCCGGTGCAGCAGGCTTTCGACGCGATCAAGATCTCGATCGCATCACCGGAAAAGATCCTGTCCTGGTCCTATGGCGAGATCAAAAAGCCTGAGACCATCAACTACCGGACCTTCAAGCCGGAGCGCGACGGCCTGTTCTGCGCCCGTATCTTCGGGCCGATCAAGGACTACGAGTGCCTGTGCGGCAAGTACAAGCGCATGAAGTTCAAGGGCGTCATCTGCGAGAAGTGCGGCGTCGAAGTGACGCTTGCCCGCGTCCGGCGCGAGCGCATGGGCCATATCGAACTCGCGGCCCCCGTCGCCCACATCTGGTTCCTGAAGTCGCTGCCCTCGCGCATCGGCCTCTTGATGGACATGCCGCTCAAGGATCTCGAGCGCATCCTCTATTTCGAGTCGTATGTGGTCATCGAGCCGGGCCTGACCCCGCTCAAGGACCGTCAGCTGCTGTCGGAAGAAGAGTATGTCCGCTGCCAGGAAGAGTATGGCGCCGACACCTTCACCGCCATGATCGGCGCGGAAGCCATCCGCGAGATGCTGCGCGCGCTCGACCTCGACCAGATCAACGCCGATCTCAAGCATGAGATCGCGACGACGACGTCGGAGCTGAAGCCCAAGAAGCTGATGAAGCGCCTCAAGATCATCGAGGCGTTCCAGCTTTCGGGCAACAAGCCGGAATGGATGGTCATGACCATCATCCCGGTGATCCCGCCCGATCTGCGCCCGCTCGTCCCGCTCGACGGCGGCCGTTTCGCCACGTCGGACCTGAACGACCTCTATCGCCGCGTCATCAACCGCAACAACCGCCTGAAGCGGCTGATCGAGCTGCGCGCGCCCGACATCATCATCCGCAACGAGAAGCGGATGCTGCAGGAATCGGTCGATGCGCTGTTCGACAACGGCCGTCGCGGCCGCGTCATCACGGGCGCCAACAAGCGCCCGCTGAAGTCGCTCGCCGACATGCTGAAGGGCAAGCAGGGCCGCTTCCGCCAGAACCTGCTCGGCAAGCGCGTCGACTATTCCGGCCGCTCGGTCATCGTCGTCGGCCCGGAGCTGAAGCTGCACCAGTGCGGCCTGCCCAAGAAGATGGCGCTCGAGCTGTTCAAGCCGTTCATCTATGCGCGCCTCGACGCCAAGGGCTACTCGACCACGGTCAAGCAGGCCAAGAAGCTCGTCGAGAAGGAGAAGCCCGAGGTCTGGGACATCCTGGACGAGGTCATCCGCGAGCATCCGGTGATGCTGAACCGCGCGCCGACGCTCCACCGCCTGGGCATCCAGGCCTTCGAGCCGACGCTGATCGAAGGCAAGGCGATTCAGCTGCATCCGCTGGTCTGCGCCGCCTTCAACGCCGACTTCGACGGCGACCAGATGGCCGTGCACGTCCCGCTGTCGCTGGAGGCGCAGTTGGAAGCGCGCGTTCTGATGATGTCGACCAACAACATCCTGCACCCGGCGAACGGCCTGCCGATCATCGTGCCGTCGCAGGACATCGTGCTGGGCCTGTACTACCTCTCGATCGTCTCGGACGGCGAGCCGGGCCAGGGCAAGATCTTCGGCGATATCGGAGAGCTCGAATATGCGCTCTACGAGAAGGTCGTGACGCTGCATTCGAAGATCAAATACCGCTGGACCGGCGTCGACCAGGACGGCAAGTCCTACACCAAGATCTACGACACCACGCCGGGCCGCGTGATCCTCTCGACCGCCCTGCCCAAGCACCCGAACATGACCTTCGACGTCAGCAACCGCCTGATGACGAAGAAGGAAATCTCGGGGATGATCGACGCCGTCTATCGCGGCTGCGGTCAGAAGGAGTCGGTGATCTTCTGCGACCGCATCATGTCGCTGGGCTTCACCCACGCCTTCAAGGCCGGCATCTCCTTCGGCAAGGACGACATGGTCGTGCCGGAGAACAAGTGGGAGATCGTCGACACCACGCGTGCGCTCGCCAAGGATTACGAGCAGCAGTACCAGGACGGCCTGATCACTCAGGGTGAGAAGTACAACAAGGTCGTCGACGCCTGGGCAAAGTGCTCCGACAAGCTCGCGCAGGAGATGATGCTGCGCATCTCGACCGTGAAGAAGGACAAGAACGGTCGCGATCTGCCGATCAACTCGATCTACATGATGAGCCATTCGGGTGCGCGTGGTTCGCCGGCGCAGATGAAGCAGCTCGCCGCGATGCGCGGCCTGATGGCCAAGCCGTCGGGTGAGATCATCGAGTCGCCGATCATCTCGAACTTCAAGGAAGGCCTCGACGTTCTCGAGTACTTCAACTCGACCCACGGCGCCCGCAAGGGCCTGGCCGATACGGCGCTGAAGACGGCCAACTCCGGCTATCTGACCCGCCGCCTCGTCGACGTGGCTCAGGATGCCATCATCTCCGAGACCGATTGCGGCTCGGAAAGCGGCATCAAGATGCGCGCCATCATCGACGCCGGTCAGGTCGTGGCTTCGCTCGGCATCCGCATCCTGGGTCGCTCGGCGGCCGAGGACGTGACGGATATCGACGGCAAGGTCCTCGTTCCCAAGGGCACGATGATCGAGGAGAGCCATATCGAGGCGATCAACGCTGCCGGCGTGCAGGAGGTGAAGATCCGTTCGGTGCTGACATGCGCCACCAAGAACGGCGTCTGCGCGACCTGCTACGGCCGCGATCTGGCCCGCGGCACGCCCGTCAACATGGGCGAGGCCGTCGGCGTCATCGCGGCGCAGTCGATCGGCGAACCGGGTACGCAGCTCACCATGCGCACCTTCCACATCGGCGGCGCGGCGACGATCGCCGACCAGTCCTTCACCGAGTCGAACTTCGAAGGCACGGTGAAGATCCGCAACAGCAACCTCGCCCGGAACTCGGATGGGGACCTGATCGCCATGGCGCGCAACATCGCCATCGTGATCGTCGGGCCCGATGGGGCTGAGCGCGCGGTCCATCGCGTCCAGTTCGGCTCGAAGCTGCGGGTCGACGAGGGCGACAAGGTCAAGCGCGGCCAGCGCCTGATCGAGTGGGATCCCTATTCCCGCCCGATCCTGGCCGAGGTCGACGGCACCGTCGGTTACGAGGATCTGGTCGACGGCATGTCGATCACCGAGACGACCGACGAGGCGACCGGCATCTCCAAGCGCGTCGTCATCGACTGGCGCGGTTCGGCCCGGACCTCGGATCTGCGCCCGGCGCTGACCGTGCATGGGCCCGACGGCAAGGTGGCGAAGCTCGCCCGTGGCGGCGAGGCCCGCTACATCCTGCCGGTGGAGGGCATCATCTCGATGGAGCCCGGCGCCTCGATCAAGGCCGGCGACGTGCTGGCGCGTGTCTCGACCGACTCGGCCAAGACCCGCGACATCACCGGCGGTCTGCCGCGTGTGGCCGAGTTGTTCGAAGCCCGTCGTCCGAAGGATGCCGCGATCATCGCCGAGAAGTCGGGCGTGATCGGCTTCGGCAAGGACTACAAGAACAAGCGTCGCGTCACGCTGACGCCGCATGACGGTTCCGAGGGGCTCGAGTACCTGATCCCCAAGGGCAAGCACATCCATCTCCAGGACGGCGACGTCGTGGAGACGGGCGACTACATCCTCGACGGCAACCCGGCCCCGCACGACATCCTGGCGATCAAGGGCGTCGAGGAGCTGGCGGCTTATCTGGTGAACGAGATCCAGGAGGTCTATCGCCTCCAGGGCGTGGGCATCAACGACAAGCACATCGAGGTGATCGTCCGGCAGATGCTGCAGAAGGTCGAGATCACGGATGGCGGCGACACCGACATCCTGACCGGCGACCAGATCGACCGGATCGAGCTGCAGGAGATCAACGCGAAGATGAAGGAAGAGGGCAAGAAGCCCGCCTCCGGCGTCCCCGTGCTGCTCGGCATCACCAAGGCGTCCTTGCAGACCCGCTCGTTCATCTCGGCGGCGTCGTTCCAGGAGACCACTCGCGTCCTCACGGAAGCGGCGGTCAACGGCAAGTACGACACGCTGGAAGGCCTCAAGGAGAACGTCATCGTCGGCTCGCTGATCCCGGCCGGCACCGGCGCGCAGGTCGCCCGCATCAAGCAGGTGGCGACGCGTCGCGACGATCTCATCGTCGGCCAGAAGGCGGACGCTGCCGCCAAGGCGGCGGCCTCTGCGGCCAAGGCTGCGGCCAAGGCTGTCGAAGCGGCGCTGCCCGCAGCGGAGTAGCCTCCGCGCGCGAGATCGCGATGTATGATCAGGGCCGTCCTTCGGGGCGGCCCTTTTTCATGGCCAGGGGATCAAGGGGGCAGGCGCATCGCGGCGGCCCTGCGCAGCTCGTCGAGGAAGATCGCGGTCACGGGAGGCAGCGATCCGCTTCGACGCCGGATGATGACGAGGCTGCGGCGCCAGACGAGGCCAGGGCCGGCGAGATAGTTCAGCCGGCCGGCATCGACCTCACGTCGAACCACGTCATGGGGCAGGACCGTCAGAAAGCTGGTCGCGGCGACGAGCGTGGTCAGGACATGGATCGAGCTGGTTTCGGCGCTGGGTCGCGGAGGCTCGACGCCGTGGCGCAGGAACATGTCCCTGAAACCGGAGGTGACGATGTTGCCCTTCGGGGGCATCGCCCAGGGAAAGGCGAGCAGATCGCTGACGTCTGCGGGCGGCCGGCCTTCCGCCAAGAGCGGATGTGTGGCGGAGGCGACGACGCCGACGTCATCATCGTAGAAGGGGGTCGCGACCAGCCCGGCATCGATCGGTTCGTCGCGGCGACCCGAAACGACGAGATCGACTTCGCCGCGGCCGAGCGCCTGCAGAAGCTGCTCGCCCGTGCCCTCGCGAATGTGGATCAGACAGGCCGGTGACTGGCTGACGAGCCGGTTGACGGCGAAGGACAACACCGTCGTCGTGGCGCTCGGGACGACGCCGATGCGGGCCAGCCCACGTCCGGCGCCGCGCAACTGGTCGATCTCGTCCCTCGCCCTCTCGGCCTCCAGCGCGATCGTCTCCGCGCGCGGCAGCAGGCTCCGGCCATAGACGGTCAGTTCCATCCCGCCGGCATGGCGCGCAAACAGGGGAACGCCGAGCTTCTTCTCAAGCCCGGCGATCTTGCGGCTCAAGGCCGGCTGCGAAAGGCCCAGCGCATCGGCGGCTTTGCCGATGCTGCCCAAGCGTGCAATCGCGAGGAAGGATGCCACCGTCCGATGCTCGAAACTCATACCTAATGGTTATGAGCCCCGTGAGAAAATGCAATGGCGCGCGCCGAGAGTGAGTGCCTAGTCTCGATCGTCATTTCCCGATTGCGAGGACGAGACGATGCTGAACCGCCGCAACTGCCTGGCTCTGCTCGGGGGCGCCGGCGCGGCGCTGGTGAAGGGCCCGGCCTCGGCCCAGGCCTGGCCTTCCCGGCCTGTCCGCATCGTAGTCCCGTTCCCGGCGGGCGGCAGCGCCGACGTCTCGGCCCGCTTGATCGGCGAAGCGTTCCGCGAGGCGCTCGGGCAGGGGACAGTGGTGGAGAACAAGCTCGGCGCGGGCGGCAACCTCGCCGCAACCGATGCGGCGCGTTCCCCGGGGGACGGCTACACGCTGTTCATCGGCACCAATGGCACGCAAACCATCAATGGCAGCCTGTACCGCCGGCCTGGTTTCGACGCGGTAACCGATTTCACGCCGATCGGGCTGGTCTGGGAAGCGCCCAATGTCCTGGTTGTCAGCAAGGATCTGCCTGTCCGCACTGTCGCGGAGCTGGTCGCCTATGCCAAGGCGCAGCCCGACAGGCTGAGCTTCGGATCGTCCGGTATCGGGTCCCCCACGCATCTGGCCGCCGAGCTGTTCAAGGCACGGACCGGCGCGTCCATGACGCATGTCCCCTATCGCGGTCAGGCGCCTGCGATCACCGATCTGCTGTCGGGCCAGTTGCAGGTCATGTTCCCGCTGGTGCCGGACGTCCTCAGCCATCTCCAGTCGGGGGCGGTGAGGGCGCTGGCGGTGGCGGCGCCGGCGCGCTCGGCCATCGTGCCGGACATCCCGGCCATGGCGGAGGCGGGAGCGCCCGGCGTGATCGCCTCGGCCTGGATCGGGTTGTTCGCCCCTGCAGGCCTTCCCGGCCCGATCGAGAGACGGCTGGCGCAGGAACTCGGCAACACCCTCGCGCAGCCGAGCTTCATCCAGCGTTTGCGTGACATCGGCGTGGTGGTTCAGCCGCTGTTCGGGGAGGCCTTCGTCGCGAAGATGGCCGCCGAGCGCAGCCACTGGGCCAAGCTGATCGCCGATCTCGGCGTGAAGATCGACTGAGCGATGCCGGCCACCCCAGGATCCAAGCCTGTCTATCTCGACTACACGCAGGACGAACTCGATCGTAGCTACGACCAGCGGGTCTGGGCCGCCAACGCGGCGGCGATGATCGCCCGATATGGTGAGGCGAGCGCGCAGGCCCGCGCCTCCACACGTCATATCCCAGACATCGCCTATGGGCCCCATCCCGATCAGCGACTCGACCTATTCCTGGCCGAAGGCGAACGGGCCCCGATCCACATCCATCTTCACGGCGGCGCCTGGCGCGCCCTGGACAAATGCGACGCCTCGTTCGTCGCGCCGCCCCTGGTCGCCAGCGGCGCCCATGTGATCGTGCCCGGCTTCAGCAACCTGCCGGACGTGCGCCTGCCGGAGATGGTCGCCCAGGTCAGCGCGTGCGTCGCCTGGGCGCACCGGCACGCTGTCGCGCATGGGGGCGACCCGCATCGGATCACCATCTCCGGCCATTCCTCTGGCGCGCATCTGGCCGCCGTCTTGCTGACGACAGACTGGGAGGAGCGGGGACTGCCGCCCGACGTGCTGACAGGGGGGCTTTGCCTCAGCGGCAGCTATGATCTGGAGCCGGTCATGCTCAGTTCACGGCGGCTCTATATCGAGCTCGACGACCACGAGGTTCATCGGCTGAGCCCGATCCTGCATGTCCCACGGTTGCGCTGCCCCGTCATCGTTGGCATGGGCGAGGCGGAAAGTCCCGAGTTCCGGCGTCAGGGCGTGGCCTTCGCCCTGGAAGTGGAGAAGAGCGGTGGGCCGCTTGCCAGGCTCGAAGGCGACGGGCTAAACCATTTCGAGGTCGCCCTCGAACTCGCGGACGCCCGATCCCCCGCGGCGATCGCGCTCAAACGGCTCGTTCACGGCTCGTTTTGAGATTATCGGGCTTGACGCGAATCTATCCCCGAGTCATAAGCGCGCCACTGTCGGTGGTTGTCGGACACGTATGTCGCCTTAAGCCTTTGTTGCTGGCGAATTTCGCGGCCGAAACTCCACCGGAACTCCAGCGTCGATTGACGACATGGCAAGATGCAAGAATGCGGGGCAACCCGTGTTCCTCTGCTGGCGAGCGCGCCTGAGGCCCCTAACCGGGAGCCGATGGCGCGGCTTCGTTTGTGTCATGGCAACGACCGGGCTGGTCCGAGATTTTTGCGATTTCCAAACGCTCAATGGGAGCGAGAGGCCAGAATGCCGACAATCAGCCAGCTCATTCGCAAGCCGCGTTCGCCCGTCAAGGCGCGCAACACCGCTCCGGCGCTCGAGTCCTGCCCGCAGAAGCGCGGCGTCTGCACGCGCGTCTACACGACGACGCCGAAGAAGCCGAACTCGGCGTTGCGTAAGGTCGCCAAGGTGCGCCTGACCAACGGCTTCGAGGTGATCGGCTACATTCCGGGTGAAGGCCACAACCTTCAGGAACACTCCGTGGTCATGATCCGCGGCGGCCGCGTCAAGGATCTTCCCGGCGTGCGCTACCACATCCTGCGCGGCGTGCTCGACACCCAGGGCGTCAAGAACCGCAAGCAGCGCCGTTCGAAGTACGGCGCCAAGCGTCCGAAGTAATTTCTGCCTGACCGGCAGGGGCATTGAAGCCCGGGCCGGTTCGCAGCGTTGAAAATTTGACCGGAGACTAGACGATGTCCCGCCGCCATAGCGCTGAAAAGCGTGAGATCATTCCCGATCCGAAGTTCCACGACATCATCGTGACCAAGTTCATGAACTCGGTCATGTATGAGGGCAAGAAGTCGACCGCCGAGCGGATCGTCTACGGTGCCTTCGACATCATCGAGTCCAAGATGAAGAGCGACCCGCTCGCTGTCTTCAAGAGCGCGCTGGAAAACGTCGCTCCGGCGATCGAGGTGCGTTCGCGTCGCGTCGGCGGCGCCACCTATCAGGTTCCGGTCGAGGTTCGCACCGAGCGCCGCCAGGCGCTGGCGATCCGCTGGCTGATCACGGCCGCTCGCGGCCGCAACGACAAGACCATGGTCGAGCGTCTCTCCTCGGAGCTGATGGATGCGGCCAGCAACCGTGGCAACGCGGTCAAGAAGCGTGAAGACACGCACCGGATGGCGGAAGCCAACCGCGCCTTCTCGCATTATCGCTGGTAATCGTCTCAGACACTCCGGAAAGACGAAAGCATTCTCATGGCTCGTTCCCATCCTATCGACCGTTATCGCAACTTCGGCATCATGGCTCACATTGATGCCGGGAAGACGACGACGACCGAGCGCATCCTGTTCTACACGGGCAAGTCGCACAAGATCGGCGAAGTCCATGACGGCGCCGCCACCATGGACTGGATGGCGCAGGAGCAGGAGCGTGGCATCACGATCACGTCTGCCGCGACCACCTGCCTGTGGCGCGAGCATCGCCTGAACATCATCGACACCCCCGGCCACGTCGACTTCACCATCGAAGTCGAGCGTTCGCTGCGCGTGCTCGACGGTGCCGTCTGCGTGCTCGACGGCAACCAGGGCGTCGAGCCCCAGACCGAGACCGTCTGGCGCCAGGCCGACAAGTATGACGTGCCGCGCGTCGTGTTCGTCAACAAGATGGACAAGACCGGCGCCGATTTCTATCGCTGCGTCCAGGACATCATCGACCGCGTTGCCGGCAAGCCCGTCTGCCTGCAGATCCCGATCGGCGCCGAGTCGGATTTCGCCGGCGTCATCGACCTGATCAAGATGAAGGCGATCGTCTGGAACGGCGAAGCGCTGGGCGCCTCCTTCGAGGAGAAGGATATCCCCGCCGATCTGTTGGCCAAGGCGACCGAGTATCGTGGCAAGCTGATCGAAGCCGCCGTCGACATGGACGATGCGGCTATGGAAGCCTATCTCGACGGCGTCGAGCCGGATGCCGAGACGCTGCGTCGTCTCGTCCGCACCGCCGTGCAGCGTCGCGCGTTCCATCCCGTGCTTTGCGGTTCGGCCTTCAAGAACAAGGGTGTGCAGCCCCTTCTTGATGCGGTCGTCGATTTCCTGCCGTCCCCGGTGGATCGCGGCGAGATCAAGGGCATCGACTTCAAGACCGAGGAAGAGACCGTTCGTCACCCGACGGACGAGGATCCTTTCTCCATGCTCGCCTTCAAGATCATGGACGATCCGTTCGTCGGCACGATCACCTTCTGCCGCGTCTATTCCGGCAAGGTCGAGACCGGCCAGGGCGTGATCAACTCGACCCGCGACAAAAAAGAGCGCGTCGGCCGCATGCTGCTGATGCACGCGAACAACCGCGAGGACATCAAGGAGGCTTTCGCCGGCGACATCGTCGCCCTGGCCGGCCTCAAGGATGTCCGCACCGGCGACACGCTGTGCGATCCAATCAAGGCCGTCATCCTCGAGCGCATGGAATTCCCCGAGCCGGTCATCACGATCGCGATCGAGCCGAAGTCCAAGGCCGACCAGGAGAAGCTGGGCCTCGCTCTGGCCAAGCTCGCCAACGAGGATCCGTCCTTCCGCGTCTCGACCGACCAGGAGAGCGGCCAGACCATTCTCAAGGGCATGGGCGAGCTGCATCTCGACATCAAGGTCGACATCCTGCGCCGGACCTACAAGGTGGACGCCAATATCGGCGCGCCGCAGGTGGCCTATCGCGAGACGCTGACCAAGAAGGTCGACGTCGACTACACCCACAAGAAGCAGACCGGCGGCACCGGGCAGTTCGCCCGCGTCAAGCTGGTGATCGAGCCCAACGAGACGGGCAAGGGCTTCGAGTTCGAGTCGAAGGTCGTTGGCGGTACGGTTCCGAAGGAATACATCCCCGGCGTCGAAAAGGGCCTCAACTCGGTCATCGGTTCGGGTGTCATCGCCGGCTTCCCGGTCGTCGACGTCAAGGTCACGCTGATCGACGGCGCCTTCCACGAGGTCGACTCGTCGGCTCTCGCCTTCGAAATCGCGTCGCGCGCCGCGCTGCGTGAAGGTCTGCAGAAGGGCGGCTCCGTGCTGCTCGAGCCGATCATGAAGGTCGAGGTCGTGACCCCGGAAGACTACACCGGCTCGGTCATCGGCGATCTGAACTCGCGTCGTGGCCAGATCCAGGGCCAGGACATGCGCGGCAACGCGGTCGTCGTGAATGCGATGGTCCCGCTCGCAAACATGTTCGGCTACGTTAACCAGCTGCGGTCCTTCAGCCAGGGCCGCGCCAACTACACCATGCAATTCGATCACTACGAGCAGGTTCCGTCGGCGGTGGCCGCCGAGGTCCAGGCCAAATACGCCTGATCACCAGCCCGACCTGCTCTTCACGCAACAACGATTTGACTGACGGAGGCTACGATGGCCAAAGAGAAATTCGCTCGCACGAAGCCGCATTGCAACATTGGAACGATTGGTCACGTCGACCATGGCAAGACGTCTTTGACGGCTGCGATCACGAAGATCCTGGCGGAGTCGGGCGGGGCGACGTTCACGGCCTATGACCAGATCGACAAGGCCCCCGAGGAGAAGGCCCGCGGCATCACGATCTCGACCGCTCACGTCGAGTACGAGACGGCTGCGCGCCACTATGCTCATGTCGACTGCCCCGGCCACGCCGACTATGTGAAGAACATGATCACGGGCGCCGCCCAGATGGACGGCGCGATCCTGGTCGTGTCGGCTGCCGACGGCCCGATGCCGCAGACCCGCGAGCACATCCTGCTCGCCCGTCAGGTCGGCGTGCCCGCGCTGGTGGTGTTCATGAACAAGGTCGATCTCGTCGACGACGCCGAGTTGCTCGAGCTCGTCGAGATGGAGATCCGCGAGCTTCTGTCGAAGTACGATTTCCCCGGCGACGACATCCCGATCACCAAGGGTTCGGCGAAGGTTGCGCTCGACAACGGCGACAAGACCATCGGCCATGACGCCGTGCTGGCGCTGATGAAGACGGTCGACGAGTACATCCCGCAGCCGGCGCGTCCGCTGGACCTGCCGTTCCTGATGCCGGTCGAGGACGTGTTCTCGATCTCGGGTCGCGGCACGGTGGTGACGGGTCGCGTCGAGCGCGGCATCGTCAAGGTCGGCGAGGAAATCGAGATCGTCGGCCTGAAGGACACGGTCAAGACGACGGTCACGGGCGTCGAGATGTTCCGCAAGCTGCTCGACCAGGGCCAGGCCGGCGACAACATCGGCGCGCTGCTGCGCGGCACGAAGCGTGAGGACGTCGAGCGCGGGCAGATCCTGTGCAAGCCGGGCTCGGTCAAGCCGCACACCAAGTTCAAGGCCGAGGCCTACATCCTGACCAAGGAGGAGGGCGGTCGCCACACCCCGTTCTTCACCAACTACCGCCCGCAGTTCTACTTCCGCACGACGGACGTGACCGGCGTGGTGCATCTGCCCGAGGGCACGGAGATGGTGATGCCGGGCGACAACATCGCCATGGAAGTCCACCTGATCGTGCCGATCGCGATGGAAGAGAAGCTGCGCTTCGCCATCCGCGAAGGCGGCCGCACCGTCGGCGCCGGCGTCGTCGCTTCGATCATCGCTTGAAGAGGCCAATAGCGGCTGGCGAGAGGCGTCCCACGCTTTTCGCCTCTCGCCACTCGCCATTCGCCTCAGGAAGAAAAGTACCATGAACGGTCAGAACATCCGGATCCGCCTCAAGGCGTTCGACCACCGCATTCTCGACGCTTCGACGCGCGAGATCGTGTCGACCGCCAAGAGGACGGGCGCTCAGGTCCGCGGGCCCATCCCGCTGCCCACGCTCATCGAGAAGTTCACGGTCAACCGCTCGCCCCACATCGACAAGAAGTCGCGCGAGCAGTTCGAAATGCGGACCCACAAGCGGGTTCTCGATATCGTCGACCCGACCCCGCAGACGGTCGACGCCCTCATGAAGCTCGATCTCGCCGCCGGCGTCGACGTCGAAATCAAGCTCTGATTTGTTTTTAGCCGGGTCCTCTGCCTCCAGCGTTTTGGCTGGGTGAGTATGACCCCAAGGGAAGGTATGCACCGATGCGTTCCGGTGTGATTGCACAGAAAGTCGGGATGACCCGCATCTTCACCGATGCCGGCGAACATATCCCGGTCACCGTGCTGAAGCTCGATAACTGCCAGGTCGTCGCTCATCGCACGATCGAGAAGAACGGCTACGTCGCCGTGCAGCTCGGCACAGGCTTGGCCAAGGTCAAGAATGTCTCGAAGGCTGAGCGCGGCCATTTTGCCGTCGCCAAGGTCGAGCCCAAGCGCAAGGTCGTCGAATTCCGCGTCAGCGACGATGCCCTGATCCCGGTCGGCGCTGAGCTGACGGCCGACCACTTCGTCGTCGGCCAGTTCGTCGATGTCAGCGGCACGACGCTCGGCAAGGGTTTTGCCGGCGGCATGAAGCGCTGGAACTTCGGCGGTCTGCGCGCCACCCACGGCGTCTCGGTCTCGCACCGTTCGATCGGTTCGACCGGCGGTCGTCAGGATCCTGGCAAGACCTTCAAGAACAAGAAGATGCCCGGCCATCTCGGCGCCGAGCGCGTGACCACGCAGAACCTGCGCGTCGTCCAAACCGACGTCGAGCGTGGCCTGATCCTGGTCGAGGGCGCCGTTCCCGGCCATGCTGGCGGCTGGATCCATGTGCGCGACGCCATCAAGCGCGCCCTGCCCAAGGATGCTCCGCTTCCGGGCAAGTTCAAGCTGAATGGCGGCGATGCGCCGGCTCCCGCAGCCGAGACGGTTGAGGAGAACGCGTGATGAAGCTCGATATCACCACCCTCGAAGGTGGCTCGGCCGGTTCGGTCGAGCTCTCGGATGCGATCTTCGGCCTCGAGCCGCGCGCCGACATCCTGGCCCGCATGGTGCGCTACCAGCTCGCCAAGCGCCGCGCCGGCACGCACAAGTCCAAGGGCCGGTCGGAAGTCGACCGCACCCGCAAGAAGATCTACAAGCAGAAGGGCACCGGCGGCGCCCGTCACGGTGCAGCGTCGGCTCCGCAGTTCCGCGGCGGCGGCAAGGCCTTCGGTCCGGTCGTGCGCGACCACGCTCACGATCTGCCCAAGAAGGTCCGCGCCCTGGCTCTGCGCCATGCGCTCTCGTCGAAGGCCAAGACCGGCGGCATCATCATCATCGATGACGCCAAGCTGGCCGAGCCGAAGACCAAGCTCCTGCTCGGCCATTTCGGCAAGATGGAGCTGTCCAGCGCGCTCGTGATCGGCGGTGCCGAGATCGACACGAATTTCGGCCTGGCTGCGCGTTCGATCCCGAATGTCGACGTCCTGCCGATCCAGGGCATCAACGTCTATGACATCCTGCGTCGCGACAAGCTCGTCCTGACGCGCGCGGCTGTCGATGCGCTGGAGGCGCGCTTCTCATGAGCCAGGCCAAAACCATGGACCCGCGCCATTACGACGTCATTCGTGGGCCGGTGATCACCGAGAAGGCGACGATGCTCTCCGAGCACAACAAGGTCGTCTTCAAGGTCGCCAAGACCGCGACCAAGCCGCAGATCAAGGCCGCGATCGAGAAGCTCTTCGACGTCAAGGTGAAGAGCGTCAACACGCTGGTCACCGAGGGCAAGATGAAGGTCTTCCGCGGTCGTCTCGGCCAGCGCGCCGACGTCAAGAAGGCGGTCGTGACCCTCGAAGAAGGTCACTCCATCGACGTGACCACGGGCCTGTAAGGAAGGATCGCAAACATGGCTTTGAAGCATTTCAAGCCGGTCACGCCGAGCCTTCGCCAGCTCGTGATCGTCGACCGCAGCGAGCTCTACAAGGGCAAGCCGCTCAAGGTGCTGACCGAGGGCAAGTCGTCCTCGGGCGGCCGCAACAATCTCGGCCGCATCACCGTCCGCTTCCGCGGCGGTGGACACAAGCGGACGCTGCGCCTGATCGATTTCAAGCGCCGCGGCAAGGATGGCATTCCCGCCGTCGTCGAGCGGCTGGAGTATGACCCCAACCGCACGGCGTTCATCGCGCTGATCAAGTACAGCGACGGCGAGCAGGCCTACATCCTGGCCCCGCAGCGCCTCGCCGTCGGCGACAGCGTCGTGTCGGGTCCCTCGGTCGACGTGAAGCCCGGCAATGCCGGCCCGATGGGCTCGCTGCCGATCGGCACGATCGTCCACAATGTCGAGCTGAAGATCGGCAAGGGTGGTCAGCTGGCCCGTTCGGCCGGCAACTACGCCCAGATCGTCGGTCGCGACCAAGGCTATGTCATCGTCCGCCTGAATTCGGGCGAGCAGCGCCTGATCAGCGGCCTGTGCTATGCTACGGTGGGCGCGGTTTCGAACCCCGACCACATGAACAGGAACGACGGCAAGGCGGGTCGCTCGCGCTGGCTCGGCCGTCGTCCGCATAACCGCGGTGTCTCGATGAACCCGGTCGACCATCCCCATGGCGGCGGCGAAGGCCGCACCTCGGGTGGCCGTCATCCGGTCACGCCCTGGGGTCTTCCGACCAAGGGCAAGAAGACCCGCTCGAACAAGCGGACCGATACGTTCATCGTGTCGAGCCGTCACGCCCGCAAGAAGAAGAACTGAGGTCCGTCATGGCGCGTTCGCTTTGGAAAGGTCCGTTTGTCGACGGATACCTTCTGAAAAAGGCCGAGGTTGCCCGTTCGGCGGCTCGGTCAGAGGTCATCAAGATCTGGAGCCGTCGCTCCACGATCCTTCCGCAGTTCGTCGGTCTGACGTTCGGCGTCTACAACGGCCACAAGCATGTGCCGGTGAACGTGTCTGAGGAAATGGTGGGCCACAAGTTCGGCGAGTTCTCGCCGACGCGCACCTTCCACGGCCACGCTGCCGACAAGAAGGCGAAGAGGAAGTAAGCCATGGGAAAAGCATCAGCCCCCCGTGCGCTGCCTGAGAACGAAGCCGTCGCGGTCGCCCGCAACCTTCGCGTCTCGCCGCAGAAGCTCAACCTCCTCGCCCAGCTCATCCGCGGCAAGAAGGTCTCGACCGCGCTTGCTGATCTCGAGTTCTCGCGCAAGCGGATCTCGCTGGATGTGCGCAAGTGCCTGCAGAGCGCGATCGCCAACGCCGAGAACAATCATGATCTCGACGTCGACGATCTCGTCGTGGCCCAGGCCTTCGTCGGCAAGGCCCTCGTGATGAAGCGCTTCCATGCCCGCGCCCGCGGTCGTGGCGCCCGCATCCTGAAGCCGTTCGCGAACATCACGATCATCGTGCGCGAAGTCGCCGCGGCCAAGGCCTGAGGAGAGAACGATGGGTCAGAAAATCAATCCGATCGGGCTTCGCCTCGGCATCAATCGCACCTGGGATTCGCGCTGGTTCGCGCAGAAGGGCGAGTACGGCAAGCTTCTGCATGAGGACATGGCGATCCGCGCCTCCCTCATGAAGATGCTGAAGCAGGCCGCGATCTCCAAGATCATCATCGAGCGCCCGCACAAGAAGTGCCGCGTCACCATTCACTCGGCGCGTCCGGGTGTGGTGATCGGCAAGAAGGGCGCCGATATCGAGAAGCTCCGCAAGTCGGTGATGAAGCTGACCAAGGCGGATGTGACGATCAACATCGTCGAGGTGCGCAAGCCCGAGATCGACGCGACGCTCGTCGCCGACTCGATCGCCCAGCAGCTCGAGCGTCGCGTCGCCTTCCGTCGCGCCATGAAGCGGGCCGTTCAGTCGGCCATGCGTCTGGGCGCCGAGGGCATCCGCATCAACTGCTCGGGCCGTCTCGGCGGTGCGGAGATCGCGCGGCTGGAATGGTATCGCGAGGGTCGCGTTCCGCTTCACACGCTGCGCGCCGATGTCGATTACGGTGTGGGCACCGCCTTCACCACCTACGGCACGTGCGGCATCAAGGTCTGGATCTTCAAGGGCGAGATCCTCGAGCACGACCCGATGGCCCAGGACAAGCGCATGGCAGATGAGGGCAGCCGTTCCGGCGGTGGCCATCGTCGCGAGCATGCATAAAGGCTGATCGAGAAAAGCCATGTTGCAACCAAAGAAGACGAAGTTCCGCAAGCAGTTCAAGGGGCGCATTTCGGGCGTCGCCAAGGGCGGCACGGATTTGAACTTCGGCCAGTTCGGCCTCAAAGCCCAGGAGCCGGAGCGGGTCACCGCCCGGCAGATCGAAGCGGCACGCCGCGCGATCACCCGTGCCATGAAGCGTGCCGGCCGTGTCTGGATCCGCATCTTCCCGGACGTGCCGGTGTCGAAGAAGCCGACCGAAGTCCGCATGGGCAAGGGCAAGGGCGCGCCTGAATTCTGGGCAGCCAAGGTCAAGCCGGGCCGGATCATGTTCGAGATCGACGGCGTGCCCGAAGAGACCGCTCGCGAGGCCATGCGCCTCGGCGCGGCCAAGCTGCCGATCAAGACGCGCTTCATCCAGCGCATCGCCGAGTAAGAGGGAGGACGAGATGAAAGCTTCGCAACGCCTGTCCGACCTGAACGCCATGAGCGTGGACCTGCTCCAGGACGAACTCCTGAAGCTCAAGAAGGAGCAGTTCAACCTGCGCTTTCAGAAGGCCACCGGCCAGCTCGACAACACCGCCCGGGTGACCGAAGTCCGCAAGGACATCGCCCGTATCAAGACGCTGCAGCGGTCCAAGACCGTCGCGGCGAGCGCCTGAGGAGTCAGACAATGCCGAAGCGCGTGCTGCAGGGCGTCGTCGTCAGCGACAAGCAGAACAAAACTGTTGTGGTCAAGGTCGAGCGGCGCTATACGCACCCTCTCCTCAAGAAGACGGTTCGCCGTTCCAAGAACTATCACGCCCATGACGAGGCGCAGGTGGTCAAGGTCGGGGATCAGGTCTGGATCGAGGAGTCCAAGCCCATTTCCAAGCTGAAAAGCTGGATTTTGCTCGACGGCGCCCCCAAGGCGTAAGTCAACGCGGTCTCCGTCGCCCGATTTCATCGGGCTGCGGGGAGGGCGGAATAGAAAGTCGGGCATGTTTCGCCGCAAGAGTGCGTGGCACTTTTGCGGTTCGTGCTTTGTTTTGAGGCCAGGGGGCGATCGACCCCCGTCAGTCGTAGTCCCGGAGGCACTGATGCTTTCGGGAAACCGCGCTGATACACACTGGAAGGATCAAGGCCATGATCCAGGTGCAGACGAATCTCGAGGTCGCGGATAACTCCGGCGCCCGTCGCGTGATGTGCATCAAGGTTCTCGGCGGGTCGAAGCGGCGCTATGCCCGCATTGGCGACATCATTGTCGTTTCGATCAAGGAAGCCATTCCCCGCGGCCGCGTGAAGAAGGGCGACGTCATGAAGGCGGTCGTCGTTCGCACCGCCAAGGACGTCAAGCGCGCCGATGGTTCGGTGATCCGGTTCGACCGCAATGCGGCCGTTCTGATCAACAACCAGAAGGAGCCTGTCGGCACCCGCATCTTCGGACCGGTTCCGCGCGAGCTGCGCGCCAAGAACCACATGAAGATCATCTCGCTTGCGCCAGAGGTGCTGTGATGGCTGCGAAAATCAAGAAGGGCGACAAGGTCGTCGTGCTGGCCGGCCGTGACAAGGGCAAGGCCGGCGAAGTGCTCCAGGTCATCCCGAAGGATGCCCGCGCCATCGTGCGCGGCGTCATGATGGTCAAGAAGCACACCAAGGCTTCGGCTCAGTCCGAGGGTGGCATCATCTCCAAGGAGGCCACCATCGACCTGTCGAATCTCGCCGTGGCCGACCCCAAGGATGGCAAGCCGACCCGCGTCGGCTTCAAGGTCCTGGATGATGGCCGCAAGGTCCGTTTCGCCAAGCGTTCGGGGGATCTGATCGATGGCTGAGAATCAGCAGGCGGCGCTTACGCCGCGTATGAAGCAGCACTATGAGGACGTCGTTCGTCCGGCGATGATCGCCGAGTTCGGCTACAAGAACGTCATGGAAGTGCCGACCATCGAGAAGGTCGTCATCAACATGGGCGTTGGCGAAGCGACCGCCGACCGCAAGAAGGTCGACAACGCCGCCGGCGACCTCGCGCTGATCGCCGGCCAGAAGCCGGTCATCACCAAGTCCCGTCTTGCCATCGCCGGCTTCAAGCTGCGCGAGAACATGGCGGTCGGCTGCAAGGTGACGCTGCGCAAGACCAAGATGTTCGAGTTCGTCGATCGTCTCGTCACCATCGCCTTGCCGCGTGTGCGAGACTTCCGCGGCCTCAACCCGAAGTCGTTCGACGGGCGCGGCAATTTCGCGCTCGGGATCAAGGAGCACATCGTGTTCCCCGAGATCAACTACGACAAGGTCGACCAGGTCTGGGGTATGGACGTGATCGTCTGCACGACTGCGAAGTCGGACGACGAGGCGCGCGCCTTGCTCAAGCACTTCAACTTCCCGTTCCGGCAGTGAACTCAAGCGTTCATACGCGGAAACCAGGAGAGATCGATGGCTAAGAAAAGCTCCGTCGAGAACAACAACCACCGCAAGGCTCTGGTGAAGAAATTCGCCGGCAAGCGCGCGCGGCTTCTCGCGATCGCCAATGACGAAAGCCAGTCCATGGACGAGCGGTTCCTCGCTCGCCTCAAGCTGGCCGAACTGCCGCGCAACTCGGCGCCTAACCGGGTGCGCAACCGCTGCGAAGTCACGGGGCGTCCGCGCGCCGTCTACCGCAAGCTGAAGATGTCGCGCATTGCGCTGCGCGAGCTCGGCAACAAGGGGCTGGTTCCCGGCCTCGTCAAGTCGAGCTGGTGAGGAGTACGCATCGTGATCATTGATCCGCTTGGAGATATGCTGACCCGCATCCGCAATGCGCAGATGCGGCGCAAGTCGCGCGTTTCGACCCCCGGTTCGAAGCTTCGGGCCCGCGTGCTCGACGTGCTTCAGTCCGAGGGTTACATCCGCGGCTACACCCAGACCGAATTCGGCAATGGCCGGACGGAATTCGACATCGAGCTGAAGTACCATGAGGGACTGCCGGTCATCCGGTCGATCTCGCGTGTGTCCAAGCCCGGCCGCCGCGTCTATTCTTCGGTGGAGACGATGCCGCGCGTGGCCGATGGCCTTGGCGTGACCATCATCTCGACCCCGAAGGGTGTGATGCCCGATCACCTTGCCCGCGAGCAGAACGTGGGCGGCGAAGTGCTTTGCAAGGTCTTCTGACCTTTCGCGCCGCTCGTTTTCAGGAGAAATCCAATGTCTCGTATCGGTAAGAAGCCTGTTCCGGTCCCCGCTGGCGTCACCGCCAACGTCGCCGGCCAGCTCGTCAAGGTCAAAGGCGCCAAGGGGGAGCTCTCCTTCCTGGTTCCCGATGACGTTTCGGTCGCCATGGAAAATGGCGAGATCGCGGTTCAGCCGCGTTCGCAGAGCAAGCGTGCGCGCTCGCTCTGGGGCACCTCGCGCGCCCGCATCGCCAATCTCGTCGTCGGCACCACCGCCGGCTTCGAGAAGAAGCTTGAGATCAACGGCGTCGGCTACAAGGCCGCCGTCAACGGCAAGGTTCTCAAGCTGTCGCTGGGCTACAGCCACGATATCGACTATGCGATCCCGGAAGGGGTGGCCATCGTGACGCCGAAGCCGACCGAAATCGTCATCACCGGCATCGACAAGCAGGTGGTCGGTCAGACCGCCGCCGAAATCCGCGACTATCGCGGGCCTGAGCCTTACAAGGGCAAGGGCGTCAAGTATGCCGGCGAATTCATCTTCCGCAAGGAAGGGAAGAAGAAGTAACCGCCATGAGCAAGCAGACAGACAACACTGCGCGCCGCAAGGCCCGCGTCCGCCGCGCGATCAAGGCCGTTGCGAATGGCCGCGCCCGCCTGTCGGTGCATCGCACCGGCAAGCAGATCTATGCCCAGGTCATCGACGACGTGAAGGGAGTCACCCTCGCGTCGGCATCGAGCCTGGACAAGGACATCCGCACCGACATCAAGTCGGGCGCGAATGTCGAGGCGGCTGCGACGATCGGCAAGCTGATCGCCGAGCGCGCCGTCAAGGCGGGCGTGAAGGACGTGGTCTTCGACCGCGGCTCCTACATGTATCACGGCCGCGTCAAGGCGCTGGCCGATGCGGCTCGCGAAGCCGGCCTGAACTTCTGAGTTCGGTTCCCCCGGGCCGCCACCGCGCTTTTGGGCGCGGTGGCGGCCCGGGCTTCATCTTTTGAGACGTCGTTCCACCAGGAACGCTCGAGCGAGCGGCGCAGGGCCTGGACCCGGCGGCCGCGCAAGTAAGAGGAAAGACAATGGCGAGAGAGCCTCGTGACCGCGATCGCGAAGAGCGCGATTCGGAATTCGTGGACCGTCTGGTCCACATCAACCGCGTCGCCAAGGTGGTGAAGGGTGGTCGTCGCTTCGGCTTCGCCGCGCTCGTCGTCGTCGGCGACCAGAAGGGCCGCGTCGGCTTCGGCCACGGCAAGGCCCGTGAAGTGCCCGAGGCCATCCGCAAGGCGACGGAAGCTGCCAAGCGCGGCCTGGTCCGGATCCCGCTGCGCGAGGGTCGTACGCTCCATCACGACGTCCAGGGCCGTCACGGCGCCGGTAAGGTCGTGCTGCGCGCCGCTCCGGCCGGTACCGGCATCATCGCCGGCGGCCCGATGCGCGCCGTCTTCGAGGCGGTCGGCATGCAGGACGTGGTGTCGAAGTCGCTCGGCTCTTCGAACCCCTACAACCTCGTTCGCGCGACCTTCGATGCGTTGAAGAACGAAGACAGCCCGCGCGGTGTCGCCGCGCGCCGCAACCTCAAGGTCTCGGCCCTGCAGACGCGTCGCCGCGATGCCGGCACCGACGCCGCTGTCGAAGCGTGAGGTGGCAACCATGGCAACGTCAGACACCAAGATGGTCGTCGTCGAGCAGATCGGTAGCCCGATCCGCCGCGAGGCTTCGCAGCGCCAGACCCTGATCGGTCTCGGCCTCAACAAGATTCGCAGGCAGTCGACCCTGGTCGACACGCCGTCCGTGCGGGGCATGATCGATAAGGTCAGGCACCTCGTGCGCGTCGTCGACGCGAAGTGAGGGGTATCGTTCGATGAAACTCAACGACATCCGTGACAATGAAGGCGCGCACAAGTCGCGCATCCGTGTCGGCCGGGGCATCGGCTCCGGCAAGGGCAAGACCGGCGGCCGTGGCGTCAAGGGTCAGAAGGCCCGCTCCGGCGTGGCGGTCAAGGGCTTCGAGGGCGGCCAGATGCCGCTGTATCGTCGCCTGCCCAAGCGCGGCTTCCACAACCTCTTCGCCAAGGATCTGAACGAGGTGAACCTCGGTCGCATCCAGCAGGCGGTCGAGGCCGGCAAGCTCGATGCGAAGGGCACCGTCACGATCGAGGCGCTCGTCGCCGCGGGCGTGATCACCCGGCAGGCCAAGGACGGCGTCAAGATCCTCGGCGTCGGCGAACTCAAGACCAAGCTCGCCTTCGAAGTCTATGGCGCGTCGAAGTCGGCCGTCGAGGCGATCGAAAAGGCTGGTGGTTCCGTCACGATCCTGGCGGCTGCCGCTTCACAGGCGTGAGCCAAGAGCTTACATGACGACTCGCGAACGGCGGCCGGGCCAGAAGCCCTGGCCGCCGTTTGACTGTTTGACCGGGTGCAGACGAATGTACCCATGGATCTGAAGACCAAGGACCGGACGCATGGCATCGGCGGCTGAACAGCTTGCTTCAAACCTGAACTTCGGGGCGTTCGCCAAGGCGGACGAGCTGAAGAAGCGGATCTGGTTCACGCTGGGCGCGCTGATCATTTACCGGCTTGGCACCTATATCCCGCTGCCGGGCATGAACCCTGACGCGGTCGCCGATCTGTTCAAGCAGACCCAGACCGGCGTGCTCGGCCTGTTCAACATGTTCTCGGGCGGCGCGGTCGGCCGGCTTGCGATCTTCGCGCTGGCGATCATGCCGTACATCTCGGCCTCGATCATCATCCAGCTGCTCTCCAGCGTCGTTCCGACCTTCGAGGCGCTGAAGAAGGAGGGCGAGCAGGGCCGCAAGGTCCTCAACCAGTACACGCGCTATCTGACGCTCGTCCTGGCGATTTTCCAGGCCTATGGCATCGGTGTCGGCCTGCAGGGCTCGGGCAACCTCGTGCTGGAGCCGGGTCCGTTCTTCCTGCTCTCGACGACGATTACGCTCGTCGGCGGCACGATGTTCCTGCTCTGGCTGGGTGAGCAGATCACCAGCCGCGGCATCGGCAACGGCACCTCGATGATCATCTTCGCGGGCATCATCGCGGAGTTTCCGTCCCAGCTCGCGCAGACGCTCGAGCTCGGCCGCCAGGGCGCGATCTCGACAGGGCTTTTGCTGCTGATCCTGGTGATGGCGATCTGCGTCATCGCGTTCTGTGTGTTCATGGAGCGCGCCCAGCGCCGGCTGCTGATCAATTATCCCAAGCGCCAGGTCGGCAACCGGATGTATGAGGGGCAGACCTCGTTCTTGCCGCTCAAGCTGAACACGGCGGGCGTGATTCCGCCCATCTTTGCCTCGTCGCTGCTGCTGCTGCCGACGACGATCGCGAGCTTCTCGCAGGCCGCCGGCGGCACCGGCTTCATGGCGACGATGGCAACCTATCTGGCCCATGGCCGGCCGCTGTTCATGATCCTCTATGCGGCGCTGATCATCTTCTTCTGCTTCTTCTACACCGCGATCGTGTTCAATCCGACGGAGACGGCCGACAACCTCAAGAAGCATGGTGGCTTCATGCCCGGCATTCGCCCGGGCGAGCGGACGGCGGAGCATATCGACCGCGTGCTGACCCGCATTACCGTGCTCGGCGCCGGCTATTTGACTATCGTCTGCCTTATCCCCGAGTTCATGATCACTTATGCCCAGATACCGATCATCCTGCTGGGCGGCACGTCGCTGCTCATCGTGGTGACGACGACGATGGATACCGTGGCGCAGGTTCACGGGCATCTGCTGGCCCATCAGTATGAGGGGCTGGTCAAGAAGTCTAAATTGCGAGGGGCGAAACGCTGATGCGACTGATCTTCCTGGGGCCGCCGGGGGCGGGCAAGGGCACTCAGGCTGCGCGCATCGTCGCGAAGCACGGCATTCCGCAGCTTTCGACGGGGGACATGCTGCGCGCCGCGGTTGCGGCCGGCACGCCGGTCGGCGTCAAGGCGAAGGCGGTGATGGATGCCGGCGGGTTGGTCTCCGACGAGATCGTCATCGGCATCGTCGCGGACAGGATCGAGGAGCCCGACTGCAAGAAGGGCTTCATCCTCGACGGCTTCCCGCGGACGCTGGCGCAGGCCGAGGCGCTGGACGCGATGCTGGCCTCGAAGGGGCTCGATCTCGACACGGTGCTGGAGCTGAAGGTCGATCAGTCGAAGCTGGTCGATCGCATCATCAAGCGCGCCGAAGAGGCGAGGGCGGCCGGGCAGCCGGTCCGCAAGGACGACGATCCCGAGGTCTTCAAGACCCGGCTCGACGCCTACAACCGCGACACTGCCGTGGTCTCGCCCTATTATGCGGCCCGCGGTCAGGTGATCGAAATCGACGGCATGCAGCCGGTCGACGACGTCACGGCGGTGATCGAGCGGGCGCTGGCGGGCTAATGCGTCGGCGCAGAGTCCGGCTCGGGCTCTGCTGGCTGGCCTGGCTCGTCGCCGTGGCGCCTCTGGCATCGGCGCCGGCCTCGGCCGACAGCGTGGTTGTCGCGCCGGGCGTCTCGGTGACGCGCCGCAGCTATGATGCGCCGCCCAACGAGCTGCCGTTCTTCGGCTTTCGTGACAAGACCGTCGATCAACTGGCCGCCGACCGGGCATTCATAGCGGCGGTTGAGGCTGCAGGCGGTCGCGAGGTCGGTTATCGCCGGGCTCTCGAACTCGCGCAGCAGGCGCTCGCCGCAAATGATCTCGCCGGTGCGGCGCGGCGCTACAATCAGGCCTTTCTGCTGATCCCGAACGCTCCCGAGATTTATCACGGCTTCGCCATCATCGCTGTCGGGCGGTTCAAGGATACAGCCTATGCCGAGGAGCTGCTTGCCACGGCGGCGCGGCTGAGGCCCGGCGATCCCGCGATTCTCGCCGACCAGGCGCGGCTGTTCCTGATGCTGGGGCGGCCGGCCGAGGCTGTTCCCCTGCTCGAGAGTGTGGTGCGCGATCCGCAGGCCGGCGCCCTGCACTGGAGCCATCTCGGCTTCGCCTATGCCCAGAGCGGACAGGCTGCGAAAGCCTGCGATGCCCTGGCGATGGCGAGGCGCGCGCCGCCGCCGGTGGCACCGCCAAGCGATCTGACGACGCTTTCGAGGCTCGTCGCCTGTTGATGCGGTTGCGGCGAGGCCCTTGGCGGCCTGGCATGTTTCTTGACCACGGCGGGTTGACTCGTCGCGGCGCAGCGGCTAACGACCCGACTTCCGGTTGCATGCCAGCGATGCCGTTGCCTTCGAGAGAAGGGACGACGTCGCTTTCCCGCATGCGATGGGTTCAACGTTTCGCAGAGGCCGGCCTCCACCGGCGCGGAGCATCTTTAAACCGCTGGTGCGCCATTGGGCGTCTGCCGGCCGACATGGAGAGATCGTCATGGCTCGTATCGCCGGCGTCAACATTCCCACCAACAAGCGCGTCGTCATCGGCCTGCAGTATATCCACGGCATCGGCCTGGCCAAGGCCAAGGAAATCTGCACCAAGGTCGGCATCGCCGACGAGCGCCGCGTCAACCAGCTGACCGACGCAGAGGTTCTCCAGATTCGCGAGGCCATCGATCGCGACTATCTCGTCGAAGGCGACCTGCGCCGCGAAGTCTCGATGAACATCAAGCGCCTGATGGATCTGGGCTGCTATCGCGGCCTGCGCCATCGCCGTGGCCTGCCGGTTCGCGGTCAGCGCACGCACACCAATGCCCGCACCCGCAAGGGCAAGCCGAAGGCGATCGCCGGCAAGAAGAAGTGACGATCGCCGCAGGCGTTCGTCATCCTCGGGCCTGACCCGAGGATCTCGCGACGAGGGCGCCACAGTGCGCCTTCTCCTGCCTGAGATGCTCGGGTCAAGCCCGAGCATGACGGCGGACTACCTCTCCCCAGCGCCTGGCATCACGGGCGCGCTCGAAGGATGAAAGACCTATGGCTAAAGAAGCACAGCGCGTGAAGCGCCGCGAACGCAAGAACATCGTCTCTGGCGTCGCCCATGTGAACGCCTCGTTCAACAACACCATGATCACCATTACCGACGCGCAGGGCAACACGATCTCGTGGTCGTCGGCCGGCACGATGGGTTTCAAGGGTTCGCGCAAGTCGACCCCCTATGCCGCCCAGGTCGCCGCCGAGGACGCCGCCCGCAAGGCCGCCGAGCACGGCATGCGCACGCTCGAAGTCGAGGTCACCGGCCCGGGTTCGGGACGTGAATCGGCTCTCCGCGCGTTGCAGGCCGCCGGCTTCACCGTGACCTCGATCCGCGACGTGACGCCGATCCCGCATAACGGCTGCCGTCCGCGCAAGCGCCGTCGCGTCTGACGTCTGAGCTTCGAGGCGCCCGCACCGGCGGGCGCCGGTCCGGGGCGGCCCGCCGCCGCCATTGAATTCAAGCACCAGGAGTGCGGTCGTGATCAGCAAGAATTGGCAGGATTTGTCCAAGCCCAACAAACTCGAGGTCAAGGTCGGCGACGACCCGAAGCGTCAGGCGACGGTCATCGCCCGCCCGCTGGAGCGCGGCTTCGGCATGACGCTCGGCAACGCGTTGCGTCGCGTTCTGCTCTCCTCGCTCCAGGGCGCGGCCGTCACTGCCGTCCAGATCGACGGCGTGCTGCATGAATTCTCGTCGATCCCGGGCGTCCGCGAGGACGTCACCGACATCGTCCTCAACATCAAGGCCATCGCGGTCAAGATGCAGGGCGAGGGGCCCAAGCGCATGACCCTGCGCAAGACCGGCCCCGGCACGGTCACCGCCGGCGACATCAACACCATCGGCGACGTCTCGATCCTGAACCCCGACCTCGTGCTCTGCACGCTGGACGAGGGCTCCGAGATCCGCATGGAGTTCACGGTCAACACCGGCAAGGGCTACATCCCCTCCGAGCAGAACCGTCCGGAAGACGCGCCGATCGGCCTGATCCCGGTCGACAGCCTGTATTCGCCGGTCAAGAAGGTCTCCTACCGCGTCGAGAACACCCGCGAGGGCCAGAATCTCGATCGCGACATGCTGACCCTCAACATCGAGACCAACGGCTCGGTGACCCCTGAGGACGCGCTGGCGCTCGCCGCCCGCATCCTGCAGGACCAGCTCGCCGTCTTCATCACCTTCGAGGAGCCGCGCAAGGAAGAGGCCGTCTCGACCGCGCCGCAGCTGCCCTTCAACCCGGCGCTGCTCAAGAAGGTCGACGAGCTCGAGCTTTCGGTGCGTTCGGCGAACTGCCTGAAGAACGACAACATCGTCTATATCGGCGACCTCATCCAGAAGTCGGAAGGCGAGATGCTTCGCACCCCGAACTTCGGCCGCAAGTCGCTGAACGAGATCAAGGAAGTGCTCGCCACCATGGGCCTCCACCTCGGCATGGACGTCACCGGCTGGCCGCCGGAGAACATCGAAGAGCTCGCGAAGCGCTTCGAGGAGCATTACTGAGCAAGAACGGCGCAGGCATTCGCCTGCGCCTTTGGCCCGGCGCATGAGCGTCGGAGCATAAAGAACGGCCGTACCGTGGCACGGCGGCCGTAAATCACGAAGGAGCCACCTTATGCGTCACGGTTTTCGCGGTCGTCGTTTCAACCGCTCGGTCGAGCATCGCAAGGCGATGTTCGCCAACATGTCCCAGGCCCTGATCAAGCACGAGCAGATCACCACCACGCTGCCGAAGGCCAAGGACCTGCGTCCGGTCGTCGAGAAGCTGATCACGCTCGCCAAGCGCGGCGACCTGCATGCCCGCCGCCAGGCGATCGCGCAGATCAAGGACGTCGCCCTGGTCGGCAAGCTCTTCGCGGTGCTCGGGCCCCGCTACAAGGAGCGCAATGGCGGCTATCTGCGCATCATGAAGGCGGGCTTCCGCTTCGGCGACAACGCCCCGCTCGCCGTGATCGAGTTCGTCGATCGCGACGTCGAGGCCAAGGGCAAGGATTCCGGCCCGGTCTTCACGGCGGACGACGAGGCGGCCTGAGGTTTCCTCGGTTGCCATGTTTCGAAAGGGCGGCCCTCGCGGGTCGCCCTTTTTCGTTGTCCGGACGGCTGTCATCCCGCTTGGCCGCGCATCGCCGCGCGACTAGGCTTGGCGCAACACATCAAGACGGCGTCGGGTCGCCGCGGGGGGAACAGCACATGACGACAAACACCAAAGCCGGGCTCATCCTGGCGGCGGCCCTCGGGCTTGCCCAGCCCGCCATCGCCCAGGACAACTACCCCGCCAAGACGATCACCATGATCGTGCCCTTCGCGGCCGGTGGTTCGTCCGACGTCATCGCGCGGCTCGTCGGCGACGAGATGGGGCGCGTGCTCGGCCAGCGCATCGTGATGGAGAACATGGGCGGGGCGGGCGGTGCGACCGCCCTGTCGCGGGCCTCGCGGGCCGAGCCCGACGGCTACACCATCGTGATCGGCAACAGCGGCACCAACGCCGCCTCCTACACGATCTATCCGGACCTGAAATACACCCATGCGGATTTCGCGCCGGTTGGCCTCGTCGCCAAGACCTCGCCGATGATCGCGCTCAAGCTCGATTTCCCGGCCAAGACGCTGGCCGAGTTCGTCGCCTATGCGAAGGCCAATCCCGGCAAGATCAGCCTCGGCCATGCGGGCGTCGGCTCGTCGAACTATCTGATCTGCCGGACCTTCATCAAGGCGTCGGGCGTCGATGTCGCGCTGGTCAGCTATCGGGGTGCGGGGCCGGCGCTCAACGACCTGATGGGAGGGCAGATCGACGGCGTCTGCGACGCCGCCACATCGCTGTCGGGCGCTGTGATGGGCGAGAAGGTGAGGGCATTGGTGGTCGCGACCCCGTCGCGGCTGGCCAGCCTGCCCGACGTTCCGACGTCGGCGGAAGCAGGCCTTCCTGCGTTTCAGGCGCAGGGCTGGAATGCGATTTTCGTTCCCAAGAACACACCTCAGCCTGTGGTCGCGAAGCTCACCGCGGCGCTGAAGACGGCTCTCGCCAGCCCCAACCTGCAGGGCCGGTTCAAGGAACTGTCCTCGGTCGTGCCGAACGCGGACGAAATCACACCGGCCTTCGTTGCCACGCTGGTCCCGGCCGAAATCGAGAAGTACCGGTTGTTGCTGACCGACAAGTAGGATCGTCGGGCCGACGCTCAGGCCCGCTGACGGGCCAGTTCTTCGGAGAGGTCGACGAGGACGTCGGCCTCCTGTCGCGGCAGGTCGGCTTCGGGCGTCACGCCGTAGAGCCCGAAGATGAAGCTGGTCGTTTCGTCGCGCTCGGCCAGTCCCATCGACCATCGCGGAAATCTGCGCCGGTCGATGGGAGCCTCCGCCAGGAGCCGGATGGCCCCATGGCGGTGATCGGCGGCAATCCGGGTATAGGTTTCAAAGACGGCTCCGTCATCGCCTTCCAGGACCTGCGCAAACGCGCCGGTCGTGGCGAGCAGGAATCCGGTGATGTCGTTGCCGGCGTTGAGTCGGCGGGCGCTTTCGACGATCCGGTCGATCTCGAGGTGACGATTGGCCTCGACGAGTCGGCTTTCGCTGGCATACACCAGTCGCATCAATCCCATGGCCGCTCCCTTCAGCGTGCAGTGTCGTGGTGGTCGAGGTGTCAGGCCCTCTCCACCGGGCGGTGATGGGCAGCATCGGTGGATCGATGCCGGCTTTGAAACGTTGCCGCGATATCATTGTTTCATTGTGAGGACCGGAATGACCGCAGCTTTCGTGAGGATCGGCTCCTGCGCCGCTGGCGCGTTCCTGCTCGCAGCCGCCGCAGGTCTGTCGACGATGCCCGCCGCCGCGCAGGTCCGGCAGGTGCCGGAGACCCGCCAGGAGATCTCGCTGTCCTTCTCCGGCGTGGTGAAGAAGAGCGCCGGCGCCGTCGTCAACGTCTATGGCGCGCGCGTCGAGAAGCAGCCGCGCAACCCCTTCATGGACGATCCGTTCTTCCGGCGCTTCTTCGGTGATCGGGGCTTCGGCGTGCCGCAGGAGCGGGTGCAGCGTTCGCTCGGCTCGGGCGTCGTTGTCGATGCGAGCGGGCTGGTCGTCACCAACAACCACGTCATCGAGGGCATGAGCGAGGTCAAGGTCGCCTTCGCCGACAAGCGCGAGGTCGAGGCGACGATCCTGCTGCGCGATCCGCGCACCGATCTGGCCGTGCTCAAGCTCAAGAACGCCAAGGATCTTGTCCCAATCGAACTCGCCGATTCCGACAAGGTCGAGATCGGCGACATCGTGCTCGCCATCGGCAACCCCTTCGGCGTCGGCCAGACCGTGACACAGGGGATCGTCTCGGCCCTGGCGCGCACGCAGATCGGCGTCGGCGACGCGCAGTCCTTCATCCAGACCGACGCCGCGATCAATCCGGGTAACTCCGGCGGTGCGCTGGTGGACATGCAGGGCCGCGTCATCGGCATCAACACGGCGATCTTCTCGCGCTCGGGCGGCAGCCACGGCATCGGCTTCGCCATTCCCGCCGCGATGGTGCGGGTGGTCGTCGAGAGCGCCCGGACAGGCGCCACGACCGTGCGCCGGCCCTGGTTCGGCGCAAGGCTGCAGGCGCTGACGCCCGATGTCGCCGACGGACTCGGGCTCGACCGGCCGGCCGGCTCGGTCGTGGCGGGTGTCGTCGACAAGGGCCCGGCGGCGGAGGGGGGCCTGCGCCGCTCCGACGTGATCCTGGCGGTCGACGGGTTCGGCGTCGATGATCCTGAATCCTTCGGCTACCGCTTCGCGACGCGCCCGCTCGGCGGCGTCGCCTCGCTGACCGTGCTGCGCGGCGGCAAGCGGGTCGTTTTGCCGGTCAAGCTCGTGCCGGCGCCCGAACTGCGGCCGCGCGAGCCGGTGACGCTGGCGGGGCGCACGCCGCTCTCGGGCATCACCGTGATGAATCTCTCGCCGGCGCTCGCCGAGGAACTCGCGATCGACGCCGGCACCGAGGGCGTCGTCGTCGCCGCGATCGAGGAGGGCAGCACGGCCGCCCGCGTCGGCTTCCAGAAGGGCGACATCATCCAGGCGCTGAACGGCGAGCGCATGGTCAATTCGCGCGACGTCGAGACCGCGCTCAAAGAGCGCAAGCGCGCCTGGGAGGTGACGATCTCGCGCGGCGGCCAGAGCGTGACCTCGGTCTTCCCCGGATGAGCGAAGCTCCTCCCGGGGTGAGCCACAATCTCTGTCATTCCGGGGCAGGCCGGAGGCCTGAACCCGGAATCCACGACCGGGTGAGCGCTCCCATACGCATCGGCAGGTCCAGCCCGGTCATGGGTTCCGGGTTCGCCGCTTTGCGGTGCCCCGGAATGACAGGATGAGCAGGTCATGAGCGACCTTTTCGCCGCCTCGGGGCTCGACAAGTCCGGCCCGCGCCCGCTCGCCGACCGGCTGCGGCCGACGACGCTCGGCGAGGTCGCCGGCCAGGAGCATCTGACCGGGCCCGAGGGCGCGCTGACGCGGTTGGTGCAGTCCGGCTCGCTCGGCAGCCTGATCTTCTGGGGCCCGCCCGGCACGGGGAAGACCACTGTGGCGCGGCTGCTGGCAGGGCAGGTCGATCTCGGCTTCGAGCAGATCAGCGCGATCTTCTCCGGCATTGCCGATCTCAAGAAGGTCTTCGAGCAGGCGCGGGGCCACCGGCTCGGCGGCAAGGGCACGCTGCTCTTCGTCGACGAAATCCATCGCTTCAACCGGGCGCAGCTCGACGCCTTCCTGCCTGTCATGGAGGACGGCACGATCACGCTGGTCGGCGCAACGACCGAGAACCCGTCCTTCGCGCTCAACGCCGCGCTGCTCTCGCGCGCCCGGGTGCTGACCTTCAAGTCGCTCGACGAGGGCTCGCTGCTGTTCCTGCTCGGCCGGGCCGAGCTTCTGGAAAAGCGCGATCTGCCGCTGACGCCGGAGGCGAAGCTCGCACTCGCCCGCTTCGCGGATGGTGACGGGCGCGCCGTGCTGACGCTGGCCGAGGAACTCTGGCGCGCCGCACGGCCGGGCGAAATCTTCGACGAGGCGGGGTTGAGCGAGGTGATCCAGCGCCGCGCGCCGATCTATGACAAGGCGCAGGACGGCCACTACAACCTGATCTCGGCCCTGCACAAGACGATCCGCGGCTCGGACCCGGATGCGGCGCTCTACTATTTCGCGCGCATGCTCGACGCCGGCGAGGACCCGCGCTTCCTGGCGCGGCGGCTGGTGCGGATGGCGGTCGAGGATATCGGGCTCGCTGACCCCCAGGCGCTGGTCCATGCCCGCGCCGCCGCCGAGACCTATGAGCAGCTCGGCTCGCCGGAGGGGGAGCTCGCGCTCGCCAACACGGTGATCTATCTGGCGACCGCGCCGAAATCGAACGCCGCCTACAAGGCCTACAAGGCGGCGCGCCGGGTCGCGGCCGAGCGCGGTTCGCTGATGCCGCCCAAGACGATCCTGAACGCGCCGACCAAGCTGATGAAGCAGGAAGGCTATGGCGCGGACTACGCCTACGACCACGACGCGCCCGACGCCTTCTCCGGCCAGGACTACTGGCCCGATGCGCTCGGGCGGCAGCGCTTCTACGACCCGCCGGAGCGCGGCTTCGAGCGCGAGATCCGCAAGCGGCTGGAGTATTGGGAGAAGCTGAGGCTGGAGCGCGGGGAGGGCTGAGGGGCGGTACCCGATCCGACTGAGCCCGCGGGTTATGGGTGGGTTTGTCCCGACCATCCACGTCTTCACGCGTATCGGTTTCAGCCTTGCAACGTGGTTTGCGCTCTTCCACAGTGCTCTTAAATCGGGGGAACGGGCAAGCGTGGAAGAGGACAGCGGCAGGATCGAGTTCCGCTCGCGCGAGGAAGTCGAGTTATTCCTCAAAGGTAGGCCACGCGAATGGGCCGAAATATTGGCGGCGCGCGCTGCTCTGCGCGCCTTACCTCTGCTGGTTCAACTCTTTGCGCAGACTCCGCGGACGCGGAGTTCCGCTCCCGGTGACATTTTCTTGATCTTTTTGCGGAGCGCGGCCCTACCTTGGCTTGCAGCTCTCGTGCCGAGTAGCAGCCATGCACTACGCTTAGCGGCCGGCCCCGTAGCAACAAGCGCGGCCCGCGCTGCTGCCGCTTTCGCTCTGTCGCCGGGCCCTGGCCGCGTCGCTGTGCGTGCTGCCGCACGTACAGCCGCGACCGCTGCTGCTGCTGCCGCTGCTATTACGGATGCTGACTCCTCTAGCACGGCCGCTGCCGCAACTGCAGCATATGTAGCGTACTCGTATGATGCAGCGCGACTGAGATCGCATGGGAGGGCGGACATCCTACGGACGGTGCCTTTGTGGGGCGAAAATGAGGGGGTTGGCACCATTGATGCTGGCTGGGCCAAACTGATCGAGCAGTTATGGCGCCTGGAGGGGGCTGGCGATTGGGACGGCGTCTGGATCAATTGGTACGAAGCCGTACGGGATGGACGCGCCCCTTGGGGCTTGCCACGCGCTGCGGGTGAACAAATCCTGATCGTGGCTATGCTTTGGCCTCAAGCGGAATGGAACAAGGGCTTTGTTCACATTAACAAGCGGATCGCAGGGCTGATCGAGGCGGCGCGGGCGGAGCAAAGCCCCCCGCCTGAACCCGACCCCGGTCCAGGTCCAGTGCTGGCGGCAACTCCCGTGGGCTTTGAGACCGTAGCGACGCCGCCGACTGTCTCTGAACGGAACGATCCGATGCAGATATCGCTGCATCAGTCCGTTCTGCGCCGTATGCGCCGGCTCGATCCGGAGATTGTCCGTGTTCTGAACACTCACAGGCTTCTTCACGCCGAATACGTCGACTACGCATCTTTCGTCAGCAACGATCTTGCCGATATTGACGTTCCGACGATCTGGTCTATTGGCGGCGCTCTTGTCGAGGTGATCGGCAAACTGGAGGAGAGATATGACCGCGCCAGGGTCAGCGGCCGTCTCGCCGATTTGGAAGAACTGCCAGACGAAGCGATCCTCGCCAATCTGACCCAGCTCGCGCGAGACCATGCCGCGTTCGTGATGGGATTCGCTCAGGGCCGCGACCTTGCTGCGCGGGCCGCGACGCTCCGGCAGCTTGGCGGCAACCCTGATGAGCAAAGTCGGCGCGCGAAAGCCGTTCTCGCTCCGATGCTCTCAGCCGCTGGTCTCCTTGCCGAGCGCGCGAGTCGGATGATCGGCATGATCGATCGGGCATTGGATGTTCCCGACGAGAAGACGCACATGATCCTCGGAGCTGCGACTGCCGTGGCGACGCGCAGTGTCGTTTCGTTCGGCAGGGCCGTCGCCCCCTTGTTGCCTCATGCTTTGGTTGTCGGCGCGGCGGTTGGGTCACCGCTAGACGTCGGCATGAAGCTGTCCGGCGACCCCAACTGGGAGTCCCTTCGGGCTGCGATGCTGTATCTCCGCGACAACGCGGACGCACTTGCAAGCTTCGCGAGCCACGATCATGTGATGCGACGATGGCTCGAATGGCTGATCGATCAGATCAAGCTTCATGGTAGCTCTATCGATGACGATGTCGACCGTGCTGGCAGCCGCCGCTAAGGTGTCGCTGGGGCCTGCAGATCACGTCGTTGAAGCAAGCGTGCCTTGATCGAGAACAAAGTCGTCCATCGCCGCCGGCCTATCCTGCCCCTCGCGCCCACCCCCGGGCCGTGCCGGTGCCTCGCCCATGATCTCGCTTATCGCTCGCGCTCTCCTGATCGTGCCCTCGCTGATCGCGGGCTGGTTCGTTTCGCATGACGATGTCGCCTACTGGATCGTCGCCTTCGCGATCGGGCTTGTCTTCATCCTGCTGACCATCGCCTTCGAGCTCTACGTGCATCCGCTGCTGCGGCGCGGGCCGAAGGGGTAGGGGGCGGGGCAAGCCAGCCTCAGCTCTCATCCTGAGGAGCGCTCGGAGAGCGCGTCTCGAAGGAGGGTCCAGCGGGTTCCGGAGCCTGCTGGAGCATCCTTCGAGACGCCGCTTCGCGGCTCCTCAGGATGAGGCCTGGCATCTGCGAGCGGCGCTGTAGAGCTGGTTCAGGCGCCCCTCAGAACGAGCGCTCGATGAAGAGCTGGGCCGAGAGCTGGCGGCCGCCCAGCGAGGCGGGCACCGCGCGGTTGGCGATGGCGACGCGGCTCCAGGCGACCGAGCCCTCGATCCCGGCTTTGAGGCCGTCCACCGGCGTCCAGACCAGATTGGCGCTGGCGCGGTCGATCTTGAGCTTGCCGGTGGCCTGGTTGGCCAGCGGCAGGGTGAGCTGGTAGCGGCTGACGAAGAGGTTGCTGGCGAGCTCGTCGGTCCATTCGCGGCGCGCGGCGAGCACGCCCGAGAAGCCGCGGCTGGAATCGGCGCTTGTCAGGACCTGGCTGACGATGGTCGCGTCGAGCGAGGAGCCGATATAGGCGGGGGCGTCGACCGCGCCGGCGAGTTGCGCCGTGATCTCGCCGGGGCGGCCGAGGATCGGCAGCTCATAGGTTGCGCCGATGATGCCGGCGCGGCCGAGCTTGGGCACCGTGCCCGGCACGTCGCGCAGCGCGCCGGCCATGTGCAGCGTCAGCCCGCCCTGGGTGTAGGTCAGGCGCGCGACGCCATCGGGCACGCGCCCCTTGACCACGGGGATGGTCGAGGTCGTCCCCAGCGTCGTGTCCTCGGCCGAGAGCGCCAGGTTCCAGCGCTCGGTCAGATCGCGCTCCCAGCCGATCAGCCCGACATTGCGGCCGGGCAGGCGGGCGCTGAAGGCGAATTCCTCGCCGGTCCAGAAGCTGAAGAACGTGCCGGTCAACCCGAAGGTCATCGTCCCGACCGTGACGGTGGCCTCGTCGACCGTCATGCTTTCGGGCTGGTCGGTGGCCGGCCGCAGCGACATCTCGAAGGCGGAGCCGATGCGCAGGCCCGAGGCGAGGTCATGGGCGGTCTCGATCCGCAGCGAGGTGCTGGTCGGCCAGGAATAGGCGGGCGGGGGCGCCGCATTGCCGGCCTTGGGAATGCGGTAGCTGTCGAATTGCAGCCCGGCAGTGACGCTGCCGGACACGGCGAGGCAGGTGCTCGAGCCCGGCAGGATCAGCCCCGGGACGTTGTCGTCGTCGTCGTCGTCATCCTCCGCGTCGTCATCGGTGTCGTCATCGTCGTCTTCCGCGTCGTCGGCGTCCGGCGCGGCCGCCGCGCTGGCCTCCTCGGCGGCGGGAAAGAGCGGGGCGATGTCGGGTGGCTTGATGATGCAGCTGCGGGCGAATTGCGGGGCGCTGGCCGGGAGCGGGCGCGGCGTGGCGGCGTTGGCGGCACCGAGAGCGGCGCAGGAGGCACTGAGCGCCAGCAGGAACGCGCGGCCTACGCGTCCAGGCCTGGACGCGATGTCACAAGCCGCCTCCGGCACCCCCTCCCGCATGTCGTTCCGTCGCCCCCCGGCCCCAGCGTCAAGACGCTGCCGCTACACCTCTCAGCTTGGCGCTCCCGCGGCAAGGGCCCGATTTCGTTTGTGTGGGGGCGACGGGCTGGCTATTGCAGGGCGATGACCTCCACGCTCCTCGTCTTTTTCGGCGCCGGCCTCGGCGGCATGCTGCGGCATGTCGTCAACCTCGTCTCGCCGCGCTGGTTCGGCACCGGCTTTCCCGGCGGAACCCTGCTGATCAACGTGCTCGGATCGGCCCTGATGGGCGTGATCGCCGGCTGGCTCGCCTTCAAGACGCAAGCCGGCTGGTCGCAGCATGCCAGGCTTTTTCTGACCACCGGCGTGCTCGGCGGCTTCACCACCTTCTCGGCCTTCTCGCTCGACGCCGTGCTGCTCTGGGAGCGCGGCGAGACCGGGCTTGCAGCAGCCTATGTGCTCGGCTCGGTCATCCTCTCGCTGGCGGCGCTTCTGGCCGGCCTCGCACTCGTCCGGAGCCTGTCATGAGAACCGGTGGTAAAGCGGGCGGCCCAGGAGCGGGCGGCAAAGGAACGGGCGGCAAGGGGGCGGGAGCAGGCCCCCGGCGCGGCGGTCGGCCGCCGGCCGCGGGCGCGCCGCGCGGGCCGGCCGGCAAGGCCAAGCGCCCGAGCCATGACGCGCGCCGCTCGGCCCAGGCCTCGGCCCGCGCTCGCCCTGAGCGCGAGGAGGCGGAGATCCGCACCGAGCCGACGCGCAACCCGGCGCCGCACCATCCCGTGCCGCGCGCGGCGGGGCCGCGGCAGCCTGCGCCCAAGCCAGCCACCAGGCCGGCCGGGAAGCCGGTCGCGGCTCGCCGGGCGCCGGTGACCGAGGGGCCGACGCGCGCCGAGGTCAAGGCGGAGACGGCGCAGGTGCTCGCCACGGGCGTGCAGCAACTCGTGGTCACCGCCGACGAAAACGAGATGCGGATCGACCGCTTTCTCGAGAACCGCTTTCCGCAGCTCTCCTTCAGCCATATCCAGCGCATCGTCCGAAAGGGCGAACTGCGCGTCAACGGCAAGCGCGCCGACAGCAAGGACCGGCTCGAAGAAGGCCAGACGGTCCGCATCCCGCCGCTCAAGCTGGAGCCGCAGGAAAGCCGGCCGCGCTCGCTCAAGGCCGATGACGACACGCTCGGTTTCCTGCGTTCGATCACGCTCTATGAGGATGACGACGTCATCGTCCTGAACAAGCCGGCGGGGCTGGCCGTCCAGGGCGGCTCGGGCACGACGCGCCATGTCGACCAGATGCTCGACGTGCTGACCGACAAGAGTGGGCAGAAGCCGCGCCTGGTTCACCGGCTCGACAAGGACACGGCCGGCTGCCTCGTCATCGCCAAGTCGCGCTTCGCGGCGGCGACGCTCGCCAAGACCTTCCGCTCGCGCTCGGCCCGCAAGGTCTACTGGGCGCTGGTGGCGGGCGTGCCGCGCGTGCGGCAGGGCCGGATCTCGACCTATCTCGCCCGCGAGGAGGCCTATGATGGCGACCAGCGCATGGCGGTGGCCCAGCATGGCGAGGACGGCGCGATGCATGCCGTGACCTATTACGCGGTGGTCGAGACCGCCGCGCAGAAGCTCGGCTGGCTCTCGCTGAAGCCCGTGACGGGGCGCACCCACCAATTGCGCGCGCACGCGGCCCATATCGGCCATCCCATCGTGGGCGATCCCAAGTATTTCAACATCAAGAACTGGGAGCTGCCCGGCGGCATCCAGAACAAGCTGCATCTGCTGGCGCGGCGCATCGTGCTGCCGCATCCGCGCGGCAAGGGCACGATCGACGTCAGCGCGCCGCTGCCCCCGCATATGCGCCAGTCCTGGAACCTGCTCGGCTTCGAGGACGCGCATTACGATCCGATCGTGGACGCGCCCGACGAGTAGGGTTCGTCATGCTCGGGCTCGACCCGAGCATCTCCTGCGGGAGATTCTCGGGTCTGCGCTTCGCTTCGCCCGAGAAGGGCGAAAGAGAACGATTGCGGAACAAAGCGAATTGTGTTTTTGTTTTGTTCCCATCCCTCTGACGCTGGTGCTCCGATGATCCGTTGCGCTTTCCTGCTGGCTGGCCTCGTTCTCACCGCCTCCGTTTCCGTTCCCGCCCTCGCGCAGAGCCCGGGCCCCGCGCCGGCGCGCGTCGCCGTCGCCCCCGCCGACGAGCCCGTGCCGCGCGCGCAGCGCGCGAAAGCTCGGCAGGACTGTATCGCCGAGCATGTCGCGCTGTCGGGCGACGATCTGCGCGCCGCGATGCGCGACTGCATCCAGGCGAAGTTCCCCAACGTGCAGCTTTATGCCCGCGATGGCGTGACCCGCGACGGCAAGCCGACGGCGGTGGCGACGCGGGCGGCCTGCAAGACGGAGATCGACGCGCAGGGTCTGGCGGGCTCGGCCCGGACGGCTGCGCTCGTCGCCTGCTTCAACGCCAAGCGCCCCGACCTCGCCCAGCGCGCCGAATGCCGGAAGGATGCGCGCGGCAAGGGGCTCGATGGCGACGATTTGCGCAAGGCGGTGGATGCCTGCGCGCGCGAGGCGCGCAGCTGAACAGAGGGTCGGGCTGGCGGTGACGGGCCATGACCGCAGCGCAGTGGATCGCGCCCGCGATCCGGGCTACAGCGCGGCCATGGACCTCATCATCTTCGATCTCGACGGCACGCTGATCAATTCCGAGGCGATCCTGCTCGCCGCCCAGCACGAGACCTTCGCGCGGCATGGGCTCGCCCATCCCGGCCGCGAGGCGGGGCTCGGCGTCGTCGGGCTGACGCTCGACATCGCGCTGATGCGGCTCGGCGGGCTGCCCGCGCCGGACGCCGCGCTGGCCGAGACCTACAAGGATGTCTTCGGGGCGATGCGCCGTCAGGCGCAGACGGACGCAGCTCTCGACGAGCCGCTGTTTCCCGGCGTCGCCGAGACGCTGGCCGCGCTGGCGGGCATGCCCGGCGTCAAGCTCGGCATCGCCACCGGCAAATCGCGCCGCGGCGCCGAATACATCATCGAGCGCCATGGCTGGCGGGATCTCTTCGCCACCGTCCAGACCGCCGACGATGCACCGTCCAAGCCGCACCCCGAGATGATCCTGCGGGCGCTGGCGGAGACCGGCGCGGCGCCGGAGCGGACCGCGATGGTGGGCGACGCCTCGTTCGACATCGAGATGGCGGTGGCCGCCGGCGTGATCCCGGTCGCCGTGTCCTGGGGTTTCCAGCCGGTCGCGACGCTGGTGGCGCTCGGCGCGCGCCATGTGCTCGCGCGCTCGACCGATCTTCCGGGTGTGCTGGGGCTGCGGGGTCCGGAAGTCGTCGCCGGCCCGGTGTGACCTAGGGCGTCGTGCTCGGGCTTGAGCCGCGCATCTCGAAAACCAGCGCTCTTCCGTGGCGAGATTCTCGGGTCTGCGCTTCGCTGGAGAATGACGGCCCGCTATGCGGGTCGGTGCCGGATGGGCCGCCCCCAGTAACATCCTCGCAACCACGTCCGCTCAGGGCCGTTTAACCTGAACATGCGTTCAGATTTGGCTGTTAACCACCTGATGGCGGGTCCCGATCCATGGTGTTCCCACAGCAGGAACGTACCGGCACAAAACAACGCCGGACAGGGGTCAAACAATGATTGGTCATGAGCTTCGCGAATTCGTCGACCGCGTGATGGATCGTCTGGTCATCGACGCTGAGGACGTCAATTGTCTTCAGCGTGACATTCTGGGCGAGGCGGTTGTCACGCGCGATGTCATCGATGTGCTGGTGGCGCTCGACCGGGCCGTGCCGCAGCGCTGCGAGGCCTTCGGCGACTATCTGGTCGCGCTGGTCGTCGATTTCGCGGTCTGGCAGAACCGGCCGACCGGCGTCATCGATCGCGACAAGGCGCATTGGCTGGTGACGACGCTGTCGGCCGGCGAGGGGCCCACCGTCACCGCCCGCCGCATCGCCTTCGAGATCGTGCGCGAGGCGGAGCGCTGCGACGAGGCGCTGATCGGCTTCGCGCTCGACAAGGGCCATGCCAAGCCTGCGCGCTTCTGGCCCGAGCGGGTGCTGCTCGCCAGCTGACGGCGCGGCGGCGCCCCTCGATCACCGACTTTCGCATCGGTGGACGCCGCCCACGGTGTCCCCTACACCCCAGACCCGGATCGAGACGCCTACAGGCGCATCGGTTCGGGTTTCGCCATTTGGGGCTGTGCGAAAAACCGGTAGCCGGTTTTGCCGGACATGCTCTAACTGAGCTTGCGGGCATGCCGCCAAAACCGGGTCCGGCAACGGACCCCGGCATGCCCGGGCTCGTTGACGGCCGGGGAGGCGCCACGCATGTTCTCGAAGATCCTGATCGCGAACCGCGGCGAGATCGCCTGCCGGGTCATCAAGACGGCGCGGCGCATGGGCATCCAGACGGTGGCGGTCTATTCCGAAGCCGATCGCGATGCGCTGCATGTCGAGATGGCTGACGAGGCCGTGCTGATCGGCCCACCCGCCGCCGCCCAGTCCTATCTCGTCATCGACAAGATCATCGCCGCCTGCAAGGCGACCGGCGCTCAGGCCGTGCATCCCGGCTATGGCTTCCTGTCCGAGCGCGAGGCCTTCGCCCAGGCGTTGAAGGACAACGGCATCGTTTTCATCGGTCCCAATCCCGGGGCGATCGCGGCGATGGGCGACAAGATCGAATCGAAGAAGGCTGCCGCGGCTGCCAACGTCTCGACCGTGCCGGGCCATCTCGGCATCATCGAGAGTCCCGAGCACGCGGTGACCATCGCCGATGCGATCGGCTATCCCGTCATGATCAAGGCTTCCGCCGGCGGCGGCGGCAAGGGCATGCGCATCGCCCATTCCGCCGGGGAGGTCGCTGAGGGTTTCGCGCGGGCGAAGTCCGAAGCGGCGTCCTCCTTCGGCGACGACCGCGTCTTCGTCGAGAAATTCATCGTCGACCCCCGCCATATCGAGATCCAGGTGCTGGGCGACAAGCACGGCAACGTCATCTATCTCGGCGAGCGCGAATGCTCGATCCAGCGGCGCAACCAGAAGGTCGTCGAGGAGGCGCCGTCGCCGCTGCTGGACGAAGCGACGCGCCGCAAGATGGGCGAGCAGGCGGTCGCGCTGGCCCGGGCCGTGAACTACGATTCCGCCGGCACGGTCGAGTTCGTCGCCGGCCAGGACAAATCCTTCTATTTCCTCGAGATGAACACGCGGCTTCAGGTCGAGCATCCGGTGACGGAGATGATCACCGGCGTCGACTTGGTCGAGGAGATGATCCGCGTCGCCTATGGCGAGAAGCTGCGGCTCACCCAGGCCGATGTGAAGCTGAACGGCTGGGCGGTGGAAAGCCGCGTCTATGCCGAGGACCCGACGCGCAATTTCCTGCCCTCGACGGGGCGGCTGGTGACCTATCGACCCCCGGCCGAGGGGCCAGACGGCGACGCCATCGTGCGCAACGACACCGGCGTGTTCGAGGGTGGCGAGATCTCGATCCATTATGACCCGATGATCGCCAAGCTCGTCACCCATGCGCCGACGCGGCTGGCCGCCATCGAGGCGCAGGGCCGCGCGCTCGATGCCTTTGCGATCGACGGCATCCGCCACAACATCCCCTTTGTCTCGGCGCTGATGCATCATCCGCGCTGGATCGCGGGCGATCTCTCCACCGGCTTCATCGCCGAGGAGTTTCCCGAGGGCTTTTCGCTGCCGGTCCCGCAGGGCGAGGTCGCCTTGCGCATGGCGGCGATCGCGATCGCCTGCGACCACCGGCTGAACCAGCGCAAGCGCCATGTCAGCGCGCAGATGGAGGGCTGGCGCCGGGTGTCATTCGAGCGCACCCGCGTCGTCGTGCTCGGCGGGGAGCGGTTCGAGGGCGAGGTCAGCGAGCAGGGCGAGGCGGTGATGATCGGCTTCGGTCCCCGCACCCTCTCCGTCGTCAGCGACTGGCGCCCGGGCGAGCCGGTCTGGCGCGGCACGCTGGACGGCGTTGCGGTGGCGGCGCAGGTGCGCGCGATCCTGAACGGCTTCGCGCTTGGCCATGCCGGCGCCTATGCCGACGCCATCGTCCGTACGCCGCGCGAGGCCGAACTCGCCGCGCTGATGCCCGAGAAGGTCGCCGCCGACACCGGCAAAGTGCTGCTCTGCCCGATGCCCGGCGTGGTGAAGACGATCTCGGTTGCCGTCGGGCAGGAGGTCAAGGCGGGCGAGGCGCTCTGCATGGTCGAGGCCATGAAGATGGAAAACGTGCTGCGCGCGGAGAAGGACGCCACCGTCGCCAAGATCTTGGCGAAGGAGGGCGAATCGCTCGCGGTCGACGCGGTGATCATGGAATTCGCCTAAGGCGCATCGGACAAGCCAACCGTCGTCCGCTCCCGCACCGTCATTCCGGGCGAGCGCAGCGAAGACCCGGAATCCATCGCAGGGCGCCTCCGTCCCAGACAAGGCCCTCCGATGGATTCCGGAGCGGCGCCGCTGGCGCGGCTTGTCCGGAATGACGCTGTGTGGGCAAGCTGCTGCCAGAGACCGAGATGGAGACGATCTGACATGCTGACGATCTGGGGGCGCATCAGCTCCATCAATGTCCAGAAGGTCGTCTGGGCGGCCGGCGAGGTCGGCCAGAGCTTCGAGCGCATCGATTGCGGCGGGCCGTTCGGCGGGCTGCGCGAGCCGATGTTCCTGGCGAAGAACCCCAATGCCCAGATCCCCGTGCTGGAAGACGGCGAGGTCTGCATCTGGGAGTCCAACAGCATCGTGCGCTATCTCGCGGCGCGCTATGGCGCGGGCTGGATCTGGGAGGAGGACCCGGCGCGCCGGGCCGATTCCGACCGATGGCTCGACTGGATGCAGTCCTCCCTGCAGCCGGCGCTGATGCCCGTGCTGTGGGGGCTGGTGCGCAAGGTTCCCGAATACACCGCGCCCGAAACGGTTGCGGCCGGCGTCGCCAAGGCCGAGGCGCTGATGGCGATCCTCGACCAGCATCTCGCGGAGCGCAGCTTCCTCGGCGGGGAGCGCTTCGGCATGGCCGACATCGTCGTCGGCTGCGGAGCGCATCGCTGGCTCCACATGCCGGTCGAGCGCATCGCACGGCCTCATGTCCAGCGCTGGTACGAGGCGATCTACGCCCGCCCGGCCGCCAAGCCCGCGCTGGTCCTGCCGGTCGCCTGACATGATCGCGAGGTGCCTTGATCGGCCTGCGATCGGTGCCAAGATGGGTAGCATGATGATCGTTCGTTTCGCGCTGCTGTCGTGGGTCTGCTGCCTCGCATCGTTGGGGGGCGCTGGAACGGTCTGGGCACAGGCGCCTGCTCCGGCGCCGCTCGCGGCCGACCGGGCGCAGCTGTCGGCCTGTCTGCGCGACAACCGCGCCGCGGCTTCCGCCTGCATCGGATCGATCGCGGTGGCCTGCGTCGGCACCGCCAGCGCCGACCGGCGCGGCGCCGAGATCGGCTGTGCCCGTCGCGAAGAGGCCGTCTGGCGCGAGCGGTTGATCCAGGCGGTCCAGCAGAGCGGGCGGCCCCTGGATGCCGGCCAGCGCAGCCGCCTGGTGGCGCTGCAGCTCTCCTGGGAGGGGTTCATCGCCCAGAAATGCGCCTTCTACGGTGCGACGCAGCGCGAGGGCTTCCAACTCGGGCGCCAGGCCGGCTGCGAGTTGCGCGAGGTGGCGACACGGACGCTCGAACTGGAACGTGCGGCGGCGCCGCAGGCCCCGGCGCGGCGTCCCTCGCAACCGCCGCAGATCATCCGGTGAGCGGCGTTAGCGCGCCGTCAGCTTTCGTCGGCTAGAAGCGCGTCAACGCCGCAGCCCGAAAGCCGCCCATGTTCTTCGTCCTCTCCAAGGTGGTCTGGTTCGTCCTGTCGCCGGTGAACCTTGCCATCCTGCTCGCGCTGCTGGCGGCGCTGCTCGCCTTCACGCGTTTCGCGCGGGCGGCGCGCTGGCTCGGCGTGGTGGCGTTGTCGTTCCTGGCGTTGATGGCCTTCAGCCCGCTGCCACGGCTGGTGATGTGGCCGCTGGAGAACCGCTTTCCGCAGCAGCCGGCCGAAAAGGGCCCCGTCGCCGGGATTATCGTGCTGGGCGGGGCTATCGGGGTCGCCCGCGGCGACGTGGTGCTGACCAGCGCCGCCGCGCGCATGACCAAGGCGGTCGAACTGGCGCGGCTGCATCCGCAGGCGAAGATCGTCTTCACTGGTGGCGCCGCCAATCTGATTTCGCCGGTGACCAAGACCGAATCGGACGGCGCCAGCGTGCTGTTCGAGGGGCTGGGCCTGCCGCGCGAGCGGATCGTGCTCGAGGACAAGTCCCGCAACACGCGCGAGAATGCGGTTCTGACCAAGCTGCTGGTCGATCCCAAGCCGGGCGAGCGCTGGCTGCTGGTGACCTCCGCCTGGCACATGCCGCGCTCGATGGGGGTGTTCCGCAAGGCGGGCTTCGCGGTCGAGGCCTTCCCGGTGGACTATCTCACCGAGGAGCATGCGTCGGAGTTCGTGCGCGTTTCGGGGCGCGCGCCACGCGGTCTGATGATCGCCGATGACGGCTTCAAGGAATGGGTCGGGCTCGTGGCCTATCGCCTGGCCGGCTATACCGACGCGCTGTTTCCGGGGCCGTGAGGGGTTATTCGCCCTCCGGCAGCCTGAGCCGGTAGACGCCACGAAAATCGTCGGGATCGACGGGGCGGCCCTTGCGGGTGATGACGACCTTGCCTTCCTTCATCAGCCGCACCGCGACGCGGCGGATCGGCTGCATCAGCGGCCCCCAGCCATCGGGATGGTCGCCGCCGAGCGCGCGCGCGGCTTCCGAGGGGCAGATCGTGCGGCCTTCACCGCGCTCGCCCGCCAGTTTCAGGATCGTCGCGGCGAGATCGTCGTCGTGAGGCTTGGGTCTGCTCAGTGCGGGCGTGGCGTCTGGCTGATGGGTCATGATGCGTCCGGATAGCGAAAGACGCGGGCGGCGTCGGAGGCGAACTGGCGCCGGTACATCGCCACGAGGACGGCGCCGGTGAACAGGATGAAGGTGGTTGGCCCGAGGAACCAGCCCATATAGGCGAGCGCGAAGAAGAAGGCGCGCTGCCCGCGGTTGAAATGCCGTCCGCCGGCGATGTTCATCTCGGTCGCTTCATGCACCGCGCGCTGCGCGTCGTCCGGGTCGTGGTTCTTGGCGGCCGGCAGCGAGCCGAGCAGGATGACGCAATAGTTGAACAGCCGGTAGCTCCAGGCGAATTTGAAGAAGGCATAGCCGAAGATCAGGGCCAGCCCGATCACCTTGAGTTCCCAGGCGGCGCGGGTGGGGGCCGTGCCGAAGGGCAGATCGGAGAACAGCGCCACGACGCGGTCGGTCGATTGCAGCAGGGTCAGCGTGCCGCCGATGGCGATCAGCGAGGTGGAGGCGAAGAAGGCCGTGCCGTTCTGCAGGCCGTTCATGATCTGCGTGTCGACGATCCGGTTGTCGCGCGACATCGCCTCGCGAATCCAGCGGGCGCGACGCAGATTCATCTTCATGTTCAGGCTCTTGCCGGCATGGGGGCCCATCTCGACGGCGAAATGATAGCCGATCCAGGCGGCGGCGAAGAAGGCCGCGCCAATGATGTCGAGGGTTCCGAATCCGATCATGCCTTGCCTCCGGCGCGCACAGTGCTGCGCTGCGGTGCCAGCGGCAAGGCGCGATTGACGCAAGGCGCAACTCTGGCCACGGTGCCGTCCGTTTCGAGAGGAGGCCGCGATGCCGCAGACCATCACCAAGGGCTACAAGGCGCTGCTGGCGGAAGCCGAGGCGGTGGTGACGACGCTGAGCATCGCGGATGCGCAGGCGCTGCTCGGGCGCGACGACGTCGTCTTCGTCGATCTGCGCGATCCGCGCGAACTGGAGCGGGAAGGGCGGATGCCCGAGGCGTTCCATTGCCCGCGCGGCATGCTCGAGTTCTGGATCGACCCCGAGAGCCCCTATGCCAAGCCGGTCTTCCAGGAGGACAAGCAGTTCGTGTTCTTCTGCGCGGGCGGCTGGCGCTCGGCGCTGGCGGCCAAGGTCGCGCAGGAGATGGGGCTGAAGCCCGTGGCGCACATGGCCGGCGGCTTCGGCGCCTGGAAGAAGGCCGGCGCGCCGTTCGACGCAGCCGAGCCTCGCGATCCGGCGTCGAAGGCGACCGCGTGAGCCCGGTCAATGTCGTCGTCGTCCTGCTGGTCGTCGCCTTCCTGTTCCGCAAGCCATTGGGGCGGCTGTTCAACCGGCAGTTTCCCGACCGGGCGAAGCGTCACCGCATCATCGGCACGATCATCGCGGGCTTTGCGCTGGTGATCGCGATCCGGCTCGCGGCGCTGTTGTGGAAGTGAAGCGATCCGTGCGCGGCCGCCCGAGGAAGCCGCGCCGGACTGGCGGGCCCGTGGTCTCGGGGCGCGTCGCAAGGCGCGGTTCCACCCCGCTCCGACCGTGACGCTTGCCTGCTCGGCCGATCCGGGCCGGACCTGCAATGTTCTCATGGACCATCAAAAGACAGGGACATCCGGTTGGTCGCGTGATTGGGCCATGCGATAAGCTGTCGCAATGGATGCTCTCATCGTGGGACCCACCGTGACCCCGGAATTTCGTGACGCTCGCTTTATGCGCAGCCTTCTGGCGGCGTCAGATGACTGCATCAAGGTGATCGATCTTGACGGCAAGCTGGCCTTCATGAGCGAGGGCGGCCAGCGCGTCATGGAAGTCAGCGACTTCAACGCGGTCAAGGGCTGCCCGTGGCCGGACTTTTGGCAAGGCGAAGGCAACGCCGAGGCCAGATCCGCGATCGAGGCCGCCAGACAGGGCCGCAGCGCTCGCTTTCAGGGGGCTGCCAACACCTTCGCGGGCAATCCGCGCTACTGGGATGTCCAGGTCGGTCCCATCATCGGCGCGGATGGCCAGCCCGAGGCCATCCTCTCAGTGTCGCGTGACATCACGCTGATCAAGGAAGCCGAGCAGCGGCAGCATCTGCTCGCGCTGGAGCTGAAACACCGGATGAAAAATACATTCGCGATGATCCAGTCGATCGCGAACCAGACGATTCGCGGCGGGCCGGAGGTCGCGGCCATCAAGGAGGCGTTCACGGCGCGGCTCGCCACCATGGCGATCGCGCAGGATATCCTGACGCAAACGGTCTGGGCGAAGGCAAGCCTCGCTCACCTGATCGGGGAATCGCTGAAGGGCCATAGCGACATGTCCCGCTTTCGGAGCGAGGGCCCGACGGTCGAGCTGTCATCAAGGACCGCGCTCGCAATGGCGCTGGCCCTGCACGAACTGGCGACGAACGCGATCAAGTATGGGGCGCTCGCGCAGGAAAGCGGGCGCATCGACATCGCCTGGTCGGTGATGGACGGAACGTTTGCGTTTGAGTGGCGGGAAAGTGGCGGGCCGCCTGTCCAGCCACCGACCCGTCTCGGCTTCGGCTCGCGCATGATCGAGCGCGCCATGGCGGGCTACTTCCAAGGCACCACATCGGTCGACTATGCCGTGACCGGCATCGTCTTCACGCTTCGCGGCCCCGTCGAGGCGCTGACGGCCGACTGACCAGCACGGAGCCCTGCAAGGGCGTCACTTGGGCGCCAGCGCGCGCGGCCGCACGCCCGGCACCGGTCCGGGCGGCAGTTCCTCGGCCGCTGCCGGCGGCGCCTTCAGATCCAGATTCGGCTTGCTCAGAAAGCGATTCAAGCCGGCTACATAACTCTCTGGCAGGGCCCAGTGTTTCGCGCTGGCGATGACGGTTTCCATGTAGCCGGGCTTGGGCCGGCCCGGGTCGCCCGAGCGGCCGATATAGACCAGCGCGCGCTTGGCGCCGCCCGGCACGATCACCGGCTGGCTGATCTTGACGTAGAGTCCGCTGGAGAGGTCCTCGAACTTGTCGAGCGTGCGGATGTCGCCGAGCGCGCAGTCCCAGAGCACGCCATGAACCTCTTCGCGCGGATCGCGGACGACCGAGGCATAGCCATCCGTCGTGACGAGGAAGCGGTGGCGCGGCAGGCGGGCCAGCCCGAGCGGCTTGGAGCGCGGGCAGCGCTGCGCCATGCCGGCGGGGTCCATGTTGAGGCCGTAGGCGAAGTAAAGGGGCATCTAAGCCTCGCGTCATTCTCGGGCGGAGCGAAGCGCAGACCCGAGAATCTCAGGCCGAACGAAGCGCCTGCTGTCCTCTCGTCACGAGATGCTCGGGTCAAGCCCGAGCATGACGGCGTGTGGCCCTCACTTCGTCTTCTGGAACAGCTCCCGGCCGATGAGCATGCGCCGGATCTCGCTGGTGCCGGCGCCGATCTCGTAGAGCTTGGCGTCGCGCAGCAGGCGCCCGGTCGGGTAGTCGTTGATGTATCCGTTGCCGCCGAGCAGCTGGATGGCGTCGAGCGCGATCTGGGTCGCCTTCTCGGCCGCGATCAGGATGGCGCCGGCCGCGTCCTCGCGGGTGGTCTCGCCCCGGTCGCAGGCTTTCGCCACGGCGTACACATAGGCCTTGCAGGCGTTCATCATCACATACATGTCGGCGATCTTGCCCTGCACGAGCTGGAACTCGCCGATCGCCTGGCCGAACTGCTTGCGCTCATGGACATAGGGCATGACCACGTCGAGCGCCGCCTGCATGATGCCGAGCGGCCCGGCCGCCAGCACGACGCGCTCATAGTCCAGCCCGCTCATCAGCACGTTGACGCCGCGCCCGACGCTGCCCAGCACGTTCTCCTCGGGCACCTCGCAATCCTGGAAGACGAGCTCGCAGGTGTCGGAGCCGCGCATGCCGAGCTTGTCGAGCTTCTGGTGGGTCGAGAAGCCCTTCATGCCCTTCTCGATCAGGAAGGCGGTGATGCCCTTCGATCCGGCCTCGGGATCGGTCTTGGCGTAGACCACCAGCGTCTCGGCGATGGGCCCGTTGGTGATCCACATCTTGTTGCCGGTGAGGACATAGCGGTCGCCGGTCTTCACCGCCTTGGTCTTCATCGAGACGACGTCGGAGCCGGCACCGGGTTCGGACATGGCGAGCGCGCCGACATGCTCGCCCGAGATCAGCTTGGGCAGGTATTTCGCCTTCTGGGCGGCGTTGCCGTTGCGGGCGATCTGGTTGACGCAGAGATTGCTGTGGGCGCCATAGGAGAGGCCGACCGAGGCCGAGGCGCGGCTGACCTCCTCGATCGCCACGACATGCTCGAGATAGCCAAGGCCCGCGCCGCCATCCTCTTCCTTCACGGTGATGCCGTGCAGGCCGAGCGCGCCCATCTGCGGCCAGAGATCGCGCGGGAACTGGTTGGTCTGGTCGATCTCCTGGGCCCGTGGCGCGATCTTCTCCTGCGCGAAGGCATGGACGGTGTCGCGGATCGCGTCGGCGGTCTCGCCGAGGTCGAAATTGAAGGGACGGGGCGCGTTGGTGAGCATGGTGGACCTCCCGAGGAGCCGGCGCGGCGAAGGCGCCTGGCGTTTCCCCGACTTATAGCGCGTATCACGGGCAAGTCAGTGCGCGCGGGCGCGCAGGCGGTTGGGCATCGATGCGGGGAGGCTGCGCGCGCTGGTCGATCCGCGCCTGACCCTTAGCCGCCGATCACGCCCCGACGCCGCAGCAGCACGAGCGTCAGAAGCGCGGCGCAGAGACAGGCGAGTGCGACGAAGAACGCGCCGAAATCGTGCTCCATCCAGGGCAGGCCCTTCACATTGATGCCGAACAAGCCGGTGATGAAGGTCGCCGGCATGAACAGCGCCGTCAGGATCGAGAGCGCATAGAGCTGGCGGTTGGTCTGGCTGGCGGTGCGGGCGGTCATCTCGTCCTGAAGCAGCCTGGCGCGGTCCTGCACCGACTGGACATCGGAATGGGGGCCGTCGATGCGCTGCAGCAGCCGGGCGGCGGCGGCCTTGACCTCCTCGGGCGCCCTGCGGCCGGAATGGGTCTCGGCGAAGCGCCGGAACAGCAGATGCAACCCGCCGAGCTGGCGATGCAGCCGGACCGCCATGCGCCTGACCGCGCCGACGCGGGCGGGCGCGTCGTCGAAACGGTCGGCGAGGATATGGTCCTCGACGCTGTCGGTCTCGTCCATCAGCCGGACCACCGCCCGGGTGACGTCGTCGACGATGTGCTCGATGATCTGCTCGAACAGCCCGACCGGCCCCTCGACGGCCTCGCCGCGGTTGAGCGCGTCGGCCGCCAGCCGGATCGACTGCAGCGCGTCGCGCCGGCCGGTGAGCAGCAGGCGCTCGCCGACGATCCAGTAGAGCGGGCCGACGAGGTCGGAATCGGCGGCGACGTCGCGGATCAGGTCGTGCGAGACGCCCCAGACCAGATCGGCCGAATGGTCGAGCCGCTGATGGCTCTCGGGCGAGATGAACATTTCCTCGGCGCCGGCCGGCAGCCAGGTCTGCTCGGCGATCCAGGCCTTGGCGCGGCTGTGGACGAGATCGAGATGGAGCCAGACGAAACCGTCTTCCGGCGCGACACCGGGCACGGTCTCGCGGTCGATCAGCCCGGGCGCACCCGCGGCGTCGAAGCGATAGGCCCAGACGATGCCCATGCGGGACTGCGCATCGGTGATGGAATGCGGGGCGGTCATCGTGCTGCTGGCCGGGGAACTCGCTGGCGACGCCGCGAGCCCTGCGCCCGCCGCATGACAGTTCGATGACGGCTGCGGGGGCAGGGAGATGGCAGCCCCGTTGCGGACCCGTTCAGTCGCTGTGGGCGGTGCGCTGCCCGATCCTGGCCGGCGGCGCCATGCGCAGTGGCGTTCCTCCGGCGGCTTTCGGCGCGCGCGAGCCGGCCGATGTGGTCGGCGGTTTGCGGCCGGCGACCCTCGGTTCGCTGGCGAGCCATTGGCGCGTGCCGATGTCGAAGCGGCCTTCGCGCCAGGCGGCGAATTGCTTCTCGCTGCCGAAGAAGGCGTTGCGGTCGACGTCACCGGTGATGCCCGGCACCCGTCCGGTGGTGGTGAACTGCCAGAACTCCCATTGCTCGCGCTTGTAGCGATGCTTCAGCGGTGCTGCGGTCGAGCGCAGCCAATAGGGATAGTCGTTGAACTCGCCCTCGAGGATGTCCTCGTGGAAGTTGATGTCGGTGTAGATGATCGGCTTCTTGCCGGTGTGCTCCTGCAGGGCTGCGAGCATGATGCGCATCTTCTCCAGCACCTGTGCGCGAGAGACCTTGCGGTTGCACTGTGAGCCGTGCTGCCACTCGACGTCGAGGACAGGGGGCAGGGCGTCGGGATCGCGCGGGATATGGCGCTTGAACCAGCGCACCTGCTCGTGTGCCGGGCGGCACCACCAGACGAAGTGATAGGCGCCGCGCGCGATGCCGGCCCTTTTCGCGCCGGCCCAGTTCTGCCGGAAGTTCGGATCGAGATGGTCGCCGCCTTCGGTCGCCTTCATGAAGACGAAGCGGGTGCCGGCGTCCTTGACCTTGTCCCAGTCGATCTCGCCCTGCCAGCGCGAGATATCGATGCCCTGGATCGCCTGGCGCCTCGCCTCGCGGACGCCGTGATGGGGCGACGCATCGCTTTTCTTAGGATAGAGCGCCGCAGCCGGGCCCGCCAGGCCGGTCAGCAGGCCGCAGAGCGTCAAGACACCCAGCGCCGCCCGCTTCACAAAACCCAATCGCACCGGCGTCTCCCTCTCCTGCATGGCTCTCCGACATGGGGAGGCGCTGGTTAAGAGCCGGTTAGATTTGGCGCGAATGCGCGGGGCTTGTTTCAGCTTTGGTTAACCGGCAGGGCCGGCCGCGCCGCGGCGGAGGACCGCTGACAGCGGCTCGGCGACCTCGTCGTCGGGCGGCTGGAACGAGGAGGGTATGGCCGTGGCGCTGCCGGGGATGCGGCTGGCCATCGGCGCGGGCGTGGCCGCCACCGGGTGCTCGGGGCCTGGGCTCGGCTGCGGCGGCACCGGCTTTTCGCGCCTCCAGCGCCGTGTCCCGATGTCGAACTCGCCGGTGCGCCAGGCGACGAATTCGCCCTCGTTGCCGAAGAAGGCGTTGCGGTCGACGTCGCCCTTGATGCCGGGCACCCGGCCCGTCGTGGTGAACTGCCAGAACTCCCAGGGCCGGTTGGCGTAGCGCGTCTCGGGCAGGCCGGCGGTCGAGCGGATCCAGTAGGGATAATCGTCGAACTCGCCCTCGAGCACGTCCTTGTGGAAGGTGATGTCGGTATAGATGATCGGCTTCTTGCCGGTGAGCTGCTCGAGCTCGGTCAGCATCAGCCGGATCTTCTCCAGGGCGAGGTCGCGCGCGATCTTCTTGGGGCAGCTTTTCGAGTGGCCGTTCCACTCGACGTCCAGAACCGGCGGCAACGCGTCGGGATCATTGGGAATATGCTGCTTGAACCAGATCGCCTGTTCATGGGCCGGACGGCACCAATAGACGAAATGGTAGGCGCCACGGGGAATGCCGGCGCGGCGCGCGCCCTCCCAGTTGCGCTGGAAGGCGGGGTCGATGTGGTCGCCGCCTTCGGTCGCCTTCATGAAGACGAAGCGGGTGCCGGCGCCCTTGACCGCGGTCCAGTCGATCTCACCCTGCCAGCGCGAGATGTCGATGCCCTGGATCGGATAGCGGTGCGCCTCCGCCACGCCCGGGTGAGGGCGCGCATCGCCCTTGGCGGGGTAATGACCCTCCATCGCGACGCAGCCGCCCAGCACGGCGAGCGCAGCGGCGGCGGCGAGGATGGATGCGGGCTTGAAGGATGTCATGCGGCGAGGGTCCATGTCGCGCAAGATCGTGGAGAAAACTTGACGGCCCGTTTACGCTAACGAAAATCGCGCTTCCGGGCTCGGCTCAGCGGCGTTCAGCTCTGCGCCAGCCAGATTGCGGCGACGCCGAGGAACGAGAAGAAGCCGACGACATCGGTCACCGTGGTGACGAAGGTGCCCGAGGCGATGGCCGGATCGACATCGAGACGATCGAGGATGACGGGAATCGCCACGCCGGCGACCGCCGCTGCAATCAGGTTGACGACCATCGCGATCGCGATGACGACGCCGAGGCCCTGGCTCCCGAACCACAAGGCCGCGACGCAGCCGGTGATCACCGCGAAGCCGACGCCGTTGATCAGCCCGACGATCAGCTCGCGGGTGATGAACCGGCGCAGGTTCCAGGAGCCGAGCTCCTGCGTCGCGAGCGCCCGCACCGCCACTGTCATGGTCTGCGTCGCGGCGTTGCCGCCCTGGCTCGCCACCACCGGCGCGAGGATGGCGAGTGCGACGACCTGGGACAGCTGCGCCTCGAACAGGCTCATCACCGCCGCGGCGAGAAACGAGGTGAAGAGGTTGATGAAGAGCCAGCTGAAGCGGCTGCGGGCGATCTGGCGGACGGGGTCGGACAACTCCTCGTCGGCCCGGACGCCGCCGAGTTGCTTGACGTCGTCATCGGCGGCGTCCTCGATCACATCGACGATGTCGTCGATGGTGATGACGCCGACGAGCCGCTCGGCCTCGTCGACCACGGGCGTCGCGATCAGGTTGTAGCGCTGGAACAGCCGCGCCACGTCCTCGATGTCGTCGGTCGCCTTCACGGCGCGGCTGTCCTCGTCGACGAGGGTGGCGATCGCCACCGGGCGCTGCGTGCGCAGCAGCCGGTCGAGCGGCACCGAGCCGACGAAATGATGGGCGGGATCGGCGACCAGAATCTCGAAGAAGCGCTCCGGCAGATTGTCGGTCTGGCGCAGATGGTCGATTGTCTGGCCGACGGTCCAGAAGGCCGGGACGGCGAGGATCTCGCTCTGCATGCGCCGGCCTGCGCTGCCCTCGGGATAATCCAGGCCCTGCTGCAGGACGATCCGCTCGGCCGGGGTCAGCCGGTCGAGCACCTCGTTCTTGTCGGCTTCGTCGAGGTCCTCGAGGATGTAGACGGCGTCGTCGGTGTCGAGATCGCGCACGCCCTCGGCCACCGTCTGCGCCGAGAGCGTCTCGAGAATCTCCTCGCGGATCGAATCGTCGACCTCGGTCAGGGCGGTGAAGTCGAAGTCGCGGCCGAGCTGCGAGATCAGCCGCGTGCGCTCCTCGGCATCGAGCGCCTCGATCAGCGCGCCGAGATCGGCCGCGTGCATGTCCGAGACGACGGCGCGCAGCGTCGTCAGGTCGGAGAGCAGCAGCGCCTGCGAGACCTGTTCGACGAGGCCGGCGTCGATCGCGCCGTCCTCGTCGCGAATCGGGCGCTCGAGCGTCTCGACCGGAGCCTTGTCGGTGTCCGTCATGGGCCCGCTCCGTGGTTGCCGCTGTCGACTGGATAGCGATGGCCGAAAGGGATTCGGCGCGGTGCTGCCCGCCCTTGTGTCAGCGGGTTCCGGCGGTTGCAATGCAGCAAGGCGCTTTCGCGGCGAAAAGCGACACGCAGGCGCCAAACGCGAACGGCGACCCTCGCGGGTCGCCGTTCGCCGGGCTGGTGCCCTCAATCTGGTGCGGTCAAGAGGACTCGAACCTCCACGGGTCTCCCCGCTACCACCTCAAGGTAGTGCGTCTACCAATTCCGCCATGACCGCGGCGCTGAAGTTTTCCGCCGTGGCGGGCAACTCCGGAGCGGCGCGGGTCTAGCAAATCGAATCCGTCGCCACAAGGGGCCCCGCGCAGGAAAAGGCGATCAGGCCGCCGCCGCCACGCTCTGGAGGGTGTAGACTGTCGGCCGTTTCAGCATCTGCGTGATCTCGACGGAGATCTTGGTGCCGCTGACGACGACGATTCCCTTGGCGAAAGGGTGGTTGTTGGCGAGAATCTGGACCTCGTCGGTCTCGCTGGCGTTGAGCTCGATGATCGCGCCGCGGCCCATGCGCAGCAATTTGTAGATCGGCATCCGGGCTGAGCCGAGAACGACGGTCAGTTCGACGGGGACGTGGTCGAGATCGGCCTTCAAGTCGTGCCTCCGAAACCCTACTTCAAAATCCGACCGACGAAACTTGCCTGTTCTCCCAACGGGGAGCATGAGGCTGGCGGTCGCCTCAGTCCCGAGGTTGGTCGCAACAGGGTTAATGCGCAGTGAAGACGCGCGAGACGCTCGCCGAATTGTTCTGGAGCGAGGCTGGCTGCGCGCCGGTCGAATGGGTCGTGGCGGAGGGCCTCGTCGGCTATGACGACGCGGTGGCGCAGATGGAGAGCCGTGCCGCGCTGATCGCCGACGGGCTGGCGCCCGAGCGCGTCTGGCTGGTCGAGCATCCGCCGCTCTACACCGCCGGCACCTCGGCGAAGGACGCCGATCTCATCGCGCCCGAACGCTTCCCGGTGCATCGCAGTGGCCGGGGCGGGCAGTTCACCTATCATGGACCGGGCCAGCGCGTGGCCTATGTCATGCTCGACCTGAAGCGGCGCGAGCCGGACCTCCGGCGCTTCGTCGCCGCGCTCGAATCCTGGCTGATCGCGACGCTCGACGGCTTCAACGTCCGGGCCGAGCGCCGCGAGGACCGCGTCGGCGTCTGGGTGCGGCGGCCGGAGAAGGCGGCGCGTGGCGGACACGCCATGGCCGAGGACAAGATCGCCGCCATCGGCATCCGCGTGCGTCGCTGGGTCTCGTTCCACGGCATCTCGCTCAATGTCGAGCCGGAGCTGTCGCATTTCGACGGCATCGTGCCCTGCGGCGTCAGCGAACATGGCGTGACCTCGCTGGTCGATCTCGGCCTGCCGCTGACGATGGCGGATGTTGATGTCGCCCTGCGGCGCGAGTTCGAGCGGATATTCGGGCCGACGGTGTAGCTCAGCGCCGAGCGGGGCAGTTTTGCTTGCCCCTTGTGAGCATCCCCGCCGGTTGGCGTTTGCGGCGGGCCGCGCCATAACCCGACGAGAGATGTTTGCCTGGGAGCGCGCCGTGCCGGTCATCGAGAGCAAGGTCGATCTGAACGCGGCCGAGATTGGCGCCAACCGCCAGGCCTGGGCGGGGCTGCGCGCGGAGCTCGAGGCGCGGCGCGCGGAGGCTGCGCTGGGCGGAAACGAGCGCTCGCGCGAGCGCCATGCCGCCCGCGGCAAGCTTCTGCCCCGCGAGCGCGTGCTGCGGCTGCTCGATCCGGGCTCGGCTTTCCTGGAAATCGGCTCGCTTGCGGCTTTCGGCCTGTACGAGGGCGACGTCCATGGCGCCGGCATGATCGCGGGCATCGGCCGCGTCGCCGGACGCGAGGTGATGGTCGTTTGCAACGATGCCACCATCAAGGGCGGCACCTATTACCCGATGACGGTGAAGAAGCATCTGCGGGCGCAGGAGATCGCGCGCGAGAACCGGCTGCCCTGCATCTATCTGGTCGATTCAGGGGGAGCCAACCTGCCGCATCAGACGGAAGTCTTTCCCGATCGCGAACATTTCGGCCGGATCTTCTACAATCAGGCGACGCTCTCGGCGGAGGGGATTCCCCAGATCGCGGTGGTGATGGGCTCCTGCACGGCGGGCGGCGCCTATGTGCCGGCGATGTCGGACGAGACGGTCATCGTGAAGAACCAGGGCACGATCTTCCTGGGCGGCCCGCCGCTGGTGAAGGCGGCCACCGGCGAGGTCGTGAGCGCCGAGGACCTCGGCGGCGCCGACGTCCATGCGAGGCTCTCGGGCGTCGCCGACCATTATGCCGGCGACGACACCCATGCGCTGGCGATCGCACGACGCATCGCCGGCAACCTCAACAGCCTGAAGCGCCCCGACATCGACATCGCGGAAGCCGTCGAGCCGCTCTACGACCCCGCCGAACTCGAGGCCGTCGTCCCGACCGACCTCAAGAAGCAGTACGACATCCGCGAGATCATCGCCCGGCTCGTCGACGGCTCGGAATTCGACGAGTTCAAGAAGCTCTATGGCACGACCCTGGTCACCGGCTTTGCCCGCATCCACGGCATTCCCGTCGGCATCATCGGCAATAACGGCATCCTGTTCTCGGAGAGCGCGCTGAAGGGCGCGCATTTCATCGAATTGTGCTGCCAGCGGCGCATCCCGCTCCTCTTCCTGCAGAACATCACCGGCTTCATGGTCGGCCGCGATGTCGAGACCCGCGGCATCGCCAAGGACGGGGCCAAGCTCGTCACGGCGGTCGCCTCGGCCCGCGTGCCCAAGATCACCGTGCTGGTCGGCGGCTCGTTCGGGGCCGGCAATTACGGCATGTGCGGGCGGGCCTATTCGCCGCGCTTCCTGTTCTCCTGGCCCAATTCGCGGGTCTCGGTGATGGGGCACGAGCAGGCGGCGAGCGTGCTCGGCACGGTCCGGCGCGACAACATCGAGGCGGAGGGGAAGAGCTGGTCGGCGGAGGAGGAAGAGGCCTTCAAGGCGCCCATCCGAGACAAGATCGAGGCCGAGGGCTCGCCCTACTATGCCACCGCCCGGCTCTGGGACGACGGCATCATCCTGCCCTCCGAAACCCGCCGCGTGCTGGCGCTGGCCTTCTCCGCCTGCCTCAACGCCCCGGTGCCGGAGACGAAATTCGGCGTGTTCCGGATGTAGCGTCCCACCGTCATCGCGAGCGCAGCGAAGCCATCCAGGACTTGGAGCAGGTGGCTCCGGATGGCTTCGCTGCGCGCGCCATGACGACATCCGGGTGACCCGATCGCGTCCTCGCGCCGTAGATGCTGCGCAGACGTTACCGGACGAGGCCGATCATCATGCCGCTTCCCGCCTGGCTCGAGAGCGGCATGGCCGCGCTCAAGGCCTATGCTCACCACCCCGATCCGCGTGTCGCCACTGCGAATTTCTTCGCGCTGCTGGTGGCCTCCAACCAGCCCTTCTATCCCTTGTATTTCTACTGGACGGTCGGTCCCGAGATCGGCCCCACCGTCTGGACTTTCCTGTCGACGCCGTTTTTCCTGGCCGTTCCGGCGGTCGCGCGCTGGAACACGGTCCTGGGCCGGGCGCTGCTGCCGATCGCGGGCATCGCCAACACGCTGCTCTCGGCGAAGGTGTTCGGCGTCGCCTCCGGCGTCGAGATTTTCCTGATCCCCTGCGCGGTCCTGGCGCTGCTGATCTTCCGGCCGAGCGAGCGCTGGATCGCCGCCTTTCCGCTCGCCGGCTTCTGCTTCCTGGCTTATTTTCTGTTCCACGACGCCTATGGCGCCCCGGCCCATCTCTACGGCGCTGCGGAGTATGCTGCGCTGCTGCGCCTCAACATGATGAGCGCGGCGGGGCTGACCGCCTGCACCGCGCTCGTCTTCTCGACCTTGCTGGCCGACGCCGAGGCAGCCTCAGGCGGCAACGCGCCGGGCGGCGGCATAGCCCGCGATTGAGGCGGTCGCCGTCAGCAGCGTGCCCCAGATCATGTCGGCGACGGTGATGATCGCCGGCCAGTCGCGCAGCGTGGCGTGGTTGGTCAGATCATAGGTGCCGTAGGCGACGAAACCGAGCGCGGCGCCCTGCAGCGCTGCGGTCGACAGCCGCCCCGTCGCCAGGGCCGGGCGGACCGCGAAGAAGACGATGCCGCCGATATAGATCACATAGAACAGGATCGCCGGTCCCAGCCGGAACTGCGGCGCCAGCAGATCGCCCAGAAGCGGGCGATAGAGCAGATTCGCCATGGTCGAGAGCCAGACCGCGTCGACCGCGAGGAAGGCGAGGGCGGCGGCGGCATAGGCTGTGAGCAGGGTTTTCAAGGCGCGTCTCCGGGTGAATGTCTGCGGGAACCTACGCCCTGCGGGTGAGTCGGGATCACCGGGGGGCGCGATCGGGCCCGGCGATCACATTGCGCGTGATCGCGAAACCGATCCCGCTGCTGCGGCGTATCGCCCCTCAGATAGATAGGAGATCCGCTCATGACGTTCAAAACGCCTGTGGCCGTCCTCGCCTTGTCGCTCGCCGCGGCGCTGCCGTCCTTGCCGGCGCGCGCCAACAGCCCCGACCCCAGCGGGGTCTGGATGCGCGACGACGGCAATGCCAGGGTGCGGATCGCCCCCTGCGGCGGCAATATCTGCGCGACGAATCTCTGGATCCGGGACAGCAGCGGCGGGGAGGAGGTCGGCGACCGGCTGGTGCTGACGCTCAGGCCCGAGAGCGCCGACAAGCTCAGCGGCGAGGCGTTCGACCCCAAGCGCAACCGCCGCTTCGCGATGACGCTGACGGTCAAGCCCGACGGGCTGTCGACGCGCGGCTGCATCATCGGCGTGCTGTGCAAGACGGTGAACTGGACGCCGGCGGAGTAGGGCATGCGGGTCCGGCACCCGCTGTGAAAGACATCCTCTGCCATCTCGAGCGTCGTCGGGCGGCAGAGCCCGTCCTTGTGACGCCCGCTCTCTTCCTGCCTCCGACAAACAAGTCGTCGGTCGCGTTTCCAGCCGGTTGAGGCCGGTCGACGGCGCGCAACTGGCATGATCATGATCCGGCAGGGCGTCGGTGTTCGTGTCCGCGAGGTCTACGACATCAAAAAAACCGATCGGGACGACCTCGTCGATCGGCGCGCCCTTCACCATCCTGGTTCCATGACAGGCCTCGGCCCGCCCCGATGAAGAGCAGGGTGAGGCGTGTTTGACAGTGCTCCCGTCTTCCTCCCGCCAAGACACCGCATGACATTCCCGCGGGTCAGACCGTCGAATTCCAGGGATGGGTCTTTACGTTTGGCTACGGATTGGCCTGTATTGTTGACGCGTCAAGAATGGGCCTCTCGAACTGGACGTTCCGGTTGATATCGCATCCCCACGCGCCTCTGCGTCAGTCGAGTCAGGTCGCTGCGGCGCTGCTCCCGATCGTTCGACGCAATTACCTGCCGTCTCTGTTCGTGAATTTCGCGGCCTCGGTGGCGGTGGCCCTTCTCGCGTTCTCGTCGGGCGTGACCTGGGTGTGGTGGTGGCTGGGAGCCGTCACGCTCGTCTCGGTCGTGCGGTTCGTGATCCATGACGCGATGGGCCGAACGCCCCTGCCGGCCGGCGACCCTGCCTTGGCCGAAGCCGAGGCCGCGCGACAGATTCGGATCGCCGGGCAGGGCATGCTCGTGGGCGGCGCATGCTGGTGCATCCTGGCCTGGATCCTGCTCGCCGACGCCGATCCTCTGCTACGGTACAGCACCAGCATCATCCTGGCGGGCATGGCGGCCGGCGCCACCGGCGTCCTGGCGCCGTTTCCGCGGGTCGGGCCGTTCTACATCGCGCTGGTGATGGTACCCTGCGCGATCCGACTGCTCTCCCTGCCGAACGCGGAGCCCGTGATCGGGGTGCTCGCGCTGATCTTCGCCGGCGTGATGATGGTCGGCCACCGCGCCAACCGGATCCTGCTGATCCAATCGGTCGAGCTCGGGCAGCGCAATGGCGAGTTGATGGCGGAGGTTCTGGACGCCAATCAGACGCTGGAAAACAAGGTCAGAGAGCGCACCGAAACCCTCGAGCATCAGGCCACGCATGATCTCCTGACCGGTCTGCTCAACCGGCGTGGCCTGACCGACCGCTTCGTCCAGGGCGCGGCCGGCAGCCTGCACGGGCTGGTCTATTTCCTCGATCTGAATCGCTTCAAGCGGATCAACGACACGCTCGGCCACGAGGCCGGCGATTATGTGCTGCGCGAGGTCGCGCGGCGGCTTCTGGCGGCGCTCGACAACGAGGCGATGATCGCGCGCTGGGGTGGCGACGAGCTCGTCGTCGTGGTCCCGGTCGCGGGCCCGGTCTGCCCGGTCGCTCGCGAACTGGAGACGCTGTTCGACGCGCCCTTCCTGTTCTACGGCCAGACGCTCGACATCAGCGCCAGCATCGGCGTGGCGCGCTGTCCGGAGGACGGGCCGGGCCTCGACGAGCTGATCTGGGCTGCCGACCTCGCCGCCAACGAGGCGAAGCGGCGGCAGTCCGGTGCGCCGTGCCTCTACGATCCCTCGCTCGCGGCTGCCCTGCAGCGGCGCGAGCAGATCGCCGACGATATCGTGGCCGGCGTCGAGCAGGAGCAGTTCTGGCTGGCGTTCCAGCCGATCGTGAATGCCGCGTCGGGTGATCTGACGGCGTTCGAGGCCCTGCTGCGCTGGGACCACCCGACGCTGGGCGTGCTCGCCCCCGACGAGTTCATCGCCATCGCCGAGGAGAGCAACCATATCGCGGTGCTCGGCGCCTGGGTGCTCGATCGGGCCTGCCGGGCCGCGGCCAACTGGCACAAATCAGGCCTGCGGGCGGCCGTGGCGGTGAACTGCTCGGTCCGGCAACTGGCGCAGCCCGACGCCGTGGGGATCGTGCGCGCGGCGCTGGAGCGTCATGGGCTCGCCGCCAAATGGCTGCATATCGAGGTCACCGAATCGGTCTTCCTGCCGGCCAGCGACGCCCAGATGCTGCAGGTCCTGCGCCAGCTCGACGGGTTCGGCATTCGCCTGGCGGTCGATGATTTCGGCACCGGCTACTCGTCGCTGGCGCGGCTGCGCGACTTCCCGATGCGGCAGATCAAGATCGACAAGTCCTTCATCGCCGACATCGACGGGAAATCCCGGTCGGTGATCGAGGGCGCGGCCCTGATCGCGCGGCGCTTCGATCTCGAAATCGTCGCCGAGGGGGTCGAGACCCTCGAACAGGCGACCGCGCTGCTCTCTCTGGGCATCGATTGCTTCCAGGGCTTTCTGGTCGGGCGGCCCGTCGCAACGCCGCAGACCGCCGTCAGCTGTCCCTGGCTCGGCCCCGCCAAGGCGGCGGTTTAGGACGGCTGCCGCAGGGCGCCGCCCGCGCCAGACCACCCGCGCGCATCCAGCCGTCGCGAAAGCCTGTTCCGTCGGCGCAGCGCGCTGCTATGCTCGCGCTCACCGGACTGAAACGGTTGAACAACCAAGAAACCAGAGGATACGCCATGCCTTCCGACAGCACCGCCGCGCATGACAAGGTCGCCATCATCACCGGAGCCGGCTCGGGCGTCGGGCGGGCGGTGGCGCTCGCCTTCCTGAAGGACGGCTACCGCACCGTACTGGCCGGCCGCCGCAGCGATGCGCTCGAGGAGACGATCGCGCTGTCGGGCGTCGCGCCGGGGCGGGCCCTGGCGGTGCCGACCGACGTCACCGAAAAGGCCTCGGTGGAGGCGCTGTTTGCCAGGACGACGGCCGCCTTCGGCCGCGTCGACGTGCTGTTCAACAATGCCGGCGTCAACGCGCCCGGCGGCATCATGCTGGAAGACCTCTCGCTGGAGGACTGGCAGAAGGTGGTCGACACCAATCTGACCGGCCCGTTCCTGTGCACGCAGGAGGCGTTCAAGGCGATGCGGGACCAGCAGCCCCAGGGCGGGCGCATCATCAACAACGGCTCGATCTCGGCCCATGCGCCGCGGCCGAACTCGGTCGCCTACACGGCGACCAAGCACGCCATCACCGGCCTGACCAAGACCGCCTCGCTCGACGGGCGCAAATACGGCATCGCCGTCGGCCAGGTCGACATCGGCAACGCGCTGACCGAGATGGCCCGCAAGATGACCACCGGCGTGCCGCAGGCGGATGGCTCGATCAAGGTCGAGGCCGTCATGGACGTCGACAATGTCGCGACGACCGTGCTGCACATGGCGAGCCTGCCGCCGGAGGCGAATGTGCTCTTCGTCACGGTGATGGCGACGACCGCGCCCTTCGTCGGGCGGGGTTGATTGCAGCGTCATGCCCGGGCTTGACCCGGGCATCTCCGGCAGGGGATTCTCGGGTCTTCGCTTCGCTGCGCCCGAGAATGACGGCCTGGTAGCCCCAAATGAGTAAGCCTTTTCCGGTCGAGGCGATAACCGCCCGCGCCTACACCCTGACCATCTGGGGAATCGCGCTCGGCATCCTCGTCTTCGCCAGCGGCGTCGTCGCCTGGGCGCTGGCGGTCGGCAATGCCCAGCTCTTCAAGGACGGCGTCGACTGGGTCTACGACGTCGCGCTCTACGGCATCGCCGCCATCGTCTTCGGCCGCGATGCCCGGGCCGAGCGGCTGGCGGCCATGGCGATCGGCGCGGTGATGGCGATGGCCGGCCTGCACACGCTCTACGACCTCGCCGCCAAGATCATCACGCCACGGCCGATCGAGGTCTGGGCGCTGGGCTTCTCGGCCGGCAGCGCGGTCGTCATCGCGGTCCTGATCGTCGGCGTGCTCTGGCGTTTCCGGGGCGAGGCCAACCCGGTGATCAAGGCGACCTGGCTGTCCTCGCGCAACGACGTGATCTCGACCACGGGCTTTGCCCTGCTCGGGCTGGCGGCCCGCGTCGCCCCGGTGCGCTGGCCGGAATATCTCTTCGACCTCTTCGTCGCGGGCCTGTGCTTCCAGGCGAGCTGGGCGATCTGGCGGTCGCTCCGCCCGAAGCCTGCCGAGGTGCCTGTGCAGAACAAGGCGGCGACAGCCCCGGCAGCCGGGCTATAAAGGCGGCCTGCCTTCCCGGGAAAGCCGCCATGTCGATCGCCGAGAAACTGCCGTCCATCCTGATCGCCAATCGCGGCGAGATCGCCTGCCGCGTCATTCGCACGGCCAGGCGCCTCGGCCTGCGCACCATCGCCGTCTACTCCGACGCCGATGCGGAGGCGCTGTTCGTGCAGATGGCCGACGAGGCCTACCGGATCGGCCCGGCGCCGGCGCGCGAGAGCTATCTCGACGCGGCCAAGATCCTGGCGGTGGCGAAGGAAGCCGGCGCCGCCTGCATCCACCCGGGCTACGGCTTCCTCTCCGAGAATGCCGACTTCGCCGAGGCCTGCGCGCAGGCCGGCATCGTCTTCGTCGGGCCCCCGGCCTCCGCCATCCGGGCCATGGGGCTGAAGGACGCCGCCAAGGCTCTGGTCGAGAAGGCCAACGTGCCGGTGGTGCCGGGCTATCACGGGGCCGAGCAGGGCGTCGATTTCCTGGCCATGGAGGCGCAGCGGATCGGCTATCCCGTGCTGATCAAGGCGGTCGCGGGCGGCGGCGGCAAGGGCATGAAGAAGGTCGATCGGCCGGAGGATTTCGCGGATGCGCTGACCAGCGCCCAGCGCGAGGGCCAGAGCGCCTTCGGCGACGGGCGCGTGCTGGTCGAGAAATATGTGCTCGCGCCGCGCCATGTCGAAATCCAGGTCTTCGGCGACAGCCATGGCAACGTCGTCCATCTCTTCGAGCGCGACTGCTCGCTGCAGCGCCGCCACCAGAAGGTCATCGAGGAGGCGCCGGCGCCGGGGATGACCGCGGAGGTCCGCGCCGCGATGGGCAAGGCCGCCACCGAAGCCGCAAAGGCCGTCGGCTATGTCGGGGCCGGCACCGTCGAGTTCATCGCCGACGGGCGCGACGGCCTGCGCGCCGACCGCTTCTACTTCATGGAAATGAACACGCGGCTTCAGGTCGAGCATCCGGTGACGGAAGCGATCACCGGGCTCGATCTGGTCGAGCTGCAATTGAAGGTCGCCGCCGGCGAGCCGCTCGACTTCTCCCAGGCCGAGGTTATAGCGACCGGCCATGCCGTCGAGGCGCGGCTTTATGCCGAGGATCCGGAGAAGGGCTTCCTGCCGTCGACAGGCAAGCTCTGGGCGCTGCAGTTCCCGGAGGCCGAGGGCATCCGCATCGACACCGGCGTCGAGGCCGGCGACACGGTGACGCCGTTCTATGATCCGATGATCGCCAAGGTGATCGCCCATGGCGCGACGCGAGACGAGGCACTGGACCGTCTGGGCGCGGCGCTGGGCGAGACGATCGTCGCCGGGCCGCGGACGAATCTCGCCTTCCTCAAGGCGCTGACGGAGGCTCCGGGCTTTCGCGAGGGGCCCTTCGACACCGGCTTCATCGAGCGCAACATCTCGGCGCTAGGAGCCGAGCCGCAGCCGCTCGATGCGGCGGCTGTCGCGGCGGCGGCGCTCCAGCTCGAGGAGGAGCGGGAGATCGCGGTCGTGATGCAGGCGGCCGAGCGGGCGGATGGCGAGGCGCGCTCGCCATGGCTCGTGGCGGACGCCTTCTCGCTGATGCCGCGCCCGGCGCTGGGCCTGCCGCTGCTGGTCGATGGCGAGCGGGTCGAGGCGCGAATCGAGTGGCATCAGGACGGCGCCCGCGTCAGCCTCCCCGGCCATGAGATCGACGAGGGCGAGCACGAGATCGCGCTGGCGCAAGGCGAGCGCGGCACCTGGCTGGCGCTGCATCGCGGCCGGCAGACATCCGTGGCATTGTTCGACCCCTTCGCCGTCGATCTCGACGCTGCGGCGGGGTCCGGCGGCGTCATCAAGGCGCCGATGCACGGCAAGCTGATCGCGCTCTTCGTCGCCGCCGGGGATGAGGTCGTGAAGGGCCAGCGGCTCGCCATCGTCGAGGCGATGAAGATGGAGCATGTGCTCGTGGCGCCGCGCGACGGCACGGTCAGCGAGATCGGCGCCGTGCCGGGCGCGCAGGTGGCGGAAGGCGCGAAGGTCGTGGTGCTGGGGGATTGAGAGGTGGCGTCATTCTCGGGCGGAGCGAAGCGCAGACCCGAGAATCTCGTGCAAGAGATGCTCGGGTTAAGCCCGAGCATGACGCTGTTCCTGCGCTACCCCAGCCGCCCGACGACCGGGAATTGCTCGACCTCGTAGATCTGGCCGGAGACCGGCGCGCTCTCCTCCGACAGCCAGAAGGCCGTATGGGCGGCGATCTCGGCGGGCTGCATGATGCGGCCGCTCGGCGCGTGGCGGAGCGGGACTTGCGTTTCCCAACCGGGCTTGCGGCCCTCGCGCTGCTGGGTCGCGTCCTCGTTGGCGGTGAAGGTCCAGCCGACATTGAGCTGGTTGACGCGGATGCGCTCGGGCCCCAGCGCATCGGCGAGGTTACGCGTCATCGTCATCAGCGCGCCCTTCGACATGGAGTAGACGGTCAGGTTCGCCAGGCCGCACCAGGCGTTGATCGAGCCGACGGTGACGATCGCGCCTCCCGAGTCCTGCCGGCGGAAGGCCCGGATCGCGGCCTCGGCACAGAGCAGCGGCGCGCGGGTGTTGATTGCGAAGACATGGTCGAAGAATTCCGCCATGCTGTCGCCGATCGCCCCGCGCGGATAGATGCCGGCATTGTTGACCAGCCCGTCGAGGCGCCCGAACGCCGCGACCGCAGCATCGACGATGGCCTGCGCCGTCGCGGGATCGGCGAGGTCTCCCGTGGCGCCCATTGCGGCCGAGCCGAGTTCGCCGCAGGCGGCGTCGACCTCGGCCTGGTCGCGGCCGTGAATCAGGACCCGCGCGCCGTCGGCGACGAGGCGCTGCGCCATCGCATAGCCGATGCCGCTCGACGAGCCGGTGACGAGAATGGCCTTGCCTGTCAGTCCGCGCATGTTCGTCTCCCCATTCTGCCGCAGTGATAGCGCAGTCCCGAGCGTCATGCTCGGGCGCAGACCCGAGCATCTCCTGCAAGCGATTCTCGGGTCTCCGCTTAGCTGCGCCCGAGAATGATGCTGGCCCCTGGCATGACGCCGTCTCTGTGGAGAAACGCGACGAGTGCTGGCCGGGTCGCCTTGCCGGCATTACGTTGCGCGCCATGCCTCTCCACCTGCTCAAGCTCTGCGTCGGCGCCGAATCGATCGGCGATCTGGAAGACTGGATCGAGGAGCGGCTGACGCTGGAGCGGCGGCTGGGCCGCACGGCCGAGCAGATCCACACGACGCGCATGGTGCCCAAGCGCCTCGACGAATTGCTCGACGGCGGCTCGCTCTACTGGGTGATCAAGGGCCAGATCGCGGCGCGGCAGAGGCTGCTGGCGGTGCGCCCCTTCACCGATGGCGATGGCATCGGCCGCTGCCATCTCGTGCTGGAGCCGGTCGTCGTGCCGCTGGAGCCGCGCCCGTGCCGGCCTTTCCAGGGCTGGCGCTACCTCACCGACAAGGATGCGCCGCGCGACATCGACGGCCGCAGCGGCGATCTCGGCGCGATGCCGGAGGCGCTGCGGCGGGAGCTGGCGGAGCTGGGGCTGCTGTAAACGTCCTCTGTCGCTCGCGATGCAGTGCAGAACGGGACGGGGGCGGCTCCGGCCGCTCAGCGGACCTCGATGCTGCGCCTCGCCAGCACGCTGAGGCCGTCGCCCGCCTTGAGGATGTAGCGGATGTCGTAGCGTCCCGGCTGGTCGGGCGCTGCGAGCCGGCCATCCGAGGCAGCCTGCGTATAGACATAGCTCAGCTCGCCGCTGGTCTCGCGGGAGCCGGCCGGGACGAGGTCGACATAGTCGCCCTCGCCATTGGGGCCTTGCCATGACACGGCAAAGTCCTCTCCCGGCCGGACGCTGGCGGGGGCTTCGAGGCTGGCCGTGGCGGCCCTGACGGTCAGCGGCACCTCGGCGAGAATCGTGTGTCCTCCGGCCGCCGCGAGGACATAGCGGATGCGGTAGGCGCCGGGAGCGCCGGGCGCCCGGAGCGCCACGGTTTCCTGGTCCTCGGACTGCTCGACATAGGCATAGGCGAGCTCGCCTGAGGCGTCGCGATGCCCCTGTCGCACCAGATCGACATAGTCTCCCGCCGCGCCGGGACCGCGCCAGTGGACCGAGATATTGGAGCCGGCCACCGCATCGGGCGGGAAGGCGAGCGTCGCCACGGAGGGCGTGACCTCCAGCGGGATGGCGACCAGCGACTTGCGGCCGTCCGGGGCGGCGAGGATGTAGCGCAGCTGATAGGGGCCGGCCTCGCCGGGAGCCTTCAACCTGACCGGGTTGCCGCTGTCGAGATAGGCATAGGCGATCTCGCCATCGGGCGCCGTATGTCCGCGGCGGACGAGATCGACATAATCGCCCGGTTGGCCGGGCCCCTTCCAGGACACGTCGAAGCTCATGCCGGCTGCGATGCTGGCCGGGGCCTCGAGCGCATGGGCGGCGTCGGCCACCTCGATACGCGTCGTCGCCAGCGCATGCCGGCCGTCGGGACCCATCCAGACATAGCGCAGCTCATAGCTGCCGGGCCGGCCGGGCGCGCGCAGTGTCGCGCCCTTGCCGCCCTCGACATAGACATAGGACAGCTCCGCGTCGAAGCCCTTGCTCCCGGCCGGGACGATGTCGAGATAGTCGCCGGCGGCGCCGGGGCCGGTCCAGTCTGCGGCGAAGCTCTGGCCGATGCTCGGCTTCGCGCTGGTCCGGACCGTCGCCGCCGGCCTTTTGACGGCAGGCCCTGCCGCGGGGCGAAGCGTGCCGCTGACGGTAGTCTTGAGCGCATCCTGCAACTGTGCGGCATTGGCGGCGGCGATGTAGCGGCCCCCGGTCTACTCGGCCAGGCAGGCGACCTTGCGGCCGTCCTCGCGCGACAGGTCGAAGCCGACGACATGTGCCGTGAAGCCGACCCCCGCCTTGGCGAGCTCGGCCCCTAGCGCGCAGGGGTCGGCCTGGCAGGTCTCGATGCCGTCGGTGATCAGGATGACGGTGGCCTTCTCTTCGGTATAGCGCAGCGCGACGGCGGCCTGCCTGACGGCCTCCGTCAGCGGCGTCTTGCCGAGGAAGCGCAGTTTCCCCGCTGTCTCGTTGATCGCACTGGCCTTGTTGCGGCCCGGCGGCACCACCAGCTCGATGTCGGAGCAATTGCCCTTTTCGCGATGGCCATAGGCGAGCAGGCCGATCTCTTTCTCCGGCGCCATGCCGCCCAGGACGGTTCTCAGCGCCTCGCGGGCGATCTCGAGCTTGGGCTTGCCGTCGATCCGGCCCCACATGGAGCCCGAGGCGTCGAGCACGATCAGGGATTGCTCGGCCCTTGCCGGGGTGGCCACCACCAGCAACACGCCCAGGGCTATCATCCAGATCCGCATCAACGCCTCCGTGCCGAGCCACTTCAGGGGGAGGCCGCGTCCAGACGAGCCTCCGCTAGGGATAACGGCCATGCTGCCGCTCGGGAAGGGGATCGGCGGGAAACAGCGCGTGGCGGCTCAGGCCTGCGTCCTCGACTTCTTCAAACCGCGATGTTGTCGATCAGCCGCGTCGCGCCGAGCCGCGCCGCGACCAACAGCCGGATCGGTCCGTCGGCGAGCGAGGTCACCGGGGCCAGCGTGTCGGCATGGCGGGCCTCGAGATAGTCGAGCTCGAATCCCGCCGAGATGATCTCGCCCTGAGCCTCGCCAACGGCGCGAAAGAGGTCCTCGCGGTTGCGGATGCGCACGGCCAGCGCCTGCATCACCGTATGCAGCAGCGGCGCCAGCGCGCGATCCTGAGGCGCGAGGTAGCGGTTGCGCGAGGACAGGGCGAGGCCGTCGGCCTCGCGGAAGGTCGGCAGCGGGATGATCTGGATGCCGAGGTCGAGATCGGCCGCCATGCGCGTCACCACCTTGAGCTGCTGGTAGTCCTTCTCGCCGAAGACCGCGAGATCGGCGCGCGACTGGGTAAAGAGCTTGCAGCAGATGGTCGCGACGCCCTCGAAATGGGTCGGCCGGAAGCGGTCGTCGAGCCCGACCGCGGCCGGCCCGAGCAGCAGGACGCGTGTCGCGAAGCCTGCGGGGTACATCTCCTCGACGGGCGGGAAGAACACCGCATCGGCGCCGGCGGCGACCAGCTTGGCGCAATCATCGTCGAAGGTGCGCGGGTATTTCTTGAAATCCTCATGCGGGGCGAACTGCGTCGGATTGACGAAGATCGTGACGATGACGCGCCGCGCATGGCGCTGCGCCTCCTTGACGAGCGCGATATGCCCCTCATGCAGCGCGCCCATCGTCGGCACCAGGCCGACCTTCTCGCCAGCGGCATGCCAGCCCGCCACCGCCGCGCGCATGGCGGCGACGGTCTCGAAGATCGCAATCCCGGTCATCGGCCTTGTCCCTCGTCTGGGGCGGTCATCTGCCGCTGATCGCCCGTGGCGGTGACGGGTAGCAAATGTCCCGACAATGGCCAATATCAGCAGCATGACAGACAAGACCGACAGAGCCGTGGGGAAGGCTGCCAGTGCGGGGGTGGCCACGGGCCGCTCGGCGCCGGGCGAGATCGACCGCTTTCTCGGGGCGGCCAGGCAGCTCGCGCCGCTGGCGACCGGGCAGGCGGGCCGCCTCGTCTTCGCCCTCGACGCGACGATGAGCCGCCAGCCGAGTTGGGACCTTGCCTGCTCGCTGCAGGCGAAGATGTTCGAGGTTGCGGCGACGAGCGGCGGCCTGGCCGTGCAACTGGTCTATTTCCGGGGCATGAGCGAATGCCGGGCCTCGGGCTGGGTCGGCGAGCCGCGCCGTCTCAACGGGCTGATGGCCGGAATCGCCTGCCAGGGAGGCCAGACCCAGATCGCCCGCGTGCTGAAGCATGTCCGCGACGAGGCCAAGGCCGTGCCGGTCCGCGCCTTCGTGCTCGTCGGCGATGCGATGGAGGAGGAGACGGATGCGCTCGCCGGGCTGGCGGGCGAGCTCGGCCTGCGCGGCATCCGCGGCTTCCTGTTCCAGGAGGGGCACGACCCCGCCGCCAGCACGGCCTTCGCGATGATGGCGCGGCTGACCGGTGGGGCGCATGCGCGCTTCGATGTGAATGCGCCCGATTCGCTGCTCGATCTGCTGCGTGGGGCTGCGGCGTATGCGGCCGGCGGGCGCGAGGCGATGCTGAAGCTCGCCAGCGGCAGCCCCGGCGTGCGCGGGCTGCTCGGCGCCATGGATGGAGGCCGCCGGTGACCCTGCTCTATGGCGTTGCCGCCGTGCTGTTGATCTGGTGGGTGTCGAAGCTGTTCGCCAGCACCAATCCAAAGACCCTGGTCCGGGCCGTGAAGGGCGTCGGCGGATTTGCGACGCTGGGCGTCGCCGGGCTGCTGATGATGCGCGGCCGGCTCGACATGGCGCTGTTCGTCGGCGGAATCGGCGCCTGGCTGCTCGGCTGGAGCGCGACCGGGCCCGGCGGCATCCGCTTTCCCTGGGGCGCCTCGTCGGCGGAGACGCCGGGGGGGCGGTCCAAGGTCTCGTCGCGGCTGCTGGCGATGGAACTCGACCATGACAGCGGCGGCATGACCGGAAGCGTCAGCGCCGGCGCCTTTTCCGGGCGCCAGCTCGACGATCTGTCGCTGGCCGAGATCGGCGCCCTGATGGGCGACTGCCTGGCGCAGGACCCCGAAGGCGCGCGGCTGCTAGAGGCTTATCTCGACCGCCGGTCGCCCGGCTGGCGTGAAGACGCTGATCGTCACCGCGACGCGGGGCAGGGCCGCGCGACGGGCTCGGGCGCGATGTCGCATCAGGAGGCCTACGAGATCCTGGGGCTTCAGCCTGGGGCGGGAGAGGAGGCGGTCCGCGAGGCCCATCGCGCCCTGATGAAGCGCATCCACCCGGATGCCGGGGGCACCAGCGGACTTGCCGCCCGCGTCAACCAGGCCAAGGACGTCCTTCTGAAGTGAGCCGCCGGCGGGAAACAGGGATGAGGTCTGGTACGACATGTCAGCGATCCTTGTCCTTGTCGGTCAGCCGCGGGCGGCGAAGCAGGCGAAGCCGTCGCGCTTGAGCCTGGCGCAGGCCCGCTCGGCATCCTTGGAGTCGTCGAAGCCGGCGAAGCGGGCGCGGAACAGCGTCGTGCCGCCCTTTTCGACCTTTTCCGTCAGCGGCGTTGCGTCGGCGAGGGGGCCCGCCGCCTTGGTCCGGGCCCGGGCCAGGATGTCCCTGGCCTTGGCCTCGTCGTCGGTGGCGCCGAGCTGAATGATCCACTTGCCGGCCGTGGCGACGACGGGGCGGCTCTCGCTGGTCCTGGCCGGCTCGGCGGCCTTCTCGGCCACCTTGGCGAGCGTGGTCACGCCAGCGTCCGGGGCGGGCGGGACGTGAACCGCGGCGACCTTGACGGGCTGGGCGGCCTCAGGCTCGGCCACCTTCGCGATCGAGGAGGTGACGTCGACATTCGCCGGCGGCCGCAGGATCTTGCCGTCGGCGGCGGGGGCGCCGATCGACCAGCGCATGGCGGGCGGCGTCGTTGTCGCGGCGACCGGGCGCATGCCGGAGAGCTGCAGCTGCTGCGCACCGGCGCTGACCGGACGCGGCGGGGCGATCGGGGTGGTGGTCGGCACCGGAGCGTAGGCGCGGGCGGCGGCGGGGAGCGGCGCCTGCGTTTCGACGCGCGGACGCGGCACCGGCAGCGGGGCAGGCTCGGCGACGGCGGCGGCCACGACCGGCGCGGCCGGGCGGGGACGCTCCTGGATGCGCTCGGGTGCCCGCTCGGGAGCGCGCTCCTCGGCCTCGGGCGCCTCGGCGACGAGGGTCGAGGCGCGGCCGCTGGTCGCGGCCCTGGGCAGCGTCGCGACGACGAGATCGGCCATGATCTTGTCGCGCGAGGCGCCGGAGCGGCCGCCCAGCACCACCGAGACGACATGGCGGCCGTCCGCCTTGGCCGAGGTCATCAGGTTGAAGCCCGAGAGGCGGGTGTAGCCGGTCTTGATCCCGTCCACGCCTTCGATGCGGCCGAGCAGCTTGTTGTGGTTGCGATAGGCGCCGCCGGCGTAGTTGAACACGCGGGTCGAGAACATCGGGTAGTAGCGCGGGAAGCGCTCCTGGATGGCGCGGGCGAGGATCGTCAGATCGCGCGCCGTGGTCATGTTCGGCGGGCTGTGAGGCAGGCCGTGGGGGTTGTAGAAGGTCGTGCGGCCCATGCCGAGCGAGCGGGCCCGCGCCGTCATCATGCGGGCGAACTCATCCTCCGAGCCGCCGACATTCTCGGCGACCGTCATGGCCACGTCATTGGCCGATTTGGTGATCAGCGCGAGGATGGCGTCGCGGACGGTGATGGTCTCGCCGGGGGCGAAGCCGATCTTGGAGGGCTCCTGGCGGGCGGCATGGGCCGAAACCGTCAGCTCCGAATTCATGTTGAAGCGGCCGCGCTCCATCTGCTCGAACAGCACATAGAGCGTCATGACCTTGGTGATCGAGGCGGGGATGCGGGGCGCATCCTCGTTGACCGCATGCAAGGTCCGGCCCGTCCTGGCATCGACGACCATCGCTGCATAGGGCGGGGCATAGCCGCCGCCGGCCGGGCGCTTCTTCTTGCGCGCCGCCTCGGCAGGCGAGGCGACCGCCGCAACCGCGACTGCCACGATGCCGATCATTGCCACGAGCGCGCGAGAGCGCACGCGCCTGGACACAACGCAACCAAAAGCCATGAACACGCCTCAACTCGTACTGTCGCCCCGATCCCGGATCCGCGCCTTGCGGCGTGGCATATGGGACACAGTTTTGGAGGTTAGGCGGGTGCGGTTACGGAGCCGTTAAAAAGCGAACGATCTCGCCGTCTGCCGTAGCGGCAGCGTGATGCGTTTGGCGCATTGCAGCATCGCCTTGACATTCATGTTGCGCTGCACAATATCAGTGGCGTCCCGGTGGTGAACGCTTTTCATCTGACCCAGGGGCGCCAAACCCGGGCCTTCAGGCTCGTCAGCAAGAGGCGGCATCCGTGCCGAGGGAGGAAACATGATCCAGCAGTTCGAAACCATCCAGAAGGCTTCCAAGGACAACGTCGATGCGGCCCTGAAGGCTTTCGGCGCGACCTCCAAGAGCGTCCAGACCATCGCCGTCGAGGCGACCGACTACGCCAAGAAGTCGTTCGAGACCGGCACCGCTGCGCTCGAGAAGCTCGCCGCCGTCAAGACCATCGACAAGGCCATCGAGATCCAGACCGACTACGTCAAGACCGCCTTCGAGGGCGCCGTCGCCCAGATGACGAAGATGGGCGAGCTCTACACCGCCCTGGCCAAGGACGCCTACAAGCCGTTCGAAGGCATCGTCGCCAAGGGCGTCCCGGCCGCCAAGTGAGCTGAGCCCGCGCCGCTGGTGCGGCGCGAAGGTTCGCTGACACGCTATCAAACCCGGCCGTGAGGCCGGGTTTTTCTTTGCCCGACTCGGGCCCTGATGCTGCGCTGCAGCAGCTGGAAGCCTCTTTGAACCGATTGAAAACTGGCGCGAGGAAGCGCATGTCTTGCGCATCGCCGCGGTGGGCCGTGGCTTGCTAGCCAGTGGTTCTCATCCGATGCTCGACAAAGCCATCCCGCCGCGCACCCTCAGGCTGAACGCGATCGACAATGTCGCCGTCGCCGTCGATCCGATCGATCTCGGCGTGACGGCCGCCGGGGTGACGGCGCTGAAGCGGATTCCGCGCGGCCACAAGCTGGCGCTGAGCGCCATCGCCACCGGCGAGCCGATCCGCAAGTTCGGCCAGATCATCGGCTTTGCCACCGTCGACATTCCGCCCGGCGAATGGGTTCACGAGCACAACACCGGCTTCCACGCCTTCGAGCGCGACTATGCCTTCTGCGCCGAGGCGAAGCCCGAATTCGTGCTGCCGGTCGAGCAGCAGGCGACCTTCGAGGGCTTCCGCCGCGCCAATGGCAAGGCCGGCACGCGCAACTATGTGGGCATCCTGACCTCGGTGAACTGCTCGGCCTCGGCCGCACGCTTCATGGCCGAGGAGGTCAAGCGCTCCGGGCTGCTCGCCGATTATCCGAATGTCGACGGCATCATCGCGCTGACCCACGGCACGGGCTGCGGCATCGACTACAATGGCGAGAGCTTCGAGGTGCTGAAGCGCACCACCTGGGGCTATGCCTGCAACCCCAACATGGCTGCGGTTCTCGTGGTCGGTCTCGGCTGCGAGGGATTCCAGATCAAGCGGATGAAGGACGCCTATGGCGTCGAGGAGAGCGATGTCTTCCGCACGCTGACGATCCAGGAGACGGGCGGCACGAAGAAGGCGGTCGCGGCGGGAATCGAGGCGCTGAAGGTGATGTTGCCGATCGCCAACCGGGCGCGCCGCGAAACCGTGCCGGCCTCGGAGTTGATGCTCGCTTTGCAATGCGGCGGCTCCGACGGCTATTCCGGCATCACCGCCAACCCGGCGCTGGGCAAGGCGGTCGACCTCCTGGTCGAGCATGGCGGCACCGCGATCCTCTCCGAGACGCCGGAGATCTACGGCGCCGAGCATCTGCTCACCCGTCGCGCCGCCAACCGCGAGACCGGCGAGAAGCTCGTCGGCATCATCAAGTGGTGGGAGGACTACACGGCGCGCGCCCGCATGGACATGAACAACAATCCCTCGCCGGGCAACAAGGCGGGCGGGTTGACGACCATCTTGGAGAAATCGCTGGGCGCCGCCGCCAAGGGCGGCACCAAGACGCTGGCCGCCGTCTACCACTATGCCGAGCCGGTGCGCTCCAAGGGCTTCGTCTACATGGACACGCCGGGCTACGACCCCGTCTCGGCGACGGGTCAGGTCGCGGGCGGGGCCAACATCCTCGCCTTCACGACCGGGCGCGGCTCCGCCTATGGCTGCAAGCCGACGCCCTCGATCAAGCTCGCCACCAACACGCCGATGTATCTCAAGCAGACCGACGACATGGACATCAATTGCGGCGATGTCCTCGACGGCGTGACTCTGGAGGAGAAGGGCCAGGAGATCTTCGACTATCTGCTGAAGGTCGCCTCGGGCGAGAAGTCCAAGTCCGAGGAGATGGGCTATGGCGACGCCGAATTCGTGCCCTGGCAGATCGGCGCGACGATGTGAGCGCCGGAACCGGGGCGCTGGTTCGGGCGTTCCCTCCCATCAAATGGGAAAAGGGATGCCATGACCCGTCACGCGCTCACCACCGCCGTTCTCGCGGCCTTTCTGCTCGTTGCAGGGCCCGCCATCGCCACACCGGTTTCGGCCCCGGCCGCCTCGACCGGTCTTCTCGGCGCGGCTCAGCCCCTCGATATCGAGACTGTTCAGGTCCGTGGCAATGAGCCTCAATATCGGGGAAACCGGCAGTTTCGTGGCAACCAGCAGTATCGCCGCGGTGGTCCCGGTGTTCGGCGCTACGGGCCGCGCCCGCGCTATGCGCCCGGCGCCCGCTTCCGCTCCGCCCCTCCCGGCTATCGCCGTTACGGCGCACGGCCCGGGAACTGGCGCACCCGCGGCTGCGTCACCGTCGGGGCGATCTGGTTCTGCCCATGATCGATCAGGCGCCATCGATGATTTGGAAAGCCGGGCTCGCGCCCGGCTTTTTTCATTTGAGCTCGTGAACCATGACGCAGGCTGAAATGACGATGTAACGGTGCCCTGCCAAGAGGCCGCGCGCCGACCTTGTTTCGTCCATGCCTGAGGTTCGTCATGAAGACCCTTCTGCTCGTCACGGTTCCGCGCGTCCTGCTGGGGCTGCTCTTCCTTGTCTCCGCCGTCGACGGCTTCTGGTGGCTGGCCACCGGCACGCATCTGATCCATCCGCCGACCAGCGCGCGCGGGCTCGCCTTCGAGGAGGCGCTGCAGGCCTCCGGCTTCGTCTGGCCACTGCTGAAGACGGTCAACCTCGTCGGCGCGTTGAGCCTGCTGGGCAATATCGCGCCGGCGCTCGGGCTCGCGCTGATCGCGCCGGTGATGGCGGTGATCGTGCTGTTCCACCTGGTGCTCAATCCGCAAGGACTGCCTGTCGCGGTGATCCTGGTGGCGCTGGGATCGCTGCTGGTCTGGGCGTATCGGGATCGCTATGCGGCGCTGCTGCGGTAGCGGTCGCGCGTCATTCTCGGGCGCAGCCCTCGGGTCCGATCTTCGATCGGCCCAAGGATAAACGCCGCGAAGACCCGAGAATCTCAGGACGAAAATGAATTGGTTTCCGAGATGCTCGGGTCAAGCCCGAGCATGACGCGTCACGTCACAGCGTAAACCCGCGCAGGCGCTCGCTCAGCGCGCCGATCCGGTCGGCGGCGACATTGGCGATGGCGATGCGCAAATGCCGCTCCTGGCCCGGGCCGAAATAGGGGCCGGGCAAGGCGAGCACGCCGCGCTCCTGCACCAAAGCGCGCACCACATCCGCCGCCGGTACACCGGGGAAGGGGTGCGCGACATAGGCGAAATAGGCGCCGGCCGCGAGCACGCGCCAGTCATTGAGCGGGGCCATCGCCTCGCGGAACAGCGCGGCGCGGGCGTTGATCTCGGCCCGGTTGGCCTCGCGCCAGTCGCGGATGCCGTCGATGCCCCAGGTCACGGCCGTCTGGCCGGCCCGCACCGGACTGATCTGGACACAGTCGAGCACCTTGGCGATCTCGGCCATCACGGCTTCGCCGGCCGTGATCGCGCCCAGCCGCCAGCCCGGCACAGCATAGGCCTTGGAGAAGCTGTAGAGGCCGATGACGGAGTCCTGCCAGGGCGTTGCGGCGAAGACCTCATGCGGGGCCGCAGCGCCGGCAGGCAGGAAATCACGATAGGTCTCGTCGAGCACCAGCCAGAGACCGCGCCGCGCGCACAGCTCCGCGAAGGCGGCGATGGTGGCGGGCGGATAGATCGCGCCCGTCGGATTGTTGGGTGTCACCAGCACGATGGCGCGCGTGCCGGTGTCGATCAGCGCCTCCGCCGCGGCGACATCGGGCACGAAGCCGGCCGCCGGATCGCAGGGCAGCGGCCGTGCCTCGATGCCGAGCATGCGCAGCGTCATCTCGTGGTTGAAGTACCAGGGCGCCGGCAGCAGCACGTTCTGGCCAGCCCGCGCCACTGCCATCATCGTCATGACGAAGGCCTGGTTGCAGCCCGAGGTGATCGCGACCTCGCCCGCCTTGAAGGGGGCACCGTAGACCCGGGCGATTTCGGCCGCATAGGCCTCGCGCAGGGGCATGTCGCCGGTGATCGGGCCGTAGCGCGTGGCGTCGGGAGAGGCGGCGGCCTGCGCCAGCCGCTCCAGCAGCGCGGCTGGCGGGGGCGAGCCCGGCACGGCCTGCGAGAGGTCAACCAGCGGGCCGCTGCGCCCGTCATAGGCGCGCGCCCAGGCTTGCGCCTGCGGGATCGGCGGCGTGGCGGTGTCGAGGAGATCGGGGTTCAGGGCGGCGTGAGACGGGGCAAGCATGGTGCGCAGCTTTGGGACGCGGGTGGGCCTTCGTCAATCGGCGCGGGCAAGCTCCTCACAGCACAGCGCCCTATCCCGCAAGCCTCATCCTGAGGAGCGATCTGAAAGATCGCGTCTCGAAGGATCGTTCAGGAGGTGCCGGCGCCAGGTTGGAGCATCCTTCGAGACGCCGCGTATCGCGGCTCTTCAGGATGAGGGCGTCGAATGCGATGAAAAGACGCTGCCCGGACTGTGGCTGCATCTTATATCCCCTTGATAACGGAGAGGGACGACCTGGATGCCAGACGACGCCATCGAGGCGCTGCACGACCTGCTCGACCGGGCCGGCAGCATCGTCGCCTTCACCGGCGCCGGCATCTCGACCGAATCGGGCGTGCCGGATTTCCGCACTCCCGGCTCGCCCTGGATGGTCAACAAGCCGATCCCCTTCGAGGCCTTCGTCAGGAGCCGGGAGGCGCGCATCGAGGCGTGGCGGCGGAAATTCGCGATGGACGATCATTACGCGGACGCTGTGCCGAACATCGGGCATCGGGCTCTGGCCCGATTGGTCGGGGAGGGCCGCTCGCCCGCTATCATCACCCAGAACATCGACGGTCTGCACCAGGCCTCGGGCGTGCCCGACGACCGGGTCATTGAGCTGCATGGCAACGGCACCTATGCGACCTGCCTGACCTGCGGCTGGCGGCACGAGCTGGCGGCGATCCGGCCCGTCTTCGAGGCCACCGGCGAGCCGCCCGCGTGCCTGATCTGCGCCGGGCCGGTGAAATCCGCGACGGTCTCCTTCGGCCAGGCGATGCCGCAGGACAAGATGAGCCGGGCCCAGCAACTGGCGCTGGAGGCTGAGCTTTTCCTGGTCGTCGGCTCGTCGCTCGTGGTCTATCCGGCGGCGACGCTGCCGATCATCGCCAAGAAGCAGGGCGCGCGGCTCGTCATCGTCAACCGCGAGCCAACCGAACTCGACGCCATCGCCGATCTCGTCGTGCGGGCGGAGATCGGGGCGGTGCTGGGGCGGTTGGCGGGCTGAAGCCCCTGCGACGTTTGCGACCGGACGCCGCAAGAGGGCTTGAGGCTGCGGCAAAACAGGCTATGGGGCAGGGCTCCCGCCGCCCTCTTGTCCGCATCCCCGTCGAAGGCCAGCCATGTCCAGCGAGAAAACCATCCCGCCCGCCGCCCTGGCGCTCGGCGCCGCCGGGATCGTCCCGTTCCTGGCCTGCACCGTCGGAATCCTGGCCGGGCTGACGCTGCCGGTGCTCGGCGGCGGTGGCCGGCTGACGCAGGCCCTGATCGTCTACGGCGTCGCGATCCTCTCCTTCCTCGGGGGCGTGCGCTGGGGGATCGCGATCGGCTATGAGAACGAGGCCGTGCAGCGGCGGGATTTCATCATCGCGGTGGTGCCGGCGCTGATCGGCTGGGGCGCCACGCTGCTCGCGCCCGTCGGCGCGCTATGGACCCTTTGCGCGGCCTTCATCCTGCTCGGCCTGCTGGATTTCGGCCTCTACTGCCGCGATGTCGCGCCCGAATGGTATGGCCGGCTGCGGCTGGGCCTGTCGGGCGCGGTCGCCGTGCTCCTGGGCGTGGCTGCGGCTGCGGCCTGACGGGTCCGTCGCCGAAAGGCCGTCACGGGTTCGCCTGCGAGGCCTGTTTCTCCAGTTCGGCCCTGATGGTCGCGGTCGGCTCGCCGCGCGCCATCATCGCGGCCGCACGCTGGCCGTGGCGCGCGAGCCCGTGCCGCGTCTTGTCGGCGGCCGTCATCAGCACATGCAGTGGTTCGAAGCCTGTTGCCTGCAGCCGTCGCACATAGGCCAGCTGGCTTTCGTAGGAAACGATCCGATCCTCGCGATCCGACAGAACGACGATCGACGGCCTGGGCTGCGTGGGGATGCGCCCGACATGGTCGATCGGATCGTGAAGGGCCTGGATGTTGGTGCTTTGAACGGTGCGCCGCTTGTCCCAGTGTCGCGTGACCTCACGGACGGACAGCAAGGCCGACGACAGCGCCGCGGCTGAAATGTCGTGGCGCCGGTTCAAGAGGGCAGCCGCGATCTGCCCGCCGCCGGATTGACCCGCCAGAATGAAACGCGAGACACCATAGCGATTCTTGATCGCGTCGAGCGCGCGGTCCATCAGCATCACCTCACGCAACTCGCGGCGCGCATTGTGGTCGCCCGACGATCCGTACATGCCCGGACGCGCCAGGAAGATGGTGGGACGCCCCGCCTCCCGGGACCACCGCGCCATGTCGCGCTGGAGCCCATCGGGAGAGCGCCGCTCATAGCCGGGCGCGATGAAGCGAACGGCCGTCCTGTTCTTCAGCATCACGTCGCCGCTGAAATAGACCAGGACCACCGGATGTTCGGCTGAGCTCAACCCGTGCGAATAGGCGCGGATGCAATCGCCTTTGCCTTCGAAATCGATCCAGAAGCCGTCAGGCACGGTCGAACACTGGGCCGGTGAGCTGCGCGAGCCATGCAGCGCTTCGTAAGGATCGAACGGTTCTCCAGCACGCGGGATCGCGAGCTCTCTGGGCGTGGTCGGCGCCCCCGCCGGGAGTTCCAGCCTCTGCGCCAGAGCTGCCTGGGCCTGCCCGACCATCAAAACGGCGATGGCCCACCTTGATAGCCGCTGCATGTGCCAGCCAGACCCTTCAGCCACTGGCTCCAGCCGGCCGTCCAAACGCAGCGGCGCAAGCCTGTCGGACCTGCGCAATGGCGCGATGATAGCGGGTCGGTCGTTATCAATCTTGTGCGTTGCGCCGGACCACCGAGCCTGCGATTCCGATTTGGGCGGCCATCACTCCCGCGAGGCCAAAGCGAGCCGCAGGGCCAGCATCCCGAAAACCGCGCCCATCAGCTTCTGCGGCCAGCGGGCGAGATGGGGGCGGGCGGCGAGCGCCTGACCGAGCCGGCTCGCGGTCAGGATGACCACGCCGTTGGCGAGCAGCCCCATCAGGTTGAGGATCGTCGCCAGCACCACGACCTGCAGCGCGATCGAGCCGGCCTCGGGCTTCAGGAACTGCGGCAGCAGCGCCAGCATGAACAGCGCCATCTTGGGATTGAGCAGATTGGTCAGCAGGCCCTGCAGGAAGATTCTGCGCAGCGGCAGGCGGGCTGCGTCGGCGCTCGGGGCGAACAGGGGCGCCTGGGCGCGCAGGGTCGTCCAGGCGAGCCAGGCGAGATAGGCCGCGCCGAGAAAACGCAGCGCGTCATAGGCCGCGGGCACCAGCAGGAAGAGCTGCGACAGGCCAAAGGCCGCGGCAAAAGCCTGGAGATAGCTGCCGGCCGCGATGCCGGCATAGGTCAGGAAGCCGGCGCTGCGCCCCTGACCGAGGCTGCGCGAAGCGATCAGCAGCATGTCGGGGCCCGGCGTCGCGGTCAGCACCGCGCAGGCGGCGGTGAACAGCGCCAATGTCGCGAGATCGGGCATCGCATCCTCCGCGGACGCGCCTGCCGCGTCGGTCATGATCTAGCGCAAACAGCAGGACCAATCGAGTTTTTCGACCATCGCGGATGTGGATGACGCGAAGCCGGCTGTATCGCGACTCGCCAGCAATGGTATCTTCGCCCTGCGAATCAAGCGTTTCGGGCGGGGGTGGCGGCAGATGTCCGATGAGTTCGGAGAGAGTGGGCGGAGGCCGATCGGGCCGATCCAGTCGCTCAACCGCGTCATGCGGCTCGACGGGCCCGAAGGGCTCGGCCCGGAGACCGGCGTCGAGGTCAGCGGCCATGTCAAATGGTTCGACGTCAGCAAGGGCTACGGCTTCGTCGTGCCCGAGGATGGCGGGGCCGACGTCCTCGTCCATGTCACGATCCTGAAGCGCGATGGTTTCAACGCGATCGCCGAAGGTGCTCATATCGTGCTTGAAGCAATCGAGAAGCCGCGCGGCCGACAGGCGATCCGCGTGCTCTCGATCGACACGACCGCGGCCCGCCACCCGGCCGAGATGCCGCTGGCCCGCACCAACGTCCAGATCACCCCGACGAGCGGGCTCGAGCGGATGACGGTGAAGTGGTTCAATCGCCTGCGCGGCTTCGGCTTCGTCTCGGCCGGCGAGAACGCGCCCGACATCTTCGTGCATATGGAGACGATGCGGCGCTACGGGCTGGTCGAACTGATTCCCGGCCAGGTCGTGCTGGTGCGCTACGGACCCGGGCCCAAGGGCCTGATGGCGGCCGAGATCCGGCTGGAGCAGGGCGGGGCGCCGATCTCGCACTGAGCTGAGTTCGGCGATTCCGTCATGCTCGGGCTTGACCCGAGCATCTCCCGCCGCAGAGGGCACTTCTTCTTGCCGGAGATGGTCGGGTCAAGCCCGACCATGACGTGTCAGAGCGCAAACGACGTCCCGCAGCCGCAGGAACTCGTCGCGTTGGGATTGGTGATCTTGAAGGACTGGCCAATCAGGTCGTCGACGAAGTCGATGGTGCAGCCTTCGAGAAGATCGAGCGAGGTCTCGTCGATCAGCACGGTGGCGCCGTCGCGCTCGATGACCAGGTCGCCAGGCGCCTTCTCCTGGTCCACGTCGAAGATGTACTGAAAGCCCGAGCAGCCGCCGCCGACGACGCTGACGCGCAGCATCGAGCCCGGCGGTTCCTTCGCCATCACCGAGAGAATGCGGGTCGCGGCCTTGCCGGTCACGGCGATGCCGCGCGGTTGGGCCTGAAGATCGGTCGTCATCGGCAGATGCTCCTTGCACCTTCGTTACCTGCAAAGGTAAGTGCGCCGCAACGCCTCCACAAGCCGGGGCAGCGACGGGCCCGCCATGCCGCAGCCAGACACCACCGCCTTCGGGGCCGTTTCCGCGCGCGAGCCCGGCGATCGCTGGCGCGCGCCTTACGCCTGCCGGACCGCGACCAGCCGAGGCCGGCTGATCGCGGAGCCGGCCTCGCCGACGCGCAATCCGTTCCAGCGCGACCGCGACCGCATCATCCACTCCACCGCCTTCCGCCGCCTCAAGCACAAGACGCAGGTCTTCGTCTCGCATGAGGGCGACCATTTCCGCACAAGGCTGACGCATACGATCGAGGTGGCGCAGATCGCGCGCGCCCTGGCGCGGGCGCTCGGGCTCGACGAGGACCTCGCCGAGGCGCTGGCGCTGGCGCATGACCTCGGCCACACGCCCTTCGGCCATACCGGCGAGGATGCGCTGGCCGCGTGCATGGCGGATGCCGGCGGCTTCGACCACAACGCCCAGACGCTGCGGATCGTGACACGGCTGGAGCGACGCTATGCCGGTTTCGACGGGCTGAACCTGACCTGGGAGACGCTGGAGGGGCTGGTCAAGCACAACGGCCCGCTGCTGCTGGCGGACGGCTCCCCGACCGACCGCTATGCGCAGACGGGCATCCCAGCCGCGATCGTCGAATACCAGGCCAAGCAGGACCTCTGGCTCGACTCCTATGCCTCCGCGGAAGCGCAGGTCGCGGCGCTCGCCGACGACATCGCCTACAACGCGCACGACATCGACGACGGCTTGCGGGCCGGGCTGTTCGGCCATGCTGAACTGCGGGCCGTGCCGTTCCTGGCCGGCCTGCTCGACGAGATCGAAGGCTTGCATCCGGGGCTGGAGACGGCGCGCGCCACCAATGAGCTGGTGCGCCGGGTGATCACGCGCTTCGTCGAGGGCGTCATCTCCGAGTCGCAGGCGCGGCTGGCGGCGCTGGCGCCGGCTGATGCCGATGCGATCCGGCGGGCGGGGCACCCGGTCATCGCCTTCCCGGCGGGAATCGAAGCCGCCGACCGTGACATCAAGGCCTTCCTCTATCCCAACATGTATCGCCATGCCCGGATCGCGCCGATCCGCCGCGACGCGGCCCAGGTGGTGCGTGACCTGTTTGGCCGCTTCAGCGCCGATCCCGCACTGATGCCGGCCGAGTGGGCGGCGGGGTGCGAGAGCCTCGACGCTCATCGGCGGGCGCGGCGCATCGCCGACTACATCGCCGGCATGACAGACTGGTACGCGCTCGACGAGCACCGCCGCTTGTTTGACGCAACCCCCTCGCTGCGATAGGGCCGGGCTCTCCTTTTCAGCAGATATTGGCCGCTATGAACCTGTTCGAGACCTATTCCGCCCGCGTCACCGCCGCCCTGTCGGCGCTGTCGGCGCGCGGTGCGCTGCCGGCCGGGCTCGATCTCGGCCGCGTCGTGGTCGAGCCGACGCGGGATGCCAGCCATGGCGATCTCGCGACCAACGCCGCGATGGTGCTGGCCAAGGAGGCCGGTACCAACCCGCGCGCGCTGGCCGCGCTGCTGGTCGAGGAACTCGTCAAGGACGGCGAGATCGTCAAGGCGGAGATCGCGGGGCCCGGCTTCATCAACCTGACGCTGCAGCCGGCCGTCTTCACCGCCATCCTCAGGGATGCGGTGGCGCGCGGGCTCGATTACGGGCGTGGCGCGGCCAAGCCCGAGCCGAAGATCAATGTCGAATATGTCTCGGCCAATCCGACCGGGCCGATGCATGTCGGCCATGGCCGCGGCGCGGTGTTCGGCGATTCGCTGGCCAACATCCTCGCCTTCGCCGGCCATGAGGTGACGCGGGAATACTACATCAACGATGCCGGCGCGCAGGTCGACGTGCTCGCCCGCTCGGCCTTCCTGCGCTACCGCGAGGCGCTCGGCGAGACGATCACGATTCCGGAAGGGCTCTATCCGGGCGATTATCTCGTCTCGGTCGGGGAGACCCTGGCGAGCGCCCATGGCAATGCGCTTCTCGCCATGCCCGAAGCGCAATGGCTGCCGCTGGTGCGCGGCGTGGCGATCGACGGCATGATGGCGATGATCCGCGACGACCTCGCCGCGCTCGGTGTCGTCCATGACGTGTTCTTTTCGGAGCGCTCGCTGCAGAGCGTCGCCGGCGGAGGCGATGCGGTCGCCGAGACGATCGCCGATCTGCGCGCGCGCGACCTGATCTATCAGGGCCGGCTGCCGCCGCCCAAGGGCCAGAAGGACGAGGATTGGGAGGATCGCGAGCAGGCGCTGTTCCGCGCCACCCAGTTCGGCGACGATGTCGACCGGCCGCTGCTGAAGTCGGATGGCAGCTACACCTATTTCGCTAACGACATCGCCTATCACCGCTCGAAGTTCACCCGCGGCTTTCCCCAGATGATCGATGTCTGGGGCGCCGACCATGGCGGCTACGTCAAGCGCATGCAGGCGGCGGTGAAGGCCGTCACGCATGAGAAGGGCTCGCTCGACGTCAAGCTGTGCCAGCTGGTCAAGCTGCTGCGCCATGGCGAGCCGGTGAAGATGTCGAAGCGCTCGGGCGATTTCGTCACGCTGCGCGAGGTGATCGACGAGGTCGGCCGCGATGCGGTGCGCTTCATGATGATCTTCCGCAAGAACGACGCGACGCTCGACTTCGACCTCGCCAAGGTGGTCGAGCAGTCGAAGGACAACCCGGTCTTCTATGTCCAGTATGCGCATGCGCGCTGCGCCTCGATCTTCCGGCAGGCGCGCGAGGCCTTTCCCGATCTCGATCTGTCACCCGCCGCTCTCGTCGGCGCCGACCTGGTGCGCCTCGACGACGAGGCGGAGGTGGGTATCGTCAAGTTGATCGCGGCCTATCCGCGAATCATCGAAGGCGCGGCGAGCGCCCATGAGCCACATCGCGTGGCCTTCTTCGTGCATGAGCTGGCCAGCGCTTTCCATTCTTTGTGGAACAAGGGCAAAGACTCGCCGCAATTACGGTTCGTTAATCAAACTGATCGAGAGTTGACTGTGGCGAGGTTGGCGTTTGTGCATGCGGTGCGCAGCGTCCTTGCTTCCGGTCTGGCAGTCGCGGGAGTTGCGGCGCCGGAAGAGATGCGCTGACGGCCCCCTGGCCCTCGGCGCGCACAAGGTCAGGTTGACCGCGTGGCGCATTGGGGGTTCCCATGGCAGCCATCGGCCTGCGCTGGAATGGATCATGCCATGAGTGAGCCAGCTAGAAACCGTTTCGCCCTCGATCTCGAAGATCTCGAGCGCCAGCTTCGCAGCGCCGGGCAGGCGCCCAGGGTCGGGCAGCCGGCCGACCCGCTGGCGGAGCTGACGCGCATCGTCGATCAGGGCGATCCGCTGAAAGACATCTTCGGCCATCGCGGCCAGGCGGCTGCGCCCCAGCTCGTGCCGGGTTCGCGGCCTGCGCAGGTCCAGCCCCGGCCCGAAATCGGCCGCCAGGAGGCGGATCGTCCCGAGATCTCGCGTCACGAGCCGTCCTTCGACGCCGTGCAGCAGTTCCAGGCGGTCGCGGAGCAGTCGCCGCCGCCCGCCGAACTCCGCGGTGCGCTCGACGAGTTCGAGGCCCTGCTGCGTCGCAGCGATGCCGGACGTCCCGCGCCCGCCGCGGTCGCCCCGCTGCGGGCCGAGCCGCGCTTCGACGAGTCCGACGAGAGCTTCGCGCGGCCTGCGCCGCAGAGCTATCAGCGCGCCGCCGTCGCGCCCGATCTCGCCCCGGCTCCGCGGGACCTGGACGAGGAGCGCGGTTATCCGGCGCCCTACGACCAGCAGATGCCCGGCGAGGTCCCGTCCTTCCAGTCGGTTCTGCCTGTCCATGACGATGGGCCGGTCGATGACGACATGCCGGATCTGGAGCCGCGCCGGTCCCGCAAGGGGCTCTATGCCGCCGCCGCGATCCTGGTGGTCGGTGTGGTCGGCGTCGGCGCCGTGATGTCGCTGCGCAGTCCGACGAAGAGCACGGACGGGCTGCCCCCGACCATCACGGCCGCCGCCGGGCCGACCAAGGTCGAGCCGGTCAATCCCGGCGGGGCTGAAATTCCCAACCAGAACAAGCAGATCTACGAGCGTCCGGGCGAGACGGCACCTGCGCAGACGAAGGTCGTCAGCCGCGAGGAACAGCCGGTCGACGTGCAGCAGGCGGCCCGCTCTCTGCCGACCCGCGTCGTGCTGCCCGGCCCGGGTACGGGCACGGCGACGACGCCGGCCGCCACCCCGGTCGCGCCGGCCCAGGCTCCGGGCGCTGCCGCCTCCATCGTGACACCGTCCGAGCCTCTGCTCACTCCGGTGCCGCCGGTTCCGGGGCTGGGCGAGCCGCGTCGCGTGCGGACGGTCTCGATCCGTCCCGATGGCACGCCCGCGCCGCCGGCCAATGGCGTGTCCGGTTACACCAACGGCGCCGTGCCGCTGTCTACCGGTTCGGCTCCGCCGGCCCGCCCGGCGGCGATCGCCCCGGCCAACCCGACCACCGCGGCGGTGCCGCCGCGCCCTGCCGCGACGCCTGCCGCAGCGCCTGCCGCCGAAGCCGCCAAGGTGCAGGAGCGCGCCGCAGCGCCCGCGACGACGCCGTCGGCGCCGCTGCGCATCGCCAATGTGGCTCCGGCTGCGCAGACGCCGGCCGCGCCGGCGCCCGCCACCGCCGCCATCCGCAGCGGAACCGGCGATTTCGTGGTCCAGCTCGGAGCGCCCGGCAGCGAATCGGAGGCGCGTGCGACCTTCGCGGCGCTGCAGCGCAAATATCCCGGCCAGCTCGGCGGTCAGTCGCCGATCGTGCGTCGGACCGAACTCGCCGGCGGCAAGACCGTGTTCCGCCTGCGCGTAGGCCCGTATTCGCGCGAGGACGCCACCTCGATGTGCACGGCGCTGCAGGCGGCGGGCGGGCAGTGCTTCATCGCCAAGAACTGAGCCTTCCGAAGGGGTCGCGGCCGACCGCCGCGACCTGATCTGTCAGACCTCCCGACCGGCGGCGCCCTCGCGCCGCCGGTTTTGCTTTGGCGTCCGGCGCAAGGCGTCCCCGTCGGCCGGTCGGTGGTCCGCCATCGGGTTTCGTGCGAAGAGGCGCGCAGCAGAGTCGCTGGAGGCGCTCCTTAAGGGGCGCGGCGACCGAAGACCGAAAGCCTATCTGGAGGACACCATGGATCGTCGCAACTTCGTCAAAACCGCCGCGACCGGCGCCGCCGGCAGCGCCCTGATTGCGGCGCCGGCGATCGCCCAGACGCAGCCCAAGATCAGCTGGCGGCTGACCTCGAGCTATCCCAAGAGCCTCGACACGCTGTTTGGGCTCTCGACCCAGGTCGCCAAGCGCGTCGCCGAGGCGACGGACGGCAACTTCCAGATCCAGGTTTTCGCGCCCGGCGAGATCGTGCCAGGCCTGCAGGCGCTCGATGCCGTGCAGAACGGCACGGTCGAATGCAGCCACACCCTGTCGAGCTTCTATATCGGCAAGGACCCGGCCTTCGCCTTCGAGACCTCGCTGCCCTTCGGCTTCAACACCCGCCAGCAGAACGCCTGGCTCTATGCGGGCGGCGGGCTCGAGCTCTGCCGCGCCTTCATGAAGAAGCAGGGGCTCTACACCATCCCCTCGGGCAACACCGGCGCGCAGATGGGCGGCTGGTTCCGCAAGGAGATCAAGTCGCTCGAGGATCTCAAGGGCCTGAAGATGCGCATCGCCGGGCTCGGCGGGCAGATCATGTCCAAGCTCGGCGTCGTGCCGCAGCAGATCGCCGGCGGCGACATCTATCCGGCGCTGGAGCGCGGTACGCTCGACGCGGTCGAGTTCTCCGGCCCGCTCGACGACGAGAAGCTCGGCTTCCAGAAGGTCGCGAAATACTACTACTACCCCGGCTTCTGGGAGGGGAACGCCAATGTCAGCTTCCTCGTCAATCTCGAGAAGTGGAACGCGCTGCCCGCGTCCTACAAGGCGATCGTCGAGGCGGCCTGCGCCGAGGCGAACGCGCTCTGCGTTGCCAAATACGACCACGGCAATCCCGATGCGCTGGTGCGTCTCGCCGGCACGGGGGCGGAGCTGCGGCCCTTCCCGCAGGAGGTGATGCTGGCGGCCTTCAAGGAGGCCTTTGCGATGTATGCCGAGCTGGCGGCCAAGAACGCCGAGTTCAAGACGTTCTACGACTCCTTCCTGCCCTACTGGAAGAAGGAGAACCTCTGGTTCCGCGTCGCCGAGCTGCCCTTCGACGCCTTCAACGCCCAGATGGCGCAGCAGATGCGCTGAGGCGTTTCGTCCGAACCTCAACCGTCATCCCGGGCGACCGCAGGTCGCCCGGGATCCATCCTGGGGCTCCGACGCCCTGTGATGGCTCCCGGGCCGCGCCGCTTCGCGGCCCGGCCAGGATGACGGCGGAGGGTTGACCGCGCCCGCGGCGCTTCCTACCCCAGCACCATGACCTCACGCGCCTTCATCGCCGGCTGCCTCGGCACGAGCCTCACTCCCGACGAGCGCGCCTTCTTCAGGGAGGCGCGGCCCTGGGGCTTCATCCTGTTCCGGCGCAACACGCAGGATCCGGCTCAGGTTGCTGCCCTGACGGCCGAAATGCGCGAGACGGTGGGTTGGCATGCGCCGATCCTGATCGACCAGGAGGGCGGGCGGGTGCAGCGCATGGCCCCGCCGCACTGGCCGAAATATCCGGCCGCACAGGCCTTTCTCGCGATCAACGACCCCGTGGCGCAGCGCGAGATCATCAGGCTCTCCGCCCGGCTGATGGCGCATGATCTGAAGGCCGTGGGCATCGATGTCGACTGCCTGCCCGTGCTCGACGTGCCGGTGTCCGGCAGCCATAACGTCATCGGCGACCGCGCCTATGCGCATGAGCCCGACCGTGTCGCCCAGCTCGGGCGCGCCGCGGCGGAGGGGCTGATGGCCGGCGGCGTGCTGCCGGTGATCAAGCACATGCCCGGCCATGGCCGCGCGCGGGCCGACAGCCATCACGACCTGCCGATCGTCGAGGCCTCGCTGGCGGAGCTGCGGGCGCATGATTTCCGGCCGTTCTGGCATCTCGCGGACATGCCGATGGCGATGACGGCGCATGTCGTCTTCACCGCGCTCGACCCGAAGAACCCGGCGACGGTGTCGCGCAAGGTCGTGCAGGAGATCATGCGCGGCGAGCTGCGCTATGACGGGCTGATCATGACCGACGACATCTCGATGAAGGCGCTCTCGGGCGGTTTCGCGCAGAAGGCGCGCGCCGCGATCCGGGCCGGGGTCGATGTCGTGCTGCATTGCCACGGCATCATGGAGGAGATGGTCGCCATCGCCGGGGCCGTGCCGGCGATGAAGGGCGACCGAGCCCGCCGCGCCGCGATGGCGCTGGCCCGCATCCGGCACGAACCCGAGCCGCTCGATGTCGAGGCCGCCCGCACGCAGGTCGCGAGCGCGCTTGCCTTGAGCGCGTGAACCGTCGAACTTGCCGCGATCACGCGTCCTTCGCGTGAGCGAGAGGGGGCGGCCGGCCATGGCGGCGCAACTGCCATTCGAGGATGACGGCGCGCGGCGCGAGGACGAGCCGGCGCTGCTCGTCGACGTTGACGGCTATGAGGGCCCGCTCGACCTTTTGCTCGATCTGGCCCGGCGGCAGAAGGTCGATCTGCACCGTATCTCGATCCTGGCGCTGGCCGAGCAATATCTCGTCTTCGTCGAGCAGGCGCGGGCGCTGCGGCTTGAACTCGCGGCCGATTATCTGGTGATGGCGGCGTGGCTGGCCTATCTCAAGTCGCGGCTGCTGCTGCCCGAGCCGCCCAAGGGCGAGGAGCCGAGCGCGGCCGATCTCGCGACCTCGCTGGCGCTGCGGCTGCGCCGGCTCGAGGCGATCCGCGCCGCCGCCCGCAGGCTCGCCTCGCGCGAACGGCTGGGGCAGGACGTGTTCGCGCGCGGCGCGCCCGAGGCGGTCGTCGCCGGCGCCCGGCCGGTCTGGGAGGCGGAGCTCTACGATCTGCTCTCGGCCTATGCCCAGCAACGGATGAAGCGCGTGCAGGGCCATATCTCGGTCGGCCAGCGTGTCGTCTGGTCGCTGGTCGAGGCGCGCGAGGCGCTGCAGCGGCTGGTCGGCGAGGCCGGCGACTGGACGCAGATCGACCCCTATCTCGCGCGCTACATGGCCTCGCACGGGCTACCCGCCCGCGAAATGGCGGCGACGGTGCGGGCATCCGCGCTCTCGGCCATGCTCGAGATGGTCAAGGAGGGCGTGCTCGATCTGCGCCAGGACGATGCCTTCGCGCCGCTTTATCTGCGCCGCCGCTCGGCCCGCCCGCCGGTGCTGCCGTTGGCGAGCGGGGATGCGTCATGACGGACGCGACGACGCAGCCGGCCCAGGCCGAGATCGAGGACGGCCTTGAAGCCTTCGCGCAGGCGATGCGCGTGGTCGAGGCGCTGCTGTTTGCCTCCGCCCAGCCGCTGCCGGCCGAGGAACTGGCGCGCTGCGTGCCGGCCGGCATCGATATCGGGCAGGTCCTGGCGCGGCTGACGGCGCTCTACGAGCCGCGCGGGGTCAACCTGCGCGCGGTCGCCGGGGCTTACGCCTTCCGCACCGCGCCCGATCTCGGCTACCTGCTGGCGGCGGAGGCCGAGCCCCCGCGCAAATTGTCGCGGGCGGCGCTCGAGGTGCTGGCGATCATCGCCTATCACCAGCCGGTGACGCGGGCCGAGATCGAGGAGATCCGCGGCGTCGCCACCGCCAAGGGCACGCTCGACATCCTGATCGAGGCGGGCTGGGTGCGCTTACGCGGCCGGCGGCGGTCGCCGGGGCGGCCCGTCACCTTCGGCACGACGCCGGGATTCCTCGATCATTTCGGGCTCGGGCGCATCGACGACCTGCCGGGGCTGGAGGAACTCAAGGGCTCGGGCTTCATCGAGGGGCGGCTGACGCGCGACCTCGCCATGCCGGTTCCCGACGACGATCCAGACCTGCGCGCCGACGAGGATCCGCTCGGCGACCTGTTCACGCCGCTTGACGAGAACGGCTGAGCGCCGCACAGGGCGGGCATCTTTCGGCACCAGCCTTCCCCGTCATCCTGGACAAGCGGCGAAAGCCGCGCCGTCCGGGATCCATCATCGGGCTCCGTCGCGCCCTTCGATGGATCCCGGGACGACCTCCGGTCGCCCCAGGATGACGAAGCAGGCCGTTGCAAACTGGAGCATCCGTTGGTCGCCAACGAAACCAAATCGCGCTGGCTGAGCTGGGGGCGCCGGGGCACGGCGGGCGCCGCGATTCCGATGGCGCTGGGCTTCGACGGCGTGACCCAGCGCTTCGGCGATGTCACTGCGCTCAAGAACGTCTCGCTGTCGGTCGAGCCCGGCGAGATCGTCGCGCTGCTCGGCCAGTCGGGCTGCGGCAAGACGACCCTTTTACGGCTGGCGGCGGGCGTCGAGAGGCCGAGCGCGGGCCGCGTCCTGCTGGAGGGCCGCGACGTGTCCTCGCGCGACAGCTTCGTCGAGCCCGAGCGGCGCGGCGTCGGGCTGGTGTTCCAGGATTATGCGCTGTTTCCGCATCTCTCGGTGCGCGAGAATGTCCGCTTCGGGCTCTCCCGCCGCGGCCAGAGCGAAGCCTCCGCCGATGCCACCGCGCTGCGCGCCATCGCCCGCGTCGGCCTGGCCGATCTCGCCGAATCCTATCCGCATATGCTCTCGGGCGGCGAGCAGCAGCGCGTCGCGCTGGCGCGCGCCGTGGCGCCGCGGCCCGGCGTGCTGCTGATGGACGAGCCGTTTTCCAATCTCGACCGGCGCCTGCGCGACGTGGTGCGCGACGAGACGGCGGCGCTCCTGCACGAGACCGGCGCCACCTCGATCATCGTGACGCACGATCCCGAGGATGCGATGCGCATCGCCGACCGGATCGTGCTGATGCGCTCGGGCGCGATCGTGCAGATCGGCACCGGCGAGGATCTCTACCGCCGGCCCGGCAGTCTCTTTGCCGCCCGATTCTTCTGCGACTTTACCGAGGTCGCCGGCCGCGTCCGGCGCGGGGCGGTCGATACGCCGTTCGGGCGGTTTCCGGCTCCGGGCCTGGCTGAGGGCAGCGAGGCGGTGGCCTGCATCCGGCCGCATGCGATCCGGATCGTGCCGAAGGGCTTCTGCCTGCCGGGGCGGGTGGTGACCCGGCGCTTCCTCGGCGAGGTCGATCACCTGCTGATCGCGGTCGACGGGTTCGAGCGGCTGCTCTCGGTGAGGGCGTCACTGGCGGGGACGATCAGCGAGGGCGACGATGTCGGCCTCGACATTCCCACCGACGAAGTTCTTGTGTTCCCCGCGGGGGACACATAGGTTCCGCCGCAACAGTTTGATCCGGGGTCGCAAGCCCCCGGCAACATTCAAATCGAGGGAGTTCGCCATGGGTGGCGTCAGCATCTGGCACTGGATCGTCGTCGGCGTCATCGTGATGCTGCTGTTCGGTCGCGGCAAGGTTTCCGAGTTGATGGGCGACGTCGCCAAGGGCATCAAGTCGTTCAAGAAGGGCATGGCCGAGGACGAGACCCCGCCGGCGCCCACAGCCGCGACCCCTGCCGATGCCAAGATCATCGACGCGCAGGCCACCCCTTCCGCGCCCGCGAAGGCCGAGACCAAGGCCTGAGGCCTAGCCTTCCCTTCGCGGGAGGCTGAGAGGACGAACTGTCGATGTTCGACATCGCCTGGAGCGAATTCATGCTGGTCGGGGCCGTCGCGCTCGTCGTGATCGGCCCCAAGGACCTGCCGAAGGCGATGCGGACCGTCGGCCAGGCGGTCGGCAAGATGCGTCGCATGGCCACCGAGTTTCAGGGCCAGTTCAACGACGCGATGCGCGAGGCCGAACTCCACGACCTGAAGAAACAGGTCGAGGATGTCGGTGGCTCGGTGTCGACGGCGATGAACAGCGAGAGCTGGAATTCCGATTTCAAACCGATCGAGATGCCGGCCTCGACCGGTCTCGACGATGCGGCGCTGAAGGAGGCCGAGGCCAAGCTCGCGGCCATTCCCGTGCCCGACCCGCTGCCGCCAGTCACGATCGCGCCGTCCGAGGTCGCGGCCGCCGCCGAGCCAGCGCCCGAACCCAAGCCCAAGCGCGTCCGCAAGGCCGCGCCCGAGGCGGCCGAGGCCGAACCGGCGGCGCAGCCCGCGCCTGAGAAGACGCCGCGCAAGCGCAAGACCGCAGCCGCCGATTCCGGCGAAGGGAGCGCGGCATGACCATCGCCAACACCCGCGACGGCGAAGACGAGATCGAAGCCTCCCGCGCGCCGCTGATCGACCACCTGATCGAACTGCGCGCCCGGCTGATCAAGTCGCTGGTCGCCTTCCTGGTGATGTTCTTCATCTGCTTCGCCTTCGCGACGCAGATCTACAACGTGCTCGTTCAGCCCTATGTCTGGGCGGCCGGGCCGGGCGCCAATGTCCAACTGATCTACACCGCACCGCTGGAATATCTCTTTACCCAGATCAAGATCGCGGCCTTCGGGGCGGGCTTCTTCGCCTTCCCGGTGATCGCGACGCAGATCTACAAATTCGTCGCGCCGGGACTCTACAAGAACGAGCGCGCCGCGTTTGCGCCCTATCTCGCGGCGACGCCGATCTTCTTCGTCGCGGGGGCGGCGATGGTGTTCTTCTTCGCCATGCCGGTGCTGATGAAGTTCTCCATCGGCATGCAGCAGGCGGCCACTGACGGGCAGGCCGGCATCGCGCTGTTGCCCAAGGTCAGCGAATATCTCTCGCTGATCATGACGCTGATCTTCGCCTTCGGCATCTCCTTCCAGCTGCCGGTGATCCTGACGCTGCTCGGCCAGGCCGGGATCATCAACACCGTATTCCTGAAGGAAAAGCGCCGTTACGCGATCGTCTTCGTCTTCGTCGTCGCCGCGATCCTGACCCCGCCGGACGTGATTTCGCAGCTCATGCTCGCCGTGCCGATGCTGCTGCTCTACGAGCTGTCGATCTTTTCGGTCGGCTATGTCGAGCGCAAGCGCGCGGCCAAGCAGGCGGCTGACGATGCCGCGGATGCGGCGAGCGAGTAGTATTCGTCCTTCAGGGGACTTGGCGTCATGCTCGCCCTTGTGGCGAGCATCCACGTCTTAGTCATAGGGCTCGACGAGAGAAGACGTGGATGGTCGGGACAAGCCCGACCATGACGGAGAGGGCTGGTAGGGGCTCGTTCGTCACGATCCCTGTTCCCTCGCGCGCGATCCCGGTCTAGAGCATCGGCCTGTTCCCCTGACGGCATGGCCTGACGACGATGTACGACATCAAATGGATTCGCGAGAACGCCCCGGCGTTCGATACCGGGCTGAAGCGGCGGGGGCTTGAGCCGCTCTCGGCCTCGCTGCTGGCGCTCGACGACACGCGCCGCTCGGCCATTGCGAAGGCCCAGGCCTCGCAGGAGCGCCGCAACGCCCTCTCCAAGGAGATCGGCAAGGCGATGGGGGCGAAGGATGTTGCCCTCGCCGAGCAGCTCAAGGCCGAGGTCGCGGGCCTGAAGGAGCTGCAGCCGGCGCTGGAGTTCGAGGAGAAGGCCGCCAAGGAGGCGCTCGACGAGCAGCTCGCGGCGATCCCCAACATGCCCAAGGACGACGTGCCCGAGGGTGCCGACGAGCATGGCAATGTCGTCAAGTCGGTCCATGGCGAGGCGCCCGAGAAGACGGGCGGGCGGCTGTTTGGCCAGAATTACGCGCCCAAGGAGCATTTCGAGCTCGGCGAGGCGCTCGGCCAGATGGACTTCGAAACGGCGGCCAAGCTGTCGGGTTCGCGCTTCGTCGTGCTGGAGCGCCAGATCGCGCGCTTAAGCCGCGCGATCGGGCAGTTCATGCTGGACGTCCACACCGAGGAGCATGGCTACACGGAGGTGATGCCGCCGCTGCTGGTGCGCGATGAGGCGATGTTCGGGACGGCGCAGCTGCCGAAGTTCTTCGAAGACCAGTTCGCGACTTTTGCCGGGCCGATTGATACAAGACTGGAAACCGAAACGTGGAACCAAGCTCGGCAGGAAACGATTGAAATCGTCGAGAAATTCGGCATTGAGCGCGCCAAGAATCTTCAATACCAAGATGCCGGCCTCGATTTTAGCAAAGAGCGTCACTGGCTCATCCCGACCGCCGAAGTCCCGCTGACCAATCTCGTGCGCGAGTCGATCCTCTCCGAGGAGGAGCTGCCGCGTCGCTATACCGCACTGACGCCCTGCTTCCGGGCCGAGGCCGGCTCGGCCGGGCGCGATACGCGCGGCATGCTGCGCCAGCACCAGTTCGAGAAGGTCGAGCTGGTTTCGATCACCACGCCCGAGAAGTCGGCGGAGGAGCATGAGCGCATGCTGGCCTGCGCCGAGGCCGTGCTGAAAAAGCTCGACCTGCATCATCGCGTGATGACCTTGTGCACCGGCGACATGGGCTTCGCCTCGCAGAAGACCTACGACATCGAGGTCTGGCTGCCCGGCCAGAAGACCTATCGCGAGATCTCGTCCTGCTCCGTCTGCGGCGATTTCCAGGCGCGGCGGATGAACGCCCGCTACAAGACCAAGGACGGCAAGGGCCCGTTCTTCGTCCACACGCTGAACGGCTCGGGCACGGCGGTCGGCCGGGCGCTGATCGCGGTGATGGAGAACTACCAGAACGCCGACGGCTCGATCACGGTGCCCGACGTGCTGGTGCCCTATATGCGCGGCGTGACGAAGATCGAGAAGGCGTGAGCCGCTGTCGTACCAGCGTCATGCTCGGGCTCGACCCGAGCATCTCCTGCAGGAGATTCTCGGGTCTGCGCTTCGCTTCGCCCGAGAATGACGCCGCCTGCCGGGAACCCTCCTCGTCGATGAAAGACCTCTGACCATGCGCATTCTCGTGACCAATGACGACGGCATCCACGCCGAGGGCCTCGCGGTGATGGAGCGCATCGCGGCGCAGCTCTCCGACGATGTCTGGGTCGTCGCGCCGGAGACCGACCAGTCGGGCGTGGCGCATTCGCTGTCGCTGTCGAACCCGCTGCGGCTGCGGCAGATCGGCGAAAAGCGCTTCGCCGTGACGGGTACGCCGACCGATTGCGTGATCATGGCGGTGCGCTCGATCATGATCGACAACCGGCCGGACATCGTCCTGTCAGGCGTCAACCGCGGCCAGAACGTTGCCGAGGATGTGACCTATTCCGGCACCATCGCCGCCGCGATGGAGGGCACGCTGCTCGGCATCCCCTCGATCGCAGTCAGCCAGGGCTATGGGCCCGGCGGGCGCGAGAACATCCACTGGGACTGCGCGGAACACCATGCGCCCGGCATCATCCGCCGGATTCTCGAGGAGGGTATCCCCAAGGAGATCCTGTTCAACCTGAACTTCCCCAATGTCGCGCCGTCGGACGTCGCCGGCATCGCGGTGACGGTCCAGGGCCGGCGCGACCAGGAGCTGATGCAGCTCCAGCCGCGCCAGGACGGGCGCGGCAACCCGTATTTCTGGATCGCCTTTGCCCGCGGCAAGAGCGAGCCGGCCAACGGCACCGATCTGCGCGCGCTGGCGGAGAAGAAGATCTCGATCACGCCGCTCGAACTCGACCTGACGCATGAGCCGACGCTGACGCGCTTTGCGCGGGTGTTTGCTTGAGCGACGCTTCTCTCACCTGCGCCATCATCCTGGCCGGAGCGAAGCGCAGCGCCGGGATCCATCGTAGAGCCCTGCGCCCGACAATGGATCCCGGTCGACCTCCGGTCGCCCAGGATGACGACGTGGTTGTCATGTCGGTCGGCGCGGACTGAACCATGACCGACGGCGAGGGCGACGCCATGAGCGAGGAGTTGCCGGCGAGCGAGGGCGAGCGGACCGTCGCCTTCCTGTTGTCGCTGCGGGCGCAAGGGGTGCGCGACCTCGCCGTGCTGCGCGCCATGGAGAAGGTCGCGCGCGAGCGATTCGCGCCGTCGCGCTTCGCCGATCTCGCTCGGCAGGACGTGTCCGTGCCGCTGCCCTGCGGCCAGACGATGACGGCGCCGCATACGGTCGCCGCGCTGCTCACCGCGCTCGACCTGCAGGCCGGCGCACGCGTGCTCGAGGTCGGCACCGGCTCGGGCTATGTCACGGCGCTGCTGGCGGCGATGGGCGGGGCGGTGGTCTCGCTCGAGCGCTACCGCACGCTGGCGCTGGCGGCCCATGAGCGCGTCGCCGGCAGCGGCCATGGCGCGTCCGTCGAACTGCGCCATGCCGACGGCTTCCAGGCCGATAGGACGCTGGGCCGGTTCGACCGCATCCTGGTCAATGGCGTCACCCATGCGATCCCCGAGGCGCTGCTGCTGCGGCTGGCGCCCGGCGGGCGGCTGGTCGGGGCGCTGCGGGTCGAGGGCGCGGCGCGGCGCGTGGTGGTGACGCGGCTGGCCGATGGCGGCTTCGACCATGTGCCGGGCCCCGCCGTGCGCCTGCCGCCGCTGATCCCGGGGCTGGCGCGGGCGCTCTAGGCCCCGCCGTTCCGGCATCCGGCCTCCAGCCGGCGCCGGTTCCGCGGCGGGCGCGGCCGATCTGCGAAAAAGCAAACGCGACGGGGCGGTGCGAAACGCTTTCGTAACCTGAACACGGCTTTAATGCTGGCCATCGAGTTGCGTCGTTTGCGAGTGCCAGTTCCATGCGTAGCCCAGCCGGATCGGTCAAATTCAGTGTCGTTCTGCGCGCTTCGACGGCGTGCCTGCTCGCCCTGGGTGTCAGCGCCTGCTCGTCGGAAACGATGCGCTTCACCGACACGCCCTTCGCCAGCCCCTTCAAGACCGCCGAAGCTGCAGCGCCAGGACGCGATCCGGCCACGACAGGCTCGATCGGTCGCTCGGCCAGCACGGCCGTCTACGCGGCGCCCGCGCCGGCGATGACGGCAGTGCGCTCCCAGCCCTTGCCGCCGCCGCAATCGGCCGTCGCCCTGCGAAGCGCCGCGCCGCAGCCGATGGCCGGCAATGCTTCGGGCTGGTCGGCTCAGGGCGGCACGCCGATCGTCGTCGCCCAGGGCGAGACGCTCGACATGATCTCGTCGCGCTACGGCGTGCCGCGCGCGGCGCTGATCTCGGCCAATGGCCTGTCCAGCCCCACGATCGCGCCGGGCTCGCGCCTGACGATCCCCGTCTACAACGCGGCGGGCGCGACGCCTGCAGCCGCGCCGGCTCCGCGCCAGCAGTTCGCCCAGGCCCCGGCCGAGGTTCGCGCCGATATGCCGCGCTCGGATGCCTCGCGCTTCGTTACCGGCCCGGCGCCTGCCGCTTCGCTCGCGCCGGTTCGTCCCGCTGCGCCGGTCCAGGCCAGCCGGACGTCGGTGCAGGCCGCCGCCGACACCAAGGCCAGTGCTGCCCAGGCCAAGGCGGCGGCTGCCGCCGAAGCCAAGGCGAAAGCCGAGGCCGATGCGCTGGCGATGCGCGAATCGCGGGCTCGTTTTGCCGCCGAGGCGAAGGCCAAGGCCGCCGCGAAGGCGTCCACGCCGGTTGCAGCCACTCCCGTGGCCAAGCCGGCCGTCGCCGCCGTCGCTCCCAAGCCTGTCGCCGCCACCAGGCCCGCCAGCGCTGAGGTGAAGCCCGCTCGCCCGGTCGAGGCCGCCAAGCCGGTCGTCGTCGCCAGTGCTCCCGCCGCCGAGCCCAAGGCCAGCGCCGTGCCGAAATCCGCGCCGGAGCCTGCCACCACCGCAAGCCTGCCGAAGGCCGAAGAGTCCAGCGAGAAAGCCGATTTCCGCTGGCCCGCGCGCGGCCGCGTCATCGCCGGCTTCAGCGGCCGGGGCGGCAATGAAGGCATCAACATCGCCGTGCCGGAAGGCACGCCGGTCAAGGCGGCCGAGGGCGGCACCGTGGCCTATGCCGGCAATGAGCTGAAGGGCTACGGCAACCTCGTCCTGATCCGCCATCCCAACGGCTACGTCTCGGCCTATGCCCATAATGGCGAGATCAAGGTGAAGCGCGGCGAGACGGTGAAGCGCGGACAGGTCGTCGCGAGTTCAGGCCAGACCGGCAACGTCTCCTCGCCGCAGCTGCATTTCGAGCTGCGCAAGGGCTCCGCGCCGGTCGATCCGACGCCCTATCTCAACAACTGAGTTCAGCTTCGACCGGTCTCCGCGAGACCCCACCGGTCGGAACACAGCGGGGCGGCCCCAGGAATGGCCGCCCCGCTCTTTTTTTGCCTGATGACCGTCATGGTCGGGCTTGACCCGACGATCTCGTTATCGAGCCTTTTCTGCCTGAGATTCTCGGGTCTTCGCTGCGCTTCGCCCGAGAATGACGGGGTCCCGGCTCATCCCTCCAGCTTCGTCCCCAGCCGTCCCGCGAGGTCCTGGATGTACTGCCAGGCGGTGCGGCCCGAGCGGGAGCCGCGCGTCGTCGCCCATTCGAGCGCCTCGTGGCGCAGGGTCTGCGCATCGATCGTCAGCCCGAAATGGCCGGCATAGCCCTCGATCATCGCGAGATACTCGTCCTGGCTGCATTTGTGGAAGCCGAGCCAGAGGCCGAACCGGTCCGAGAGCGAGACCTTCTCCTCGATCGCCTCGCCCGGATTGATTGCGGTGGCGCGTTCATTGTCCATCATGTCGCGCGGCATCAGATGGCGGCGGTTCGAGGTCGCGTAGAACACGACATTGCCGGGCCGCCCCTCGACGCCGCCATCGAGCGCGGCCTTCAGCGATTTGTAGGAGGTGTCGTCGCCGTCGAAGGAGAGATCGTCGCAGAAGACGATCGCGCGGTGCGCGTCCGGACGCAGCAGGCCCATCAGCACGGGCAGGCTCTCGATGTCCTCGCGGTGGATTTCGATGAGCTTGAGGGGCAGGGCCTGGCCGGCGAGGCGCGTGTTGGTGTCGGCATGGACCGACTTGACCAGCGACGATTTGCCCATGCCGCGGGCGCCCCAGAGCAAGACGTTGTTGGCCGGCAGGCCGCGCGCGAAGCGCTCGGTGTTCTCCGCCAGCGTGTCGCGGACGCGGTCGACGCCGCGCAGCAGCGACAGCGCCACGCGGTTGACGCGGGCGACGGGCGAGAGTTCGCTGCCGGCCGGATGCCAGACGAAGGCGTCGGCGAGCGTCAGGTCGGCGGGCCTGCGCGCGGGCGGCGCGATCCGCTCGAGCGCATCGGCGATGCGCAGCAGGGCGGTCAGCGTCGCATCGGTGTCGGTCTTGAAGGGGACGGTCATTGCGGGCCTTCGGGCGGGTCTCGACAACGGCCGTACCCGGCGGTACGGCGCTCCAGAGGGTAAACGGCCTGTCGCGCCAAAGCGCAAGCCCATTGCGCGAACAGCGCCAAGCCCATAGGTGATGAGCGCTGCCGGCGAGCCAGGCGCGTCCGATTGATTTAACGGCGTCTCTGGCTATAGTCCGCGCGTTTTTAGAGGCCTGTGACGATTTCTGCCGCGCCCTGCGGCCGGGGGCGTGCTGCGCCGCCGCGATGAAGGAGCCCTTTCGTGATCACCCCCGCTTTCGCCCAGGCTGCCGGCGCCGGTGGCTCCACCGACATGCTGATGTCGCTGGTGCCCTTCGTGCTGATCTTCGTGATCATGTGGTTCCTGATCATCCGTCCCCAGCAGAAGCGGGTGAAGGCGCATCAGGAGATGATCAAGAACGTGCGGCGCGGCGATACGGTCGTGACCTCCGGCGGTATCATCGCCAAGGTGACCAAGGTGACCGACGATGCCGAACTCGAGGCGGAAATCGCCGACGGTGTCAGGGTCAAGCTCGTCAAGGGCATGATCACCGACGTTCGCGCCAAGGGCGAGCCGGTCAAGAGCTGAACAAGGCCCCGCCGGGCTGACGATGCCGGCCCCTGAACGGGCCGGCGCGCGACAACAAGGCTTTAGACGCAGATGCTCCGTTTCCAGACCCGCAAGGTCATCGTCGTCCTGCTCGTGCTGCTCTTCGGCTGCGGTTTCGCGCTGCCGAACCTGTTTTCGCCCGAGACCCGCAAGGCGATCGAGCAGGGCGCGCCGTCCTGGATTCCGCGCATCCTGCTGCCGATCCATGCCGTCGTTCTCGGCCTCGATTTGCAGGGCGGCTCGCATGTGCTGCTCGAGATCGACCGCGCCGATCTGGTGCGCAGCCAGGTGACGCAGCTGCGCGACGACGTGCGGCGCATCCTGCGCGAGGAGCGTGTCGCTTTCTCGGGCGGCATCGGCATGACCGGGCGCGGCGTGAGCGTGCGCGTTCCCGAGGCCGCCGACCGGGCCAAGCTTCTGCCGAAGCTGCGCGAACTCGCGCAGCCGATCGGCACGCTCGGCGCCTTCGGGCCGTCGGGCAACCAGACTATCGACATCGCCGAACAGCCCGATGGGCTGATCCAGCTGTCGGTCACGGAGGCCGGCGCCAATGAGCGCGTGCGCCGTGCCGTCGAGCAGGCGATGGAGGTGCTGCGCCGCCGCGTCGATGCGCTCGGGACGACCGAGCCCAACATCCAGCGCCAGGGCCTCGACCGCATCCTCGTCCAGGTGCCGGGCCTGCAGGACCCGCAGCGGCTGAAGGATATTCTCGGCCAGACCGCCAAGCTGCAGTTCCGCATGGTCGCCGACAGCCAGGGTGGCGATGTCGACATGCTGCCCTCGCAGGATGCCGGCGGCTCGCTGGTGCCGGTCGAGCGCCGTGTCATCGTCGAGGGTGAGGATCTGATCGACGCGCAGCCCGCCTTCGATTCGCGGACCTCGCAGCCGATCGTGAATTTCCGCTTCAACATCCGCGGCGCCCAGCGCTTCGGCCAGGCGACGACCGAGAATCTCGGCCGGGCGCTCGCCATCGTGCTCGACAACAAGGTCATCTCGTCGCCGGTCATCCAGTCGCCGATCACCGGCGGCTCGGGCCAGATCTCCGGCAACTTCACCGTCGAATCGGTCAACAACCTCGCCATCCTGCTGCGCGCCGGCGCGCTGCCGGCGAAGATGACGATCGTCGAGGAGCGCACCGTCGGCCCAGGCCTGGGCGCCGATTCGATCCAGGCCGGCAAGATGGCGACGCTGATCGCCTGCGTGCTGGTGATCCTCTACATGATCGGCACCTATGGCGTGTTCGGCCTGATCGCCTCCATCGCCCTGCTCGTCCATGTCTGCCTGATCTTCGGGCTGATGTCGGTACTGGGCGCGACGATGACGCTGCCGGGCATCGCCGGCATCGTCCTGACGATCGGCACGGCGGTCGATTCCAACGTGCTGATCTATGAGCGCATGCGCGAGGAATCGCATCAGGGACGCTCGCTGGTCTCGGCGCTGGAGGCGGGTTTCCAGCGCGCCTTCGCCACGATCATCGATTCCAACGTCACCATGCTGATCGCGGCGCTGGCGCTGTTTGCGCTGGGGTCGGGCCCGGTGCGCGGCTTCGCCGTCGTGTTCATTCTCGGCATCCTGACCACCGTCATCACGGCGGTGACGCTGACGCGGATGCTGATCGCGCTGTGGTATCGCTGGGCCCGCCCCAAGGCCCTGCCTTTCTGACGCAAGCCCACTGTTCAAGGAGATCAGCGCATGCGTCTGCTTCGCATCGTTCCCGATGGTACGACTTTCAAATTCGTCCGCTTCCGGCGTTTCAGCTACCCGTTCTCGGCTGCCTATTCGCTGCTGGTGCTCTTCCTGTTCCTGACGGTCGGGCTGAATTTCGGCATCGATTTCCGCGGCGGTACGCTGATCGAGATGCAGTCCAAGGCGGGACGGCCGGATATCGCGCAGGTCCGGCAGAGCGCCAATGCGCTGGGCTTCGGCGAGGCCGAGGTCCAGGAATTCGGCGCGGCCGGCGAAATCTCGATGCGCTTTGCCCTGCAGCCGGGCGGCGAGGTGGCGCAGCAGCAGGTCGTGGTCAAGGCGCGCGACGCCTTCTCGGCGGCTTATGATTTCCGCCGGGTCGAGACGGTCGGTCCGCGCGTCTCCGGCGAGCTGGTCCAGGCCGGCACGCTCGGCGTCGTGCTCGCGATCATGGGCGTGCTGATCTATCTCTGGTTCCGCTTCGAGATGCAGCTCGCGATCGGGGCGATCCTGGGCACGCTGCACGACATCGTGCTGACGCTGGGCTTCTTCCTGATCACGCAGCTCGAGTTCAACCTGACCTCGATCGCGGCGATCCTGACCATCGTCGGTTATTCGCTGAACGAGACCGTGGTGGTGTTCGACCGCACGCGCGAATTGCTGCGACGCTACAAGACGATGTCGATTCCCGACCTGCTCGACCTTTCGGTGAACTCGACGCTGTCGCGCACGGCGATCACCTCGACCACGACGGTTCTGGCGCTGGTCGCGCTGGTGATCTTCGGCGGCACGGCGATCGAGGGCTTTGCGCTGGTGATGCTGTTTGGCGTCGTCGTCTGCACCTATTCGGCCATGTTCATCTCGACGCCGGTCCTGCTCTATCTCGACGTCCGGTCGGGTTTCAGCCGCTCCGAGGGCGCCGACGACAAGCTGCCCGCCGGGGCCAAGGCCAAGAACTGAGCGACGCGGGCGATCCCGGCATGCCCCGCTTCGACGGTTTCGTTCCCGGCCGCCACCCACTCGACGCCTTCGGCGCCGGCGGCTTCCGCTTCGCCGGCATGGGCCATGTCGGCTCGATCCTGGCGACGCCGGCGGGAATCGCGATCTGGCCGGTGACCTGTTTTGCCGATGTCACCGCACAGAGCTTGCAGCGGGTGCTGGACGAAGCCGACACGATCGATTTCCTGCTGATCGGCACCGGCGCCGACATCGCCTTCATTCCCCACGCCTGGCGCGCCCTGCTCAAGGAGCGCGGCATCACGGTCGAGGGCATGGCGACCGGCGCCGCGGCGCGAACCTACAATGTGCTCGTCGGCGAGGATCGCCGCGTCGCCGCCGCGCTGATCGCGGTGGATTAGGGCGGCCTGCGCCGCTGCGCGGCCTTTGCGGGTGAGGCTGCGCCCGACGTCGCGTGGTCCGGCCCCATTCGCGTCGGCCAAATCGCGTCCCCCATGTCCGAGGGGCGTAGCCAGCGACCCGCGCCTCGTCCTACACTGCCGCATACGTGGCCGGGGGCAGGCACCGGATCGAGGCCAGATGATGCCGCAGGCAACCGAGACCGACCGTCGCAGCGAGACCACGCCATCGGCGCTGCCGCAGGCCTATGCGCACTGCGCCAGCGTGGTGCGCGAGCAGGATCACGACCGCTACATCGCCTGCCTCTACGCGCCTGAATCGCAGCGCCCGGCCTTGATGGCACTCTATGCCTTCAGCCTCGAGATTGCCCGCATCCGCGCGCTGGTCAGCGAACCGCTGCCCGGCGAGGTGCGGATGCAATGGTGGCGCGATCTGCTCGAGGGGCAGAGTGCCGGCGAAGTGCAGGCCCATCCGGTCGCGGCCGCGCTGCTCGACACCATCGCCCGCTATCGCCTGCCGATCGCGCCGCTGACCGGGCTGATCGAGGCGCGCATCTTCGATCTCTATGACGACCCGATGCCGTCGCTGCGCGATCTCGAGGGCTATGCCGGCGAGACCGCGAGCGCGCTGATCCGGCTGGCCTCGATCATCCTCGCCAATGGCCGCGATCCCGGCGGCGCGGCGGCGGCGGGCTATGCCGGTGTCGCCTATGCGCTGACCGGGCTGATGCGCGCCTTCCCCTGGCATGCCGCCGAGGGGCAGGTCTATCTGCCCGGCGACGTCCTCGCCCGCAACGGCGTCACCCGCGACGACATCGTGCGCGGGCGCGGCGGGCCCGGGGTGCTTTATTCGCTGAAGGAGATGCGCGCGATCGCGCGCGGGCATCTGGGGAAGCTGCGCGAGTTGCGGGCGACGATCCCGCCCGCGGTGATGCCGGCTTTCCTGCCTGTGGCGCTGGTCGAACCCTATCTCAAGCGCATGGAGCGCTCGGGCTACGATCCCTACCGCACGATCATCACCATGCCGGCCTGGCAGCGGCAATGGGCGATCTGGCGGGCTGCGAAGGCGGCTGGCTGAGCGACCGCGCTACTCCGCCGCCTGCGCCTGCTCGCCGCCCGCCCAGGCCTCCATCTCCACCTTCGCGCGCGCGGTGAGCGCGTGCTTGCGCGCGACGCTCTTGGCCGGGCCTTTCAGCTTCTTGCCGTCGGGGCCATGCGTCGCCTGGCCCTCGATATGGGGAAACAGCCCGAAATTGATGTTCATCGGCTGGAAGGAGCGCGGGCCTTCGTCGATGGTGACGATGTGGCCGCCGGTGATGTGGTTGACCAGCGCGCCCAGCGCCGTCGTTGCCGGCGGCAGGTCGAGCGCCTGGCCGAGCCGCTCGGCCGCCGCCATGCGGCCCGCCAGCAGGCCGATCGCGGCGCTCTCGACATAGCCCTCGCAGCCGGTGATCTGCCCGGCGAAGCGCAGGCGCGGGTCGGCTTTCAGGCGCAGCCGCTCGTCCAGCAGCTTCGGCGAGTTGAGATAGGTGTTGCGGTGGATGCCGCCGAGCCGCGCGAACTCGGCGTTCTGCAGGCCCGGGATCATCCGGAAGATCGCGGCCTGCTCGCCATATTTCAGCTTGGTCTGGAAGCCCGTCATGTTGAACAGGGTGCCGAGCGCATTGTCCTGGCGTAGCTGCACCACCGCATAGGCCTTGACCGTCGGGTTGTGCTTATTGGTCAGGCCGACCGGCTTCATCGGGCCCCAGCGCAGGGTCTCGCGGCCGCGCTGCGCCATGACCTCGATCGGCAGGCAGCCGTCGAAATAGGGCGTGCCCTCCCACTCCTTGAACTCGGTCGTCTCGGCGGCCAGCAGCGCGTCGATGAAGGCCTCGTACTGGTCGCGGTCGAGCGGGCAGTTGATGTAGTCGGCTCCCGTGCCGCCCGGACCGGCCTTGTCATAGCGCGACTGGAACCAGGCCTGGTCCATGTCGACCGAGTCGAAATGCACGATCGGCGCGATGGCGTCGAAGAACGCCAGCGCGTCCTCCCCGGTCAGCGACTGGAGGCCGGCGGCGAGCGCGGGCGAGGTCAGGGGGCCGGTGGCGATGATGACGCTGTCCCACGCGGCCGGCGGGAGGCCCGCGATCTCGGCGCGGTCGATCGTCACCAGCGGATGGGCCTCGAGCGCGGCGGTGACGCCTTGGGAGAAGCCGTCGCGGTCGACCGCCAGCGCGCCGCCGGCCGGGACCTGATGGGCATCGCCGGTCGCCATGATCAGCGAATCGAGCCGGCGCATTTCCCAATGCAGCTGGCCGACCGCGTTCGAGAGCGAATCGTCGGAGCGGAAGGAGTTGGAGCAGACCAGCTCCGCCAGCCCTTCCGTCTTGTGCGCCTCGGTGCCGCGGACGGGCCGCATCTCGTGGAGGATGACGGGGACGCCAGCCTGCGCGATCTGCCAGGAGGCTTCGGAGCCGGCGAGACCGCCGCCGATGATGTGAACGGGTTCCATCGCCTCGATGTGTCGCCCGCCGCCGCCGACGTCAAGGGAAGCCCGGCCCGAAATGCAAAATGCCCGCCTTGCGGCGGGCATTCGCTCTTCAACCGGACGTCGCGAGGGAGGGTCGCTTCGTCCAGGAGATACCAGGCGTGACCGGCGCCCCGGTTGCGGAGCGCCGAGCCTTCAGACGGCGGCGTGGGTGCGCGCGACGAAGGTGATTTCCGAGCGCGACAGGCCGAGATCATCGAGCTCGCGGTCGGTCAGGCGGGAGAGCTCGCGAACGGTCTCGCGATAGCGCAGGTAAGAGCGGATCTTGGCGGCGATCATGGTGACGAACATAACGGGGTCCTACTAGGTTTCCGGAGCGGGTCGGTGCCCACAGCGACGAATTCGTTGTGCAGTGCATATAAGTGAGCCAGTGCGGCGCAAACAGAGGCATCACGTCAGTTCCGTTATGCGATCAGCGCATGAACCATTCTCAATTGCTTCACTTTTGCCGCTTCGCCCGCGTCCAGCGGTTAACGGATCGGTAAGATTCGTCGCGTTTCTGCCCAATCGCTGATCAGGGGCCGTGGCTGCTCAGGAGCCAGGGCTCGATCTGCCGCCGGTTTGGGCAGGAGAGGCCCCTTAACGATGTTGCGCTGCATATAAGCGTCGATTCACCATTCTCGCCGCGAATCGGCGCGTTTCGGAGCGCAAACCGGGCCGGGCGGCGCGAATCCGGCGATTCGGCCGGCCGCCCGGCCTCCTTCTCAGTCGCAGGCCGCGAGATGGCGCGAGGCGGCGGTGACGCCGGCGAGCGAGAACGCGTAGCGCGTCTCGTTGCCGCGGCCGGAGCGGGCCTCCAGCTCCATGACGCGGCCGGCGCGCATCGCCGCCAGCAGCTCCGGCTCGCGCTCGACCCGGCGCAGCCAGGCATGGCTGCCCTGGGTGACCATGCGGAAGGTGTCGTCGCCGATGGTGACGGTGACCTCCGAGCCGGTGGCGAACTCATAGCCGGCCTGCAGGCTGGCTTCTGTGCGCTGCGGCGTCTCGCTCTCCTTGACGAAGAAATAGACCTCGCCATGGCGCAGCGTCTCGGGCGCGGCGCTGGTGGGGGTGGCGAGGATGTAGCAGCTGCGCGCCTCGCCCTGGCCGAAGGCGGCGGCGTTCCAGCTGCCATACTGGCCGAGCGGGGTGGCGGTGGCGGCTGCGGCCGGCAGAGGGCCAAGGCCGAGCGTGGCGGCGATGAGGGCGGCGCGGGTGGCGGATCTCGTCATCCTGTCTCCTTTCCTACGAAGCGGGCAGGGTGCGAGGGTAGCGGTTAACGAGGCGTGACCATGGCGGGCGGGTCTGGCTTGGCGCTCCCATGGGTGCCCAAGGGTCATTCCGGGGCGGGCCTGTCCGACCAGATGGCCTCACCCTCGATGCCGTCATCCCGGATAAGCCGCGTCAGCAGCGCCGATCCGGGATCCATCCCGGAGCCTCTCGGAACCAGCGTTCCGGAATGGATCCCGGGTCTCCGCGGAGTTTATCCTTGGGCCGATCTTAGATCGGACCCGAGGGCTGCGCCCGAGATGACGGCGAGGGGGAAGGGCACGGATCGGCCTCCTGAGCCGCCGCGCCGCTCACCCGCCGTCCTGCGCGATCTCGGCGGCGACGCGGGCATCGGCGCGGCGGCAGGCCTCGTCCGGGTCGAGCCCGGCCTGCCGGTTCTCGATGGCGTAGCGGAAGCGGCGGCGTTCCGTGTCGGGGGCAGCCTGCATGAAGGCGATGAAGCATGCTCCGTCGCTGCGCCGGCAGCTCCGCTGGCGCCGGCAGGTCCGGTTCGGGCAGAAGCTCCAGACCCGGACGAGATCGCCGCAGCGATGCAGCAGCAGCGGCCGCACCCTCTGGCAGCTCTCGAAATCGGTGACAGGCGGGATGTCGGCGAAGGCGCCGCGCCGTTGCGTCATGGCTCGTCTCCCTGCGGGGAGGGGGCGAGCGCCGGCCCCCGCCCGCTGTTGCAGCGTCGGTGATCGAACGGGGCTGGCGGAGCGCCGCGGGGCGCTTGGGTAGAGGTCCGCAACCGTTGAGCCAGGTCGCGGCGCGGCGGGATTGAGCCACCCGTCGCACGCCCCCCGGCGCTCCGCCTTCGGCGATTTTGGGCTCCGGGCCGCGCTTATTAGGTCGAAGGCCATCCTCTGCCGCGAGCCCTCGGGCGCCAGTTCCCCTCATCGGGTTGTCGCGCCGTCCGGCATGGGACGAAGGCGTGATGCGATGCGACCGTTCCAGCGAGCTCCTCGCACAGGGGCCGTAGTACCCCCAGGGCGGTGCCCCGAAGCCTCCCGGGAGTGGATCGTGACTCCACCCGCAGGCGCCGACCCGTCACCCAGCCACTGGCACACCTCCGGATGGCCGCCCCGTTTGGGTGATGGGCGAGGGGAGTATGGGGGATGCGGGGAGGGCGGGGATAAGTTTGTGCGGAGCCGCGACGCCCCTTCCTTCTCCCCTCGGGGGAGAAAGGAAGCGCGGACAGCGCGGGGAACCCTCTCCTGTAAGGAGAGGGCAGGGAGAGGTGTCGGCCGTTTTCCGCTGAGGGCGCGGCGATCCCGACGGCTGCGGTTGGGTTTGCGCTCCGCTGGTCCAGGGGCCGACACCTCTCCCCTGCCCCTCTCCTTACAGGAGAGGGGTTCCCCGCGCCTTTGTCGGTGAGGGCGGGAACCGCGACGCCAAATACCGCGGCGCCTCCGGACGAAGCGCGGGCAACGCGGGGAACCCTCTCCTGTAAGGAGAGGGCAGGGTGAGGTGTCGGCCCATTGACACCGTGGCCGTGTCCTCGCCGTCGCTGCGGTTGGGTTTGCGCCCCGCTGGTCCAGGGGCCGACACCTCACCCCTGCCCCTCTCCTTACAGGAGAGGGGTTCCCCGCGCCTTTGTCGGTCAGGGCGGGAACCGCGACGCCAAATACCGCGGCGCCTCCGGACGAGGCGCGGACAGCGCGGGGAACCCTCTCCTGTAAGGAGAGGGCAGGGAGAGGTGTCGGCCGTTTGACACCGTGGCCGTGACCTCACCGCGCCGTTGGGTTTGCGCTCCGCTGGTCCAGGGGCCAGCACCTCACCCCTGCCCCTCTCCTTACAGGAGAGGGGTTCCCCCGCGCGTGGTCGGGGAAGGGTGGCATCACTCCCTGAAAGTAGTCATCCCGGTCGGAGCCGTCGAAACGCCCGCTCGGCATGCAGCACTTCTTGAAATCTGTGCCCGGAGCCGCAGACGCAGAGGTCGTTGCGGCCGAGCTTTTCTTGGCACGTTCGACATCGCCATGGACGCCGCGTTTCACGCGGGTCTCTGCGCATTTGCTTCGAGCCTACGATATTGCGCTCGCAGGAAAATCGTCCCAAGTTCGGCCATCTAAGAGGCGACCCGTTTTCTTCTTATTAGCGCCGCCCCATTGCTTGAAATGAAATGCAACCTGTGCATCAAAACACTGATCACGAATGTTACGTATCCAAATCGGCTCAACCAGCCTTGAGTTAGGCCCGCTTTCACCGCCAGCAATTACCCAATTGATGCTCGTGAGATTGAGATTGTTGAGTGGCCCCAGCAAGGGTTCTAGGCTCAGGAATTTGATCGCTGCTTGCGTGCGGCGAAGGTGATCGATCCTGAATGTATAGTCTTCGTTCTCGACGCTGACCCCCATCCAAACGTTATCGGGCCATTGTAATTCTGGTGATAATTCTTCGAGACGCTCCGCGCGCTTCGTCAAAATCTGATAGGTGTGCAGGGGGGTTGCCTGCATTGTCGCAAACACCCGCTTTATGAAAGTTAGCGGCACGTCTTCATGAAACAGATCGGGCATTGAATTTACAAATATCATCCGGCCTGCCTTCCATTTCATTGGAAGTGATAGCGAATCTTCGTCTATCCGCACAACGCCATTCCATTTCGGGCGACCACCAGACATGCGCGTTGTGCCAGCATACTTCGGTTGACCCATAGATTCTAGCCGGCGCGCCATGCGCATTGCGTAGCAATTCGTGCATCCCGGCGAAATAATGGTGCAGCCGACAACGGGATTCCACGTTGCTTCCGTCCATTCAATCGAAGAGTTATTGGCCATCGGTCTCACTCAATGGAAACCGAACGAGTAGATGGTCGGCACATGTGCCTTTTCGCCTAGTGCCCTTAAGGCTGCGCAACTCAACCTTCCCTTCCGCTTCTAGCTGCATCAGGCTTTCCTTATAATTCCTCATGACGTACGGCGTATCGACGCTGTGGCGCTCATAGATTTCGACAACAGAAAGCTCCTGCCCGTTGAAGCTTTTCAGCAGCGAGGTGCGTAGCTGATCGAGGGGCCGTTGGAGCGAGAAAAGCAGAGGCATAGACCAATCAGCGGGAGAGTATGCTAGCGACGGCACGCCCTGATCCTCAGTTGAGCTTTCCTTCGCCATAATATCTTTCATGATGGAGTAGCCTTTGAAGCTCTTGCTCACAAAGACCAGCTTATGGGATGTGCGCGTCCCTGCCGAATTTCTAAATGTGAAGGGGAGCACATAGGTCCCACCCAGCGCCTTGATCTCAACAGCGAGCTCTTCGAGGATCAGTGCTTCACGCAGTTCGGGGGAGAGACCAGGCAGCCGTTCTCTTAGTGCGTCGGCGCGATCTTTGCCGAACAGTGCATCCATATGGCTAGCCACGGCCTGATTGCCTATGCCAGCGTTGATTCGGTTGTAGTTGAAAAAGAAAACGCAGTCACATCCCCAGTCCTTGATCACTCCTTTAATAATCTTAAGTGAGAGGCCTTTATACCCAAAAGGATCTATAAAAGAAAAGGACGGAACAAGCCTCGTTTGACTGAAATATATTTCAGCCTCTTCGTCAATTTCGCCGCAGGAAATAACGGGTTTATACTTTAACGTGTTGATGCCATCCAATTTATCAATTTCATTTTTTAGCGTAGACGTCTTATTTGTGTCTGAATCGTTTAATAAAGTTACAGGCATCGATCGTAGTTTTATGTCATTTATTGCGTACTGTAGGACCAAGAGAGGCGTTGAAGCCGCGCCATCCTTGTATCGGCCGGGGCCGGCATACAGGTCAATATAGGCAATCCGATTGCCATTTTTCTGAGCCGTTGGCATAATAACGTTGGCCCAAGCGTAAAAATACTTTTGGACAATACGCGCCTTTACCTCCGACTGATCGGTCCTTTCATCGAAAAATTTCGCAGTGCTCATTACCGCCCCCTCCGACATTTTGTGGGAGGATCGAACAAATAATGAACAAAAGCAACCCTGCGCCCAATGTCGCTGAGGGTCATGAAAAGCTGCGCACTTGCGCCTCTACTCCGCCGCCTCCCGCGCCACCGCCTTGCCCTTCGCAATCGGCCGGCGCTCCAGCACCTCCTTGAGGAAGCGGGCGGTGTGGCCCTTGCCGGACTTGACGATGGCTTCGGGCGTGCCCTCGGCCACCACGACGCCGCCGTCGTCGCCGCCTTCGGGGCCCTAAGTCGATCACCCAGTCGACCGTCTTCACCGCTCCGAAATAGTGATCGATCGGGTTGTGCCCTCGCGAAACTCCGCGAGCGCCGCTTGCGCCAGCGCGTCGAGCTTGCCAGAGGCCGCGTCGGCCTCGATGCGGCGGTCGAAGCGCTCGGCCTCGAAGGCGTCGAACCAGTCGCGCAGCTTAGCCAGCTCCGCGCCGGGAAGCCGCTCAATCGCCCGCTCGATGTCTTCGATCGTCGTCATGGCGTGATCCTATGGCGAGCTTCGTCGAAACGGAAGCGGTCCGTCATCCTGGGCGACCGCAGGTCGACCGGGATCCATCATAGGGAGCGGCGGGGCCCTCTGATGGATCCCGGCCTTCGCTGCGCTCCGGCCAGGATGACGGCGCGGGTGGCTGATAGGAGCGAGACGGACTACTCCGCCGCCTCCCGCGCCACCGCCTTCGCCGCCTTGATCGGCCGGCGCTCCAGCACCTCCTTGAGGAAGCGCGCGGTGTGGCCCTTGCCGGATTTGACGATGGCTTCGGGCGTGCCCTCGGCCACCACGACGCCGCCGCCGTCGCCGCCTTCGGGGCCCATGTCGATCACCCAGTCGGCCGTCTTCACCACTTCGAGGTTGTGCTCGATGACGACGACGGAATTGCCCTGCTCGACCAGCTCGTGCAGCACCTCCATCAGCTTGGCGACGTCGTGGAAATGCAGGCCGGTGGTCGGCTCGTCGAGGATGTAGAGGGTGCGGCCGGTTGCGCGCTTGGAGAGCTCCTTGGAGAGCTTGACGCGCTGGGCTTCGCCGCCTGAGAGCGTCGTCGCCTGCTGGCCGACCTTGACATAGTCGAGACCGACGCGGGCGAGCGTCTCCATCTTGTCGCGGATCGAGGGCACGGCCTTGAACAAATCCTTGGCCTCCTCTACCGACATGTCGAGCACATCGGCGATGGAGTGGTCGCGGTATTTCACCTCCAGCGTCTCGCGGTCATAGCGCTTGCCCTTGCAGACGTCGCAGGTGACGTAGACATCCGGCAGGAAGTGCATCTCGATCTTGATGACGCCGTCGCCCTGGCAGGCCTCGCAGCGGCCTCCTTTGACGTTGAAGCTGAACCTACCTGGTTGGTAGCCGCGCGCCTTGGCCTCGGGCAGGCCGGAGAACCAGTCCCGGATCGGCGTGAAGGCACCCGTATAGGTCGCGGGGTTGGAGCGCGGGGTGCGGCCGATCGGCGACTGGTCGATGTCGATGACCTTGTCGAGATGCTCGATGCCCTCGATGCGGTCATGCGGGGCGGGGTGGTCGATCGCGCCGTTGAGCTTGCGCGCCACCGCCTTGTAGAGCGTGTCGATGACCAGCGTCGACTTGCCGCCGCCGGAGACGCCGGTGATGCAGGTGAACAGCCCGAGCGGGATCTCGACCGAGACATCCTTGAGGTTGTTGCCGCGGGCGCCGACGATCTTGAGCGAGCGACCCTTCTGCGCCTTGCGGCGGCGCACGGGCACCGCGACCGACATCTCGCCGGTGAGGTATTTGCCGGTGAGCGAGTCGGGGTTGTCGAGGATCTGCTGCGGCGTGCCCTGGGCGACGATGCGCCCGCCATGGATGCCGGCACCGGGGCCGACATCGACGACGTAATCGGCGGTGAGGATCGCGTCCTCGTCATGCTCGACGACGATGACGGTGTTGCCGAGGTCGCGCAGCCGGCGCAGCGTGCCGAGCAGCCGCTCATTGTCGCGCTGGTGCAGGCCGATCGAGGGCTCGTCCAGCACATAGAGCACGCCGGTGAGGCCGGAGCCGATCTGGCTGGCGAGCCGGATGCGCTGGCTCTCGCCGCCCGAGAGCGTGCCCGAGGCGCGGGCGAGCGTCAGGTATTCGAGGCCGACATCGAGCAGGAAGGTCAGCCGGTCGCGGATCTCCTTGAGGATGCGCGGGGCGATCTCGTTCTGCTTCTGGCTCAGCCTCGAGGGCAGGCGGGAGACCCAGTCGAGCGCGTCCTTGACCGAAAGCCGCGAAATCTCGCCGATATGGTGCATGTCGAGCTTGACCGCGAGCGCCTCCGGCTTGAGGCGGAAGCCCTGGCAGGCCTTGCACGGCGTCTCGGACATGAAGCGGCCGATCTCCTCGCGGGCCCAGTCCGACTCCGTCTCCTTCCAGCGCCGCTCCATATTGGTGATGACGCCCTCGAAGGGCTTCCTCACCTCATAGGCGCGCAGCCCGTCATTATAGGCCATGCGGACGGGCTCGGCGCCGGTGCCGTAGAGGATCGAGATCTTGGCGCTGTCGGGGAGTTCCGCCCAGGGCTTGGTCATCGAGAAGCCGAGATGGCGGGAGAGCGCCTCCAGCGTCTGGCCGTAATAGGGCGAGGTCGACTTGGCCCAGGGGGCGATGGCGCCCTTCTTCAGGCTTAGGGATGAGTCCGGGACGATCATGTCCGGGTCGATGCGCATCTCGTGGCCGAGACCGTCGCAGGCCGGGCAGGCGCCGAAGGGGTTGTTGAAGGAGAACAGGCGCGGCTCGATCTCGGGGATGGTGAAGCCGGAGACCGGGCAGGCGAATTTCGAGGAGAAGACGATGCGGCGCGGCTCGCCATTCTCCTCCTTCTCGTCGGCATATTCGAAGACGGCGATGCCGTCGGTGAGGTCCAGCGCCTGCTCCAGCGAGTCGGCGAGCCGCGCGCCGAGATCGGGCCGGATCACAAGGCGATCGACGACGACGTCGATGTCATGCTTGAACTTCTTGTCGAGCGCGGGCGCATCGGGAATCTCGACGAACTCGCCATTGATCTTGACGCGCTGGAAGCCGCGCTTGAGCCACTCCGCCATCTCCTTGCGGAACTCGCCCTTGCGGCCGCGCACCACGGGAGCGAGCAGGTAGCCGCGGGTCTTCTCCGGCAGCTCGACCAGCCGGTCGACCATCTGCTGCACGGTCTGGCTCTCGATCGGCAGGCCGGTGGCGGGCGAATAGGGGATGCCGGCGCGCGCCCAGAGCAGGCGCATATAGTCGTGGATCTCGGTGACGGTGCCGACTGTGGAGCGCGGGTTCTTCGAGGTCGTCTTCTGCTCGATCGAGATCGCCGGCGAGAGCCCGTCGATCTGGTCGACATCGGGCTTGCTCATCATCTCCAGGAACTGGCGGGCATAGGCCGAGAGGCTCTCGACATAGCGGCGCTGGCCCTCCGCGTAGATCGTGTCGAAAGCGAGCGAGGATTTGCCGGAGCCTGACAGGCCGGTGAAGACCACGAGCTTGTCGCGGGGAATCGCGAGATCGACGTTCTTGAGGTTGTGCTCGCGGGCGCCGCGCACGGTGATCATGCGCGAGTCGGTCTTGCGGGCCTCGTCGAACAGCGCCTCGAGCGACGCGGCCTGGTCGGCCAGCGAGGTCTTGTTGCCGCCGGGGGCGGTACGGGAGCCGGACGCGGATGTGCCGCCGGTGGAAGGTTTGCGAGCCATGGGGGCGTCCGGTCAGGGATGAAGCGTAGAGATAGGGCAAAAGCCGCGCCACACCAGCCCATGGGGCGGGCGGCGGCGTTGTCTATCACGCAAGCCGCCAGCGGCGCGTCGTCGCGGCGGGGTGATGCTGACAGGGTGTGGCAGGAGTGGGGGGCGGCTCGTCGCCTGACGCGCCGTCGTCCCGGGCGACCCCTCGGGTCCGGCCTTCGGCCGGCCCAAGGGCAGGCTCCGGGAGACCCGGGATCCATTCCGGAAGCTGACCGAGCAGCGTTCCGGAATGGATCCCGGGTCTGCGCTTCGCTCCGCCCGGGATGACCCCGCCTTACGACTTGGTGACCAGAACCGGAGAACGCTCAGGCTGTCGCAGCCCCGAGATACGCCACCGCCGCATCGACGCCGCCCGAGCCATGGGGCACGCCCTTCGCCTGCAGCGCCATCTCGACGACGCCGAGCGTTCCCAGCACGGTCGGCGCGTTGACATGGCCCATATGGGCGATGCGGAAGGCCTTGCCGGTGAGATCGCCGATGCCGAGCCCGAGCGAGACGCCGCCGATATCGCGGGCGAAGTTGGTGATCACTGTGGATTCGACGCCCTGGACGAGGATCGGCGTGACGGAGGGGGCGCGCTGGGCGGGGTCTGTGATGTTGAAGGTCACGGCCTGGCCTTCGGCCCAGCGTGCCACGGCGGCATGGGTCGCGCCGGCGAGGAGGCGGTGGCGCTCCCAGACGGCCTCCAGCCCCTCCTCGAAGATCATGTCGAGCGCCGCGCGCAGGCCGAAGAGCAGATGCTCCGGCGCGGTGCCGCAATGCTTCATATAGGCGAGCGTGTTCATCCGGGACGACCAGTCCCAGTAGAGCGTCTTCATCGTCGCGGTCTTGTGCGCGGCAATCGCCTTCTCGTTGGCGGCGACGAAGGCCAGCCCCGGCGAGGTCATCAGCCCTTTTTGGGAGGCCGACATGGCGACGTCGACGCCCCAGGAATCCATCTCGAAGGGCATGCAGCCGACCGAGGCGACGCCGTCGACCATGAACAGGGCCGGGTGGCCTGCGGCGTCGATGGCGCGGCGCACGGCCGGGACGTCGTTGACGACGCCCGAGGCGGTGTCGATCTGCACCATCAGCACGGCCTTGATGGCGTGGCCGTCATCGGCGCGCAGCCGTGCCTCGACGGCGGCGGGGTCGATCGCAGCGCGCCAGCTGCCGGGCAGAACCTCGACATCGGCGCCCATGAAGGCGGCCATCTCGCCCCAGCCGATGGCGAAGCGGCCGCTCGCCAGCACCAGCACCTTGTCGCCGCGCGACAGCACATTGGTCAGCGCCGCCTCCCAGCCGCCATGGCCGTTGGCGGCGTAGACGAAGGTCTCGCCGGTGGTGCGGAAGACGCGCTTGAGATCGGCCAGCACCGACTCCGTCAGATCGACGATCGGCTTCGAGCTCAGCTCCTCGGCCGGGCGCATCATCGCCTGGAGCACGCGGTCGGGAATATTGGTCGGCCCCGGCATCGCGAGGATGTGCCGGCCGTTGGCGACGCTCATCTGACGGGAATCCTGTGTGGCGGCGGGGTGCCTGAGGGGGTGCCCTGTCGCCATAGCGACAGTGCCGGGCCACAAGCAAGAGCCGTGCACGCCGCAGGGTCATGCCGTCACCGGCGGGCTGCTGCATGGCGCCCCTGCATTCATTTCGCTGGCTTAGCGGCTCGCGCCGGTTCAATGGCTAGCAAAATGGCCTGGCTCGAACCGGATACCCCTCGGACATGACCGCCACCACGCCGCCCGCCCGCATCGCCCAGGCCGCCGCCATGCCGGTGTTGCTGGCGCTCAGCGCGACGCATCTGCTCAACGATATGATGCAGTCGCTGATCCCGGCGATCTACCCGATCATCAAGACCGCCTATGGCCTGGATTTCGGCCAGATCGGCCTGATCACCCTGACCTTCCAGATCACCGCCTCGCTGTTCCAGCCCCTCGTCGGGGCCTATACCGACAAGAACCCGATGCCCTATTCGATGGTCGCGGGCATGGGTTTCACGCTCGCCGGTCTGATCGGGCTCGCCTATGCCGGCAGCTACCCGCTGCTGCTGCTCTCGGCGGGTTGCGTCGGGCTCGGTTCCTCGATCTTCCACCCGGAGGCGACGCGCATGGCGCGCAACGCCTCGGGCGGCCGGCACGGGCTGGCGCAGGGCATCTTCCAGGTCGGCGGCCAGACGGGCGGCGCGCTCGGTCCGCTGCTGGCGGCCTTCATCATCGTGCCGCGCGGGCAGGCGAGCCTGGCCTGGTTTTCGGTGGCGGCCCTGGTCGCGATGATGCTGATGACCTGGACCGCCGGGCGCTATGCGCAGCTGCAGCGCCAGCAGGCGGCGGCACCTGCCAAGGCGAAGGCGGCTGCGGCGGCCCCAGCGCGCTCGACGGCGGCGGTTGCCTTCGCGGTCACGATCCTGGTGATCCTGCTGTTCTCGAAGAACGCCTATTCGCAGAGCTTCAGCTCGTTCTACACCTTCTACCTGATCGGCAAGTTCGGGGTCAGCGTGCAGACCTCGCAGGTCATGCTGTTCCTGTTCCTGGCCTCCTCGGCGGCGGGCGCGATCTTCGGCGGCATCCTGGGTGACCGGATCGGCCGCAACAAGATCATCTGGTTCTCGATCCTGGGCGCGCTGCCGTTCACGCTGATGCTGCCCTTCGCCGACCTGTTCTGGACCGGGGTGCTGACGATCGTGATCAACCTGATCATGTCCAGCGCCTTTGCCGCGATCCTGATCTACGCGATGGAGCTGATGCCCGGCCGCATCGGCCTCGTCGGCGGGCTGTTCTACGGCCTGTCCTTCGGGCTGGGCGGGGTGGCGGCCGCGCTGCTCGGCGAACTCGCCGACCGGATCGGGATCGACGCGGTCTATGCGATCTGCGCCTTCCTGCCGGCGATCGGCCTGCTTGCCTGGTTCCTGCCGAAGCTGACGCCGCAAGGGGCGGGTGCGCCTGCTCATTGAGGCACCGGCACAGAGCGAGAATTGATCTCGCCCAAAGCGGCGCTGGCGGCTTGCGCTAGCATTCCCCTCAAAGCGATGCCCCGGCCGCACAGGCCGGAGGCGCAAGCAAGGGGGAAACACCATGACGGACACGCAGACAACAGAGGCGCCGCGGCCCGACCCGGTGGTGCGCCGGATCGGCGTGCATGATGTGGTCGAAGCCTTCATCGCGGGCCTGCGCGATTTCCAGGCGGCCCCGCTCTTCGGCCTGTTCTTCGGCGGGCTCTATGCGCTGGCGGGGCTGGCGATCCTGATGTCGCTGACGCGCTTCGGCATGCCCTATCTGGCCTATCCGCTGGCGGCGGGCTTCGTCCTCATCGGACCTTTCGTCGCGGTCGGGTTGTATGAGGTGTCGCGGCGGCGCGAGGCCGGGGAGCCGCTGGCCTGGGGCAAGGTGCTCGGCGTCGTCTTCGCGCAGAGCCAGCGCGAACTCGGCTGGATGGCCTTCGTCACGCTCTTCGTCATGATGATGTGGCTCTACCAGGTGCGGCTGCTGCTGGCGCTGTTCCTCGGCTTCCAGTCCTTCGCCAGCTTCAACGGCTTTCTCAGCGTGATCGTGACGACGCCGGAGGGGCTGATGTTCCTCGCCGTCGGCAATCTCGTCGGCGCGGTGCTGGCGGCGGCGTTGTTTTCACTGACGGTGGTGTCGTTTCCGCTGCTGCTCGACCGCGAGGTCGACTTCATCACCGCGATGATCACCAGCGTGCGTGCCGTCGCCGCCAACCCGGTGCCGATGCTGGGCTTCGCGGCGGCGATCGTCGCCCTGTCGGCGATCGCGATGCTGCCGATCTTCCTCGGCCTCGTCGTGCTGCTGCCGGTGCTCGGCCATGCGACCTGGCATCTTTACCGGCGGGTGGTCGAGCCGGCGGCCTGATCCGCGCTGGCGGCGATGCGGGGCCGGTCTGCTGCCATGACGTGTCGCACGGCCCGTGCCAGTCTGCCTCCGTGAGGAGAGGACGATGGACGAACGGCGACCCTACCGCGCGATGGCCTTCAACAACCTCTGGGCCAACCACCGGCTGCTGCGCAGTTGCGCGGGCCTCTCGCAGGCCGAATGGGTGGCACCGCGCACCGGGTTCTTCCCGAGCCTGCGGGCGACGCTCAACCACATCCTGATCATCGACCACTTCTATGTCGACGCGATGGAGGGCGGGACACTCGGCCCCGCCGCCTGGGCGAATCGCGAGCCCTGCGCGACCCTGCCCGATCTTCAGGCCGCGCAGGAGGCGATGGATCGGCGCCTGATCGCCGTGGTCGAGGCGGCGGGCCAAGGTGAGGGCAAGGGCGGGATGGAGCGGGTCGTCAGCGTGCATCGCGGCGCCCGCATCCAGCGCGAGCGGCTCGACCGGCTGCTGCTGCATCTGTTCCAGCACCAGATCCACCATCGCGGCCAGGCCCATGCCATGCTCAGCGGCACGTCGGTGGCGCCGCCGCAGCTCGACGAGTTCTTTTCGGTCGGCGAGGCGGAGCTGCGGGAAGGCGAGTTCGCCGCGCTGGGGCTGAGCGAGGCGGCGGTGTGGGGCGAGGAGGGCTAGACATTGCCGATCCCGAACGGAACCACCGCGTCATCCCGGGCTTGCCCCGGGATCCATCGGAGGGCTCCGGAGCTTTACGATGGATCCCGGATCTGCGCCGCTGCGCGGCTTGTCCGGGATGACGGCGCGCTTGTGGTTTCTGGGCAGCCTCGAGAGGACGGGGCGAGATCATCGCAGGCCCCACGAAATCAGGGGACAACCCTGCAAATGGCGCTTGAACAAAACAAGAACATCATTGATAGTGACGCGGTCGGCCGGTAGGGTCGCGCTCCGGTGAAAAGCCGGTTTCGATGTGCGCAGGAAATGGAGCCTCTCATGGCTGGTAGCGTCAACAAGGTCATTCTGGTCGGCAATCTCGGGCGTGATCCCGAGGTCCGGCGGCTCGGCTCGGGCGAGCCGGTTGTCAATCTGCGCATCGCCACCTCCGAAACCTGGCGCGACAAGCAGTCGGGCGAGAAGAAGGAGCGCACCGAGTGGCATTCGGTGGTGATCTTCAACGAGAACCTCGCCAAGGTCGCCGAGCAGTATCTGAAGAAGGGCTCGAAGATCTATATCGAGGGCCAGCTCCAGACCCGCAAATGGCAGGACCAGTCGGGCGTCGAGAAGTACACCACCGAAATCGTGCTGCAGCGCTATCGCGGCGAACTGACGATCCTCGACAGCCGCGGCCAGGGCGGCGGTTCGGACGAATACAGCGAGGGCGGCGGCGGCATGGTCGAGGAGCGCTCCTCGGGCTCGTCCTTCGGCCGGTCGGGCCCGGCGAGCGGCGGCGGTTCGCGCCAGCCGGCGATGGCGGGCGGTAGCGGCGGGGGGCGTTCGTCCTCGAGCCATCTCGACGACGACATCCCGTTCTAGGCCGGACTCGCCGTTCCAGGGCGCAGGCGACAGCAAGGCCGGGGCATCGCCCCGGCCTTCTTCATTCAAACGGTTCTCGCCATGCCATCAGGGCAGGGCGCCCCTGTCGTGCGCCGAGCTTGCTGGCGCGGCCGTGCCCGGCCAAGGTCGGGACATCATGAACAAGCCCGATCCCGTCTCCGCCCTGTCCGTCTGGCTCGCCCTGGAGAGCCCCACCCACCACGCCCCAGGCGTCAACGGCATGATGGACCTCGTCGCCGCCGAGGTCGCAGGGCTGCCGATCGCGGTCGAGCGCATCCCCGGCCGCGACGGGCTCGGCGACAGCCTGATCCTGCGGGCCGGACCCGCCACAAGCGAGCCGGCGATCGCGGTGATGTCGCATCTCGACACGGTCCACCCGGTCGGCACCAGCGCGCGCGATCTGCCCGTGCGGGTCGAGGGCGACCGGCTTTACGGGCCGGGCGTCTACGACATGAAGGGCGGCGCCTTCTTGGCGCTGCAGGCCTTCAAGCAGGTCGCGCTGGCGGGCACCGCGAAGCGGCCGCTGGTCTTTCTGTTCACGCCCGATGAGGAGATCGGCTCGCCGACGACGCGCGGGCTGATCGAGGAGATCGGCCGGGCCTCGGCTGCCGTGCTCGTCACCGAGCCGGCGCGCGAGGGCGGCAAGATCGTCACGGCGCGCAAAGGCGTCGGGCGCTTCGAGGTCAAGCTGGAAGGCCGGCCGGCGCATTCGGGCGCGCGCCATGCCGATGGCCGCAGCGCGATCCGCGAGGCGGCGCATCAGATCCTGGTGATCGAGGCGATGACCGATTATGCGCGCGGCGTCACCACCACGGTCGCGCTGATGGGCGGCGGCACGGCCGCCAACGTCATTCCCCAGCATGCCTGGTTCAGCGTCGATCTGCGCGTCGCCAGCGCCGCCGACGGCCGGGTGATGGAAGAGCGCATCCTCGGCCTCGCGCCGAAGGATCCGGACGTCCGCATCACCGTGAGCGGCGGCATGAACCGGCCGCCTTATGAGAAATCTCCCGAGGGCGCGGCCTTGTTCGAGACGGCGCGCGCGATCGCGGCCGGGATCGGCTTCGACCTGCAGGATTGTGCGATGACCGGCGGCGGCTCCGACGGCAACTTCACCGCAGCCCTCGGCGTGCCGACCCTGGACGGGCTCGGCATCGACGGCGAGGGCGCGCATACGCTGTCGGAATACGGGCTGATCTCGTCGATCGCGCCGCGCCAGGCGCTGATCAAGGGGCTGCTCGAGACGGTGTGAGGTTTCTCTTCGTCTGGCGTTGAGACGCGCGTGTCATCCCGGCCGACCGCAGGGAGACCCGGGATCCATTCCGGAACCTAGCCCATGAGCGCTCCGGAATGGATCCCGGATCTCCGCTGCGCTGCGTCCGGGATGACCGGCCTCCGATGAGGGCCGAGAGACCAACGAAAAAGGGGCTGCAACGATGCAGCCCCTTTCTATATCTTCGCAGGCAGCGACGCGCTTACGCCTCGCTCGCGCCCTCCGGCGCCGGGCCGGCCTCGGCCTCGCCGTCCTCGCTCTCGCCCTCGTCGCCGATGCGCTCGACCGAGACGACCTTCTCGCTGGCGTCGGTGTTGAACACCGTCACCCCTTGCGTCGAGCGACCGGCGATGCGGATGCGGTTGCCCGGGCCGGCATCGACCGGCACGCGGATCACCTGGCCGCCATCGGTGACCAGCATGATCTGGTCGCGGTCGTCGACCGGGAAGGAGGCGATGAGCTTGCCGTTGCGGTCGTTGACGACCATGGCGACGATGCCCTTGCCGCCGCGCCCGGTGACCCGGTACTCGAAGGAGGAGCTGCGCTTGCCGTAGCCCTTCTCCGACACCGTCAGGATGAACTGCTCGGCGAGCTGCATCTCCAGCCGCTTGGCGCCGAGCTCGACCTCGCCGGCCGCCTCCTCGCCATCGCCACTGGCCGGTGCCTCCGCCGCATCCTCGGCCTCGCCATTGAGGGCGCGGCGCTGGGCGGCGGCGTCCTTGAGATAGGTGGCGCGCTCCTCCGGCGTGGCGTCGAGATGCTTCAGGATGGCGAGCGAGATCACCTCGTCGCCCTTGCCGAGCGTGATGCCGCGCACTCCGGTGGAATCGCGGCCCTTGAACACGCGGACCTCGGTGACCTCGAAGCGGATGCACTGGCCCGCCGAGGTGGTCAGCAGCACGTCGTCATTCTCGGTGCAGATCTGCACGTCGACGATGTGGTCGCCCTCGTCGAGCTTCATCGCGATCTTGCCGGCGCGGTTGACGTTGACGAAATCGGACAGCTTGTTGCGCCGGACACCGCCGGACGCCGTGGCGAACATCACGTCGAGCGTGTCCCAGCTCGCCTCGTCCTCCGGCAGCGGCATGATCGTGGTGATGCGCTCGTTTTTATCGAGCGGCAGCATGTTGACCAGCGCCTTGCCCTTGGCGTTCGGCGCCGCCAGCGGCAGGCGCCAGACCTTTTCCTTGTAGACCTGGCCGAGCGAGGAGAAGAACAGCACCGGCGTGTGGGTGTTGGCGACGAACAGGCGGGCGACGAAATCCTCGTCGCGGGTCGCCATGCCGGAGCGACCCTTGCCGCCGCGCTTCTGCGCCCGGTAGGTCGAGAGCGGCACGCGCTTGATGTAGCCGGCATGGGAGACGGTGACGACCATGTCCTCGCGGGCGATCAGGTCCTCGTCGTCGAGGTCGGAGCCCCAGTCCTGGATCACGGTGCGGCGCGGCGTGGCGAAGGCGGCCTTCACCTCGGCGAGCTCGCCCTTGATGATGTCCTGGATGCGGGCGCGCGAGCGCAGGATGTCGAGATAATCGGCGATCTCGGTGGCGAGCTTCTGCAGCTCGTCGCCGATCTCGTCGCGGCCCAGAGCCGTCAGGCGGGCGAGGCGGAGTTCCAGGATCGCCTTGGCCTGGGCATCCGACAGGCGGTAGGTGCCGTCGGCGTTGATCGGGTGGCGCGGATCATCGACCAGCGCGATCAGCGGGGCAATGTCCTCGGCCGGCCAGTCGCGGTCCATCAGCGAGGCATGGGCGACGGCGGGTGTCGGCGCGGTGCGGATCAGGCGGATGACCTCGTCGATGTTCGCCACGGCCGTCGCCAGGCCGCACAGCACATGGGCGCGCTCGCGGGCCTTGTTGAGCAGGAAGCGCGTGCGCCGGGAGACGACCTCCTCGCGGAACTCGACGAAGGCGACGATGAAGTCGCGCAGGTTGAGCACTTCGGGCCGGCCGCCATTGAGCGCGACGAAGTTGCAGCCGAAGGAGGTCTGCAGCTGCGTGAAGCGATAGAGCTGGTTGAGCACGACATCTGCCAGCGCATCGCGCTTGATCTCGATGACGACGCGCACGCCCTCGCGGCTGGATTCGTCGCGCAGGTCGGAGATGCCCTCGATGCGCTTCTCGCGCACCATGTCGGCGATCTTCTCGACCATCGAGGCCTTGTTCACCTGGTAGGGCACCTCGGTGACGATGATCGCCTCGCGCTCCTTGCGCAGCTCCTCGATATGCGTCTTCGAGCGCATCACGACCGAGCCGCGGCCGGTGTGATAGGCGGCATGGATGCCGCTGCGGCCCATGATCGAGGCGCCGGTCGGGAAATCGGGGCCCGGCACGATCTCGATCAGCTCGTCGATCGTGATCTCGGGATTGTCGATCAGCGCGACGCAGGCGTCGATGACCTCGCCGAGATTGTGCGGGGGTATGTTGGTGGCCATGCCGACCGCGATGCCGCCGGCGCCGTTGACCAGCAGGTTGGGGTAGCGCGCCGGCAGGACCTTTGGCTCGCGCTCCTTGCCGTCATAGTTGGGCTGGAACTCGACGGTGTCGAGATCGAGATCTTCCAGCAGCGGCATCGCCGCCTTGTCGAGGCGGGCCTCGGTGTAACGATCGGCGGCCGGTGAATCGCCATCCATCGAGCCGAAATTGCCCTGTCCGTCGATCAGCGGCAGGCGCAGCGAGAAATCCTGCGCCATGCGCACCAGCGCGTCATAGACCGCGAGATTGCCGTGCGGATGGTATTTACCCATCGTGTCGCCGACGATACGGGCGCATTTGGTGTAGGGCCGGTCGGGCAGGTTCTTGTTCTCGTGCATCGAGAACAGGATGCGCCGGTGCACTGGCTTGAGGCCGTCGCGGACGTCGGGCAGAGCGCGGCTCACGATCACGCTCATGGCGTAGTCGAGATAGCTCTTTTTCATCTCGTCGGTGATGGCGATGGGCTTGATCTCGCCGCCGAACTGCGGCTCGCCCGGGCGCTTGTCGTCTGTGTCGTCGCTCAAGGGATTGGGTCCCGATTCCGGTTGTATTTCAAGCTTCTGGCTACGCGATTCCGACGGTTTAGGCCAGCCGGGCCGGTGGCTTTTCGGTGGAAAATAAGGCTCATAAAATCAATGCTTTGAGAGATTTTTGAGAATCGCTTCCCTATCGTCTCCACATTCTCGCCTTGATTACACGGGGCCTTCTGCTCAGCCCTTGCGCAAATGCGGCGCGAAGCGCTGGAATGCGGCCTCGACATCGGCACGCGTTCCATCCAAAGCGCCGATCTCCAGCCGAAATCTGTCGCTCCCAACGAGCACGGCGATGTCGTTGTCCGAAGACGCGCGACTCGGCTCGAAGCGGTTCGCATCGGGGACTGTCAGGATCAGGGCCGTGCCCTCGCTCGGCTCGACCACCTCGAAGCCGGTGATGGCCGCCCAAGGCAGCTTTCGGCCGAACAGGCCCGGCGCCGTCAGTCCCTCGCTGTCGAAGACCAGCTGCGGGGAGCGATCGGACTGGCCCTTCTCGAACTCCTTCGTCACCGACCAGATGAACAAGAGCGCGACGACGGCCAACCCGATCCGGTCAATCGGGTTGGTCGGCAGGATGTCGCCGATCACCAGGATCGCGAGCAGGAAGCCTGCGCCGGTGACCGAGCCCCACATCGCTTGCCAGGCCTTGGCCGATGACAGGCGAAACGTCACCGAAGATATCTCGCCCTTCGCCATCGACGGGACCGCCCCTCGTTCAGCCGGCGATTGTGGGCGTCTCGCAACGCGGCGGCAACTGGCGGCCCGGCCGCCGCCCAGCTAGGGTTTCGCCATGCAACTCGACTTCCTCACCTCCGCGCTGGTCACCCTGCTCGTGACGCTCGATCCGCCGGGGCTGGCGCCGATCTTCCTGTCGCTGACGCAGGGCATGTCGGTGGCGGAACGCCGGCAGGTCGCGATCCGCGCCTGCATCATCGCCTTCGGCATCCTCGCCTTCTTCGGCGTGGCCGGCGACATCGTGCTGAAGGCGCTCGGCGTCTCGCTGCCGGCCTTCCGCATCGCCGGCGGTCTCCTGCTGTTCTGGATCGCCTTCGAGATGGTGTTCGAGCGGCGTACCGAGCGCAAGCAGCAGACCGCGACCACCGCGATCACGCAGGATCACATCCGCAACGTCGCCGCCTTCCCGCTGGCGATCCCGCTGATGGCGGGGCCGGGCGCGCTGACCGCCATCATCCTGCTGGCCGGGCGGGCCGAGGGCGACCCGCTGCGGCTGACGGCGCTCGCGATCATCTGCGGGCTCGTGATCCTCTCCTGCCTCGCCGTGTTCCTCCTGGCGACGCCGCTCGCCCGCCTGCTCGGCATCACCGGCAACATCGTCCTGACCCGCCTGCTCGGCGTCATCCTCGCCGCACTGGCGGTCCAGTTCGTGATCGACGGGGTCAGCGCGGTGGTCCGGGCGGGGTAGGCGCTCACAGCCGCGCCAGAATCTCCTCGCGCGCCTTGCGGGACCCGGCGAGCCGCAGCCGCGCCGCCTGCAGGATGTCGGCAGGCGCCTCCCGCGGCGTGCCGGCATCGAAGGGTGGCTGCGGGGCGTATTCGATGGCGAGCTGGATCGTCTGCGCCTCGGTCTCGCCGAGCAGCTCGGCCACCACCGTCAGCCCGAAATCGATGCCCGAGGTGACACCGCCGGCGGTGATCAGCGTGCCGTCGCGCACCACCCGCTCCGGGACCGGCGTGGCGCCGAAGCGGGTCAGGAAGTCGAGCGCGTTCCAGTGAGAGGTGGCGCGCTTGCCCTTCAACAGCCCGGCCGCACCGAGCACCAGCGAGCCGGTGCAGACGGAGGTGAGATAGCGCAGGCTGGGCGCCCGCTCGCGCAGGAAGGCGAGCACCGTCTCGTCCTCCAGCAAGGCATTGACGCCGGCGCCGCCCGGCACGCAGAGCACGTCGAGCGGCGGGCAGTCGGCGAAGGTCACGTTCGGCGTCAGCATCAGCCCGGTCGCGGAGCGCAGCGGCTGCAAATCCTTCCAGATCAGATGGACCTCGCTGCCGGGCACCGATGCGAAGACTTCATAGGGGCCGGTGAGGTCGAGCTGCTGGACCTGGGGAAAGGCGAGAAGGCCGAAGCGAAGGGTCATGGCTGAGCATCCTTGTTGACGCTGAGACGATACCCGATCACGCTCTGGCAGGATCGCCAATGAGCCCTCGTTTCATGCCAAACACGCCCCGTCGCATCGAAATTGTCGCCTTCCCCAAGGTCCAGCTTCTGGATGTCGCCGGGCCGCTGCAGGTTTTCGCAACCGCCAACGACCTCGCCGCGCTTGACGGCCAAGCGCTGCCTTACGACCCGGTCGTCGTCGCGGCGGGCGCGCAGGTAAGGACCAGCGCCGGCCTCGATCTCGGCACCATCCCGTTGCCGCCGGTCGAGGCGCCGCTGCACATCCTGGTCGTCGCCGGCGGCTGGGGCGTCTACGAGGCCTGCGAGGATGCGCGGCTTGTCGACTGGATCGGCCGGCGCGCCAAGGCGGCGCGGCAAACGGCCTCCGTGTGCAGCGGCGCGTTCCTGCTCGCCTCGACCGGCCTGCTCGACGGGCGCCGGGCCGTCACGCATTGGCAGCGCTGCGCCGAATTTGCGCGCCGGTTCCCGAAGGTCCATCTCGACCCCGACCCGATCTTCATCCGCGACGGCGACATCTGGACGTCGGCCGGCGTGACGGCCGGGATCGATCTGGCGCTGGCGCTGGTCGAGGCCGATCTCGGGCGCAAGGCGGCGCTGGCGGTGGCGCGCCAACTGGTTGTGTTCCTGAAGCGGCCCGGTGGACAGGCGCAGTTCAGCGCTGCGCTCTCCCTGCAGGAGCGCGACGGGCGCTTCGACGACCTGCATGGCTGGATCGTCGAAAACCTGCGCGGCGACCTCAGCCTCGACCGTCTCGCCGCTCGCGCCGGGATGAGCCTGCGCAGCTTCGCCCGCCATTACCGGCAGGCGACCGGCCGCACGCCGGCCAAGGCGGTCGAGACGATCCGGATCGAGACGGCGCGGCGGCTGCTCGAGCAGGGCCTGGCGGTGGCGCGGGTCGCGTCCCGCTGCGGCTTCGGCTCGGAGGAGACGCTGCGCCGCGCCTTCCAGCGTCGCTTCGCCGCCAGCCCGCAAAGCTATCGCGAACGGTTCGCGGCCTAGCGCGGCGTCGAGAGCGGCACGCGACGCCCGGTCGCGGTCAGCCGAAGGATCACGTCCATCGGTAGGGGCTCGTCGCATCTTCGGCGCCCCGTCGCCACGGCCCGGGGTTGCCAGCCGCGCCATGTCCCGGCAAAATCTTGGCAGCGGGAGACGTGCAGCAGCGTTTGCCGGCGGATCATTCCGTCGGGCAGCAGACATGGAAAGCCTCCGATCATGATCAGCGACGGTGAAAAGGCCGGTATCGGCACGCAGGACGAGACGGCCGGGCTCGGGCGTCGGGCGGGACGCCTCGACCGGCGGTCGTTCCTGGTCGGCTCGGCGGCGGGCCTCGGCGCGATCGGGCTCGGCGGTTGCGTCACGCCCGACGGGATGAGCCTCGCCGAGGCGCAGAAGCTGTATGGGCCGGTGCCGGAAGAAAAATTCCCGATCCCCGCGGCCGATGTCAGCAAGGTCGATCCGCGGTTTTTCCGTCGCACGGTCGCCTATGAGACCAAGGAAGCGCCCGGCACGATCATCGTCGATCCCGGCAATTACCATGTCTACCGGATCGAAGAGGGCGGGCAGGCCACCCGCTACGGCGCCAATGTCGGGCGCGAGGGCTTCCTGTGGCATGGCGACGCCTATATCGGGCGCAAGGCCGAATGGGCGACCTGGACCCCGCCCAAGGAGATGATCAAGCGCCAGCCGGAGGCGGCCAAATATGCGCGCGGCATGCCCGGCGGTCTCGACAATCCGCTCGGCGCCCGCACGCTCTACCTCTACCAGAAGGGCGCCTACACGCTCTATACGATCTATGCCTCCCTCGATGAGGAATCGATCGGCTCGGGCATCACGAGCGGCTGCGTCGGCCTGCTGACACAGGACATGATGCATCTCTACGATCGCACGCCGGTGAAGACGAAGGTCGTCGTGCTGCCGGCCTAGCGCCGAGCGAGGCGGCTCGCCCGGGACGACCCGGGCGCGTCGCGACAGAGCGGCGGCCGCGCGACTGCGTCGGCCCTATTTCTCCAGAAACGCCCGGATCGCGCCCTCGGCCTGCTTCATCGAGATGACGCCGTCGAGATGGCCGCGCGCGCCCTGGATGTGCACATGGCTGACGTCGACGCCGCCCTTCCTGAGCGTGTCGGCGGTCCGGTCGACCATGTCGGCGGTGAAGACGAGGTCTTTGGGCTGGGTGATCAGCAGCACCGGCGCCTTGATCTTCGTCGCCGCGTCCGTGAGCGAGGTGCCGCCGGCCGCGAAGAGCTGGTTGGCCTTGACCAGATAGAGGAAATGGTTGGCGTCGGAGACCTTGGCGCGGGCCTCGCCGGCATTGTCGAGGATGCTTTGGACCTGGAACTTGCTGCCGAGCGACTTCGCCGGGTCCTCGCCCTCCTTGGCGGCGCGGCGGCCGAAGGTGGCGTTGGCCCAGTCGGCATGGTTGGCTTGCAGTGTCACCACCGTCAGCGCCTTGGCCAGCCCAGCATTGGGCGGCGTCTTGCCGTAATAGTCGCCCTTGTTCCAGTTGGGATCGACCAGGATCGGCGCCGCCCAGACGTCGAGCCAGGCGATGAGCTGGGCGTCGGCCTCGCCCGCGCCGATGACCGGCATCGCCTTGGCGACCATCTCAGGGTAGCGCGCCGCCCATTCGAAGGTCTGGAGCGAGCCCATCGAGGGGCCGGCGACCAGCGCCAGCCGCTTGATGCCGAGGCTTTCGATCAGCGCCTTCTGGACAGCGACGAAGTCGCCGACCGTCACCACCGGAAAGTCGAGCGCATAGGGCTTGCCGGTGTCGGGATCGATCGAGGCCGGACCGGTGGTGGTGGTCTTGGGATCGCCGGTGTTGAGGTTCACCAGCGTGTCGGAGGAAAGGACGAAATACTTGGTGGTGTCGATCGCCTTGCCGGGGCCGATGATCGCGTCCCAGTAGCCGGGTGCGGCGTCCGTTGCGGCGTATTTGCCGGCCGCATGCGAATTGCCGGAGAAGAAATGGCAGATCAGCACGGCGTTGGACCGCTCGGCGTTGAGCGTGCCGTAGCTCTCCCAGCCGACCTTGACGTCCTTGAGGGTGCGGCCGCTCTGCGTGGTGTAGCTCGGCAGCGTGAAGACCTTCTTCTCGGTCATCAGGTCCTGGGCGGCTGCCGGCTGTCCCACGCTCATCAGATCCATCGCCATCCATCCCACGACGCCGGCCGTGGCCGCAATCCAGTGTTTCATCGCCGCTCTCCCTCGTGGGGCCGCCATCCGCCCGGTGCGGCCGTCCCGTCGTGCGAGCGGCCTTGGCTGCATCCAAGCGGATTTCGCGGGCCGGCAAAAGCGGGAAAGCCGCGCCCTCAGCGCAGCGGCAGCGGTTCGCCGATGGCGGCGCCGGTGGGGCGCAGCAGCGCCTCGGCCTGGAGTTCGAAGGCGGGGGCCGCCAGGGTGCCGTTGAGGCGGAAGGGCAGCCGCAAAGGGCCGGTCACGGGCTGGAGCAGCGCCGCCATGTCGAGCGACCCGTCGGTCAGCGCGGCGCTGCCGACCAGAGTCAGCCGGTAGCCGGCGCCCGCCATCTGGGCCTCGCTCAGGGTCAGGACGCCGTCTGCGACAGTCAGGTTGGCGGCGGCGGCCTCGAAGGCCGTCTTGCCCTGGCGCCAGTCACGCACGGCCAGGCTCGGGTTGCGCTCGGCCCTTCGCAGCAATTCGCCGAAGGAGAAACCGGCGAGCTCGCCCTGGCGCACCGCGACCGTGCCCCTGCCGCTGAGCGAGCCGAGAATGGCCGGCAGCGAGCGGCCGAGCCCGTCGAGGCTGAACTGGAGCGCCCCGGTGCCGCTGAGACGGGCCAATGGCGGCAGGTCGGCGCCGGCCCGGCCGAGATTGACCTTCTCGATGCCGCCGACGAGCTTGACGTCGATGCCGCCCGGCGTCGCGGTGGCGAGCAGGCGCGCCTTGGCGCTGCCGCCATAGGCGCCGGCGCGCAGAATGCCGGCCTCGAAGCGGCCCTTCTTGACCAGGAGATAGGTCGCGACATCGGTCAGCCGCGCACCCTCCAGACGCGCGGCCTCCACCGAGACGCGCAGGTCGATGTCCTGGGCCGTCCAGGCCTCGAAGGGCAGGGCGGCGGCGTCGGGCGCCGCATCGGCCGGCGGCAGATCCAGCCGCTGCACGAGCCGGCCGAGATCGAGCGTCGCGCCGGCCAGCGTGCCCGACAGGGCGGTGCGGCCGGCGACGCTGGTCAGGTTGAGCGCGCCGTCGAGACGGTCGCCGTCCACCCGCACCGCGACATTGGTGAGCACGGTGTCGTGGGGCCTGATGCGGATGTCGGCCGTGAGGTCGACCGCCCCGACGGCCGAGGCGAGGCGCGGAGCCTCGCCGAACCAGCCGAGCAGGTCGCGCAGCGAGCGGGCCGTCAGGGTCATCTTCCCGGTGGTGATCGGCTCGGGCGCGCTGCTGCGGGCGCCGTCGAACTGCAGTTTCAGCGGCGGGGCGGCGATGCTGAGCATGGTCCGTCCCCGCGCGGTCGCCACGGGCCAGATCAGCTTCACTTCGGTCGGGACGCCGCGCCAGCTCAGGGTCCCGGCCACGGCCAGCGGGTCCTGCGCCCCGCGCTCGTCGATGACGAGATTGACCTCGCGCAGGATGGTCTGGATCGCGCCCTGCGCCCGCAGGAAGACCGACCCGGCGGTGATGACGATGCGGCTCTGGCCGCGCAGCCGCTCGATCGCCTCGAGCGGGACCGCGAGCCAGTCGGCCAGGCCGTCGCTCTGCGCGGGAACCACGACGTCGAGCTGCGGCCCGACCAGATCGATCCGGTCGAAATCGATCCGCCCCGCCAGCAGCGGCAGCAGCCGGGCCTGGGCGCGCAAGCGCAGCGCCTGACCCGACAGCGCCCCGTCACGCTGGCTGAAGGCGACCTGGGACAGGCTGATGCGCGGCCAGGGCAGCAAGGCGATCTCGGCGCGCTCCAGCGCGGTCACGACGAGGCCGGTACGGGTCTCGATCGCCGCGATGACGTGTTTTTCGACGCGCGAAACCGCGATGCCCCAGGACTGCAGGCCCAACAGCCCGAGCGCCAGGACGAGAACATAGGCGAGTATCGAGGCGCGTCGCGTCATGAGCTTCCGAAACGTCAGAGCCTCGACTCGCGCTCGCGCGCCGGGTCCTGCGGAGATGGATCGCCTGTGACGGATGTCGCGCAAGGCGCCGCCGCCAAGGCAGGAGCCGGCCCCGATCCGATGGGTCGAGACCAGCGATCGCCCGAAACGCGGCCCCCCGATTTCGGCAGATAAGCTGTCCTGTGCCCGGTTTAGGACGATGGCCCCGACTTGTCGAGCCGGCTCAGGCGGCCCGGCCGCCAGCGCGCGCCAGCCGGAAGGCCGGATAGAGGCCGGCCAGCACGATCAGGAGGCCGGCGAGCGCGCCATCCTCGAAGGCGCCGCGCGAGGCGTGGCCATAGACCGTGGTGGCGAGCGTCTCGACATTGAGCGGCCGCAGCAGCAGCGTGGCGGGGAGCTCCTTCAGGCAATCGACGAAGACGAGCAGCGCCGCCGCCGCCACCGCCGGGCGGGCGAGCGGCCAGTGCATCTGTCTGATGACCTCGGGCGCGGAGGCGCCGAGCGTGCGGGCGGCGTCGTCGATGCGCGGCGAGATCCGCGACAGCCCGCTTTCGACGCCGGAGATGGCGATGGCGAGGAAGCGCACGACATAGGCGAGGACGAGCGCCGCCCCCGTGCCGATCAGCAGCAGGCCCGGATTGACCCCGAGCCAGCGCTGGGCGGCATTGGCGACGATGTTGTCCAGCGCGGCCAGCGGCACCAGCAGGCCGAGCGCCAGCACTGTTCCGGGCACGGCATAGCCGAGCGAGGCCAGCCGCGACAAAGCCGGCAGCCAGGGTTCGCGCCCCTGGCGGCGGGCTGCGGCGATGCCGACGCCGAGCGCCACGACGATTCCCGCGGCCAGACCGGAAAACAGCAGCGCGTGGACCAGGCTGCGCAGCAGGCCGGCGTCGAGCTGCAGCCAGAGGTCGCGCCGCAGCACCTCGCCGACGAGGAAGCCTATCGGCAGCAGGGCGCCGAGCACGACCGGCAGGGCGCAGGCCAGCGTGGCGGCCAGCGCGCGGCCGCCGCTCAGCGGCACCCGCCCGACGGCGCGCGGCTGGCGCACCGGCAGGGAAAAGCGGCGCTGGCCGCGCAAGCGCGCCTCGATCAGCATCAGCGCCACCACGAGCAGCAGCATGACGCAGGCGATCTGCGCAGCGCCGGCGAGCGAGTTGCGATTGACCCAGGTGGTGTAGATCGACAGCGTCAGCGAGCGCACGCCGAGATATTCGCTGGCGCCAATGTCGTTGAGCGTCTCCAGCAGAGCGAGCGTCAGGCCGGCCGCCAGCGCGGGGCGCGCCATCGGCAGACCGATGCGCCAGAACAGCGTGGCCGGCGTGGCGCCGAGCGTGCGGGCCGATTCGACGATCGCCGCCGCCTGCAGGCCAAACAGCGCCCGCACGCTGAGATAGACATAAGGGTAGAGCACGATCGCCATGATGCAGATCGCGCCGGGGAGGTTGCGCGGATCGGGAAACCAGTAATCGCGCAGCGACTGCCAGCCGGTGAGAGCGCGCAGGCCCGTCTGAAGCGGGCCCTGGAAGCCGAGGATTTCGACATAGACATAGGCTGTGATGTAGGTCGGCAGCGCGAGCGGCAGGACCAGGAGCCATTCGAGGCTGCGCCGGCCGGGGAACTCGAACTGCGTCACGAGCCAGGCGGTGCCGACGCCGATCAGCGCGCAGAGCAGCCCGACGCCGAGCAGCAGCCGGCCGGTGTCGGCGAGCGCGGCGGGAATGACGTTGGCGGCCAGATGCGGCCAGATCGACGCGGCCTGCGAGGACAGGGCGGTGTAGCCCAGCGCCAGAACCGGCAGGGCGACGAGGCCCGCCCCCAGCAGCGAAGCGAAGACCAGACGCGTCGACGGCCGCCACGCGAGTGGCGACCGTCGGATGTCGGAGAGGGACGTGCTCAGGCTCAATTGTCGAAGCCGACCTTGTCGACGAGATCGGCCGCAGCCTTGCGGTTCCTGGCGACGTCGCCGAGCGGGGTCGTGTCGGGAGTGATCGAACCGAGCAGCTTCACCGCGGCGCTTTCCTTGACGTCGGGATTGACCGGGAATTCGAAATTGCCGTCGGCATAGATCGTCTGCGCCTTTTCGCCGAGCATGTAGTCGATCAGCTTGATGGCATTGTCCTTGTTCGGCGCGTTCTTCGCAACCGCGGCGGCCGAGACATTCACATGCGTCCCGCCATTGGCGAAGGTGGTCTTGAGCGGCTTGATCGCATCGTACCAGCCCTTCTGCTCGTTCTTCGCCTGGCTCATCAGGCCGATGTAATAGGTGTTCATCACCGCGATGTCGCACTGGCCCGACAGGATGTCGCGCGCCACGTCGCGGTCGCCGCCGCTGGGCTTGCGCGCGGTGTTGGCCTTCAGCGCCTTCAGATAGCTCTCGGTCTTCTCGGCGCCGTTGCGGGCGAGATAGGCGGCGAAGAAGGCGTTGTTATAGGGGTGCTGGCCGGAGCGGATGCAGAGCTTGCCCTTCCATTTCGGGTCGGCGAGATCCTCATAGGTGATCGCGTCCTGCTTCACGCGGTCCTTGGAGACGACTACGATGCGGGCGCGCTGGGTCAGCGTCACCCAGTTGTCGCCGGGGCCGCGCAGGGCGGCGGGGACGGTCTTCTCGATCATAGCCGACTTGGCCGGCTGGGTGATGCCGGCCTCGACCAGCCCATTGATCTGGCCGACATCGACCATCAGCATGACGTCGGCAGGGCTGTTGGCGCCCTCGGCGGCGACGCGCTCCTGCAGGCCGTCCTTGAGGAAGACGGCGTTGACCTTGATGCCGGTGTCCTTGGTGAAGGATTCGAGCACCGGGTTCAGCAGGGCCGGCTCGCGCGTGGTGTAGAGATTGACGCTCTGGGCCAGGGCCGGCGTCGCCAGCAGACAGGAGGCGAGCGCAAAGGTCGAAAGGCGTGTCGCGTGGATCATGGTTCGCTCCTTCGGGTTCAAGGCCCGGTTTTTCGCGTTGCGATCGGAGCGGTAGAGCGCGGACAGGCTGTCGTCAACAAAATATCGTTTGATATCAGATAGTTAAACCTGTTCTAAAGAGACCTCTGTTTAGTCTTTTTCTAAAGTTTGGCGGGCGCCATCTGAGCAGCCGCGCATTCTGGCGCCATCTTCTCGCCAGGCCGCGATGCGCCTGTCTGCGCGGGAAGGTCCAAGAGTCGGATCGGGCAGCGCTCATCCTGAGGAGTCGCGCCAGCGGCTTCTCAGGATAAGGGTTGAGGTCGAACGGGCGCCGTGAAGGTGTCCGGCGCCATCGCCGGGCCGAGGCTCAATCGGCGATCAGCGAGATCACCCGCACGGGCCCGCGCCGGACCGGATCGAGCGTGCCGCGCAGGACAAAGCCGATATCGGCATCGCTGGCGACGCTGTCGTCCTGAAGGCTGGCCTCGCGCAGCCGCATCTGCCGACGCAGGCCGCGCGCATCCGCCTCCATGCGCGAGATGCCGACGCGCTCGTCGATCTGCCGGCGCTGGCCCTTGGTGAGTTCGGCGGCGCTGCGGAAGTCGCGGAAATCGCGGGCGCTGTAGGGCCAGCGCGAGCCTCCGACGAAGGTGCGGACCTTGCCGTCGAGCACCACGCTGTCGCCCGGGCGCAGGGTGAAGTCGCGCAGCAGGGAGACGCGCCGCTCGCCGGCCTGGACGATGGCGGGCCGGCAGGCGGCGGCGTCGCGCGTGTTTTCATGGCTGTAGGCCATCGGCAGGGCCCGGTAGCGCTGGCCATCGGCGGCCTGGGCGTCGCCGATCTCGGTCGCACCGGCGGCGACGCGGAAGACCTTGACCGGAATGCCGGGATTCGTCGCCTGGCAGAGCGCCTCATGCGCCTTGAGGTCGGAGGCGGCGCGCAGATAGCCGATCGGCGCATGGAAGCCGTCGCAGAGGCGCACGCAGATGGTGCGCGCGACATCGGCGGCACCCGACACCGTGTCGAGCCGGGCCTGCGTGGTGCGCCGGGGCTGGCGCGGGGGCGTCTCGGCTGCGCGCTGCCGGAAGGGGTTCAACTCGACGGGCGGATGCGCGATCCGGCCGTCGGGTTCCATCCGCAGCAGCGGGATCTGCCAGCCGGAGCGGGCGGGCGCGTAGGCCACGGCGCGGGGCTGGGCCTGCGGTACGGGGCCGGCGGCATAGCTGTTCTGCCTGAGGGCCTGACGGTTGGCGGCTTCCTGGCGGTGGAAGGCGCGAATGCCGGCATCGTCCTCGGCCTGGACCATCGAGACGGTGAAGACCGCGCCGCCGGCGCCGAGCGCCAGACCCAGCGCCGCCAGGGCGGCGAGGCGGGCGGGGCGGTTTCCCCGCGCGAGGCTACGGGCCGAAACACCTGACGCCAAAGGCTTTTCGGCGCAAGGCAAAGCCTGCACCCCATCATCACGGACACGCAACATGCGTCGACTCCACCCTACGCTCGTCTACCCGTCCGCCGCCCGCAGGGTGTAGTTTACTTTTCGTTAAGGTTCAACGCTTTGGCGGTCTGCGCCCGGCGAAACGGGCGGGGATGCTTAACGGACGGCACTGGCGCAGAGCTTGCGCCTGCCGCTCAGGGCGCACCGCGTCTTCAAAGGACGGCGAGAACGACGCCGATCCACATGCACAGCAGGACCAGGATACCCAGCGCGAAGACCGACCCGCGCAGCTTGAGCTGGTTGGCGCCGACATGGACCAGCGTGTGGACGACCCGGGTCGCGACATAGGCCCAGGCGAGGCCCGCCATGACATAGCTCGTCGCGCCGACCTCCATGGCGAGCATGATCAGCGCGAAGAAGACGACCGGCGTCTCGAACTGGTTGGTGAAATTGGCGGCGGCCAGCCGGGCGGGCTCTGGATAAGCGGTTGTCGATACCGAGACGTCGGCGATCGTCACCTGCTTGCTGTCGAAGGCCGCCTTGCGCCGCAGGAAGAGGATGGTCAGCACGATGAAGATCCACACGACCATCGCGAGCGCGGGATAGACCAGCTTGAGCGTCATCGTCGTCTCCGCAACGTCCCGGGAGCGCGGCGTCGGGCCGGCGCGGGATGCGCGGGAGCCAAGCCAAGAATGCCGTCGAATGCAAGCGCGGCGGGCCAGGAGAAGCCCGCCGCGGTAAAGATGACGGTGGATAGCCGGCGCGGCCGCCCGTCGTCAGGAGCGCGTCGGGTAGTTCGGGCTCTCGCGCACGATCGTCACGTCATGGACATGGCTCTCGCGCAGGCCGGCGCTGGTGATGCGGATGAAGCGGGCCTTGGACTGGTAGTCCTTGAGGTCCTTGCCGCCGACATAGCCCATCGCGGCGCGCAGGCCGCCGGCGAGCTGGTGCAGAACGCTCGAGACCGGGCCCTTATAAGCGACCTGGCCCTCGATGCCCTCGGGCACCAGCTTCAGCGCGTCCTTGATGTCCTGCTGGAAATAGCGATCGGCCGAGCCGCGCGCCATGGCCCCGACCGAGCCCATGCCGCGATAGGATTTGTAGGAGCGGCCCTGGTAGAGGAAGGTCTCGCCCGGCGTCTCGTCGGTGCCGGCGAGCAGCGAGCCGACCATCGCGCAGGAAGCGCCGGCGGCGAGCGCCTTGGCGAGGTCGCCGGAATATTTGATGCCGCCATCGGCGATGACGGGGATGCCGTGCTTGCTGGCGGCGTTGGCGGCGTCCATCACGGCGGTGAGCTGCGGCACGCCGACGCCGGCGACGATGCGCGTCGTGCAGATCGAGCCCGGGCCGATGCCGACCTTGATCGCATCCGCGCCGGCATCGATCAGCGCCTGGGCGCCGCCGGCGGTGGCGATGTTGCCGGCGATGACCTGAACCGCGTTGGAGAGCCGCTTCACCCGCGTCACCGCCTCGAGCACCTTGGCGGAATGGCCATGGGCGGTGTCGACGACGATGATGTCGACGCCGGCATCGATCAGCATCTCCGAGCGCTCGAAGCCGAGATCGCCGGTCGTGGTCGCCGCCGCCACCAGCAGGCGCCCCTTGCCATCCTTGGCGGCGCTGGGATGGGCGACCTGCTTCTCCATGTCCTTGACGGTGATCAGACCGATGCAGCGGTGATGGTCATCGACGACGAGCAGCTTCTCGATGCGGAACTGGTGCAGCAGCCGGCGGGCCTCCTCCTGCGTCACGCCCTCGCGTACCGTGATCAGCCGGTCCTTGGTCATGATCTCGGAGACGGGCTGCTCGGGATTGGCGGCGAAGCGCACATCGCGGTTGGTGAGGATGCCGACGAGCTTGCCCTTGTGGCCCTGCGGGCCGCGCTCGACCACCGGAATGCCCGAGATCGAATTGTGCTTCATGATGGCGAGCGCGTCGCCCAGAGTCTCGTCGGGATAGATCGTGATCGGGTTGGCGACCATGCCCGATTCGAACTTCTTGACGAGGCGGACCTGCGCGGCCTGCTGGTCGGCCTCGAGATTGCGGTGGACGACCCCGAGGCCGCCGGCCTGCGCCATGGCGATCGCCATCTTCGCTTCCGTCACCGTGTCCATCGCCGAGGCGATGATCGGCAGGTTCAGCGAGATCGTCTTGGTCAGCTGGGTGCGGATGTCGACGTCGGCCGGCATGACCTCCGACGGGCCGGGCTCCAGGAGCACGTCATCGAAGGTGAAACCGTCACGAATAAGACCGTCGAGGGAAAGCGTCATCGTCAACTCCATCACCGGCGAGGCCGGCTCCGTTGCGGTTTCGCGGAGGGCGCCCGCGACCGGGTTGACGAGGCCCGTTAGCATGCGTCCGCTGTCGCGGCTAGAGCGCGCCAGCGGATATCTTGCGTTGCAGCATCCGGAGCGTCGCAGCGGGCGCCGCGGCGCACCGGTCCGCGCGCTACTGCTGCTGCGCCGGTCCTGACCGCGTCGCCGCCGGAGATGGTGCGCGCGCCGTGGGCTCGACGAAAAAGCAGCCCGTCCCCATCGTCATTTGGCCCCTGGCGTTGGCCATCTGCTGGCAGTCCTTCTGCCGCATGCAGTTCATGACGCGAAGGGCGTCGCCATAGCCGGGGGAGACCATGCTCTGGGCACAGCCGATTTCCCAGCTGGTCGAAGGGCCCGGAACCGGCTGGGCCTGGGCGGCGCGCCCGCTTGTACCGGCGAGGCCGAGTCCGGCGAGCATGCACAGCCCGGTGAGGCGAAGGCCCCGGCGCAGCGCGGGGAAAGGAAGACGGTCGAACATCGGAGACCTCCGGAAGCGTGACGGGTTGCGCCCCTGCTTGCCTCAGATGGGGGGCCCTTTCGTTGGCCGTCACGGCGTTCAACGCATGGCTGCGCTGTTCCGAAGGCTGGGTCCAGGGTAAAGCGCATGGCGGCCTTGCGCGTCGCGCCCGGTCTGGAGGCGGTTCTGCGCCGATCCTGCCCTCGTCTTGCCCGGCTCCGGGCGTTAAGGCTGCCATCTCCCCGCGAGGACAACCGTCTTGCAGCGCGCCAAGCTCCTGCCCCTGATCGTCGCCTGTGCGCTGTTCATGGAGAACACCGATTCGACGGTGATCGCGACCTCGCTGCCGGTGATCGCGCAGTCGCTCGGCGAGGATCCGATCTCGCTCAAGCTGGCGCTGACGTCCTATCTCGTCAGCCTCGCCGTCTTCATCCCGATCTCCGGCTGGATGGCGGATCGCTATGGCGCGCGCACGATCTTCCGGGCGGCGCTGGCGGTTTTCATGCTCGGCTCCGTGCTGTGCGCGCTGTCGAACTCGCTCGGTGCCTTCGTCGGCGCGCGCTTCGTGCAGGGCATGGGCGGGGCGATGATGGTGCCGGTCGGGCGGCTGGTCATCCTCCGCAGCGTCAGCAAGTCCGAGCTCGTCGGCGCGCTGGCCTACCTCACGGTGCCGGCGCTGGTCGGCCCCGTGGTCGGGCCGCCGCTGGGTGGGTTCATCACGACCTATTTCGACTGGCGCTGGATCTTCTTCATCAACATCCCGATCGGGATCGTCGGCATCGTGCTGGCGACCCTGTTCTTCGAGGATGTGCGCGAGGAGGATGTCGCCCCGCTCGACATCCGCGGCTTCCTGCTTTCGGCTTTCGGCTTCGCCAGCCTGATGCTGGGGCTGGCGACGGGGGGGCGCCATCTCGTGCCCGCCGTCGTGTCCTATGGCTGCGTCGCCGCGGGCATTGCGGCGCTGGTCGCCTATTGGTTCCATTCGCGGCGGATCGCCCATCCGGTGCTGAACCTGTCGCTGCTGAGGATTCCGACCTACCGGATCGGCGTGCTCGGCGGCTCGATCTTCCGTACCGGGATTGGCGCGATCCCCTTCCTCCTGCCGCTGATGCTGCAACTCGGCTTCGGGCTGGATGCGCTGCAATCGGGGCTGATCACCTTCGTCTCGGCGGCAGGCGCCTTGCTGATGAAGACGGCGGCGAAGACGATCCTCGCGCGTTTCGGCTTCCGGCGCGTCCTGACCTTCAACGCCGTGGTCGGCGCAGCGTTTCTGGCGGCCTCGGGCCTGTTCACGCCAACGACCCCGCATTGGCTGATGCTGGGCGTGCTGCTGATCGGCGGTTGTTTCCGCTCGCTGCAATTCACCGGCATCAACGCGCTGAGCTATGCCGACGTCTCCAACAAGGAGATGTCGGGGGCGACCAGCCTGTCGAGCGTGGCGCAGCAATTGTCGCTGAGCATGGGCGTCACGATCGGCGCTTTCGCCCTGGAGAGCGCGCATGCGGTCCATGGTGGCGCGATGCTGGGCGCGGGCGATTTCTGGCCGGCCTTCGTGCTGGTCGGGCTGATCTCTGCCTCGTCGGTCTTCATGATGGCGCGGCTTGCGCCGGATGCCGGCGCCGAGGTCTCGGGACATCTGCTGGGCGGCGCAGGCGTCAGCGCCCCCAAGGCGACGGCACAGGCGATTTCCGACCAGAAGCCGCTGGAATAGTGGATGTCGCGGCGGCCTGCGATCGTTGTTGATAATGCGAGTTTGCATTATCTTCGGATCAACGAGGAGTGCCCAGCCGTGACTGCCAAAGCCATGACCGTCTTGACAGTCACCGCGCGGGGCCAGGTGACCTTCCGCAAGGACGTCTTGCAGCATCTCGGCATCAAGCCGGGCGAAAAGATTGAAATCGATCTTTTGCCGGATGGCCGGGCGTCATTGAAGGCGGCGAGGCCATCGGGCGCGATCGACGCGTTCATCGGCCTTCTTGCGGGCAAGACCAATGTCGTCGCCACGATCGACGACATCGAGGAGGCGTCGGCACGCGGCTGGGCCGGCGAGGAATGAAGATCATCGCCGATACGAATGTCCTCATCCGCTCGGTCGTGCGCGACGATGCGGGTCAGGCCTTCGTCGCGGACGCAATCCTGCAGGAGGCCTCGCTGATCGTGGTCACGATTCCCTGTCTTTGCGAATTCGCCTGGGTGTTGCGCAAGGTCTATGGCTTCGAGCGTTCAGACGTTTCGGCTGCGATCCACGCGCTGCTGGCGGCCGTCAATGTCGAGATGAACAGGCCCGCGGTCGAAGCCGGCCTGCGTCTGCTCGATGCCGGCGGCGATTTTGCCGATGGAGCCATCTGCCATGAGGGCGAGTGGCTCGGCGGAGAGATGTTCGTGTCGTTCGATCGGAAGGCCGTCACGCTGTTGAAGGCTCAGGGCAGGGCAGCCCAACTGCTATGAGCCATCGTCGTTGGCTGCCACGCCAGCCTCGCTCGGCGCATCCGCCTTCCGCCGGAACCCCGTCGCCAGCACATAGAGCTCCGAGGAATCCGAGCGGCTCGCGCCGGGCTTGAGATTGCGCACTGTGGTGAAGTCGCGCTTGAGCTGCGCCAGCAGTTCGGCGCTCTCGCCGCCCTGGAAGAGCTTGGCAAGGAAGAAGCCGCCAGGCGCCAGGATGGTGTGGGTGAACTCCAACGCGGCCTCGGCCAGCGCGATGATCTTGAGGTGGTCGGTCTTCTTGTGGCCGGTGGTGTTGGCCGCCATGTCCGACATCACGCCATCGGCGCGCCCGCCCAGCCGCTGCGTCAGCAGGGCAGGGGCTTCCTCGGCCATGAAATCCATCTCGATCAGGTCGACCCCGGGAATCGGATCGACCGGCAGGAGGTCGATGCCGACGATGCGGCCCTTGCCCTTCTCCAGCCCGACGCGCATCGCCGCGATCTGGCACCAGCCGCCCGGCGCGCAGCCGAGATCGATCAGCTTCTGGCCCGATTTCAGGAATTTGAAGCGGTCGTCCATCTCCTCGATCTTGAAGGCGGCGCGCGAGCGATAGCCCATCTCGCGGGCCCGCTTGACGTAAGGGTCGTTGAGCTGGCGCTCGAGCCAGAGCTGCGAGGAGTGCTTGAGCTTGCCGGCCTTCTTGACCTTGACGCGCATGTCGCGGGCGCCGCCCGACTTGCCGGCGACGCCGACCACCTTGCCCGCCGTCTTGCTGCCGGTATTGGCAGCGGCCTTCACGGCCGTCCCAACGCCGGCGCCGGCCGTCATGGCAGCCGACGGCGCTGCCGTCTTGACGGCGGTTCGTGGCGCGGGCTTGCCCGGGATCCGCGAGACCGGCTTGGTTTTGGTCTTGCCGCCGGTCTTGCCAACGCTCCTGCCGGCTGACTTGCCGCCCGATTTGACGGTGCTCATGCCTGAACCGTTCGGGCAAAGGCGGGCTGTATCGCAAGCGTCATGTCATCTCCGGCGCCACCAGGCGCGGTCCTCATGCATCATCCGGAGCAGGATGCCCTCGCGCAGGCCGCGATCGGCGATCCGCACCCGTTCGCTCGGAAAGGCGCGGCGGATCGCCTCGAAGATGGCGCAGCCGGCCAGGACGAGATCGGCACGTTCGCGGCCGATGCAGGCATTGGCCGCACGGGCTGCATAGTCCATTTCGACGAGCCGGTCGATGACGGCGAGAATCTCCTCCTGCCGCATCCACAGCCCGTCGACCTCGCGGCGGTCGTAGCGGGCCAGGCCGAGATGAATCCCCGCCACCGTCGTCACCGTGCCCGAGGTGCCGAGCAGGTGGAAATTGCGCGCGTTGCGCGCGGCGGCCGCCTTCTGGGCAAAGGGGGCAAGCTCCCGGGCGCAATCCTCGACCATGGTCTCGAACAGGCTGCGGCCGACATCGATGCCGCCATAGCGCTCGGCCACCGTGACCACCCCGATCGGTAGCGAGGCCCATTCGCGGATGCGCGCGGCGGGGTCTCGCGCCTCGGCGCGTCCGCCCATCCAGACGATCTCGGTCGAACCGCCCCCGATGTCGAAAACGATGACGCCCTCGGCGGTGGGGTCCGCCAGCGCCGCGCAGCCGGAGACGGCGAGCGCGGCTTCGGTGCGCTGGTCGATGATCTCGAGCTCGAGCTCCGCCTCGGCGGCGACGCGGCGGACGAACTCCGAGCCGTTGATCGCGGCGCGGCAGGCCTCCGTCGTCACCAGCCTGGCGCGGCTGACGTTGCGGTGGAGCATCTTGCCGCGGCAGATCTTCAGCGCCTCGACGGCGCGGTCCATCGCCGCGTCGCAAAGCCGGCTGCTGGCCGCCAGCCCCTCGCCGAGTCGGACGATCCGCGAAAACGCATCGACGACGCGGAAGCCGTGCTGGGCCGGCCGCGCGATCAGCAGGCGGCAGTTGTTGGTGCCGAGATCGAGCGCGGCATAGGTCGTCGGCGCCGCCCGTGCGAGCTCGGGCGCAGCGGGCTCGGTCCAGGGCGGGACGGGAGCCACCGGCGGGCGGCCCGCGGCCAGCCGCGGTTGCGAATCGGCACGGGTCGCGGCGCCGCCCAGATCGGGGTCGACGCCGTGAAACTGCGGAACCATCGCTGCCGCGATATCCCGCTCCTGCCGGTCCTCGACCGTCACTGTGCCCGTTCCTCTGGCCTGCCGCACCGACCTCCGCGACGAGGCTGAAAGCGTTGCGGCCGAGCCGGGCGAAACCCCGGCTGCCTCTTTGGAATCAAAGCGTAACAAGAGCAGGAGCATAGTGCCAAGCGGAACATGCCGCCGCGCTGCGATCACCGGTGGAGGTTTCGCAGTCGCGGTGTCGCAGCCCGTGTTCGCGGCCGGTTTTGCCGGCCTCGCGCCGTCGTCACCGCCCCTTGCCCCGGCGGGCGACCTTCGGCCAGTGTCCGCGGCCACGGGCCCGGTACTGAAGGCCGTCTGAGCAGGGAAGGAGGCCGCCATGGCCAGCGCACGTCATATCCTCGCGATCGACCAGGGCACGACGTCCTCGCGCGCGCTCGTCTTCGATGCGGGGCTCAACCTCGTCGCCAGCGCGCAGCGCGAGTTCACGCAGCATTTTCCGGCGTCGGGCTGGGTCGAGCACGAGCCCGAGGACATCTGGGAGAGCGTGCTGTCGACCTGCCGCGAGGCGCTCGCCAGGGCCGGGCTCGACGCCGGGGCAATCGCCGCGATCGGCATCACCAACCAGCGCGAAACCACGCTGATCTGGGACCGCAAGACCGGGCGCGCCATTCACCGCGCCATCGTCTGGCAGGACCGGCGCACCGCCCCGGCCTGCGCCGCGCTCGTCGCCGCCGGCCATGAGGGGCTGGTCGCGGCGCGAACCGGCCTGCGCATCGACCCTTATTTCTCGGCCACGAAGATCGCCTGGTTGCTCGACAATGTGCCGGGCGCGCGGCGGCGGGCGGAAGCGGGCGAGCTCGCCTTCGGCACGGTCGACTCATTCCTGCTCTGGCGGCTGACCGGCGGGGCCGTGCATGCCACCGATGCGACCAACGCCTCGCGCAGCCTGATCTTCGACATTCATCGCGGCGTCTGGGACACGGATCTGCTGGCCCTGTTCGACATTCCCGCGGCGCTGCTGCCGGAGGTGAAGGATTGCGCCGGGCTGTTCGGGCAGACCGCGCCGGAGCTGTTCGGCGCCGCCATTCCCGTGCGCGGCATCGCCGGCGACCAGCAGGCGGCGACGATCGGCCAGGCCTGTTTTTCGCCCGGCATGGTGAAATCGACCTATGGCACCGGCTGCTTTGCCCTGCTCAACACCGGCGCGACGCCGGTCGCCTCGCAGCACCGGCTGCTCAGCACGATCGCCTATCAGCTCGAGGGCCGGCGGACCTATGCGCTGGAGGGCTCGATCTTCATCGCAGGCGCCGCCGTGCAATGGCTGCGCGACGGGCTCGGCCTCATCCAGGACGCCGCCGAGACCGGCCCGCTCGCGCGCGCCGCCGACCCGACGCAGGAGGTCTATCTGGTTCCGGCCTTCGTCGGGCTCGGCGCGCCGCATTGGGACGCCGATGCGCGGGGCGCGATCTTCGGGCTGACCCGCAACAGCGGCCCGCGCGAATTCGCCAGGGCCACGCTGGAAAGCGTCTGCTACCAGACGCTGGATCTGATCGAGGCGATGCATGCCGACTGGGCGAAGGCCGCGGGCGGGGCCGGGCAGGGGGCGCGTTCCGTCCTGCGCGTCGATGGCGGCATGGCGGCCTCCGACTGGACGATGCAGCGCCTCGCAGACCTGCTCGACTTGCCCGTCGACCGGCCGAGCCTGCGCGAGACCACGGCGCTGGGCGCGGCCTATCTCGCCGGGCTCGACGCCGGGCTTCTGCCCGAGCCGGCCCGCTTCGCCGATCTCTGGCGGCTGGAGCGGCGCTTCACGCCCGGCATGGCCGCCAGCGAACGCAGCCGCAAGATCGCCGGCTGGCGCGACGCGGTGCGCCGGACGCTCAGCACGGGCTGAAGCCCCGACCGGCGCTCGGGCCGGCTCCCATTCGAGCCGCCGGCTGCGGTCCGCCCCCCGGGATGGCCGCGGGCGGCGGCCCCTGCCCACGCCGCAAGCCCTCCGGAGAGGGCTTCGCATCGGCGAGCAAGGGCTGATCGCGACGCCCGCATTCGGGGCTTGCCATTCGGCGAAGCTTTGATTAGACCCCGCGACACCAAAGGCGAGCGCGCAACGCGCCACGGCCATTGGGGGATCGTCTAACGGTAGGACCCCAGACTCTGACTCTGGTTGTCTAGGTTCGAATCCTAGTCCCCCAGCCACTTTAGCAAGTGGTTGATTAGCAAACGAAATTTGCGGTTTCGACAGCGCCCGGCGGTCAGGCTGCAAGGGTTTCGCGGTTGTCTCCCAGGCCATCTCGACAATTCGTCCGTGCCTCGCAGCAACAAGCCGCGGGGACATGACGCTCTGTGACGTCACCCATTTGGACGAGTTCGATTTGAGCGCTGCTGGCAGGCCTTGTCGCCGGCTGCGGCTGAGAGGATGGCGCGATGCACGGCGCCGGTGCGGGCCGAGGTCGGGATCACACTTGATCCTCACCGGACGCTGGGACGCTTGGCAAGCCGCATCCCCATCGCCCGGGCGCTCCAGGATCGTGGTGCGGCCGGCCTGACGAGGCGCCGCTCCTTCATGGTGCGGCGTTCAGGCGGCTTGCGGAAACGGCAGGGCTGCCTTACATTATATTTTATAATATAATGTCTATGTGAGTGCCCCATGACTGGTATCGACCTTTCCCCAAAGCTGACCGCCGCCGGACAGCCCGACGCGGCGATCCTTGCCGATCTCGCCGGCTCGCGCTTTGCCGGCATCGTCAATGTCCGGCCCGATGGCGAGGAGGGCGGGCAGATCGGTCACGATCAGGCTGCCGCGATCGCGCAGGAGGCCGGGCTCGGCTACGCCTATGTTCCGGTCAGCTCGGCTGCGATCACCGAGGCCGACATCAGGGCCTTCCAGCGGGCCGTGGCCGCGATCCAGGGCCCGGTCTATGCGCATTGCCGCTCCGGAACGCGCGTCGCGATCCTGCATGTCCTCGGCGAGGTTCTCGACGGGCGGATGCGAGCCGAGGAGATCGTTGCGTTCGGCGCAGGGCTGGGCCTCGACCTGTCCGCGGCGAAGGCCTGGATCGACCGCGACCGCTCACGCGCGCCGCACGTCAAGGGCTTCCATGATCCGCGCACCGGCAGCGTCCAGTATGTCGTCTGGGACGCGGCGACGAAGCGCTGCGCGATCATCGATCCCGTGCATGATTTCGACGAGAAGTCGGGATCGACCGCGACGGTTCATGCCGACGCGCTCCTGGCCTTCATCGCGGAGCGGGGGCTGACGGTGGAGTGGATCCTCGACACCCACCCCCACGCCGACCATTTCTCGGCGGCCTATTATCTCAAGCAGAAGACGGGCGCGCCCATGGCGATCGGCGCCCGTGTCACGCAAGTCCAGAGGCTCTGGCAGGGTCTCTACAACTGGCCGGCGCTCGCCACCGATGGCTCGCAATGGGACCGCCTGTTTTCGGCGGGCGACACCTTCATGCTCGGCGGGATCGAGGGGCAGGTGATGTTCTCGCCCGGGCACACGCTGGCTTCGGTCAGCTATGTCATCGGCGACGCCGCCTTCATCCATGACACGATCTTCATGCCGGACTCGGGCACGGCCCGGGCGGATTTCCCCGGCGGCAGTGCCAAAGCGCTGTGGGCCTCGATCCAAGCCATTCTGGCGCTGCCCGACGAGACGCGGCTGTTCACCGGGCACGACTACGAACCGGATGGGCGTCATGCGCGCTGGGAAAGCACGGTCGGCGAGCAGAAGCGCAAGAACGCCCATCTCGTCGACATGACGGAGGAGCGCTTCATCGCCCTGCGCGAGGCCCGCGACGCGACGCTGCCCATGCCCCGGCTGATCCTGCCCTCGCTGCAGGTCAACATTCGCGGCGGCCGCCTGCCGGAGCCGGAGGATGATGGGCGGCGCTATCTCAAGATCCCGCTCGACGCCCTGCCGGGGTCCGTCTGGTGAGCGGCACCTCGGTCACGGAGGCCGATGCGCGCCATGCGATGGCGGCGCGCGCCGAGGAGGTCGCCGCCTTGCTGAAGGTGATGGCCCATCCCGTTCGCCTGATGCTCGCCTGCAAGCTTGCGGAGGGGGAGTTCTCGGTCGGCGAGCTGGAGCGGCTGCTCGACATCCACCAGCCGACACTGTCGCAGCAACTCGGCCTCCTCAGGGAAACCGGCATCGCCGAGACGCGCCGCGACGGCAAGCAGATCTTCTACCGGCTCACCCAGCAGAAGGCCTCGCAACTGATCGAGGCCCTCTACGCCATTTTCTGTCAGAAGGACGACGTCTCATGAGCGCCTATTGGCCTTCCCTGTTCGGCGGCATGGTGCTGGGCCTGTCGGCCGGGCTGCTGCTCCTGCTCAACGGCCGCATCGCCGGCATCAGCGGCATCGTCGGGCGGCTGCTCGGCGGGCATCAGGCGTGGGTCAACGGCGCGTTCGTCGTCGGTCTGCTCGGCGGTCCGGCACTCTATGCGGCGGCCCATGGCGCGCTGCCGGCGATGACGGTCTCCGCCTCCTGGCCCGTGGTCATTCTCGCGGGGCTTCTCGTCGGCATTGGCACGCGGATGGGCTCGGGTTGCACCTCCGGGCACGGCATCCTCGGGCTGGCGCGGCTGTCGAAGCGTTCGATCGTCGCCACCGCCAGTTTCCTCCTCGCCGGCGTCGCCACCGCCACCCTCGCCGGATTGCTGTCATGAGCGCGCTCGCCATCGCCCGCATCACTGTGGCGCTCCTGTCGGGCGCGCTCTTCGGCTACGGCCTGTCCCTGTCGGGGATGGTCGATCCCGCCCGCGTCATCGGCTTCCTCGATATCGCCAGCGGTCATTGGGACCCGAGCCTGATGTTCGTGCTGGGCGGGGCGGTCTGCGTCGCCGTCATCGCGGTTGCGATCCAGCAGCGGCTGCCCAGGCCCGTCCTCGACACCCAGTTTCACATTCCCGAGCGGACCGACATCGACGCCCGGCTGGTCGGCGGCTCGGCTCTGTTCGGCATCGGCTGGGGGCTGGCCGGCTTCTGCCCCGGGCCGGCGCTTTCGGCCCTGACGACAGGCCTGACGCCGGTTCTGCTGTTCATCGCGGCGATGATCGCGGGCATGCTGCTGCATGACCGCGTGCTCGCAAAGGCGGGATGAGGCGTCGCGCGGCCACCGGGATCGAACGATTTTCCTTTACATATTCAAATATTCTAATATGATTAATCAAGTCATCGCCATTCACCGGAGAGACAGTCATGACCAATGTCGGCACACTCGATCGCAGCTTGCGGTTCATCCTGGGGGCGGTGCTCGTCGCCGCCGTCTTCGTTCCTCCCGTCGCAGAGATGGTCGCGCCCTGGGGCGCCTGGAAATATGCGCTGACGGCCTGGGGCGTGGTCATGCTGGGAACGGCGGCCTTCCGCTTCTGCCCCGCCTACACGCTGCTGGGCGTCCGGACCTGCCCTCTCGCCAAGTCCTGATGCGTCCCGAGTCCTGATGCGTCTCAAGTCCTGATGCGTCGGCTGCGGGCGGACGCGCCGCCCGCAGCCGGGTTCACCCGGTCACAGCAAGCCCCGAGGTTCGTCATGTCGCTCGTTCCGCACGCCATCGATCTCACCGCCAAGCCCGAGGTGACGGCCTTCTTCGATGCGGCGACCAATACGGTCAGCTATGTCGTCAAGGACCCAGGCTCCAAGGCCTGCGCCATCATCGATTCCGTGATGGACATCGATTACGCGGCCGGGCGCATCTCGCATGAATCCGCCGACGCGATCATCGCCTTCGTCGAGAAGCACGGCCTCAGGCTCGAATGGCTGATCGAGACCCATGTCCATGCCGACCACCTTTCCGGCGCGCCCTACATCCAGGGCAAGCTCGGCGGCAAGATCGGCATCGGCGAGAACATCACCATCGTCCAGGACACCTTCGGCAAGATCTTCAACGAAGGCACCGCGTTCCAGCGCGACGGCAGCCAGTTCGATCGCCTGTTCAAGGATGGCGACCGCTATGAGATCGGCGCGCTGACCGCGTTCGCGATGCACACGCCCGGCCACACCCCCGCCTGCATGACGCATGTCATCGGCGATGCCGCCTTCGTCGGCGACACGCTGTTCATGCCCGATGGCGGCTCCGCCCGCGCCGACTTTCCCGGCGGGGACGCCCGCACGCTCTATCGCTCGATCCGGCGCGTGCTCGACCTGCCGCCCGCGATGCGGTTGTTCATGTGCCACGATTACGGCCCCAATGGCCGCGAGATCCGCTGGGAAACCACGGTCGCCGAGCAGCGCGCGAACAATATCCATGTGCGGGACGGCATCAGCGAGGATGACTTCGTCAAAACCCGCGAGGCCCGCGACGCCACGCTGGCGATGCCGAAGCTGATCATCCCCTCGCTGCAGGTGAACATGCGCGCCGGCGCGCTGCCGCCCGCTGACGACAGCGGCAAGGTCTTCCTCAAGGTGCCGGTCAACGCCCTGTGACGATCAACGGGGGGCCGGCTCGGGATGGCGGCCGCTTGCAGGCCGGCGCGGGCGCTGAAACGGCAAACTGACACGCAAAGGGATCGGTCATGTCCAAACTCTTCAACTGGCTTGTTGCGCTGAGCCTTCTGGGCGTGGCCCCGGCCCTCGCGGCGCCGGAGCCTGCCGATCCCGAACGGCAGACGCCCTGGAAGCTCTACGTGGATTCGACCGAGGCCTTCGCCATGAAACAGGCGCAGGGCGACAAGGTGCTGCTGGTCGATGTCCGTGATCCGATCGAGATCATGTTCACCGGCTTTGCGCCGGCGGTCGACGTGGTCGTGCCGTTCATGTCGGCCAATCTGTCGAAGTGGAATGACAAGCGTTCCGTCTATCAGGTCGAACGCGACCCCGCCTTTGGCGAGAAGATCGCCAAGGCGCTTGCCGACCGCGGTCTCGGCAAGGACACGCCGATCCTTCTGATGTGCCGCTCGGGCGGCGAGAGGGGCGCGCCCTCGGCCAAAGAGCTGTGGGGCAAGGGCTTTGCCAGCGTCTACATCGTCGTGGACGGGTTTGAAGGCGACACGGTCAAGGACGGCCCGGAGAAGAACTGGCGGCGCGTCAATGGCTGGAAGAACTCCGGCCTGCCATGGGGCTACACGCTCGACCGCGCGAAATTTCCAGTGGGCGAGAAATGATCATCGCCGCGCCACGAGAGTTCTCTTGGCGCTTCCCATTCCTCGACCGTCCAGGACACGCAAATGACACCTGTTTTCAAAGCCGTTTCGACCGCAATGCTGGCGACTGCGCTGATGGCCTCGCCGGCTGTCGCCGGCCAGAAGATGCTGATGTTGCTGAGCGCGTCGGCGGCGGAGGCCCAGGCCTTCAACCTGGTGCTCGCAAACCAGATCCAGGCGAGCGGACACGGCGTCCATATGCTGCTCTGCGGAGAAGCCGGCGACATGGCTTTGAAGGCTATTCCCGAAGCGGCGACCAAAGTCGTCACGCCGCAGGGCTTGACGGTCCGTACGCTTCTGGAGGGGCTGCTGAAGAAGGGCGGAACCGTGCAGGTTTGCGCGATCTACCTGCCCAACCGGAAACTCCAGGCCGACGCTCTCATGGAGGGCGTCAGCGCCGCTCGCCCGCAGGACATCGCCGCCATGATTGTCGATCCGGCGGTGAAGGTGATCGGCCAGTGAGGCCGATCGCGGCGGAATTCACGCCATGATCGCCGGTGCCGATCTTGCCTCGGTCGGCTCCGGCTCGCTGGTCGGCTTCGTTCTGGGGTTGATCGGCGGCGGCGGCTCGATCCTGGCCGTGCCGCTGCTGGTCTATGTCGTCGGCCTGGCCTCGCCGCATGTTGCGATCGGCACGAGCGCGGTTGCGGTCGCGCTCAGCGCGTTTGCCAATCTGCTCGGCCATGCCCGTGCCGGCAATGTCCGCTGGCCTTGCGCGCTGGTCTTCTCGGCTGCCGGTATCGCCGGCGCCGCGGTCGGTTCGACCCTCGGCAAGAGCTTCGACGGCCAGAAACTTCTGCTCCTGTTCGGGGTGCTGATGATCGTGATCGCGGTCATGATGCTCGTTCGCAAGGGCGGCGACGGGGCCGCGTTCAAGCCGCTCGGGCGCAGCACCGCACCGAAGCTGCTGCCGCGGCTGCTCGGCATGGGCGGGCTCGTCGGCGGGCTATCCGGGTTCTTCGGCATCGGCGGTGGCTTCCTGATCGTGCCCGGGCTGATGGGGGCGGCGCGCATGCCGATGATCATGGCGATCGGCTCCTCGCTCGTGGCGGTGACGGCCTTCGGGGTGACCACCGCCGTGTCCTATGCGCTGTCGGGCCTGGTCGACTGGCGCATCGCTACCCTGTTCGTCACGGGCGGCGTCGCAGGCGGAATCGGCGGCACGCTGCTGGCCCAGCGCCTGTCGGGCCACAAATCGCTGCTATCGCGCGTCTTCGCCGCGATCGTCGCGGTCGTGGGGGTGTATGTCGTGGCGCGTGGGTCTTTGGCGGTCTTCGGCTGATCGAAAGGCCAGGCGGCCGTCAGCGCCGAAAGATCTGCCGGATCGAGCCTTCCATCAGGAAGGCGATGCCCAGGCGGGCGCCGATCATCATGCCGCCGATCGCCAGCGGCCAGGACAGCGCCATCATCGAGCCGGCCGTGATGCCCTGGCCGATGGTGCAGCCTCCGGCGAGGATGCCGCCTCCGCCCATCATCACCGCCCCGACCAGATGCCGGCGCATCTCGTGATGGTCGTCGAAGGCCTCCCAGCGGAACTCGCGGTCGAACAAGGCCGACAGTAAGGACCCGAGCACGACGCCGATGATCGTGCCGATGCCGAAATCGAGCAGCCCCTCGGGCGTGGTCAGCACCGCATAGAGCGCCCGCCCGACCGGGGAGACGAAGGTCAGGCTCTGGGGGCGCGCCGGAGCCGAAAACTCGTCGATCGCCACGCCGGTCGCCCACCATCCGGCCACCACGCCCAAACCCAGCGTGACGCCCGCCAGCAGCAGGCGCGGTGAGCGCCGCAGCCGCCTGTCGAGGAGAACGGCCAGGACGAGCAGGGCGGATGCGGCCAGCGCGATCCCCAGCCGCCAATTGCCGAATCCGAACCAGGCCAGGACCGAGGGCAGGTCGCCCTGCACGGCGCCGGGCACCGGCAGGGCGACCTGCTCCAGCCCGTCGATCCGCCAGGGTGCGAGGATGCCGCGCAAGGTGGCATAGGCCGTCGCACCGAACACCATCATCACGATCAGGCTGCGCAGATCGCCGGTGCCGAGCCTGACCAGCGAGCCGAAGCCGCAGGTGCCCACCAGCGCCATGCCGAGCCCGAACAGCGTCGCGCCGAGCAGGATCGCGAGCCAGGGCACGGCGCTGGGAACATAGGTCGAGAGGGCGGGGTTCAGGGCCCCGGTCCAGACCATCGCCTGCGTGCCCAGCAGCGCCACGCCCAGCGCCAGGCCGAAGATGCGCAGCCGTCGCGTGTCGCCGCCGATCCAGACATCCTCGACCGCCCCGAAGGAGCACAGGCGCGCGCGACGGGCGGTGAAGCCACAGGCGGCGCCGATGCCGATGCCGATGAGCGCGACCGTCCAGGCAGGCAGCGGGCCCATCCGTCAGGTCGAGGCTCGGGCAGGGCGCCTCGGCATCAATCGACGGCCGGCGGCTTTTGCGGCCCGCAGAAGATGTCGTAGATCACCGCGATCATGCGGCGCACATCGTCGTTGGCGAGGCTGTAATAGACCGCCTTGCCCTCGCGCCGCGTCGTGACCATCTGGTCGAGCCGCAGCCGCGCCAGCTGCTGCGAGACCATGGGCTGGCGCAGCGAGAGAATGTTCTCGAGCTCGGTCACGGTCCGCTCGCGCTCGGCGAGCAGGCAGAGCAGCAGCAGGCGGTTTTCGTGCGACAGCGCCTTGAGGAAGTCGCTGGCCTTGCGGGCCTTGCGCATCAGGACGTCGAGTTCGGCGGAGAACTCCTCGCCGTCGCGCAGCTCCGCTTCGATGGCCTTGGATACGATCGCGCTCATGGTCAATCCAGTCTCGCGGCGGTGCCGCTCCGGTGAATGGGGCCTGGCATGTCAGCAAGCATCTTGCCAAGCAACCCCCAGAAGGCGTCGTCTCCTTGGTAGCCGGTGATGCGGCCTGTCTCGCGTCCCTCGTCGAAGAGCACGAAGGTCGGCGCGGCGATGACGGGCGCGGCCAGCCCGGCGAGGTTTGACCCCCCGGCCCTGAGCTCGACCCGCCGCAGCGGCGCCCGCCGGCCTTCCTCCGTCAGATGATAGGCTGGCGCGACCTCGCGCTCGAAGCGCGCGCACCAGGGGCAGCCATCGCGCGTGAACATGACGAGTTCGGCCGCCGTCGCAGCCCCCGGCGCCAGGCCGGCGCAGAGGAGGGCGAGGAACGCCAGGAGCGCCCATGCGCGAGAACGGATCAAACCCATTGCGGTAACATAGTCGTATTCGTATGTTTATGCCAGTCACAGGCTGGCGGCTCCTGCCGCGCCCGGGAGTTTGGCCATGCAGACGCGCCGCACGATCCTCGCCGCCGGACTCTGTGTCGCCATTCCAGGCGCCGCCTCTGCGCGGGCCACGCTCGGTGAGGATGGCCTTTACAAGCTCGACTGGTATCTCGAGAGCTTCCTCGAGCTGGCCGACGACCTCGCGGCGGCAACGGCCGCCGGCAAGCGCTTCGCCATCCTCTGGGGGCTGAAGGGCTGCCCGGCCTGCCGCCGGATGCACGAGGTTCATCTCGCCGACCCGGCGACGGAGCGCTACATCCGCGAGAACTTCGAGATCCTGCATCTCAACATTCTCGGCCAGCGCCCGGTCACCGATTTCGACAGCAGCAAGCCTGGCGAGAAGGCCTTCGCGGCGCGCTATGCGATCGAGGGAACACCCTCGATCCAGTTCTTTCCCGAAACCGCCGAGGGGCTGGGCGCGAGGGCGCCCGCCGCGCGCGAGGTCGCGCGGATGCCGGGCCTGCCCGATCCGCGCGAGTTCCTCGCCTGGTTCCGGTTCGTGCGCGAGAAGGGCTACGAACGCGGCGCCTTCGCCGACTGGCCCGGAAAAAAGCCAGCCGGCGGGTAAAACGCCTATTTGTTCACCGGCGACTCGGGATCGAACAGATAGGCCATCACGTCCTTGATCTGCTGCTCGTCGAGCACCTTGTTGGTGCCGAAGCGCGGCATGTTCGAGCAGGGCACCACCGCCATCGAATTGTAGATCTTGGTGTAGGCGTCCTTGATCGCCTCGGCGTCGTATTTCCGGTCCTTTCCATAGGCGGAGAGGCTGGGGCCGAGCGTGCCGTAGCTCACTTCCTTGGGGTCGAGCTGGTGGCAGGCGAAGCAGTTGCCGCCCGCCACCGTGCCCGGCGGATCGGAAAACTGGCCGCCGCGGCCGTTATTGGCGACCGTGTAGCCCTTCTTCCAGTCGCCGAGCAGCTTGCCGTCGGCCGGATAGGTGACCTTGGCCATCTCGCGCTTGATGATCGCCTCCGATTGCGCGGAGGAGACATTGTTACGCGTGGTGTTGCAGACGGAAAGCGACTCGTCGGGCGTGATCCGGGCCTGCCATTCGGGCGAGGCCTTGCCGAAGGTCGATTTCACATAGGCCTCGATCGTGGCCTGGCTCGGCTTCTGCTGCGCCAGCGCCGGGCCGGCGATCAGGAGGGCGGCGCAGGCCGCGGTGAGCAAAGCGGTTTTGGTCATGGTTGTCCGTCCTCTCAGCGCTTGATCGAAGGCACGGCGATCTCGCCGCCGGCGGCCTGCTTCTGCAGGAAGACCGTCAGCGCGGTCAGGCTGTCGGAGCCGAAATCGGGAACCGGCCAGCGCTGCTGGCGGTAGCAGTCCCAGAGCCGGTGCTGCATCGTGCGCAGCGCGCTCTGCGAGACGCGGTAGGTCGGCCAGGAGGCCATCGTCGCCTGCGCCGTGGCGCCGGGCACCGACAGGTTCGGCAGGCCCTGCAGACGGATGCGCTTGCCTTCCTCGGCGTGGCAGGTGGCGCAGGAGAAATCCATCACACCGCCGCGGCGATAGAACAGCTCCTCGCCGACGGCCGCCATCTCGATCTCCTTGGGATGGCTGAGCTGCGGCTGGATTTTCATCCCGCTCGACTTGTTGGCGATGAAGGCGGTGAGGTCTTCGAGATCGGAGGCGCGGCCAGGGCCCGAAAAGCGGCGGGCGAGGACGTCCTTGGTGTCGAGTCCCTGCAACGTGTCCATGCACCAGAGCAGGCGCTGTTCGGTGTCCATGACGCGGTCGGCATCGGCGAAATAGCGCGGCAGCTTGGCGAAGGCGCCGTCCAGCTTGCCGGGTCCCTCGCCGAGATCGCAGGCCTCCAGCGACGCCTTCTTGGCGCCGCGCGGCTCGGCCCAGAGCACCTCGCCGCGGTCGACCGCGAGGAAACCGGGATTCGAGAACGGGTCCGACAGCATCTGCCGGTAGCGCTCGATCTCCTTCTCGCTGTCGTCCTGTGGCGGGGCCTGTGCGGTCAGGTGCCCGGCGGCCAATGTCATGGCGGCCGCCAGCACAGCCGCTCCGATGATGGGGAGCTTCATCCCTTGCCCTTTCGTTTCCTCAGGCGGCCGCGGTTTTGCGACCTTTGTTGCAGGTCCCTCTCTGTCGGAGGGACTTTACATTCATAGAAAACAATATCACGATACGTGCAAATGATGATCGCGTGGCGGCCTCGCCGTCAAGAGCGAAACACGAACAATTCCAAGGAGGATACCGATGCCATTCCAGATCGCGGGGCTCACCCGCCGCAGCACCCTCACGGCCGGCGCGTTCGCCGCTTTCGCGAGCCTTCTGGGCTCGCGCCTCGCCTTCGCCGACGAAAAGGCGGTCATGGCGGAGATCAAGAAGCTCTATGGCGACAAGCCGCTGGGCGAGGGCAAGATCAAGCTCGACGTGCCCGAGATCGCCGAGAACGGCCTCGTGGTTCCCGTCAATGTCGAGGTCGAAAGCCCGATGACGGAGGCCGACTACGTCAAGGCCGTCCACATCTATGCCGACGGCAACCCGCAGCCCGGCATCGTCAGCTACAGCTTCACGCCCCCCTGCGGCAAGGCTTCGGCCGCGACCCGCATGCGCCTCGCCCAGACCCAGAACATCGTCTGCGTGGCGGAGATGTCGAACGGCGCCCTCCACATGGCCAAGGCCAACGTCAAGGTCACCATCGGTGGTTGCGGCGGCTGACCGTCGCTGCTCCCGCCCCACAAAAAACGACTTCAGGTGAGGACAACGCCATGACGACCAAACCCACACCGCGCGTGCGCGTGCCGGCCAAGGCTGCCGCCGGCGAGCTGATCGAGATCAAGACGCTGATCTCCCACGAGATGGAATCGGGCCAGCGCAAGGATGCCCAGGGCAAGACCATCCCGCGCAAGATCATCAACAAGTTCAGCGCGAGCTTCAACGGCAAGCCCGTCTTCGCCGCCGACTGGCACCCGGCGATCTCGGCCAACCCCTACCAGTCGTTCTTCTTCAAGGCGACGGAATCGGGCGAGTTCACCTTCGTCTGGAAGGATGACGACGGCTCCGAGTACAGCTCGAAGAACAAGCTGACCGTCGGCTGAACGGGCCGGCCTGCCGGGCCGGCGACAATCCTGATGACGTGACGCGCGATGTCCAGGAGGACATCGCCGGTGGGCGGCGCTCGGCGTTCGCCCAGAGGGTGAATCATGGTCACGAGACGCGAATTCCTCCAGGCGACGGCCGCCGCCGCGGCGATTGCGGCAGCCTCCGGGCTGGGCCCGCTCGGGCGGGCGGCGGCGCAGCAGAAGCTGGCGCAGAGCGACATCCTGCGCTTCGATCCGCTGGGCACGCTGACGATCCTGCACGTCACCGACATCCATGCTCAGCTGATGCCGCTGCATTTCCGCGAGCCCTCGATCAATCTCGGCGTCGGCCCGGCCAGGGGCCAGCCGCCGCATCTCGTCGACGCTGAATTCCGTGCGCATTTCAAGATCGCCGCCGGCTCCGCCGACGCCTTTGCCCTGACCTCGGACGACTTCGTCGCCCTGGCGAAGACATATGGCCGGATGGGCGGGCTCGACCGCGTCGCGACGCTGGTCAAGGCCGTCAGGGCCGAGCGCGGTGACGACAAGGTGCTGCTGCTCGACGGCGGCGACACCTGGCAGGGCAGCTGGTCCTCGCTCCAGACCAAGGGGCAGGACATGGTCGACGTCATGTCGGCCCTGAAGACCGACGCCATGGTCGGGCACTGGGAGTTCACGCTCGGCGCCGAGCGCGTCAAGGAAATCGCCGAGAGCGCGCCCTTCGCCTTCCTCGCCCAGAACATCCGCGACCGGGAATGGAACGAGCCGGTCTTCCCGCCGCGCAAGGTCTTCGAGAAGGGCGGCGTCAAGGTCGCGGTGATTGGCCAGGCACTGCCGCGCACGGCCATCGCCAATCCGCGCTGGATGTTCCCGGACTGGGAGTTCGGCATCCGCGAGGAGGAGATTCAAAAGCAGGTCGACGAAGCGCGGGGCGAGGGCGCCGCCGTGGTCGTGCTGCTCTCCCATAACGGCTTCGACGTCGACAAGAAGCTCGCCTCGCGGGTCAAGGGCCTCGATGTCATCCTGACCGCCCACACCCATGACGCGATGCCGGGCCTGATCCGCGTCGGCGACACCGTGCTCGTCGGCTCGGGCTCGCATGGCAAATTCGTCTCGCGGCTCGACATCGCCATCAAGGACGGCAAGCTCGCCGATATCCGCTTCAAGCTGATGCCGGTCTTCTCGGACGCGATCGCCCCCGATGCCGACATGGCCGCGCTGATCTCCAAGGTGCGCGCGCCCTATGCCGCCGATCTCGCGAAGGAAATCGGCCGGACGGATTCGCTGCTCTACCGGCGCGGCAACTTCAACGGCACCTTCGACGATCTGATCTGCGAGGCCATGCTGGAGCAGCGCGACGCCGAGATCGCGCTGTCGCCGGGTTTCCGCTGGGGCGGCACGCTGCTGCCGGGCGACGCCATCACCTGGGAGGCGATCACCAACGCCACGGCGATGACCTACCCCAACTGCTACCGCAACGAGATGACCGGCGCCCAGCTCAAGGAGATCCTCGAGGACGTCGCCGACAACATCTTCCACCCCGACCCCTATTTCCAGGGCGGTGGCGACATGGTCCGCATCGGCGGCATGGGCTACGCGATCGATGTCGGCAAGCCGATGGGCAGCCGCATCTCTGGCCTGACGCATCTGAAATCGGGCCAGCCGATCGATGCGGCGCGGAAATATGTCGTCGCCGGCTGGGCCAGCGTCAACGAAGGCACGCAAGGCCCGCCGATCTGGGACGTGGTCCGCAACCATGTCGCCGCGCGCAAGACCGTCAGCATCCGCCCCAACGACGCCGTCAAGGTCAGCGGCGCCTGAGCGCGCCCCGCCGATCCTGGGCACCACAACCACGGGACATCCGCCGATGAGCTCAGACCCAAAGACCGAACCGCTCGACCGCAGGCGCTTTCTCGGCGCCGCCGGCCTCGCCGGCGCGGGGCTCGCCGCCTCCGCGCTGCCGCTGCGGGCGCAGGAGGCCAAGCCCGACCCGCTGATCACCGAGGTCCAGGACTGGAACCGCTATCTCGGCGAGGGCGTCGACAAGCGCCCCTATGGCACGCCGTCGCCCTTCGAGAAGCACATCGTCCGCCGTGACGTCTCCTGGCTGACGGCCTCGCCGGATTCCTCGGTGAATTTCACGCCGCTGCATGAGCTCGACGGCATCATCACCCCGTCGGGCCTGTGCTTCGAGCGTCATCACGGCGGCATCGCCGAGATCGACCCGGCCAATCATCGGCTCATGATCCATGGTCTGGTCGACAAGCCGCTGGTCTTCACGATGGAAGACATCCGGCGGATGCCGCGCCAGAACCACGTCCACTTTCTCGAATGCGCCGCCAATTCCGGCATGGAGTGGCGCGGCGCGCAGCTCAACGGCTGCCAGTTCACCCACGGCATGATCCACAACGTCATGTATACCGGCGTGCCGCTGAAGCTGCTGCTCGCCGAGGCCGGGCTCAAGCCCAACGCCAAATGGCTGATGCTGGAGGGCGCCGACGCCTCGGGCATGAACCGCTCGCTGCCGGTGGAGAAGGCGCTCGACGACGTGCTGATCGCCTTTGCCATGAATGGCGAGGCGCTGCGCCCCGAGCAGGGCTATCCGCTGCGGGCGGTCGTCCCGGGCTGGGAGGGCAATATCTGGGTGAAGTGGCTGCGCCGCATCGAGGCCGGCGACAAGCCCTGGCAGGCTCGCGAGGAAACCTCGAAATACACCGATCTCCTCGCCGATGGCCGCTCGCGTCGCTACACCTTCATCATGGACGCCAAGTCGGTGGTGACGAATCCCTCGCCGCAGGCGCCTCTGAAGCACAAGGGCCGCAACGTGCTGTCGGGGCTCGCCTGGTCGGGCCGCGGCACGATCAAGCGGGTCGACGTCACGCTCGACGGCGGCAAGAACTGGCAGTCCGCCCGCATCGACGGCCCCGTGCTCGAGAAGTCGCTGACGCGCTTCTACGTCGATTTCGACTGGGCCGGCCAGGAACTGCTGATCCAGTCCCGCGCCATGGATTCGACCGGCTATGTCCAGCCAACCAAGGACGAGCTGCGCAAGGTCCGCGGCGTCAACTCCATCTACCACAACAACGGCATCCAGACCTGGCATGTCCGCTCCAACGGGGAGACCGAGAATGTCGAGATCGCTTAAGCCCGTCCTGCTGTCAGGCCTGGCCGCTCTCGCCATCATCGGCGCCGGTCCGCTGATCGCCCAGACCGCCAAAACGCCTCCGGCGGAGAAGGCGGCCCCGGCCGCCAGGGCCCAGGCTCCGGCGGCCACGCCTGCCGCCCCGGCAAAACCCGCGCCGTTCGGGCTGGGCCGCCTCGCGCTGCCGGCCGAGATCAAGGCCTGGGACATCGACGTCCGCCCCGACGGCGTCGGCCTGCCGCCGGGCAAGGGCACGGTCCGGCAGGGCGACGAGCTCTTCCAGGCGCAGTGCGCCAGCTGCCATGGCGAATTCGGCCAGGGCAATGGCCGCTGGCCGGTGCTGGCGGGTGGGCAGGGCACGCTCACCGCCGACCGGCCCGAGAAGACGATCGGCTCGTTCTGGCCGGATCTCTCGACGGTCTACGACTACATTCACCGCGCCATGCCGTTCGGCAACGCCCAGTCGCTGAGCCCCGACGACACCTACGCGCTGACGGCCTATCTGCTGTTCCTCAACGACATCGTGAAGGACGAGGACTTCGAATTGTCGGACAAGAACTTCACGTCGGTGAAGCTTCCCAATGCCGGCGCCTTCTACGACGATGATCGCGAGACGGCCGAAAAGGCGTTCTGGGGCAAGGAGCCCTGCATGACGAACTGCAAACCGGAGGTGAAGATCACGGGGCGCGCCGCGGTGCTCGACGTCACGCCCGATTCGAAATCGGCGCCGAAGGTCGACTGATGCGGAGTTCCCGGCAGTCGCCCGGTTGGATCAGCTTCGTCGCCGTCGCGGCCGCGCTGTCCGGCGGCCCAGCCCTGGCCTCGGGCGACATCGCGCTCGGGGAGTATCTCTCCTCCGAGTGCACGGCCTGCCACCAGAGCAGCGGCCGGCAGGTCGGCGGCATCCCGGCGATCGTCGGCCATCCGGCCGATCAGTTCGTCGCGCTGATGGATGCCTACCGCGACAAGCATCGCGAGAACCAGATCATGCAGACGATCGCGGGCCGCCTGACCCGCGAGGAATTGCTCGCCTTGGCCGCCTATTACGAGAGCCTGAAACCGGCCCGATGAGGCCAGCCTCCGGAGAGAGGCGAAGGGAGGTCGAGATGACCAGCGCAAGCGACGAGACGTCACGCCGGACGGTGATGGCTGCGGCCGTCGCGGGGCTGGCCGGCCTGGCGGCCCCCGCGCTGGCGGCGCCGCGCGACCTGAAGCTCGCGGATCTCCGGAAGGAGGCCGATGTCGCCTGCGTCTACCATTGCGACTTCGGGGAACCGCCGCGCTTCGTCCAGATGCTGACCAACATCGCCAACCACTATTCCGCCTACGGCGCAGACCCCTTCGCGCTGCAACTGGCGATCGTGGCCCATGGCCAGGGCGTCAAGTTCTTCCTCGAATCGCTGGAGGAGACGACCTGGCGCGACGAGGTCATGGTTCCCAAGATCTTCGAGCGGGTCGAGGATGTCGCGAAGAACGGGCTCAAGGTTCACCTCTGCGAGATCACCTTCAGCCGCCTCAAGCTCGACAAGGCCAAGGCGCGCAACGCCCCCTTCATCTCCTTCGTGCCCTCGGGCGTGGCGACGGTCGCCGCGCTCCAGTCCAAGGGCTTCGCCTACATGAAGATCGGATAGGCCCGCCAAGGGCCCACAAAGAGGCCGCCGGGGACATCAGCGAACGAACAACCAACAAGAAAAATCCGGGAGAGAGACATGAAGATCGATCGTCGTGCATTCACATTGTCGGGCCTGTCAGCGGCGGCGTCTCTGGGTCTGGGCGCGCCGGCCGTCCTCGGCCAGGCCAAGCCGCGCGTCGTCGTCATCGGCGGCGGCGCCGGCGGCGCGACCGCGGCGCGCTACCTCGCCAAGGACAGCCAGGGCGCGATCGCCGTCACGCTGGTCGAGGAGAACGAGACCTACCAGACCTGCTTCCATTCCAACCTCTATGTCGGCGGGTTCAAGACGTACGACGAGATCGTCCATCGCTATGACGCGCTGGCGAAGACCCATGGCATCGCGATCGCCCGCGCCCGCGCCACCCAGATCGACCGCGACAGGAAGGAGGTCGTGCTCTCGACCGGCCAGCGCCTGCCTTACGACCGGCTCGTGGTCTCGCCAGGCATCGACCTCAAATACGATTCCGTTCCGGGCTGGTCGAAGGACGCCGAGGAGACCATGCCGCATGGCTGGAAGCCCGGCCGCCAGACGCAGCTGATCAAGGAGCGGCTCGCCGCGGTTCCCAATGGCGGGCTGATCGTCATGATCGCTCCGCCCAACCCGTTCCGCTGCCCGCCCGGCCCCTATGAGCGCGCCTCGATGTTCGCCCATGCGCTGAAAAAGGCCGGCAAGGCCGACGCGAAGATCATCATCCTCGATCCGAAGGAGACCTTCTCCAAGCAGGGCGTGTTCCAGGCCGACTGGGAGAAGCGCTATGGCGGGATGATCGAATGGCTCGGCCCCAAGGTGCATGACGGCATCAAGTCGGTCGATCCGAAGACCAACACCGTCGTGACCGGCTTCGAGACCTACAAGGACTGCGCCTTCGTCAACGTCATCCCCGCCCAGATGGCGGGCGAGATCGCCCGCAGCGCCGGCCTCGCACCGGCCGGCGGCTATTGCGCCATCGACGCCGCGACGATGAAGTCCACCGTCGATGCCAGTATCTTCGTCCTCGGTGATGCCTGCATCGCCGGCGACATGCCCAAATCCGCCTTCTCCGCCAACAGCCAGGCCAAGGTCGCTGCGATGGCGATCCGCGGCGAGTTGACCGGCGCGCGCACCTTCCCGGCACGCTACGTCAACACCTGCTGGTCGCTGGTCGACACCGACGACACCATCAAGGTCGGCGGCCGCTACGAGCCCAAGGACGGCAAGATCACGGCGACCGAGACCTTCGTCTCGCAGCCGGGCGAGAGCGACGCGCTGCGCAAGGAAAACCAGGCCGAGAACATGGGCTGGTATGCCGCCATCACCGCCGACATGTTCGGCTGAGCGTCCCCCCGCACCGTGCCCTCCCGCGCGGTGCGACCCCCCTGGCCGCGCCCCGGGGCGCGGCCCTTTTTTTCCCGTCGGATGAAGGACACCTCATGCACGTGCTGACCCGCGCCCTCCTCGTCGCCTCGGCCTTCGCGGCCGCCTCGCCCGCAGCGGCGCAGGACATCGCCGCCGGCGAGCGCTCCTGGAACAAGTGCCGCGCCTGCCACCAGGTCGGCGAGACCGCGAAGAACGGCGTCGGGCCCCATCTCAACGGGCTCTTCGGCCGCCACACCGGCGAAGTCGAGGGCTACAGCTACTCGGCGGCCAACAAGTCGGCGAACCTGACCTGGGACGAGGCGATCTTCGCCGACTATATCAAGGATCCGCGCGCCAAGATCCCGGGCACCAAGATGGTCTTCGCCGGCATCAAGAACGAGAAGGAAATCGCCGATCTGACCGCCTTCCTCAAGCAGTTCGGCAAGGACGGCAAGAAGCTCTGAGCCCCTGCCGCCGGCCGCGCCTCAGGCCGGCTGGACGAAGCGATAGGCCGCGCCCTGCTTCTCGACGCGGCCGATCGCGCCCGTCAGATGGTAGCCGATGATGCGGGCCTTCTCGGCGACGGCGCGCTCCAGCAGGGCGCGCCGCGTCGCAACCGCTCTGTCGGGGTCATGGTCGGAGGCCGGCCGCCAGTCGGGATGCGCAAACGAGATCACCGCGTGCGTCAGCGCGTCGCCGAGCACGAAGACCGGCCCCTGCGCATCGTTGAAGGCGAAGGAGACATGGCCCGGCGTATGGCCGGCCGTGGAAAAGGCGGTGACGCCGGGCGCCCAGTCCTGCCCGGGGGTGCGCGTCTCCAGCCGGTCGCCGAGTTCCTTCAGCACCCGTTGCGCGCCCGCCGCGAAGGCGTGCCGGTCCTCCGGCAAACCCTCATAGACCTTGGGGTTCGTCCAGTAGGCGACCTCGGCCGTGTCGGCGAACCAGCGCGCATTGGGAAAGAGCGGCGTGTCGAAATCGTCCAGCGCACCCCAGAGATGGTCCGGGTGCAGATGGGTGAAGAGCACATGGGTGACGCTGTCGGGCGCAATGCCGGCCGCCTCCAGGCTGGCGGCGAGCTTGCCCGTTCCGGGCAGGAAGTTCGCGCCCGAGCCGCAGTCGAAGACGATCGTCTGGTCGCCCCGGCGCAGGCAGGTCACGTTCAGCACCGTCGTCAGCGGGCCCGCCAGTCGCGCGACGGAGCGGATCATCTCCGGCTCGACATCGCGCGCCAGCATCGCGGCCGGCATTTCGAAGCCGCCATCGCTGAGGACGGTCACGGCGGCATCGCCACCTCCGGTTCGGGCGACGACCTGCGCCGAGGTGGGAACGGAAGCCGCGGGCAAGAGAAAAGCCGCCCCGGCCGCAAGAACGCGGCGCCGATCGATCATCGAACCCTCCCATTTTATATCGTTAGATAGGAATGTATCGAATTCAATCGCGGGTGCAAGGCGGCCGGTCATTCGGGGTGCACAGCTCTCTCGCTGGCTTCGGGAGGGCAGGGCGCCAGGCGGGGGCCAGACCGCAGCCCCATCGCGACCGGGACGGGGACACCCAAGCGGAGGATCTCAGGCTTCGTCTGCACCGTAGACGATCCGGCCCGATCGCATGTGAAGGGTCCGGTCGGCGAACTCGGCCGCCAGGTCGGGCTGATGCAGGGTGCAGAGCACGGCGAGCCCCCTCGATCTCGCGAGCGTCCGGATCAAACCGAGCACCATCCGCGCGGCGTGCGGGTCAAGACTCGCCACCGGTTCATCGGCGAGAAGGACGCGGCTCTCCTGCATCAGGGCGCGCGCGATCGCCACCCGCTGCTGCTGTCCGCCCGAGAGCGTGTCGGCGCGCTGGTCACGTTGCGGATCGAGATCGACAGCGCGCAACGCCTCCTCGGCCTGCTCCCGCAGCGACCTCGGATAGCGCCCCAGCGCCACCCGCCACAGCGGCAGCGATGGCAGCCGGGCCGTCATCACATTCGCCAGGGCGGACCGCCGGCGGACGAGATTGAACTGCTGGAAGACGACGCCGATCTCGCCGCGGGCGCGCCGCAAAGACGCGGGCGCCAGCGAATCGACCGCCTGACCGTCGACCCGGATCCTGCCCGCATCGGGCTCGGTCAGCCGGGTGATGCAGCGGAACAATGTCGATTTCCCCGAACCGCTGGGGCCCAGCACGGCCACCACCTCGCCAGCAGCGACGTCAAGCGTCACGTCCGACAGGGCAATCACGTTGTCGAAGCGCTTCGAAAGCCCTGATATGGCGAGCGCCGGCGTCATGACAGTCGCCGCCGCAACCAGGCGCTCAACTGGTCGATGGCGGTCACCATGGCCAGGATCACCAGCAGGATGGTCAGCACGCGGTCGAACTGCAGCAGGTCGACGCTGTTCTTGAGTTCCTGGCCGATGCCACCGGCTCCGACGACGCCGAGGACCGTCGAGGCGCGAACGTTGAACTCCCACATGTAGAGCAGGATGGACGAAAGCTGGGGCAGCGCGTCCGGAAGCTGGGCATGCAGGAAGACCCGCAGCCGTCCCGCGCCGCTCATGCGGGCCGCCTCGACCGGTCCGGGCTCCGTCGTCTCGATCGCCTCGGCCCAGAGCTTGGCGATCGAACCGGCCGTATGCAGCGCCACGCCGAGCACGCCGGCGAAGGGACCGAGCCCGACAGCCGCGACGAAGATCAGCGCGAACACGAAGGAATCGATGCCCCGCAAGGCGTTGAGCAGCCAGCGCGCCGGCAGCGCCAGCAGCGGCGTCACGCCGATGTTCCGAGCTGCCAGCAGGCAGAGCGGAGCGGCGATGATGGCGCCGAACGACACACCGACCGTCGCCATCGCCACGGTTTCCAGCCCGCGCCGGGCGAGCACATCGATCTCGCTGAGGTCGGGCGGCCATGACCGCGCGATCCAGCCGGCCAGGCGAGGCAGGCCTTCCCAGAGGCGCAGGACGTCGACTTCGGCCACGTGCAGGCACAGCGCATAGAAGGCGACACCGAGAACGAGCAGCGGAACGAAAGCGGTCCGGCGCGCCGTCGCCGAAGCCAGGCTGTGCTCGCCTTGCCGCGGGGCAGGGCCATCCGCATCCTTCACGATGTCCATGGGCTTCAGGACTTCGCCTTCAGGCGGCCGACCGCGATGCCGGCCGCCTCGATCGGCCGGTAACTCTCGTGATCGGCTTTCACCCAGCCGGTGTAGCGCGGCGGCATGATCGTGCGCGCTTCCTCCGGCGTGAGGGCGGTCACGATCTCCTGGATGCGAGCGGTGGCAGCGGGATCGAAGCCGGCGCGGACGACCAGCGGGTCGTTCGGCAGCGGCTCGGATGTCCAGACGATCCGGACCTCGTCGCGTCGGACCAGGCCACGCTCCGCCATGCCGTTGAAGTTCCGGTCGAAATCGGTTGCGAGATCGACCTGGCCATTGGCGACGGCGATGACATTGGCCGGATGCGAAGCCCCGTCGCGGTAACGGAAGAAGGTTTTCGGGTCGATGCCGCGGCTCTGGAAATAATGCGTCGGGATCAGCCAGCCGGAGGTGGAGCCCACATCGGCGAAGGAGATCCGCAGTCCCCTGGCTCCCTCCGGCCACGAGCCGATCGCGAGGCCCGGCCGCGCCAGGATGATCGCGTGGTAGGAGGGCAGCCCGTCATATCCGACGGTGGCGATGGCGCGCGCTGCGCCCGCATGATGGGCCAGGACATAACCCCACGGCCCCATCCAGGCGATGTCGGCCTGACCGTTCGCGAGCGCGACCGAGATGCCGGCCCAGTCGTTGGTCACCACGAGGTCGTAGGGCCGCCCGAGGCGCTCGGCCAGATGCCGGAAGAACGGCTCGAACGCCTTGCGTGTATCGCTCGGCGACGGCTGGAACGGGCCGACGGCGAAGCGAAGGCGGCTGTCCTGCGCCAGCGAGATCGCGGGGGCGGCGATGGCGGCCGAGCCGGCCAGAATCAAAGAGCGGCGGTTCAACATCGATCATCCTCATACGGCACCGGACCAGACCGGCGGCTCTGGAGGGCCGTCTGCTGCCGGCCTGGCGGGCACAGAGACGTTACGGGCGCGGGGCCTGTAACGTTACGCGGCGACGGCGCGAATATCGGGTCGTGACGAACGGGGATGAGATGACGCGCGATCGGACATGGCTGCTCTTCGGCGGCCCCTATGGAAACCTGCACGCCACGCAGGCCCTGCTGGCGGAGGCCGGACGGCTGGGCATCTCTCCGGACAGGATGCTCTGCACAGGCGATCTCGTGGCCTATTGCGGCAATCCGGTCGAGACGATCGATCTGATCCGCGACAGCGGCATCGCCGTCGTCGGAGGCAATTGCGACGAGCAGCTGGGCGCGAGCGCCAGCGACTGCGGCTGCGGGTTCGAGCCTGGCAGCGCCTGCGCCAGATTGTCGGCCGCCTGGTATGCCTTCGCCGACAGTGTCGTCAGGCCCGACCAGCGTCGATGGCTGGCCTCATTGCCGGGACGCATCGACCTGCGGATCGGCGGGCGGAGCCTCGCGGCGATCCACGGCTCGGCCCACTCCATCAACAGCTTCATTTTCGCGGGCACGCCCGAGGGCGAGAAGCGCCGCAGTCTCGACGCCCTCGGCGGCGATGGCGCCGTCGGCGGCCATTCGGGCCTGCCGTTCACCCAATTGCTCGGAGGGCGACTTTGGCACAACCCGGGCGTCATCGGGATGCCGGCCAATGACGGCACGCCGCGTGTCTGGTTCAGCATCGTCCGGGAGACCGAGGCCGGGCTCGCCATCGAGCACCGGGCGCTGTCCTATGACCATGAAGGCGCACAGGCGGCCATGCGCAGCGCCGGCCTTCCCGAAAGCTACCGCAAGGCGCTCGCGACCGGGCTCTGGCCCAGTCTCGACGTCCTGCCCGAGCGCGAACGCGCCGAGACGGGACGACCGATCACGGAGACGTCGACGCTCTGGCCGGCGCACCGGCCCGCCCGGGCGCTCCAGGCGGTGTGACTGGTTTCAGGACGCCCGCAGGCTCTGCAGCAGGGTGAGTCTCAGATGCAGGAAGGTGGTCCGGAACCAGCCCTTGTCGCGATACTTCCGGGCGCTGGTCGTGATCGTCGCGCCGACCGGCTGAATCGCCAGGCCTGCGCGCCGCGCGTCGCGGACCAACTGGTGGTCCTCGCCATGGGCTGCGGTCTCGTCGTAACCACCGAGGGCGTGAAACATCTCGGCAGGGAGGCAAAGCGCCTGATCACCGAAGGGCAGGCCGATCACCCGTGAGCGGAAGCTGACTCCACCTTCGGTGAGACGCATCAGGGCGCCGCCGTCGAACCGCAGGTCGAAATAGCGCACCGCGGCGCGCGGCTCCTGCAGCCGCTCCAGCAGCCGCGGCACGGCGTCGGCGCCGAGAGTCGTGTCGGCATGCACGAACCAGAGATGGCGACCTTGGGCGACCGAGGCCGCATGGTTCATGCTGGAGGCGCGGCTTCCGCCGCGGGCGAGAACGATCTCGAATGTTTTGGGAAGCATTGCGAGCAGCGCTTCGGGAATGGCCTCATGCTCGGCCAATGGGATGACCACCGAGACGAGCGCGCCCTCGGCGTTCGGTTCGGGCGGACGGACATCCAGCGTCACGGTATCGTGCATGATAGACCCGCATCCCATGTCGAAGGCCGCGAGGCCCGACGAGGGCCCTTTGATTCGATGCCGCACATCGTCTCGCTACAACGCTCGCAGAGTGATGGGCGCGCGCCCTGCACCTGCCGCGTCCCCTGATCCGGCAAGCACAGGGGTCAGGTCAACCTCACGAAACAAGCAGGCGAGCCCTTCAGATCAGCAGCTCGGCCCAGCCCTTGAAGCGGCGGCGGCCTGAACCGTCGACCCTTGCAACCTCGCCGCTGATCACCGACATGGCGAAACCGCCGGTCTTCCAGTCGGCCACCTCCTCGAGCGCATCCGTCGTGGCGTGAAGCGTCCAGCGTGTGCCGCGATGGCTGAACCCGGCCTGCCAGCGCGTCGGCCAGCGATAGGTCCGGTCCGGTGTCGGGCGGCTCTCGTCAATGGCGAAGGCGATGTCCGACAGCGTGCCCTCGCCGTCGAAAGTGGCCATGCCGCTCTCCCGCGGCGTGCCGGGCTGAACGCGCTCGTGATAGCGCAGATACAGATCGCGGCCATCCTCCGTCAGGAGGTAAAGGCCGTTGAAGTTGCTCCAGTTCGCTCCGAAATCGCTGGTGAAGCGGTTGTAACCCGTCCGCGCGATGAATTCGAAGATGACCCGGCCGGCAAGCTGGCGCCCCTTCCAGCGTCGCAGGCGCGGCACCGATCCAGTAGTCGTTGCCTGGCGTCTGGCGTCGAAGGATCGGCGTCAGCCCCTCCACCGCCATGTCGATGTCGTTGACCGCGCTCACCATCCGCATGCCGCCGCCGATCGTGCCGCGAAACTGAAAATGCGCGGAGTCGGGGATGGTCTCCAGGATCTTGCCGGGATTGGGATAATGCGCGCTGCCGATGATGGGCACGACGCCCTCGCCTTGCGCATACATCATGACCCAATGATCCGCGAAGAACCGGTCCCCCGTCTGGCCACGGTTGTTGTCGTGCGCCAGGTAGACCGCACCCTGCGCATCCGCTCCGACGAAGGAAAAATAGTCGGAATGGTATCGCCTGATCTCGTCCGCGCGGATGGGCAACGGCCATGCTGCCGCAACGCTCGCACCGGCGGCCATGAGTTGTCGGCGATTGAGGCCGAGTGAGGAATGGTCCATGGGCTATGGTCCTGATGACCATCAGACCATTACCGGAAGACGGCTTCGCGCAATTCACATCTTGTTGACGTGAGAAAATCTGCCGAGCGATCTGCCGCACCGGGCTGAAACCATGGCGGACGCCACACGAAACCGTGAACCGCGTAACGTTGCGCGGATCCGGCGCGAACACGCTGTCGAACCCGAAGCCTCCGTCCTGAAGCGACCCCCATGGCTGATCCTGCACCTGCCTCGCTCCCGCCGAAGCGCCCCTTGCGGCAGGACGGAGTCCTGAAAGCCGATCTCTGCATCATCGGTGCGGGTTCCGGCGGGCTGTCGGTCGCGGCCGGCGCCGTGCAGATGGGTGCCTCTGTCGTCCTCATCGAAAAGGGCGAGATGGGCGGCGATTGCCTCAACACCGGCTGCGTGCCCTCCAAGGCGCTGATCGCCGCGGCCCATGCCGCCCATGCCGTGCGTGACGGCTGGCGCTTCGGCGTTCATGCCGCCGAGCCCGAGATTCGCTTCGAAGAGGTTCACGCCCATGTGCATGGCGTGATCGGCGCGATCGCACCGCATGACAGCGTCGAGCGGTTCGAACAGCTCGGCGTCCATGTCATCAAGGCGGCAGCGCGCTTCCTCGACCGGGATACGGTCGAAGCCGGCGGGGAGACGATCGCGGCGCGCCGCTTCGTGATCGCAACCGGCTCGCGTGCCGCCGTTCCGCCGATCCCCGGCCTGGCGGACGCCGGCTATCTCACCAATGAGAGCGTCTTCGAGCTGCGTGCGCGTCCCGAGCATCTCATTGTCGTCGGTGGCGGACCCATCGGGATCGAGATGGCGCAGTCCTTCCGTCGTCTGGGTTCGCGGGTGACGGTGATTGAGAAGTTCGGCATCCTCGCCAGGGATGAGCCGGAGGCCGTCGAGGTCGTCCGCGCCGCTCTCGTCCGGGACGGCGTGACGCTGCTCGAGAAGGTCGGCATCAGCGAAGTCCGGCGCGACGGCGCGGTCGTGACGGTCACGCTCGATGGCGACAGCGCGGTCGGACGGAGCGTTGCGGGCAGCCACCTGCTCGTCGCGGCTGGCCGGCGCCCGAACGTCGAGAGCCTCGGCCTCGACGCGGCCGGCGTCGCCTTCACGCCGAAGGGGATTACGGTCGACGCACGCCTTCTCACCAGCAACCGCCGGATCTTCGCCATCGGCGACGTCTCGGGAGGCCCGCAATTCACCCATATTGCGGGCTATCATGCCGGTATCGTCATCCGGAACGCCCTGTTCGGCTTGCCCGCCAAGGTCGACTACACGGCCTTGCCCTGGGTGACCTACGCCGATCCGGAACTCGCCCATACCGGCCTCACCGAGGCGGAGGCGCGCAAGGGCGGCCATGACGTCCAGATCCTGACCTGGTCCTTCGCGGTCAATGACCGGGCCCAGGCGGAGCGTGCCACCGAGGGGCTGGCCAAGGTCGTGCTGGGTCGCAAGGGCCGGATCCTCGGCGCCACGATCGTGGGGCCGCGCGCGGGAGAACTGATCGGCACCTGGGCCCTGGCCATCTCGTCCCGCCTCCGCATCGGGGCCGTGGCGAGCGCCGTGCTGCCCTATCCGACGCTGTCGGAGATCTCGAAGCGCGCCGCCGGCAGTTACTACACGCCGAAGCTCTTCGGCTCCACCACGCGCCGCGTCGTCGGTTTCGTCCAGCGTTTCCTGCGCTGATCCGGAGAAGCAGCCCATGATGACCCGCCTTCTCACCGACCGGCGCCTCTGGCTCGCCCTGGCCGCGCTCGCCCTGATCCTCATCGTCCGGCAGACGGGGGTTGCGAGCTATCTCTCGCTGGACACGCTCAGGACCCATCGCGTGACGCTGACGAGCTGGGTCGAGGCGAACCACCTGGTCGCCGCGCTTGCCTATATCGCCGTCTATGTCGCCGCCGTCGCCTTCTCGATGCCCGGCGCAGTCTTCCTGACGCTGTCGGGAGGGTTTCTGTTCGGAGCGGTGTTCGGCACGCTGCTGACCGTGATCGGTGCCACGATCGGGGCGACGCTGATCTTCCTGTTCGCCAAGACCCTCTTCGGCGAGAATGCGCTCGACCGGTTCGGTGCGCCGGCCGCCAGGCTGGCGGAGGGCATCCGCCAGAACGCCGCCTCCTATCTGCTCGTGCTGAGGCTGGTGCCGCTGTTCCCGTTCTTTCTGGTCAATCTGGTGCCGGCCTTCGTCGGCGTGCCGCTCGCGACCTATGTGCTGACCACCTTCTTCGGGATCATGCCGGGGACGGCGGTGTTCTCGCTGGCGGGCGCGGGGCTCGGCTCGGTTCTCGACCAGGGCGGCGCGGTCTCGCCCGGCTCCATCCTCACGCCGCAGATCATCGGCGGCCTCGTGGGGCTCGCCGCGCTGTCGCTGGCCGCGATCCCGATCAGGAAGCGCCTCGCGGCCCGAGAAAACCAGACCGGGGCGTAACGTCCGCCAGCGTCCATCCGTAACGAGAGCCATGATGACCGTCGACATCCGATCTCACGGCCTGACCCGGCGCGCCACGCTCGGCCTCGGCCTCATGGTCCTCGCAGGCCAGGCATGGGCCCAGGCAGGGGATGCCGACGCTGCCTACGACCGGCTCCTGAAGCGCTATGTCAGCGCCAGCCCTGACGGGATCAACCGCGTCGATTATGCCGGCTGGCGGGCCAATTCGGCCGACCGCACCGCACTGGACGGCTACATCACGGAGCTTTCGCGGCTGAAGCCCTCGGCCATGGCCCGGGCCGACGCCTTCTCCTTCTGGGGCAACCTCTACAATGCGGTGACGCTGAAGGTCATCCTCGACCGCTACCCGGTCGCCTCGATCCGCGACATCAAGAGCGACAACTGGCTCGATCCGAAAGCCTATACGGGCCCCTGGCGCCAGCCGCGCGTGACCGTGGAGGGCAGGCGGCTGTCGCTCGACGACATCGAGCACGAGATCATGCGTCCGACCTTCAAGGACCCGCGGGTGCATTACATCGTCAACTGCGCCTCCTATGGCTGCCCGAACCTGATGAACCGGGTCTGGCGGGCCGCGACGCTGGAGGCCGATCTGGACGCCGCGGCGCGCGCCTTCGTCAACCATCCGCGGGGCGTCACGGTGCTGGCCGATGGCGCGCTCCGGGTCTCGTCGATCTACAAATGGTTCATCGCGGATTTCGGCGGCAATGACGCCGGGCTGATCGCGCATTTCCGCCAATATGCCGAGCCGGCGCTGGCCCAGCGCCTCACCGGCTCGCCGCGGATCGCCGACGACGACTATGACTGGTCGTTGAACGGGCTCCGCCCCGTCCCGGCGCCGCGCGGCTGAGCCCGCAGATGACGGACCGGTCCATGACGCCACGCCTGAACCCGAGACGGCTGCTGGTCGGAGCCGCGACCGCCGTGTCCCTTGTGGCGGGCACGGCCATCTTTGTCGTGACGACCCAGCCTCGGCTGGCTCCCTGGACGCTCGATCCGACCGATCCGCGCGTATCGCTGGAGGATGTCGAGCGGGAGGTGGCCCGACGCCATCCCGTTCCGGACGTCGCGCCCGCGGGCCTGGCCGAGATGCTGGGGCGCGGCGAGGCGACGCTGTTCGACGTGCGCACGCAGGAGGAGTTCGATGCCGGCCACCTGCCGGGCGCGATCCGGATCGAACCCGGCAGCTCGGCCGCCGAAATCCTCAGCCTTCACCGCGATCGGCTCGACGATGGGCCGGTCGTGTTCTACTGCGCCGTCGGCGTACGATCCTCGCAGATGATGACGGCAACGCTGAAGCAGATCGCCCCCCACGCCAGCGCCGGCGTCTACAATCTGCGCGGCGGGATTTTTCGTTGGACGGCGGATGGCCGCGCCCTGGTGAAGGGCGAGGGGCCCGGCGAGGCGCATCACTTTGACGAAAACTGGGGCCAGTTGCTGGCCAGGACGACGCGCCGTTGATGGCCGCAACGGGTCCGGACGCCTCCATGGCCGGTCGATCTGCGTGGGATCGCCGCGGATTGACGCTGCTCGCCATGCTCGGCGTCGGCATCATGGTGCAGGCGGTGATCGCGGTGGTCTGGGGCGCGGCGCCCGGCTCACGGCGAGACGCCTGGCCGGTCGCGCTGTCGCTTGGCCTCATGCTGTCCCTGTCGTCCGCGGGGCTGGTCTGGGCGGTCTGGCGGGCGCGCGACATGCCGGCCGGCTTGCCTCTCGGCCTTGCCATCGCGGCAGCCGGCGTCCTCATGCGCGCGCCCTATTTCGGCGCGGGGCCGATGCTGGAGGACGATCATTTCCGCTATCTGCTCGACGGAGCCATGGTGGCGCACGGCCTGAGCCCCTATGCCCATGCTCCCGAAGCGCTGCTGCAGGGTGCGGACGGAGCCCTGGCGCCACTGGTCGAGGCGGGGCGGGCTGCGATCACTTCGATCAACTTCCCCGAGTTGCGCTCGATGTATCCCGGCGGGGCGCAAGCGGCGTTCGCGCTGGCCCACCTGATCGCGCCTTGGAGCCTCGACGGGCTGCGCGTCGTGTTCTTCGGCGCAGAGGCGCTGGCGGCGGTTCTGATCTGGCGGGTTCTGGTTTCGACCGGCCGCTCGCCGCTGCTGGTCGCGCTCGTCTGGTGCAATCCGCTGATGGCCTTCTGCCTGACCGGGCAGGCCCATGTCGATGCCGTGCTCGCGCTGCCGATCCTCGCCGCGCTGCTCGCCGCCCATCGTCGCGCGGCTGCATGGGCGGGCCTCGGCCTCGGGATCGCGGCGGGCATCAAGCTGTGGCCGATCCTGCTCGCGCCGCTGGTCGCGCGGGTGCTGTGGCCCGACCGTCGGGCGCTGGCGGTCTTCACGCTGGCGCTCGGAGCGACGACCCTGGCCCTCTGCGCACCGCTGTTCTGGGCCAGTCTCTCCGCCCATGCAGGGCTGACGGCCTATGCCGGCGGCTGGTCCGTCAACAATGCGCCTTACGCCTGGGCCTCCTATCTCTTCCTCCAGCTTGTCGGGCCGGGCACGGGCGAGGTTCTGCTGCGCGCTCTGGTAGTCCTGACGGCGGGAGCCGCGAGCCTCGCGGTCGCGGCGCCCCGATCCGCAGGCCTGGAGCCCCTGATCGCCCGCGCTGCGATTCTCGCGGCTGCCCTGTTCTACCTCTCGCCAGCCCAGTTCCCCTGGTATGCCGCCTGGTTCCTGCCCCTGGCATCGGCCAGCGGAGCATGGCCATTTGTCGCCGCGTCGATCGGGCTGCCGGTCTACTACCTGTTCTTTCCGCTCGCGGCGGCCGGCCTGCGTGACCTGCACGGCTACGGGCTCGCCTTCCTGCATCTCGCGCCGGTTCTTTTGGCTGCTCTCCTGATCCGCCGGTCGTCAGTCGCCGGAGCGTCGGCATGAGCCTCAAAGGCGTGCGGATCGGCGTGGTCATACCGACCCGGAACGAGGCGCAGGCCTTGCCCGTGGTGCTGCGGGCCATGCCCGCTTTCGTCGATGCGGTCGCGATCGGCGACCATCGCTCGACCGACGGGACAGCCCAGATCGGGCGCGATCACGGCGCCATCGTGGTCGAGGTCGACGGCCCCGGCTATGGCCGGGCCTGCCTGGCTGCGATCGCGGCGTTGCCGCCCGTCGATGTCATCGTGTTCATCGACGGCGACGCCGCCGACGATCTCTCCGCCATGATCCGCCTCGTCGAGCCCATCGTCGACGGACGGGCCGACTTCACGCTGGGTTCGCGCGTCTTGGGGCGGCGCGAAAGCGGCGCGCTGACGCCCCAGCAGGTCTTCGGCAACTGGCTCGCCTGTTCGCTGATCCGGCTGGTCTGGGGCGAGCGCTTCACCGATCTCGGACCGTTCCGCGCTGTCTCGTGGTGCGAGTTCGAGCGGCTGGGGATGGCCGACCTCAATTTCGGCTGGACGGTCGAGATGCAGATCAAGGCGGCGCGCAAGCGCCTCAGGACGATCGAGATCCCTGTCGACTACAAGCGCCGCATCGGGGTCTCCAAGGTCTCGGGAACGCTCGGCGGTGCGGTCAGGGCAGGGGTTAAGATTCTCTGGGTCATCGGCCGCGAGGCCCTGCGCCCGACGCGTCAAGGGGCGCCGTGATGCTGAGCGAGGCGCCGATCGGGTTCGGCCTGATGTGCAAGCCGCCGCGCCCCGGGGCGGCCAAGACCCGGCTGGCCGCGGCCATTGGTCCCGACAGGGCGGCGCGCCTGGCGCGCGCCTTCCTCGAGGATTGCGCCGCCGCCGCCGTCGCGGCGGCCCGCCTGCAGCGGCTCGACCGCGCGGCGTTTTTTCGCCCGGCCGATGCCGCGACCGAGATCGGTGCGATCCTCGGGCCGGGATGGCCCCTGGAGTTTGCCGATGCCGGCGACCTCGGTGCGACCATGCACGACGTCCTTGCCCGGCTGCTGCAGCGCTGCCCGGGTGGCGCGATCATCATGGGCGCGGATGTTCCGCTGATCACCGGCGAGGTCATCGCCGCCGCCGCGCGCAGCCTTCGCGAGGGCGATGACCGCCGGATCGTGCTCATCCCGAGCGTCGATGGCGGCTATTGCCTGATCGGCCTGCGCTCGCTGCAGGCGGCGGCCAGCCTCTTCGCACCGATGCCATGGAGCACCTCGGGCGTGCTACGCGAGACGCTGAACCGCGCCGACGCCGCCGGCCTGAACGTGCAGATGCTGCCGCCGCAACGCGACATCGACGAGGCCGCCGATCTCGACTGGCTGCGCGCCAGCCTGGCGAGCGGCGACGAGCCGGCGGCGTTCACCCGCGCCGCTCTGGCCGGCATGGCGGAGGCGCGGCCATGACCGGGCACCGGCTCGTTCTCGTCGGCGGGGGGCACGCCCATGTGCAGGTGATCCGCGCGCTGGCGCAGCAGCCCGAGCCCGGCATGACGATCACGCTGGTCACCGATCGGTTGCTGACGCCCTATTCGGGCATGCTGCCCGGTCATGTCGCGGGGCTCTACAGCCATGCCGAGATGCATATCGACCTCGGCCGGCTGGCGGAGGTCTGCGGCGTGACGCTGGTCCGCTCCGCGGCCGCCGCGATCGACCGCGCCCGGCGGACTGTGACCACGGAGAACGGCGACAGCGTTCCCTACGCCACGCTCTCCCTCAATGTCGGCATCACGCCTGATCTGTCGGGCATCGCCGGCGCCGAGGAGCACGGCATCCCGGTCAAGCCCATCAGCAGCTTCATCGCGCGTCTGGACGCGCTTCTCGAGGCCGCCGCCCGGCCCGACGGACCGCGCCGCATCGTCCTGGTCGGCGGGGGCGCGGCCGGGGTTGAGCTTGCGCTGGCGTTGAAGGCGCGGCTGAAGGGGCTCGATCCGAAGGGCCGGCCGTTCTGGATCGGCCTCGCCGCGAGCAACGGGCTCGTCGCCACGCTCAATGACGGCGTGCGCCGGCGGGCCAGAGCCGCGCTGGCCCGTCATGGCGTGACCCTGCTGGACGATTTCCGGGTCGTCGAGATCAACGCGCAAGGTCTGCGGGCGCAGGACAAGCGTTTCATCACGGCCGATGCGGTGCTCGTGTCGACCGCGGCGCGTGCTCCCTCCTGGCTTGCCACGACCGGGCTCCCCACGGACCGCCATGGCTTCGTGCAGACGACGCCGTCTTTGACCTGCATCGACGATCCCGCGGTCTTCGCTGTCGGTGACTGCGCGACCGTCGTCGAGGATCCGACGCCGAAAGCCGGTGTCTTCGCCGTCCGGCAGGGGGCGGCGCTCACCGGCAACCTGCGCCGCAGGGCGCGCGGCGAGGCGCTGGCGCCGCATCGGCCGGACCGGAACTATCTGACGATCCTGATGACCGGTGACGGGTCCGCCATCGCCGGCCGTGGCGGCTGGTTTGCGGTCGAGGGCCGGTGGGTCTGGCGCTGGAAGGACTGGATCGACAGACGCTTCATGCAGCGCTTTTCAGCGTTCCGGCGCTAATCCTCGCCGGAGCATCGCTCCTGCCGCAACGTCATGTCTCGTTCCGTGAAGAGGGGCGCGACAGCAGGACGGCGCGTCACCACCGCAGCATGGCGCGGCCGAGTGCGGCCCCCGCCAGGCCGACGATCAGGGCGGCGAGGCTGTACCAGGTCGCGATGAAGAGCGGGCTGTCCTCGTTGCAGAACAGGCCGTAGGCGAGGATGGCGAGGCCGGCGGAGGCGAGGCCGGCCAGCGCGCCGGCGGCCATGGGCTCGGACGTGGCTCCGCGCCGGAGGATCGTGAGACAGGCGATCAGCGGCAGGGCCGCAAGGGCCGGAACGAGCGTGAGGCAGGTTACGATGCCCTTGCCGAAGAGCCGCGCCCACCAGGCGTCGAGACCGTGGCGCAGCAGATCGGTCGCCACGACGAGGCCGAGGAACACGACGACGGCGAGGAGCCATTTCGAGGCCGCCGGGGCCTGCACCTCCGGCCGCGAGAGATCGAGCGCGCCCGCGATGGCCGTCAGGGCGATCAGCGCACCGAGCATCAGCTTCAGCAGCGTCGGCGCCAGGCCCGCCGTGACGAGATCGGGGCGCACGCCGGTGAGCGCAAGGAAGCCGGCGCCTGTGAGCGCGGCCGCGGCCGGCCACCAGCGCAGCAGGAGCGTGCTGACGGGCTTCGGCTGGTTCGGCAGATCCTGGACCAGCACGTCGATCATGTCGTCAGTCCGCATCGGCTCTCCCCTTGAAGGTCCGGGCCAGCTGTTTCAGGGCCCGATGCAGCGCGACCCGCACCGCACCCTCGCTCATGCCGAGTTGACCGCCGACCTCGGCTGCGCTCCGGCCGGCGAGCGACACCTGCTCCACGATCTGACGCTGGCGCCCGTCGAGGACCGACAGCATGCGCTGCACATCGAGCTGGCTCTCGCCGCCGTCGTCAGGCGCGGCGAGGGTCTCGACGGCGTCGTCGAGATCGACCTCGCCGCGGGCGCCAACGCGGCGCAGGAGGTCGATCGTCTTGTGACGCGTCACGGCGTTCAGCCAGGGCGTCAGCGGCATCGACCGGTCCCAGGTCGCGCGCTTCAGATGGACGGCGAGAAGCGTCTCCTGGACGATGTCCTCGACCTCCGCCTGCCCGCGTCCCGAGCGCGCCAGAACATGCCGCACCCTGCCGCGCACATGCGGAACGAGGGCGGCCAACAGCGTCTTGTAGGCGACCTGATCGCCATCGAGCGCCAGTCGCATCAGGCGGCTCCATTCGTCTTCGCGTTCTGGCTTGCGTTCGTGCACGCCTCATCCATTCATTCGGGCCGGACTGCTGTTTTGTTACAAGCGGCTGCTCCACTTCGCAAAACAGCTTTGCGTGAGGCGGGCGTGTGGGGCCGGGCGAGCCGGGGCGGCCCGCCTTCCGCTCTGCCGAGGCGCTGCGCGCCGGGCGTCACGACAAAAAGTTCGGGGACGCCGTAACGAAGCGGCCGCCTTGCGCGTATCTTCACATGAATTACGTCGGAGCCAGATTGTGAACGCGCCAACCTTTATCACGGCCAAGTTTGTCGATCCTGTGCGGACCGCCAAGGGCGAGCGGCGCGCGCGCGTCCATCTCAAGCAATTGGAGACGCTCTGGTTCAATACGGGCACGCTGTGCAACATCACCTGCCAGAACTGTTACATCGAGAGTTCCCCCAGCAACGACCGGCTGGTCTACCTCTCGCTCGCCGATGTCACGACCTATCTCGATGAAGTGCGGGTCGAGCGGCTGCCGGTCCGGATGATCGGCTTCACCGGCGGCGAACCGTTCATGAACCGCGACATGATCGCCATCCTGACGGAGACGCTGGAGCGCGGGTTCGAGACGCTCGTGCTCACCAATGCGATGCGGCCGATGATGCGGCGCCAGGAGCAGCTCAGGCGGCTGCGCGAGGCCCATGGCGGGTTGCTGCGCTTCCGCGTCTCGCTCGACAGCCATCATGCCGCCGTCCACGACGCGGAGCGGGGCGCGGGCTCCTTTGCCAAGGCGATGGAGGGCTTGCGCTTCCTGTCGCGGGAAGGCTTCCAGATCGAGATCGCCGGTCGGCATCTGGACGCCGAGCCGGAGGCGGTCGCACGCGCGGGCTATCGCGCGCTGTTCGATCGCGAGGCGATCGCGGTCGACTGCGACGACCCGGTCCAACTCGTGATCTTTCCGGAGATGACCCCCGACGGCAACCCGCCGGAGATCACCGAGGCGTGCTGGGGCATTCTGAACAAGAGCCCGGACGACGTCATGTGCGCGACCTCGCGAATGGTCGTCCGGCGCAAGGGCGCCGATGCGCCGGCGGTCGTGGCCTGCACCCTGATCGCCTATGACGAGCGGTTCGAGCTTGGCCGCACGCTGAAGCAGGCGGAGGTCGCGGTGCCGCTGAACCATCGCTCCTGCGCGACCTTCTGTGTCCTGGGCGGCGCGGCCTGCGGCGTGAAGAAGTCCTGATCCCCAAAACCTCGCAGTCGGAGTTCACCAGATGACACGCGCATTGGCCATGAGTCTTGCCGCCCTGCTGCTGACGACCGCGACGGCGCTGTCGCAGCCCCTCGCCACGGTCGAAAGCCGCTTCGCCGTGAAGGAGACCTCGGACCGGCTGGCGGCCGAACTCGAGAAGCGCGGCATCCGCATCGCGGCGCGGATCGACCACGCTGCCGCGGCCAAGGCCGCCGGGCTGGAGATGCTGCCGACCGAGGTGATCATGTTCGGCAATCCGCGCCTGGGCACGCCGTTGATGCTGGCCCAGCCATCGGTCGCCATCGAACTGCCGATGAAGATGCTGGTCTGGCAGGACGGGACCGGGAAGGTCATGATCGGCTATACGCCGCCATCGGCGCTGAAGGAGCGCTATCAGATCACCGGACAGGACGAGCCGCTGACGGCGATGGCCGGCGCGCTCGCCGGTCTGGCCAAAGCCGCCGGCGGTCAGTGACCGACCAAGGGGGCGCATGCCGCCCCCGAGGCTCCGCCTGCTCGTCCCAAGAGGAGGAGCGGACGGTTTGCCGGCGCGGTCGGCGCAAGCGAGCCTCTGGCGCTGGCCCAGACATGGTCACTGTTTCGGCACGTCTTTCAGGACGGCCTCCCAGCGGCTCACCTCCGCAGCCACCAGCTTGCCGAGATGTCCCGGCCCGCGGATGGCGGCCGGCGGGACGGGGACCGCCAGGCTTTCGAACCGCTTGCCGACGAATTCGGACGAAAGGCTCGTATCGAGTGCCGCCACCAGCCGCGCGACGATGGCGGGGCTGGTGTCCTTGTGAACCGCGAGCGCGTTCCAGACCTTCATGCCGAACTCCGGAAATCCGGCTTCGGCGAAGGTCGGCACATCCGGCGCCTGGGGCAGGCGGCTGTCGCCGGTGACGGCGAGCGCCGTGACCGAGCCGCCGCTGTGCAGGGGCAGAAGGGTCGCCGTCTGGTCGATGACCCCGTCGACGAAGCCGCCGATCAGATCCTGGATCGCCGGCCCCGCGCCCTTGTAGGGCACGACGGTGGATTTCAGTCCCGTCAGATGCAGCAGGAGACGGGGGGCGAGATCGGACGTCGCGCCAAAGCCGGCCGTGCCGAACGTCACCTTGTCGCCTTCGGTCTTGATCTTCGCCATGAAGGCTTTGAGGTCCGTGACCCCGCTCTTCCTGCTGGCTGCGATCACCATCGGCACGTCGGCGACGAGGCCGATGGGCGCGAGGTCCGTGCGGGGATCATAGCGCTGGTCTTTGAACAGCGCCTTGCTGGCGGCCATGGGGCCCATATTGCCGAACAGGATCATGTAGCCGTCCGGCTCGCCCCTGATGACGCGCTCCGTCCCGCTCCGGCCGCCAGCCCCGCCGACATTCTCGACGATGATGTTCTGACCGAGCGTTTTCCCCATGTCCTCGGCGAGGATGCGGGCCAGGACGTCGGTGGTGCCGCCCGCGGCGAACGGCACCAGCATGGTGATGGGCCGGCTCGGATAGGTCTGGGCCGTGGACGGCGCGACAGCCAGCACCGCAGCGGCCGCGAGGCCGAGCAGAAGCGTTTTCATCATTCCTCCGGGATTCTCTTGGTGTATTGCCTGCTATCAGACAATCTGCCAGTCGGCAGGTCAAGCGCCGAGATTGACGGCGGCAATCGGGCCGGCAATGTGTTTGTCCATGACCGAAACGAATCTCCGCATCCCGCGCCAGGCGGCCACGTTGCGTCTCCTGGTCGAGGACCGGATCCGGGAAGCGATCGCCTCCGGGCATTTCCGCCCGGGCCAGCGCCTCGTCGAGCGCGAGCTCTGCGAGCAGATCGGCGTCGGCCGCACCTCGGTGCGCGAGGCGCTCCGCCAGCTCGAGGCCGAGGGCCTCGTCGTCACGGTTCCCCATCGCGGACCCGAAGTGTCGTCGATCAACTTCGACGAGGCCCGGCAGCTTTATGACGTGCGGGCGCTGCTGGAAGGCTTCGCGGGTCGCGCTTTCGCGGAGCAGGGGAGCGAAGCGGCCGTCGCGGAGCTGAAGCAGGCGGTGGCCGGCTTTCGGCAGGCTGCGCATAACGGCGACCGCGCCCAGCTCGTCGCCGCCAAGACGCGCTTCTACAGCGTGCTGATGGAGGGCGCCGGCAACGTCTTCGTCAAGCAGTCGCTGACGATGCTGCACAACCGCATCACCCTGCTGCGCTTCACCTCGATGACGCAGCAGGGCCGCCTCGATGACAGCGTCGCCGAGATCGAGGCGATCTATGATGCCATCGCGGCGCAAGACGGCGCCCGCGCCGAGCTGGCCTGCAAGCATCACATCGCCATGGCGGCGAAGGTCGCTCTCGCCGTCCTGGCGCGGGAACCGAGTCCCGGCCGCCCCGCGAATTGACAGATTGTCTGATAGGGATCAGAAATCCGCCCGACGCTGCGCCGCTGCCGCGTTGGAGGAATGAAGCATGTCTGACGCATCCGGCACCCCCGTCACCATCGCCTTCATCGGTCTCGGCCAGATGGGCCTGCCGATGGCGCGACGCCTGATCCAGGCGGGCTTCGCCGTTCGTGGGGCTGACCCGGCGGAGGGGCCGCGGCAGGCTTTGGCCGAGGCCGGCGCCCCGACTTTCGCGGGCGCCGCTGAGGCGGCCAAGGGCGCCGACATACTGATCACCATGCTGCCCAATGGCGCCATCGTGCGCGATACGCTGTTGGGGGGAGGCGCTGCGCGCGCCTTGGCGAAAGGCGCGCTGGTGATCGACATGAGCTCGTCGGCGCCGACCGATACGGTTAGCCTCGCCGCCGATCTGGAGCCGCTGGGGCTCGTACTGATCGACGCGCCGGTCTCGGGCGGCGTCAAGCGGGCGATCGACGGATCGCTGGCGATCATGGCCGGTGGGCCGGCCGAGGCGGTCGAGCGCGCCCGGCCCGTGCTTGCGGCGATGGGCAAGTCGATCTTCGCGACGGGGCCGATCGGCTCCGGCCATGCGATGAAGGCGCTGAACAACTATGTCTCGGCGGCGGGGCTGGTCGCAGCCTGCGAGGCGCTGCTGGTCGGTGGGCGCTTTGGCCTGGCGCCGGAGACGATCGTCGACGTGCTCAACGCCTCCACCGGGCGTAACAACTCGACCGAGGTGAAGATGAAGCCCTTCGTCATCTCCGAGGCCTTTAATTCGGGCTTCTCGCTGGCGCTGATGGCGAAGGATTTGCGCATCGCGGCCGATCTCGCCGATCATCTCGATCTTCCGCTGCCGCAAATCCAGTCGGTGGCCGCGCTATGGGAGGCGGCCAAGGGCGGGCTCGGCCTGCAGGCCGACCACACCGAGATCCACCGCCATCTCAAGGCGCTGGCGACCGGAACGCGCGGCTGATGGGCCTGCGGGCGCGCATCGCCGCGGCGGCCGGCGACGTCGAACTGCGCCGGCTCGGGGCCGGCCTCGTTGCGGTGTTGCGGATCGAAGGCGCGGGCGACGACATCCTCCTGCGGCTCGACGACGGCGCCGTGGTCTTCGAGGGCACGGCGGCGCCGGACATCGTGCTGTCGGCGGCCGACGCGGACTGGGTGAGGCTGCTGGTCACCCCGCCGCCGCCGCGCTTCCAGGCTTTCACCGCGCTGGCCATCGCCAACCCGGCCTTCACCCTCTCCGGCGACCCGCTCGTGATCGCGCAGGCGCGGGCCGTGATCGAACGGCTGTTCGAGCTCGTCGTGCTGTCGCCCCCGGCCCCGGCGCCCTTCGTGGCCCGGCGGATGAGCCAGATCGAGGGGCGCTACCACCGGGTCGTCCTGCCGGAGGGGGTGGCCGAGATTTATGTCGAGAGCGCCGGGAGCGGGCGGCCGATCCTGTTCCTGCACACGGCCGGCGCGGACGGCCGCCAGTTCCACGGGCAGCTGGCCGATATCGCGCTGGCCGAGGACTGGCGCATGATCGCGCCGGACATGCCGTTCCATGGCCGCTCGATGCCGCCGGAGGGCTGGCAGGGCGAGCCTTACCGGCTCTCGGGCGCGCGCTATCTCGGCTGGTGCGCGGCGATCATCGAAGAGGTCATCGGCGAGAAGGCGATCGTGGCAGGCGGTTCGATGGGCGCGGCGCTCGCGCTGCTGCTGGCGGCCGAGCGACCCGATCTCGTCGCGGGCGTGATCGCGATCGAGCCGCCCTTCCGTTCGAAGGGGCGGCGCAACCCCTACCAGCACCATGTCGGCGTCCATGCCGGGCTGCACAACGCCGCCTTCGTCCGCGGCCTGATGAGCCCGACGAGCCCGATCGACAGCCGGCGCCGGGCCGCCTGGATCTATTCTCAAGGAGCGCCCGAGATCTATGCCGGCGACCTCGGCTTCTATTCCGACGAGTTCGACGGGGCGGAGGTGGCGCCGCGCATCGATGCCGCGCAGACGCCGGTGGCCCTGCTCTGCGGCGCTTACGATTATTCGGCGACTCCCGAGGACGGGGCCAAGCTCGCCGCGCTCATTCCGGGGGCCGATCTGCGCATCATGGAGGGGCTCGGCCATTTCCCGATGTGCGAGCACCCCGACCTGTTCCGCCCGCATCTGCTGGCGGCGCTGGCCCATGTCGGTTAGCCGGCTTATCTGAGGGGTGAACCACGCCGTCATTCCGGGGCGGGCCGAAAGGCCCGAGCCCGGAATCCATGAACATGACGGCTGACAAGAAGGTTCGCCCCCGCCAATTCAACAGTCCGTGCGGGTGTTCATGGATTCCGGGCTCGTCGCTTCGCGCCGCCCCGGAATGACGGGGTGGGTCCGGGATGGCTTGCCGCGCTTCAGCGCAGCGGCGGCAAGTGCAGCGTGACCGTCTCGCCGTCCGAGCCTTCAACGGCAGGATAAATCTCCCGCACCAGCGGATCATGACCGGCGATGATGCGCTCCTCCGCCCCGGCGAGGCGACGCGCGGCGCGCCAGCCCTGCGCCAGCGCGCCGAGATCGAAGAAGATCGGGAACGGGTTCTGGCGCTCGATATTGGCCATGAAATGCGCGGCGTCGCTGGCGAGCACGAGCGGGCCGCGCGCGGTCTCGACGCGGACCATTTGCAGGCCTGCGCTGTGGCCGCCGACCTTGTGCAGGCTCAGGCCCTCGTCGAGCTCGGCATCGCCATCATGGAAGACGACGCGGTCGGCATAGACGGCGCGCACCATCCTCACCACGTCCTCGACGTCGAAGGGGTAGCGGATGCAGGCCTGGCACATGTGCCGGCCCGTCGCGAAGCCCATCTCCGCCTCCTGAAGGTGGAAGCGGGCCTTCGGGAAGAGATCGAGATTGCCGGCATGGTCGTAGTGGAGATGCGTGATGACCACGTCCTCCACCGTCTCCGGCGCGACGCCGAGCTGACGCAGCGCGGCCTCGACCGGCCTGATCAGCGTGCGTCCGCGCCTGGCCCCACCCTCGGGGGTGAAGCCCGTATCGACCACGACAACCCGCTCGCCGCGCCGCACCACCCAGACGAAATAGTCCATGGGCATGGGCGCATCGTGCGGATCGGGCGCACGGATGAAGTTCTCGAAGGCCCGGCGCTCATGCACGGCATAGCGCAGGGCGAAGACCTCCCAGGCGGGCATCGTCACCTCACTTGTCGGCGGGGACGGCGCCCTCGGCCTTGAGCACCTCATGGGCCGCCTTGAACGCGTCGAGGCCGGCCGGGATGCCGCAATAGACCGTGGCGTGCAGCAGGATCTCCTTGATCTCGTCGACGGTGACGCCATTGGCGAGCGCGCCCTTGACGTGGAGCTTCAGCTCGGCCGGCTTGCCCAGCGCCGTCAGCATGGCGAGGTTGAGCATCGAGCGCGTCTTGTGCTCCAGGCCCGGCCGCGTCCAGGCATAGCCCCAGCACCATTCGGTGGTGATGTTCTGGAACGCCATCATGAAATCGTCGGCCTTGGCGAGGCTGCCGTCGACATAGTCCGCGCCCAGCACCTTGCGGCGAACTTCGAGACCCTTGTTGAACTGATCGCTGTGCGACATCGGACTGACCTTTCGTGGTGTGTTAGGGGGCCGTCAGAGCCCGAGATAGGCGCTGCGGACGGCGTCGTTTCCGGAGAGCTCCGCGCTGGTGCCAGAGAGCACGACCCGGCCGCTTTCCAGCACATAGCCGCGCCCGGCGACCGAGAGCGCCAGCGTGGTGTTCTGCTCGACCAGCAGGATCGACGTCCCCGTGCGGCTGACGGCGAGGAAGGTGTCGTGAAGCTCGTCCACGATCTTGGGCGCCAGGCCATGGCTCGGCTCGTCCAGCAGCAGCAACCGGGGCTGAAGCATCAGGGCCCGGCCGATCGCCACCATCTGCTGCTCGCCGCCCGAGAGCGTGCCCGCGAGCTGGCCCAGCCGCTCGCGCAGCCGCGGAAACATCGTCAGCACCCGGTCGCGGCGCGCGGCGAGATCGCTGGCGGAGCGCACGGCATAGGCGCCGAGCATGACGTTCTCCTCGACCGTCATCTCGGGGAAGACGTGGCGGCCCTCGGGCACATGGGCGATGCCGAGCGCGGGGATGTCATGCGAAGGCCGGCCAACGAGCTCCGTGCCATCGAAGCGGATGCTGCCGCGGGCGGCGACAAGGCCCGACACCGTACGCAGCAGCGTGCTCTTGCCCGCGGTGTTGGCGCCGATGACGCAGACGAATTCGCCGGCGCCGACCTCGATCGAAACGTCGTGCAGCACGTCCATGGTGCCATAACCGGCGTGAAGGCCGGAGATCGACAACAGCGCGGAGGGATTCGTCATCACCGGCATCCTCACGCGGCCGAGCGGCCGAGATAGGCTTCGACGACGGCCGGGTCCCGCGCGATCTGCTCTGGCGTGCCCGTGGCGATCATCTGGCCGAAATTCAGCACGACGAGCCGGTCGCAGAGCGACATGATGGCGCGCATATGGTGCTCGACGACGATCAGGGTCAGCCCCTCATCGCGCAGCTGCCGCAGCAGCGCCATGAACGCGTCCATCTCGGCATGGTTGAGCGCCGCCATCGCCTCGTCGAGCAGCAGCACCCGCGGCTCGGTGCAGAGCGCGCGCGCGACCTCGACCCGCGCCCGCTCCGGGAAGGACAGATCGCGGGCGAGCTTGCCGGCGATCGCGGCGATCCCGACGCGCTCCAGACAGCGTCGCGCCAGCGCGCGCGCGTCCGGGATGGAATGGCGCATCAGCCCGCCGGTGAGGACGTTGTCGAGAACCGAGGAATCGAGAAACAGCGCGACGTTCTGGAAGGTTTTCACCATCCCGGCGGCGGCGATCTTGTGCGGCTTGAGGCCGACGAGATCGCGGCCATCGAGCCGAATCGACCCGCTTTCGGGCCGGTGCAGACCGACAAGGGTCGAAAACAGCGTTGTCTTGCCGGCGCCGTTGGGGCCGATCAGCCCGACGATTTCACCGGCCTCGACCGAGAGCGAGACGTCCGACAGCGCCTGCAGGCCACCGAAACGCTTGCCGACACCGGACACTTCGAGAAGCGGCGCGCTCATCGGCGATCTCCCTTGCCGAACAGCCGCTGGAGCCGGGGACCGATCGCCATGAAGCCGCGCGGCTCGATCAGGATGACCAGGATCAGCAGCAGACCGAAGACCAGCTGCGACAGCCCGGCGGCCTGCGCCGAGAAGACCTGGTTGGCGAGTTCCTCCAGCGGGATCACGAAGAGGGCTCCGAGGATGGGGCCGGCCGCCGTGCCGATGCCGCCGACGATGGCGATCATCGCCATCCGCACGGACACCGAGGCCACGCCGAAGACGGTGTCGGGATCGAAGAAGAACTGGAATTGCGCGTAGAGCGTGCCGAGCGCCGCCGTCAGCGCGCCCGAGATCACCGCGGCGATGATCTTGGTGCGGGTGGTGTCGACGCCGATCACCTCGGCCGCGTCGGCGTTCTCCTTGATCGCGCGCAGCCGGTAGCCCAGTCGGCTGCGCTTGATGGCGACGAAGACGAGCGTCACCAGCACGAGCGCCGCCAGCATCAGCCAGTAGGAGGAGCGCGTCTCGCGGAACTGCATCAGCGCCAGGCTCGGCTGCGCAAAGGGCACGGAAATGCCGACCGGGCCGCCGGTCAGCCCACCCCAGCTGTTGCCGATCACCCGCATCACCTCGCCGAAGGCGAGCGTCGCCAGCGCGAAGTAGTGGCCGCGCAGGCGCATGGTCGGCAGGCTGATCAGCAGCGCGGCGGCGCCGCCGAGAGCCGCGGCCGCAAACATGCCCAGCCAGGGGGTGATGCCGAAATGGATCAGCAGCAGCGTCGAGGTGTAGGCGCCGATGCCGAAGAAGGCGGCATGGCCGAGCGAGATCTGGTTGGCGAGCCCGGCGACAATGTTCCAGGACTGAGCCATGGCGGCAAACAGCAGCGCCAGGCACAGGATGCGGATGCCGTAGCCGCGGGGCTCGAAGGCGAAGGGCAGGGCGATGGCGAAGGCCGCCAGCAGCGCGAGCCCGGCCCATTGCCGGGGCGAGAGGCCGTTCATCGGGCCGCCCCCAGCATGCCCTTGGGCCGGAAGGCCAGCACCGCGATGAAGACGACGAAAAGGACGAGGTTCTGGAGCTGGATCGGGAAGACCAGCGCCGAGAGCGACTGGATGATGCCGACAGCCAGCCCGCCGACCACAGCGCCGGCGACCGACCCCAGCCCGCCGAGCACCACGACGGTGAACATCAGCACGGCGAATTGTGTGCCGACGGTCGGCGAGGCCGTCAGATAGGGCAGGATCACGGCGCCGCCGAAGGCCGTCAGCCCGACGCCGAGCGCGAAGGCCAGCATGTGCATGCGGTCGGCGTCGATGCCCATCAGCCGCGCGGCCATCGGGTCCTGCGCGGTGGCGCGCATGGCGCGGCCGAACCAGCTCGACTTGAGGAACAGCCACAGCGCCAGCCCCGACGCCACCGACATCGCGAAGGCGGCGAGATAGGGCACGGAGATGAACAGCGGTCCCAGCTGCAGCGACGACGTCTGGTAGGGTGTCGAAACCGAGCGAAAGCCCGATCCGAACATCAGCAGCGCGGCATTCTCCAGCACGATCAGCAGGCCGACCGTCAGGAAGATCTGCGCCACCTCCGGCGCCTTCAGCACCCGCCGGATCAGCACGCGCTGGATCGCGGCGCCGAGCAGGAAGACCACGACGAAGGCGAGAGGTGCCGCCAGCAGCGGATCGAGACCGAGCCAGGCCCAGGCGTAGTAGGCGACGAACATGCCCAGCATCAGGAACTCCGCCTGCGCGAAATTCACGATTCCCATCACGCCGAAAACCAGGGTCAGTCCGATCGAGATGACGGCATAGACGCCGCCGATCATCAATCCATCCAGGATGGCCTGAACCACCGCCATATCGTCGATCTCCGCCTCTCGCCGCGCTGCCGGGACGTCGCCTCAGCCCGGCCAGACCGCCTTGGCCTTGGCGACGTCGGCGGGCCAGACGGTGACGAGTTCCTTGTTGCGCCACTGCACCATCACGGGCACGGACAGCGTGTTGAGGCCGGTCTTGTCGAACTGGACGGCGCCGCCGGTCATCGCCTTGGTCCAGCCGCCCTCGAAGCGGGCGCCCTGCAGGGCCTTGCGCAGATCGTCGGGCTTGGCGGATTTGGCCTTTTCCATCGCCTGGGCCAGCACATCCATGCAGACGGCGTGCTCCAGCGCCTCATGGACCATGAAATAGCCGAAGCGCTTGCGGAAGCGCTCGGTCAGCTCCGGCGCGAGGTCGTAGTTCGCCGGCGAGATCGACAGGACGCCCTCGGCGAATTCGCCGAGCCCCTTCTCGAAATCGGGAATGACGTAGCCGGCGGCGCCGCCGATGGCGGGGATGGTGATGCGCTGCTGGCGCATCGCGCGGATGATCTGGAGGGAATCGTTGAGATAGGAGACCGGGAACACGGCCTGGGCGCCGGAGGCGCGCAGCTTGTTGATCAGCGGCGTGACGTCGGTGATGCCCAGCGGATAGGCGTCGTCCATCACGATCTGGACGCCGGCCGCCTTGGCGCCCTCGCGCAGGCCGCCCGCCTGCGAGGTGCCATAGGCGGTGTCCTCATACATGATGGCGATGCGCTCGAGCTTCTGGCCTGCGCTCGCGGCGATGGCGGCCGTGCCGTCGAACTGCGCCTTGCCGATCACCGAGGCCTTGGCGACGACCTGGAAGATGTTCTCGAAGCCGCGCCCGGTGATCTGGTCCGAGAAGGACATGGTCAGCAGCGGCACGCCGCGTCGCTCGGTCACTTCCGAGATCGCGATCGTCAGCGACGAGGCGAAGGCGCCGAGGATGGCGACGACGTCGTTTTGCGTGAGCAGGCGCTGGGCGACATTGGCGGCCGTCGTCGGCGTCGAGGTCGAGTCGGCGATGACGAGATTGATGCGGGCGCCGCCGAGCGACTTGATACCGCCGGCGGCGTTGATCTCGTCGGCGACGAGCTCGATCCCGTTGCGGGAATTCACGCCGAACTGGGCGTTGGCGCCCGAGAGCGGCAGGATCACGCCGACATTGACGGCTTTGCCCTGCGCGACCGCGTCCCGGATGACATGGGGCGCGGCAATGACGCCTGCGGCGCCGAGCATGAGAGTGCGGCGGCTGACATTGCGACCTGACGACACATACGACATCGATTCCTCCATCGAGCAACAGGCCTTCTGTGGGCCTGATTCCAGATCGTGATGTCATATGCCCAGCCGGCCTCTGTCAACTGATTGACAGATTGTCTGATAGAAAAACTTTGCGGAGACCATCCCCTGTCCTGCTGCCGCTGCCCATCGGCGTCGCCGCGGGCCTGTGCCATGTGCTGGCGTGCTGGCGGTGCGGCGGCGCCAAAAAGTCCGACGATCCTTCGGTAACCAAGCTGATGCGGCGAACGAAGTCGGCTTCAGCGCATGTCCCAGCAGACCCGATGGGCGGAGACCGATGATGACGATGGCAGCCGATACGAAACCCGCGACCGTCCAGGGCCGGACAGCCCTTCACCTCTTCGCCGGCGGGCTGGCGGGCCTGCTGATCTGGGAGGTCTGGGCCCGCGTCCTGACCAAGGCCGTGCTGGGCTACCCGCTCGAGCCCGCCGGGCTGATCGACGCGATCGCCCAGCACCGGCTCGGCCTGTCGGTGCCCTATCTGATCCGCGAGGCGCTGCATTACGGCGTCGGCATCGTCGGCTATCCGGTCGCCTATTTCGTGATCTCGCGCTTCGTGCCGCGTTGGCCGGTCGTGCTCGACGCCATCGTCTTCGTGACCTTCAGCGCCGGCATCGCCGGGCTGATCGCCGCGGGTACCTTCGCCCCGATCCATTTCATCTTCTGGACGGCGGCGGTCGGGCTGATCGCGACGCGGCTGATCAACCGCAGCCAGCTGATCGCGGATGCGATCAGCTGGGGCAATTTCACCTGGTTCAACGCGCTCGGCCTGATGGCGCCGGTCGGCGGGCTGTCCTTCTACCTGCTCGGGGAGGGGGGTGAACTCTCCTATATGAGCTTCGTCGGCCACGTCATCTACGGCGCGGTGGCGGTATGGCTGTTCGAGCGGCTCGAAACCGGCGCGGGCCGGGGTTGAAACCGCCGCCGCAGGCGATGCCTCAGGCGTCAGCCAAATCGCCATTGATCAGGCATCGCCGCCGCCCTGCTCGGGATCCGGCGGGGAGGGCTGACCGTCGGGCGCACGCCCTTGCGGCGCATCGGTCGTGGAGCTTCCGTGCCGCAGCGCCTCCACGATCACCTTGAAGGCCGGCAGGTTCTGGCGCCGGCTGGGATAGTAGATGTAATAGCCCGGGAACGGCGCAGACCAGTCGTCGAGGATCAGCGTCAAGGCCTGGCTGGCGAGATGGGCCGTCACCAGATCCTCCGGCACATAGGCGATGCCATAGCCGTTCAGTGCCGCGTCGATCATCGCCAGCGAGGTGTTGAAGGTGAGCTGGCCATCGACGCGAACGCGCAGTTCCTGGCCGTCCTTCTCGAACTCCCAGGCGTAGAGACCGCCGGCGCGCGCCTGGCGCATGTTGATGCAGTTATGCGCGACGAGTTCGTGGGGGTGCCGCGGGGCGGGATGGGCGGCGAGATAGGCGGGCGATGCGACTGCGACGAGGCGCCAGTCGGGCCCGATCCGCACTGCGATCATGTCCTTTTCGACGCTTTCTCCGAGCCGGATGCCGGCGTCGAAATTGTCCTCGACGATGTTGCGCAGACCATTGTCGATGCTGAATTCGATCTTGATGTCGGGATAAGCCGACAGGACCGGCTTCAGCTTGGGCCAGACCAGCCCGTCCAGGGCATGGTCCGACAGGGTCAGGCGGATCGTGCCGGCCGGCTTGTCGCGATAATGCATCAGCGCCGCGATCTCGGCGTCGATCTCGGCCACGCGCGGCGCCAGCGATTGACGCAATCTCTCGCCCGCCTCGGTGGTTGCGACGCTGCGGGTGGTGCGCGCCAGCAGGCGGATCCCGAGACGGGCTTCAAGTTGCTTGATCGTGTGGCTGAGCGTCGACTGGGTAATACCCAAGCGTGCGGCCGCGCGCGTAAAACTCCGCTCCTCGGCCACCGCAAGGAACCAGAGGAGATCGTTGAAATCCTCGCGCAGCATGCCGGATCCTCGCCTGCCGATTTATCGGCCTGAGCCATATATGTAAGTGGATCTGACGGCTTAGTGATAGGGCCAACTTGCCCTAGTTTGGACCCATCCAAAATTGTAGCGGACAGAAATTGTCGCGGACCCATGCGGAGTGTGCCGCGTCCGCCCGCAGGAGATGGCGATGGAACTGACGATCAATGGAACGAAGCACCGCGTCGATGTCGAGCCCGACACCCCGCTGCTCTGGGTGCTGCGCGACGAGCTCGGTTTGACCGGCACCAAATATGGCTGCGGCGTCGCGCAATGCGGGGCCTGCACCGTGATGATCGACGGCCAGGCGACGCGGTCCTGCGTCACTCCGGTCGAAAGCGTCACCGGCGCCGCCATCACCACGATCGAGGCCGTCGAGGCCGATCCGGTCGGCCGCAAGGTGGTCGAGGCCTGGGTCGCCCATCAGGTCCCGCAATGCGGCTATTGCCAGTCCGGCCAGGTGATGGCCGCGACGGCGCTGTTGAAGCAGACGCCGCAGCCGAGCGATGCCGACATCTCCGGCGCGATGCTCAATCTCTGCCGCTGCGGCACCTACAACGCGATCGCCGCCGCCGTGCGCGACGCCGCCCGCAGCTGAGGGAGATTGTGATGAACGCCTCTTTCCCGCTTCCGTTGCAGGCCTCGGCCGCCGACCCCTTCAAGCCTTCCCGGCGCAGCGTCGTCGGCGGGCTCGGCGCGCTCGTGCTGGGCGTCGCGCTGCCGCAGGGCGCGCGCGCACAGAACGCCGCAGCCGGCATCAAGCCCGGCACGCGCGTGAGCGCCTTCCTCGAAATCCGCCCCGACAGCACGGTGCTGTTCCGCAGCCCCTTCATCGAGGGCGGGCAGGGCGTGTTCACCGCCATGGCCCAGATCGTCGGCGAGGAGCTCGATGTCGAGCCGACGCGCTTCGTCATCGAAGGCGCGCCTCCCGGTCCCGATTATCTGCTGCTCGGCGGCGCCCGCTTCACCGGCGGCAGCATGTCGGTGCGCAAGAGCTATGACACGATGCGCCGGCTCGGGGCCTCGGCGCGCTCGATGCTGATGCAGGCGGCGGCGATGCAGTGGAAGGTGCCGGTCGCGACTTTGTCGACTGAACCGGGCCGCGTGCTGCACAAGGCGTCGGGGCGCAGCCTCGCCTATGGCGCGCTCGCCAAGGCGGCGGCGGCGCTGCCCGTGCCGACGCAGGTGAGCCTGCGCGAGAGCGCTGATTTCCGCTGGATCGGCAAGTCGGTGCCGCGCCTTGACGTCCGCGACAAGGCGACTGGAAAGACACAATACGCCATCGATCTCAAGGTCGAGGGGATGGTCCATGCCGCCGTGCAGCATGGCAGCCGGCTCGGGCTCGATCCGGCGGCGATCGCCAACGAGGCCGAGGTGCGCGCCATGCCGGGCGTGCAGTCGATCCACCGCCTGCCGGGGGCTGTCGCTGTCGTCGCGACGAGCTGGTGGCGGGCGAGACGCGCCGTCGAGGCGCTGCAGGTGACCTGGGCGGCGTCGCCTTCGGCGAGCGTGGGCGTCATGCCGGCCGATTTCTCCTCCGAGGCGCATCGCGCCGCGCTGGCGGCTGCGACGGGCGAAGGAATTGCCGCCGAGACGGCGGGCGATGTCGCGGCGTCGCTGACGGGCGCCAGGACGGTGGTCGAGGCGACCTATGACGCGCCTTATCTCGCCCATGGCCAGCTCGAGCCGCCCTCGGCGATCGCCCGCTTCAACGCCGATGGCAGGTTGGAACTGTGGCTGCCCAACCAGGCGCCGGAGATGTTCCAGGCCGATGCCGCCAAGGTGGCCGGCCTGACCCCCGACAAGGTGATCCTGCATTCGCCGGTGCTGGGCGGGTTCTTCGGCCGGCATTTCCTTTATCAGGCGGCGGCGCCCTACACCCAGGCCATTCTCCTGGCCAAGGCCGTCGGGCGGCCGGTCAAGGTGATCTGGAGCCGCGAGGAGGAGTTCCTGCGCGACGCGCTGCGCCCCCTGAGCGTGGCGAGGTTCAAGGCGGGGCTCGACGCGGACGGGTTGCCGGTGGCGCTGCAGGCGGTGGCCGTCGGCGAGGGGCCGGTCGGCCGCTGGTTCGGCCGTGCGGCCGACAAGGCCGACGACTCCGCGGTCGAAGGCATCGCCGGCAAGCCCTATGCGATCCCCCATCGCCGCATCGCGCAGCTGCCGGTCGACGATCCCGCGATCATCGGCTTCTGGCGCTCGGTCGGCCATTCGATGAACGATTATTTCTACGAGACCTTCTTCGACGAAATGGCCGATGCCGGCAAGCAGGACGCTTTCGCGCTGCGGCTGCGGCTGCTCGGCGACAGCCCTCGGCACAAGACCCTGCTGCAGGCCGTCGGCGACTTGTCCGGCGGCTGGCGGCGCGGTCCCTTCTCCGCCGCCGATGGCAGCCGGCGCGCCCGCGGCGTGGCCATGGCCTCGCCCTTCGGCAGTGAGGTGGCGACGATCGCCGAGGTCTCGCTGAACGGCGGGGATATCGTGGTGCATGATGTCTGGGTCGCGATCGATCCCGGCAGCATCGTCAACCCCGCGGTGATCGAGGCGCAGGTCCAGTCGGCGGTCGCGCTCGGCCTGTCGTCGGCCCTGTTCGAAGAGGTCGTCTACGAGAACGGCGTGCCGCGTGCGCGCAATTACGACGGCTACCCGATCCTGCCGCCCGACCGGATGCCGAAGGTGCATGTCCGCATCGTCGAAAGCGGCGCCCCGATGGGGGGCATCGGCGAGCCGGGGCTGCCCGGCGTGCCGCCGGCGGTCGCCAATGCGGTCGCCGCATTGACCGGCAAGCGCATCCGCAGCCTGCCGCTGTCGAAGACCGATCTGAAGGGCATGGCCGGTTGAACCCGGTGTGAGCCGACGCCGTGGCGAGCCGCCACGGCGTCGGCTTGCCAGCGGCGGGGCGCGCGCGGCGTTCGCTGCGCGTGCAACCGCATCGAGCGGCTGCGACCATCGCGGCTTATTCAGTTTTCCTGTCGATCAATGCTAGCGAATTATTCTGTCTAATCGCATGGTTCTGCGCCCGCTAGGGGGATGCACGCGCAGCGTCCAGACGGGATCGACATCATGCATGGCAGTTTGGGGGCAACCCGGAAGGGCGAGGCGAGGGCCGGGAGCGCCCCTGGCGGGTGGCTGTTCGATGCGGCAGGCTGGGCGGCCACCTTCGATCTGGCCGCGCTGCTGCTGGCGTCCTCGATCTTCACCGGGGCTGCGTCTCGCGAAAAGGAGCATGTGCGATGACGCGAGACATTGTGACGCCGACGCGCCGCCGGCTGCTGGCAGCCGGCGCGGCCGGCGTCCTCGCGCCGACACTCGCAGGGGCGCAAAGACCGCCCGTCGCCAAGGAGACCGCCCTGATGCAGGTTCACTTCGCCTTCGCCGACCAGCGTTTCTCGGCCACGCTCGAAGACAACCCGACCGCGCGCGACTTCGCCGGGCTGCTGCCGCTCGACCTGACCATCGAGGACTATTCGACCAATGAGAAGATCAGCTATCTGCCGCGCAAGCTGACGATGGAGGGGGCCAGGCCCTTCGGCCACGAGGCGCCCGGCGACATCTGCTATTACGCACCCTGGGGCAATCTCGCGCTCTATCATGCGGGTTACCGCCATTCGAGCGGGCTGGTCCGGCTCGGGCGCCTCGATGCCGGCTTCGCGCCGCTGCTGAAGCGCGGCACGTTTCCGCTTCGTGTCGAACGCCAAGCCTGACATCGGGAATCCCGGCCGGATGTACGGACAACATGCCGGGATGGGACGCGTCACATCGGTCGATGATCAGGATGAGGCGCAGGCCCGGCTCGGGCCTGGCGCCGAAGGTCGTCATGACCTGAATGTGAGCATGGCCGCCACCGATCAGGACGACATCGCCGCGGGGCTGGGGCATCATGGCAGCATGCGTCGTCGAAGCCTCATGGTGGCCACCTGGTCCGCGCGAACCTTGCAGGGGACGGCCGCTGATCGCCGCAGGAGCCGCGCCTGTGCCGATTCCCTGTTTGCCGAGATCGACGGGCCGTCGGGCGCCGCTTCCGCCGGCGTGTTCGCCTCCTCGGCTCTGCTCGGGATCTCTGCCGGGCTCTGCAAGGATGTCGCGCACCGGCTGCCGGCGCAGGTCGCGGGCTTGCGTCGCTGGCGGCGGGGCTAGCCATGCTGGACCGCCTTCTCCTGCCCATCGTCAAAAGCGTTCTGCAGCCGGTCGCCGCGGCGCTGGCGCGGCGGCGTGTCGGTGCGGACGGCCTGACGGTGACGGGCTTCGTCATCGGCCTGGGGGCCGTGCCGGCGCTAGTCTTCCAGCTCTACGGGGTGGCCCTGGTGGCGATCCTGGTCAGCCGGCTGTTCGATGCGCTGGACGGGGCGGTGGCGCGGCTGAACGGCCCGACCGAGCGCGGCGCCTTCCTCGACATTACCCTCGACTTCGCCTTCTATGGCTGCATTCCGCTGGGCTTCGCGCTGGCCGATCCGGCCCGCAACGCGCTGCCTGCGGCAGTCCTGCTCGCGGCTTTCATGGGCACGGGATCGAGCTTCCTCGCCTTCGCCGTCATTGCCGCCAAGCGCGGCCTGACCAGCGAGGTCTATCCGCAGAAGGGGATCTACTACCTCACCGGTCTCACCGAAGGCGCCGAGACGATCGCCGCGCTGGCCCTGATGTGCGTCTTCCCCGCGTCGTTTCCCCTGATCGCCTACGTCTTTGCCGCCGCCTGCCTGGTCACCACGCTGACCCGGCTGCGCCAGGGCTGGGTGGTCTTCGCGGCGCCGCCGGCCGGGGTCGGCCACAGGCCCGTTCAGCCGGCGGCGCCGCCCGAGGATGGTTGAAGGACGCCGTCGCCCCGGGCGAGGTCGTCAGCCTGTGAAGCATGCGGCCGGCCGGCGGCGCGTGGCTCGCGGCTCAGTCGTCGACGTGATCATGCCCGCCGATGCGACCGGGGCGCCAATAGCCTTCGGACGCGATCTGCCCGCGTTCGAACCCGCGTGCGACGAGATGGTGGCGCAGCGCCCGGACATTGCTGGTTTCGCCGACGAGATAGGCCTGGCCGCGGCCGGTCGGCAGCGTGAAGCGGGCGAGGCGGTCGAGCAGGAGCGGGCTCGGTCCCGGCCGCTGGCCCTCACGATGGACCCATTCCAGCGTCAGCGCGGCCTGTGTCGACAGCACAAGCCTGTCGCGTACGCCGTCGATTTCGAGCCAGGCGAAGGCTGGGGCGCCGGGGGACATCGTCTCGAGCAGATGCGCGACGGCGGGCAGGCCGGTCTCGTCGGCGCAGAACAGATGCCAGTCGGCCTGCGCTGCCAGCACCGTTCGTCCGCGCGGGCCGGCCGCCGACAGGGTGTCGCCGGCCCGGGCCCGGCGCGCCCAGGTCGAGGCCGGCGCCTCGCCATGCTGCACGAAGTCGATCGCGAGGCGCTGCGCGGCCGGATCGAGCCAGCGGATGGTGTAGTCGCGCCGGCCGGTGCCGCCCTCGGGCAGCGGCATGCGCAGCACCAGGGCCTGGCCGGGCCGGTAATGCAGCTCGTCGAGATGTGCGGCGGTGAAGACGACGCGGCGCAGGCGCGGCGTCAGGTCGAAGGCCTCGACCACTTCGAGCTGCCATTCGTCGCGCGGCGGGGCGGGGGCATCGGGCGTCATTTCGCGGAGATCCAGTAGGCGCCGTCGCTCGGGAAAGGCTGGAAGCGCGCATGCAGGTCGCGCAGCGTCGCCGCCGGATCGAGATCGGCAAACAGGGTCGGATGCAGCCAGGTCGCGAAGGCCTGAACGGCGGCGACGTTGAAGGGCGAATTGTAGAAATGGTGCCAGATCGCGTGGGCGCGGCCGTCGCGCACCGGCGGCAGACCGGCGATGCCGGGGCGCTTCAGCGAGCGGAGCAGCGTCATGCGGGCGACCGGGGCCGGGACATCGGCGCCGAGCGCGAGCCAGGGCTTGTCGCCGCTGGCGGCGGCGTTGCCGATCGCGGTGCCGATATAGACGTCGGGCGGGTTGGCCACGAGCCATTCGAGGTTGACGACACCGGCCTCGCCGGGAACCAGCGCCTCGGCGATGTTGACGCCGCCGGCGGCCGTGACGAAGCGGCCCATCATGCCGCGCGTCATGGTCTCGCAGCAGGCGGCGTCGAGGCCGACGCGGCTCTCGATGAAGACGCGGGTCGGTGCGGGGGCGGCGCGGGCCAACCTGTCGGTGACGGTGGCGAGCGCCTGCTTCCACGCGGCGACGAAGGCCTCGGCCTGCGCCTCGCGGCCCAGGACCTGGCCGAGCAGCAGCATCGATTTCGGCGTGTTGACCAGGGGATCGCTGCGAAAATCGACGAAGACGACGACGGTGCCGGTCGCCTCCAGGGCACGGATGACCTCGCCCGAGCGCGTATCGGGGCCGTGGCCGTCGAGGCCGAAGATCGCAACCTGCGGCTGCGCCGTGATCGCGCTTTCGAGGCTGAAGCTCTCGCGCGAGGCGCGGCCGATGCGGGCGATCTGCGCGATCTTGGGAAAGGCGTCCCGGTACTTCGCATAGGTCGCGGGATCGACCGCCTCATACTCGCCCATCATGCCGACGATGCGTCCGACGGGATCGTCGCGATCGAGGATCGCGAGGGCGGGGATGTAGCGGCCCTCGCCGATGATGATGCGCTCGACCCGGTCGGGGATCGTGACGCTGCGGCCGGCGATATCGATCACCTGCTTCGCCTCGGCCGGGGCAGGGGCGAAGAGGAGGCACAGCGCGACGAGGCCGACCCGGAGGAGGCCGATCATCAGAAGCGCGACGATGCGGTGAGCACGAAGCTGCGCCCGGGCTGGTAGAGCGGCGTCACCGTGCCGAACTCCTGGCCATAGGTCGCGCGGTCGGCATAGGTCTGGTCGAGCAGGTTCTTGACCTCGGCGCGGAAGGTCAGGTTCTGAAGCTGCAGCGGCTTGTACTCGATGAAGGCGTTGACGACCTCATAGCCCTTGAGCGGCTGGCTGCCCGGCGCGACCTTCTTGTAGTCGCGCACGATCTCGACATCCGCGCCGATGGTGACGCCATACGGCTTGAAGGTGTGGGCTGCGGTCAGCGTCCAGATCCGGCCGATCGGCGTCGCCAGATAGGTTCCGGTGTCGGAATCGGCGCGCTGGTTGTCGATGCGGACATCGACATCGGCATATTTGGCCCGCACGAAACCGTCTTCCCAGGCATAGCCGAGGCCGATCTCGAAGCCTTGCGACTCGACCTCACGGGTCAGCGTCGCGCTGGCGACGGCGTAGCGGGCGGCGCGGGCGTGATCGAGCACGGTGCGGAACACCGAGCCTTCGAGGGTGAAGCCCTGCCAGCGCGCGACCAGCCCGGCCGTGACGTTGTCCGAGGTCGCCGGCTTGATGCCCGTGCCGTAGTTCCAGGCCGGGTTCATGATGAAGTTCTCGGCGAGCTGGATTCCGCCCCAGACATGCGAATAGCCGGCCTTGAGCGTGAGGTGCTCGGGGATCAGATCGAATTCGCCGGAGATGTTGCGGCTGAGGCCGGCATTGTCCCATTCCCGGCCGGTGGTGCCGGTGAACCATTGCCGGTCGCCGCGCAGGCCGAAGGAGATCCGGGCCCGCTCGATCGGGGTCAGCCTCGCCTGGGCATAGATGCCGGCATTGCTGGCCTTCTCGTCGGCGCGGAAGTTGCGGTCCTTGTAGAGCGCCTTGTCCTTGTAGAAGTCGACGCCGGCGGTGACGCTGCCGAGGCTGCCGAGGCCGAAGCGGTTCTCGAACTTGCCGTTGAAGCTGTCGGTCGTGCCGGTGCCGGGATAGGTCACGGGCACCGTGCTGGCGCCGAGCGGGCGTTCGAAGATCGGCGTGTCGACGTCGGTGCGGCTATAGGCGAGCACGCCCTTGGGGTCCCACCAGCCGAGCGCGGTCGTGCGGCTGTAGCTGAGCACCGTGTTCTGGCGATCGATCTCGTAGCGGCGCAGGCGCGGCTCCCAGACGGGGCGCCCGGTGATGAAGCCGATATTGCCGCGGAACGGCCGCAGCGCGTCGTCGCGCACGCGCTCATGGCTGATCTGGAAGCGGTCGCCGGAAGGGGCCTCCCAGCCGAGCTTGAGCAACCCGCTGAGGAGGTCGCTCTTGGTGCCGAGCACCTCCTGCCCATTGCCGGCCTTGTAGTTGCCGCCCCTGGCGAACGTGCCATAGCCGAGAATGTCGAAGCCGCCCTGGCGGGCATAGCCCGAGAGGCTGTTGGTGAAGACGGCGCCATTTGTGTTGAACTGCGTCTTGGCGAAGCCGCCGACACCATCGCCGGGCAGGAAGTCGCGCGCATCCTTGGTCTCGTAGGCGATGGCGCCGCCGAGCGCGCCGGGCCCGGCATCGGCGGGCGCCACGCCGGCATCGACGCGCACCGCCCGCAGGAAGGAGGGGTCGATCAGCGTCGTGCCGTTGTGGTGGAAGACCTTGTTGTTCTGGCGCGAGCCATCGATCGTGACCGCGAGATTGGTCTCCTCGACGCCGTTGACATAGACCTTCTGCGACATCGGCGTCGAACCTCCGACCTTGACGCCGGGCTGGCCCGAGAAGAGCTCGCGGGCATCGGAGGGATTGATGCGCGCGAGGTCGGCCGGGCCGATCAGGATCTCGCTGGGGCCGCCGCGGGCCATCGAGCCCCCCGCGACGGTGATCGTGTCGAGCTCGATGGCGCCCGGTTCGATGGCGCCGGTGGAAGCCGCAGCGCCGCTGGCGCCGGCGATCGTCACCGCCGTGGCGCTGGTGAAGCGGTAGGTCAGGCCGGTTCCCGCCAGCAACTGGCCGAGCGCAGCCTGGGCGGTCAGCGGGCCGCTGACGGCTGTCGAGCGTTTGCCGGCGGCGACCGAGGAGGGCACCACGATCTCGATGCCGGTCTGCCGCGAGAAGGCGATCAGCGCTGCGCTCAGCGGCTGGGACGGGATGGCGATGATGCCGCGCGCCGTCGCGGCTGGCTGCGACTGGGCGAGCGCCGGCGTCACAGCCATGCAGCCCATCAGCGCGGTGCCCGCGAGCATAAGCGTCAGCGTGGCCGGCCGCGCGGGCCTCGTTGCGATAGCGATGTCGGCACTCATATTCACCTGGCCCCTGTCCCAAGACTGTGCGGAGACGCGGCAGGCAAGCCGGCTCCCGGTCCTGAAGACGCTGGCGCGGCGCAGAGTCATTAGGCCGGGGCTGCGATTTTTTTCGCGCTCACCAATCGGCCAGGGCAATGAAGAGGTTCGTCGCCCGCAGCATCCGCAACCCGAGGCTGCGGGCGATCGTCTCGATCGCGGCGTCGGGGCGGCGCGCGTCGAACACGGCGGTGACGCGACGGGCGCCGAGATCGGTGCCCAGGAGCTGGACCCGGCCCCGGCGGTAGCGGGCAAGCTCGGTCAGAACCTGCGACAGCGGCGCGTCGTGGAAGATCAGGAGATCCTGGCGCCAGGCGGCCACGCTGTCGGGATCGACCGCGCCGATGGCCGAGAGGCCGCCGCCGTCAAAGCTCACGGTCTGTCCCTGATCGAGGCGGGCCGGCTGGCCGCCCGCCGCGCTGACCGAAACGGCGTTATGCGCGACGGCGACCGACACCGCATCCTGCCCCAGCTTGACGTCGAAGGCCGTTCCCAGCACCTCGATCCGGCCTTGCCTTGCCTCGACCAGAAAGGGGCGTCCCGGCTGGGGCGCCACCGTGAAGAAGGCCTCGCCGGCGATCAGCCGGACCCGTCGGCGATCCGCGGCGAAGGCGATGTCGAGGGCGCTGTCGGGACCGAGCTCGACCGTCGACCCATCCGTCAGGCCGATCAGGCGGCGCTCGCCGATGCCGGTGCGATGATCGGCCATCAGGCCTGGCGGGACGAACTGCCACCCGGTGATGATCGCGAGCAGGATGGCGGCGGCGGCGGCGAGCGGACGCCAGTTGCGGGCCGCAGGCCGGCGCGCGCGTCCGTCTGGCACCCGCCCTGGCGCGTCCACAGATACGGGGCGGGCGATCTGGCCGAGGCCGCCCCAGATGTGCTCGATCTCGCGCCAGGCCTCGGCATGGGCCGGGTCCGCCGCGAGCCAGGCGGCGAAGCCGGCGCGCTCCGCCTCCGTCGCCTGCTCGTCCTGCAGTCTGACGAACCAGGCGATGGCGGCGTCATCGACCGGGTTCGCCTCCGGCGTCATCGGCCCGCTCGTTGCCGGCATGGTCTCGGTCCTGTCGCCTGCGGCAAGCGTCGCGCTCCGGTTCGCGGTTCGAGGCGACGGCGGTCGCGTCCCTGCACCTGCCTCTGTAGACGATCGGACCGGCAAAACGAATTAGCCGGTCGCCGCTGCATTCTCGCGCAGGCGGCGCCGCAACGCCGTCATGGCGTTGGCCAGATGGACCATGACCGTATTTCGCGAGATGCCGAGCCTGGCGGCGATCTCGGCATAACTCAGGCCGTCGAAGCGGTGCAGCAGCAGGACCTCGCGGCAGCGTGGCGACAAGGCGTCGATGGCGGCCGCGAGAGCGTCGATGTCTTCGCGCGCCATCATCGCCATGTCGGCGGAGGGGCCGGGATCGGCGATGGCGTCATCGGCCAGTTCGAGCGGGGCGATCACCAGGGTGCTGCGGCTCTGGCGACGCCAGGCGTCGATCGCCAGGGTTTCGGCGGCGCGCTGCAGATAGGCGCGGATGTCGCGAATCTCGTCCCGGGGGGCCCGCAACAGCTTCACGAAGGCGTCCTGCACGACATCGGCCGCGGCGGCGGCCGACAGGCCGCGTCGCACGAGGTGCCGGCGCAGGCGCGATTGCTCGTCTGCATAGAGAGCCGCGAGGTTGATCGGGGGCGGGGACATGAGGGGGCCAAGGGGAAGTGGCGGCAGCGGTCGCCTGCGACGAACCGCGACGCCGGGAGCAGCCGGACATAGCGAAGCCAGAATTCCTGTTCAAGAACAATGATTTAGAAGGGTTCTAGGCAAGCCTCTCCCGCGATGGCCGGCGCGGTTGCGGTTCCGGCCATCGGGCCGCCCGGAGATGCCGGGGGAGCAGGCCCGGCGGGTCGGAGTTTCCCGCGGGGTTGATGCAGCGCCGGGATCGCGGCACGGTCGCCCGATGATTGGTGCTCGGGGATGCCGGCGGCCGCGATGACGATCGACTTTCAGGACGAGATCATCGCCTTGCTGGGCGCGGAGGCCGGCGCCGCGCCGGCCGAGGCGACGACGATCGGCACGCATATCTCGCTAGTGCTGCTGCTCGGCGGGCGGGCGTACAAGCTCAAGCGGCCGGTGCGTCTGCCCTATCTCGATTTCTCGACGCCGCAGCTGCGGCTGGCCGCCTGCGAGCGCGAGTTGCGGCTCAACCGCCGCACCGCGCCGATGCTCTACCGTGGCGTGCGCCGCATCACGCGCGAAAGCGACGGCCGCCTGGCGCTCGATGGCGCCGGCGCGCTGGTCGAGGCGGCGGTCGAGATGGCCCGCTTCGACGCGGACGGCCTGTTCGAGGCGATGGCCGGGGAGGGGCGGCTGACGCCGGCCCTGATGACCGCGCTGGCTGGCCAGATCGCAGCCTTCCACGGGGCGGCCGAGACCGATGTCAGCGGGGCGGGTGCCCGGTCGATGGCGTCGGTCCTGGACATCAACGCGCGCGGGCTGGCGCTGACCGATCTGTTCGCCACGGCCGATGTCGCCGCGCTGAACGGCGCCTGCCGCGCGGCGCTTGTCCGCCACGGCGCCCTGCTCGATGCCCGCGCGCGCGACGGGAAGATCCGCCACTGCCATGGCGATCTGCATCTGCGCAACATCTGCCTGATCGACGGCGTGCCGACCTTGTTCGACGGCCTCGAATTCGACGAGGCGCTGGCGACGACGGATGTCCTCTACGACCTCGCCTTCGTCCTGATGGACCTCTGGCATCGCGGGCTGGACGGTCTCGCGAACACGCTGTTCAACCGCTATCTCGATGCCACCGGCGACGAGGCGGGTTTGCCGCTCCTGCCCTTCTTCATGGCGGTGCGCGCCACGGTCCGGGCGCATGTCGTGGCGCTCCAGGCGCAAGAGAACAAGGCCGCCGGCGCGCCGAGCGCTGCCGGCGAGGCCGAAGCCCGGTCCTATCTCGGGCTCGCCCTGGCCTGTCTGGCGCCGCGCGAGGCCCGGCTGGTGGCGGTCGGAGGCCTGTCAGGCTCGGGCAAATCGACGGTCGCGGCGGCGGTTGCGCCCGCTATTGGACCGGTGCCCGGCGCCCGCATCCTGGCCAGCGACCGGCTGCGCAAGCGCCGCTTCGGCGTGGCGGCGGAGACTCGGCTGCCGTCCGAGGCCTATCGTCCGGAGGTCTCGGCGGCGGTCTATGCCGAGCTGATGGCGGGCGCTGCGGCGATTCTGCGCCTCGGCCACGGCGTCGTCGCCGACGCCGTGTTCGACCGTGCGCCCGATCGGGAGCAGATCGCGGCCGTGGGCGCCGCAGCGGGCGCCGCGTTCCAGGGTCTCTGGCTCGAAGCGGGCATCGAGACGCTGGTTTCGCGCGTCGATGCCCGCACGGGCGATGCCTCCGACGCGACGCCCGACGTCGTTCGCGCGCAGGCGCTCCACCGCCCCGAAGGCGTCGCCTGGGCGCAGATCGCCGCCGAGGGGGGGCGCGAAACGGTCTGCCAGGAGGCGCGCCGGCATCTGGGCCTGCCCGCCTCGTCGCAGGGGCGATGATCCCCGCATCGCTTGATCTCGCTCAAGGTCCGGTCCGAGCGACGCCGTAACATCGGCGTCGCGGCAGATGGAGCGGCTCATGGCGACAACGATGAAGGCGGCGGTGGTGCGGGCGTTCGGCCAGCCGCTGGTCGTCGAGGATGTGCCGATTCCCGTGCCCGGGCCCGGGGAATTGCTCGTCAGGGTTCTGGCCTGCGGCGTCTGCCACACCGATCTCCACGCCGCCGACGGCGATTGGCCGGTGAAGCCGGTACCGCCCTTCATTCCCGGTCACGAGATCGCGGGCGTGGTCGCCGCGCTCGGGCCCGGCGTCAGCGGTTTCGTCCCAGGGGATGCGGTCGGCGTCGCCTGGCTGCATGATTCCTGCCTGCGTTGCGAGTATTGCGAGACCGGCTGGGAGACCTTGTGCGAGCACCAGCACAACACCGGCTACAGCTGCAATGGCGGCTTCGCCGAATATGCGATCGCCACCGCCGCCTTCGCCGCCCGTCTGCCCGCAGGGGTGGATTTCGCGGCGATAGCCCCGATCCTCTGCGCCGGCGTCACCACCTATAAGGGGCTGAAGGAGACCGAGGCGCGGCCGGGCGAATGGGTCGCGATCTCCGGCATCGGCGGTCTCGGCCAGGTCGCCATCCAATATGCCAAGGCGATGGGGCTCAAGGTCGTGGCGCTCGACATCGCCGCCGAGAAGCTCGCGCTCGCCCGCGAGACCGGGGCCGATGTCGTGATCGACGCCCGCTCGCCGAACGCGATCGACGACGTCGTCGCGGCGACCGGCGGCGGCGCCCAGGGCGTCCTGGTCACGGCGGTTTCGCCGCCTGCCTTCGCGCAGGCCGTGCGGATGGCGCGACGCAAGGGCACCGTCGTGCTGGTCGGCCTGCCGCCCGGCGAGTTCCCGACCCCGATCTTCGACGTCGTGCTCAAGCGCATCACGCTGCGCGGCTCGATCGTCGGTACGCGGCGGGATCTCGACGAGGCCATCGCGTTCGCGGCCGAGGGCAAGGTCACCGCCCGCATCGCCACCGCCCCGCTCGGCGACATCAACCGGATTTTCGAAGGGCTGAAACAGGGCGCCATCGAGGGGCGGATGGTCCTCGATCTGTCGCTGCCGATCACGTCGACGGCCCCGGCCAGGGGGGCGGCCGGCGGCCGGGCGGCTGCGTGACGTCGCAGCCGTCCCCTCGCAGGTGAGGAGCCTCGCCATGCCAGCGGTCTACACCGTTTCGCCGATCACGCCAGACACAGTGGATGCGGCTTTCCCGTTGGTTGGCGCGCTGACGCCGCGGCTCGAGATCGAGCGCTGGCGGGCTTATTGCGACGGGCTACATAAGCGGCAGGAGCGGGATGCGCCGCGGCAGGTCCTCGTCGCCACCAATCCGCGCGGGCATGTCCAGGGGCTCTGCCTGTGGTCGCGGGGCCGTCATGCTGTCCATGGGCCGATTCTGGACGTCCCCGTCTTCATCGTCGCCAGCGCCGCAGACGAGGCCGGCGTCGCCTCTGCGCTCGTCGACGATCTGTGCGCGATCGCCGGGCGGATGGATTGCGCGGCCATCCGTATCCGCAGCGAGGCCTCGCCGAAGGTGCTGCCGCAGTTGCGGGCTCCCCAGCGGCGCGATGGCCGGGGCGTCGTCGTGATCCTCGATCCGAGTCCGCTCCTCGACGCGCCCTGGGGGCGCCCTCAGGACGACAGCTTGCCGGTGAAGACGTAGCCGACGCCGCGAACGGATTTGATCAGCGTCGGTTGTTTCGGGTCGGGCTCGATCTTCTTGCGCAGCCGTGCGATCTGGGCGTCGATCGTCCGGTCGAACGCTTCGAGACTGCGGCCATGGGTGAGATCCATCAGCACGTCGCGCGAGAACACCCGGCCCGGATGGCGCGCCAGCGCCGCCAGCATCTCGAACTCGCCGGTGGTGAGGATGATCTCCGTCCCGGCGGCGGTGATGAGCTGCCGGCAGCCGAGATCCAGCCGCCAGCCGTCGAAATGGATCGTGTCGCCTGCCTCGGCCCGCTGCACGGGTGCGGGCTGGCGTCGGCGCAGCACGGTCCGCAGCCGGGCCAGGACCTCGCGCAGGTGAAACGGCTTGGGGATGTAATCGTCGGCGCCGACCTCGAGACCCACGATCCTGTCGACGACGTCGTCGCGCCCGGTGAGCATGATGATCGGGACGTCAGAGCGGGCGCGAACCTCGCGCGCCAGCATCAGGCCGTCCTCGCCGCCCGGCAGGACGAGATCGAGCAGGATGATGTCGATGGAGGTCCGCTGCAGGCAGTCGCGCATGGCCGCACCGTCTGCGGCGCCGGTGACGCGATATCCCTCATCCTCGAAATAACGGATCAGCATCTGCCGAATGCGAACATCGTCATCCACCACGAGGATGTGTTCGTTGCGGGCTGCAGGCTCGGTCATGTCAGGCAGTTCAGCTCCCTCGCCACCGCGGCTGTTACAAACCGTCACAACTTCGCACGGAGTGTCACTGTGGCGGCGTTCGGCCGTTACCGGAATCGTTTCAATTCGGCCTGTCGATCAATCAGGGATGACAAGCCGATGCTTTCGCAAGCCACCATGTCACAGCCGCGCGGAGCTGTCAGGCCATTCGCGACGGTTCCGCCCCAGCCCGCCAGCCTGAACAGCCTGTTCGGCGGCCAGCCGATCGAAACCTTCGAGCCCGGCACAGCCGTTTTCTGGGAGGGAGACGACGCCCGCCATGTCTTCGAGGTCGTCGAGGGCGTCCTGCGGGTGTTCCGCATCCTCAGCGACGGTCGCCGGATCATCACCGGGTTCATCTATCCCGGCGATCTGCTCGGCGTCTCGCTGAAGGACCAGTATCTCTACACTGCGGAAGCGGTGACCCGCACGAAGCTGCGCCGCTATGAGCATGGGCGCTTTCAGGACGAGATCAACCGCTCGCCGGAGCTGCGGCCCCAGCTTTTCGCCTGCCTCTGCGACGAGATGGCCGCAGCCCAGGACCAGATGGTGCTGCTGGCGCGCAAAAGCGCCGAGGAGCGCGTCGCCAGCTTCCTGCTGGTGATCGCACGGCGCCTCGGCGACGACGCCCGCCAGCCGGTGATCGAGATCCCGATGACCCGCCTGGACATGGCCGATTATCTCGGCCTGACGATCGAGACGGTGTCGCGGACGATGACCCGGCTGACCAATTGCGGCGTCATCGCGCCCAGCAGCCGCCATGCCATGGTCGTCCGCAAGCTCGGCAAACTCGCCGCTCTTGCAGGCGAGATCGATGCCGACGATAAAAGCGCAGCCGGGATCGGTGCGGTCCAGCAAGCTGTCTGGCCGCAATAGTCAACATCGCGCCGAGGTCTGAACGAGCATGGGAGTGACGGTTACCAGCGAGTTCAGCCTCGACGATTTCGCGCGAATTCTCGACAGTGCCAACATCATCGTCCACGGCTATGACGGCGTCATCACGCGCTGGACCAGCGGCTCCGAGGCGCTCTATGGCTGGACACGGGCGGAAGCCCTCGGCCAGGTCGCCTACGATCTGCTCGAGACGGTTTTCCCCCAACCCCTGGCCGATATCGCCGCCCATCTGCGCCGGCATGGGGTCTGGACGGGCGAGCTGACCCAGCGCCGCAAGGACGGCACCATCATCTTCGTCGCCAGCCGCTGGGTCGTCGCCGATTCCGGCGGAGACGGCGATTTCGCGATCGTCGAGACCAATGTCGACGTCAGCGATCTGCGGACGATGCAGGCGCATCTCGTCGCGCGCGAGGCGCATCTGCGCTCGATCCTCGACACCGTGCCCGAGGCCATGGTCGTCATCGACGATAAGGGCACGATCACCTCCTTCAGCGCCGCCGCCGAGCGGCTCTTCGGCTTCGCCGCCAACGAAGCGGTCGGCCGCAATGTCCGCATCCTGATGCCGCAGCCCGACCGCGACGCCCATGACGGCTACATGTCGCGCTACCTCGACACCGGTGAGCGCCGCATCATCGGCTATGGGCGCGTCGTGACGGGGCAGAAGAAGGATGGCACGCAGTTCCCTATGGAGCTGGCAATCGGCGAGGCGCGCGCGGCGGGCCGCCGGATCTTCACCGGCTTCATCCGCGACCTGACCAGCCGCCACCGCATCGAAGAGGAGCTGCGCCAGGCCCACAAGATGGAGGCCGTCGGCCAGCTGACGGGCGGAATCGCCCATGATTTCAACAATCTGCTCACCGTTGTCAGCGGCAATCTGGAGATGATCGAGCGGCGCCTGACCGACGACCGGTCGCGCGCGCTGCTGCGCGAGGCGCAAAGCGCGGCGGAAGATGGCGCGAAGCTGACCGCGCAGCTCCTCGCCTTCGGGCGCAAGCAGCCGCTGAACGCCAAGCTCGCCGATGTCGGCCAGCTCGTGTCGCAATTCGTGCCGCTGCTGCGCCGGGCGCTGGGGGAGACGGTCGAGCTGCGCACCATCGTGTCGGGTTCGCCGGTCACGGCGCTGGTCGATGCGTCGCAGCTGCAGAACGCCCTGCTCAACCTCACGCTCAATGCCCGCGATGCGATGCCGCGCGGCGGCCGGCTGACGGTCGAGATCTCCGCAGCCAAGCTCGATTCGGACTATGCCAGCATGTATCCCGAGGTTCGGACCGGCAGCTATGTGCTGATCTCGGTCACCGACACCGGCAGCGGCATGTCGGCCGGGGTCAGGCAGCATGCTTTCGAGCCGTTCTTCACCACAAAGGGCGTGGGGGCGGGCACAGGCCTCGGGCTGAGCATGGTCTATGGTTTCACCAAGCAGTCCGGCGGCCATGTCCAGCTCTACAGCGAGGTCGGGCAGGGCACGAGCGTGCGCCTGTTCCTGCCGGCGGCCAGCATGGCGCCGGTCGAGGCCCCGCGGGCTGCCTCCGACGCGCCCGCGCCGCCGCCGGCCCTGCCGGGCGGGTCGGAGACGATCCTCGTGGTCGAAGACGACGCCAGGGTGCGCCGGGTCGCGGTGGCCAGGCTCGAGGATACCGGGTACCGCGTGCTCGAGGCCGAGAATGCCGCCCAGGCTTTGGAGAGGCTGGCGGCGGATCCGCAGATCGCGCTGCTCTTTACCGATATCGTCATGCCGGGGGGGATGTCGGGCGACGAGTTGGCCCGCGCGGCGCGCCGCCTGCGGCCCGGCCTCAAGATCATCCTGACCTCGGGCTTCGCCGAGCCGAGCGTCGCGGTGCGCGAACTCGCCGCCGAGGCGAGCTGGCTGAAGAAGCCCTATAGCGCCCTGGAACTGGCGGTGCGGATCCGAGAGCTTCTGGACTAGGCGGATGCGGCGGGCGGGCCCGGCAGCCCGCCCTCCGGCGCTTCGGGCTCCGCCTGCGGCAGCAGCCGAAGGCTGTGGACGCGGATGCCGGCGCCCGCCAGCAGGCTGCGCCCCCCCATCCCGTCCAGTTCGAAGACGAACATCGCGGTGTCGCAGTGGCCACCGAGACGGCGGATCAACCTGATCGCGGCCAGGGCGTGGCCTCCCGTCATCAGGCAATCATCGACGATCGTCAGCCTGCGACCTGCGATCCCGTGCGCGCGGGAGATCGCCACTCCGTCGCCCAGTTCGTAATTCGCCATGATGGTGCGAATGACCTCGACCCGGATCGACCCGACCTTGCGGATGTCGAGCATGCCCAGCGCGTTGCGATAGGCCAGCGCGCCTGCGAGGCCCAGCCCCCCGACATCGATGCCGCCAATGATCTCGGTATCGCCCGGCAGCTGCCGGGCCAGCGCCTCGACCACCTGTCGCACCGTGGCGCCGTCGGTCGCCGCAGGCGTGATGTCGGGAAAATCGGTGCCCGGCGCAGGATGGTTCTTCCAGCGCCGGTACCTCAGCGGAATCGCAGCGGCATCGGCCGATTCGATCGATGTCGCGCGTTCCATATATCGTCGAGCCCCGCTGTACCAGCCTTCGCGGGCCTCTCATGCCTGCAGAACATGGTTGTGACAACGCAGACCAGCCCGCACGCAGCGGCCTGGCCCAGCGCGACGGCTAGACAGGCAGGCCACGGGCCGCGACGACGATCTCCAAGCCGAGCGCCTTGACATCGGCAGACGCTTGGACGAGGCGTAACGCCGCGCATCACATTGAATTCAAAGCTGTTTTTGAATTATTCCAAGGAGAAGGCGGTGTCTTCCAAGCTTCTGCGTCGGGCAGCATCGCGCCTGTGCATCGGTCTGCTGTCCATCGGCGTCGCCGTGATCGGCATGGCTGCGGTCCAGACCCCCTCGCGGGCCCAGCCGGCCGAGCCGCCGCCTGCTGCGGCGGCGCCGGGCGCGCCGATGACCGCGCTGCCGCCGACCCTGCCGCAATTCGGCATCGCGCCGCCGAGTGCGGCCCATCCGACGGCCCCTGCGATCGCGCAGACACCGATGCCCAGCCCCCCGGCGCAGGCCGCGCAGCCGGCGGCTTTGCCGGCGATGCCGCACGACCTGTCGCCCTGGGGCATGTTCATGGCCGCCGACATCGTCGTGAAGGCGGTGATGATCGGGCTGGCCTTCGCCTCGGTGGTGACCTGGACGATCTGGCTCGCCAAGGCGCTGGAACTCGGCACCTCCAAGGCCGGGGCGGGGCGGGCGCTGCGACGGCTCTCGGAGGCGCAGAGCCTGACGGACGCCGCCGGCGCGATCGCCGGCCAGGGCGGCCGGATGCGTGGGGCCGTCGGTGCCCTGCTCGGGGCGGCGCTCGACGAGACGAAGCGTTCCGCGGATCTGGAGCCGGAGGGGATCAAGGAGCGCGTCGCGATCGCGCTGTCGCGGATCGAGGCGCGGGCAGGGCGGGCCATGGCCAAGGGGACCGGGCTGCTCGCCACGATCGGCTCGACCGCGCCGTTCGTGGGCCTGTTCGGCACCGTCTGGGGCATCATGAACTCGTTCATCGGCATCAGCCAGGCCAAGACCACCAATCTCGCCGTCGTGGCGCCGGGCATCGCCGAGGCGCTGCTGGCGACCGCGATCGGCCTGGTGGCGGCGATTCCCGCCGTGATCATCTACAATGTCTTCGCCCGCTCGATCACCGGCTACCGCGCCCTGCTCGCGGACGCCTCGGCCGAGATCCTGCAGCATCTCTCGCGCGACCTCGAACGGCTGCACCGCCAACCCGCCGCCGTCGCGGCGGCTCCGGGGCGCACCATGCTGCATGCGGTGGCTGCGACGCAGGCGGCCTCGGCGCAGGCGGCCTTGCCGCCGCGCATCCCGGCGGAGTGAGCCATGGCCGTTTCGCTGAAGGATTCGCAGGCCGACGACCTCGGGGAGGTCAGCGAGATCAATGTCACGCCGTTCATCGACGTGATCCTTGTGCTGCTGATCATCTTCATGGTCGCCGCCCCGCTCTCGACCGTGGACGTCGCCGTCGACCTGCCGGTCTCCAACGCGCAGCCGCAGCCGCGGCCGGAGACGCCTGTCTTCCTGACCGTGAAGAACGACCTGTCGCTCGCCCTCGGCAATGACGGCGTGCCGCGCGCGATGCTGGGCGCGATGCTCGATCGCCAGACCAGCGGCGACCGCCAGCAGCGCGTCTTCCTGCGCGCCGATGGCGGCGTCGCCTATCGTGAGCTGATGGAGGTGATGAACCTCTTGCGTCAGGCCGGCTATCTCAAGATCGCACTGGTCGGGCTCGAGGATACCGGACAGGGCGCACCGCCGGCGGCACCCGGCGCACCGGCTGCCGGAGCGGCACGGCCATGAGCGTGCTGGCGAACCTGGCGGACCGTTCCAACGGTCTGGGCGCCCGCCTCTGGCCAGCGGCGCTGCGCTGGACGCTGGCGGCGTTCGTCGTCGGCGGCCTGCACGCCATGGCGGGCTGGATGATGGTGACGTGGCAGCGCGCCGAAGCCGCGATGGGCGCGCCGCCGGCCGGCGTGATGATCGAACTCGCCCCGCTCCCCGTGGCGCCCGAAGCGCCGCCGCAGGAGGTCGCGCCCGGTCCCGAAATGGTCGAGGCCCAGCCGGAGCCGCAGCCCGAGCCCGCCGTGGAGACGCCGCCGGAGCCCGTGCCGCCGGAGCCTCTGCCGCCCGAACCCGTCGAGCCGCCTCCGGTCGAGCCGCCGCCCGAGCCGGAGCCGCAACCCGTGGTCCACCCCGAACCCGAGATCAGGATCCCGGAGCTGCCGCCGCTGCCTGACGCCGCGGCCGTGCTGGCGCCGCCTCCGCCGCCACCGGCGCGCCCCCGCATCGTCGAGCGCAAGCCGCCGCCCAAGAAGGTGGTCGCGCGCGCCAAGCCGATCCATCCGAACAAGCCCCAGGCCGAGCGCACGAGCGCGCCGATGGCGCAGGCGCTGGCCGCGCCGACGGCGGCCGCACCGAACCCGGGGGCCGCCGCCGATTCCGCCGCCACGCGGGCGAGCTGGCGCGGCACGCTGCTGGCGCATCTCAACCGCTACAAGCGCTTCCCCGGTGGCGCCAATCCGGGCACGGTCCAGGTGTCGTTCAGCATCGATCGCTCGGGGCGGGTCCTGTCGGCCCGCCTCGTCGGCGGCTCGGGCGATGCGCTGCTGGACGAAGAGGCGGTTGCCATGATCCGCCGGGCGAGCCCGGTCCCGGCGCCGCCCGAAGGGCTGGGCGGCGGGACCATCGCGCTCGCCGTGCCGGTGAAGTTCTCGCGTTGAGACTGGACGGAGGGGCCGCCTGGATCAGCGGGCTCCCCATCCGCGAGATCGAAATTCCGGCCGCGTCGCCGCGCAACGCCGGGCGCCAGCCAACTCCCGTCATCACCGGCCCCGGTGCCCTGAGGGTTCAGGCCATAGGCGACGGCGCAGGTCCGGCACCCGATACGCTCGCTCGACCGCCTTGTGCTGTTCCCTAGGCAACAGCCATCCGACGTCGAATCCGGCACCCCGACACTTGGACCGCCGATCAGTGTCGCGTCGGCAGCAGCGTGGCCAACGCTCGAGGGTAAGGATCAGATGAACGATTTCGAGACGCGGTGGAACCGAGCCCTGAGCCAGATCGAGTATACGCCGTTCGGAAAGAACAAGTTACTGGCCAGAAGGATGATCGAAGAACAGTTCAGCAAGAGCACGTTCATCTACGGCACGGTCGGCCCCAATGCCCTGCATAACGGGTGGGGCGCGACGGGAAACCCTGTTGCCCGCGGCGCTTTGCACTGGATCAACAGGGCGCGGGCGCACCCGCACAGCATTTTCAGAAAGCGGATCATCCGGCTCTACGATCCGGGGCCCCGCACCGGTGCGTTAGTCAAGGGCGGGCTGCAGATGATGGACATGTATTACGGGATGAACAACGACCTGTTCAGGAACCGCGACGTCCACATCGCCGAATTCGTTCATCGCGTCATGGGCTTTGCCGATCGCGGCGTTCCGTTCGATCCCGACATGTCCGGGCGGGATGCATTCTTCGCTGCGTTCCGGGGAGCGCAGGAGGGATGGTACAAACAAGGCGCCACCGATGCGGTCTATGGCCAGTCGGCAACCAAGGAGATGTCGAAGATCATCCGCGAGGGCATCAAGCGCTTCGGCGGGAAGCTGATCTTCGAGGGCAAATCCGTCTACGGATCGCAGATATTCGACCCCCATGCGCGGCAGGGTGACGCCGATCTGGAGGCCCAGGAACTGTTTCAGTCCATGGTCTGGCCGCTGACGCCATGCGTACCGTTCGGTCACGGAACGCTCGAATTCCAATGGGGCGGACGACCGGCCACACCTACGCGTGCTCATTTTCTAAGCAACTGGAACTGGGGGGACCGCACGACTCATGTTCCTGCCAACCGCGTGAATCAGACAAACCACAATGATCCCTGGCGGGACTATCTCAAGACGGTCTTGTCGAAACGCCACGGGCTAAGGCTGATCTGGCACAATTTTATGAATGTCCCTCTGAACTTTCCCAGGCTCACCCAAGGCGAGCAGTCACTAGCGGACTGGGAGGTGAGCATCATGGTGCGGGCGATCGACCGAGTCAGCCATGCGCTTCACAATACGGCGGCTCCCCCGAGGGTCGGCGCCTATGACCCCGCCACCTGGACGGGCGATCCGCGCCCTCGTGGACGTCGGTACTGATCGAGCCCGGCCGGCGTCGATATCCCACAAGAAAAAAGGGCCGCGCGTGAGCGCAGCCCAAGTCTAGGGAGGAAACGCCCAAGGAGGGCGACGCAGCATCGCTGCTGCGGTGCATCATATATAGGGAGGGCGCCTCGCCCTCACAAGCGCAAAAGGGCAGCATCGTTGTCCTATTTTTTCGGCAGAATCGCCGCACCGCGACCCGTCTGGCGCGCTTGACGGGCTCATGGCGACCGCAGACCGCCCCCCGGACCCGGCTCAAGACTGCCGCCACCCTGCGCAGTTCATGCTGATTTTTCGGCGTTGACAGGCAGTTTGGGCCTCTTCAAATTCGTAGGCATACAAATGAATTCGCGGCTGACGCGGTTTCGTCGGCATGCGACATCTTCCAAGAGCACCGGGGCCTCCGCCACCGGGCCAGACATGGGGAACAGGCATGACGATCGACCGTCGCAGTCTTCTGGCCGGCGCCTCCGCCGGAGCCGCCATCCTCGCCGCGCCGTCCCTGGTGCGGGCCCAGGCGGCGGGGCCCATCAAGGTGGGCGAAATCAACAGCTACACGGCCCAGCCAGCCTTCCTGAAGCCCTATCGTCAGGGCTGGGAACTGGCGCTGGAGCAGATCAACGCCAATGGCGGTGCGCTCGGCCGCAAGATCGAGACGATCTTCCGCGACGACGGCGGCAAGCCCGAGGATGCGGTGCGCCATGCCGGCGACCTGATCAACGCCGAGAAGGTCGACCTGCTCTCGGGCGGCTTCCTCTCGAATGTCGGTCTCGCGATCGCCGACTTCGCCAACCAGAACAAGCGGCTCTACGTCGCCTCCGAGCCGCTCTCCGACGCGCTCGTCTGGGCCAAGGGCAACCGCTACACCTTCCGGCTGCGGCCCTCGACCTATATGCAGGCGGCGATGCTGGTCGAGGAAGCCGCGAAGCTCCCGGCCAAGAAATGGGCCGTCGTGGCGCCGAACTACGAATATGGCCAGTCCGCCGTGAAGTGGTTCAAGGAACTGCTGAAGAAGGCCAAGCCCGATGTCGAGTTCGTCGCCGAGCAGTTCCCGGCGCTCGGCCGCATCGATGCCGGCGCCACCGTGCAGGCGCTGGAAGCCTCCAAGCCCGACGCGATCTTCAACGTCACCTTCGGCGGCGACCTGACCAACTTCGTCCGTCAGGGCAACACCCGCGGCCTCTTCGAGGGCCGCACCGTGGTCTCGATGCTGACCGGCGAGCCGGAATATCTCGATCCGCTCGGCGCCGAGGCGCCTGTCGGCTGGATCGTCACCGGTTATCCGCAGGCCGACATCAAGACGCCGGAACACCTCAAGTTCCGCGAGGCTTACGTCAAGAAGTTCAACGATTATCCGCGGCTCGGCTCGGTGGTCGGCTTCGACACGATGAACTCGATCGCCGCCGCGCTGACCAAGGCGGGCTCGACCGACACCGAGAAGCTCGTCGACGCCCTCAAGGGGCTGAAGTTCCCCTCCGCCTTCGGGGCGGCCGAGTACCGCGCCATCGACCATCAGTCGACGCTCGGGGCCTTCGTCGGCAAGACCGCGCTGAAGGACGGCAAGGGCACGATGGTCGACTGGCGCTATGCCGACGGCGCCAAGTACCTGCCCAGCGACGAGGTGGTGAAGACGCTGCGCCCGGCCGGGTGAGCTCCGTCATTCCGGGGCGATCCGCAGGATCGAACCCGGAACCCACGACCGGGTGAGCCCGTGCCGCCGCGGTTCCTTCTGACTCGCCCAGTCGTGGGTTCTGGGTTCGACGCTGCGCGCCGTCCCGGAATGACAGGATTGTCCGTATGATCGACCTCATCCTCACCCAGACGCTGAACGGCCTGGCCTCGGCCTCGTCGCTGTTCCTCGTGGCGTCGGGGTTGTCGATCATCTTCGGCGTCACGCGGATCGTGAACTTCGCCCATGGCTCGCTCTACATGCTCGGCGCCTATCTGGCCTGGACGCTGGTCGGGCGCTTCGGGCCGGCGGACGCGCTCGGCTTCTGGGGCGGTGTGCTGGCGGCGGCGGCCCTGACGGGGCTGATCGGCGTCGTCATCGAGGTGCTGATCCTCAGACGGATCTACCAGGCGCCGGAGCTGTTCCAGCTGCTGGCGACCTTCGGCGTCGTGCTGATGCTGCAGGACGTGGCGCTGGCGATCTGGGGGGCGGAGGACAAGATCGGCCCGCGCGCACCGGGCTTCAAGAGCTTCGTCGTGATCTTCGGCAACCGCTTCCCGACCTATGAGCTGTTCCTGATCGCGGTCGGGCCGGTGGTGCTGCTTATCCTCTGGCTGTTGTTCCAGAAGACGCGCTGGGGGACGCTGGTGCGGGCCGCGACGCAGGACCGCGAGATGGTCGGCGCGCTCGGCGTCAACCAGCGCCTGCTCTTCACCTCGGTCTTCGCCTTCGGCTCGATCCTGGCCGGCCTGGGCGGTGCGCTGCAGCTGCCGCGCGAGGCGGTGACGCTGCATATGGACCTGGCGATGATCTCGGAGGCCTTCGTCGTGGTCGTCGTCGGCGGGCTCGGCAGCGTCACCGGCGCCTATCTCGCCGCCGTGCTGATCGGCATCCTGCACGCCTTCGGCATCCTGATCTTTCCCAAGATCACGCTGGTGCTCGTCTTCCTGGTCATGGCGGTGGTGCTGGTGGTCAAGCCCTACGGGCTGATGGGCAAGGCGCCCGTCGGCCATCAGAGAGCCCATGGCCCGGCCGAGCCGCTGCTGCGCCCGGCCGACGGCACGACGAAGCTCGCCGGGCTGATCGGCCTCTTGATCCTCGCGCTGGCGCCGCTGGTCACGCCCGACCACATGCTGGTGACGCTGACCGAACTGGTGATCTTCGCGCTGTTTGCCGCCTCGCTGCACTTCATGATGGGGCCGGGCGGGATGGCCTCCTTCGGGCACGCGGCCTATTTCGGGCTCGGCGCCTATGGCGCGGCGCTCGCCGTGAAATGGCTGGGCGCGCCGATGGAGCCGGCGCTGCTGCTGGCGCCCTTTCTGGCGGGGATCGCCGGCGTCGTCTTCGGCTGGTTCTGCGTGCGGCTGTCGGGGGTCTATCTGGCCATGCTGACGCTCGCCTTCGCGCAGATCGCCTGGGCGACGGCCTTCCAGTCGGTCGATCTCACCGGCGGCGACAACGGCATCCTCGGCGTCTGGCCCTCGGCCTGGGCGGCCTCCAAGACGGTCTATTACTATCTGACGCTGGTGATCTGCGCGGCGGCGGTGCTGGCGCTGCGGCTGACCATCTTCTCGCCCTTCGGCTACGGCCTGCGGGCGGGGCGCGACAATGCCCTGCGGGCGGAGGCGATCGGCCTCGACGTGGTGCGCATCCAGTGGGTCGCCTTCGCGGTGGCCGCCTTCTGCGCCGGGATTGCGGGCGCGCTCTTCGCCTTCTTCAAGGGCTCGGTGTTTCCGACCTACATGGCGATCCCGCGCTCGGTCGATGCGCTGCTGATGGTGCTGCTCGGCGGCGTGCAGACGGTGTCTGGGCCGATCATCGGCGCCTTCGCCTATGCCGGGCTGCACGAGCAGCTGATGAAGGCGACGATGTACTGGCGCTTCGCGCTGGGGCTGTCGATCGTGCTGCTCGTCGTGCTCTTCCCGCGCGGGCTCGTCGGCACGATCCTGGCGTTGCGGGAGCGCCGTGCCAGGCCTGAGGCGGCCCCGGCGACCCGGTTGGCGGAGGCTGCGCGATGACCGCTCTCGCCCCTGCCGACGTGGCGAGCGCCGTCGCCGCCAGCGAACCCGTCCTCGTCGTGCGCGACCTCGCCAAATCCTTCGGCGGCGTGCGCGCGGTCGACGGCGTCTCCTTCTCGGTGCTGCCCGGCACGATGCTGGCGCTGATCGGCCCCAACGGCGCCGGCAAGACGACCTGCTTCAACATGCTCAACGGCCAGCTGCGGCCCGATGGCGGGGAGGTTCTGCTCGCCGGCCGCGCAATCACGGGCCTGAAGCCGCGCCATGTCTGGCGCATGGGGGTCGGCCGCACCTTTCAGATCACCGCGACCTTCACCTCGATGACGGTGCGCGAGAACGTGCAGATGGCGCTGATCTCGCATGGGGGCGGGATCTGGAGCCCCTTCGGCCGCGCGCGCGACCGCCATCGCGAGGAGGCGGACGGCCTGCTCGCACAGGTCGGTATGCTCGAGCAGGCCGAGCGCGCCTGCGGCGTGCTGGCTTATGGCGACCTCAAGCGCGTCGAGCTTGCGGTCGCGCTCGCCAACCGGCCGCGGCTGCTGCTGATGGACGAGCCGACCGCCGGCATGGCCCCGCGCGAGCGCATCGAGCTGATGGCGCTGACGGCGGGCATCGCCACCGCCACGGGCATCGCCGTGCTCTTCACCGAGCATGACATGGATGTCGTCTTCACCCATTCCGACAGCGTCATCGTGCTCGATCGCGGCCGGCTGATCGCGCATGGCACGGCGCAGGAGGTGCGGCAAGACCCCAATGTCCGCGCCGTCTATCTCGGCTCCGGCGCGACCTCGGGAGGGCATTGAGATGAGCGCGATGCTCGAGATCACGGCACTCGACGCCTATTACGGCCGTGCCCATATCCTGCAGGGCGTCAGCTTTTCGATGCAGCGCGGCGAGGTTCTGGCCCTGATGGGCCGCAACGGCGCCGGCAAGTCGACGACGATGAAGGCGGTGATGGGCCTCGTCCCGCCCGCCGGCGGCAGCGTCAGCTTCGAGGGCCAGCGCGTCGACGGGCGCGAGCCCTTCGAGATCGCGCGCATGGGCATCGGCTATGTGCCGGAGGACCGGCGCGTCTTTTCCGAGCTGACCGTGATGGAGAACCTCTCGGTGGCGCAGCGCCCGGCACGGGCGGATGCGCCGCACTGGACGCCGGAGCGGCTGTTTGCCCTGTTTCCCAATCTCGGGCGCATGCGCGACCGGCCGGGCGGGGCGATGTCGGGCGGCGAGCAGCAGATGCTGACGATCGCGCGCACGCTGATGGGCAATCCCCGGCTCGTCCTGCTCGACGAGCCGTCGGAGGGGCTTGCCCCGGTCATCGTCGAGGAGATGGCCAAGACCATCCTGGCGCTGAAGAGCGAGGGGCTGACCGTGCTGATCTCGGAGCAGAACCTGCATTTCGCCGGCAATGTCGCCGATCGCGCCGCGATCATCGAGAAGGGCATCATCCGCTTCACCGGCACGATGGACGAGCTGAAGGCCGATGAGGCGGTCAGGGCGCAGTATCTGTCGGTCTGACCCGCACGTCCCGATTCTCCTCGGTCATCCCGGACAAGCGGCGAAGCCGCGCCGATCCGGGATCCATTCCGGAGCGTCTCCGGGAAAGGTTCCGGAATGGATCCCGGGTCTTCGCTTCGCTGCGCCCGGGATGACCTCGCGTTTCACCCCTGACTGATCTGCCTGTCTAATCCCCCGACACTGCGCCATTCGTCCGCCAGCACCAGCAGCGCGCCCTCGATCAGCCCGTCGCGCCGCAGCACTTCTGCCATCCTCACGCCCGATGCGAGCGCCGCGGCGATCGCCTCGGGCGTGAGCGGCCCGACATCGACGGTGACGGGCAGGTTGCGCAGGTCGCTGTCGGGGTCGAGGTCGCGCGCCGGCCGCCGGATGACGGCGGCGTCCTGCAGATCAGTCGCATTGGCGATAACGGTCGCGGCTGCATCGGCCTCGGCGGCGCTGCGGGCGAGCACGGTAACGGCATCGGCGATGCCGCGCGAGAACGACCGGCCGCGCCAGCCGCTCGTCGCGATGCCGCAAAAATGCTGCGCAGCATGAGATGCAGCATGAAGCCGGATGAAGCCCTCCGGCCGGGCGCGGGCGAGCGAGGGCACCACGCCGATGTCGAGCGGATTCTCCGGCGTGACCAGCACGGCGATGTCGCCGCCATTGTTGACATAGGCGCGCTCGAGGCCGGGGACGGCCTGCGCCATCGCGCCCAGCACGGTGTCGGCGACGGCCCCGGCGACGGCGGCCATCGGCGTAATGAACTGCTCGCGAAAGAACCAGCAGGCGCGGGCCATGCGCCTTGCCGTCGCGCCGGCCAGCGGCGGCGGTTGCGGCCCGAGCGGCTGGCGCAGGACCGCCAGTTCGCCGGCGAGCTCGGCCAGCAGGCCGTCGAATGCGGCCTCGGCGGCGCCATAGGCGCGCTCGATCTCTGCGGGACAGCCGAAGGCCGCGATGACGAGATCGCTCGGGCCCTCCTGCAGATGCAGGCGGTTGCCCGGCAGGCGGGCGACGCGGTGGGATGTCATCCGACGTCCTTACCCGTCATTGCGAGCGCAGCGAAGCAATCCAGGGGGACGTAGAGCCCGACGAAACTGGATTGCTTCGCTGCGCTCGCAATGACGGAGCATGTCAGCCCCGCCGCAGCGGCCAGGGGTTCTCGGCCGCGCCACCCTCGATCCGGGCCTGGCCGCCATGGGCGCGCAGGACCTCCTCGACCGGAACGATCTCCTCGGCATGGCCGCCGGAGGCGAGATAGAGCTCGCGCGGCAAGGTGAACTCGATCGGCGCGACGATGGCGGGCGTCGGGACATAGCCGAAGGCGTTCCGGGGCATCCGCAGCACATCGACCATGACGGTGATGCCGCCGCCGGGCCAGACATAGACTGGCGCGCCGCCCATGGTGACGCGCGTCGTGCCACCCTGGACGGAGCGGGTGAGCAGGATCGGGTTCTCGGTGACGCCGGCCCGCAGCGAGCCGCCGGCGCCGGCGACGAACAGAACGCTGCAGAGCGACGGCTCGCAGTTCTCGCCGATGCGCTCGACGACCTGGCGCACGGCGGCGGGCATCTCCGCCTCCACCGGCAGGAGGTTCTCGTCGAGGATGCAGTAGAGCGAGTCCTCGCCGGTGGTCGAGGTCATCAGCAGCCGCATGCCCGGCCAGGCGGTGCCCGGGTCGATCTTCTGGATGATCGAGAGCGGGTCGGTGATGTCGGTGCCGCCCCAGCCCAGCCCGGGCTGCGCGACCTGGAAATAACGGCCGGGCGTCGATTTGCGGCCGCGAACGCGGATGCCGGCCGGCTTCATGTCGAGCACGCGGCCGGCCTGATGCTCGGTCAGCACGCCGGTGATGTGGTCATCGACGACGATGACCTCGTCGACATGGCCCTGCCACTGCTTGGCGAAGATGCCGATCGTGGCCGAGCCGCAGCCGACGCGCATGCGCGTCTCGGGCTTGCCGTCGACGATCGGCGCCTGGCCGGCCTGGACGACGACGCCATGGCCGCCATCGATGGTCAGTTCGACCGCCTCGCCATTGCCGAGCTTCAGCATCGTCTCGCAGGTGGTGTTGCCCTCCTTCTTGGAGCCGCCGGTGAGATGGCGCACGCCGCCGATGGAGAGCATCTGCGAGCCGTATTCGGCGGTGGTGACATGGCCGACCTGCTCGCCATTGACGCGGATCGCCGCGGTCTCCGGGCCGAGATGGCGGTCGGTGTCGATCTTCACCTTGAGGCCGCAATAGGAGAAGATGCCCTCGGTCACCACGGTCACCGTGTCGACGCCCTCATGCTGCGACGAGACGATGAAGGGGGCGGGCTTGTAGTCGGGATAGGTGGTGCCCGAGCCGATGCCGGTGACGAAGACGCGCTCGGCGGGCAGGATCGAGCCGTCCCAGTCCTGTGCGTTTGCGGCAAAGGCGACGAGCGGCTGGCCGTCCTCGACCGCTTCCGCCAGCAGCACGACCGGATCGGTGCGGATCAAAAGCCCGTTCTCGTTGGCATAGCGCGAGCAGGCGCCGGCGCGGCCCGGGCGGATCCGGCACAGCACCGGGCAGGCGTCGCAGCGAACGATGCCCTCATCGCCCTCGGCGACGCCGAATTTGCGCGAGCGCTCGGCGAGCACGCTCTCCTGCGTCGTCATCGGGTTGATCTCGTTCACGAGCGACCCTCCTTGGCGCGCAGCAACTCCCAGAGCCGGTGCGGCAGCACGGGCACCTGGCGCGGGGTGACGCCGGTGGCATGGCGGATCGCGCCAAGGATCGCGGGGGCGGTCGGGACGAGCGCCGGTTCGCCGATGCCCTTGGCGCCGGAGGGGCCGAGCGGCTCGGGATCCTCGACCAGGATGATGTCGATCGGCGGCACGTCGCCGGCGGTCGGGATCAGGTAGTCGTGCAGGTTCTCGGTGCGGCCGGGGAGGTATTCCTCCATCAGCGCCAGCCCGATGCCCTGGGCGATGCCGCCATGGATCTGGCCTTCGACCAGCATCGGGTTGATCGCGCGGCCGACGTCATGGGCGGCGACGATGCGGTTCAGCCTGATCGTGCCCAGATCGAGATCGACATCGAGCGAGGCGATCTGTGCGGCGAAGCCATAAGTGGCGTAGGGCACGCCCTGGCCCATCGCATCGAGCGGGACGGTCGGCGGATCGAAGGAGCCGATTCCCTCCAGCACCGTGCCGTCGGGCTTCGCGGGCAGGGCGGCGAGTTCGATCCGGGCGACGACGCCGTTCTCCTCGACGGTGACGCTCGTCCCCTCTAGCGCCAGCCGCGCCATTGGGCCGGCATTGGTCAGGCGCAGGATCTCGGCGCGCAGCGCGGCGGCGGCCGCCTCGGCAGCCCGGCCGGAGACGAAGGTCTGGCGCGAGGCGGATGTCTTGCCGGCGTCGAAGGTCAGAGCGGTATCGCCGAGCACGAGGTCGAAGCGCTCGACCGGCAGCCCGAGCGCATCCGCCGCGATCTGGGTGAGGACGGTGGTCGAGCCCTGGCCGATATCGACGGCGCCGTTCCAGAAGGTCAGGCGGCCGTCCTGCGACAGCGTCACCCGCATGGTCGAGGGGTTCGACATGCCGGTATTGCCGATGCCGTACCACATGCAGCCGATGCCGACGCCGCGGCGGGTGCGGCCCTCGCTCGCATTGAAGGCGGCCGCGTCCGCCAGCAGCCGCTGCCAGTGCGGCTTCAGCGCCTCCAGGCATTCGGCGAGGCCGGCGCTGGCCTCGAGACGCTGGCCTGATGGCGTCGTGTCGCCGGCGCGGATCGCGTTGATCAGCCGGAACTCCAGCCGGTCGAGGCCGGCGGCCGTGGCGAGGTCGTCGAACAGGCTCTCCTGGGCAAGCGCCGCCTGCGGCACGCCGAAGCCGCGGAAGGCGCCCGAGGGCGGGCCGTTGGTGTAGATCGCTCGCGAGAGATTGCGGACATGGGGCACCTTGTAGGGCCCCGTCGCATGAACCGGCACGCGGCCTGCCACGGTCGGTCCCCAGGAAGCATAGGCGCCGGTGTCGAAATCGCCGTCCATCGCATAGGCGACGAGCCGGCCTTCCGCATCGCAAGCGGCCTTCGCCTGGATCGAGGACGGATGGCGCTTGGTCGAGGAGATCATCGATTCGATGCGCGAGAAGACGCAGCGTACCGGCCGGTCCAGAACCCAGGCCGCGACCGCCAGCATCGGCTGCAGCGAGACGTCGAGCTTGCCACCGAAGCCGCCGCCGCAGGCGGAGGGCAGGATGCGGACGCTCTCCAGCGGCAGACCGAGCACGCGGGCGACCTCGTCGCGGTCCATATAGGGCGCCTGGGTGCAGGCGAAGATCTCGATCGTCTCGCCGATGCGTTTTGCATAGCCGGCTTCGGGTTCGATATAGGCGTGCTCGACGAAGCCGGTCTCGAAGGCGCCCTGGGCGACATGGGCGGCCTGCGCGAAGCCCGCCTCGACGTCGCCGCGCTCGACGCGGCCGCGCGTCAGCACGTTGTCGGGCACGAAATCGTGCAGGGTGAAGGCGCCCTCGGCCAGCGCCGCGGCGCTGCCGACCATCGCCGGCAGCGGCTCCCAGACGATCGGCATGTCGTCGATGCTGAGGGCCTCGACCGCCTCCTTCTCGCCAACCACGGCCAGCACGCATTCGCCGCGATAGCGCGTCTCTCCGGTTGAGAAGACCGGCTGGTCCTTGAGATGCGGATAGATGCCGAAGGAGTTCTCGCCCGGCACGTCCTGCGCGGTGAAGACCCGCACCAGCCCCGGCCGCGCCGCCACGAAGGCGTCGAGATCGCCCAGCGTGAAGCGCGCGCGCGGATGCGGGCAGCGGATCGCGCGCAGCCAGAGGGCATCGTCGGGAGCGCTGTCGGCGCCGTAGCGTTCGGTGCCGGCGACCTTGGGGGCGCCGTCGAGACGGGCGAGGCGGCTGCCGATCGAAGGACCTTCGACCTGGGTGGCGATCGTCCCGGTGCCGATGAAGCGATGGGCGTCGCGCACCGCCTCGACGATCTTGAGATAGCCGGTGCAGCGGCAGAGCACGCCGCCGAGCGCGTCGAGCGTCTCGCGCTCGCCGGGCTGCGGGTTGCGCCGGAGCAGATCATAGGCCGCCATCAGCATGCCCGGCGTGCAGATGCCGCACTGGGCCGCGCCATGGACCTGAAAAGCCTGCTGGAGCGCCGCGCCGATCGCCGTCTCCGCCAGCCCCTCGACCGTGAGCACGTCGCGGCCGGCGATCTGGCCGACCGGAACGAGGCAGGCACAGGCCTGGGCCTCGTCGATCAGCACGGTGCAGGCGCCGCAATCGCCGGCATCGCAGCCGACCTTGGTGCCGGTGGCGCCGAGGCTCGTGCGCAGAACCTCGCTCAGGCGGCTGTCGGGCGCGTCGCCCAGCGCGACATCGGCGCCGTTGAGCCGGAAGGCGATGGCGTCCGCGGCATGAGCGGTGGCGGCGAGAGCCGCGCGGTCATGGATGGTCACGCGGCGGCCTCCATCGGCTTGTCGGCGAGTTGGGTCAGCGCCCGGCGCACCAGCACGAGCGCAGCATCGCGGCGATAGGCGGCGCTGGCGCGGACATCGTCGATCGGCGCCAGCGCGGCGAGGTCGTCCGGCTGGACGAGGGCGGCGAGATCACCGGCCGGCTGCCCGATGAGCCGGGCCTCCAGCGCAGACAGCCGAAGCGGCGCAGCGGAACAGGCGCCGACGGCGATGCGGGCATCGGAGACCAGCCCGGCGCCATCGGTCGCGATGATCGCGGCGACGGAGGCGATGGAGATGACGAGATAGGCCCGTGCGCCGAGCTTGAGGAAGGTCGAGCGGGCGCTCTCCGGCTGGGCGGGGACATGGATCGCGACCAGGATCTCGTCGGGCTCCAGCGCGGTGCGGCGGTTGCCCAGCACGAAGTCTGCGAGCGGCAGGCGGCGCCGGCCGCGCAGGCTCGCCAGTTCGACCTGCGCGTCGAGCGCCAGCAGCGGCGGCACGCCGTCGGCGGCCGGCGACGCGTTGCAGAGATTGCCGCCGATCGTGCCGCGATTCTGGATCTGCACGCCGCCGACCTGCCGGCTGGCCTGCTTCAGGGCGTCGAAGACGGGCGGGAGCGCGGCCTCGGCGACGGCGCTCCAGGTCGCGGTCGCGCCGATGCGGGTTCCCGCGGCGTCATGCTGGATGCCGGAGAGTTCGGGCACTGCGCCGAGGTCGAGCACATCACGGCTGAAGGGCTGGAACCAGGCGCTCTTATGCGTTCGGACCGGATAGACATCGGTGCCGCCGGCGAGGAGCGCCAGGGGCGTCTCGCCGGCCTGCGCGCGCAGCGCCAGCGCCTCCTCCAGCGTGGTGGGCCGCAGATAGCGCGCCATGGCCAGCTCCCCTAGACTGTGACGATCCGGAACCCGTGCTGATTATTGTTAGTATACAAACAAGATGGCGCAAGCAGATTTTGCGGGTAGCCGGTGCTCAATCGAGACGCGCCAGCAGCGCGAGCAGGCGCTCGGCTTCCTCGCGGGAAAGGGGCGACAGGGTCGCGGCCGTGATGGCGCGCGCCTTCTCGGTGAGGCCCGGCATCGCCTCCAGCCCGGCCGGCGTCAGGCGGACGCGGACGCGACGCTGGTCGTCCGGGTCCGGGCGACGCTCGACCAGCCCGCGCTCGGCGAGGCGCGCGATGACGCCCTTGATCGTGGCGGGGTCCATGGCGGTCATCCGCCCGAGCTGATTCTGGGAGATATCCTCGCCGCCGCCGAGTTTCGCCATCGCGGCGAACTGGGTCGGCGTCGGCCCGTCCTCGCCCATGATGCGCTGGAAGATCGCGATGTGGCGCTGCTGCGCGCGCCGCATCAGGAAGCCGACCTGCTCCTCGAGCACATAGCTCTCGGCGGGCTTGCGCCCGCGCCTGATGGCGTCGGCAGGCGTCTCGCCATCCACCTCGACGATGGGGGACTCGATGCGCGTCATGGCGGTCTTCTAGCCTCCTCGGCGGTGGGCGCTCAGGCGCAAGCGGGCGCCCTCGCCAGCAGCGCGCCAGACCCTTGTCAGGCCCTTGGTCAGCCCCTTGCCAGCAGCGGCGGGCCTCTCCATGATTGTTATTACACATTCAATCGCCGCCTGTCCCATCGAGGTGCCGGCGGCAGGGCTGCGGAGATCCAGATGGCTCACGACGTCGCGGCGGGACCCGCCAAGGGCAAGCTGGTGGTGCGCAACATCGGCCTGCTGCTCTCGGGCGATCTGAACAAGCCGATCCTCGATGCCGACGCGATCGTCGTCGTCGACGGGCGCATCGCGGCGATCGGCAAGGGGGCCGATCTCGATTGCTCGGGCGCCGAGACCGTGATCGACGCGAAGGGCTCAGGCCTGTCGCCGGGGCTGATCGATTCCCATTGCCATCCCGTGTTCGGCGACTGGACGCCGCGTCAGAACCAGCTCGGCTGGATCGAGATGGGGGTGAATGGCGGCGTTACCACGCTGGTTTCGGCCGGTGAGGTGCATCTGCCGGGCCGGCCGAAGGATGCCATCGGCGTCAAGGCGCTGGCGGTCACGGCGCAGCGCTGCTTCCAGAATTTCCGGCCGGCGGGCGCCAAGGTGATCGCGGGTGCGCCGGTCGCGGAGCTCGATTTCGGCCGCGAGGTCTTCGAGGAGCTGAAGGCGCTCGGCATCCGGCATATCGGCGAGATCGGGCTCGGCACCGTCGCCAAGGGGCCCGACGCCAAGCGCGTCGCCGACTGGTGCCGCGAGATCGGGCTCGAATCGATCATGCATACGGGTGGCCCCTCGATCGCCGGCTCGCATTTCGTCAACAAGGACGACGTGCTGGAGGCCCAGCCCGACGTCGTCAGCCACATCAATGGCGGGCCGACCTCGATCGCCCATGGCGACATCCGCATCCTCTGCGAGAAGGCGAAGGGCGCGCTCGAGGTCGTCCACAACGGCAACGAGAAATCGGCGCTGGTGGCTCTGGAGGCGGCGCGCGAGGCCGGGCGGCTGGCGGATGTGCTGATCGGCACCGATGCGCCCGCCGGCTCCGGCGTGCAGCCCAACGGCATGCTGCGGATGATCACGCTGTTGTCGAGCCTCGGCGGACTGCCGGCCGAGCAGGCCTTCTGCCTCGCCACCGGCAATGTCGCGCGCCGGCGCTCGCTCGATGCCGGGCTGATCGCGGTCGGCTATCCCGCCGATTTCGTCTTCCTCGACAAGCCCCAGCATTCCTCGGGCAAGGGCCTGCTGGAGGCGGTGTCGCTCGGCGACATCCCCGGCATCGGCATGGTGGTGATCGACGGGCTGGTGCGGACTGGGCGCTCGCGCTCCACGCCGCCGTCGCACAGCGCCCCGGCCGTGGTTTGAAAGGCAGTCCCATGAGCGTGCTCGTCGAGATCCGCCGCATCCAGACCACGGTCGAGGAGATCTTCCACGAATTCGGCCCACTGCCCGGCCGCACCGAGCGCATCGCCTCCGTCTGCGCCGTGCTGACCAACCCCTATGCCGGCCGCTACGAGCCCGACATCATGCCGATGATGGAGGCGCTCAAGCCCGCGGGGCTGGAGATGGCGACGCGCTGCCTCAACGCGCTCGGCGGCGATCCCGCGACCATCGAGGGCTATGGCAAGGGCGCCGTCGTCGGCGCGGCCGGCGAACTGGAGCATGGCGCCCTCTGGCATGTGCCGGGCGGCTACGCGATGCGCGAGATCCTCGGCAACGCCAAGGCGATCGTGCCCTCGACCAAGAAGGTCGCCGGGCCGGGCGCGCGGATCGACATTCCCGTCACCCATATCAACGCCTGCTATGTGCGCAGCCATTTCGGCGCGGTGGAGGTCGGCGTGCCGGGCTCGCCCCAGGCCGACGAGATGGTGCTCATCCTCGTCATGACCACGGGCGCGCGCATCCATGAGCGCGTCGGCGGCCTGCGCGCCGACCAGATCAGCGTCTGGGACGGGCAGCGCTGAGCGCGCGCCCCGCCCCGACATCCTTCTTTCCGCCGGAGCCCATCATGCCCGCGACCATCCGCAAGATCCTCACCCAGGTCGACGAAACCCTGATCGAAGGGGGCCGATCCGTCTCGCCGCCGACGCGGCGCGCCGTCTCGGTCGCCGTGATCGCCAACCCGTTTGCCGGAGGCTACCGCGACGATCTCGGGGAGTTGACCGAGATCGGCGTCGAACTCGGCGATCTCCTGACGAAGCGCTGCCTCGCGGCGCTGGGGATCGAGCCCGGCCAGGCCGAGAGCTTCGGCAAGGCGGCGATCGTCGGCGAGGGCGGCGAGCTGGAGCATGCGGCGGCGATCCTGCATCCGAAGATGGGCACGCCGGTGCGCGCCGCGCTCGGCAAGGGCCCGGCGCTGATCCCCTCCGCCAAGAAGCGCGGCGGACTGGGCACGCCGATCGACGTGCCGCTCGGCCACAAGGATGCAGCCTATGTCCGCTCGCATTTCGACGCGGTCGAGGTGCGGGTGACGGATGCCCCGCGCGCCGGCGAAATCCTGGTCGCGATCGCCGTGACCGATTCCGGCCGGCCGCTGCCGCGCATCGGCGGGCTGACCAAGGACCAGATCAAGGGCGAGGACGGGCTGCGGTAGCACCTTCGCATCCGCTTCCGCCGTCATCCTGGGGCGACCGCAGGTCGTCCCGGGATCCATCCTAGGGCGCCAACGGAGCCCTAGGATGGATCCCGGCCTGCGCCGCTACGCGGCTTGTCCAGGATGACGGAGCTTCCTGGACAAGCCTCAGCAACTCACCCGCCCAGCGACATCGTCAGCGGCGGCTTGACCTCGGGCGGGAGCGGCGAGGTGTAGCCCTCCGCGCCCAGGCGCTTCTTGTGGTCGGCCTTGGCCGCGGCCATCAGGGCCGGATCGAGCAGGACGGCGGCGCCGGTGGCCGCCATCGCCTTGGCGACATGGACCATCGCCTTGTGCGCGGCCGGGGTCTTGCCCTGAGCGACAACCTGCCAGGTGTGGAAGGGCGTGCCGATCGCGACCGTCGGCGCATGGGCCTGCACGGTCGGCACCGCCCAGCTGACATCGCCGATATCGGTCGAGCCGATCGCCGGGTTGCGCTTGGCGTCCATCGGCACGAGGAAATCGGCCAGCGGCGCGCCGGTGTCCTCCATGCCGATCGTGCGCCAGATCGAGGCGATCTCCTGCGGCTGCAGGGTCTTGCGGATCTCCTGCGCAAAGGCGCGGTCGGCGTCGTCGAAATGCGGCGGGCCGAGCTCCTCCATCACGCCATGCATCGCCTGCTCCAGCGGGGTGTTGCCGAGGAGGTCGGAGACGGCGCTGACGATGCGCATCTCCATCTTGGTTTCCGTCATCAGCGCGGCGCCTTCGGCGATCTTCTTCACGCGCTGGACGAGTTCGAGCATGCCGCGGAGGTCGCGGGCCCGGATCGAATAGCGGACGCGGGCATGGGCCTGGACGACGTTGGGCGCGATGCCGCCGGTGTCGAGCACGGCGTAATGCACGCGGGCGTCGCTGGGCATGTGCTCGCGCATGTAGTTGACGCCGACATTCATCAGTTCGACCGCGTCGAGCGCGCTGCGGCCGAGATGGGGCGCAGCGGCGGCATGCGCGGTGCGGCCGGTGAAGGTGAAGTCGGCGCGGGTGTTGGCGAGCGCGAGCGGCGGCGCCACCTCCCACCAGCTCGACGGGTGCCAGGAGATCGCGACGTCGGCATCGTCGAAGGCGCCGGCGCGGACCATGAAGGCCTTGGCGGCGCCGCCTTCCTCGGCCGGGCAGCCGTAATAGCGCACGCGGCCGGGCAGCTTGTGCTCGGCGAGCCAGTCCTTCATCGCCACGGCGGCGAGCAGCGCGGCGGAGCCCAGGAGGTTGTGGCCGCAGCCATGGCCGTGGCCGCCGGTCTCGACCGGAGAGTGGCTGGCGACGCCGGCCTCCTGCGACAGGCCGGGCAGGGCATCATATTCGCCCATGAAGGCGATCACGGGTCCGCCTTCGCCGGCCTCGCCAATCACGGAGGTCGGGATGTCGGCGATGCCCTTGGTGACGCGGAAGCCCTGATGCACCAGCTCGGCTTCATGCTCGGCGCAGGAGCGCGTCTCGGTGTAGCAGACCTCGGGCATGCCCCAGACCCGCTCGCTCAGCGCGATCAGGCGCTCCTTGTTGGCATCGACGTGGCGCCAGAGATCGTTTCGGTTGTCCATGATGGTCCTGCCTTGGTCAGGCCGGCATATGACCAATCGCGCCCCGTCCCGTCCAGCCGGCAGACGCATGGCCGGGGCGATTCCAGGGCAGTTTCATGCATGCCCGGCAGGCTGCCCTGTCAGCAGCAGGTGGCGGAGGGTGGCGCGGCGAGATCGCTGAGGATCGGGCAGTCGGGCCGGCCGTCGCCCTGGCAGGTCTCGGCGAGATGGCGCAGCGTGTCGGCCATCGCCTGGAGCTCGGCCGCCTTGGCTTCGAGATCGCGGACATGGCTCATCGCAAGCTGCTTCACATCGGAACTGGCGCGGCTCTTGTCGCGCCAGAGCGCCAAGAGCGCGCGGCTTTCCTCCAGCGAGAAGCCGAGATTTCGGGCGCGCCGGATGAAGCGCAGCGTGTGGACGTCCTCATCCGCATAGACGCGGTACTGCGCCTGCGTCCGCAGCGGAGCCGCGATCAGCCCGATGCTCTCGTAATAGCGGATCATCTTGGCGCTGACGCCGGAGCGCTTCGCCGCCTCGCCGATGTTCATGGCGTCAGTCCTCGTCTTCGTCAGGGACGACTTCATCCTCGCCCGGGGCCGGGCGCGGGGCCGGCTCGATCAGGTCGCGCAACGCTGCGAGCGGGGCCGCACCCGCGTCCCGAACGGCCTGCTCGACCGCGCGGTAATGCGCGATGACCTCGATGCCGAGCGGCGTCAGCCGCGCGCCGCCGCCCTTGGCGCCGCCGGGCTGCGCCTCGACCAGAGGCTGCTTGAACATGCGGTTGAGATCGTCGACCAGCAGCCAGGCGCGGCGATAGGACATCGTCATGGCCCGCCCCGCGGCGGAAATCGAGCCGGTCCGGCCGATCGCCTCGAGCAGGTCGGCCTTGCCGGGGCCGAGTCGGCCACCGGGCGTGAAATCGAGCCGCAGGCCGAGCTTCAGGGCAGGGCGCGGTTCGCGCGGTTCGGGCATGGCGGAATCCTTTGGCATCGCCGCGCCATGGTAGAGCATCGCATCGGCCATGCCCAAGCCGGCTCAGGGCGTTTCGACCGAAACGCTCTTTACCACCGCATAGACCGCGCTGCCGACCGTCAAGCCCAGCATCGACGCCGATTGGCGCGTCAGCCGTGCCGCCAGCATCTCGCCGCCGCAATCGATGCGCAGATCCATCGTGCTGGCATCGAGCCCGGCGGCGGTGCCAATTTCCGCCACCCGGCCGGGCCACTGGTTCAGCGCGCTGATCCCGGTCAGGGGACCCAGGCTGACCATCACATCGCTTGCCAGGATGCGGATCTTGATGCTGCGGCCGGGAGCGAGCCCGCCGCGCGCCACCAGCAGCGGCCCGGCGCGGGTGGAAAGCCGCGTCAGTCCGAAGGCATCTTCGAACGCGATGACACGGGTCTCGATGAGGGAACTCGCTTCCGGCGCGCCCGGCAGGCTGGCGAGATCGAGCCGGGACAGAATCTCCGCCGTCGGGCCGCAGGCCATGACGCGGCCGCCATCGATGATCGCGACCGTGGTGGCGAGACGCGCAACCTCCGCCATCGCATGCGAGACATAGACGATTGGGATGCCGCCTTCGTCACGCAGGCGCTCGATATAGGGCAGGATCTCGGCTTTCCGCGCCTCGTCGAGCGAGGCGAGCGGCTCGTCCATCAGCAACAGGCGCGGATGGGACAGCAACGCCCGGCCGATCGCGACGCGCTGCTTTTCGCCGCCCGACAGCGCGCCGGGGCGGCGCGCCAGCAGATGGCCGATTCCGAGCAGATCCAGCACGCCCGGAAGATCGATGCCGGTGCGGCCGGCACGCGGCGAGAACCATCGTCCGAAGAGCAGGTTCTGACGCACGCTGAGATGCGGGAACAGCCGCGCCTCCTGGAAGACATAGCCGATCCGGCGGCAATGAACCGGCACGAAGACGCCTGCCGCCGTGTCGAGCAGCGCCTCCCCATCGAGCCGGACATGGCCGCATTCCGGGGCGATCAGCCCGCCGATGACATTGACGAGCGAGGTCTTGCCGGAACCGGAGGGTCCAAACAGCGCGGTCAGGCGCCCATCCGAGCGGAAGGCCGCATCGAGCGCGAAGCTGCCCAGCCGATGTCGCACGGCGATGTCGAGGACGGGCGTCATGAAGCGGCGATGCGGCGCGAGACCAGGCGGGCCAGCACCTCGGAGGCCAACAGCGCGACGACGGAGATCGCAATCGAGATCAGCGTCAGCCGCATCGCGCCGGCCTCGCCACCGGGCACCTGGGTGAAGGTGTAGATCGCCGAGGGCAGAGTCTGCGTTTCACCGGGAATGTTGGAGACGAAGGTGATCGTCGCCCCGAATTCGCCCATTGCCTTGGCGAAGGACAGGATCATGCCGGCTAGAATTCCAGGCAGGCAGAGCGGCAACGTCACCACCAGGAACACCCAGCTTGGGCTGGCGCCGAGCGTGCCGGCGGCATCCTCCAGCTTGCGGTCGACGGCCTCGATCGAGAGCCGCATCGCCCGCACCATCAGCGGAAAGCCCATCACCGCGCTGGCGAGCGCGGCCCCGGTCCAGCGGAAGGAGAGGACGATCCCGAAATTGTCGTCGAGAAACTGGCCGATCGGCCCGCGCCGGCCAAACCAGATCAGCAGAAGGTAGCCGGTAACCACCGGCGGCAGGATCAGCGGCAGATGCACCGCCGCGTCGAGCAGCGAACGCCCCCAGAAGCGTCCGCGCGCGAGCAATAACGCAGTGGCGAGCCCGAAGGGCAGGCTCGCCAGCATGGCGGTCGTCGCGACGAGCAGGCTGAGCCGCACCGCCGCCCATTCCTCCGGCGTGAGCCAGGCGAAGAGAGCCGCGGTCATCGGCGCGGTCGCAAACACATCATCGGCAGCGTCACGAGGCGTTCGCCGGCCTGTTCAGCACGGTGAAGCCCTGTTTTTCGAAAGCGGCACGCGAGCCGGCCCCGCGCAGATGGGCGAGAAATCCGGCGGCGTCCGGATGACGCGATCCGGTTGTGACGGCGACGGGATAGAGGATCGCCGGGTGTGAATCCTGAGGGAAGACCGCGACCACCCGGACCTTCGGATCGGCCGCGGCGTCGGTGGTGTAGACGATGCCCAGCGGCGCTTCTCCACGCGACACCAGCAGCAAGGCGGCACGGACATTGTCGGCCTGCGCGACCCTGTCCTTGATCCTGTCCCAGGCACCCAGCGTCTCGAGCGCCGCCTTGCCGTATTTCCCGGCCGGCACGGCCTCGACATTGGCCATGGCGAGGCGCCCTCCGCCAAGCGCCGCGGCGAGATCGACCCCCAGCTCCAGCGACAGCGAAGCCTTCGATTCCACGGGTGCGATCAGGCCGATGCGGTTCGCCAGCAAGGTGATGCGGGTCTCGGCCCGGATCAGTCCCTTGCCGGCGGCATAATCCATCCAGTCGAGATCGGCGGAGAGAAACAGATCGGCCGGCGCGCCCTGTTCGAGCTGCTTGGCCAGAGCGCTGCTCGCGGCATAGGAGATGGTCGGGGCCAGCCTGCCGGTGTCCCGGGCCCAGGCTGCCGCGGCCTCGTCGAGACCGTTCTTGAGGCTCGCCGCCGCGAAGATGACGAGATCCTTGGCCTGCGCCCCCGCGCCCACCACAGCCGAACACAGACCGATCACCACCGCCAGACCGAAACCCAGCACCCTGCGCCGCCTGATCATCTGCCAACCCTCCGGGTGACACCGCTGTGTTTGGCGGTATATAGCGATCGTGACAGAGCCAAGCACGGCAAGTCAAGACGCCGCATGGCGACGAAACCAGGAGAAACACGATGAAGATCAGCGCTCGTAACCAGCTCAAGGGCCGGATCGTCGAGATCACCCGCGGCGCGACGACGGCGCATGTACGCCTCGACATCGCCGGAACGATCGTCACATCGGCGATCACCAACGCGGCCGTGGACGAGTTGAACCTCGTCGTCGGGCAGGAGGCCTATGCTGTCGTCAAGGCCTCGGACGTGATGATCGCGATCGACTGAGCGGTCGTCTCGCCGGTGTCAGCCCGGCGGGTGCTTGTGGATCGGGTCGACCCAGTAGACCGATTCCGGGGCTTCGACCGGGTCGACATCGGTGATGTTGACCACAACCGCCTCGTTGTCCGAGCGGACCAGCACGCATTCGAGCGGGTTGTCGGGATCGGCGTTGATCTCCTGATGCGGCACGAAGGGCGGCACATAGATGAAGTCGCCCGGGCCGGCCTCGGCGACGAATTCGAGCCGCTCGCCCCAGCGCATCCGCGCCTTGCCGCGCACGACATAGATGACGCTTTCGAGCTCGCCGTGGTGGTGGACGCCGGTCTTGGCGTTGGGCTGGATCGAGACCGTGCCGGCCCAGATCTTCTGCGCGCCGACGCGGGCATGGTTGATCGCCGCCTGCCGGAACATGCCGGGCGTCTGCGCCGTGTTGGAATCGAGCTTGTCGCCGGTGACGACGCGCACGCCGTCATGCTTCCAGCGCGGCTCGCCGTCGGCGACGTGGCCGTGCTCATGGGGATGATCGTGAGGGTGGTCGTGATCATGGTCGGACATCGGCATGCTCCTGTCCGCACAGGTCTACGGCAGCGCGGCCTCGGGCGAAACCGGCTTCGGCGCTACCTGCGCGGACGCCGGCGGAACGGCGCGCAGCAGCACGAGCGCGACCAGCGCGGTTGCAAACAGCCCCAGCGTCGCGACCAGGGCGGAAAGCTGCATGCCTGAGACGAAAGCCGCGCGCGCCACCGCGAGCAGGCCGGCGGCGAGATCCGCCGGCAGCTGCGCGGCTTCGGCGACCGCCCCGCCCAGCGTCGCGGCCGCGACGCGTGCGGCCTCATCTGGCAGGCCCGCCGGCATCCCGGCGGCGATCTCGCTGCGATAGACGGCAGTGATGATGCTGCCGAGGATCGCGATGCCGACGGCGCCGCCGAATTCGAGGCTGGTCTCGGAGAGCGCCGCAGCCGAGCCGGCGCGCTCCGGCGGCGCTGTGCCGACGATCAACTCCGTCGTCAGGGCGACGACCGGCGTGAAGCCGAGCGAGAAGACGACGCCTGCGACCACGACGACCGCGGGGTGGCTGTCCACCGCAACCCGCGACAGCAGGGCAAAGCCGCAGCCGGCCAGCGCCAGCCCGGTGCCCATGATCATGGCCGGCCGGAAGCGATGCGCCAGCACGGGCACGACCGGCGCGCCCAGGATGAAGGCGATGGCCGAGGGCAGGCTCCACAGGCCGGCTTCGAGCGGCGAGAAGCCGAGGACCAGTTGCAGATACTGCCCGATGAACAGGAAGCTGCCGAACAGGAACAGGAAGCCGAGCACGTTGATCGCCAGCGCCGCGCTGATGACCGCATTGCGGAACAGCTTGAGGTCGAGCATCGGGTCGGTCAGCCGTCGCTGCCGGCGCAGGAATACGGCGCCGATGGCGATGCCCGCCAGAATCGGCGCCACGGCGCGCCAGCCGATGCCGTGCTCGGCCATGTGCTTGATGCCGTAGATCGTGGCGAGGACGGCGGCGAGCGACAGGGCCGCGCTGAGGAGATCGATCCGCCCGGCATCGGGGTCCTTGAACTCCGGCAGCAGGATCGGGCCGAGGATCAGCAGCAGCAGCATCACCGGCACGCCGACGAGGAAGACCGAGCCCCACCAGTAATGCTCCAGCAGCAGGCCGCCGACGAGCGGGCCGATCGCGCCGCCGGCCGAGAAGCTGGCGATCCAGATCCCGATCGCGAAGGTCCGCTCCTGCGGGTTGCGGAACATGTTGTGGATGAGCGACAGCGTCGAGGGCGCGAGCGTCGCGCCGGCGACGCCGAGCAGCGCCCGCGTCGCGATCAGCATCTCGGCGCTGGTCGAGAAGGCCGCCAGGACCGAGGCGAAGCCGAAGGCCGCCGCGCCGATCAGCAGCAGCTTGCGCCGCCCGATCCGGTCGCCGAGCGTGCCCATGGTGATCAGCGAGCCCGCGACCATGAAGCCGTAGATGTCGACGATCCAGAGCATTTGCGCTGCGCTCGGCTTGAGGTCGGCGCTGAGCTGCGGCACGGCGAGGTTCAGGACGGTCAGGTCCATCGAATAGAGCAGGCAGGGCAGGGCGATCACGGCCAGCCCGAGCCAGTCGCGCCGCGTGGCCCTGGGCGTGTCGTCAGTGGGCGTCATCGTCTCGATCTGCTCTGCTGTGTCGCGGCCAGGCCCTGCACGCACGGCCGTCTCGACCCAGTCTGACGGCGCTTTGCGACAGCCGGCGCACCGGTCGTCATCGCCGCTCACCGTTTCCGTCCGCTATAGCCCGATGGCGTCGGGGTCAATGCGGCCCGGCTGCGGTGCAGCGGCGCGCTCTGTGGCTCGACCGCTCAGCCCTTGCGGGCCGGTCCCGTCGCGAGCGGCCGGTCGCTGGCGCCCCATTCGGCCCAGGAGCCGTCATAGATGGCGCGGGCCGGCTTGCCGATCGTCTCCAGCGCGGTCGACAGGATCGCCGCCGAGACGCCCGAGCCGCAGCTCGTGATCAGCGGCCTGTCGAGATCGACGCCGGCCTCGGCGAAGGCGGCTGCGATGGCGTCCGCCGGTTTGAGCTGGCCGTTCTCGACGATGGCGGGGAAGGGCAGGTTGAGCGAGCCGGGCATATGGCCGGAGCGCACACCGGCGCGCGGCTCGGGCGCCTCGCCGCGAAAACGGTCGCCGGGGCGGGCATCGACGATCTGCGCGGTGCCCTCCGTGAGGGCGCGGGCGACGTCTGCCGCGTCGGCCACGGCGGAATGGTCGAGCCGGGCGGTGAAGCTGCGCGCGGCGCGGCTGCGCGGCGGGCCATGCTCGATCGGGCGGTTTTCGGCCTGCCATTTCGGGAAGCCGCCTTCGAGGATGACGACATCGGTGGCGCCGAAGGTTCGAAACGTCCAGCGCACGCGCGGCGCCGAAAACAGGCCGAGCCCGTCATAGACGACGATGCGCATGCCGTCGCCGATGCCCATGGCGCCGACGGCGGCGGCGAAGGCCTCCGGACGCGGCAGCATGTGCGGCAGGTCGGAGGTCGTGTCCTTGATCGTGTCGATGTCGAAGCGCAGCGCGCCGGGAATACGCCTGTCGGCATATTCGGCATGGGGATCGCGGCCATGGACCGGCAGATACCAGGAGCCGTCGACCACGACGATGTCGGGGGCGTTCAGGCGCTCGGCGAGCCACTCGGTCGAGACGAAAACGGTGTCGCGTGCCATGTCGGGTGTTTCCTCGTGGTCTTTTTTGCCGGCCGGTCGTGTCAGGCGAGTGCAATCCGGACGCGCCGGTTCTGCTTGCCCTTCTTCTCGATATCGGTGACCGCGACAAGGCCGATTTCGGCGGTGTTGCGGATATGGGTGCCGCCGCAGGGCTGCAGGTCGATATCGCCGATCGCCACCAGCCGGACCCGGCCCGAGCCGCGCGGCGGCTTCACCGACATCGTCTTGACGAGGCCGGGATTGGCGTCGAGTTCGGCGTCGGTGATCCAGCTTTCGGTGACGTCGGCGTTGCGGGCGATCAGGGCGTTGAGCTTGTCGGCAATCTCCGCCTTGTCGAGCCCGCCTTCGGGAATGTCGAAATCGAGCCGGCCGTCGCCCTCGCCGATCGCGCCGCCGGTCACCGGATAGGCCAGGACGACGCTGAGCAGATGCAGGGCGGTATGGATGCGCATGCGCTTGAGGCGCCGCTCCCAGTCGAGCACGGCTGTGACGCTTTCGCCCGGCGCGGGCAGGCTCTGGCCTTCGAGCGGGACATGGACCACGCGGCTCCTGTCGTCGGGGTCGTAGATCGCGGTGCCGATCGCAATGGCGCTGCCGTCGGCGCGCCGGATCAGCCCCGCATCGCCGGGCTGCCCGCCGCCGGTGGCGTAGAACACGGTGCGGTCGAGAACGAGGCCGCCGCGTTCGGTGACGGCCAGCACGGTCGCCGGTGTTTCGGTGCGATAGGCGTCGTCACGGAACAGCAGCGTGGTGGCCATGGGGCTTCGTCTTTCGAGGGGCTTGGTCTGTCGATCCGAGGGAGGCCGAGACTGCACCGAACCGCGCCGCCGTGCCAACTGCGCAGTCGCGAGGCCGACACGGTGCAGCCGGCGCCTCTTCCGTCTTCGCGGCGCAGGGCCTAGACAGGCGACCGGCCGTTTGGTGCCAGCCTGTGAGGTTCCATGTCACTGCCGCGCATGCAGCCGGGCGACGGCGTCGCCTGGGTCACGGGGGCCAGCAGCGGGATCGGCGAGGCGGTCGCGCTCGAACTGGCGCGGCGCGGCTGGACCGTGGCGATCACCGCCCGGCGCCTCGATCTGCTCGAGAATGTCGCGCGCCGCGCCGAGGGCCTGCCCGGCCGGATCGTCGCCCATGCCGGCGACGTCACCGACAGCGCCTCGATGAAGGCCGTGATCGACGGCATCGAAAGCGTGCAGGGCCCGATCGCGCTCGCCTTCCTGAATGCGGGAATCGCTCCCGATTCGGGCGGCGTCCTCGATATCGCCGCCTTCGAGCGCATCATCGCCGTCAATCTTCTCGGCGCGGCGCGCGGCCTGTCGGCGGTCATGGAGCGCATGGCGCTGCGCGGTCGCGGCCAGATCGCGGTCAACGCCTCGGTCGCGGGCTATGGCGGGCTGCCCGGGGCCTCGGCCTATGGCGTCTCGAAGGCGGCGGCGATCCATCTCTGCGAGACGCTGAAATTCACCTGCGACCAGCGCGGCATCCGCCTGCAACTGGTCAATCCGGGCTGGGTCGAGACGCCGCTGACGCGGACCAAGGACGTGCCGATGCCCTTCATCATGCCGCCCGACGAAGCGGCGCGGCGCATCGTCGACGGGTTCGCCCGCGGTGGTTTCGAGATCACCTTCCCGCGCCGCCTGTCCTGGCTGCTGAAGGCGATCAACCTGTTGCCTTATCCGGCCTATTTCTGGCTGCTGGGGATGGCGGCGCGCCGGGGCGCGGCGCGGCCCTTGTGAGCCTCAGCCCGCCTCGGCCGCGCGCGTCGCGGCCAGGGCCTCAAGCGCCCGCTTGCGCCCGATGTCGAGATCGACCAGCGGGCGGGGATAGGTTTCGCCCAGCGTGATGCCGGCCCGGCGCAAGCTGGAGGGATCGGCCTTGAAGGGCTCGTGGATCGCGCTGTCGTCGAGCCCTGCGATCTCGGGGATCCAGCGGCGGACATAGGCCCCCTTCTGGTCGAATTTGAGCCCCTGGGTGACCGGGTTGAAGATCCGGTAATAGGGCGCGGCATCGGCGCCGGAGCCTGCGACCCATTGCCAGCTCGCGGCGTTGCTGGCGGGATCGGCATCGACCAGCGTGTCCCAGAACCACTCCTCGCCCGCCCGCCAGTCGATCAGCAGATGCTTGATCAGGAAGGAGGCGGTGATCATCCGCACGCGGTTGTGCATCCAGCCCGTGGTCCAGAGCTCGCGCAGGCCGGCATCGACGATCGGATAGCCTGTCGCGCCGCGCTGCCAGGCGGCGAGCGCAGCTGCGTCGGGGCGCCAGGGAAAGGCGTCGAAGCGGCGGTTGTAGTTGTCCCGCGCCAAGGTCGGGTTGTGGAACAGCAGATGGTATGAGAATTCGCGCCAGCCGATCTCCGCCAGGAATTTCTCGGCATCGGCGGGGTTTGCGGCGGCGGCGCCGCTGTCGACGGCGCTGCGGGTCGCGTGCCAGATCTGGCGGGGGCCGATCTCGCCGAAGCGCAGATGCGGCGACAGCCGCGAGGTCGAGACATAGTCGGGTCGGTTGCGGCCATCGCCATAGCCGTCGAGCGGACCTGCGAGAAAGGCATGCAGACTGGCGGCTGCGGCAGCTTCACCGGGCGTCCAGGCCGCGCGCAACCCGCCCGCCCAGTCGGGTCTGGTCGGTTCGAGCGCCAGTTCGGCGCGCGAGACCGCCAGCGCCGCGAGTTCGGCCGGCGGCGTCAGAGCCGCGATGCGGTCGGGCGCGGGCAGGGGGGCTGGCGGCTCGCCGAGCGCGCGGGCGGCGCGCCAATAGGGCGTGAACACCTTCATCGGATCGCCGGTCTTGGTGGTGACCTGCCAGGGCTCGTTCAACAGGGCCGCGTTGAAGCTCGTCACCTTGCGGCCGGCTGCTGCCAACTCGGCCTTGATGCGCCCGTCGAGCGAAACCGAATCGCCGTCATAGCGTCGGCTCCAGGTGATCAGGTCGATCTTGGCCGCGGCCGCGACGCGCGGCAGCAGGATCGCCGGATCGCCGCGCAGGATGACCAGTCCGGCCCCCTTTTCGGCGAGCGCCGATTCGAGCGCCGCGAGCGAGCGCGACAGCCACCAGCGACTGGCGCCGCCCAGCGGTCGGCGCGTGCCGCCTTCGTCGAGGATGTAGAGGCACAAGGTCGGGCCGTGTGCCACGGCCGCCGCGAGCGCCGGATTATCCGCCAGGCGGAGGTCGTCGCGAAACCAATGGAGGGAAGCAGCGGTCATGACGCACAGCTAGCGCCTGGCTGCGGGCCGCGCCAGCCGGGCGGCCAAGCCTGCGACGAAGCACCGCCGGGCATGACGCCCGGCGGTCGTCTGTCAGCTCACCAGGTCCGGTCCCACTGGCGGTCGCGGCGGTAGTAGGGGCGAGGCCGGTAGGCGCGCGGCGGAGCGCCGTAATAGCGGCCATAGCTGCGTCCGCGCTGCCGGTAGCGCGGGCGGCTCTCATAGACGCGGTTGCCATAGGTTCCGCGATACTGGACCAGAGTGGTGTCGGCGGCTGCGACCGCATGGCTCTGGACGGCGAAAGCCGGCGCCGCCGAGACGGACGCTGGAATCGCTCCGAGGCCCAGTGCCATCGCCGCCGCGAGAATCAGTCTGCGCATATCGCTCTCCTTGGGTTGGGTCGTCGCGGACACCAGGCGCCCACGGATGACAACCGGAGGTGAAGCGAAAAGTTCGCTGCCGTTCATGAACGCGCGCGTTTGGACGCGGCCGCCTGCGTGGTCGCTCGCGCTGCACAGGCCGGCGCCGTGCAGGCCGCGACCGCGAAAGCCTTCTCGTCTGCGGTGGAGCGTCGGCGGGCCAAACGAAAAAGGGCCCGAGCGATGACGCTCGAGCCCTTTCGAATAACTGGCTCCCGGAGCAGGATTCGAACCTGCGACCAATCGATTAACAGTCGATTGCTCTACCGCTGAGCTATCCGGGATCGGTGGCCGCGTATACCCACGCGTTTCCGGCGACGCAACCCCTTATCCGTCGTAAGGCTGGGGAATGCGTGTCATCGCACGACCGGCGACGCTTGGCGGTTGCAGCGCGGCTCCGCATATGGTTATAGCGGGCATCGGGCTCGCATCGCCATGCGGTCCCGCGGAAGGCCTCGTGGCGGAGTGGTTACGCAGAGGACTGCAAATCCTTGCACCCCGGTTCGATTCCGGGCGAGGCCTCCAAATTTTCATCCTGATTGACTGAATTCACCGCCTTCGGGCGCGCGTCCGGAAACGGCGGGCCTGCCTTGGCTGACGGCCGGGCGGTCGCTGCCGCATGCGGCGTGGTCGCCGGTCTGGCCCGCCACGTCTCGGATGGGCGCCATGTCGCGTCAGGCCGGCGCGTGCCGATATCGGGTCAGCCTCTGACGATCAGAGGCCTGGGGACGGTGTAGTCGACCACCAGACTTCGCAGCGGCTCCGATGCGACCGGATCATTCGACAGCATGACGATGGTCCAGATCTCGCCGGCCACCTGAAGCAGGCAATCCTCCAGTGTCTCGTGATCGAAGTCCGAAAAATCGAACCTCACCCGGGGCGTCGTCGCTCGATCGCAGGCCTGGTGATACCGGAAGCGCTCGATGAGCTCGTGGGAGTAACGCTTCACGGGGGTGATTTCGGAAATCTTTCCGGTGAGGACGGCGCCCTCGACAAGCACCGACAAAATTCGACGCAGAATGATGGTTTTGTCGAACGCATTCATCTGGTTCAGTCGATTTTTGAGCCTTGGCGCAAAGACGGCCCTCTTGTTGTCGTTGTTCGAAACCGGTGCGTGGTCGAGGCGGTTCTTGTCGGCGGGGAACGGCATGAAGAATTCGAGATCGCAGGCGGTGCCGCTGCACCAGACCCTTTGAGCGCTCATTTCGACAGAGACGATTCGGCCCGTCGCCATCCGGATCACGGCACTCTGCGAGTCGTAGTAGCCCTGATGTTCGAGCAGCCATAAACGCCGGTCGCGATCGGCGTTGTTGATGGCCGACCCCTTCTCGACGAGATCTTTGTTCTCGATCTCGGGCCAGACGCGCTCGATCAGCTGGAGGTATTTTTCGTTTGCCGCGAGGTATTGCGAATCGCAGGCGCCGATCGTCGACAAGCAGGCGGGCGCGTCTGAGCGATTGACCCAGTCGATGTTCAATGAGCGGGTCGAGAACATGCCGACGGCTCCACCTTTTTCAAACTTTAGAATATTTATAACATAGATTTCGGGGTGACGCTGTATCGCCCATGACATCGCTGTGCCGGGCAGGTCGGGTGGCGCTGGAAGGCGGTCTGGAACGGCAACCGGAACGCAACGGTGGCGGAACGCCGGTGCGTCGAAAGCTTGTCTATCCGCCGCCGCCGACGAGCAGCGGCGGCGGCGTCGTATACGGCACGACCAGGCTGCGAAGCATGTCGACGATGACGGGATCGCGGATGAAATGGATCAGACTCCATAATTCATCCGCCAATTCGAGCAGGCAGGTCTGGACCGAAGCATCGGCCAGCCGGGAAAAATCGAAGTGCGTTTTCCGGTCGGTCGAGTTCACCACGCAGATATAGGGCGCCAGCCTTTCGCGGAGCGTTTGGGAATACTGCCAGACCGCTCGGTTGGGACGCACCTGGCCGACCATCACGGCGCCCTCGGCGACAGCGGTCAGCATGCGGCGCAGGAGGATGGCCCGGTCGAGCGGCGAGAGATGGGCGAGGTTGTCTGCGACCTCGGGCAGGAACGTGGTGCGCGGCGTGGCGAGGCTGATCGCAGCAGGCCCGGACATGTCCGCTGCGCCGGGCACGACCTGACGGAAATATTCGAGGTCGCAGGCCAAGCCGCTGCACCAGATCCGCTGCGCGCTGATCTCGACCTCGATCCTGCGCCCGGAGCCGACGCCGATGACCGCCCTCTCGCGATCATAATAGCCCTGCCTCTCCAGGAGGGCGAGCCGTCGGTCGCGCTCGGGTGTGCTGATCGCGCTGCCTTTCGCGATCAGGCACTCGCCCATCAATTCGTCCCAGACGCGTTCTGCCAGCGCGAGGTAGGCGTTGTTCACGGCGAGGTAGCGTGCGTCGGTGTGCCCGCTGGTCGATAGCGACGTCGCGACGGCAGCGCGATGGACGAGGTCGAGGCAGAGAGTCTTGGTATCGAACATAATGCGCCCGGCTGCGATTCGAGCGGACGTTACGTCAGGCGGCGGCGCGCGGCCACGTGAGTCGGCTTGCTGTGGAGGCTTCGCTCGCGTCATGCGGGCAGGCGGCGCTCCATAGGGCGGATCGCGCGGCGCTGGGGCCCTCGACGAGCGGCGTCTGTCGGGGGCCGCTTGGCAGGCTCGGGCATCGGTCGCGGCGTCTTGCCTTTTGTGGCGGGCTCGAAGAGAAAGCAGTCACGGTCGGCCGGGACGGCGCCCGGGCAGGGCGCCCGCGAGGTGTCGTGGCTGGCCAAGGCGGCAGCCCGCAGTTCGACCGGGCGGACGGAGAATTCGGGACATGGACAGCTTCGCCCCCTTGCGCCGCATGATGGTCGATTGCCAGCTGCGGACCTATGATGTGACCGACCGGGCCGTCCTGGCCGCCGCCGACGAGGTGGCGCGCGAAGCCTTCTTGCCGGCCTCGCTGTCGCATCTGGCCTATCTCGACCAGGCCGTCGCCCTGCCGGGGACGGGCCGTGCCCTGATGGCGCCGATGGTGGTGGCACGAATGATCCAGACGCTGGAGCTGCAGCCCGGCGATCAGGCGCTCGAATATGGCGGGGGCTCGGGTTATGGCGCTGCGCTGATGTCGGCGATGGGCGCGCAGGCCACCCTGTGGGAGCCCGACGAGGCCGCACGCGCCATGGCCGAATCGGCGTTGGCGGCGACAGGCAGCGCGGCCGCGATTGCGGGGGTGCGCCCGACGTCGGAGGCCTTCGACGCGATTGTGGTCGGCGGGGCCTGCGAAACGCAGCCGGAGATGCTGTTTGCACTGCTGCGGGACGGTGGCCGACTGATCGCGATCGAAGGATCGGGCCGCGCCGCCCGGGTCATGTTGTATCAGAAGTCGGGCGGAAAGGTTTCAGGGCGTCCCGTTTTCGACGCCGCCGCGCCCGCTCTGGCCGAATTTGCGCGGAAGCCGGCCTTCGTTTTCTAAAAGGCCGCAGTGTCGCATTTTTGCGGCACCAACCCGCTCAAATCCGGCGGGTCGGCTTCTGCGCGTTGGCCTGCGCGTCTTGGCAGTCTATGTAACGCGTTGTTAGTATGCCGAGGCTGGGGCGATGCCTAGGCGCGACTTCAGTCCGCACATGAGGCGTCCGGTGACACGACAGAACAAGCACGGGAAGATCGGCGCCTTCGGGCTTGCGGCTGCGCTGGGCGTGGCGCTCGCATCGAGCGTTGCGCCGGGAGCGCTTGCCCAGACGATGGAGGCCGCGCTGGCGCGGGCCTATACCGGCAACCCGACCTTGAACGCGCAGCGCGCCGCGGTGCGGGTGACCAACGAGAACGTGCCGCAGGCCTTGTCGGGGTATCGTCCCCGCATCACCGCTTCGGCTGATATCGGCGCCAGCATCACCGACGCCAACATCCCCGGCGCGGGCACGTCGACGTCGCGGCTTGGGCCGCGCGGTGGCGGTGTCCAGATCGATCAGAACATCTTCGACGGCGGCAAGACCCGCAACTCGGTCGGCCAGGCCGAGTCTCAGGTGCTGGGCGCGCGGGCGACCCTGCGCAACACCGAGCAGAACGTCCTGCTCGACGCCGCGACATCCTACATGAACGTGTTGCGCGACACCGCGATCCTGACCCTCAACCGCAACAACGTCGAGGTGCTGGAAGAGCAGTTGCGCCAGACGCGCGACCGCTTCCAGGTCGGCGAGGTGACCCGCACCGACGTCGCGCAGGCCGAAGCGCGCCTGTCGCAGTCGCAGTCGCAGGCGATCCTGGCTGAATCGAATCTCAAGACGTCGATCGCGCGCTATCGCCAGAATGTCGGCGCCGAGCCCAAGCAGCTCGCTCCGGGTCGCCCGGTCGAGAATCTTCTGCCGAAATCGCTGCCTGCCGCGCTCCAGGGGGCGCTGACTGCCCACCCCGCCATCATCGCCTCGCTCCATGGCGTCGATGCGGCGGAGCTGCAGGTCAAGGTGTCGGAGGCCGATCTCTATCCCGTTCTGGGCGTGCGCGGCCTCGTGCAGCAGCGCTACGACACCTCCACATTCGGCGACAACCGCACCTCCGCCAGCGTCGTCGGCACGCTCACCATTCCGATCTATGAGGGCGGTCAGGTCTATTCGCGGACCCGGCAGGCCAAGGAGACCGCGGGGCAGCGCCGCATCGAGGTCGATACGCAGCGCGATACGGTGCGCGCGGCGGTCGTGTCCGCCTGGGGCGGGCTCGAAGCCGCCAAGGCGCAGATCGTCGCGGCCCAGGCTCAGGTCCAGGCGGCGGAAACCGCCTTGTCGGGCGTGCGCGAGGAGGCAAAGGTCGGCCAGCGCACGACGCTCGACGTGCTAAACGCGCAGCAGGAACTGGTGAGCGCGCGCTCGACGCTGGTCACGGCGCAGCGCGACCGCGTCGTCGCGTCTTATTCGGTGCTGTCGGCCATCGGGCGGCTCTCGGCCACGACGCTGAGGCTGAACACGCAGGTCTATGACGAGCGCAAGCATTACGACCAGGTCAAGGGTCTGCTCTGGGGCACGCAGACGCCCGACGGGCGTTGATGGCGCGGATTGACCATGCGGCAGTCGCCCGCCTGGCCCACCGGATGCTGTCGAGAGCACGTTAGCGGATCGACATTCGCGCAACAGGACACGTTTGCCTGTGGGCTGAAGGGTCTGCCGCCTTGCCTGAGATCGCCTGCGTGAAATACTCCAGCGCAGGGCGGCTTGATTCTGTCGGTGCGCCCGGAGTCGAGTGGTCCGGATCCAGATGAGCGCGCAACCCAAGCCCAACGAACCGTCCATGGAGGAGATTCTCGCCTCCATCCGACGGATCATTTCGGACGATGAGGTGAAGCCTGCCGAGGAGGGCGTCGAGCCTGCCCCGGTCGCTCCCGAGCCAGAACCGGCACCATCTGCCATCGACGACGACGTGCTCGATCTCGGGGCCGAAGCGGCGCTGATCTTGCCGCCGGAGCCCGAGGCCGCGATCGCCGATGGCGATGTCGATTTCCTCGATCCGCCCGCGCCGGAGCCGGAAGTCGCGGTCGCGCCCGAGCCGCCGCCCCCGCCGCCGCCTGCGCCTTCTCCCATGTTCGTGCCGCAACCCGTCGCGATGCCGGCGTTCGACATGGCGCAACTGCTGTCGGACCAGACGAGTTCCGCGGTGACCAGCGCCTTCGGCGATCTGGCGCACACCGTTCTGACGAACAACGCCCGCACGCTTGAAGACCTCGTCAAGGACATGCTCAAGCCGATGCTGAAGACCTGGCTCGACGACAACCTGCCGACCATGGTCGAGCGTCTGGTGCGCGCCGAGATCGAACGCGTCGCGCGCGGCGGCCGGAACTGATCCGGCCGCACGTCGCGGCCGCAGGCCTCAGCGTTTGGCGCGCGGCCTGGGGTTCGAGACAGCCGGCTTCAGTCGCTCGAAGGCGCCGGCCTCGTTGAGGCGCTTGATGCCGAAGGCGAGCATCGTCATCATCACCGTCGGGGCGCCCAGGCGCGACACCAGCATCGACAGGCCGATCGCCACAGGGCGGGGATAGCGCCCCGAGGCGGCTTCGGCGGCGATCCAGGCGCCGACGGCGTGAACGAGCAGATTCATCAGAGCACCACCTTCTTGTTGACGCCGAGATCGGGTTTTGTACCGGTCAGAGCCGCCGCAGCCATCTTGACCGTGGTGACGATCTTGCCCGGGCTCGCCCAGAACTCGGCCATCGAGGGACGAACCCTCAGGACGCGGATGTTGGGGTCGTTCTCGCTGTCCCAGAAGGCCTTGTTGCTGGGCTCCCAGAGGTCCACGACCTTGGCGCGGTCATCGACAACGGTCGCGGTTCCGGTCACCGACACGTAGCGCATGCTGCTGTTGTCCGCGAAGGTGATGCAGACATTGTCGTTGATGTTGATTTCGTCGTCCTTGTGATGGCGACGGTCGGTCAGGAAATAGATCGCGTCCTCGTCGCGCTCGCCATGGGCATGCATCGGCCGGGCCCGCAACTGGTCGCCCTCGCCATCATGCGTCACGAGCATCGCGAACTTGATGTCGTCGATGAGGTCCCAGACCTGGGTCTGGTCGGAATGATGAGTCATGTCGATGCTCCTGGCTGTCAGCCCATCAACCGGTCAGTCGCCCCCCGGTTCCGTGGCCGAGGCCTGAATGCGACGACACCGACGACGGAACGGCAGACGGGGCTCGCGCGTATCCTCCTCGTCGCGACGGGCGCCATGCCGGCCGCATCAGCCCGAGGACATACCCCATGCCGAAATCCGCATCCGCTGCGGCCAGCACCCAGCCCGCGACCACAAGGATCGTGAAGAACAGCAAGGTCGACCTCGAATCCAACACCAAGAGCGAGATCGCCGGCCTGCTCAACGCCCGCTTGGCGGATGGCATCGATCTGGCGCTGCTGACCAAGCAGGCCCATTGGAACCTGAAAGGCCCCGGCTTCATCGGCGTTCATCTGATGCTGGACGGCTTCCGCAACGACCTGGACGACCATGTCGACACCGTCGCCGAGCGGATCGCCCAGCTCGGCGGCATCGCTTTCGGCACGACGCAAACCACCGCGGCTGCGACCTCGCTCAAGCCTTACCCGACCGACATCGTGCCGGTGAGCGACCATCTCGAGGCGCTGATCGAGCGTTACGCCGACACGGCCAATCGCGTCCGTGAGGCGATCGACGCCTGCGACGAGGCGGGCGATGCTGGCACCGCCGATGTGCTGACCGCCTATTCGCGCATGCTCGACAAGGCGCTCTGGTTCCTGCAGTCCAACCTGCCGAACTGATCGCGCCTTTGCCGCCGACGGCAGCGTGCTCAACCAGGGCGCAATGGTTGACGGCAGGGGGGTGCTTGGGTTCTTAAGTCCGGCGACCTTTCAGGCCTCAGATTTTTCGGCCGGGGCACCACCCCGGCCGTTTTCCGTTCGAGCAAAGCGATGATGGACAAGACATTCGAGCCGGCCGCCGTCGAGGCGCGGATCAGCAAGGCCTGGGAAGAGGCGAACGCCTTTGCCGCCGGGCGTGGCGCGCAGCCCGGGGCCGAGCCCTATTGCATCGTGATCCCGCCGCCCAACGTCACCGGCTCGCTGCATATGGGCCACGCGCTCAACAACACGCTCCAGGACGTGCTCTGCCGGTTCGAGCGGATGCGCGGCAAGGACGTGCTCTGGCAGCCGGGCACCGACCATGCGGGCATCGCGACGCAGATGGTCGTCGAGCGCCGGCTCGCCGCCGAGAACAAGACCGATCGCCGCGCGATGGGGCGCGACGCCTTCCTGGCCGAAGTCTGGAAGTGGAAGGAGGAGTCCGGCGGGACCATCGTCAACCAGCTCAAGCGGCTGGGGGCCTCCTGCGACTGGTCGCGCGAGCGCTTCACCATGGATGAGGGCCTGAGCCAGGCTGTCCTCAAGGTCTTCGTCGCCCTGCACAAGCAGGGCCTGATCTACCGCGCCAAGCGGCTGGTGAACTGGGATCCGAAGTTCCAGACCGCGATCTCGGACCTTGAGGTCGTCCAGGTCGAGAAGACCGGCTCGTTCAAATGGCAGCGCGGCGGCGAGGATGAGTTCGACTCAGCCAAGCTCGACAAGGTCCTGAGCAAGGACCCGGGCGGGCATCTCTACTATTTCAACTATCCGCTCGAAGGCGTGACCTACGACGCCGACGACGCCTCGACCTATATCCAGGTGGCGACGACGCGGCCCGAGACGATGCTGGGCGACACCGGCGTCGCCGTGCATCCGGAGAACGAGCGCATCGGCGACCTGATCGGCCGCAACGCCGTGCTGCCGCTGGTCGGCCGCGTCATCCCGATCGTCGGCGACGACTATGCCGACCCCGAGAAGGGCACCGGCGCGGTCAAGATCACGCCGGCGCATGACTTCAACGATTTCGAGGTCGGCAAGCGCCACAAGCTCGCAGTCATCAACATCCTCGATGGCGAGGCGCGCATCCTGCTCGCGGAGAACGAGGCCTTCCTCGACGGCAGCGCCCCCGAGGGCGAGACCCTGGCTCTGCACGGGATCGACCGTTTCGCGGCCCGCAAGGCCGTCGTGGCCCTGATGGCGCAGCGCGGCTATCTCGCCAAGGTCGAGCCCAACACCAACACCGTGCCGCATGGCGACCGCTCGGATGTCGTGATCGAGCCCTGGCTGACCGACCAGTGGTATGTCGACGTCAAGCCGCTGGCGAACCGCGCGCTCAAGGCGGTGCAGGACGGCCGCACGAAGTTCACGCCCGAGAACTGGACCAAGGTCTATTACGACTGGCTGGAGAACATCGAGCCCTGGTGCGTCTCGCGCCAGCTCTGGTGGGGCCACCAGATTCCGGCCTGGTACGGGCCTGATGGCGAGGTCTTCGTGGCGGAATCGGAGGCCGCCGCGCAGGCGCTGGCGCTCGGCCATTATGGCGGGGCGGTTCAGTTGACCCGCGACGAGGACGTCCTCGACACCTGGTTCTCCTCGGCGCTGTGGCCGTTCTCGACGCTGGGCTGGCCCGACGAGACTTCGGAGCTGAAGCGCTACTACCCGACGGCGACGCTGGTCACCGCCTTCGACATCATCTTCTTCTGGGTCGCCCGGATGATGATGATGGGCCTCAACTTCATGGACGAGGTGCCGTTCAGGGACGTCTACATCCACGCCATCGTTCGCGACGAGAAGGGCGCGAAGATGTCGAAGTCGAAGGGCAACGTCATCGACCCGCTGGTGCTGATCGACCAGTACGGCGCCGACGCTCTGCGCTTCACCCTGGCCGCCATGGCCGCGCAGGGCCGCGACATCAAGCTCGCGACCAACCGAGTCGAGGGCTATCGCAACTTCGCGACCAAGATCTGGAACGCGGCGCGCTTCGCCGAGATGAACGGCTGCGCCCGCGTCGCCGGTTTCGATCCGGCGCAGGTGAAGCTGCCGCTCAACCGCTGGATCCTGAGCGAGGCCGCCACGGCGGCCGATGGCATCGCGGCGGGCATCCCGAGCTTCAAGTTCAACGAGGCGGCGGGCGCGGCCTATCGCTTCGTCTGGAACCAGTTCTGCGACTGGTATCTGGAACTTGCGAAGCCGGTGCTGCAGGGCGAGGGCGTCGATGCGGACGAGAAGGCCGAGACACAGGCCACGGTCGCGCATGTCATCGACCTGATCTGCCAGCTGCTGCACCCGTTCATGCCCTTCCTCACCGAGGAGCTCTGGGCCCAGAAGGCGGGCGAGGGGGCTGCGCGCGTCCTGTCCGCGGGCGATGCGTCGCTGGTCTGCCTGACCCGCTGGCCCGATCTCTCGGCCTTGAAGAATGAGGCGGCGGAGGCCGAGATCGGCTTCGTCGTCGACCTGATCTCCGATATCCGCTCGGTCCGCTCCGAGGTCAATGTCCCCGCCGGGACGCAGGCGCCGCTGGTGCTGGTCAACGCATCAGTGGCGACCCGCGCGACCGTGGAGGCCTGGGCGCCGATGATCGAGCGTCTCGCCCGCGTCTCGGAGATCGCCTTCAGCGACGCCGCGCCGGCGCAGTCGGCGCAGATCATCGTGCGCGGCGAGGTCGCGGCGCTGCCGTTGGCGGGCATCATCGATCTGGAGGTCGAGCGCACGCGCCTGACCAAGGAGATGGCGAAGCTCGACCAGGACATCGCGGTCGTCGACAAGAAGCTCGGCAATCCCGATTTCATGGCCCGCGCGCCCGAGGAAATCGTCGAGGAGAATCGCGAGCGCAGGGCGGCCGCAGAGGCGCGCAAGCTCAAGATCGCGGAGGCGCTGGCGCGGCTGTCATGACGCGTCACGGGAGGCCCGCGCACGGCGCCGCCACGGCGGCGCCGTCAAATTGACCTTCCCGTAAGAGAGCGCTGGTATTCTGTTCCCGAGGCGGGTAGATGCGCGGCGGCTGCAGGGGTGATATGCGCTCGCCGCGATCGCTGCCAGAACGCCTCTGCCGAACGCCGACATCCAGCACGGGTTGAGCCATCGCCATGTTGAAGCGCGCCTATGACGGGCTGGTTGCCTACTCCTCGCATCCGGCCGCCCCCTGGCTGCTGTTCTTCCTGACCTTCGTCGAGAGTTCGGTCAGCCCGCTTCCGCCGATCCCGCTCCTGCTGCCGATGTGCATCGCGCGCCCCGACCGGGCCTGGTTTTATGCCGGCGTGTGTTCGCTTGGTGCGGTGCTGGGCGGCTATCTCGGCTACGCGATCGGTGCGCTGCTCTACGATTCACTGGGTTCCTGGCTGATCAGCATCTACGGGCTGCAGGACAAGGCGGCCGAACTGATCGCGACCTCGCAGGATTTCTGGTTCTGGGTTCTGGTCACCAAGGGCCTGACGCCGATCCCGTTCAAGATCGTCACGATCATGTCGGGCTTCCTGCATTTCGACCTGTGGAAGTTCACCATCGGAATGGTCGTCTCACGCGTCACCTTTTTCGCGATGATCGCGGTGGCGCTGCGCTATTATGGCGACGACATCCGCATCTTCATCGAGAAGCATCTGCCGATGACGGCGCTAGCGCTGGTCGTGATCATCGTCGGCGGCTTTTTCGTCCTGCCGATGGTCCTCTGAGGCTGCCGGCGAACCTCTCGCCTGCGCGCTGTGAACGGTGACGGGGCGCTGCTTTCGAGCAGCGCCCTTTTTGCCGTCCGAGGCTCGGCAGGGGGCGGTTTTGTTGCACGATCGCAACAGCCGCGCAGCTTCGCATCCGGCTTGTCCCGGCAAGGGAACAATTGCCGCGAAGCCGCCACAAAGCACGCCCAGCAAGGCGGGCAACTAAGTCTCTGAGATATCGACCAATTAAAGTCTGCGGCCGGCAGGCGGGGATGCCTCCCCGCGGTCCGGACGTCGAATGGCGAACGTTGCGCAGGGCAGGGCCCGTGTGGAACATCCGCCCCGCGCCGGAAGGCGCAGGGTGGAACAAGGATAAAACGATGGATGCGCGCGTGTTCGACAAGTCGAAACTTCCCAGCCGGCATGTGAGCGTCGGCCCTGCCCGCGCCCCGCACCGCTCCTATTATTACGCCATGGGCATGACGGCCCGGCAGATCGCCCAGCCTTTCGTCGGCGTCGCCTCCTGCTGGAACGAGGCCGCGCCGTGCAACATCTCGCTGATGCGCCAGGCGCAGGCGGTCAAGAAGGGCGTCGCTTCAGCCCAGGGCACGCCGCGCGAATTCTGCACGATCTCGGTCACCGACGGCATCGCCATGGGCCACCAGGGCATGAAGTCGTCGCTGGCCTCGCGCGAATGCATCGCCGACTCGGTCGAGCTGACCATGCGCGGCCACTGCTATGACGCGCTGGTCGGGCTGGCCGGCTGCGACAAGTCCCTGCCGGGCATGATGATGGCGATGGTACGCCTCAACGTGCCCTCGATCTTCATCTATGGCGGCTCGATCCTGCCCGGCACCTTCAAGGGCAAGCCGGTCACCGTCCAGGACGTGTTCGAGGCGGTCGGCAAGCACTCCGTCGGCGCCATGTCGGACGAGGACCTGCAGGAGCTCGAAGAGGCCGCCTGCCCGTCGGCCGGGTCGTGCGGCGCGCAGTTCACCGCCAACACCATGGCCACCGTCGCCGAGGCGATCGGCCTGGCGCTGCCCTATTCCTGCGGCGCGCCGGCCCCTTACGATATGCGCGACACCTTCTGCTACACCGCCGGCGAGATGGTGATGGAGCTGGTCGCCCGGAACATCCGCCCGCGCGACATCGTCACCCGCAAGGCGCTCGAGAATGCGGCCATGGTCGTCGCCGCGTCGGGCGGCTCCACCAACGGCGCGCTGCACCTGCCGGCGATCGCGCATGAATGCGGCATCGACTTCGATCTCTTCGCGGTCGCCGAGATCTTCAAGAAGACGCCCTACATCGCCGATCTGAAGCCGGGCGGAAAATACGTCGCCAAGGACATGTTCGAGGTCGGCGGCATCCCGCTGCTGATGAAGACGCTGCTCGATCATGGCTTCCTGCATGGCGACTGCATGACCGTGACCGGCCGCACGATTGCCGAGAACCTCGCCAACGTGAAATGGAACGACGGGCAGGACGTCATCCGCCCGGCCAACAAGCCGCTGTCCGACAATGGCGGCGTCGTCGGCCTGCAGGGCAACCTCGCCCCCGAAGGCGCGATCGTGAAGATCGCCGGCATGACCACCGAGCAGCTCACCTTCACCGGCCCGGCGCGCTGCTTCGACTGCGAGGAGGACGCCTTTGCCTGCGTCAGCAAGCGCGAATACCAGATCGGCGACGTGCTGGTGATCCGCTATGAGGGCCCCAAGGGCGGGCCCGGCATGCGCGAGATGCTGTCGACCACCGCCGCCCTCTACGGGCAGGGCATGGGCGACAAGGTCGCGCTGATCACCGACGGCCGGTTCTCCGGCGCCACGCGCGGTTTCTGCGTCGGCCATGTCGGGCCGGAGGCCGCCGTGGCGGGTCCGATCGGGCTGATCCGCGACGGTGACATCATCGAACTCGACGCCATCACAGGAAAGCTCGCAGTCCGCCTTTCTGATGCCGAACTTGAGGAGCGTCGTAAGAACTGGGTGCCGCGGAAGACAGACTACAACTCCGGCGCCCTCTGGAAATACGCGCAGACGGTCGGCTCCGCCAAGGGAGGGGCTGTGACCCATCCTGGCGGCGCCGCCGAGACCCATTGCTATGCGGATATCTGACCACACGATCATAGCCTGTCTTCTTGTCCTGGGCGGCCAGCAGGCCGCCTGGGCTCAGGATGCCGTGGGCGGTCGCGGCCCGGTTCCGCCGCGTCCGATCCCTGGCATCGCCTTGCCGGAGGCCGGCAGCGGCCTCTCGGACGGCTCCGGCGCGGCGACGATCGCGCCGTCTCCTAATGCGCCGGCCGCCCACACCGCTCTGCCGCTGGTCCCGTTCAGCAGCGCCCGCGACGCGATCCGGGCCTGGATGCGCGATTCGACCGCCGGCAACCAGGCCGGCGCCGTGCGCGCGCTCGAATATGCCGCCGCGCAGGGCCATCTCACCGCGCAGTTCAAGCTGGGCCGGATGTATGCCGGCGGCGAGGGCGTTCCGGCCAATGATCTCAAGGCGTTCGAGTATTTCTCCAAGATCGCGGACGAGAACGCTGACGCCATTCCCGGCACGGCCGATGCCCGCATCGTCGGCAACGCCTTCGTGGCGCTCGGTGGTTATTTCATGGACGGGATCAAGGGCAGCTATGTCCGCCCGAACATCGACCGGGCCTTCGACATGTTCCACTACGCCGCCTCCTATTTCGGCGATCCCGAAGGCCAGTACAATCTCGGCCGGCTCTACATGAACGGGCAGGGCACCCGCCGCGATGCGCGGCAGGCGGCCCGCTGGATGAAGCTCTCGGCCGAGAAGGGCTATGCGCCCGCCCGCGCCGTCTTCGGCGACATGCTGCTGCGCGGCGGCGAGGGCGTTCCGCGCCAGCCGGTGCTCGGCCTGATGTGGCTGTCGCTGGCGCGTGAGGCCGCCGACCCCGAGCGCGAGGCCTGGATCGTCGAGCGGCACGACGCCGCCTTCTCGACGGCCTCGGCCAGCGACCGGACGGCGGCGCTCGCCCTGATCGAGCGCCAGCAGGTCGCCGGCGCCCGCGCGGCGCAGCGCTGAGGCGCCGTCCTCTCGCGAGACCTGCCGCATCCAGCCGCGCAAACGCCGCGTAACGGCTCCGTCAACCGGGGTTTCGTTCCATGCGCATCGCCGCCACCATCACGATCCTCGCCGCGCTTCTCTCGCTGCCGACTGCCCCCAGCCTGGGCCAGGTCGACTATGAAAGCTGGCCCGTCCTGACCGATCCGTTTCCGAGCACCGGCGGCGGCGGGATCCTGATTCACGACTACGATCCGGTCGTCGCGGGCGGGCAGTGCAGCACGAACTTTCGCGCGATCGAGCCCAACGGCACCGTCTATCGCAATGCGATCGTCTTCGACGCGGTCGATGCGCAGGGCGGCATCCTCTGCACGAACGGCCGCTGGCGTTCGCTCGATAGCGATGCCACCGGCACCACGCCGTTCAAGGTCTTCATCAAGGACGGGGTGAAGCGCGGCTCGGGCGAGTAAGCCGCTCGCCGTCATTGCGAGCGCAGCGAAGCAATCCGGAAGGTCTCGCTCTACGTCCCCTGGGTCGCTTGGCTTCGCTCGCAATGACGGGATCGTCACGCGGCCCGCAACGCCACCATCACCGGGACATGGTCGGAAGGCTTCTCCCAACCTCTGACATGCTTCACGATCTGCACGCCCTCCAGCCGGTCGGCGGCCTGGGGCGAGAGCAGCAAGTGGTCGATCCGGATGCCGTAATTGCGCTGCCAGGCGCCGGCCTGATAGTCCCAGAAGGTGTAGAGGCCGCTGTCGTCCGTCGTCGCGCGTAGGGCCTCGGTGAGGCCGAGATTCAGCAGGCCGCGGAAGGCCGTGCGCGTCTGTGGCAAGAACAGCGCGTCGGACGTCCAGGCGGCCGGATCGCGCGCATCGCGCGGCTCGGGGATCACATTGTAGTCCCCCGCCAGCACCAGCGCCTCCTCGAGGGCGAGCAGCGTCCGGGCATGGGCGGTGAGGCGCTTCATCCAGCCGAGCTTGTAGGGGTATTTCTCGGTGTTGGGCGGATTGCCGTTCGGCAGATAGATCGAGGCAAGGCGCACCATGGCGCCGCTGCCCAGCGGCAGCACGCCTTCGAGATAGCGCGCCTGTTCGTCGGCCTCGTCGCCGGGCAGCCCGCGGCGGACGTCCTCGAGCCGGGCCCGGCTGATGATCGCGACGCCGTTGAAGGTCTTCTGGCCGTGGGTCTCGACCTGCCAGCCGGCCTCCTCGATCTCCCGGCGGGGGAAGTCGGCGTCGACGCATTTGATCTCCTGCAGGCAGAGCGCGTCGGGCTGCGCCTCGTTCAGGAAGTCAATGAGATGGCCGAGCCGCTGGCGGACGGAATTGACGTTCCAGGTGGCGATGCGCACGGGATGGCTCCGGATCAGAAGAGACGCAGGATAAGCGGCACGAGGACCGCCGTGACAAGCCCGTTCAGCCCCATCGCGATGCCGGCGAAGGCGCCGGCCACAGGATTGACCTGAAAGGCCCGCGCCGTGCCGATGCCATGGGCCGCCAGCCCCGCCGCGAAGCCGCGCGCGCGCCAGTCGGTGAAGCCGAGCCAGATCATCAGCGGCGTCACCATCACCGCGCCGAGGATGCCGGTCGCGATCACCAGCGTGGCGGTGAGCGAAGGCTCGCCGCCGATCTCGCGGGCGATTCCCATGGCGATGGCGGCGGTCACGGATTTGGGCGCCAGCGAGGCCAGGATCGGCTGCGGCACGCCGAAGGCCGCGGCGATGCCGATGGCGCTGATCACGGCTGTCAGCGCGCCCGCCAGCAGCGCCGCCAGGATCGGCAGCACCGCCTTGCGCACCAGCGGCCAGTGGCGATGCAGCGGCAAGGCCAGCGCCACGGTCGCGGGACCGAGCAGGAAATGAACGAATTGCGCGCCCTGGAAATAGGTCTCGAAGGGCGTGCTCGTGACGCTCAGGATCACCGCCAGCAGCGCGACGGCGATCAGCACCGGATTGGCCAGGGGATGCCGGTCCAGCCGCGACGAGAGCCGATCGGCGACGACATAGGCGGCCAGCGTCACCGTCAGCCAGAGCAGCGGATCGGCGGCGAGATAGACCCAGAGCGTCTCGACGCGGGCGAGGTCGGGGGCGATCACGGGGCCTGTTCCGGCTGGCTGTCGACCAGGGCTGCGACCTTTACGAACACGAAGGCGGTCACGACCAGCGTCAACGCCGTCGAGACCACGAGCGCCACGATCAGCCCCGGCCCATGGGCGATCAGCGCCCCGGCATGGCGGACGATTCCCGTTCCCGCCGGGACGAAGAGCAGCGACAGATGCGCCAGCAGCACGCCGGCCACAGTGGCGAGCGGCGCCCCTTCCTGCGCCGCCGCGGGGCGCAGCCGCAGGCCGAGAAAGAGCAGCGCCATGCCGATGACCGGGCCGGGAACGGGCAGGCCCAGCAGACGTGTGACGGCCTCGCCGACAAGCTGGCAGCCGAGAAGCAGGGTAAGGGCTGCGATCATGGGGGGCTCCGGTCCGGCCCGACACTAGCCCTGCGACCCCCTCAAACGAAAGCCTCCCCGCATCGCTGGGGGGAGGCTCGGGCGCTCTGGAAGGTCAGATGGTGTCAGGGGCAGGCGCGGACCACGCCGCCCTTGGCGATGTAGGTGCCGGTCTCGGGATCGTAGGAGCGGAAGCGGCGCGAGCAATAGGCGACCGCGTCGACATCGCTCGGGCTGTAACCATAGGCGCGCAAGGGCGCCCCGTAGACCGGCGCCGGCGCGACATAGATCGGCGCCGGCTCGACATAGCGCGGACCCGCCAGCGCCCCGGCGGCAAGCGCTCCGCCGATCACACCGGCCGCTATGCCGGCGCCGACGGCCGCGCCGCGGCCGCCGCGGTAGTAGCCTCCGCGATAGCCATAGCGCGGGCCATAGCCGTAGCGGCGGTACTGCACGGTCTCGACGAGGTCATTGGCGCCCGAGGCGAGCGCCAGCGCCGGGCCCGCGGCAGCACCGACCGGGGCCGCGCTGGCCGGAGCCGCCATCAGTGCGCCGCCGATCAGGGCCGCAGCAAGGGTGAAAGTCTTGATCATGGGGAAATCCTCTCCTCTCGGATGAGAGGAAGCTTGCGCGTCCTCTATTGTTCCAAACATAGCCGTCACGCCGCGATCATGAAAAGCCTGACGCATGATCGCGTCAAAATTTCGTCGTCGAAGCGGTTTTCGTCGTCCAAGCGTTGATGACGGCCGCAAAGATACTTTTCCGGGAACCGCGTGCGGAATCAGCCTTTGCGCTGCATCTCGCGCCGGTTTATTTTGCACTGCATCATTCGTTTGAAGGACTTGAGATCTGCCATGGCGAACCCCGGCGAGACACCTGACGGCAGCGCTCATGCGACGCCCCCCGAACCGGTGCGTCTGAGCACGATGTCGCGGATCATCTTCGGATCGCGCTGGCTGCAGCTGCCGCTGTATCTCGGGCTGATCGTGGCGCAGTGCGTCTATGTCTTTCTGTTCCTCAAAGAGCTGGTTCACCTCGTCACCCACGCCTTCGACTTCTCCGAGCAGCAGATCATGCTGGTGGTTCTCGGCCTGATCGACGTGGTGATGATCTCGAACCTGCTGATCATGGTGATCATCGGCGGCTACGAGACCTTCGTCTCGCGACTCGGCCTCCAGGGCCATCCCGACCAGCCGGAATGGCTGAGCCACGTCAATGCGAGCGTGCTGAAGATCAAGCTCGCCATGGCGATCATCGGCATCTCCTCGATCCATCTGCTGCGGACCTTCATCGAGGCCGGCAATATCGGCAGCGCCGGCCGCACCACCTCCTATACCGAGACGGGAATCATCCTGCAGACGGTGATCCACACGGTCTTCATCCTCTCGGCGATCGGCATCGCCTGGGTCGACCGGATGACGGTTCCGCCTGCCGGCAAGGGGCACTGAGGGGCATCGCGCCGTGAGGGGGCCGCGACTATGTCGCGGCTTGGGGGCTACTGCCCCCGGCCGGAGCGGGCGGCGAAGCGGATCGCCTCCTCGGCCGCCCGGAACAGGGCCTTGGCCTTGTTGACGCATTCGGCCTGCTCCGAGGCCGGCTGCGAGTCATAGACGATTCCCGCGCCCGCCTGGACATGCATGCGGCCGTCCTTGACGATCGCCGTGCGCAGCACGATGCAGGTGTCCATCTCGCCATTGGCGCCGAAATAGCCGATGCAGCCGCCATAGGCGCCCCGCGCATCGTGCTCCAGTTCGTCGATGATCTCCATCGCCCGCACCTTCGGCGCGCCCGACACCGTCCCGGCCGGGAAGCCGGCGGCGAGCGCGGCCAGCGCATCATGGCGCGGGTCGATTGTCCCCTCGACATTCGAGACGATGTGCATGACCTGGCTGTAGCGCTCGACGAAGAAGGAATCGGTGACCTTCACCGAACCGATCTGCGCGACCCGGCCGACATCGTTGCGGCCGAGATCGAGCAGCATGAGATGCTCGGCGCGCTCCTTGGGATCGGCCAGCAGCTCCTGTGCCAGCGCCTCATCCTCGGCCGGCGTGGCGCCGCGACGGCGCGTGCCGGCGATCGGGCGGATGGTGACGGTGTCGTCGCGCAGCCGCACCAGGATTTCGGGGCTGGAACAGACGATCTGGAAGTCGGCGAAGTCGAGATAGCACAGGAAGGGCGCTGGATTGACGCGGCGCAGCGCCCGGTAGAGCGCAAACGGCGGCAGCTGGAACGGCGCCTCGAAGCGCTGCGACAGCACGACCTGGAAGATGTCGCCGGCGCGAATGTAATCCTGCGCGGTCGCGACCATGGCGTGGAATTGCGCCTCGGTGGTGTTGGAGACGATCGCAGGCTCGGGCAGGGCGGCGATGTCGATCGCCGCGTCCGGGGGCAGGGGGCCCTCCAGCGCGCGGACCACCGCGTCGAGCCGCTCCAGAGCCCGCTCCTGGGCGGCGCGGGCCGACACGCCGGGCTGGTGGCGCACCGGGGTCACGACATGGATCTCGTCGCGCACCGAATCGAACACCACCATCAGCGTCGGCCGGGTCAGGATGGCGTCGGGCACGCCGGTGCCTGTGTCCTTGGGCTCCGGCAGCCGCTCCATCAGCCGGACCATGTCGTAGCCGAGATAGCCGAAGACACCCGCCGCCATCGGGGGCAACTCGCCGCCGCCGGGCCGCGTCGCGGCATCGGGTATGGCGCTCTCGTCGAGCAGGGCGCGCAGGCTCTCGAAAGCGGGGCGCGGATCGGGGAGGAAGGCGTCGCCGAGCGCCGGGCGGCAGAGTGAGGCCTCGCCGCGATGGCAGCGCCAGATCAGATCGGGCTCGAGGCCGATCATCGAATAGCGGCCGCGCACCGCGCCGCCCTCGACCGATTCGAGCAGGAAGGCCGGCCCCGTCGTGGCGTGGCGCAGCTTCAGGAAGGCGGCGACCGGCGTCTCGCAATCGCCGACCAGCACCTGCCGCAGCACCTGCGCCGTGCCGGCCTCGTAGACCGCCGCGAAACGCTGCGCCTCGCGCTCCTGCTCCTGGACGTCCGCCATGCTCAGTTCGTCACGCCGCCGGTCGCGTTGCGGAAGGCGGTCTCGTTGACCGAGACGCCCAGCTCCGTCTGCCGCTGGCCGATATACTGCGCCAGGATGTCCTCGCTGACGCTGGCGCCGAGCTGGCGGGCGAAGTTCTCCGCCTCCTGCGTCGTGCGCGCGTAGCTCGGAACGGTGGCGCCATCGACCTTGAACAGGACGCGGCCGCCATCAGCCACCGAGGCGGAATTGCTCTTGCCGGCCAGCGTCCCGAAAATCAGGCTGATGGCATTGGCGGGCAGGTCCGTGCGCTGCTCCTGGCGGCCGATCGCGCCGGCTTGCTCGACCGGCAACCCGGCCGACGCCGCGACCGCCTCGAAAGCCTCGCCCTTGTCGAGGCGCTCGACGAGTTCGCGCGTCTTGGCCGAAAGCCGCGTCGCGACCTCGTCGGCGCGCCATTGCGTCTCGACCTGCGCCTTGACCTCGTCGAAGCCCTGTTCACGCGGCGCGTCGATCTTTTTCACGTCGTACCAGACATAGCCGGTGTCGCGCGGCAAGCGGATCGCCTCGTTGTCGACGCCGATGTCGGAGCGGAAGATTGCCTGGAGCGTCGCATCGCCGCCCGGCAAAGGCTGCTCCACCGTGCCGTCCGCGCGACGCAGGCCGGCATCGACGGGGCCGACGCTGCGCAGCGCCAGGTTGAATTCGCGGGCGATGTCCGCCAGCGGCTTGGCCCCGGCGCGCTGATCCTCGATCTTGTCGTGGATTTCGGTGATCCGGCTGGTGGCGCGGCTGGTGGCGAGTTCGGCCCGGACGGTTGCCGCGACCTCCTCGAAAGACCGCACGCTCTCCGGCTGGACGACGGTGACGCGCAGCAGGACCGGTCCGAACGCGCTGGCGACGGGGGCGCTGACCAGGCCCTCGGCCAGGGCGAAGGCGGCATCGCGCACCGCGGGGTCGAAGATCTGGGTGCGGGTGAAGGTGCCCAGCGTCAGATCGCCGGCGCCGACATTGCGCGCGGCGGCGATGGCATCGAAGGTCTCGCCGGCCTCGATGCGGGCCCGGGCGGCCTGCGCCTCCTCGGCATTGGGGAAGGCGATCTGCTGGATCGTGCGCGTCTCGGCCGTGGTGAAGCGCAGGGCCTTGATCTCCTCATAGCGTGCCCGTGCATCGGCCTCGCTGATGGCGCCGGCATCGGCCAGAGACTCGGCCGAGAGGGCCAGGATGTCGGCGGTGCGGCGCTCGGGGGCGCGGAAGGCGCCCTTGCGCTCGTCGTAGAAGGTCTTGAGCTGGGCCTCGGTCGGCGCCGGGATCTCGCCGGCGGCGGTCGGCGCCAGGCGGGCGAAGGTCACGCTGCGACGCTCGTTGCGCAGACGATGGCCCAGCTCCTGGAGCGCTCCGGGGGCCGAAACCGCCCCGACGACCATCTCCGCGATCTGCTGGCGCAGGATCGTGGCGCGCTGCTCGCGGACATAGACCGCCTCGGTGAAGCCGTTCGAGCGCAGCAATTCGTTGAAGCGCGGCGCCGAGAACTGGCCCGAGGCGTCGCGGAAGGTCGGATCATCGAAGATCAGGTTGCGGATCGTCTCGTCGGAGACCGCCAGCCGCATGCTGCGGGCGGTCTGGTCGAGCACCGATTCCGTCACGAGCCGCGACAGGGCCTGCCGATCGAGCCCGAGCGCGCGGGCCATGTCGGGCGTGATCTGGCGGCGCTGCTGGCGCGTCAGCGCCTGGACGTCGTTCTGGAAGGCGGTGCGCATCTGCTCCAGCCCGATCTCGGCCTTGCCGACGCGCGCGACGGAGTTTCGCCCATAGCCCTGGAAAATGTCGCCGATGCCCCAGATCGCGAAGGAGAAGATCAGGAAGCCGAACAGCACGAAGATCAGGAGCTTGCCGAAGAAGCTCCGACCCGCGTTGCGGATGCCTGTCATCATCATGGAAATCTGTCTTTCCTTAGAGCCCGGCGCGGCGCCGGGGTCGCCGTGATCGGTTTTGTTCGGCGCTGCTTATAGGAACCGGAAGGCCAAGCCGCAATCGCTCCTGCGGATTCGTGTTGGCGGCGGTGGCCCGCGAAGGTGCTTTCCTGGCGTTTGCCGCCCGGCTCGGGCATTGCTAGAGCCGCAGGACGAGTTTCGGGAGGTTCGACGTGACGCGCAGCATCAGGCCGCTGGTGGCCGGCAACTGGAAGATGAACGGGCTGAAGGCCGATCTCGCGATTTCGGCCGAGGTCGCCAAGGGCTACGATTGCGAGCTGAAGGCTTCGGTCGATCTGGCGATCTGCCCGCCCGCCAGCCTGCTCTATGTCGCCTCCGCCGCGCTGGTCGGCTCGCGCATCGCAACCGGCGGCCAGGATTGCAGCCCCCAGGCTTCGGGCGCCTTCACCGGCGAGATCTCGGCGGCGATGCTGGCGGATGCGGGCGCGAGCTTCGTCATCGTCGGCCATTCCGAGCGGCGCACGCTGCATGGCGAGACCAGCACGCTGGTGAAGGCGAAGGCGCAAGCCGCGCAGAACGCCCTGCTCGTGCCGATCGTCTGCGTCGGCGAGACCAGGGACGAGCGCGAGGCCGGCAAGGCGCTGGCCGTGGTCAAGAAGCAGTTGCGCGGGTCGGTGCCCGAGGGGTCGGGCGCCGCGACGCTGGTCGTCGCCTATGAGCCGGTCTGGGCGATCGGCACCGGGCTGACCCCAACAGTGGCCGATGTCGCTGACATGCATGAGGCGATCCGCGCCGAGCTCGGCCGGCTGCTCGGCAAGGCCGCGGCTTCGGGCGTGCGGCTGCTCTATGGCGGCTCGGTCAAGCCGTCCAACGCCGCCGAGCTGATGAGCGTCGCCCATGTCGATGGCGCGCTGGTCGGCGGCGCCAGCCTGAAGGCCGAAGAGTTCCTGGCGATCGCGCGGGCCTGCGCCTGAAAGCCTGCGCCTGACGGCTGGCGGCGGAAAAGCCGGTCGCGAGCCGCATCACCGGGGTGGTGCGCCCCGCAACCGCGTGCTATGTGCCGCGCCGTGTTCGCCGGCCCCTCGGGCCGTCGTCGAACAGGAGGAGCGGGCCATCCTTGGCGGGAGCCCGCGCCATACCCATTTCGTGAGCTCATGCAGAACGTTCTCATCGTCATCCATCTGATCATCGTGGTCGCGCTCGTCGGCGTAGTCCTGCTGCAGCGCTCCGAGGGCGGCGGGCTCGGCATGGGTTCGGGCGGCGGCGGCGCGGGCGGCTTCATGACCGGTCGCGGCCAGGCCAATGCGCTGACCCGCACGACGGCGATTCTGGCCGGCGCCTTCTTCCTGACCTCGATCGTGCTCGCCGTGATGGCCAATCAGGGCCGCGTCCAGCGCTCGATCATCGACGGCGCCCCGACGCAGGGCGCGCCGGCTTCGCCGACCGGGCCGAGCGCCCCCAATGCGGGCGGCGTGCTCGACCAGCTCCGCCAGATGCAGGCGCCCAGCGGCGCGCCGCAGCCGCCCACTCCGGCGCCGCAGCAGTGAGGAAGACACGTCCCGCAAAAGTGGTTTCCACTTTTGCGGTATGGACTTGCCCAAGAAGCAAGTCTTGGCAGGGGCCGGGCAACCGGCCCTTCTCTTTTGTGTGGGGTGCGATCGCCGGATGGCGGCGCGCTCCTGTGGACAAGCGTGCAGGGCAAGACGGGGCTGCGCGGTTGGACTTAGCGAATCAGGCCCGTGGCTTTAGAGGTGTCCACCCATGACGCGGTATGTTTTTATCACCGGCGGCGTGGTGTCTTCGCTGGGCAAGGGCCTGGCGGCGGCGGCACTGGCCGCTCTGCTCCAGGCGCGCGGCCACACGGTCCGCCTGCGCAAGCTCGACCCCTATCTCAATGTCGATCCGGGCACGATGAGCCCCTATCAGCATGGCGAGGTCTTCGTCACCGATGACGGGGCCGAGACCGATCTCGACCTCGGCCATTACGAGCGCTTCACCGGGCGGCCCTGCAACAAGGGCGACAACATCACCACCGGCCGCATCTACATGGACATCCTGACCAAGGAGCGCCGGGGCGACTATCTCGGCGCGACGATCCAGGTCGTCCCGCATGTCACCAACGCCATCAAGGAGTTCATCCTCGACGGCAATGAGGGCTATGATTTCGTCCTGATCGAAGTCGGCGGCACGGTCGGCGACATCGAGAGCCTGCCGTTCCTCGAGGCGATCCGCCAGACCGGCCAGCAGCTGCCGCGCGGCCAGTGCATCTTCATCCACCTGACGCTGCTGCCCTATATCCCCACCGCCGGCGAGCTGAAGACCAAGCCGACGCAGCATTCGGTCGCCGAATTGCGCTCGATCGGCATCCAGCCCGACATCCTGCTCTGCCGCACCGACCGCGAGATCCCGCGCGAGGAGCGCCGCAAGCTGGCGCTGTTCTGCAATGTCAGGGAGACCGCGGTGATCGAGGCCCGCGACGTCGCCTCGATCTACGACGTGCCGCTGTCCTACCATGCCGAGGGGCTCGACAACGAAGTGTTGGCCGCCTTCGGCATGGACGCCAGCCAGGAGCCGGACATCTCGAACTGGCGGCGCATCTCGGAGCGGGTGAAGAACCCCGAGGGCGAGGTCACCATCGCCATCGTCGGCAAATATACCGGGATGAAGGATGCCTATAAATCCCTGATCGAGGCGCTGATGCATGGCGGCATCGCCAACCGGGTCAAGGTCAATCTCGACTGGATCGAGTCGGAGGTTTTCGAGAAGGAAGACCCGACGCCGTTCCTGGAGCATGTCCACGGCATCCTGGTGCCCGGCGGCTTCGGCCATCGTGGCGCCGAGGGCAAGATCAAGGCGGCGACCTTCGCCCGGCAGCGCAAGGTGCCGTATTTTGGCATCTGCTTCGGCATGCAGATGGCGGTGATCGAGGGTGCGCGCTCGCTCGCCGGTATCAAGGACGCGAATTCGACCGAGTTCGGCCCGACCAGCGAGCCCGTCGTCGGCCTGATGACGGAATGGATGCGCGGCAACGAGATCGAGCAGCGCGCCGCCGACGGCAATCTCGGCGGTACGATGCGGCTGGGTGCCTATGCCTCGACGCTGGCGGCCGGCTCCAAGATCGCGCAGATCTACGGCACGACCGCGATCTCCGAGCGGCATCGCCACCGCTACGAGGTCAATATGGGCTATCGCGACCGGCTCGAGGCGCAGGGCATGAGCTTCTGCGGGCTGTCGCCGGACGGGCTGCTGCCGGAGACGATCGAATATCCGGATCATCCCTGGTTCATCGGCGTGCAGTACCACCCCGAGCTGAAGTCGCGCCCCTTCGAGCCGCATCCGCTGTTTGCGAGCTTCGTTCAGGCCGCGATGGTGCAGAGCCGGCTGGTGTGAGGCGGTTGCCGCCGGCCGTCGCAGCCTGCTGCGGCGCCGGCTTCTCGTTCCTCCCTGTGGGACCCGACATTCGGCTTGACGACCGATGTGGCTTGCGTCACGCGTCGCAGGACATGCTCCGTAACACGACCCCTTTCGATCGACGCCGACGCTGCTGCACCCAAGCGGCGGCTCGTCGAGCTGCGCGTCGATCCGCATGCTTTCGTGTGATGATGGCCTCTCGATAGGCTTATTCGCCAAAGTGGCCTTCGGCCCGCATTCGTGAACCTCCGCAGCCCTCGGCTTCGGGGGTTTTCTTTTGCCCAGAACCAGAAGGACATCACCATGAGCATTCGTGTCGGCATTGTCGGGATCAGCGGTTTCGGCGGCGGCGAAGCGCTGCGCCTGATCGCGAGCCACCCGTCATTCGAGCTGGTTTACGCCGCAGGCGAGAGCAGCGCCGGCAGCCGCCTGGTGGATCGCTTCCCCGGCGTGCCACCCAGGCTGGCCGAGCTGGTGATCGAGAAGTGGGCCCCCGAGGCCCTGCCGGAACTCGACGTGCTGTTCGCGTCGCTGCCCACGGGCGCCTCAGCCGAGGCTTTGGCACGCGTCCCCAGCGCGGTGAAGATCGTCGATATCGGCGGCGACCATCGCTATGTCGACGGCTGGGCCTATGGCCTTGCAGACGTGTGGCCGACCCGGATCGAGGGGCAGACCCGCGTTGCCAATCCCGGTTGCTTCCCCGCCGCGACGCTGACGGCGCTGGCGCCGCTGCTGGCCGAGAAGCTGATTGAGCCCGGCAACATCGTGATCGACGTCAAGACCGGCATCTCCGGTGCCGGCCGGGGCGGCGACAGCAAGTTCGGCTATGCCGAGAGCAACGAGAATCTGGTGCCCTATGGTCTGCTCAAGCATGTCCACATGCCCGAGATCGCCAGGACGATCGAGCAGTTGAGCGGCGGCAGCGCGGCCGGTCTGGTGTTTACGCCCCATCTGGTGCCGATGACCCGCGGCATCCTCGCGACGATCTATTGTCGCGGCAGCGCGACCACGGGGCAGTGCCTCGAGGCGGCCCGGCGCTTCTATGCCGGGCGTTCGTTCGTCCGCGTCACCGACAAGCCGCCACAGACGAAATGGGCGACGGGTTCGAACCTCGCCTTCGTCAGCTATGCGGCCGATCCCAAGCGCAACCTCGTGATCGCGATGGGCGTGGTCGACAATCTCGGCAAGGGCGCGGCCGGGCAGGCGGTGCAGAACGCCAACCTGATCTGCGGCCTGCCGGAAACGGCGGGACTGGACGGCGTGCCTGTCTGGCCATGAGGACGGCGGGCTTCGTGGCTCCGTCATGGTCGCCCTTGTGGCGACCATCTACGTCTTGCGACGCCACTGGCGGGGGAGGGCTTGGGCGAAGCCCATCGTTCCCGCGTGAAGACGTGGATGGTCGGGACAAACCCGACCATGGCGAGGATCATGTCGAAAAGTAATCCCCGCCGCTTCTTCCTTCCCCTATCCTGCCCCCACCTCATCCCCGAGGGGCAGCCATCCGGAAGGCAAGCCGTTGGTGGGGATGGGCGCGGCGCCTGCGGCCGGGTTTGCACCCCGGTCCCGGGAGGCTTCGGGGCACCGCCCTGGGGGTACTACGGCCCCTGTGCGAGGAGCTCGCTGGAAAGGTCTTACGGCTCACGCCATCGTCCCATGCCCGAATAGACGCGACAACCCGATGAGGGGCACTGGCGTCGAAAGGGCTCGCGGCGGAGGCTGGCCTTCGACCCGATAAGCGCGGCCCGGGGTCACAAATCGCCGACAAGCGGAGCGCCACGGGGCGTGCGGGCAGTGGCTCAATCTGCCCGCGCCGCATCCTGGCTCAACGGATGCGGAATTCTACACCCGCGCCTCGCGGCGCTCCGCTGCCCCTCGCTGCATCAACCGAAGCGCGCGAGCGCAGGCGGACGAAGCCGCGCGCCGTCATCATGCATGTGGTGGATGCGTTGACCCTGCGTGACGCGAATGGTTCTATCGAGCCCTGAACGAAGCCGGGGTGCAGGGGCATGGCGATTTCGATGGCGGGCTTGCCCGCATTCCTGCTCTACTTTGTGCTCGGCGCCGCGCTGATCGGCTGCTTCGTCGCTGTCTATCTGCGCCTCACCGCCCATGACGAGATCGCCCTGATCCGCGGCGGCAATCTCTCGGCGGCCATCGCGCTCGGCGGCAATGTCGCGGGTTTCTCGGTGCCGCTCGAGAAAGCGATCGCGCAGGCGAGCAGCATCCCCGATCTGGTGATCTGGGCGGTCGCCGCGATGATCATCCAGTTTGGCGCCTATGGGCTGGCGCGCATGCTGATCCCGGATCTGTCGCGCAAGATCGAGGAGGATCGCCTGCCTTCGGCGGTGATGCTCGCCGTCATCGCGGTGATATCCGGTACGCTGGCGGCTGCCAGCATGACGGCCTGAGGGGAGGCGGCGATGAAGCGCTCGACCCAGATCGGCCTGGCGGCGGCGGGCGTTCTGCTCGTGGCGACTTATTGGGGCCGGTCAGGCTCGCAGGACCAGAGCGAAGACAGCCTCGTCTACAACACCGTCGCCGAGTGCCGGGCCGGCGGTCAGCTGACCTCGACCCAGTGCGACCAGCGCTTCCGGGAGGCCTCGGCCAACCATCTGCGCGACGCGAAGAAATTCACCAGCACCAGCGCCTGCGAAACCGAATATGGTTCAGGCTCCTGCCAGAGCGCGGTCTGGAACGGCGCGCAGGTGGTCGTGCCGGCCCTGGCCGGGTTCATGCTGGCGCGCAGCCTGACCCAGGGCGGCGGTGCGGCGCAGCCCTTGCTGCCGCCGACGCAGCAGGCCTGCCCGCCGGGGAGCCAGGCGCCCGAATGCCAGCAGGCGCGCTCGTCCTCGTCCGGCAGCGGGAGCAGCTATGGCGGCCGCGGCGGATCCTCGGCGCGCGCCTATTCGACGACCTCGGGCGCCGCTCTGGTGGCGCGCTCCGGCTCGTCGCCCGGCGTGACGACGACCACCACGACCTCCCGCGGCGGCTTCGGCTCGACGGCGCGGTCCTACTCCTCGTCCTCGTCCTCCTGAGATGCGCCGGGTTCCGCTCGCGCCGCGCCCGGACTGGCAGGACCAGGTCGAGCGTCTCGGATTCGCGTTCCATACCCTCGACGGCCAGACCTACTGGGACGAGAGCGTCGCCTACGCCTTCACGCTCGAACAGATCGAGCGCGACATCGAGGCGCCGACCGAGGCGATCGAGCAGCTCTGCTTCGCCTTCATCGAGACAGCGCTGCGCGACGAGGCGATCCTGACCCGGCTGGCGATCCCCGCCGCACAGTGGGATTTCATCCGCGATAGCTGGCAGCGGGGGGACCGCAATCTCTATGGCCGGCTCGACCTCGCCTATGACGGCAAGGGCCCGGCCAAGCTGCTGGAATACAACGCCGACACGCCGACCGCGCTGTTTGAATCCAGCGTCGTGCAGTGGGACTGGCTGGAGCAGGCGATGGCGCGCGGCATGCTGGCGCCAGGCTGCGATCAGTTCAATTCGCTGCATGAGCGGCTGATCGCAGCGTGGGCCCAATTGCGCGAACCGACCCCCTATCGCCTGCATCTCGCCTGCGTCCAGAACAGCAACGAGGACAAGGGCACCGTCGACTATCTGATGGACTGTGCGGTGCAGGCCGGGCTCGACGCGCGCTTCAGCTATATCGAGGAGATCGGCCTGCTCTCGGACGGGCGCTTCTGCGACGGCGCCAACCAGCCGATCGAGACCCTGTTCAAGCTCTACCCTTGGGAATGGCTGTTCCGCGAGGGCTATGCCGCAAACCTCGCGACGTCGCGCTGCCAGTTCATCGAACCGCCCTGGAAGGCGATCCTCTCCAACAAGGGCCTGCTCGCCTGCCTGTGGGAGATGGAGCCCGGCCATCCGAACCTGCTGCCGGCCTTCTTCGAGGGCGATCCGCGCTGCGCGAGCCTGTCACCCCGCCATGTGCGCAAACCGCTCTATTCGCGCGAAGGCGCCAACATCACGCTGATCGAGCGGGGACAGGTGCTGGACCAGGATGACGGTCCCTATGGCGCGGAGGGCTTCGTCCTGCAGGATGCGGCGCTCAACCTGTTCGAAACGGGCGGGCGCTACGCGGTGCTTGGCTCCTGGCTGGTCGCCTCGCAGGCCTGCGGGCTGTGCCTGCGCGAGGACGCTTCGCCGATCACCAAGAACACCTCGCGTTTCGTGCCGCATTACATCGAGGCGTGATCCGCAGGGGACGGCTGCGGGCTGTCGTGCATGACCGAAGCCAACCGACCTGCTAGAGGTTGCGGCCCGAGCCTGCCGCAAGCGAGCCAAGCCCATGCCCGATACGACGATCACCGCCACCCCGCGCGGCCTCGACCATCTCGTGATCGGGGTCCATGACCTCGATGCCGCCGGTGCGTTCTACGAGACGCTGGGCTTCACCGTCGGTGCGCGCAACCGCCACCCCTGGGGCACCGAGAACCGGATCGTCCAGTTCCCCGGCTCCTTCCTCGAACTGATCACGATCGGCGACGCGGCGGCCGTGGTCCCGCCGGCGCCGCGACAGTTCTCCTTCGGGAGCTTCGTCTCCGACGCGTTGGCGCGGGGCGAGGGCATGTCCATGCTCGTCCTCGAAAGCATGGATGCGAAGGCGGACGCCGTTGCGTTCCGGACGGCAGGGATCGGTGATTTCGAGCCGTTCTTCTTCGAGCGGCAGGCCAGGCGCCCGGATGGCAGCGAGGTCCGCGTGGCGTTCTCGCTCGCGTTTGCCGCCGATCCGCTGGCGCCCGAATGCGGCTTCTTCGTCTGCCAGCAGCACGAGCCGCAGAATTTCTGGAACCCGGCCTTCCAGCAGCATGCCAATGGCGCCTCGGCGCTCTCGGCCGCGATCCTGGTGACCGACGACCCTGCCGCCCACCGCGCCTTCCTGCGCGCCTATGCCGGCTTCCCTGAGGTTCTGGAGGGCAATGACGATTTCGTCCTGACCCTGCCGCGCGGACGCATCGATGTGCTCGATGCCGAGGCGGCACAGGCGATCTACCATGTGCAGCCCGAGCCGACGCCCGCCCGGTTCCTCGGCTTCTGCGTCACGGTGGCCGACCTCGATGCGCTGGCGGCGCGGCTCGAGGCGGCGGAGGTCTCGTTCGGGCGCGGCGAGGAGCGCATCGTCGTGCCTGCGGAGGCGGCGATGGGCTGCGTCATTGCCTTCGAACAGGCTTGATGATCAGGTTCGGCGCCGTCGGTTTACAGGATTCGGACCAGAATGATTGCGCAGGCCCTGCTGAAGCTTCCCGATTTCGCCTTGTTTTTCGGGGCCTCGCTGGCGCTGGTGGGGGTCTACCTCCTCGTCTACACGCTGGCGACGCTGCATAACGAGTTCGGGCTGATCCGGCAGAACAATGTCGCAGCCGCTTTGTCGCTGGGCTTGAGCCTGACCGGCTTCGCGCTGCCTTTGTCGAGCGCGGTGGTGCATTCGACCACGGTCGCCGACCTCCTGGTCTGGGGCATCGTCGCGATCGTGGTGCAGCTGCTCGTCTATCTGCTGGTCAGGATCGTCCTGCCGAACCTCTCGGCCCGCATCGCGGCCGGCGAACTGGCGGCCGCGCTGTTCCTGGGCGCGGCCTCGCTGGCGGCGGGCGTCATCAACGCCGCCGCGATGAGCTTCTAAAGATCGCAGAAGGCGGGATGCCGGGCTCTGACGCCCGGCTCCTTCAGCTCGTGGCCCGGGCGGCCGGCAGCGATGCCAGCAGCGCCACCAGCGCGCGGTCGTGCAGTACGACCATGCGCTCCTTCGGCTTCAGCCAGATCGCCGCGTCCTCGATCGTCTCCGCGTCGACCAGCTTGGCCTGGGCCACGGCGCGATCGGGCTCGATCTCGCCGCGCCGGCGCGGCGGGTGTTCCGGCAGCATCGCCTCATGCGCCTCGCGCAAAGCAGCGTCGGCATGCAGCGCCCGCAAGCCGTCGGCCTCGTCGAAGCCGGCCGCGTCGAACTCGGCCTGAAGCGCATTGGCCCGCAGGGCGACTGCCGGCGGGTCGCCTTCCTCGGGCGTAAACAGCAGCTTGCGACGCTTGAGCCAGAGGCCGAGCGCGAGCTGGCCCGAGGCCCAGGACAGCGGGATCGCCAGCACGAGGCCGACGATCGTCGGCGACATCCAGGCAAACAGCGAGGTCGCGATCATGAAGGCCGAGACCCCGGTGACGAGGCCGAGCACGGTGTGCAGGCGGTGGCGGCGGATGATGTCCTTGAGCGGGATCGAGCCGTCGTCGCGGCGCTGCGGGTTCCAGCCGGTGTCGCGGCCGAGCAGGATCTGAAACACCGATCCCGACTGGATCAGCATCATGATCGGCGCGAAGAACGCCGAAAACAGGACCTCGATCAGGGCGGAGATCACCAGCCGGATCGCGCCGCCGCCGGCCCGGCGCAGCTTGCCGTTGAACAGCGTCAGCAGAAGCCCGAACAGCTTCGGCGCCAGCAGGATCGCCATCGTCAGCGCGAACAGGTTCAAGGCGCGCTCGGGGTCGAAGCGCGGCCAGATCGGAAACAGCGTGAATTCCTGGGTGAAGTATTCCGGCCTCGCATAGCTGACCTGGAGCACGATCAGGATGCCGACGACGAGCTGCATCAGCCAGAAGGGCGAGGCGAGGTAGCCCATGATGCCGGTGGCGAAATGCTGCCGCGTCGGCATGACGAAGCCTTGCGCGCCGATGATGCGCGAATGCTGCAGATTGCCCTGGCACCAGCGCCGGTCGCGCACCGAGACATCGATCAGCGAGGGCGGGCTCTCCTCATAGGAGCCGGTCAGGTCCGGCAGCATGTAGACCGACCAGCCGGCGCGACGAATCAGGGCCGCCTCGACGAAGTCATGGCTGAGCACATGCCCGCCGAAGGGCGGCTTGCCCTTGAGATCGGGCAGGCCGCAATGATCGGCGAAGGCCTTCGTCCGGATGATCGCGTTGTGGCCCCAGTAATTGCCGTCGCGGCCCGACCACATCGCCAGTCCGGTCGCGATCACCGGTCCGTAGACGCGGGCGGCGAATTGCTGGAGCCGGGCGAAGAAGGTGTTGCGGTTGATGATCAGCGGCAGCGATTGGATGATGCCGGCATCGGGGTCAGCCTCCATCGCGGCGGCGAGATGGATGATGCAGGTTCCCGTCATCAGGCTGTCGGCGTCGAGCACGACCATGTGCTCGTAATGACCACCCCAGCGCGTCACGAAATCGGCGATGTTGCCGGCCTTGCGATGATGGTTCTTGGGCCTGTGGCGATAATAGACGCGCGCCTCGTCCCCGAGGCGCTGGCGCAGCGCCAGGAAGGCGCGCTCCTCGGCGATCCAGACATCGGGGTTCGTGGTGTCAGAGACGATGAAATAGTCAAAATGGCTGCCGAGCCCGGTCGCCTCGACGGATTCCCGGATCGCCGTCAGCGCCGCGAAGGTGCGCGCGGTCGATTCATTGTAGATCGGCATTACAACGACGGTGCGATGCTGCAGCGTCTCGACACGCTCGAGCCGGCCCTTGTTGAACAGCAGTCCGAAGAACCCGAGGATGGCGCTGGTGAAGGCCAGAGCGATCCAGGAGAAGTTGACCGTAAACAGGACGAGCAACACGTACTGAAGCGATGTCGTGCGGCTGACCGACACGACATGATACATTTCGAACGCGCCATAGGCGGTCAGGGCGAGGCCACCGCCGAAGACGAAAAGCCGCTTGAGCCAGGGTGTCTTCCAGTCGCGCGGCGCCGCCGGGGCCCGGCGGTCCGCAGCGTCCCATTTCCGAAAGGACTGCACGGGCATGACGAGCCGGCTCTCGGGAGGCGTTGCGGCCTGCCGGCTCTCGACGGCGGGCGGCGTCTGCGGAGCGACATCGCCAGGGCGGGTCGCAGTTACCAAATCCATCGATTCAACCAGGTTTCCGACACCGGCTGGCCGGCAGATTGCAGCACGAGCCGAAGCTCGCAGAGAGTGTCCGTCCCGGGATCGACCTCGAATCCGACTCGCATCAGCTTGCGCTCCGGGAACGGCCAGAGCCGGACATTGTGGATCTGGCCCGGCTGGGTGGTGATGTTGGCCCGCGTCGAGGCGATCAGCCCGGCATCGGCCAGACGGTCACCGGTGAAATCGACTATAAAGCGCCGACGGCGGCCCTGGGTTCCACGGCCCTGGCGCACGCGCGTCGCCAAGGCCAGCGCCGGGCGCTCCGGCGGCTGCCAGCACCAGGCCTGGCGATAGGCGATCGCCGTCTCGCTGCCGGCCGCGAGCGGCTGGCGGGGGCGCCAGTACATGATGACGTTGTCGTTGACGTCGGACTCGCTGGGGATCTCGATGAGCTGGACCGAGCCGGCGCCCCAATCCCCCAGCGGCTCCATCCAGACGCTGGGGCGCAGCTCGAAGCGCTGGTCGTCGTCCAGGAAGGCGGCCGGGTCGCGCTCGCGCTGGACCAGCCCGAAGCCCTTGGGATTGTTGTCCATGAACGAGGACACCTGCAGCGCGGCCGGGTTGCTCACCGGGCGGTAGATCCATTCGCCCGTGCCCGAGCGCATCTGGACGCCCGAAACCTCATGCACGGCCGGACGGACATCGTCGAAGCTGCGACGGCTTTGCGGCCCCGACAGGAAGGTGCCCATGGTACAGCCGAAGCCGACATGCTCAAGCGCCTGGCGGGCAAACAGCGTCATCTCGACGTCGATCAGCGTGACGTCGCCGGGCCGAAGCGTCATCCGCAGGGCGCCCGTCAGGCTCTCGGAATCGAGCAGGGCATGGATCACGAGCAGGCCGGACGCCGGGCTCGGCCGTTCGATCCAGAAGGCGCGGAAGAACGGGATCTCCTCGCCGCGCGTCTCACCGGGGCGCAGGATCAGCGCACGGGCGAGCGCGCCGAAATTCTGTCCGCGTGCCAGCGAGCGGAAGAAGGTGGCACCCTGGAAGATCGCGACCTCGAAGGGGCGTTCCAGCCCGGTGGCGATCCGCATGCCGGAAAACTGCAGGTCGACGTTGGGCGGTGGCGGCGTGACCCGCCCGTAATCGAATTTGGCGCGGTCGAAACCGACGCGGCGCACGACGTCGTCCTCGATCGTGAAGAGGCTGACGGGATTGGAGAAGACATAGCCGCGATGCAGCGGCTCCACGGTGAAACCGCGGTTTTCGCCGGCCCAGATCAGACCGGCGGGCTGAGCCCTGATTCCCGCATACTGATCGAAGGGAAGGGTGGCGTAGCCATCGGGCAGATCGGTTGCGACCAGCGGCACCACAGGGCGCTGCGCCAGGATGCGGGCGGTGTCGACGACCAGCGCGGGATCGAACGGCCGGCCGTCGAACAGGAAGGACTGGTTGATCGCCGCGAGCGCCGAGGGGGTCTGCGCATGGGCGGCCCCCGCGGCCAGCAACGAGGCTGCCGCGGCTCCGCCGGAACCTTCAAGAAACTGCCGACGATTCAAAGGTTTCGACATCATATCCAACATGCGCGGACGACGCCCTCGCCCCTGCGCGCTTCTAGAGCATTTTCCGGTGATCTGAAAAGCGGCCACCCCGGTAATTTGTGGCCGATCGACGTCCCGTAGCGTCAGGTCTTGCAGCCCGGAGCCCCCATGAAGGTCCGACTTTGGCAAATGCCGAAGAGATCGGCTATCCACAGCCTCCGCAACGCCACCATGCGTCAGGTCGACCGCAGCCATGCGATCAAGCGAGCGCGGCAAGCCTCCAAGCCCGGCAAAGGAACCGACAATCATGACCGAAATGCAGTCCGCCCGGTCTTGCCTGGCCATTCTCCTCGCGGCCGGCGAAGGGACGCGGATGAAATCGCAGCGTCCCAAGGTGCTGCACGAGGTCGGCGGCCGCCCGCTGCTCGGCCATGCGCTGGCTGCCCTAGCCGAAGCGGGGGCGGACGGCGTCGTCGTGGTCGTCGGGCCTGATCGGCCCGAGGTCGCGCAGGCCGCGCAGAGCCTTCTGCCAGGCGTGCAGATCGCACTGCAAAACGAGCGGCGCGGCACCGCCCATGCGGCGCTGGCGGCCCGCGAGGCGCTCGCCCGCGGCTATGACGACGTCATCATCGCTTTCGCCGACACGCCGCTGGTCCGGTCCGAAACCTTCGGCCTGCTGCGTGCGGCGCTGGCCGAGGGCGCAGCCGTGGCCGCGCTGGGCTTCGAGGCGCGTGATCCGACCGGCTATGGGCGGTTCGTGCTGCGCGAATCATCGCTCGACGCGATCGTCGAGCACAAGGATGCAACGCCGGAGCAGCGCGCGATCACGCTGTGCAATGCCGGGCTGATGGCGCTCGACGGGCGCCAGGCGCTGTCCCTGCTGGAGGCGATCGGCAACGCCAACGCCCAGGCGGAGTTCTACCTGACGGACGCCGTGGCTGTGGCGCGGTCGCGCGGGCTGGCGACGCGTGCGCTCGAGGCCCCCGAAAGTGAGGTCCAGGGCGTCAACGACCGCATCCAGCTCGCCTCGGCCGAGGCCGAGTTCCAGCGCCGCAAGCGTCTGTCGGTCATGGCCGGCGGAGCGACGCTGACGGCCCCCGAGACGGTTTTCTTCAGTCACGACACGCAGATCGGCCGTGACGTGCTGATCGAGCCGCATGTCGTGTTCGGCCCGGGCGTCAGCGTGGCCGACGGGGCCGTGATCCATGCCTTCTCGCATCTGGAGGGGGCCGAGGTCGGACCTGCGGCGACGGTCGGGCCCTATGGTCGCCTGCGCCCCGGCGCGAGGCTCGCCGAAAAGGCCAAGGTCGGCAACTTCGTCGAGATCAAGTCGGCCGAGATCGGCGCCGGCGCCAAGGTCAGCCACCTGACCTATATCGGAGACGCCACCGTCGGCGCCGATGCGAATATCGGAGCGGGAACGATCACCTGCAATTACGACGGTTTCTTCAAGTATCGCACGACCATCGGCGCCGGCGCCTTTGTCGGCTCCAATTCTTCGCTGGTCGCGCCCGTGACGATCGGCGCCGGCGCGATCGTCGGGTCCGGATCCGTCGTGACCGAGGATGTCGCCGCCGATGCGCTGGCGCTCGGCCGCGGCCGGCAGATCGCGAAGGAGGGCTGGGCGAAGGGCTTCCGCGAGGCTGCATTGGCGCGCAAGGCGGCGGCCCAAAAGCCCTGAGAAGTGGCCTTCCACGCAAGCCCGCATTCATAGTTCGACATTTAGAGTGATTTTGCGTGCGCGCGCCGGGCCGCTATGCGGTTGGCCAACGGCAACGATTGAAGAGGTTTTGGCATGTGCGGCATCGTCGGGATTTTGGGCAAGGAAGCGGTTGCGACCCAGGTGGTCGAGGCGCTGCGCCGGCTCGAATATCGCGGTTATGATTCAGCGGGCGTCGCCACGCTGGAGCATGGCCTGCTGACCCGCCGCCGCGCCGAAGGCAAGCTCAAGAATCTGGAGGTCGGCCTGTCGAGCGAGCCCCTCGAAGGGCTGATCGGCATCGGGCACACCCGCTGGGCCACGCATGGCAAGCCCAACGAGACCAACGCCCACCCGCATGCGACCGCCAAGCTCGCCGTGGTCCATAACGGCATCATCGAGAATTTCCGCGATCTGCGGGGCGAACTCCAGGCGGATGGCTACGTCTTCGAGACCGAGACCGACACCGAGATCGTCGCCCATCTCGTCACCCGCGCGCTCGACCGCGGCCTCAAGCCGGTCGAGGCGGTGGCGGCCTCGCTGCCGCTGCTGCGCGGCGCGTTTGCGCTCGCCTTCCTGTTCGAAGGCGAAGAGGATCTGCTGATCGGCGCGCGCAGGGGCTCGCCGCTGGCTGTGGGCGTCGGCGATGGCGAGATGTATCTCGGCTCGGATGCGCTGGCGCTGGCCCCCTTCACCAATCTGATCGCCTATCTCGAGGAGGGCGACTGGGTCGTCCTGAACCGCAAGGGCGCGACCTTCTACGACAAGGCCAACCAGCCGGTGGAACGCCGCGCCCAGCGCGTCGCGGCCGGGGCCTTCCTGGTCGAGAAGGGCAACCACCGCCATTTCATGGCGAAAGAGATCTATGAGCAGCCGGAGGTCGTCGGCCACACGCTGACGCAGTATCTCGACATGGCGGCCGGCCGGGTGCGCCTGCCCTTCAAGGGCACGATCGACTGGAAGGCCTTGTCGCGTCTCTCGGTTTCGGCCTGCGGAACGGCGTTTTACGCCGGGCTGACTGCCAAGTATTGGTTCGAGAAGCTCGCCCGCCTGCCGGTCGAGATCGATGTCGCCTCCGAATTCCGCTATCGCGAGGCGCCGATGCCGGAGAACGGTCTGGCGCTGTTCGTGTCGCAGTCCGGCGAGACGGCCGATACGCTGGCCTGCCTGCGCTATGCCAAGCAGGAGCGGCAGAAAATCCTCTCCGTCGTCAACGTGCCGACATCGACGATCGCGCGCGAGAGCGACGCGGTGGCGCCGACGCTGGCCGGGCCGGAAATCGGGGTCGCCTCGACCAAGGCCTTCACCTGCCAATTGACCGCGCTGGCCTGCCTCGCGCTCGCGGCCGCCCGCGGACGCGGCACGCTTTCGGCAGAGGACGAGGCGCGCCACGTCCAGAGCCTGATCGCGCTGCCGGGCCTCATCGCCAAGGCGCTGGAACTCGAGCCCCAGATCGAGACGCTGGCCCGCGAGCTCTCCAAGGCCCGCGACGTGCTCTATCTCGGCCGTGGCACGAGCTACCCGCTGGCGCTGGAAGGCGCGTTGAAGCTGAAGGAAATCAGCTACATCCATGCCGAAGGCTATCCGGCGGGCGAACTCAAGCATGGTCCGATCGCGCTCATCGACGAGGATATGCCGGTGATCGTGGTCGCGCCGCATGACGCGCTGTTCGAGAAGACCGCCTCCAACATGCAGGAGGTCGCCGCGCGCGGCGGGCGGATCATCCTGATCACCGACGCCAAGGGCGCCGCCGAATGCGGCATCGAGCCCGAGACGACGATCATCATGCCCGACATGGATCCGACCTTCGCCGCGATCGTCTACGCTTTGCCGATCCAGATGATCGCCTATCAGACGGCGGTTTTCATGGGCAAGGATGTCGATCAGCCGCGCAACCTGGCGAAATCCGTCACGGTCGAGTGAGCGCGTCCGCGCGGATCGCGGCAAGACGTCACGACTCCGGCCGGCTGGCAACGTAGGCGCCTGCCGCCAGCAGGCAGGCGCCCGTCACCCAGAGGGCGATCGGGGGCGCGTCGGTGCGGGTCAGGATCGCGAAGCTCAGCAGCATGGAGCCGCAGGCGACGAGCTTCACCCTGCGGTCGATCGTTCCCGCCTGACGCCAGCGCCGGATCTGCGGCCCGAGGCGGGGATGGCCCAGCAGCCACGCCTCGAAGCGTGGCGAGGAGCGGGAGAAGCACCACGCCGCCAGGATCAGGAAAATCGTTCCCGGCATCAGCGGCAGCACCATGCCGACGACGCCGAGCGCGGTCAGGATCCAGCCGGCGACGAGCAGGAGAGGGCGGCGAAGATGCCGGACGCCGCGCATCATGCTCGAAAACTCTCCATCGCTTCTGCCGGTGATACGCTCGACGGACGAAAGCACCCTATCGACGGATGCTGCAAGGTGACGCTGCTCGCTCGCGCCTTGAAATTGCGCGCGGTGGTTGGCACGTCTGTCGCATCGCGCGGTCAGTCTTGATGCGCGCCCACCCGATCGGACCCCGTGAATGACACCACCCCCGCCCGATCCCCGCCTCGCGGTCCAGACGGATCTGCTGAGTCCGACCTTCGGAACGCGGCTGCGGCGCTACTTCCTGACCGGTCTGGTGATCGCGGCGCCGCTCGCCATCACCGCCTCGGTGACGTGGTGGTTCGTCAACTTCGTCGACGGGCTGGTCAAGCCGCTGATCCCGAGCGCCTATTGGCCCGACGCCTTTCTGCCCTATCCGGTCCCGGGCTTCGGCCTGATCATCGGCCTGATCGGGTTGACGCTGCTCGGCTTCCTCACCGCCAATCTCGTCGGCCGCACGCTGATCGATGCGGGCGAGGCCATCCTCAACCGCATGCCGGTGGTGCGCGGGCTCTACAAGGCGGTGAAGCAGGTCTTCGAGACGATCTTCTCGCAGGGCGGCACCTCGTTCCGGAAGGTCGGCATGGTGCAGTTCCCGCAGCCCGGCATGTGGTCGATCGTCTTCATCGCCCAGGAGGCCGCGCCCGAAATCGCCGGCCGGCTGCCCGATGGTGATGACATGGTCGGGGTCTTCCTGCCCTGCGCGCCGAACCCGACGACGGGCTTCTTCTTCTATGTCCAGCGCCGCGAACTGGTCGAGGTGGCGATCTCGGTCGAGGAGGGGGCCAAGCTCGTCATGTCGGCGGGGCTGATCCAGCCCGGGGCGGTGGGGGCAAAAACGGTCGCCATGGCGTCTACCCCGCCCGCAGCAGCCTGATCGCGACGTCGCGCTCGAACAGATAGAGCAGCGTGCGAACGGCCTGGCCGCGCTCGCTGTCGAGATGCGGATCGCGCTCGATCAGCAAGCGGGCATCGTCGCGCGCCGCCGCCAGCAGGTCGCCATCCGTTTCGGGGCGGGCGATGCGCCAATCGGGCGAGCCCGACTGCTTGGTGCCGAGCACCTCGCCCTCGCCGCGCAGGCGCAGATCCTCCTCGGCGATGCGGAAACCGTCTTCCGTCTCGCGCATGATCGTCAACCTTGCCTCAGCGACGGGGCCGAGCGGGCCCTTGTAGAGCAAAAGGCAGGTCGAGGCCGCCGAGCCACGGCCGATGCGGCCGCGCAGCTGGTGGAGCTGGGCCAGCCCGAAGCGCTCGGCATGCTCGATCACCATGACGCTGGCATTGGGCACGTCGACGCCCACCTCGATGACCGTGGTCGAGACCAGGATGCGGGTTTCGCCCGCGACAAAGGCCGCCATGGCCGCATCCTTGTCGCGGCCGGGCATCTGGCCATGGAGCAGACCGACCTTGTCGCCGAAGACCTCGCGCAGCGATTCGTAGCGCTCCTGAGCCGCGGCGACGTCGAGCGTGTCGGATTCCTGCACCAGCGGGCAGACCCAGTAGACCTGCGCGCCCTTGTCCACGGCGCGGCCGACGGCGCCGACGACCTCGTCATGGCGCTCGGACGAGATCGCCTTGGTGACGATCGGCTGGCGGCCGGCGGGTTTCTCGGCCAGAATCGAGATATCCATGTCGCCGAACCAGGTCAGCGAGAGCGTGCGCGGGATCGGCGTCGCGGTCATCACGAGGATGTCGACGGCCTCGCCCTTGGCGCCGAGCAGCAGGCGCTGATGCACGCCGAAACGATGCTGCTCGTCGACGATGGCGAGCGCGAGGTCGTGGAAGGCGACGCCCTCCTGGAAAAGCGCATGCGTCCCGACCGCGATCGCGATTTCGCCGCTGGCCAGTCCTTCGAGCACGCGCGCCCGGCCTGGCCCCTTCTCGCGCCCGGTCAGGAGCGCGAGCTTGAGACCGGCCTTCTGGGCGAGCGGGGCCAGGCGCTCGGCATGCTGGCGCGCCAGAATCTCGGTTGGCGCCATCAGCACCGATTGCCGCCCGGCTTCGGCAGCGGCCGCCATCGCCATCAGCGCGACCACCGTCTTGCCGGACCCGACATCGCCTTGCAGAAGCCGCAGCATGCGCTCGGGCTTCTCCATATCATCGTGGATATCGACGAGCGCCTGGCGCTGGCCGTCGGTCAGCGTGAAGGGCAGGGCGCTTTCGATCGCGTGGCGCAGCCGGCCGTCGCCGGCGGTGGCGCGGCCGGCGCTCTTCTTCTGCTGGCGGCGCACCAGTGCGAGCGCGACCTGGCTCGCCAGCAACTCGTCATAGGCGACGCGGCGGCGGACCACCGTGTCGCCCTCGATCGCCTTGAGATCTTCGGGATGATGCAGGGCCTGCATCGCCTGCGCGAAGGGCGCAAAGCTGCTCTTCGCCAGAAAGGCCGGGTCCTGCCACTCGGCGAGATCGGGGCATTTCTCGGCCGCGGCCGCAACGATCCTCGCCATGACGCGCGGGCCGACGCCCTCGGTCAGCCCATAGATCGGCTCGATCGACGGCAGGGTCGCGGCGAGCTTGGGGTCGAGCAGCCGGTCGGGATGCACCATTTGGCGCATGCCGTCCCAGAGCTCGAGCTTGCCGGAGATGATGCGATAGGCGCCGATCGGCATTGTCTGCAGCAGATGGCGGACATCGGCATGGAAGAAGACGAGCGTGACGTCGCCGGTCTCGTCCTCGACGAGGATGCGATAGGGCGCCTTGGCCTTGGTCTCCGGCGGCGGACGGTGTTCGGTGACGCGCGCGGCGAAGGTCGCGATCCCGCCGATCGGCGCATCGACGATCGAGGCGCTGGGTCGCCGGTCGATCGCCCCCGTCGGCAGGCGGAACAGGAGATCAACGACGCGGGCGCCGCGCGTCTCGTCGCCGAGAAGCTTGTCGAGCGCCTTGGCCGTCTTGGGGCCGACGCCGGGCAGCGTCGTCACGGGGGCGAAGAGCGGATCGAGCAGGGACGGGCGCAAGCGGCAACTCGGCTTTGTCAGGAGTGCGAAGATTTGCCGCCGACGGGCCGCTGACTTCGCGGAATGTGAGGGCTATATAGCCTGCATCGGCAGGCTCCGCGACGGGGCCGGCCCGATCGCCATTGCACCATCCCGTGGTTTTCCGAAATTCGACCCGTTCCCGAAGACGAGGCTCCCATGAGTGGCTCGACCCGCACCAGCGCCGACCTCGACCCCCGCCGCCGCAAGATCCTGTTCCGCGCCTGGCATCGCGGCATGCGCGAGAACGATTTGATCATGGGCGGCTTCGCCGACGCTCATATCGGCACGCTCAGCGAAGCCGAGCTCGATGCCTTTGAGGGACTGATCGAGGTGCTCGACCGCGACCTGCTGAGCTGGATCACCGGCGAGGCTGACGTGCCGGAGAACTACGACACGGAGGTCTTCCGCCGGCTGAAGGCGTTCCATCATCACGAGCGGCCGATCCACGTGTGAACCACAGATAACACCCGCGCCGTCATCCCGGACAAGCGGCGAAGCCGCGCCGATCCGGGATCCATTCCGGAGCCTCTCCGAATGGCGTTCCGGAATGGATCCCGGGTCTCCGCTTCGCTTCGCCCGGGATGACACGGATGGAATTCGTGAAGTCTATAGATTGAAATTGCCCTCCCCATGAGCATTCCGCCTCCCGCCCAGATCGCCAAGCTGCAGAGCGACCGTATTCTCGATGCGCTCAAACGCGGCGACAAGCCCACGCTTGCCAGCGTGCCGGACGGGTTCGACGCCGTCGTGCTCGCCGATCTGACGCGGGCCCGGGCCAAGAAGGCGGAAGGCCCGGCGATGCTGGTCTTCGTCGCCCGCGACGGCCAGCGGCTTCAGGTGCTCGAGAACGCGCTGCAGTTCATCGCCCCCGATCTCGAGGTGATGTCGTTCCCGGCCTGGGACTGCCAGCCCTATGACCGGGTCTCGCCGGCGCCCTCGATCGTCGCGCACCGCATGACGACGCTGTCGCGGCTCGCCAAGACCAAATCCGGCGACAAGCCGCGCCTGCTGCTGACCACGGTCAACGCCGCGCTGCAGCGTGTCCCGGCCTTCTCCAAGGTGGCGTCCGAGAGCTTCTCGGCCGCGCCGGGCAACATGGTCGATACCGAGCAGCTGGCGCGCTGGCTCGACATGAACGGCTATCTGCGGACCTCGACCGTGCGCGAGACCGGCGAATTCGCGGTGCGCGGCGGCATCGTCGATCTCTATCCGCCGGGGATGCCGGCGCCGATCCGGCTCGACTTCTTCGGCGACACGCTGGAATCGATCCGCACCTTCGATCCGGAGACGCAGCGCACGACCGGGCAGATGCGCGGGCTCGACCTCGTGCCGATGTCCGAAGCGCAGATGACCAGCGAGAGCATCAAGCGCTTCCGCCAGAGCTACATCACCACCTTCGGCACGCCGGGCCGCGACGACACGCTCTACGAGGCGGTCAGCGAGGGCCGCCGCCCGGCCGGTCTCGAGCACTGGCTGCCGCTGCTGGCCGAGCGGCTCGACACGCTCTTCGCCTATCTGCCCGACGTGCCTCTGGTCCTCGACCACCAGGCCGAGGATGCGGTCGGCGAGCGGATCAGCCTGATCAAGGACTATTACGACGCCCGCAAGGCGGCGATGGACCAGCCGAGCGCCGGCGGCGTGCCCTACAAGCCGCTGAAGCCCGATGCACTCTATCTGGCGCCGGCGGATTGGCGCGGAATCATCGACCAGTCCGGCGTGGCCACGCTGACGCCGTTCCAACTGCCCGACAGCGACGGCAAGCTGATCGTTGATCTCGGCGCCCGCCAGGGTCGCAGCTTCGCCGCCGAGCGGGCCGACAATGCCGGCAGCGTCTTCGACGCGGCCGTCGCGCATGTGAAGGCCCTGCAGGCCGATGGACGGCGGGTCATCCTGTCGGCCTGGTCGGAGGGCTCGCGCGAGCGCCTCGCCCATGTGCTGGCGGATCACGGCCTCAAGACCGTGCAGATGACCGGCAGCTTACGCGCCGCCTTCGATCTCAAGCCCGGCACGACGGCGCTCGCCGTCTGGGGCTTCGAGACCGGTTTCGAGGCTGGCAAGCTCGCGGTCATCGGCGAGCAGGATATCCTCGGCGACCGGCTGGTGCGCCCGCGCAAGAAGACGCGCCGGCCGCAGGATTTCATCGCCGAGCTGTCCTCGCTCTCGCCGGGCGACCTCGTCGTCCATGTCGATCACGGCATCGGCCGCTTCATCGGGCTGCGCTCGATCACGGCGGTCGGCGCGCCGCATGACTGCCTCGAGATCCATTACGCGGCCGATTCCAAGCTGTTCCTGCCGGTCGAGAACATCGAGTTGCTCTCGCGCTACGGCTCGGAGGACACCGAGGTTGCGCTCGACCGGCTCGGGGGCGGCGGCTGGCAGGCCCGCAAGGCCAAGCTCAAGCAGCGCATTCGCGAGATGGCGGGCAAGCTCATCGCCATCGCCGCGGCGCGTGCGCTGAAGGAGGCCCCGCGCCTGATCCCGCAGGAAGGCCTGTACGACGAGTTCTGCGCGCGCTTCCCGTTCGAGGAGACGGAGGACCAGCAGGCGACGATCGATTCCGTCCTCGACGACATGGCCGCCGGCCGCCCGATGGACCGGCTGGTCTGCGGCGATGTCGGTTTCGGCAAGACCGAAGTCGCGCTGCGCGCCGCCTTCGCCTGCGCGCTGAACGGCAAGCAGGTCGCCGTTGTGGTTCCAACCACGCTGCTGGCGCGGCAGCACTACCGCAACTTCGCCGAACGCTTCAAAGGCCTGCCGGTGAATGTCGGCCAGGCCTCGCGCTTCGTCGGCGCTCAGGACCTCAAGGCGGTGAAGGCAGGCGTCAAGGACGGCACGATGGATATCGTCGTCGGTACCCATGCGCTGCTGGCCAAGGGGGTCGAGTTCAAGGATCTCGGCCTCGTCATCGTCGACGAGGAGCAGCATTTCGGCGTCAACCACAAGGAGCGGCTGAAGGAGTTCCGCGCTGAGGTGCATATGCTGACGCTGACCGCGACGCCGATCCCGCGCACGCTGCAGCTCGCCATGACAGGCGTCCGCGAGCTCTCGATCATCGCGACGCCGCCGGTCGATCGCCTGGCCGTGCGCACCTTCGTGACGCCGTTCGATCCGCTGATCGTGCGCGAGGCGCTGCTGCGCGAACGCTATCGCGGCGGGCGCTCCTTCTACGTGGTCCCGCGCATCGAGGACATCGCCGAGGTCAAGGATTTCCTCGACAAGCAGGTGCCGGAGGCCAAGGTCGGCATCGCGCATGGCCAGATGGCGGCGGGCCAGCTCGAGGACGTGATGACGGCCTTCTACGAGGGCCAGTACGATGTGCTGCTGTCCACGACGATCGTCGAATCCGGCCTCGACATTCCCAACGCCAACACGCTGATCGTCCACCGCGCCGACATGTTCGGCCTGGCGCAGCTCTACCAGCTGCGCGGCCGCGTCGGCCGCTCGAAGGTGCGCGCCTATGCGCTGTTCACCGTCTCGGCCAAGCGCAAGATGACCGACCAGGCCGAGCGCCGGCTGAAGGTGCTGCAGTCGCTGGACACGCTGGGCGCCGGTTTCCAGCTCGCCAGCCACGATCTCGACATCCGCGGCGCCGGCAACCTGCTCGGCGACGAGCAGTCCGGCCATATCAAGGAGGTCGGCTACGAGCTCTACCAGCAGATGCTGGAGGAGGCGGTCGCCGCGCTGAAATCGGGCGTTGATTTCGAGACCGAGGCGCAGTGGTCGCCATCGATCCAGATCGGTGCGCCGGTGATGATCCCGGAGCACTATGTCACCGACCTGACGCTGCGGCTGACGCTCTACAAGCGCCTCTCGACACTGGACGACGACGGCGACATCCAGTCCTTCGGCGCCGAGCTGATCGACCGTTTCGGGCCGCTGCCGGAAGAGGTCCAGCAGCTGCTCGAGATCGTCGCGATCAAGGCGCTGTGCAAGCGCGCCAATGTCGAGAAGGTCGAGGCGGGGCCCAAGGGCATCATCGTCGCTTTCCGCGACAACGAGTTCGCCAACCCGGAAGGGCTCGTCTCCTATGTCGCGAAGATCGGCACGCTGGCGAAGGTGCGGCCGGACATGCGCGTCGTCTTCATCGACGATTTCGACACGGCCGAAGCGCGGCTGAAGGGCACGCGGCGCCTGCTCACCGATCTGGCGCGGATCGCAGAGCGCAAGAAGGCAGGCTGATCGCCTTCAGCCCTGGTCCTGAGGAGCCGCGAAGCGGCGTCTCGAAGGATGAGGGCCGAGGGGATTACCGCCGGCTGATCGCGATCTCGGCGGCGCTTGTGACGTCGATATCGACGATGGCGACGTCGCTGCGGTCGATCGCCGGCAGGGTGCGACGTCCGGCCGGGCGGTGGACGAAGACGAGGCTCGCCAGGGCCGGGTGGCTCGCCAGCCGTGAATGGGCCAGCGCCGGCTCCATCGTGCCGGGCAGGATCAGGTGAACATTGCGCCCGCCCTCGATGCAGGCCTGCAGATCGCCCAGGCTGAACAGACCGAGCGTCAGCAGCTCGACGCCGGTGAGCATCGCCATCGCCGGGCCGCTGGCCAGCGCCGCGAGATCGCCGCCGACGAGGGTCGTCACGATCCGCGACGAGTCCATCGGCTTCAGCAGCCTCGAAATCTCGAGCGCCTTGCCGAGCACCTCGCGCTCGGTGACGGGCAGGGGGCCGGCCAGCGTCACCGCGTCGACGACCTGCAGGGCCGGGCGCTCCGCGACTTCGGGCAGCGGGTGCAAGGTCGCGCTGTCCAGAAGCTTGTCGAGCGGGGCGATGCCCTCGGGGACCTGCGCGCCGAAGCCGCCGACGAAGCGCGTGCCGAAGGCCCTCACCGCCAGCTCGCGCAGCATCAGCAGCGGTCGCATCGTCCCGACCCGCGACACGCCGATCGCCATCACCGCGTCGGCGGCCTCGATCAGCCGCAGCAACTCCAGTTCGTTGCCGTGCAGTGGCAGCAGCATCGGCGACAGGCCGGCGCGCAGGCAGGCGAAGGTGGCCACGATCGCCTCGGGCCCGAGCGGCGCCAGGATCGCGACGCGGGCGCCGGGTTGCGCCCGGTTGAAGGCGAGCAGCCTGGCGAGGCGGTCGATCTTCTCGTCCATCTGGCCGAAGCTGAGCGAGCCCGGCGTGACGTCGCTCCAGCCCTGGCGCCCCGGCGGATCGCGCAGGGCCGGCTCATAGCCTCGCCCCGCAGCCAGCGCCTGGAGCAGGGTGTCGAAGTGCAGGCCGTCGAGCAGGGAAGCGGCTTCGTCCTGTTCGGCCCGCATCGACGAGGTCCCTCAGTTCGCCGGTGTCGACGCGGCCGGACGGCGCGCCAGAACTTCGGAGGACATGAAATAGGCTGGCCGGCGCGCGGGCAGGACGATGTCGCGGCCATGCGCCAGCCAGGTGTCGGGCAGGTAATAGAGCGGCACGACGTAGAAGCCCGAGAGCAGCAGCCGGTCGAGCGTGCGGGCGGCGGCGACGAAATCCGTGCGCTCGCGGGCCGCGAGCAGGGCCTGCAGCGTCGCATCGATGGCGGGCGAGGCGACGCCGGCATAGTTCAGCGCGCCCTTGCGGGTGGCGTTGGCGGAGCCCCAGCGGCCGATCTGCTCGTTGCCCGGCGAGGCCGAAGCCGGCCAGGTCCACTGGATCATGTCGAAATCGAAGGCCGAGAGCCGGCGCCAGTACTGCACGTCGTCGATCAGCCGGACCGTGACCGCAATGCCGAGGCGCCCGAGCGACTGGGCGTAGTTCAGCGCCAGCCGTTCCTGCGGCCGGTTGGTGACGGTGATCTCGAAGGCCAGCGCATCGCCGCCCTTCATGCTGCGCAGCACGCCGTCGACCATGCCGAAGCCGGCCTTGTTGAGCAGGTCGAGCGCGCGGCGCGCCTGGTCCCGGTCGCGGCCCGAGCCGTCGGTCGCCGAGGGCGTCCAGGTTCCCGCCAGGATGTCGGGCCGCACCGCGCCGGGAAAGGCCGCGAGCAGCGCGGTCTCGCGGGCGTCGGCGGGGACGCCGAGTGCCGACAATTCCGAGTCCGAGAAGAAGCTGCCGGCGCGGCGATAGACGCCGTGGAACAGGTTGCGGTTGACCCATTCGAAATCGAACAGGATGCCGAGCGCCTCGCGCACCCGGACATCCGCGAAGAACGGCCGGCGCGTGTTGAAGACGAGCCCGGTCATGCCCTTGGGCGAGTCGAAATGCAGGGTCTGGCGGATGATGCGCCCGTCCCGGACCGCCGGCACGTCATAGCCGGTCATCCAGCGCGTCGGGTCGGGCTCGATGCGGACATCATAGAGCCCCGCCTTGAAAGCCTCGAACAAAGCGTTGGAATCCCGGTAGAAATCGTATCGGATCTCGGCGGCGTTGAAGAGCCCGCGGGTCAGCGGGTGATCCTCGGCCCAGAAATCCGTACGACGCTTCAGCGTGATGGTGGCGCCGGGCACGATGTCGGAGACGACATAGGGCCCCGAGCCCAGCGCCGCCTTGAAGCTGGTCTCGCCGAAGGTCTCGGCATTGGTGGCATGCCTGGCGAAGATCGGCATCGCCCCGATCACCAGCGGCAATTCACGGTTCGTGCCGTCGCCGAGCTCGAACTCGACACGCCGCAGCGAGGGGGCCTGCGCCTTCGTCACGCGGCCGAGGCTGGCGCGGTGGAACGGCTTGCCCTTGGTCTTGAGCATCTCGAAGGTGAACAGGACGTCCTGCGCGGTCACCGGGGTTCCGTCCGAGAAGGTCGCGCGCTCGTCGATTTCGAAGGCGAGCTTGGTGCGCGCCTCGTTGAGCTCGACGCGCGAAGCCAGGAGCCCGTAGGCGGTGAAGGGCTCGTCGGCCGAGCGGAACAGCAGGCTCTGCTGGACATAGCGCGGCACGGCGTCGGGCGCGACGCCCAGCACCACCAGCGGATTGAGGCTGTCGAAGGTGCCCTGCTGCCCGAAGACGATGCGCCCGCCTTTCGGCGCGTCCGGGTCGGCATAGGGCAGATGCGCAAAGCCGCGCGGCAGGGCCGGCTCGCCATGCATGGCAATCGCGTGGTCGACGGCCGCTCCTGCGGCGGGCGCTGCTGGCGCGGCCGATTCGGCATGCGCGGCGGCGCCCATCGCGAGAATGAGCGCCAGCATGGCGAAGATCGTCCTGGCCGCAGCGCGCGACACCGGTCTGATCGCTTGAAGCAAATGCATCGTCCAACCTGATTCCCGGCCTAAGAATAACACGGCGGGGCCGCTGCGATGCAGCTATTCGGGCTGGAATCCCGTAGCGGAACTCGTTAAAGCCGAGCCATGGCGTCATGCTCGCGCCTCAATCGCCCCTGATGTGCTCGGCTTGCGATGGCCGGCGCGGATGTGCGATGGGGCTGTCGGTGATGACGCGCGCGGCTTGCGAAGTCGTGATCCCGAATTCGCTGATTAAGGAAAGCTCCATGTCCGCTTCGTTCCGCCTGCCCACGCGCGCCCTGAGCATCGCCCTCAGCACGGCGATCGGCCTTGCGCCGATGGCGTCCTTCGCCCAGCAGGCGCAGCCGCGCCCGGCTCCGCGCGCCGGCCAGCCTGCTCCCGCGCAGCCGGCCCAGCCCCCGGCCGCTCAGGGCGCCGGCCCGACCGTGGTTCAGGTCAAGCCCGAGCCGTCCCAGACGACCTGGACGAAGGTCTGCGGCAAGGACGAAGCCGCCAACAAGGAGATCTGCTACACGACCCGCGACTTCGTCTCGGATCAGGGCCAGCCGGTGCTGGCCGTGGCGATCTATGACGTCAAGGGCGACGCCAACAAGATCGTGCGCTTCCTGATGCCGCTGGGCCTGCTGCTGCAGCCGGGCATCCGCTTCGGCGTGGACACCGCCCAGCCGACGCCGGGCCGCTTCGCCATTTGCTTCCCGAACGGCTGCTTCGCTGAGGCGCAGGTCAAGGACGACTTCATCAACGCGATGAAGAAGGGCAACACGCTGAGCGTCAGCGTCCAGAATCAGGGCGCCCGCGAGGTCTCCTTCGCCATCCCGCTGACCGATTTCGCCAAGGGCTTCGACGGCGCCGCGATCGACCCCAAGGTGCTCGAGCAGCAGCAGCAGCAGCTTCAGGACGAACTCGCCAAGCGCCAGGAAGAGCTGCGCCAGCGGCTCGGCGGCGGCGGCGCCAATGCGGCGCCGGGCGCTGCACCGGCTCCGGGGGCTGCTCCTGCGACCCCGCCCAAGCCCTGAGCGGTCACGCGACCCCACAAGCAAACAGGCCGCCCGAGAGGGCGGCCTGTTTCGTTTCCGGTGAGGGTGAGCCGCGACGTGCGCGTCAGTTCAGCCCGGCGCGGTCGATCTGGTAGCGGCCCTTGCGGTCGCGGCGGAAGAACTCCTTCGCCTGCGGATGGCGCACGGGGCGGCCGGTCTCGTCGATGACGAGGTTCTGCTCCGAGACATAGGCGACGTATTCCGTCTCGTCGTTCTCGGCGAAGAGATGGTAGAAGGGCTGGTCCTTGGACGGGCGCAGATGCTCGGGGATCGCCAGCCACCACTCCTCGGTGTTGGAGAAAACCGGGTCGACGTCGAAGATCACGCCCCGGAACGGGTAGACCCGGTGCTTGACGACCTGGCCGATCCGGAACTTGGCGGAACGTGCTTCCATGGGTGAGCGATCCATCCTGTCTTGGCGCGCTGTCTTGGAGCGCTGTCTTGGCCTGAGCGAGCCTGAACCTGCGCGCTTGCGTGAAAATTGCGTCGCAAATGCGTCAAAATCAACCGTTTTGACGCGTCCGTCGATCACATCCCGTAGCGGGCCGCGAGATCGGGGTCGCGGGCTGCGACCTGCCTGGCGAGATCGACGATGACCTTGGCCTGCTTCCAGGTGGCGTCGTCCTGCATCTTGCCGTCGATCATCACCGCGCCCGAGCCGTCGGGCATGGCCTCGAGGATGCGCATTGCGAAGGCGACCTCGGCCGGGTCGGGGCTGAAGACGCGCTTGGCGATGGCGATCTGCGAGGGGTGCAGGGTCCAGGCGCCGGCGCAGCCGAGCAGGAAGGCGTTGCGGAACTGGGCCTCGCAGGCGGCCTCGTCGGCGAAATCGCCGAAGGGGCCGTAGAAGGGCTTGATGCCGGCCGCCGCGCAGGCATCGACCATCTTCGCCAGCGTGTAGTGCCAGAGATCCTGCTGGGCGACGGCACGCGGCCCGCCATCGGCCGTGGGATCGGCGATGACCTTGTACTCGGGATGCCCCCCGCCGACGCGGGTCGTCTTCATGGCGCGCGAGGCGGCGAGATCGGCCGGGCCCAGGCTCATGCCGTGCATCCGCGGCGAGGCGGTGGCGATGGTCTCGACGTTCTTGACGCCCTCGGCCGTCTCCAGGATGGCGTGGATCAGGATCGGCTTGGGCAGGCAATGCTTCGCCTCGAACTGGGCGAGCAACTGGTCGACATAATGGATGTCCCAGGGGCCCTCGACCTTGGGCACCATCACGACGTCGAGCTTGCCGCCGATCTGCGCCATGATCGCGGTGATGTCGTCGAGAAACCAGGGCGAGTTCAGCGCGTTGACCCGCGTCCACAGCCCGGTTTTGCCAAAGTCGACGGCCTGGCCCATGGCGATGAAGCCGTCCCGCGCCGCCTGCTTGGCCTCGACGGGGATCGCATCCTCGAGATTGCCGAGCACGATGTCGACGGAAGCTGCGAGGTCGCCGACCTTGGCGCGGACCTTTTCGAGATGCGGCGGCACGAAATGGATCATCCGCTCGAGCCGCAGCGGCAGCTCCCGAAAGGGCTCGGGCGCGCCGATCGCGAGCGGTCGGAAGAACTGGCGCGGCGTCTTGGTGGTCATCGGGCGCTCCCTGCTGCGGTGCAGCGAATGTGGCCGAGCGGGGAGGGCGCGTCCATCCTCCCTTGGACGGGAGAGGCGGGAGACAGAAAACCTAGGACGATAATCCGTCTGTTTATTCCTAGGTTCCCAGTCCTGCCTGCATCTCCTGCCACCCGCCCCGGCGCCGTTGCGGCTTGCGTGCGGGCCGGCACCGGCTAAACAGCGCCAGGCAGGTCGATCCCTCTCGCGGTCGGCGCCTCCGCTGGGACTGTCGACCGCATGGCCGATCTCGCCACCATCGCCAATCTCGTCGCGCCCTTCTTCGGGTTGATCCTGCTCGGCTTCGTCGTCGGCCGGTGGAAGCGCCTGCCGGAGGCGGGGCTGGTCTGGCTGCAGTTCTTCCTGATCTATGTCGCGCTGCCGCCGCTGTTCTACCGGCTGATCGCCGACAAGCCGGTGACGGAGCTCGCCAATGGCCGCTTCATCCTGGCGACGACGCTCTCGACCTTCCTGGTCTTCATGCTGTCGCTGGCGGTCGGCCTGCGGGCGACGCGGGGCGACCTGCCGCAGGCGGTGATGCAGGGCGTCGCCGGCTCCTATTCCAATATCGGCTATATGGGGCCGCCGCTGCTGCTGGCGGCGCTGGGCCCGGGTGCGAGCGCGCCGCTGGTGCTGATCTTCGTCTTCGACAGCCTGCTGCTGTTCTCGATCATCCCGTTCCTGATGGCGCTCGCCGGCGTCGAGAAGAAGAGCCCGCTCGACACCGCCCGGCAGGTCGCCTGGCAGGTGGCGACGCATCCCTTCAACGTCGCGACGCTGCTCGGCATCCTCGCCAGCGCGACCCATTTCGAACTGCCCTCGGTGCTCGACAAGATGACATTGTGGCTGGCCCAGGCGGCCGCGCCCTGCGCGCTCTTCCTGCTCGGCGTCACCGTGGCGCTGCGGCCGATGAAGACGCTGCCGCCCGAGGTGCCGGTGCTCGTCGCGATCAAGCTCGTGCTGCACCCGCTGCTGATCTGGGTGCTGCTCTCGGCGATCGGCAATTTCCCGGACATCTGGATCTTCACCGGCGTGATCATGGCGGCGCTGCCGCCGGCGCTGAACATCTTCATGATCTCGACGCAGTACCGCGTCGGCATCGACCGCGCCTCGGCCTGCATCCTGATCGGCACCGTCGTCTCGATGGTGTCGCTGACGGGCTTCCTGTGGCTGGTGAAGACGGGCAGGATGGCGGCCGACCTCTTCCCCTGATCGCCCGGGGAGACGGCTCGCCGATCGACAGACCTCATCCTGAGGAGCAAGCCGCAAGGCTTGCGTCTCGAAGGATGCTCCAGATGGTTCGGGAGCCTCCGGGACCATCCTTCGAGACGCCATTCCCAAGGGAATGGCTCCTCAGGATGACGGCTTGAGGACCCGCGAGACGTTTCCACCGAGCATCGCGATGCGCAGGACGCCGATGCTGCCGCTGGACGACCTCACGGTCCTGGATTTCTCCACCCTGCTGCCGGGGCCGATGGCGAGCCTGTTCCTGGCCGAGGCGGGGGCGCGAATCATCCGCATCGAGCGGCCGGGCGGGGAGGAGATGCGCCGCTTCCCGCCACGCTTCGGCGAGACGTCCGCCCCCTATGCCGTGCTCAACCGCGGCAAGGCGAGCGTCGAGATCGATCTGAAGGCGCGCAACGCGCTGGCGCGGCTGACGCCGCTGATCGAAGCCGCCGACATCCTGATCGAGCAGTTCCGGCCTGGCGTGATGGACCGGCTCGGCTTCGGTCATGAGGCGCTGTCGGCGATCAATCCGCGGCTGATCTATTGCTCGATCAGCGGCTATGGCCAGTTCGGCCCCCGCGCGCAGGAGGCCGGCCACGACATCAACTACCAGGCGATCGGCGGGCTGCTCGGCCAGTCGCTGCGCGCCGGCGACCCGCCGCCGCTGCCGCCACCGCTGGTCGCCGACATCGCCGGTGGCACGATGCCGGCCGTGCTCAACATCCTGCTGGCGCTGCGCCAGCGCGAGCGCAGCGGACAGGGTTGCCATCTCGACATCGCCATGACTGACGCCATGCCGGCCTTCGCCTGGTACGGGCTGGCGCAGGGCCAGGTCACGGGGCGTTATCCCGAGGGCGGGGCGGGGCTGCTGACGGGGGGAAGCCCGCGCTACGGCCTCTATACGACGCAGGATGGCTGGTTCCTGGCCGTGGGGGCGCTGGAGCCGAAGTTCTGGGAAGTTTTCTGCGAGGCGATCGGGCTTTCGCCCGCCCTGCGCGATGACCGCACCGATCCCGAGGCCAAGCGTGCGGCGATCGCGGCGATCATCGCCGGCCGGCCCGCTGCTCACTGGCGCGAAACGCTGGAGCCGCGCGACTGCTGCTGCACGGTGGTGCGCACGCTGGAGGAGGCGGCGGCCGATCCGCATCTGACGGCGCGCGGGCTGTTTGACGCACAGGCCCAGGAGCCCGGCGGGCGCCGGATGGTCTCGACGCCGCTGCCGCTGGCGCCGGTGTTCCGCGAGCAGGCGGCGGGCCTGCGCGAGGTCGCGGCGAGCGGCGCGGATACGGAGCGGCTGCTGGGGTAAGGCGGAAACCTCAACCGTCATCCTGGCGCCAGTCGCGCAGCGACGCAGCGCCGGGATCCATCATGGGGCTGCGGCGGTGCTCGACGATGGATCCCGGGCCGACCTGCGGTCGTCCCAGGATGACGGGGAGAGGTTGGTCGGTCCGGAAAGCGCTACCGCGCCACCCCGCCCGCGAGCCCCTGCCGCATCACCAGCCGCCGCAGCGGGCCGATGCGCGACAGCGCAAGAAGGCCGGCGCCGCGCAGCAGATCGGCCGGCATCAGATCGGTCAGAAGCGTGCGGTTGAGCGTATCGACCGCGCCGGTGCGCAGGCGCACATCGGCCTGCCGCGCCCGGTCATAGGCTGAAACCGCTGCTGGGGCGCCGGGATCGGAGGTCTCGTCCACCGCATCGCGCAGCGCCATCACGTCGCGCAGGCCGAGATTGAGGCCCTGCGCGCCGATCGGCGGGAAGACATGGGCGGCCTCGCCGACGAGAACCATGCGATCGGCGCCGAAGCGCTCGACCGAGAGCCCGCCCATCGGCACGCGGCCGCGCGGCCCGTCGAGCCGCATCGCGCCCAGCAGGGAATGCGCCTGCCGCTCGACACGGCGGGCGAAGGCGGCGTCGTCCAGCGCGGCGACATCGTCGGCCTCGGCGGGATCGAGCAGCCAGACCAGCGAGGAGCGGCGGCCGGGCAGGGGGACCAGGGTGAAGGGACCCTTGCGGGTGTGGAATTCGGTCGAGACGTCGCGATGGTCGCGGGCATGGGCGAAGATCGCGGTCAGCGCGCTCTGCGGATAATCCCAGTCGCGGGCGGCGATGCCGGCCGCCTCGCGCACGCGCGAGCGGCGCCCGTCGGCACCGACGACGAGCCTCGCCCGCAGCGAAAAACCCTCGCCCGACAGCAGGACGCTGTCCTCGTCGGTCGCGATGCCGGAGACCAGGCCGGGCTCGTGGCGGACCCCGGCGGTGGTGGCGAGCCTGGCCGCCAGCGCCGCGACCAGCTCGGCATTCTCGACATTCCAGCCGAAGGCGGGCAGCCCGACCTCGGAGGCGCGGAACTCGACCGGGGGCTGGCGGAACAGGCTGCCGGTGTCGTCGACGAGGCGCATCACGGCCAGCGGCGCGGCCCGGTCGGCCAGCGCATCGTGCAGGCCGAGATCGCCGAGCAGCCGCCAGGAGCCGTCGAGCAGGGCGACGGTGCGGCCGTCGCGGTGGGTCGGGACGGGGCCGAGCAGGGCGATGCGGCGCCCGCCCTCGGCCAGCGCGAGCGCGGCCGCGAGCCCGACGGCGCCGGCCCCAACGATGGCGATGTCGACCTGGTCCATTCGCGGTGTCGTCATGCCGCTCTGGTTACGCCAGACGGGCGGGATTGGCCACGGGGCGGGGCGTCGCAGGATCGCAGGGACGTGATGCGCCGGCCGCGACCCGGCCCCGTTGCGCAGCCGCGCCAAGGCCTTATGGTCCTGTCCCAACGTTCAGGGAGATGACGACATGGTCAAGGCGATCCGCATCCACAAGACCGGCGGGCCCGAGGTGCTGCAGCTCGAGGACATCACGCTGCCGGCGCCCGGGCCGGGTGAGCTTCTGGTGCGCAACCGGGCCATCGGTCTCAACTTCATCGACACCTATTTCCGCACCGGGCTCTACCCCGCCCCGCATCTGCCCTTCGTGCCCGGCAACGAGGCGGCCGGCGAGGTCGTCTCCGTCGGCCCGGGCGTTACCGAGTTCAAGCCGGGCGACCGCGTCGCCTATGTCGCGACGCTCGGCTCTTATGCCGAGGAGCGCATCGTCGCGGTGAACTCCACCGTCGCGCTGCCGGATGCGGTCTCCTTCGAGGCCGCCGCCAGCATGATGCTGAAGGGCATGACGGCGGAGTATCTGCTGCACCGGACCTACAAGGTGAAGGCGGGCGACACGATCCTCGTTCATGCCGCAGCCGGCGGCACGGGCCTGATCCTGTGCCAATGGGGCAAGGCGCTGGGCGCGACCGTGATCGGCACCGTCGGCTCGAGGGAGAAGGGCGAGCTCGCCAAGGCCCATGGCTGCGATCATGTCATCCTCTATCGCGAGGAGGATTTCGTGGCGCGGGTGAAGGAGATCACCGGCGGCAAGCTCTGCGCCGTGGTCTATGACGGCGTCGGCAAGGACACCTTCCTGCCCTCGCTCGACTGCCTTCAGCCTTTCGGCGTGCTGGCGAGCTTCGGCAATGCGTCCGGCACGGTCGAGCCGTTCAGTCTCGGCCTGCTCGGCCCCAAGGGCTCGCTCTATGTGACGCGGCCGACGCTCTTCACCCATATCGCCAAGCGCGCGACCATGGTCGAGATGGCGGCCAACCTGTTCGGCGCGGTGGCTTCGGGCAAGGTCGTGGTACCCGTCAACGCCCGCTTCGCGCTCGCCGACGCGGCCAATGCGCACCGCGCGCTGGAGAGCCGCGGCACGACGGGCTCGACGGTGCTGATTCCCTGACACGACGCGCAGCGACCTGAAATCTCGCCCCAATCGACTGGTATCGCCGAACCGTCCCGCGGGCGCGGGATGGTTCGGGCAAAGGTCGCAGGCGGAATGAAACGGGTGGTGCTCGGCTTCGGGCTCGGGCTGTCGCTGGCGGCGGCCGGGTCGCTCGTGCTGCCGCAGGGCGTGCAGCACTGGCGCGAGGTCGCGGCGGCGGAGGACCCGGCTGCGCTCAGCGATCTGCGGCTGTCGGCGGCGCTGTCGGCTACCCGGATCGACGCCGAGATCGATGCGGCGCTGGCCGCGCGCGACACGGAACTCGCCGAGAGCTTTCTCGCTTTGGCGGCCGAGCGCGGCTCCCCCGTATCGGCTGAGCGGCGGCAGCGGCTGCAGGCGCTGAAGGATGGCGCGATGCTCCAGGCCATCAGCGATTTCGGCCAGGGTTTCGTTGCGGGCGACCGCGAGAGCGGCGCGGCCTTCGCGGGCGCGCTCGTCGGCGACGTCACCGGCTATGGCGATCTGCGCGATCTCGCCGTCGAGGGCCGCAAATGGCTCGGCGGGGAGGGGGCTGACGGCACCGTGCTCGCCATCGCCGCGGCGGGGCTCGCCATTAGCGCCGCGACCTGGGTCAGCCTCGGCGGCACGCTGCCGGCCCGCAACGGCCTGAGCGCGGTCAAGGCCGCGAGCAAGGCGAAGATTCTGTCGCCCGCTCTGACCGCAAACCTGACGCGGGCCGCAGTCGGCGCGATCGATCGCCCGTCCCTGAATGCGAGCCTGGCGGCGGCGTCCCGCCTCGACCTCGTGGCCGTGCGGGTCGCGGCCGGCGGCATCGTCAAGCCGGCGGCGATGGCGCGCTTCGCCGCGCTCGGCCAGGATGCCGGCGCGGTCTATGCGCGCACCGGTTCGCGGGGGCTGCGGCAGGTGCTCGCCGTTGCGGAAGATGCGGGCGACATCGGCAAGGCGGCGAAGCTCGGCGCGGCCAAGGGCACGACGACGCGGGCGATCCTGAAGGTTCTGGGGCGCGGTGCGCTGGTGCTGGGCGCGCTCAGCCTCAGCGCAGTCGGCTGGATGCTGGCTCTGATCGGCTATGCGATCGCGCTCGCCATGCTGGCGCAGCGTCTCGGCTGGTGGCTGGGGCGGCGGCTTCGGCCGCGCCGCTCTGCCCTGTCACCAGCGATGTGAACCTGCGGGCGCGCCGCCGCGACGAAGGAGGGTCAGCAGAACGCTGATGCTCTTTCGGGTGACGTCCATGTCCCGCGCCCTTCGCCTCTGCGGTTTCTTCCTCGCCTCGCTCACCATCGCGACGGTTGCGCTCGCGCAGCAGAACGGCCGTCAGGGTCGCGTCACGCTGCCGGCCGGGGCGCCCGGCCTGACGCTGGCGATCGCCGCCGAGGACAAGGCGCGCCTGACGCGCCCTTCCGAACCGCGGCGGGCGCGAACGGACTGCCCGACCGAAAGCTGCGACACGCCGCCCAAAGGTGCGAGGACAGCGCAGGACGAGACTCAGGCCATGGGTGGCTGCAACGGCGACAACACGATGGCGCGCGCCCGCAACGGCAAGGTCATCCGCCGGATCTGCCAGATCTTCTGACGCCGATCGTCATTGCGAGCGCAGCGAAGCAATCCAGAAGGTCGCGCTCGACGTCCCCTGGATTGCTTCGCTGCGCTCGCAATGACGGGACAATGCTCAGACCGCGACGCCGTGCAGGTCATAGGCGTCGGCGCGCTCGATCTTGACCGAGACGATGTCGCCCGGGCGCAGAGGCCGGCGGCTGGAGACATAGACGCTGCCGTCGATCTCCGGCGCATCCCATTTCGAGCGGCCCTTGGCCACAGTCGGGCCGGCCTCGTCGATGATCACCTGGATTCGCTTGCCAACGCGGTTCTTGACGATGCGCGTCGAGATCTCGGCTTGCGCCTTCATGAAGCGGTGCCAGCGCGCCTCCTTCTCCTCCTCGGGGACGAGGGGAAGCCCAAGGTCGTTGGCGGGCGCGCCCTTCACCGGCTCGTATTTGAAGGCGCCGACGCGCTCGAGCTTCGCCTCCTTCAACCAGTCGAGCAGGAACTGGAAGTCTTCTTCCGTCTCGCCGGGGAAGCCGACGATGAAGGTCGAGCGGATGGCGAGATCAGGGCAGATGTCGCGCCATTTCCGGAGACGGTCGAGCGTGCGATCCTGATGAGCCGGACGCTTCATTGCCTTGAGAACATTGGGAGAGGCGTGCTGGAAGGGGATGTCGAGATAGGGCAGGATCAGCCCCTCCTGCATCAGCGGGATGACCTCGTCGACATGCGGGTAGGGGTAGACGTAGTGCATACGCACCCAGACCCCCATCTGGCCAAGCTCGCGGGAAAGCTCGAAGAAGCGGGTGCGCACCTCGCGGTCCTGCCACATCGAGGGCTGGTACTTGATGTCGAGGCCGTAGGCGCTGGTGTCCTGCGAGATCACCAGCAGTTCCTTGACGCCGGCCTTGACCAGCTTCTCGGCCTCGCGCAGCACCTCGCCGATCGGCCGCGAGACGAGATCGCCGCGCAGCTTCGGGATGATGCAGAAGCTGCAGCGGTTGTTGCAGCCCTCGGAAATCTTCAGATAGGCGTAGTGGCGCGGCGTCAGCTTGATGCCCTGGTCGGGCACGAGGTCGACGAAGGGGTCGTGGCGCGGCGGCAGGGCCTGGTGGACGGCCGAGACGACGCTCTCATAGGCCTGCGGCCCGGTGATCGCGAGCAGGTTGGGGAAGCGATCACGGATCTGCTCGGGCTCGGCGCCCATGCAGCCGGTGACGATGACCTTGCCGTTCTCGGCCATGGCGGTGCCGATCGCCTCGAGCGATTCGGCCTTGGCCGAGTCGAGGAAGCCGCAGGTGTTGACGATGACGAGGTCGGAGCCCGCATGGCTCTTGGTCAGCTCATAGCCTTCCGAGCGCAGCGAGGTGATGATCCGCTCGGAATCCACCAGCGCCTTGGGGCAACCCAGCGAAACGAAAGAAATCTTCGGCGCGACGGCGTTCATCGGCGGCAAACTCGACAGCTCTGAGAGGAGGCGGCACGGCCCGAGGCTCGCGCGCGCTTCCTTTGAACGGTTTCAGGCTGTTTGGCAAATGCGGCGGACTATGTGCGAAGACGACTCATCGTCATTGCGAGCGCAGCGAAGCAATCCAGAGGTTGGCGCGAGACGCTGGATTGCTTCGCTGCGCTCGCAATGACGGCCCTGTTGTCAGCCGGCCCCTGTCGCCACCGGTCGCTCGGGATCCTGGGTCCAGTCGGTCATCGAGCCGTCGTAGAGCGCGACCTCCTCGCGGCCGAGCAGTTCCGACAGCACGAACCAGTTGAGCGCGGCGGTGTGGCCGGTATTGCAATACGAGATGGCCGGGCCCTTCGGGAGGCCGGCGAACAGCGCCGCCAACTCGCCCTGCGGCTTCAGAAGCCCGGTCGCGGCATCGAAGGCCTGCGTGTAGTCGCGAGAGACCGCACCGGGGATATGGCCGGCGCGCATCGCCTCCGGCGCCTTCTCGCGGCCCTCGAAATAGCTGGTCGAGCGGGCGTCGACGAGAGTCGCCAGCTTGCTGCGCGAAGCCACCAGCGTGGCGTCGGCCGTGCTGCGCAGGCGCTGCTGCATCACGACCGGGTAGGGCGGCGCGGCGCGCTCGGGCGAGGGGCCGGTCTCGACCGGGCGTGCCTGATCGGCCGTCCAGCCGCGGAAGCCGCCGTCGAGGATGGCCTGCTGGCCATGGCCGATCGTCTTCAGCGTCCAGTAGACGCGGGCAGCGGCGGCGGCATCGGTGGCACTGACGCCGGCGGGGACGATCACGACGTCGTCGTGCGGGTTGATGCCCAGCCGGCCGACGAGCGCGGCGAGGTGATCGAGCGGTGGCAGCAGGCCCGGCGCGTTGCCGATCTTGGCGCGCCAGCCATCGGCGACATAGTCGGTGTGGACCGCGCCGGGGATATGGCCGGCCTCATAGGCGGCCTTGCCGCCGCCGTCGATGGACGAGCGGATGTCGAGGATGACGAGGGTGGGATCGGAAAGCCGGGCCAGAACGGCCTCGGGGGCGATCAGTCCGGAAAGGGCGGTTGGGTTCATTCGGCGGCCTGTTTCAGTTCATCGACGATCTCGATGGCATAGGTGAAGGCGGCGGTGGCGCCGAGCATGATCGAGGCCGAGCAGTATTTTTCCTTCGACAGGCCGACCGCGCGCTCGACCTTGGCTGGCGAAAGCCCCGGCCCGCTGACGCGATAGGCGAGGTGGATCGCGGTGAAGACCTTCGGGTCTTCGGTCGCGCGCTGCGCCTCGACCTCGACCTCGCAGCCGGTGACCGGCTCGCGGCCCTTCTTGAGGATCTGCACGACATCGAAGCCGGTGCAGCCAGCGAGACCGATCAGCAGCATCTCCATCGGCCGGATGCCGAGATTGCGCCCGCCATATTCAGGCGCGCCGTCCATGATCACGGCATGGCCGCTGCCGGCCTCGCCCATGAAGGCCATGCCTTCGATCCATTTCGCGCGTGCTTTCATGACTCGTCTCCGGCTGCGGGGTGAAGGTCTGGCATAGTCGCCCGGACGGAAATGAGGCGAGCCCATGGGCAGGCCGCGGCCATTCAGGCCCGGCGGCGATCCGCGAGGGCGGCGGCGTCGACCTGCGCGGCGGCGAGGGCATGGCCGACCATGACGAGGACAGGCCCGCCCCTGGGCAGTTCGTGCAGCCGCTCGGGCAAGGTCGCGATGGTCGCCGTGACCCGCGCCTCGTCGGGGCGGGTCGCCGATTGCACCGCAATCGCAGGCGTGTCGGGATCGAGCCCTGCGGCGATGGCGCGGTCGCGGAAACCCGCGAGCGTCGCGCGCGCCATGTAGATCACCGTCGTGGCATGGGGATCGGCCATCGCCCGCCAGTCGAGATCCTCCGGCAGATCGCCGCTGCGGGCATGGCCGGTGACGAATTGCAGGCGGCGGGCATGGTCGCGATGCGTGAGCGAGACGCCGAGCGCCGCCGCTGCGCCCTGCGCCGCCGAGATGCCCGGCACGATGGTCACCGGCAGGCCCGCGGCCTGGCAGGCCTCGATCTCCTCGCCGGCGCGGCCGAAGATGCCGGGGTCGCCGCCTTTCAGCCGCACGACATGCTTGCCCTGGCCGGCGAGCGAGACGATCAGCGCGTTGATGTCGCTCTGCTTGACGGAGGGGCCATAGCCGGTCTTGCCGACCATCATGCGCTTGGCCTCGCGGCGCGCCAGTTCGAGCACGTCGGGCGAGACGAGATCGTCATAGAGGATGATGTCGGCGCTCTGCAGCGCGCGGATCGCCTTCAGCGTCAGCAGATCGGGATCGCCGGGGCCGGCGCCGACGAGGCTGACCCGGCCGCTGCCGCTCTCCGGCTGGCCCTCGATCCGCGCCAGCGCGGCAAACAGCGCGGCCCTGTCGCTTTCGTCGGGCGCCCGCTCGGCTGCGGTCATCGCCTTGTCGGTGAAGAGTTCCCAGAAGGCGCGGCGCAGCGCGAAGGGCAGGGCGCGCGCCTGCACGGCGGGGCGCCAGTCCTTTGCCGCCTGCGCCCAGGCCTTGAGCGTGGCCGGCAGCAGCGTCTCGATCCGCGCGCGGATCGCCTGGCCGAAGACGGGCGCGGCGCCATCCGTCGAGATCGCCACGATCAAAGGCGAGCGGTTGACCAGGGTGCCGAAGGAAAAATCGCAGAAATCCGGCTTGTCGACGACGTTGACCGGCACGCCGGCCTGACGCGCCGCGGCGACGAAGGCGGCGATCTCGGCCTCGTGTTCTATATCGCCGATCGCGAGCGCCGCATCCTGGAGATCGGCCGCCTGCCAGGTCCTGGCATGGACCACGGCGCGCCCGGCCGGCGGATCGGCGGCGAGTGCCGCAAACGACTCGGCGCCCTGGCCGGCGAAGATGTGGACCACGGCGCCGGTGGCGGCCAGAAGCTCGGCTTTCCAGAGCGCGCCTTCGCCGGCGCCGGCGAGCACCACCTTGCGTCCCGCCAGCCTGTGGAACAGCGGCAGGGTCGCGAGCGGCTCGATGCGGCGACCGCTGCTGATCTCGGGGCGTCTGGGCTTCATCGCGTCCGTATCTGCCGCATCATCGGGGCCCTGTCACGCCAGCATTCGGGCTGTCGCACCCGAGCAAGGGTCGCGCCAGCCGGCCCATGCTCAGGCGCCCGCCTTCTCGTCGAGCTTGACCGCCTGCCAGAGGGCTTCGAGTTCGGCGAGGTCGGCATCGGCCGCGCCCCGGCCCTGCGCTGCAAGAGCCTGCTCGATGCCCTTGAAACGACGCTCGAATTTGGCGTTGGCCGCCTGCAGGCAGCCTTCGGGGTCGGCATCGACATGGCGGGCGAGATTGGCGACGACGAAGAGCAGGTCGCCGATCTCCTCCACGATCGCGGCCTTGTCGCCGGATGCCAGCGCCTCGTCGATCTCGGCGGTTTCCTCGCGGACCTTGTCGAGCACGAGGCGGGCATCGTTCCAGTCGAAGCCGACGGTCGAGGCCCGCGCCTGCAGCTTCCAGGCGCGGGTGAGGGCGGGCAGACCCTGCGTGACGCCGGCGAGCACGCCCTTGTCCTCGGGCCTGTCGGGCAGGCCGGCCGCCTGCCGGGCGGCGACCTTGTCAGCCTTTTCCTGTGCCTTGATCTCGTGCCAGAGCGCCTTGACCTGCGCCGGCGACAGATCGCGCGCCTCGCCGAAGACATGCGGATGGCGGCGGATCAGCTTGGCGGTGATCGCCTCGACCACGTCGGGGAAGGCGAAGGCACCTTCCTCTTCCGCCATGCGGGCGTGGAACACGACCTGAAGCAGAAGGTCGCCGAGTTCGTCCTTGAGATCGAGCCGGTCGCCGCGGGCAATCGCGTCGGCGACCTCATAGGCCTCCTCGACCGTGTAGGGCGCGATCGAGGCGAAATCCTGCTCCAGATCCCAGGGACATCCGGTGTCCGGCGTGCGCAGCGCCGCCATGATCTCGATCAGCGCGGCGATGTCGCGGGACGGCTGCAAGGCTGAAACTCTCCGGGAAATGGGCTAGGCTTCCTCCCATGATTCAAGTCACCCCGTCCATCGCCATCGACGAAAGCGAGATCGAGGAAACCTTCGTGCGCGCCTCGGGTCCCGGCGGGCAGAACGTCAACAAGGTCTCGAGCGCCGTGCAGCTGCGCTTCGACGCACGGCGCTCGGCCGGCCTGCCCAATGACGTCGCGATCCGGCTGATGAAGCTCGCCGGCAGCCGGCTGACGCAGGACGGCGTCATCGTCATCGTCGCCCAGGCGCAGCGCAGCCAGAAGCGCAACCGCGAGGAGGCGCTGGAGCGCCTGCTGGCAATGATCCGCGAGGCGGCGGTGCGCCCGCAGACGCGCCGCCCGACCAAGCCGACCAAGGCCTCGAAGGAGCGGCGCCTCGTCTCCAAGGACAAGCGGTCTTCGATCAAGGCCGGCCGCGCCCGGCCGGGTGACGATTGATGGACGCCGGAGAAGGGCGCCCCGCCGCTGACAAACTGGCAAATGGCAGGCCTGAGCGTCGGGCGCCGCGCAAGATCACGCCCGATTATCTGCAGCGGGCGGCGATGTATTATCTCGAACGCTATGCCGCGCCTGCCGCGCAGCTGCGTCGGGTTCTGGCGCGCAAGATCTCGTTCAGCTGCCGGCACCATGGCCTCGAGGCTTCGGCCTTCGAGGCGGTGCTGGACGATGTCGTGTCGCGCTGCGTCGCGTCGGGACTGGTCGACGACCAGCGTTTCGCGGAAGCGCGGGCGGCGACGCTGCAGCGCAAGGGCCGGTCCGCGCGGGCCGTCGCGGCAAACCTCTCCGCCAAGGGCGTCGCGCGCGATCTCGCCGCGACGGCCAGCGTGGTCAGCGAGGAGGATGAGCTGGGGGCCGCCTGCAAGACCGCGCGACGCAAGCGGCTGGGCCCCTGGACGCGCGGCGACCGGGCGGCCTCCCGGCAAAAGGACCTCGCGGCGATGGCGCGGGCCGGCTTCCCAATGGCGATCGCCCGCGTCGTGATCGACGGCGCGGGCGATGAGGATGAGTCAGACCACTGAGGGCAGGGGCCAGGCGGCGCTCGCGCTCATTCGAGCTTGACCTGGGCCTCTGCCACGACCTTGCCCCAGCGCGCGATCTCGGCGGTCAGGAACTTGCCGAAATCATCGCCGGCCAGCGTGGGAATCGGCGAACCGTTCTTCTTCCAGGCCTCCGAGATCGCGGGCGAGGCGAGTGCCTTGGCGATCTCCGCCCGCATTCGGGTCACGATTTCGGGCGGGGTGCCCTTGGGTGCCCAGAGCGCATACCAAGTGGCGACCTCGTAACCCTCGAGGCCGGCTTCCTTGGCTGTGGGGACGTCTGGGATCGCATCGGACCGGGTCGCCGCGGCGACCGCCAGCCCGCGCAGGCGTCCGCTCTGGATCTGCGGCGCCGAAGAGCCGAGGCCATCGAACAGCACATCGACCTGGCCGGCGACGATGTCCTGCAGCGCCGGGCCGGCGCCGCGATAGGGCACATGGGTCAGGTTCGTCTTGGTCTGCAGCTTGAACAGCTCGCCGGCGAGGTGGTGCGTCGTGCCGTTGCCGGCCGAGGCGTAATTGAGCTTGTCGGGGTTGGCCTTGGCGAAGGCGATCAGCTCGGCCACCGTCTTGGCCTGCACCTTGGGGTGGACGACGATGACCTGCGGCGGCTGGGCGATCACCGCGATCGGGATGAAGTCGGTCTGGATGTTGTAGTCGAGCTTCGGATAGAGCGCCGGGGCAATGGCGTGGTGGGCCGCGCCGACGAAGAAGCCGTAGCCGTCGGGAGCGAGCTTCGAGGCCGCCGAGGCGCCGACCGTCCCGCCGGCACCGCCGCGGTTCTCGATGATGATGCGCTGGCCGAGCTGCTGGTCGAGCTGGGCTGCGAGCGGACGGGCGAAGGCGTCGGTGCCGCCGCCGGCTGGGAAGGGCACGATGAAGGTGATCGGCCGTTGCGGCCAGGCCTGTGCCTGGGCCGCGCCGGCGGCGGCCAGGCCGAGACCTGCGGCTGCGACGAACGCGACGAGAGAACGTGACGTGGTCATGGAATCGGATACCTCCCTGGGAATGTCGAAGACGGCTCTTGATGGCCGCTGGTCACGCGCCGGAACGCGGTGACGGTCATGACGGGTCGATTAGCGCATCCGCTGCCGGTTCTGACAAGCCTGTCTTTCGAAAGGGCCCTGGAGTCGCGCGGGGCGGCACGCCGGTGGAGGAGGCTGGTTTGCCGTCGCGACCGCAGCGTGGCTTGCTGCCGAACTGCTGCGAGACGGAGCCGACTGCGATTCGCATAAGGTATATTATGGAACAATTATAGATCCCCGATGATCTCAACCGGCTCTCTTTGGCGTCGCACGCGTGGCATCCATGAAGCGCCGCGACAGGTCGACGTCCCAGCGCAGCATGTCGGTCGGTTGCGCATCCTTGCGCATCAAGGCCGTGCTGACGATGACGCCGTCGGCAGCCGCCAATGCGTCGCCGACATTGCCCGTCGTCACGCTGCCGCCGAGCAGGATCGGCCGCTTGATTCCCGTCTCGCGGGCGCGGCGGATGCGCGCCAGCGAATCCGCCCAGTCGGCCCCGGTCAGGATCAACCCGTCGGCGCCGGTCTTCTGCGCCCATTCGGCGGCGAATTCCGGCGTCTCGGACGACATCGGCACGGCGGTCCGGTCATGCACGTCGGCGAGGATCGCGATGTCGTCCCGGCCGAGCGCGTTGCGGAACGCCAGCGCCTGCGCGCCCATCCCGGTGCGCGGGCCCTGGGCCGTCATGGCGGCCCCGACAAAAACCTTGAGCCGCACGAAATCGGCCCCCGACGCATGGGCGATCGACAGTGCGGCGACCGGGTCATGCGCCTCGACGATGATGCCGAGTCCGATCCCGGGGACCTCGGCCCGCAGGAAACGGGCGAGCGACGCCGTCATCGCCAGCGAACTCGCCGCCATCGGCCCGGCCTCGCGGGTCTGGTCCTGGATCTTGATGTAGGGCACGCCCGCCTCTGCGAAGACGCGGGCATTGGTCGCCACGTAATCCTCGAGCCAGGCCATGCTCTTGTCGCGCATCCGGCCGAAATCCGGCAGATGCAGCGCGGCGATGACGAGAGGACGGGCGGCGAAGACGCGAAGCGTGGACACGGCGAGGCTTCCTGCGGGTTTGGGGAGGCGATCAGGCGGGCTGGGAGACGCGGCCGAGCCCGGCTGCGAGGGTGGCGAGGCGGGCACGGCAGGTCGCGCGGTCGATCGGCAGCGCACCGTCAGCGCCGTGACGGCTGACGATCAGCGAGGCCGAAACCGCCCCGTAGGCCGCCGCCAGAACGGGATCGCCGGTCTCGACGAGGCCGGCGAGGAAGCCGCCGCAGAAGGAATCGCCCGCCCCGGTCGGGTCGATGGCGCGGGTTTCGACGACGGGCACGGATACGGCCACGCCCTGCCCCTTGTCGAAGACCAGACAGCCGCGCGGTCCGAGCTTGACCGCCGCCGTGCCGCGGCAACGCGCGGCGACCAGCGTCAGCGCCTGTTCGGTCGGCATGCCCGGCAGGATCGCGGCCAGTTCGACCTCGCTCGGCAGGAAGGCATCGACCTGGGCGAGGAACGGCGAGAGATCGTCGAGGGAGAGTTCCGCCAGCTGCCAGCCGGAATCGAGCGTCACAACCATGCCGCGGCCGTTGAACAGCGGCAGCAATTCGGCCAGCACGACCGGGCGGCTCGGCGCGCAATGGGCCCCGCGGGCGCGCAGATAGATCTCCGGCACCTGCGAGGCGACCATGGGATGCGTGTCGCGGAACTGCGAATAGGAAAGCTCGCCGCCGTCGCCGCGCCGGCGCAGATGCGCCTGCCAGTCATCGACCTGCTGCGGCGTCAGCCGGTCGGTCGGGAAACCGGCCTGCGCCAGTTCCTCGGGGCGGCTGGTCAGCCGCTCGCTGCGGTGGCCCTCATCGTCGTAGATGAACCAGTTGCCGCTCTCGAGCGCGACATCGACCATGACGACGCCGTCGAGCGCGACGCCGTTGTCACGCAACCGCACCAGCGTCTCGCGCGGGTAGCTCGCCACGGCGACGCTGACGAGGCCGATAGGCTCGCGCCAGCACAGCGCGCCGACGCTGGAATAGGCACCGTTGCCCCCGACCCGCGCCAGCGCGACCGTCCCATCGGCCGAGATCACATGATCGACCGTCAGCCCGCCCGCGGTGACGAGCTCCGGCGTCACGCAGCGAGGCCGCCGAGCCGCGGGGCGCCGAGGCCGAGCGCGTCGCGCGCCTTGGTCACGTGGTAGCCGAACAGATGCAGCGGCACGCTGTAGACCAGCGGCGCCAGCTCGACCCGCACCGGCGGCAGATGCCAGACATGGGCGCAATAGGGGCCGAAATCGGTCTCGCCCTCCGGCACCAGGGCGATGGTGTGCCCCTCGACGCCCTTGCCGACGATGGCGGTCTCCAGCGCGCGCTGCCGGCTCGCCTGGTCGGGCGCGATCAGGAAGAGCGGGTCGCCGGCCTTCTGCGTGCGATAATGGTGATATTCCTCCAGCGGGAAGGCGATGGCGTGGATCGGCGCCAACTCCTTCAGCTTGGCTGCACCGAAGGCGGCGGGCGCCAGATGCGGGCCCGCGCCGGCCAGCAGCATCATGTCGCTGCGCGCGAGCTCCACGCCCAGCGCCTTCGCCTTGTCGTAGAAGCCGGTCGCGACGGCATCCATCACGGCAGGCAGCGCGGCGAGATCAGCCGCCAGGCCGGGGGCCTTGGCCTCGCCGAGGCCCTTCGCCTTGGCGATCGCCAGTGCGAGCGCAATCAGCAGGGCCATGGCGGCGGTGCTGGATTGCGTCGGCCAGCCGCCGCGCGTGGCCTGAATCAGCAAGGCGGACGGAAAGTCCCGCATCATCGCCGAGGTCGCGGTGTTGGTCAGCGCCACGGCATAGCCGGCGCGCGCGATCGTGGCCTTCAGGCTCGCGCTCACCGGCGCCGTGTTGCCGCTCGAACTCAGCCCGATCATCAGCGTGCCGTCATCGACGAGGTCGAGCCCGTACTGCTCGAGGTCGAAGGCCTCGTAGGGCTCGCAGGGCACGCCGAGCAGCCGCTCATAGGCCAGCCTGACGCCGATGCCGGCGATCCAGGAATCGCCGCAACCGGTGATCACGATGCGCCGCAGCGGTCGCGCCGCGATCTCGCCGGCAATGCGCTGCACGGCCTCCGCGGTGGTCGCGAGCGTGCGGCTCATCGCCTCGCCCTGGGCCATCATCTCGGTATGCGTCAGCTCCACGCGCCGGAAGCGCTCCGGATCTCCGGGCGCATCCGAGGAGGATTCGCGCTTGAGGGCTTTGAACTGCTGCATGTGGTCGGCCATGCTGGTCCCGTCCTGTCGATCATCGCGGGGCGGCTCCGCTCACGGGAGGCGCCTTCTCGACTTTCGATATCCTTCATTTTATACGGTAACGCAAGTGACATCGAAGCCGCCCATGACCCAGACGCAAGCCCTGCCCGATCTCGCGCGGGGGCGCTCCCTGCCCCGCCATGAGCGCATCGTCGAGATGCTCGCCGACAAGGGTGTGGTCGAGGTCGCGGCGCTGGCCGAGGAGTTCGGCGTCTCGACCGTGACGATCCGCGCCGATCTCGACGCGCTGGAAAAAAGGCGGCTGATCCGGCGAATCCGCGGTGGCGCGATGGCGCTGCGTCCGGCCCGCTTCGAGCGGCCCGCCGATCTCCCGAGCCAGTCCTTTTCAGCCGAGAAGGAGCGGATCGCCGACCTGGCGGCGAGCCAGGTGCGCGATGGCGAAACCGTCATCCTCGACGCCGGCACGACGACGCTCGCCATCGCCCATGCCTTGCCGCGTACGCTGACCGACGTCGTCGTCGTCACTAATGGCCTCGACATTGCCATCGCGCTGCAGGCCCATGCCGGGGTGACGGTGATCGTCACCGGCGGGCGCCTCAAGCGTGGCGGGCGCAACGCCCATTCCAACAGCCTGATCTCGCCCTTTGGTGCGACGCTGCTTCAGGAAATCAACGCCGACGTCGCCTTCCTGTGCTGCGCTGGGGTCGACGCGGTGCGCGGCTTCACCAATGGCAACTGGGAGGAGGCGGAGGTCAAGAAGGCGATGATGGCCTCGGCCCGGCGCGTCGTCTTCGTCGCCGATCACGGCAAGATCGGCCATGTCGGCAGCGCGCGCATCGCCCCGTTGGAGCAGGCCGATCTGCTGATCACCGACCAGGGCGCCGCCGCCGCCGACGTCCAGGCGCTGGAGGCCGCAGGGGTTCAGGTCACCATCGCGTGACCGCCTTCAAAATCGGCGGGTCCTGGCTAAGTTTTATGCTTGCGATTGGTTTCGTTTGTTCGCAAATTGAAAGCGCGGCTTTTCATGGCCCGCCCTAGCGGCGGGCTGTCCGATCCCATGCAGGCGAGGCTGAGGAGATTCTCCATGACGACATTGTCTCGACGCCACTTCCTTGGCGCTGCCGCCGGCAGCGTGGCGCTCTCCGCGCCGACCGTGCTGCGTGCGCAGGCGCGCGAACTCGTGATGATCGGCTATGGCAGCGCGCAGGACGATCCGCTGAAGCGCGCCGGCGACATTCTGGCGAAGAAGTATCCCGGCGTTTCGCTGCGCATCATCGGTGGCCTCTCTGCCGAGGCGATCGCGCAGATCAAGGCCTCGCGCGGCGCCTCGCCCTATGACTTCGCCGTTATGGGCTCGCCCGCGATCATCAACGCCGTCGACGAGGGCGTGCTCGAGCCGCTCGATCTCGCCAAGGTGCCCAACGCCAAGAACATCGACCCGCGCTTCCCGCCCTACGCCTATGGCATGGGCGTTCCGATCAGCTATGCCGGCATCGGCATCGCCTACAACAAGCAGATGGTGCCGAACCCGCCCAAGACCTGGGCCGATCTCTGGAAGCCGGAATATGCCGGCAAGATCGGGCTCTCGCGGCCGCAGTCCAATCTCGGCCTCGCCTGCGTCGCCATCGCGGCCGCCGCCTTCGGCCGGCCGGATTCCGATACCGATTTCGGTCTCGCCAAGTGGAAGGAGCTCAAGCCGCTGGTCGGGCGCAATCCCAATCTGCTGCAGCAGATGCTGGAGCGCGGCGAGATCGGGCTCTGCCCGCTCTGGCACGACAACACCGGCATCGCCATCGCCAGCGGCCTGCCACTCGGCTACGCCAAGGTCACCGGCCCGGGCCCGCTGATCCTGCCGACGATGATCGTCAAGTTCGCCCGCACCGCCCATAACGACCTGATCCACGAATTCGCCGACATCCTGCTCACCAACGAGAGCCAGACCTTCGCCGCCCAGCCGCCCTATTACTTCGGCACCACGGTGAAGGGCATCGTCGCGCCGGCCGGCGCGGCCGCCTTCCTGCCCTCCACGCCGGAGGAGATCGCGTCGATGGTCTCGGTCGATTGGCCGAAGGTGGCGCCGAACCGCGGCAAGATCGTCGAGGCCTTCGACCGGATGTTTGCAGGGTGATCACCGCTGCCGCGCCCTTCCCTGCGGCCGGGACGGCGGAAGCCGCCCCGGTCGTGGCGATCCGCGATGCGGTCAAGCGCTTCGCGGGCCTCACCGTGCTCGACCGCTGCTCGCTCGTCGCGCAGGAAGGCGAGATCCTGACGTTGCTGGGCTCGTCGGGCTGCGGGAAGACGACGCTGCTGCGCTGCATCGCCGGCTTCCTGACACCGGACGGGGGCGAGATCCTGATCGACGGCCGGGATACGATCCCCGTCCCCGTCAACCGCCGTTCCGTCGGCGTCGTCTTCCAGAGCTATGCGCTCTTTCCCCATCTCACCGTGGCGAAGAATGTCGGCTATGGCCTGCGCATGCGGGGCGTTCCGGCCACCGAGATCGGCCGTCGCGTCGCCCAGGCGCTGCAGACGGTCTCGCTGACCGGCTTCGAGGAGCGCTATCCGGCCCAGCTCTCCGGCGGGCAGCAGCAGCGCGTCGCGATCGCCCGCGTGCTGGTGCTGGAGCCGCGTGTGCTCCTGCTCGACGAGCCCTTCAACGCGCTCGACGCCAAGCTGCGCGGCACCATGCAGATGGAGATGCGCCAGCTGATCAAGCGGCTCGGCATCACCGCGATCTTCGTCACGCACGACCAGGAGGAGGCGCTGACCATGTCGGACCGCATCGCCGTGATGCGCGCCGGCCGGATCGAGCAGCTGGACACACCGGAGGCGGTGTTCGACCGCCCCGCCAGCGCCTATGTCGCCGATTTCGTCGGCGCCTCGAATTTCTGGAATGGTGTCGCGAGCCAGGGCCGGGTGACCCTGCCGGACGGCCAGAGCGTTGCGACGGCGCTCGACGGCGAGGTCCGCGTCATGCTGCGCCCCCACAACGTCCTGATCGAGCTGGCCGGCGCGGACCAGGCGGGCTGGCGCGGCAGCGTCCGCTTTCGCCGCCATGTCGGCGCGCTGATGGAGTACGAGGTCGAACTCGCAGACGGGGCTTCGCTCCGGGTCGTGGCGCTGCGCGACGAGACCCTGGCCCGCATCAACGTCGGCGACCGCGTGGCCCTGCGCCTGCGCGATCCCGCCGCCTGCATCGCCTTCCCGCGCGCATGACCCGCCGGCCCCTCCTGCTGCGGCTGGTCGACGAGCTCCTTTCGGGGCGCGGGATCTGGCCGGCCGTGCCGGCCATCGTCGTGCTCGTAGTCGTCGCCGTCATTCCCTTCGGCGTCCTGCTCTCGCTCGGCTTTTCGGACATCGTGGTGTCGCGCGGTGTCATCGTCTCGCAGGAATTGTCGCTGCGCCATCTCACCACGGCCCTCGCCGACCCGCTCTACCACACCACCTTCCGGCGCTCCCTGACGCTGGCGCTGACCACGACCTTTTTCTGCAGCCTGCTCGGCTTCCCCGTCGCCTATCTCTTCCTGATCGGCGGCCCCTGGGTGCGCCGCATCATCCTCGTGCTGACGATCGCGCCGATCCTGACCAGCGGCATCGTCCGGACCTATGCCTGGATCGTCATCCTCGGGGGGCGCGGCGTGGTCAATGCGACGCTGATGGAGTTCGGGCTGATTTCGCAGCCCCTGCGCATCATCAACACGCATTGGGCGGTGCTGATCGGCATGGTCCAGATCCATCTGCCGATCATGATCCTGCCGCTGATCGCGGTGATGAGCCGGCATGATTCCAGGCTGGAGGAGGCCTCCGCCAATCTCGGCGCGAGCCGGCTGGCGACGCTGCGGACGATCATCCTGCCGCTCAGCGTGCCAGGCCTCGGCACCGGCGCGGCGCTCGTCTTCACGCTGAGCTACACCACCTTCGTGGTGCCGCAGCTCCTGGGCGGCGGCAACTACCTCAACGCCGCGACCATGGTCTACGAACAGGTCGTCTACTCGCTCGAATGGAGCAAGGGCGCGGTGACCGCGATGATCCTGATGGCGACCTGCCTCGCGGTCCTGCTGGTCTTCGCCTGGCTGACGCATATCGGGACGCGCTGGACACGGGTGGCGCAGCGATGAAGCGGATCGACGGCGCCGAACTCCTCGACCGGCTGGGCATCGGCTTCATCATCGCGCTCGCGGTGCTGGCGCTCGCGCTGCTCTTGCTGCCGGCGGTCATCGTCGTCGTGATGTCCTTCGACACGCGCGGCTATATCAGCTTCCCGCCCGTGGGCTTCACGCTCGACTGGTACGTCAAGGTCTTCAACCAGCCCGTGCTGGTGGATGCGATGTGGACAAGCATCAAGGTCGGGCTCTACGTCACCGCGCTCTGCATCGCGCTCGGCGTGCCGACCGCGCTGGCCTGTGCGCGCGGCGATTTCCGCGGCGCCACCGCGCTCTCCGTCTTCGTGCTGGTGCCGCATATGGTGCCGGGCATCGTGCTCGGCGTCGCCGTGCTATTCTCGGGCGCGCTGCTCGGCATCGGCCCCTCGATCTGGCTGCAGTCGGTCTCGCTCTCGGTCTATGTCATGGCGGTGATGGTGCGCACCGTGATGGCACGGCTCCAGCGGCTTGACCCGCTGCTGGAACAGGCTTCCGCCAATCTCGGTGCGAGCCGCTGGCAGACCTTCCGCATCATCACGCTGCCGCTGCTGCTGCCGGCGATCCTGGCCGGTGCGGTCTTCACCTTCATCGAGGGGGTCGACAATCTCTCGGTGACGATCTTCACCCATGGCTACCGCGACCGGCCGCTGCCGATCGAGCTGCTCGCCATCGTCCAGAACAGCAATTCGCCGCTGGTCGCCGCCGTTTCTAGCGTGCAGATCATGCTCGCGGTGCTGGCCCTGCTGGCGATTTCGCTGACGATCGGTCTCGACCGGGTCAACGAATAGGCGGTCCCATGAAGCGTGCCGGACAGGCGACGATGGCTGTCGCAATGATGCGATGGAGCGCGCTCTGTCGCTGGCTCCCGACCCCTCAGAGGGGCGCGATCGGGATCCGCAGGCCGTCGAACGCCACATCGATGCCCGGCTCCACCATGTTGCGAAGACGATTGTAGTCGAGATCGGCATGGAGATTGGTCAGCACGGCGCGGCGGGGTTTTACCTCTGCAATCGTGGCCAGCGCGTCGCGCAGGTTGAAATGGCTCGGATGCGGCGTTTCCCGCAGGCAATCGAGGATGAGCAGGTCGAGATCGTGAAGCGCAGCCTTCGCCGCCTGCGGCATCAGGCTCACATCGGGAACATAGCCGAGCCCGCCGAACCGGAACCCCAGCGCCTGATAGCCCGGGCCATGCTCGACGGCGAGCGGCAGGGCATCGATGGCGCCGCCGGCGCCGTCGATGCTCAGGGGCTGGCCGGCCACCAGGGGCCGCATATCGAGGACCGCGGGATAGGCACTGCCCGGCGGCGTTTCGAACATATAGCCGAAGCGTTGCGTCAGCGAAGACCGCGTCGTGGCATCGGCATGAACGGTCACGCGCTTCCTGTTGTGTAGGACCAGCGCGCGGAGATCGTCGATGCCGTGCGTGTGGTCGGCATGGTCATGGCTGAACAGCACCGCGTCGAGATGAGAGATGCCGGCATCCAGAAGCTGCTCGCGCAGGTCCGGCGAAGTGTCGACGAGCAGCCGCGTCGTACCTCCCGTCCCGGTCCGCTCGACCAGGATCGAGCAGCGGCGCCGCCGGTTCTTCGGCTCGGTCGGGTCGCAGGCGCCCCATCCTGAACCGGGTCGTGGCACGCCGCCGGACGAACCGCAGCCGAGGATCGTCACCGTCAGGGTCATGCCCGCGCGCCTTTTACGCCACCCGCGCCAGCGGCGCGGCATGGTCCATCTTCCAGTAGCAGCGCTTTGCATTCGCCGTGGTCAGGTCTGCGACCTCGTCGAAGGTCAAGCCGATCGTCTCGCTGAGAACCTTAGCCGTCTCAGCGACATAAGCCGGCTCGTTGCGCTTGCCCCTGAAGGGGACGGGGGCGAGATAGGGCGCGTCGGTCTCGACGAGCAGGCGCTCGCGCGGGACCATCCGGGCGATGCGTCGCAGCTCCTCGGAGGTCTTGAAGGTCAGGATCCCCGAGAAGGAGACGTAGAGGCCGAGTTCGACGCCCGTCATCGCCAGAGCTTCGCCTGCCGTGAAGCAGTGCAGGATGGCGGGGAAGGCGCCCTTCCCCATCTCCTCGCGCAGGATCGCGATCATGTCGTCATCGGCCTGCCGGGCATGGATGACGAGCGGCAGCTGGGTGATTCGGGCGGCGGCGATGTGGACGCGCAACCCTTGAGCCTGCGCCTCGCGCGGGCTCTTGTCGTAGTGATAATCGAGCCCCGCCTCGCCGATAGCGACGCAGCGCGGATGGCCGGAGAGCGCTACGAGTTGCTCCGCCGTGACGTCCAATTCCTCATGCGCACCATGGGGATGCGTGCCGACGCTGCACCAGACGGAGGCAAAGCGCTCGGCGATCGCCGCATAGGCGGGAAAGCGCGCGACCCGGGTCGAGATCGTCACCATGCGACCGACGCCCGCGGCTTCGGCGCGGGCGACATAAGCATCGAGTTCCTCGGCGAAATCCGGGAAGTCGAGATGGCAATGGGTGTCGATCAGCATCAGGCGGCCTCGCCGCCTTCGGGCTCGACATAGCGCGGGAAGATGCCGCTCGGTGCCGGCAGGGCCGTGCCGGAGGCCAGACGCCCGCCTTCGCCCAGCGCGGCGAAATCGCGCTTCTCGGCCGGGACGCCCAACAGGTCGAGCAGCTTGGCCATGGAGGACGGCATCACCGGCTGGACCAGGATCGCGACCTGGCGGATCACCTCGGCGGTGACATGGAGCACCGTGTCACGCCGCGCCGGATCGGTCTTGGACAGGCGCCAGGGCTCGTTGGCGGCGAAATAGCGGTTGGCCTCCGCCACCACGGCCCAGATCTCGGACAGCACGACATGGAGCGCGAAGTCGGTCATGGCCTCGCGCGCCTTGGCCAGCGCGGCGTCCGCCAGCGCCAGCATCGCGGCATCGCCCTCGTTCAGAGCGCCGCAGGGCGGCACCCTGCCCTCGCAGTTCTTGGCGATCATCGACAGCGAGCGCTGCGCGAGATTGCCGAGATCATTGGCGAGGTCGGCATTGATGCGGCCGACGATGGCGTCATGGCTGTAGTTGCCGTCCTGGCCGAAGGAGACCTCGCGCAGGAAGAAATAGCGCAACTGGTCGACGCCATAGGCATCCGCCAGCCCGAAGGGGTCGACGACATTGCCGAGCGACTTCGACATCTTCTCGCCCTTGGAGAGCAGGAAGCCATGGCCGAAGACGCGCCTGGGCAAGGGCAGCCCGGCCGACATCAGGAAGGCCGGCCAGTAGACCGTGTGGAAGCGCACGATGTCCTTGCCGATGATGTGGACATCGGCCGGCCAGTAATGCGCGCGCGGGTTCTGCGGATCGGGGAAGCCCGTGCCGGTGACGTAGTTGTTGAGTGCGTCGACCCAGACATACATCACATGCTTCGGATCGCCGGGGACCGGCAGGCCCCAGTCGAAGGTGGTTCGGCTGATCGAGAGGTCCTCGAGCCCGCTTTTGACGAAGGACACGATCTCGTTGCGGCGCGTCGGCGGCGAGACGAAGTCCGGCACGTCCTCGTAGAGCTTGAGCAGCCGCTCCTGATAGGCCTTCAGACGGAAGAAATAGCTCTCCTCCTCGACCCATTCGACCGGCGTCCCCTGCCCGCCCAGCCGCGTGCCGTCGGCGAGCAACGTGGTCTCCTCCTCGGCATAGAAGGCCTCGTCGCGGATCGAATACCAGCCGGCATATTTCGACAGGTAGATGTCGCCATTGGCCTCCATCCGGCGCCACAGCTCCTGCGTCGAGGGCAGGTGATCGGCGTCGGTGGTGCGGATGAAGCGATCGAAGGAGCAGTTCAGACGCTGCTCCATTTCCTGGAAGCGGCCGGCGATGCCGTCGACGAAATCCTTCGGCGACTGGCCGTTCTGCTCAGCGGTGCGCTGCACCTTCTGGCCGTGCTCGTCGGTGCCGGTCATGGCGAAGACGTCGTAGCCATCGAGCCGCTTGAAGCGCGCGATCGCGTCCGACGCCACCATCTCATAGGCGTGGCCGATATGCGGCGGCCCGTTGGTGTAGTGGATCGCAGTCGTCAGATAGAATTTGGGGGCGGTCGCCATCGTCGATCCGGAGCTTCGCTTCACGCTGCGCGCGAGCGGGCAACCGCATCCGACAGATCATGAAACAGGGTCATCACCAGCGGGCGGCGGTCGAGGTTATAAGTCTCGACGTCGCGGGCCGCACGCCCCAGCTTGTCCCATACCTCCGCCAGCGGTGCAAGGCGCGCTGGTTGCGCTGCAGCATGTGCGTGGAGATGGTCGGAAAGCCAGCTTTGCACCGTTTCGATCATCACCGCGAAATCGCCTTCGCCGGCCTTGCCGGCGACGTCCTCCGCCAGCGCCATCAGCGCCCCCAGGTCGATCCGGGGCAGCGCGTCCAGCCTCGCCCGCACCGCCTCGACCAGCGCCAGCGTCGTCGGGTCGACATAGGTCAGCGCCCGGCGCACCGAGCCGTCGGCGAGCCGCGCGGCGCGGCCGATTCCCGCCTCGTCGAAGGGGCCGCCCATCCGCTCCTGCGCGAGCGCGCCGGCCTCTGCCACCTTCGCCTCGTCGAGCGCGCCGAAGGTCATCAGCCGGCAGCGCGAGCGGATCGTCGGCAGCATGCGGCCCGGGGCGTGGGCCACGATCAGGAACAGCGCGCGCGGCGGCGGTTCTTCCAGCAGTTTCAGCAGGGCATTGCCGGCCGAGCGGTCCATGTCCTCGGCCGAATCGACGATGCAGACGCGCCAGCCGCCCTCGGCGGCGCTCGAGCCGAAGCGGTCGAGCACGCGGCGCACCGCGTCGACGGGGATGTTGCTGGTGTAGCCCTTGCCGTCGGGCTTTTGAATCCGCCGCAGCAGATGCAGATCGGGATGGGACTGGGCCATGACCCGGCGGGTCGCGGGATCCTGCGCCGGCATTTCAAGCGAGGTCGCGTCTACCGCGCGCTGCGCCGGGTCTCCGGCCGCCAGCACGAAGCGCGCGGCCCGATAGGCGAAGCTCGCCTTGCCGATTCCCTCCGGACCGCCCAGCAACCAGCCGTGATGCATCCGGCCCGAGGCCAGCGCCGCCAGAAAGGCGCGCTCCTGCGCCTCGTGCCCGATCAGCGCCAGCGTCTCGCGCGGATGGGGGGCGCTCGGCAGGCGGTCGGGTTCATCGCTGGTCGGGAGCATGGTCGTCTCGTGTCGCGGAGCCCGCATCGTGTGCGGCTCGTGTTTGAGCCCGACGGCGCGTGAGGGCAAGCCCTTGCTTGAGGGGGGCGATCCGGCTGCGTCAGGCGGCTTGGGGGGACGGCAGCCGCTCGCGGATCGCGCTCCAGGCGGCCTGCGCCAGAACGGCCGGCGGCTGCGCCGCATCGAGCACGACGCAGCGCGAAGGCTCCGACGCGGCGATCGCGAGATAGGCCTGGCGCAGCGTGCTGTGGAACGCCAGCGCCTCGCCCTCGAACCGATCGGTGGCTTCGTCGGGCGCCCGGCGGCGGGCGGCGCGCGCCAAGCCGATGGTCGGGTCGAGATCGAGGATCAGGGTCAGATCCGGCATCAGCCCGTCGATGGTCACGGCCTCCAACTCGGCCAGCAGCCCGGCCTCGATCCGCCCGAGCGCGCCCTGATAAGCGCGCGTCGAATCGATGAAGCGGTCGCAGATCACCCAGTCGCCGCGCTCCAGCGCCGGCCGGATCAGGCGGTCGATATGGTCGATGCGGGCCGCCGAGAACATCAGCGCCTCGACGAAGGGGCCATGCGCCTTGACCTGGCCGGACAGGATGACCTCGCGGATCGCCTCGGCCTTGGGGGAACCGCCGGGCTCGCGGGTCAGCGTCACGCGCAGGCCGAGCGCCTCGACGCGGTCCTTGAGATGGCGCGCCAGCGTCGATTTGCCCGCCCCCTCCCCGCCCTCGAGCGTGATGAAGCGGCCGGGTGCGGCGGCCCCCATCAGCTGCGGCTCAGGGCCTTGCGGACCCAGCCCGTGGCGGCTTCCATCAGCGCATCGAGCGCGCGGCTCTGCAGGGTCCCTGGCTGCACCGTCTCTGCGGCATAGAGGGGGATGTCGAGCGTCTTGACCTCGCCACGCGTGACCAGGAGCCGGGCGACCTCCGCGCCCTCCTGGACGGGAACGGTGAGCGGCCCGCGATAGACGATGCGCGCGTTGAGCCGCTCGCTGCTGCCGCGCGGCAGGAGCAGGCTGACGGGGCCCTTGGCCTTGAGTCCGACGCGGCCCTTCTCGCCGCCGAAAACGCTGGCCTCTCCGACGATCTCGCCCGCCTCGAAGATCTGGCGCGGCTCGAAGGCGCGAAAGCCCCATTCCAGCAGCTTTCGCGATTCATTCGCGCGGTCGCGGGCGGTCTTCAGCCCGTTGACGACGACGATCAGCCGCTGCCCGTTCTGCACAGCCGAGCCGACCAGACCATAGCCGGATTCATCGATGTTGCCGGTCTTGAGCCCGTCCGCGCCGATCTCCATCGCCAGCAGCGGGTTGCGATTCTGCTGCCTGATCTTGTTCCAGGTGAATTCGCGCTGGCCGAAGATCCTGTAGTGTTCGGGATAGGTCTTGATGATGTGGTCCGAGAGCAGCGCCATTTCGCGCGCGGTGACCTTCTGCAGCGGGTCGCCCATGCCGGTCGCGTTCCGGAACACCGACTTCGGCAGCCCCAGCGCCCGCACCCGCTCGGTCATGATCCGGGCGAAGGTCGCCTCGTCACCGGCGACGGCTTCAGCCAATGCGATCGAGGCATCGTTGCCGGACTGGACGATGATGCCCTGCAGGATGTCGGAGAGCTTCACCCGGCTGTTGAGTTGGGCGAACATCGTCGAGCCGCCCGAGACGCCGCCGCCCTTGCGCCAGGCGTTTTCGGAAATCGCGATGTCGCTGTCCAGGGTCAGCCGGCCCTGCGCGATCTCCTCGAAGGCGACGAGCGCGGTGGCGATCTTGGCGATACTCGCCGGCGCCATCAGCTCGTCGGCGGCTTTCTCGTAGAGCACCGTGCCGCTGGCGGAATCGAGCAGGACCGCGAACGGGGCCGGCGACTGGAAGCTCTGCGCCCGCGCCGCAGGGCCCGCGGCCAGGGATGTCAGCAGCAGCGCGCCGAGAAGACGCAGCAGCGCGACGCCCGAGCGATGGGGCGGCCGGGCGGCCCGCCGCGCAAGGCCGTCAAGGAAGAGGCTGGACGTGCTCATGCCCGATCTGAAGCAGAGCGGGACGCGCCGGGTCAAGGCGCGAACAGTTCAATTCCGCGCCAGCGGCTGCAGCGGCTGCGACAGCAGAGAGCGGTTGAGCGGATGCGAGGCGGAGAAGCGCTGCGTCGGCGCGCGCTCGGGCGCCGTGAACAGGCTCGCGACGCTGCCGCGGCTCGGCGGCAAGGTCGAGCGCAGCATTGCGGGAACGACGACCGGGTTGGCGGCGTTGGCGATGGTGTCGAGATCGAAGGGACGGCTGGGCGGCAGCCTGACGCCGCTGACCGGCACGCCGCCCGTCGCGGCGGTCGAAACCAGCGAAGCGGCGACCGGGGCGCTCGGCGCAACCGTGCGGATGCTGCTGTCTGCCGAGGCCGTCGTGAAGCCGGTCGGGGCATAGGCCTGGGCGACGGGCCGCGAAACGACGGGTTCGACGGCGGGCTCCGGCTGGGCCTCGTCGAGATCGGCGCTCCGCGAACGCCCCGCCGCGACCGGCGAGGAACTGGCGACCATGGTGCGCGCGCTGGTGCCCGGGATGGCGGCCGGCTGGCCGTCCGTGCGCAGGGTTGCCAGCAGAAGCCCGTCGTCCGAGCCGGCAAGCGAGGCCTGGCCGAGATATTCGAACCTGATCCGGGCGGTGCCGAGATGGCGGAAGGCGAGCGCCTCTGCGGTCTTCTGCGAGACGTCCATCACGCGGCCGCCATGATAGGGACCGCGATCATTGACCCGCACGATGATCGAGCGGTTGTTGAGCATGTTGGTGACGCGGGCATAGGCCGGCAGCGGCATCGTCGGATGCGCGGCGCTGATGCCGTGGCGATCATAGACTTCGCCATTGGCCGTCTTGCGGCCATGGAAGGCCTCGCCATACCAGGAGGCGGTGCCGACTGCGCTGTAGCCGACCGGCTTGTCGAACGGGGTGTAACGCTTGCCGGCGACCGAATAGGTCTTTCCGATCATCTGGCGTCCGCCGCCCTTGGGCACGTCCTGGCCATCGGCGACGACGCGCGGGCTGGCGGGGCCGTATTTGGCTTGCGGGAAGGCGCCGATTTCCTTCGACTTGCCGCGACGGGCGACCTGGTCATTGGCGCAGTTGGCGAGGAACAAACCCGCCAGCGCGACGCAGCCGAGGCGCAGGGCGCGATTGGCGACGGGGCGGGAGGACTGGGCGAGGCCCGGCTCGGTCGTGGCGGAAAGGGAGTCCGGTGCCGAAGGGCGAGCGCCTCGCATCATGCCGTCGTTCCGCTTTCTTCGCCGAAAACCCGCAAGTTCGGCCCAGCCGCGACAGCGGCGATGCCAGAGTTTTCGGTCAATCCCGTTAAGGGACCGCTAACGCGCAGCGACGAGTCGTGACAGCGTCAACGGGTCGGTCCCCGTCTGCCCTTGAGCGGGCACAAAGGTGTCGGAAATGCGGCGGCTGTCAACCCGGTTCCCTGCTGCAGCGCTTTTTCAACCGCCGTGGCTTTGCCGCCGCAGCCTGAAGAGCCGCCTCGAACCGATGGGGCGGCGGCTCGCTTTGCGGCACCGGCTGGCTCATGCAGCCTTCCGTCGGTTGGGCCGACGACAGCGCTTGCCAAAACGCCCCATGCCCGGCAATGAGATCGCCACGGAAGGGTGGCCGAGTGGTTTAAGGCAGCGGTCTTGAAAACCGCCGTGGGTGCAAGCCCACCGTGGGTTCGAATCCCACCCCTTCCGCCAATAAATTGAAACATTGTATTTATTTCAATTGGTTGCCGGTCGATTGGAACGCTTCCCACCCTATTTTCCACCGCTGATTGGCCGCAGATTCTGCGTCGTCATCACCTTACTGACGGGCTCGGCGGCCACCCGGTTAACCCGCAAGCCTCTTCCGTATGAGGTGTGCCTTAATCGGACGGGAGCAAGCGGCCAGCATCGCCGGCCAATACAGGCTACGCGGCGCCCTCGCGGGTTGCGGGTTTGACCGACAGGGTTTGGGCTTTGGCGAAGGCGAGCCAATAAGCCGTTGCGACGATCGCGCCGCCGATGATGTTGCCGATGGTCGCCGGGATGAGATTTGCCAGGATGGCGAACGCCGTGATCGCCTCATTGACCTGAGGCGCGGCCGGCTGGACCAGCCAGCCATAGGGCAGCAGATACATATTGGCGACGGAGTGCTCGAAGCCGGCCGCGACGAAGGCGGCCACCGGAAGGGTAAGGCCCGCGAGTTTCTGCGTCACTGTCTCGCCAGCATAGGCGCACCAGACGGCAAGGCAGACGAGCATGTTCGCCAGGATGCCGCTGGCGAGCGTGGCCAGGAAGCCCGCTTCAGTCTTTCCCCGCGCCAGATCGACGGCGGCGCGGCCGATGGCGCCGTTCTGGCCCTCGTGCAGTCCCGCCGCAAAGACCAATCCGGCAAGGAGCAGCGAGCCCGCGAAATTGGCAGCGTAGACGATTGCCAGGGCACACGCCGCTCGGGACGGAGCGATCTGCCCTGCGAGTACCGCCCCCGTCATCATCGTGTTGCCGGTGAAGAGTTCAGCGCCCGCGATCATGACCAGCGCGAGACCGGTCGCGAAGACCAGACCGGCAACGATTTGGCCGACCCCATATGGTAACCCATCTGCGCCAGTCAGCGCGATCGTCGCAAACAGGCCGCCGAACCCGATGTAGATGCCGGCGAGCACGCCGAGTACGAGCATAGACCGAACCGGCAGCGCAGCCTTGTCGGCGAGCGCCTCGAACACAGCCTTGCGGAGGTCGGCGGGCGCCGGCATCGGGGACGGCTGGGTCATGCTGTTCTTCCTGCAGGGCGCATCATTCGGCCGCGACCCGGATCGGGATCGACTTGGCTGCAGGCGTCATGCTCTCCTGTGCATATTGCCAGAGCGGGATCAGGGCGTTGCATTCAGGAAAATAGGCGGCGCAGGTGCCGGCGGGGATGTCGTAATCGATGACCTGGAACCCGCTCATGCTGCGAACGATGCCGTCATCGACGGCCGTCGTCAGGCGGGCCTTGCCATCCTTGGCGATGCCGAACCGAATGCGGTCATCGGCATTCATCATCACGATCATGCGCGAGCCCTCGATGCCGCGCAGCCGATCCGAATAGCCGTAGACCGTGGTGTTGAACTGGTCGTTCGAGCGCAGGGTGATGAGGCGCAGGATACTGGAATCCAGCCCGTCATCGAAGCTGGCGGAAAGGGCCGATGGCACCGCGAAATTCGCCTTGCCGGTCTCGGTCTCCCATTTGCGCTCGCGCGCCGCGACCGGCCGAGGGAAGCCGCCGGGAATGTCCAGCCGATCGTTGAAGTCGTGGAACGCTTCGGGAAAGGTTTCCGCGATCGCGTCGCGGATCGTACCGTAATCTCCGACCCATTTGTCCCAAGGGACCTTCGGATTGGGCGGCAGCGTCGCCTTGGCCATCTCGGCGACGATTTTCGGCTCGGACAGCAGCGTTTCGGCCGCCGGCATCCGCTTGCCGCGCGAGGCATGGATGCAGGTGGTCGAATCCTCGATCGTCACGATCTGCGGGCCGCTCGCCTGCTCGTCGATCTCCGAGCGAACGATGGTCGGCAGGAGATAGGTCGTCTTGCCGGTGATGAGGTGGCAGCGATTGAGCTTGGTTGCGATCTGGACCGACAGATCGATGCCGCCCCACTTCTCTTCCATCAACTCGCGCTCGGGGATGGCGCGCACGAAATTGCCGCCGAGGCCGATGAAGGCGCGCACGTTTCCGGCGATGATCGCCTCACAGGCCTCGACGGTCGCCATGCCGTCCTCGCGCGGCGGTTCGAACCCAAACTGCTCCGCCAGGCGATCGAGCGGCACCAGTTCGACCTTCTCGGCGATTCCGACTGTCCTTTGGCCCTGCACGTTGGAGTGGCCGCGAATGGGGCAGATACCGGCGCCGCGCTTGCCGATCTGGCCGCGCATCAGCAGCAGATTGACCAGCGTCCGGATGCAGTCGACGCCGAGCTTATGCTGCGTCAGCCCCATGCCGTAGATCGCGATGATCGCCTTGGCCTTGGCGAAGGTGGAGGCGGCCGCCTCGAGCGAGGCGCGCGGAAGTCCCGAGGCCTCGATGATCTCGGTCCACTGCGTCTCGCGCAGTTTCGCCTCGAAGGCCGGGAAATCATGGGTGTGCTCGGCGATGAAAGCCTCGTCGAGAACCAGTGGCCGCCCGGCTGCCCTGGCCTCGTCGTTCCAGGCGAGCAGCATCTTGCCGATGCCCAGCATGACCGCGATGTCGCCGCCGGCGCGGACCTGGTAATACTGCGTCGCGATCTGGGTCGGGGTGTTGGTGATCATCTGGCCGGGGCGCTGGGGGCTGACGAAGGCCTCCCAGCCGCGCTCGCGCAGCGGGTTGAAGACGACGATCGGGATGTCGCGTTCGCGCGCCTCCTGCAGATCGTGCAGCAGGCGCGGCGAGTTTGTGCCGACATTCTGTCCGAACGAGAAGATGCAGTCCGTCTCGGCGAAATCCTTGAGCAGGACCGTGCCGACGGGCGTACCGATGCTCTGCGGCAGCGCCACCGAGGTGGTTTCGTGGCACATGTTGGAGCTGTCGGGCAGGTTGTTGTGCCCGTAGAGCCGCGCGAAGAGCTGGTACATGTAGGAGGTTTCGAGCGAGGCGCGGCCGGAGGCGTAGAACACCGTCTGCTTGGGATCGTAGCCTTTCAGCTTCGCGCCGATATCGGCGAAGGCCTCGTCCCAGGACACCTGGACATAGCGGTCGCTCGCGGGATCGTAACGGATCGGATGCGTCAGGCGCCCCTCATTCTCCAGGTCATAGTCGGACCAGTCCAGCAGTTCCGTGACCGTATGCTTCGCGAAGAACTCCGGCGTCGTCCGTTTCTTGGTCAGATCCCAAAACGTCGCCTTGGCGCCGTTCTCGCAGAACTCGGCGAGATGGGGTTCGCCGGGCTTGGTCCAGGCGCAACTCGTGCAGGCATAACCGTTGAGCTTGTTGTGATCGCGCATGAGCAGCGGGGCGGTCGTGATCGCCTGCTGCTGGATCGCATGCTTGCCGACGGATTTAAGCGAGCCCCACCCTCCGGTGGGCTGATCATAAGGCTTGAAGCGTGCGCGTCGGTCCATCGGGTACTCCTGAAAGGTCCTCCTGATCCAATGGCCCGACGCCGGGATGGTTCCTTAGCAAGCACGGATTCCAGCCCGTTTCTCTGGTCCGATCGGTTGCAAGCCGGGTACGGCGCGGCCTGCGATGCACATTACGCAGCCCGCAGGGGCTGGATGCTAAAGGCAATGCGCCGGAAGCAGCACTGGCGCCCCCATCACAACAAGTCCGACGAGCCCGGCCCAGCCGCCGATCACGGCCGCTCGCCGCAAGGCCGGCTCCCGCAGGACGACGTGGTCGCGGCCCGCGTGCCGCAGGGCCCAGGCCGCGAGCAGGAGGCTGGCCAGCCAGAGCGGGATCAGCGCCATGTTGAGCGGCGTGAACGGGCCGAGCACCGGCCGCTCGCCCCAACCCAGGCCGCAGCCGAGTCCGTGCGCGCCATAGATCACCGCAAAACCCGCTGCCCAGACAAGCAAACCGCCAAACAGCCGGGTCACCAGCGCCATGACGCGGCTCCCGGCAGGGCGATCGCGGCCAGCACGATCAGCATCGCAGCCAGGCCATAGCGCAGCCAGAGCCGGGCGACGCGCGGCTCCAGCATGCGGGCGCGCGACACATAGCCGGCCGCAATCCGCCGACGAACGAAGGCCAGCACCACAAGCGCAATGAAGCCGTGCAGCGCGCCGTAGATCAGCATCACCCAGGTGACCGCGCCATAGGCATGGTCGCGCGGAGACGGCAGACCCAGCCAACCGAAGGCAAGCAGGCCGAGCATGCAGATCAGCAGCGCGGCGATGGCCACCACCAGCCCGGTTCCGGCGCTGCCCATGTCGCCGGCCAGCATGCGGCGGAACGCAAATCCCTCGGCGAGAAAGGCCAGCGTCACCGCGCCGAAGACGACGCCGCCGGCGAGAAGCGACGGCTGGACCATGACCGGCGGCGGCCAGCCGGGACCGACGGTCGCCAGGAAGGCATAGCCGAACAGCAGCGAGGAGAAGAACGTCGCGTTGGTGACCAGTGCGAAGACGCTGCCCCACCAGCCCGGGGCCTCGGCCGCCTCGTGGTGCGACGGCACGCTGGCGCCACGGCCGATGTCGATCGAGCCGAGATCGGCCCGGGCCCCCAGCGGCCCAGCCCAGCGCCACAGCAGGCTCGCCACTCCGAGAAGCGCGATCGGCGCGAGCCAATAGTAGCCGAGCAGGAGCGCCAGGAAGAAACTTCCCGTTGCGGCGGCTGTGACGATGGGAAGCCAGGAATTGCCGGGGAGGATGACGATCTCGCTGACGCGGCCGGAGACGACCTCGACACCTGTGGTCTCGCGCAGCCCATCCCGGGTGCGGCCGAGATAGCCTTCGCCCATCGCCAGGCTCTGCGCCAGCTTATGATGGCGGTCGAGCGGCTCGCGCGACTCGACATGCGGCAGGCTGGCGAGATTGTAGCTCGGCGCGGGCATCGGCAGCGCCCATTCGAGCGTGCTCGCGCGCCAGGGATTGCGCGACGAGCGGCGCCCGAAGACGATGGCCAGAACGCCGTCGATCAGGACCACGGCGAATCCGAAGGTCATGACGAAAGAGCCTATCGAGGAGATCAGGTTGGGCCATTCCCAGCCCAGTCCGGGCTCATAGGTGTAGATCCGCCGCGGCATGCCGAGCAGCCCGGTGAGATGCATCACCAGGAAGGTGACGTTGAAGCCGACGAAGATCAGCCAGAAGCCGAGCTGGCCGAGCAGCGGGTGCGAGCGGCGCGCGGTGAAGCGCGGCAGCCAGTAATAGAGGCCCGCCAGCATGGGGAAGATGAAGCCGCCGATCAGCACGTAATGCAGATGCGCGGTGACGAAGGCAGTGTCGTGGACCTGCCAGTTGAACGGCACGATCGCCAGCATGACGCCGGTCAGCCCGCCCAGCAGGAAGTTGAAGAAGAAGCCGGCGATGTAGAGCATCGGCAGGCGCATCTGCGGCCGGCCGGCCCACATCGTCGCCAGCCAGGCGAAGAGCTGCACGACGGTCGGCACGGCCACGAGCGCGGAGGCCGCCGAGAACAGGGCGAGCGCGAGATGGGGAATGCCCGTCGCGAACATATGGTGGACCCACAGCCCGAAGCTGAAGAAGCCCAGCACGAGAATCGAGCCGACGATCCAGCCATAGCCGAGCAGCGTGTGGCGGACCATCACGGGCAGGACGGTCGAAACCACGCCGGCCGCCGGCAGGAAGATGATATAGACCTCCGGATGGCCGAAGAGCCAGAACAGGTGCTGCCAGAGCAGCGGATTGCCGCCGCGCTGCGGATCGAAGAAGGGCCAGCCGAAGGCGCGCTCGATCTCGAGCAGAGTCGAGGCCAGGATCAGCGGCGGGAATCCGACGACCATCATCAGAGCGGTGACGAGGATGTACCAGGCGAAGATCGGCATGCGCCCCAGCGACATGCCCGGCGCCCGCAGCTTGAGCACGCTGACCGTGATCTCGATCGAGGCGCAGACCGCCGAAATCTCGACGAAGGTGATGCCCAGCAGCCAGACATCGGCATTGATGCCCGGCGTATAGGTCTTCGACGCGAGCGGCGTGTACATGAACCAGCCGCCATCGGGCGCCAGGCCCACCGCCATCGCCACCAGCAGGATCGATCCGCCAAACAGGTAGCACCACCAGCCGAAGGCGGAGAGGCGCGGAAAGGCGAGATCGCGCGAGCCCAGCAGCTTCGGCAGCAGGTACATCGCCAAGCCCTCGAAGAAGGGGATCGCGAACATGAACATCATCAGGCTGCCATGCATCGTGAAGACCTGATTGTAGATCTCAGGTCCGATGAAGGCTGAACGGGGCGTGGCGAGCTGAGCCCGGATCATCATGGCGAGCACGCCGCCGATGGCGAAATAGACGCCGGCGGCGACCATGAAGCGGATTCCGAGATCGCTGTGGTTGACGCTGGTCAGGACGCCGCGCCAGCCGCGCGGCACGCCCCAGACCGCATCGAGTTCGCCATGAAGCTTGAGCGCGCTCATGGCTGCCCTCCGGTTTCGAGTGCCGCCCAGGCTTCCGCGTCATGGGCGACGACGGTGAAGTCCATGCCGGTATGGCCGGTGCCGCAGAACTCGGCGCAAACGCCGCCATAGCGCCCGGGCACATCGGCCCGGATCAGGATGCGGTTGGTCAGGCCGGGAATGGCATCGACCTTGCCGGCCAGCCGCGGCACCCAGAAGGAGTGGATGACGTCGGTGCTCGCGACCATGATCGCGACGGTCTGGCCGGCCGGGATGTCGAGGATGTCGGCGCGCGTCACGGAACCTCTTGGCGTCTGGCGGGTAAACTGCCAGCGCCACTGCTGGGCCGTTGCGGCAACGGTCAGCGCGGGGACCTCGCGGGCGCCGGTGATGCGCTCGCCGAGCACGACGCCGTAGACGGTGGCAAAACTCAAGAGAACCAGTGGGAAGACCAGACCGCCGCCGATGATGAACAGACGCAGCGAGACAGTTCGACCGCGATTGCGACGCAGGGCCAGAAGGAAGATGCCGAAGATGATGACGAAGGACAGTGCCGCCAGGCCGAGCAGGATCAGAAACAGCGTCAGGGTGCTCTCAGCCGCGGGGCCCGCCGGATCCAGCGCCGACAGGCGCCCGCCGCAGCCACCCAGCGCCAGGGCGCCCAGCAGCACGAGGCCCCGCCGATGAGCAACCCGACCTCCCAGGACGAACTGCACCGCAACCTCGATCCGCTTCACGCAGAAAACGTTTTCAGCGATACCGAGACGCGCATCGCCGTGGCCGGGCATCCGATCCACGCCATGCTGGTCGCGTTTCCCATCGCGCTCACCATGTGCACCTTCGGCGCGGACCTGTTCTACTGGTGGACGGGCGATGCGTTCTGGCCGCGCGTCGCGCTGTGGGCGATCGGCGCCGCTTTCATGATGGGGCTTCTGGCCGGGATCACCGGCACCGTCGAACTGCTGATGGTGCCCGGTATCCGGACGCGGCCGCCGAGCTGGACGCATTTCGTGATCGCGGTCGCGCTTCTGAGCATGCTGGGTGCGAATTTCGGCTACCGGCTGACCGGCTACGAGACAGCCGTTCTGCCTTTCGGCATTCTGCTGTCGGCTTTGTGCGCCGGGTTCACGGCTCTGACGGGCTGGCATGGCGGGAAGCTCGTCTTCGATTATCGGCTTGGTGCCGGCGACAGCAAGAGCTGACGGTTAAGGGGTGTCCGCAGCCAATCGGGCATCATCGCCGCATCGAGTTGCGGCTTGGCGAGCACGGTGAACAGGATCGTGCTCATGATGCCGAGGCCAATGGCGAGCATGAGTGCCGGCGGGAGCGCCGGCCTGACATAGCCCCGCTCTCCGAGCCGGGTGACGCAATGGCCGAGATAGGTGTGCAGCACGATGAGCGCGCCGATCTGGACCAGCTTGGCAAACATCCAGGGCTCGAACACCCAGCGGGCGAACAGCAGGGACCCGCCGGCGACGGTGGCGATGACTGCGGCCGGGCTGATGCAGAAATTATAGGCGTTGTGGGCGAAGATCCGCATCCGAGCCGCCTCGCCTGCCCGCACCGGATTGTCGGCGCGCTGCAGCAGGATCGGCAGGATCAGCAGGCCGGCGCACCAGACGGCGAGGCTCGCGATGTGCAGGAATTTCAGCCAGGCGATCATTCGAACGCCGCCCGATCGACCCGCCGCGCGGCCAGGATCGCATAGGCTCCATAGACGAAGAAGGCCGGGACCCACATCAGCAGCCCGGCAAGTTGCTGGTCTCTCAGCGGGTCCAGCCCCCAGGGCAGGGATGCCAGCCCATGGACGTCATAGAGCGGGGTCGGCGCGAGCGTCAGCAGCGCGCCGAGAAGCCCCATTTGGCCGGCCCCTGAACCGATCGTCATCAGCGCCGTCACGGGCGACGCGTGGGGGGACATCACCGCGCGCCAGAACCAGGTGAAGCTGCCGAGCAGCGCCAGCTGCAGGACCCAGTAGAGCAGATGGCTTTCGAACGCGGCGGTGTACAAGGCGGGCCAGTGCCAGAGCCACAGCACCCCGGTCGAGGCCCCAAGTGCGGCTGCAGATCCCGACCCGCGCTGCGGCGGCAAGGCGTAGGCGATCAGCGGTGCCACGATCACGGTGATCGCCAGGTGATGGAAACCGCGCGCCGCAAACAGCGCCGAGGCCAATGCGCAGAGTGGAGACACGAAAATCAGCGCAAGGACCGCCATGGCGAGGAACCAGGCCCGTCGCCGCGACCCGACCAGCATGACCGCGCCCGCGAGACACGCGCCCGCAAGGGCGGCCAGAAGCAGAGGGTCGAAATTCCAGCTTCGCGCGATGACAGAGGGTACAGGCGCGACCCCGCAATAGGGTATGACGCTCTCGTATAGCACTCGAAACCGCCCCCCTGCGCCGTGCCCGGCGCGCATGGAGTGGCGGGGCGTCTGACCGGATACGCCCGGATGTTTCAAAAGTTCCGGTTGCCCTGATCGAACATCCGAATCTTCAGCGGCTCGCGTCGCGCCGAACGACGGGAGCGCATCAACAGGCGCGTGCGATCGTGCGACATCGGGAACTCGGTCGCGTCGGTCCTGGTCCGTTCACGATCGATGGTCCGCGGGCACCCATCATGGGGGCGCAGGGATGCGAGCAGGAGGAAGACGGATGCGTCACAGGGACCAATCCGCCGGGCTTCGACAGCTTCGCCGAATGCCGGGATCAATCTCCAGCCTGCCGCGTTCTTCCAACATCACACGCAAAAGGAGACAGACATGATCTGGCAAACCCCTATCGTCGAAGACATCGCCTGCGGCATGGAAGTCACAGCCTATGCGCCCGCCAGCGAAGGTGACGACCTGCACGTTGCAGCCGCCCTGGTCGTCACGCCTTCCGAAGACTGACTCCCGTGAAAGCCGTCGTTCTCGGCTCCGCCGCGGGCGGCGGCTTTCCGCAATGGAACTGCCGATGCGCCAACTGCACGCTGGCCTGGTCGGGCGATGCGCGGGCGGCTTGGCGCACCCAGTCTTCCCTCGCTCTGATCTCGGGCGAGGACTGCGTACTGATCAACGCCTCCCCCGATCTCGGGCAGCAACTTCGCGCGACAAAGGCCCTCTGGCCTCTGGCGACCCGCCGCTCTCCGATCAGCACGGTCGTGTTGACGAGTGCCGAGATCGACCATGTCGCCGGCCTGAGCACATTGCGCGAACGACACGCTTTCCGTCTTCTGGCGCTCGCACCCGTCCATGCCGCGATCGCCGACAACCCGCTCTTCGCACCCCTTATGGCGCAGCGCGTGACTGCTCGCGGTGGAGAGCCTTTCTCGGCGACCGACGAAATGCAGATCACACTGTTCGCGGTGCCCGGCAAGGCGCCGCTCTATCTGGAGCAGGGCGAGCCGGAGGCTGCCGCGATGGATGGCGAGGCCTGCGGGATTCTCGTGACGGGTGGCGCGAGCCTCGCCTATGTGCCGGGATGCGCGGCGCTCACGCCCGATCTGACGGACTGGGTCTCCCGCGCCGACATCGTGCTCTTCGACGGCACGCTGTTCGACGACGACGAGATGAAGCGTGCCGGCCTCGGCGAGAAGACCGGGCGCAGAATGGGTCATGTGCCGATGACCGGCCCAGGTGGCTCGCTCGCTTGGCTCGCTGCGCTGCCGGCATCGCGAAAGATCTACATCCACATCAACAACAGCAACCCCGTGCTGATCGAGGGATCCCGCGAGCGCCGCCACGTCGAAAGCGAGGGGATCGAAATCGGTCATGACGGACTGGAGATTGCGCTGTGAGCCTGCTGCAGCCATCCGCCTTGGTCGACCGACTGCGCGAGGTCGGCGCGCGACGCTATCATGACCGGCACCCATTCCACCTTCGGCTTCATTCCGGCGGCTGCGGGAAAGGCGAAGTCCAGGCCTGGGCGCTCAACCGCTATGCCTATCAGGCGGCGATCCCTCGCAAGGACGCCAGCCTGATCGCGCGCCTCGACGACCCGGCCATGCGCCGGGCCTGGCGGCAGCGGCTGATCGACCATGACGGCGCTGCCGACGGCGAGGGCGGCATCGAGCGCTGGCTGCGGCTCTGCGAAAGCCTCGGTTTCAATCGCGACGAGGTGACCGCCCTGAAAGGCGTGCTTCCGGCAACGCGCTTCGCGGTCGATGCGTATGTCGCCTTCGTGCGCGAGCGGCCGCTGCTGGAGGCCGTCGCCTCCTCGCTGACGGAGCTGTTCTCGCCGCAGGTCATCAAGACGCGCGTCTCCGGCATGCTGGAGCATTACGATTTCGTCAGTGCCGAGAGCCTGGCCTATTTCACCGCCCGTCCGGAGCAGGCCTCGCGCGATGTCGAAAGCGCGCTGGCCTATGTCGCTGCGCATGCCACGACGCGTGAGCAGCAGGATGCCGTCGTCGCCGCGCTCGAATTCAAATGCGACGTGCTCTGGGCGATGCTGGATGCGCTCGACCATGCCTATGGCGCGGCCGGCCAGATCCCGCCCGGGGCCTTCGAGCCGGGGGCGCGCGGATGATCTGCCTCGACGCCCGCCCCAGGCTCGCCAGCGGCGTCAGACTGCGCGCGGACCGCGTTCGCGGCGGCTTCAATCTGCTCGCGCCCGAGCATGTGCTGCGAATCAACGCGTCATCGGCCGCGATCCTGAACCTCTGCGACGGCACGCGCCGGATCGGGGACATCGCCGGGCTGCTTGCAGACGAATACGAGGTCGAGCGCGTGCGCATCGAGCGCGACGTGCTCGCCCTGATCGCGGATCTCGCCTCGCGCCGCATGGTCGAGACATGAACGCCCCGCCCCCCTTCGCTCTGCTGGCTGAGCTGACCCATCGCTGTCCGCTTGCCTGTCCCTACTGTTCGAACCCGCTGGACCTCGACCGCAAGGCCGATGAGCTTTCAACGGACGAGTGGACGCGTGTCTTCGGCCAGGCGGCGGAGCTGGGTATCCTGCAGCTGCATCTGTCGGGCGGCGAACCCGCGACCCGACATGACCTTGCGGAACTGGTCGCTGCCGCGTCGGAGGCGGGCCTCTACACCAATCTGATCACATCCGGCATCGGCCTCGACGCAGGCAGGTTGGCCTTGCTTGCCCGGGCCGGCCTGGACCATGTCCAGCTTTCGATCCAGGATGTCGATGCCGCCAATGCCGACCGGGTCGCGGGCCTTGCCGGCTCGCATCGCCGCAAGCGCGCCTTCGCCGGGCTGGTCAGCGAAGCTGGCCTCCCGCTGACGATCAACGCCGTCCTGCATCGCGGCAATCTCGCGCGCATGGCGGCCATGGTCGACGAGGCCATTGCCATGGGCGCACGTCGTATCGAGCTCGCCCACGCGCAGTATTACGGCTGGGCCGCTCGCAACCGCGATGCCCTGATGCCGGACATGGCCGACGCGCTCGCCGCGCGGGACACGGTCGCAGCCCTGCGCGACCGGACGTCCCACCAGATCACCATCGACTATGTCCCGCCCGACCATTTCGCCCGCTATCCGAAGCCCTGCATGAATGGCTGGGGCCGGCAGTCGCTCAACGTCACGCCACGCGGACTCGTGCTGCCATGCCATGCCGCGCAGACCATTCCCGGTCTCGCCTTCTGGAGCGTCAGGGATTACCCGCTCGCCGCCGTCTGGCAGGATTCGCCGGCATTCGGCGCGTTTCGCGGCACGGACTGGATGGCCGAGCCATGCCGCAGTTGCGACCGACGCGAGATCGACTTCGGCGGTTGCCGCTGCCAGGCCATGGCCCTGACCGGCGACCCGCGCAATGCCGATCCGGTCTGCGTGCTCTCGCCTTTCCATGACCGAGTCGAGCAGCTGACGACGCGCCAGCGCAGCGATGCCTATGTCATGCGCGGGCGGCCGTCGCGGCAGGCCGAGCGCAGTGCGGTAGCGGATTCGACCCCTGACCACGCCACAGAGGAGCATGGCGATGCACAGCACATTGCTGGCTGACAATGACGGCAAGCGCGTCTTCGCGCTCGTGCTGGATGACGGAGACGAGGCTTTCGCCCGCATCACGTCGTTTGCCGTCGACAAGGGCCTGACCGCCGCCTCGCTGACCGCGATCGGCGCTTTCGAGCGCGCCACGATCGGGTTCTTCGACTTCGCTTCGAGGTCCTACGAGGAGATCGCGGTCGATACGCAGTCCGAAGTGCTCAGCCTGATCGGCGACGTTGCCGAGGGTGACGATGGGCGGGCGAGCATCCATGCCCATGTCGTCCTGGGCTTGCGCGACGGATCGACCAGGGGCGGCCATCTCTTGAAGGGGCTCGTGAGGCCGACGCTGGAGGTGATCGTCACCGAGATGCCCGGCCATCTTCGCCGACGCAAGGTTGCCGAGCTCGGTATCGCCTTGCTGAAGCCCATGTGACCGGCATGGACCTCGTCGTCATCGTCGGATATGTCGCCGCAGCCTGCTCGGTCGCCAGCTTCGTGCCGCAGGCCTGGAAGATCGTCCGCACGCGCGACACCGAGGCCCTGTCGCCGCCGATGTACGCGCTGACCACGGCGGGTTTCCTGCTCTGGACGATCTACGGCATTGCCCAGGGCCAATGGCCCCTGATCCTGACGAACGCGATCTGTTTCGTCCTCGCGAGCTTCATCCTCGCGATGACGCTGCTGTCGGGACGCGCGAAACGGAAGGTCTCCGACGCGATCGATCCCGGGAGCTGAAACCTCCCTGTCGTCGAAGCAGGCCGCGACGGCGGGCGTCACCCGATTCTCACAACAAGTGAAACGGTTCGTGCAGGCGGTCCTGTCCGGCACGCGTGTGCCCGGCAGGACCGCGCTTGGGCCTAGGATCTGGCAACGTCGGTCGGCGCGCGTGCGCCAGCAGAGCCTGCGGCGATCAACTCGTCGGCCCGGCCAGCCGCCAGATCGCGTTGCCGACGTCGTCGGCGACCAGCAACCCGCTGTTGCGGTCGACCAGCACGCCGACAGGCCGTCCCTTCGCTTCGCCCTTGTCGGAGAGGAACCCGGTCATGACGGGCTTCGGCATGCCCGAAGGCTTGCCATCGACGAAGGGGACGAAGATCACGCGGTAGCCGACCGGAACCTTGCGGTTCCACGAGCCGTGCTGGCCGATGAAGGCGCCACCCTGGTAACTCTGGCCCAGCCGCCCATCCTTGACGAAGGTCAGGCCGAGCGAGGCGCTGTGGGCCCCGAGCGCATAGTCGGGCTTGATCGCTCTGGCGACGAGGTCGGGCCTCGGAGGCTCGATGCGGGTGTCGACCGTCTGGCCATAATAGCTGTAGGGCCAGCCATAGAATCCATCCCGCTTCACCGAGGTCATGTAGTCGGGAACGAGGTCGTCGCCGATCTCGTCGCGCTCGTTGACCGCGACCCAGAGTTCCTTGGTTGCAGGATTCCAGTCGATCCCGACCGGATTGCGCAGGCCGCTGGCGAAGACCTGCGTCGCGCCGCTCGCGGTGTCGATCTCCAGCACGGCCGCGCGCCGCTCCTCCTCGGCCATGCCGTTTTCGCCGACATTGGAGTTGGAGCCGACGCCGACATAGAGCTTGGTCCCATCGGGACTCGCCACCAGGCTCTTGGTCCAGTGGTGGTTGCGGCCGGCCGGCAGGTCGGCAAGCTTCACCGGCGTGGCTGAATTTGTCGTCTCGCCCGCAACATAGGGCACGCGCACGACGGCGTCGGCGTTGGCGATGTAGAGCTGGTCGCCGATCAGCGCCATCCCGAAGGGCGAGGTCAGATTCTGCAGATAGACGCTTTTGGTCTCGGCGACCCCGTCGCCGTCCTGATCGCGCAGCAGCGTGATGCGATTGGCACTCGGCGTCTGCGACCCGGCCTTCTTCATGAACAGGCCCTGGACCCAGCCGCGGATGCCGCCACTCTTGTCCTCAGGCTTGGGCGGGGCGTCGCTCTCCGCGACGAGGATGTCGCCATTGGGAAGCTCGTAGAGCCAGCGCGGATGCTGCAGGCCCGTGGCGAAGGCTGTGATCTGTCCGCCACTGGCTGCGACGGGCTTCTCGCCCTCCTTCCAGCCGATGGCGTCCGCGACCTTGACCGTCGGCAGCCAGGAGGATTTCGGTGCCGGCAGCGTTGGATTGGGCCCATATCCGGATTCCTCTGGCAAAGGCTGGTCGCCACATGCCGCAAGCGCCAGCGTCGATGTCGCGACCCCGGCGATGAGGATGGCTTTGAGCGGATTGGCCATATCTGAAACTCCAACTGGCGCGCCGTGGGCGCGTGATCATCAGGTTGGAACGTTTGCAGGCGCGGATTGTTCGGCAAAAAAGGCTGCGGCTCGTCGGGATGAGGTCGTTGCGCTCGCGCCAGTGGTCCGGTTCGGCACCGGGAATTCGGCTCGCCACGCACGCGAGTCCACAAAGCGGCCGGTCGTGATGCGGTGTGCCGCCATTCTGCGGGCGTTGCGGCTGCAGGGCACCGAGATGAGTGCTGCGCGGGCGGAACCGCGGCCGACGTCGCGGATTATGTCGAGACCGTTCGACCGATCCCGGCAACAGGAGTGCGCAATGAACCACGACCATCTGGCTGCTCTGCACACCGCCATCATCGATGCCCGTGAGGGCTATGGCAAAGCGATCGAGAAGGCTGAAGACCCCGCCGTCCTGGAGCGACTGCGCGCCGTCGATGACCTGCATGAGGCAGCGCATGCCGACATTCACAGGATGCTCTCCGCTCACGGTGAGAGCGCCGACGACGATGGCTCGCTCATGGGCAGCGTCCACAAGGTGGTGGTGACGGCACGGTCGGCGATCCTCGGCCTCGACGATGCGTCACTGTCAGCTTTCGCGAGCGGCGAAGAGAACACCTTGGAGGCGTATGACGAGGCGATTGCCGAGATGACTGCCCAGGCCGACCGCGCGACGCTGCTGCGTCACCGCGAGGCGCTCGCGTCCGAGGTGTCGAGACTGAACCGCCGGGCCCAGGCCGACGGCTCCACCATCATCTGATGGTCTCGGTGAGTGCCGAGAGCAATGGCCCTCGGCGCCTTCGCTTGTAGCGTGCCCAGAGCGTTATGATCTCGAACACTGCGGCTGGCGGGGACCGATACGCCATACACCGCGCCGCTTGATGTCGCGCGGGCAAAAGCCCCCTTGATACTGCCCGAACGCACCACTGGCAGCGGATGAGGCCAGCCTCAATTCCGCTGAGTGATCGAGATCGCATAGGCGGGCGCCCGTTCGGCGAATAGCGGGTCGTCAGTGGGACCGGCCACCCCCTCCGCCAGTCTGGTCGGATCGAAAATCTCGCGATCGCAGATGTCATTTTCCGCCAGCCCGGTCACGGTGAGTTCCGCCAACTTGACGCTGCGCCGCGTCTCCTCGTCCGGCCAGGTCTGCGTCGCAGGGATGGCGGCATCGCCGGCCGAGCCGAGGATCGCCATGACGTCGAACCCGGCTGGCCTTTTCTCCGCCAGGCGCGCCTTCAACTCATCGACCAGGAAGTCGGCCGGTTTTCCCTTGGCGTCCTCGTCGTTCAGTCCGACTTCGCCGCCCTTGGGCGACAGTTTGAACTTCACGATCTGCGTCGCGCCCTGGGCATTGGTCAGGGTGTAAGGGTGGATCGCCCAATAGCTGACCCCGACCCAGGAAGCCGGGACGGGCCGGCCCGCCAGGAACCGGCCCTGGTTGGTGGTCTCGGGATTGGCGTCGGTGAAGGCCTTGATCTTCGCCGCGTCGGGCTTCCCGTCGGCGCCCGGCAGTCTCGCCTGCAGGAAGGCCAGCATTTGGTCCGGCGACTTCACGAAATTCACCGGTGCGTTGACCATCACGAACTCGCTCTGGCCGGGGCCATTCGGATCGATCCGCAAAGCCATCCCGCGATTCACGGTCTTGGTCCCATCCGAGACCTTGGCGTTGCCGCTTCCCACCGAGAACCGCACCACGGCGTCTCGCTCGCCCGAAAATGCGGGCGACTTCGACAGCTGCCGGGCTTCCGCGGTCGGCGTGAAGCGGGCGGCGAAGCACTGCCCCTTGGCACCACTCGGCCGCGTCGACTGCTTGCCGGACAGGGTGCGCATGGTTTCGACGATGGTTTCCGTCGTCGAATTCTGGGCGAGCGCCGGGGAGGCTTGAGCGAACGCGCAGATGGCACCGACGCCGGTGGTGCGCAGCAGGATGGCAAGGTTCATTTCGTCCTCATCAAGGTTCGCGGATTCGGAAGGTGACGTGAGAAGCGGCGCATGGTCGGGCCGGCCATCCCTTGAGCACGCTGCGGAGAACGCCCCTCGGCTGAACGGGACGCGGCCGGTTGGCGTCGTCGTCCGAAGACGGCCCTGCCTCCTGAGCCGCTTGGCCCAACAGGCGATGTCGGCTGTGTCCATCCGTTGCGACGCACAGCCATCTTGCTGGGCCATCGGACCGGCCTGGGCAGATCGACATCATGCGATGCTCCTTGAGGCGTGCCGAAAGCGCATGCCGTCATGAAGTTCGGAGCCTGGCGATCACACGCTCTTCAACTCGCTTCACGGCTCCGTGTTGGCAGTGTCCCACGGCTCGGTGGTGCCGTCGGAGCGATCCATTTCCGGGGCAAAAGGCTGCGGTGTTGCAGCCCGATCTCGTATCGCTGAAAAGCAGCATCACCTCGTCAGACAAGGCGCCCGGCGCGCGCCGCGGTGTGGAGCCCATGTCGGGACAGCGTGCAGCGACGCCTGCTTCTGGGTCGATGACCAATGTCCGCTGTCCGCCGGCTCAATCGGCGGTAGCCCTGAAATCGGTGGACGGCAGACACCCCTTCCGCCCGCCTCATCAGCGCCCTCTCAGGGCCGCGGCGGGTTCAGCCCCTGCAGCAGTTCGTAGACCACCGGGTTGTCGGGGCAGAGGCCGGCGCCGCATTCCAGGACCGTCGAGACGCCGTTGGCCAAAGCGAGGGTGGCGGCAAGGACGGTCATGGCGATCAAGAAGGTCGAGGCGCGTGCGGGAGTCGCTTCGGGTTCCGCGAACTGGCGTTCGAAGAACAGCAAGGCGGCGCAGCCCAGCACGATGGCGCCGAAGACCAGCAGCGCCCAGCTGTAATAGTGCAGACCGAGGATGGCGCTGCCATAGGTCCCGGTGCCCGGGACGATATGGCCGAGGATCTGGCGGATCGAGACCATGCCGCCGAAGCAGGCGGAGAGGATCACCACCCCGTAATGCCCCGGGTGCGGGCCGAATTTGACGTTCAAGGCCAGCCCCAGCGCCGCCCCCATGAAGCCGACGCGCTGCAGCAGGCAGAGCGGGCATGGCAGTTCGCCGAGCAGGAACTGGTCGAGGAAGGCGGCGATCAGCACGAGGCTGACGGCCAGCAGACCGAAGGCGTTGAGCGTGCGGGCCATCGACGGGGTCATCGGCACGGCCTCACAGCACGATCGTCAGCGCATCGGTGACGTGCAGCCGAAACAGCACCAGCATCACCACCATCGAGACCGCCCAGAGCAGCAGCGCCGCGCCGCGCTGGCCCGCCAGGACGCAGCCGAAGCCGGTAAGCAGGCCGAAGAAGGGAAGGCTCATCATCGTGCCGGTCCTTGGACGCCGCCGGCCTCAGGGGCCGCGGGGCGGATCACTCCCACTCGATCGTGCCGGGCGGCTTGCTGGTGATGTCGTAGACGACGCGGTTGATGCCCTTGACCTCGTTGATGATGCGCGTCGCCGTGCGGCCGAGGAAGGCCATGTCGTAGGGGTAGAAATCCGCCGTCATGCCGTCGACCGAGGTCACGGCACGCAGTGCGCAGACATGGTCATAGGTGCGGTGGTCGCCCATCACGCCGACGGTGCGCACCGGCAGCAGCACGGCGAAAGCCTGCCAGATCACGTCGTAGAGCCCGGCCTTGCGGATCTCGTCGAGATAGATCGCATCCGCCTTGCGCAGGATGTCGAGCTTCTCCCGGGTGATCTCGCCGGGGCAGCGGATCGCAAGGCCGGGCCCCGGGAAGGGATGGCGGCCGACAAAGGCCTCCGGCAGGCCGAGCTCGCGGCCGAGCACCCTCACCTCGTCCTTGAACAGCTCGCGCAGCGGCTCGACGAGCTGCATCTTCATGCGCTCGGGCAGGCCGCCGACATTGTGGTGGCTCTTGATCGTGACGGACGGCCCGCCCGAGAAGGAGACGCTCTCGATCACATCGGGATAGAGCGTGCCCTGGGCGAGGAAATCCGCGCCGCCGATCTTGGCGGCTTCTGCATCGAAGACGTCGATGAAGAGGCGGCCGATGGTCTTGCGCTTGGCCTCCGGATCGGCGCCGCATTTGGCGAGCTCCGACAGGAAGAGCTCCTCGGCTTCGACGTGGACAAGCGGGATGTTGTAGTGGTCGCGGAACAGGCGCACGACCTCCTCCGCCTCGTTTTGCCGCAACAGGCCGTGGTCGACGAAGACGCAGGTGAGCTGGTCGCCGATCGCCTCGTGGATCAGCACCGCCGCCACGGCAGAATCGACGCCGCCCGAGAGCCCGCAGATCACGCGGCCGCTGCCGACCTGATCACGGATCTTCTTCTGCATTTCGGCGCGATAGGCCGACATGCTCCAGTCCGGCACACAGCCGCAGATGGTGACGACGAAGTTGCGCAGCAGCTTGCCGCCATCGGGCGTGTGCACGACCTCGGGGTGGAACATCGTCGAATAGAAGCGCCGGGCCTCGTCGCTCGCCACCGCATAGGGCGCGTTCTCGGAGGTCGCCTTGACCGTGAAGCCGGCGGGCAATTGCGTGACGCGGTCGCCATGGCTCATCCAGACGGGGTAGCGGCCGCCCTCCTCCCAGATGCCCTCGAACAGGGCCGAGGGCGTGACGATCTCGACATCGGCGCGGCCGAATTCAGCGGCGTGGCCGCTCTCGACCGTGCCACCGAGCTGCTGCGCCATGGTCTGCTGGCCGTAGCAGATGCCCAGCACCGGCAGCCCGGTGGAGAACACCTCCTGCGGCGCGCGCGGCGAGCCTTCGTCGGGCACCGAGGCCGGCCCGCCCGAGAAGATCACGCCCTTGGGTGAAAGGCGCTGGAACGCCTCGGAGGCCGACTGGAACGGGGCGATCTCGCAATAGACGCCGATCTCGCGGATGCGCCGCGCGATGAGCTGCGTCACCTGGCTGCCGAAGTCGATGATCAGGATGGAGTCGTGCGCTTGTGTCATGCCAGCGGCGTAGCGATATGCGCGCCGTCGTTCAACTTCGATTTTGCCGTCGGTCCGTTCAGAAGACGCGCAACGCATCTTCGAGCAGAACAACACGCTCGCTGGCCGGGTATCCTCTCAGGCGATTTGCCAGACGCTGATCGTCCGTAACCAGCCGGATATCGTGGTCCAACGCCAGCGCGACATACAGCGCGTCGTAGATTCCGATCGCGTTTTGGAGAGCAAGGTCCACCGCGCGTTCAATCAGGGTCTCGACGGGAACCGCAACGAAGGATCCTGGCAGCCAGATGAGCGCTTCGCGCAACTGCCGTTCATCGGCCTCGCCTCGCCGCACTTTCCGACAAAGTACCTCGATCACCTCCGCCAACGCATGCGCTGGCGTATAGAAAACGAAACGGTCGTCATCGAATATCTGCTGCGCAATTTCAGAACGCGGTTCGTTCACCAAGAGTTTGACGATGATGTTGGCGTCGAGCACCAACGGTTCATTCATCGCGTATTTGCCTGATGATATCCGTACTGTCTGCCTGGGGGCCAGGCGGCGTCAGCGCGCGAATTTTGCGGAACGCATCCGAGGCGGTACCGCGCGATGGTATCGCACGAACGATGATCTCCTTCGCGATCTCGGCGACGGACTGGGAACGCGCCGCTGCGCGATCCTTTAGGCGGGCAAGAAGCTCTTCATCCACGTCATCAATCACAAGTCTGGCCATTGCAGTGGCTCCTGCTTCACCCGACCCCATTGTAGCGCAACATGGCCAGATAGAAACCGTCCGTGCCCGTGCGGCGCGGCGAGAGCTGGAGGCCAAATATGGTCGCAAAGCGCGCCAGCAGGCCGAAATCGCTCTGCTCCGACGCAAGCACCTGCGGCAGCGGCACAGGTGCAAAGCCGGGCTGCCGTGCCAGGAAGGCGGCGATCGCCGCGTCGTTTTCGTCGGCCAGCACCGAGCAGGTGATGTAGGCGATGCGCCCGCCGGATTTCACCAGCCGCGCCGCCCGGGCCAGGACCTCGGCCTGGTCCTTGACGCGCTCGGCGAGAGCGCCCGGGCGCACCCGCCATTTCGCATCGGGATTGCGCCGCCAGGTGCCCGAGCCCGTGCAGGGCGCATCGACCAGGACGAGGTCGGCCTGGCCCTCGACATCGGCCAGCGGCTCGTGCCCGCGCGAGCGCGGGATGCGGATTTCGACGATCGAGGCGCCTGAGCGCGCCAGCCGCTCATGCAGGGGCGCGAGCCGGCGGGCGTCGAGATCGGTGGCGAAAAGCCGCCCCTGGTTCTCCATCAGCGCCGCGAGCGCCAGCGTCTTGCCGCCGGCGCCGGCGCAGAGGTCGATCACGGTCTGCCCCGGAGCGGCCCCGGCCAGAAGGGTCACGAGCTGCGAGCCTTCGTCCTGGATCTCGAAGCCGCCGGCAAAGAACGCCGCCTCCGACTGCAGCGAAGGGCCGCGCCCGTCCGGACCTGGATGGAAGCGCAGCGCATCGGGCGACCACGCGCCGGTTTCCGGAGCGGCATGGGCCAGTTCGGAGGCCAGCGTCTCGCGCGTCGTCTTCAGCCGGTTGGCGCGGATGTCGATGGGCGCACGCCCGGCCAGTGCCTCGCCTTCGGCCACCGCGTCAGCACCGAAGCCGGCGGCGAAGGTTGGCCAGAGCCACTCGGGAACATCGGCGCGCACCCAGTCGGGCGCTCCCGCCAGCCGCGGGGCGACGAGGCTGTCCACCTCGTCGCTCTCCAGCGGCGCCGGCGCATGATGCTCGCCGCAAAACAGCGCGGCAATCTCCTCGAGGTCACAGCCGCGCAAGCGCGCGAGCATGCCCAGCACCAGCGCGCGCGGCGCGTCCGAGCCCATGACATGGGTGCTCGACGCCCTTACCCGCAATGTGTCGTAGACCAGCGAGGCGATCGCGGCGCGATCCTTCGAACCCGCGAAGCGCCGCGACAGGCCCCAATCCTTCAGGGCATCGGAGGCCGGCCGGCGCCGCTGGATGATGTCGTCCAGCACCTCGATGGCGGCGCTGATGCGGGCGGCAGGCGTCATGGCGGTTCGTTCCGGGCGAATGCGCAGCAGGGCGCCGGCAGAGGCGGGCGAGATCGAGACTGGACGATTTCAAACATGACTCGGCGACATGCCACGCCCGACGACATCCGCTTGACGCGGTCCTTCCACAGGCGGAAAGACGAGGCAACACCCCTCGCAACAAAAGGTCTCGTTTCCATGCAGCGCGCCGGCCATCTCGTTCTCGCCTCCGTCCTCGCGCTGGCGCTCGCCGCCTGCGCCTCGCAGCCCTCCCCGGACCTGACCCCGCCGACCGCCAAACGTCTCGATGCCAAGACCACGCTCGAGAGCGGCCGTCGCTGACCTGCGGGCGCTCTGCGCTTGCGCGCGGAGCGCGCCTTCAACGGCCTGTCACATGATCCGCCCAGGGTCGCATCCGGATCGATGCGACCCTGGGAGGCTTTCATGCTGACGAAAACGCTGTTGACCGCCGGATTTGCCGTGGGTTTCGGCCTGGTTGCATCCGTCACCACGCCGGTGCTGGCGCAAACGGCCGTGCCGGCAGTGGTGCCGGCGAAGCTGCTCATCGTCGGCCATCGCGGCGCCAGCGGCTACCGCCCCGAGCACACGCTCGAAGCCTACAAGCTCGCCATCGAGCAGGGCGCCGACTTCATCGAGCCCGATCTGGTGGCGACCAAGGACGGGGTGCTGATCGCGCGCCACGAGCCGATGATGAGCGGCACGACCGACGTCGCCAGCCGCCCCGAATTCGCCAGCCGCAAGACCACCCGCAAGGTCGACGGCGTCGATACCACCGACTGGTTTGCGGGCGATTTCACGCTGGCCGAAATCAAGACCCTGCGGGCCAAGCAGGCCTTCGCCGACCGCGATCAGTCCCACAACGGGCGATACCAGATCCCGACCTTCCAGGAGGTCATCGAGCTCGCCAAGTCGGAAAGCGCCAGGCTGGGCCGCACCATCGGGGTCTATCCCGAGACCAAACACCCGATTTTCCACGCCGCGATCGGCCTTGCGCTCGAAGACCGGCTGCTCGACACGCTGAAGGCGGCCGGCTGGACCGAGAAATCGTCACCGGTCATCATCCAGAGCTTCGAGACGGCCAACCTCAAATATCTGCGCGGCAAGACGCAGGTGCGGCTGTTCCAGCTCGTCGACGCCGACGATGTCGACAAGGATGGCGGCATCGTCCTCGCCGCCCCGTTCGACAAGCCCTATGATTTCGTCGTCACCGGCGACAAGCGCACCTTCAAGGACCTCGTGACCGCCGAGGGACTGAAGGAGATCGCGACCTATGCCGACGGCGTCGCGCCCTGGAAGCCCTATCTGATGGCCGGCAAGCAGGTGGTCGGCCAGGACGGGAAGCCGCAGGACCTGAACAAGGACGGCGTCATCGACGAACGTGACCGTGTTCTTTTGCCGCCGACCGACGTCGTCAGGAATGCGCGAGCCGCTGGACTGCAGATCCATAGCTGGACGTTCCGCAGCGAGCCCAAGCGCCTGGCCTCCGACTTCAAGGGCGACCCTGTGGCCGAGTACAAGGCTTTCATGGCGCTGGGAATCGACGGGCTGTTCACGGATTTCCCCGACGTGGCGGTCAAGGCCCGGGACGGCCGATAACGCCGTTTTGCCACTCCCGTTCGGTCGAGACAAAAAAGCCCACCGCGCTGATCGCGCGGCGGGCTCTTCATGGGCGATCAGCCGGGATCAGTCGCAGACGCGCTCCGTGCTGCGGACCTCGCCACGGCGGGTTTCGCGGACCGTCGTGACCGTGCGGCAGTTGTCGCGTCCGCGCGCACGCTGGTAGCGATCGCGGTCACGGGCACGATCCTCGCGCCGGATATCCCGCTCGATGGCGCGGTCGCGCGGCGAGCGCGGATCGACCTGGACGCCGCCCGGGCCGATGTTGATCGACTGGGCATAGGCACCGCTCGTCGTGACCAGGGCGGCCAGCAGAACAGGAATGAAACGCTTCATGGTTGTCCTCCAATGTGGGAGGAAAACCATGCTGCGGCGCGATTGTTCCGTTGGGAGAGCCCCCTGCCCCGACGCCTCCCCGCCCCTGATCAGTGCAGGATCTGGCTCAGGAAAAGCTTGGTGCGCTCGTGCTGCGGGTTCTTGAAGAAGGCCTCGGGCTTGTTCATCTCGACGATCTGGCCGGCGTCCATGAAGATGACCCGGTCGGCGACCTGCCTAGCGAAACCCATCTCGTGGGTGACGCAGAGCATGGTCATGCCCTCTTCCGCCAGCGACACCATGGTGTCGAGCACCTCCTTGACCATTTCAGGATCGAGCGCCGAGGTCGGCTCGTCGAACAGCATGATCTTGGGGCTCATGCAGAGCGAGCGGGCGATCGCCACGCGCTGCTGCTGGCCGCCCGAGAGCTGGCCGGGGTATTTGGCGGCCTGCTCGGGGATCTTGACGCGCTTGAGATAGTGCATCGCGATCTCTTCGGCGTCCTTCTTGGGGAGCTTCTTCACCCAGATCGGCGCCAGCGTCAGGTTCTCCAGGATCGTCAGATGCGGGAACAGGTTGAAGTGCTGGAAGACCATGCCGACGTCGCGGCGGATCTCGTCGATCTTCTTGAGATCGTTGGTGAGTTCCGTGCCGTCGACGACGATCGAGCCCTTCTGGTGCTCCTCGAGCCGGTTGATGCAGCGGATCATCGTCGATTTGCCCGAGCCCGAAGGCCCGCAGATGACCAGCTTCTCGCCGCGCTCGACCTTCAGGTTGATGTCGCGCAGGACATGAAATTCGCCATACCATTTGTTGACGCCGACCATTTCGACGGCTGTCGGCGTGTTGAGCGAGGTCGGCTTGAGAGCTGCCGGGCGGGTGCTGGTGGTTTCTGCCATGGCCATGAGGGCTGGTCCTTTCAACGCTTCTGACCGGCGGCAAGACGCTGCTCGACCGAAATCGAGTAGCGGGACATGCCCCAGCAACACAGGAAGTAGAACACCGCGGCAAAGGCGTAGCCCGTCGCGCGGGTGGTCGGCGTGGCCCAGGTCGGATCGACCAGGGTCGCCTCGATGGTGCGCAGGAAGTCGAAGATGCCGACGATGGTGACCAGCGTCGTGTCCTTGAACAGCCCGATGAAGGTGTTGACGATTCCCGGGATCACGATCCGCAGCGCCTGCGGCAGGATGATCAGCCGCATCATCTGCCAGTAGCCGAGGCCGAGCGACATCGCGCCCTCGTATTGGCCCTTCGGGATCGCCTGCAGGCCGCCGCGGATCACCTCGGCCATATAGGCGGCGGCAAACAGCGCGACGCCGATCAGCGGGCGCAGCAGGCGGTCGGGCGAGTATTCCTGCGGCACGAACAGCGGCAGCATGGTGTTGGCCATGAACAGCACGGTGATCAGCGGCACACCGCGCACGAACTCGATGAAGATGACCGACATCAGCTGGATGATCGGCAGTCTTGAGCGGCGGCCCAGCGCCAGGACCACGCCCAGCGGCAGCGAGAAGACGATGCCGACCGCCGCGATCAGGAAGGTGACCATCATGCCGCCCCACAGGCCGGTATCGACCCGCGGCAGGCCGGCGGTGTCGGCGAGGAGCGCGATCACGCCGAAGATCACCAGCGCCATCAGGATGAGGCGCTTGGACTGGAGGAAGCGCTGCCAGGGCGGCGCCGCGATCTCGACCTCGAGCAGTGCCGGCGGTACCCAGAACCGGGCCAGGCTCGGCACGAACGACAGGACCAGATACAGGGCGGCGAAGGCGAGCGTCAGTTGGATCAGGAAGCGCAGGAAGGTCTCGGCACCATCACCGCCGAGCAGCAGCAGATAGGCCGCGATCGGCATCGCCACGAAGAAGAAGAACGCGCCGAGCTTCTTTTGCGGCGCCTTGTCCCACAGCATCCAGACGACGCCGAGCGCAAACATCACGAAGACGATGTTGACGCGCCAGCGCTGCGGCACCGGATAGGAGCCGTAGATGAAGTACTGGAACCGGTCGGCGACATAGGCCCAGCAGGCGCCCACCGGCCGGCCGATCTTGTCGGCGAGGCAGGCATCGCGATTGGTGCCGCTCCACACCGCGTCGATGAAGTAGAAGCGCACCAGATCGGGCACGCTGGTCGCCACCACATAGAGGCAGACCAGCGTCATCAGCGAGTTCACCGGCCCGGAGAACAGGTTGTTGCGCACCCAGGCGACCGGCCCCGCCACAGACAGCGGCGCGGGCTCCTGTTGCAGGGTTTCCCGGCGGACGAAGGCGTGGGGCGCGTTTTCGAGCGTTGCGTCGGTCATCGTGGCGCCCTCACCGTTCCACCAGCGCCATGCGCTTGTTGTAGATGTTCATGATCAGCGAGGTGACGAGCGAGATGGTCAGATAGACCGCCATGGTGATGGCGACGACTTCGAGCGCCTGGCCGGTCTGGTTCAGCACCGTGCCGGTGAAGACCTGGACGAGGTCGGGGTAGCCGATGGCGACGGCCAGCGAGGAATTCTTGGTCAGGTTGAGGTAGTTCGAGGTCAGAGGCGGGATGATCACCCGCATCGCCTGGGGGATCACGACGAGCTTCAGGGTCGGGCCCGACCGCAGGCCCAGCGCGTTGGCGGCCTCGGTCTGACCTTTTGACACGGCCAGGATGCCGGCGCGCACGACCTCGGCGATGAAGCCGGCGGTGTAGGTCGTCAGGCCGATCAGCAACGCCACGAATTCGGGGTAGATCTGCAGCCCGCCGGTCAGGTTGAAGCGGCCCTGCTGCGGCAGTTCGAAGGAGAGCGGCTGGCCGGCGATGAAGTAGACCGCCAGCGGCAGGCCGATGATCAGCGCCAGCGTGATGCTGCCGTTGGGGTATTGCGTCCCCGTCCGTTCCTGCTGCTTCTTCGACCAGGTGTAGAAGGCGATCGCCAGAACGACGGCGATGAAGAAAGCGATGACCACGCCCTGGAAGGCCGGCGCGAATTGCGGGTTCGGCAGAATCAGGCCGCGATTGTTGAGAAAGATCGAGCCCGGAAGCGCGATCGAGTTGCGGGCATCCGGCAACGGCTTCAGCACCGCGTTGTACCAGAAGAACAATTGCAGCAGCAGCGGCAGGTTGCGGATCACCTCGACATAGATCATCGCCAGCTTCGCCAGCACCCAGTTGCTGGAGAGCCGGGCGACGCCGACGAAGAAGCCGAGGAAGGTCGACAAGACGATGCCGATGGAGGCGACCAGCAGCGTGTTGAGAAGGCCGACCCAGAAGGCCTGGCCATAGGTCGAGCCCGCTGCGCTGAACGGAATGAGCTTCTGGTTGACGTCGAAGCCGGCGGTGTTGTGCCAGAAGCCGAACCCGGACGCGATCTTCTGCGCACGCAGGTTTTCAAGCGCGTTCGACGCCGCCGACCAGATCAGGAAGCCGACCACCGCCACAAGCGCGATCTGGTAGACATAGCCCCTGATCCTGGGATCGTAGAACAGCGAGGCTTTGCCGGTTGGGACCGTTTCGGTCGGAATCGTCGACACCAATTACGCCCTTTTTTTTGGTTTTTGATTGCGACGGGACAAGCGGTGGCGGCCTTGCCGCCACCGCACCGTCCAGCCGGTTTGGACTACGCCTCGTGGCGTATCAGCGGATCGGCGGAGCGTATTGCAGCCCCCCCTTGGTCCAGAGCGCATTCTGGCCGCGCGCGATCTTCAGCAGCGAACCCTGCCCGACGTTCTTCTCGAAGACTTCGCCGTAATTGCCGACGAGCTTCACGATGCGGTAGGCCCAGTCATTGGTCAGGCCGATGGCCTCGCCGTACTTGCCCTCGGTGCCGAGCAACCGCTTGATCTCGGGGTTGGGCGACTTCAGCATCTCATCGACATTGGCCTTGCTGACGCCCAGCTCTTCGGCGTTGAGCATCGCGAAATGCGTCCACTTGACGACGTCGAGCCAGAGATCGTCGCCATGGCGCACGACGGGCCCCAGCGGCTCCTTCGAAATGATCTCAGGCAGGACGATGTGATCGGCCGGAGCCGACAGCGTCAGGCGCTCCGCATAGAGGCCCGAGGCGTCCGTGGTGAACGCATCGCAGCGGCCCGATTCATAGGCCTTGACCGTCTCGGTGTTGGAGGCGAAGGCGACGACCTCGTATTTCAGGTTGTTGGCCCGGAAATAGTCGGCGAGGTTGAGCTCCGTCGTGGTGCCCTGCTGGGTGCAGATCGAGGCGCCGGCCAGCTTGAGCACGGAATCGACGCCGAGCTTCTTGCGGACCATGAAGCCCTGGCCGTCATAGTAATTGACGCCGGCGAAGTTGAGCCCCAGCGACGTGTCGCGCGACATCGTCCAGGTCGTGGTGCGCGAGAGCAGATCGACCTCGCCCGACTGCAGCGACGTGAACCGGTCCTTCGCCGACAGCGGGATGAACTTGACCTTGGCCGGATCGTTGAAGATCGCCGCGGCGACCGCACGGCACAGATCGACGTCGAGGCCGGTCCAGTTGCCCTGTGCATCGGGAAGGCCGAAACCGGCGAGGCCGGTGCCGGAGCCGCAGTGCAGGATGCCGCGGTTCTTGACCTGAGCGAGGGTGTTGGTCTGGGCCTGGACGGAGCTTGCCGCGCAAACCGAGATCGCCGCAGCGATGGCTGCAGTGACGAATGACTTCATTGAACTTCCCCTGTTGGCGGAACGGGTTTGTCCCGTTCTCGACGATCCGACGAGTGTCGGAGATCTAGCAAATCCCGGACCAAGGCCGGTTGCAGCGCGCTATTCTGTCCAATCGTGTGAAATGCGGTAGCAAAAAAGGGAGCGGGCGCCGGCTCAACGCCGGCGCCCGCCTTCAGCTCTCAGCGAACCGGAGGCGCGTACTGGAGACCGCCCTTGGTCCAGAGCGCGTTCTGGCCGCGCGCGATCTTCAGCAGGGAGCCGGCGCCGACGTTCCGCTCGAAGGACTCGCCGTAATTGCCGACATGCTTGATGATCCGGTAGGCCCAGTCCGTGGTCAGGCCCAGCCCGTCGCCGAACTTGCCCTCGGTGCCGAGCAGACGCTTGATCTCGGGGTTGGGCGACTTCAGCATCTCGTCGACATTCGCCTTGGTCACGCCGAGCTCCTCGGCGTTGATCATGGCGTAGTGGGTCCACTTGACGATGTTGAACCAGACCGTGTCGTTGTTGCGGGTCGAGGGGCCGAGCGGCTCCTTGGAGATGATCTCCGGCAGGACCATGTGATCGGCCGGGGCCGTCAGCTTCAGGCGCTCGGCATAGAGGCCGGAGGCGTCGGTGGTGAAGGCGTCGCAGCGGCCGGCGTCATAGGCCTTGATCGTCTCGTCGGACGAGGCGAAGGCGACAACCTCGTATTTCAGGTTGTTGGCACGGAAGAAGTCAGCCAGATTCAGCTCTGTCGTGGTGCCCTGCTGCGTGCAGATCGAAGCGCCGGACAGCTGCAGGGCCGAGGTCACGCCCAGCTTCTTGCGGACCATGAAGCCCTGACCGTCATAATAGTTCACGCCGGCGAACAGGATGCCGAGCTGGGTGTCGCGCGACATCGTCCAGGTCGAGTTGCGGACAAGCAGATCGACCTCGCCCGACTGCAGCGCGGTGAAGCGATCCTTCGAGGACAGCGGGATGAACTTGACCTTCTCGGGGTCATTGAAGATCGCGGCGGAAACGGCACGGCAGAGATCGACGTCGAGGCCGCTCCACCTGCCCTGCCCGTCGGGAACGCCGAAGCCGGCCAGTCCGGTATTGGAACCACAGATCACCTGGTTGCGCTGCTTGACCTGAGCCAGCGTCGCGGGTGCCTGCGCCGACACGGTCGTCGCCGCGAGCGCCAGCCCGAGGCCGGCGATGGCCGCTGTCATGATCTTCTTCATCGAACTCTCTCCCATTGAATGATCCTACCCGGACTCGGCTGGCAGGCGCCCTAGGTCCCGTCGCCGGCGGAGTGAACTCCGCTCGCTTGCTTAGAAAATAAGCGACATCCCCTTCGTCGATTGCCAGAGCCCCGCATGAGCGTCAAGCAAGCGCATCTTTGCCCGCCGTCCCTTGTCCACTGCATACATCACATGCGAGTTTGTGGGGGTGGTCAAGCCTCACCCCGCCCAATTCCGAGGGGCCGCCGGTCCAGATGGACATTGCGCTGGCGGATCTGGGCGATTTCGGGCCCGATTTCGGCGTCGGGTTCGCCTGGCCACATGCGCCGGCTTGACGGCGAGTTTGCGCCTTCAAGGCGCGCGTGGCTTCCTCAGGCGTCCGTCGCCTGTTTGCGTCCGCGGTTGCGATAGATCAGCACAAGATTGCGGGTGTAGATCACCATCGCCAGCGCCTGGCCCATGATGATGATCGGCTCGCGCCGGACGATGCCGTAGACCAGCGTCATCAGGCCGCCGCCCATCGAGAAATACCAGAAGGACAGCGGCATCACCGACTGCCCTTCCCGCTCGCTGGCCAGCCACTGCACCAGAAACCGCGCCGTGAAAAGCAGTTGCGCGACGATGCCGAAAGCCAGCCAGAAGTCGAACTTCAGCACGAAGACGTCGTAGAGATAGTCCGAGATGGCGTGGCCGATCGAGATGATCATGGCTGGGCCTCCGGCGTGATCTGGGGCACGCGCCGGCGGCGCCGGATCAGCCACCAGACCCCGACGAGATCGAGGATGCCGACCCAGAGCCGGTCGAAGAAGCCGTAATTCGAGACGCCGCTGAGGCGTGGCCGGTCGCGCACGTCGAGATGCACCACCTGGTAGCCCTCGCGCACCATCAGCGCCGGCATGAAGCGATGCAGCGCGTCGAAATAGGGCAGCGCGAGATAGGCCTCGCGGCGGAAGCACTTCAGCCCGCAGCCGGCGTCGCGCGTGCCGTCCTTCAGCAGCCGTCCACGCACACCATTGGCGATGCGCGACTGCAGCTTCTTGAAGCCGGTGTCCTTGCGGCCGACGCGCTGACCCTGGACGAGCCCCGCCTGCATTCCGGCACCCTGCAGCGCCGTGAGCATCGCCGGCAGAAACACCGGGTCGTTCTGGCCGTCTCCGTCGAGCGTCGCGACGATGGGCGCGCGCGCATGGCGCACGCCGGTCCTCACCGCCGCGCTCTGGCCGCAGGATTGCGCGTGGCCGATGACCTTCAGCCAGGGCCGGCTCGTCGCCAGCGCCGCAAGGGCCGCCGCCGTCCCATCCGTCGACCCGTCATTGACGAAGACGACCTCGAAGGCGCCGACCTGCGCGCAGGCGGTTTCGATGTCGGCCAACAGCGGCCCGACATTGCCGACCTCGTTGCGGACGGGCACGACGACGCTGAGCAGCGGCAAAGGCAGAGAGGGTACGGTCAACAGAGGATCATCCGGAAAAACGGCCCGCAACCTGCGTCAGGGAGGCCCACAGGGCAAGGCACTTTGCGAGCGACGCCGCGGCGGGGGGCCGCGGCGCAACGGTTATGGGCGGGCATAGACCGCCATGTCGAGGCGACGGCCGCCATTCAGGTTGAAGCCGCTGATGGTGGTGACCAGCCGTGGCGCCAGCCCCGACTGGGCGATCGCCGCCTCGAAGCTGGCGGCATGGCGCCGTTCCACGAGGGCGACGCGGCAACCGGGCTGGTTCAGGAAGGCGGCCGCGGCCGCGCCGTCGACGCCCATGGCGAGGTCGGTGCCGACCAGGAAGACGAGGCTGGGCTCGCGATAGCCGACCGTCATCACCGCCGGATCGGGACAGCCGACCGCCTGCGTCGCCTCCGCCAGACGCGGCGACAGCTTCAGCGAGCGCAGACTCTCCACCGCGAAGGCGTAGACCCCGACGCCGAGCAGCAGGCTTGCCAGCACTCCGCGCCAGAGCGCACCCTCGAAGTCGCTCCGGCGGAAGGCGGCGACCACGCGGGTCGCCACGAGAAGTGCCAGCAGCAGGAACGGCAGGGCCGTGTAGGGCAAGGTTCTGTCGAGCGACCAGTTGCCCCAGAGAATGACGCCGATCAGCGCCAGCGGCACCAGCACGACGAGCATCGCCGTGGCGACCGCGCCGCGTCGGAAACGGTCGATGCCGCCATTGACCAGCGCCAGCAGCAGCAGTGCCGTGACGGCCGGATAGAGCGGCAGCACGTAATGCGGCAGCTTTGTCGGCACCGCCTCGAAGAGGAGCCAGGACGGCACGATCCAGGCCAGCAGGAACAGCACCTGGGGCTCGCGCCGGCGCACCCAGGCGAAGGGCACGGCCATGGCGGCGAAGGCGGCGGCCGGCCAGTAGGTGCCGAAGAAGATCACCAGATAGAGCCCCGGCGGCCCCCAATGCTTCTCCTGGCCTTCCGCGACCTTGCCGAGCATGTCCTGTCCGACGCTCTCGGCGAAGAAGCTGCCGCCGGTCTTCCAGGCGATGGCCAGGAACCAGGGCAGGACCACGATCAGGCACAGCACAAGGCCGCGGCCGAAGCGCAGCGGCGCGAGCCAGCGAAAGCTCCGCTCCCTGATGCTGAGGACGAGCACGGCCAGGCCCCAGACCATCGGCACGATCGGCCCCTTGAGGAGCAGCCCGAGCGCGGTGGCGCTCCAGAACACCAGCCAGTTGCGCGAGCTTGGCACGAAGGCGAGCGAGCGTGTCCAGTCCAGCCAGGTCCGGGCCAGCGCGCCCATGGCGGCGACCGCACAGGCCGCCAGCAGCGCATCCGTCTTGGCGATGCGGGCCTCGACGCCAAGCAGGACGCAGGCCGCCATCAGCGCGCCCCCCAACAGGGCCAGGCGTGGGCCGACGAAGGCCAGAAGGGCCCAGTAGCTCAGCAGCACCGTGGCGATCGCGCCGATCAACGAGGGGATGCGGTAGAGCCAGATCTGCGTGCGCGCCGCGGGAACGCCGAGCACCTCGCCGGCCGCAACCGTGGCGCTCTGCAGCCAGTAGATCCCGACGGGCTTCTTGTGCCTCGCCTCGTCCTGGAAGCGGATATCGACGAAGTCGCGCGTCTCGAGCATCTGCTTGCTCGCCTGGGCGAAGCGCGGCTCGTCGCGATCGAGCGGCTGCAGCGTCTGGAACCCGGGCAGGAAGGCCGCAAGCGACAGCAGCACGAGCAGCGCGCAGGCGCGGGCATGGCTGGCGCAGGCCAGGGCCGCGAAACGGTCGATCGCGGGGCTTAGCGACGGCATGAGCATCCTCGCGACCGCAGCCGATCGCGCCTGTCCTGAAGCCGGGAATGACGGGACCGGCTGTCCCCGAAACTCTCGCGACGCGATGACGGGCTTTTCGGGCACGATCAAGGCGCGGCCGCCAAAACCGGCGGCCGGCGCGGTTTACGCTGCATGTTGCGCCGCGGCAAGCGCGGCTCGGTCGACCGGCTTCGTCATGACAGACGACCGCAGGGTCGCTAAGCTGGCTCGGCACTCAAGGGATCAGCCGATGGGCCGGATGTTCGTCGAGGCGTTGCGTGCGGGGCTCTGGGGCCTGCTGTTGGGCCCTGCGCTGGCCGTGCTCCTGGTCCTGGGCGCGTTGCTCTTCGATCCGAAATGCGGCGTGGGCGATTCCGGCGGCTGCGCCATGGGCATCGTCACGGCGCCGATTGCCGTCGCCCTGCCGAGCTTCGGGCTGTTCTTCGCACTCGGACTGCTGCGCGGCCTGTGGCGGCGACGCCCGTCAGACCCTGCCGCTGCCGTCAGGCGCTTGCGGAATTGGGGGCGGGAGGAGTGAACCACCCCCATCGCGCAGCGACCTGCCCGTCTTCCGACGCCGGCACGATCTGCGTCGGCGTCGGAACTATGGGTCAGTTCAGGAATTCCGGCGAGATCAGGCTCGGCAGGAACAGCGAGACGGTCGGCCACATGATGATCAGGGCGAGCACCACGAACATGGGTATCAGCATGATCAGCGTATCCCGGATCGCCGAGCGCATGCTGATGCCGGCCACCGAACACGCGATCATCAGGCACAGGCCATAGGGCGGCGTCACCAGCCCGAAGGCGAGGCTGACGATGCCGATCATGGCGAAATGCACCGGGTCCATCATCACCGTCTTGGCCAAAGGCGCCAGGATCGGCCCGACGATGATGATCGCCGGAATCGCGTCGAGGAAGCAGCCGACGAGCAGGAAGACGCCGGCGATGAAGAAGCCGGTCTCGTAGAACCCCATGCCCCAGGCCGAGACGCCAGTGAGGATCGCCTGCGGCATCTTGTAATAGGCCATGAGCCAGCCGAAGGCGGACGCCGTGCCGACGCAAAACAGCGTCACGCCGGCGAGCTTTCCGGTGTCCAGCAGAGCCGCGTACAGCCCCTTGGCATCCATCTCGCGATACACGATGAGCGACAGGAAACCGGCATAGATCACCGCGATCGCTGCCGATTCGGTCGCCGTGAACCAGCCGAAGACCTTGCCGCCGATGATGATGCCCGGCGTCAGCAGCGCCAGGAAGGAATGCTCGAAGGCCTTGAAGACCTGCCCGAACGAGGACCGCGGATAGGTCGGGTAGCCGCGCCGGACGGCATAGGTGTGGACCGTCGCCATCTGCGCCACGCCGATCAAAAGGCCGGGGATGACGCCGGCGAGAAACAGCGCACCGATCGAGGTCGTCAGGATCCCGCCCCAGACGATCATCAGGATCGAGGGCGGGATGATGACCGCCAGCACGGCCGAGACGGCGGTGATCGCGACCGAGAAGCTGTCGTCATAGCCTTCCCGGCGCTGCGCCTCGATGAAGATCTTCGACTGGCTCGCGGCGTCCGCCGTCGAGGAGCCAGAGATGCCGGCGAAGAAGAAGGACAGCACCACGTTGATCTGGGCGAGACCGCCGGGAAAATGCCCGACGAGCGCCCGCGACAGGCTCATCAGCCGGTTCGTCACCCCGCCGACATTCATCAGATTGGCCGTGAGCAGGAAGAACGGCACGGCCAGCAGGATGAAGGAATTGAAGGCGTTGAAGGTCTCGCTCATCAGCGTCATCGAATCGAGCCGGGGCTCGATGATCAGGATCGGCAGGCAGGCCAGGCCGAGCGCGAAGGCGACGGGGATGCGCAGGAACAGGCCGAGGAAGAAGCAGCCGAAGAGGATGGAGGCAGCCTGCCCCGAGGAGAGAACGCTGCCGGTCATGGGCTGATGGTCTTTCCGAAGAGGGCCCGAAGATCATCGACGAACTGCTCGCCGAGGAAGATGATCCAGCTCGCCCCGGCGATCGGCCAGGCGACATGGATCAGCCAGAGCGGCAGCTCGGCCAGCTCCGAGGTCCGGTTCCAGGCGAATTGCGTGAACTCGATGCCGCCGGTGACGAAGACGATGGCGATCGTCAGCACGCCGAGCTTGGAGACGATGCGCATGAAGGCATCGCCCCGTGTCCCCAGCCTGGGCAGCAGATCGACGTCGAAATGGGCGCTGTCGCGGACGCCGATGATCGTGCCGATCATCACGGTCCAGATGAACAGGAAGCGGGCCAGCTCCTCCGTCCAGATATAGGAGGGGATCAGGTTGGAGTAGCGCGAGACGATCTGCAGCATCACCGGCACCACCAGGATGCCGACGGAGAAAACGACGATGGATGACAGCAGTCGTGAATAGGTAGCCGTCATGCGCCGCCACAGGCTGGGCCTGCCAGGCAAAGAAGCATCCATGAATGGGTTCCGCGTGCGAAGACAAAGCCCTGGGCGGAAGACGCGCCCAGGGCTGACGGGATCGGGAACGGGACGGGTTCAGACGCCGGCGATGGCGGTCTGGATGCCGCTGGCGTCGATTTCCTTGGCATAGGCCTGCATGATCGGCTCGGCGAGCTTCTGCATGGTCGGCCGGTCCTCGAACGGAATCCGCTTCAGCCGGCCCGCCGCCTCGAGCCTGATCAGGATCTCGGAATCGCCGCTCGATTCGATCTTGCGCTCGTAATCGGCCGCTTCCTTGCCGGCCTGGATCACGGCGTCCTGCAGGTCCTTGGGCAGGGTCGCCATGGTCTTCATCGAGAAGCAGATCGGCCTGACCGAGACGGCGTGCTGCGTCATCAGGATGTTGGGCGCGACTTCGAAGAACTTCATCTGCTCGATGCCGGCCGCCTCGTTCTCCGCCGCCGAGATGACGTTGTTCTGGATGGCGTTGTAGACCTCGTTATAGGCGATCACGGTCGGCGACATGCCGATGGCCGCGAAGCTGCGCGACCAGATCGGCGCGCCCTGGACGCGGACCTTCAGGCCCTTGATCTCGGCGACGTTCTTCAGAGGCTTGTTGGCGAAGAGGTTGCGCACGCCGCCGCCGCCATAGCCGATCAGCCGGACGCCGGCCTTCTTCTCGATCTCGTCGGCGATCGGGTTGAGCAGGCCCTTGTTCACCACCGCTTCCATATGGGCGAAGTCACGGAAGACGAAGGGCGCGTCGATGAAGGGCGCGGCCTTGGCGAAGGTCGACATATGGGCGGGCGAGACGATCGCGTAATCGACGTTCTTCCCCTGCGCCATGTACTCGAAATACTGCTTTTCGAGCCCGAGCGAGGAATCCTTGTGCAGGGTGAAGTTGACCGGCTTGTTGTAGAGCGCCTTCACGCGCTCCTCGAACTTGAGGAGCCCCTGGGTGAACGGGTGCGCATCGCCGAACTGCGAGGCGCCGACCAGCGTCGGCACCGACTGGGCCCGGACGATGGCGGGGGCGGCAATGGTGGCCGTGAGCGCACCGATGCCTTTGAGTAAAACTCTGCGTTCCATGGAGAATTCCTGTCCCTTGACGCTCCTCTGATGGGAGCTGTCGACAGAATGTCAGACCAAATCCGGTTTGGCCATCATGTTGCGCATCGCCTGTGACGTAAGGGCGCGACCGCCGAGGCGGCGATGGGGCCTCGACATCGGCCGCCACCGGTCGAGTGCGAGCGCGCAGGGCTCGTCCCCGGCCCGCTCGGCACGTCTGATCGCGCTAGATCTCCCGGGCGTCCAGCGCGCGGTAGAGCGGCAGGGCCAGCGGCGCGATGCGACGGATGACGTCCCGCATCGGCTGCGCCTTGGGCTCCGACAGCGGCAGGCCCAGCGTCGAGAGCGGCACGCCTTGCGTCGCTTGCGCCAGTTCACGCCCCAGCGAGATCGAGAGCGCCACGGCCCGGCCGTTGCAGCCGACCCAGCCGAAGCCGTTGGGTCCGAGCTGGTGGATGCGCGGATAGCCCGGAACCTGGGGTTTCAGCACGTCGTCGGGCGTCATGCCGATATAGCCCGACCAGACATAGTCGAAGGAGACCTCGCCCAGCTGCGGCCAGAGCCTCATCAGGCGCTCGCCGACAGGCCCGCGCAGATTGTCGCCGCCGGCACCCGGGAACACCGCCGCGCCGCCGGTCACCAGCCGGTTGCGCGCATCCCAGCGTGCGAAATAGAGCTCGCGATGCGTGTCCGACAGCGCCTGGCGGCCGGGGATGATGGTCTTGGCGATGTTGTCGCTGATCGGCTTGGTCGCCATCTGCCAGGACAAAACGGGGATGACCTCTCCGGCGATCTCGGGCGCAAGTCCGCTCTCGAATTCATCCGTATAAGCGTTGGTCGCCAGCACCAGCGCCCTCGCCGTAACAGAGCCACTCGCCGTCTTCACCACCCAGCGGTCACCCTCGCGCGCCATGCTGGCGACGGGCGAGCGGGCATAGATCGCGGCTCCCAGCTTCAGCGCGACCTGCGCCAGCCCGCGCGCCAGCGCGAGCGGGTTGATGTGGCCGCCGGTCCGGTTCCAGAAGCCGCCGAACCAGGCATCCGAACCGGTCATCTGCGCGGCCGCCGCCCGGTCGAGCAGCTCGACGGGCGCGCCGATGGCCGACCATTCGCGCACGCGCTTCTCGGCGAGCTTGAAGCGCCCCGGCGAATGCACCGGCTGCACCCAGCCCGTCTGCTCGGCCTCGGCCGGAATGTCGTATTTGCGGACGGTGTCGAACAGATATTGCGCGCTGTCTCGCAGCACGGCGTTGAAGCGCTCGCCCGCCTCGCCATGTCTGGCGACCATGGCGGAGGGATCATGTCCGGCCAGCGTGGGGATCACCTGGCCGTTGTTGCGCCCCGACGCGCCCCAGCCGGGCTCGGCCGCCTCGACCACGACGACTTCGACGCCGGTCTCGCGGAGATGGATCGCCGTCGACAGGCCGGTGAAGCCGGCGCCGATCACCACGACATCGGCCTGAATGTCGCCCTCCAGCGCGGGCAGCGCCGGGCCGGCGGGTGCGGTCGCGGCCCAGAGCGAAGACGGCCAGGTGACAGAGGCGGTAACGGACATGGGGCGATGATCCCGAGGCGAGCAGGAGGCGCCCGCCGGACGGGCGCCACAATTGTCATCCTTGCCCCCCGCCGCCGCCGAGGCAAGAGGCGGCCTTCTGGCCTCGGCCAGAAACGAAGTTGGATTTTCTCTGCGGGCCGCCGTTCGCGAACACGTTCTTCCGAATTTCTCGATATATCATTCTGTGCTTGGAATATTTATCCCTGCCTCGTTATGTCTGCAGTGCAGCAGGGGGCTGTCCGCACGGAGCGGATGGGCAATTGCGCCGCGCCGACGCTTCGGGTGAACTCCTCTCCTGTCGGATTTCGACCAAGGGCTTCCCATGTCTCTCAAGCACATCCTCGGCCTCGACCATGTCATGGTCACCGTGCGCGATCTCGATGCGTCCGCTGCGGCCTGGAAGCGCCTCGGCTTCACCGTCTCGCCGCGCGGAACGCATTCGCCTCATCTCGGCTCCGGCAATTACACGATCATGTTCGGCGAGGATTATCTCGAGCTGCTCGGCATCCTCACCGAGACCGAACACAACAAGCCCATGCGCGACTTTCTGAAGACCCGCGAGGGCGTCGAGCGCGTCGCCTTCACGACCAGCGATGCGGCCGCGGGCGTCCTCGAGCTCCAGGCGCGCGGCATCGAGGGCGATGGCCCGGTGCATTTCGGCCGCCCGGTGGAACTGCCCGATGGCGGCGTTGGCGAAGCGAAGTTCAACGTGTTCCGCTGGCCTCTGGCCGATAATCCCGGCGGCATCCGGATCTTCGCCTGCGAGCATCTCACGCGTGACACCGTCTGGATTCCCGCGCTGCAGAGCCATGCCAACAGCGCGCGGCGGATCATCCGCCTTGAGGTCCTCTGCGTCGATCCGAAGGCCGCGGCCGCGCATCTGGGCCGCCTGATCGACGAGCCCGCACAGGCTGACGGCGATGGCTGGCGCGTCGCCACCGGCGGCGCCCGGGCCGACATCCTGTTCTACGACGCCGCCGGCTTCGCGCGCCGCTACCCGGACACGGTGCGAAAGGGGGCGGCCACCGAAGGGGCCGTGGCGCTGGTTCTGGCGAGCGACGATCTCGACGGCGCGAAGGCCGTGCTGGGCACGCTCGCGACCGCTCACCATGGCGCGCTCAGCGTTGCCGCCCATGCCGCCAACGGCATCGTCGTCAGCTTCCTGCCGCAATAGCGATCAAGCCCGCATTTTAGGCGGCATCGCCGTTGACGCCCGCGCCCCCCGCGCCCATCGTTTCCCTTACGTGACCGCAGGACCGAGGATCTTCCCATGGACATGACCCGCCGCGCCGCGCTTCTGACCAGCGCCGCCATCGCCTCCAGCGTCGCCTTTCCGATGCGGTCGCTCTTCGCCCAGGAGACGCCGCGCAAGGGCGGGGTCTTCACCGTCCATTACGGCGCCGAGCAGCGCCAGCTGAACCCGAGCCTCCAGGCGTCGACCGGCGTCTATATTATCGGCGGCAAGATCCAGGAGCAGCTCGTCGATCTCGACGCCGCCGGCAACCCGGTCGGTGTGCTCGCCACGAGCTGGGAGGCAGCGCCCGACGGCAAGACCATCACCTTCAAGCTGCGCGACGGCGTGAAATGGCATGATGGCCGCCCCTTCACCTCGGCGGACGTGCAGTTCACCGCGATGGAGATGTGGAAGAAGATCCTCAACTACGGCACGACGCTGCAGCTCTTCCTCACCGCCGTCGACACGCCCGACCCGCTGACCGCGGTCTTCCGCTACGAGCGGCCGATGCCGCTGAACCTGCTTCTGCGCGCTTTGCCCGATCTGGGCTACATCTCGCCGCGCCACATCTATGAGGGCAAGGGCGACATCCGCCAGAACCCGGCCAATCTCGCGCCGATCGGCACCGGCCCGTTCAAGTTCGTCACCTATGAGCGCGGCCAGCACGTCATCGCCGACCGCAATGCCGACTACTGGCGCCCCAATGCGCCCCATCTCGACCGCATCGTCTGGCGCGTCGTCACCGACCGCGCCGCCGCGGCCGCCCAGATGGAAGCCGGCCAGATCCACTACAGCCCGTTCTCGGGCCTGACGATCTCGGACGCCGCCCGGCTCGGCAAGGACAAGCGCTTCATCGTTTCGACCAAGGGCAACGAGGGCAACGCCCGCACCAACACGATCGAGTTCAACTTCCGCCGCAAGGAATTGGCCGACATCCGCGTGCGCCGCGCCATCGCGCATGCGCTCGACATCCCCTTCTTCATCGAGAACTTCCTCGGCGACTTCGCCAAGCGCGGCACGGGCCCGGTCCCCTCGGTCTCGACGGATTTCTATCCCACCGACAATGGCCCGCAGTACCCCTTCGACAAGAAGCGCGCCGCAGCGCTCCTCGACGAGGCCGGCTTCAAGGCCGGTGCGGGCGGGGCGCGCTTCTCCTTGCGCCTGCTGCCGGCGCCCTGGGGCGAGGACATCACGCTGTTTGCCACCTTCATGCAGCAGTCGCTGGCCGATGTCGGCATCAAGGTCGAGGTCGTCAGGACAGATGGCGGCGGCTTCCTGAAACAGGTCTATGACGAGCACGCCTTCGATCTCGCCACCGGCTGGCACCAGTACCGCAACGATCCGGCCGTCTCGACCACGGTCTGGTATCGCTCGGGCCAGCCCAAGGGCGCGCCCTGGACCAACCAGTGGGGCTGGACCGACGAGACGATGGACAAGATCATCGACGACGCGGCCACCGAGGTCGATGCCGCCAAGCGCAAGGCGCTCTACGGCGATTTCGTCCGCCGCGCCAACACCGAACTGCCGATCTGGACGCCGATCGAGCAGATCTTCCTGACCGCGATCAACGCCAAGGCCCGGAACCACTCCAACACGCCGCGCTGGGGCTCGAGCTCCTGGCACGATCTGTGGTTGGCCGAGTGAGAACCACGCCGTCATCCCGGGCTTGACCCGGGATCCATCGAAGGCCTCCGGAGCTCTACGATGGATCCCGGATCTGCGCGGCTCCGCCGCTTGTCCGGGATGACTCAGTGTTTCTGCGACATATCGGAAAGCTGTAGGCTCCGCGAAATGAACATCACGCAATGCGCATCCTGACCCTCGCGGGGCGGCGTCTGGCCGCCTCGATCCCGACGCTGGTGCTGATCCTGATCGGGGTCTTCGTGCTGCTGCAGTTCGCGCCGGGCGACACGGTGGATGCGCTGATGGCGCAGATGGGCGGTGGCGACGCCGAAACCGCCAAGCAGCTGCGCCAGTATTACGGGCTCGACGTCTCCGCCTGGGCGCAGCTCGGCAACTATCTCTGGCGGCTGGTGCGGCTTGATCTCGGCTTCTCGGCGATCTACGGCAAGCCTGTCGCGACCGTCATCGCTGAGCGACTGCCGGCGACGATCCTGCTGATGACGGCCTCGCTGTCGCTGGCTTTCTTCTTCGGCCTTGTCTTCGGCGTCATCGCCGCGCGCGGCGTCAACCGCTGGCCCGACACGCTGATCTCGACGCTGGGCCTCGTCTTCTACGCCATGCCGACCTTCTGGTTCGGGCTGATGGCGATCGTCGTGTTTTCGATCTACCTGCAATGGCTGCCGGCTGGCGGCTTCGAGGACATCACCGTCGGGCTCACCGGCTGGCGCCGCACGCTCGACATCGCCAGCCATCTCGTGCTGCCGACGCTGACACTCGGCCTGTTCTACATGGCGATCTATCTGCGCATCATGCGCGGCTCGATGCTCGAGGTGCTGACGCTCGATTTCGTCCGCACCGCCCGCGCCAAGGGCATGGACGAGACGCGCGTCGTCGTCCGCCATGTCCTGCGCAATGCGCTCCTGCCGATGGTGACGCTCATCGGCCTGCAGGCCGGCACGATGCTCGGCGGCTCGGTCGTGGTCGAGAGCGTCTTCTCCCTGCCGGGGCTCGGCCGCCTCGCCTATGAATCGGTGATCCAGCGCGATCTCAACACGCTGCTCGGCATCGTCTTCGTCTCGGCTTTGCTGGTCATCGTCGTCAACTTCATCGTCGACCTGCTCTACGCCCGGCTCGACCCGCGCATCACGACGGGGAGCTGACGCGATGTCCTTCCTGAAGCTCTATTTCCGCAGCCCGCCGGCGATCATCGGCCTCGTGCTGCTGCTGCTGGTGCTGGCGATGGCTGTGAGCGCCGACTGGTTCTATCCCCGCGATCCGCTGGCGCTCGCCGGGCGGCCGCTGATCTGGCCATTTGCCAATCCCCGCTTCCTGCTCGGCACCGACAATTCCGGCCGCGACATCGCCGCGCAGATCTTCCACGGCGCCCGCATCTCGCTGCTGATCGGCCTGGTCGCGACGATCATCTCCGTCGTGATCGGCATCACCATCGGCGCCGTCGCCGGCTATTATGGTGACTGGGTCGACACCATCCTGATGCGCGTCACAGAGGCCTTCCAGACCCTGCCGAACTTCATCCTGCTGCTGGTGCTGGTCGCCGTCTTCGGCTCGACCATCACGACCGTCACCGTCGCGATCGGCATCGTCTCCTGGCCGGCCTCGGCGCGGCTGACGCGCGCCGAGTTCCTGTCGCTACGCAACCGCGAGTTCGTCCAGGCCGGCCGCACATTGGGCCTGCGCGACGTGAAGCTGATCTTCGGCGAAATCCTGCCCAACGCCCTGCCCCCGGTCATCGTTTACGCCAGCGTCGTCATGGCGATCGCAATCCTGCTGGAGAGCGCGCTCGCCTTCCTCAAGCTGTCGGACCCCAACGTCGCCTCCTGGGGCAATCTGATCGGCGCGGGCCGCGACGTGCTGCGGGTGCAATGGTATGTCTCCGCCATTCCCGGCGTCGCCATCCTCGTCACCGTGCTGGCCGTCTCGTTGGTCGGACAGGGGCTGAACGATGCGCTGAACCCGAGGTTGAAGGGCCGATGAGCGCGATCCTCACCCTCGACGCCGTCAGCGTCAGCCTGCCCAAAAACGCCGACCGCCCCCATGCGATGAGCGAGGTTTCGCTGTCGCTCCAGGCCAACGAGATCCTCTGCGTCGTCGGCGAATCCGGCTCCGGCAAGTCGATGACGGCCAATGCCGTGATGCGGCTGCTGCCGCCCGGCGTCGCCATCGATGGTGGGCGTATCCTGTTCGAGGGCCGCGATCTCGCCACCTTAAGCGAACCCGACATGCGCAAGGTCCGCGGCGCCGGCATCGCGATGATCTTCCAGGAGCCGATGACGGCGCTGAACCCGCTGATCACCATCGGCGACCAGATCGGCGAGATGTTCCAGCTCCACACCGATCTCGGCAAGGCGCAGATCAAGGATAAGGTCCAGGCCCTGCTCGAAGAGGTGCGGATCCCCGACCCCGTCGCGGCGGCGAAGGCCTATCCGCACGAGCTCTCCGGCGGCCAGCGCCAGCGCGCCATGATCGCGATGGCGCTGGCGCTCGACCCCCGGGTGCTGATCGCCGACGAGCCGACGACGGCACTCGACGTCACCACCCAGGCCCAGATCCTCGAACTCATCCGCGACCTGCAGAGGCGCAAGGGCACCGCCGTCCTGTTCATCACCCATGATTTCGGCGTCGTCGCCGAGATCGCCGACCGCGTCGCGGTGATGAGCCAGGGCCGCGTCGTCGAGCAGGGCACGGCGGCAGCGATCCTTGGCAATCCCCAGCATCCCTATACGAAGCAACTCATCGCAGCCGTACCGCCGCTCAAAGCGCCGCCGCCGCGCGAACTCAACCCTGATGCGATCCTGACCATCGAGCATGTCTCCAAGACCTATCGCACCGGCGGTTTTCTCGGGCGCGGCCAGCGCGTCACGCATGCGGTGCGCGATGTCTCACTGGTCCTGCCCCGCGGCGCAACGCTCGGCATCGTCGGCGAATCCGGCTCGGGCAAGTCGACGCTGGCGCGCTGCCTGGTGCGCCTGATCGATCCCGAGAGCGGCGCCATCCGGATCGGCGGCACCGATATCGCCAGCCTCTCCAAATCGCAGCTGCGCGCCGAGACGCGCCATATCCAGATGGTCTTCCAGGACCCCTTCGCCTCGCTCAACCCGCGCCGCAAGGCGGGCGACGCCGTCGCGCAGGGGCTCATCGTCCATGGCACGCCACGCGCAGAAGCGCGGGCCCGGGCGCGCGAGCTTTTTGCGCTGGTCGGGCTCGATCCGGCGGCCACCGACCGCTACCCGCATGAATTCTCGGGCGGCCAGCGCCAGCGCATCGGCCTGGCGCGCGCGCTCGCTTTGGAGCCGCGCGTGCTGGTGGCCGACGAGCCGGTCTCGGCGCTCGATGTCTCCGTCCAGGCGCAGGTGCTGAAGCTGCTGGCCGATCTGCGTGCGCGTCTTGGCCTCTCGATCGTCTTCATTACCCATGACCTGCGCGTCGCGGCCCAGGTCTGTGATCTCGTGGCGGTGATGAAGAATGGCGAGGTGGTCGAGGCGGGCCCGATCGGGCAGGTGTTCGGCGATCCGCAGCATGAGTACACGCGGGCTCTGCTCGCCTCGATTCCCGGCCGCGCGTTCGGTTTGCGGGAAACGGCATCGCGGCAGGCGTCGGAGCCGCCCTGACGAAGCGCCTGCCCCGCATGGCGGGCCGCCGGACGGGCTCTCGGTTCTCTCGCGCGTCTGCCGTTCAAAACGAGCCCGACGATGCTGCGCGGCGGCGTCAAGCAGACGATCGGAACCACCGCGATCATCCGTCTCAGAACGACGGACGACCCGAGAGGTCAATCCTCACCAAGGAGATTGGCGAGCCCGGCTGGATTCGAACCAGCGACCAGCAGCTTAGAAGGCTGCTGCTCTATCCATCTGAGCTACGGGCCCGCAAGCGAAGGCATCGTCCCCTTCGCCTGTCTCATCAAAGGCTCAGGCCAAAGCCTGCGCCTGTCTCAGGAAATCAATGCGTCCACTGTCCCAGACGCGAGAACTTGAAATTGTCGGAATAGGCCACGGCGCGGCGCTGCGGTTCGTTGGGCTGCTCGACACGGTAGGCGATGCCGTTGCGGGTGGCATAGGCCACGGCCACCGCCTCGCTGTCGAACCAGAGCTTGAGCTGGCTCTTCATGTCGCCCGACGACGTCCAGCCCATCAGCGGCTCGATCTGGCGCGGCTGCTCCGGCTCATATTCGAGGAGCCAGCGCTCAGTCTTGGCGGTGCCCGACTGCATGGCTGTGCGGGCGGGGCGGTAGATGCGTGCGGTCATGGCTCTCGCTTGCCCTCACTGAAATCCTGGCTCGCCAGCGGTTCGCATAAGCGAATCCAGCGACACCGAAAATGGTCGGGGCACCAGGATTCGAACCTGGGACCCTCTGCTCCCAAAGCAGATGCGCTACCGGGCTGCGCTATACCCCGACGTGGTCATTCCGGCGAGCCGGTTGGCTATCACGTCCGGCCGCCTTGCCGCAAGCGAAAGCCCGGACGGCTCAGCGTTTGAACAAGGGATGCTCGATGCGATCGCCCGGCTTGATGCCGAGCGTCCGGCTGACGCCGCCATTGATCTCCAGCACCGACAGCACCGGCTCGCCTGAGGGAATCGTGCGCTGCGACAGGGGCTCGGTGTTCTCGGCGATCCTGGCGATGGTCCCGTCGGCGCGGATGAACAGCATGTCCAGCGGGATGAAGGTGTTCTCCATCCACATCGCGACCGGCTCGACGCGCGCGAAATCAAACAGCATGCCGCGATCGGCGGGCATGTAGCGGCGATGCATCAGTCCCCTCGCCCGCTGCTCGGGCGTGCGCATGACCTCGACCTGGAAGGCGTGGCGCTTGTCGGCGCTGACGATCGCCAGCGTTTCCAGCGCCGCGGCCGGGGCGGCGGGGGTCGCCTGCGCCAGGCGCAAGGGCTGCGACGCGCTCGGCACGGGTGCTGCGAGGGCCGCCGCGAAGGCCAGGCCGGCCACCGCGATGCAGGCGGCGGGGAAACGGGTCTTGGCCTGCATCGGTCTCGGCTCCATCCGTGTCGGCTTCATGCGTGTGATCCTGCAAAGCTATGATGGCGGAGATGGCGAATCTGCGACAGATACCGGCTAAGCGCGGCCAAGGGTCAAGCTTTTCGTCCGCGGGCGGAAGCGGCGGCGTCTTTCCTTCCCGGCCGGGTTGCGGCAGGGTCGCCGCCACAGATCAGGAGACCATCATGACCGCAGCGCGCCTTCGCCATCGGTTCAGCGCCGCCATTGCCCTCACCGCGCTGGCGCTTGTCCAGCCCGTCGCGGCCGCCGATTTCCAGCTCGACAATGTCCGCCTCGATTTCGGGGCGGTGGTGATCTCGGCGCCCCGGCTGATGGTCAAGGGCTCGTCGCTGGAGCGGGAGGCCTTCCGCGCGCTGCTCGACAGCAGGAGCAGCGAGAGCGCGGTCGCCCGCATCGACCGCCTGAACGCGAGCGAGATCACCGCGCCCGAACTCGTCTTCGAGCACAGCCTGGGCCAGCAGAAGCAGGCCACGACCTATCGCGACGTCCGGTTCTCGGCGATTCGGGACGGCGTCGTCGGGCGCGGCGAAGCGGCGGGCGGCACGCTCAGCGGCGAGAACCCGCAATCGGGCAAGATCACCGGCACGCTGCAGCGCATGGGCTTCGAGGGGCTCGACCTGCGGCAGACCGCACGGGTGATGACCGAACGCGCCACGCCTGGCGGCAACGAGCCGGCCCGGCCGCTGGTGCGGCGCTTCGAGCAGGACGGCTACACCGTCGACATGGGCGCGGCCGGCCAGATCAGCCTCGGCAAGATGATCGGGCGCGATTTTGGCGCCCGCGTCGGCGAGGAGCCGCTGGGCGAGGTCTTCAACCGCGCGATGTCGCTGGCCGCGGAGGTCGCCGCCAGCGAGACCAAGCCCGGCTCGACGAGGCCTGGCTCGACAAGGCCCGGCGCCGCCAGGCCAAACCCGACGACCGGCGATGCGGAGAAGCGCATGGGCGAAGCCCTGCTCGCGCTCTATGATCGGGTCGACTACGGCAACGGCGACATCCGCGACATGACGATGACCGTGGTCGATCCCACGCCCGCGGGCAGGCCTGGCGTCAAGCCCGAGCCCGTCACGGTCAAGATCGCCCGCATCGCCTATGGCGACGACGCGGCGGCGAAGTCGGGTTTTTCGGTCGAGGGGCTGCAGTTCGCCGGCGGAGGCGCCAAGGGGCTGATCGATTCGATCAGCTATTCCGGCTTCTCCTACGGCCCGGTCATCAAGGCCTTGCGCGAGGATCTCGCCAGGCCGTCTGCCGGGGCGGATGCGTTCGACTGGCGGCGCTACATCCCGACGCTCGGCACAATGCGCCTCGCCGGGCTTTCGGTCGACGCCCCGCCGATGCTGCCGGGCGGCCAGCCCATCAAGATCGGGCTCGGGACATTCGAGATGAAGGCCGGCGAACAGCTCAACGGCATTCCCACCAGCCTCGTCGTGACCGTCGACAAGCTCGTCGCGCCGATCTCCGAAGGAACGGGCAATCCCACCGCCCGGGACCTGATCGCCATGGGCATCCGCTCGCTCGACCTCTCGGCCAAGATCGATCTCGCCTGGGAGGCGGCGCGCAATGAACTCGCCATCCGCCAGATCGCGTTCGGCGGCGCCGGGCTGGCGCGGCTGGAGGCGTCCGCGACGCTCGGCAATGTCACCAAGGACCTGTTCTCCCACGACATGGCGCTGGCGCAGGTCGCGGCGCTGGGTGCGACCGCGCGCGGGCTGACCGCCAAGCTCGAGAATTTCGGGCTGGTCGAGAAGCTGATCGCCAACGAAGCCCGCAAGGCTGGCCGCAAGCCCGACGAGATGCGCCAGCAATTCGCGATGATCGCCAGTCTCGGCCTGGCCTCGATCCTCGGCCCCTCCGATGCCGCCAAGACGCTGACGGCGGCGGTGTCGCGTTTCGCCGCCAAGCCCGGCACGCTGACGCTCGACGCCCGGGCGAAGTCTGCCAGCGGGCTTGGCCTGGCCGACGTCATCACCATTACCGATCCCACCGAACTGCTCGACAAGATCGATCTCAAGGCCGATTCGCAGTGACGACCGTGACGGACCCGGCCGGCCTCCTCCCACCGGAGGACGCCGGCTGGCGGCCGGGCCCGCTCGTCGCCTGGTGGGCGGGGCTGGCGCCTGCGGCCAACAGCCTGCTGCGCAAGCGCTTCAACCCGGACAACCAGGCGCGTCTCCACCTGGCCAAGCTCATTGCGCGGCGGCCCGGTCAGATCGCGGTCGGCGCCTGGACCTATGGTCGGCCCAAGGTGCGCTTCGCCGAAAGCGGTGCCCGGCTGACGATCGGCCGCTACGGCTCGATTGCCGATGGCGTCGAAATCCTGCTCGGCGGCAATCATCGCACCGACTGGGTGACGACCTACCCCTTCCCGGCGTTGCCCGGCCTCTGGCCGGAAGCCGCGGGTGTCGGCGGCAGCCATATGACGCGGGGCGACGTCACGATCGGCCATGACGTCTGGCTCGGCTCGCAATGCATGGTGCTGTCGGGCGTCAGCATCGGCACCGGCGCCGTCGTCGCGGCGCGTGCGGTGGTGACGCGCGACGTGCCACCCTACGCGATCGTGGGCGGCAACCCGGCGCGGGTGCTGCGGCAGCGCTTCGACGAGGCCCAGGTCGCGGCTCTCCTGGCCAGCCGCTGGTGGCTGCGGCCGCGCGATGAAATTGCAGGTTTTCTGCCGGTTTTGATGTCGAGCCGCGTCGATGATCTTCCCTCTCCGGTCGGCGCCGAGGAAGGCTCAACAACATCGGGTTCGACGTGACGACGTGCCGCTGAGAAATTTCAATTGTATATTCAGAAACAATTGACCATTGAAATCGACGCGCCGCTGGGGCGCGCTGACAGTGGCGTTGTTCATGCATGCATCGGCCTACGACAAGGCTTGCGTTTTTCGGGGCGCCTATCTTTCCGGTTGTGAAGCCACCCCTTTGACCGTCCTCGACGTCGGCTCCGCCACGGTCGATGGGCAAAGTCTGGCCAATCGTTCGGCGATGGCCAATCCGGACTGGCGGATGATCGGGCTCGATATCGAGCCGGGCCACAATGTCGATGTCGTCGTGGCCGACCCTTATGATTGGCGCGAGATTGCGAGCGGCTCGATCGATGTCGTGACCTGCTCGGAGGTGTTCGAGCACGCCGAATATTTCTGGATCACGATCCTCGAAATCGCCCGGGTGCTGAAGGGCAACGGTCTGGCTTTCATCACCTCTCCCGGCGGGGGGCCGCGCCACCGCTTCCCGGTCGATTGCTGGCGCTTCTACGACGATGCCTTTCCCGCACTCGCGCGTTATGCCGGCCTGAACCTGCTCGAAGCACAGGTCCAGTGGGTTCCCGCCTATCGCAAGGGAATCCAGTGGCGGGATTCGAGCGCCGTCATGCAAAAGCCCGTTCAGGACACCGAGGGTGCCTGCGACGACGCTCTGCGCCAGACGATCGGCAAGAGCCTGCGCGCCGCAAAGCCGGCCATCGAGGAGGTCTTGGCCGTCATGGGCCGCAACAGTTCGACGGACGTGGTCGGCGCGATCAGCGCGATCGGCCCCCAGACGGGGCTGAACGCCTTCGCGGCGCGAGAGGCGGACCTGCTCGCTTCAGGAAGCACGCTGCTGAAAAAGACCCGGCTGGTGCTGCGGCAGATGCGCGAAATCAGGCGCATCATCGTGACGCCGCTGAAGGACCTTCACCTCTAGCGACGGATCGCTGGATCCAGCGCAAGCGAGCTGGCGATCAGCCGCCGTTTGAGCCCCAGCGCCGGCTCCTCGACGAGGATCCAGGACAGATAGGCCACGACCAGCGTGACGGCGAGCCCGGGCCAGAACAGGGCGAAGGCGCCCCATTCCGGAAACAGCGCCTGGCCCGCCTGCTGCACCGGCCAGCCATAGAGATAGACGCCATAGGAGAGATCGGCCGGTGGTTCGGTGCTCCGCTGCGTCAAGGCGGGCGCAAGCGCCAGCACCAGCACGCCCCAGGCCGTGACCAGATAGAGCGCAGGCTTGTAGAGCGGCGTCGGCGACAGCACGACGAGCCCGACCAGCGCGAGGGCCAGCCCCGGAAGCGAAACGGGAATCCGCGCGCGGAAGAGATAGATCAGCCCGCCGACGAGGAAGATCAGCGGCAAGCGCAGTGCCGTCTCGATGCGTCTGGGGCCGTCAGGGGCAACGATCTCGCGCAGAATCGTCGCTGCCAGCAGGGCGATCCCCAGCGCGAGCACCAGCCTGGGCCGCCCCTGCAGACCCAGCACGCCCCCCAGCACCACCCCGAGATAACAGATGGTCTCGTATTTCAGGGTCCAGACCGTGCCCATCGGAAAGGGCAACGGATTGTCCTCGAAGACGCCCGGCAGCGCCGCCGCGCTCTTGAAGGTCGTCAGCGTGCCGGTGATGAAGCGGTGAAGCTGCGGATCGGCGAGATAAGCACCGAGATCGAGGCGCGTCATCGCGGCGCCCAGGCCCAGCGAAACCAGCAGCGTCGCCGCGATCAGGCCCGGCGCAATCCGCAGGCTCCGTGCCAGCAGATAATCGCGCCAGCCACGCCGGTCATAGCTCATCGTCACCAGGAATCCCGAGATCGCGAAGAAGCCGTTGACCGCATGTTCGCCCAGGGTGAAGCCGGTGGTCTGGGCCCAGGGCTCGTCCTCGACGCGACCCGTCGCGACGCTGAAGGCATGGGAGACCACCACCGCGAGCGCCAGGATCAGCCGCAGCAGGCCGAAATTGTTATGCGGGCGCGCCATCGCCTCGCCGACGCTGAGACCCGAAAACCCGTTCACGCCGGTGCCTCCAGGCCCTCGCGTTGGGTGGCGCTCAGACCGCGCCGCCAGGCCAGCGCCCCGGCCGCGGAGCCGGCATGGGCGAACATCTTCTCGCGCCTGAACAGCATCGCATATCCGGCCGCCTTGGCGAGGTTTTCGAGGATCCGGGTCAGGCCCGGCCGCGGCAGACCGTATTTGGCGGCGACATAGGCTTCCGACCAGGCGAGGTGCCAGCGCGCCTTGAAGCGGCGCGCGGCCGAGGGGGCGGTCGAGCGTCCCCGGCCATGCCCGGCCTCGGCGCCATGGACATGAACGAGCGCATGGCCGGTATCGCGCAGGCGCCGGCAGAGATCGTCGTCCTCATAGAACAGGAAGATCGCCGGATCGAAGCCGCCCAGCGCCGCAAACACCTCGCGGCGGATCAGCAGGCAGGCTCCCGACAGGAACGGCAGGCAGGCGTCGCCCTCGGGGATCGCCATCGCTCCGGCGCGGTTGAGATGGTCCGGTGAGAGCAGCGAGCGCGGCTGCAGGAAGACGCGGCCCGAGGGCTCGACGATGCGCGGCGCCAGCATCGCGGCATCGGGATAGGTTTCGGCGGCTGCGAGCAGCGCGGCGACGGCGCCTGGCCGGATCGCGACATCGGGGTTGACGATCAGTACGAAGGGGGCGGTGCTGGCGGCGACGCCGCGGTTGTTGGCGCGGCCATAGCCTTCATTGCGGGCGTTGACGAGAACCGTAGCGCCCTGCGTACGGGCGATCTCGGCACTGTCGTCGCCGCTGGCGTTGTCGACCACGATCGCCGGCACGCCCTCGGCAGCCAACGCGGCCAGGCAGTCCGGGAGCACCTCGGCACTGTCATAGGTCACGACGATGGCGGTGATCGGGCTGGCGGTGGACATCGGCGCCTTGTGGCCGCGTTGCCTGACCTGACGCAAGCGAAATTCAGCGCCGGGCCAGCGCCGCGACATCGCTTTGTACGGCGGCGCGCTCGGCGGCGTCGCAGGCGCGCGGCGCCTTGTAGGACTTCACGGCGAAAGCGGCGTTGGCCATGGTAAAACGCTGGCGCTCGGCGCGGGACAGCCGGGCCAGCACATGGCCGCGATCGACCCTGACGCCGCAATCATAGGCGCGCGAGACCCGGGCGGCGGCGAATTCCGGCGTGCCGGGTACGGGTCCGGTCGTGGTGCAGGCGCAGAGGCCGAGCAGAAGCGGCCAGGCAAGACAGTGTTTCGGCAAAGCCATCGCGGTCGAACGTGCGGCTCAGAACGCGCTGAAATCGCCGGCGCGAACCTGGGTCATCTTCTCGCGGACGGCCGCGCGCTCCTCTGGCGGGCAGGCCTGGGGCCTGATGCCCTGATTGATCGTCTGCGCCTCCGACACGGTGACATAGGTCGAGCGGGCGCTGGCGAGCTGCTCAGGCGTCGCGCCGCGGGCCTGTTCGGCGGCGATGAAGCGCTCCAGCGTGTTGGCGCGCGGCGCCCCGGCCCGGCAGGCGACCGAGCGCGAGACGAGGCTCGCCAGCTCCGAGGCGCGCGAGGCGCTCGGGTTGGCAGGTCCGGAGACGCAAGCGCCAAGAGGCAGGGCAACGAGGCAGGCGAGCGCGAGCGGCCGCGCGACGGAGAGGGTCGTCATGGCGATGTCAGCCGTTCTTCTCGGGGGCGTTGATGCGCAGATGCGCCTCGCGCAGCTGCTTCGGCGAGGCCTCGGCCGGCGCACCCATCAGCAGATCGACCGCCTGCTGGTTCATCGGGAACAGCGCGACCTCACGCAGATTGGTGGCGCCCGCGAGCAGCATGATGATCCGGTCGACGCCGGCCGCCATGCCGCCATGGGGCGGCGCGCCGTACTGGAAGGCGCGGTACATGCCGCCGAAGCGCTCGATCACCGTCTCCTCGCCATAGCCGGCGATCTCGAAGGCCTTCACCATCGCCTCGGGCTTGTGGTTGCGGATGCCGCCCGACGCCAGCTCGAAGCCGTTGCAGGCGATGTCGTACTGGAAGGCTTTCAGCGAGAGCGGATCTTCCTCGGTCAGCGCCTTCAGCCCGCCTTGCGGCATCGAGAAGGGGTTGTGCGAGAAGTCGACCTTCTTCTCGTCCTCGTTGTACTCGAACATCGGGAAGTCGACGATCCAGGCGAAGGCAAACGCGTTCTCGTCGATCAACCCAAGCTCCTGGCCGACCTTGTTGCGGGCCGCTCCGGCGAACTTGTAGAACTTGTCGGGGTTGCCGGCGGCGAAGAAGCAGGCGTCGCCCGGCTGCAGGCCCATCTGGGCGATGATCGCTGCGACGCGCTCCGGTCCGATGTTGTTGGCGATGGGCCCCTGCCCTTCGCCGTCTTCCTTGATCATCAGATAGCCGAGCCCCGGCTGGCCCTCGCCTTGCGCCCAGGAGTTCATCCGGTCGCAGAAAGCGCGGCTGCCGCCCTTGGGGCCAGGAATGGCCCAGACGCGGTTCTTCTCGTCCTCGAGGATGCGCGCAAAAACCTTGAAGCCGGAGCCGCGGAAATGTTCCGAGACGTCCTGCATCACCAGCGGGTTGCGCAGGTCGGGCTTGTCGGAGCCGTATTTCGCGATTGCCTCGGCGTATGGGATGCGGGGCCAGGTCTTGGTCACGGACTTGCCGTTGCCGAACTCCTCGAAGATGCCGGAGATCACCGGCTCCATCGTCGCGAAGATGTCCTCCTGCTCGACGAAGCTCATCTCGACGTCGAGCTGGTAGAATTCGCCCGGCAGCCGGTCGGCGCGCGGGTCCTCGTCGCGGAAGCAGGGCGCGATCTGGAAATAGCGGTCGAAGCCCGCCATCATCAGGAGCTGCTTGTACTGCTGCGGCGCCTGCGGCAGCGCGTAGAACTTGCCGGGATGCAGGCGGCTCGGCACCAGGAAGTCGCGCGCGCCTTCCGGCGATGAAGCGGTCAGGATCGGGGTCTGGAATTCCGAGAAACCCGAGGCCTTCATGCGCGAGCGCATGGAGTCGATGACCTTGGTGCGCAGCATGATGTTGGCGTGCAGCTTCTCGCGGCGCAGATCGAGGAAGCGGTACTTCAGCCGGGTGTCCTCGGGGTATTCGAGATCGCCGAAGACGGGCATGGGCAGTTCGGCGGACGCGCCGAGCACCTCGATGCCGGTAGCAAAGACCTCGACGGCGCCGGTCGGCAGATTGGCGTTCTCCGTGCCGGCGAGGCGCGCCTTGACCTTGCCGTCGATCCGCACGACCCATTCCGAGCGCAGCGTCTCGGCCTCGGCGAAGGCCGGCGAATCCGGATCGATCACGACCTGCGTCATGCCGTAATGGTCGCGCAGGTCGATGAACAGCACGCCGCCATGGTCTCGAATGCGGTGGCACCAGCCGGAGAGCCGGACCTGGGAGCCGATGTCGCCCTCGCGAAGGGCGCCGCAGGTGTGGGAACGATAGCGATGCATGGCATGATCCGAAATCTAATGAGCCGTTCGTCTCCCTTCACAGCACCCGCTTGTCAAGCTTATGGTCGCCCGATGCCGTGACAGTAGGTCAAATGCAATCGGGGCAGGCGATGGTCGCTTTCGACAAGTTTTCAGGGCAGTTCATCGATGCGGTGACAATGGGGGCAGCCGCGAAGCTGACCAACGGAGAACGCAACGCCGGTTTCTGGCGGAGATTGAATGGCAGCTATAGCGGACCGCGCGTCTTCGCTGAGGGTGATTCCTGGTTCTGTTATCCTGCCGGTCTTGTCGCCAACGGACCTTCGGACGTGGTTCACCACCTGAGCCGACCATACGCTGTTGCAACACAGGCGACTCCAGGCGCGCTGCTGCAAAACATGCGCGACACACTGTTCAATCCGGGCGGGCTGCTGACTGCTCTCGACCAATTCGAGATCGACGTACTGATCCTCAGCGGCGGAGGCAACGATCTCCTCGGCGGCGGTCGTATCTCAACTGTGCTCAACCCCGGCGTGCGCCCGTTACCCGAGTACTTCAACGACAAATACGGAGACTACTTCTGGGACGTCTTCAAGCACCTCGAACACATCGTCGAAACAGTCCGTAGGGAAAGGCCGTCGGTCCAGATCGTTCTCCACGGATATGATCATGCACGGCCAGTCAGCCAAGGGCCGTGGCTCGGCGGACCGATGGCTCAGCTTGGTATCCCGAAGGCCGATCAGCAAGCGATCGTGAAGCGCATCGTCAATCATTTCAATACCGCCCAAAAACGGTTCGCAAGACAAGTGAACGAGCGTGCGACGCGCGAAGTCGTCTTCTGTGCAAATGTTCGCGACCTGGCCACTGAGGCCTGGTTTGATGAAATCCATCCCAGTTCGCTCGGGTTCGGCAAGGTCGCAGCCGAGATCGGCAAGAGGGTCGCGGCCGCCTACCGTTTGCGGGGGCGGAATTGAGGCAGCCAGATTTAGCGTGCGTCTGGCAAGAAGGGTAACGACATTTCCTCTCTCTCTGCTATGACCCCGCTTCATGAACCTGATCACGACCACTGCCGACCTCGCCGACGCCTGCGCGCGCTTCGCCAGCCACCCTTTCGTCACGGTCGACACCGAGTTCCTGCGGGAGACGACCTATTATCCCAAGCTCTGCCTGATTCAGATCGCCTCGCCCGACGAGGCGGTTCTGGTCGATCCGCTGGCTGTTGATCTCGATCTCGCCCCCTTCTTCGGGCTGATGACCGACCAGGCCGTGGTCAAGGTCTTCCATGCCGCGCGGCAGGATCTGGAGATCGTCTGGATGCTCGGCCGGGTGCTGCCGACGCCTCTCTTCGACACGCAGGTCGCCGCCATGGTCTGCGGCTATGGCGACTCGGTCGGCTATGAGCAGCTCGCCAACGATCTCGCCAAGGCGCGCATCGACAAATCCTCGCGCTTCACCGACTGGTCGCGCCGGCCGCTCAACGAGGCGCAGCTGGTCTATGCCGAGGCCGACGTCACCCATCTGCGCGACATCTATCTGGCATTGAAGGCCGATCTCGAAGCGACCGGCCGCGAGGCCTGGGTCGCCGAGGAGATGGCGGTTCTGAACTCTCCCGGCACCTACGAGGTCAAGCCGGAGAATGCCTGGCTGCGGCTCAAGGGCCGCATCCGCAAGCCGAAGGAACTTGCTGCGCTGATCGAACTCTGCGCCTGGCGGGAGCGCGAAGCGCAGCACCGCGACGTGCCCCGCCAGCGCGTTCTGAAGGACGATGCGCTGATGGACATCGTCGCGCGCGCGCCGCGCTCGGTCGAGGCGCTGGCGGAACTGCGCTCCGTGCCCAACGGCTTCGAGCGCTCGCGGTCGGGCAGCGAGGTTCTGGCGGCGATCGAGCGCGGTCTGGCGCTCGACCCCAAGACCCTGCCCCGGCTGGAGCGCGAGCGCGGTCGCGGCGGCAATGGCGCGGTGCTCGACCTGTTGAAAGTGCTGCTCAAGGCGGTGGCCGAGGCCGAACGCGTCGCCCCCAAGATCATCGCCTCCTCCGACGATCTAGAGGCGATCGCCTCTGACGACGCCGCCGATGTCCCGGCCCTGCAGGGCTGGCGGCGGGAGGTTTTCGGCGACAAGGCCCTGGCGCTCAAGAGCGGCGAACTGGGCTTGCGCGTCGTGCGCGGCCGGGTCGTCGTCGGCTGACAACCGACGGGCGATCTCTCGCCCGCATTTTCAGATCCGGGCGATCTCGTAGTCGCGGCCGAGCAGTTTCGCGAGCTGCTTCAGGCGGCCGATGACGCGGTCGCTCGCCAGCGGGCTGAGATCGGCGGGGAAACGCAGGATCAGACGGCCATCGACGCAAAGGGCCGGCATCCGCGGCAAAAGCCCGGACATGCCGGCCGAGAGCAGATAGGCCACCCGGAAGATCGCGGCGAGCAGGATCGCCCGGTCGAGGATCGGCGGGGGCAGCAACGCGCGCAGCGCCAGCGCGGCCGGCGACGAGGACTTCAGGCCGGCATAGCGGTGGAAGATCGCCAGCGCCAGAAAGGCACGCCCGACATGGTCGATGCCGGTGAAATAGGCGTGGGCGATGACGTTCATGCTCTGCTCGCCGCGGTAATCGGGATGGGCGCGCCAGCCGATATCGGAGAGCAGGCAGACCGACTCGATCAGTCGCGGCGAGGGCTCGTCGCCCGCCAGCCCGGCGGTATCCAGGATGGCGCGGCTCCAGGCGACCAGTTCGGCGGCATGGCGCGGATCGCGCGCCCTCAGGTGGTTGTAGTCGCGTGCCGCGCGCAGCAAAGGGTCGGCCGCGCGCTCCTGTGGCGAGAGCTGTTCATGCAGCAGGCCCTCGCGCACCCCTTGCGCCGAGATGATGACGGCGCGCGGCTTGCCGCGCTTGATCAACTCGTCGAGGACGAGTGCGCCATAGGCGAGCAAAGGGCGCCGGGCCGAGGAGACCGAGTCGATCGCCTCGAGCCCCGTCAGATCGACCCGCTCGATCTGCTTGACGAAGTCGGCGATGTCCTTCGCCGGCAGCGTGTAGCCATGCATGACGTTGAGCGGATACTTCACCTGCCGCTGGTGCAGCGTCGCCAGCGCGCGCCAGGTCCCGCCCACGGCATAGAAATCGCGGCCTTTCATCGCCGCGATCTGGGGCAGCTTGTCGAGTTCGTCCTTGACGATCCTGTCGGCCAGGCGGAGCGAATTCTTGGAGCGGTCGAGCAAGGCCAACCCACCGAGCGGGACGCTCGCGCCCTCGCCGACGCGCTCGCGCGACACCTCGATCAGCTCCAGGCTGCCGCCGCCGAGGTCGCCGACCACGCCGTCGGGTTGGTCGAAGCCCGAGAGCACGCCCAGCCCCGACAGCATCGCCTCGCGGTCGCCCGAAATCACCTCGATGGGCTGTCCGATCGCCTCCTCGGCGCGTGCGATGAAGTCCGGCCCGTTGCTGGCATAACGCGCCGCGGCGGTGGCGATGACGCGGATCTCGCCGACGTTCATCGCCTCGCACAGGATGCGGAAGCGGATGAGCGCGGCGATGGCTTTCTCCATCGCGTCGGTCGCGAGCTGCCCGGTCGTAGCGACCTGGCGCCCGAGCCCGGCCATCTCCTTCTCGTTGAAGACCTGCGCCGGGGCGCGCGCCACCATCTCGTAAACGACGAGACGCACGGAATTGGAGCCGATGTCGACGATGGCCAGCGTGCCGGCGCCGAGCCCGAGGCGGCCGGGGGCGTTCAACACCTCATCCCTTGCGCGCCCCTCGGCGCGAGAGGGAGCGGGGGCTGGAATTGGAAAGAGATTTGCCACGTCCAGAAAGACTCGGGTTCGTCATGAAATACTTGTGCGCGTTGAACGACTCGTCGTTCGGCGCCGGGACAATGCGTCGGGAGCCGCCATCGGGCAAGATCGTCCAGCTCTGCTCGTTGTCGAGGAAGTTCGCCAGCATGATCTGCTCGAGCAGCTGCTGATGGACGGTCGGGTTCAGGATCGGCGTCAGCGCCTCGACCCGTCGGTCGAGATTGCGCGGCATCAGGTCGGCCGACGAGATGTAGAGCTTGGCCTTGGCTGAAGGCAGGCCATGCCCCGCGCCGAAGGCGAAGATGCGGGTGTGTTCGAGGAAGCGCCCGACGATCGACTTGACCCGGATATTGTCCGACAGCCCGGGGACGCCGGGCCGCAGGCAGCAGATACCACGCACTACGAAATCGATCTCGACGCCGGCCTGGCTGGCGTCATAGAGCGCGTCGATGATGACGGGATCGACGAGCGAGTTGCACTTGCCCCAGATCGCGCCCTTGCGACCCGCCTTCACATGGGCAATCTCCCCGGCGATGTCGTCGAGCAGGCGCTGCTTGAGGCCGACCGGCGAGACCGACATCTTCTCCAGCTCGGCCGGCTCGGCATAGCCGGTGATGAAGTTGAAGACGCGCGCGACATCCTGCGACATCACCGGGTCGGCGGTGAAGAAGGAGACGTCGGTGTAGATGCGGGCCGTGATCGGGTGATAGTTGCCGGTCGCGATATGGCAGTAGGTGACAAGCTGCCCGGCCTCGCGCCGCACCACCAGCGACAGCTTGGCATGTGTCTTGAGCTCGATGAAGCCATAGACGACCTGCACGCCGGAGCGCTCCATCTCCTTGGCCCAGCGGATATTGGCCTCCTCGTCGAAGCGCGCCTTGAGCTCGACCAGGGCGGTCACCGATTTGCCGGCCTCGGCGGCTTCCGTCAGCGCCTTGACGATCGGCGAGTTCGCCGAGGTGCGGTAGAGCGTCTGCTTGATTGCCACGACATTGGGGTCGCGCGCCGCCTGCTCGAGAAACTGGACGACGACGTCGAAGCTCTCATAGGGGTGGTGGACGAGCAGGTCCTTCTGGCGGATCGCGGCGAAACAATCGCCGCCATGCTCGCGGATGCGCTCGGGGAAACGGGCATTGTAGGGCTTGAACTTGAGGTCCGGCCGGTCGACGCCGACGAGCTGGGAGAGTTCGCTGAGCCCGATCATGCCGTCGATGGCGACGACCTCGTCCTCGTCGACCTTGAGCTCGCGCACGATCAGCTTGCGCAGATGGGCCGGCATGCCGCTGCTGATCTCCAGCCGGATGACGACGCCGAGCCGCCTCAACTTGAGCATCGTCTCGAAGACACGAACCAGGTCCTCCGCCTCCTCCTCGATGTCGAGATCTGTGTCGCGGATGACCCGGAAGGAGCCGGTGCCCTTGACGTCGTAGCCGGGAAACAGCTTGGCGATGAACAGGGAGACCGCGTCTTCCAGCGTGATGAAGCGGCGCAGGCCCTCGCGCGCCAGATCCGGCAGCTCGATGAAGCGGTCCATCTTGATCGGCACGCGGATCAGCGCGTCGAGCTGGCGGCCATCGCTGACCCGCTCCAGCGCCAGCGCCAGGGTGAAGCCGAGATTGGGGATGAAGGGGAACGGATGCGCCGGGTCGATCGCCAGCGGCGTCAGCACCGGGAAGACGTAGTTCAGGAAGTAATCCTCGAGCCAGAGCCGCTCCGCCCCGCCGATATCGCCCGGCGCCAGCAGATGGATGCCCTCGTCATGCAGGTTGTGCTTGAGCTCGACCCAGCGCGCCTGCTGATCGTCGGTCAGCGCCGCGACGGCCTTGCCGAGTTCGGCGAGCTGCTCGGCCGGGGTCAGCCCGTCCTGGCTGCGCGTCACCACGCCGGCCTTGAGCTGCTCGCGCAGGCCCGACACCCGGACCATGAAGAATTCATCGAGATTGGCGGCCGAGATCGAGAGGAAGCGCAGTTGCTCCAGCAGGGGGTGGTTGCGGTTGGAGGCCTCCTCCATGACCCGCCGGTTGAACTGCAGCCAGGAGAGCTCGCGATTGATGAAGCGGGACGGCGAGGCCCGCAGGGCGAGGGCCTCTTCGGTGGCAGCGGCGGCAGGGGCGGCAGCGACGCTCGGTGGCGGGGTCATGCGCTTGGTTCTCGTTGCGGTCGCGGGCCTGGCCACTGTGGTCTCCTTGCCGATCTCGAAACACTCTAGCGTGACGGGCGGATGGCGAACATGCTATTTCCGTCGCCAACCGCATCGGCGATCAGCCTGCGTCGAGTGGCCCCCTTGCATGGACCACCGCGCTCCTGTTTCGTGATAGGAACGGGAGAGCCCTCCCCGGCGGCCACCACCAGAGCCGTTTCCATCCGTATAGAGGCCGTTTTGAGCAGCACGACCCATCATGACGATGGCGACATCGTCTATCCGTCCGCCGTCCCCTTCGTTCTCGCACATCTGGCCTGTCTTGGCGCCTTCTGGAGCGGCGTGACCGCGACGTCGATCTGGCTCGCCATCGGGCTGTACTGGCTGCGCATGTTCGCGGTGACCGGCGGCTACCACCGCTATTTCTCGCATCGGACCTACAAGACGAGCCGGTTCTTCCAGTTCGTGCTCGCGGTTCTGGCGCAGTCGACGGCGCAGAAGAGCGTATTCTGGTGGGCCTCGAAGCACCGGCATCACCACCGCTTTGCCGACACCGAGCATGACGTGCATTCGCCGGTGCAGACCTCGTTTGCCTATTCGCATGTCGGCTGGATCTTCAGCCGCGACCATCACACGCTCGATGATTCGACGATTGCCGACCTGACGAAGTTTCCGGAGCTGCGCTGGCTGCACCGCTTCGAGATCGCGCCTGCGATCCTGCTCGCCGGGATCTGCTATGCCATCGATGGCTGGGCCGGGCTGTTCGTCGGTTTCTTCTGGTCGACGGTGGCGGTCTACCACGGCACCTTCTGCATCAACTCGCTGGCCCATGTGCATGGCGACAAGGACTATGTCACCGGCGACGAGAGCCGCAACAACTGGTGGCTGGCGATCATCACCATGGGCGAAGGCTGGCACAACAACCACCACGCCTATCAGTACAGCGTCCGTCAGGGCTTCCGCTGGTGGCAGATCGATCCGACCTACTACATCATCCTGGGCCTGTCGAAGCTGCGCCTGGTCTGGGATCTGAAGCAGCCGCCGCAGGCGGTGATCGAGCGCTCGCAGGCGCTGCCGCCGCGCGTGATCGAGCGCTCGGCCGAGCGGCTGGCGGCCTCCGTGCCGCTCGATCGCGTCGTCAGCGCCTTCCGCGAGGCCTATGCCGCGACGCCGTCGCTGCCGGAGCTGCACTGGCCGAGCCTGACCCTGGCCGAACTCAGGGTCGCGATGGGGGCGCTGCAGGAGCGTGCCGGTGATCGCCTGGCCGAGTTCCAGCAGCAGGCCCATGACGCCTGGCTGCATTGGGATGCGTCGAGCTGGCAATTGCCGGTGCTGCCGAGCCGCGAGCAGCTCAGCGCCAAGGCCTCGGCGATGTTCGTCAGGACGCCTTCGCTCGATGCGATCGCGGCCCGGGCGCATGAGCTTCTGGTCGAGGCGATGCATGCCCGCCTGGTCGCGCTGCCGGCCGACGCCTCGCCCCGCCGCGGCGGCTGAGCCCGCGGTTCAATCCTCCGGGTCGAGGCGCGCCAGCGCTTCGTTGGCGAGGGCCCGCGTGACGCGGCGCCCGCGCTCCAGCGAGAGCTTGTCGATCACGTCGACGAGCTCCCGGGCCGCCGCGCAGGAGCGCTCCATGCGCAGCGCCAGCATCTCGATGAGTCCGGTGTCCACCACGAGCTGGCGGTCGATGAAGAGCTTGACCAGCAGCGCGCGCAGCAATGCGTCGTCGGGCGGCTCGATCGTGGCATGGGGCGCCAGCCGCAGGCGCGACAGTAGATCGGGGACGCGCAGCCCCCAGGCATCGGGCGCCGTGCGCGCCGTCAGCAGGAGATGGCCGCCGCGCGCCTTGATCGCGTTCATCAGGTGAAACAGCGCCGCCTCGTCGCGCAGCCCCCTGTCGCAATCCTCGACGACGAGCGCCCCGCCCGAGACCAGATGGGCCACGTTGGCATCGACGACGTCGGCCGCCGGCACGATCCAGGCATGGGCGCGCTTGGCCCAGATCGCCGCGAGATGTGTCTTCCCGGCGCCCTCGGGGCCGACCAGCCGCAGCCATGAGTCGGGCCAGTCCGGCCAGGCCTCGACGAGGCCATAGGCGGCTTCGTTGGACGGGCCGATCAGGAAATCCTCGATCCCGTGGCGGCTGTCGATCGGCAGATCGAAAGCAAGCTGGCGCGGACGGCCTGGCAGATCAGCCATCGGTGCCGAGGCGTGCCTGGACCTCGGCGGCACGGGTCGCATCGCCGCCATGGTAGATGTTGCTGGCGAGGTATCGCCGCAATGCAAAGCGGCAGAGCACGCCGATGATCGCCGCCAGCGGCACCGCCAGCAGCAATCCGACAAAGCCGAACAGCGAGCCGAAGGCCAACAGCGCAAACATCAGCCAGACCGGATGCACGCCGATCGAATCGCCGACAAATTTGGGCTGGAAGATATTGCCCTCCAGAAACTGGCCGACCGCGAAGACCGCCAGCGTCGCCAGCGGCCAGGTCCAGTCCGGCCAGAACTGCACGATGGCGACGCCGACCGAGAGCACCAGCCCGGTCAACGAGCCGACATAGGGGATGAAGGACAAAAAACCGGAGATGATGCCGATCAGGGCACCGAAATTGACGCCGAGCAGGCTCAGGCCCACGGCGTAGAAGAGGCCGAGCAGCAGGCAGACCAGCGCCTGCCCCCGCAGGAACCCGGCGATCGAGACATCCATCTCGCGCAGCAGCCCGCGGATGGTTTCGCGATGATCCAGCGGCAGCCAGCCATCGACGGTCGCCATCATCCGGTCCCAGTCGACCAGCAGGTAAAACGCGATGACGGGCGTGAGCACCAGCAGCGAGAACACGCCGACGATGGCGGTGCCGCCGGTCCAGAGCGATTGCAGCACGCTGCCGACCCATTTCGTCGCTTCGCCGACGAGGTTGCCCAGCGAGTTCTGCGCTTCTTCCGTCAGTTTGGTGCCGCCGAAGCGTTCGAGCCACGGCCCGCCCTGTTCCAGCACCAGCGCCTGCAGCTTGGCGGCGTCGGCCGGAAGGCGGGCGACCAGGCCGGCGAGCTGCTGCCCCAGCAGCGGCGCCAGCAGAACGAGCGCCAGCACGAACATCAGCAGGAAGACGACGAGGATGACGATGGTGGCGGCGAGCCGGCTCATCCCGATCCGCTCCAGGCGATCGGCCAGCGGATCGAGCAGATAGGCCAGCGCCAGCGCTGCGATGAAGGGCAGCAGCACGTCGCGGAACACCACGAGGAACAGCACGAAGGCGCCGAGCGAGAGCAGCCAGAAGCCGATTTGGCGTTGCAGGGTCATTCGAGGGCCTTTCGCGGAGCCGGCGGCGCGGTCCTGAAATGGATGCCGATGGTGAAGGTTCCAAGACCACCCGCCGCAATCCGCCGGCAATACGGGCGAATGGCGTCAAAAACGGCCTCAGCCCGCCATGTGGCGCAGCCAGAAGGTCAGATAGGCCGTCATCGAAGCCACCGTCAACAGCGCCACGACGAGCTGGCCGACCTGGACGACCGCGCCTGTATCGACCCCGAAGGCACGCGCGCCCAGCAGCAGCGCGGCAAAGCTGATCTGGGCGCCGGTGTTGAGTTTACTCACGGAAAAAGGCGCCATCGCCAGCGGCTTGCTCATCAGCCAGGACAGGATCACGGCCGCGACGATCATGACATCGCGGGCCACGACCAGCACGACCAGCCAGGACGGCACCGCGCCGACGACCGCCAGCGCGATATAGATCGAGACGATCAGCGCCTTGTCGGCGATCGGATCGAGATAGGCCCCGAGCTCGCTGGCCATGCCGAAGCGCCGGGCCAGCAGCCCATCGATCGCGTCGGACAGGCCGGCCAGGACGAAAATGACGAACGCCGCCTGCCAGCGCCCCTCGAGGATCAGCAGGATCACGACCGGGACCAGGAACAGCCGGCCGATGGTGATCAGGTTGGGCAATGTCATGCGCGACGGTTTCGCTGTTGGCCGTGCGCCAGGCTAGCCGATCGGCGCGCAAGCGGAAACCGCGCCGCCTGGCTGCAGCCGCGCCGTTCTCCGGCGAGGCGACACGTCGCTGCGCGCAAGGGCGCGCGCAGCGAGGGGCGGGCCTCAGTCGATGTCCTCGACCTCGACCTCCGTGCCGTAGACCCGCTGCGCCAGCGAGGCTTCCATGAACGGATCGAGCGCGCCGTCCAGGACCTCGGAGGGCGCCGTCGAGCTGACGCCGGTGCGCAGATCCTTCACGAGCTGGTAGGGCTGCAGCACGTAGGAGCGGATCTGGTGGCCCCAGCCGATATCGGTCTTCGAGGCCTGCTCGGCATTGGCCTTGTCTTCGCGCTTCTTCAGCTCGACCTCGTAGAGCCGGGCGCGCAGCATGTCCCAGGCCTTGGCCTTGTTCTTGTGCTGCGAACGCTCCTGCTGGCACGAGACCGCGATCCCCGAGGGATTGTGGGTGATGCGCACCGCCGAATCGGTCGTGTTGATGTGCTGACCGCCCGCGCCCTGCGCGCGATAGGTGTCGATGCGGCAATCGGATTCGTTGATCTCGATGACGATGCGGTCGTCCACCACGGGATAGACCCAGACGGAGGCAAACGAGGTCTGCCGCCGCGCATTGGAATCGAAGGGCGAGATGCGCACCAGACGATGGACGCCGCTCTCGGTCTTGAGCCAGCCATAGGCGTTGTGGCCCTTGAACTGCAGCGTCGCCGACTTGATGCCGGCTGTGTCGCCATCCTGGTATTCCAGCGTCTCGACCTTGAACTTCCGCCGTTCGCCCCAGCGCCGGTACATGCGCAGCAGCATTTCGGCCCAGTCCTGGCTTTCCGTACCGCCGGCGCCCGGATGGATCTCGACATAGGTGTCGAGCATGTCGGCCTCGCCCGAGAGCAGCGTCTCGACCTGCCGGCGCGCGGCCTCGACCTCGACGGCCTTGATGCCGGCCTCGCCCTCGGCGATCGAGGCGGCGTCATCCTCCATCTCGCCGAGCTCGATGAAGGTCAGCGCGTCGTCGAGGTCGGCTTCGAGCTTGAGGATGCCGTTGATCTGGTCTTCGAGCGAGGTCCGCTCGCGCATCAGCTTCTGCGCCGCGTCGGCATCGTTCCAGAAATCGGGGCCTTCGGAGAGGGCGTTCAGTTCCGCCAGGCGGCGTTGCGCGACATCCCAGTCAAAGATGCCTCCTCAGCAGTCCAATGGACTGCTTGGCGTTGTCGAGTTGGGTCTGGATGTCTGGACGCATGCGGATCAGGGCCTTGGATGAAAAACGTGAGGCTGGGATAGGGCCGAACATCGCGGCTGTAAACGGCCACGGCAGGCTCACCCGTCAGTACAGCCCGCCTGTGCCGGAGCCGACGGCGCGCCCGCCGCCGGGCGCGACGCTGAACGGGGTGATGCCGTCGCCCGCCGTGCCGATGACGGAATAGCTGTCGGGGGGCGCCGTGCCGGGCTTGAAGGCCTCGAGGATGCCGCCCTCCCCACCCGAGCGCATGCCCGTCTTGGGATCGACGCGAATCAGCTTGATGCCGGCAGGCACGCGGAACGGCGTCGCCGGCTTGTCCTTCAGCGCCGCCATCATGAAATCGCGGAAGATCGGCGCGGCGTACTGGCCGGCGGTGGCCGAGGTGCCGAGCGATTTCGGCTTGTCGAAGCCCATATAGACGCCGACCGCGAGGTCGGGCGAGAAGCCGACGAACCAGACATCCTTGGCGTCGTTGGTCGTGCCCGTCTTGCCGGCGAGCGGCTTGCCGACGGATTTGACCACGGTCGCGGTGCCGGCGTTGACGACGCTCTCCATGATCGAGACCATCTGATAGGCGGTCAGCGGGTCGAGCACCTGGTCGCGGTTGTCGATCAGCCGCGGCTCGCGCTGGTCGGCCCATTTCTCGGCATTGCAGCCTTCGCAGATGCGCTGGTCGTGCCGGAAGATGGTCGCGCCCCAGCGGTCCTGGATGCGGTCGATCAGCGTCGGCCGGATCTTCTTGCCGCCGTTGACGAGCATGGCATAGCCGGCGGTCATGCGCATCACGGTCGTCTCGCCGGCGCCCAGCGACATCGAGAGCACGGGCAGCATGTCGTCATAGACGCCGAAGCGGCGGGCATATTCCGCGATCAGCGGCATGCCGACATCCTTGGCGAGGCGAACCGTCATCAGATTCTTCGAGAACTGGATGCCATAGCGCAGCGTGCGCGGCCCGGTCGACTTGCCGTCGTAATTGTCCGGCCGCCACATGCCCAGCCCGCCGCCCTGGTCGATCTCGACGGGCGCGTCGAGGACGATCGAGGACGGGGTGTAGCCGTTGTCGAGCGCCGTCGCGTAGACGAAGGGCTTGAAGGACGAGCCGGGCTGGCGCATCGCCTGCGTCGCGCGGTTGAACTCGGACTGGTCGTGGCTGAAGCCGCCGACCATCGCCAGCACGCGGCCCGAGAACGGATCCATCACGGTGATGGCCCCGTTCACCTCGGGCAACTGCCGCAGGCGGACCTGGCCGGGGCGGTTGTCCATCGGCTCGACATAGACGACGTCGCCGACCGAGACCGCCTGGCCGACGCGGGCGCGCCTCGTCCATTTGACGCCCTCGGGGCCCAGCGTGACGGTTTCGCGGTCGCTCTTGAGATGGCCCGAGGTTTCGCGCAGCGGATGCAGCCCGAGCCGGGCGCTGTCGCCGGTGACGTCCAGCACAACCGCCAGGCGCCAGGGCGCGACATCGCCCAGCACCGGCAGGTCGCCGATCGCCAGGCCCCAGTCGCGGGCCGACAATTCCAGCTTCTGGATCGCGCCGCGCCAGCCGCGCGCCTCGTCGAAGCGCACCAGACCGTCGACCAGCGCCTTGCGCGCCATCAGCTGCATCTTGGGATCGACGGTGGCGCGGACGGAGAGCCCGCCTTCGAGCAGCTTCTTCTCGCCGTAGCGGTCCTGCAGCTCGCGCCGGATCTCCTCGGCGAAATAGCCGGCGGCGATGTTGTTGGGCGAGACGGTGCGCGGGTTGACGCCGAGCGGCTGCTTCTTGGCAACGTCGCCGATGGCGCGCGTGACGTAGCCGTTCTCGACCATGCGGTCGATGACGTAGTTGCGGCGCTCGATGGCGCGCTCGCGGTTGCGGAACGGGTGCAGGTCGGTCGGCGCCTTCGGCAGCGCCGCGAGATAGGCGGCCTCGTGCAGGTTGAGCTCATGCACGGATTTTCCGAAATAGTTCAGCGCCGCTGCGGCGATGCCGTAGCTGCCCTGCCCCGGCGCCGGAGCGCCGAGATAGATCTCGTTCAGATAGAGCTCGAGGATCTTGTCCTTCGAATAGGTCGCCTCGATTCGCAGCGCCACCAGCGCCTCGCGGATCTTGCGCTCGATGTTCTGGTCGGAGCCGACGAGGAAGTTCTTCGCCACCTGCTGGGTGATGGTCGAGGCGCCCTGCGGGCGACGACCGGCCGCGCGGTTGCGGAAGTTGCTGATCGCGGCGCGCACGAGCCCTTCGGGATCGACGCCGACATGCTTGTAGAAATTCTTGTCCTCGGCAGAGAGATAGGCGTCGATGACCAGCTTCGGCACCGCCTGGATCGGCAGATAGAGCCGGCGCTCGCGGGCGAACTCCGCGATCAGCGAGCCGTCGCCGGCATGGACGCGCGTCATCACCGGCGGCTCGTAGTTCCGCAGCTGCGCCGAATCGGGGAGATCCTGGGAGTAGTGCCAGAGGAAGCCGCCCGCGACGACCGCACCGATCACGAACGCAATCGCGCCCGCGGCGAACAACCATCCGAACAGTCGCAGGATAAAGCGCATCTCAGGCCCTGGCCCTTGCTTCGTGACCGGCCGGAACCTCCGGCAGGCGGCAATTTTCAAATCAGCCTATAACATGACGGACATGGCCAAACCGTGGCCTCGCGACCACAGGGGCGTGCGAGGACGTCCCTGCGTAAGCCATCACGGCCGGTGCTCCGCCGCCTTGCCGATGGGGGCGCGGGCGTTGGTGAAGTAGCCATCGACCGCCGCGCCGACAGCGGCGACCGCCTTGACGCGCCACTCGACCGAATTGAGCAGCTCGGCGTCCTTGGGGCTCGACATATAGCCCAGTTCGATCAGGACGGAGGGCACATCCGGCGCGCTGAGCACGCGGAACCCGGCCGAGCGCAGCGGCACCTTGTGCAGCTTGACCGATCCCCCCAGCGTCTCGACGAGATTGCGCGCGAACACCGACGAGAAGGTCCGGGTCTCGCGCTTGGCGAGGTCCATCAGGATGCCCGCGACGTCCTGGGTGTCCTCGCTGGCGTCGAGACCGGCGACCGAATCGGCCTGGTTTTCCTTGGCGGCGAGCCTGGCGGCCTCGGTATCCGTCGCCCGCTCCGACCCCGTATAGATCGTGGCGCCGCGCACCTCCTGCGCCTGCGTGAGCGAATCGGCGTGGATCGAGATGAAGAGATCGGCGCCGGCGGCGCGGGCGATGCCGACGCGCTCGGCCAGCGGCACGAAGCGATCATCGTCGCGCGTCATCAGAACGCGGTAGCGCCCGCTGGCCTCGAGCTGTTCCTTCAGCCTCAACCCGAAGGCGAGAACCACGGCCTTCTCTGCGATCGACGCCACCACGGCACCCGGGTCGATGCCGCCATGGCCGGGGTCGATGACGATGGTCTGTCGCGTCTCGCCGGCCGGCCGGCCCGGTAGCGGGCTTGCAAGGACGGGGTTGGCGGGGGCTGGAGCGGCCGCCACCCGGTCAGGCACGGGCGCCCTGGCGACGGCGGCGAGGAACTCGGCCCGCGTCGCGCGGCGCAGTTCGACCACCAGTTCGCCGAAGCCGCCGCGCATCGGGCGCGATTCGGCGCGCACCACGATGGCGGGCTGGGCGAGATCGATGATGATGCGCGCCTTGTCGGCTGTGAACAGCCCGAAACGGAAGGCGCCGATCACGCCGGCGCTCTTGCGGGCCGCGGCTGGCTGGACCTGGAAATTGATCGAAGGCAGGTCGATGACGACCCGATCGGGCCCCGCCAGAACCGATGCGGCGACGTCGACGGGGCGCGACAGCGCCATCGTCAGCCGCACCGTCTCCCCTGCCTGTTCAAGCTTGGCATCGGTTGCGACGGGGAATTCGGCCGGGGATCGAGTTCCGGACTGGGCCTGCGCCATGCCGGCGCAGCCGAGCGCGAGCCCCAACGCCAGGCATGCTCTCAGGTGCATCCGACGGATGCGAAAACCTGGACCGGAAAGGGAAAAGGGAGGCGTCAGATCAATGATCCCGAACTGTCGTCACCAAGGCTTAACCATAGCGACGCAACATCCTAACGATCGGTTACCACGCGATGCGCCGGAGATGAACCGAGCGGCGTGCCGCGCACGGCGACACCGACGCGATGTGACTTGCAAATCACGCTCGCCTGTCTGTAATGGGGATGGTTGCTTTGCAAGGCCTCCCATGGTGCGCATCCGGATCCGAGGATCCGTCGGCGTCCGGGGTCAGGCTGCAAGAGGTCAACCATAACGGATCGTCCGCAGACGGCCGGCGCCAGGTGCCTGCGTTTTGTAGCATCGGGCCAACGTCTCGCGAGCGTGCAAACGCGGTGTGTCTCGTCTCTTCGACAGGTGCGCCGCAGGTCAGGACAGATGTCGGGGCATACGACGCCGCATAGATCATCGGTGAATCGTCAATACCTGCGGGACTGCGCCGGGCTGTTTGCCCGGGCGGGCTTCCCGAGCCGCCTTCCTGTCTCGATCGAACACTTCTCCGTCCCAGATGCCGGCACGTGCCGGCTTTTGATCCTGCAACATGCCGGCGCTCGCCGGCTTATGCGCGGCGCCCCTGCCCGCGGCAGCGGATGTTTGTCCGCAGCCCGGCGGGTATCGCTGGCGGCCGCGCCCATGGAACAGACATATGGCCAACAAGATGCTCATCGACGCCACCCACCCGGAAGAGACCCGGGTCGTGGTGGTCCGCGGGTCGCGTATCGAGGAATTTGATTTCGAGGCTGCCAGCCGCAAGCCCCTGCGGGGCAACATCTATCTCGCCAAGGTGACGCGCGTGGAGCCCTCGCTCCAGGCCGCCTTCATCGAGTATGGCGGCAATCGCCACGGCTTCCTCGCCTTCTCCGAGATTCATCCCGACTACTACCAGATCCCGGTCGCCGACCGTCAGGCGCTGCTGGCCGACGAGGCGCGCGCCGATCGCGAGGACGAGCGCGACGAGGAGAAGCGCGAGAAGCGCGGTGGCGGCCGCCGCGACCGTGGTCGCCGCGGCGATCGTGACGGCCGCGCCAAGAAGGCGGCGGCCGACGAGACGGTCACCGCCGAGGTGACGGACGGCGTCGAGACCGACGGCAAGGAAGCCGCGATGGTCAATGAGGGCGCGCCCGCCTTCGGCGAACAGTTTGCGCCCGCCATCGCCGAATCGACGGGCGAGGAGGCGATCGAGAATGCCGCCCCGCTGACCTTCGAGACCCGCACCGACGTTGCCGAAGCGGCCGACGAGGAGCGCCCGTCCAAGCCGTCGCAGGACGACGAGAACGGTCGCGACGAGAATAGCCGCGACGAGAACGGCCAGGATGATGGCGGCCAGGACGATCACGGCCAGGACGAGGAGGAGCCCGAGCAGCTCGGCGGCGGCGACGCCCTCGACGACATGCCCGAGCGCCCGCAGCGCAGCTCGCGCCGCCAGTACAAGATCCAGGAGGTGATCAAGCGCCGCCAGATCATCCTGGTGCAGGTCGTCAAGGAGGAGCGTGGCAACAAGGGCGCGGCGCTGACCACCTATCTGTCGCTCGCCGGCCGCTATTCGGTGCTGATGCCCAACACCGGCAAGGGCGGCGGCATCTCGCGCAAGATCACCAACACCGAGGACCGCAAGCGCCTCAAGGAAATCGCCGGGGAGCTCGAGGTTCCCGAGGGCATGGGCCTGATCCTGCGCACGGCGGGCGCCTCGCGCACCAAGGTCGAGATCAAGCGCGACTACGAATATCTGATGCGGATGTGGGAGAGCGTGCGCGAGCTGACGCTGGCCTCGATCTCGCCGGCGCTGGTCTATGAGGAGGGCAACCTCGTCAAGCGCTCGATCCGCGATCTCTACAACAAGGACATCGACGAGGTTCACGTCGCCGGCGACGAGGCGTATCGTGAAGCCAAGGACTTCATGCGCATGCTCATGCCGAGCCATGCCAAGAGCGTGAAGGCCTATCGCGAGCAGACGCCGCTCTTCGCCTCCTTCGGGATCGAGAGCCAGCTCGACGCGATGTTCTCGAACACGGTGACGCTGAAGTCGGGCGGCTACATCGTCATCAACCAGACCGAGGCGCTGGTCGCCATCGACATCAACTCCGGGCGCTCGACCCGCGAGCACAATATCGAGGACACCGCCCTCAAGACCAATCTCGAAGCGGCGGAGGAAATCTCCCGCCAGCTGCGTCTGCGCGATCTCGCCGGCCTCATCGTGATCGATTTCATCGACATGGAGGAGAACCGCAACAACCGCGCTGTCGAGAAGAAGCTGAAGGACTGCCTCAAGGACGACCGCGCCCGCATCCAGGTCGGCCGCATCTCGGCCTTCGGCCTGCTCGAGATGTCGCGCCAGCGCATCCGGACCGGCGTGCTGGAAAGCTCCTCGGTGCCCTGCCCGCACTGCGCCGGCGCCGGCATGATGCGCTCGGTCTCCTCGGTGTCGCTGCAGATCCTGCGCGCGCTGGAAGAGACGCTGATCAAGAGCGCCTCGCACAATCTCAACGTCCGGACCCGTCCGGAAGTGGCGCTCTACGTGCTGAACCAGAAGCGCGCCCATCTGGCCGATCTCGAGATGCGCTTCAACATCGCGGTCACGATCTCGACCGACGCGACCCTGCTCGGCACCCGCTATTTCGAGGTCGAGCGCGGCGAGTTCGTCGGCAATGAAGGGCGCATCGTTCCGTCCAGCCTCAAGGCCGAGGCGATCGTGTCGGACATCGACGAGGATGCGCTCGACGCGGCCGCCGAGGCCGAGGCGCTCGACGCCGAGAACGCGCCGGTCGAGGCCGAGGCGGTCGCGACCGAGGGCGGTTCGCGCGAGGACAAGGCCGAGGGCGAGCGTGGCGAAGGCGGGCGCAAGCGCCGTCGTCGCCGTCGTCGCCGGCGTGGCGGCGAGCGTGACGCCAATGGCGTGCGTCTCGACGGCGGCAGTGACGAGGCCGATGGCGGCGACGACGAGGGCGACGAGGACGGCGACGAGCCGTCCGCCGAGGACGTGTCCGAGGGCGGCGTGACGGCGTCCGAGCCGGCGGCCGCGAGCGCCGAGCCGGTGGCCGAGGTGGTCGCCGAGGAGAAGCCCAAGCGCGCCCGCCGCGGCCGCAAGCCCAAGGGCGAGGCCGAGCAGCCGCTCGAGGCCGCCGCCGAGACGGTGACCGCCGAGGCCCCTGTGGCCGAGGCTGAAGCCGCGCCCGCCGAGGCCGAGAAGCCCAAGCGCAGCCGCTCGCGTAAGAAGGTCGTGCCGATCACCGAGGGCGGCGAGGCTGCTGAGCCGGCTGTCGTGGCGGTCGAGCCCGAAGCTGCCGCGCCGGCGCCGGTCGAGGCCGCTCCCGCCGCGGAGCCCGAGCCCGCTGCGCCCCCCGCGCCGCGGGTGATCGAGGAACCGGTCGCCGTCGTGCTGACGCCGCCCGATCCGGACCGTCCCAAGCGCGGCGGCTGGTGGAACAAGCTGGCCGGCCGAGGCTGACGAAACAAGGGCCGCTGCGGGACACCGCAGCGGCCCTTTTTCTTGAGCTGTCAGCCCAGGCGCGGCAGCACGCTCGTGCGATCCGAATTGATTTCAGTGCCGAATTCGGTACTCTATCAAAGTCGATCACCGAGAGGGCCAGACAATGAAGACCGGTGTTCAGCGCGTCGAAGCCGACTATGCGGTCAGCGTTTCGGAGCTGAAAAAGAGTCCCAGCGCCGTCCTCAATGACGCCAAGGGGATGCCCGTTGCCGTCCTGAACCACAACCGCGTCATGGCCTATATGGTCCCCGCTGATACCTATGAGGCGATTCTGGAGCGGCTCGACGACCTCGCTCTGGCCGAAATCGTCAAGTCTCGCTCTCACGAGATCGGCGTGCCGGTCACGCTCGATGAGCTATAGCCTCGCCTTCCTGCCCTCGGCCCAGAAGGAATGGCGCAAGCTCGGCGATACTCTTCGCGTCCAGTTCAAGAAGAAGCTTGCCGAACGCCTGCTCCGTCCGCGCGTCGCTTCTGACGCCCTCCACGGGATGCCGCACCACTACAAGATCAAGTTGCGGCAGGCTGGGTAGCGGCTGGTTTATCGGGTCGATGACACCGTCCTCACGGTCCTCGTCGTCGCCGTCGGCCGGCGCGATCACTCCGCCGTGTACGAGGCAGCCAAGGGGCGTTGAGATCCGGATTATCCCGCCGCCGGCGCCAGCGGGCTCGGCGGCGGCAGCGCGGTGATTGCGGCGGCGGCTCCCGAGGAGGCCGATCCCCCCTCGCCGCCGCGCACCGTCACCGCATTCGAGGCGAAGGGCACATGCGCCTCGTTCAGGGCGCGGTAGACCCGCTTCAGCGCCTCGCGTTGCAGCATCGAGGCCTGGGCCGGCTTGCCGGTGAATTTCAGGCGGATCACCACGGCGCTGTCGGTGATGTCGGCGACGCCCTGCATCTTGAGCTGCGAGATGAAGTGTGGCCCGAATTCGGGGTCTTCCAGCAGCGCCAGCCCGACCTTCTTGATCGTCTTGCGGGCCTGCTCGATGTCGGCCGAGTGATCGAGCCGGACGTTGAACTTGATCGTCGCCCAGTCGCGGCTGGCATTGGTGAGCTGCTGGATCTGGCCGAAGGGGATGGTGTGGATCTGCCCACTCTGGTGGCGCAACTGCATCGAGCGCAGCGAGATCTTCTCGACCGTGCCCTTCAGGCGCCCGGTGTCGACATATTCGCCGACGCGGAAGGCGTCCTCGAGCATGAAGAACACGCCCGAGACGATGTCGCGCACCAGCGCCTGCGAGCCGAAGGAGATCGCCAGGCCCAGAATGCCGAAACCGGCGAGCAGCGGGCCGATATCGACGCCCAGCCGCGACAGCACGATGAGGATGGTGAGCCCCACCACGGCGCCGAGCACGACCCCGCGCAGCACGGGCAGCACGGTGGCCAGCCGCGAGGGCACGCCGTCGCCAGGCGCTTCGTCCTCGTCGCCCGGGCCGGTGGCACGGCGCCGGGGCGCATACCCGTCGAAGAAGGCGCGCAGGAAGACGAGCGCGACCCAGCCGGCGAAGGCGAAGATCGCGACGCCCGCCGCCTGTCGCGAAAAGGCGGTGAACTGGCCGGTGCTCATCCCCAGCAGCAAGCCGGCCCAGAGCCGGGCGAGCACGAAGAAGCCCGCAGCCCAGAGCACGCCGACCGCGCCGGCCCGCAGCGCGGCGCTCGTCGCATGCGTCAGCGGCGTCGCGCCGGCCTCGACCTCGCGGCGTGCCGCGCGGCAGTCGAGCCAGCTGCCGATGCCGACGGCCAGGATCGGGATGATGACGATCGCCGTCTGGGTCAGGGCCGCGGCCTCGGCCCAGCGCCCGCCATTGGTCATCATCGCCGCTGCGCGCCCGATCGCCCACAGCGCGATCGCCGTCGCCATGTAGAACCAGGGTGCGGCCAGCGCGATCAGCCGCCGCCAGGGGCCCGGCTGGGCCGAACCGCTGAGGATCAGCACGGCGAGGTCGCGGCGCAGATCGTAGAACCACCACAGCTTGAAGACGAGCGCCACCGCTCCCGACAGCGCGAGCAGGCCGGCGATCGGCAGCGGCCCGGTCGAGACCCGACCCGCCAGCAGAACGGCGACGATGATGACGGGCGTCACGACGGCATAGACGACGAGCAGGGCAAAATGCCGCTCCGCACGTGGCAGCGGCATGATCCGCCGTTCAGCCATGCCCGGCGAGAGCAGGAAGCGGCCGACCGCGATGTAAAGCGCGCCGATGACGGCCCCGTTCGACACCGTGGTCACCGTCGCCAGGGCGAGATCGGGTTCGGGCAGCCAGCTGTTGCGGGTGAGCCGCGCCACGGCAAGCGCCAGCAGGATCGTGGCGAGATCCTGGAGCAGCCCCCAGGCGGCGGCCACGAGGCGTGGCGTGAAGGCCGGCCCGGCCGGGCGCAGCCTGGGGGCAAACCAGCCTGCGCTCGCAAGGCGAAACCCGCCTGCGACGGCCAGGGCCAGAAGGAGGATCAGGCCGATCCGCCCGCCCGCCGAGAGGCCGCTGACCCCGTTCCGGTTGTTCCGCCAGGCCTGCTCCCAGGCCTGGCCCAGTTCGGGGATATGGGGGATGGCGCTGCCGCCATAATCCAGACCCTCGACGACATGATCGACGAAGGCGTCGAGCTGGGTCGTGACCGTGTCCTCCGCGACGGCGGCGCGGGGCGCGGCTGCGGCCGGGGCCTGAGCCGGCGTCCCGGTTGCGGCGGGCGAGGCGATCCGGATCTCGACCTGGCGACCGGAGCCGGCCAGCGCCTCGACCATCGTCCTGATCGTCTCGGCGGACTCATCGCCCTTGAGCGTCAACACCACCGCCGGCGGCGCGGGGGATGGTGCTTGAGCCTGAGCCAGGGCCAGCGGCGCCCCGGCGACGAGAAGACCCAGAGCGGCACCGGCCGCAGCCCGCCACCATCGAATCCCCCGAACTCTCATCGCATCTCCCCCACCGTCAGCGCAGATTGCTGCCGCCCTGCCGGCCTTGGCAAGCGGCGCCGCTCAGCGGTGCTGCAGCCAGCCGCCGAGACGCGACACCGCCTCCTGGCACTCGCTCAGCGAACCGGCAAAGGAGAGCCGGACCGTCCGGGCTCCGCGGCCTTCGTCGAAATCGAGGCCCGGCGTGATGGCGACGCCGGACTGGGTGAGAACGTCGCGGCAGAAGGCCATGGAATCGTTGCTGTATTGCCCGATGTCGCAATAGATGTAGAAGGCGCCGTCGACCGGCAGGAAGTCGCCGAGCCCGATCGCGGGCAGCGCCTGCAGCAGATAGGCGCGGTTTTCCGCGTAACCGGCCTTGATCGCTTCGCATTCGGCGGTGGCCTCGAAGGCCGCCTCGCCCGCGACCTGGCTGAGATAGGGCACCGAGATCGAGAGGTTCTGCTGCAGCCGCTCGATCGTCCGCACCAGCCGCTGTGGTACGATCAGCCAGCCGACGCGCCAGCCGGTCATGCAGTAATATTTCGAGAAGGAATTGACTATGATCGCGTCGGGGTCGGCGGCCAGCGCGGTGGTCGCCGGCTGGTCATAGGTCAGCCCGTGATAGATCTCGTCGGAAATGTACCAGAGCCCGAGCCGCCGGCATTCGGCCGCCACGGCCGCGATGGCGTCGGGCGCCATCACCACGCCGGTCGGATTGGCCGGGCTCATCGTCAGCACGCCCGCCAGCGGCTTGTCGGCATGTGCCCTGGCGATCAACTCCGGCGTCAGGGCGAAGCGGGTTTCGGGCCCGACCTCGATCGCCACCGGCTCGAGACCGAGCGCGATCAGGATGTTGCGATAGGCCGGATAGCCCGGCGCTGTGATGGCGACGCGCGCGCCCGGCTGGAAGCAGGCGAGAAAGGCCAGGATAAAGCCGCCCGAGGAGCCGGTGGTGACGACGACGCGTTCGGCCGGCACCTCGACGCCATAGGCTTGCCCGTAATGGCGGGCGATGCGCGCCCGCAGCGAATCCGTGCCCAGCGCCTGGGTGTACCCGATCCGGCCCTGCTCCAGCGCACGGCCGGCGGCGGCGCGGATCGTCGCGGGCGTCGGCGCCGAGGGCTGGCCGACCTCCATGTGGATCACCGAACCACCAGCGCGTTCGATCGCAGCCGCCTGGTTCATCACGTCCATGACGATGAAGGGCTGGACGCGGGCAACCCGCTCCGCCGGCTGCAACGCCTCCTGCGGCGCGAGCGAGGCGTTACCGGGCGCGAGCCCGGGCGTCGGCTTGGTGTCTGACATGATGCGTCCGCGGCGGCGTTTGTGTGTCCGTGGGCGTAGCCGACGCGTCATTGCCCCGCAACCGGTGGCAAAGCTGTGAATTGACGCCTGCCTTACGACGGACGAGAAGCGGGCGGAGATTGTGCGACAGCTTTGCCCCCGGTTTCAAAGGCCGGCACCGAGAAGGACAACGACATGGCCCTCCTGACCCTGCTCCGGCGATCGAGCCGCCTGCTGACGGCTCTGGCGCTCGGCCTCGGCCTGGCCGCGGCCACGCTGCCCGCGTCGGCTCAGACGCAGACCCCGACCCCGGGTTTGACGGCGGAGCAGCGCAAGGCCGTCGTCGCGCTGATTCGCGAGACGCTGCTGCAGAACCCCGAGCTGATCCAGGAGGCGATGGTCGAACTCGAGCGCCGCAACGCCGTCGCCCAGGCGGATGCGCAGCGCAGCGCGGTGACGGCCGAAATGGCCCGGCTGATCGATCCGAAGACCTCCGCCATCGTCGGCAACCCGCAGGGTGACGTCACCCTCGTCGAGTTCATGGATTACAATTGCGGCTTCTGCAAAAGGGCCGTCGAGGATGTCCGCCTGCTGACCAAGGACGATCCCAAGCTGCGCGTCGTGATCAAGGACTTCCCGATCCTCGGGCCCGATTCGGTCGAAGCGAGCCGCGTCGCGGTCGCGGCGATGGCGCAGCTCCAGGGCCAGAAGTATTTTGATTTCCACAACAAGCTGATGGCGACCAAGGGGCGGATCAACGGCGCCAAGGCGCTCGAAGTCGCCAAGGAAGCCGGCGCCGATGTCGAGCGCCTGAAGAAGGACATGGACTCGGCGCAGACGCGCGCCGTGATCGAGGACACGGTGGCGCTGGGCGATCGGCTGGGCCTGACCGGCACCCCCGCCTTCATCCTCGGCGATGAGGTGGTCTTCGGCGCGGTTGGCACGGCGGCGCTCAAGCAGAAGATCGACTCCGTCCGCAAATGCGGCAAGGCGACCTGCAACGGCTGAGATCTGTCGCTTCGGCAGGCTTCCCCTGCCGGCCGCCAGCGTCTATGAGGACGGCGTCCGCCGCCTTGGGGCGGCGCTGGAAACCCGCTGCGCCATGGTTGCCGTCCACGTCCTCAACGGTCCCAATCTCAACCTGCTCGGCACCCGCGAGCCCGCCACCTATGGCGCGGTGACGCTTCAGGGTGTCGAGGAGCGGCTCCAGGCCCGGGCGACAGCGGCCGGAGTCGCGCTCTCCTTCAAGCAGACGAATTTCGAGGGCGAGCTCGTCACCTTCATCCAGCAGGCTGGCTTGGCGGGTGCGGGAATCATCATCAATGCCGGCGCCTACACCCACACCTCGGTCGCGCTGCGCGATGCGATCAAGGGCACGGATGCGCTGGCCATCGAGGTCCATGTCTCCAATGTCCATGCCCGCGAGGAATTCCGGCACCATTCGTATATGGCGCCGGTCTGTGTCGGTGTGATCTGCGGTTTCGGCGTCGCCAGCTACGACCTTGCTTTCGACGCGATCGTGCCGCTTCTCCACAAGCGTGCGGCCAAGCCGGCCTGACCGGCTTTTTTCATGCAACGCGGGCGCCTTTCTCGCGCGCCCTTTCAAGACCACGAAGACGGTGAACCCGCCATGGCGACCAAGAGCCCGATCGACCCCGAACTGGTCCGCGAACTCGCGCAGCTCCTGAACGAGACCGATCTCACCGAGATCGAGGTCGAAAAGGGCGATCTGCGCGTGCGCGTTGCGCGCACGATCACCGCCACCGTCCAGGTGCCGGCGGCAGCGCCGGCCTATGCCGCCGCGCCCGCGCCGGTCGCGGCCGCGCCGGCCGAAGGCAAGCCCGCGGTCGCCCATCCCGGCACCGTGCCCTCCCCGATGGTCGGCACCGCCTATCGCCGCCCCTCGCCCGATGCCAAGCCCTTCGTCGAGATCGGCTCGGTGGTGAAGGCGGGCGAGCGCGTCCTGCTGGTCGAGGCGATGAAGACCTTCAACGACATCGTCGCGCCTCGCGCCGGCACCGTCGTCGCGATCATGGTCGAGGATGGGCAGCCCGTCGAATATGGCGAGCCGCTTCTGGTGATCGAGTGACGCTCAAGGCCAACGGCGAGCCCAAGATGTTCGACAAGATCCTGATTGCCAACCGCGGAGAGATCGCGCTGCGCGTGCTGCGCGCGGCGAAGGAGCTCGGCATCGCCACCGTCGCGGTGCATTCCACCGCCGACGCCAACGCCATGCATGTGCGCCTCGCCGACGAGAGCGTCTGCATCGGCCCGCCGAGCGCCCGCGAGAGCTATCTCAATATTCCGGCCCTGATCGCCGCCTGCGAGATCACCGGCGCCGACGCCGTCCATCCGGGCTACGGCTTTCTCTCCGAGAACGCCCGCTTCGCCGAGATCCTCGACCGGCACAACATCACCTTCATCGGCCCCAAGGCCGAGCATATCCGCTCGATGGGCGACAAGATCGAGGCCAAGCGCACCGCCAAGGCGCTCGGCATCCCCTGCGTGCCCGGCTCCGAAGGCGGCGTCACCGATGACGGAGAGGCGCTGAAGATCGCCGCCGAAATCGGGTTCCCCGTCATCATCAAGGCGGCGTCGGGCGGCGGCGGCAAGGGCATGAAGGTCGTGCGCAGCGAGGACGAGATGTCCGTCGCGCTCTCGACCGCCCGCACCGAGGCCAAGGCCAATTTCGGCGACGACGCGGTCTACATCGAGAAGTATCTCGAGAAGCCGCGCCATATCGAGATTCAGGTGCTCGGCGACGGCCGGGGCCACGCCATCCATCTCGGCGAGCGCGACTGCTCGCTGCAGCGCCGCCACCAGAAGGTCTGGGAGGAAGGCCCCTCGCCTGCGCTGAACGCCGGCGAGCGCGAGCGGATCGGCAATATCTGCGCCGTGGCGATGTCCAAGCTGCAGTATCGCGGCGCCGGCACGATCGAGTTCCTCTACGAGGATGGCGAGTTCTATTTCATCGAGATGAACACGCGCATCCAGGTCGAGCATCCGGTCACCGAGATGATCACCGGCATCGACCTGGTCAACGAGCAGATCCGGATCGCGGCCGGCGCGCCGCTGTCGATCCAGCAGAAGGACGTCGTCATCGAGGGCCATGCCATCGAGTGCCGCGTCAATGCCGAGCATCATGCGACGTTCCGGCCCTCGCCGGGCAAGATCGTCTCGTTCCACACGCCGGGCGGCCTGGGCGTGCGCGTCGATTCAGCCGCCTATCAGGGCTACACCATCCCGCCGCATTACGATTCCCTGGTCGGCAAGCTGATCGTGCATGGCCGCAACCGGGCCGAGTGCCTGATGCGGCTGCGCCGCTCGCTCGACGAGTTCGTCGTCGACGGCGTCGACACGACGCTGCCGCTGTTCCGCACGCTGGTGCGCAACCAAGACATCCTGAACGGCGACTACAACATCCACTGGCTCGAGAAATTCCTCGCCGCCGGTGGCATGGATGAGCCAAGCAAGGGCTAGGGCCCGCATCCTCTCTCAGCCCGCATGCTGAGGAGCGCCACAGGCGCGTCTCTAAGGATGCTCCAGATCGCTTCTGTGCTGGCTGGAGCATCCTTCGAGACGCCGCTTCGCGGCTCCTCAGGATGAGGGCTGAGGATAATGACATCGTCGTTTGACTCCCGCGCCGCTCCGCGCTCCCCTGCCTGCATGAAGGCCCGTTCCATCCCCGTCCGCTCGCCCGAGATCACGCCGGAGATCATGCTGCGGGCCTATGCCGCCGGCATTTTTCCGATGGCGGAGACGGCCGACGACCCGAACCTGTTCTGGGTCGAGCCCGAGCAGCGCGGCGTGATCCCGCTCGATCGCTTCCATCTCGCCTCGCGGCTGGCGCGCACCGTCCGGTCGGAGCGTTTCGAGGTCCGCATCGACAGCGATTTCGAGGCCGTGATCGAAGCCTGCGCGGAATCGCGACCCGACCGGCCCGAGACCTGGATCAACCACCGCATCCGCGCGATCTTCGGCGCGCTGTTTCGCATCGGCCATGTCCACACGGTCGAATGCTGGCGCGAGGGCCGGCTGGTCGGCGGTCTCTATGGTCTGGCGCTGGGCGGGGCCTTCTTCGGCGAGAGCATGTTCCACCGCGAGACCGACGCCTCCAAGGTGGCGCTGGTGCATCTCGTCGCCCGGCTGCGCCAGGGCGGCTACAGCCTCCTCGACGCGCAGTTCCAGACCGCGCATCTCGCCCAGTTCGGCACGCAGGAGGTGCCGCGGGCGGCCTATCAGCGCCTGCTCGAGCGGGCGCTGGCCGCGCCCGGCGACTGGGCGATCTGGTCCCCGGGCCGGATTCTGCGCGGGCCCGAGGCTGTCGCTGCGATCGAAGCCGGCGGTCAGGCCTGAGCCTCAGTTGCCGCCCGTCGGGTCGCGGCCGGGATTGGTCGGGAAGAAGCGCTGGCTGGGCGCCTGGCGCGGCGCCACCGGCACGCCCTGGGGCGGCAGCACGTCGATGCGCTGGCCGGGCGCGGGCGGCGGCGGCAGGCCGGGCTGCTGGTTGACGTCGCGGGCCGGCGCGGTGCGCGGCCGGCGCGGCTCTTCCGCGATCGGCGCCTCGGGCTCCTTGGGATCGACGACGAGTTCGGTGCCGCCTTTGCAGTCGGTCAGCCAGACGTCGTAGATCGCGTGCTCGACGCCGTGCAGCCCGGGGCTGGCGGCATACATCCAGCCGGTGAAGATGCGGCGATACTCGTTGTTGAAGGTGACCTCGTCGACCTCTGTGAAGGTCGTGGTCTGCGGCGCCTCGGTCGGCGGCCGCGTCCAGCAGACGCGCGGGGTAAGTTGCAGGGCGCCGAACTGCACGGTCTCATCGACCGCGACCTCGAAGGAGATGATCCGGCCGGTGATCTTGTCGAGCCCGGCGAAGACCGCGGTCGGGTTGCGGATGCGGTCGGCTGAGGCCGGGCCGGTCAGAGCCAGTGACAGAAGCGTGCTCGAGACCAGGCCGGCCAGAACCGGATGACGAAAGGGCGACGGCATGGCGGCTTTGCGAATCTCTAGCGGAAGCGCGGGCGGCCCGCGACGCCCGCGCAGTAACACGCCAATCGCAGCGGAAAAAGGGCGCAAGGCCGCCCTGCCCCGCGCGGTGTCAGCGGCCCGGCGTCCAGGCCTCGTAGTCGCCGGTGGCGGAGGGCCGCTCGCCTTCGGCCAGCGTCGAGCCCTTGGGGCGGTAGGCCTGCGGCGTGCCGGTCCAGTTCTGCTGGTGCGGTTCCTGCCACTCGCGCGCCTCGTAGCGTTCCTCGGAAGGCGCGACGTCGACGGTGTGGTGCAGCCAGCCATTCCAGCCGGGCGGGATCCTGGAGGCCTCGATGTCGCCGTTGTAGACGACCCAGCGGCGCTGGAAGCCGAGCGCCTTGTCCTTCACCCCACCCTTGGTGCGGTAATAGACATTGCCGAACTCGTCCTCGCCGACCCGCTCGCCGAAGCGCCAGGTGTGAAAGCGCGTGCCCAGTGTCTGGCCGTTCCACCAGGTGAAGATCTGCAGCAGCCAGGGCTTCATGGCAATGTCGCCTTCGTGGAGATGCGCGCGTCGCGGTCGATTGAACTGCGGGGACTTATGAAGAGCGGGGCGCGCCCTGTCCAGCCCGGCGCGATGCAGGCGCGGGCGTCAGACCGGACAGGGCGTCATCGTGAAGATCTGGGTGATGGCGCGCGCCTCGCCTCGCCCGGGCGCGCGCAAGCCGCGCGGCCCGCTCTCCTGGATCAAGGCATTGTTCGGTACGAGGCGATCGCCCGCGCGCCGCAAGGTCAAGACGATCGCCCGCTTGGGCAGTTCGGTCGCCATCGCCGGGCGGCCCTGATCGATGGCGGCGAGGAGCGCGGCCTCGTCGGCGATTCGCAGCGTCAGCCGGGCCTCGCCGGGGGCGAGCTTCGCCTCGGTGATCTCGAACACCGTGACGAAGCGCGCGTCGCGGCGCACATGCACCTGGTTGCGCTCGAAACGCATCGCTGCGCGCTCGCAGCCGAGCTTGCCGGCCTCGGGGCGCCACCAGCGACAGCGGCTCGCCCGCCGGCGAGCACGCGCCAATGAACAGAAGCATGGCGAACACAGCCCGCATGCGCATGGCGCGACGTTCCCGTGAGGTCCCCCCGACCTTTGCACAGCCTGCTTAAGGGCGGGTTCCAGGTCGCCGCTGGAAGCCGTGCCCGCAGATTCGCGGGATGTCGATTCGGGTTTGGGCCAAGGGCCGCGCCGGCCGCGCGACCGGCCAAGACGGCATGGATTCAAACACTTGATCGGCCCGGTGGAGACGCAGCCTTCAAGCCCGTCGGCGCGAGGCGGCCCGATGACGTTTGGGCATCATCGCCGGTCCGCCATCGCAGCCTCCTATTCGGCGCGCGCTTGTGGCAATCTGGCCGCAGTGCCGGAATCCTGTCGCGATTCCCATGGCTTAGCGGGGTTGCCGGAACTTATCCCCATAACTCACACCGACCCACCAGATGTCGTGCCCACCGGGTTTGCGCGGCACTAATCCTTGACGGAACGCCCCATCCGGGACTAGGTTTTGACAGTCGCGTGACGGCCGGCGGAAACGCCAATCGACACCTGCGAAAGAGTTTCCAGAGGGGTCGAGGCGGTCTTGCGCGGCACACCGGCAACGGTGGCGTCGAAGAGGCGCGCGCGGTCTTTCTGGCCGCAACCGGACGAGCGAGGCGGGCCACAACGCCGCGACGTCCACGGGGCAATCAAACCGAGTTCGGGCTGACATCAGGAGCCGGTGATCAACCGGCCGCGCGAGGCGTGACCCGCCCGCGGCAAGCATCAGGGAATAACGGATCATGCGCATCGAGCGCCGCTACACCTCCGCCGGACAGTCGCCCTACGCCGCCATTCCCTTCCGCTCGGCGGTGAGCGAGATCCGCAATCCCGACGGGTCGATCGTGTTCCGGCTGGAGGGCATCGAGGTGCCCGAGGCGTGGTCGCAGGTCGCCAGCGACGTGCTCGCGCAGAAGTATTTCCGCAAGGCCGGCGTGCCGGCGCGCCTGAAGAAGGTCGAGGAGAACGAAGTTCCCTCCTTCCTCTGGCGCTCGGTCGCCGACGAGGCCGCTCTCGCCAAGCTCCCCGAGGGCGAGCGGTCCGGCTCCGAGATCTCCTCCAAGCAGGTGTTCGACCGCCTCGCCGGCTGCTGGACCTATTGGGGCTGGAAGGGTGGCTATTTCACCTCTGAGGAGGACGCCGCCGCCTTCCATGACGAGCTGCGCTTCATGCTCGCGACCCAGCGCGTCGCGCCGAACTCGCCGCAATGGTTCAACACCGGCCTGCACTGGGCCTATGGCATCGACGGCCCGAGCCAGGGCCATTTCTACGTCGACTACAAGACCGGCAAGCTGGTGAAGTCGAAGTCGAGCTACGAGCATCCCCAGCCGCATGCCTGCTTCATCCAGGGCGTGCAGGACGATCTCGTTAACGAGGGCGGCATCATGGACCTCTGGGTCCGCGAGGCGCGCCTGTTCAAATACGGCTCGGGCACCGGCTCGAACTTCTCGATGCTGCGCGGCGAAGGCGAGAAGCTCGCCGGCGGCGGCCGCTCGTCGGGCCTGATGTCCTTCCTCAAGATCGGCGACCGCGCGGCCGGCGCGATCAAGTCGGGCGGCACGACGCGCCGCGCGGCCAAGATGGTCGTGGTCGATGTCGACCATCCCGACATCGAGACCTATATCGACTGGAAGGTAAAGGAGGAGCAGAAGGTCGCCGCCCTCGTCACCGGCTCCAAGACCGTCCAGAAGCACATGAAGGCCGTGCTCAAGGCCTGCGTGAACTGCGAGGGCGAAGGCGATTCCTGCTTCGACCCCGAAAAGAACCCCGCCCTCAAGCGCGAGGTGAAGCTCGCACGCAAGGCGATGGTGCCCGACAACTACATCAAGCGCGTGATGCAGTTCGCCAAGCAGGGCTACACCGACATCAAGTTCGACATCTATGACACCGACTGGGATTCGGAGGCCTACCTCACCGTCTCCGGCCAGAACTCGAACAACTCGGTCTCGCTCACCGACGACTTCCTGCGCGCGGTCGAAAACGACGGCGACTGGAACCTGACCGGCCGCACCACCGGCAAGGTGATGAAGACGCTCAAGGCCCGCGATCTGTGGGAGAAGATCGGCTTCGCCGCCTGGGCCTCGGCCGATCCGGGCCTGCACTTCAACACCACGATGAACGACTGGCACACCTGCAAGGCGTCAGGCCGCATCCGCGCGTCCAATCCCTGCTCGGAGTACATGTTCCTCGACGACACCGCCTGCAATCTGGCCTCGGCCAACCTGCTGCAGTTCTACGACAACGAGACCAAGGTCTTCGACGTCGCGGCTTACGAGCATCTCTGCCGGCTCTGGACCGTCGTGCTCGAGATCTCGGTGACGATGGCGCAGTTTCCCTCCAAGGAAATCGCCGAGCTCTCCTACGAGTACCGGACGCTGGGCCTCGGCTACGCCAATATCGGCGGCCTCTTGATGAGCATGGGCCTGGGCTATGATTCCGACGAGGGCCGCGCCCTGGCTGGCGCCCTGACCGCGATCATGACCGGCGTCTCCTATGCGACCTCGGCCGAGATGGCGGGCGAACTGGGCCCCTTCCCCGGCTACAAGAAGAACGCGGCTCATATGCTGCGCGTCATCCGCAACCACCGCACCGCGGCCCATGGCATGGCCACCGGCTATGAGGGCCTCGAGGTCACCCCCGTGCCGCTCGACCATGGCACGCTGGCCCGTCTCGGCGGCACCTCCTCGCTGATGTCGGAGCGCGCCCGCATCGCCTGGGACAACGCGCTGGCGCTCGGCGAGAAGCATGGCTACCGCAACGCCCAGGCGACCGTGATCGCGCCGACCGGCACGATCGGCCTCGTCATGGATTGCGACACCACCGGCATCGAGCCCGACTTCGCCCTGGTGAAGTTCAAGAAGCTCGCCGGCGGCGGCTACTGGAAGATCATCAACCGCGCCGTGCCCGACGCGCTGCGTGCGCTCGGCTACCGCGAGCACGAGATCGCCGAGATCGAGGCCTATGCCGTCGGCCATGGCTCGATGGCGCAGGCGCCGGGCGTCAACCACGGCTCGCTCAAGGCCAAGGGTTTCCCGCAGGACAAGATCGACGCGGTCGAGAAGGACCTGAAGGCTGCCTTCGACATCAAGTTCGTCTTCAACAAGTGGACGCTGGGCGAGGATTTCCTCGTCAACACGCTGAAGGTCCCCGCCGAGAAGCTCAATGATCCCGCTTTCGAGGTGCTGCCCTTCCTCGGGTTCTCCAAGGCCGAGATCGAGGCCGCCAATGTCCATGTCTGCGGGGCGATGACCCTGGAAGGCGCGCCGCACCTCAAGACCGAGCATTACAACGTCTTCGATTGCGCCAACCCCTGCGGCCGCATCGGCAAGCGCTATCTCTCGGTCGAGAGCCATATCCGGATGATGGCGGCTGCCCAGCCCTTCATCTCCGGCGCGATCTCCAAGACCATCAACATGCCCAACGACGCCACCGTCGAGGATTGCAAGAGCGCCTATATGCTCTCCTGGAAGCTGGCGCTGAAGGCCAACGCGCTCTATCGCGACGGCTCGAAGCTTTCCCAGCCGCTGAACTCGGCGCTGATCGCCGACGAGGATGACGAGGAGGATGCGGTCGAGGCGCTGCAGCAGATGCCGATGGCGGCGCGCACGACGCAGCTCACCGAGAAGATCGTCGAGCGCATCGTCGAGAAGGTCATCCGCGAGCGCGAGAAGATGCCCGCCCGCCGCACCGGCTATATCCAGAAGGCGGTCGTCGGCGGCCACAAGGTCTATGTCCACACCGGCGAATATGCCGATGGACGGCTCGGCGAGATATTCATCGACATGCACAAGGAGGGCGCCGCCTTCCGGGCGATGATGAACAACTTCGCCATCGCGGTGTCGCTCGGCCTGCAATATGGCGTGCCGCTGGAGGAGTATGTCGAGGCCTTCACCTTCACGCGCTTCGAGCCGTCGGGCTTCGTGCAGGGCAACCAGTCGATCAAGAACGCAACCTCGATCCTCGACTATGTCTTCCGCGAGCTGGCGATCTCCTATCTCGGCCGGCACGACCTCGCCCATATCGATCCGAGCGAGATCGGCCATGACGTGATCGGCGGCGGCGTCGGCCAGGACAAGGCGCCCCAGACGACGACGCCGATCACCACGAGCCCGCTGGCCTCGACCGGTTTCCGGCGCGGCAAGCCGATGAACTTCCACGCCATCCAGGGCGGCGGCGGCCTCGCTGTCGGCACGGAGACGACCGCCCGCGGCGGCGCCACCGTCACCGCCTTCACGACGGTGGGCGCCACCGCGCTGAAGGAGGAGCCGGAAAGCTTCGGCGAGGCCGAGATGGCCAAGCTCGGCTTCTCGGCGCCCGCAGCCCAGCCCTCCGCGTCCGAGCGCCGGGCCGAGGCGATCATGAAGGGCTATGTCGGGGATTCCTGCGGCGAGTGCGGGAATTTCACGCTGGTGCGGAATGGCACGTGTTTGAAGTGCAACACGTGCGGCAGCACGACGGGGTGTAGTTGATCTAAATAGAGCGCGATGCGATGCCGCTATGCTCATGCCGTTGTGACGACCCGGCATGAGCATAGCCAACGGGAAGCAAGGATTGGGCGATTGAAAGTCTTCATTAGCTGGTCAGGGCTACTGAGTCACGAAGTGGCAAAAGCACTCCGTGATTGGCTTCCACTGTCTCTCCAATTCGTACAACCGTATGTATCTTCGGAAGATATAGACAAGGGATCAAGGTGGAGCACAGATATAGCTGGCGAGCTTGACTCAAGTAATTTTGGAATAATTTGCTTGACGTCTGATAACGTAAGGGCGCCCTGGATCAATTTTGAAGCGGGGGCGCTTTCGAAGGCGGTAGACAAATCGCGCGTTTGTCCGATCTTAATTGACCTTCCTCGCTCTGCCTTGACCACGAGTCCCCTCGTTCAATTCCAGTCTACTTTAATTGATAAATCTGATATGAATCGGCTATTCTGTTCAATCAATTTCGCAGCACCGATTGGGTCCGTTGGCGTTGAAAAAATACAGGCGATATTCGACCACTGGTGGCCGAATTTAGAAAAGATGCTTGTCAGTTTAATTTCAGACAACAAAAAACCAATGGAGAGTAGCCAAATAAACGATTCTAATAAAAATTTTTCCGATAAGCTTGAAGAGATAACAAATTTAATCCAACAACAAAATCGAATTATCAATGATCCAGAATCTTTATTTCCAATTGAATACATTGATAATATCATCCGATCTATATCGAAATCCGATTTAAGGCAGTATAGGCAGCTTGCCGATATCGAGGATAGATGGCGCTTTGTTAAAAGCGTACGCGATGGGCTCCTTCAAAAGCAGCAGCTCGACGATGACGTTCACAAATTACTACAGGCAATAGATGTAATTTCGAAGCCAGTTGAACATTTTATTTTGATGAAGAAGGGTTTAGCCAGCAAGCACGACTACGTCTAGGCGCGAATACCCGACGCAAGCGTGAAGCTAATTGAGAACGCTGTAAGAACCCTCTCGCGGATGGGAGAGGGGCAGGGGTAAGGGACCGCCCTCGCCGCTTGAGGCTCGCGTCAGCCGCCGGCTGCCGCGCGGATGGCCGCCAGGACGGCATCCCGGTCATCGATGATCTCTGCATTCCCAAAGCGGATCACCGTGAAGCCGAAGCGCTCGATCTCAGCCATGCGCGCGGCGTCATAGTCGGCTTCCCAGCCATGCTGGCGCCCATCGATCTCGACGATCAGCCTGCGATCGATGCAGACAAAATCGAGGGTGTACCCGAGCAGCGGAACCTGCCGGCGGAACTTGAGCCCGGCAAGACCGCGGTTGCGCAGCAGCAACCCGGGATGTCCTCGGGCTCGGTGGCTTGCCGCCGGAGCCGTCTCGCGAATTGGCGTTGTTCAGTTGTCATGGGCCGTGATGCTGCCGCCGATCGCATCGACGATCAACGGCGGTCCCTCACCCCTGCCCCTCTCCCAACCGGGAGAGGGGTTCCCCGCGCGTCCCGCGCAAATCTAATCCCCGCCTCCCGCAGCGCCCTTAATCTGCCACCACCTCATCCCCGAGGGGCAGCCATCCGGAAGGCAAGCCGTTGGTGGGGATGGGCGCGGCGCCTGCGGCTGGCTTTGCACGCCAGACTCGGGAGGCTTCGGGGCACCGCCCTGGGGGTACTACGGCCCCTGCGCGAGGAGCTCGCTGGAACGGTCTTATGGCTCACGCCTTCGTCCCATGCCCGAGTAGACGCGACAACCCGCTGAGGGGCACTGGCGTCGAAAGGGCTCGCGGCGATGGATGGCCCTCGACCCGATAAGCGCGGCCCGGGGTCAAAAATCGCCGATGAGCGGAGCGCCACGGGGCGTGCGGATGGTGGCTCAATCCATCCGCGTCGCGACCTGGCTCAATGGTTGCGGAATTCTAAACCCGCGCCTCGCGGCGCTCCGCTGCCCCTCATCGATCCGACGCCGGCCGGCGGGCGGAAGGCGCAGGCGTGCCGCCCTGCCCGCCCCTGCCCGCCCCCTCCAGCGACGCCGCCGTCCCGTTGCGGTGCGGCTGGGTCAGAACACGGCGTGGTCGCCGCGCTCGGGCGCGGCCGCGCCGTTCACCACCGCGCGGTAGAACGACACCAGGGTGTCGGTTCCCGTCGAGGGCGTCGCCGCCGCGTCGTAGCGCCCGGTCGCCGGGTCCAGCACCAGCATGGATTCGGTGGCGTAGTAGCGGCCGATCCGGGCGAGCTCGGCTTTCGCGGCCAGGGGCGGCACGACCGCGCCGAGCAGCTTCAGCGTCGCGATGACGATGTCGAGCACCGCGACGGGGACGGATCGGAAGCGGGGCTCGCGCCCCAGCAGCGCAAACAGCGCCTCGCCCTGCTGGCGCGGCGTGATCGCCTCGCCGGGTCCGCCGATCGGCAGGATGGCGTTCCACCGGTGCGGATCGTCGAGGCAGCCGACGAGGTAGTCGGCGAGATCGGCGTCGCTGATCGGCTTGCAGGCGGTCAGGGTTCCGTCGCCGAAGATCAGGAAGGGCCGGCCCTGGCGGAGGCGCTCGATCTGCCCCGACAGCGATTTGAAGAAGGCGGTCGGCCGGACGATCGAATAGCGCAGGCCCGAGCCGATCAGCGCCGCCTCGAAGGCCAGCTTGGCCTGTTGAAAGGCCAGCAGCGGCTTCTGCACGCAGATCGCCGAGAGGAGGACGAAATGGCCGATGCCCGCTTGCTGCGCCGCCGCGAGCACGTTGAGATGGGCGCGATGGTCGACGGCCCAGGCATCCGCCGGCGCCCCGCTGCGCGAGGCCATGCAGGACAGCACGGCGTCGAAGCGCTCGCCGGCGAACCCCTCCGTCGCGAGCGCGGCGGGATCGCCGAAATCGACCGGCCGGATTGCAGTCCCCTCCGGCAGGCGGGCGCGCTCCGGGCGGGGATCCGCGCCCCTGGCGCCGGCAGGCGCCCGCGTCAAGCAGACCACCTCATGGCCGCGCCGCAGCAGCGCATCGAGCGTGGCGCGCCCGATCGTGCCGGTCGCGCCGAGCAGGCAGATGCGCAGGCGGGGCTGCGGGTCGGGCGGGGTGTCGGGCAGGATCATCGCGACACTGAGAGTGCCTCACCGGGGCCGCCGCGTCATCGTCGATCTTGCGGGACGTCTTGCCGCGATTTCGGCCGCCCGCTGGTGGCGGAGGCTCTATTTCAGGCTGCTGGAGAGGAAGCTGCGCAGGCGCTCGCTCCGCGGCTGCGCCAGGATCTCGGCCGGCGCGCCTTCCTCCTCGATCACGCCGCGGTGCAGGAAGATCACGCGGTTGGCGACCTCGCGGGCGAACCCCATCTCATGGGTCACGACCAGCATGGTGCGGCCCTCCTCCGCCAGCGAGCGCATCACGCGCAGGACCTCGCCGACGAGCTCGGGGTCGAGCGCCGAGGTCGGCTCGTCGAAGAGCATCACCTCCGGCTCCATGGCGAGCGCGCGGGCGATGGCGACGCGCTGCTGCTCGCCGCCCGACATATGCGCCGGATAGGCGTCCTTGCGGTGGGAGACCCCGACGCGGGCGAGATAGCGCTCGGCCCGCTCGGTCGCCTCGGCGCGCGACAGGCCGAGCACGCGGACCGGCGCCTCGACGACGTTCTGGAGCGCCGTCATATGCGCCCAGAGATTGAACTGCTGGAACACCATCGCCAGCCTGGCGCGGATCCGCTGCAGCTGGGCGGGATCCTGCGCCTCGAGCTCGCCGCCCTTGCCGGGCCTGAGCCGCAGCTCCTCGCCGCCGACGACGATGCGGCCGGCATGGGGCCTCTCCAGCAGGTTCAGGCAGCGCAGGATGGTGCTCTTGCCCGACCCCGACGAGCCGATCATCGCGATCACCTCGCCGGCCCTGGCCGACAGCGAGACGCCCTTGAGCACCTCGACCGCGCCGAAGCGCTTGCACAGGTCTTCGGCCTGAAGCTTGGTCGCGGGCTCCGCGCCCGCCCTTGCGCTCGACGAATCCATCGCGGCCTCCGTCATCAGCTCGGTCACGGGCTCGGTCATGGGTTCGGTCATGGGCTCAGCAGCCTGCCGCTGCGCGTCATGCGGGTGCCGGCGATCTTGCCCAGCCTGCTGCCGGGCACGGCGAAGCGCAGCGCGGAGCGCGCATAGAAGACACCGCCCGACGCGGCGGCGACCGGGGTCGTCTCGCCGGTGAGCGGATCGACGATCTCGGCGACGACATCGCCCGCGCCGACGTCCTCGCCGACCTCGCGGCGATAGACCAGAATGCCGGCGACCGGCGCGATCAGCGGCTCCGACGCCTCGAGTGCCGTCGCGCTGCACAGCGTCGGCGGCAGGGCGGGCAGCGCGCCGGCGATCACGCCGAGATGGCGCAGGAAGGCCAGGATCGCGGCGGCGTCGGCGGTGGCGGTATCATGGCCGACATCGCGCTGGCCGCGCAGCTCGACGGTGACGGAATGGCAGCCGAAGGGCACGGGCCGGCCCGGAAAGGCCCGGGCGAGGTCGAACCAGGGCCGGCTCAGGGCCTCGTCGAAGGGATCGCCGCCCGAGACCTCGGCCAGCAGGACCGCCCGCGCGCCCAGCAATGCGGCCAGCGGGGCGAAGGTCTCGGCGGATGCGGTATGGGTGTAGAGATGCATCGCGGCTTCGGCGTCGCAATGCAGGTCGAGCACGACATCGCAGCCGAGCGCGAGGCCCATGAGCGTCTTCTTCAGATGCTGGGCCGGCGTCAGCGCCGGCACCTCGGACAGGGCCGCGGCGAGGCCTTCCCGGATGATCGCCAGGTTGTGCTGCGGCGCGTCGGCCAGGTTTTCGCCGATGCGGCTCAGCGAGACGCACAGATCGGGGAAGTCGCGGTTGAAATTGCCGCCATCGCCCAGCGCAAAGCGCCCGACCGGCTGCCCCAGCACCTGCTGGCCGAGCCCGAGCGGGTTGGCGACCGGCACGAGCACGACTTCGCCGCGCAGATCGCCCGCCGCCTCGATCGCCAGGAGCTCCCGGCGCAGCGCCTGGGCGCAGATCATGCCGGGGATCTCGTCGGCATGGAGAGCGGCCTGGATGTAGACGCAAGGCCGCGCCCCGGCGCGGCCGAACCGCTGCACGGTGAGGTGGTGGGCCGTGCCGGGGGCGGCGGCGGGGATCGCGATGGTTTCGGTGAGCATGGCGTCAGGCGGGTTTCGGGTCGGCGGATTTGGGCCGCAGGTGCTTCAGGAATCGGCCTTCGAGCAGCTTGACGAGGCCGACGAGCGTGAAGGTGATGACGAAGTAGAACACCGCCACCAGGCCGAAGGCCTCGAGCGGGGCGAGGTTGTTGTAGTAGACGTCGCGGGCGGTGCGGGTGAGTTCGATGATCGTGACGGCGCTGGCGATCGAGGTCGCATGCATGACCATGACGAGCTCGTTGCCGTATTGCGGCAGGGCGCGGCGCATGGCGCTCGGCAGCAGGATGCGGCGGTAGATCGAAAAGGTCGACAGGCCGAGGCTGCGCGCGGCTTCCAGCTCGCCACTGGGCGTCTGACGCAGGGCGCCGGCGAGGATTTCCGTCGTATAGGCCGTGCTGTTGAGGGCAAAGGCCAGCCAGGCGCAGAACCAGGCGTTGCGGAACAGCGGCCAGGCCGCGCTCTCGCGCAGCCATTCGAACTGCGCCAGGCCGAAATAGATCATGTAGAGTTGCACCAGGAGCGGCGTGCCCCGGATCACATAGGTGTAGAGGAACACCGGCTTCGAGAGCAGCGGATTGGGCGAGACGCGCGCGATCGCCAGCGGCACCGACAGCAGGAACGACGCCGAGACCGAGATCGCCATCAGGATCAGGCTGACCTTGAGGCCGTTGAGATAGAGCGGCCAAGATTCCGCGATGAGGGTCCAGTCGACCATCAGAATTCCACCTTGCGCACGCCGAGCGAGAAGCGCCGCTCGACCCAGCCGAGCAGCAGGATCGAGACCGTGGTGACCGCGAGATAGATCCCGCCGATCGCGGCGTAGAAGGTGAAGGGCTCACGCGTGGCGGCCGAGGCAAGGTTGGCGCGGTGGACCATGTCGTCGAGCCCGATGATCGACAAAAGCGCGGTGGCCTTGATCATCACCAGCCAGTTGTTGGTGAAGCCGGGAATGGCGTGGCGGACCATCTGCGGCAGGACGATGCGGCGCAGCACCTGGCCCCGGCTCATGCCATAGGCGAGACCCGCCTCGCTCTGCCCGCGCGGGATGGCGAGGATGGCGCCGCGAAAGGTCTCCGTCAGGTAGGCTCCGAAGATGAAGCCCAGCGTCGTCGTGCCGGCGATGAAGGGGTTGATGTCGAGATAGCCGAGCCCGGCCTTGTCGGCGAGGCTGTTGATCAGGATCTGACCGCCATAGAAGATCAGCAGCAGCAGGACGAGCTCCGGCAACCCGCGGATCAGCGTCGTATAGGTGTCGGCCGCGATATTGGCCGCCCGCGAGGCCGACAGCTTCGCCCCGGCCCCGATCAGCCCGAAGACGCAGGCGATCGCCAGCGACACGGCCGAGACCAAGAGCGTCGAGCGCAGACCTTCGAGAATGGCGGGGAAATAGCCGTGGAGGAACATGGCTGCGTCCGGATCGGCATGAAAGGGCGTCATGGCCGGGCGAGCCCTGGCCAAATCCCGCGAAACGAGGGGAGCCGGCCCGGCCCATCAGGGCCGGGTCAGGCCCGACCCTGACGCCGGGTGCCGGCCTCAGGACCCCGAGATGTCGAAGTCGAAATAGCGGTCGGCCAGCGCCTTGTAGCCGCCATCGGCCTTGAAGGCGGCGAGCGCGGCGTTGACCTGCGTGCGCAGGGCATCGTCGCCCTTGCGCATCGCGATGCCGACGCCCGAGCCGGCGCCGATGCGGATCGCCGGGCCGAGCTGCGCGTAGCCCTTGCCTTCCGGCTTCTTCAGGAAGGCCTCGCCCGAGACCACCGAGGAGCCGAAGCCGACATCGGCGCGCCCGACGGCGAGCTCCATGTAGACCTCGGTCTCCTTGCCGGCGAAGACGATGGTGCTGTCCTTGTAGGTCTCGGCCAGATAGGCGGCGCGCGGCGAATTGCGCAGCACGACGATGGTCTTGCCCTTCAGCGCGGCCGGCGAATGATCGGTAAAGGCGCCGGCCTTGGCGACAAAGCGCGAGGGCACGTCGTAGTAGGGATCGGAGAAGTCGATCGTCTTCTTCCGGGCCTCGGTGATCGTCATCGAGGCGACGATCATGTCGAACTTCCTGGCGTTGAGCGCCGGGATCATGCCGTCGAATTCCTGCTGGACGAAGCTGCACTCGGCCTTCATCTGCGCGCAGATGGCATTGGCGATGTCGATATCGAAGCCGCCCAGCTTGCCGTCGGGCGCGATCATCGAAAACGGCGGATAATTGCCCTCGACGCCGATTCGCAGCTTCGTGGCCTGGGCAGCCGCCGGCTGGCCCAGCACGAGGGCGATCGAGGCCGTTGCGGCCCAGGCAAGGACAGTACGCTTCAGCATGACATTCTCCCGATCAGTGGTCTTGAGTTCCCGCTCGGACTTCACATTGGCGATTAATTTTCATAAGGTCAACAGATGAAAATATCTCTTCACGACAGCCCTGGCGGCAGCGGCGCGAGCGACATGGCCTTCGCCGCCTCCGAGCTCGGCCGGAAGCTGCTGGCGCTGCAGGCCTCGGGATCGGCCTCCAATCGCGTCATCGCGGAGCACCTCCTGCGCAATCCGGTGCGCGGCTCGGCCCTGTCGATCGAGGATCTCGCCGCCGCGACCGGCGTCTCGACCGCGACCCTGTCGCGCTTCGCCCGGCTGCTGGGCTTCAGCGGCTTTCCCGATCTGCGCGCCGCGCTCGCCGACACGCTCCAGGCCGTGCTGCGCCCGGTCGAGAAGCTGCGCGGCAGCTTCAACCGCGAGGACGGGCGCTCGCCGCTGCGCGAGGGGCTGGAGGACACGCTGGCCAATCTGCGCGGCACGGCCGAGGCGATCGAGCCCGAGGGCCTGTCGCGCATCGTCGCCCGCCTGACATCGGCGCGCTGCGTCTACGTGATGGGTTTCGGCCTCTCCGCCCATCTGGCGGGGCTGCTGACGCTCGGCCTGCAGCCCTTCTGTCGCCAGCTCGTCAATGTGGTCGAGTTCGGCGGCACCGAGAATGCCGCCGGCCGCCTGATGGCGCTGGGACCGGAGGATGTGCTGATCGCCATCTCCTTCCCGCGCTACGCCACCGATGTCGTGCACCTGACGCGCTACGCCGCCGATCGCAAGGCGGCCATCGTCGCGCTGACCGACTCGGCCGCATCGCCCCTCGCCCCGCTTGCCGAGGAGGTCCTGATCGCCCGCTGCACCCATCCCGTGCTGTCGTCGAGCAATGTCGCGGCGCTGCTCGTGATCGAGGCGCTGGTGACGGCGCTGATGGTCTCGAACGCCGACAATGTCGCCAAGGCGGCGCAGCTGACCGACGCCATCTCGAGCTATCTGGTCTCGCAGACCTCCCGCGGCCGCTGAGGCGCGACGGCCGGGCCCGCCCCGGCGCGCAGCAGCATGCCGAACAGGTCGCGCGGCTCGTCGGGATCGGCGAGCAGGTCGAGTTCATCGTATTCGCCCGTGCGGGCGGCCTCCCCGGCGAGCCAGCGCAGGGCCGAGAAGTCCTCGATCGCGAACCCCACCGAGTCGAACAGCGTGATCTGCCGCGCCTCGCGCCGGCCTTCGGCCTGCCCCGTGACGACGCGCCAGAGTTCCGTGACGGGATGGTCGGCGGGTAGCTGCTGGATCTCGCCCTCGATGCGCGTCTGCGGCGGATACTCCACGAAGATGTCGCTGCGCCTGAGGATGTCGGCATGGAGCTCGGTCTTGCCCGGGCAATCGCCACCGACCGCGTTGATGTGGATGCCGGAACCGACCATGTTGTCGGTCAGGATGGTGGCGTTGGCCTTGTCGGCGGTGGCGGTGGTCACGATCTGCGCGCCCAGCACCGCCTCGTCCGGCGAGCGGCAGATCGCGATCTCGAACCCGAAGCCTGCGAGGTTGTGGGCGCAGCGCGCGCTCGCGGCGGGATCGGTATCGTAAAGCCGCAGGCGATCGACGCCGAGCACCGCCTTGAAGGCGAGCGCCTGGAACTCCGACTGCGCGCCATTGCCGATCAGCGCCATGGTGTGGGCACCGTGCGGCGCGAGGTGCTTGGCCGCCATGGCCGAGGTCGCGGCTGTGCGCAGCGCGGTCAGGATCGTCATCTCGCTCAGCAGCAGCGGATAGCCGGTCGCGACATCGGCCCAGACGCCGAAGGCCGTGACGGTCTGGCGGCCGTCGCGGGTGTTGCGCGGGTGGCCGTTGACGTATTTGAAGGCGTAGTGCCGCCCGTCGCTGGTCGGCATCAGCTCGATGACGCCGTCATGGCTGTGCGAGGCGACGCGCGCCGTCTTGTCGAAGGCCTCCCAGCGCTGGAAATCGGCCTCGATGCAGGCGGCGAGGTCGGTCAGCACGCGTTCGATCCCGTGCCGGCCGACGATGCGCATCATCCGGTCGACGCTGACGAAGCGGACGAGGTTGAGCTTGCGGTCCATGCTCAGTAGCTCCGCGTCGGGCGATCCAGCACGCTGCGGCCCATCAGGCTGGCGGTGAGGTCCACCATCAGCCTCGCCGTGCGGCCGCGATCATCGAGGAAGGGGTTGAGTTCGACGAGGTCGAGGCTGGCGACGCGGCCGCTGTCATGGAGCATCTCCATGATCAGGTGCGCCTCCCGGAAGGTCGCGCCGCCCGGGACGGTCGTGCCGACGCCGGGCGCGATGTCGGGATCGAGGAAGTCGACGTCGAGGCTGACATGCAGGATGCCGTCCTGCGCCTCGACGATGTCGAGGAAGCGCCGCAGCAGTACGCCGACGCCGTTCTCGTCGATGGCGCGCATGTCGTGGACATGCACACCGCTGCCGGCCAGAATCCGCCGCTCAGCCGCATCGACGCTGCGCAGGCCCATCATGCAGACCCGCGAGGGATCGAGCGCAGCCGCCAGCGGCGGAAAGGTCCCGGCAAACCCGGGGAGACCGAGCGCATAGCCCATCGGCACGCCATGGAGATGACCGCTTTCCGTCGTCTCCAGCGTGTGGAGGTCGGGATGGGCGTCGAGCCAGAGCACGAAGAGCTTGCGGCCGTCCTCGCTCGCGCGGCGGGCATGGCCGGCGAGCGTGCCGGCCGCCAGGCTGTGATCGCCGCCCAGAACGATGGTCAGGCCCTCAGCACCGGTCGCATAGACGGCCTGCGACAGCGCCTCGGTCCAGGCCACGATCTCGGGCAGGCCGTGCAGCGCGGGGTTGGCGTGGGTCAGGTCGCGTCGCGGCGCCGGGACGAGGTTGCCGCGGTCGATCACGGTGTGGCCGAGTGACTGCAGCGCCGGCCCAATGCCGGCGGCGCGGAAGGCGCTCGGCCCCATGTCGCAACCGAGCCGCCCGGTGCCGTCCTGAACCGGAGCGCCAAGAAGAATGCAGGTGGTCTGTCTCATGCGTGCTCGCCTCCCTGCAGCAAGCTCTAGGGCGCGGCGATGGCGGGATGAACCCGCCAGATTGGCATGGATGACAAGCCGGATTTCCGTTATGGAAAGGCCAACTGCTCACAATGGACAATCGCCGATGGACGAGCTCGACCAGCGCCTGATCACGCTGCTGCGCCGGAACGGCCGTCGTGGCGTGTCCGATCTCGCGCTCGAGTTGGGTGTGTCGCGCGCCACGGTCAGGGCGCGCATCGAGCGCCTCGAACAGGCCGGAGAGATCGTCGGCTACACGGTGATCCTGCGGGCGGACGCGGTCTCCGCCCCGGTGCGCGGCATCACCCTGATCGAGGTCGAGGGACGCGCCAAGGACCGCGTGGTCGCGGCGCTGACGGGCTTCGCCGAGGTCACGGCGATCCACACGACGAGCGGCAAATGGGATCTCGTCGCCGAGCTCGGCACCGACAGCCTGACTGCCCTCGACGGGGTCCTGACGCGGCTGCGCCTGATCGCCGGCATCGCGGCATCCGAAACGCATCTGCTGCTGGCGACGCCGCGCAGCAGCCGGGCGGGGCTGAGCCCTGCCCTTCCGCGTTGACGGCCCGGCGCGGGCTGTATGGCGGGGGCGGCTGCCGCGCTTCTGTGCGTTTTGCATTCGCCGGAGGCATGCCGTCAGCTATGACCGCCCGGCGAGAGGGACGCTTCGAACCCCGGGGCGGGTCAGGCAGGATGCGAGGAGCGCGCGATGCGTGGATACGAGGCCGACGCCATCGCGGGCTGGCTCACCCGAACGCTGCTGCCGGGCTGGCTCGCCCGGGCCTGGACGCCCGGGCAGCCCGGCTATGTCGAACTGGTGTCGCCTGACGGCAGGCCCGTCGACAGCGCGGTTCGCACCACGCTGGTGACCGCGCGGCTGGCCTATGTCTTCAGCCACGCCCACATCCTCGGCGTGCCCGGTGCGCTCGCTGCGGCCCGCCACGGCATGGCGTTTCTCTGGCAGCATTGCCGGCGCCCCGACGGCCTGTTCAGCCATCGCTGCGGCCTCGACGGCGAGCCTGTCGACGCGAAGTCTGACTTCTATGACCTCGCCTTTGTGCTGTTCGCCTGCGGCTGGTTCGCGCGGGCGAGCGGCGAGCGCATCTGGCTGGAGCGGGCGGAGGCCGTGATGGGCTTCATCGAGACGGCGCTCGCTCATCCCGACGGGGGCTTCTCCGAGGATACGCTGGGGACCCTGCCGCGCCGGCAGAACCCGCATATGCATCTGCTCGAAGCCTGCCATGCCCTGGCCGAAACCTCCGGGGCGCCGCGCTGGCTCGATCGCGCCGACGGGCTGGTGCGGCTGATGCGGGAGCGCATGCTCGACCCCGCGACCGGCTCGCTCGGCGAGTTCTTCACCGCCGACTGGCAGCCAGCCGGTGGCCGCGCCGGGCTGGTGCGCGAACCGGGCCATCATTACGAATGGACCTGGCTTTTGTACCATCACGACCGCCTCACCGGCGGCACCAGCGCGCGCGCGCTCGCGCGGACGCTCTACGACTTTGCCGAGCGGCATCACGGTCAGGGGCCGGCGCATCCCGTCGTCAACGAGATCGCGCCCGATGGCGGCACGCTCGACGCGGCGGCCCTGCTCTGGCCGCAGACCGAATATCTCAAGGCGCTGAGCGCCCGCATCGCGTTCGAGCACGACCCCGTGGCGGCCGCGCGGCTCGACCCGCATCTCGCGCTGATGTTCGAACGCTTCGTCGATCGCGACAGCGGCCTGTGGGTCAACCGGATCGACTCATCCGGCGCCCCCGACCAAGGCGCCGTTCCTGTGCGCGTGCTCTATCATCTGCTGCTGGCGCTGGCCGAGGTCGTGCGCGTCAAGCGTCTGGTCGCCGCGAGAGGCTGATTCCTCCATCGCGGGGGGCCTCAAGACCGCCAGTCGTTCACGCAGCGGCAAGCCGCGAGCGCGGGCGGACTGGTCCGGCCCGCTCCCTGTCGCGCGCCCAAGCCGAAGGGCCGCGATGCTTTACGCGGACGTTACGTCTCGCGCTCTCATTCGACATGGCGGCCTTACGGGCATCGCCCCTAGCTCCGATCGAACACACGATCGGAGCGTCACCATGATCATCGACACCCTCTTCTTCCTCGGCGGCCTCGCGCTGTTCGGGCTCGCCGGCATCGCCGTTTCCGCCACTGAGCGGCTGTGAGGCGCATCATGCCCCTCGACATCATCCTCGGTCTGGGCGCCGCCGCGCTGCTGCTGGCCTATCTGCTCAAGGCGCTGCTGCGCCCCGAATCCTTCTGAGAGGTCTCGCTCCCCATGACCCTCGATCTGATCCAGTTCCTGATCTTCGCGACCCTGCTGCTGGCCCTCGCCTGGCCACTCGGCCACTACATGGCGCGCGTCTTCACCGGCGAAGTGCAGTTCCTAGCGCCCGTCGAACACGTCCTGCTGCGGCTCGCCGGCGAGGGCCGGCCGCAGCCGCAGCGCTGGCAGGGCTATGCGCTGTCGCTGCTCGCCTTCAACGCGGCGGGCTTTGCGCTGCTGTTCCTGATCCTGCGCTTCCAGCACCTGCTGCCGCTGAACCCGCAGGGTTTCGACGGGCTGTCGGCCCATCTCGCCTTCAACGCGGCGATCTCCTTCGTCACCAACACCAACTGGCAGTCCTATGGCGGCGAGACGACGCTTTCGAACCTCAGCCAGATGCTCGGCCTGACGACGCAGAACTTCGTCTCCGCCGCCAGCGGAGCGGCGGTGGCGGCCGCCGTCGCGCGCGGTTTTGCCGCGAAGCAGACCCGCGTCCTCGGCAATTTCTGGGTCGATCTGACCCGCGCGACGCTCTACATCCTGCTGCCCGCGGCGCTCGTCCTGGCGCTGGTGCTGGTCGTGCTCGGCCTGCCGCAGACCTTGGCCGGCTCGTTCGACGCCACGACGCTGGAAGGCGCCAAGCAGAGCATTGCGCTCGGCCCGGTCGCCAGCCAGGTCGCGATCAAGCAGCTCGGCACCAATGGCGGCGGCTTTTTCAACGTCAATTCGGCGCATCCCTTCGAGAACCCGAACGCGCTCAGCAACCTGCTGACGACGATCTCGATCCTGCTGATCCCGGTCGCCTTCGCCTTCACCTACGGCCGCCTGGTTGGCGACCGTCGTCAGGGACGCGCGCTGTTTGCCGCCATGGCGGTACTGTTCCTCGTCGGCTTTGCCGCGATCTACGGCGCGGAGCGGCTGGGCAATCCGCTGCATGCCGGGTTCATTGATCCCACTGCGGGCAACATGGAGGGCAAGGAGGTCCGCTTTGGCATCCTCGCCTCCACGCTCTGGGCGGCGGCAACGACGGCGGCCTCGAACGGCTCGGTCAATGCGATGCTCGATTCCTTCACGCCGCTCGGCGGGCTGGTCGCCATGCTCAACATCCAGCTCGGCGAGGTCGTCTTTGGCGGCGTCGGCGTCGGCCTCACCGGCATGCTGCTCTTCGTCATCATCACCGTCTTCCTGGCGGGGCTCATGGTCGGGCGGACGCCGGAGTATCTCGGCAAGAAGATCGAGGCAAAGGAGATCAAGCTCGCCGCGTTGACCCTGTTGGTCATGCCGCTGGGCATCCTGGTTCTTGCCTCCCTGGCGATCGTAACCGGCCAGGCTCAAGGCGCGGTGCAGGATGCTGGCCCGCACGGGCTATCCGAACTGCTCTACGCCTACACCTCGGCGACGGGCAACAACGGTTCGGCCTTCGCCGGCTTCACCGCCAACACGCCCTGGCACAACACGTTTCTTGGCGTCGCGATGATGCTCGGCCGCTTCGGCTACATCATCCCGATCCTGGCGATCGCCGGCAGCCTGTCGGCCAAGCGTCCCGCCGCCGAGACCGCCGGCACCTTCCCGACGCATGGGCCGCTCTTCGTCACGCTGCTGGTGGCGACGATCCTGATCGTCGGCGCGCTCACCTTCCTTCCCGTCCTCGCCCTTGGCCCGATCGCGGAACACGTCTCGATCCTGTCCGGGCAGAGCTTCTAGAGCTGTTGGAAAGTCATCCCATGAGCAAGCACACTCCCTCCGAGATGGGCCTGTTCTCGCCCGTCATCATCAGGCCTGCGATCCTGCAGGCCTTCCGCAAGCTCGACCCGCGCAGCCTGGCGCGCAACCCGGTGATGTTCTCGACCGCGCTCGTCTCGGTGCTGGCCACCATCCTGGTTATCCGCGAGGGACTGACCGGCGGCCCGGTGTTCTGGATCGGGCTGCAGATCGCGATCTGGCTGTGGTTCACGGTGCTCTTCGCCAATTTCGCCGAGGCCGTCGCCGAGGGGCGCGGCAAGGCCCGGGCCGACGCATTTCGGTCGACCCGGTCCTCGGCGCTGGCCAAGGTCCTGGTCGACCCGGCCAACCGCGTCGTCTACGGCACCAGGGAGGTCGAACTCGTCGAGCCCGGCGAGGTCATCCTGGTCGAGGCCGGCGACACGGTGCCCACCGATGGCGAGATCATCGAGGGCGTCGCCTCGGTGGATGAGAGCGCCATCACCGGCGAATCCGCCCCGGTCATCCGCGAATCCGGCGGTGACCGCTCCTCGCTCACCGGCGGCACGCGGCTGGTCTCGGACTGGCTGGTGGTGCGCGTCACCGCCCGCCAGGGCGAGACCTTCCTCGACCGGATGATCGCGATGGTCGAGGGCGCCAAGCGCCAGAAAACGCCCAACGAGATCGCGCTCGACATCCTGCTCGCGGCGCTGACGCTGGTCTTCCTCTTCGTCGTGGTAACGCTGCCCTTCTTCGCATCCTGGTCGGGCACCACGCTGCCGGTGATCTATCTCGCCGCGCTGTTCGTGACGCTGATCCCTACCACGATCGGCGGGCTTCTGTCGGCCATCGGCATCGCCGGCATGGACCGCCTGGTGAAGGCCAACGTCATCGCCAAATCCGGCCGCGCGGTCGAGGCGGCCGGCGATATCGACGTGCTGCTACTGGACAAGACCGGGACGATCACCTTCGGCAATCGTATGGCCAGCGCCTTCGAGCCGGCGGCGAATGTCAGCGAGCGTGATCTTGCCGAGGCGGCCTTCCTGGCCTCGCTGTCGGACGACACGCCCGAGGGCAAGTCGATCGTCGATCTCGCCGCCACGCGCTTCGGCTTCGATCCCTTGGCCGGGGCCGGAGCGACCTTCGTGCCCTTCACGGCGCAGACCCGCATGTCCGGCGTCGATCTCCCCGACGGCCGCGCGCTGCGCAAGGGCGCCTCCGACACCATGGCCAAGCTCACCGGTGGCGCGCTGTCGGCGACAGTCGAACAGGCGGTGCGCAAGATCGCCTCCTCGGGGGGAACCCCGCTGGTGGTGGCGCGCGACAACGCCGTGCTCGGCGTCGTCCATCTCAAGGACGTGGTGAAGCCGCATATCCGGGAGCGCTTCGCAGAGCTGCGCCGCATGGGCATCCGCACAGTGATGATCACAGGCGACAACCCGCTGACGGCCGCCGCCATCGCGGCGGAAGCCGGGGTCGACGACTTCCTGGCGGAAGCGACGCCGGAGGCGAAGCTCGCGCTGATCCGCAAGGAGCAGGCCGAAGGCCGGCTGGTCGCGATGTGCGGCGACGGCTCCAACGACGCGCCGGCTCTGGCGCAGGCCGATGTCGGCGTCGCCATGAATTCGGGCACGCCCGCCGCCAAGGAGGCCGGCAATCTGATCGACCTCGACAGCGACCCGACCAAGCTCATCGAGATCGTCATGGTCGGCAAGCAGCTCCTGATCTCGCGTGGCGCGCTGACGACCTTCTCGATCGCCAACGACGTCGCCAAGTATTTCGCCATCCTGCCGGCACTGTTCGTCACGGCCTATCCGGGCCTGGCCGTGCTCGACGTGATGGGGCTGGGCACCCCGCAATCGGCGATCCTGTCGGCGATCATCTTCAACGCGCTCGTCATCGTCGCGCTGATCCCGATCGCTCTCAAGGGCGTGCGCTATGCGCCGGCCTCCGCATCCCAGCTGCTCGGCCGCAACCTGCTGATCTACGGGCTCGGCGGCCTCATCGTTCCGTTCATCGGCATCAAGGCGATCGACCTGATCGTCGACCTGCTGCACCTCGCCTGAGGAGACATCCCATGACCGCCTATCTGCGTCCCGCGCTCGTTCTGCTCGGCGCCTTCAGCCTCCTCACGGGGGCGGCCTATCCGCTCGCCGTCACCGGCGTCGCCCAGGCGGTGCTGCCCTTCCAGGCCAACGGCTCGCCCGTTCTGAAGGACGGTGCCGTGATCGGGTCGGCGCTGATTGGCCAGTCCTTCGCCGCGGAGAATTACTTCCACGGCCGGCCTTCGGCCACCGCGGCGGCCGATCCGCAGGACCCGGCCAAGACTGTCGAAAGCCCGTACAATGCGGCCAATTCGACCGGCTCCAATCTTGGTCCCAGCTCTGCTGCGCTCAAGCAGGCGATCACCGAGCGCGTCGCGGCGCTCGGCGGCGGGGCGCAACCGGCCGATCTCGTGACGGCGTCAGGCTCCGGGCTCGATCCCCACATCTCGCCACAGGCCGCACTGGTCCAGATCGGCCGCGTCGCCACGGCACGCGGTCTCGCCGAGGATCGTCTCCGGCAGCTCGTCCAGGCGCAGGTCGAGCCGCCTCTGCTCGGCGTGCTCGGCGAGCCCCGGGTCAATGTGCTGGCGCTCAACCTCGCCCTCGACAGGCTGGCGCGCTGATGCTCTGGTCAGTGGCCCATGCCGAGCGCGCCTGACGAGAGACCGACGCCTGAATCCTTCCTCGCCGCGGCGCGCGGCGAAGAGGAGAGGAGCGTCGGTCGGCTCAAGATCTTTCTCGGCGCCTCGCCGGGCGTCGGCAAGACCTTCGCGATGATCGAGGAGGCGCGTGTGCGGCAGCGCGCGGGCCTCGACGTCGTGGTGGCTCTGGTCGAGACGCATGGCCGGGCCGAGACCGCCGCCCTGCTCGAGGGCCTCGAGCAGCTGCCGCGCCGGCCGGTCGCGTATCGCGGGCAGGATCTGAGCGAACTCGACGTCGATGCCCTGCTCGCGCGCAAACCCGGCATCGCGCTGATCGACGAGCTCGCCCATACCAATGCGCCGGGCTCGCGCCACCCCAAGCGCTGGCAGGACGTCGTCGAGGTTCTGGATGCTGGCATCGACGTCGTCACCACGCTGAACATCCAGCATGTCGAGAGCCTCAACGATGTCGTCGCGCGGATTACGGGCGTGCGCGTGCAGGAGACGGTGCCCGACCACATCCTGCAGCGCGCCGATGCGATCGAACTGATCGACCTGCCGCCGGAGGAGCTGATCAAGCGCCTGCAGGACGGCAAGGTCTATGTCCCGCAGCAGATCGGCCAGGCGCTGGAGAACTTCTTCGGCAAGGGCAAGCTGACCGCGCTGCGCGAACTCGCCTTGCGCACGGCTGCCAGCCGGGTCGATGCCGAGATGCTGGCCTGGATGCAGGACCATGCCGTCAAGGGACCCTGGCCGGCCGAGGAACGCCTGCTCGTCTGCATCAACGAGGCGCCCGTCGCCCGCAGCCTGGTGCGGGCCGGCAGGCGCATGGCCGAGCGCGCCCGCCTGCCCTGGATCGTCGCGACCGTGATGACGCCGCGCCATGAGGCGCTTCCGGCCGAGACGCGCGCCGTCACCCTCGAAGCCTTGCGCCTGGCGGAGACGCTGGGCGCGGAAACCGTCGTGCTGCAGGCGGAGTCGAACGTTGCGGCCGAGGTGCTGCGCTATGCGAGGCAGCGCAATGTCTCGCGCCTCGTCATCGGGCGTCCGCGCTCGCACAGCTCCCGGTGGCAGCGCCTGCTCGGCGTCTTCCGCGAGCCCGTGGCGGACCGGCTGCTCGACGACGCCACCGATTTCGAGATCACGGTGGTGACGCCCCATGCCCGCATCGAGCGTCGCAAGGCGGCCGCCGGCCCTGTGTTGCGTGGCCCCTGGCAAGGCTACGCTGTCGCGCTGGTCGCCATCGCGATCGCGACGCTGCTGGCGCTGCCGATCTCGATCTGGGACGCGGTCCCCGGCGGCGCGATCTCCGCGATCTATCTCGCGGCGGTGCTCGTCGTCGGCGCCCGGCACGGGCTGGGGCCCTCGCTGCTCGCCGGTCTGCTCGGCTCGGCCGCCTACAACTTCTTCTACACGCCCCCATTCTATTCTCTCGATATGCGGCGCCCGGAAGACGTCGTCTCCGTCGTCGTCTATCTGCTCGGCGCCATCTTCACAGGCAGCCTGGCGAGTCGGTTGAAGGCGCAGGTCGAGGCGATGCGCGCGGCGCAGCGGCGAACCGCGACGCTCTATGATTTCGCCCGCAAGATCGCCTCGGCGACCGAGACCGACGACGTGCTCTGGGCGGCGGCCTTCCACATCGCCGCCACGCTGGACTGTCATTCGCTGATCCTGATGCCCGATGCGGCCGGCACGCTGCAGCAGGTGCAGGGCCACCCCACGATCGAGGATCTCGACGCGCGGGCCGAGGGCGCCGCCCGCTGGGCCTTCGAGAAAAACGAGCCGGCCGGCGCCGGTACGGCGACCCTGCCGATGAGCGAATGGCTGTTCGTGCCGCTGGCCACGGCGGGCCGAACGCTCGGCGTCGTCGGCGTCCGGTTCAAGGACAGGCTGCGCGGCCTCGACCCCGAGACGCGGCGGCTTTTGATCGCCGTCGAGGACCAGGTCGCGGTCGCCGTCGAGCGCACGCGCCTGGCCGAGGAACTGGCCGACGCCCGCGTCTCGGCCGAGGGCGAAAAGCTGCGCGGTGCGCTCTTGAACTCGGTCAGCCATGATCTGCGCACGCCGCTGGTGACGGTGATCGGCGCGGTGTCGAGTCTGGCGGAGACCGACGGCGTGCTCGATGCCGCCGACCGGCGCGAGCTGACGCTGACGGCGCTCGATGAGGCGCGACGGCTCGACCGCTATGTCCAGAACCTGCTCGACATGACGCGGCTGGGTCATGGGGCACTGGCGCCCAAGCGCGCGGCGGTCGATCTGCGCGAGATCCTCGGCGTCGTCCGCACCGATCTGAAGCGCGTGCTCGCCGGCCACAGCCTGATCATCGAGACCCCGCGCGATCTTCCGGCGCTGCTGGTCGACCCTGTACTGATCGGTCAGGCCATTGCCAACATCGTCGAAAACGCAGCGAAATACGCTCCCGCCGGCACAGCGATCCGCATCACCGCGAGACCCGATGGTGACCGTGCCGAGATCGCCGTGACCGACGAAGGCCCTGGCATCCCCGAGGGCGAGCGCGAGCGCGTCTTCGACCTGTTCCACCGGGTCGCGGAGGGCGACAGCCGGCCGGCGGGCACCGGGCTCGGCCTGTCCATCGTCAAGGGGCTGGTCGAGGCGCATGGCGGCACAGTCATGGCCGGCGCCGGACCTGATCGACGCGGCACCGCCATCGTGATGAGGCTGGCTTTCGCGCCTTCCAGCAGCGAAGAGACCGAATGACCGAGCCCAAGCCCGCCCGCATCCTGGTGATCGACGACGAGGCGCCGATCCGGCGCTTCCTCGCCATCGTGCTCGGCGCGGGCGGCTTCGAGATGCTGGAGGCCGACCGCGGCCGGCTGGGGATCGAGCGCGCCGCGACGATGGCGCCGGACGCCGTGCTGCTCGATCTCGGCCTGCCGGACATGGACGGCAAGGCGGTGATCGAGGCGATCCGCGAATGGTCGAGCGTGCCGATCCTCGTCCTGTCCGTGCGCGATGCCGAGACCGAGAAGATCGCAGCGCTCGACGCCGGCGCCGACGACTACGTCACCAAGCCGTTCTCGACCGGCGAGTTGCTGGCCAGGCTGCGGGCGCTGCTGCGCAGCCGCCGCGACCGCGCCGCGGAACCCGCCGCGATCCGCATCGGCGGACTGGAGATCGATCTGGCGAGCCGCACGGTGGTCGTCGACAGTGTGGCCGTCAAATTGACGCGCAAGGAATTCGACGTCGTCGCGCTGCTGGCGCGCAATGCCGGCAAGCTGGTGGGCCACAAGCAGCTGCTGACCGCGATCTGGGGAGCGGCCCATGCCGCCGACACCCATTATCTGCGCATCGCGGTCGGCCACATCCGCGAAAAGATCGGCGACGACGCCGCCGATCCCCGCTTCATCGTCACCGAACCCGGCGTCGGCTACCGGCTGGTGGATGCGCGCAGCGCGACCAGCTGACCGGGATGATCGCGGCGACGCCGCGCCGATGGCGCAGCCGTCGGAGCGAGGGCATGATCACGGCTGGACGGCTCCTAGCGCGCGATGATTTTCAGTGGCAGCCCCAGAATCGCAACCGGTAAGGCCACAATCGCCTCGAGCGATCCGTTCACGGCATCATGCGTGGCGCTCCCCGCGCTGGGGGGGCGATGGACGCCCTGCTCCAGCACGGTGCGCAGCTGGGGCGCGATTTCGGCGAGCTGCGCGAACTTGCCGTGATTGCTGGCATCTGTCGCCTTGACATCCGTCATGTCGACGACGACCGCGCCGAGTTCGGCCAACTCGGCAGTGTTGCCGTCGGCGCCGAGGCGCGCCTGCCCTCCGGCGATGAAACGCGACGCGGCGAGCGCCTTGTCGTCCTTTGACAGGACGACGAAGAACGGCCGCTTCGGCTTGCCGAACCGGCGCATCTGCGACTTGAAGACGTCGATGTCGATGTCCGGAGCGGCCAGGACGATCGCGCCGAGCTTGCCCATGGGCGGTGTCTTGCCGGAAATCTTGATCTGCCGCAGGGTCTCGACGGTGACCCAGTTCCCCATCGAGTGGGCCAGGATGTTGACCTGCTCGGCATTGCTGTCGAAGAGCAGCCGGATGGTGCGCTCCAGATCGTCGCGGGCCGCCGTGGCGCTGTTGGTGTCGTAGACATATTGCGTCACCGCGCCCCGCGAGGCCCAGGTGAACAGCACCGGGACAGCCGGCGCCTTCGAATCATGCACGACCTGGCCGAAGCGATAGAGGCTCTCGGCGAACATCGTGTTGTAGCCGTGGATGAACAGCAGCACCTTGCGGCTGCCGCGCGGTCGCTGCGCGAGTTGCGCGTTGAGCGCTTTCAGGAACGCCTTGTCGCCATCGAGATAGCCCGCCTGGCGGACGACGAAATCGGTCTGCGGGTTGCCCGGCGCTGTCGAAGCCCATTCGATCTCGCCGGGCTTGTGCGTCGGCGGCACCGACAGGCGAACCGTCGCGAAATCGAGCGGCTTGGCCCGCTCACCGTTGAACAGCGTCCCGGGCCGCTCGTCGCGCTGGCGCGTGGTCGCGACCAGAATGGTGTGTTCGGTCGCGCCCGGCGCCGCCTCCCCGACCGCCGCGAGAAACCCCGTCTCGGGCCGCGAGGCACAGGCGCTGACCGCCAACGCGGCCAGCATGGTGCAGATGAGAGCGAGGCGGCGCGCAACATCGGACATCGGTCAACTCCAGAACCACGCGATACGCGCGCTCAACCACAGCATCGGCATCCTGCCGATGAGATATGACGCCCATGGGAAGGGGATGGGAACGGCATTGCGATCAGGGCGATCAAAGCCCTGGCGCCCGGAAGAACAGGCGCGACCCTGAACACCTTCATGATCCTTCCCCCCCTGCCGGCCCATGCGCAATCTCGATTGCAGATTTCATAGCTTGATGCAAAGCCATTGAGGCGTCCACACCGCCAGGCCGGAGATCCCATGGGAACCATGCGCCCGTTTGCGCAAAGTCATGGCGTATCCTCTGCGCTTCTGTTTCACCAAGACGTTGGGTCATTCCGCCATTGATGATCAAGCCGGACACTCATCTGAAAGCTGATGCCGGGATGGATGACCGCCATGACATGCAGTGACTGAATCCGCCCTTGCGGAAGCGTCGGCGTTGCACCGCCTACTGCACGGCTGCGGCGGCCTGCCGCCAACGCTCGCCCTCAGCCTTGAAGTGGATGCCGCCGATGGGTGCGGGTTCGTGCGAGGCCAGCCGATCGAAATCGATGATGTCGATTCCGCAACGCCGGGCCTGCTGCCGCTCGTCGAGGTCGAAGGCGACACGTTGAGCAGCCCGAGAGGCCTGACCCGCTCCGATCCCCGAAGCACGCTGCTCAACATGGTTTCTCTTCCCCGCTCGGCGTGAAGTCCGAGGCACGCCGTCAGAGTCCGCAGTTCTGGGCAGCGCCGTCTGGCTTCGCCTTGCGCTCGATCAACGGCCTTGGCGCAGCCTGCGCTTATCGTTCCGGCGAGAGCGACCTGCGAGGCGAGCGGCCGTCCCCGCAGGAGCGCGGTGGAGAGGCTGATGACCCAACCCGATTGGCATGCGATCCCGGCGGCGGACGCACTGGCGACGCTCGAAGCGACCGCCGGCGGCCTGAGCGCCGAGGAGGCGAAGGCGCGCCTTGCGACCCATGGATCCAACCTTCTGCCGCAGCAGGAGAGGCACGGCCCGCTGCGTCGCTTTCTGGTCCAGTTCGACCATGTCCTGATCTACGTCCTCCTGGGTGCCGCCGTCGTCACCGCCGGGCTCGGTCATTGGCTGGATACGGGCGTGATCCTCGCGGTGGTACTTGCCAATGCGATCATCGGCTTTGTTCAGGAAGGCCGCGCCGACGAGGCCATGGACGCCATCCGCCAGATGCTGGCGCCGCGCGCCTCGGTGCTGCGCGACGGCCGGCGCGTCACGGTCGACGGCGCGGCTCTGGTGCCGGGAGACATCGTGCTGCTCGAGCCGGGCGACAGGATCCCGGCCGATCTGCGGCTGCTCGAGGTCCGCGGCCTGGCCGTGCAGGAGGCGATCCTGACGGGCGAATCCGTGCCCGTCTCCAAGAATGCCGCACCCGTGGCAAGCGAAAGCGCGCTCGGGGATCGCCGCTCGATGGCGTTCTCCGGAACGATCGTGACGCAGGGCACGGCGCAGGGGCTGGTGACGGGGACCGGCGCGAACACCGAGATCGGCCGGATCGGCGGACTCATCGCCGGGGTCGAGCAACTGACCACGCCGCTCGTGCAGCAGATGGACCATTTCGCCCGCTGGCTGAGCCTGCTCATTCTCGTCATCGCCGGCCTGCTGCTCCTCTATGGCTACGCCGTGGCGCATCGCGATTTCGCGGAATTGTTCATGGCGGTGGTCGGCGTGGCTGTGGCCGCCATCCCGGAGGGTCTGCCCGCGGTGATGACGATCACGCTCGCGATCGGCGTCCAGGCGATGGCTCGGCGCAACGCCATCGTCCGACGGCTGCCAGCCATCGAGGCGATCGGCGCGGTCTCCGTCATCTGTACGGACAAGACCGGTACGCTCACGCGCAATGAAATGGCAGTGGTTACGGTTGCGACACCGGAGGGCGTGTTCACCGTCGGGGGCGAAGGCTATGCGCCGTCAGGCGCGATCTCCCCCGCGTCCGGAGGCCTCGCCGGCATCGCCCTGGCGGCGCGGCTGTGCAACGACGCCGAACTGCACGAGACTGCAGGCGTCTGGATCGTCGAGGGCGATCCGATGGAAGGGGCCCTGCTCGCCTTCGCCGGGAAGGTCGACCCGGTCTCGGGAGAGGGCTGGAGCCGCTCCGACGAGATCCCCTTCGATGCCCGCAACCGCTACATGGCGGTGCTGCATACCGGCTCGTTGGGCACGTTCCTGCACGTCAAGGGCGCGCCCGAGCGCGTACTCGACATGTGCGTCGATCAGGGCACGCCCGATGGCGTGACGGAGATCGATGCCGAGGCCTGGCGCCGCACCGCAGACGAGATCGCAGCGCAGGGCCAGCGCGTGCTGGCGCTCGCGGTCCGCCGCGCCGCACCGGGGCCGATCGGAGCCTCGACCGTCGAGGGGCAGCTCACGCTGCTCGGGCTCGTCGGGCTGATCGACCCGCCACGACCGGAAGCGGTCGCGGCCGTGGCCGATTGCGCGGCCGCCGGCATCCGGGTCAAGATGATCACCGGCGATCACGCGGGAACGGCGGCCGCGATCGGCAAGCAGATCGGTCTGGCCAATACGCGCGACGTGTTGACGGGTGCCGATCTCGATGATCTCGACGATGCACAGCTCCGTCAGGAGGTGCTCGATACCGATATTTTCGCCCGGACCAGCCCGGAGCATAAGCTGCGCCTGGTCATGGCCCTGCAGGCCCATGGGCTGATGGTCGCCATGACCGGCGACGGCGTCAACGATGCGCCGGCGCTGAAACGCGCCGACATCGGCGTGGCGATGGGCCTGAAAGGCTCAGAAGCCGCCAAGGAGGCCGCCGATCTCGTGCTGGCCGACGACAACTTCACCTCCATCGCGGCGGCGGTGCGCGAAGGGCGTACGGTCTACGACAACCTGACCAAGGTGATCAGCTGGACGCTGCCGACCAATGCGGGCGAGGCCATGACGGTCGTGGCGGCGCTTCTGCTGGGCCTGGCGCTGCCGGTGACGGCGGTGCAGATTCTCTGGATCAACCTGATCACCGGGATCACGCTGGGCATCGCCTTGGCGTTCGAGCCCACGGAGGCGGGAACGATGCGCCGACCTCCCCGGCCGCGCGGCCAGCCGCTCCTGACCGGCGGTCTGGTCTGGCACGTTCTGTTTGTGTCGCTGCTCTTCCTGGCGGCGGTGTTCGGGATCTTCAGCTATGCGATGGATCGCGGCTATCCGCTTGCCCAGGCGCAGACCATGGCGATGAACACGCTGGTCGTGCTGGAGATCTTCCACCTGTTCTTCATCCGCAACATCCATGGCGCGTCGCTGACCTTAGCCGCCGCGCGCGGAACACGGGCGATCTGGATCACGGTTACCGTCGCGACGGTGGCGCAGTTTGCCATCACCTATCTGCCGCCGTTGCAGCGCATCTTCGGCACGACGGCGCTTCCGCTGGTGGACGGGGTGCTGATCGTCGCCATCGGCGTTGTCTTCTTCATCGTGATCGAGATCGAGAAGCAGCTGCGGCTCGGTCTGCGCCGAATGTGACCGCCCGCTCGCCAGGCAGCAGACGATGGACGCTTCCGGAACCGCCTTCAGCCCCTGCGCTGGTCCGTCCAACGGCGGCCAGCCGGTGGCGCGGGAAGGCCGGTGGATATGGCGAATTCACGGGACAGGATCGCCCATCGACGTTCGCATCCGGTCGATCCGGTGCCGCCCTGGAAGACGCGACGGCATCCGGCGACGTCGATAGGGCTGCGTCATGCAGTGCCAGAGACGCTTTCCCTGCCCGGCTGCACGGCGCTCACTTGTCGACGTCGAGGGTGGCCCAGCCGGCCGGGCGGCCGGTCGGCGACAGGCTGCCTCGGTCCTTCTGCGAGCGCAGGATATGCGCCTTGGCCAGCATATGAGCGGTCACCGGCGCGGTCAGGAACAGGAAGATCGTGATCAGCAGTTCGTGGAACGAGATCCGGCCACTGACCCCGATGAAGTTGAGCATCGAGGCGATCAGCAGCGAGCCGATGCCGAGCGTTGTCGCTTTGGAGGGCCCGTGCAGGCGCCGCATCATGTCGGGCAGCTTGGCCAGGCCAAACGAACCGACGAGGATGAAGAAGGCTCCGATGAGGATCAAGGCCGCGACGGCCCATTCGCCAATCCCGTGCATGGTCAGCATCCTATTCGATCACATTGCCGCGGAGCAGGTATTTGCAGAACGCCACGGTCGTCACGAAGCCGACCATGGCGATCAGCATCGCCGCCTCGAAATACATCGCCGTGCCGTAGACGATGCCGAGCAGCACGATCAGGGCGATCGCGTTGATGACCATGGTGTCGAGGGCGAGGATGCGGTCGGTCACGTCGGGGCCCAGCGCCATCCGGTAGAGATTCAGGATAATGGCGAAGCTGGTGGCGACCATCGCGATCAGACAGGCGGTTTCGATCATTCGAAGATCCTCTTCAGTCTGCGTTCGTAGCGGTGCTTGATCTGGGCGACCGTATCGTCCGCCCCATCGGCCTCGAGGCAATGCACCAGCAGGGCGCGGCCGTCCGCGCTGATATCGGCCGAGACCGTGCCCGGCGTCATCGTGATCGTCCCGGCCAGAACGGTGATCGCCTCCGGCGAGTTGAGATCCAGCGGCACGGTGATGAAGCGCGACTGCAGGCTGTCGCCGCGGCGAAACAGGATCAGCGAGGCGACCTGGATGTTGGACACCACGATGTCCCAGAGCACCACCAGCATGAACTCGATCATCATCAGCGGAGAGCGCACGCGCGGGCGCCCCGGCCAATAGGCGCTGGTGGTCAGCGGAATCAGAACGCCCAGGATCAGCCCCAGCACCAGATGGCCGAACGTGATCGTGTTGACGAGCAGGATCCAGACGACGACGATCCAGACCGTGAGCAGGGGGTGCGGAAACAAACGCATGGCCATGGCCTAGTTCCCCCCAGTGCCAGGGCCCAAGGCGGGCTGGAGCACCGCACGGATATACCCGGACTTGTCGAGCAATTGCGCCGCGGTCGCCTCGAAGGCGGCGGTGAAGGGGCCGGCGGCGAAGGACAGCACCGCGGTCGCGCCCAACAGCAGGCCGACGACGACGATCGGCACGAGGGCGGTGGCGGTCAGCCCGTCCCTGACCCGGCCGACCGGCGCGCCGCCGGCCTCATCCCCAAGCCTTGGATTGTTCCAGAAGATCACCGAGCCGGCGCGCGCGAAGCCGATCATCATCAGCAGGCTCGCGCCGAGGATGACGGCCCAGATCAGCGGCGCCTGCGCTGTCTCGCGCGTCGCCCCGAGGATCAGCAGCTTGCCGATGAAGCCCGACAGCGGCGGCATGCCGAGCATGGCGACGGCGCCCAGGAAGAACAGCGCGCCCAGAACCGTCTCGTTGGCGACGGCCGGCGCCGGCGCGAGCGTGTCGGACGCCTTGCCGCGGCGCTGGGCGATCAGATCGACGAGCAGGAACAGGGCGGCGCCCGTCAGCGTGCTGTGGACGAGATAGTAGATCGCAGCGGTGGTGCCGACGCCGTCGAACAGCCCCACCGCGATCAGCAGATTGCCCATCGAGGCGACGACCGCGAAACAGACGAGGTCGCGCAGATTGCGGCTGGCGAGCACGCCGACCGCACCGACGATGAGCGTGACGAGCGCCAGCGGGATGACGATCGGCGCAGCGACGGCGCCGAGAGGGCCGGCGTCGGCGCCGAAGATCAGCCCGTAGACGCGGATGATCGCATAGGCGCCGACCTTGGTCATGATCATGAACATTGCGGCCGCCGGAGCCGAGGTCGCGGCATAGGCGCTCGGCAGCCACCAGTGCAGCGGCACCAGCGCCGCCTTGGTGGCGAACACCGCAAACAGCAGCATCGCTCCGGTCTTCAGCAGCGCCTGGTCGCCAGCCGAGACGGCGGCGACCTTGCCAGCGAGATCGGCCATGTTGAGCGTGCCGGTGATCGCGTAGATCAGACCGACGCCGAACAGGAACAGCGTCGAGGCGATGAGATTGATCGCGACGTAATGGAAGCCCGCCTTCAGCCGCGGTGCGCCGCCGCCATGCAGCATCAGGCCATAGGAGGCGATCAGCATGACCTCGAAGAAGACGAACAGGTTGAACAGGTCGCCCGTCAGGAAGGCGCCGTTGACGCCGAGCAGCTGGAACTGCAGCAGCGCATGGAAGTGCCGCCCGCGCGTGTCCCAGCCGACGCAGGCATAGATCGCCACCGCCAGCGCCAGCGCCGCCGTCAGCACCAGCATGGTCGCCGACAGCCGGTCGAGCACCAGCACGATGCCGAAGGGCGCCGGCCAGTTGCCCAGGAAATAGGCCCTGGGCGCCCCGTCGCCGGCCAGCATCAGCAGGCCGATCGCCAGGACCAGCATCAGCACCGTCGCGCCGATCGACACGATCCGCTGATGGATGAGGTGGTGCGGCAGCGCCAGGATGAGCAGCGCCGCCGCCATGGCCGGCAGAACCGTGGGAATGACGATCCAGTGGTTCATGACGGACGCCGCGCCGTGTCGCCATTAGCCCCGGCGGCGGCCGGGCCGCCCTCCTCCGGCGCCGCGAGATCGACCGCGTCGCTTCCCGATTCGAGGAACCCGCGCAGCGCCAGCACGACGATCAGCGCCGTCATCCCGAAGGAGATCACGATCGCGGTCAGGACCAGCGCCTGGGGCAGCGGATCGGCATAGCCCGTCGCCTGCGCGCCGAAGATCGGCGGCTGGTTGATGCCGAGGCGGCCCATCTCGAACAGGAAGAGGTTCACGGCATAGGACAGGAAGGTCAGGCCGATGATGACCGGGAAGGTGCGCGCGCGGAGCAGGAGATAGATCCCGACCGCCGTCATCACGCCCGTTGCGCTGGCGACAAGCAGTTCCACCTCAAACCTCCTTCACGACGGCGGTTTTGGCGTCGAGCACGATGTCCATCGGATGATAGGTCACGGGGGACCGTTCGGCGCGCTGCTGGACGCGCGAAATCTGCGCCAGCGACATCAGCACGGCCCCGACGACGGTGAGGAACACGCCGAGATCGAACGCCATCGCCGTCGCCAGCTCGAATTCTCCCACCAGCGGCAGCGAGAAATAGTCGTAGGAGCTGGTCAGGAACGGCCGTCCGAACAGCCAGGATCCCATACCGGTCAGTCCGGCGATGACGATACCGGCGCCGATCATCGCCCGCGGGTCGATCCGGGCGCGATCATGGGCCCAGACATAACCGCTGGCCATGTACTGCATGATCAGCGCCATCGCCACGACGAGGCCGGCGATGAAGCCGCCGCCCGGCAGGTTGTGCCCGCGCAGGAAGATGTAGGCGCCGACCGTCAGCGCCAGCGGCAGCAGCGCCCGCGTCGCCACGACCAGCATCAGAGGATGGGCGTCGCGGGCCTCCTCCGCAGAGCGAATGCTGGCCAGCCGCCGCGCCGAGGCCCTCCCGAAGGGGTGATCCAGCAGCGCGTAGATCGCCAGCGCCGCGATCCCGAGCACGATGATCTCGCCGAAGGTGTCGAAGCCGCGGAAGTCGACGAGGATGACGTTGACGACATTGGTGCCGCCGCCACCGGGCTTCGACTGCTCCAGATGATAGGTCGAGATCGTCTCGTAGCCGCGCGTCATCACCCCATAGGCGAGAGCCGCAATGCCGAGGCCGGCGAGCGCGGCGATCCCGGCATCGCGCCAGCGCACCATCCCGCCGATATCACTTGGCGTCGTCTTGGGCAGCAGATTGAGCGCGAGCAGCAGGAGGACGGTCGTCACCACGTCGACGGAGATCTGCGTCAGGGCGAGGTCGGGCGCCGAGAACTGCAGGAAGGCGAGCGACACCACGAGGCCGACCACGCTGGTCAGGACCAGGGCGAAGACGCGGTCATGGTGGCGCAGCGCCGCGGCCAGACTGGCGACGACCAGGGCGAGCCAGGCGACGACGGCCGGGAACGAGACCGGCAGCGTCGCGCGCGTGCCGGCGCCATGCGACGCGGTCCAGAAGCCACCGGCCGCCAGCACCAGCACGGCGCCGAGGATGATGGCGAAATACAGCTGCAGCGATCCGGTATGGCTGCGCGCGATGAGGCCGCTTGCGGCCGTCACCGCCCTGTCGACGACGCGATCGAACAGCGTCTTGGCGTCAGGACGCGGCAGGCCGAGGCGGATGGCGTCCACCCGGCCATACACCAGGAACAGGGCCGTGCCGGCGATGAGCGCCGCGATGCTGACCAGCAGGGCCGGCGTGACGCCGTGCCAGATCGCCAGATAATAGGACGGCAGCGGCCCGCCGATCACCGCAAGCGCCGTGCGCGCGACGATCGGCCCGGCAATCAGCGCCGGCAGAAGCCCGATCGCCACCACCAGGACGACGAGCACCGCGACAGGCAGCCACATGCCGGCCGGCGGGTCGTGCGGGTGGGCGGGATAGTCGTGCCGCTTCGGGCCGAAGAACACGCGCACCGCGAGCCTGACCGAATAGGCCACGGAAAACAGCGTCGCCAGACCCACCATCACCGGGAACAGCCAGGGGATGCCGGCATAGGAGGTCTGCAAGGCCTGCTCGAGCATCATCTCCTTGGACAGGAAGCCATTGAGCGGAGCGATGCCCGCCATCGAGGCGGAGGCGATCAGCACCAGCGTCGCGGTGATCGGCATCAGCGTCAGCAGACCGCCGAGACGGCGGATGTCGCGCGTGCCGGTCTCGTGGTCGATGATGCCGGCGCCCATGAACAGCGCCGCCTTGAAGGTGGCGTGGTTGAGGATGTGGAACACGGCGGCCACCGCCGCCATCGGCGTGCCGAAGCCCAGCAGCATCGTCATCAGGCCGAGATGGCTGACGGTGGAGAAAGCCAGCAGCCCCTTGAGATCATCCTTGAAGATCGCGATCCAGGCCGCGACCAGCATGGTGACCAGCCCGACGGGCGCCACGATCAGGAACCAGGCATCGGTGCCGGCGAGCACCGGCCAGAGGCGCGCCAGCAGGAAGACGCCGGCCTTCACCATCGTGGCCGAGTGCAGATAGGCCGAAACCGGGGTCGGCGCGGCCATGGCGTGCGGCAGCCAGAAATGGAACGGAAACTGCGCCGATTTGGTGAAGGCGCCGCCCAGCACCAGCAGCAGCATCGGCAGATACAGCGGCGAGGCCTTGATCAGGTCGCCCCGCTGCAGAATTTCAGACAGTTCATAGGAGCCGGCGATCTGGCCGAGCATCAGCATGCCGGCGATCAGGAGCAGGCCGCCGCCGCCGGTGACGACCAGCGCCATCCGCGCGCCCTGCCGGGCTTCGGGCAGATGCCGCCAGTACCCGATCAGCAGGAAGGAGGTCAGGCTGGTCAGTTCCCAGAACACCAGCAGGAGCAGGATGTTGTCGGACACCACCACGCCCACCATCGCGCCCTGGAACAGCAGCAGATAGGCATAGAAGCGCCCCATCGGGTCGTTGCGGCTGAGATAGAACCGCGCATAGACGATGACCAGCAGGCCGATCCCGAGGATGAGCGCGCCGAAGAACAGGCCGAGACCGTCGAGAAAAAACGAGAACGAGAGTCCGATCTGCGGCAGCCAGTCCAACCGCGCCTGGACGATCTCGCCGCGATAGACGGCCGGTGCGTGCGAGAGCAGCAGGACCATCGCGAGCAACGTCGCCAGCCCCGTCGTGACGGCGCAGACGGTGCGCCCGGACCGGATCGTCAGCGGAGGCAATACTGCCGCCAGAAAGGGTATCAGCGGGATCAGCCACAAGCTCATGAAACAACGACCCCGTCTATCTGCGAATAGGAGTGGAAGAGGCGTTCGATCGTGTCGGGCTCTCCACGCCCATACATCGACGGCGCACGAGCTTTGTCACCCTATTCCATGTTTGCAGATTCGCTCTAGTGCGCAATCGCGCATTTGATCCATTTTTCGACAGGGAACTGCCGCTTCCGATCGTCGGCGGACCTCGGTTCGTCCTGTCGGGCCGCGCATGGGCAAGGAGCCCGTTTCATGTCAGGCGCGCTTCGGGGAGCGCCGTCACGACCGCCTTTGCCCCCGCGACCCACGCGCGGCGGGCGTCTTGGCCTTGTTCTCGGCGTCGAGCTTGCGCCAACGGGCCAGGCGGTCGGGGTCGATGCGGCCGTTTTTAACCGCGTCCTGCACGGCGCAGCCGGGCTCGTGCTCATGGGTGCAGTCGCGGAAGCGGCAGAGATGGGTGAGTTCGCTGATCTCGGCGAAGAGCGTGTCGAGGCCGGCCGCGGCATCGCTGACATGGAGCGTGCGCATGCCCGGCGTGTCGATGACCCAGCCGCCGCCGGCGATTGCATGCAGCGAGCGCGAGGTCGTGGTGTGGCGGCCCTTGGCGTCATGGGCGCGGATGTCGCCGGTCTGCTGCTCGTCCTCGCGCGCGTGGCCGGCCAGCGCATTGACCAGGGTCGATTTGCCGACGCCCGACGAGCCGACGAGCGCCACCGTACGCCCCTCCCCGCACCAGGGCGCAAGCACTTCCGCGACATCGTCTCCCAGCGGGTTGACGGTCAACACGGGCAGGCCGCGCTGCAGCGCGGCCGCCTGCGCGCGATAGGTCTCGGGTTCGGCGGCGAGATCGGCCTTGGTCAGCAGGATCACCGGCTCCGCGCCGCTCTCATTGGCGAGCGCCAGATAGCGCTCCAGCCTAGCGACGTTGAAATCGGCATTGCAGGAGGTGACGATGAACAGCGTGTCGATGTTGGCGCCGGCATATTGCGGCATCTTGCTGCCCTCGACGCGGCGCGCCAGCACGGTGCGGCGCGCGAGCAGGCGGCGCAGCAGATGCGTCGCGGGTTCGACCAGAACCCAGTCGCCGACGGTGTAGTCGCCGGTGTTGGCATGAACCGGCAGTTCCAGCCGGACCGGGCCCTCCGGCGCCATCGCGCTCATCCGGGCGCGGTGGACGGTGGCGATCCGGACGGGCACGAGCCCGGAATCGTCGGGATCGATCTGCTCGGCAAAGAAGGGCGACCAGCCCAGCGCAGCCAGTGTCCAGGAAGCGGCGTCGCGATCGGGGGGCATGGTCATGCCCGTCGATAGAGCGGGGTTTCCGCGATCTGGCAAGCGGCGAAACGCCCTCATTGCTGGGACTCGACCGCAACGACCCGGCAGCAAGACATCCGCGCCCTGCGCCGGGCACCATCGCGGTTGGCCGCGGCTTTGCTATGGTCGCGGCGGAATGCAAATCCGTCATGCCGACGCCGCCATACCGCCGAGGAGATCACCATGCCCCCGCACCCCCAGGACCTCGCCTATGATCTGGTCATTCGCGGCGGCACCGTCGGCACATCGGCCGCGCGCTTCGTCGCCGATGTCGCGGTGAAGGACGGCAAGATCGCGGCGATCGGCACCGGGCTCGGAAAGGGCGCACGCGAGATCGACGCGACCAGCAAATTCGTCCTGCCCGGCGGCATCGATACCCATGCTCATGTCGAGCAGGTCTCGGCCGGCGGGCTGATGAATGCCGACACCTTCGAGAGCGCCACGACCTCGGCGGCCTTCGGCGGCAACACCACGCTGGTCTCGTTTGCCGCCCAGCATCGCGGGCTCGATTTGCGCAAGGTCGTCGACGACTACGCCGCCCTAGCGAAGCGCGGCGCGTTGATCGACTACGCCTTCCACATGATCGTCGCGAACCCCGACGAGAAGACGATCAAGCAAGATCTTCCGGCGCTGATCGCGGAGGGGCACGCCTCGATCAAGGTCTTCATGACCTACGACCTGATCAAGGTCGATGACGAGCCGCTGCTCGACCTGATGCTGACGGCGCGCCAGCACCGCGCCCTGATCTGCGTCCATGCCGAGAACCACGGCATGATCTCCTGGATGGGCAAGAAGCTGGTCGAGCGCGGCTACACCGCGCCGAAATTCCATTCGATCAGCCATCCTCGCGGCTCGGAATCGGAGGCCTTCACCCGGCTGATCACGCAGGCCGCACTGATCGACCAGCCGATCATGATCTTCCACGTCTCGACTGCCGAAGGCGCCGCCGTGATCCGGCAGGCGCGCGGCCAGGGCCTCAAGGTCTTCGCCGAGACCTGCCCGCAATATCTGTTCATGACCAAGGCCGATCTCGACAAGCCGGGCCTGGAGGGCGCGAAATGGATGTGCTCGCCGCCGCCGCGCGAGACGGCCGACCAGGACGCGCTCTGGCAGGCGCTGGCGCTCGGCGATCTCCAGACGGTCTCCTCCGACCACGCGCCCTATCGCTTCGACGAGAGCGGCAAGCTCTCGGCCGGGCCCAACCCCAACTTCAAGCAGATCGCCAACGGCCTGCCGGGGCTGGAAACCCGCCTGCCCCTGATGTTCGACGCGCTGGTCTCGAAGGGCCGCCCCGAATTCGCCGGGCGCGGGCTGGAGGCTTTTGTGGACCTGACCGCGACCGCGCCGGCGAAGATCTACAACCTGCCGGGCAAGGGCGCGATCCAGCCCGGCTATGACGCCGACATTGCGATCTGGGACCCGACACGCGAGGTCACGATCACGGACGAGGCGATGCACGACCTGACCGGCTTCACGCCCTTTGCCGGCTATCAAGTGACCGGCTGGCCCGAGACGGTGATCCGCCGCGGCGAGGTCGTCGTCAGCGACGGGACGCTGCACGCCAAGGCCGGCTCCGGCCGCTGGCTGTCACGCGCGGGCGGCCCGGCCGCCGAGCCGACCGGCAAGCTGGTGCTGGAGATGGACCCGGAGCGGAATTTCGGCGCGACGATTTTGTGAGCGTTTCCAACGAACGACCTCATCGGTGCAAGGTTTCGCTATTGCCATGCCCTTTCCAGTGTCATCCCGGGCGAAGCGAAGCGGAGACCCGGGATCCATTCCGGAACGTTGCCTTGAGAGGGTCAGGAATGGATCCCGAATCGGCGCCGCTGACGCGGCTTGTCTGGGATGACGGCGCGGGTGTGCCAGGTGCGTCGGCTCAGCCCTCCGGCGCCCACGGCACCATCCGCAGGATCGTGCCGCCGAGCTGGGCGAAGGCGCGCTGGCGGCAGGAGAAGACGATGATCTGCTGGTCGCTGGCCTGGCGGTGCAGCGCGTCGAACATGCGCTCGATCCGGTCGTCGTCGGAATAGACCAGTGCGTCGTCGAGGATGACCGGGGCCGGCTGGCCGTCCTTGGCCAGAAGCCGCGCGAAGGCGAGACGCGTCAGCACGGCGAGCTGCTCGCGCATGCCGCCGCTGAGGACGCCGACCGGCTCCTCAAGCCCGTTGCGGCTGACGGTGCGGGGCAGCAGCGTCTCCTCGTCGAAGGTCACCGTCGCATCCTCAAACAAAAGCCCGAGCAGCGGCCGCAGCTCCGTCATCACTGGCGCGAAATAATGGTCGCGCGCCTCGGCGCGCGCCGCCTCCAGCGCGTCGCGCAGCCGGGTCAGCAGCGCCACTTCGCGCTCGAGCGCCGCCAGCCGCTTCTGCACGGCCGCAAGCGTCTCGCGCGCTTCCTGCCAGGCCTCCTCAACGGCGGCATCGGCGCGCGCCTGGATCCGTCCGTTCAGCTCGGCCGCCTCCTCGCGCAGGCTCGATGTCTCGGCGGCGGCACCATCGACCACCGAGCGCATCCGCCGGAACTTGGCTTCGGCCGCAGCCAGATCGACGGCGCCTGCGCGCAGGCTCTCGACCTGCGCCTGGGCCGCCGCCCAGACGGGCTCGGCTTGTGCCAGAGCCTGAGCCAGTTGGGCCTCCTGCGCTTCGCGCCCCTCTTCCAGCCCAAGGCTGGCGGACAGGCCCGCCAATTCGGAGGCCACACTCGCCAGTGAACGTTCAGCCTCGACAACAGCCGCGCTGGCGTCATCCCGCGCCGATTGCGCCGCGCGCTGGTCATGGCGGGAGGCCTGGACCTGGGCTTCAGCCTTGGACAGGGCGCCGCGCACCGCAGCGGGATCGCCCTTGATCTCGACCGCGCCAGCGCCCTGCGCCTCCAGCCGCGCCATCCGCTCCAGCAACGCCGCGAGCCCGTCAGGCGCGAGCAGAGCAAGGCGCTGCCGGGCGAGGTCGAGCCGGCCGGTCAGCTCGCGGTTGGCGGCCTCGCGCCGGCGCGCCTCTGCAAGGTTCGCGACGCCGAGAGTGCTCAGCAGCGCGGCCAGCTTCGCCTCGGCCCGGGCCAGTTCGTCATGCCCGTCGCGCGCAGTCGGCAGCGTCAGCGTCAGGCGCCCGATGCCCTCGACCTCGAGCGCAGCGCTGCGTGTCAGAGCGCGTTCCTCACCGTCTGCGAGCGCGGCCCCATCGAGCGTGATGGCACGCGACGCGCCGGCGCGGTAATCGACCCGCAGCAGTGGCGTCCGCGCGGCGACCACCGCCCGCAGGCCGATCAGCTCGGTCTCCAGCGCCTCCAGCTGCCGCACCGCCTGCGGCGGCAGCGCCAGGACCTTCAGCTCCGCCTGGATCGTCTCGACCTCCGCCCGGCCGGCCTCGGCCCGGGCATGATCCTGCTGGAGACGCGCCAGCTGCTCGGCGGCATCCCGCGCCCGAAGCGCTTTCTCGAGCCGGCTCAGGAGATCGCGTGCTTCGCGCTCGGCGACTTCCGCCGTCTCGACCGCAAGGGCTGCAGCCTGCCCCGCCTCGGCGGCGGCCCGCTGCCGCGCCAGAGCCTCGTCGCGCCTTTGCCGACCGACGGAATCGCGATCGCGCAGCTCGGCCCAGCGTGCGCGCTGGCCGCGGAAGGCGTCCAGCGCCGCGCGTGCCGCATCGCGCTGATTGCGCGCCAGCGCCGCCTCGACCTCGGCGGTCTTCAGGGCCTCGCCATGGGCCCTGGCCGCCGTCCAGGCCGCCTCGGACTGGGCGAGATCGCTCAGGCGCTGCGCCTGCTGCTCCGGATCCTCGATCTCAGCGAGCCTCGCCCGTAGAGCGCGGCGACGATCGAGCGCCGCACGCAGCTCGGCGACATCCGCCGCCAGCCGCTTCTCGGTCTCGACCAGCCGGTCGCGCTCCTCGAGCGCCTGCGCATAGGCGCCGCCGGCTTTGGGACGCCCCGTCGCTGTGACGAGAACCGACAATTCGCTTTCGCAGCTTGCGAGCGCCTGCGCCATGCGGCGGCCGCCGGTGAGGGATTCGACCTCGCCCTGCACGGAGGTCAGGACGGATTCGCGCGCGCGCTTCTCGCCCTCCTCATCCTTAGGCGAGCGCCTCTCGATCCCGGTAATGCCCTGGCGCACCCAGAGCAGCCCCGCCGGTCCGGTCGTGCCACCCTGGACGAGATTGGCGATGAAGCGCTCGGCCTCGTCGGCCTGGGCGATGAGCCGGCCCGAGGCGAGTTCGCGCACCATGGCGCGCTTGCCGCCATAGAACTGTTTGGTCAGCCGGAAGGCGCCCGCGGCCGTCAGGATGTCGGCCTCGACCAGTGGGTTGCCGCCGCTATAGGGCCGCAGGCCCTGCACGGCGCCGGGCGTGCCGGTATGGGGCTGGAAGAACAGCGCGTGCAGCGCATCGAAGCAGGTCGATTTGCCGAACTCGTTGGCGGCGCACAGCACGTTGACGCCGTCGCCGATGCCCTCGACGGCGACGCCGCGGCCGGCGAAGCGGCGGATATTGTGCAGGCGCAGCGCCGTCAGCTTCATGACGGGCACCTCATGAAGGCATGGCCTCGCAATAGGAAAACAGCCGCACCAGCGCGTCGCGCGCCGCCTGGCGCTCGCCGGCGGGCCGGGACTCGTCGAGGCTCTCAGTGAGCAGCGCATCCGCAGCCTGGCGCAGCGCCCCCGCCCGGTCGATCGCGTCGAGATCGTCGCTCTCGCAATCCGTCGCCAGCGCGTCGGCATCCAGTTGCAGGAAGGCGAATTCCGGCGCGACCGCAGTGATCGCGGCATCGAGTCCGGCGCGCACCTGCGGCCGAAGGCGCCCTGCGGCGACGACGCTCAGCAGGGTCTGGCGTCGGGCGGGGCCGGCGGGCAGACGCTTTGTCAGAGCCGCGGCGCCGTCTTCGCCGGAGAGCAGGTCGAGCGGCAGGCTGCGCCAGTCGAAGCTGCCGGTCTCGACGGGCGTGACGTCCGGCACGGCACCGGGGCCGGCGAGCGACACCAGCAGCGCCCGGCCGGGCTGATCATGCTTGAAGCGGTCTGGCTCGGGCGCACCTGAGTACCAGCTGCGCGGGCCGATCGGCATCTGGCCGTGCCAGTCGCCGAGCGCGAGATAATCGAGCCCGGCCCGGCTCGCCCGGTCCGGCGCGATGACGTCGAGCCCGCTGCCATCCTCGGAGAAGCTCTGGATCGCACCATGGGCGAGCCCGATGCGCAGGACGCCTTCGGGCGTGGCGGCTGCGTCCATCCAGTGGGTCAGATCGCGGCCGGGCCGGCGCGTGGTGCAGGGCGCGGGCAGGATGACGACGCCGGGTGCAAGCGCGAGCGGCGCGGCTTCCGTCGCCAGCACGACATTGGCGGGCAGCGCGGCCCGGGCCGCGGACCAGAGCTCGTCGGCCAGCAGAGAGTCATGGTTGCCGGGGAGGACGACCCAGCGCAGCGGTGCGTGGCCCGCCATGGCCGCGATCGCCTGGCGCAGCATGGCGGGGCTCGGCGTCTCCGTGTCGAAGCTGTCTCCGGCCAGCAGCACGGTCTCTGCGCCGCCGGCCCGTGCCTGCGCTGCCAGCCGGTCGAGCACCGTGTGGCGCGCCTCGCGCAGCCGGCCGCGCAGCTCTTCGGGCATGTTGCCGAAGCGCTTGCCGATATGCAGGTCGGAGGAGTGGAGGAACCGGAACATCGCGCCTTGGGACAGAGAGCGGACAGCGAATCCGCTGAGGCCCCGTTCGGGCCGGCGCGGAGCATCGTCCAGAACCGCCGAGAAGGAAATGACCGGACGCGATCAGCCGAAGAGGTCGGGCTGCTTGGCAGGTGTCGCCTGGGGCGGTGCGTCCAGACCGTCGAGAATGGCCTTCGCCTCGCGCCGGATCGTCGCGACATGGGCCGGCGTCATCCGGGCAAGGTTCTTGTAGGGCATCGCCATGCGCGGATTGTTGCCGAGTCGGTCGCGGTTCTCGATCAGGAAATTCCAGTAAAGCGGGTTGAACGGGCAGGCGCCCTCCCCGGTCTTGATCTTGGGATCATAGGCGCAAGGCCCACAGTAATTCGACATGCGGTCGATATAGGCGCCCGAGGCCGCATAGGGTTTGGAGGCCAACAGCCCGCCATCGGCAAAGAGCGCCATGCCATGGGTGTTGGGCAGTTCGACCCATTCGAAGGCGTCGGCATAGACGGCGAGATACCAGGCCTCGATCTCGGCCGGGCGGATGCCGGCGAGCAGGGCGAAGTTGCCGGTCACCATCAGCCGCTGGATGTGATGGGCATAGGCGTTGCGGCGGGTGTCGGCGATGGCGTTGGCCAGGCAGTTCATGTCCGTCTCGCCCGACCAGTATAACCCGGGCAGAGGGCGTTCGGCCGCGAGCGCATTGGTCTGCGCATAGCCCGGCATCTCCAGCCAGTAGATGCCGCGGATATATTCGCGCCAGCCCAGGATCTGGCGGATGAAGCCCTCGACGGCGTTGAGCGGCGCCTTCCCGGCGCGCCAGGCAGTCTCGGCGGCGACGCAGACCTCGCGCGGCAGCAGCAGCCCGATGTTCAGATAGGGCGACAGCAAGGCGTGAAAGAGGAAGGGCTCACCTTCAGCCATCGCATCCTGATAATCGCCGAAGGAGGGCAAGGCGTCCGCGATGAAATGGTCAAGCGCGGCCAGCGCATCTTTGCGCGTGACCGCCCAGCCGAAGCCGTCAAGATCGCCGAAATGATCGGGAAAGCGGTCCGCCACCATGGCGATGACCTTGGCCGTGATCGCGTCCGGGGCCGTGCGCCCGCGGGGCGGCAGCTTCAGCGACGCCGGCAGGCGCTTGCGGTTCTCCGTGTCGAGATTCCACTGGCCGCCGACGGGCCCGTCATCCTCCATCAGCAGCCCGGTGCGGCGGCGCATCTCACGGTAGAAGAACTCCATGCGATAGGATTTGCGGCCCTCGGCCCAGGCCGCAAACTCGGCGCGCGAGCAGAGGAAGCGGTCATCGTCTCGGATCTCGACGGGAAGCCCGAGATCCTGCGCCCAGTCGTCCATCATCCGGCGCACGCGCCATTCGCCGGGCTCGGTGACGACGACGCGGTCCGGACGGTGGCGGGCAACCGCACGCGCGAGCTCGCCGGAGAAGGAGCCGGTGTTGGCGGCATCGTCGAGCGCGACGTAATCGACGCTCAGCCCCTCCTCACGCAGTTCCTGGGCGAAGTGGCGCATCGCCGAGAGAATGAAGGCGATCTTCTGCTTGTGATGAGGGACATAGGTCGTCTCCTGCGCGACCTCGACCATCAACACGAGGTCCCGCTCGGGCTCAAAGCCATCGAGCGCGGAGAGGTCGCGGCTGAGTTGGTCGCCGAGGATCAGGACGAGGGTCTTCACCGCGCGGCTCTCGGCCGGCAACGGCGGTCGGTCTCAGATCCTGTCGGCCTCATCGCAGCGCTCCTGTCGTTGCAATGATTACGCCGTCCTCCCGCGAACGGTTCAGCCGCGGCGAAGGCCGGGGGCTGTGGCGCCCCTCAATCCTCGTCTTCCCTGGCCCTTCCGGTTTCGACGAGGATTTCGCGTTTGCCGGCGTGGTTGGCGGGGCCGACGATGCCCTCGTGCTCCATCCGCTCCATGATCGAGGCGGCGCGGTTGTAGCCGATCTGGAGGCGGCGCTGGATGTAGGAGGTCGAGGCCTTCTTGTCGCGCAGCACCACCGCCACCGCCTGCTCGTAAGGGTCCTCGCTCTCGGAACTCGCCAGCGCGCCCTTGTCGAAGACCGCGCCGTCCTCGGCGTCGGTCGCAGCCTCCTCCTCCTCGGAGGTGACCGCGTCGAGATATTGCGGGCGGCCTTGGGTCTTGAGATGGGCGACGACCTTCTCGACCTCCTGGTCGGAGACGAAGGGGCCGTGGACGCGGGTGATGCGCCCGCCGCCGGCCATGTAGAGCATGTCGCCCTGGCCGAGCAGCTGCTCGGCGCCCATCTCGCCCAGGATGGTGCGCGAGTCGATCTTGCTCGTGACCTGGAAGGAGATCCGCGTCGGGAAGTTCGCCTTGATCGTGCCGGTGATGACGTCGACCGAGGGCCGCTGCGTCGCCAGCACGACATGGATGCCCGCGGCACGGGCCATCTGGGCGAGCCGCTGGATCGTGCCCTCGATCTCCTTGCCGGCGACCATCATCAGGTCGGCCATCTCGTCGACGATCACGACGATATAGGGCAAGGGCTCGAGGTCCATGACCTCGTCCTCGTAAACAGCCTCGCCGGAATGGCGGTCGAAGCCGGTCTGGACCGTGCGGGTGATGACCTCGCCGGCGGCCTTGGCCTCGACCACGCGGGCGTTGAAGCCGTCGATGTTGCGCACCGACAGCTTCGACATCTTCTTGTAGCGCTCCTCCATCTCGCGCACCGCCCATTTGAGCGCGACGACCGCCTTCTTCGGATCGGTGACGACGGGGGTGAGCAGATGCGGGATGCCGTCATAGACCGACAGCTCCAGCATCTTGGGATCGACCATGATCAGCCGGCACTGCTCGGGCTTGAGCCGGTAGAGCAGCGACAGGATCATCGTGTTGATCGCCACCGACTTGCCCGAGCCGGTGGTGCCGGCGACCAGGAGATGGGGCATCTTGGCGAGATCGACGATCACCGGCTCGCCGCCGATGGTCTTGCCGAGCCCGAGCGCCAGCTTGTGCTTGGAGCTCTCGAAATCCTGGCTCGCCAGAAGCTCGCGCAGATAAACCGTCTCGCGCTTGGCGTTGGGCAGCTCGATGCCGATCGCGTTCTTGCCGGGAATCACCGCCACGCGCGCCGAGATCGCGCTCATCGAGCGGGCGATGTCGTCGGCCAGCGAAATCACGCGGGAGGACTTCGTGCCCGGAGCGGGCTCGAGCTCATAGAGCGTCACCACAGGGCCGGGACAGGCCTGGACGATCTCGCCACGGACATTGAAGTCTTCCAGCACGCCTTCGAGCGAACCGGCATTCTGCTGCAGAACCTCGGTCGGGATCGCGGCTTCGACGACCGGAGGCTCGGCCAGGATGGTAATCGCCGGGAGTTCGAACGGCGCCGGCTGCGCGACAGGCGCGTCAAATCCCGCCTCGTCCTCGGCCAGGTCGGGCGACGCCGCCGCGACCTCGGCCCGAGCCCGGCGGGTGACGACGACGCCACGGCCCGGCACGGAAACCTCGACCGCCTGGGCGGCCCTGGGCTGCAGCGCCTGAACCGGCTCGGCCGCAGAGCGCGACGTCACGCCCACCGCCACCTGAGGCGGCGCCCGCCGCTGGAGGACCAGCGGCGCCGCGACGGGACGCATCGGCGCATGCCGGACCTTTGCGACGGCGGGGCTCGCGGCCGCCGGCACCGGCTCCGCGGCCCGCGGGGGCTCGGCGCGGGCAGGCCCGCTCTCGGCCTCGTCCGACCGGTCCCCCGAGACGACCTCCCAGAAGGCGTGGTCGGAGATCAGAGACAGCGGGGTGGCGGGAATCGCAGGCTGCGGCAGAACCGGCGCGCATGGCGCCTCGACGACCACGACATCGTCCGCGATCGCGTCTGAGAGTTCACCCTCGATCGTCAGGCCGTCAGGGACCTCGACCGATGGCGGCGCGCTGCCGGGCGAGCGCGCCCAGACCCGCTCGATCAGCCGGTCGGGCGTGCGCCAGAACCGCACTTGCGGCGCCTCGGACGCGGGCGGCACGGGAGACTGCGGATCGGCGGCGCACCGCTCGTTCCTTCCGGTTGAAAAGCGTTCTTCGGCAGTCGCTTGCGCGAGAGGGTGAAGGCTGGACTGGCGCATGCGATACCGCGAACTCTGACGAACTCAACCGAGTTCAACGCGTATCGTCCCAGCGTTAAGAGGCGATGAATGCCGGCGCGCAGGAGACGCTCAGAGCTCCCGCTGCGCCTCCGGAAACCGCGCGCCAAAGGCCCCTTCCCGCTCCGGCGGCAGCCGGACGGTGAGGTCGAGCGTGCCGTCCTCAGCGTCGCGGCGTTCGAGGATCTCGCCATTGGCGTGCAGCCAGGCCAGCGACTGGCCGTCGCCCGGCGGCAGCGCCAGGCGATAGACCGGGCGGCTGCGGGCGATGCGGCTCTCGATCGCGTCGGTCAGACGCCCCATGCCATCGCCGGTGACGGCGGAGACCAGCACCGGCCGCGAGACCTCGGGCTTCAGCCCGGCGAGGCCGAGCTGGCGCTCGCGCTCCTCCGGCGCCAGCAGGTCGGACTTGTTCCAGACCTCGACGACGCGCTGGCCGTCATCGGGGTCGATGCCGAGATCGCGCAGGATCGCCTGGACGTCGGCGGCCTGCGCTGTCGTGTCCTCATGCGCGACGTCGCGGATATGCAGCAGCACATCGGCCTCGATCGCGTCCTCCAGCGTGGCGCGGAAGGCGGCGACGAGCTGGGTCGGGAGATCCGAGATGAAGCCCACCGTGTCCGACAGCATGATCCGGGCGCCATGCGGCAGCTTCAGCGCCCGCGCCGTCGGGTCGAGCGTGGCGAAGAGCATGTCCTGCGCCAGCACCTCGGCCGAGGTGAGCCGGTTGAACAGCGTCGATTTGCCGGCATTGGTGTAGCCGACCAGCGCAACCACCGGATAAGGCACGCGTTTGCGGCTGGCGCGGTGGAGCCCGCGCGTGCGCTTGACCGCCTCGAGATCGCGCTCGATCTTGGTCATACGCTCCTGGATGATGCGCCGGTCGGCCTCGATCTGGGTTTCGCCGGGGCCGCCGAGGAAGCCGAAGCCGCCGCGCTGCCGCTCCAGATGCGTCCAGGACCGCACCAGCCGGCTCTTCTGGTAGTTGAGATGGGCGAGTTCGACCTGCAGCGCGCCTTCCTTGGTGCGCGCCCGGCGGCCGAAGATTTCGAGGATCAGGCCGGTGCGGTCGATGACCTTGCAACCGAAGGCCTTTTCGAGATTGCGCTGCTGGACCGGCGAGAGCGCGCAATCCATCACGATCAGGCCGATTTCCTCGAGCTTGATGCGCTCGGCGATCTCCTCGACCTTGCCCTTGCCGAGATAGGTCGCCGGCCGCAGCGCGGTCAGCATGACCTGGATCGGCTCGACGACGGTCAGATCGATCGCAGCCGCCAGCCCCACCGCCTCATCCAGCCGGGCGCCGAAGGAGCGCTGGTTGGCATCGGCGGCGCCACGGCGCTGCTGGTAGGGGCCGATCACATAGGCGCGGGTGTTGGCCGCGATCTCGCGCTCGATGGCGTCGAGCGGCTTGGCGGCCGCCCGCGCCTCATCCGCATCGCTGCGGGCGCTCATCGGGTCAGGCCTTGTCCTGTTCCTCGGGCTCGAACAGCTGCACCGGCTGGCCGGGCATGATGGTCGAGATGGCGTGCTTGTAGACGAGCTGCGAATGCCCGTCGCGACGCAGCAGCACGCAGAAATTGTCGAACCAGGTGACGACGCCCTGCAGCTTGACGCCGTTGACGAGGAAGATCGTCAGCGGAATCTTCTGCTTGCGTACATAGTTGAGGAACGTGTCCTGTAGATTTTGTGCCCGCTCTGCGGCCATGGGTAGCCCCTGTTGTTGGGATCGCTGATCGGGTTCAAGCCCGCGATCCATTTCGTCCCGTTCGCGGGACAGGCGACTGCCTGCCGCTTCGGGACACCGACACCCTCATTAGACCGCCGAGTCCGCCGACAACGCAAGTGCAACATTGCTTTGCAGTGCGGCAAACTGCCTGCGTCGCGCGCAGAGACGCATGCAAGGCCTGCCTGCCCCCGTGTCTCAGCCAACGCCCAGCGACTTCAGCTTGCGATGCAGCGCCGAGCGCTCCATGCCGATGAATTCCGCCGTGCGCGAAATGTTTCCCGAGAACCGCGCGATCTGCGCGATCAGGTATTCGCGCTCGAAGATTTCGCGCGCATCGCGCAGCGGCAGGCTCATCAGGCGTTCGCCCCCGGCGCCCGAGGGCGTCGTCGGGACCATCGCGCCGACCTCGGCCGGGAGCATGTCGATGGTGATGTCGGCCGTCGGATCGCCCTTTGTCAGGATCATCAGCCGCTCGACATTGTTTCTGAGCTCGCGAACGTTGCCGGGCCATTCATGCGATTGCAGCACCGCCATTGCATCGGAGCCGATGCGGCGCTTGGGCAGGCCCGAGGCGACCGAGATCTGCTCCATGAAGAACTCGATCAGCTCCGGCACGTCCTCGCGCCGCTCCGACAGCGCCGGCACCTTCACCGGCACCACCGAGAGGCGGTGATAGAGATCCTCGCGGAACTGGCCGCCGGCGATGAGCTGGGCGAGGTCGCGGCTGGTCGAGGAGATGACGCGGACATCGACATGGACCCGCGTGGCCCCGCCGACGCGCTGGAAGTTCTGATCGACCAGCACCCGCAGGATGCGGTTCTGGGTTTCGCGCGGCATGTCGCCGATCTCGTCGATATAGAGCGAGCCGCCATGCGCCTCCTCGAGCGCGCCGACGCGGCGCGAGCGGCCATCGCCCGCCTCGACGCCGAACAGCTCCTCCTCCATCGTCTCGGGCGTGATCGTCGCGGCGTTGATCACGACGAAGGGGCCCGAGGAGCGGGTCGAGGCCTCGTGCAGCGTGCGCGCCGCCAGTTCCTTGCCACAGCCGGGCTCGCCGGTGATCAGGACGCGGGCATTGGTCGGCGCGATGCGCTCGATGGTCTGGCGCAGCTGGTTGATCACGGTCGAGCGGCCGACGATGCGCCCGGCCTGGACCGAGCCCTTGCGCAGCTCGCGCACCTCGCGCCGCAGCCGCGAGGCTTCCAGGGCGCGTTCGGCGACGAGCACCAGGCGATCGGCCTTGAAGGGCTTCTCGATGAAGTCATAGGCGCCGCTCTTGATCGCGGAGACGGCGGTTTCGATGTTGCCATGCCCCGAAATCATCACGACGGCGAGGTCCGGGTGCCCCTGCTTGATGAGTTCCAGCACCTGCAGGCCGTCGAGACGGCTGCCCTGGAGCCAGATGTCGAGGAAGACGAGATTGGGACGCCGCGCCGCGATGGCGGCGAGCGCCTCGTCGGCCGAGCTCGCCTTGCGCGTGCGATAGCCCTCGTCCTCGAGCAGGCCGGCGACCAGCTCGCGGATATCGGTCTCGTCGTCAACGACCAGAATGTCAGCGCTCATCCGCGTATCCCATGTTGCATATCCCGTCCCGCCATTACGTCCCGACCTTGGTCGCGGCGGCTCTCCTCGGGGTTCTCGTCGATGGCGGGCCCGCTCTCCGGGAACCAGAGCCGGATCCTGGCCCCGCGCCGGCCCTCGGCGGCGTCGGGTCGATCGAGCAGATCGATCCCGCCGCCATGATCCTCGAGAATCTTGCCGACGATGGCGAGCCCCAGCCCGGTGCCGCCGTCGCGCGTGGTCATATAGGGCTCCAGCAGCTTCTGGCGCTGGTCGGCGGGCAGGCCCTTGCCGTTGTCGATCACCTCGATGACGATCCGGCCATCATCGCGCCGCTCCAGGGCAACGTCGATGCGACCGGGCCCGCGCTCGTCCATCGGCACGGCCTCGATCGCCTCGGTGGCGTTCTTGATCACATTGGTCAGGGCCTGCGACAGCAGCCGCCGGTCGAAGCGGGCAAACACCGCCCCCTCGGGCAGATTGTCGGCGATGGTCAGCTCGGGATTGCCGACCCGCATCAGGAAGACGATCTGGCGGACGGTCTCGGCGATGTCGTCCTGCGTCAGCGAGGGCTTGGGCATCCGCGCGAAGGACGAAAACTCGTCGACCATCCGCCGGATATCCTCGACCTGGCGCACGATCGTCGCCGTACATTGTTCGAAGATCTCCTTGTCCTCGACGATGACGCGGCCGAATTTGCGCCGGATGCGCTCGGCCGAAAGCTGGATCGGCGTGAGCGGGTTCTTGATCTCATGGGCGATCCGGCGCGCCACATCCGCCCAGGCGGCGGTGCGCTGGGCCGAGACGAGATCGGTGATGTCGTCGAGCGTGATCACAAGCCCGGCGCCGGCGCCCTCGCCTTCCCGCACGGCGCGGACATTGACCATGCGGTCGCGCCCGCCGCGGGTGATCGCGATCTGGCCCGAACTCTGCCGCTGCCGCCCGTGCTGCGCCTCGGCGACGAAAGCCGCGATCTCGGGGGCGACCAGCACGATCGACTCGCCCAGCAACCGCCCCCCTGTCGCCAGCAGGCTCTCGGCGGACCGGTTGATGATGGTGATGTGGCCGTCGCGGTCCAGGCTGAGGACGCCCGACGAAACGCCCGACAGAACGGTCTCGGTAAAGCGCCTCCGGCGGTCGATCACCTCGCTGGCGGTGACCAGCCCGTCGCGCTGGCGGCGCAGCTCGGCCGTCATCTTGTTGAAGGTTTCGCCGAGATGGGCGAGATCGCCCTCCGATCGGCGGATGGGGACCTGCACGTAGAAATTCCCGCTCGAGACCTGGTCGGTCGCGTGGATCATCCGCCGGATCGGCGCGACCAGCGCATTGGCGAAGCTCAGGCCCAGCCAGATCGCCGACAGCAGCAGGATCACCGCGATCAGGCCGTACATCGAAGCAAACGCGATCTGCACACCCTTCCGGCGCGCGTCGATCAGCAGATATTCGGCAGCCGCTGAGCGGGCCACGGCCGGGAACTCGACCGCCAGCGGATCGACCTCGCGGGCGATGTGGAGGAAGGCGTTGTCATAGGCCGGAAGCTTCACCAGCGCGCCGAAGATGCGACCGGCAGCCGGGATGACGCAGATCGGCTCAGGCGACGACTGGGCATCCTCGAAGGCCGCCTCGTCGGGCTTGGGTGCGTTGCGCAGGACATCGATATTGGCCCGCACCAGAACCTTGTCGGGCGGCTGCATGATCGCCACCACGGGAACGCCGAGCGCCGTCGCCCGCGCCGTCAGAAAGGTCTCGAACCATTTGCGATCGACGTCATAGGCCGGCTTGGCGCGCGACAGATCGTCGGCGAGGAGGCGGATCTCCCGGCCCAGAGACCGGCATTGCGAACCTGCATAGGCGTCGGCGACCTCGACCGAGCGGAAGATCGCATCGCGCATGCGGTCGGAAAACCACGGCTCGAGACCCCGCTCGATCGTGACGGTGGCGATGATCGCCACGAGAATGGCCGGAAGCGCCGCGATGATGCTGAACAGCCCGACGATGCGCACATGCAGCCCGGCCGCAGCCGCGCCGGCGCGACGGGCCCTGATCAGCACGGCCGATTCGAAGGCGACGATGACCAGCAGCAGCAGAATCAGCAGGGCGTTCAAGATGAAGACGCCGACGACGACTTCGTGAACCGGCACGAGCGGCGTAACGCCCGACAGGACGAGGAAGGTGACCAGCGCCGAGACGAGCGCGAACGCCACGACCGTCGCCCCCAACCAACCGGAGACGCGCCGTGGCGTGTCGTCGGCGCGCGGCTCGATCCTGAGGTCAGTCGAAGAGGCAGACACGATTTTGAACAACTCCGATGCGGCTGAACCCGGGGTGGAGTCCAGCCACTGCGCCGCACTGATGCGCCGCCGCAACGGTGTTGTCAAAATATGACATATGAAAGGCAGGGTGCTCCCGCCGGTTCAGCGCGGCGAGCGCACCACCTGCATGTCGAGCTCCCGGATCTTCTTGCGGAGCGTGTTGCGGTTCAGGCCGAGCAGCTCGGCCGCACGGATCTGGTTGCCGCGCGTGGCGGCGAGCGCGGCTGCGATCAGCGGCGGCTCGACCTCGCGCAGGATCCGGTGATAGAGCCCGGGCGGCGGGATATTGTCGCCAAACCCGCCGAAATACTGGTTCAGATGGCGCTCCACCGAGCCCGACAGAGTCTCCGCGCGCTCCTGGGCAGCGCTGCCGGAAAAGCTGGTCGAGGCGCTGGCGGGCTGCAGCTCCGCCTCGATGATCGGCGCTGTGATGGTTTCCTGGGGATAGAGCGCGGCGAGCCGGCGGACGAGGTTCTCCAGCTCGCGGACATTGCCCGGCCAGCGATAGCGCCGCATCACATCCATCGCCTCGGAGTCGATCTGCTTGCGCGGCAGACCTTCCTTCTCGACCAGGGTGAAGAAGTGCCGCGCCAGATCGGGGATGTCCTCGACGCGTTCGCGCAGCGGCGGCAGGCGGATCGGCACCACGTTCAGCCGGAAGAACAGGTCCTCGCGGAACAGGCCCTGCGCGATCGAGATCCGCAGGTCCTTGTTGGTCGCGGCGACGATGCGGACATTGGTCTTGATCGGGGTACGCCCGCCGACGGTGGTGTATTCGCCCTGCTGCAGCACGCGCAGCAGGCGCGTCTGCGCCTCCATCGGCATGTCGCCGATCTCGTCGAGAAAGAGCGTGCCGCCCTCGGCCTGCTCGAACCGGCCCGAGGAGCGCGTCAGCGCGCCGGTGAAGGCGCCCTTCTCATGGCCGAACAGCTCGGACTCGATCAGGTCCTTGGGGATCGCCGCCATGTTGATCGCGACGAAGGGGCCGTTCTTGCGCTTGCCGTAATCGTGCAGGGCGCGCGCGACGAGTTCCTTGCCGGTGCCGGATTCGCCGTTGATCATCACGGTCAGGTCGATCGGCATCAGCCGGGCCAGCGCCCGGTAGACGTCCTGCATCGCCGGCGAGCGGCCGATCAGCGGGATGTCGTCGGGCTCGGCGGCGTTGGCGCGGCCGCCGTCGCCGCGTGGCCGCGATAGGGCGCGGCCGACGATCGCGACGAGCTCCTTCAGGTCGAAGGGCTTGGGCAGATATTCGTAGGCGCCGCGCTCGGACGCCTTGATCGCGGTCATGAAGGTGTTCTGCGCGCTCATGACGATGATCGGCAGATCGGGCCGGACCCGCTTGATGCGCGGCAGCAGATCGAACGCGTTGCCGTCGGGCATCACCACATCGGTGATGATCAGGTCGCCGAGGCCCTGCGCCGCCCAGGTCCAGAGCGTCGCCGCCTGGCCCGTGGTCCGGACCTCGTATCCCGCCCTGGCGAGCGCCTGATTGAGAACGGTGCGGATGGCGGCGTCGTCATCCGCGACGAGAATGTTACCGGTCGGCATTCGCTGGTCCTATAGGCCTCAAACTGCCTGCCCTGCCCGGAGCCGGTGCAAGGGCAGCAGAATTCGAAAGATCGTGCGGCGGGGGACGGATTCGCATTCGACGATCCCGCCGTGATCCCCGATCACCTTGGCGACAAGTGCAAGTCCAAGGCCACTGCCCTGGGCCTTGGTCGTGACGAAGGGATCGAAGAGGTGCGGCAGCAGGTCCGAGGGCACGCCGGGGCCGTTGTCGCGGATGCCGATCTCGAGAGGCAGGGCGATGCGCCCCGAGGATCCCGGCAGCTGCATGCGGATGCCCGGCCGATAGGCCGTTGTCAGCGTGATCTCGCCGTCGATCGCATGGGTGCCGATCGCCTCGGCCGCATTTTTCATCAGATTCAGCAGGACCTGAACGAGCTGGTCGCGGTTGCCCAGCACCGGCGGCAACGAGGGATCGTAGATCTCGTTGAAGCGGATGTGCCGCGCAAAGCCCGACTGGGCGAGACGCTTCACATGATCGAGGACGTCGTGGACATTGACCGGATCGCGCTCCGTCGGGCGCTCGTCGCCGAAGAGCTCGACCCGCTCGACCAGCTTCACGATGCGGTCGGTTTCGTCGCAGATCAGCTGCGTCAGGATGCGCTCCTCGTCGGGAACGGTGGCCTCCAGCAGCTGGGCGGCGCCGCGAATGCCCGAAAGCGGGTTCTTGATCTCGTGGGCCAGCATCGCGCCAAGCGCCGTGATCGAGCGGGCTGCCCCGCGATGCGTCAACTGCCTGTCCATTTTTTCGGCAATTGTTCGTTCTTGCAGCATCAGCACGACCGTATCGGGCTGGCTGGGCAAAGGTGATGCAAAAACATCCACCACCCGATCGATACCAAGGCGCGGCGAGCCGAAATCGAGCCGGTATTCGCTGACGCTCGCGCCGCGGCGCTGGACCTCCTCCACCAGCGCCAGAACCGGCGAACCGAAGGCGAGCAGATCGTCGATCCGCTGGCGCTTCAGCACGACCGCGCTCGACTGGAAGAAGTCCTCGGCCGCCGTATTGGCGTAGACGACGCCATTGCCCTCGCCGATCACCATCACCGGCATGGGCAGCACGTTGAGGGCCTGCATTTCAATCGGATCGAGCAGGAATTCGTCCCTCCCCTTTCCGCCGCTGTCGGCGAACGCCATCGTCATACGCAACACCTTGGTTTCAAGCCGCGACGCGGCTGGATGCAGGGGTAAACAGGCCCGTGAGCGCGGCTGCGACCGCGCTCGGCTGATCGGAGGTCAGCAGGATGCGGCGTCGTTCCGGATCGGCGGCGCCGCCATGCGCGGCGGCCTCGTCGGCGTACGCCGCCAGATGCTTGCGGGCATGGCGCACGCCATGGGCTGCCCCCATCAGACTGAGCAGGCCCTCGTAATGGTCGCGGGCGATGGCAAGCTTCTGCGCGAGCGTCAGCTCCGGCACGGTCCGCCCGGCGAGCTCGGCCCCGATCACCCCGACCAGCCAGGGGCGGCCGAGGGCGGCGCGGCCGACCATCACGAAATCGGCGCCCGATTGCGCCAGGCACTGGCGGGCGTCGTCGGCGTCATGGATGTCGCCATTGGCGACGAGCGGAAAATCCCCCGCCGCGCGGACGGCCCGGATCGCGGCCCAATCCGCGACGCCCTTGTAGAATTGCTGGCGGGTGCGGCCATGAACGGTGATCAGACGCGCGCCGGCGGCAACGGCGCGGCGGGCGAGTTCTGGCGCATTGCGGGAGGCATCGTCCCAACCGAGCCGCATCTTCACCGTCACCGGCACCCTGACCGCGGCCACCGCCGCCTCGACGAGCGACACGGCATGGTCGAGATCGCGCATCAGGGCCGAGCCGGCCCAGCCGCCCGTCACCTTCTTCGCCGGGCAGCCCATGTTGATGTCGACGATCGCGGCGCCATTGGCCTCGGCCAGCCGCGCGGCCTCGCCGAGCCAGTGCGGGTCGCAGCCGGCGAGCTGGACGACATGGGGTGACACGCCGGCCCCCTCGGCGCGGATGCGCGCCTCTTCGCTGCCACGCACGAATTCATCGGAAGCGACCATTTCGGATACGACGAGCCCGGCGCCGTGGCGCGCGGCGATCCGGCGCATGACGATGTCCGTGACGCCCGACATCGGCGCCAGAAATGCGCGTGATGCGAGACCGCCCAGAAGCGAAGCGGCGTCGGTCGAGCCTGAATTAGAGGCATCCAGCATTATGCATCTTTATTGGACATTGCTGCAGGAGCGCAAGGGGCGCCGGCGAATATAGCACCGCATCATGACGGATCTCTCGCCGCACCGCAGGAACCCCTTCGGACTTGGCGAGGCCGGCGGCTGCGACTATCACCGAACCTCGGGGAGCACCACGCTCCACCGCAGGACCGCCCGCCTTGCCAGCCGCACGAGATGACAGCACCGCCCCCGTCGTCGCGCTCCTGGTCGCGGCCGGTCGCGGGCTGCGCGCCGGATCGGATTCGCCGAAGCAGTATCGCCGGCTCGGCGACAGGACCGTTCTCGCCCATGCACTCGCGCCGTTCCTGGCCGACCCGGCGATCACGCATGTCGCGGTGGTCATCGGCGCCGGGGACGAGGCGCGCTATGCGGACACGGTCACCGCCATCACCGATGCACGCCTCGCCCCGCCGACGCCCGGCGGAGCGACGCGGCAGGACTCGGTCCGGCTCGGGCTGGAGGCGCTGGAGGAGGCCGGCTTCGGCGGCACGGTGCTGGTCCACGACGCCGCCCGCCCCTTTCTGTCGCGTGAGTTGATCGCCGCCGCCATCGTGGCGGTCGGCCAGGACGCCGTGGCCGCGATCCCCGTCCTGCCCGTCACCGATACGATCAAGCGCATCGACACCGAGGGCCGCATCGCCGAAACGCCACCCCGCGACCGGCTTGTCAGCGTGCAGACGCCGCAAGCCTTCCGCTTCGCGGCGCTGCTGGCGGCCCATCGCGCCGCGCTGGCAGCCGGCCGCGACGGCTTTACCGACGATGCGGCGCTGATGGAATGGGCCGGGCATCCGGTCGCGACCTTTCCGGGGGAGCCGGCCAATATGAAGCTGACCCATCCCGAGGATTTCGTCCGGGCCGGCGCGCCGGGGGCACGGGCGCTGGTGACGCGCGTCGGCACCGGCTACGACGTGCACGCCTTCCGCGACGGCGACCATCTCTGGCTCGGCGGAGTCAAGATCGCCCATGATCGCGGCGTGCTCGCCCATTCCGACGGCGACGTCGCCCTGCATGCCCTCACCGACGCCCTGCTCGGGGCGCTGGCCGAGGGCGATATCGGCACGCATTTCCCGCCGAGCGACCCGCAATGGCAGGGTGCGGCCTCGCACCGGTTCCTCGCCTTCGCGGCGCAGCGCGTCCGCGAGCGTGGCGGACGGATCGACTTCCTCGACCTGACCATCGTCTGCGAGGCGCCCAAGGTCGGGCCGCATCGCGAGGCGATGCGGGACGCCATCGCCGCGGCGGCCGGCATTGCGATCGACAAGGTCGCGATCAAGGCGACGACCTCGGAGCGCATGGGCTTCACCGGGCGCAAGGAGGGGCTAGCGGCGCTCGCCACGGCGACGATCCGCCTGCCTGACACGGAGGGCTGAGGCCATGTTCGACGCGCAGACGACAGGCCTCGCCACCGCCGTGCTGGAGGCCTGCCGTGCGACGGGGGCAACCGTGGCGACGGTGGAATCCTGCACCGGCGGGCTGGTCGGCGGCGCGCTGACCGCGATCGCCGGCTCCTCCGATGTCGTGCTGGGTGGGCTGATCACCTATTCCAACGAGGCCAAGATGGCGCTGGCCGCCGTGCCGGACGGGCTGCTCGCCGCCCATGGCGCCGTCAGCGAGCCCGTGGCGCGCGCCATGGCGGAAGGCGGGCGAACCGCCCTGTCGGCGACGTTTGCGGTCGCGGTCACCGGCGTCGCGGGTCCCGGCGGCGGTAGCGCGGCCAAACCGGTCGGCCTCGTCCATTTCGCCTGCAGCGGACCGGGCGGGACGGCACATCGCGAGATGCGCTTCGGCGCGCTGTCGCGCGACGAAATCCGGCGGCTGTCGGTGCTGACCGCCCTTGAGATGCTGCGCCAGGCCGCGTCGGGCGCCTGAGCCTTATGATCGGGGCGCCAGCTTGCGCCAGATCGCGCCGATCACGTCGGCATAGTCGTCGCGCCAGGCGCGGGCCGTTCCCGGCCCCTCCTGCTGGACCCAGCCCTGCGCGGCGGAGAGCCCGACATCCTCGGCCTTGCGGGCAACGACTGCGACATGGGGCGAGTATTTGCGCTGCGGCATCAGATCCGGCGTCTGCCTGGAGGCGCGGATCCAGGTCGCCAGTCCCTGCGTGTGGGCGGTCGCGGTGACGACAGGCCCCAGGTCCATGTTCCGGTTGGAGATGTGGAACAGGACCGCCCCGCTCGGCTTCAGCTTGCTCAGATAAAGCCCGATCGCCTCGGTCGTCATCAGATGGATCGGGATCGCATCGGAGGAGAACGCGTCGACCACGATCAGGTCCAGCGAGCCCGCCGCGGCGTCGGTCAGGGTCAGGCGCGCATCGCCGAGGACGAAGCGGGCATCGGGCGCACAGCTGCTCATGAAGGTGAAGCGGGTCGGATCGGTCGCCATGCGCACGACCTGGGGGTCGATCTCGTAGAAGGTCCAGCCCTCGCCCGGCCGCATCTGGCAGGCGAGCGAGCCCGTGCCCAGGCCGATCGCCGCAACCGCACCCAGCCTGCCGCCGCGGGCCTGACGCACCGCGTCGATGCCGTCGGCGATGCCGCCGCCTGTGTAGTAGTAGCTCAGCGGCTCGGGCCGGCCGGTGACGAGGGAGCCGTCCTCATGCCGCAGACGCTGCGCGCCATGGACGGTGCTGCCGTGAACGAGGGTGCGGATCTGCCCGTCCGGGCTGTCCGTGATCTTGTTCACGCCGAAGAAGGAGCGCACCGAATCGGTCCGCTGCTGCTCGCTGACCACGAGGACCAGCAGGCAGGCGAAGACGCCCCCGGCAAGACCGGCCTGAACCCGCGGGGGGATCCGCATGGCGGTGAAGCCGGGGCGGCAGAGCAGGCCGGCGATGATCAGGATCGGATATTCGGCCACCGAATTGAACAGAACGGGCGCGGCCAGACCGCAGAACAGGCCGCCCAAGACACCGCCGAGCGACATCCAGAGGTAAAACTGGGTCAGGTTGGCGGCATCGGGCCGCCGGCGGGCCAGCTCGCCATGCGCGACCATGGCGGTCGTGAAGAACAGGCCGAGATGCAAGGCGAGTTCGCCGCCCCAGCCGATCGGCACCTGAAACGCCATCTTGAGCGTCAGGCCGGCGACGAAGACGAGCTGGGCCGTCAGCATCCAGCTGTGGCGCAGCATCGGCTTGCGCTGGAAGACGATGACAAAGGTGAGCAGGAACAGCGCGAGCGGAACCACCCAGAGCAGCGGCACGGAGGCGACGTCGGTCGAGATATGGGCGGTCACCGCGACCAGCAGTCCCGACGGAACGAAGGCCAGCGCCACCCAGCCGAGCTTCTGGCGAGCCGAAATGGCGGCTGGCGCCAGCACCGTCTCGGGGGCCGCCAGGCCATCGCGCCCGCGGCCGAGCCCGAGCCCCGCGCAGGCCGCGATCGCGGCGAGCAGCAGGCCGAAGCCCCAGCTCCAGGCCATCGACTGGGCCGACAGCGTCAGGACCGGCTCGACCAGGAAGGGGTAGGCGATCAGCGCCAGGAAGCTGCCGATGTTCGAGGCGGCGTAGAGGAAATAGGGGTCGCTGGCCTGGGCATGGCCGGTGCGGGCAAACCAGGCCTGGAGGAGCGGCCCGTTGGCGGCGACCGCGAAGAAGGGCAGACCGACGGACGCGGTGAACAGCGCGATCAGCCACAGCGTCTCGCCGTCCTGCGGCGGCCGCTCGAACCCCGCCGCGATGCCGATCGGCAGGCCCACCAGCAGCACCAGCACCATCAGCGAAATATGGATCAGCGCGGCACGGCGCACCGTGAAGCGGCTGACGAGCAGATGGGCGTAGCCATAGCCGGCGAGCAGCACGGTCTGGAAGAAGACCATCGCCACCGACCAGACGCCGGGCGAACCGCCCAGCCGTGGCAGCACCATCTTGGCAAACATCGGCTGGATGCCGAAGAGCAGGAAGGCGGACAGAAAAATCGTCGCGGTGTAGAGCGGCAGCGTCGTCGCCAGACGGCGGGTTTCCAGGCGGCCATCGGCCTGCATCGTCGGCACGTCCATGCGGTTTCTCCCAGCGAACCGCCGGGACTATCGCACCAACAGCTTAAAACGTGGTGACCGCAGCTCGCGTAGCGTCACCGCCATAGACGAAATCCGCCCGCCGCTCGAAGGCTTCCGCGAATTTGCGGAAAGCCTTGTCGAACATCGCTCCCATCAGCAGGCCGAGCATGCGGCTGGCGAACTCGTAGGAGATGAAGAAGCCGATCTCGCAGCCGGTCGCGTGCGGCTTGAAAGTCCAGCGGTTCTCGAGATAGCGGAACGGGCCGTCGACATATTCGACCAGGATCTTGAGATTGTCGGGATCAAGCGTCACCCGGCTGCTGAAGGTCTCGCGGATCGCCTTGTAACCGACGCTCATATCAGCCAGCAGCACCTCGCCGCCGCCCTCCTGCGGCGTGCGCCGGCGCACCGTCAGCCCCTCGCAGAGCGGCAGGAACAACGGGTACTTCTCGACATCGGCGACCAGCGCGAACATCTGCTCAGGGCTGTGCTTCACCCGGCGGGCGTTGTTGAACATCGGCATGGCCAGCGCTCTCGCCTCAGCCGTTCTTGGCGGCGCGGGCCGCGCGCAGACGGGCGAAATCCTCGCCGGCGTGGTGCGAAGAGCGCGTCAGCGGCGTCGAGGACACCATCAGGAAGCCCTTCACATAGGCGATCGCCTCGAAGCCCTTGAACTCCTCGGGCGTGACGAAGCGGATCACCGCATGGTGCTTGCGTGAGGGCGCGAGGTACTGGCCGATGGTGATGAAATCGACATCGGCCGAGCGCAGATCGTCCATCAGCTGCAGGATCTCGTTCCGCTCCTCGCCGAGGCCGACCATGATGCCGGATTTGGTGAAGATCGTCGGGTCGAGCTCCTTGACCCGCTGCAGCAGCCGCAGCGAGTGGAAATAGCGCGCGCCGGGGCGCACCGTCAGATACTTGCCCGGCACGGTCTCGAGATTGTGGTTGAAGACGTCGGGCTTGGCTGCGACCACGACCTCGAGCGCGCCGGGCTTGCGCAGGAAGTCGGGCGTCAGGATCTCGATGGTGGTGCCGGGCGAAGCCTTGCGGATCGCGCGGATGACCTGGGCGAAATGCTCGGCGCCGCCATCCTTGAGGTCGTCGCGATCGACCGAGGTGATCACGACATGCTCGAGCCCAAGCTTGGCGACGGCCTGGGCGACCTTGGCCGGCTCGAGCGGGTCTAGCGCCTGGGGCACGCCGGTCTTGACGTTGCAGAAGGCGCAGGCCCGCGTGCAGGTGTCGCCCATGATCATGAAGGTGGCGTGCTTCTTTTCCCAGCACTCGCCGATATTGGGGCAGCCGGCCTCCTCGCAGACCGTGACCAGCTTCTCGGCCTTCACGATCTTCTGGGTCTCGGCCCATTTCGGCGAGCCCGGCGCCTTGACGCGAATCCAGTCCGGCTTGCGCAGGATCGGGTTCTCCGGCCGCTTCTGTTTTTCCGGGTGGCGCAGCTCAGCCGGTGCGGCCTCCGCCTTGGGATTGCCGATATTGGGCCGCGGATCGCGGTTGAGCAGGTCGAGGACGAGAGCCATCGGGACAGGATCCATCGCGGCGGCCATCGGGCCGCCGCCTGTCCCCTAGCTAATCGTCCCGGCCGCGCAGGGCAACCTTTGGCACGCCGGTCGCCCTGTCGCAGGGGCTCGTGCCGGCTGTCAGCGGCGCCCGCGCGCTGCGTTCCAGATCACGATGACGACGACGGCGCCCGCGATCGCGGCCGCCAGCGTGCGCCAGAAGCCGAAGATCGCGATGTCGAGCAGCTCCGCCAGGCGGCTGCCGAGGAAGGAGCCGGCGACGCCGACGAGCATGTTGGTGAAAAGGCCGTGATCCGAGGAGGTGATCTTCTCGGCGATCCACCCGGCGAGCATGCCGATGAAGATCGTAGCGAAGAAGCCATAGCCCGGCTGGGCCATGGTGGCAGCGAAGTTTTCCATTGTCGTCTGTTCCCCAGTCCGTCCGCGGGTCTCGCGGATGCCCCGCCACAACGAAGGTTGTGACCAAAGGTTCCCTAAGCGATGAAGCGCGCCAGCAGGACGACAAGAATGGCGCCGGTGACCGCCATCGCCATGTCGTCGAGGCGGGCATAGCCGGTCCGGACGCGCCAGCCGGTCAGGCGCACCAGCCCCTGCCCGACCAGCATGCCGAGCAGCCCGACGACCGCATGGCGCAGGAGCCCGCCCCCGCCGACGACGAGGCTGGCGACGAAGCCGGTCACGGTGCCCAGCGCGACAGTGGGCGCGATCACGCGCCAGTCCAGCACGAGGCCACGGCCGGGCGGCAGGACCTCGACCTTTTCGTCGGGGACGATCCGGTCGGGGTCTTTGGGTTTGCGGGTGCGGGGCGCCATGGCCGGGATATGCGGATGCCGGGCTGCGAAGTCGAGGGGGACCGCCAGCGGTTTTATTCCGGAACCGCGGCGTCATCCCGGACGCAGCGAAGCGGGGATCCGGGATCCATTCCGGAACGCGTCAGGCATGGATCCCGGATCGGCGCGGCTGCGCCGCTTGTCCGGGATGACGCCTCCGTCTCGGACGCGAGCGCTGCTCTACGCGTTCAGCACCTTGCCATAGGCGTCGAGCACGCTCTCCTTCATCACCTCAGAGAGCGTCGGATGCGGGAAGACAGTGTGCATCAGCTCTTCCTCGGTGGTCTCGAGGTTCATCGCCACGACGAAGCCCTGGATCAGCTCGGTGACCTCCGGCCCGACGAGATGGGCGCCGAGCAACTTGCCGGTCTTGGCGTCGAAGATCGTCTTGGCGAGGCCGGAATCCTCGCCGAGCGCCACCGCCTTGCCATTGGCGACAAAGGGGAAGCGGCCGACCTTGAGCTCGTAGCCGGCCGCCTTCGCCTTGGCCTCGGTCAGGCCGACGCTGGCGATCTGCGGGTGGCAATAGGTGCAGCCCGGGATCATCAGCTTGTCCATCGGGTGCGGATGCAGGCCCTTGATCGCCTCGACGCAGATCACCGCCTCATGCTCGGCCTTGTGGGCGAGCAAGGGCGGGCCGGCGACGTCGCCGATGGCATAGATGCCCTTCACATTGGTGCGGCAGAGCCCGTCGATGGCGATGAAGCCGCGATCGGTCTTCACGCCGAGCGCCTCCAGCCCGATATTCTCGATATTGGCGACAACGCCGACGGCCGAGATCATGCGGTCGGCGGTGATCGTCTGCTTGCCGCCCTTCTCGTCCTCGATATGGGCGGTGATCGAATCCGCCCCCTTCTCGACCTTCGTGACCTTGGCCGAGGTGAGGATCTTGATCCCCTGCTTCTCAAAGGCCTTCCGCGCGAAGGCGCCGATCTCGGCATCCTCGACGGGCACGACCTGCGGCATCACCTCGACGACCGTCACCTCGACGCCCATCGTGCGGTAGAAGGAGGCGAACTCGATGCCGATGGCGCCCGAGCCCATGACGAGCAGGGATTTCGGCATCTTGGCCGGGATCATCGCCTCGAAATAGGTCCAGATCAGCTTGCCGTCGGGCTCCAGCCCCGGCAGCGCGCGCGGGCGGGCGCCGGTCGCGACGATGATATGGTCGGCGGTGTAAGTGCCCTCGCCCTTGGTGTTCTTGGGCGGCGGCACCTGCGGCTGCACCGGCGGCTTCTTCGTCGGCACGACCGATATGGTGCCCGGCTTGGTCAGTGTGGCTTCGCCCCAGATCACGTCGACCTTGTTCTTCTTCATCAGGAACTGGACGCCGTTGTTCATCCGCGCCGCGATGCCGCGCGAGCGCTTCACGATGGCGTCCAGATCGGCCTTGAACGTGCCTTCGAGCACGAGGCCGTAATCCTTGGCGTGCTGGCCGTAATGCAGGATCTCGGCCGAGCGCAGCAGCGCCTTGGTCGGGATGCAGCCCCAGTTCGAGCAGATGCCGGCGAGATGCTCGCGCTCGACGATCGCCGTCCTGTAGCCGAGCTGCGCCGCCCGGATCGCCGCGATATAGCCGCCGGGGCCGGAGCCGATGATGATGATGTCGTAGTCAGCCATTGAAAGCGCCTCGGCTCGGCTCCCGCGAAGGAGCGTCAGCAATCATGAATGTATCCAGGACTTACACGTCGCTAGCGTTCGGCCCGCAGTACGGCGACGTCTCGTTCGAGACTGTCGAGACGTTCATCGACACCTTTGGCTGCATAACGGGCTAAGACGCTCTCGCCAGCAAAAGCATCTTTCTGCCCGTCCTGCCGTTTCTCGATGCGCTCAAGACGGCGTTCGACCTCCGCGAAACGCTGCTCCGATCGCTGCTCTGCATTGGCAAACGATCGGCGCATCTCATCGCGCAATTCGAGCAGCATCGGAACGATCATATCCTTCGGCTCGGCCATGGCGTCGTCTCCGAATTCGATCAGCTCCTACAATATGGCGCTCTCACACCAGCATCGCCATCGGCTTCTCGATATAGCCCTTGAAGGCCGCCAGCAGCTCGGCGCCGAGCGCGCCGTCGACGGCGCGGTGGTCGGTCGAGAGCGTCACCGACATCACGGTGGCGACCGCGAGCTGGCCGCCCTTGACCACGGCGCGCTGCTCGCCGGCGCCGACGGCCAGGATCGTCGCATGCGGCGGATTCACGATCGCGGCGAAGTCCTTGACCCCGAACATGCCGAGATTGGAAACCGCCGTGGTGCCGCCCTGATACTCCTCGGGCTTGAGCTTACGGGCCTTGGCGCGGGCCGCCATGTCCTTCATCTCGTTGGAGATCTGCGACAGGGTCTTGTGGCAGGCGTCGCGGATGATCGGGGTGATCAGCCCGCCGGGGATCGAGACGGCGACGCCGACATCGGCGTGCTTGTGCTTGAGCATGGTGTTCTCGGTCCAGCTCACATTGGCGTCCGGCACGGCCTTCAGCGCCAGCGCCAGCGCCTTGATCACCATGTCGTTGACCGAGAGCTTGTAGGCCGGCTTGCCGTCCTTCTCGGGCGCGGCGGCGTTCAGTTCGCCGCGCAGCTTGAGCAGGGCGTCGAGCTCGCAATCCACCGTGACGTAGAAATGCGGAACGGTCTGCTTGGCCTCGAGCAGACGGCGCGCAATCGTCTTGCGCATACCGTCATGCGGCACCTCCTCATAGGAATCGGCTGCGAACAGCTTCTTGACCTGCTCGTCGGAGGGCCCGGTCGCCAGCGGCGCAGCGGCGGGCTTCGGCGCTGCCGACGGAGCACCCGTCGCAGGTGCGGCAGCCGGCGCTGCCTTTGCGCCGCCGCCGGCCTTGGCGGCCTCGACATCCTTCTCGACGATGCGGCCATGGGGTCCGGAGCCCTGAACCTTCGACAGGTCGAGCCCAGCTTCCTTGGCGAGCCGGCGCGCCAGCGGCGAGGCGAAGGGGCGCTCGCCGGAAGAAGCGGCCGATGCCGCCGTGGCAGGAGCAGCAGCGGCCGGTGCCGGCGCCTCGGCCTTGGCAGCTTCAGCCTTGGGAGCCTCGGCGGCCTTGGGAGCCTCGGCAGCCTTGGGCGTCTCGGCCTTGGCCGGAGCAGCCGCCGCCTTCACATCCTCGCCTTCGGCCGCGATCACGCCGATGATCTCGTTGACGGCGACGTCGGCCGTGCCGTCCGGGACCAGGATCTTGGCGAGGATGCCCTCGTCGACGGCCTCGACCTCCATCGTCGCCTTGTCGGTCTCGATCTCGGCGATGATGTCGCCGGACTTGATCGTGTCGCCTTCCTTCTTCAGCCACTTGGCGAGATTGCCCTTCTCCATCGTCGGAGAGAGCGCGGGCATCAGGATGTTGGTTGCCATCGGTCAGCCTCTCAGCGGTAGCAGACGGCTTTGGCCGCCGCGATGACCTCGCCGACATTCGGCAAAGCGAGCTTCTCGAGGTTCGCGGCGTAGGGCATCGGCACGTCCTTGCCGGTGACGCGGGCGACGGGCGCATCGAGATAGTCGAACGCCGCTTCCATGATCTTCATGCCAATCTCGGCGGTGACGCCCGACTGCGGGAAGCCCTCCTCGACGGCGACGCAGCGATGCGTCTTCTGCACGGAGGCGATGACCGTCTCGATGTCCATCGGGCGAATCGTCCTGAGGTCGATGACCTCGGCGTCGATGCCCTCCTTGGCCAGCGCCTCGGCGGCGGCCAGCGCATAGGTCATGCCGATGCTGAAGGAGACGATGGTGACGTCCTTGCCCGGCCGCACCACCTTGGCCTTGCCGATCGGCACCAGGATGTCGTCGCCCTTGGGCACGTCGAAGGAGCGGCCGTAAAGGATCTCGTTCTCGAGGAAGATGATCGGGTTGGGGTCGCGGATCGCGCTCTTGAGCAGGCCCTTGGCGTCCGACGCGCTGTAGGGCGCGACGACCTTGAGGCCCGGAATGTTGGAGTACCAGGCGGCGTAGTCATGGCTGTGCTGGGCGCCGACGCGGGCGGCCGCGCCGTTGGGGCCGCGAAACACGATCGGGCAGCCCATCTGGCCGCCGGACATGTAGAGCGTCTTGGCGGCGGAGTTGATGATCTGGTCGATCGCCTGCATGGCGAAGTTGAAGGTCATGAACTCGACGATCGGCTTGAGGCCGGTCAGCGCCGCGCCGACGCCGATGCCGGCAAAACCATGCTCGGTGATCGGTGTGTCGATGACGCGCTTGGGGCCGAACTCCTGCAGCAGCCCTTGCGTGACCTTGTAGGCGCCCTGGTACTCGGCGACCTCCTCGCCCATGACGAAGACATCGCCGTCGCGGCGCATTTCCTCGGCCATGGCATCGCGCAGCGCCTCGCGGACGGTCATGCTGACGATATCGGCGCCGGCCGGGAACTCCGACGAGGCGTCGTAGCTCTTGGCGGTAGCGGGCGGATTGGCGACGGCCGACTCGGCCTTGGGCGCAGCAGCGACCTTCGGGGCCTCGCCGGTGGCCGCCGGGGGCGCCGACTGCGCCGCCTGGGGAGACGTCGCGGCGGGCTTGTCGGACTGTCCGGCGCCGCCGCTGGCGGCTGCCTTCACGTCCTCGCCCTCGGCAGCGATGACGCCGATGGGCGTGTTGACGGCGACGTTCTCGGTGCCGTCGGCGATCAGGATCTTGGCGAGGATGCCTTCATCGACGGCCTCCACCTCCATCGTCGCCTTGTCGGTCTCGATCTCGGCGATGATGTCGCCGGCCTTGACGCTGTCGCCCTCGGCTTTCAGCCATTTGGAGAGCTTGCCCTGCTCCATGGTCGGCGAAAGGGCAGGCATGAGAATGTCGATCGGCATGAACGCACCCGGAATGATTGGACGAGGCGAAAAGGACTGGTGCGGCGGCAGCGAGGCGCTCAGGCCTTCGCCGGCTCCAGCAGGATGTCGGTGAACAGTTCCGAGACGTCGGGCTCGGGATCGTGCGTCGCGAACTCGGCCGCGTCGTTGACGATCTCGCGGACCTTGGCGTCGATCGCCTTGAGCTCGTCCTCGCCGACCTTGAACTCGCGGGTGAGACGCCCCCTCACCTGCTCGATCGGATCGTGCTCCTCGCGCATGCGCTGGACCTCGTCCTTGGAGCGGTACTTGGCCGGGTCCGACATCGAGTGGCCGCGGTAGCGGTAGGTCTGCATCTCCAGGATGTAGGGGCCCTTGCCGCTGCGGGCATGGTCGATCGCGCGGGTGGCGGCGTCGCGCACGGCGCGGACGTCCATGCCGTCGACCTGCTCGCCGGGAATGCCGAAGGAGACGCCGCGGCGGGAGAAATCGGTCTGCGCGGAGGCACGGTTGACCGAGGTGCCCATGGCGTAGCGGTTGTTCTCGATCACGAACACGACCGGCAGCTTCCAGAGCTGGGCCATGTTGAAGCTCTCATAGACCTGGCCCTGGTTGGCGGCGCCGTCGCCGAAATAGGCGAGCGAGACGCGCCCGTCTTCGCGGTACCAGTTGGCGAAGCCAAGGCCGGTGCCGAGCGAGACCTGCGCGCCGACGATGCCGTGGCCGCCATAGAAGTTCTTCTCGCGGGAAAACATGTGCATCGAGCCGCCCTTGCCGCGGGAATAGCCCCCCTGCCGACCGGTCAACTCCGCCATCACGCCGCGCGATTCCATGCCGCAGGCGAGCATGTGGCCATGGTCGCGATAGCCGGTGATGACCTGATCGCCCTCCTTGGACGCCATCTGCATCCCGACGACGACGGCTTCCTGGCCGATGTAGAGGTGGCAGAAGCCGCCGATCAGGCCCATGCCGTACATCTGGCCGGCCTTCTCCTCGAAGCGGCGGATCAGCAGCATCTCGCGATAGGCGTGCAGATCCTCGTCCTTGCTGAAGACGGGGATGTTGCTGGGCGCGGCCGAGGCGCCCTCGCCGGCGGCTTTGGCCGATCGCGCCTTCGCCGGTTTGGCGGCGGGCTTGGCTGGGGCGGGAGCTTTCGTCTTGCGCGCGGCAACGGCCATCGGCGGTCCTCCAGGATCATGCGACCTTGGTTGTAGAGGATCGCAAAACCCTTGGCGAGGCGGCTATCTCGCATTGCAGCATCTCGTAAGACGCTGAATTATCACGGTTTTCGAAAAGTAACCGAAATCCAGTTAATCGATACGTCCGGGACTATTTGCCGGCATCGGCAAGCGATGCTCAGCGCCCCATCAGAATGACGTCGTTGCGATGGATTCGACCGAGGCTGTCGCGCGCCCGCTCCTCCAGCACATCGCGGTCGACCGCCTCGTCGCGGACCAGTGCGAGGCGCTGCTCCCAGAGCTTGCGCTCGGCGGTGAGTCCGGCGAGTTCGGTCTCCATTTCGCGCAGCGAGCCCTGCAGCGTGTCGCGCGCGTCGAGCCCGCGGGCGCCGTGCTGGGCATGGAACATGAAATAGCTCACCGCTGCCCCCGACACGAGGTAGAGCGCGAGCGTAATGAGGACGGAACGGACACCGCGGCGGATCACCATGGCCCTCAGGGTTAGGCCGCCTTGGTTTCCGGCAGGTTAACGCGCGGGCAACAGCTCTACAGCGGCCCCATCAGTGCCCGGCGCGCCGCCGGCGGCGACGGCCGCGATCTCCGCCTCCATACGCCGCGCCGTCGGCAGCCTGAAATGCAGCGGGTCCCAGTAGTTGTCGTCGCGCCGGGTGATCGGCGAGACGAAGGCGTAGTCGAGCACGCTCGCGCCATGGCGGGCGGCCAGCGCCACGAGCGCGGTCTTGCAGGCCGAAAAACGCTGTGCGCCGGACGACCCCGCTCGCGGCAGCGCGGCATGGTGAACCGGCGGCAGGACGAGCATGACCCGCGTCGCGGCGGGCAGCCGGGCCAGGGTCTGGTCGAGCCAGGCCAGCGCCGGATAGCGCCACTGCGCGCGCGCCTCGTCGGACACGGCGTCCGGCGGCTGCTCCGGTTCAGGAGCGAAGGGCACGCCGCCGCGGTCGGCGTAGAGGTGGAGGCGGGCGCGATCGAGATCGTAGAGCGCCTCGGGCGGCGTGAAGACCTCGTAGCCATCGCCGCGGATGCGCTCCGGCATCAGGCCGAGGCGGTGCGCCAGCAACCGGCCGGCGATCTCAAGCGTCGTCAGGTTCATCAGCTCCGGCCAGTCGCGCCAGCTAATCTCGTCATAGAGCCAGGGCGGGAACGGCCGTGGCGTCAGCCGCCTGTCGGGATCGGTCGCATCGGGCGCGCACCACAGCCCGTCGATTCCCCACAGCACGGTCTTGGGCGCCGGGACCTGACGGGCGAACAGCTCCGCCATCTGGACCTGCTCCCAGGGCGTGGCCGCATTCATCGCGAGATTGGCGAAGCGCCCGCCCATCGCCGCCGACAGCGTCGCGGGATCGAGCAGCCGCATCGTCGAGGTGCCGAACACCGCGGACTCGAAGCCGCCCGAGCGCACCAGCTGCGGGTACATGAAGCGCTGATTGATATCCATGATCGGGCGCGGCGCCTCGCCGCGGCCGACGCGCAGGCCGAAGGGATCAAGCGCCGCGGCAAATCCCCACAGCAGCACCAGGGTCGCCAGCGCCGCCGCGAGGAACCCTGTCGTCCACCGCGTCCAGGCCAGCGCCGGCGGCGTCTGAGGCTTCAAAGCCATTCCGTCATGGCCCTGTTCCGCCCGTTGCAAGCCATTGTCGTTCCGTCCGGCGCGCTGCATTGCCGCGCTTCTGCCATGGAAAGAGCGGCCGGAACAATATTGACCCGACGGCGGGGCATCCGTATGTCAGCCCCCGTGAGGGCGGGTAGCTCAGTGGTAGAGCACGTGACTTTTAATCATGTGGTCGTGGGTTCGATACCCACCCCGCTCACCACGCCGCTGCGCTGACCGGCCCCTCCGAGGGCGGCGCGGAGCGCGGACCGTCAGCCCAGCCGGCGAACGGGCGGGCGGTTAGCGGGATCGTATCCCGGTGCCGGTCCCCGGTTCTTGCCGGAGGCCTTGCCCCGATACGCACCGTGACCTGCATCGCCGAGCCCGAGGGCCGGCCAGCCCGGATCGGCATAGCCGTTCAGCTCATCGCAGCGATGCCGGGCGCGCTCCCGGGCCGAGGTCGCATCGGCGCACATCGATACCTGCCCGCGCGGCCAGAAGGCCTGCGCCGACCCGGTCCCGCCGAGCGCGATGGCGAGCGCCAGCAGCGTTGCCACGAGACCCGTGTCGATCGGCCGGACGTCCATGGATCGCTGATTCCCGCTGCGGGCCCGGCCAGGGGCGGCCGTTTCACCGAACCGAATCATGCACCGAACCTTTGAGGAACCCTTAAGCGCCGCATCGGCGCCGGCGGAACCCTGCGGGCCCTGCCGCGTCATTCTTCAAACGGATCGGGGACCTGAAACGGGTCTCGGCGGGAGAGAGACGATGAAGACCATGATTGAACACCCGCCGCATGCCGGCGAATCGGGGCGCGTGCAGTTCAAGCTCGAGACGATCGAGGATTACGAACTGGCGACGCGGCGCATCACCGTGCTCGACGCTTGCGCGCGAAGCGAGGACGAGGAGCGCGAACGTCAGGCCTTGATCGCGGCGGTCGGCGAATGGGATCGATGCCACGACGACGCGACGGGCTGGACAGACGCGTCATGACCGAACCGATCGTTCTCCACAGCGACGCCGATCACCAGCAGGCGCAGCAGCGCATTGCGGCCTTGCACGGCGAGCCCGACAGCCCGGCGAAGACGGAGGAACTTCAGGCGCTGGCCGACGCCATTCTGGTCTTTCAGCTCAGGCTCGACGAAACCTGACGACGCGGCGGTGGCGGCCAGCCTCCGGTCCGCCGCGTGATCGAGCGCGACCGGCTGGTCGCCTATGAACCTCCATCCACCAGCGGCTCAGATGTCGTTGCTGGCGTTGAGTTCGCTTGGCCGCAGGCCTTCGTCGGCGGCGCCCTCGCCCGGCGTCCCGGCGTTCGCCTCCATCCACGCGGACAGGATCGCCTGAAGCGCCCCGGCGCGACTCATGGCCGGATCGTGCGCGGTCCGAAAACGGTCGAGCGCCGCCTGCTCCGGCGCGTCCACCATCACCGTCAGCGCCACCTCGCCCGTCCTGTTCGCCTGGCTCATGGTCAACCCCTCCTGAACAGTGAAAAACATCTTCGGTGCTGGAAGCGCAGGCTCCCCGCCTGGGGGTGAACGCCGCCCGTTTCGGCGGGTTCCCCAGCCGGTCGTTGTCGAAGCGATATCCCAGGATCGGCCGGAATCGTCGGCGATCTGCGCCCGATTTTTCATCTTGCGGCTGAACCAATCCGATTTCCGGGGGTTGTTTGCGTATCCCGCCACGAGGCGGATTGCACACGCAACCCGATCCATGAGGAGGACTTCATGTTCAAACGTCACATCGCCGCGACCTCGCTGGCCCTTGCGCTGATGAGCGCGACCGCCATCGCCCAGACGACCGCCCCTGCCCCGAACACCGCTCCCGCCGCGCCCTCCGCCACGGCGGTGCCGGCCCCGACGGCAACCACCGTCGCTCCCGCCAACATGTCCTGGCAGGGCAAGTGGCGCTCGACCCAGCTGATCGGTGTCGACATCTACGGCCCCAACAACGAGAAGGTCGGCGATGTCACCGAAGTGCTCTTCGACAAGACCGGCAAGATCGAGATGATCACCGTCGGCGTCGGTGGCTTCCTCGGGCTCGGCCAGAAGGATGTCGCCATCCCCTTCGCGCAGGTGAACTGGAGCGAACAGCCGATCGCCTCGGCCGCGCCTGCTGGCGGCGCCATGGCTCCCGCCGGCAGCACCGCGCCTCCGGCCAGCGGCATAGCCGCTCCGACGACCGGCACAGCGGGTAAGGGAACCACCGGCACCGCGGCTTCGGCCCGTGCGCCGATGATGCATCCCGACCATGGCAAGATCACGCTGACCAAGGAGCAGCTGACGAGCGCCCCGGCGGTGGATTATTCCGGCACCTGAGGCTCGTCGACGCTTAATGTCTTGATGGCGTTGCGTTGAGATGTTGCGTTGCGGCCCGTCCTCATTCAGAGGGCGGGCCGTTTTCGTTCAACCCGCTGTCCCGTCGGCTGCAGCCTCGGCGAGCAGGCGCTGCACGCATTCAGGCAGGTCGTCGGCGATTAGGCCGATCCCGCCTTCCTCGCCGGCGCAACCATGCAGCCAGACGGCGGCGCAGGCCGCTTCGAATGCCGGCATCCCCTGGGCGAGCAGGCCGGCGATCAGGCCGCCGAGCACGTCGCCGGAGCCCGCGGTTGCCAGAGCGGGCGATCCGGTGGTGTTGATCGCAGCCCGGCCGTCGGGGGACGCGATGACGGTGTCGGGACCTTTCAGCACCACAACGGCCTTGGCATGAGCGGCGCCCCGGCGCGCCTTGTCGAGCCTGGACTTCGCCAAGGTGACGGCGGCGACGGCGCCGAAGACGCGTTCGAATTCGCCTTCATGCGGGGTGAGAACGCAGGGCGCGCCGCGCCGACCCAGCAGCGTCGCCAGGCGGGCCGCGGAGGCGGCGACGAGGGTGAGCGCATCGGCGTCGAGCACGGCCGGCACGGCGGCGCGCAAGACCGCCATGACGGCCTCGCGGGCCGTCGCGTCGAGCCCGAGCGCAGGGCCGATCAGCACGGCCGACAGGCGCGGCTCGGCCAGCAGGCGCTCGAGCGCGGCAGCGTCCGCGATCGGCCTCTGCATCAGCGCGTCGGGGCCGCGTGCCGCATGCGCCGCCAGCGCGTCCGGCCGGCAGGCGATGGTGGCCAGCCCTGCCCCGATCCGCAGCGCCGCACGGGCCCCCAGCCGCGGAGCGCCGACACCCTGCAGCCCGCCGGCCACGACCAGGACGGAGCCGCGGCGAAACTTGTGCGTCTGGGCGGCGTGAACCGGCCAGACGCCGCGCCACAGGGCGGGCGTGTTGGCGAACAGCGTCGCCGGCCGCTCCGGCGTGAAGACCAGATCGGCCGCAATGCCGATATCGGCCAGCGTGATCACCCCGCACAGCGCACGCCCCGGCTGGAGCAGATGCCCCGGCTTGAGGCGAAAGAAGGTCACCGTCTCGGTCGCGCGGATGACGGCGCCGTCATGCCCTCCGGTGTCGCCCGAGAGCCCGCTGGGCACATCGACCGCCACCACCGGGCGTCCCGCCGCGTTGACGGCCGCCACCAGCGCTGCCACCCCGCCCTCCAGCGGGCGGCTCAGCCCGGCCCCGAACAGGGCGTCGACGACGATGCCGTAGGCTTTCGGCTCCAGACCCGCGATCGGTTCGACCGGCCCGCTCCAGGCCTGCGCCATCGCCGCCGCATCGCCGGTCAGGGCCGACCGCTCGGCCGCCAGCGCCAGCGTCACCGGCCGGCCGCGCCTGGCCAGGAGGCGGGCAGCGACGAAGCCGTCGCCGCCATTGTTGCCGGGCCCGCACAGCACGAGGATGCGCGCGCCGGGCGGCGTGCGCCGATCGACGGCATCGGCGACGGCGCGCCCCGCGCGCTCCATCAGCACGGAGCCGGGCGTCCCGGCGGCGATCGTCAGCCGATCCGCGGTCGCCATGGCGGCGACGTCGAGCAAGGCGTGGTCGGTCTCGGGGGATGCGCTCATCGCGCCATCATCGGAGAGGGCGATGCCAACGGCAAGACGACGCCCTCCGATTCAAAATGATCATTGATTGATCACTTGCCTAATTTATCATCCGTTTTCTGCACTATCATCGCGCAGTGCTCCGCATGCTGCCGCGTAGCGAGAGACAAGCGCCGATGCTATGAGCAGAAGGAAGACGTCGCCATCGTCCCCGGCGGACGCTCCCGCCGCCGATCAAAGGTGGATCGCGAGCGCCGGCAGGACGGCGGAACCAGAGGGTCGCGGCATCGCGCCGGGATCGCAGTCAACGGAGGCCGGTCGGCGCATGAAGAAGATCGAAGCGATCATCAAGCCGTTCAAGCTGGACGAGGTGAAGGAAGCGCTTCAGGAGGTCGGCCTGCAGGGCATCACCGTTCTCGAGGCCAAGGGCTTCGGACGGCAGAAGGGCCACACCGAACTCTATCGCGGCGCCGAATACGTCGTCGACTTCCTGCCCAAGGTGAAGATCGAGATCGTGCTCGCCGACGAGATGGTCGAAGGCGCCATCGAGGCGATCATGAAGGCGGCCCAGACCGGGCGCATCGGCGATGGCAAGATTTTTGTATCGACGGTGGAGGGGGCGATCCGCATCCGTACCGGGGAAACCGGCGCGGACGCGATCTGAGGCTCATCCCGTGCCCTGAGAGTTCGGTGATCCGGCGGCCAAGCGGCCCTGCGGATCGAATGAGTTGAGAAACGACCACAAGAGGAATGCTGAGATGAAGAACGCCAAGGATGTCCTGAAGGCGATCAAGGACAACGACGTCAAGTATGTGGACTTCCGCTTCACCGACCCGCGCGGCAAGTGGCAGCATGTGACGTTCGACGTCACCATGATCGACGAGGACATCTTCGCCGAGGGCACGATGTTCGACGGCTCCTCGATCGCCGGCTGGAAGGCGATCAACGAGTCCGACATGCTGCTGATGCCCGATCCGACCACCGCCTGCATGGATCCGTTCTTCTCGGCCGCGACGATGGTCATCACCTGCGACGTGCTCGAGCCGGCCACCGGCGAGCCCTATGGTCGCGACCCGCGCGGCATGGCCAAGAAGGCCGAGGCCTATCTCAAGTCGACCGGCATCGGCGACACGATCTATGTCGGCCCCGAGGCCGAGTTCTTCGTCTTCGACGACGTCAAGATCGCCGCCGACCCTTACAACACGGGTTTCAAGCTCGACAACGTCGAGCTGCCGATCAACGGCATGACCGACTATGAGGGCGGCAATCTCGGCCACCGCATCGCCACCAAGGGCGGCTACTTCCCCGTCCCGCCGCAGGATTCGGCGCAGGACATGCGCGGCGAGATGCTGGCGGCCATGGCGGCCATGGGCGCCAAGGTCGAGAAGCACCACCACGAGGTCGCTTCCGCCCAGCACGAGCTCGGCCTTAAGTTCGACACGCTGACCCACATGGCCGACACCATGCAGGTCTACAAGTATGCCATCCACAACGTCGCGCAGAGCTACGGCAAGACCGCGACCTTCATGCCCAAGCCCATCTATGGCGACAACGGCTCGGGCATGCATGTCCACCAGTCGATCTGGAAGGGCGGCAAGCCGATCATGGCCGGCAACAAGTACGCCGACCTGTCGCAGGAGTGCCTGTGGTACATCGGCGGCATCATCAAGCACGCCAAGTCCCTGAACGCCTTCACCAACCCGTCGACGAACTCCTACAAGCGCCTCGTCCCGGGCTATGAGGCTCCGGTGCTGCTGGCCTATTCGGCCCGCAACCGCTCGGCCTCCTGCCGTATTCCGTGGACGACCTCGCCGAAGGCCAAGCGCGTCGAGGTCCGCTTCCCCGATCCGATGGCGAACCCCTATCTCGCCTTCGCGGCGATGCTGATGGCCGGAATCGACGGCATCATCAACAAGATCGATCCGGGTCCGGCGATGGACAAGGACCTCTACGACCTGCCGCCGCGCGAACTGAAGAAGATCCCGACGGTGTGCGGCTCGCTGCGCGAAGCGCTGGATTCGCTGAAGAAGGACAACGCCTATCTCAAGGCCGGCGGCGTCTTCAACGACGACTTCATCGAGAGCTATATCGAGCTGAAGATGCAGGATGTGGCGCGCTACGAGATGACACCGCACCCGGTCGAGTTCGCGATGTACTACTCCTACTGAGGGTTTCGGCCGAGCCCGACGGGCCGGCCGCGAGCTTCCTCCCGACCGTGCGTTTCGCGGTCCACCTTTACGGCCGGGGCGGCAACGCCCCGGCCGTTTTTTGCTTGGAGACACCGGACCAAGGTACCGCAACCACTGCCGCTACGGTTGCGGGAGGCTGAGAGTCCGGCGGCGGGTCTAGCGCCGATAGCCGCGGTTGCTGACCACGACGCCCTGGCTGGCCACGCCGTCGTTGCAGGGGCCGCCGACCGCGATCGGAGCCATGCCAAAGGCAGCATAGTCGAACGACGTGCCGGCACGCGGACCGCTCCGGAAGCGGCAAACGGTGCTCACTTCGCGGCGGGGCTCGGGCCGATATTCGCCCCGGTCCCGGTAACGGTCGTCGCGATAGTCGGGGCGCCGCTCCGTCCGTCTGTCCGACCGGCGATCGAAACGCTCGTCTTCGCCTCGATCAAAGCCACCGCTCCTGCGGCGCTGAACGCAGTCGCCAGTTTCACGTACAAAGACAGTTCCGGGAGGGCAGCTTGAGCGCTCTCCGGGGTAGCGCTGCTGCGCGTCGGCTGAATTCACATCGCCAAAAATGAAGAGTGACAAGAAAGCGAGTAGTGCAGATTTATGTCGAGCCCCAGTCATCGTCCTGTTCCCCCTGGATATTTCCCTAGGGTAATGACAGTTTCATTTCCGTCTTGCTTTGGCAAGAACGCCACCGAAAGGGTCCATGGCGTAGAAGACGGTCATGCTGAGGCTCGCCGCGCGTGCATCGGCCATGGCGCCGCGCCATGGTGGTCGAGGCCCAGGTCTTCTCGATGAAGACGGGCACTCGAGTGTCGCGATCGGGCCGGCGTGCTTGAGCGTGATCTCGTGGCGGTCGAGGAACCGTCTGAGCCCAGTGACTTCCTCAGCTCGAAACCCGCTCTAGCCCGCGGCGTTGGCGGCCTGCGGTGTGTGGGCCAGCGTCTCGTAGGCGGCGAGCGTGCGGGCGACATGGCGTTCGACCGTCAGCGCGTCGGCCCAGTAGTGCCGATAGGAGGCCTCTCCCATTCTACGCGCCGTGCCGTCGTCCTGCAGTTTCACGAGCGCGGCCGCCAGACCCGCGACATCGCCGCCATCGACGAGCAGGCCGTCCTCGCCATCGCGGATCCAGCCGGCCGGCCCGGTCGTGCGGGCGAGCACGACGGGCACGCCGCGCGAGCGGGCCTCGGCCACGACCAGCGGCCCGGGCTCGTACCAGAGCGAGGGCAGGACGAGGCAGCGGGCGCGCTCGATCTCCTCGAAGACGCGTTCGGCGGGAAGCCAGTCGCCGAAATCGGCGGCTGGATTGGCCTGGAGGATCTCGGCGCGCAGCGGTCCCTCGCCGACGAAGCGTACCGGCATCCCCGCCTCGCGCGCCGCCGCGGCCAGGACATCGCCGGCTTTTTCCTGGGTGAAGCGCCCGAGGAACAGCGCGTGCCGGTTTTCGGCGACGTCAGCGGGCGGCCGCTTCTGTGCCTCCATCATGTTCTCGACCACCATGTGGCGGGCCTGCCGGGGCAGGAACGGGCGGGCGACGTCGCGCGCGAAGTCGCTGACATGGATGAAGAGCGGCTGGGCGAGCGCCCGCAGCGCCTCGTTGGAGCGCCATTGCCGTGCGACGCGGACGAGCTTGTGGGCATAGCTCTCGCGGTCGCAATTCGCCGCCATGCAGCCGCCCGACATCGGCCTCCGCGTGCAAGGCGCTCCCGCCTTGAAATCGAAATAGCCGCCGGTCGGGCAGAACGAGAAATAGTCGTGCATGGTGATCGCCACCGGCAGCCCGCTCTCGCCCGCGGCTGCGATCGCCGCCGGGCTGAAGGCCTTGGTCCACTGGTGCAGATGGACGATCGTCCCGGCCGGCTGGCGCGCGAGCAGCGCCGTCAGGAAGGCATGGGCGGCGGCGTTCCAGATGCCCTGCCGGGCGGCTGCGATGCGGCCCCCGACCTTCCAGATCTCCTCGCCCTCGAAGCGCTGGACGTCGATGCGGGGATGGTCCAGCCGCGGCGAGATCGGGCCGATGGCGCAGGCGAAGACGATGTCGAGCCCGGCCTCCGCCAGGCCGCGCGCGCTCTCGATGGCCACCTTGGCCGCACCGCCATTGACCGAGCCGAAATCGCTGATGATCACGCAACGCATCGGCCAAAGCCCCCTCGTATCCGGGCTTATGGCAAAAAGGTTGAAATTTTACAGGCGGCCTCAGGTCGTTTTGGTCACTCTGGTGTGTCAGCGGGCGCCCGGCGCCAGCGACATCATGATCGAGGACAGCCCGGCCGACATCAGCGCACGCCAGCGCGCGAGCGCCGGCGCCGCGAAGCCCCGGCCGATCAGCGACGCAGCGTCCTCATGCCCGAAGGCTTCACCGGCGAGACGCGCGGTCCGCTCCAGCCCTGCCACCCGCCCTTGCGCTTGATAGGAATACGCCACGCCACCCTCCCCCTTCGATGATCGCCGCCGACGCACGCTGCCTGACCCGGCGATCGATGTGTGCATTCTCCGGTCGGCAAGGTTAATGCGCCTTGAACGGATCGGTTCCCGAGCCTTGCGATCGGTCATCCGGGTGACGGCTTGATGACTGCGCTGTTTCCGCAGGTTCCCAGGCCGGGGCCATGGTTGTAGGAAGGGCGCGGCGCGCGTCCAGACCGCATCTGCGGTATCGTAAAGGGTCGCGAATCAGGGGCTTGCAGATACGACATGGCGGAAAACGGCGATCTTTTCGGCGGCGAACCCGAGCGCCCGGCGCCCCCCGCGCCAGTGGCCGCAGCGCCGAAGCCGTCGCGCGCCGTCCCGCCGGCCTCGGATGCGTCCAGTCTGCACTCGATCCAGCCTGCAGCCCCCACGCCTCCGCGCAACGGCACGCTGTCGGAAACCGGCTACGATGCCTCCGCGATCGAGGTGCTGGAGGGTCTGGAGCCGGTCCGGCGCCGCCCGGGCATGTATATCGGCGGCACCGACGAGCGCGCTTTGCACCATCTCTTTGCCGAGGTGATCGACAACGCCATGGACGAGGCGGTGGCGGGACATGCCAGCTTCATCGATGTCGAGGTGCTGGAGGACGGCTCGATCGCCGTCACCGACAATGGCCGCGGCATCCCGGTCGATCCCCACCCGAAATTCCCGGGCAAATCGGCGCTCGAAGTCATCATGACGACGCTGCATGCCGGAGGAAAGTTCGATTCCAAGGCCTATGAGACCTCCGGCGGCTTGCACGGCGTCGGCGTCTCCGTGGTGAACGCGCTGTCGGACCGGCTCGAGGTCGAGGTCGCCCGCGGCAAGACGCTCTACCGCCAAGTCTTCTCGCGCGGCCTGCCGCAGGGGCCGCTGGAGACGGTCGGCGCGGTCGCCAACCGGCGCGGCACGCGCGTGCGCTTCCATCCCGATGCGCAGATCTTCGGGGAGGCTGCGCATTTCGTTCCGGCGCGGTTGTTCCGGATGGCGCGGTCGAAGGCCTATCTGTTCGGCGGGGTCGAGATCCGTTGGCGCTGCGCGCAGAGCCTGCTGAACCCCGAGGGCGATGTCGCCGCCGAGGCGGTGTTCAAATTCCCCGGGGGCCTGCGCGATTACCTGTCGCGCGAGATCGAGGGCAAGGATCTCGTCGCCGAGCCGATCTTCGCCGGCAAGATCACCAAGGCCGGCAGCCATGGCTCGCTGGAATGGGCGATCGCCTGGCTCGCGACCGGCGAGGACGGCTTCTCGTCGTCCTACTGCAACACGATCCCGACCGCCGAGGGCGGCACCCATGAGCAGGGGCTGCGCATCGCCCTGCTGCGGGGCTTGCGCGACCATGCCGAGCGCATCGGCCAGTCGAAGCGCATGGCGCAGGTCACCTCCGACGACGTCATGGCGACCTGTGCTGCGATGCTTTCGGTCTTCATCCGCGAGCCGGAGTTCCAGGGCCAGACCAAGGACAAGCTGGCGACGCTGGAGGCCTCCCGCATCGTCGAGAACGCGGTGCGCGACGCCTTCGATCACTGGCTCGCCCAGGCGCCGCAGCAGGCGCTGAAGCTGCTCGACTGGTCGGTCGACCGGGCCGAGGAGCGCCTGCGCCGCCGGCTGGAAAAAGAGGTCTCGCGCAAGACCGCGACGCGCAAGCTCAGGCTGCCGGGCAAGCTCGCCGATTGCTCGAATGCCGGCGCCGCCGGGTCCGAGCTCTTCATCGTCGAGGGCGATTCGGCCGGCGGCTCCGCCAAGCAGGCGCGCAACCGCGCGACGCAGGCGATCCTGCCGCTGCGCGGCAAGATCCTGAACGTCGCCAACGCCACGCGCGAGAAGCTCAACGCCAACCAGCAGCTCGCCGACCTGATCCTGGCGCTGGGCTGCGGCATCGGCAGCCAGTTCCGCGAGGACGATCTGCGCTACGAGAAGGTCATCGTGATGACCGACGCCGATGTCGACGGCGCCCATATCGCCTCGCTGCTGGTGACCTTCTTCTGGCGCCAGATGCCGCGCCTGGTCGAGAAGGGGCATCTCTATCTCGCCGTGCCGCCGCTCTACCGGCTGCAGCATGGCGGCAAATCCGTCTATGCGCGCAACGACCTGCACAAGGACGAGCTGATCGCCTCCGTGTTCAAGGGCAAGAAGCCGGAGATCAGCCGCTTCAAGGGCCTGGGCGAAATGATGCCGGCGCAGCTCAAGGAAACCACGATGGACCCGGCCAAGCGCATCCTGCTCAAGGTCATGGTCGAGCACGAGGCGCGCGACGAGGCCTCCGACACGGTCGAGCGGCTGATGGGGAACAAGCCCGAGGCGCGCTTCCTGTTCATCCAGGAGCGGGCCGCCTTCGCGGGCGAACTGATCGACCTCTAGAAAGCCTTCACCCCGCGCAAACGCGACAAGGCTTCGCTAACCATCTTTTTACAGCTCTTGGCGCATCCTGATCGGCGTGGGGGCATCGTGCCGCCCCTCTGACGCGGGAGCGCCCGATGCGGCTCATCGAATTGTTCTGGAAGAATGAGCGCGGCACCCTGATCGCCGACATCGCCAAGGCCGGCGCGGCGATCGCCTTCCTGTCGATCCTCGCCGCCAACTTCATCTCGGCGCAGACGGCGAGTTTCGATCGCGACCGGCTGGCCCAGGTGGCCGCGGCGGCCGCCACCGGCAAGGGGTTCGACCCGATGACGACGGGGTCGCTGCGCAAGGCCGCCGGCGAGACCAGGCTCGACCCTTGCGCCCTGCCCCGCTGAGGCGGACAACCTGCTGAGGTCTTGCGCCTGAGGCTCAGCCGAGCCAGGCCAGCAGTTCGCGCGTGACGGCGTCGGGCCGCTCGAGCGTCGAGAGATGGCCGCAGCCAGGAATCGTGACGCGCCGCGCCGACGCTCCGATGCCGGCAGTGATGAGTTCGGCCTCGGCGGGCGGCGTGATCAGATCCTCCTCGCCGACCAGAACCAGCGTCGGCACCCTGATCGCAGCGAGTCCCGGGCGCGAATCCGGCCGGCTCATGATGGCGCGCTGCTGGCGGACGAAGCCCTCGGCCCCGACCGTCTCCGCCATGTCGCGCGCGAGCAGCCGCAGCGGCTCGTCCGCCAGCCGCGCCGGCGCGACCAGCTTCTGCCAGATCAGCGTCGTGACATTGTCGAAGGCGCCCTTCTGCGCCAGCGCGATCATCTGTTCGCGCGGCGCATTGGTCTCCGGCGTTGCGGGTCTGGCGCTGGTGTCGAGCAAAGCCAGCCGCGTCACGCGCTGCGGCGCCTGCCGCATCACCTCGAACGCGATGTAACCGCCCATCGACAGGCCGCAGAGCGCAAAACGCTCCGGCGCAACCGCCAACAGCCGTCCGGCGATCGCCGTGAGGCTCTCGTCGCGATCATGCTGGGCCACCAGAATCGGGCGTCCGGGTGCGAGCGCCGGCCATTGCGGTGCGAAGAGGCGGGCATCGCAACTCAGGCCCGGGATCAGAACGAGCGGTTCGGTCATCGGTGGTCAGGCTCCCCAGGGCGCTAGTTTATTGACTTTGCCCTGCTTTTTCTGCATGGGACACGGGTCCGAAGGCGCGCAGGAAAGAGAAGTCGCGCCACCGTCGCGGTTGAGTCGGTCATCCCGCCACGTGTCACCGACCCTAAAAGAAGCGCAACCATCGATGTCATTCGCCGAACTCGGCCTGAGTGAAAAGGTTCTGACAGCCGTCACGACCGCAGGCTACAACACCCCGACCCCGATCCAGGCCCAGGCCATTCCGCATGTTCTGGCCCGCCGCGACGTTCTGGGCATCGCCCAGACCGGAACCGGCAAGACCGCCGCCTTCACGCTGCCCATGCTGACGATCCTGGAGAACGGCCGCGCCCGCGCCCGGATGCCGCGCACGCTGATCCTGGAGCCGACGCGCGAGCTCGCCGCCCAGGTCGAGGAGAACTTCACCCGCTACGGCGTCAACCAGAAGCTCTCGGTCGCGCTCTTGATCGGCGGCGTCTCCTTCGGCGATCAGGACGCCAAGATCACCCGCGGCGTCGATGTGCTGATCGCGACCCCGGGGCGCCTGCTCGACCATGTCGAGCGCGGCAAGCTGCTGTTGACCGGCGTCGAACTGCTCGTCATCGACGAGGCCGACCGCATGCTCGACATGGGGTTCATCCCCGACATCGAGCGGGTCTGCAAGCTGGTGCCGTTCACGCGCCAGACCCTGTTCTTCACCGCGACGATGCCGCCCGAGATCACGCGCATCAGCGAGCAGTTCCTGCACAACCCCGTGCGCATCGAGGTCTCGCGGCCGGCGACGGCGGCCACCACGATCACGCAGCGGCTCATCGCCTCCAACGGCCAGGATTTCGAGAAGCGCGACACGCTGCGCCGGCTCATCAACGAGGCCAAGGATCTGCAGAACGCGATCGTGTTCTGCAACCGCAAGCGCGATGTCGCCACCCTGCACAAGTCCCTGCAGAAGCACGGTTTTGCCGCCGTTTCCCTGCATGGCGACATGGATCAGTACGCCCGCATGGCGGCGCTCGATTCGTTCCGCACCGGCGAGATGCCGATCCTGGTCGCCAGCGACGTCGCGGCGCGCGGGCTCGACATCCCCGCCGTCAGCCATGTCTTCAACTACGACGTGCCGACGCATGCCGAGGACTATGTCCATCGCATCGGTCGCACCGGTCGTGCCGGCCGCGAGGGTGCCTCCTTCACCATCGTGACGAAGCATGACGAAAAGCTCGTCGCGGCGATCGAGAAGCTCATGGGCCAGGCCATTTCCTGGGAAGAAGGCCGCGGGCTCGGCGAACTGCCGCCAGGCGCACCCCGCGAGGAGCGCTCGAGCAGCCGCGGCGGCCGTGGCGAGGAGCGTCGGCCCGGACGCGGTGGCGAGCGTGGACGCGGCCGCCCCGAGCGCGGCCCGCGCACCGAACCGGAAGCGGCGCCCCGCCCGATCCGTGTCGAGCGCCCGGCCTCGGAGGAGGAGGCTGCGCCCCGTCGCCGGCGCGCAGCCGCCGACGGCCCGACGCGGACCAAGATTCGCGGCGATGCGGCTGCCCCGGTCGCGGCCGCGACGCCCGCCCCGGCGGCCGCCCCCGCGGCAAGGCCCGAGCGCGCGGCCAGGCCGGAGCGCAGCGCCGAGCCCCGCCCGGCCCGGCCCGAGCGCTCCGCCGAGCCGCGCCGCCGCGACGATGATGACGGGCCCAAGGTGAAGGGTCTGGGCGATCACGTGCCGGCCTTTCTGATGCGTCCCGTTCGCGTCGGCTAAGTCGTTTCATCAACGGCATTTTAACCAGGATGGCCTAAGGTCACCTCGTGGGCGCGGTTCAGGCGCCGCCCCACGGAGGGGCGCATGCCGCCGTTGATACGGACAGGATGTCCCGCTTCGATTCTTCATCGGGGCTGCCAGAGCTTTGCGGCTATGTCTGTCTCTTGTCCGGACTGTTGATCGCATGAGCGACCAAGCGCCGCCCCTTTTCCCGCCGGACGATCTCGCCGAACGCGTCGTCGTGGCGATGCGCGAGCACGGGTCACCGACCTATCCGCGCGCCTTCGAGGTCTGGTACGCCCATCTCAGCGGCGAGGTCCCTGCCGTCACCATGGCGATGCAGGCGATCATCACCGGAAGCGATGGCCGCGTCGGCGCCGCCGACATCGACAGCCTCTATGACCGCTTCATCGGCACCGAGCGCCTCGCGCGCCATGCCGAGCGCACGAGCCTGCAGGTTCTGGGCGAAATCGATGGGCTGATGTCGCTCGTCGACAAGGCGCTCGATTCGAGCGAGCGCTATCATGGCCGCCTCTCCGCCATGTCGGAGGACGTGCCCCCACCGGCCGACCGCCAGAAGCTGCGCGAATGGGTCGAGGCGCTGGTGATGTCGACGCGCGAGGAGGTCACGCGCAAGACGAAGCTCGAGGCGCAATTGCGCGACAGCTCCAATGAAATCCGCAACCTGCGCGAAGCGCTCGAATCGACGCGGGCCGAGGCGCTGACCGACCCGCTGACGGGGCTGGCCAACCGCCGCCATTTCGAGGAGATGCTGCAGAAGTCGATCGACCAGGCGACGCTGCGGCGCGAGCCCTTCGCGCTGGTGATGGCCGATATCGACTTCTTCAAGCAGTTCAACGACGCCCATGGCCATCTCACCGGCGATCAGGTGCTGAGGCTCGTCGCCCGCACGATGAAGGACAAGTTCAAGGACAAGGCGATCATCACCCGCTTCGGCGGCGAGGAGTTCGCCGTCATCCTGCCCGATGCCGACCTGATCGCGGGCAAGTTCGGGGCGGAGACCGTGCGCCAGGCGCTGCTGACGCGCGAGCTGGTGAAGCGCTCGACCAACGAGAATCTCGGACGCATCACCATCTCGCTGGGCGTCGCCAGCTATTCGCGCGGCGACACCGCGGCGTCCCTGACCGAGCGGGCCGACCAGGCGCTGATGGCGGCCAAGCGCGCCGGCCGCAACCGCACCGTCACCGAGGATGCGGTCGAAGCTGCCAGCCGCGTCGCCTGACGAGGCCGGCCCGGCCGCTCAGTGGGCGGGAGCGGACTCCGCGCGCGGCTTGATCTCGACCGATTCGCCACAGCCGCAGGCCGAAACCTGGTTGGGGTTGTTGAAGACGAAGGTCGACGAGAACCGGTCCGTCCGAAAATCCAGTTCGGTGCCGAGCAGGAACAGCACGGCCTTGCCGTCGACGATGACGGTCGCACCCTTCTCGGTGACCACTTCGTCGCCCTTGGCGGCCTCGCGCGCGATCTCGAAGGTGTATTCCATCCCGGCGCAGCCGCCCTTCTTGACGCCGACGCGCAAGCCCAGCGCCGGCTCGGCGCCGTCCGACTGCGACATGATCTCGCGAATCCGCGCCGCGGCGGCATCCGTCAGTGAAACGACCTTCAGGCCGGGTATCGAAAACATCGTCGTCCCTCCCCAATCGGGTTCAAGGCCCGATGAAGCAAGATTGCATCGACTTACATAAGGATTGCCGAAGCAAAGGTCGAGGTGCCCGAATGCAGGGCGCCGGCGCAGCCGGGATGTTGCAAGGCCGCCTGCGCCATGCACTGTGACGCCTCCTCCCTCGGCATCACCCCGGCGACATTCTCCCATGGCTTACCGCACCCACAGTCCGCAATCGCTGCGCGCCCTCGTCCAGGACATGATCGTCGCCGCCGGCTGGAGCGTGGAGGCCGCGGCCGAGACCGCCGAGCATCTGGTGCTGGCCAATCTCAGCGGGCATGACAGCCACGGCATCGGCATGCTGCCGCTCTATTTCCAGTCGCTCGCCGACGGGAACCTGTCCCCGGCCTCGCGGCCGCAGACGCGGCTTGATGCGGCGCCGTTCCTGATCATCGATGCCGGCGTCGCGCTCGGCCAGCCTGCCGCCCGCAACGCCGTCGAGCAGGCGGCCACGATGGCGAAGACCGGCGGCGTCGCGATCCTGAACCTGCTCGACGCCCACCATATCGGCCGCATCGGCCATTATGCCGAGGCCGCGGCTGCGCAGGGGCTGATCTCGCTGTTCTGGGTCAATGTCGCCGGCCGTCCGCCGATCGTGGCGCCGCATGGTGCGAAGGAGGCGCGCTTCGGCACCAACCCGCATGCGATCGGCATCCCCGTGCCGGGCGGCGACCCGATCATCCTCGATTTCGCGACCAGCCGCATGGCGCATGGCAAGGCCCGCGTCGCGCTCAACAAGGGCGTCGCCGTGCCGCCGGGCTTCATCATCGACGGCGAGGGCCGCCCGACGACGGAGCCGCGCCACGTCTTCCCGCATGCGCTCGCGCAGGGCGAGGCGCTCGGTGCGCTTTTGCCCTTCGGCGACCACAAGGGCGCGGGCCTGTCGCTGATCGCGGAGTTGCTCTCCGCCGGTCTGATGGGCGCGGCCCGCATCGACCAGAAGCCGGCGAAGAGCTGGATCATCAATTCGCTCTTCGGCATCCTGATCGATCCCGCGAGGCTGGAGCCCAGCGAAGCCCTGCGCAAGGAGCGCACCGAGAGCTACCTCGCCTTTGTCCGGGCGGCCAAGCCGCAGGACGCGGCCGATCCGGTGCTGACGCCGGGCGAGAAGGAGCGCGCCATGCGGATCGAGCGCGCGCGCGACGGCATCCCGCTCGACGACGAGACCTGGTCTCAGATCAGGGCTGCCGCCGCCGCCCATGGCGTCGACGCCGAGCGCTACTGACGAGACGGGCCCCACCATGACGCTGAACGGCTACAACGCCTTCTGCTCCGGCCTGCCGGCCACCAGCAGCGTCGTGCAATGGGGCGGCGCCCATGTCTGGAAGGTCGGCGCCAAGGTCTTCGCCATCGCCCGCACCGATGACGGCGTCGCGCTCTCGGTGACCTTCAAATGCTCCTGGGCGAGCTTCGACATCCTGAAGGAGCAACCGGGCCTGCGCCCCGCCCCCTATCTCGCCTCGCGCGGCATGAGCTGGATCCAGCGCCTGACCGACGAGACGATGCCGGACGAGGCGCTGGAGGATTATCTGCGCGAGAGCCACCGGCTGGTCGCAGCGGGGCTGACGAAGCGGGCGCGGGCTGAGCTGGGGCTCGACGTCCCAACCCGTTCCCGTTCCCGCCAGGGGTAGCCCCATAAGCGGGTCGTCCCGGACAAGCCGCGCTGCGGCGCCGATCCGGGATCCATTCCGGAGCATCGATCGGAGAGGTTCCGGAATGGATCCCGGGTCTCCGCTGCGCTGCGCCCGGGATGACGGCGCCCCTTCTTGCAATGCCTTGTCAGTTCGCCCTCACAGCATCGCCTCACCCCTGAACAACGGCACGCAGGAACCGCCGACGGTGGCACGGATGCCGTCGGCGTCACGGCGCGCCGTGAGCTGCAGCAGGCTCGGGCGGCCCATCTCGACGCCCTGGGTCAGGGTGAAGGTCCCGCTGTCCCCGCCGTCGAGCGAGAGCAGCAGGGCCGCCAGCGTCGCGCTGGCGCTGCCCGTCGCCGGATCCTCCCAGGTGCCGCTGATCGGCGCGAACATGCGGGCGCGGATCGACTGGCCGTCGCGGACATAGAGGAACAGCGAGAGCCGCCCCTCCAGACCGGGCGTGGCGTCGCGCAGGGCGCGGAACCGGGTGAGGTCCGGCGTGGCGCGCGCCAGCGCCTCGGAGGTCACCTCCGCCAGGACGAAAAAGACGCCGACCGAGGCGCGGATCGGCTTGTGCCTGCTGACGAGCACATCCTCGGCTTTAAGCCCGGCGCAGGCCGCGATCGCCTCGGCCGGCAGCTCGACGCCCGTCGAGAGCGGCTGCGGCGCGGCGATGGTGGCACCGGAAATCTCGCCGGCGGCGTCGCTGGCGACCTTGACCTCGACGAGACCGGCGATCTCCTCGAAGCGCAGCACGCCGCCGCTGTCGCGGCCATGGCGGGCGAGCACGAAGGCGGTGCCGACATTCGGATGGCCTGCGAAGGGCATTTCGTGGGTGCGGGTGAAGATGCGGACGCGGGCCGTGTTGGCGGGGTCCGCCGGGGGCAGCACGAAGGTCGTCTCGCTGTAGTTCATCTCGGCGGCGAGCGACTGCATCTCGGCGTCCGACAGCCCGCGCGCATCGGTGAAGACGGCGAGCTGGTTGCCGCCGAAGCGGGTTTGCGTGAACACGTCGACGGTCTCATAGGCATAGTGGCGCATGGCTGGCTCCCCGCCGCGCGAGGGGCGCGGCCTTGGGCGGCTTGATGCCACCGATCACGGCGCGGCGATAATCACGCTCGCAGATGCAATCGATCAGCCCTGGTGATCGACGACGCGGAACGATTGCCGCCCGCCCCGGTTCTCACGGGGACGCGCACAGGAGATCGCCATGGCCAACGACACCGGAAAACCCCTCGGCCAGCCCGGGCACGACACGCCCCGCCGCCCAGGCCAGCCCGGCGAGCAGCATCAGGAGCGTCCAGGGCCGAGCCCGGATTCGTCCCATCCGACGGGACCGAGCGCGCCCTATGATTCCGATTCAGGGGAAATCGCCGAACGCATCCGCCAGGATGCGGCGGGCCAGTATGGCGAAGGGAACGCAACGCCCAACAAGGACGGCCTTACCAGCGCCAACCCGGTCGTCCTGTCGGGCGATGGCGATGCGACCAGCGGCAACGGCCATGGCCGCGACCGGGATGGGTCGCAGACGAAGCAGGAGTAGCCTGCGCGCCGCCAGATCCTTCTTTCAAAGCAGAAAGTGAAACCCGAAGCCGAGGATGACGAACCCGGCTGCCACGATCTGCGCGACGAAGAGCGGTTTCAGCCTCGCCTTTTGAGCTGCCCGGAAATCGGCCCGCTCGGCGCGTGACATGCGGTCGCGCGCCTTGAACTGCTCCTCGATCACCCGAGGCTCTGCACTTGCGGCGTCTCGCTCCAGATCCATCCGAACCGCGATGAAGGCGATGACGAGGCCGAGAACGCCAAGGCCGAAGAAGCCGACCAGACGCAAGGCACCATAGAACACGCCGATCGCGAGGGCCGCGAGCACAGGAAACGCGACATAGTCCCATTTCGTGAAGCGCATGGTGGTGACTATGGCGGCCCTACTGGGGGCCGTCCAGCCTCACCACATGTCGAGGGCGACCCTGGCCTCGTCGGACATGCGCGACTGGTCCCAGGGCGGGTCGAAGGTCATGCTGACAGTGACGCCGGAGACGCCGTTGACCGTGGCGACCGCGTTCTCGACCCAGCCCGGCATCTCGCCCGCGACGGGGCAGCCCGGGGCGGTCAGCGTCATATCGATCGCGACCTGGCGGTCGTCGGCGATGTCGACGCGGTAGATCAGCCCGAGTTCGTAGATGTCGGACGGGATCTCCGGATCATAGACCGTCTTCAGCGCCGCGATGATGTCATCGGTCAGACGGTCGATCTCCTCCGGCGGCAGGCCGGTGCCGGCGCCCATGGTCGGGGCGTTGGGCTTGATCTCGTCGGCGACGGTGTCGGTCATGGGCTTCACAATCCTACTCAAGCGAACAGGCTTTCGGCCTTCTGCAGGGCTTCGACGAGCCTGTCGACCTCGTCCATCGTGTTGTAGAGGCCGAATGAGGCCCGGCAGGTCGATGTCACACCATATCGCGTCATCAGCGGCATGGTGCAATGGGTGCCGGCGCGGACCGCGACGCCGGCGCGGTCGATCACCGTGGCAACGTCGTGGGCATGGGCGCCCTTCATCTCGAAGGCGACGATCGCGCCCTTGTTCTTCGCCTTGCCGAAGATGCGGATCGAGTTCATCTCGCCCAGACGCTGCATCGCGTAGGCGCCGAGCCGCGCCTCATGGGCGGCGATGTTCTCAGCGCCGAGCGCCATCATGTAGTCGAGCGCGGCGCCCAGCCCCACGGCCTCGATGATGGCGGGCGTGCCGGCCTCGAAACGATGCGGCGGGTCGTTATAGGTCACCGTGTCTTCGGTGACGGTGACGATCATCTCGCCGCCACCTTCATAGGGCGGCAGCTTCTCAAGCCATTCGCGCTTGCCCCAGAGGATGCCGGAGCCGGTCGGCCCATAGGTCTTGTGGCCGGTAAAGCAGTAGAAGTCGCAGCCCAGCGCCTGGACGTCGACCGGCAGATGCACCGCGCCCTGGCTGCCGTCGACGACCAGCGGGAGGCCGTGCGCCCGGCAGATCGCGGCGATTTCGGGGATCGGCAGGATGGTGCCGATCGCGTTCGACATATGCGTCAGCGCCACGACCTTGGTGCGCGGCGAAATGAGCTTCTCGAACTCCTCGACCAGGAAGTTGCCGTCCTCGTCGATCGGCGCCCATTTGATGACGGCGCCATGGCGCTCGCGCCAGTAGTGCCAGGGCACGATGTTGGAGTGGTGCTCCAGGATCGAGAGGATGATCTCGTCGCCCTCGCCAAGCTGCAGATGCCGGCCGAGCGAGGAGGCAATCGTATTGAGCGCGCCGGTCGAGGAGCGCGTGAACACGATTTCCTCGATATGAGCGGCGTTGAGGAAGCGGCGCGCGCTTTCGCGGGCGCCCTCATAGGCTTCCGTCGAAGCGTTGGCGAGATAGTGCAGCCCGCGATGGACGTTGGCATAGTCCTCGCGCATCAGCCGCGACATCGCCTCGATCACCACCTCCGGCTTCTGCGCCGAGGCCGCGTTGTCGAGATAGACGAGCGGTTTGCCGTAGACCTCGCGGGCCAGGATCGGGAAGTCCCGCCGGATCGTCTCGACGTCGTAGGGCTTCACCATCGCGTTCATGTTCTCAAGCCTTTCCAGGCGAGGCAGGGGCCTTGTCTACAGCTGCCTTGTCGGCGACCAGTTCGCCGGCATGGCCCCAATCCTCGCGCTCGATCTCCTGGATCACGATATGGGTATTCTGCGGGTTCTTGCCGAGCACGCGGACGAGCGTCTGCGTGAACTCCTTGACGATCTCGGCCTTCTGGGTCCGCGTCGCGCCCTTGGTGATCTGCAGATTGACGTAAGGCATCAGATCGCACTCACCACGGAGGAGGCTTCGCGTTTGCCGAGCCAGGCCTCGATCTCGGCCATGACGAGGCCACGCAGGGTTTCGTCCTGCACGAACTCGACCGCCTCGCCGGCGAAGGCCTGCAGCACCAGCGCCTCGGCCTGCGGCCGCGGCAGGCCGCGCGCCATCAGGTAGAAGAGCTGCTCGCCGTCGATCTGGGCGACGGTCGCACCATGGCCGCAGACGACGTCGTCGGCGAAGATCTCGAGCTCAGGCTTGTTGAACATGGTCGCGCCATCGTTCAGCAGCAGCGCGTTGCTCTTCATGTTGCCGTCGGTCTTCTGGGCGTGCTGGCGCACGATGACCTTGCCCTGGAAGACGCCGGTGCCCTCGCCGCCGATGATCGACTTGAACATCTCGCGGCTGGTGCCGTGGGGGACCTCATGATCCATCACCAGCGTCACGTCGGAGTGCTCGGAGCCGCCGAGCAGGTTGACGCCGCGCAGGCCGATCTGCGTGTGTTCGCCGGCATAGCGGACGAAATGCTGCTGGCGCAGCGTGCCGGCGTTGCAGACCAGGGCGAAGGACTCGAAATTCGCCTGCGCCCCGACCGTGGCGAGCAGGCTCAGCACCTGGACCGTCTCGGGCACATGGCGCGTCACCATGCGCAGATGCTGCACATCGCTCTCGTCGCCGGTCTCGAAGACAATCGCGCCGTTGATCTGCGAGGCGGCGGAACCAGCGCTTTCGCTGATCTCGATGATCGTCGCCTTCGCGCCGGCACCGGCCAGCACGACCGAGCGGTGGAAGAGCGCGCGCTCCTCCTCGCCAGAGGCGAGCGAGACGATGGCAACCGGCTGAGCCAGTTCCGTGCCCGCGGCGATCTCGATGAAGACGCCGTCGCGCATCAAGGCGGTGTTGAGCATCAGCCCGGCATCGGCATCGGCGACGCCGGGTCCTGAGAGGACACGCGCAATGTCGTCGCGGCCGGCAACCAGCGCATCGGCCAGACTCTGGACGCTCAGCCCCTCGGGCAGCCCCTCCAGCGTCGACAGCTCGGGGACGAAGACGCCATCGACCAGCACCAGCCGGACGCCATCGAGCGCCAGTTCGGCCAGACGCGCGCGCACGGCGTCACTGACGAGCGCGCTCTGCGCGAGCGGCCGCGCCTCGCGCAGCAGGCCGCGCAGGTCGGTGTAGCGCCAGGTCTCAAGCCGGCGATGGGGCAAGCCCTTGGCCTCGAAGCCGGCGAAGGCGTCCTCACGCAGCTTGCGGACCGGCAGAGCGCCGGGCAATTCGGCCTTGGCGGCGGCGAACTGGGCGCTCAGCGCCTGCTCGGCCGCCGTCTTCAGCGGGGTGACGACGGACATCACGCCGCCTCCACATAGGCCGCATAGCCCGACTTCTCGAGTTCGAGCGCAAGGTCCTTGCCGCCGGTCTTCACGATGCGGCCCTTCGACATGACGTGGACGGTGTCAGGGATGATGTGGTCGAGCAGGCGCTGGTAGTGGGTGATGACCAGGAAGCCGCGGCTTTTGTCGCGCAGCGCGTTGACGCCGTCGGCGACGATGCGCAGCGCGTCGATGTCGAGGCCGGAATCGGTCTCGTCGAGGATGCACATCGACGGGGCGAGCAGCGCCATCTGCAGGATTTCCATGCGCTTCTTCTCGCCGCCGGAGAAGCCAACATTGAGCGGCCGGCGCAGCATGTCCTTGGCGATGCCGAGCTTGTCGGCGGCGCCGTTGACGGCCTTGATGAAGTCGGGCGTCAGCAGTTCGGCCTCGCCGCGGGCGCGGCGCTGGGCGTTCATCGCCGCCTTCAGGAAGGTCATGGTGGCGACGCCAGGGATCTCCAGCGGGTACTGGAAGGCGAGGAAGATGCCGGCGGCGGCGCGGGCGTCGGCCTCCATCTCCAGCACGTTCTCGCCATTGAGCAGGATCTCGCCGTCGAGGACCTCATAGTCCTCCTTGCCGGCGATGACATAGCTCAGCGTCGACTTGCCGGAGCCGTTGGGGCCCATGATGGCCGCGACCTCGCCGTCGTTGACGGTGAGGTTCAGGCCGTTGAGGATCTGCTTGTCTTCGTCGGCGATCTTGACGACGAGGTTGCGAATTTCGAGCATGGTTTCAGGTCCGGATTTCCGCCGCGTCATGCTTGGCCCTGTGCCGAGCATCCACGACTTGAACAGTGAAGAGTGGCGATAAGGTCGGGCCGGGCCCGACCATGGCAGGTCAGTCGATCAGCATCATTCGACCAGTTCGAGGCGCTTCTCGATGCGGTCGATCCGGGCTTTCAGCCCGGCGATCTGGCCGTCATGCAGCGCCTGCGAGCCGAGCAGGCCCGCCATATGCTGCCGCATGACGATCATCTCGCCGCGCATGCCGGTCATCTCGTCCTTCATCGACGACATGTCGGCGCGCATGGCGCGGAGATGTTCGAGAATCAGATGTTCGACCTTGTCGTTCATCACCCCACGCTCCCTTCCAGCGAGATCGTGATCAGCTTCTGCGCCTCGACGGCGAACTCCATCGGGAGCTGCTGCAGCACCTCCTTGACGAAGCCGTTGACGATCAGCGCCACCGCCTCCTCCTCGGAGAGGCCGCGCTGCTGGCAGTAGAACATCTGGTCCTCGCCGATCTTCGAGGTGGTGGCCTCGTGCTCGAAGACGGCGGTCGCGGTCTTGGCCTCGATATAGGGGATGGTGTGCGCGCCGCACTGGTCGCCGATCAGCAGCGAGTCGCAATTGGTGAAGTTGCGCGCACCCGTCGCCTTGCGGTGGGCCGAGACCATGCCGCGATAGGTCGAGTCGGATTTGCCGGCCGCGATGCCCTTGGCGATGATCTTCGAGGTCGTGTTCTTGCCGAGATGGATCATCTTGGTGCCGGAATCGACCTGCTGCGCGCCGTTCGACACCGCGATCGAATAGAACTCGCCGCGCGAGCCGTCGCCGCGCAGGATGCAGGACGGGTACTTCCAGGTGATCGCCGAACCGGTCTCGACCTGCGTCCAGGAGATCTTGGAGTTCTTGCCCCGGCAATCGCCGCGCTTGGTGACGAAGTTGTAGATGCCGCCCTTGCCCTCGGAATCGCCCGGATACCAGTTCTGGACGGTCGAGTATTTGATCTCGGCATCGTCGAGCGCGATCAGCTCGACGACCGCGGCATGGAGCTGGTTCTCGTCGCGCTTGGGCGCCGTGCAGCCTTCGAGATAGCTGACATAGGAGCCCTCGTCGGCGATGATCAGCGTGCGCTCGAACTGGCCGGTGTTCTGCTCGTTGATGCGGAAATAGGTCGACAGCTCCATGGGGCAGCGCACGCCCTTGGGGATGTATACGAACGAGCCGTCGGTGAAGACGGCACAGTTCAGCGTCGCGAAATAGTTGTCGGTCACCGGCACGACGGTGGCGAGGTACTTCTTCACCAGCTCGGGATGCTCGTGGATCGCATCCGAGATCGAGCAGAAGATCACGCCGGCCTGGGCCAGCTCCTTCTTGAAGGTCGTCACCACCGAGACCGAGTCGAAGACGGCGTCGACCGCGACGCGGTTCTCCGGCGCGACGCCGGCCAGGATCTCCTGCTCGCTGAGCGGGATGCCGAGCTTCTTGTAGGTCTCCAGGATCGCCGGATCGACCTCGTCGAGCGACTGCGGCGCCGGGCCCTTGGGGGCGGCATAATAATAGATGTTCTGGTAGTCGATCGGCGGGTAGTTCACCCGCGACCAGGCCGGCTCGGTCATCGTCTTCCAGCGGCGGAAGGCGTCGAGCCGCCATTCCAGCATCCATTCCGGCTCGTTCTTGCGGCCGGAAATGTAGCGGACCGTGTCCTCGGTCAGCCCCTTGGTGGGCTTCTCGACCTCGATCTCGGTGACGAAGCCGTATTTGTATTCGGTCACGTCAATGGACTTGACCTGATCGATGGTCTCCTGGACCGCTGCCATGTCTACTCTCCTGTCGCGGGTTCAAGGCCCGCCGGTTTGGTCTTTGTCGTGCGCAGCGCGTCAGGCGGCAGCCCGCGCGCTCCGATCCGAGGTTGCAGCCAGCGCTTTCGCATAGGCCGCGAGAAAGAGGTCGATGTCGGCCTCGCAGGTGGTCCATCCGAGCGACGCCCGCAAGGCCCCTGCGCTCATGGCAGGGTCTATATTCATGGCGGCCAGCACATGCGAGCGCTTGACCTTGCCTGACGAGCAGGCCGAGCCCGAGGACAGCGCGACGCCCGCGAGGTCGAGCTTGATCAGCAGCGTCTCCGCCGTGAGGCCGGGCGTCGCGAAGGCGCTGGTGTTGGGCAGGCGCGGCGCGGATGCCCCGAAGATCGCCGTTTCCGGCGCCAGCCCCAGCAATCCCGCTTCCAGCCTGTCGCGCAACCCGCCGAGCCGTTCCGCCTCGGCCTCGCGCGCGCTTCTGGCGAGGGCTGCCGCCGCGCCAAAGCCGACGATGCCCGGCACATTCTCGGTGCCGGCCCGCCAGCCGCGCTCCTGGCCGCCGCCGCGCAGCGGCTTGTCGGCGAGTTCGAGCGCGCCCGTGCGGAAGACGATCGCGCCGACGCCCTTGGGGCCGCCGAGCTTGTGGGCCGAGAGCGTCAGCACATCGACGCCGAGCGCTTCGATGTCGATGGCGATCTTGCCGGCCGCCTGGACGGCATCGCTGTGAACCAGCGCACCGAACCGCCTGGCGATCGCCGCGATCTCGGCGACCGGCTGGATCACGCCGGTCTCGTTGTTGGCGAGATGGACGGAGACCAGCGCCCGCGCGCCCGGATGCTCCGTGACGAAACGCTCCATCCGCTCAGCAAGCCAGGCCGTATCGACCCGTCCATCGGCACCGACCGGGATCGCCTCGGCGGCGTCCGTGCGGAAGCGATGACCGTCGCGGACGCAAGGATGCTCGGTGGCGCTGTGCAGAAGCAGCGAGGCCGGGGTGCGGACGCAGTCGCGCCCGCCATTGCAATCCATCAGGCCGGGCGAGAGCACCGTCGCATTGGCTTCGGTGCCGCCGCTGGTGAAGACGACGTTGGACGCCTTCGCGCCGACCAGGCCTGCGACCTGCTCGCGCGCCCGCTCAATAGCGGCCCTGGCCGCCCGGCCCTCGGCATGGACCGAAGAGGGGTTGCCGGGCATCGCCAGCGCGCGCGCCATCGCCTGCGCCACCTCGGGGCGAACCGGGGTGGTGGCGTTGTGGTCGAGATAGGCGCGGGCCGACCCGGTCACTCTCTGGATGCTCCGATTTGCCTTGTCGATCTCGTCATGTCGGCGTCATCCGGCACGAAAGGCTTGAATTGGGACCCCAGCACCGTGCTATAGCCGCCCATCCAAACCGGTCTGGCCGGGGACAGCGCCCGTGCCACAACCGGCATCCGCGCTTGTTCCCGACTTGTTCACGGCCGTTAGAACCATTCTAAGTGCCCTGATGTAGGGCGCACGCGGCGGAGCCGTCAAGGGCGACCGGGCCAAGGGGCGGCATTCTGCCGCCTGAGTGGCCGGCGTCGGCGACCTTCCGACCCAACACAAGGCGACAAAACGATGCCCGAGGTGATTTTCAACGGACCCGCCGGCCGGATCGAGGGCCGCTACCAGCCCGCCAAGAAGCGCGGCGCGCCGCTGGCCATCATCCTGCACCCGCACCCGCAGTTCGGCGGGACGATGAACAACCAGATCGTCTACAACCTGTTCTACACCTTCGTGAATCGGGGCTTCTCGGCGCTGCGCTTCAACTTCCGCGGCGTCGGCCGCAGCCAGGGCCATTTCGACCATGGTGCGGGCGAACTCTCGGATGCCGCCGCGGCGCTCGACTGGATGCAGGCGCTCAACCCCGAGGCGAAGAGCTGCTGGATCACCGGCGTCTCCTTCGGCGCCTGGATCGGCATGCAGCTGCTGATGCGCCGGCCCGAGATCGAAGGCTTCATGTCGATCGCGGCGATGGCCAACCGCTATGATTTCTCGTTCCTGGCGCCCTGCCCCTCGTCGGGCCTGTTCGTCCATGGCTCGGAAGACCGCGTCGCTCCCGTCAAGGAGGTGATGGCGGTGATCGAGAAGGTGAAGACCCAGAAGGGCATCCAGATCGAGCACACGGTCGTCGAGGGCGCCAACCACTTCTTCGACGGCAAGGTCGACGTGCTGATGAGCCAGGTCGGCGCCTATCTCGACCGCATGGTCGGCCCCGAGATCATCAAGAGCGAGCAGGAAAGCGTCTGATACGCTTGCCGCGACGGCGTCATCCCGGACAAGCCGCGGAGCGGCGCTGATCCGGGATCCATCGGAGGGCGACGCTCGATGATGGATTCCGGCACTCCGCTTCGCTACGGCCGGGATGACGACAAGGCCGACAGCCCCAGAACGATCCGAGCATCACGATGACCACCTACAAGTCCGACTTCCTGCGCGTTCTCGACGAGCGCGGCCTCGTCCATCAGATCTCCGATCCGGCGGGCCTGGATAAGCTTTGCTGCGAGGGCGTCCAGACCGCCTATGTAGGCTACGACGCCACCGCGACCTCGATCCACATCGGCAACCTGATCTCGCTGACGATGCTCTACTGGTTCCAGGAGACCGGGCACCGGCCGATCACGCTGATGGGCGGCGGCACCTCGATGGTCGGCGACCCCTCCTTCCGCGACGACCAGCGCAAGCTGCTGACCGTCGAGGAGATCGCCACCAACATCGAGAGCATCAAGCGGGTCTTCGGCCGCATCCTGCGCTATGGCGACGGCCCGACCGACGCGATGATGGCCAATAATGCCGACTGGCTGCTGAAGCTGAACTATGTCGAATTCCTGCGCGAGGTCGGCCGGCATTTCTCGGTCAACCGCATGCTCTCCTTCGACTCGGTCAAGCTCCGGCTCGACCGCGAGCAGTCGCTGTCCTTCCTCGAATTCAACTACATGATCATGCAGGGCTACGACTTCGTCGAGCTCAACCGTCGCCATGGCTGCCGCCTGCAGATGGGCGGCTCCGACCAGTGGGGCAACATCATCAACGGCGTCGACCTCTCGCACCGGATGGGCGGGCCGCAGCTCTACTGCGTGACGACACCGCTCCTGACGACTGCGTCCGGCGCCAAGATGGGCAAGACCGCCAATGGCGCGGTCTGGCTGAATGCCGACGTCTTCAGCCCCTATGATTTCTGGCAGTATTTCCGCAACACCGAGGACGCCGATGTCGGCCGCTTCCTGAAGGTGTTCACGCGCCTGCCGCTCGACGAGATCGCGCGCCTCGCGGCGCTCGGTGGCTCCGAGATCAACGAAGCCAAGAAGATCCTGGCCACCGAGATCACCGCCATCGTGCATGGCCGCGAGGCGGCGGACGCCGCGGCCGAGACCGCGCGCAAGACCTTCGAGCAGGGCGAGACGGCGGCCGACCTGCCGAGCGTCACGATCCCGCGCGCGGAGCTGGAGCCGGGTATGGGCGTGCTGACCGCCTTCGTCACGGCCGGGCTCGTGCCCTCGACCGGCGAGGCGCGCCGGCAGGTCAAGGCCGGCGGCCTGCGCGTCAATGATGCCGTGGTCACGGACGAGCGCGCCATGCTCGGCATGTCGGATCTGGCGGAGGGCGCGATCAAGCTCTCCTTCGGCAAGAAGAAGCACATCCTGCTGCGGCCGGAGTAACCGGCCTCAGCGCGTCGGCGCCGGATTGGGCTGCAGCGGCTTCTGCGCGGGAGCCCCGCCGAGCGGATCGACGAAGCGGCGCAGGATGCCCGGCGCGATCGCCGAGAGCGGGTTGATCGACATGGTCGGCGCGCTGGCTGCGCCGGCGATCCTGAAATTGACCGCGAACAGCCCGCCATACTGGCTGCCGCCGCCGAGCAGCGCCCCCACCAGGGGGACCTGCGCGAAGGCGTTGTTGAAGGCATAGCCCGGCACGAAGGTGCCGCCGATATCGACCCGGTCGCGGCCGTAATCGACATTGCCCTGCAGGGTGAAACCGACCTGCTGGCCCCAGATCACCATGTCCGAGATGTCGAGGCGGCTGGCGGAGCGGGTGAATTCCGCCCGCAGCTTGGTGAAGGCGACCTCGCTGACATTGATGGGCAGTGGCGGCGCCGCATTGTCGGCGCGGTCGCCCCCGAGCGACTGCCCGCCGACGACGCGGCGGAGCGCCGGCTCGTCGCGGACGACGAAGTTGCGGAACAGGAGTTCGCCGCTCTGGCGCGTCTCGCCTGGCCCGAGATTGAGGATCAGATCGCCGCCATAGGCGCGGCGGTAGATATCGACGAAGCGCAGCAAGGCGCCGCCATTCTCGGACTGGACGAGCAGCCCGCCCGCCGCCTCGCCCACGCGCGACACCTGCTTCGCCGTGACGTCGGCGCGGCCGATCCGCCCCTGGAAGCCGATCGTGCGCAGATCGCCGCCGCGCTTCTGCAGCTTCAGCGTGGCGTTGGTGATCGCCTCGTTGTTGAAGCCGGTCAGGATCGGTACGTCGAGATCGAGGTCGAGGTCGCCGCCACGGGCGCCGGGCTTGTCGCCCCGCGCGGCCGGGCCCGATGCGCTCTGCAGATCGCGAATGAAGGGGCGGACATCGGCGACCGCGCCTTTCACGACCAGCTTCGTCAGATTGCCCTCGCGCTTCGCATCGATCTTGAGGTTGTCGCCCGTGGAGACGCGGAACTGCGAGAAGCTCGCACTCTCGAAAGCATTGTTCCGGTCGAGCTCGACCCGGCCGCGGATCAGCGCCGGTGTCGATTCGAAGAGGAATTCGTCGAGTTCGGGCCCGTCCGCCTCGGCGATATAGTTGAAGCTCAGTTTGGCCGCCCGGCCCGCCGGCTTGATGAACCCCGGGATGAGGCCCTCGAGCGAGGCCTTGGTCAGGTCGTTCTCGACCCGCGGAACGCCCGACACGCCCTTGCCCAGCGCCTTCGTGACCTTGACCTGCACGAGACCATTGATGCCGACCTCGGGGCCGAGGCCGCGCTTCTGCCGCGCCGCATTGTCGAGCGCCAACGCCAAGGTCGCCTCGCCCTTGCCACGGGGGTCCTGCCGGATCTCGACCTGGGCGCGGTCCCCGCCGATGCGGGCCTCTCCGCGCAAGGCCAGACCGGTCCGGTCGAGATTGACCGTCAGAATGCCGCCTTCGAGCTTTTCCGTGCCGAGCAGCGTGTCGGAGGCCACGCCCGACAGCGTCCCCGTGCTGGTGACGACGATCTCGCCGGGGCGCGGGTCGTCGACCAGGGCAAGCGCCACGACGCTCCGGAGATCGCTGGAGCCGCGCAGGCTCTTGGGATCGAGATCGGCGGGCGCGAACTCCTTCAGCGCCGGAAAGGAAAACAGCGCGGCCAGCGCCTCCATCGAACCCGTCGAACGGAATGCGGCCCGCGCCGGGGCGCGGGGCGTCCAGGTTTCGGGAATGTCGAAGCTGCCGTCGCCGAGTTGCAGCTGCCGGCCCTCGCCGAGATCGGCCGTGGCCTTGGCAATGGCGAGCTTGACCGTGCGGCCCGTCACCCTGCCCGAGACCTTCGCATCGATCAGCGCGGGCAGGCCGGGGCCCGGCAGAAACCGCACCTGCGAGGCCTCGACGACGACAGTGAGCGCGTCATCAGGAATCCCCGCGCCTTGCAACATCCGGGCGTGATCGGCGGCCGGCAGGTCAAGATCGACGCGCACCGAGGCGATGCGCCCCGCCAGGACCTGACGCGACAACGTGCGGTGAACCTCGTCCGAGGTCCAACGCGGCCACAGCGCCAGCGCCGCCCGGGGGTCTGAATCCGTAGCCGTGATCGAAAATCGCTGCAATGGCGAGCCGCCGACCTGCTGAACCAGTCCTCGTCCTTCGGCCCGGATCGCCGGGCCTTGCACCGAGAGCGTCTCGATCAGCGCCTCGCTGCTGCGCGGATCGATCCGCAGCTCTGCCTTCGCGGACGAGATCGCCACGGGCGGATCGGAGTCGATCCCGGCGAGTTGGCCGCTCGCCTCGAGGCTGGCGCGCCACGCGCCGTCTTCGGCCCGCAGGCGGCCATGGCCTGTCAGGCGGGTATCCCCGGCATCGATCGCGACCGACCTCATGTCGATCACCGAGAAATCGCCACTGCTGGCCAGCTCGACATGGGCCGCCTCCACCGCAACCGGTGGCATCGGCCCGTCGGGGAAGCGGATGACGCCGGGCAGCACGTCGATCCGTGCCGTAATCTCCCGGCGCCCATCGGTCGTCTGGCTCAGGCTGGCCTTGCCGCGCAGGGGAAGCCCCTCGATCGTCAGCCCGCCCGTCCCCAGTGCCAGCGCGACGACCTCCGCCGGTTCGAAGCGCACGATGTCGATATCAGCGCGTTGCGTGCCGTCGGACTGGGTCGTCAGGTCGATGGCGAGTTCCTTCCAGCGGGGGCCCGTGCGGCCCTTCAGGGTGAGCCGCGTGGCGCGCTCGCCCGTGCGTGTCAGCCGGATCTCGACATCCTCGAAGCCCGCCTTCTGCCGTCCTTCGGGATCGACCAGCGACAGGCGTGCGCCGTTCATCCCGGCGGTCTCCAGCGCACCCAGCAGGCCCTCGCCCTGGCCGAGCGTGGCTACCGCCGCCATCACGCCGGTGAAGGCGTTCCATTGCGATGCATCGGGCAGCGTCGAAGGCGGCTGCGGCTCGGCGGGAGCCGAATCGGCATTGACGATCAGGGCGCCATCCTTGTTGACGCCGAGCCGGACATTGACGCCGCGCAGATCGACCGAGGTCAGCCGGATGTCGCCGCGCAGCAGGGCCATCGGCTCATAGCCGAGAATGGCTTCAGGCGCGCGGATCGCCGCCCCGCTCTTGTGGCGAAAGGCGACCTGCCGCACGCGCAGCTGGGCGCGCCCATCGATGCGGCCGAGTTCGGCGGCGGCAGCCTCGACCGTCCAGTCGCGCCCGAGACGGTCCTGGATCGCCTGCGCGATGCGGCCCTCCAGCCCCGACAACGGCACCAGACCGGTCACGAGCAGGGTCGCGGCAGCACCCGCCAGCGTCAGCACCGCGACGACGACCGCAACAGCGATGGTCGCAAGGCCGGCCCTGGCGCGCCGCGTCACCTCGACCACGTCGCAATCCGGCCCGGATTGCGACGCTGTCGAAGCCGAAGCAGCGTTCGGCTTGTTGGCATCCTGATGCTGCAAGGCCTGTTCGATCCTCTCGCCGCAGATGATCCGTCGCGTGCGGCACGGCGTAAAGCGCCAGCGTGATCGCCGGGGGGCACCGACAGCGCAGCCTGCCGACGCCGCATCCGACGAATCGACGAGACACCCTGTTTCAATACCGGCCGACACGCTACCATGACGGTCGGACCTGCGTTCGGCCATGCAGCGCGAACGCGACGAAAGGAAGGCAGATCAATGGCTTTGCAGGAAGGTGACGCAGCTCCCGCTTTCACGCTCGGGCGCGACGGGGGCGGCATGGTGTCGCTGGCGGATTTTGCCGGGCGCAAGCTCGTGCTCTACGCCTACCCCAAGGACGACACGCCGGGCTGCACCCAGGAGGCGATCGCCTTCAATGGCCTGCGCGCGGAGTTCGCGGCGGCGGGCACCGAGATCCTCGGCATCTCGCCCGATCCGGTGAAGAGCCACGACAAGTTCAAGGCCAAGCACAAGCTGGAGTTCGCGCTGGCCGCCGACGAGGCGCAAGCCGCGCTCCAGGCCTATGGCATCTGGGTCGAGAAGAGCATGTATGGGCGGACCTATATGGGCGTGGAGCGGACGACGTTCCTGATCGACGCGCAGGGCAAGGTCGCGCGGGTCTGGCGCAAGGTCAAAGTCCCCGGCCATGCCGCAGAGGTCCTGGCCGCGGCCAAAGAGATCTGAGGCGAAACCCCTCCGGTTTGCGAAAGATTAACCTTAACGGGGTCTGATGACGGTATCGGCAGCGTAACATTCCGGTCCCGCGTACATGACACATCCTGCTTCGACAGGCCCCGCCCTTCCCGTAACCGGTCTCGTCACGCACAAGACCTATACGATCCGCCGCTCGACCGTGCTGGCGGGCCTCGCCCTGCTGGCATTGACCACGGCGGGCAGCGGCGCGGCGGGTTGGTACATCCTCAGCAAGGACGATCTCGCCGCCCGGCTGATCGCCCGCGAGACCACCCGCCAATACGCTTATGAAGACCGGATCGCGGCGCTGCGCGCCGATGTCGACCGGCTCGCCAGCCGCGCCCTGCTCGACCAGGACGGCGTCGAGGCCCGCGTCGATGAACTGGCCACCCGCCAGGCAGAGCTGGAATCACGCCAGTCCCTCGTCACGGCGCTGGCCGATACGCTGCAGGCCGGCGGCATCATGTCGCCGCAGAAGGCCCCCTTGCGGCCGCGGATGATCAAGCCCGAGGAACCGGTCCGCGCTTCGGGCGTGACCAGCTTCGCGCCGATCATGCCGACGAAGCCGACGCCGGCGCTTGATTCGCCCGCGCTGCGCGGCGCCAGCGATCGCAAGGCCGACACCTGGACGTCCGGGCAGGCCGAGATCCAGCCGCCGGCCAAGCGCGTCGAGGCCGCCCTCACCCGTCTCGACAGGGCGATCACCAACACATCCGGCGCCCAACTCGCCGCGCTCAAGGACATGGACGAGACCCTGGCGGCGTCGCAGAAGCGTCTGCGCGGCGCTCTTTCCGAAACCGGGCTCGACACCGACAAGCTGGCCGCCCAAAGCAGCGTCGCGAAAGGCGGGGTCGGTGGCCCCTTCGTTCCGTTCAAGATCGATCCCTCGACCGGCCCGTTCGAAGCGACGCTCAGCGCCTTGCAGCCGCGCATCGCGGCGGTGATGCGGCTTCGCAGCCTCGCCGGGCAGCTGCCGCTCGCCAAGCCGATGGCCGGCGAGGTCGATTTCTCCTCGAATTACGGCTACCGGGTCGACCCCTTTACCCGGGCGCCGGCCATGCATACCGGCGTGGATTTCCGCGCCGAGAGCGGCTCGCCGATTCGCGCCACCGCCCCGGGCAAGGTCATCACCGCCGAATACTCGGGCGGTTATGGCAACATGGTCGAGATCGAGCACGCCAACGGCATCACCACGCGCTACGCCCATATGTCCGCGATCCTGGCCTCCGTCGGGCAGAGCGTGACGACCGGAACCGTGGTCGGCCGCGTCGGCTCGACCGGCCGCTCGACGGGCCCGCATCTGCATTACGAAACCCGCATCAACGACGAGCCGGTCGATCCCGCCCGCTTCCTGCGCGCCGGCGGCAAGCTGGCGGCGCTCGACTAGGACGCCGGACACAGGTTTTGCCTCGGCTTTAGCTGCGTTTCAGCGACCATCGCATCCCAACGCCTTGCATCGCGCCGCCCGCTTGCCTATCGCTCGCGCGAACGCGAACCAGGGCGGATACGAGATGAGCAAGCCTGACGGCAACGGACTGACCTATGCGCAGGCGGGCGTCGATATCGATGCCGGCAACGCCATGGTCGATGCCATCAAGCCGCTGGTGCGCGCGACGCGCCGGCCCGGCGCCGATGCGGAGATCGGCGGCTTCGGCGGGCTGTTCGACCTCAAGGCGGCGGGCTTCACCGACCCGATCCTGGTCGCGGCCAATGACGGCGTCGGCACCAAGGTCAAGATCGCGATCGAGAGCGGGCGGCATTCGACGATCGGCATCGATCTCGTCGCGATGTGCGTCAACGACCTGATCGTGCAGGGTGCCGAGCCGCTGCTGTTCCTCGACTACTACGCCACCGGCAAGCTCGACCCCAAGGTCGGCATCGAGATCGTGCGCGGCATCGCCGATGGCTGCCGCCAGGCCGGCTGCGCGCTGATCGGCGGCGAGACGGCCGAAATGCCCGGCATGTATGCCGAGAAGGACTACGACCTTGCGGGCTTCGCGGTCGGGGCGGCAGAGCGCGGCGCGCTGCTGCCGCGGGCCGATCTGCAGCCCGGCGACGTCGTCTTCGGCCTGCCCTCCTCCGGCGTCCATTCCAACGGCTATTCGCTGGTCCGGCGGATCGTGGCGCTGAGCGGCCTCGCCTGGGAGGCGCCCGCCCCCTTCGCGCCCGAGACCAGCCTTGCGGAGGCGCTGCTCGTGCCGACGCGGATCTACGTCAAACCGCTGCTTCAGGCGATCAAGGCGACCAGCGGCATCAAGGCGCTGGCGCACATTACCGGCGGCGGCTTTCCCGACAACATTCCGCGCGTCCTGCCCGACGGTCTCGGCGTCTCGCTCGACCTCGCGGCGATCCCAGTCCCTCCCGTCTTCGGCTGGCTGGCGAAGGTCGGCGGCGTCGCCGAGCGCGAGATGCTGCGGACCTTCAACTGCGGCATCGGCATGATCGTCGCGGCCGAGGCGGCCAAGGCCGACGAGGTGATGGCGGCGCTGGCGGCGGCGGGCGAGGCTCCGGTGCGGCTGGGCGAGGTCGTGCCGGTGGCGGACGGCGAGGAGCAGGTCGCCTATCGCGGCAAGCTGTCGCTGTGAGCGAGGCGACGATCCGCCCGCGCGTCGGGATCCTGATCTCGGGGCGCGGGTCCAACATGGTCTCGCTCGTCGAGGCCGCGCGCGCGCCCGGCTATCCCGCCGAGATCGCGCTCGTGCTGTCGAACGTGCCCGGCGCACCCGGGCTGGAGCGGGCGCGCGACTTCGGCATCGCGACCGCGACCGTCGATCACCGCACCTTCAACAAGGACCGCGAGGCCTTCGAGCGCGCCATGGACGACGTCCTGCGCGTCAACCAGATCGATCTCGTCGTGCTGGCCGGCTTCATGCGGATCATGACGCCCTGGTTCGTCCGGCGCTGGGAAGGGCGGATGATCAACATCCATCCCTCGCTGCTGCCCCTGTTCAAGGGCACGCAGACCCATCGCCAGGCCTTGGACGCGGGCGCGACCGAGCATGGCTGCAGCGTTCATTTCGTCGTGCCCGAACTCGATGCCGGGCCGGTGATCGCGCAGGCGAAGGTGCCGGTGCTGGCCGGCGACGACGAGGACAGGCTGGCTTCCCGCGTGCTCGTCGAGGAGCACCGGCTCTATCCGATCGCGTTGGCGGAGGTGGCCGCGGGCCGCGCCGCACTGGTCGACGGGGCGGTCGTCCGGCGCTGAGCCTCGTCGAGCCGCGCCGCCTCCTGACGCCGGCTGGCGTCGGCCAGGCAGCGCGCCTCCTCTTCCTTCTGCCAGCGCCGGAAGAGATCGGCCCGGCGGGCGGGGTAGCGTTCCTCCCGTGCCACGAGATCGGTGATGCGGTCCGTGCGGAAATGGCGGAAGTCCTGGCGCAGCTCGCACCAGGCGATCACAATCCGGACGCGGTCGTAGAAGGTCATGCCGATCGGCCAGATCATGCGCTGCGTGTCTTGGCCGCTCTCGTCGCGGTAGCGGACCTCGAGCTTGCGGCCCTGGCGGATCGCCGCGCGCACGGCGGCGACATCGACCTGATCGACGGGGGCATCGCGACCATAGGCGGGCGCAAACAGCGCGCCGTCGAGCAGGATCGGCCGCAGATGCGGCGGCAGAACCGCGGCGATCTTGCTGACCACGTCCTCGGCCGCGCGCGCCAGAACGGGGTCGGCGCGCTCGCCGAGCCAGCGCATGCCGACCAGCACGGCCTCGATCTCGTCGGGCGAGAGCATCAGCGGCGGCAGGTCGAACCCAGCATCGAGGACATAGCCGATTCCGGCCTCGCCGCGCACCGGCACGCCCTGGCGCACCAGCGCCGCGATGTCGCGGTAGACGGTGCGCACCGACACATCGAGTTCGGAGGCCAGCGTCTCGGCTGTCACCGGCCGGCGCCGCCGGCGCAGGCTCTGGATCATGTCGAGCAATCGTTCGGCGCGCTGCATATCGACGGTCCCCCTAGGCCCTGGATGCTGTCAGCATGCCCCAGCCCTGCTGACAGGTTTTGTCAGCAGCATGTCAGGAGACGACGCTTCGCCGAGTCAAGCTCGGCCGCATCCGGCCGTCACCGCGCCCGGCGTCAGATCGGCCGCTTCAGCTTGCAGCGGTCGATGAAGCCGAGGCCCTTCTCGCGGGCCGAATCGTTGAAATAGCCGGTGTCGCGGAAGGCCTGGATTTCGTCCTTGGTCATCGCCGCGACGGTGCCCTTGGCGTAGCAGCTGCAGGGCGTGTGGACCGCCTCGCGCGTCGTGCCCATCAGGCGCGACTGCGTCACCAGGCAGGCGTCGAAGGCGCGCAGCTGGATCATGTAGGGGGTCAGGTTCTTGGCCGTCGGATCGGGCGGCGGCAGGGCGCTGCCGCCGCTCGCCGCCTGCGCGCCCAGCGTCGCCAGCACAGAGATCCCACCGGCCAGGAAGACCGCACCCATCCGCCGCATCATCATGATTTCGTTCGTCCTTCGAGAGCAGGCGCATCGGCACCGTGGAACGGGCTGACTGCGCGAGGATGGTCCATAGCATTGTCGGAAAATCAAGGGTGCGCGGTCACGCCTTTTTGATCCAGACCTTGTTGTCGTGGAAGGCCGCGCCGCCGAAGGGGGCCGGGCCATCCGCGCCGGTGATCGTGTTGATGCCGCGGCCATGCTTGTGGGCGGCGTTGGGCCAGATCGATTCGGCGATGACGACGCCGCGCACCACACCCTCGAACAAAACGGCCGCGAGATGGACGCTGCCACGGCTGTTGCCGACGATGACCTCGTCGCCGGCCACGATCCCCAGCCGCGAAGCATCGTCAGGGTGCAGCATCAAGGTCGGGCCGACCTCCTTCTTCACGGAGCTCGGGGTCTCCGTGAAGGTCGAATTCAGGAAACTCCGCGCCGGGCTCGTCGCCAGCCGGAAGGGGTGGTCGTCATCGACATTGTCGAGCACGTCCCACTGATCGGGCAGCGCCGGCATATCCTGCCAGGGGCCGACCGGGCCGGCATTGGCGTTGGGGACCTTCGGCCAGTCCGGCTTGAAGCGGAACTTGCGGTCGCGATAGCCGAAGCCGTCGAGATAATGCGCGGTGCGGAAATCCGGCTGGATGTCGATGAATTCATTGGCGATCAGCTCGTCGAGCGTACCGCGGCCGGTTTCCCGCATCGTCCAGTCGACGATCTCGCGCGGGGTCATCGTGAAGCCGCGATGCTGCGCCCCCAGCCGCTCCGCGAGTGCGCAGATCAGGTCATGGTTGGAGCGGCATTCGCCGGCGGGTTCGATCAGCTTGCCGCCCCACATGATGTGCTGGTGGCCGCCGCCCTGATAGATGTCGTCATGCTCGAGGAACTGCGTCGCCGGCAGCACGATGTCGGCCATCTCAGCGGTTTCGGTCATGAACTGCTCGTGGACGACGGTGAAGAGGTCCTCGCGGGCGAAGCCCTGCTTGACCAGTTCCTGCTCGGGGGCGACGGAGACCGGGTTTGTGTTCTGGATCAGCAGCGCCCTGACCGGCCCGCCCTGGCGCAGCGCGGTGGCGTCCCCCGTCAGGATGCGGCCGATCTGCGACTGGTCGAGTTCGCGCACGCTGCGGTCGCGGACGTCGAGCCCCTCGATCAGGCTCTTGCGCCAGTTGTAGATGCCGCTGTTGCTGTGGAACGCCCCGCCCCCCTCGTACTGCCAGGCGCCTGTGACGGTCGGCACGCAGAGCGCGGCATGCATCGAGACGGCACCGTTGCGCTGCCGGGCGAAGCCGTAGCCCAAGCGGAAGAAGCTGTTCTTGCGGGTGCCGACGAGCGCGGCGAATTCCTCGATCTGTGCGACCTCGAGGCCGGTGATCGCGGCCGCCCACTCCGGGGTTCGGCTCTGCAGATGGGCCTCGAGCTCCTCGGGCGCGTCGGTATGGGCGGCGAGATAGGCCCGGTCGGCATGGCCGTCGCGGAAGAGGACGTGCATGACGGCGCAGGCGAGCGCCGCATCGGTGCCGGGGCGGAGAACGAGCGCGAGATCGGCCTGGGCCAGCGTCGCGTTGTGGTAGATGTCGATGGCGACGATCTTGGCGCCGCGCGTCTTACGCGCCTTGATCGCGTGATGCATCACGTTGACCTGCGTGTGCACGGCGTTCGTGCCCCAGATCACCACGCAGTCGGACTTGGCCATCTCGCGCGGATCGGGCCCGGCGAGGCGCCCCGTGCCGGCGATAAAGCCGGTCCAGGCCGTGGTCGTGCAGATCGTCGAATACTGACCGGAATAGCGCTTGGCATGGCGCAGGCGGTTGATGCCGTCGCGCATGACCAGGCCCATCGTGCCGGCATAGTAATAGGGCCAGACGGCGTCCGCCCCGTGCTCCGCCTCGATGGCGAGGAAGCGCTGGGCGATCTCGTCCAGCGCCTCGTCCCAGGAGATGCGCTCGAACTGGCCCGAGCCCTTGGGGCCGGTGCGGCGCAGGGGATGCAGCAGCCGGTCGGGGTGGTGGATGCGCTCGGCATAGCGGGCGACCTTGGCGCATATCACACCGTCGGTGTAGCTCTGCCGCTTGCTGCCGCGCACGCGGCCGATGCTGCGCCCGTCGATGACCTCGACCTCCAGCGAGCAGGCGGAGGGGCAGTCATGCGGGCAGGTCGAGGGGTGGTGCGCGATGCGTGGCAATTCCGTCATAGCCCCTTCGTAACGCATGGCGAAAAAAAGGAAACCGGCCTGGACGGTGGCCTCGTCCGGACGGCGTGTGCAATCTCCGGACATCTCGTCGCGCAAGGCTGAGCATCAACCCGGGGTTAATCCTAATGCTTCATTCTGCGGATCTCTGGTCATGAGTGGCGCGGTCGCGCCGGAGTTGAGTGTCATGCGTAGCGTTGCGTTCCTGGCGGGCCTCGTCGCCTGTGTCTTCCTGTCGCCGATCAACCGCGCCTCGGCCCAGTCATCCGACTACAGCACCCTCACCTCGCCGCAATCAGCGCAGAACTGGACGCTGACGCTCGGCGCCGGCCTGCATCGTCAGCCCGATTATCTCGGCTCCAACGACTACGTCTTCCGCCCGAAGCCGATCATCTCGCTCGGACGCGGGCTGAAGAGCACCTGGTGGTCGGCCGAGGACGACGCGATCTCGATCGGCTTCTTCTCCGGCACCGCCTGGCGCGTCGGATTCTCCGGCAACCTGCTCTGGGAGCGGAAATCCAGCGTCAACCGCGCGCTGATCGGCGTGCCCGACGTCAAGTTCGGCGCCGAGGCCGGCGCCTTCGCCGAGTTCTACCCGGCCTCCTGGCTGCGCGCCCGCGTCGATCTGCGCCGCGGCATCGCCGCCCATGACGGCCTCGTCGCCGAAATGAAGCTCGATGCCTTCGCGCGCATCAACGACACCTGGAAGCTCGGCATCGGGCCGCGCATGGTGGTTACCAGTGCCGACTATGTCCGCACCTATTTCGGCTCGATTCCCGGCGCCGCCGGCAACGGCGGGCTGCTGCAGCGCTTCAACAGCGGCGTCCTGTCCTACGGCGCCATCGCGCAGGCGACCTACAACTGGTCCGAGCGGTTCCAGACCACGGCCTATGTCGAGTACAAGCACCTGGTCGGCGATGCCGCGAAGTCGCCGGTGGTGCGGACGTTCGGCTCGCGCGATTCGATCACGGTCGGCGTCTCCGCAAGCTACGCCTTCGATCTGGGCTTCTGAGCGCGGACAGCCCCGCTCGCAGGCGACAAAAAAGGGGCGGGTCGATCACGACCCGCCCCTTGGTCTTTCAGGGCCAAAAGGCCGTCTGATCAGCCGACGATCTCGTTGCCGGAGAAGAACTGCGCGATCTCGACCGCGGCTGCTTCCGGCGCATCCGAACCATGGGCGGTGTTCTCGCCGACCGACTCGGCGAAGAGCTTGCGGATGGTGCCCTCGGCGGCGTTGGCCGGGTTGGTCGCGCCCATGACGTCGCGGTACTTGGCGATGGCGTCCTCGCCCTCGAGGACCTGCACGACCACGGGGCCGGAGGTCATGAACTCGACGAGCTCGCCGAAGAAGGGCCGCGCCGAATGGACCGCGTAGAAGGTCTCGGCCTGGGCCTTGGTCAGGTGGATGCGCTTCTGCGCGACGATGCGCAGGCCGGCCTTCTCGATGACCGCGTTGACCGCGCCGGTGAGGTTGCGACGGGTCGCATCGGGCTTGAGAATGGAGAAGGTACGCTGAACAGCCATCGATGAATCCTCGGGGATTTTCTGGGGGGAATGCGGCGCGCTTATACCCGCGCCCTCCCCGCCCCACAAGGCTCGTCGATTTGACCCGGTCGCCCGACGCAACGGGCCCACCGGCGGGCCCGCGGTGTCGCGGCCCCTGCTCCCTGCGGGAGCGCCCTGAAATCGCGTCCGTCAGTGCCGCGTCAGGAAGCTGCGCGCCTCGCGCAGAGCCTGGGCGACCTGATCACGCGTCATCTCCAGCGCCAGTTCCTGGCGGTGCGCGGCAGCCCGGCTGCAGCCACGCGCCTGGGCGACGTTGAACCATTTCTGCGCGGTGACCAGGTCGACCGGGATGCCGCGGCCGGCCGCATACATCAGGCCAAGCTCGTAATAGGCCTGCGCCGACGCCTCGCTCGGGACCACCAGAGAAGCGGGGATCGCGCTCATTTCCATGCGTGCCATGACAACCACCCTTTTGCGTTTTGGCGCCGGCCACCCGTCCAAAGGCCCCGGCTCGTGAGGTCGAGAATTGGCCGTGGCCCTTAAAAGGGCCGCTAAAATTCGCGATGAATCGAAACTCAACGAGAGATGAGCGAGCCGTTAAATCAACCGCGGATTCATCTTCTCGTGCCGAAAAGACTCATGTTTTCAACGGCCTTTGCGGCGAATGCCGGCAAGGGCGTTGACGGAGGATTCACCCTCCCTTGCGGAACGCCGCAAGCGAGGGGCGTTTCGCCACCTCGGAAGCGCCCCTTGGAGGCGGTTCGTTTCTCGGCTATCGTTCATATCTGAACCATGCAGCATAGCGTGGTCGAACAGGGAGGATGTCATGCCTTACGGATCACGCGCCCATCGGGCCCGGCTGGCCGGCCTTAGCCTCATCGCCTTCGGACTGACGGCAAGCGGCGCGGCGCTCGCGCAGGACGTCGGCGGCACCTGGCTGCGCGAGAGCGGCGCCTCGCGCGTGCGCTTCGCCAAATGCGGCGAGGCGATGTGCGGCACGCTGGCCTGGCTCAAGGATACCAGCGGCCCGGCCAAGGTCGGCCAGCGCATCTTCTACGACATGAAGCCGTCCGGCGACGGCAAATGGAGCGGCAGCGCCTTCAACCCGGAAGACGGCAAGACCTACTCCGGCACGATGACGCTGGCCGGCGACAAGCTCACCACCTCGGGCTGCGTGCTGGGCGGTCTGATCTGCCGCTCGGTGAACTGGAACCGGGCGAACTGAGCGATTTCCCGGCCCCGCCTCGGGCGGGTTATCCCCGCCGCTCCGAGCTGTGCCTATCCTGCCCCCGCTGCACCCGACCAAGGGGGCTGTCGCGAGGCATCGTGCGGCCGGGTGTGGTGGCGGGTTTCGGGAGGCGTCGCCGTCGCGGGCGGGGGCTCCCGGAGGTCGAGCGGTGGTAAGTCCCCTCGTCAGGGACGAACGGCCGCAACGCCCAAAATCCCCGCGCGCGGAGCCGGGCGGCGCGAGATCGGCGCTGCATCGACACCTCGACATCGACACTCGACATCGGCACGCGGCTTCAGTCCGCGCGCCACCCGGCTCCGCGCATCCCCTTTCTGGAAATTGGTGCGAAACCCCGCGGCCTGAGGCCGATCGGGGCTTTTGGTGCGCGGTGCTGGTGGTCATCCCTACCGAACCACCCCCGTCATCCTGGGCGGCCGCAGGCCGACCGGGATCCATCATAAGCACCGTCTAGCCCCATGATGGATCCCGGCCGGCGCGGCTTCGCCGCTTGTCCAGGATGACGCGCGGAAGGGTGGATGAGGCTCAGCGCGCCTTCTGGCCGAAGAGGATCGCCTTTTCCTCGGGCGTGGAGATGCCGGCGGGGTTGCGCAGGGCCTCGCCGACCTTGAGGCCGCGCGCCACGGCCGGGCGCGCCATCATCGTCTCGATCCAGCGCGCGACATGGGGGAACTGCTTGAGGTCCTGGCCCTGCTTTTCCCAGCCGCGCGCCCAGCCGATGCAGGCCATGTCGGCGATGGAGTAATCGCCGCAGATATAGTCGCGGCCCTCGAGCCGCTTGTTCAGCACGCCGTAGAGCCGGTTGGTCTCGTTGGTGTAGCGGTCGATCGCATAGGGCACCTTCTCGGGCGCATAGATGCGGAAATGATGGGTCTGGCCGAGCATCGGGCCGAAGCCGCCCATCTGCCAGAACAGCCATTCGTCGACGGCGACGCGGGCGCGCTCGTCGACGGGGTAGAACTGGCCGGTCTTGCGGCCGAGATATTGCAGGATCGCGCCTGATTCGAAGACCGAGATCGGCTGGCCGTCCGGCCCCTCGGGATCGACGATCGCCGGCATGCGGTTGTTGGGGGCGATCGCCAGGAAGTCCGGCTTGAACTGATCGCCCTTGCCGATGTTCACGGGGATGACCGTGTAGGGCAGCCCGCATTCCTCCAGCATGATGGTGATCTTCCAGCCGTTCGGGGTCGGCCAGTAATGGAGTTCGATCGGCTTGCTCTGGCTGGCTGACATGGCGTGTCCCGGTCCCTGATGCAGAGGAGGAAGCGCGATGTTTAGGCCGCTTCTCGCGCGGGAGAAAGAGCCGGGCCGCCCTGCGTGGGTTGCATCGCCCGTTCGTGATCTCGCCGCTCGCGGCGCCGGTCACAGCTCGATCTTGAAGCCCTCATGGCTCTGCGCGAAGCCGAGCCCGACATAGAACCGGTGCGCGTCGAGGCGCGACTTGTTGGAGCTGAGCTCGGCCATGCCGGCGCCGTGCTCACGGGCGAAGGCGAGCGCATGGGCGATCATGACCCGGCCGATGCCATGGCCGCGCCGCTCGGGCGCGACATGGACGCTCTCGAATTTCGCCCGCATCCGCCCCCGCGCCACCAGCCCGGGGATCAGCGTGACCTGGAAGGTCCCGACCACGAGGCCCCCCGCCTCCTCGGCGACGAAGAGCGCATCATGCGCGGAGGCCTCGACCGCGGCGAAAGCCTCGGCATAGCCGGGGTGGCGCGCCTCCTCGCGGATCTCGTCTTGCGTCATCGTCTGCTGGGCGGCGCCGAGCATGATCAGCTCGGCGATGCGCTCGACGTCCTCGCGTCGGGCACGGCGGATGGTGACCGCGCTGGCGGTCTGGGTCGAGGTGGTCATGCGGCGTCCCGTCCGGTGGAGGCGAGACGCCGCTCTATCAGACCAGCTCCGGGAACGGAACGATGGTGGACTTCACCGTCTTCATCGCCATCGCATCGGCGACGGCCTGGGTCACTCCGGCTTCCGTGAAGGGGTAGATCGTCTGCATCTCCAGGAAGGGATACTTGTCGCGGGCGCGGTAGAGCATGTCGACGCCGAGCGGCAGATCGTTGCCGGTGAAGGCCCAGGAGCCGAGCACGTTCAGATCCTTGGTGCAGATGCGGTGCCAGTTGGTCTGGATCGAGCCGGCATCGGTGAACTGCCCCATCTCGACATAGGTGCCGCCGTCGCGCAGGAACTCGATGCCCTCGGGGCCGGCCGTGGGATGGCCGGAACAGTCCATCACGAGATCGGCGCCGAAGCCGCCGACAATCTCGCGAACGCGGGCGATGCGCGCTTCCGCCGTGGTGTATTCCTCCAGGTCGACCGTCGCCTCGGCGCCGAACTTGCGGGCGAGCGCCAGGCGCGGCTCCTCCGGCGCGCCGACGCAGATGACGCGGCCGGCGCCCATCTCCTGCGCCGCGGCGATGGCGAGGATGCCGATCGGCCCCGAGCCCTGGATCACCACCGTGTCGCCCCAGTTGAAGCCGCCGGCGCGCTTGGCCCGGTTGAAGGCGCGGATGCAGGAGGTCATCGGCTCGGACAGCGCGCCCAGCCGCAGCGACATGTCGTCGGGCAGCTTGTAGACCTTGGTGCCGGGCAGCATTTCGAGGTCGACATAGACATATTCGGCCCAGCCGCCCCAGAGATGCGGCGCCTTGTCGAAGCCGAGATAGCGCCCGTAATAGACCGGGGTCAGGCACTTGTTGGCGCTCTCGGGATAGTGGACGCAGTAATGGCAGTGCCCGCAGGGCATCAGCGGCGGGATCATCACCTTGGAGCCGACATCGAGCGGCTTGCCCATGAAGTCCTCGGTGAAATCCGCCCCCTTCTCGACAATGACGCCGCCGATCTCGTGGCCGAGCGTGAAGGGCCAGGGCAGCTTCTTGGGCCAATGGCCCTTGAGGATGTGCTGGTCGGTGCCGCAGACGCCGCAGGCGCCAATCTTGATCAGCGCCGCCTTGGCCGGGACCGCCGGCCAGGGCACCTCCTGGATGGTCGGCTTGCCGCCGGGGCCGTCATAGGTCGCGACGCGGATGGGCTGGCGCTGCATGGTCGTCTCTCCCTGAACGTGCCGCTTTGGCGCGGCTTGGGGGAGAGTGAGACATGGCGGGCGCGGCGCGGCAACCGGCGTGGACGCACAGGCCGGTTGCGGCAGCAGCTATGCGGCGAAGAGGCGCTTGGCCATCAGCAGCGTGTTGGGGGTGTCGTCACGGCCGTCGAAGCGGGCCTGGCGCTGCAGGAAGAAGCCCATGCGCTCGTAGAAGGCGATCGCCGGCTCGTTCTGGCTCTCGACCTCGAGGCGGGCCACCGGCGCCTGCGGGAAGCAGGCCAGCGTCACCTGCAGCAAGGTGCGGCCGATGCCGACGCCCTGCCAGGGCGGCAAGACATAGAGCCGCGTCAGCAGCGCCGCCCGGTCCGGCTCGATCCGCGCCGAGGCGGTGGCGATGACCTCGTCTTTGACCAGCGCGACGAGGAAGGCCCCGCCTTCGCGGTCGAGTTGGGCGGTGAGATTTTCGAGCGAGTGCCAGGCCGTCGTGATCTCGGCGACGCGCTGCCAGCCATAGATGCCGTCATAGGTGGCATGCCAGGTCTCGACCAGAAGCGCCCGCACCGCCGGCAGATCGGCAGTTTCGGCGTCGCGGATGACGAGATCGGCGGGGGTCATGCCCGGAGTCCCGTCCGCGGGCGACACGCCGCCGTCATCCCGGGCTTGACCCGGGATCCATTCCGGAGCGCTTCGGAGACAGGTTCAGGCATGGATCCCGGATCTCCGCTTCGCTGCGTCCGGAATGACGAGGTGGCTCACTCGATCCCCAGCTTCGCCTTCAGGATCTCGTTGAGCGCCTGCGGGTTGGCCTTGCCGCCCGAGGCCTTCATCGCCTGGCCGACGAACCAGCCCAGCATGGTCGGCTTCAGCTTGACCTGCTCGACCTTGTCGGGATTGGCGGCGATCAGCTCGTCGACTGCTTTCTCGATCGCGCCGGTGTCGGTGACCTGCTTCATGCCGCGGCTCTCGACGATGGCGCGCGGGTCGCCGCCCTCCGACCAGAGGATCTCGAACAGATCCTTGGCGATGCGGCCCGAAATCACGCCCTCTCCAATCAGATCCACCAGCCCGCCGAGCTGGGCGGCGGAAACGGGCGAGGTCGTGACGTCCTGGCCCTCCTTGTTGAGGCGCCCGAACAGCTCGTTGATGACCCAGTTGGCCGCGGCCTTGCCGTCGCGGCCGGTCGCCACCGCCTCGAAATAATCCGCCTGCTCGCGCTCGGCGACGAGCACCGAGGCGTCATAGGGCGAGAGACCGTACTGCGCGATGAAGCGGGCCTTCTTGGCGTCGGGCAGTTCCGGCAGATGCGCCTTCAGCTCGGCGACGAAGGCGTCGTCGAATTCGAGCGGCAGCAGATCGGGATCGGGGAAATAGCGGTAGTCATGCGCCTCTTCCTTGGAGCGCATCGAGCGCGTCTCGGATTTGGCGGGATCATAGAGGCGGGTCTCCTGGTCGATCGTGCCGCCATCCTCGAGGATGCCGATCTGGCGGCGCGCCTCGACCTCGACGGCCTGGCCGATGAAGCGGATCGAGTTGACGTTCTTGATCTCGCAGCGCGTGCCGAGTTCCGCGCCGGGCTTGCGGACGGACACGTTGACGTCGGCGCGCAGATTGCCCTTCTCCATGTCGCCGTCGCAGGTGCCGAGATAGCGCAGGATGGTGCGCAGCTTGGTGACGAAGGCCCGCGCCTCGTCGGCCGAGCGCAGGTCCGGCCGCGAGACGATCTCCATCAGGGCGACGCCGGAGCGGTTGAGATCGACGAAGCTCATGGTCGGATGCTGGTCGTGGATCGACTTGCCGGCGTCCTGCTCGAGATGCAGCCGCTCGATGCCCACGGTGATCTGCTCGGTCGGCGAGAGATCGACGACGATCTCGCCCTCGCCGATGATCGGGCTCTTGTACTGGCTGATCTGGTAGCCCTGCGGCAGGTCCGGATAGAAATAGTTCTTCCGGTCGAAGACCGAGCGCTTGTTGACCTGCGCGTTGAGGCCGAGCCCGGTGCGCACCGCCTGGCGGACGCATTCGGCGTTGATCACCGGCAGCATGCCGGGCATCGCGGCGTCGACGAGGCTGACATGGGCGTTCGGCTCGGCGCCGAAGGCGGTCGAGGAGCCCGAAAACAGCTTGGCGTTGGAGGTGACCTGTGCATGAATCTCCATGCCGATCACGATTTCCCAATCGCCAGTCGCACCCTTGATCAGCTTCTTGGGGTCGGCGGGGCGGGCATGCGCGTTCATCGTCGGACTTCCGGCTCAAAAAAGTTGTTCTGACGGTTACGACCTCGACGCGCGGGCGGCAAGCGTCTGTTGCGCTCCCGACACCGGTTGGCGGGATTGTGGCCGATTGTGGCTCGTTTCAAGATCGTGAGGGGTGATGGATCTTGACAATCGTCACTGTCGTCCCCTTCTAGCCCCAAACGCCCGCAATCCCGCCCGGATTGCGCCGGCTTAGCGCCTTCCGGAGTGTCGTCATGTCCCACCGCCGTCCAGGTCTGATGCTCGTTGCCCGGTCCGCGGCAGCGCTCGTCGCGTCCGCGATCCTGATGCCGCACGGCGCGCTCGCCCAGGGCGCGCCGCCGGCTCCGCCGGTTCAGGTGTCGGCGCCGCTCGCCCAGCGGGTCACCAACTGGGACGAGTTCACCGGCCGCTTCGAGGCGAGCGAACAGGTCGATGTGCGGGCCCGCGTCTCGGGTTTCCTCGACTCGCTGCACTTCAAGGACGGCGACCTCGTCAAGAAGGGCGACCTGCTCTTCACCATCGACCCCCGCCCCTACCGGCTCTCGGTCGATGCCGCCCGCGCCGAGGTGGCCCGCGCCAAGGCCCAGGTCGAGCTCGCCCAGAACGAGGTCGAGCGCGCCGAGGGGCTGACGCAGAACCGCACCATCACGGCGCGCGACGTCGACCAGCGCCGCGCCAACCTGAACAGCGCGATCGGCAGCCAGCAGGGGGCGGAAGCCAATCTGAAGACCGCCGAGCTCAATCTCGAATGGACCGAGGTGCGCGCGCCGCTGGCGGGCCGCATATCGAACCGCCGCGTCGACCCCGGCAATCTGATCGCGGGCGGCCAGTCCGGCGCGACCCTGCTGACGACGATCGTCGCGGTCGACCCGATCTATTTCACCTTCGACGCGTCTGAAGCCGATTACCTGCGCTGGCAGCGCCGCGCCAACGACCTGCGCACCACCGCCTCGCGCGAATCCGGCATCGTCGCCGAGGTTCGCCTGTCGGACGAGCAGGAGTGGAAGCGCCGCGGCCGGATCGACTTCGTCGACAACACGCTGAACGCGCGCTCGGGCACGATCCGCGGCCGCGTCGTCTTCCCCAATCCCGACCAGTTCCTGACGCCGGGCACCTTCGGGCGGCTGCGCGTCTTCGCCGGCGAGGCCGACGCGCTGCTCGTGCCCGACAGCGTGATCGTCTCCGACCAGGCCAACAAGATCGTGCTCACGATCGGGCCGGAGAACAAGGTCGTGCCGAAGCCGATCGTGCTGGGCCAGATGAGCGGTGGCCTGCGCGTCATCCGCAGCGGTCTCACCCCGCAGGATCAGGTCATCATCGGCGGCTTCGCCAACCCGATGGTGCGACCGGGCGCGACGGTGACGCCGCAGCCGGGCGAGATCAAGCCTTCCGCCACCAACTGACGGCCGCCTTACGCCCCCACGCTTCGGATGGCCGCCGGCCCTCCGCCCTGACGTCAGGCCAGGACACATTTCATGTTCCGTTTCGCCCATTTCTTCATCGACCGGCCGATCTTCGCGACCGTCTTGTCGGTTCTTCTGACCATCGCCGGCGCCATCGCCCAGCGTGGCCTGCCGATCGCGGAGTACCCCGAGATCGCACCGCCGACGGTCTCGATCACCGCCACCTATCCCGGCGCCTCGGCTGAGGTCGTCGCCGCCACCGTGGCGACGCCGATCGAGCAGGAGGTCAACGGCGTCGACGACATGCTGTACATCCAGTCGCAGTCGACCGGCGACGGGCGCGTCACGATCAACGTCGTGTTCAAGGCCGGCGTCGACATCGACCAGGCGCAGGTGCTGGTGCAGAACCGCGTCTCGGCGGCCGAGGCCCGGCTGCCGGCGGATGTGCGCGCGCTGGGCATCCAGACGCGCAAGGCCTCGCCCGATCTGATGATGGTCATCAACATGATCTCGCCGGACGGTTCGCGCGACCCGCAATATGTCTCGAATTACGCAACGCTCTTCGTGAAGGACGTGCTGACCCGCATCGACGGCGTCGGCAATGTGCAGGTCTTCGGCGCGCGCGACTTCTCGATGCGGATCTGGCTCGACCCGGCCAAGGTCTCGTCGCGCAATCTGACGGCCGGCGACGTCGTCGCCGCGCTGCGCGCGGCCAACGTCCAGGTCGCCGCAGGCGCGATCAACCAGCCGCCGGCGACGACGGGCGGCGCCTTCCAGCTTTCGGTCAACACGCTCGGCCGCCTGACCGATATCGCGGAGTTCGAGAACATCGTCGTGCGATCGGACGCCAATGGCGGCACGATCCGCATTCGCGACATCGCCCGGGTCGAACTCGGCTCGCAGGACTACACCACCAACGCCTATCTCGATAACAAGAACGCGGTCGCCATCGGCATCTTCCAGCGCCCCGGCTCGAATGCGCTGTCGACGGCGGAAACGCTGATCGCGACGATGAACGGGATGGCGAAGGAGTTCCCGGCGGGCCTCGAACACCGCATCATCTACAACCCGACCGAGTTCATCGGCGAATCCGTCAGCGCGGTGATTCGCACGCTGGTCGAGGCGGTGGCGCTGGTCGTCGTGGTGGTGATCCTGTTCCTGCAGACCTGGCGGGCGGCGATCATCCCGATCATCGCCATCCCGGTCTCGCTCGTCGGCACCTTCCTGGTGATGAGCGCGGTGGGCATCTCCTTCAACACGATCTCGCTGCTCGCGCTGGTGCTCGCCATCGGCATCGTCGTCGACGATGCGATCGTCGTGGTGGAGAATGTCGAGCGCTATCTCGCCGAGGGCATGACCGCCAAGGAGGCCGCGCACAAGACCATGGACGAGGTCGGCGGGGCGCTGCTGGCGATCTCGCTGGTGCTGTGCGCCGTGTTCATCCCGACCGCCTTCATCAGCGGGCTGCAGGGCACCTTCTACCAGCAGTTCGCCGTCACGATCGCGGCCTCGACCGCGATCTCCTGCTTCGTCTCGCTGACGCTGTCGCCGGCGATGGCGGCGCTGCTGCTGAAGCCCCACGGCCATGACGCGGGCAAGCAGCACGGCTTCCTCTACGCGCTCGGCGCCCCCGTGCGCGGGTTCTTCCACTATTTCAACAAGGGCTTCGACTGGCTGTCGCGCAGCTATGGCGCGATGACCTCGCGCCTGATCCGCTTCTCGGTGATCCTGCTCGTCGCCTATGCGGGCCTGATCGGGCTGACGGCGCAACAGCTGTCGGTGACGCCGACCGGGCTCGTGCCGCAGCTCGATCGCGGCTATTTCATCGTCGCCTTCCAGCTGCCGCCGGGCGCCTCGCTGCCGCGCACCGATGCGGTGATCCGCAAGGCGACCGATGTCGTGCTGTCGCGCCCCGGCGTCGCGCATGCGGTCGCTTTCGCCGGCCTCGACGGCGCCACCTTCACGATCGCGCCCAATACCGGCGTGATCTTCGTGACGCTGTCGTCCTTCGCCGAGCGCCAGAAGCAGCACCTGACGTCGGACGGCATCCTCGCCGATCTGCGCCAGCAGATGTTTGCGATCAACGAGGCCTTCGCGCTGGTGATCCCGCCCCCGGCCGTGCCGGGCATCGGCACCGGCGGCGGCCTCAAGGGCTATGTCCAGGACCGTTCGGGCCGCGGGCTGCCCGCGCTCGAGGGCGCGACCTGGGTCGTCGCCGGCTCGGCGGGACAGGTTCCCGGCATCCAGCAGCCTTTCACCCTGTTCTCGACCAAGACGCCGCAGGTCTTCGCCGATATCGACCGCACCAAGGCGGAGATGCTGGGCGTGCCGATCACCCGCGTCTTCGAGACGCTCTCGGTGTTCATGGGCTCGGCCTATATCAACGACTTCAACCTGCTCGGCCGCACCTACCGGGTGACGGCACAGGCCGACAACCCGTTCCGGCTCGACCTGCGCGACGTCGCGAACCTGAAGACCCGCAACACCGACGGCGAGATGGTGCCGATCGGCTCGGTCGCCTCCTTCTCGGATACGACCGGCGCCTATCGCGTGCCGCGCTACAATCTCTATCCGGCCGCCGAGGTGCAGCTCTCGATGGCGCGCGGCTTCTCGACCGGCCAAGGCATCGCGGCGATCGAGAAGATCGCGGCCGAACGCCTGCCCTCGGGTTTCGGCTTCGAATGGACCGAGATCGCCCTGCAGGAGAAGCTCGCCGGCAACACGGCGGTGATCGCCTTCGGGCTCGCTGTGGTCTTCGTCTTCCTGCTGCTGGCGGCCCTCTACGAGAGCTGGCTTCTTCCGCTGGCGGTGATCCTGATCGTGCCGATGTGCATTCTGGCAGCGATGGTCGGGGTCAATCACCAGGGGCTCGACCGCAATATCCTGGTCGATATCGGCCTCGTGGTGCTGGTCGGTCTCGCCGCCAAGAATGCGATCCTGATCGTCGAGTTCGCCAAGCAGGCCGAAGACGAGGGCATGAACCGGCGCGATGCGGCGATCAGCGCGGCGCGCACCCGGCTGCGGCCGATCCTGATGACCTCGCTCGCCTTCATCCTCGGCGTGCTGCCGCTGACGATCTCGACGGGAGCCGGCGCCGAAATGCGTCAGGCGATGGGCATCGCGGTGTTCTCCGGCATGCTGGGCGTGACGATCTTCGGCCTGATCTTCACCCCGGTCTTCTATGTCGTGGTCCGCTGGCTGGCGGATCTGCGCAAGACGAAGCGGCCGACCGAGCCGACGCACTCGGCCCCGGCGCAGGGGTGAGCCTGCTTCACCTCTCCACCGACTGCAAAAGGGCCGCTCGCGCGGCCCTTTTCGTTTCTATGCCGCGGCTCCTGCGCTCGGTCAGTGCCCGCTGAGCACCAGCATCTTGACCGGCAGCAGCAGCGCCTGGATGCGCAGCATGACGGCGTGGACCACGCCGGTGGCGTCGACGACGTGCAGCGCAAGGCTCTTGAGCGTGCCGACCTTGCCCGAGGCGATCAGCTCGTGATTGCTGGAATAGGCGTTGGCGACGCAGCTCGAACCCGGGAAGACGCCGTCCAGACCGCCCGCGTAGAGCGGCTCGAGGAAGACCAGCACCGTGCCGGGCCGCTGCACCTGCTGGGCGTCCAAGAGCTGGTCGCCGGTCCGGAACTGCCCGGCCGCGATGAACTCCTGCACGTCGGTCACGACCATCGGGATGATGGTCCAGGGCTTCGAGATGCAGGAGACCTCGGCGGCCATGCCGACCTTGAGCACCTGCGCCTCGAGCTGGCTGAAGCCGGCCTGAAGCGCCTTGCGGCCGGCCGTCGCCGGGATCAGGACGCCGGCCGAGCGCATGAACGGATTGACGAGATCGCCGACCTGCAGGGCAAACTGCTCGATATGGCCGGCGACGCCGGCGCGCACCACGGTCTTGGCCAGATCGACCTCGGCCTGGGCGAGCGCGGCCTCGGCGCTGGCCTTCTCGGCCGGCAGGAGCGCGGCGATCCGCGCCTGGGCGGCCTCGCGCGAGGCGGTCGCGGCCGCAACCGTCGCCTCCCGCCCCTGAACGACGTTCTCGAGCCGCTCGATCTCGCGGGCGGCGACGATGTCGTCATTGCGGCGCTTGAGCTCCTGTTTCGTCCGCAGTTCGTCGAGGGCGAGCTGGAGCGAGCTGCGCGCCTCCTGGATCTTGGCTTCGTTGGCGAGGATGTCGACCTTGGCCACGGCGAGTGCCGCCTCGACCTCGCCGACCTTGCGGCGGGCCGTCTCGACCGCGGCCTGCTGCTTGGCGTCGTCGAGCCGGAAGATCGGCTCGCCCTGGCCGACCTTGCCGCCCTGACGGACATAGATCTCGGCGACGCGCCCGCTGCTCTCGGGCACGATCGGCACCGTGCGGAAGAACAGCGTCGCATTGGTCGTCGAGGGATGGTTGTAGAAGATCACCGTGATCAGCGAGACGGTGAGCATCAGGCAGCCGATGATGCCCCAGCGCAGCTCGAACCAGACCGAATAGAGCGTGATCTCGTGGCCGAAGCGCTTTCCCTGGCCGTAACGGCGGTAGAGATAGTCCGGCAGGATCGTCAGAAGCGAGCAGATCAGGATCTCAACCATGGGCCGGCGCCTCCGGCTGGCCGGTGCGCGCGGCGGCGGCAGGCTGGCTCGTGGTGGCGGGTGATGCGGTTGCCGCGGGTGGCGGATCGCCCCCGCCCTTCTCGACGGACGGCGGTTCGTCCTCGTCCCGCTCGGGCGGGATGCCCGCAATCTTGTCGAGCGCCCCGGCCATGCGGCGCAGCGGGTTCCAGACGTCGGGAATTTCGATCAGGGCGAGCAGCAGGCCCGCGACCCAGAACAGGTGGATATGGGTGAACAGCGCCAGGAGCCCGAGCACCGCCACGATCTCGAACTGCAGCTTGTGCGCCTTGTGCGCCATCCGCTCCGGCAGCGTGTGCAGGCGCAGGAAGAGCAGCCCGAAGCCCAGCACCGCGCCGATGATGATGACGGCCGCCAGAACCATCATCGCGTCGGTCTCGTTCGGCGCGGTGATGAAGGGTGGCAGGTGGTGCGGAGCGGCGGGGTGGAGCTGTGCGGCCAAGGTGGGTCTCCAGGCAAAGGCGCTGGAGCCCATCCGTCGTGACCTTGCGGCAGCAGCATCCCTGCCACCGCACGGGCCTCGACACGTTCCCCCAACGTCAGTCGATCTCACTCCGATCGGGGGAAGCTGTCAAATGACCGTTTCGCGTCGGTTCAGCCCCACCAGCGCCCGGTGACCGGGAAACGACCAGCCGCCTGCTCGATGACCTCGCCCAGCGCAAACAGCGTTTCCTCGTCGAAGGGGCGGCCGATCAGCTGCAGGCCGAGCGGCAGGCCCTGGCTGTCCAGCCCCGCCGGCACGGCGAGGCCGGGCAGGCCGGCCATGTTCACCGTCACCGTGAAGATGTCGTTGAGATACATCTCGACAGGGTCGGCCGAGCCCTTCTCGCCGATGCCGAAGGCCGCGGATGGCGTGGCCGGAGTCAGGACCGCGTCGATGCCCGCCGCATAGGCCTCGTCGAAGTCGCGCTTGATCAGCGTGCGGACCTTCTGGGCGCGGACGTAATAGGCGTCGTAATAGCCGGCCGAGAGCACATAGGTGCCGATCATGATGCGGCGCTTGACCTCGGTGCCGAAGCCGGCGGCGCGGGTCTTTTCATACATCTCGACGATGTCCTTGCCCTGCTCGCGCAGGCCATAGCGGACGCCGTCATAGCGGGCGAGGTTGGACGAGGCCTCGGCCGGGGCGACGATGTAGTAAGCCGGCAGGGCGTATTTGGTGTGGGGCAGCGAGATCTCGACAATCTCGGCGCCCGCAGCCTTCAGCCAGTCGATGCCCTGCTGCCAGAGCGCCGCGATCTCGGCGTTGAGCCCGTCGAGCCGGTATTCCCGGGGGATGCCGATCTTCATGCCCTTCACGGAGCGGCCGACCGCCTTCTCGTAATCGGGCACGGCCATGTCGACGCTCGTCGTATCCTTGGGATCGTGGCCGGCCATCGAGCGCAGCATCACGGCGCAGTCGCGCACGGTCTTGCCGATCGGCCCGGCCTGGTCGAGCGAGGAGGCGAAGGCGACGATGCCCCAGCGCGAGCAGCGGCCATAGGTCGGCTTGATGCCGACCGTGCCGGTGAAGGCGGCCGGCTGGCGGATCGAGCCGCCGGTGTCGGTCGCGGTGGCCGCAAGGCAGAGATCGGCCGCCACTGCCGCCGCCGAGCCGCCCGAGGAGCCGCCGGGCACCAAAGGGGTCTCGGAGCCGGTCCGGCGCCAGGGATTGACGACGTTGCCGAAGGCCGAGGTCTCGTTCGAGGAGCCCATCGCGAACTCGTCGTTGTTGAGCTTGCCGAGCATGACGGCGCCGTCACGCCAGAGCTGGCCCGACACGGTCGATTCATAGGGCGGGATGAAGTTGCCGAGGATCTTCGAGCAGGCGGTGGTGCGCACGCCCTCCGTCGCGAAGAGGTCCTTGATGCCGAGTGGCAGGCCTTCGAGCGGGCCGGCCTCACCTTTTGCCAGCTTCGCGTCGGAGGCCGCCGCCTGCTTCAGCGCATGCTCGGGCGTCTCCAGCACATAGGCGTTGAGCGCGCGTGCCTTTTCGACGGCCGCGATATGGGCCCGCGTCAGCTCGGTGGCGGAGAAGCTCTTGGCCTTCAGCCCGTCGCGGGCTTCGGTCAGGGTCAGGCGGGTGAGATCGGTCACGGGCAATATCCGGATTTAGTGAAGGCAGTGAAACCGTCATGGCGAGGAGCGCAGCGACGAAGCCATCCAGGAGCGGCAGCGCGCGACGTCCTCTGGATTGCTTCGCTGACGCTCGCAATGACGGGCGTCACTCGATGACCTTGGGCACCATGAAGTAATCATCGTCGGAAGCCGGGGCGTTGGCGACGATCCTGGCCGCGATCTCGCCGTCGGTGACGACGTCCGGCCGTTGCTTCATCGCCATCGGCGTGACCGAGGTCAGCGGCTCGACGCCCTCGACATCGACCTCGTTCAGCTGCTCGACGAAGCCGAGGATGGCGTTGAGCTCGCCTTGCAGCTTGGGCAGATCGGCCTCCGGCACGGCGATGCGCGCCAGATGCGCGACGCGTTTGACGGTGGCGAGATCGACCGACATGGCGGACTCCAGGATGGTGGGCGCAACGCGCCAGATCAGGGTTCGCCGCGCTATAGCAGATGGCGGCGCGTAAGTAAGTGCTGACGTAACGCGCGGGTCATCCCGGACAAGCGGCGAAGCCGCGCCGACCCGGGATCCATGCCTGAACCGTTCCGGAATGGATCCCGGGTCTCCCTGCGGTCGCCCGGGATGACGGCTGAGGGATTGAGAGAGGAAGGCGTTCCCTCAGATCTCGAACGCCTCGCCCTTCCTGGGCACCAGCGCCTGGATGCCGCTGCCGGCCAGCCCGGCGACGAAGGCGTCGGCATTGGCGTCGATCAGCGGGAAGGTGCCGTAGTGGCAGGGAATGGCGATCTTGGGCTTGACGAAGCGCGTCATCGCCAGCGCCGCGACCCTGCCGCCCATCGTGAAGCGGTCACCGACCGGGCAGATGCAGGCCTCGACGCCATGGATCTCGCTGATCAGCGCCATGTCGGAGAAGATGTCGGTGTCGCCCATATGCCAGAGCGTCGTCTCGCCCTTCGCCTTGAGGATCGCGCCATTGGCATTGCCGAGCGGCACGGAGACGCCGGCCTCGCCCATGCCGGCCGAGTGATCGGCCCGGACCCAGGTGACGCTGAAAGCGCCGAGATCGATCGTGCCGCCGGTGTTGACCGGCTGGAAGGCCTTCAAGCCTTTGGAGGCCAGATGCATGGCGAGGTCGTAATTGGTGATCACGGTCGCGCCGGTGGTCTCGGCGATGGCGAGCGTGTCGCCGACATGGTCGCCATGGCCGTGGGTGACGACGATATGGGTCACGCCCTGCGAGATCGCTGCAACGTCACCTTCGAAAACCGGGTTCCCGGTGAAGAACGGGTCGATCAGGATGACCGCGCCATCGATCTCGGCGCGGAAGGCGGAATGGCCGTACCATGTCAGTTTCATGCGAAGGCTCCTGCGAGGCGATCAGTCGAGATGCGTGGTGCCATATAGATCATTCCAGTCGGGATTGGAGCGCTCGATCAGCGCGATCTTCCAGGCCCGGCGCCAGTGTTTGATGCGCTTCTCATGCGCGATGGCGTCTTCGGGACTGCTGTAGTGTTCGGCGTAAACGAGGCGCAACGCGCCATGCTCGTAAGCGAATTCGGAGCCTCGGCGTTGGCGGTGCTCCCAGACACGGCGCGACAGCGAGTTGGTAACGCCGACATAGAGCGTGCCGCCCTTCTTGCTCGCGAGCAGATATACCCACATGCCAGCATCCCTGCGCGGTCGTCCCGGGCGAAGCGCAGCGTAGACCCGGGACCCATTCCGGAACAGTCGCCGAACAAGGACGAACAGGGCGACCGGAGCCAATGGGGGATCGTTCCGGAATGGGTCCCGGGTCTGCGCGGCTTGCGCCGCTTGCCCGGGACGACCACGTCAGGCTGGATAAAGGTGTGGTGGCGGGACCAGAGTCAGGTCCCATGCGAATCGACACAACCGGAAAGTCCGCCCCATGACCGATGCCGCCACCCTCGCCCGCCGGATCGCCCAGGGGCGCGGGGATGAGCCCGCCGATCTCGTCATCCGCGGGGCGCGCCTGTTGGATCTGGTCACCGGTGATCTCGTCGAATCCGACATCGCGCTCTGCGGCGATACGATCGTCGGCACCCATGGCCGCTACGAGGGCAAGGTCGAGCATGACGCCAGCGGGCTGATCGCGGTGCCGGGCTTCATCGACACGCATCTGCATGTCGAATCCTCGCTGGTGACGCCGCTCGAATTCGAGCGCTGCGTGCTGCCCCATGGCGTGACCACCGCGATCTGCGACCCCCATGAGATCGCCAATGTGCTCGGGGTCGACGGCATCGCCTATTTCCTGCGCTGCGCCGAGGCGATGCGGATGGATTTGCGCGTCAATTTGTCGAGCTGCGTGCCGGCGACGCATCTGGAGACGGCGGGTGCGCGGCTGGAGGCCGGCGACCTGACACCGATGATGGACCACCCGAAGGTCATCGGGCTCGCCGAATTCATGAATTTCCCGGGCGTGATCCATCGCGATCCCGGCTGTCTCGCCAAGCTTTCCGCCTTCTCCGACCGGCATATCGACGGGCACGCGCCGCTGGTGCGCGGCATGGACCTCAACGCCTATCTGAGCGCGGGCATCCGCACCGACCATGAGACGACGACGGCCGACGAGGCGCGCGAGAAACTCGCCAAGGGCATGGCGATCCTGATCCGCGAGGGCTCGGTCTCAAAAGACCTGCTGCAGCTGATCCCATTGATCTCGCGCGACGCCTCGCCGTTCCTGGCCTTCTGCACCGACGACCGAAACCCGCTCGACATCGCCGAAGAAGGCCATCTCGACTTCATGATCCGCACGGCAATCGCGCGCGGCGCGGATGTGCTGGCGACCTATCGCATCGCCTCGCTCTCGGCGGCGCGGCTGTTTGGACTGTTCGACCGCGGCTTCATCGGGCCGGGCAAGCGCGCCGACATCGTGCTGGTCGAGGACCTCGCCGCCTGCTCGGTGAAACGAGTCTTCGCCGGAGGGCGCCTCGTGGAAGCAGCGCTGTTTGCCGACCGAACCGAAATCGCGCCGGTCGGGCTCGGCAGCGTGAAGAGCCGGGCGCTCACGGAGAGCGACTTCCGGGCAGTGGCCCGGGAGGGCGAGACGCCCGTGATCGGCGTCGTGCCCGGCCGCATCATCACCGAGCGGCTGGCCATGCAATTGCCGTCGCGCGGCGACGAGACCCTGCCCGATCTCGCGCAGGACGCGGTCAAGGTCACGGTGATCGAGCGCCATGGCAAGAGCGGCGGCATCGCCACCGGCTTCGTCCATGGCTTCGGGATGAAGCATGGCGCGATCGCCTCCTCCGTCGGCCATGACAGCCATAATCTCTGCGTCGTCGGCGTCGACGAGGCGTCAATGGCCGCCGCCGCCAACCGGCTGATCGAAATCGGGGGCGGCTTTGCGGTCGCCGATGGCGGGGTGGTGACGGCGGAACTGGCGCTGCCGGTGGCGGGGCTGATGAGCGACCAGCCCTTCGAGAGCGTGCGGCACGGGCTGGAGGATCTGCGCGCGGCCGCCAAGGCGCTCGGCGTCGTGCTGGCCGAGCCCTTCCTGCAGGTCGCCTTCCTGACCCTGCCGGTGATTCCGCATCTCAAGATCACCGACAAGGGGCTGGTCGATGTCGATGCGTTCGACTTCGTCTAGCCGCGATTTCGCGGTGCTGGGCCCGCGGCCAGACGCGTGATAAAATGCAGGCGCAGGGACGGGAGGTTCGCGATGGATGATCCGAACACGACGCTGACGGTGACCCTCGGGGATCTCGCCGAGAAGGTTGAGGAGCGGGTTCGCTCCGGCGAATATGACTCGCCGAGCGACGTCGTCAGGGCCGGGTTGGAGGCGCTCGCCCGCGAGGAGCGGGCGTTCGAGGCCGAGTTGAAGGCGAAGGTCGAGAAGGCGCTGGCCGATCCGCGGCCATCGATCCCGGCTACGGAGGTGTTTGCAAGACTGCGAGCCCGCCTCGACGAGCGCGAGGCCCGCGAGGGTGAAACGGTATAGGATCGCCTTCTCGCCACTCGCCGAGGCCGATCTCGAAGCGATCATCGACTGGATCGCAGATCGATCCGGGACTCGCACGGCGCGTGGCTTTATCGACCGTATCGAGCGTCGCATCGAGGCGTTGCAATACTTTCCGCTTCGCGGGACTCTGAGACAAGATTTGGCGCCGGGTTTGCGCCTTATCGGCTTGGAACAGAGGGTTACGATCGCCTTTCGCGTCGGTGAGGCCGAAGTCAAGATCGAACGCGTCTTTTACGGCGGACGTGATCTCGACCGGGCCTTTCGCCACAGCCGAGACGAAGATCCGGGCGGCTAAGCTCCGACCAGCAGTTCCTCCGGCATCTCAATCCCTTCCGCCCGCGCCTTGGCACGCAGAGTCAGGCGCCGGACGCCCGGCAGGCGCGTTCCCTCCTGCGCCTCGATGGCGTGGACCAGCGCGCGCATGCGCTCGTCGAACCAATTGCCGCCCATGGCGTGCGGGTCGATGGCGAGGATGAGCTGGCCGGTGTCGGGCGGGCCGCCTTCGGCGTCGAGGAAGGAGGAGGCCTGGAAGCCGAAATGCGCCCCCACCAACGCTGCGGCCAGGATCTCAACCATCATCGCCAGCGTCGCGCCCTTGGCGTCGCCGAGCGGGACCATGGTGCCGGCGAGTGCGGCGGCCGCATCGGTCGTCGGCTTGCCATGGATATCGAGCGCCCAGCCCTCGGGGATCGCCTGCCCCTTCTGCTTGGCGGCGACGATCGGGCCGCGCGCGACCTTGGACAGAGCCATGTCGATGACGACGGGCTCGCGCCCTGCGAGCGGGGCGGCAAACGCGATCGGGTTGGTGCCGAAGACCGGCTTCGAGCCGCCCCAGGGCGCGATGGCGCCGGGCGTATTGGCAAACAGCAGCGCGACGAGCCCCTGCCCGGCGAGGCGCTCGACATGCAGGCCCGCCGCACCACAATGGTTCGAGCGGCGGATCGGCACGGCCACGATGCCCTGTTCGCGCGCGATATCCGGGATTTCGGCGATGGCGAGGTCGATCGCCGGATAGGCGAAGCCGTGGCCGGCATCGATCGCGAGCACGCCGGGCTTCGGCCGGCTCGCCTTGGGCACGACCTGCCCGTCGATCTTGCCGGATTTCAGCATAGCGAGATAGGTCGGCACGCGCGACAGGCCGTGGCCTTTGAGGCCATCGGCCTCGGCCATCACCAGCGCCCAGGCGACGGAGGCCGCATTGGCGGGAGATGCGCCCGCAGCGGCGAAGAGGTCGGTCAGGCGGGCCTCGGCCCGCTCGAAGGAAACCCGCGTCATGACCTCCCCTCCAGCGCCGCCATGACGCGCTCGGCCACCAGCCCGGAGACGCGGCCGTTGGATTCGACCGTGTTGCCGGCGATATGGGGCGTCAGGATCAGGTTCGGGACATCGGCGAAGAGCTTGCCGGCGCTGCGCAGGGGCTCCTCGGCGAAGACGTCGATCGCCGCACCCCCGAGTTTGCCGCCTTTAAGCGCCGCGACCAGCGCCGCCTCGTCCATGATGCCGCCGCGCGCGGCGTTGATCAGGATCGCGTCGGGCTTCATCCGGGCAAAGGCGTCCTTGCCGATCAGCCCCTTGGTCTCGGGCGTCAGCGGCAGATGGATGCTGATGACGTCGGAGGTCGACAGCACGGCGTCGAGCTCGAGCCGCTCGGCCGAGGCCCAGGCCGGGTGGTCGGCCGGCACATAGGGGTCGTAGGCCGAAACCGTCATGCCGAGCAGGCGGCCATGGGCGGCGGTGTCGCGGGCGATGGCGCCGAAGCCGACGAGGCCGAGCCGCTTGCCGGCGATCTCGCGGCCGATCAGCTTGGTCTTGGGGAACTCGCCCGCCACCATCGCGGCATTGGCGAAATAGGCGCCGCGCAGCAGCATCATGGCGCTGCCGATGACATATTCGACGACGGAGAGGCTGTTGGCCCCCGTCGCCGGGAAGACCTTGATGCCGCGCGCTTCGCAGGCGTCCATGTCGATGTTGTCGAGGCCGACGCCGAGCCGGCCGACGACCTTCAGCTTCTTGGCGGCTTCGAGAACCGGGCCCCTGACGTTCGTCTGGTTGCGCACGATCAGGGCCGGGACGTCGGCGACGAGCTTCGCCAGTTCGTCCGGCTTGCCGAAGAGTTCGGGGTCGTGATGGACGCTGTAGCGGGCGCTCAGCATGGCCACGGCCGCCGCGTCCATGAATTCCGTGATGACGATGTCGGTCATGGCAGGCGCCTTTACAGCTTTGACGGTCAGCCCAGCGCGAGCAGGCCGCCGGTAACGATGACGAGAATGACGAGGCTGGTGCCGGTGACCAGCACCATATGGCGCCAGCCGAGCCGCGCCATGGCGCCCAGCGAGGTGCCGAGCCCAAGCGCCGCGATGGCGATGAGCAGGCCCCAGCTCGATATCGCCAGCAGCAGGGTGCGGATGGGCGGATAGACGCCGGCCAGGGCCGGCTGCACCGCGAGCAGGCTGTTCACCAGGCACAGCACGAGGAACATGATCGCGAAGACCGGGACCGGCACCTTGGCCTTGCCGGCGACGTCCCCCGCCCGCTTCGCATCGTCATGGACCAGCCACCAGCCGACGATCAGCACGGCGGGCAGCAGCAGGAAGACGCGGAACAGCTTGACGATGATCGCGGCGTTGGCGGCCTCGACCGACACCGCCTGCCCCGCGCCGACGACCTGAGCGACGTCATGGATGGTGGCGCCCAGCATGATGCCGGTCTGCGACGGCGTGAAGCCGAGCCAGACACAGATCAGCGGATAGGCCAGCATCGCCACTGTCGAGAGGGCGTTCATCGCGATGACGGTGAAGGCGACGTCGGCGGCCTTGCTCTTGTAGTCGGGCACCACGGTCGCGGTCGCGAGTGCTGCCGAGGCGCCGCAGACGGCGGTGGCGACGCCGCCGAGCGCACCGATGCCGGTTTCCCGCCCAAGCCAGCGCGCCAGCAGGAAGCCGGAGAGGATGGTGGCCGCCATAGCGACGATGACGAGAAGAGCCGTGGTCGCTCCGAGCGCGATGATGTCGCCCAGCGCGACGCGCAGGCCCAGAAGCGCGATCGCCCAGCGCAGCATCTTCTTGACGCAGAAGGTCATGCCGGCCTGGAAGCGCGGTGCGTTGGCGAAGGGGTGCAGCAGCATGCCGATGATCAGGGCGATCACCACGGCGGGAATGCCGAACCGGCCGCCGGCGGCCGACTTCACCAGCGGTTCGGCGACATAGGCGGCGACCGCAACCGCGGCGGAGAGCGCGATGCCGTCGAGGAGCGGACGCCAGGCACTGACGCGGGTCGTGGTCGCAAGGGACAAGGCTGGTGGCTCCCGAATGACAGGCCGGAGCGGAATGGGGCGGCCGGGGCGCCGCGCTCGGCGACGCCCCGGCTGTTAGCAGCGGCTCAGGCCGAGCGGTAGAGCTTGGTCATCGAGAATTCGCGGTGCCCCAATGCTTCCGCCGCAGTCAGGCGGCCATTGGCGGTGCGCACGATGTTCTCGATCAGCGCGTCGCCCGCCTGCGGGATCGTCATGTCGCGGCGCAGGATGCCGGAGACGTCGACGTCGATATGCTCCGGCATGGTGCGCATCGTCTTGGGGTTGCCGGTGATCTTGATGACCGGGACGATCGGGTTGCCGATGACGTTGCCCTGCCCGGTCGGGAAGGTGTGCACGACATAGCCGCCCGCCGCCATCAGGGTCACGCATTCGGCCGCGGCCGAGGAGGTGTCCATGTAGTAGAGGCCCGACCCCTTCGTCGGCGCCTGCGCCGGCTCGAGGATGTCGATGTATTTGCACTCGCGGCCGATCTTCTCGAGGTTGCCGAGCGCCTTCTCCTCGATCGTGGTCAGGCCGCCGGCAATGTTGCCCTTGGTCGGCTGCGAATCCGAGAGATCGTCGGTCTTGTGGGCCTCGATCACGTCGTCCTGATAGGCCTTCCACATCTTGTACCAGCGCTCGCCGACCTCAGGCGTCGCCGCACGGGCCTTGCAGAGATGCTCGGCGCCGGTGATCTCGGAGGTCTCGCCGAAGACGCCGTAGACGCCGCGCGGAATCCACTTGTCGTACATGTTGCCCACCGTCGGGCAGGAGGAGAGGCCCGTCGTGGTGTCGGACTCACCGCATTTGGTCGAGACCCAGAGTTCCTCGATGCCGCATTTCACCCGCTGCAGCTCGGTCGCCCACTGCACGAACTCCTTGGCGACGTAGGACGCCTTGGCGATGGTGGCGATGTCGCCATGCCCTTCGATGCCGAAGCCCACGACCGGCTTGCCGGTCTTGGCGATGCCGTCGACGACGCGCTTGGTCCAGCCATCCTCGATGCCGATGACGATCACCGCGGCGACGTTGGGGTTCGAGCCCGTGCCGATCAGGGTGCGGAAGTGGAGCTCGAGATCCTCGCCGAACTGCAGGCGGCCATAGGCATGCGGGATCGCCAGCGTGCCCTTGACGTTGTTGGCGACGGCCTCGCAGGCGGCATTCGAGAGATCGTCGAGCGGCAGCAGCAGGACATGGTTGCGCACGCCGACGCGGCCGTTCTCGCGGCGCCAGCCGGTGAAGGAATCGAGGTTGCGGCCGGTCGGGCGGCGGACGACAGGGGTCTTGAACTCGGGAGCCTCGATCTTGCGGCCCTTGATGCGGGCGAGCTTGCCTTTGACGAGATCGAAATTGGCGACGATCGACATGATGGCGTTTCCTCTTGTGCTTGGCGGGCTCGACCTGGCCGGGAGCCCCGTTCTGGTTGGAATCAGTCGGAAATCGGGAGCGCCGGGCTCACCAGCGCTTGGTCTTGGCGTTGTGGACGTGGAGATGCTCGCCCTGCTTCACGTCGGCCTTGGCCTGGCCGATGTCCTGGCCATACTTCCAGATCGTCTCGCCCTTCTTGATGTCCTTGAGCGCGACCTTGTGGCCGATCGGAATGTCCATCTTGGCGGTCAACTGGAAGTCGGAATTGTCATGGGTGACGACACACAACATCTCGGTGCCGGCCTTCAGGCCCTCGACGACGACGACGCCGACGGTGTCCTTCTTCTCATGGACCAGGAGGTGGGGCTTGCTCATGGGATTTCCTCGCTGCGATCTTTCGCCCGGCTCCTGCCTGCAATTCAGGACTCGACCGGCCTTGCGACAAGTCTTATATAAGACACATGACTGAGCACAAGCTCGAAAATGCAGCGCGGCCCGATGTGGCCGGCGGGGCTGAAATCCTCGGATTTCGGCCGCTTTACCGCCAGGTAAAGGCCAATTTCGTTCGCCGACTCGTCGACGGCTCCTGGGCGCCGGGCATGGTGCTGCCGAGCGAAGGCCAGCTCGCCAGCGAGGTCGGCGTCAGCCAGGGCACCGTCAGGAAAGCGCTCGACGAACTCGCCGCGGAGAACCTGCTGGTGCGCCGCCAGGGCCGCGGCACCTTCGTCGCCGAGCATGACGAGCAGCGCATCCTGTTCCAGTTCTTCAAGCTGGTCTCGGATGACGGCGTGGCGCGCTTTCCCGACAGCCAGGTGCTCGACATGGTCAAAGCCACCTCGGATTCAGCCGAGCGCACGGCGCTCAATCTCGCGGCCGAGGCTGAGGTCATCCGCATCCGCCGAATCCGCTCGCTCGGCGGCAAGCCCCTGATCCTGGAGACGATCAGCCTGCCCGCCCTGGTCTTTGCGGGCCTCGAGGACGGGCCTGTGCCCAACAATCTCTACAGCTTGTTTGCAACGCGCTACGGCATCACCATTGCCAATGCCTGCGAGCGGCTGAAGGCCGTGGCGCTGAAAGCCGACGAGGCCGAACATCTCGGCGTCGCGACCGGCACACCCGCGCTCGAGATCGACCGTATCGCGCTGTCGCTCGACGGCTCTGCGGTCGAGCGACGTCTCAGCCTGTGTCTGACCGAGGAGGCTCACTACCAGTCCGATCTGCGCTGACGCGTTCGAGGTCCTGAACTCACCAACCCAAGCCGACACCAGATCGGCCGTTCATCACGACCCAAGGAGGATACGCATGAGCATGACGAAACGGGCAGCCCTTGCCGGGCTGCTGTCCCTGACCCTGTCGGCGCCGGCTTTGGCGCAGGCCTATCCGACCAAGCCGATCACGGTGATCGTCTCCTACGCCGCCGGCGGGCCCAGCGACGTCATCGCCCGCCTTCTCGGCGAGCAGATGAGCAAGTCGCTGGGCCAGCCGGTGATGGTCGAGAATGTCGCCGGCGCCGGCGGCACGGCGGGCGCCAAGCGCCTCGCGGCAGCCGATCCCGACGGACACACCATCCTGATCCACCATCTGGCCTTGGCCGCCGCCCCGTCGCTCTATGCCAATCTCGGCTACGACACGAAGACGGCCTTCGCCCCGATCGGGCTGGTCAATACCGGGCCGATGGTGATCGCCAGCAAGCTCGCCTTGCCGCCGACCGACGCCAAGGCGTTCTTCCCCTACATCAAGGAGAACGCCGAGAAGCTGACGATCGCGCATGCCGGCGTCGGCTCCAACTCGCATCTCTGCGCGGTCTTGATGTCCCAGCAGCTCGGCGCGAAGTTCAACCAGGTCGCCTACCGTGGCACGGGACCGGCGATGAACGACCTCGTCGGCGGCCAGATCGACCTGCTCTGCGACCAGTCGACTTCGGCGATCCCGCAGATCCAGGGCAAGAGCATCCGGGCCTATGCCGTGACCTCGGCCCAGCGGCTCGACGTGCTGCCCGACACGCCGACGATGGCGGAAGCCGGCGCCAAGCTCGACATGACGATCTGGCACGGCCTCTACGCGCCCAAGGGCACCCCGGCACCGGTTCTCGACAAGCTCAACGCCGCGCTGCGCGGCGCGCTGAAGGACCCGGGCGTCGTCGAGAAGTTCAAGGCCTTCGGCACCAGCACCTTCCCCGAGAGCGAGATGAGCCGCGAGGCTCACGCCAAGCTGTTTGCGGCCGAAGTCGACAAATGGGCGGCGTCGCTGGCAGCCGCCGGCGTCAAGCCGCAGGGCTGACACCCGAACCCGGCTGACCCGCTCTTGCATGCGCCGCTCGCCTCCCGCGGCGGCGCATGCTACCGGCCAGCCCATGTCCAGCAATGTCGTTCCGCTCGAAGCCTTCACAACCCTGCCCGATCATGCCCGGCTGCTCGGCCTCGATCTCGGCACCAAGACGATCGGGCTCGCTTTGTCCGACGTCGAGCGACAGATCGCGACGCCGCTCGAGACGATCCACCGGGTCAAGTTCAGCCTCGACGCCGTCGCGCTTCTGAAAATCGCCGAAAAGCACGCCGTCGCCGGTCTGATCATCGGCCTGCCGCTGAACATGGACGGCACCGAGGGCCCGCGCGTCCAATCGACCCGCGCCTTCGTGCGCAATCTCGTGCCGCTGACGAACCTGCCGATCGCGTTCTGGGACGAGCGCCTGTCGACGATGGCCGTGACCCGGACCCTGCTCGACGCCGACGCCTCGCGCGCCAAGCGCGCCGCCGTCGTCGACAAGATGGCCGCCGCCTACATCCTCCAGGGCGCGCTCGACCGGCTGATGCGGATGCCGGCTAGCCTCGACGATCCAACCTGACACCGCAGCGCGCGTCTGTCTGACGTCGGGCATAAAAAACCCGCGCGCCTGAGGCGCGCGGGATTTTCTCGGTCAGCAGTCGGCTTCAGCGATGGTCGCGGAAGTCGTAGGCCGGGCGGCCATAATAGCGGCGATAGACCGGCGCCGGGGCATAGACCGGGGCCGGTGCGTAGTAGCCGTCGTCATAATAGGGTTCGGCATAGGCCCGGCGCTGCGAGGCGATGACCGCCGCGCCGAGAATGCCGAGGCCGACACCTGCGGCGATGCCCGCACCGCGATTGCCGCGATGCCAGCCGCCGCGATAGCCGCGGTATCCGCGGTACTGGGTAAATTCGGCGTTCGCCTGATCGAGCCTGGCGGCATCGAAGCTTGTGGCATCGAATCTCTTGGGCGCGCCCGACGCGAAAGCCGGCGCAACGAGAGCGGCGGAGGCGACGCTCACCGAGGCGAGCGCGACGATGGCGGTCTTCCTGAGCGACATCATGATGGATCTCCTGTCTGTCGGGATGCTCCCGACCTGAATGCCAGGATCGGCCCGCGCGCTTGAATGCGGCGTGAACCGATCGCGGCGGGAATGCGGCAGGCGCAGGGCGCCCTCATATCGCGCCCCTTGCCCGCCGTGGGCCGCCATGAAAGGAGTGGCGCCGACGCCTTCCTGACGATCCTTGGCCTGTACGATCCCTGGCCTGTCCATCGAAACGCCAGGCCGTGCCGCCTGTTCCGCCTGCCCCGCGCGCCCTCCGGGCGTTTTGAAGCGGCGCCCTCCTCCCTTTTCATTGCTGTCCCCCTCATGCTGTCCAGTCTGATCGCCGTCTTCCTCGTCATCGCCACGGGCTGGGCTCTCAAAGCGCGGGGAACGGTGTCTCCGGCGCATTGGCTCGGCGTCGAGCGGCTGACCTACCAGGTGCTGTTTCCGGCGGTCGTCATCCATACGCTCGCGGTCGCTGATCTCGGCGCGCTGCCGGTCCTGGAGATGGGTCTGAGCCTCGTCCTGGCGATCCTCACCGTCGCGGGCCTGCTGCTCGTTTGCCGGCCGCTGCTCGCGCGCGCCGGCATCGATGGCCCCGCCTTCACCTCGATCTTCCAGGGCTCGGTGCGCTGGAACACCTTCATCGCGCTCGCGCTGGCGGCGGGGCTGCAGGGCCGCGACGGCACGACCCTGATGGCGATCGCGGTCGCGGCGATGATCCCCCTGCTCAACGTGCTGTGCGTCGTGGTGCTGGCGCGCTTTGCCAATGGCCGGCCGATGAGCCCGTCGGCCACGGTTCGCTCGATCGTCTTCAACCCCTTCATCTGGTCGTCTGCGGTCGGGCTGGCGCTCAACCAGATGCAGTGGATGCTGCCGGCGGCGATCGTGACCTATCTCGACGTCATGGGGCGCGCGGCGCTCGGCGTCGGCCTGCTGGCGGTGGGCGCCGGGCTCGATCTGCGCAGTCTCGCTCGGCCGCGCCTGGCGCATTGCATCGCGGTCGGGGTCAAGCTCGTGGTGATGCCGCTGCTGGCCTGGACGATCGCGCGCCAGCTCGGCCTGTCGGGCCCCGCCCTGACGATGACCGTCGTCGCAGCGTCGGTGCCGACCGCGACCGCTGCCTATTTCCTGGCGCGCGATCTCGGCGGGGATGCGCCGCTGATGGCGGAGATCACGACACTTCAAACGCTGCTCGCCCTCGCGACGCTGCCACTGGCGGTGCTTTTCCTGGGCTGAAGCCGATCAAACGCTTGAGATTGCCGCGCGATGCACGCTATGATTGCATCGCCTCACGCCATCGCGGCGGGGCGCAAGCGCCCGCGCGCGGCTTTTGTTCTCGAGGATCTGTTGGCGATGACGTCAGATCGGCGCAGTCCACTTCCGTCTCACGACAATGCCCTGGCCGGCCGCTCCCCTTCCAGGCGCTCCAGAGAGCAGCCGATCACGGGCCCAAACGGGCGACAGCACGCGCCACAGCGGACGATTCCCCTGGAGGTGGCCGGATATATCGAGATTTTGACCGCAGAACTGCGCATGATGGCGCACACAGCCGATCTCGACAGCCTGGCCTATTTCCTTGAGATGGCACGGCTGGAGGCGGCCATCCAGGTCCAGCGCCTCGCGCAGCGCATGCCCGAGCAGAGCGGCTGACCGTGGCTCTCGGGCTCCGATGCGACCCGTAAACTAAACCTGTGGTTGCATTGCCGCTTCGTCGGTTTCAGGGTTCGATTCGCGACAACAGCCCCCCGGCCTGGCGACGGATGGAGCCGTCGAGTTCGAGATTGAGCAGTGCGAGGCTGATCTCGCGGGCCGAACGGCCGCTGGCGCGCACCAGGTCGTCGGGCGAGACGGGCGCCCCGCCGAGAAGGTCCAGGACCAGCCGGCGGATCGCAGCCGCGTCGTCATCCCCAGCCTCCGACATGGCGGGCTGGGCGCGTTCGGGTTGGGGCACGGAGGCCAGGGGCGCCGGCTCGACATCGGGCAGATCGAGTTCGTCCCACAAGGCCTCGGTCCTGCTTTCCCCCGCGCCGTCGCTCATGGACGTGGGCAGCGACAGACATCCGATATCCCGCTCGAGCAAAGGCGTCAGCGCCTCGATGACATGGGCGGCCTCGGCGCAGAGCGTCGCCCCCTCGCGGATCAAATGGTTGCCGCCTTCGGCCCGGGGATCGAGCGGCGAGCCCGGCACCGCGAAGACGAGCCGGCCCTGCTCATTGGCGAAGCGGGCGGTGATCAGCGAGCCGGATTTGCGGGCGGCCTCGACCACCACCGTCCCCAGCGACAGGCCCGAGACCAGCCGATTGCGACGCGGAAAGTCGCGCCCGCGCGGGGCGAGGCCGAGCGGCATTTCGCTGATCGCCGCGCCCTCCGCCAGCAGCCGCTGCAGCAACGGGATGTTCTGGGGCGGATAGACCTCGTCGAGGCCGCCGGCCAGAACCGCGATGGTGCCGGTGGCGAGGCTGGCTTCATGCGCGGCCGTGTCGATGCCCCGCGCCAGCCCCGAGACGACGGCAAAGCCCGCCTCGCCGAGATCGCGAGCCAGGCGCGCGGTGAATTTGAGGCCGGCGGCCGAGGCATTGCGCGAGCCTACGAGCGCAACGCAGGGCCGCAGCAGCACATCGCTGCGGCCGAGCACCGCCAGCAAGGGCGGCGCGCTGTCGATCGCCTGAAGAGCACGCGGATACAGATCCTCGCCGAGCGCAACGAAGCGGCCGCTCATCCGGCGCAAAGCCTCCGTTTCGCGCTCGGCCTCGGCCATCGTGCACAGGCGGATGTCGCGGCCGGCCTGACGTGCGAGGTCCGGCAGGGCGTCGAGCGCAGCGGCGGCGCCGCCGAAACGGTTCATCAGCGAGCGGAAAGTACGCGGCCCGACGCTTTCGCTGCGGATCAGGCGGAGCCAGTCGAGGCGCTGGCGATCGCTGAGAACGATGCCAGCCATGGGCGCCTCAACCCTTCTGGCCGATCTTGCCCTCGCTGCCGGAGAGCAGCCGGGCGATGTTGCTTCGGTGCATGAACCAGAGCAGGCCCGCCAGCGCGGCCATGAGCAAGGCCGCCTGCCGGTTGCCGGTGGCAAACCAGAGCAGGAGCGGCGTGGCGAGGCTCGCGACCAGCGCCGAGAGCGAGGAGTATTTCGAGAGTTTCGCCACAGACAGCCAGATCGCGGCGAAGGCCAGCGCGATCGGCCAGGCGAGCCCGATCAGGATGCCGAGATAGGTGGCGACGCCCTTGCCGCCCTTGAAGCCGATCCAGACCGGGAAGAGATGCCCCAGAAACGCGCCCAGCCCCGCGATCAGCGCGGCCTGGGGCCCGCCCAGGACATGATATCCGACCAGAACGGCGGCGGTGCCCTTGAGCATGTCGCCGAGCAGCGTCAGCGCCGCGAGCTTCTTGTTGCCGGTGCGCAGGACATTGGTCGCGCCGATATTGCCCGAGCCGATGCTGCGCAGATCAGGCCCGCCGCTGAGCTTCGTCAGCAGGATGCCGAAGGGGATCGAGCCGAACAGGTAGCCGACGACAAGCGCCGCAGCGAAGGCGGGCCAGGACAGGCTCCAGTTCAGCAGATCCGACATGCAGCCCTCTCGTCGCGTGCGTGAAGCGTAGCCTAAGCTGCCGGAGCCTCATAGACCCTGCGGCCGGCGACAAAGGTCGCCTGCACGATGCCCTCGAGACGCGCCTCGTCGAAGGGCGAGTTCTTGGCGCGCGACTTGAGCTTGCGCTTGTCGACGACATAGGGCGCGTCAATGTCCAGCAGCATCAGGTCGGCAGGCGCGCCGGCTGCGAGCCGGCCGCAGCGCAGGCCGAGCAGGTCGGCCGGCTTGGTCGAGAGGGCCGCCAGCAGGTCCGGCAAGGCGATCTGGCCGGCCTGGACGAGGCGCAGCGAGGCCGAGAGCAGCGTCTCGATGCCGAGCGCGCCGTCAGCCGCCTCGGCGAAGGGCTGGCGCTTGGTTTCGACGTCCTGTGGATCGTGATCGGAGACGACGACGTCGATGACGCCCTCGGCCAGCGCCGCGACCAGGGCCAGCCGCTCCTGCTCGTCGCGCAAGGGCGGCGAGACCTTGCAGAAGGTGCGGTAGTCGCCGACGTCGTTCTCGTTCAGCGTCAGGTTGTTGATCGAGGCGCCGCAGGTGACGCGAAGCCCGTCGGCCTTCGCGCGGCGCATCAACTCGATCGAGTCGGAACAGGAGATCATCGCGGCGTGGTAGCGCCCGCCCGTCGCGCGGGCGAGGCGCAGATCGCGCTCAAGCATCACCGTCTCGGCCTCGCGCGGAATCCCGGGCAGGCCCTTGCGGCTGGCGAACTCGCCCTCGGCCATCACGCCCGAGCCGCGCAGGTCGGGATCCTCGACATGGTTCATGATCAGCGCGTCGAAATCCCGCGCATAGATCAGCGCGCGGCGCATGATCTGCGGATTGCGCAGGGCCTTGGCGCCGTCGCCGAAGGCGACCGCGCCGGCCTCGAGCAAAAGCCCGATCTCGGTGATCTCCTTGCCGTGCAGCCCCTTGGTCAGGGCGGCGCAGGGCAGGACGTTGACGATCGCCTTGTCGCGGGCGCGGCGCTTGATGAAGTCGATGATCGCGGGGTCGTCGATCGGCGGGTCGGTGTCCGGCCGGCAGACGACGGTGGTGACGCCGCCGGCGGCGGCAGCCTGCGAACCCGTCCCCAGCGTCTCGCGGAATTCGGCGCCGGGCTCGCCGAGGAAGGCGCGCAGATCGACCAGGCCGGGCGCGACGACGAGGCCGCGCGCATCGATGCGATGGACGCCCTCAGCGGTCGCGGGCGCCGCGCCCCATTCGACCGAGGCGATGATGCCGCCGCGCAGCAGCAGCGAGCCGCGCCCGTCGCGGCCGGTGGCGGGGTCGACGAGGCGCGCATCGAGGATCGCGACGTCCTGAAGTTCGGCCATGCCCGGTTCCACTCGCTCAGACATTGGGCAGATGCTGCGCCAGCGCGTCGAGCACGGCCATGCGCACCGCCACGCCCATCTCGACCTGCTCGCGGATCAGCGACTGCGCGCCGTCGGCGACCTCGGAGGAGATCTCGACGCCGCGGTTCATCGGGCCGGGATGCATGACCAGCGCATCGGGCTGGGCCCGCTGGAGCTTGTCGCGATCGAGGCCGAAATAGCGGAAATATTCCTTCGAGGAGGGCACGAAGGCCCCATGCATGCGCTCAAGTTGGAGGCGCAGCATCATCACGATATCGGCGCCCTCCAGCCCCTTGTTCATGTCGGTGAAGATCTCGACGCCCATGCGCTCGATGCCGGCGGGCAAAAGCGTCGACGGCGCGATCAGCCGGACCTTCGCTCCAAGAGCGTTCAGCAGGATGATGTTGGAGCGGGCGACGCGCGAATGCAGGATGTCGCCGCAGATCGCGACCGTCAGCCCCATGATCCGCCTCTTGTTGCGGCGGATGGTCAGCGCGTCGAGAAGGGCCTGGGTCGGGTGCTCATGGGCGCCGTCGCCGGCGTTCACCACCGAGCAGCCGACCTTGCGGGCGAGCAGATTGACCGCACCGGCAGCGTGGTGGCGCACCACGATGATGTCGGGCCGCATCGCGTTCAGCGTGGCGGCGGTGTCGATCAGCGTCTCGCCCTTCTTCACCGAGGACGAGGCGACCGACATGTTCATGACGTCGGCGCCCAGCCGCTTGCCCGCCAACTCGAAGGAGGCTTGCGTCCGGGTCGAGGGCTCGAAGAACAGGTTGATCTGGGTGCGGCCGCGCAAGGTCGCGGTCTTTTTCTCGACCTGGCGGGAGAGCGCGACATAGGCGTCGGCGCGGTCCAGCAGCGCCTCGATGTCCAAATGGGAGAGCCCCTCGATGCCGAGGAGATGCCGGTGCGGATAGAGCGGGGCTGGCGATGTCATTTGAAGAGGGGTGTTTAGGCGCGAGTCGGCTTGCGCGCAAGCCGCATGCCGCTGTTGTCACCATGCGGTTGCCCCGATGGCGGCGCAGGTCAAACGCCGCTACGGCTTGAGCTGCGGCCTTGCCGCACCCTGCCCGCCGTGAGGAGCCTGCCCATGTCCCCCTCCGCCGTTCCCGCCGCCCATGGCTCGACCTGGAGCACGATCGCGCCCGACGAGGCGGGGTTCGACGAGGCCCGACTCGCGGAGGCGGTTGCCTTCGCGCAGGCCCATGAAAGCCCCTGGCCGAAGAGCCTGTTTTATCCTGACGGGCGCTATGTCGGGAATGTCGAGTGGAACGAGAGCGGGCCGTGGAGCGAGATCGTCGGCCCCGTGCGCGGGCGCGGCGGGCCGGCCGGGCTCGTCCTGAAGGGCGGGCGGATCGTGGCGGAATGGGGCGACACCGCCCGTACCGACATGACGTTCTCGATCGCCAAGAGCTATCTGTCCGTTCTGGCAGGGCTCGCCGTGCAGGACGGGCTGATCGCCGATCTCGACGAGCCGGTGGGCAAAAGCGTGCCGGGGCCGTTCTTCGAGAGCGCCCATAACGCGCGGATCACCTGGCGGCATCTGCTGCAGCAGTCGAGCGAGTGGCAGGGCGAGATCTTCGGCAAGTCCGACCAGGTCGACCACAACCGCCAGATCGGGCCCGGCGCCGACAACAGCCGCAAGGGGCAGAAGCGTGAGCTGAACGCGCCTGGCAGCTTCTACGAATACAACGACGTGCGGGTGAACCTGCTGGGCTATTGTTTGCTGCAGCGCTTCCGCCGGCCTTTGCCGGATGTGCTGCGCGCGCGCATCATGGAACCAATCGGGGCCTCGTCCGATTGGGAATGGCAGGGCTACGAGACCTCCTTCGTCGAGATCGACGGGCAGCGCATGCAGTCCGTGCCGGGCGGCGGCCACTGGGGCGGCGGCCTGTTCATCGGCGCGCGCGACCATGCGCGCTTCGGCCTGCTGATGGCGCAGGGCGGCGCATGGGGCGGGCGCAGCCTGCTCTCGGCCGACTGGATCGCGCAGATGGTGGCGCCCTCCCCGACCCTGTCCAATTACGGTTTCCTCTGGTGGCTGAACCGCGGCCCCTCGGCCAAGGCCGGCGTGCCGGCCAGCGCCTATTGGGCGCTGGGCGCGGGCACGAATGTCATCCTGGTCGATCCGGAGAACGATCTCGTCGCCGTGCTGCGCTGGATCGACGGCGCGTCCTTCGACCCCTTCCTGGGCAAGCTGTATGGCGCGATGGCCTGAAGGCGGCCTGGGGCCGGCTGGGCCGGCGGCTTGTTCGCGACGGGATGCACCCCATCTGAACTGCAGGCTGGGGGCATTGTGGCCAAAACGCCGCCGAACGTCGCAATCGGCATTCGGCGTTTGACACGGCCTGTTCCCTGAACCACTTTCGCGCGCAATTCCAAACGCCCTCGTCCGTCACCGGTCGCGAGATCGCCCCAGGGCCATTTCGCGCTCCGATGAGGCTGTTACCGAGACACGAAATCATGAAGCTCCTCGTCGTCGAGTCGCCGGCCAAGGCCAAGACGATCAACAAGTATCTCGGCTCCGACTATGAGGTGATCGCCTCCTTCGGGCATATCCGCGACCTGCCGGCCAAGGACGGGTCGGTCGATCCCGAGCATGACTTCGCGATGAAGTGGGAGATCGAGGGGCGCGGCGCCAAGCAGGTCGCCGAGATCGTCAAGGCGCTGAAGGGTGCCGACAAGCTGATCCTGGCGACCGACCCGGACCGCGAGGGCGAGGCGATTTCCTGGCACGTGCTGGAGGCGCTCAACGCCAAGAAGGCGCTGAAGGGCATCCCCGTGGAGCGCGTCACCTTCAATGCCGTGACCAAGGACGCGGTGCAGACCGCACTCGCCAATCCTCGCCAGGTCGACCAGGCGCTGGTCGACGCTTATCTGGCGCGCCGCGCGCTCGACTATCTCGTCGGCTTCACGCTCTCGCCCGTGCTCTGGCGCAAGCTACCGGGCGCCCGCTCGGCCGGCCGCGTCCAGTCGGTGGCGCTGCGCATCGTCTGCGACCGCGAGCGCGAGATCGAGGCCTTCCGGGCCCGCGAATACTGGTCGCTGGTGGCGACGCTGGCGACGGCCGCCGGCGGCGTGTTCGACGCCCGCCTGGTCGGCGCCGACGGCCGGAAGATTACCCGGCTCGACATCGGCAACGGCGACGACGCCCGGGCCTTCAAGGAGGCGCTGGAGACGGCCGCCTTCAACGTGGCGAATGTCGAGGCGAAGCCCGTCAAGCGCCACCCCTACCCGCCCTTCCAGACCTCGACGCTGCAGCAGGAGGCCTCGCGCAAGCTCGGGCTGGCCCCCGCCCGGACCATGCAGCTGGCGCAGCGGCTCTATGAGGGCGTCGATATCGGCGGCGAGACGGTGGGTCTGATCACCTATATGCGAACCGACGGCGTCGACATGGACGGCTCGGCGATCGAGGCCGCACGCCGCGTCATCGGCAAGGAATTCGGCGACGCCTATGTGCCCGGCGTGCCGCGCAAATACACGGTCAAGGCCAAGAACGCGCAGGAGGCCCATGAGGCCATCCGCCCGACCGATCTCGGCCGGCTGCCGGCTATGGTCATGCGCCATCTCGAGCCCGAGCAGGCGAAGCTCTACGAGCTGATCTGGAAGCGCACCATCGCCAGCCAGATGGAATCGGCCTCGCTGGAGCGCACCACGGTCGACATCGCGGCGACCGTCGCAGGCCGTGCCCTCGAACTGCGGGCCACCGGCCAGGTCACGCTCTTCGACGGCTTCCTGACGCTCTATCAGGAGAGCCGCGACGACGAGGAGGACGAGGATTCCAAGAAGCTTCCCGTAATGAAGACGGGCGATGGCCTCGAGAAGCGCGCCATCGCGGCAGACCAGCACTTTACCGAGCCGCCGCCGCGCTATTCGGAAGCCAGCCTCGTCAAGCGCATGGAAGAGCTCGGCATTGGCCGGCCCTCCACCTATGCCGCGACGCTCTCGACGCTGCGCGACCGCGAATATGTCCGCATCGACAAGAAGCGCCTCGTGCCCGAGGACAAGGGCATGCTGGTGACGGCGTTCCTCGAGAGCTTCTTCAAGCGCTATGTCGAGTTCGACTTCACCGCCAATCTCGAAGAGAAGCTCGACCGCGTCTCGAATGCCGAAATCGACTTCAAGGTCGTGCTGCGCGAGTTCTGGGAGGAATTCACCAAGTCGATCGGCGACACCAAGGATCTGCGCGTCACCGAGGTGCTGGAGGCGCTGAACGGCGTGCTCGGCGCCCATGTCTTCCCGACGCGGGAGGATGGCGGCGATCCGCGCTCCTGCCAGGTCTGCGGCACCGGCCAGCTTTCGCTGAAGCTCGGCAAGTTCGGCGCTTTTGTGGGCTGCTCGAACTATCCCGAATGCCGCTACACCCGTCCGCTCACCGTCCAGGCCGCTGATGGCGAGGCGACGGCCGAGGGCGGCACCGGCGCGCCGGGCGTGCGCATCCTCGGAAAGGACCCCGTGACGGAGGTCGAGGTCACGATCCGCGACGGGCGCTTCGGCCCCTATATCCAGCTCGGCGAGGGCGAGAAGCCCAAGCGCTCCAGCCTGCCCAAGGGCATGAGCCCGGGCAGCGTCGATCTCGAAACCGCGCTCGCGCTGCTTTCGCTGCCCAAGGAGGTCGCCAAGCATCCCGAAAGCGGCGAGCCGATCCTGGCCGGCATCGGCCGCTACGGGCCTTACGTCCAGCACGGCAAGACCTACGCCAATATCGACAAGGACGACGACATCCTGCAGATCGGCGGCAACCGCGCCATCGACCTGATCGTCGCCAAGGAAACCGGCGGACCGGGTGCTCGCTTCGGGCGTGGCGCCGCGGTTCCCGGGCGCGATCTCGGCGAACATCCAGGCGGCGGCAAGCTTGTGGTGCGGGCCGGGAAGTACGGGCCTTATGTCAACTGGGGCAAGGTCAACGCGACGCTGCCCAAGGCGCTGACGCAGGAGGCGATCACGCTCGAACAGGCGATCGAGCTGGTCAACGCCAAGGCGGAGTCGAGCGGCGTCAAGGGGCCCGGCAAGGCAAAGGCCGCCAAGGCGCCAGCCAAGAAGCCCGCGGCCAAGTCTGCAACCAAGCCGGCAGCGGCGAAAGCAGGCGCAGCCAAGGCGGGGGCCAAAACCGCGGCCGCCAAGCCGAAGGCCGCTGCGGCCAAGCCGAAGGCTGCCGCCAAGGGCTGAGGCTCGACCGGGCGCCGCGAGCCGGTCCTGCAGGATTGGCTGGGAAAACACGCGGTCGTCCCGGGCTTGGACCCGGGATCCATTCCGGAACCTTCCCCGGAGGCGTTCCGGATCTCCGCTACGCTTTCGTCCGGGATGACCCGCGCGTTTGAGAGGCCGGCCCGAGAAGGGGATCGGCCGTTCAGAGAAAGCCGATCCAGCGCCCCGCCAGCAGCACGCCGGGCCAGAGCATGACCGAGGCGAACGCCCGCCAGCGCACCGCCGCCGTGATGTCACCCGCCAGCGCACGGGCATAGGCAGCGATGCGGTGCTGCAGGGCGATGTTGGCGAGCGCCAAAGCGAGCAGGCCAAGCTTCCACAGAAAGGCGGCATTGCGCGCATATTCGACCGGGCGCACCGTGAAGAGCCAGGCGCCGGTGACGAGCGCGAGGCCAAGCCCGATTCCCGCCATGCGCGACAGCACGGGCGCGAGGGTGGCGACCGGCACGCTGCGAAAGAACCCGAGCAGGCGCAAATCGAGCGGCAGGATCGCGCCGATCAGCAGCGCGATGCCGAGGATGTGGCTGGCGTTGACGAGGAGATAGGCCGTGCCGCTCTGCTTGAGCAGCACGGCTCCGGGCCATGTCCCGAGACCGGCGAGAAGCTCCATGCGGCCTCAGTTGGTGCGGATGCGCTCCGGATACATGTCGTAATTCTTGCCGGCGATGACGATGCGCACGGCCTTCAGATGCGCCTTGCTCTTGTCGAGATGGCGGTTGCCGAGCGCGGTGATCGCGTCGCCGGGCTTGGCCGTGTCACCGGTGAAGCCGGAGCGCGCGGTCTGGTTGGGGTTGCCGAGATCGACCTGCCACTCCTTGCCGTCGGCGGCGGTGACCATCAGCATCGGATGGGGCGGCGCCATCGAAATGGTGCGGATGGTGCCCTTCAGCTCCATCTGCTCACCCTCCGCCCAGGCCCAGCCATGATGGGCGAGGACCGGGAGGCTCGCGAGGGCCGCGGCGCCGGCCAGGGCCGTGATGACGAGACGGCGGCGTGCTGCGTGACGAAGGGGGGCGTGGATCATGGCGCGTCTCCCGTTGCGGCGATGGTGGCGAGGGCTGAACCCCAATCATGCACCATCGTTCCCGCTCATGCGATCACGCGCCGATCACCTCCCCGTCAACGACGCCACCAGGGATGCGGGGGCATCGCGCATGCTGGCGACGACGACGAGACGCTTTACCTCGCCGCGCAGATAGGCCTGGAGGAAGCGGTCATAGTCCTTGAACGAGACGCAGCCATTGGACTGACCGTTGGGGCCGAGCAGATAGGGGTGGGTCAGCAGCCCGGCGCGGCCGAAGATCGCGCCGCTGCCGCCGACCGGGTGCATCCGCAAGGCGCGGTGGCCATGGAACAGCGCTTCGCGCTCGACGAGGTTGTAGGTGTGGGGCGGCGTCGCGCCATGCATCCGGAGATGGACGTAGCGCGGATCGTCCATCTTCTCGCCGAAGCCGGAATGGGCCTCCAGCTTCTCGCCATTGGGCATGTGCACGACCTTGGCGCTGATGTCGTAGATCGCGGTGGCCTGGCCCACGCTCATGGGCGGGCCGAATGAGGGGCTCAGCCGCCGGCCGCGCGACCGGTCGACGACATCGTCCTCCGGCGCGGCATAGGCCATGGCCGGACCATTGGGCTGACGCGGCGCGCTGAACAGCTTCTCGATGAAGGAGCGGTTGTCCTCGACGACCGGCGCCGGAGCGGGCGCCGTGGCGAGACGCTCCCGCCGCGTCGGCTGGCGCAGCGCAATCGCCGGCGGCTCGGCGGCCGGCAGCCTGAGCTCGGCGGGGCGCGGCGCCGGCAGCGGCGCGTCCTTGAGAATGCGCGTGACCGCCTGCTGCGATGGCGCGGGCGCCTCGGCGGCAGGCGCGCCGACGGGCACAGCGGTGACGGCGAGTGGCGCGGTGGACATGGTGACGGGAGCGGTTGCGCCGGGCTGCGACGACGGCAGGGCGGCGAGAACGGGTGCCTCCGGTGCGGATGCGGGCCGCGGCGCCGGCGCGGCATCACGGTGGAGGCCCGCCTGCAGCGGAGCCCTGGCGCCAAAGGCTCCCGGCGTCGTGCCCAGTGTGAAGCCCGGTTTCAGGAGATCACGATAAGCCGTTGCCGATGAAGCCAGAGACCCGGTCGTCGCGACGTCGAGCATGGGCGTCGCCCGGGTCGGGAGCTGCGCATCGGGGCCCGGATCAAGCGCGACGAAGCCGATGCCGCAGGCCACGACGATCGCCGCCAGTTGCAGACAAATGTTGTGGCCGACCCGGTAACGGGTGCGCGGCGCCTTGCGCAGCCTATGGCCCTGTCCCGACATCACGCTCAGCTCTCGACCCGACGCAACACACGCCCGCCGTCACATCGACAGCGGAAACCGGCAAACCTGCCGGCTTCGAGTAGAGGTCCGCGTGGTTAAAGCGGGGTGAACGGATCGTCGCGAATCCGGAATTTGTGACAGCGCGCCGGAGAGCGGCGCGCCAATGCCGGCCGCCTCAGAGCGGCTTCAGCGCGGCCTCGATCTGGGCGCGCCGGCCTTCGAGGAAAGGCGGCAGCGCCAGCGTCTCGCCCATCGTCTCGGCAGGCTCGTCGGCGGCAAATCCGGGCTCGTCGGTGGCGATCTCGATCAGGATGCCGTTGGGCTCGCGCAGATAGAGCGAGCGGAAGTAGAAGCGGTCGACCGGGCCGCTGTTGGGATAGCCCGCCGCGCGCAGGCGCTCCGCCCAGGCGTCGTAATCGGCGAAGGTCGGGGTGCGCAGCGCCAGATGATGGACGCCGCCGGCGCCCTCGCGGGCCTGCGGCAGATCCGGCTCGACCGCGACATGGAGTTCGGCCGCCGGGCCGCCCTCCCCGATCTTGAAGACATGGATCTCGCCGGTGGCGTGGGCTGCATCGCGATAGCTGCCGATCAGCTCGAGCCCCAGCAACTGCGTCAGCACGATTTGCGTGCGCTCCAGCTTCGGAACCGAGATGGTGACCGGGCCGAGGCCACGGATCTGGTGCTCTGCGGGGACGGTGCTCTTGTCCCAGACGACGAAGGGAATCGCGCCGCCATCCGCGATCAGGGTCAGGCGCTGGCCCTCCGGATCCTCGAAATCGATCGCGGGACGGCCATTGATCGCGCGAATCGGCGTCACCGCGATCCCGAGTGTGGTCAGGCGCTCGCGCCACCAGGCGAGCGAAGCCTCGTCGGCGACGCGCAAGGCGGTGCGGCTGATCGCATGGGTTCCGCGACGCGCCGGCGAGGCCGGCCAGTCGAAGAAGGTCAGATCGGTGCCGGGCGAGCCGGCGCCATCGGCGTAGAACAGATGATAAGCGGAGGTGTCGTCCTGGTTCACGGTCTTCTTGACCAGGCGCATGCCGAGCGTCTCGACATAGAAGCGACGGTTGCCCGGCGCATCAGCCGAAATCGCGGTGACGTGATGGATGCCCGTGAGCTTCATGGGATGGCCCTCAACATGGTTCGCCGCGCCTGGACAGGCGCGGCTGTTGGACCAGAGATAACGCCCGCGGCTGACAATGGAATGGCGGAGCCGGCAATCGCGACGTTGCAGCCACGCAATCGGGCCGGCCGCGTCAGGGCTTTGACGTCGGCGGCGTGGCAGAGGTGTCGGGGAGATCGGCCTTGTCGCCGGGATTGATGGGCGTCGTGCAGTCCTGCGGCTTGTTCTTGCAGTCATACACCATCGTCGGAGCCGCCGACGGGTGGGAAACACCCGCGTTCGGCACGATCATGTTCTGGCCCTTGTCGATTTCCGTGGGGTTCGTGATGGTCGGGCCTAGACCGCCGCTGGCCTTCGCCTGGGCCGGCGAAGCGGGGGGCGTCGTGGTCGAGGACGCCGGTTGGGCCACAGCGGCAGAGGCGGCGACCAGCAGACCGGCGGCGAGAGCAAGACCAGGCATGGAGCGAAACATTTGGATTTCCCTAGCGCGCCCAAAGGCGGGCGACCGCTGAAACAACCCTTTCGCCTCGCCAATGTTCCTCCCCAGCCAGCCTCGGCCGTCACGAGACCGCGTGACGGCTCGGCTTGGCCTTGAGCTTGAGCTCCTCGAGATCCTGCCGCTCGCGCGGGGTGTTGCGCATGAGCTGGTCCTTGCCCGGCCCATAGGGCTTCGGCTGCATCAGATCGACACCGTACCAGGCCGCCGACCGCATGACGAAGGATGGATCGGCCAGATGCGGCCGCCCGAGCGCGACGAGATCCGCGCGGCCCGAGGCGATGATGGTGTTGGCCTGATCGGCGCTGGTGATGTTGCCGACGCACATGGTCGCGACCCGGGCCTCGTTGCGGATCTGGTCCGAGAACGGGATCTGGAACATGCGGCCATAGACCGGCCGCGATTCGCGCACGGTCTGGCCGGTCGAGACGTCGACGAGATCGCAGCCCTCGCTGGCGAAGGCCTCGGCGATGGCCACCGAATCCTCGGCCGAGAGGCCGCCTTGCGCCCAGTCGGTCGCGGAGATGCGCACCGACATCGGCTTCTCGCGCGGCCAGATCGCGCGCAGCGCCCGGAACACCTCGAGCGGATAGCGCAGGCGGTTTTCGATGCTGCCGCCGTAGTCGTCGCCGCGGCGGTTGGTCAGGGGCGAGAGAAAGCTCGCGAGCAGATAGCCATGGGCGCAGTGGAGTTCGAGCATGTCGAAGCCGGCGCGCGCGCCCCGTTCGGCCGCCGCAACGAACTCGGCCGTGACCCGGTCCATATCCGCCCGGGTCATTTGGCGGGGCACCTGGCTCTCGGGATAATAGGGTAGCGGTGAGGCCGAGAGGATCGGCCAGGCGCCCTCCGCGAGTGGGCGGTCCATGCCCTCCCACATCAGCTTGGTCGCCCCTTTTCGCCCGGCATGGCCGAGCTGGAGGCAGAGCTTCGCCGCCGAATTGGCGTGGACGAAATCGACGATGCGGGTCCAGGCCGCCTCCTGCGCATCCGTGTACAGACCGGCGCAGCCGGGCGTAATGCGGGCGTCCGCCGAGACGCAGGTCATCTCGGTGAAGATCAGGCCGGGCCCGCCGATGGCGCGCGAGCCGTAATGCATCAGGTGCCAGTCGCCCGGCACACCGTCATCAGCCGAGTACTGGCACATCGGCGCCAGAACGAGGCGGTTTTCCAGCGTGAGATCGCGCAGCTTCAGCGGCTGGAAGGCCGGCGGCACAGCGCTGCCATCCTTGCGGCGGCGGGCGATCGGGCCGAGTTCGCCCGCGACCATCTCGTCGACGGCCGCGACCATGTCCGGCGCGCGCAAAGCGAGGTTGTCATAGGTGATCGCCTTGGAGCGCGTCATCAGGCCGAAGGCGAAGCGCAGGGGATCGAAATCCCAGAAGCGGCCAAGCTGCTCGAACCAGACCAGCGAGACATCGGCCGCATGCTGGGTCTTCTCGACCTCCTCGCGGCGCGTGCGCTCGAACAGAGCGAGTGCGTCGGCGACCTGGAGGCCTGCCTTGTGGAAGGCCTTGTGCAGGCCGATCGCGTCCTCCATCGCGAGCTTGGTGCCCGAGCCGATCGAGAAATGCGCGGTAGCCTTGGCATCACCCAGCAGGACGACGTTCTCGACCACCCAGTTGCGGCAGCGGATCATCGGGAAGTTGCGCCAGAGCGAGCGGTTGGTGATCAGCTTGTGGCCCTGAAGCTCCTCGGCGAAGACGCCTTCGAGGAAGGCGGCCGACGCCGCCTCGTCCATGGCGCCGAGGCCGGCCTTGCGGAAGGTCTCCGGGTCGGTCTCCAGCACCCAGGTCGAGCGGCCGGCCTCGTACTGGTAGCAATGCGCGATGAAGACGCCGTGCTCCGTTTCCTTGAAGAAGAAGGTGAAGGCGTCGAAGGGCCGCGTCGAGCCCATCCAGGTAAAGTGGTTCGGACGCAGATCGACCTCCGGCTGGAAACGGTCGCGCCAGCCCTCGCGGATGCGGCTGTTGATGCCGTCGCAGCCGACGACGAGATCGTAGTCCGCCTTGAGCGTCTCGATGTCGGCGGCCTCTTCGCCGAAGCGCAGCTCAACGCCGAGTTCCCGGGCCCGCGCCTGGACGAGCAGCAGGAGCGAGCGGCGCGAGCAGCCGCAGAAGCCGTTGCCGGAGACGCGGTGGACGCTGTCCTTGAAGTGGACCTCGATGTCGTCCCAGTATGCGAAATTGTCGCGGATCGCGGCATAGCTCGCCTCGTCGGCGGCCTTGAAGATGTCGAGCGTCTGGTCGGAGAAGACGACGCCGAAGCCGAAGGTGTCGTCGGGCTGGTTGCGCTCGAAGACCGTTATCTCGAGTTCCGGCCAGTCCCGCTTCATCAGGAGCGCGAAATAGAGCCCTGCAGGCCCGCCGCCGACCACCGCGATACGCATCTGAAGCCCCTTTCCCCGAACCGACTGCAAAATTATTTTAGGCCTAAAATAATTTTCACTCAAGCGACGCCCTCATCGCCTTGACCGAGATCAAACGACGCAGGCTGCGGACCCGCGGCATGCAGGCTGAAGGTCCTTTTCGGCCTCTCTAGGGAACATCCGTCCCGCGCGCCTCAGCCGCTTGCAAAATGCTTTAGACCTAAAATACATTGTCGCATCGGGAGGCGGATCGGATGCTCCTTTCAGGGCGGCACGCGGTGGTGACGGGTGGAGGGCGCGGGATCGGCCGCGCCGTCGCCGCGCGCTTGCGCCGCGAGGGGGCGCGCGTCTCCATCATCGGCCGCGACGCAGAGGCGCTGGCCGCGGCCTGCGCGGCGGGGGATGCCGACGCCCAGGCCGCCTGCGACGTCACCGATGCGGCCGCGATGGTGCAGGCGCTGGCGCGGCTGTCCGCCGATCAGCCGATCGACATCGCCGTCGCCAATGCGGGTGCCGTCGAGACCGGCCCCTTCCTGCGCAGCCCGGCCGAGCGCTTCCGCCGGATGAACGAGATCAATCTGATCGGCACTGTGAACCTGTTCCACGGCTCCCTGCCCGGCATGGTCGAGCGCGGGCATGGAAGACTGATCGCAATCGGCTCGACCGCCGGTCATCGCGGCTATGCGTATGTCTCGGCCTATGTCGCGGCCAAGCATGCGGTGATCGGGCTGGTGAAGTCGCTGGCGCTGGAAACGGCACGCAGCGGCGTGACCGTCAACGCGGTCAGCCCGGGCTATGCCGATACGGACATGGTCGCGAGCGGGCTCGACGCTGTCGTCGCCAAGACCGGCGTCAGCCGCGAGCAGGCGCTGGCGGGAATGGTCAAGGACAATCCGCAGGGGCGGCTGATCGCGCCCGACGAGATCGCGCAGGCGGTGCTCTATCTCTGCGGGCCGGCCAGCGGCTCGGTGACCGGCCAGTCCCTGACGATCAATGGCGGGGAGTTCTAGGCGATGGAGAGCATCCTCCCCGGCCTGATGCTCGACCGCGAGACCAAGGCGAGCGAGCGCCCCGGCGACCACAAGGACGAGTTGCGGCTCTGGCTCCGGCTGCTGACCTGCTCGACGCTGATCGAGACGGAGATCCGCAACCGGCTGCGCGAGGAGTTCAAGACGACGCTGCCGCGCTTCGACCTGATGGCGCAGCTCGACAAGTCGAGCACCGGCATGACCGTCGGCGAGGTCTCGCAGCGCCTGATGGTTTCGAACGGCAACGTCACCGCGGTCGTCGCCGGGCTTCTGGCGGACGGGCTCGTCGACAAGCGCGCCGCCACGCAGGACCGGCGCGTGCAGGTGCTGACGCTGACGGCGCAGGGCCGCAAGGCCTTCAAGGCGATGGCCGAACGACATGAGGGCTGGATCGCCGAGCTCTTCGCGGGGCTGGACCAGCCGGAGCGGACGCAGCTCTTCCGCCTGCTCGGGCAGACCAAGACCTCGCTGCACCGCGCGATCGCGGCCCGCGCGCAGGACGCCAGCAAGCAAGATGACGCCGGCAAGGGAGATGCCTCGTGACCACGCTGGCCAACGCCACGACCCTGCCGCTCTCGGCCTTCCAGCCGCAGCATTTTTCGCTCTCGGTGGCCGGAAAGGTCGCGACGGTGACGCTGAACCGGCCTGAGAAAAAGAATCCGCTGACCTTCGCAAGCTACCGCGAGCTCAGCGATTTCTTCCTCGCCGCGCAGAAGGAGGAGGACGTCAAGGCAATCGTGGTGACGGGCGCGGGCGGCAATTTCTCCTCCGGCGGCGACGTCTTCGAGATCATCGGCCCGCTGGTCGCGATGGAGACCAAGGAGCTGCTGAAATTCACCCGGATGACGGGCGAACTGGTCAAGGCGATCCGCGCCTGCCCGCAGCCGGTGATCGCCGCCATCGACGGGGTCTGCGCCGGGGCGGGCGCGATCATCGCCATGGCGTCCGACCTGCGGCTCGGGACCGCGGAGAGCAAGATCGCCTTCCTGTTCAACCGTGTCGGGCTCGCCGGCTGCGACATGGGCGCCTGCGCGATGCTGCCCCGGATCATCGGCCAGGGCCGCGCGGCGGAATTGCTCTACACCGGCCGGACCCTGCGCGGCGAGGAGGCTGAGCGCTGGGGCTTCCTCAACCAGCTCGTCGCGAAAGAGGCGGTGCTCGCCGAGGCGCAGGCGCTGGCCGCCGAGCTGGCGGACGGGCCGACCTTCGCCAACGCCATGACCAAGCGCATGCTCGAGATGGAATGGGCGATGTCGGTCGAAAGTGCGATCGAGGCCGAAGCCGTGGCGCAGGCGCTGTGCATGCAGACCGAGGATTTCGCCCGCGCCTACCACGCCTTCGCCAACAAGCAGAAGCCGGTCTTCGAGGGCAACTGAGATGGCTGCGACCAAGCGCGACGGCATTCATCTCCAGGGCATCCTTGGCGACACGCTCGACTGGCCGTTCTTCGAGGACCGGCACCGTCGCTTCGCCGCCGAGCTGTCGGCCTGGGCGGACGCCACTCTGCCCGGTCTGCCCCATGACGATGTCGACGCCGCCTGCCGGGCGAGGGTGATGGCTCTGGGCGAAGGTGGGTTTCTGCGGGCGGTGGTGCCAGAGGCCTATGGCGGGCTGAACCCGACGCTGGACGTGCGCACGCTCTGCCTCGCCCGTGAGATCCTGGCAGCGCGTGACGGGCTCGCGGATTTTTCCTTCGCGATGCAGGGACTCGGCACCGGCGCGATCACGGTCGCGGGCTCCGACGTGCTGAAGCAGCGCATCCTGCCCGGCGTCTGCGAGGGTGCGCGGATCGCGGCCTTCGCACTGTCGGAGAAGGAGGCCGGCTCCGATGTCGCGGCAATGGCGACGACCGCCACGCCCGACGGCAACGGCCATGTCCGGATCGACGGCGAGAAGAGCTGGATTTCCAATGGCGGCATCGCCGACCACTACGTCGTCTTTGCCCGCACCGGCGAGGCGCCGGGCGCACGCGGGCTGTCGGCCTTTCTGGTCGAGGCGGACACACCGGGCCTGAGCGTCACCGAGCGCATCGAGGTGATCGCGCCGCATCCGCTGGCGACGCTGCGTTTTGAGGCCTGCCGCGTGCCGGTCGAGAACCGGATCGGCGGCCCCGGCGAGGGCTTCAAGGTCGCGATGGCGACGCTCGACATCTTCCGCTCGACGGTCGGCGCCGCGGCGTTGGGCTTCGCGCGGCGGGCGCTGCATGAGACGATCTCCCATGCGAACGCGCGCAAGCTCTTCGGCGGCACGCTGGGCGACCTCCAGCTCAGCCAGGCAGCCATCGCCGACAGCGCGGCCGAGGTCGATGCCGCCGCCCTGCTCGTCTACCGCGCCGCCTGGACCAAGGATCGCGGGGCAGCGCGCGTCACCCGCGAGGCCGCGCTCGCCAAACTCGTCGCGACGGAGAACGCCCAGAGGGTGATCGACCGGGCCGTCCAGATCCATGGGGGCTTAGGCGTCACCAAAGGCGTCAAGGTGGAGGAACTGTACCGGGAGATCCGGGCGCTGCGGATCTACGAAGGCGCCTCGGAAGTCCAGAAGGTCGTGATCGCGCGCGACCTCCTCAAGGCCAAGAGCTAGACGACGAAGGTGACGGCCATGAACTTCCTGCGCTCCGGCCATATCGACAGTTTCGCCCGCGACAACCTGCCACTGCCGGAGCAATGGCCGGCGATCGACCTCGCCGGGGCCGGGCTGAGCTATCCGGAGCGGCTGAACGCGGTCAGCGTTCTGGTGGACGACCATGTCGCGCAGGGCCGCGGCGACCGGCCGGCGATCATCGGCGACCATGTCAGCTGGAGTTATCGCGACCTCGCTGAGCGGATCGACCGCATCGCCAATGTGCTGACGCGGGATCTGGGAATGATCCCCGGCCATCGCGTGCTGCTGCGCGCGGCCAACACGCCGATGATGGTCGCGGCCTATCTCGCCGTGATCAAGGCGGGTGGTGTGGTCGTCGCAACCATGCCGATGCTGCGGGCGGGCGAGCTGGTCTATCCGCTGCGCAAGGCGAGGATCGCGCTGGCGCTGTGCGACCACCGCCTGATGGCCGAGCTGGAGGGCGCCCAGCGCCAGGTTCCCGAGCTCACGCGAATCGTCGCTTTCGGCACGGAGGGCTGCGAGCTCGAGGCGCTGATGGCGCAACCGGGATACGACCGCTTCGAGGCGGTCGACACCGCCAGCGACGATGTCTGCCTGATCGGCTTCACCTCCGGCACCACCGGCGAGCCCAAGGGCACGATGCATTTCCAGCGCGACCTGCTGGTGATCTGCGACACCTATGCCGCCAAGGTGCTGAAGGCCTCGCCGGAGGACCGCTTCATCGGTTCGGCGCCGCTCGCCTTCACCTTCGGGCTCGGCGGCATCGTGCTGTTCCCCTTCCGCATCGGCGCGGCGGCCGTGCTGCCGGACAGGACGGCGCCCGCCGACCTGCTCGACGCGATCGAGCGGCACCGCGCGAGCGTGATCTTCACCGCGCCGACGGCCTATCGCGCCGTGCTCGACAAGCTGGAAGGTCGCGACATCTCCTCGCTGCGGATCTGCGTCTCGGCCGGCGAGACCCTGCCCAAGCCCGTCTTCGACGCCTGGCAGGCCAAGACCGGCCTGATGCTGATGGACGGCATCGGCGCGACAGAGATGCTGCACATCTTCATCGCGGCGCCGCTGGAGGCGATCCGCCCGGGTTCGACCGGCATCCCGGTGCCGGGCTACGAGGCGAAGATCATCGATTCCGACGGCCGCGACGTGCCTGACGGCACGCCGGGCCGGCTCGCCGTGCGCGGGCCGATCGGCTGCCGCTATCTCGCCGATGCGCGCCAGAAGGCTTACGCCCAGAATGGCTGGAACGTCACCGGCGACACCTATATCCGCGATGCGGACGGCTATTTCTGGTACCAGGCGCGCTCCGACGACATGATCGTCTCGTCGGGCTACAACATCGCCGGACCGGAGGTGGAGGCCTGTCTGCTCGCCCATCCCGATGTGATGGAGTGCGGCGTGGTCGGCGCGCCCTGCCCCGAGCGCGGCAGCATCGTGAAGGCCTATGTCGTGCTGCGCGAGGGCGTCGCCGGCGATGCGGCGATGCTCAAGACCTTGCAGGACCATGTGAAGGCCGCTATCGCGCCCTACAAATATCCCCGCGCCATCGACTTCGTCACGGCCCTGCCCAAGACCGCCAGCGGCAAGCTGCAGCGCTTCGCGCTGCGCCAGATGGCGCAGGCGCCCGAGTAGCGATGCTGCTCAACATCATCGCGCCGTCATCCCGGGCGACCGCAGGGAGACCCGGGATCCATTCCGGTACGCTCCCGATGAATGTTCCGGAATGGATCCCGGATCTGCGCTTCGCTCCGTCCGGGATGACGCTACTCTCTTGGCCGCACAAATCTCTTGGCCGCACAAAACCCTGACGGCACCTCAAGCCGGTCGAAACCGAGGCGACGCCCATGTCGAGTGAAACCCTGTCCCGCGCCATCCTGCCGGAGGGCTGGCCGCTGCCGCGCGGCTATGCCAACGGCATGGTCGCGGAAGGCCGCGTGCTGGTCACCGGCGGGCTCGTCGGCTGGGACGAGAACGGCGTCTTCGCAAGGGGATTCCTGCCGCAGCTCGAACGCACCTTCCTCAACATCAAGGCCGTGGTCGAGGCCGGCGGCGGGCGGATCGAGGACATCGTGCGGATGACCTGGTACGTCACCGACATCGAGGCGTACCGCGCCAGCCTCAAGGAACTCGGGCCGGTCTATCGCGGCGTGCTGGGTCGGCACTTCCCGGCGATGGCGGTGGTGCAGGTGGTCTCGCTCGTCGAGCCCGAGGCGCTGGTCGAGATCGAGGCGACGGCGGTCATCGCCTGAGCGCCCGTCGGCGATTGTGTTTCCGTCTGTTGCCGAACGGCCCAAGCGAAACACTGGCTTACCAATTGCACCTGCAGGAAGCTCCGCCGCTTAGGCTGTCGCAACCGGCTCGCGCCGGACAATCGCAGGCGCCGCCATCCGGCGGTGACGCGATGGAGTCCAGTCATGTCCAGCATCAGTGGCGTCAGCGGCGGGTTCCGTCCGCCTCCGCCTAAGGCTTCGAGCTTCGAGTCGGTCGATACCGACAGCAGCGGCGGGTTGAGCATCGAGGAGTTCAAGGCCGGCGGGCCCAAGGGCGCCGAGAATACCAAGAGCGAAGAGCTCTTCAAGGCGATCGACAGCGACAGCGACGGATCGGTCACCAAGGAGGAGCAGGACGCCTTCAAGGCCAAGGCCGAGCAGGCCCAGCAGCAGCTGCAATCCTTCCTGTTCGGGCTTCAGGCCGCCGGGCAGAGCGAGAGCAGCACCGACGAGAGCGAGGAGGAGGCCGACATCTTCGCCCAGATCGACGGCAATTCCGACGGCAGCGTTGCCAAGGACGAATTCCTGTCCGCCTTCTCGTCCGGCACGAGTTCGTCGAGTGACCTGCTGAGCAAGCTGTTCGACGCGATCGACACAAGTTCGGACGGATCGATCTCGAAGGACGAGCAGAGCGAATTCCAGGCGGCGCTCGAACAGCGCGGCCGCCCGTCGGGCCCGCCGCCCGGCCCTCCGCCGGGCAGCGCCTCGCAGGCCTATGGCAGCACCTCACAGCTCGGTGCGGCGAACGCGTCCGGCACCACCTATTCGCAAGCGGCCTGAGCCAGCCCGCGACGATGACGCCGGTCGCCAGAAGGCGAGCCGGCGCCTTTTGTTGTGAGGACCGGCGGCTTCAGATGCTGCGCGTGGCGCCGCCGTCGATGCGGATCTTCGCGCCCGTGACGTAGCTCGCCCGCTCGCTGGCGAGGAAGGCGACGACATCGGCGAACTCCTGCGGCGTGCCATAGCGGCCGGCGGGAATGGTGGCGCGCGAGGCCTTGGCAGCCTGGTCGGGCGTGGTGCCGGTGCGATCGGCCGCGGCCTGGTCGAGCTGATCGACGCGCTCGGTGTGGATGCGGCCCGGCAGCACGACGTTGACCGTCACGCCCTGCGAGGCGACCTCCGCGGCCAGCGTCTTCGACCAGCCGACGACCGCCGCGCGGATGCCGTTCGACAGCGCCAGCCGCGGGATCGGCTGCTCGACGCCCGAGGAGGCGATGGTGATGATGCGGCCGTAGCCGCGCTCGACCATGCCCGGCAGCATGCCCTGCGCCAGATGGAAGAGATTGGCGGCCATCGCCTCGAAATGCTTGAGCCAGTCGTCGCGGCCGGCCTCGCGGGCCTCGGCCGGGGGCGGACCGCCGGAGTTGCCGATCAGGATGTCGATGCCGCCGGCGTCGCGCAGCACGGTCATCAGCGATTCGACCGAGGCGAGATCCGAGAGGTCGAGGCTGGCGGCAAAGATGCGGCTGCGCACCTCCTCGGGGCACTCGCTGACCCAGGCGTCGGTCGCGGCGACATTGCGGGCGGCGGCGATGACCGAGGCGCCTTCGCTGGCGAGCGTGCGGGCGATGGCGGCGCCCAGCCCCCGGCTCGCACCCAGCACCAGCGCGCGCTTGTCGTGAAGGCCGAGATCCATGGGTCAGCTCCGTCGTGTTGGCGCGGCAGGGTCGCGGCGCGTTGCGGCCCTGCTGATAGCGGGTCGAGGCATGTGAGGAAATGGCCGGTGCGGAATGGGCGGCGTGCTCACGCCGCCGCGGTCAGCGCCTGTTCCGCCAGGATGCAGCGCACCACACGCCCCTCGCCGAGCTGGACGACCGGCGGCAGCGCCGCTCGGCAGCGATCCTGCGCGTGCTTGCAGCGCGGCGCGAAGGAGCAGGCCGAGGGCGGCTCGGTCAGCGCCGGCGGCGCGCCGGGAATGGCCTCCAGCCGCTCGCCCTTCTTTGCGCCGTGCAAATTCGCGGCGAGGAGCCCCCTCGTATAGGGGTGCTGGGGATCGCGTAGCAGCTCGCGCACCGTGCCGGTCTCGACGATCTGGCCGGCATACATCACCGCCAGCCGGTCCGAGACCTCGACCGCGACGCCGATGTCGTGGGTGACGAAGAGCATGCCCATGCCGAGGTCGCGCTGGAGCTGGCGCAGGAGCAGCAGGATCTGGATCTGCACGGTGGCGTCGAGCGCGGTCGTCGGCTCGTCGGCGAGCAGAAGCTTGGGGCGGGCCGCGAGCGCGAGCGCGATCATGGCGCGCTGGCGCATGCCGCCCGACATCTCATGCGGATAGGCCTTGAGCCGGCGCTCCGGCGACGGGATGCGCACCAGCTCCAACAGTTCGAGCGCGCGCGCCATCGCCGCCTTCGCCGAGATGCGCTCGTGCCGGATGATCGCCTCGGCGATCTGCTGGCCGACGGTGTAGACGGGATCGAGCGCGAGCGCGGGATCCTGGAAGATCATCGAGGTGACGGCGCCGCGGTAGTCCGCCAGATCCTGCGGGTTCAGCGCCAGAACGTCGCGCCCGTCGACCCGGACGCCGCCGCCGATGTCGGTGCGGCTTTCGGGCAGGAGGCGCAGCAGCGTCTTCAACGTGACACTCTTGCCGGATCCGGATTCGCCGAGGATGCCGAGCACCTGGCCCGGCTCCAGGGTCAGCGAGACACCGTTGACGGCGTGGACCGTCTGGGCGCCGCGGAAGCGCACCGTCAGGTTCTCGATCTCGACGAGAGGCGTGGTCATGCCCGTGTTCATGCCGGTACTCATGCCGCGGCCTCCAGGGCTGGCGCGTGGCTGTGGCCGGAGCCGGGCACCTGCATGTGGCAGGCGACCTGGCGGGCGCCCTCGCCCACCGTGGCGAGGACCGGCTTCACCTTGGCGCAGACGGTCTGGGCATGCGGGCAGCGTGGATGGAAGCGGCAGCCCTCGGGCGGGTTGATCGGGTTGGGCGGATCGCCCGCGAGCGGGGCTTCCATGGTCCGGTTGTCGGGATCCATCGAGGGCATCGCCGAGAGCAGCGCGCGGGTATAGGGGTGGCGCGGATCGCCATAGAGCTCCTCGACCGGGCCGATCTCCACGACCTCGCCGAGATACATCACCATGACGCGGTCGCTGATGAAGCGGACGACGTTGAGGTCATGGCTGATGAAGATATAGGTCAGGCCGAACTCCTCGCGCAGATCGGCGAGCAGGTTGAGCACCTGCGCCTCGACCGATTTGTCGAGCGCCGACACCGCCTCGTCCAGGATCACCAGTCGCGGGCCGAGCGCGAGCGCACGCGCGATGTTGACGCGCTGGCGCTGGCCGCCGGAGAGCTCGTGCGGATAGCGCGCGGCGAAGCGGGCGGGATCGAGCCCGACGCGCTCCAGCAGGTCGCGGGCCTTGAGGATGGCGTTGGCCTTGGAGACGCCGTGGACCGTCGGCCCGAAGGCGATCGAATCCTCGACGGTCAGGCGGGGGTTGAGCGAGGCGTATGAGTCCTGGAAGACCATCTGCGCCTGGCGGCGATATTCCTTGAGCGTCAGGGCCTGGCCGCCGACGATCTCGCCGTCGAACAGCATCTCGCCCTTGTCCTGCGGGATGAGCTGCATGACGACGCGCGCCGTCGTCGACTTGCCGCAGCCGGATTCGCCGACGACGCCGAGCGTCTCGCCCTTCATCACGGCGAAGTCGACGCCGTCGACGGCGCGCACGACGGCGCCGCCACCGAGCGGGAAATGCTTGGTCAGCGTCTTCGCCTGCAGCAGCGGCGTGCCGGCGCCGCCGCGGTCGGGGTGGGTCTGGTGATGGGTCGCGTCGACCTTGTCATGCGCCATGGTCAGCCCTTCACGTCCATCGCCGAGCGCAGACCGTCGGAGAGCAGGTTGAACGAGATCGAGGTGATGAAGATCGCCGCGCCCGGGAGCGCCGCCACCCAGGGCTGCACATAGATCGCCGTGCGCAGCGTGTTCAGCATCAGCCCCCATTCCGGCGTCGGCGGCTTGGTGCCCAGACCGAGGAAGGAGAGGCCCGAGGCCAGGATCATCGAGACCGAGATCAGGCTCGTCGCATAGACGAAGATCGGACCGAGCACGTTGCCGAGCACATGAACGCGGATGATCGTGATCGCGTTGGCGCCGCTAGCACGGGCCGCCTCGACATAGTCCATCGAGCGAACCTGCGTGGTCACGCTCTCGGCAATACGTGCGATCGGCGGGATGAAGACGATCGTCAGGGACAGCAGCGAATTGGTAATGCCGGCGCCGAGCGCGCCCGACAGCGCGATCGCCAGCAGCACGGAGGGGAAGGCGTAGAACACGTCGACCGTGCGCATCGTGATGGTGTTGAACTTGCCGCCGAAGAAACCAGCGGCAACCCCAATCACCGAGCCGATGATGAAGGCGATGAAGACCGGCACCACGCCCATGAAGAGCGAAAGCCGCGCGCCGAAGATCAGCCGCGAGAGCATGTCGCGGCCGAGTTCGTCGGCGCCGAGCGGATAGCCCGGCGTGCCGATCGGCCGCAGCCGGCGCAGCATCGAGGACCGGGTCGGGTCGGCCGGGGCGAGGTAATCGGCGAAGATCGCCATCAGGATGATCGCGAGCACGACGAGGCCGGCGCAGACCGCGACCTTGTCGGTCTTGAAGCGGCGCCAGACGCCCGACCAGTAGCCGGGCGACTTCGCCAGGGGCGGCACGATGACGGCGGCCTTGCCTTGCGCAATGGCGGACATCTCAGCGCCTCCGGACGCGCGGGTCGAGCAGACCCTGCAGGATATCGACGAGGACGTTCAGCCCGACGAAGAACATGGCGAGCACGAGGATGGTGCCCTGGAGCAACGGCAGGTCGCGCTGGAAGATGGCGTTGCCTAGCAGGAAGCCGGTGCCGGGCCAGGAGAAGACCGTCTCGATCAGGATCGATCCCCCCAGCAGATAACCGAGCTGGAGGCCCATCACGGCCAGCGCGGTGGGCGCCGCGTTCTTCACGACATGGCGGAAGACTCCGAAATCCATCAGCCCCTTGGCCCGCAGCGCAGGCACGAATTCCTGGTTGAGGATGTCGGCGACCAGCGCGCGCACGGTGCGAGCGATGATGCCCATCGGGATCACCGACATCGTGATGGCGGGCAGGATCATGTAGCTGACATGCTCCCAGTCCCATTTCCACGCCGCCGAGCCGCCAGGCCCCGCCCCGCCCGGCGGCAGCCAGCCGAGTTGCACCGAGAACACGATCACCATCACCATGCCCAGCCAGTAATGCGGCACGGAGACGCCGAGCACCGCCAGCATGGAAGCGAACTTGTCGAGGAAGGAGCCGCGGAAATAGCCGGCGACGAAGCCGAAGAAGCAGCCGAAGACGAAGCCGATGACGGTCGCGAGACCGGCGATCAGCAGCGTGTTGCCCACCGCGCGCCAGACCTCGGCCGCGACGGGACGGCCCGTCGCGATCGAGGTACCGAGATCGCCCTGCAGGGCCTTCAGCAGCCAGAGGCCGAACTGCACCGGCAGCGGCCGGTCGAAGCCGTAGATCTTGCGCAGCTCGTCCTGCATCGCCTGGGAGGCGTCGGGCGGCAGCACCGAGGTCAGCGGGTCGCCCGGCGCGATATGCACCAGCAGGAAGCAGAACAGGCTGACGCCAAAGGCGACAGGCAGCACGTAGAGGATGCGCTTGGCGAGGTATTTCAGCATGCGATCCTCACCTGTCATTCCGGGGCGCGGCAAAGCCGCGAACCCGGAATCCACGGCGGGGCACCCCGTTTGAATCAAGCGAACCCATCAGGGCTCGCCCGGTCGTGGGTTCCGGGTTCATCGCTGCGCGATGCCCCGGAATGACAGCGTAGGGTTGCCTGCGCACTCTTTTCCTCACTTCGCCATGGTGATTGGCGAGAAGTCCTGGAACCAGTTCTGCGCCTGGACGAAACCCTTCACCTTAGGGCTCATGGCGCGCGGGTTGACGTCGTGCGTGACCATCAGGAACAGGGCCTCGTCGACGTATTTCTCGTGGATCTTCTGCAGGACGGCGGTCTGCGCCGTCGCGTCGAAGGTGTTGCGGACCTGGTCGAAGAGCTTGTCCATCTCCGGATCGCAATACATGCCCCAGTTCGTGCCGGCCGGCGGCTGCAGGTTGCACTGCAGGTGGCGGACCAGGCCCGTGAAGGGGTCCTGGATGAAGTAGGTGTAGTTCATCCCCGTCGCCTTGCGCGAGGATTCATGATTGGCGCCGGCGCGCCAGATGTTGATCAGCGTGTTCCACTCGACGACCTCGAAGTCGATCTTGATGCCGACCTCGGCGAGGTTCTGCTGGACGAACTCGTTCATCGGCAGCGGCTGCATCTGGCCCGAACCCGAGGGCGCGATCAGGATCTTGGTCTGGACCGGCTTGGCCGGCGAGAAACCGGCCTCGGCGAGGAGCTTCTTGGCCTCGGCCTGGTCGAGCTTGAGCTTGAACTTCGGGTTGCCGAACCACTGGTGGCCGGGCGGGTAGAAACCCTCGGCCGGGATCATCAGGCCGCCGAGCAGCTCCTTCAGGCCCTGCCGGTCGACGGCGAGATTGGCGGCCTTGCGGACGCGGATGTCGTTCCAGGGCGAGCCCTCGGCGCGCGAGAGATGCCAGGTCCAGTTGTGCGGATAGGCGTTGGTGATGATCTGGAAGCCGGCCGTCTTGAGCGAGGGAATCAGGTCCGGCGACGGCGCCTCGATCCAGTCCACCTGCCCGGCCCGCAGCGCCGCGGCGCGCGCATTGGCCTCCGGCAGCGGCAGCAGAACGAGCTTGTCGAGCTTGGGCACGCGGGCCTTGTCCCAGTAGCCCGGGAAGGGCGAGAGTTCGGCGCGCTCGCGCGGCTGGAAGGCGGTGAGCTGCCAGGGGCCGGTGCCGGACGGGGTCTTGGCGAAGGCCTCCCAGCTCTTGCCGAGCTTCTCCCACTGCGCCGGCGAGGACATCATCACCCAGGCGATCTGGTAGGGCAGCGTGGCGTCGGGCGCCTTGGTGGTGATCTCGACCTTGTACTTGTCGATCACCTTGTAGCCGGCGACGGCGGGAATGCGCGAGCGGCCCTGCGCCGCCTGGCGCTGGTCGAACTGCGGCGAGTCGTTCTTCAGGAGCTTGTCGAGGTTCCAGACCACGGCGTCGGCGGTGAACTCGGAGCCGTCATGGAACTTGACGCCTTCGCGCAGCACGAAAGGTCCATTTGGTCTTGTCGGTTGCATCGACCGACCAGCTCGAGGCCAGTCCCGGCGTCAGGTCGGAGGCCTTGTCGGCCTTGCTGAGGTCCCAGTTGATGAGCGCGTCATAGAGCGTGTAGCCCATGAAGCGCATGCCCTCGCCGCCCTGGTCGGTCTGGCCGGTGGTCAGCGGGATGTCGGAGGCGGTCATGCCGATCCGAAGCGTGCCCTGGGCTTGCGCCGATGCGGCGAAGAGGGAGACGCCGGCGGCGAGGGTCAGGGCAAGGGCGCTGCGGATCATGGGGGGCTCCGGTTTGGATGGGTTCCAGGCTGGCTTCGCAAGGGCTGTGCCAGCCGCACGCGGCACCCTCCCCAACGTCATGCTCGCCCTGGTGGCGAGCCTCCACGTCTCGCCCATCGTCACCGACGACGAAGCCGTGGATGGTCGGGGCGAGCCCGACCATGACGACAGTGGCAGGCTGCCGCGGGGCGGAAGCGATCAGTCCATCGACATCGGCGCCAGATCGATGAACCAGCTCTTCGGCTGGACCACGCCCTTGACCTTGGCGCTCATCGCGCGCGGGCCGACGTCATGGGCCACCCAGACGAAGGGCGCTTCCTCGACGATGCGGGCATGGAGCTTGGCGAGCGCCGCATCGCGCGCCGTCCCGTCGAAGCTGGTGCGGGCGTCGGCGATGAGCTTGTCGAACTCGTCATTGCCGAAATAGCCCCAGTTGTTGGAGACCGGCGGGAAGGTCTTGGTCGAGGTGAAGCGCACCATGGCGAAGAACGGGTCCATCGCCGCGAAGGTGACGTTGGTGGCGTTGGCACCGCGGGCGTTGGCGTGCTTGGCGCCCTCGCGCCAGTTGGTGAAGACGGCGTTCCATTCGCCGACCTCGAGCGCGACGTCGAAGAAGCAATCCTTCAGCGCCTGCTGCATGAATTCGTTCATCGGCAGCGGCTGCATCTGGCCAGAGCCCGAGGCCGAGGTCAGCACCTTCACCTTCGCCGGCTTGGAAGCCGAATAGCCGGCTTCGGTCATCAGCTTCTTGGCGGCCGCGAGATCGTATTTGATGTCGAAGCTGGGGTTGCCCCACCAGGGATGGCCGGGGGGAACGGTGCCCTTCGGGATCTCCATCAGCCCGCCGAGCAGCGTCTTCAGCTCCTCGCGGTTGATGCAGAGATTGGCGGCGTGGCGGACGCGCTTGTCGACCCAGGGCGAGCCCTCGACGAAGGAGAGCTGCCAGGGCCAGACATGCGGCTGGGCGTTGGTGTAGACGGTGAAACCGCGCTGCTTGATCTGCGGCACGGCGTCCGGCGAAGGCGACTCGATCCAGTCCACCTGGCCCGAGAGCAGGGCTGCGGTGCGGGCATTGGCCTCCGGCAGCGGCACCAGCACGACGCGGTCGATCTTCGGCACGCGCTTGGGGTCCCAATAGGCCTTGTTGGCGACCATCTCGAAACGCTCGCGCGGCGAGAGCCTGACGCCCTTGAACGGGCCGGTGCCGGACGGATCGGCCGAGAAGGCCGCCCAGGCCTGCTTGGCGCGCTCGGCCGGATCGGTGACCGAGGCCGGGACGGCGGCGAGCTTGGCAGCCCAGTGCGCCGGCGACGCCATGAACAGGTTGGTCAGGTTGATCGGCAGGAAGGCGTCGGGCTCGCTCGTGGTCAGCTCGACGGTGAGCGGGTCGATCGCGCGGGCGCTCTTCAGCGTCGGCATGCGCGAGACGGTGACGCCGATCTGGTCCGGCGCGAAATGGGCGGCTTCCTTGTTGAGGACCTTGTCGACGTTCCAGACCACGGCGGCGGCGTTGAAGTCCGACCCGTCCTGGAACTTGACGCCCGGACGCAGCTTGAAGGTCCATTTCGTCTTGTCGGTGGCGTCGACCGCCCATTCGGTGGCGAGGCCGGGAATGACGACGCTCGCCTTCTCGGCGGAGGAGAGATCCCAATGGGTCAGCGCGTCATACATCGGGATGCCGGTGAAGCGGTTGCCCTCGAAGCCCTGGTCGGGCTGGCCGTGGGTCCGCGGAATGTCCGCTGCCGTCATGCCGATGCGCAGGACCTTCTCCTGGGCGAGCGCGCCGGTGACGAGCGCCGTCGAAAGGCCGAGGCCGAGAAGGGCCGAGCGGGTGAAGCTGGATACGGACACGTTTTTCTCCCCTGTGGTTGGCCGCGCGCTCCTGCGAGCGGCGGCACGAGGTTAGCAACGGGCATGCCAGCGGGCCGCCCCCGGTTTGGCCGGCGCCCGCCCCTCGTCCCTGCGTCAGGATTGGACAGAAGGCGGGGGCGCGCATACGCAGCGTCCTATTTTGCCCATGAAATAGGCGAATTGGCTACCATTGCGGCAGTCAGTGGAAATCCCGGGATTTCGGCAGGATCCGGACGTCGCGGGGGTGACGGCCACGCGGGGCCTGGGGATGCTTGAACTCGTCCGCCCGCGTCAGGGTGATCGTGGCGCTGTGGCTCTCGGACAGGCTCGCGAGATCGGCCGTGCGGTCGACGACGCGCTGGGCCATCAGATGGACCACGCCCTCGGGGCTCTTCTGCACCCGGCCCTCGATCTGCAGCAGGCGCCCGCTCATCACCTCGCGCCGGAAGCGCTCGAACAGCCTAGCCCAGAGCAGGATGTTGGCGATGCCGGTCTCGTCCTCCAGCGTGATGAAGATCGCCTTGCCGTTGCCGGGGCGCTGGCGCACCAGCACGACGCCGGCGGTCGCCGCCCAGCTGCCGTCGGGGCGGCCTTCGAGCTCGGCGCAGCTCAGCACGCGGTCGCGCCGGAACAGCGGCCGCAGCATGCCCATCGGGTGCCCCTTCAGCGAGAGCCGCACCGTCTGGTAGTCGGCGACGATCTGCTGCGGCAGCGGCATGAGCGGGAGCGGCAGGGCCGGCTCCTCGCCGAGTTCGCGGGCCTGGGCGGCGGCGAAGAGCGGCAGGGCCTCGTCGTCCGGCAGGCGGCGCACGGCCCAGAGCGCCTCGCGGCGGTCGAGCCCGAGCGAGCGGAAGGCGTCGGCATCGGCGAGCAGCCGCATGGCGCGGCCCGGCAGATCGGCCCGGCGCATCAACTCCTCGACATCGGCGTAGCCCCCGCCCCGCCGCGCCGCGATGCGCAGGCCCCATTCTTCGCGGAATCCGTCGATCTGGCGGAAGCCGAGGCGCAGGGCGAAGGGGCTCCGTCGCTTCCCGCCCCCCTCAGCCCTCATCCTGAGGAGCGCCGCAGGCGCGTCTCGAAGGATGGCCGGAGAGGCTCCCGAGGCATCTGGACCATCCTTCGAGACGCCGCTGCGCGGCTCCTCAGGATGAGGGCTGGGAGTTTCCGAAGACCCTCCCCGGTCATCCCGGACGGAGCGAAGCGGAGATCCGGGATCCATTCCGGAGCCTTTATCGGAGAAGCTCCGGAATGGATCCCGGGTCTCCCTGCGGTCGCCCGGGATGACGGCGCTTCCCTTTTCAACGTGATCGACGCGCTCTAACCCATTGTCCCAGAAACTGAAATTCACATCGATCGCGCGCGGCTCGACGCCGCCGACCTCCTGCGCCTCGCGCACGATCTGGGCGGGGGCATAGAAGCCCATGGGCTGCGCGTTCAAAAGCGCGCAGGCGAAGGCCGCCGGGTGATGGCATTTCAGCCAGGAGGAGATGTAGACCAGCTTGGCGAAGGAGGCGGCGTGGCTCTCGGGGAAGCCGTAGCTGCCGAAGCCCTTGATCTGGTCGAAGCAGCGCTGGGCGAAATCGCGCTCATAGCCGCGTGCCACCATCCGCTCGACCATCATGTCCTGGTAGTTGCCGATGCTGCCGTCGCTGCGGAAGGTCGCCATCGCCTTGCGCAGGCCATTGGCCTCGCTGTCTGAGAATTTCGCGGCGACCATGGCGAGCTTCATCGCCTGCTCCTGGAAGAGCGGCACGCCCTTGGTCTTGTTCAGCACCTGGAAGAGCTCGTCGGCCGGCCCGTGCTCCGGGGCCGGCGCGGGGTAATGCACCGGCTCGAGTCCCGCGCGGCGGCGCAGATAGGGGTGGACCATGTCGCCCTGGATCGGCCCGGGGCGGACGATCGCGACCTGGATGACGAGGTCGTAGAGGATGCGCGGCTTCAAGCGCGGCAGCATGTTCATCTGCGCCCGGCTCTCGACCTGAAAGACGCCGAGCGACTGGCCCCGGCAGAGCATGTCGTAGGTCGGCCCGTCGTCCTTGGGCACGTCGGCCAGCCCCATCTCGAGGCCCTCATGCTGCCGCAGCAGGTCGAAGGCCTTGCGGATGCAGGTCAGCATGCCCAATGCGAGCACGTCGACCTTCATCAGGCGCAGTTCGTCGATGTCGTCCTTGTCCCATTCGATGAAGGTGCGGTCCGCCATCGCGGCATTGCCGACCGGCACCATCTCGTCGAGGCGCCCGCGCGCCAGCACGAAGCCGCCGACATGCTGCGAGAGATGGCGCGGGAAGCCGAGCAGGCGGATGGCGAAATCGACGGCGCGGCGGATCGTGGGATTGGCGGGGTCGAGCCCGGCCTGGCGCACCCGGTCGTCGCCGATCTCCGTGCCCCAGCTGCCCCATTGCGTGCCGGCGATGCGCGCGGTGACGTCCTCGGTCAGCCCCAGCGCCTTGCCGACATCGCGGATGGCGCTGCGCGGGCGGTAGCGGATCACGGTCGCGACGATGCCGGCGCGGTGCCGGCCATAGCGCTCATAGATCCACTGGATCACCTCCTCGCGCCGCTCATGCTCGAAATCGACGTCGATATCGGGCGGCTCGCGGCGCTGCGTCGAGATGAAACGCTCGAACAGCACGTCGCTCTCGGCGGGGTCGACGGCGGTGATGCCCAGCACATAGCAGACGGCGGAATTGGCGGCCGAACCGCGGCCCTGGCAGAGGATGCCGCGGCTGACGGCGAATTCGACGATCTGGTGGATGGTGAGGAAGTAGCGGGCGTAGTTCAGCCCCGCGATCAGATCGAGCTCCTTGCGCAGCAGGGCCTCGACCTTCGCCGGCACCCCGTCGGGATAGCGGATGTCGCTGCAGCGCCGCACCAGTTCCGTGAGCCAGGCCTGGTCGCTCCAGCCGGGCGGGACGGGCTCGTCGGGATATTCGTATTCGAGCTGGCCGAGATCGAAGTCGATGCGGGCGAGGAGATGGCGCGTCTCGGCGATCGCCTCGGGGGCATCGCGGAAGAGCCGGATCATCTCCTGGGGCGTCTTGAGATGGCGCTCGGCATTGGCCTCGAGCAGGCGCCCCGCCCGCTCGATCGAGACGCCCTCGCGGATGCAGGTCAGCACGTCCTGCAGGTCGCGCTGCTGGGCTGAGTCATAGAGCACGTCGTTGGTCGCCAGCAGAGGAGTCCGGGTCGCGGCGGCGATCGCCTTCAGCCGCGCCAGCCGGCGGCGGTCGTCGCCACGCCGGTGCATGCTGGCGCCGAGCCAGAGCGAGCCGGGCGCGGCCTCGTCCAGCCGGGCAAGCAGCGCAGGCAGACCGGCGAGATCGCGCGGCGGCATCAGGATCAGCAGGAGATCGCGGGTATCGCTGAGGAGGTCGTCGAGGTTCAGGATGCACTCGCCCTTGCCGGCGCGCCGGTTGCCCTCGCTGAGCAGGCGGCAGAGCCGCGCCCAGCCGCTGCGGTTGGCGGGATAGACGACGATGTCGGGCGTGCCGTCGGCGAAGACGAGCCGGCTGCCGAGGACAAGCCGGAAATCCTGCGCCATCGCCCGCAGCTGCGCCGCGGTGAAGGGCAGATCGGCGAAGGCGGGGTTTTCGATCCAGACATGCTCGCCGGGGCTGTCGCCCTCCTTCAGCTTCTCGGCCGGGGGCAGCCCGTCCTCGCGCAGCTGCCGCAGCGCGCTCCAGGCCCGCACCACGCCCGCCACCGTGTTGCGGTCTGCGAGGCCCAGGCCCGCATGGCCGAGCAGCAGCGCGGTGAGCACCAGATTGGGACCCGGCGAGGCGCCGCGCAGGAAGGAAAAATTCGTCGCGGCAACGAGTTCGGCGAAGGGGCTAAGGACCTGATTCATGCAAACAGCCCATGCAGGAACCAGCGCGGCGGCGCCTGCTCCGGCTCGTGGAAGCCGATGCGGAAGAGCCAGAAGCGGCGGCCTGCCGAGTCCTCGACGCGGTAATAATCGCGCATCGGCTCGCTGGAGCCGTCGCGCCACCATTCCGGCGCGATGCGTTCGGGACCCTCGGCACGGGCGACGTCATGGATAAGCCGGCGCCAGCGGAAGCGGATCGGCGGGCCGTCCGGCACCTCGGCGATCGCCTCCACCGGCTGGGGCGGCTCGAAGAGCTGGAGCGGGCGCGTCGGCGGTTCATGCGGAATGGGGGCCGGCCAGGCGCTGCCGGCCGGCGGCAGCGCGGCCGAGCGGGCCTTCGCCGCGCGCACGGGATGGTGGCTGTCCTGCGCCGCGAAGCGCAGCACCCGGTCGCGGCCGAAGCGCACGACCAGCCGGTCGACGAGATCGGCCACGGCCTCGTCCTCGACGGCACGGCGGTCGAGGCTCGGCTGGGTTTCGCTCAGCGGCTCGCAGACTGGTACGGCGAGGCGCACCGCATCGAAGCCGAAGCCGGGATCGAGCGGGTCGGAGAGGCTCTCGATGCGCTCGCGCCACAGCCGCAAGATGGCCTTGCCATCGCGCGTCGGGCGCCCGGTCTCGATCACCAGCCGGCGCACCGCCCCGTCGCTGCGATGGAAGCCGAGTTCGAAGATGCGCCCGCCCTCGCCGCGCTGCTCCAGCACCCGCGCGGCCTCCGCGATCAACCGGGCGACGACCTCCTGCAGCCCGTCGAGATCGAGCATGGGTTCGGCGAAATGGCGCTCGACCAGGCAGGCCGGCGGCGGGCGCAGCGGCGTAAGCCGGGCATCCTCATGGCCGAGCGTACGCCGCAGCCGCGTCACCAGATCCTCGCCGAAACGGGCCGACAGCGCCTTGGAGGGGCGCTCCGCGAGATCGGCCAGCGTCCTCAGGCCCGCCCGGGTCAAGGCAAGCGCGGTCTCGGGGGGAAGCTCGAGTGCCGCGACCGGCAGCGGACGCAGCCAGGCCTCGTCCTGCCCGGGCGGCACGATCCCGCCCCGGCCGAAGCGGGTCAGCGCATGGGCCGCCTCGGGCGTGCCCGCGACGGCCGAACGAAGCGCGAGACCGCCGCGCTGCATCCAGCAGCCGATCGTCGCCAGCAGCGCGCTCTCCCCGCCGAAGAGATGGGCGCAGCCGGTGATGTCGAGCAGCAGGCCCTGGGGGCGATCGAGCGCGACCAGCGGGGTGAAGCGGTCGCAAAAGGCGGCGAGCCGCATCAGCAGGGCCTCGTCGGCCTCCGGCTCGGCCTCGATCGCGATCAGACCGGGAATGCGGGCCCGCGCGTCGGCCAGGGTGAGATCCCGCGCCAGCCCCAGCGCCAGCGCCCGATCGTCCCCCGCGACGAGGCGAAGCGCATTGCCGCGATGGGCATAGACGACCAGCGGGGCTTCACCCGGTGCGCCGGATGTCGGAATCCTGCCCTCCCGCCGCAGCCGGTCGGTCGGCAGGAAAGGGAACCACAGGGCGAGATAGCGGCGTGGCATCGGGGCTGGCTCTGGGGTGACGGGGGGGCTCGTCACGGCCGGCAGCGGCCTGACGGTTTCGGACGTCGCTCTCCCGGACGTCTCTCTCCTGGAAAGATTGTCGGTCACGGCTCCACTCCACACGCCACTCACACTCACCCAGCCCCCCGCGATGCCGCAGCAATCGGAGGCTGAAGGCGGGCGCTCCCGGTGCATTCGCCTCCAGCGCCCGCGACGGCAGGGACGCGACCTGCCAGCGGGTCGAGGCCGCGCTCGGCTGCGGCGCCACGGCGGCTCGCAGCAGAAGCGTGGTCGCGCCCGAGCCTTCCGCCGCCAGGGCCAGGCGCCGGCTCGCGGTCAGATCGAGGCGCCGCGGCGCGCCCCAGGGCTCGATCAGCACCGCCCCCAGCGCCGGGCAGCGGGCGGCCTCGGCGCCGGCGCGCAGCACGCCCTCGGCATCGCGCGCCCGCACCAGCAGGACGCGGGCGGGATCGAGCCCGAGTTCGGTCAGCCCCGGCGGATGCAGCCGGCCGGTCTCGGCATCGACGACATCCTGCCGCACCCAGAGGATCGGGCGCCCGGCCGCGGCCCGGATGGCGAGGCCGACGGCGAATCCCGTCGCCGCCGCGAGATCGGCCGTGGCGGGCGCATAGACCTCGTGCAGCGCCGCGCGGGCGATGCCGCCGCCCAGCGCCGCATCCAGAGCAGGCGCGCCGAAACTCACCTGCCCGACCGCCGCAGGCGCGCTGCGCAGCGCCATCTCGGCGAGATGGCGGCGCAGATCGGTCAGGGAAGCGGGGTCCGGGCGGGGCTGCATGCGGGCTCATGTTCTATCTTTGTTCTTTTATAGAACGTGACTCCACGGAAGGCGAGTCAGGGAACGCGCCTATCCCGCCCCTTCGCGCCCGGCGCCGGATACACAATGTGTATCTTTGCTGCTAAGATGCTCCGCCGAGGAGGTCCCATGCCCGCATCACCGAAGATCGCGACGCGCGCCGTCAATCTGCGGATCCGCGAAGACGTTCGCGACCTGATCGATCACGCCGCCAGCACGCAAAGCAAGACGCGCTCGGAGTTCATGATCGACGCCGCGAGGCGCGCGGCCGAAGACACGCTTCTGGACCAGACCCTCATCCGGGTCGATCTCGCGACCTATGACCGATTTGTCGAGGTCCTCGACCGGCCTCCCGGTGGCGAGGCCTATGAGCGCATGATGTCGGCGCCTCGCCCCTGGAAAGACTGATGCTGGGCGCCCCTGCCCCGCTCGACGACCGTCACCGCCTCGACGACTTCGATTCAGGCGTTCCCGTCCTCGACGACTGGCTCAGGCGCCGATCCCGTTCCAATCAGGCCAGCGGCGCTTCGCGAACCTATGTCGTCGCCGACGAAACCGGCCGGGTCGCCGCCTATTACGCGCTCGCCTCGGGTGCTCTCGTCGCGACCGAGGCGCCCGGCCGGCTGAAACGCAACATGCCGGACCCGATCCCGATGGCCGTCCTGGGGCGGCTGGCCGTCGACCGGTCCTTCCAGGGGCAAGGACTCGGGGTCGCGATCCTCAGGGATGCCGTCCTGCGGACCCGTCAGGCGGCCACGATCCTCGGCATCCGGGGCCTGCTCGTCCATGCCATCTCGGAGGATGCGAAACGCTTCTACGAGCGCTACGGCTTCACGCCCGGGCCGGCGAACCCCATGACACTGGTCATGAGCATCACCGACCGGGCGTGAGCGCCTCGCTGTCTCAATTCGCCATATAGACCAGCTCGCGCTCGGCCTTGGGCGGCAGGAAGGCGCGGGAGAAGATCTCCTCGGGCTTGGGCGTGCGGGCGAGCTGATAGCCCTCGGCGATGATGCCGATGGCGCTGGCCATGCGGGCGTCCTTGGTGTCGCCGACGCCGATCTCCTTCATCTCCGGCGAGACGATGAGTTCGCTGAAGGAGTATTGCAGGCGCTTCTTCTCGATCGCCTCGTTGACGAGGGCGTCATAGGCCATCACCGCCTTCATGCCGACGGCCTGGTCCTTGGCGATCTCGAGCATCGCCTTGTTGGTGGCGCGCACGAGGCCTGCGACGGCCTTGGGGTTCTCCTTGATCAGCTTCTGCGAGACCATCAGCCCGTTCGAATAGAGATCGAGCCCGAAATCGCCGAAGGTGAGCCAGTTGAAGTCCTTCTCCGGGTCCTGGCGGTTGAGCAGCAGGTTGAAATAGCTGGTGATGTTGAAGACCAGCGCGCCGTCGATGTCGCCCTTGATCAGCAGCGGCTCCTGCAGGTTGGGCGCCATGCTGGTGAGCTTGATCTTGCCCATGTCGAGCCCGTTCTTGCGGGCGAAGACCTCGAGCAGGCGGGTCGTCGGCGTGCCGGGGGCCCCGCCCAGCGTCCTGCCCTCGAGATCCTTCGGCTTGGTGATGCCGGTCGCCTTCTTGCTGGAGATCGCGAAGGGCGGGCGGTTCCAGATCATGTAGACCATGACCGGGTTCTCGCCCGGCTTGGTCGCGGCGTTCTGGATGATGGCATTGACGTCGCCGAAGCCGGCATCATAGGCGCCGCCCATGATGCGGGTGACGGTCGCGCCCGAGCCCTCGCCCTGGTCGATGATCACGTTCAGCCCCTCGGCCTTGTAGTAGCCCTTGTCACGGGCGACGAAGAAGGCGGCGTCCGAGCCTTGCGTCTTCCAGCCGAGGGTGAAGCGGATCGCGGTCTCCTGCGCCTGGACGGCGCCGGTGAAGGCCAGCCCGGCCATGGCGAGGCCCGCAGCGGCACCGAGGCAGAGTCTTTTCAGCATCTTGTTCCCCTTTTCTGAGACGATGATTCAAGCATTTCGGCGCCGGCCACCCACTGGCTCCCTCGCCGAAGATGACGGCGACCCGCGACGGCGCGATCGCGGGCACCGGCGGAGCCCGGGCGGCCAAGGGCGTCGCAGCCGAGGGAGCGCCCCCTGCGACTGCATGCCTGTCTTCTGAAAAGTGCATGCAATAGCGATGCCATGCCTCCCTCGCCCGGCGTCGCTCCTCCGTCGCCTCCCTTCCCGCAGCGCCAACCGGCGGCTGCAGCCGCGCATTGCGGCCACCCCGGCCTCGGGGCTAAGACGAGGTTCACGCATTCGGATTTCGGTGATGACGCGCGACGACAACCGCAGCCGCCCTGCGACGGACCGGGTCGGGACGATCTGCCGCGCGCTGCGGCGCGCCATCATCGAGCAGGCGCTGGAGCCCGGGGCCAAGCTGCCGGAGGACGCGCTCGGCGAGCGCTTCGGCGTCAGCCGCACGATCGCGCGTCATGCGCTGGGCCAGCTCGCCGCCGAGGGGCTGGTCGAGCTGCGGCGCAACCGCATAGCCGTGGTGGCGACGCCGAGCTGGCAGGAGGCGCGCGACGCCTTCGACATCCGCATCGAACTCGAGCGGCTGGTCGTGCGGCAACTGGCGGGACGACTGACCAAGACGCAGATCGCCGAGCTCCATGCCCATGTCGATGCCGAGGACGAGGCGCGCAACGGCCCCGACGCGATCTCGATCCGCCTCGCGACCGAGTTCCACATCCTGCTCGCCAGCATGACGGAGAGCCCGATCCTGATCCGCTATGTCAGCGAGATCGCCTATCGCTGCTGCCTGACGCTGTCGCTGTTCAGCCGCCCGCACTCCTCCGAATGCGCCATCAACGAGCATCGGCTGCTGATCGACGCGCTCGCCAAGGGCGATGCGGACGCCGTGATGTCGCTGATGCACCACCATCTCGATTCGGTGGCGAGCCGCGCATTGGTCGCCCAGACACGGCCGCGCGGGCGCGACATCATGGATATCCTGGCGCCCTATGCCGAGCCGCCGCGAGCGGCGCGCGCCAAAGCCGCGGGCTAAGCGCCCCTACCCCGACCCCAAGCGTCCGCGCACCGAGGCAGCCTTCACAGGCGGCAGCGGGCATGTAAAGTGCATACAGTTTAACCTCCTGCTTCCGTTCTTCCGACAGTTCCGTGCCGATGCCCGACGACAGCGCCTTCGACCTCATCTTCCGGCAGGCGGCCCTCCCCGGCGAGGCGCGGCCCGTTGACATCGGCGTCCGGCGGGGGCGCTTCGCCGCCATCGCGCCGGTCATCGTGGCGGATGCCCCCGAGGTTGTGGTGGGCGGGCGCGCCGTGCTGCCGGGCTTCGTCGACAGCCATGTCCATCTCGACAAGGCCTGCCTGCTCGGGCGCTGCGGCCATCTGCAGGGCGGCCTCAAGGCGGCGATCGCCGCCGTCTCGGCGATGAAGCGCGATTTCACCGTGGTCGATGTCTATGAGCGCGGGGCGCAGGTTCTTGAGCGGGCGATCGCCAAGGGCACGACACGAATGCGCAGCCATGTCGAGGTCGATCCGCGCGTGGGCCTGCGCAGCTTCGAGGCGCTGAAGGCGCTGAAGCGCGACTATGCCTGGGCGATCGACCTGTCGCTGTGCGTCTTTCCGCAGGAGGGGCTGACCAACGATCCCGGCACCGAGGAGCTGCTGGTCCGGGCCCTGCAGGACGGGGCGGACGCGCTCGGCGGCTGCCCCTATACCGACACCGACCCGCACGCGCAGATCGCCCGGCTGTTTGCGCTGGCGACGCGCTTCGACGTCGATCTCGACTTCCATCTGGATTTCGATCTTGATGCGAGCTGGATGCATCTCGACGAGGTCTGCCGCCAGACGACCGTCCATGGCTATGGCGGGCGCGTCGCGATCGGCCATGTCACCAAGCTGTCGGCTCTGCCGCCCGAGGCCTTCGCGCGAGCCGCCGAGCGTCTGGCGGAAGCGGGCGTCGCGGTGACGGTTCTGCCTGCGACCGACGTCTATCTGCTCGGCCGAGAGGCGACCCATGACGTGCCGCGCGGGCTGACGCCGGCGCACCGGCTGCTGGCGCAGGGTGTGACCTGCTCGGTGGCAACCAACAATGTCCTCAACCCGTTCACGCCCTTCGGCGATGCCTCGCTGCTGCGAATGGCGAATTTCTACGCCAATGTCGCGCAGGTCGGCCCGGAGGGCTTCGATGCCTGCATCGACCTCGTGACGGCGCTGCCGGCGCGGCTGATGAACCTCAGGGATTACGGCATCGCCATCGGCAATCCGGCCGATCTCGTCGTGCTCGACGCGCCGACGCAGGCTGAGGCGCTGGCGGGCCTGGCCGAGCCGATCATGGGCTTCAAGAACGGGCGGCAGAGCTTTTCGCGGCCGGCGGCGCAGCTGCACGCCCCGAGCCAGCCGCGCGCGGCGTTGCGGGCCGTCGCGGGCTGAGGCGCGTTAGGCTAGCGGACGACCACGCCCCGTCCACGGCCGCGGCAGGAACAGGGCTGGCCGAGCAGGGCCGTGCGTCCGAGCCGGCAGGTTGTGCGCGGGGTCTCGCAGAACCGCCCGACGGCCTGGAAGCGCGGGCGGCTCCCGAGACCATCACCGCGCGTGCCTGAGGATGGAGGCCTTCCATAATCGATCGGCGGGCCGGCGCCGGGGATCCCGCCGCCACTCGACCGGAGGCGGAGATCCGGCACCGAATCCGAGAGCGAGGGTGGGCCCAGCCCCTGACGCGGACCACCCGGCACGAGCGGCCCGGTGCCCGGCGTTCCGACGCCCTGCCCCAGCGCCAGTGTCGGGCCGAACAGCAGGGTCAAAAGCGCCAGGGCGGCGGTTCCGGCACGCAGCATGTCGATGGTCTCCCGAGCCTGACTGACCATCTCGGCCGCTCCGTCCTGGCTCAACCCCACCTTGCCAGACAGGTTCCGCGCGTCAGCTTCGAGGACGGCCATCGTGACGATGGCCGCTGCCTCACTCGGCCGCCGTTCCCATCGCCTGCCGCAGCGGCGCGACCTGTGCCTCGTGCAGCGCCCGGTAGGGCCCATTGGCCCGCAGCAGCTCATCATGGCGGCCCTGCTCGGCGATGCCGGCCTGCGTCACGACGACGATGCGGTCGGCATGGCGGATGGTGGCGAGGCGATGGGCGATGACCAGCGTGGTGCGCCCCTCGGAGAGTTCGGTCAGCGATTGCTGGATCGCGGCTTCCGTCTCGGTGTCGAGCGCCGAGGTCGCCTCGTCGAGGATCAGGATCGGCGGGTTCTTCAGGAAGATGCGGGCGATGGCGAGGCGCTGCTTCTGGCCGCCGGAGAGCTTGACGCCGCGCTCGCCGATCACCGTGTCGAGCCCGGCGGGCAGGTCCGCGATCATCGTCTCGAGCCGCGCGCGGCGGGCGGCCTCGGCGATCTCCGCTTCGCTGGCATCAAGGCGGCCATAGGCGATGTTCTCGCGGATCGTGCCGGCGAAGAGGAAGACGTCCTGCTGCACGATGCCGATCTGGCGGCGCAGCGAGGCGAGCGTCAGCCTGCGGATGTCGTGCCCATCGACGGTGATGGCGCCTGAATCGACCTCATAGAAGCGCGGCAGCAGCGAGAGCAGCGTCGTCTTGCCGGCACCGGAGGGGCCGACGAAGGCGACCGTCTCGCCGGCAGCGACCGACAGCTCGATGCCTGAGAGGACCGGGCGCCCGCTGGCATAGCCGAAGCCGACGCCCTCGAAGCGGATATCGCCCTTCAGCGGCGGGGCCTCGATCGCGTCAGGCGCATCGGCGATATCGGGCTCGGTCGCGAGCAGTTCCTGGTAGCGCTGGAAGCCGGCGATGCCCTTCGGATAGGTCTCGATCACGCTCGCGATCTTGTCGAGCGGGCGATAGAACACGCCCACCAGCAGCAGGAAGCCGACGAAGCCGCCGACACTGAGGCTGCCCTGCACGACGTAATAGGTGCCGGCCAGCATCACCGCGAGCTGGACCATCCGCATGCCCAGATAATTGACGGCCTGGCTGGCGGCCATGATCCGGTAGGCTTCGAGCTTGGTGGTGCGGTAGCGCTGGTTATCGCCGGCAAAGAGCGCGCGCTCATGGGCCTCGTTGGCGAAGGCCTGGACGACGCGCATGCCGCCAATGTTCTCCTCCAGCCGCGCATTGAAGGCGCCGACCCGGCCGAACTGCCGGCGCCAGTTCTGCGCCATCAGCGCGCCGTAGCGCGCCACGATGAAGCCGGCCAGCGGCACGATCAGCGCCGTGATCAGGGCCAGATGCGGGTGCACGTAGAGCATCAGCAGGAAGGCGCCGATGAAGGTCATGATCGCGATGAACAGGTCTTCCGGCCCGTGATGGGCGACCTCGCCGATCTCCTCGAGATCCTTGGTGACGCGGGCGACGAGATGGCCTGTCTTCTGCTCGTCATAGAAGCGGAAGGAGAGCTTCTGGAGATGGTCGAAGGCGCGACGGCGCATCTCCGTCTCGATGTTGATGCCGAGCCTGTGGCCCCAATAGGTGACGATCGCCATGAGGCCGGAGTTGACCGCGTAAATCACCAGCAGCGCAGCGCCGGCCAGCATGATCAGCGGCCAGTCGCCGCGTGGCAGCAGCAGGTCGACGAAGGCTTTCACCGCCATGGGGAAGCCGAGTTCCAGCAGGCCCGACAGCACGGCGCAGCCGAAATCGACCAGGAACAGCGCCCGGTGCGGCCGGTAATAGGCGAAGAACTCTTTTAGCATGGCGCGCTCATAGCAGATCGGGCGCCGAACGCCTCTGTCGCCCGGCGCGAGGCGGTCATGTCGCGGGCGGGCGCCCGGCTGTCACCGCACCGCCAACGCGCCGATCGCCATCGTCACCGCCGCCTGGGTCGGGTCGATGACGGGGATGCCGAGTTCCTGCTCCAGCGGGCGACGGTGGCGGGCCATTCCGGCGCAGCCCATGACGATGGCGCCGGCGCCGTCGATCTCCTTCAATTCGCGACCAATCGCGATCATGCGCTCCAGCGTGCGGTCGCCCGAGGCGGTCTCGGCGACCGACATCTCCAGCGGGCGCTCGCCGGCGAGGCGGTCCATCAGCCCCATCTGGCGGAGATAGCGGATATGGCGCGGGATCGAGCGCGACTTGATCGCGATCACGCCGAAGCGGTCGGCGCGGGCGAGCGCGGTGAGCACCCCGCTCTCGGCGATGCCGAAGACCGGGCTCGTCGTGCCCTCGCGGGCGACATGAAGGCCAGGGTCGGAATAGCAGGCGATGACGAAAGCATCGACATCGTTGGCCGCCTCGATCTTCCGGCGCAAGGGAATGGCGACGCCGTCGACATGCTCCTGCGTCTCGACGCCGAAGGGCCCCTCGGTGAGCGTCTCACAGACGATCTCGGGCCCTTCGGCATAGGAGAGCGGCAGCACCGCTTGGCGCAGCCCCTCCGTCACGGCCTCGTTGGAATTGGGGTTGATCACGAGGATGCGGGCGCGGCGGGTCATGGGGACTGGTCCGTCAGAGTTATGCAGGAAGTTCGGAGCGGCGTTCACCGTATCGCTGCGGGGGCGGGCCTGCCACCTCCGTCAAAGCGGGCCGGCCCCTGCAAGATCGCGGCCTTGAGCAAGAGATAGAGGACGGTCGCATTCAGCAGATGCCAGAGCCAATGCGTTCCCAGCGGAATGACCTCGCAAAGCGGCCGGTCGAGCGTGCGGAAGGTTAGGGAGAAGGCGAAGACCAGCCCGGCCAGACCGATCAGCCGGGCCGTCGCCTTCTGGCCCGGCCGCCGCCACAAAGCGCCGGCGACACCCGCCAGGCCCAGCAGAAAGGCGCCATAGCCCGCCGAACCGCGCAACAGCGGCGGGAGCACGGGCGCGAGCAACCCCGACAGCGAGAGCGCGGAGGCCATGAACGCCAGGCTGCCGAACCCGGTGGCAACCGGTCCCCAACCGAGGAAGCGCGCCAGCGCCAGGGCGAAATAGGCGAAGGCGAAGAGCTGGATCGGGATCACGTCTGCGGCCAGCGTCCAGGGCTGCGGCCTGGTGTGGAACAGGAAGGAGCCGATCCCGATCGCAGCAACGAGCCCGATCAGGACCAGCGCCGGGCGGTCGCGCCCGCCTGACCGCCGCCACAGCACGAAGACGGCGGCAGCAGCCAGCAGGAAGGCACCGTTGGTCACGGCGTTCCAGGGCTCGTCCCAGAGAAGGTCGCCGATCCGTTCGCAATAGCCATAGGTACGCATCGCCTCGTCCTCCTGTATGCGACGCTATCGCCGCCCGACGACCGTCTCGCAACGCCGTGCGGCCGCGGCGCCTCCGCGGCGGCGGCTTGCGGGGCCGCCCCGGCTCGCGCAGATTGCGCCGCATTCGGATCGGAAACGGCAAGGGACGGATCATGCGGTACGCGCTGATGGGGGGCTTGGCCGCGCTGGGAACGTTCATCAGCATCGCCGCGACACCCGCCCCGGCCCTTGCCGAGAGCTGCGACGATCTCTGGTATGCGCGCAACGAGATCTACAAGGCTCAAGGCTACTGCTTCCGGACGCGGCGGGGCATCGACGCCTTCGGCAATGCCGGCTGCCGATACGACAACGCCGACGAGGTGCCGCTGTCGAGCAGTCAGCGCCGCACCATCGCCGAGATCCAGCGCGAGGAGCGGGCACGGCGCTGCCCGCGCTGAAACGCCGCCCTGCTTTGCTGTGGACGCCGGGCTGCCGGCGCGCGCGGCGGCTGCGACGCGTGCTAGAAGCGCCGGCTGCGAACCCTGCGCCCCGTCTCGGGCCGCCAGCGTTCAGGCATGGAGCAGGTTGGACCGCGTGACCACGGCTATCGACATGGGGCTGGCACAGGGCGGCCAACCCGCCCTTCTCGACCTCGCCGAATTGCTGGCGACGCGGCTCCTGGTCCAGGGCAATTCCGGCTCGGGCAAGTCGCATCTGCTGCGGCGCCTGCTCGAACAGAGCGCGCCGCTGGTGCAGCAGGCGGTGATCGACCCGGAGGGCGATTTCGTTTCGCTCGCCGACCAGTTCGGCCATGTCGTCGTCGACGCGCAATGCGGTGAGGCCGAGCTTCAACGCGTCGCGCTGAGGGTGCGCCAGCATCGCGTCTCGGTCGTCCTCAATCTCGAAAATCTCGAAGCCGACGAGCAGCTGCGCGCGGTCGCGGCCTTCCTCGGCGGGCTGTTCGACGTCGACCGCTCGCTCTGGTTCCCGATGCTGATCGTGGTCGACGAGGCGCAGCTCTTCGCCCCGGTGATGGCGGGCGAAGCCTCCGACGAGGCGCGCCGGCTTTCACTCGGCGCGATGACCAATCTGATGTGCCGCGGCCGCAAGCGCGGGCTTGCTGGCGTCATCGCGACGCAGCGCCTGGCCAAGCTTGCCAAGAACGTCGCGGCGGAGGCTTCCAACTTTCTGATGGGGCGCACCTTCCTCGACATCGATATGGCGCGCGCCGCCGATCTGCTCGGCATGGACCGCAAACAGGCCGAGATGTTCCGCGATCTCGAACGCGGGCAGTTCGTCGCGCTCGGCCCTGCCCTGTCGAAGCGGCCGCTGCCGCTGCGGATCGGCCCGGCGACCTCGGTCGATCGCGGCGGCGCGCCGGGGCTGATGCCGCTGCCCGAGCAGGCGCCGGAAGAGGCCGGCAAGCTGATCTTCACCGCCGGCGCCGACGAGGTGATCCCGCTCGCCCGCATTCCGCGCCCGGTGCCGCGCCCCCGCCCCGCGGTGCATGAGACGATGCGGCAGATCGAAGCCTACCGCCCGACACCGGCCCCGGAGCCCGAGCCCGAAATCCCGATGGAGCCGGCCGAGCGCGAGGCGATCATGGCCGAAATCCTGCGCGAGCTGATGGCCGACCCCGAGGCGCGCTCGCGCCAGGTCGCCGTGCTCTACCAGGATTTCACCGTGCGCTGCCGGATGCGCCGGCTCGGCCGGCCCCAGCTGAGCCTGGACGAATTCCGCCGCCGGCTCGCCGTGGCCAAGGCCGGCGCGAGCGACGAGATCGTCGGCTCGGACGCCTGGCAGGCGGCGGTCGAGGCCTCGCTGACCTTGCCCGACGATCTGCACGGGCTTTTCCTGTTCATCGCCCGCTCCGCGCTGGAGGGCGCGCCCTGCCCCAGCGACGCGGAGCTGGCACAGGTCTATGGCAGCCATTCGCCGAGCCGGGCACGCCGGCTGATCGCCTATATCGAGGAGCGCGGCCTGCTCGTCTGCCATGTCGATTTCCGCGGCCAGCGGACGCTCGCTTTGCCGACACTGGGCATCGAGACGGCGCCGGGCCAGGGCACGGTGCGCACTGCCGGCGTGCCGCGCGGCGCGCGGGGGTAAATCTCATGCGTCATGCTCGGGCTCGACCCGAGCATCTCTTCGACGAGATTCTCGGGCCTACGCTGCGCTGCGCCCGAGAATGACGGCAGAGTGGGCATTAGCTGCGAACCGTAAACTTGACCTCCCGGCCTTCGACCGTGCATGACCGGAGCCCAAAATCCATGGCTGGGCCGATGCGCATCCTGCTGATCGACAATTACGACAGCTTCACCTGGAACCTGGTCCACCTGATCGGCGGGCTGGGGGCGCAGGTCGAGGTGCGCCGCAACGATGCGCTCTCCGTCGATGAAGCGCTCGCTGGCGGCCATGACGCGATCGTGCTTTCGCCCGGCCCCTGCACCCCCAACGAGGCCGGCATCTGCCTCGATCTCGTGCGCGAGGGCGCGGACAGGAAGCCGATTTTCGGCGTCTGTCTTGGCCTGCAGACGATAGGCCAGGTCTTCGGCGGCGATGTGGTGCGGGCGCCCTTGCCGATGCACGGCAAGGTCTCCCCGATCGAGCACAAGGCGCGCGGCCTGTTCCGCGGCATCAACGGAACGCTGCAGGCGACGCGCTACCACTCGCTGGTCGTCGCCCGCGAAACCTGCCCGGCCGAGCTCGAGATCGAGGCCGAGACCGCGGACGGGCTGATCATGGCGCTGTCGCATCGCAGCCTGCCGGTCCATGGCGTGCAGTTTCATCCCGAGAGCATCGCGTCGGAGCATGGCGCGACGATCCTGCGGAACTTCCTCGACCTGGCGGAGCGATGGCAGCGCGAGCCCGCCACCGCCGCCCTGGCCGAGGCCGACTGAGCGCCGGCCTGTCAGAGCCGCCTTCCCGATCGCCCGTTTTTCCGCAGAGTTCCCATGGACGATTTCAAGCCCTTCATTGCCAAGGTCGCGACCGGCGCCTCGCTCTCGCGCGACGAAGCCCGCGACGCCTTCGACACCATCCTGTCCGGCGGCGTCACCAATGCGCAGGCGGCCGCCTTCCTGATGGCGCTGCGCGTCCGCGGCGAGACCACCGAGGAGATCAGCGGCGCGGTCGGCGCGATGCGCGGCAAGATGCTGACGGTGAAGGCGCCCGCCGACGCCATCGACATCGTCGGCACGGGCGGGGATTCCTCGGGCTCCTACAACGTCTCGACGCTGGCCTCGATCATCACGGCGGCCTGCGGAGTCCCGGTCGCCAAGCATGGCAACCGCGCCGCCTCCTCCAAGACCGGAACGGCCGACGTGCTGATGGCGCTCGGCGTCAAGGTCGGCCTCGACCCCGCCGCGACCGAGCGCTGCATCGCGCAGGCCGGCGTCGGCTTCATGTTCGCGCCGACGCATCACGCCTCGATGCGCCATGTCGCGCCGGTGCGCGTCGAACTCGGCACGCGCACCATCTTCAACCTCCTCGGCCCGCTCTCCAACCCGGCCGGTGTCAAGAAGCAGCTCATCGGCGCCTTCTCCGAGACCTGGCTGGAGCCGATGGTGAAGGTGCTGTCGAGCCTGGGCTCGACGCGGGTCTGGGCCGTGCATGGCTCGGATGGGCTCGACGAGATCACCACGACCGGTCCCACCCGCGTCATTTCGCTCGACAACGGCACGATCGAGAGCTTCACGATCAGCCCCGACGATGTCGGCCTCGCCCGGGCGAAGCCCGAGGACCTGCGCGGCGGCGAGCCGGCGCAGAACGCGGCGGCGCTGCAGGCGGTGCTCGACGGGGAGAAGACCGCCTTCCGCGACATCGCCGCCTTCAACGCGGCCGCCGCCCTCGTCGTCGCCGGTCGCGCGGGCGATCTGCGCGACGGCTTCGCGCAGGCCAATGCCGCGCTCGATTCGGGCAAGGCCAGGGCGACGCTGGCGGCGCTGGTCGCCAGCTCGAATGCGTGAGGCGCCCATGAGCGACATTCTCGCGAAGATCGAGGCCTATAAGCGCCAGGAGATTGTGGCCGCCAAGGCCGCCGTTCCGCCAGCCGAGATCGAGCGGCGCGCGGCAGTGGCTGTTCCGGTGCGCGGCTTCGCAGCGGCACTCGCGGCCAAGCATGCGCAGGGCAGACCGGCGCTGATCGCGGAGATCAAGAAGGCCAGCCCCTCCAAGGGGTTGATCCGCGCCGATTTCGATCCGCCGGCCCTGGCCCGCGCCTATGCGCAGGGCGGCGCCGCCTGCCTCTCGGTCCTCACCGACGGCCCCTCCTTCCAGGGCGAGCCCGCCTATCTGATGCAGGCACGCGACGCCTCGGGCCTGCCGGTGCTGCGCAAGGATTTCCTCTACGAGCCCTATCAGGTCTTCGAGGCCCGGGCCTGGGGCGCCGACTGCATCCTGATCATCATGGCGGGCGTCGACGACGCGACGGCCGCGAGCCTGAACGCCACGGCGCGGGAGCTCGGCATGGATGTTCTGGTCGAGGTCCATAACGAGGCCGAGCTGGAGCGCGGGCTGGCGCTGGGAAGCCGGATGCTCGGGATCAACAACCGCGATTTGCGCAGCTTTCATGTCGATCTCGCCGTGACGGAGAGGCTGGCGCCGCGCATCCCCTCCGACCGGATCATCATCGGCGAGAGCGGGATCTTCAGCCATGCCGACACGCTGCGGCTGAAGCGCTGCGGCGTCGAGACCTTCCTGGTCGGGGAAAGCCTGATGCGGCAGGGCGATGTGGCGCAGGCAACGCGCGATCTGCTCGACGGGTCCGGCGAAGGCGTCGCGGCATGAGCGCGCTCAGCCATCTCGACGCGCAGGGCCAGGCGCATATGGTCGATGTCGGCGACAAGGCCGAGACCTCGCGCATGGCTATCGCCGAGGGCTGCGTGGTGATGCAGCCGCAGACGCTGGCGATCGTGCGCGCCGGCGATGCCAGGAAGGGCGATGTGCTCGGCACGGCGCGGCTTGCCGGCATCATGGCGGCCAAACGCAGCCATGAGCTGATCCCGCTCTGCCACCCGCTGCTGATCACCAAGATTGCGGTCGATCTCGCGATCGACGAGGCCCTGCCCGGCATCCGGGTGCGCGCCGAAGTCAAGGTCAAGGGCCAGACCGGCGTCGAGATGGAGGCGCTTACCGCCGTCAGCGTCGCCTGCCTGACCGTCTACGACATGGTCAAGGCGGCCGATCGCGGCATGCGGATCGAGGGCATCCGGCTGACCTACAAATCCGGTGGAAAGTCCGGCACGTTCGAGGCTGACACACTAACAGACGGGCCCGTCTGATGGCGCTCACGCCGGTTCCGGTCGCGCTGCGTGCACTGCTCGACAGCGTGCCGGGTCCCACCCCCGTCGAGACGCTGCCCTTGGCGCAATGCGCCTGGCGCGTGCTGGCCGACGATGTCGCGGCGCTGCGCACGCAGCCGCCCTTCGCCAATTCTGCGATGGACGGCTATGCCGTTCGGGCCGACGATCTGGCGCCCGGCACGGCGCTGCGCGTCATCGGCGAATCGGCGGCGGGGCGTTCCTTCGCCGGCGCGCTGTCTGCCGGCGAGGCGGTGCGGATCTTCACCGGCGCGCCGATCCCCGATGGTGCCGACACGATCCTGATCCAGGAGAATGCCGACGGCGTCGGCCAGGCTGAAATCCGCGTGCGCGAAGGCGTGGCGAAGGGCAAATTCATCCGCAAGGCCGGGCTCGACTTCAGCATGGGCGACGTGCTGCTGCCCGCCGGGCGGACGCTCGACAGCGCCGCGCTCGGGCTTGCCGCGGCCGCGGGGCATCCTGTGCTGCCGGTGCGGCGCAAGCCGCTGGTGGCGATCCTTGCCACGGGCGACGAACTGGTTTCGCCGGGCGAGACTGTCGGGCCCGACCAGATCGTCGCCTCCAACAGCTTCTCGCTCGCGGCGCTCGTGGAGCAGGCTGGCGCGACCGCGCTCGATCTCGGCATCGCGCGCGACAACCATCCCGATCTCGCCGCGCGGATCGCGCGGGCGCAGGCCGCAGGCGCCGATGTGCTGGTGACGCTCGGAGGGGCGTCTGTCGGCGCGCACGACCTCGTCCAGGAGGCGCTGACGCGGGCCGGCATGGCGCTCGGCTTCTGGAAGATCGCGATGCGGCCGGGCAAGCCGATGATGACGGGGCGGCTGGGTGCGATGGTCGCCGTCGGGCTGCCCGGCAATCCGGTGTCCTCGATCGTCTGCGGCCATCTCTTCGTCGTGCCGCTGATCGAAGCCCTGCTCGGCATTCCCTCGCCGCAGCGCGACCGCAGCGAACCTGGATTTCTGGGGCGCGACATGCCTGAAAATGACGAGCGCGAGGACTATCTGCGCTCGGACCTCGTCCTGACCGAAGAAGGCTGGCAGGCGACGCCGTTCGAGCGGCAGGATTCCTCGATGCTCGGCCTGCTGGCGCGCGCGCAGGCGCTCGCGATCCGCCCCGTCTTCGCGCCCGCGGCCCGCAAGGGCGATCCGTGCCGGTTCATAAGGTTGCGCTAGAATCCGCCTGCATGCAGGCCGCGGCGACATCGCCGTCGGCTTGCAGAACACAACACGAACAGGTATGGTGTTCGTGATTTGTTTCGAATCTGCTGGCTACGGCAGATTCCACAGCGCCGGCGGGGACCATGCTGACACGCAAACAGTTCGAACTGCTTCGTTTCATCCAGGAGCGCCTGCGCGAGAGCGGCGTTCCCCCCTCCTTCGACGAGATGAAGGATGCGCTCGATCTGAAGTCGAAATCGGGCATCCACCGGCTGATCATGGCGCTGGAGGAGCGCGGCTTCATCCGCCGCCTGCCCAACCGCGCCCGTGCGCTGGAGGTGATCAAGCTGCCTGACGGCGTCGGCGCGGGCGGGCAGCCTGCGGCGCGCCGCTTCAACCCGTCGATCGTTCAGGGCGGACTCGGCAAGGACGCAGCCGCGGCCAGGCCGAGAGCGGTGGAAAGCGCGCCTGACGACATGCGTGGCAGCATTTCGATTCCGGTGATGGGCCGCATCGCGGCCGGCACGCCGATCTCGGCGATCCAGAGCCGCAGCCACAGCGTCGCGCTGCCGGCCGACATGCTGGGCGCTGGCGAGCATTTCGCGCTCGAAGTGCGCGGCGATTCGATGGTCGATGCCGGCATTCTCGACGGCGATACGGTGGTGATCCGGCGCCAGGACAGCGCCAACACCGGCGACATCATCGTCGCCCTGATCGACGACGAGGAGGCGACGCTGAAGCGCCTGCGCAAGCGCGGCTCCTCGATCGCACTGGAGGCGGCCAACCCCGCCTATGAGACGCGCGTGCTCGGCCCCGACCGGGTCAAGATCCAGGGTCGCCTGGTCAATCTGATGCGGCGCTACTGAAGCCGCTCGGGATCGGATTGGTCCTCGGGCGGCGGTGACGCGACAGCCGCCGGCCGCGTTGGGGCCGCTGACAACGCTTCGCTCCGGCGGGTCCAGGGCCGGTCGCTCCCGGCCTGCTCCGAGGCAAGGCTGCGCCAGCCCCCGAGCCGGCGCACCAGCGCCGTGGCGCCATCGCGCCCCAGCGCCGTGCGGTCGATCAGGGTCGCCCCGCAGGCGGCGGTCCAGGGGATCGGCGTCACCACGACATCGGCGCGCCGGCAATCCTCGATGATGGCGAGCCGGTCCTGCGCATAGGAGACGCTGCGGCCGTCGGTTGTCGTCAGGATGCAACCGCGCGCATCGCAGGCCGCGCCCTGGCGCAGCGCGGCATCGTCGGGTTTTCGGCTATCGCCATCGGCGTTCAGCCATTGCTGCAGGACGAAGCGGCTCGGCTTGCCCGCCACCACCAGCAGCCCGTCCTTGCCGCGCACGGCGATGCCGGAGCCGTCGCGCTCGATCAGGATATCCGGACGCTCCGGCTTGGCCGCGACCGCGACGCCCAGCGCCAGCGGCACGACGGCGAGAAGGCGCAGCCGCGTCGTCCACAGCGTCGCCCAGAGCAGGCAGGCAGCAAACCAGGCCAGCGCGGCGGATCCGAAGGCCGCGATGACGAGCGTCGAATGGTCGATTCCTGCGACCCAATGCGCGAGTTTGAGCACAACCTCCGAGGCCAGCCCCATCAGCCACCAGGCCGGGGCGTCGAGGCCGAACGGATAGGCCAGGACCCCGAACACCGCCGCCGGCATGACGAAGAGCGAGACGAAGGGCAGCGCCAGGGCGTTGCCGAGCAGGCCGAAGGGGTTGAAGGTCTGGAAATGATAGGCGCCGAAGGGCGCGGTCGCGGCGGTGGCCAGAAGCGTGGTGACGATGATCCCGCTCGCCGCGATCCAGAGCGGCCGCAGCGGCCAGGGCAGCGCCGAGGGCGGCTGCGCCCGGCTGCGCTCCTCCCAGCGCTCGGCGAAGGCGATCAGCGCGGCCACCGCGCCGAACGACATCTGGAAGCTCGGGCCGAGCAGGGCTTCGGGCTCGCGCAGGAGCACGATGATCGCGGCGAGCGCGAGATTGCGCATGCTCAGCGCCGGACGGTCGACCAGGATCGCGCCCAGCATGACCAGTGTCATGATCAGGGAGCGGACCGTCGCGACCTCGGCGCCCGAGAAGACGCAATAGGCGACCGCTCCGAGCATGGCGGCGAGCGCGGCGATCTTCTTGACCTGGAAGCGCAGGGCCAGCGTCTGCGACAGCGCCAGCAGCGCCCGCACCAGCCAGAAGATCGTGCCGGCCGCCAGCACCATGTGGAGACCCGAGATCGAGACGATATGGTAGATGCCGGCGGCGCGCAGATCGGCATTGGTCGTCTCGGTGATCAGGCCGCGCTTGCCGGTGACGAGCGCGGCCGCCATCGCGCCGGCCTGGCCGCCGCCGATCTCGGCGATCCGGCGGGTCAGGGCGTTGCGGGCGCTGTCGATGGTCGCCGCCAGCGCCAGTTCCGCCGGCGCAGGCCGCGGCGGCGCCGTCAGCGCGATCTTGCCGGGAATGCTGCCGACCGCGCCGAGGCCGCGGAAGAAGGCGTCGCGGCCGAAATCATAGCCGCCGGGCCGCGCCGGCCCCGGCGGCGGCAACAGACGCGCCACCGCCGCGATGTGATCGCCCGGCGAAACGGTGCCGCTGCGGATGTTGACGCGCACGCGTCTCGGCCAGCGCTCGGGCTCCAGCCCGGCGAGGCCCGTCACCAGGATGACGAGACGCGCCCCGGCATCGCGCGCCTCGACCGATTCGACGAAGCCGGTGAGCTGGCCGATGCGAGGGCGGTCGAGCATCGGCGCTGCGACCGTGGCGGTGCGCCAGGCAGCCGCCGTGAAGCCGGCGAAGATCGCAGACAGGCCGATGGCAAGCAGGGCCGCTCGCTGCCGCTGGCGCAGGGCGAAGGCAGTCCCGACCGCCAGCACGAACCCCGACACCGGCGCCCAGAGCGACGGCTCACGGTCGGCCGCGAAATACAGAAGGATGCCGGACCCCATCAGCACCGGCAGCCAGAGAAACAGCCGACGGCGCTCGGCCTCGCGCGACAGGGCCTGGAGGAGGCGCTCGCGCCCGGTGGTCAGCGTCAGGCCGATGCCCGCGGTACCCCACAGCCGGGCCGGCCGCCGCCATGGCAGGACGGCGGCCCAGGCACCGCGCGGCTCCGGCGAACTCCCCTGCCCTGGCGGCGCCGGCTGCATCGGCCGCTCCCGTCCCGTGTCGGCATGACCTGCGCTGCGCATCTTGCGCTTAACGCCGGCGGCAAGGCCATGTTACAGGGGCGGCGCCGGATGTCATGTCAGCTTCGGTGCGAGCCGGCTTCTGGGCACGCAGCACCTTCCTTCCCGCCTCAATCTGGGCCGTCATCAATCGCCCAGCCGGAGTCTCAGCCTTTCATGAGCGATGCCGTCGTCACGCGCTTTGCGCCCTCGCCCACCGGCTTCCTGCATATCGGCGGCGCCCGTACGGCGCTGTTCAACTGGCTCTATGCCCGCCGTCACGGTGGCAAGATGCTGCTGCGCATCGAAGACACCGACCGCGAGCGCTCGACCGAGCCCGCCATCGCCGCGATCCTGGACGGGCTGGCCTGGCTCGGCCTCGATTGGGACGGCGAGACGGTCTACCAGTTCGCCCGCGCCGAGCGGCACCGCGAGGTCGCCCATCAGATGCTCGAAAGCGGCCATGCCTATCGCTGCTATGCGACGCCCGCCGAGCTCGACGAGATGCGCGAGCAGGCCAAGGCCGCGGGCAAGCCGATGAAGTATGACGGCCGCTGGCGCGATCGCGACCCGGCAACCGCTCCCGAGGGCGTCAAGCCGGTCATCCGTCTGCGCGCCCAGCAGACCGGCGAGACCGTCGTCGAGGACCAGGTCCAGGGCCGCGTCGTCTGGCAAAACGAGAATCTCGACGATCTCGTGCTGCTGCGCTCCGACGGCAACCCGACCTATATGCTGGCCGTGGTGGTCGACGACCACGACATGGGCGTCACCCATGTCATCCGCGGCGACGACCACCTGACCAATGCCGCGCGCCAGACCCAGATCTACCAGGCGATGAGCTGGACCGTGCCGAGCATGTCGCACATTCCGCTGATCCATGGACCCGACGGGGCCAAGCTGTCGAAGCGCCATGGCGCACTCGGCGTCGAGGCCTACCGGGCCATGGGCTATCTGCCGGTGGCGCTGCGCAATTATCTGCTGCGGCTCGGCTGGAGCCATGGCGACCAGGAGATCTTCTCGACCGACGAGATGATCGCGCTTTTCGACCTCGCCTCGATCGGCCGTTCGCCCTCGCGCTTCGACTATGCCAAGCTCGAGAGCCTGAACGGGCTCTACATGCGCCAGTCTGATGATTCCGACTTGCTCGCCGCGCTGAAGGTGATCCTGCCCGAGATCGGTCCCGCGCGAGGCGTGCCGGCCACGCTGTCGCCCGAGCTCGAGGCGCGGTTCCTGGCGGCGATGCCCGGCCTGAAGGAGCGGGCCAAGACGCTCGTCGAGCTGCTCGACAGCGCCTATTACCTTTACGCGGCGCGCCCGCTGCAGCTCGACGCCAAGGCGGCTGCCCTGCTCGACGAAGCCGGCAAGCAGCGCCTGCCGGGTCTGGCGGACAAGCTTTCGGCCGTGAACGACTGGTCCGTCGAGGCTCTCGAGGCGGCGGTTCGGGCCTTTGCCGAAGAGAACGGTCTGAAGCTCGGGCAAGCGGCGCAGCCCCTGCGCGCCGCCCTGACCGGGCGGGCCATGTCGCCGGGGTTGTTCGACGTGATGGCGGTTCTCGGCCGCGAGGAGACGCTTGCTCGGCTCTCCGACCAGAGGTGAACAGAACGCAGCACCGACCGTCTTTTGGCTCGGTTGAACAGGCTGTGCAAATGGTCTAGTGACGCGTCATGTGCCACCCCGGCATCTGCCGGGTCGGGCACGAATATTGCTTGAAAATCAGTCGGATGACCCGCTCTTCCACCCTGGCCGCTCTGGAACCGACACGTCTTTGTCATGTGGGTTCGCTCTGACGACGGGTAAGCCTCACGGACAACCGTGGACGGACCGAGCGTGACGACGACTGACCAGCAGCGAGCCTGAAAGGATCGGTATCGATGAGCGCAACCACCAGCCAGCTTCAGGTCGACGGCAAGACCGTCGATATGGCGATCAAGACGGGCTCGATCGGCCCGTCCGTCATCGACATCGGCAAGCTCTATGCCCAGACCGGCATGTTCACCTATGATCCCGGCTTCACCTCGACGGCGAGCTGCGAGTCGCAGATCACCTATATCGACGGCGACGAGGGCGTGCTGCTCTATCGCGGCTACCCGATCGAGCAGCTCGCCGAGCATGGCGACTTCCTCGAGACGTGTTTTCTGCTGCTCGAAGGCGAACTTCCGACGGCCGCCCAGAAGGCCGATTTCGACTATCGCGTGACGCGCCACACCATGGTGCACGAGCAGATGGCCCGCTTCTTCCAGGGCTTCCGCCGCGACGCGCATCCGATGGCGGTCATGGTCGGCTCGATCGGCGCGATGTCGGCGTTCTATCACGACTCGACCGACATCTCGGACCCGCATCAGCGCATGGTCGCCTCGATGCGCATGATCGCGAAGATGCCGACGCTGGCGGCGATGGCCTACAAGTACACGGTCGGCCAGCCCTTCGTGTATCCGCTGAACTCGCTCGACTACTCCTCGAACTTCCTGCGCATGTGCTTTGCCGTGCCGGCGGAGGAGTACAAGGTCAACCCGGTGCTGTCGCGCGCGCTCGACCGGATCTTCATCCTGCACGCCGACCACGAGCAGAACGCCTCGACCTCGACCGTTCGTCTCGCCGGCTCGTCGGGCGCCAACCCCTTCGCCTGCATCGCGGCCGGCACGGCCTGCCTCTGGGGCCCCGCCCATGGCGGCGCCAACGAGGCAGCGCTGAAGATGCTCGAGGAGATCGGCTCGGTCGAGAACATCCCGAAATTCATCGCCAAGGCGAAGGACAAGAACGATCCCTTCCGCCTGATGGGCTTTGGCCACCGCGTCTACAAGAACTACGATCCGCGCGCCAAGATCATGCAGAAGACCACGCATGAGGTCCTCAACGAGCTCGGCATCAAGGACGACCCGCTGCTCGACGTGGCCATCGAGCTCGAGCGGATCGCGCTGTCGGACAGCTACTTCATCGAGAAGAAGCTCTATCCGAACATCGACTTCTATTCGGGCATCACCCTGAAGGCGATGGGCTTCCCGACCTCGATGTTCACGGCGCTGTTTGCGCTGGCGCGCACCGTCGGCTGGATCGCGCAGTGGAAGGAAATGATCGAGGATCCGTCCCAGCGCATCGGCCGGCCGCGCCAGCTCTATACCGGCTCGCCGCCGCGCGAATACGCGCCGATCGGCCGCCGCTGATACGGCTTTTCGGATCTCGCTTGCGACAAGGGCGCGACGGCTTGCCGTCGCGCCCTTGTTGTTTCGGATGATTGATGCACCCGAGCGCAATGACGGTGCGACCATTGACGCTACACTTTGTCGAACCCCAGGAGGCTCAACGCTTGTCGCAGACCCATGATTTCAATCGCCGCCATTTCCTCGTCGGTGCTTCGGCGCTGACCCTGACGGGCGGCCAGGCCCTGGCCCAGGCAGCCTTCCCGGCCCGACCGGTCACGCTGGTCGTGCCCTTCGCCGCCGGTGGCTCGACCGACATCGTCGCCCGCCTCGTCGGCCAGAAGATGACGGAGCTGCTCGGCCAGTCGGTCGTGATCGAAAACCGCGCCGGCGCCGGCGGCAATGTCGGCTCGACGGCCGTCGCCCGCGCTACGCCCGATGGCTACACCATCCTGATGGGCACGATCTCGACCCACGCGCTGAACCCCGCGATCCTCAAGACCGTGACCTTCGACCCGATCAAGGATTTCACGCCGATCTCGCTGCTGGCGGTGGTGCCCAATGTCATGGTCGTGCATCCGAGCTTCCCGGCCAAGACGGTGCAGGAGGTCATCGCCGTGCTGAAGGCGGCACCGGGCAAGTACTCCTACGCCTCGTCGGGCGTCGGCACGCCGCTGCATCTCTCGGGCGAGCTGTTCAAGTCGCTGGGCGGCGTCGAGATGAACCATGTGCCTTATCGCGGTGCGGGCCCGGCGCTCAACGATGTCGTCTCCGGCGCCGTACCGATCATGTTCGACAACCTGCCCTCCTCCGCGCAGTTCATCCGCGGCGGCCAGCTGCGCGCGATCGGCGTGACCACCAAGGAGCGGGTGTCCTCCTTCCCGGACCTGCCGACAATCGCGGAAGGCGGGCTGGCCGGCTACGAGACCTACACCTGGAACGCGCTGTTTGGCCCCGCCAAGATGCCCGCCGAGATCGTCGCCAGGCTGAACAAGGCCGCCAATGACGCCTTGAAGGACGACAACGTCAAGAAGCGCCTCGAAGACGTCAGCGCCGTCATCGTCGGGTCGACGCCGGAGGCGCTGGGCGAGCACGTCAAGGTCGAGGTGGCGAAGTGGTTCCCGATTGCAAAAGCCTCCGGCGCCGCGCTGGAGTGAGCCGGTGATCCCGGTCAACGCGGCCGGCTAGACCGGCCGTCGCCCGACCATGGCCAATGCGGCCTCGACCGCGTTGGCCGCCGGGCTCGCCCCGGCCGATTTCATGATCGTCTCGAGCTCGGCGAAGCCTTCGAGCTGTGCGTCCCGGTCGCCCCCCTCGCTCAGCACCGCCAGAACATGGCTGCCGAGGGCCTGCGCCGTCACGTCGTCCTGGAGGAACTCCGGCACGACGCTGCGCCCGAGGATGAGATTGGGCAGGATGACGCTCGGCAGCTTGATCAGCCGTCGCGCCAGGGCGGCTTCCCAGCCGGCGCCGCGATAGGCCGCCACCGTCGGCACCTGCGCCAAAGCGAGTTCGAGCGTGACGGTCCCGGACGCCGCCAGCGCCGCCCGCGCGGTGCGGAACGCGGCGAGCTTTCCCTCTTCGCCGACGACGATCTCGGGCCGGATCGACCAGACGGACACGGCCTGCGCGATCTCCTCCCGCAGATGCGCGACCGCCGGCAGCACGAAGCGCGCGCTAGGCCTTGCCGCCGCGATCCGTGCGACGGCCTCGCCGAAGACCGGCATCAGATGGCGGATCTCCGAGCGGCGGCTGCCGGGAAGGATCAGCACCAGCGGCGCATCCTCGTCCGCCCGGACCTTCGCCTCGGCCGTGTCGGGTCTGAGTTCGGCCAGCCGCTCGATCAGCGGGTGGCCGACATAGATCGTCTGCGGCCCCTTCAGCCGTTCGAGCGCAGCAGGCTCGAAGGGCAGCAGGGCCAGGATGCGGTCGATATGGGGCACCATGCGGCGGGCGCGGCCGGAGCGCCAGGCCCAGACGCTCGGGCAGACCCAATGGACGATCGGAATCGCGGGCTTGCGGGCGCGGACTTTCCGGGCCACCCGCAGACAGAAATCGGGCGCATCGATGGTCAGCAGCAGATCGGGCTCGAAAGCCGTGACGCCGCGCGCCGCATCCTCCATGCGGCGCAGCAGCAGCGGCAGGCGCGCGACCACCGGGCCGAAGCCCATGACGGCGATATCGGCCTGCGGAAACAACGGCGCCAGCCCCGCCGCCACCAGATCCGGCCCGCCGACCCCCGAGATCTCCAGAGCGCGCTCCCCCAGGCGGCTGCGCAGGCTCTCCAGGAAGCGCAGCGCCAGCGCATCGCCCGAGGCCTCGCCGGTGATGAGCGCGAGGCGGAACGGCGCGCTCATGCGACGCCTTCGACGAACAGACCCGCCTGATCGGCGAGTTGGCCCAGCGCCGCAGCGTCGCCGACAAGGACCCGCCCCGCTCGGAGCGCGATCCCCGACAGGCCGGCGGCAGCGAGATTGCGCAGGGTTTCAGGCCCGATCGCCGGCATGTCGACCCGCAGATCCTGGCCGTCCTTGGGCGCCTTGACCAGCAGGCCGTCGCCCTTGGCGATGCGCAGACGGCCCGAGGCGATCATCTCTCCGACGCGGCGGATCATGCCATCCGTGCCCTCGGCCGCCTCGATCGCGATGATGCGGTGGTCGGCGAGGATCGCGGCCTGCCCGACATCGAAGGGCGACAGCGCGGCGAGCAGCTCGAAACCCCGTGCGATGAGCGCCTGCTGGTCCGGCGAGGCGGTCTTGCGGCCGAGCGGCCCGATCGGGGCGGTCATTTCGGGCGCGATCTCGGCAGGGCCATGGACCGTGAAGCCCTGCCCCTCGAAGAAGGAGACCACGCCGCGCAGCAAATGGTCGTCGCCTCCGCGAAAGGCGCGGGCGAAGTGCGGCAGATATTTCAGGGTCGAGGCCTCGGGACGCAAGGCGGAGAAGCTCGGCCGCGGCAGGCTGCCGATCAGGACCAGTTCGGTCACCGCCCGCCGCCTGAACTCCGCGAGCAATCGGCCCAACTGGCCCAGCCGGTAGCTCTGCACATCAGCTAAGCCGAAGGCCGCCGGGTCGGCAGCACCCTCCAGTGCCGCGATAAAGACCGACCAGCCGCGCTGGGCCGCGACAGCCGCCAGGCGCGGCGGAAACTCCCCCGCGCCGGCGATGATCGCAAGGGGGCCGCGCGCCGGTGGCGCTCCTGCCGGTTCAGCGCTCACCGATCGGGCGCGTTGACGTCATGGGGCACGCAGATCGCGCGCTCGCCGCCGACCCGGATGAAGTCCAGGATCTCGTGGATCAGCGGATGGGCCGCGAACTCGCTGGCGACATCCTCGACGCGCTCCGACAAGGTGCCCTCATCGGCAAACAGCAGGCGGTAGGCGCGGCGCAGTTCGTGAATCTGCTCGCGCGTGAAACCGCGCCGCCGCAAGCCCACCAGATTGAGGCCGGCGAGATGGGCGGGATTGTCGCGCACCATGCCGAAGGGGATGACGTCGTGCATCACGCCGGCACCGCCGCCGATGAAGGCGTGGTCGCCGACGCGGATGAACTGGTGCAGCCCGGTGCCGCCACCAACGATGACGAAATTGCCGACCTTCACATGACCGGCGCACATCACGTTGTTGGAGAAGATGACGTTGTCGCCGATCGAGGTGTCATGCGCGACATGGGAGTTGGCGAGGAAGAAGCAGCGGTCTCCGACCGTGGTCTTCATGCCGCCGCCCGCGGTGCCGGGGTTCATCGTCACGCCCTCGCGGATCAGGCAGTCGACGCCGATCGTCAGGGTCGAGGGCTCGCCCTGGTACTTCACATCCTGCGGCGGATGGCCGATCGAGGCGAAGGGGTAGATCTTGGTGCGCGCGCCCACCGTGGTCCGGCCCGCGATCGCGACATGGCTGATCAGCTCGACGCCATCGGCCAAGACCACATCGGGCCCGACCGTGCAGAACGGACCGATCGTGACATGGTCGCCGATCTGCGCGGCCGGATCGACGACCGACATCGGATGAATGCTGGGGCTCATGACCGGACACGCGCGGCGAAGGCCGTCCTGCTCTGGCGAATCGTCATCGCGTCAGATGACCATGGCGGAAAGGTCGGCCTCGGCGACGAGCGTGCCGTCGACGCGCGCCTCGCCCCTGTAGAACCAGATGTTGCGCTTGCGGGCCACCTTGGTCAGGTGGAAGCGCAAGGTGTCGCCAGGACCCACGGGCTTGCGGAACTTGGCCTTGTCGATGGTCGTGAACAGCACGCTGCTGACGGCCGGATCGGCCTCGCCACGCGAGCTGACGACGAGAACCCCGGCCGTCTGCGCCATGGCCTCGATCATCAGGACACCCGGGAAGACCGGCCGGTCGGGGAAGTGTCCGGTAAACTGCGGCTCGTTGATCGTGACGTTCTTGATGCCGATTCCCGACTCGTCCCCATTCATCTCGACGACGCGGTCGACGAGCAGGAACGGATAGCGGTGCGGAATGCAGGCCATGATCTTCTGGATGTCGGCCACACCCAGCGTCCTCGTCGCCTCGGTCATCGTTTCGTCTCTCCCGGGCGGCCCGCCCTCGCGTCCGCGTGATTCAGTCGTTCTACCTGCGCGATCCCGGCAGGCCAACCGGCGCGTTACCCGCCGCAGCCCATCGCGGCTGGCCGGAAACCCAATTGCGGCGCCATCTCTCAGCCCTGGGGCCGCGTCTTGCCCCGGTTGGCGACCAGGGACTTCAGCAGCGCGCTCTCGCGCGCCCAGCTGAGGGCCGGCTGGGCCGGATAGCCGCCATAGCGCGCGCCGCGCGGGATATCGCCGGCGACGCCGCTCTGCGCGGCCACCTGCGCGCCCATGCCGACGGTCAGGTGACCGGCAAGGCCGACCTGTCCGCCCAGCACGACGAAATCCTCCAGCGTCGTCGAGCCGGCGATGCCGACCTGCGAAACGATGACGCAATGGCGCCCGACCACGACGTTGTGGCCGATCTGGACGAGGTTATCGATCTTGGTGCCTTCGCCGATCACCGTGTCGCGGCTGGCGCCCCGGTCGATGCAGGTGTTGGCGCCGATTTCGACATCGTCCTGGATGATGACCCGGCCGATCTGCGGCACCTTCATGTGGCCGCGCGGGCTCATCGCGAAGCCGAAACCGTCCTGCCCGATGCGAACCCCGGGATGAATGATGACGCGGTTGCCGATCAGGGCCGCCTGCAGGGTGCAGCCGGCACCGATCGAACAGTTCCGGCCGATGCGGACCTGCGGTCCGATCACGGCGTGGGATGCAATGACGGTCCCCGCGCCGATCTCGGCGCCCGGCCCGACGACCGCCCCCGGATCGACCGTGACGCCGGCTTCAAGAACCGCCGTGGCGTGGACGAAGGCGCCGGGAGCAACACCCTGCGAGGCGAAGACGGAGCCCGGTTTCAGCGCCGAGGGAAAGAAGCGCGCCAGCACCCTGGCGAAGGCGTGATAGGGGGCCGGCGACACCAGCGCCGTCGTGCCCGCGGGCACGCGGTCGGCGAAGCGCGGCGAAACCAGGCACAAGCCCGCACCGGTGGCAGCCAGCGCGTCCGTATATTTGGGATTGTCCATATAGGCGATGTCGGCGGGGCCGGCATGCTCGAGCGCGGCTGCGCCCGTGACCTGGCGCGCCGGATCGACGCCTTCGGGCAACGCTACGCCCGAAATGACAGCGACCTCGCCGAAGTCCAGCGAGGTCGCGACCGGAAAGAATTGAGGTTCTGACATTGATGAGATCCGGAACGGGGCGCCATGAGCGCCCCGCCTCGTCAGAAGCGCGTGCCGCCGGAGAAGCGGAAGGCCTGCAGGCGATCGCCGCCGTACTTGCCGGAAACGCCCGTCGCCGCGTTGGTACCCCACTGCCCGTCATCCTTGGACAAGGCGTAGGCATAGTCGAAGCGGATCGGGCCGAGCGGCGACTGCCAGAGCAGGCTGACGCCGACCGAGGAGCGGATCACGTTCTTGTCGCGAACGCAGGCCACGTTGTTCTGGAAGGCCGAGGTGGTGACGACGTTGAACTGGCGACCCGAAGAGCCCGCCGGGCACGCGCTGACGACAGCCTTGCCGCCGTCGTAGTTGAACAGCGTGCCGGCGTCGGCAAAGATCGCGCCGCGCAGGCCGAGATCGCGCGGCAGGCCCCAGATCGGGAACTGCACCTCGAGCGAACCGCCAAAATAGGTGGTGCCGCCGAGCGCGTTCGCGGTCGGATCGTTCAGCACGTCGCGCGGGCCGATACCCGAGGGCGCAAAACCGCGCACCAGGGTCGGTCCGAGGAAATAGTGATCGATCATGCGCAGATCGCCGCTGGTGGCCTGGACGTGGCCACCCTGAACACGCGCGAAGCCAACGACGTCGTCGAAGATTTCCTTGTAGTAGCGCGCATCCGCCGACACGCGCAGGAACTTCGAGTCGCCGCCGACGCCGGCGAATTCCGGCTTGATCTCGCCGATGAAGCCGTTGCGCGGGTTCTGGTTGCTGTCGAGCGAGTTGTAGTTGAAGCCGAGACCGACCAGCGAGGTCAGCGTCGTTCCAGCCGCTTCCTTGACCGCGATCGTCGCCTCGCCGTTGGTCAGGCAGTTGATGGTCGAGCTCGCGCCCAGCGCACCGACGGTGCCCGGCGTCACGCCGGTCAGCGGAATCGTACAATCGTTGTACGGGCGATCGGTGGTGTTCGGAATCTCGATTTCCGTGCTGTAGATCGAGTAGCGCGGCGTGATCGAGAACTCTTCCGTGATCGGGAAGGTCATCCGCACGGTGCCGCCGGTGACGCGGCTCTCGAAGCGGCCGGTGTTGTAGTTGTCGCTGAACTTCGAGAACAGGTCGAAGCCGGCCGCGATGCGGCGGCCGAGGAAATAGGGCTCGGTGAAGGAGAAGTCGACGCCCTGCGTGCGCTGGCCGAGCGTGCCGGCGATACGGACGAACTGGCCGCGGCCCAGGAAGTTCGACTCCGCCAGCGCGACTTCGCCGATGACGCCATCCGAGGTCGAGTAACCGCCCGAGATCGAGAACGAACCCGTGGCCTTGTCCTCGACGTCGATGTTGACGATGACGCGATCGGGCGCGGAGCCCGGCTCGTTGGTGATGCGGATCTTGTTGAAGAAGCCGAGATTGTTCAACCGGCGCTCGGCGCGATCGACCATCACCTTGTTGTAGGCGTCGCCCTCGCCGAGATCGAGCTCGCGGCGAACGACGTAATCACGGGTGCGAGTGTTGCCGCGCACATTGATGCGCTCGACATAGACCCGCGGGCCCTCGTCGACGACATAGGTGATGCCGATCAGCTGTCCGCTCGCATCGCGGTCGCCTCGGGGACGAACCTGGGCGAAGGGATGACCGCGACGAGACACCTCGGTGGTCAGGTTGACCAGCGATTTCTCGACGGCTTCGGCGTTGTAGGTGTCGCCGGCGGAGGTGACGACATAGCCCCGGAGCGTAGCGGAATCGAGGTCGCGCAGGCTCGAATCGACGCCGACATTGCCGACCTTGTATTGCGGCCCCTCGACGACGGAGACATCGATGACCCAGCCGCCGGCGGCGTCATCGAAGCGGGCGGTGTTGTTGACGATCTGGAAGTCGGCATAGCCGTTCTTCAGATAGAAGCGGCGGACCAGCTCGAGATCGGACGTGATCCGGTCGGGATCATAAACGTCGGAGGTCTTGATCCAGCTGAGGAAGTTCGACTCGGTCGAGCTCATCAGGCCGCGCAGGCGGCCATCCGAATAGACCTGGTTGCCGTCGAAATTGATCGACTTGATGCCGGTCTTGCCGCTCTCGTTGATCGTGAAGACGACGTCCGAGCGGCCGTTCGGCAGAGGCGCGATGCGACCGCTGACCGAGGACAGGCCGTAGCCGGCGCGGCGATAGACTTCCTTCAGGCGCGCCACGTCGGAGTCGATCAAGGCCTGGCTCATCGGCCCGCCGGCCTTGGACTGAACCTGCTGAACGAGAACCTCGCTCTTCAGACGGCGATTGCCCTCGAAAGCGACGCGGTTGACCGTGTCGTTCTCCTGGACGGAAATCACCGTCTGGGCGCCGCGACGGCTGACCTGGACATTGGTGAACAGACCGGTGGCGAGGAGGCTCTGACGAATCTCCTGCGGGCCACCCTGCCCGCTGGCGTAGGAGCGGATCGTTTCCGCATCGACACGCCTGTTGCCCTGGACAATCACGGCCTGTGCAAACACCACGCCGCCGCTGACGGCGAGCATGAAGGCCGAAAGTCCGACTGATCGAGAGAGCCGCATTCTGAAGGACCGGCTCTGTTGGGTCGACGTCATCGGGTCGCCTATTCCATTTCTCAGGTCACCACCCCAAAGATGGGGGCGGCCACCGAGAGGAGGCCGCAGGGGGACATTGCAGTCCAATCGCTTCTACAAAGTTTCCCGCAGGGTGCAAACGGGCATTGTCGTTAACAAAATATTTTTAAAGCCCTCGTGGCCGGGAGGCCACGCCGCGCGCCGCGATTTTGCCGCAAAGCGGCGCCGAAACGCGTCGAAACAGACGTCTCGTTCCGCGCCGGCCCGCCACCGCCGGCACCGGTGTGCCGCACCGAACGCTCAAAACCACCGTAATTCGTTAACACAGCGAGCCGGCCATGGCCGCAGCCTGCCCATGGCGAGGGCACCCGACATCCGACCGCGACGACCATGCGGCGATCGCCGGTCTGGCCCGGTCCGGGCGCGCAACCGCTACAGCAGCGAGCGGACGTGGAGCACGTCGTTGAAGGTGACGAAGAGCATCAGCATCAGCACGAGACCCAGGCCGAGCCGAAAACCGATTTCCTGCGCGCGGTCGCTCAGCGGCCGGCCGCGCAGCGCCTCGATCGCGTAGAACATGAGGTGGCCGCCATCCAGCATCGGCACCGGGAACAGATTCATCAAGCCGATCGAGACCGAGAGGATCGCCGCCAGATTGATCAGGCCAAGCAGCCCCGAATTGTGCGCGACGAGGCCCGAGACCTGCGCGATCCGAATCGGCCCGGAGAGCTGATCGACCGATTCCCGGCCGGTCACCAGCTTGGCGAGATAGTCATAGGTCCGCTCGACGACGAACCACGTCTCCGTCACGCCGAGCTTGGCCGATTCGGCCAGACCGAACTGGCGCGTCGTCCAATCGCTGGCCTGGCGCGAGGCCTGGACGCCGAGAACGCCGATCCGCTGCTTGCCCACCGGCGAGGCCTGTTCGACGAGCGCCGGGGTGACCGGGAGCGTCACGAGCGCCCCCGCCCGCTCGACGACAACCGACAGGATCTCGTTGGGTCGGGTCGAAATGACGCGCTGCATGTCGGCGAAGCTGGCGATCGGGCGTCCGTCGATCGAGACCACGAGGTCGCCCGGCTTGAGGCCGCCACGCTCGGCCGCACTGCCGGCGACGACCTGATCGACACGCGGCGCCAGCACGGGCTTGCCGAAGACATAGGCCGTCGCGCCGAAGATCAGGATGGCCAGGAGAAAATTCGCGATCGGGCCGGCGGCGACGATGGCCGAGCGCTCGCCCAGCGATTGCGCCGGGAACGTGCGCTCGCGTTGCTGGGGCGTCATCGAGTCCATCTCGGGAGAACCCGGACCGGCCGAGGCCGCATCGGTATCGCCCGAAAACTTGACATAGCCTCCGAGCGGAATCAGCGCGAAGCGCCAGCGCGTGCCGTGCTTGTCGTCGAAGCCGAACAGCTCGCGGCCGAAGCCGATCGAAAACACCTTCACATCGACGCCGCACCAGCGCGCCACGAGGAAATGCCCGAGTTCATGGACGAACACGACGATCGTCAGCACGAAGAGGAAGGGGACGAGATACCCCAGCAGGAACGAGCCCGAGTTCCAGAGCGTCGCCACGAAATCCATCATCATCTCCCGGTCCGCCGGCGTGCCGCACCGGACCCGCTATTGCCGCCCTTAGGTGACAGCGAAGGGCGGCTTCGACAAGAGCGCGCGCGCGCGGTTTCTCGCCTCATCGTCAATTGCGAGCGCAGCCGCGACATCGGCGGGCGCGGCCTGGCCCGGCCCGGCCGCCGCGCAGACGGCCTCGACCAGCGCCGCGATGCCGGGGAAGGCGATTCTGCCGTCGAGATAGGCCGCCACGGCGATCTCGTTGGCGGCATTGAGGATGGCAGGCATCGCGCCGCCTGCGGCCAGCGCCGCGATGGCCAGCCCCAGCGCCGGGAAGCGGGCAAGATCGGGGCGCTCGAACGTCAATGGCGCGGTCATGGCCAGATCGAGAAAGCGCGCGGCGGGCGCATCGAGCCGGCCATCGATCCCCAGACAATGGGCTGCCGCGACGCGCATGTCCGGCAGCGCCATGCCGGCGCTGACCGAGCCGTCGCGAAAGGTCACGAGGCCGTGGACGAGCTGCTGGGGATGCACGAGCACCTCGAGCTGCGCGGGCTGGAGATCGAACAGGAAGCAGGCCTCGATGAGCTCCAGCCCCTTGTTCATCATGCTGGCCGAGTCGATCGTGATCTTGGCGCCCATCGCGTAATTGGGGTGGTTCAGCGCCTGCTCGGGGCGGGCAGCCGCGATCTGCGCGGCGCTCCAGGTCCGGAACGGGCCGCCCGATGCGGTCAGCGTCATGCTGCGGATGGCCGAGATCGGCTCGGCGCCCAGCACCTGGAACAGCGCGTTGTGTTCGGAATCGAGCGGCAGGATGCGTGCGCCGACGGCTTTCGCGCGCGCCATCACGGCTGCGCCGGCGCAGACGAGACTTTCCTTGTTGGCGAGTGCGATGACCCGACCCGGTGTCAGTGCCGCGAAGGTCGCTTCCAGCCCGGCAGCCCCCGAGATCGCGCTGACGACGATGTCGGCCTCCCGCGCGACCGCCTCCAGCACGGCCGAGCGCCCGGCCCCGCAGGCGATGCCCGACCCCGCCAGAGCCGCGGCCAGCGCCGGCCCGGCCTGCGCATCGGCCAGTGCCGCGAAGCTCGCGCCGGTCTCGACGGCGATCCGCGCCAAAGCCTCGGCGTCGCGCCCCGCGACCACGGCGCCGATGCGCAGACGCTGTGGATTCTCGGCGACGACGTCGCGGGTCGACCGGCCGATCGAGCCGGTCGCTCCCAACAGCGTGACGGTCCGAAGCATGCGCAGGCCCGCGTTAGAGGTGAGCGACGAACAGGGCCAGCCCGGCAAAGACCAGCACCGCCCAATAGCCGTCGAGGCGATCGAGGAAGCCGCCATGGCCAGGGATCAGCCGGCTCGAATCCTTGGCGCCGAAGCGCCGCTTCAGGGCGGATTCGAACAGATCGCCCATCTGGCTGAAGACGGAGGCCGCCAGCGAGCCCGCAATGACGATCGCCGGCGCGACGATCTGTTCGGCCGCCGGCGTCAGCGCCCAGACGGCGTAACCGCACAGCGTGCCGGCCAGCGTCCCGCCCAGCGCGCCGGACCAGGTCTTGCCGGGGCTGACGCTCGGCATCAGCTTGGGACCGCCGAGCCTGCGGCCGGTAAAATAGGCCGCGATGTCGGTGAACCAGACGACGGCAAAACTCCAGAACACCAGGGCCAGCCCGATATCGGGCAAGGACCTCAGGGCCGGGGCAATGACGGCAAAGGCCAGCGCATAGGCGATGCCGCAGAGTTCGAGCGCAAGCCGTCCCTGGACGCGCGGTGTCATCACCGCGCCGACCAGCGCCGCGACCGCGGCGACGCCCGCCAGCGCGGGCTGGCTTGCGGGCGAAAACCCGAGCAGCAAGCCGGTCAGGACGACGCCGAGCGCGGCGGCAACGGCATGATCGCGGCTGGCCATCGACAGCCACTCATAGGCCACCAGCCCGGCCACCAGCACCCAGACGACCCGAAACGGCCACCCGCCCCAGACGGTGGCGAGCAGAACGGTCGCCGCCAGGACCAGCGCAGACACGACCCGCAGCCGCAGCTCACCCTGCCCGGGCCGGGGCAAAACGGGGACTGGCCCGGTCACGCGGCGCCCACTGAGCGATCAGCCGTCTCGGACAGCCCCCCGAAGCGGCGCTCCCGACGTCCATATTCGGCGATAGCGTCTTCCAGCGCGGCACGGTCGAAATCCGGCCAGAGCACAGGACTGAAGACGAATTCGGCATAAGCCGCCTGCCAGAGCAGGAAATTGGAAATGCGCGTCTCGCCGGAGGTCCGGATCACCAGTTCGGGATCGGGCAGATCGGCCGTGTCGAGATGCGAGGCCAGCATTGCCTCGTCGACCGCGGCGGCCTCGATCAGGCCGGCGGCAACGTCCATGGCGATGCGGCGAGCCGCCCGCACGATCTCGTCGCGCGCGCCGTAATTGAAAGCGACGACCAAGGTCATCCTGGTGTTGTCGCGCGTCACGGTCTCGGCATGTTCGACCAGCCGGCGCAGATCGGCGGCGAGGTCGTCTCGACTGCCGATGATCCGCACGCGCACGCCGGCCGCATGAAGTTCGCTGAGATCCTTTTCGACGAACCGCCTGAGAAGGCCCAGCAAAAAGGACACTTCGGCGGCCGGGCGGCGCCAGTTCTCTGTCGAAAAACTGTAGAGCGTCAGAATTCTGATGCCGAGATCGCCGGCATGGCGCACGGCGCCGCGCAATGCCTCCAGCCCGCGCCGATGCCCCTCCTGACGCGGCAGGCCACGCATCTGCGCCCAGCGGCCGTTGCCGTCCATGATGATCGCGACATGGGCGGGCGGAGCGGATCGTCCGGGGCGCTGGCCTTGTGACATTCTCGATATGCCTCGTTCGGCCTTGCGCCGGGTGACTTGGCGCCGGGTGACCTGACGCAGTGTCGCGCCGACAGCCTCAGACGCTCAGGATTTCCTTCTCCTTGGTGGCGAGCGCCTGGTCGATCTCGGCGATGTGCTGATCGGTCGCCTTCTGAACCTGGTCGGACTGGCGCGTCACGTCGTCCTTGGTGAACGCGCCCTCCTTCTCGACCTTCTTGATGATGTCGATTGCGTCGCGGCGGACATGGCGCACGGCGATCTTGGATTCCTCGGCATATTTATGCGCGACCTTGACCATCTCCTTGCGGCGCTGCTCGTTCAGCTCGGGGATGCGGATGCGCAAAACCTGGCCTTCCGTCTGAGGGTTCAGGCCGAGATCGGATTCGCGAATCGCCTTCTCGACGGGGCCGACCATGCTGCGGTCCCAGACCTGCACGCTCAGCAGACGGGCCTCGGGCACGCTCACCGTCGCGAGCTGGGACAGGGGCTGGCGCGCGCCATAAGCCTCGACCTGGATCGGATCGAGCATATTGGCCGAGGCGCGGCCCGAGCGCAGCGAAGCCAGATCGCCCTTGAAGGACTGGAGCGCGCCCTGCATGCGGCGCTTCACGTCGGCGAGATCGAAAGTCGTCTGAGCCATCGTCGTCTAGACCTTGAATTGATGCATCGTCGCGAAACGAAAGACAGGCTTTCCGCCAGGGCGATGCGAGATCGTATTGCGTGAGCGAGTGTTTCTCGAAAACTCCGCGCGACCATGGCGGGGGGGCCGGCCAGGGTCAAGAACATCGTGGCGCGCGGTGGTTACGGCGTCACATAGGTCGCCCTGCCGTCGCCGCGCAAGACGGCGGCGAGCATGCCGGACTCCGCGATCGAGAACACGACGATCGTCAGGCCAGCATCGCGCGCCAAGGCGAAGGCGGCGGTATCCATGACCTTCAGGTCACGGGTGATGGCCTCGGCATGGGTCAGCGTGTCGTAGCGCGTGGCGCTAGAATCGGTCTTGGGGTCGGCGGAATAGACGCCGTCGACCTGCGTCGCCTTGAGCAGGTGGCTGCAACCGAGCTCGGCGGCGCGCAGCGCCGCCCCCGTATCGGTGGTGAAATACGGGTTGCCGGTGCCGCCGCCGAGCACGACGACCTTGCCATTGGTGAGATGGTCGAGGGCGCGCTTGCGGGCATAGCTCTCGCAGAGCGAAGGCATCGGCACCGCCGACATGGCGCGTGCGGGGGCGCCTGCGCTCTCGATCGCGTGCTCGAGCGCGAGCGCGTTCATCACCGTGCCGAGCATGCCGATCGAATCCGCGCTGGTCCGGTCGAGGCCCTTGGTCAGCCCCTGAACGCCCCGGAAGAAATTGCCGCCGCCGACGACGATGGCGATCTCGACGCCCTCGCGCGAGGCATGGGCGATATCGGCGGCAAGCGCCGTCAGGGTGGCGCCGTCAAGGCCAGAACCGGCTTGTCCGGCAAGGGCTTCGCCGGAGAGCTTCACCAGAACGCGACTGGGTCTCATCGCTTGTCTCCTGCTCTCGACGCCGGTTCGTGCGGCGCCGATTCGGCGCCTGATGCACGTCTTCTTACAAAAAAGGCCGCGCGGAGCGCGGCCTTTTCGTCACCCTATCAACCGGCAATTCAACCGGTCGTGCCGCCCGCGGCCGCAACCTCGGCGGCGAAGTCGGTCTCTTCCTTCTCGATGCCCTCGCCGAGCGCATAGCGAGCGAAGCCGGTGAGCGCCACGGGAGCGCCGACCTTGCCTTCGATCTCCTTGAGGATCTGGCCGACCGACTTCGAGCCGTCATGGATATAGGCCTGCTCGAGCAGGCAGTATTCCTTGGCGTAGCTCTTCAGGCCGCTCTCGGTGATCTTCTCGAGCACGTTGGCGGGCTTGCCGGCGTTCTTCTCGGCCAGGATCGCCTTCTCGCGGGCCAGCACTTCGGGGTCCACCGAAGCGAGGTCGAGCGCGATCGGGTTGGTCGCAGCGACATGCATGGCGAGCTGGCGGCCGAGCACGGCCAGTTCGTCGGCCTTGCCGGTCGATTCGAGCGCGACGATGACGCCGATCTTGCCGAGGCCGTCGGCAACCGAGCCATGGACGTAGGAGCCGATCACGCCGGCGGTGACCTTGAGCTGCGCGACGCGGCGCAGGGTCATGTTCTCGCCGATCGTGGCGATGGCGTTGGCGATCGCCTCCTGCACGGTGCCGCCGCCCGGGTAGTGATGGGCGAGCACGGCTTCCGCATCGCCGCCGCGCTCCAGCGCGACATTGGCGATGCCATGGGCGAGCGCCTGGAATTCGAGGTTGCGGGCGACGAAGTCCGTCTCGGAGTTGAGCTCGACGACGACACCGCTGTGGCCGGAGATCGCCACGGCGACCAGGCCCTCGGCAGCGACGCGGCCGGCCTTCTTGGCAGCCTTGGCGAGGCCCTTGGTCCGCAGCCAGTCGATCGCGGCCTCGATGTCGCCATCGACGGCCGAGAGCGCGGTCTTGCAGTCCATCATGCCCGCGCCCGTCTTGTCGCGGAGTTCCTTCACCATGCCGGCGGTGATCGCAGCCATCTTTATCGTCCTTGTCTGTCGTGCGGCGCCGGGTCACGGCCGGCCGCGGAATCAGGCCGCCAGCCCCGATGGGGAAACGCCGACGCTCCGTTTCCGGTCGTCGGCGCTGGTCGGCGTCAGTCGCAGTTCAATGCAGCAAGCGGATTGCGACGCGCCGATGACGCGCCGCAACCGTTAGTTCGGCCTTCAGGCGTCGGCGAGCTCGCGCGACTGGGCGACCCAGCCCTCGCGCTCGATGCGGCCGGCCAGCTTCAGGTCCTGGTCGACCTTGGTGACGTCGGCAGGCGCCATGGCGGCGAACTGCCAGAAGTGGAACAGGCCACCGTCGTTGAGCTTCTGAACCAGCTCGGGACCCATGCCCGAGAGCTTCATCAGGTCGTCGGGCGCGCCGCGCGGGGCGGTCAGCAGCTCGAAGGGCACGCCCGCATCGGCGGCAGCCGGCTCGGCGAGAGCCTCCTCGATGATCATCGGGGCCTCGGCGGCGCCGATATCGACGCCATGGTCGCCCGAGGCGCGGGAGATGCCGTCGATCGCCGAACGGGCGACGAGGTCGCAATAGAGCTGGATGGCGCGGCCGGCGTCGTCATTGGCCGGAACCGGATAGGTGATCCCATCCGGATCCGAGTTCGAGTCGATGATGGCGGCGACCGGGATTCCGAGGCGCTGGGCCTCCTTGATCGCGAGCGCTTCCTTGTTGGTGTCGATCACGAAGATCATGTCGGGCGTGCCGCCCATGTCCTTGATGCCGCCGAGCGCCTTCTCGAGCTTGTCGCGCTCGCGGGCGAGCATCAGGCGCTCCTTCTTGGTCAGGCCGCTGCCGCCGCCGGCGAGCAGCTCATCGACCTTGCGAAGGCGCTGGATCGAAGCGGAAATGGTCTTCCAGTTGGTCAGCATGCCGCCGAGCCAACGCGAATTGACGTAATACTGGGCCGAGCGCTTGGCGGCATCGGCGATGGCGTCCTGCGCCTGGCGCTTGGTGCCGACGAAGAGGACGCGGCCGCCGCGGGCGACGGTGTCGCTGACGGCCTGAAGGGCGCGCGACAGCATCGGCACCGACTGCGACAGGTCGAGGATGTGGATGTTGTTGCGCGTGCCGAAGATGTAAGGCGACATCTTCGGGTTCCAGCGATGCGACTGGTGGCCGAAATGGGCGCCCGCTTCGAGCAGCTGGCGCATGGAGAAATCTGGCAGTGCCATCGTTTTTCAGTCCTTACCGGTTGAGCCTCTGGGGAGCGAATGAACCGAGCATGAGCTGCAAGGTCACCGGAACGCTTCGCGAGTGAAGCGGTGCTCCCCATGTGGGATGGGCTGCGCCATACAGGGGAAGCGGCGGGAATGCAAGGCGATGCTCACGCAGGACAGTGTCCTGCCGGCTTAAAAGCCGTTATCCGCGGTCGGCGTTTCCACGCCGTTTACTACTAAACCGCTAACATTGAACCAATCACAACCGGACATAGCGGCCTTGCTTCTCGATCTGCGCACGATCTACGCGGTGGCGGCCACCACTGCGCTCATTCTCGGATTCATGCAGATCGGCGCCTTTGCGACGCGCCGGTTCGGCCTGTGGCCGCTCTGGTGGGGTCTCAGCAGCATGCTGATCGGAACGGGCATGCTGCTCATCGCTTTCCGCGGCATGATCCCCGACGCCGCCTCGGTGGCCCTGGCCAACACGCTGACATGGGCCGGATACCTTCTGGTTCTGGTCAGCGTGCGCAGCTTCGCCGGCCTGCGCACCCCGCCCGCCCTGTTCGTGATCTCGGTCACGGCCACGGCCGTCATGCTGATCACCTGGATCGACCCTGCGGATTTCACCAAGCGGGTCGTGCTCGTCTCGTTTCTGCTGGCCTGTTGCGACGTCGCCGTGGTGCGCGAGGGCGTGGGCCTGGCCCGCCGGGACGGGTTGCGTTCGGCCTGGATCCTCGTCGGCCTTTTCCTGCCCTCATCCGTGCTATTTCTCGCAAGAGCCTATCTCGGCTGGGCCGATCAGATCGGGAAGGAATTCTTCCCGCCCCAAACCATTCCGCTGCAATGGGCGTCCGTCTTCGGGGCGGCCATGATCATCATCCGCGGCAACGCCCTGATGCTGCTGGCGACCGAGCGCAGCCACAACCAGCTCGTCGCCCTGGCCCGGCACGATGCCCTGACGGGCGCGATGAACCGCAGCGGGCTGGAGCAGGCCGTCGCCGGACTGCTCGGGCGGCAGCGAAAGCCCCGCCCCGTGGCGGTTCTGCTGGTCGACATCGACCACTTCAAGGCGCTGAACGACACCCATGGCCACGCGGTCGGCGATGAAATCCTTCGGGTCTTCGCCAACGTCGCCCGCGCCCAGCTGCGCGGCGACGACATCGTGGCGCGACAGGGAGGCGACGAATTCGCCATCGTGCTGCCGGGCGTCGGCCTGTCCGAGGCGCTCAGGGTCGCCGAGCGCCTGCGGCAGGCTTTCGTGACCGCGGTTGCGGAGCGCCCGGGTCTGGAGCGGCTGCCGACGCTGAGCATCGGCGTCACGGAAGGAGACGCCGCCTCCCAGACGCTCGACATGCTCGTGAAGGAGGCTGACGAGGCCCTCTATCGCTCCAAGCGGTCGGGACGCGACAAGGTGCTGCCGCGCCTGGACATGGTGGCGGTCTGAGCTGCCTCGTCCGCGCCGTTTACCGCCCGGCGGAGCGCGTCAGCCGCGTGATGCCTTTGCGGGCGGCGAACATCCGGCCATAGACATCACCGGCCAGATCCTGCCGGTAGCAACGCTGCTCCAGCAGCGGGTCCCAGATGTGCTCGACCGTATCGATCAGGTCAAAATCGGGGCTCAGCCGCGCCGCGAGCTGATCGCGGTTCTTGCGGTTCTGATATTCCAGCAGGACCAGCGAGGTCCTGGACAGGTCGATGCTGTCGAGCACGTCGCCCTCCCCGCCTTCGATGTCGATCTTCACGATATCCGCGGAGGGCAGGCTGGCGGGATCGACCACCGCAACCTCGTAGCGCTCGACCATGGCGCCATCGACAAAGGTATCGCCGGCATAGGAGGCCAGCCCCGATTCCCCGTCGCCGGCAAAACGGCTGACGAAGCTCGCCGTCCGGGCGCCTCCGGGAAACAGGGCGGCGTTGACCGCGACGATGTCGCGACGCAACTGCGTGTTGCGCTGGAGCAGTTCGAACGTGCCCGGATGCGGCTCGTAGGAGGTCACCAGGCTGCCCGGCCAGCGTGCCGTCGCCCATAAGGCGAAGGACCCGACATTGGCGCCGATGTCGAGAATGTCGAGCCCGACGCCGTCATAGCCGGTCTCGTATTCGCCCTCGAGAACGTCCTTGATGGCCCAGTGCATCGCCTCGGGCACGAAGAGGCTCATCGGAATCTGCGCAACGTAGTGCTTCACGGCTGCCCCCCGGCATCGACGCCACGCGCCACCATTCTGGCAGGCTTTGACGTCTGATCGCCAGAATGCATTGCCGGCTGCCTCGCACAAGACCAGCCGATGCGATTCAGCGCAGTTCGACGCTGACCACGCCCGGCGCCGCACGGACGGCGTTGGCGATCTGCTGGTTGACCGGATAGCGGCCGGGCAGCTCGATCTCGACCTCCTGGGCGCCGTCGTTGAGGATCATCACCAGCGCGATCTTGCCGTCGGCCTTGAGCCCGTCGCCGCGGGGGCGGACGCGCTCGGCGATCGAGGCCAGCGCCTTGTCGTCGCGCAGATAGACCAGCAGGTCCTGCTTCTGGCGCGCGGCGAGATCGTCGAGCACCTCGACATCCTCGATTCGCGGGCGAACATCCTCGCCGTCGAGCACGGCCGAGAGCCGCAGGACCAGCGCCCTGCCCGGCTCCAGCAGATCGCGATAGCGCTGCAGGGCTTCGGAAAACAGGATCGCCTCGAACTGCCCGCTTGGATCGGACAGGTTGACGATGCCCATCTTCGAGCCCGACTTGGTCCGCCGCTCCGATTTGTCGATCACCGACACCGCGACCTTGGCGACGCCGGTGCCGTTGGCGCGGACCATCTGCGCGAAATCGGCGAAACGCTGCACCCGCAGCCGCTTCAGCACATGCTCGTAATCGTCGAGCGGGTGGCCCGAGAGGAAGAAGCCGACGGCGTCATGTTCGCGCCGCAACCGCTCGGCCGGCGCCCAGGGCTCGACGGGCGGAATGCGGAAGGCCTCCTGCACGCCGCCGCCACCAAAGAGTTCGGATTGGCCGCCGAGCGCGGCGTCGCGGGTTCTGTTCGACAGCGCCAGCATGCCGTCGATCGCCGCCATGGCGCGGGCGCGCTCGGGCTCCAGCGCATCCATCGCGCCGGCCGCGATCAGCGCTTCGATGGTGCGGCGGTTGACCAGCTTGGTGTCGATCCGGCGGGCGAAATCGGCGAGATCCCTGAAATCGCCGCCGGCGCGCCGCGCGGCCACGATCGATTCCACGGCGGCGGTGCCGACGCCCTTGATCGCGCCCAGCGCATAGTGGATCGCACCCTCATGCACGTCGAACTCGACGCCTGAGCGGTTGATCGCCGGCGGCAGCACCTTGATGCCCAGCCGCTCGGCATCGCGCCGGAATTCCGAGAGCTTGTCGGTGTTGCCCATGTCGAGCGTCATCGACGCCGCCAGGAACTCGACCGGATAATTCGCCTTCAGGAAGGCGGTCTGGAACGCGACCACGGCGTAGGCCGCCGCATGGCTCTTGTTGAAGCCGTAATCGGCGAATTTCGCCAGCAGATCGAAGATCTCCGAGGCGATGTCCTTGGTCATGCCGCCTTCGACCGCGCCCTTGACGAAGCGGTCGCGCTGCGCGTCCATCTCGGCCTTGATCTTCTTGCCCATCGCGCGGCGCAGCAGGTCCGCCTCGCCGAGCGAATAGCCCGAGAGCGCCTGCGCGACCTGCATCACCTGCTCCTGGTAGACGATGATGCCATGCGTCTCGGCGAGGATGGGCTCCATCTTCGGATGCAGATAGGTCGGCGCCTCCTGGCCGAGCTTGCGGCGGCAATAGCTGGGGATGTTGTCCATCGGACCCGGCCGGTAGAGCGCGACGAGCGCGATCAGATCCTCGATCCGGTCGGCCTTCATCTCGACCAGAGCCTTGCGCATGCCGGCGCTTTCCACCTGGAACACGCCGACGACCTCGCCGCGCGCCAGCATGGCGTAGCTCTTGGGGTCGTCGAAGGGCAGGCTCGCCAGATCGACGGCGATGCCGCGCTGGGCGATCAGCTTCACGGCGGTCGACAGCGTCGTCAGGGTCTTGAGGCCGAGGAAGTCGAACTTCACCAGCCCGGCCTGCTCGACCCATTTCATGTTGAACTGGGTGACCCGCATGCCCGTGCGCGGATCGACCGAGAGCGCCACGAGCTGTTCGAGCGGGCGGTCGCCGATGACGACGCCGGCCGCGTGGGTCGAGGCGTGGCGATGCAGGCCCTCGAGCTTCTGCCCGATCTCGAGCAGGCGCGCGACGATCGGCTCCTCCTGCGAGGCCTGCTGCAGCTTGGGCTCGCCCTCGATGGCGTCCTTCAGCGAGATCGGCTTGGCGGGGTTCTGCGGGACGAGCTTGGTGAGACGGTCAACCTGGCCGTAGGGCATCTCCAGCACGCGGCCGACGTCACGCAGGACGCCGCGCGCCAGCAGCGTGCCGAAGGTGATGATCTGCGCGACCCGCTCCTCGCCATAGCGATGCTTGACGTAGTCGATCACCTCTTCGCGCCGGTTCTGGCAGAAGTCGATGTCGAAGTCTGGCATCGAGACGCGGTCGGGGTTGAGGAAGCGCTCGAACAGCAGCCCGAAGCGCAGCGGATCGACGTCGGTGATCGTCAGCGCATAGGCGACCAGCGAGCCAGCGCCCGAGCCGCGGCCCGGCCCGACGGGAATGTCATGGTCCTTGGCCCATTTGATGAAGTCGGCGACGATCAGGAAGTAGCCGGGGAATTTCATCCGGGTGATGATCGAGAGCTCGAATTCGAGCCGCTTCTCGTAAATCTCGACGGTGTAGCCCTCGGCCGGGCCGTGCTTGGCCAGCCGCGCCGCCAGACCCGTCTTGGCCTGGGTCTCGAGCTCTTCCGCCTCGTCGCGCCCCTCCGCGCCGAAGCGCGGCAGGATCGGCTTGCGCAGTCCCACGCGCCAGGTGCAGCGCATCGCGATCTCGACGGTGGCCGAGAGCGCCTCGGGCAGATCGGCGAAACGGCGCTTCATCTCGGCGCGGCTGGTGAAGTAATGCTCCGGGGTCACCCGGCGGCGCTCGCCGTCCGAGACCAGACGACCCGCCGCGACCGCCAGCAGCGCGTCATGGGCGTCGTAATCGGCCGGCTTGGCGAAGAAGGGTTCGTTGGTGGCGACGATCGGCAGATCGGCGTCATAGGCCAGGCGCAAGAGCTGGGCTTCGACGGCCTCGTCGCCCTCGCCGCCATGGCGCTGGATCTCGACATAGAGCCGGTCGCCGAAGATCCGCGACAACGCCGCCAGACGGGCGCCCGCCTGCGGCAGCTGGCCGTTGCGCAGGGCGATGTCGACCGGGCCGCCATGGCCGCCGGTCAGCACGATCAGCCCTTCGTGATGCGCGGCGAGGCGATCGAGGTTCGACAGCGGCTGGCCCGAGCCGCCGCTCGCCAGCGCAGCCTCGGTGACGAGCTTCATCAGATTGCCGTAGCCGGTCTCGTTCATCGCGAGCAGGACCAGATGCGGCGGCACCTGCTGGATGTTTTTGCGGCTGCCCTCGGCCTCGTCGGCGAAATCGACCGAGAGCTGGACACCGACGATCGGCTGCACCCCGACGCCGACGAGCTTTTCGGAGAACTCCAGCGCGCCGAACAGATTGTTGGTGTCGGTCAGCGCCAGCGCGGGCTGGCCGTCGGCCGCCGCCATCTTGGCGAGAGTGCCGACCATCAGGGCGCCTTCGAGCAGAGAATAGCTCGAATGGACATGGAGATGGACGAAGCCGACCTCGGAGAGAACGCGCGTATCGCCCGGTTCGCGTGCCATCATCCGTCCTGCGCTGCCCCCGGCGACTCGGATGTCGCCCCGTCCGCCGGTTATGCAGCCGCTCGGTCGCGTGCGTCCATGCCGCCGATCGTCGCCTTTGTGGATGGTCAGATATTCGGGCCCGAGAGGAGCGCGGCCCAGACCCAGACCATTCCAAGGAAGAGCCCGAGCGATGCGATTTCCGCAATTCCGGCAGCCAGTTTGCGCGCGAGGATCATGGCGTCGTTTCCGTGTTTCCGATATGTTCAATTTAATTCATGTTTTGTTCTCGTCAATCTCGCAGCGGCAGTTGCCGTGTGCGCATGCCGGAGGCGGTTAACCGCAGCTTAATGGCGCGACGGGGACCTGCTGGGCCGCCCGTCTTCAGAGCGGGACGACATGTCCGTCTCGAATCGTGACCTGGCGGTCCATCCGGCGGGCGAGATCGAGATTGTGGGTCGCGATCAGCGCCGCGAGGCCCGAAGCCCGCGCGAGCGCCACCAGCGTCTGGAAAACATGGAGCGAGGTATGCGGATCGAGATTGCCGGTCGGCTCGTCGGCCAGCAGCAGCCGCGGCGTGTTGGCGACCGCGCGGCCGATGGCGACCCGCTGCTGCTCGCCGCCGGAGAGTTCGCCCGGCAGATGGTCGAGCCGCTCGCCCAGCCCCAGGAAGGTCAGGAGTTCGGCCGCCCGCGCCTCGGCCAGCCCCTTGGCGAGCCCGCGGATGCGCTGCGGCAGGACGACGTTCTCCAGCGCCGTGAACTCGGGCAGCAGGTGATGCGCCTGGTAGACGAAGCCGATCTCGGTCCGGCGCAGACGGGTGCGGCCCTTGTCGTCGAGCTTGGTCGTCGGCAGACCGCCGACGAAGACCTCGCCGCCATCGGGGCGCTCGAGCAGGCCGGCGACATGCAGCAGCGTCGACTTGCCGGTGCCGCTGGGGGCGACCAGCGCGACGAGTTCGCCGGGCCAGAGCGCGAAATCCGCCTTGCGGAGGATCTCGAGCGGCGCATCGGACTGGGGATAGTAGCGCTCGACCTGGGACAGGAAGAGCGCCGGTGTCTCGCGGGGCGTGGTGTCGGACATGCGCCTCAGCCCATCCTCAAGGCCTGGACGGGGTCGAGCCGCGCCGCCTTCCACGCCGGATAGAGGGTCGCCAGGAGCGACAGGACCAGCGCCATCACGACCACGCTCGTGACCTCGCCCCAGTCGATCACCGAGGGGATGTCGCTGAGGAAGCGCACCGTCGGGTCCCAGAGATTGGCGCCGGTGATCCAGTTCAGCGCCGCCATGATCGCCTTGATGTTCTTGGCGAAGACGATGCCGAGCGCGAGCCCCGCCAGCGTGCCGAAGACGCCGATCGCCGCGCCCGTAATCAGGAAGACGCGCAGCACCGTGCCGCGGGTGGCCCCCATGGTGCGCATGATCGCAATGTCGGCGGTCTTGTCCTTCACCAGCATGATCAGGCCCGAGACGATGTTGAGCGCCGCGACGAGCACGATCAGGGTCAGGATGATGAACATGACGTTGCGCTCGACCTCCAGCGCATTGAAGAAGCTGCGGTTGCGCTGGCGCCAGTCGGACAAAACGAGCGGACGCGGCGCGTCGGCCTCGATGGCGTCGCGCACGGCCTGCGTCTTGTCGGGATTGTCGACGAAGATCTCGATGACGTTCACGTCGCTTTCGCGGTTGAAATAGGCCTGCGCCTCATTCAGCGGCATGAAGACGAAGGAGGCGTCGAACTCGGTCATGCCGATCTCGAAGATCGCCTGGATCGGATAGGCCTTGATCCGAGGCGCAGTGCCAAACGGCGTCGAGGCGCCTTTCGGCGAGATGATGTTGATCGAATCGCCGACCTGCAGGCCCAGCGAATCCGCCAGCCGCTTGCCGACGGCCACCCCCCCGGCGGTGTCGAAGCCGTCGAGCGTGCCGCGCCTGACATTGCCGCCGACGAAGGGGATCGCCTTGATGTCGGCCTCGCGGATGCCGCGCACGAGCACGCCACCATTGCCGGTCTGCGACGAGGCGAGCGCCTGGCCCTCGACCAGCGGGATGGCGAACTTGACGCCGGGAATGGCCCGCAGCCGCATCGAGACGATGTCGTAATCGTCGAGCGGACGGTCGATCGGCGTCGCGAAGATGTGGCCGTTCACGCCGACGATCTTCTCCAGCAGTTCCTTGCGGAATCCGTTCATCACCGACATCACGATGATCAGCGTCGCGACCCCGAGCAGGATGCCCAGAAACGAGAAGCCTGCGATGACGGAAACGAAGCCCTCGCGCCGACGCGTGCGCAGATAGCGCCCGGCCAGCAGCCACTCGAAGCCTGCGAAGGGCCTCGTGCCGGTCGGGGTTTCGCTTTGGCGATCCTGGTCGCTTGCGACGCTCACGCCGCCTTGCCCTTGAAGCGGGCGAGCGCCTCCTCGAGCGAAACCGTTTCACGATCGCCACCGGCGCGCCGCTTGATCTCGACCTTGCCCTCGGCCAGTCCCTTCGGGCCGACAATGATCTGCCAGGGCACGCCGATCAGGTCGGCGGTGGCGAACTTGCCGCCGGGGCGCGCATCGGTGTCGTCGTAAAGGGCGTCATAGCCCTTGGCCAGAAGCGAAGCGTAGAGTTGCTCGCAGGCCGCGTCGGTTGCAGCGTCGCCGGCCTTGAGGTTGAGCACCGCGACATCGAAGGGGGCGATCTCGTCGGGCCAGACGATGCCGGCCTCGTCATGGCCCGCCTCGATCAGCGCCGCGACGAGGCGGCTCGGCCCGATGCCGTAGGAGCCGCCATGGACGGGCAGGTTCTGGCCGTCGGGGCCCTGAACCGTCGCGCCCATCGGCTCGGAGTATTTCGTGCCGAAATAGAAGATATGACCGACCTCGATGCCGCGCGCCGAGAGCTGCTTGTCAGCGGGGATCGCGTCATAGGCCGTCTTGTCGTGCATCTCCTCGGTCGCCGCATAGAGGCTCGTCCATTTGGCGAAGATGTCCTGCAGCCCTTCGACGCTGTCGAAATCGGTGTCGACGGCCGGCGTCTCGTAGTCGAGATAGTCCTTGTGGCAGAAGACCTCGCTCTCGCCGGTGGCGGCCAGCACGATGAATTCATGGCTGAGATCGCCGCCGATCGGGCCGGTGTCGGCGCGCATCGGGATCGCCTTCAGGCCGAGCCGCGCGAAGGTGCGCAGGTAAGCGGTGAACATGCGGTTGTAGGCGTGGCGCGCGGCGTCCTGGTCGACGTCGAAGGAATAGGCATCCTTCATCAGGAACTCGCGGCCGCGCATCACGCCGAAGCGCGGCCGGACCTCGTCGCGGAACTTCCACTGGATATGATAGAGGTTCAGCGGCAAGTCCTTGTAGGACTTGACATAGGACCGCAGGATGTCGGTGACGACCTCCTCGTTGGTCGGGCCGTAGAGCATGTCCCGCTCATGCCGGTCCTTGATGCGCAGCATCTCCTTGCCATAAGCCTCATAGCGTCCGCTCTCGCGCCAGAGGTCCGCGGACTGGATCGTCGGCATCAGGATCTCGACGGCGCCCGAGCGGTCCTGTTCCTCCCGGATCACGGCGCAGATCTTGTTCAGCACGCGCAAGCCCAGCGGCAGCCAGGAGTAGATGCCGGCCGATTGCTGGCGGATCATGCCGGCGCGCAGCATCAGCCGGTGCGAGACGACCTCGGCCTCCTTGGGCGTGTCGCGCAGGATCGGCAGGAAATAGCGGGAGAGACGCATCGGAGACACTCGATCGGGGGGGCGATGCGGGCCGGGAGCCTCGCAACGATTCACAGTGCCCAGAGACACCATCGCTCTACACAAAATGCAAACCATAATCCGCCGCCCGCTCGCGCAAGCGCAGGCGGATGGGCCGGCCCGGCTCAGCGGCGCGCAAAACGCTCCTGCAAGGCGGTGAGCACCGCGGCCGGGACGAAGGGCGCCACATCCCCGCCCATCGCCGCGATCTGCCGCACCAGCGTGGCGGTGATATGGCGCACGGACCCGGACGCAGGCAGGAAAACGGTCTGGATATCGGGCGCCATCACGGCGTTCATGCCCGCCATCTGCATCTCGTAATCGAGGTCCGAGCCGTCGCGCAGCCCCCGCACGATGAGGCCGGCGCCGGCGCGGCGCGCCGCGTCGACCGCGAGATCGTCGAAGGTCACGACATCGAGCGTCGTGCCCGTCGCAGCGAGCAAGGGGGTGGCGACCTCGCGCAGGAGGGCGGCGCGGCGCTCGGCGGTCAAGAGCGGCGTCTTGCCGGGATGAACGCCGATCGCCAGGACGAGCCGGTCGCAGAGCCGCGCGGCACCGGCGATGATATCGGCATGCCCGTTCGTCACCGGATCGAAGGAGCCGGTGTAGAAGGCGATGCGTGTCCTGGATGTTGTCATGGCTCCAGCGTTACCGGCTGGCGCCAAGCGCGACAAGCCGTCAGCTCAGGCGGCCCTGACCTGAACGATGAAGCCCGCCAGGCGCGACTTCAGCGACTGCGCGAGCTCGGTAAGCTCCGTCGAGGCGCGAGAGACCGCGGCTGCGGCGTCCGACGTCTGCTGCGAGGCTGCCGAGACCAGGCTCGTCGCCTCGCCGATCCGGCTGAACTCGCCCGTCGCCAGGCCGACATCCGCGACGATGGCATGCGTCACGCCATGCTGGTGGCGCATCGTCTCGGCCGAGCGCCGGACCGCCTCGCTGAGGCCTCCGATCATGGCGCGAATGCCGACGATGGCCTCGACCGTCGCGCTGGTGGCCTGGTTCATCGACGCGATCTGGCGCGAAATGTCGTCGATGGCGCGCGCCGTCTGGCCCGACAGACCTTTCACCTCGGAGGCGACGACGGCAAAGCCGCGCCCGGCCTCACCGGCGCGCGCCGCTTCGATGGTCGCGTTCAGCGCCAGCAGATTGGTCTGGGCCGCGATGTCCGAGATCAGCCCGATGACGTCGGAGACGCGGGCCGCGCCCGCGGCGAGCTGCTCGACGACACTGCCCATCTCGTCGGCCTGGTCCTTGGCCGACCTGGCCGAGCGGTCCGAGGACTGCACGTCGGCATCGAGCAGGTCGATCGCAAGGCGCAGTTCCTGCGCTGCGCTCTCGATCGAGCGGATGCTGGTGACGGCCCGGCATGTCGAGCCATGAACCGTGTCGGCATTGGCCTGGGTTTCGCGGGCGCCGCCGGACAGTTCGCGCGCCGTGACGCTGAGCTGCTCGGCCGCTGCCGAAACGGACGCCGTGACACTCAGGACCGATCGCTCGAGATCGCTCGCCAGATCGGCCAGCAGGGTCGAGCGTTGCGTCGCGGCCTCCCGCTCGCGCTCCTCGCGCTCGTGCAGGCGCGCCGCCTCGTCGCGCAGCATGTTCTGACGAATCCGGCCGACGGCGGCAGCGATCGCGCCGATCTCGTCGCGCCGGTTCTCGCCCGGAATGCGCTGGTCGGTTCGCCCCGCGGCGATGCCGGCCAGCGCTTCGGCCAGGCCGGCGATCGGGCGCGACACCGACAAACCCAGCAGCAGCGCGATGACCAGGATCGGGCCGAGCACAAGCAGGCTGCCTGTCACCAGAGCATTGTCGAGCTTGTCGATCACGGCCAGCGCCCGGCTTTCCGGCTTGGTCAACCAGAGCAGCCACGCGCTGTTGCCGATCTTGACCTCACGGCCGACGACCACCAGAGCCTCACCGTCCCGGCTGGTCATCCGCAGCAGGGACGAGCCGCCGAGATGGCTGCGGTCTAGCGTTTCGCGCGGGCTCTGCGGGGACAGGCGGGCGGCCGGATCCGAACGCATGAAGCCATCCGCGCCGACGACATAGGTCGCCACTTCCTTCGAGGTCGCGGCGATCGATGTCAGGGCGGCGTCCACGAAGGTCGAGCCGACGGAGACCACGATCGTCCCGACGGCCTGTCGCGAGATGGGATTGAAGAAGCGTTGCGCCACAAACGCACGGGGTTCGCCGCCAGCCGGATCGTAGGGCGCAAAATCGAGCGATACCGGATCGTCACCGTCGGCGGTGGCCTCAGCCGCCGCGACCGCTTTAGCCAGGCCGGTCCCGGCCAGCTGAGGCTCGCTCAGCAGCCGCCCGAACTCGCCGCCCTTGGTGACGGTGTAAACCACCCGTCCGTTGGGCGCGACGAGATAAATGTCGGCGTATTCCAACCGCGTCAGAGCATCGCGAAAGGCGCGATGGACATCGACGTGGCGCCGCAGGTAGCCTTGATCCTGCCCGGCCCCGGTGCGCTGCACGCGCTGCGCCGCATCCGGCATGTCACCGCCCTGAAAATAGTCGATGATGGTGGCGCGCGAGGACGGAATTTCCATCCAGCCGCGAATTTCGTCGAGCGAGGCCACCCGGTCGGCACTGCGGGCCTGCACGGCGAGCTCGGCAGCCAGCCTCTGCCAACGGCGCTCCAGCGCGCGGCCGCGCCCTTCCGCCAGGATATTCAGGCGCTCATGGACCGCCTCTTCCGCCCAGATAGCCACCGCCCGATAGCCCGACAGCCCAACCGCGATCACCGCAAGACACACCAGCAGGAGCATGGCGGCGGGAAGTCTGACTCTCAGGCTCGACACAGTTCCAATCCCTGGCTTCCGTAAAGGAGCGTCGCCGCGGGATTAGAAACGATCGAGGTTAACGTCGGTTGAAACGATCAGATCAGGAAGCCGGAACGATCACCAGAAGCGCTGCGACGCTGCCAGCGAAGGCCGACAGCAGAACCAGCATCGAAGCAGCCGCCGAACTGCGCCGCCGGCTTGAGTCCTTCAGATCGAACCGCATGGAAACCTCGCGCGAATCGAGAAACATCTCACCTTCTTGCGTGCCGCGCCGAGCAGGCGGTCGCAGGGCGAGATCATGGCGGAAGCATGGCCCGCCAATTCTGCGGTTTATGATTGCCTTCGCGTGGGCTTCACGCCAAAACCCCGGCCATGCTGACCATCAACGACATTACCTACCGTCTCGGCGAGAGATTGCTGCTCGACCATGCCAGCGCCTCGCTGCCGGACGGATCGCGCGTCGGCCTCGTCGGCCGCAACGGCACCGGCAAGACCACCCTGTTCCGGATGATCACCGGCGATCTCTCGCCCGAGGGCGGCAACATCAGCCTGCCGAAGGGTCGCCGTATCGGCGGCGTCGCGCAGGAGGCGCCGGGCGGGCCCGAGACGCTGATCGAGGTCGTGCTCGCCGCCGATACCGAGCGCGCCGCGCTGCTCGCCGAGTCGGAGACCGCGACCGACCCGCTGCGCATCGCCGAGATCGGCACCAGGCTGGCCGACATCGACGCTCATTCCGCGCCGGCCCGCGCCGCCACCGTGCTGCACGGGCTGGGCTTCAATGAGGAGGCGCAGCAGCGCCCCTGCTCCGACTTTTCCGGCGGCTGGCGCATGCGCGTGGCGCTCGCCGCCGTGCTGTTCTCGCAGCCGGACCTGCTGCTGCTCGACGAGCCGACCAACTATCTCGATCTCGAAGGCACGCTCTGGCTCTACGACTATCTCGAGCGCTATCCGCACACCGTTCTGGTCGTCAGCCATGACCGCGAACTGCTCGACACCTGCGTCGACCACATCCTGCATCTGGATGGCGGCAAGCTGACGATCTATCGCGGCGGCTACACCTCGTTTGCCAAGCAGCGCGCCGAAAAGCAGATGCAGCTCTCCAAGGCCAAGGAGAAGCAGGACGCCGAGCGCAAGCACCTCCAGGCCTTCGTCGACCGCTTCAAGGCCAAGGCCTCCAAGGCGCGCCAGGCGCAGTCGCGGGTCAAGCGGCTGGAGAAGATGGGCACGATCGACACGATCGTCGATCGTGACGTCCAGCCCTTCAGCCTGCCCGGCCCGGAGCGGCCGCTGGCGCCGCCGATGATCGTGCTCGACAATGCCAGCGCGGGCTATGGCGAGCGCACCGTGCTGTCGAAGCTGAACCTGACACTGCTGCCGGACGACCGCATCGCCCTGCTCGGCTCGAACGGCAACGGCAAGTCGACCTTCTGCAAGCTGATCGGCGGGCGCATGGCGCCGCTGACCGGCACGATGCGCAGCTCGTCCAAGCTGGAGACGGCGTATTTCGCCCAGCATCAGCTCGACGAATTGCGGCTGGAGGACACGCCGGTCGCTCACTTGCGCGACCTGATGCCCGATGCGCCCGAGGCGAAGGTGCGCTCCAAAGCCGCGCAGATCGGCTTTCCGGCGGCGAAGGCTGAGACGCCGGTGAAGAACCTCTCGGGCGGCGAGAAAGCGCGGCTAATGCTGGGGCTGGCCGCGTTCGGCGGCCCCCATCTGCTGATCCTCGACGAACCGACGAACCATCTCGACATCGACAGCCGCACCGCGCTGGTCAACGCGATCAACGACTATCCCGGCGCCGTGATCCTGGTCAGCCATGACCGCTTCCTGATCGAATCCTGCGCCGACCGGCTCTGGATCGTCGGCGACGGCACGGTGAAGAATTTCGACGGCGACATGGAGGATTACCGCAGCCTCGTGCTCGGCGGCGCCAAGGCGGCCAGGCGCGAGAAGGCGGCGAGCGACAAGGCGTCAGAGGCGGCTGCGAGCGGCGGCAAGGCCGAGGAGCGCAAGGGCGCGGCGGTGAAGCGCGTCGCGCAGGGGCCCCTGCGGCAGAAGCTCAACCTCGCCGAAGCCAAGATCGCCAAGCTGACCGGGCTGATCGAAAAGGTCGACGGCGTGCTCGGCAACGGCTCGGCCTTCGCCCGCGACCCCGACAAGGCGCGCGAGCTGTCGAAGCAGCGCGCTGTCTTGGCGAAGACGCTGGAAGCGGCCGAGGAGGAGTGGCTGGAGTTGAGCGCAGAGCTGGAGAGCGCGTAGCTGGAGAGCGCGTAGCCCGTCGCCGACTTATCCCCGTGTAGTGCAAGCTGATCTATTTCGAGGTCGGGTTCCTTTCGGAGTCAGACGATGCGGAAAGCAAGAGCGGCCTCGAACCTTCGGCCGATAGGTTGTGGGCGCGATCTCGGACTGGCCTCACGACTTGCGGGCGACCGCATGATGGCGGCATTCGATCGTCTCTGCGGACTCATCGCCAAAGACGGCTTCAGCCCGGACCAGCCGCGCGTTCCAGCTGGAGGTCCCGATGCGGGACAATGGACGTCGGGAGAAGCTTCTGTCGGCCCTGGATCAGACGGCAACCCGCTGCAATCGCTCGTTGCAGCGACAAACCGTGGCTTGCGTGCCGTTTGTGAAGCGCAGCTCGACCGAGACATATTCCAATGCCGAATGGTGGGCTCCGATCGTGCTATGATCAGGCTTACCAGCGCTGCGCGTCTTGTCTGGCTCGCCAGCCGATTCCGCCGTTTAACTATTGAGTGGCCAAATGAAAATCCTTGAGCGGATACTTCGTTACGCTGCCGCCCAACGCGAGATCGAGATCGAGATCTCCATAGATCTCCCCGTACAAGGTGACCGCGATTGGTCCTGCCTTTATCGGATAGACTGGCCGGACGGACCCTATACGGGGTCAGGTTACGGACTCGACACAACGCAGGCTCTGCTGCTGGCGTTGCAGGCGATCGGCACCGACATCTACACGAGCGACTACCACCGATCAGGCCGACTGAGGTGGCTGGTCCCCGGCGATGGCTATGGCTTTCCCGTGCCAGCGACCATCAGCCACCTCCTGATCGGAGGCGACGCAGCGAATGCTGGTTTGCGGCGTTGATCGGACCCGCGACGTTGCAGCTGCCCCGACGGCTTCGGCCCTACCTACACGCTTCGCGTCGCTCGTCCTGAAGCTCGAGAGCGCCAGAGGCTCTATCGCAGCTTCGCTATCCCGATGCCGTCGAGCTTGGCGCGATCCTTGATCGATTCCTCGCTTCGGGTCAGCGCTTTCGAGATCGCCTTCAGCGCCATGCCCTTTTTGGCGAGCGTCTTCAGCTTGTCGAGTTCCTCGCCCGTCCAGGGCTGGCGGTGACGTTCGAAACGCTCGGCCACGATGGGCTCCTGCTGTGCCGGATGAAGACGGATGGGATGCGGGGCTCAGGAGGACTTCCTGGTGCCGACCTGCCGGCTCACCCCTGCCCGGGCTTCACGATCCGGCTCAGGCGGTTGTCGGTGAACATGTAGATCTCGCGGCCGCCGGGCTCGGAATAGAGCACCTGGACCTCGCGCTGGCCCTTGCCGCTGTCGCCGATCAGCACGTCGGTGGGCTTCGTGCCCTTGAGCTTGACCAGCTCGCATTCGGTGATGCCCTCCGCGATCGCGGGCGGCAGCGGGCGCGTCGCGGGGTCGAGCGAGAGGTCGGCGCTGCATTCGCCGTCCGGCATCAGGCTCGCCTCCTGCGTCGAGGCGCGAGCGCTGATGCTGCTCGTCGTCGTGGTCGTCACCGGGGCGGTCCGGCCCTCGCGGGTGTCGGAGGTGAAGGCAAAGCCGCCCATGTCGACGGAGCATCCGCCGAGCGCGGCGGCGCAGAGCAGCAATACAGGCAATCTCACGCTTTTTTCTCCCAGCGGCCGGTGTCGTCCTGCTGCCAGTAGCTGGCGGCGAGGTTCAATGCCTTGGCCTTCTTCCAGTCTTCGCGCGCCGCGGTCAGCGCATCGGGGTCATCCCCGTCGAAAATCAGCACGATGCGTTCATAGCCCGCCAATGCGTCGGGAATACGGACACCCTCAGTGCAGATCCGGACCTGCGCCGCATTGGGGTTGTGCGGCAGCGTCGTCAGCACCACCGGATTTTGCGGCGCGTCGGCTTCCATCGCCGTGACATGGGGCAGGAAGCTCTCGTCCGAATAGGTCCAGAGATGGTCGTCGAGCGCGCTCAGCCGCTCCTGGCTCGAGACCTCGACGACGACCTTCTGGCCACGTGCGAGGGCGCGGTCGAGGATCGTCGGCAACACCTGCTCGAGCGGGCGCGACTGAAGGTGGAAGAACAGGATTTCAGCCATCAAAAGCGTTTTCGCTGCATCGGCTTGCGGGCTTCTGCTGTCACGCCGATTCAGCCCTCGTAATGGTCCGCCACGAGCCGGTCGAGCAGGCGCACGCCCCAGCCCGAGCCCCAGGAGCGGTTTGTCTCCGAATTGGGCGAGCCCATACCGGTGCCGGCGATGTCGAGATGGACCCAAGGGGTGTCGTTGACATGGCGCTGCAGGAACTGGGCGGCGGTGATCGAACCGCCATGCCGGCCGGCCGCGTTCTTCATGTCGGCAAACTTTGAATCGATCATCTTGTCGTAGGCCTTGCCGAGCGGCATGCGCCAGACCGTCTCGCCGGTGGCCTTGCCTGCCGCCGCCAGGCGTTCGCTGAGCTCGTCGCTGTTGGAGAACAGGCCGGCATGCTCCTGCGCCAGCGCGACCAGGATGGCGCCGGTCAGCGTCGCCAGGTTGATCATGAACTGCGGCTTGAAGCGCTCCTGCGTGTACCAGAGCACGTCGGCCAGGACGAGCCGGCCTTCGGCATCGGTGTTGATGATCTCGATGGTCTGGCCCGAGAGCGAGGTGACGATGTCGCCGGGGCGCTGGGCGTTGCCGTCGGGCATGTTCTCGACGAGGCCGATGATGCCGATGGCGTTGACCTTGGCCTTGCGGGCGGCGAGCGCATGCATCAGCCCGACGACGCAGGCCGCGCCCGCCATGTCGCCCTTCATGTCCTCCATGCCGGCGCCCGGCTTGAGCGAAATGCCGCCGGTGTCGAAGGTGACGCCCTTGCCGACGAAGGCGATCGGCTGGACACCGCTCTTGGCGCCGTCCCAGCGCATGATCGCGACGCGGCTGTCGCGACGCGAGCCCTGGCCGACGGCCAAAAGCGCGCGCATGCCGATTTTCTTCAGCTGCTTCTCATCGAGAATTTCGATCTCGACGCCGAGCTTGGCGAGCTTGGCGGCCCGGTCGGCGAACTCCTCCGGATAAAGCACGTTGGGTGGCTCGTTGACGAGCGTGCGCGCCAGATCGACGCCGTCGGCGATCGCCTCGACCGCCTTGAATGCCTTCTTGCCGAGCGGCTCGGGCAGGCGCAGCGTCACAGCGATCGGCTCGGCCTCCTCCGGCTTCTTGCTCTTGGTCTTGTACTCATCGAACACGTAGGAGCGCAGCCGCATGCCCAGTGCGATCGCGGCGGCGTGCTCGGCGCCAAGCGGCCCTTCCGGCAGCGCCATGATCACGTCGGCGCTGCGGCCATGGCCCAGCCGCCCGGCGATGGCGCCACCGAGCTTGGCGAAGTCGAGCGTGCCGCGCTCGTCCTCTGGCCCGACACCGACCGCGATCAGGCGCTCATAGCCGGCGCCGTCGGGCGCCAGCAGCGTCAGCCCCGACAGGGCCTTGCCCTTGAAGCGTTCGGCGGCGGCCGCGCGGGCCAGCAGGGCATGGGCGCCCTCGCCCAGCCAGTCATCGGCGGCCTTGGGCGGCGAGAGCGTGTCGGACATCAAGATCACGAGGTCCTGACCCCCGATCGCGTTGAGGGGTTTGATCTCGAGCTTCAGGCGCTGCGACATGGTCGGCTCACGATGTTGCGAGGGATGCGTTGAGGCGGGGCGAAACGAAACGGCCGCAAACGATTCCCGTTTGCGCCTTGATTGCGCCTATACCATAGGGTGTTTTCAACGAACCGCCAGCGCAGGGCCCGCCCACGCTGCCCCACCGGAAAGCCAAGCGTGCTGCTCCAGCGTCTCGACCGCTACATCCTGAAGATGGCGACGATCGCGTCGATTGTCCTCCTGATCGGGCTGACCAGCGTGATCTGGGTGACGCAGGCGCTGCGCGAGGTCGATCTGATCACCGGCAAGGGCCAGACGATCCTGATCTTCTTCACCGTGACATTGCTGTCGCTGCCGGCGCTGATCGCCGGCATCGCGCCGGTCGCGCTGTTCATGGCAACGCTCTACACGCTCAACCGGCTCAACAGCGATTCCGAGCTGATCGTGATGAACGCCGCCGGTGTGGCCCCGCACCGGATCACGCGGCCCTTCATCGTCCTGACGATCGCGGTCTCGCTCCTGGTCGGATGGATGACGCTATCGGTGATGCCGACGGGATTTCGGATGCTGCGCGACCTGATCACGCTCATCCGGGCCGATTTCGTCGCCAATGTCGTGAAGGAGGGGCAGTTCGTCTCGCTCGATTCGGGGGTCACCTTCCATTACCGCGAACGCTCGGGCGATGCGCTGGTAGGCATCTTCATGCAGGACAGGCGCGATCCGGAGCAGCCTTCGATCTACATCGCCGAGCGCGGTCGCACCGTCGAAGTCGATGGATCGAGCTTTCTGATGCTCGAGAAGGGCACGATCCAGCGCGAAACCAGGAAGACCGACACCACATCGATCATCTCGTTCGAGCGTTACGCGCTGAATCTCTCGGCGCTCTCGGGGGATGCGACCGGCGGCGCCGGCGAAGGGGATGGCGACAAGGCCGTCTACAAGCCGCGCGAGCGATCGACCTGGCAATTGCTCAACCAGGACCCCAACGAAAACTATTACAAATTCCAGCAGGGGCGTTTCAGAGCCGAACTGCATAACCGCCTCTCGGCGCCGCTCTACCCGATGGCCTTCATGCTGATCGCCTTCGCCTGCATCGGCGAGGCGCGCACCACGCGCCAGGGCCGCGCCTTCGCGATCCAGGCGGCGATCACGATCGTCGCGGCCACCCGTATCGGCGCCTATATGGCGTGGACGGCGAGCGTCCGGTCGCCGCTGGCGGCCGCCCTGCTCTATATCCTGCCGGTGGCCGCGATCGCCATCGCAGCGGCCGTGATCCTGTACGGACAGCGCCTTCGGCCGCTTCTTTCGCGGCTTTCGGCGCCGCTGGTGGCGCCCTTCATCGGCCTGACGGCCCGGTTCAGGCGCGCCTAATGCTGCTCACCTCGACCTTCGGTCGCTATCTGACGAAGCAGTTCACCCGCTCGATCCTGGGGGTGTTCGGGACCTTCTTCTTCCTGATCGGCACGCTCGATTTCGTCGAGCTGATGCGGCGGGCCGGCGATTCGCCGGCCGCGACGACACCGCTGATCGTCCAGCTGGCGTTGTACCGCGTGCCCAGCGTCGCCGAGCAGATCTTCCCCTTCGCCGTGCTGTTCGGCGGGATGTTCGCGCTGCTGACGCTGAGTCGGAAGCTCGAACTCGTGGTGGCGCGCTCGGTCGGCGTCTCGGCCTGGCAGTTCCTGCAGCCGGCCGCGATGGTGGCCGGCGTGATCGGGCTGGTTTCGATCCTGGTCTACAACCCCGTGGCGGCGGATCTGAAGCGCAAGGCCACCGCCCTCGAGACGCGATTGTTCGTCCGCGGGGCCCAAACCAGCAATTCGCCCGATATCTGGCTGCGTCAGCGCAGCATCGACGGACAGGCCATCATCCGGGCCGCCGGTGCCCTGCCCGACGGCAACGGGCTGACACAGGTGGCGATCTTCAGCTTCTCGCCAGGGGGCGGGTTCAGCGAGCGCATCGACGCGCGCCAGGCCGTGCTGCATCAGGGCTATTGGGAGCTGAGCGACGCCCGCGTCGTCTCCGTCGCCGACGAGCCGCAGACCTATAAGAGTTATCTGTTTGCGACGACGCTCGAGCCCGAACAGATGCGCCAGAGCTTCACGCCGCCCGAGGCCGTCGGATTCTGGGCGATGCCCGCCGTCATCGAACGAACGGCCCGTGCCGGCCTGGATACGACGCGCTATGAGCTGCGCTATCAATCGCTGATGGCGCGCCCCCTGCTGCTGATCGCGATGGTGCTCGTGGCTGCGTCTGTTTCCTTAAGATTTTTCAGGTTTGGTGGGGTGACCAAACTGGTGATAGCTGGTGTCGCTGCGGGCTTCATGCTGTATGTTGCGACACAGCTGTCGGAGGAGCTCGGCTCGTCCGGTATCGTCAATCCCGTGATCGCAGCCTGGCTGCCCGCGGCGATCGGTGCGATGCTGGGCGCGTTGGCCCTCCTCCATCAGGAAGACGGGTAATCGTACTGTGCCTATGGTTAATTTAGGATTGAGCGTATGGTTCCGGGCGTGACACGCATGGCGCGATTTGCCGCGGCGACCGCCCTCGCCTCGAGCCTCGCCTATGTCCTGGTCGCGTCCGGGACGGCTTTCGCGCAAACGCCTCCGGCGGCCAAGCCGCAGGACCGCATGGTCGTCGATGCGCGCGAACTCGTCTATGACAACGACAAGAAGACCGTTTCCGCCGTCGGGGACGTGCAGATCCTCTATCAGGGCCGCACCATCGAGGCCGACAAGGTCACCTATGACCAGGCCGGCAAGCGCGTGATCGCGACCGGCAATGCCCGCATCACCGAGGCGAACGGCACCGTCATCACCGGCGACCGCTTCAACCTGACTGACGATTTCCGCGACGGCTTCATCGATTCGCTGAGGGTGGTGAACCCGGACAAGACGCGCTTCAGCGCCCCGCGGGCCGAGCGCACCGACGGCGAGACCTTCATCTTCGAGAAGGGCATCTACACGGCCTGTGAGCCCTGCAAGGACAACCCGGAGCGGCCGCCGCTCTGGCAGGTCCGCTCGGCGCGTATCATCCACAAGAAGGCCGAGCAGACGATCTATTACGAGGAGGCTCGGCTCGAGTTCGCCGGCGTGCCGCTGGCCTATATCCCGTATATGTCCGGCCCCGATTCGACGGTGAAGCGGAAATCCGGGTTCCTGTCGCCCAAGTTCCTGAACACCGGCGCGCTGGGCTACGGTATCGGCCTGCCCTACTTCCTGAACCTGGCACCGAACTACGATCTGACGGTGACGCCGACCTATCTGACCCGGCAGGGCCTGCTCGGCCAGGTCGAGTGGCGTCATCGCGTCATGAACGGCTCCTATACGATCCGCGCATCAGGCATCTTCCAGCAAGACAAATCCGCGTTTCTGGCATCCCCGCTGGGCGCCGGAGACGACGATTTCCGCGGCTCGGTCGAGACCAACGGCAAGTTCTTCATCAATCCGCGCTGGACGTTCGGCTGGAACGCCTCGATGTCGACGGATCGCTGGTTTTACAAGAACTACCGCATCCTGAACGAGAGCATCAGCACGACGACCTATCTGCAGGAGGTCATCTCCACGGCCTATCTGAACGGCCAGACCCCGACCGGCTGGTTCGATCTGCGCGGCTATTATTTCCAGCCGCTGACCTCGACCGACTGGCAAAAGCAGCAGCCGGTCGTGTTGCCGGTGATCGACTACAACAAGCGCATTCATAAGCCGAGCTTTCTGGGCGGCGAGATCACCCTCAATGCCAACGTCACCCATCTGACGCGCGACGCGGCGGCGTTCCAGCAACTGCCCCAGCAGAGCGCCTTCCTGGTCAGCGGGACGACGAGCAGCGGCACGGGCTATTCGCTGTACGATGGCTGCGCCGTCTACCAGAAGAACACCTGCCTGGTTCGCGGCCTGGCCGGCAATGTCGCGCGGGCCACGGCCGAAGTGTCCTGGCGGCGCAACATCATCGATCCGATCGGGCAGGTCTGGACGCCCTACGCCTCGGTGCGGGCGGACATCTTCTCGGTCAACCCGGATACGACCGGCTATCCCAACAGCAATGTTCGGACGATCGCCGACACATCCGACGAGGTCTTCGGGCGGGCGATGCCCGCGATCGGCCTGATGTATCGCTACCCCTTCGTGGCCAAGACCTCCTGGGGGACGCATATCATCGAGCCGGTCGCGCAGATCGTCGCGCGCCCCAACGAAACCAACAGCTTGCGCGTCGCCAACGAGGATTCGCAGAGCCTGGTCTTCGATGCCAACAACCTGTTCGAATGGAGCGGCAAGTTCTCCGGCTATGACCGCGTCGAAGGCGGCACGCGCGCCAATGTCGGCGCGCTCTATACCGGGCGCTTCGGCAAGGACGGCTTCGCCAACCTGCTGATCGGCCAGTCCTACCATCTGGGGGGACGCAACTCCTTCGCATCCGGCGACCTCGTCAATACCGGCCTCGATTCCGGTCTGGAGACGGACACCTCCGACATCGTCGCGCGCGCGCAGTTCTCGCCGATGAAGGGGCTGTTTTTCACCGGTGCGACACGGCTGAATGCGACGACCTACGAGACGCAGCGGATCGACGCCGCGGCGACCTACGCGACAAGCGTCGTCACGACCTCCGTCGGCTATGGGCGCTACGAGCCGCAGCCCAACCTCGGCATCTTCCGTCGCCGCGAGGGTCTGTCGCTCAACGGCTCGCTTCTGGTGACGCCGAACTGGCGTGTTCGCGCAGGCGTGCTGTTCGACCTCGACAAGTACAAATACGATCGCGAGCTGCGGTCGGCGCAGTGGACCGCCTGGCAGGCCTCGCCTTCGACGGTCGCCGTGCCGAAATACGTCGATACCGGACTGTTCCAGACGGCCTCGACGTCTTTCGGCATCAACTACACGGACGAATGCACGGTGTTCGACGTCAGCTATTCGCAGAGCTATGCGGACCGGCAGTCCGGGGCGACGAAGGACACCCGGACCGTCATGTTCCGGCTCGAACTGCGCACGCTCGGCGAGATCAGCTATCAGCAGAATCTCGACGGATCGACCGTGGGCGACGGCGTGACCGCGAGCCGCTGAGGCCGATTGCGGCGCCCCGGCGACAGGGATCATTCGATGCGCGCGGAGGTCGACATGCCGCTACCGCCGCTTGCCCTGACCCAGGGCGACCCGGCCGGCATCGGACCCGAGCTGGCGCTGCTCGCCTGGCAGCGCCGCGATGCGCTCGACTTGCCGGCCTTTGCCTGCATCGCCGATCTGGACCACCTCGCACGTCTGGCGCGGCGGCTGTCGCTCGACATCCCGCTGGTCGCCTGCGGCTGGGACGAGGCCGGGCGTCGTTTCCGCGATGCGCTGCCGGTGATCCCGCTCGTCGAGACGACGCATGTCGAGCCCGGGCGCCCTGACCCTGAGACGGCAGCCGGTACGATCGCGGCGATCACGCGCGCGGTCGCTGCCGTGCAGGACGGTCACGCCGGTGCGGTGGTGACCAACCCGATCGCGAAATCGGTGCTCTATGCGGCAGGCTTCGCTCATCCGGGCCATACCGAATTCCTCGCCCACCTCGCCGCCAAGGGCGGAACGGCGCCGTTGCCCGTGATGATGCTGTGGTGCGAAGAACTCGCCGTCGTGCCGGTGACGATCCATGTGCCGCTGCGGCGGGTTCCCGATCTGCTGACGACCGAACTGATCGTCGAAACCGGGCGGATCGTGGCGGAAGGGCTGACGCGCAGCTTCGGGATCGCGGTGCCACGGCTGGCGCTGGCGGGGCTCAATCCCCATGCCGGCGAGGATGGCGCACTCGGCCATGAGGATGCCGCCATCGTGCGTCCGGCGGTCGACGCGCTGCGCCGTCTCGGCATCGACGCCAGCGGACCCTACCCGGCCGACACGATGTTCCATGCCCGGGCGCGGGCCGGCTATGACTGCGCGCTGGCGATGTATCACGACCAGGCGCTGATCCCGATCAAGACGATCGCCTTCGACGAAGGCGTCAACGTCACGCTGGGCCTGCCCTTCATCCGCACCTCGCCCGACCATGGCACGGCTTTCGACATTGCCGGCCGGGGCATCGCGAGACCCGACAGCCTGATCGCGGCACTCAAGCTGGCGGCGCGCATGGTCGCCCAGCAGCAACGGACGCCGAGATGAGCCAGATCGATACCCTGCCGCCCCTGCGCGAGGTGGTCGAGCGCCACGGCCTGATGGCGCAGAAATCGCTGGGGCAGAATTTCCTCTACGATCTCAACCTGACCTCGCGGATCGCACGATCAGCGGGCCCGCTGGACGGCGAGACCGTCGTCGAGATCGGCCCTGGGCCGGGCGGGCTGACCCGGGCGCTGCTGGCCGGCGGCGCCGGACGCGTCATCGCGGTCGAACGCGACCGGCGCTGCCTGCCGGCGCTGGAGGAGATCGCGGCGCATTATCCCGGCCGTCTCGACATCGTCGATGGCGATGCGCTGGCGGTCGACCTGTCTGATCACCTCGACGGCCAGCCGGCGCGGATCATCGCCAACCTGCCCTACAACATCGGCACGCCGCTGCTGGTCGGCTGGCTCAGCGGCGAGGCCTGGCCGCCCTGGTGGACCTCGCTGACGCTGATGTTCCAGCGCGAGGTCGCCGAGCGCATCGTGGCGACGCCGGAGCAGCGGGCCGATTACGGCCGCCTCGCCGTGCTCTGCAACTGGCGCTGCGAGACCAGGATCCTGTTCGACGTGCCGCGCAGCGCCTTCGTGCCTCAGCCCAAGATCACCTCGGCGGTGGTGCAGCTCGTGCCCCGGGCGCAGCCGGAGCCCTGCGACCGGCGCCTGCTGGAGCGGATCACGCTCGCGGCCTTCGGCCAGCGCCGCAAGATGCTGCGCCAGAGCCTCAAGGCCGTGCTGGCGGAGCCCGGCGACTGGATCGAGGCGGCGGGTCTGGCGCCGACGGCCCGGGCCGAGGAGGTGCCGGTCGGCGGTTTCGTCAGGCTCGCCAACACGCTGGCGGCGCGCCTGTAACCAGCGCTGTCAGGGCAGCTGTTCCTCGAGCAGCCCCGCGACGAAAGCCGACAGCCCCGTTGCGCGTTCGCGCTTCAGGCGTTCGGCGATCAGGATCGCCTTGACCGATTCATAAGCCGCCTGAAGATCGTCATTGACGATGACGTAGTCGTACTTGTTCCAGCGCGCGATCTCGTCGCGCGCATTCGCCAGGCGCTTGGCGATGACGTCGGGTGCGTCCTCGGCCCGGCGCACCAGCCGGGAGCGCAGCTCCGCCATCGAGGGCGGCAGGATGAAGATCGTCACCACGTCGGCGCGGGCCTTCGCCACGATCTGCTGCGTGCCCTGCCAGTCGATGTCGAACAGCACGTCGCGGCCCGCCGCCAGCGACGCCTCGACCTCCTTGCGGGGGGTGCCATAGCCATTGCCATGGACCTCGGCCCATTCCAGCAGTTCGTTGTGCTGCTTCATCTGGTCGAAGTCCGGCCTGTCGATGAAGCGATAATGCACCCCGTCGATCTCGGAGGCGCGCTTGGCGCGTGTCGTCACCGAGACGGAGAGGTCGAGATTGGTCTCGGTCTTGAGATTGCGGGTGAGTGTCGACTTCCCGGCGCCGGAGGGAGACGACAAGATCAACATCAGCCCGCGACGGGCCGGGCGCGCGACATCGGCCATCAGCACTCACTCCACATTCTGAACCTGCTCGCGCATCTGATCGACCACGGTGCGCAGTTCGAGACCGATGCGCGACAGCCCAGCATCACCCGCCTTGGCGCAGAGCGTCGAGGCCTCGCGGCCAAACTCCTGCGACAGGAAATCGAGCTTGCGACCGATCGGCCCGCCCTGCTCCAGCAACAGGCGCAACGCCGCGACATGGGCCTGCAGCCGGTCGATCTCCTCGCGGATATCGGCCTTCACCGCCAGCAGCGCGGCCTCCTGATGCAGGCGCTGCGGATCGAGCGCCTGGCTGGCGTCCAGCAGCAGGCCGATCTGGGCGGCGATCCGCTCGCGAATGGCCTCGACGCCGCGGGCCGGATGGTGCTCGGCCTGGCTCGCCAGCGCGGCGATGGCTTCGAGATGACCCGTCAGCAGGCCTTCGAGCGCGCGCCCCTCGGCGGCGCGCGCGTCCTTGAGGCCGAGCACGACCGATTCGAGCCCTGCGAGCACGGGCGCCTCGACCACGGCCAGCGTGTCCTCGCCCTCTTCGGCGAGTTCGACGACGCCCCGGATGGCGAGCAGGCCGTCATAGGAGGGCGGCCGCACCGCCTCGGAGGCGGGCAGCCGCGCGATCGCCTGCAGCAGCGCGGCGAGCGCCGCCTCGTTGATGCGCGGTCGCGGCGGACCGGCATCGCTGGTGATCTGAAGATTGACATGGAGGGTGCCGCGGGCAAACGCGCCGGTCAGCCGCTTGCGCGCGGCCTCCGCCAGCACCTCGAAGCCGGGCGGCACGCGCACGCGGATGTCGAGACCGCGGCCGTTGACGCTGCGGATCTCCCAGGCCCAGGCATGGATGCCCACCGTGCCGGCCGTCCGGGCGAAGCCCGTCATGCTCTCGATTGCCATGCGATCTGTCTCCGCCCCGCGACGCGGCCGGACCGTAGTGGCGGGGCCATTGCGGAGCAAGTGCGCGGGGCCTGCCCCGTTCACCCGGCTGGGGATGGAGGCACGGCGCGAGGCCCGATCAGGGCCGCAGCGCGGGAATCGCCTTCGGGGAGTTGAGGTCGAAGGTCTTGTTCAAAAGCGGGTCTCGCGGCGTGCCCTCCGACGCATCGAAGGCGCGCGCACGCACGCCCCCGGCCAGAGCCGCACCCTGCTGTTGCGGGCCCGCGCCGGCACGGCGATTGCCGGGCACGGGCCAGGTCTCGATCGCGCCGCTGTCGGCGGGCTGCTGAGCCGGCGCCTCCGAGCGCGTATCGGGCGCGGCCGGCGGCTCGACCTTGTCGACAGAGGCCTCCGCAGGCGGCTTACCGGGGTCGCGGCGCGCCGCCTCGATCTGGCGCCAGCGCGCGACGTTGCGGTTGTGCTGTTCGAGCGTCTCGCCGAACGCATGGCCGCCGCTGCCGTCGGCGACGAAATAGAGGTCCTTGGTGCGGGAGTGCGCGACCACCGCCTCCATCGCCGCGCGTCCGGGATTGGCGATCGGCCCCGGCGGCAGCCCGTCGATGACATAGGTGTTGTAGGGCGTCGGCTGGGTGATCTCGGTGCGAAGGATCGAGCGGCCGAGCGTGCCCTTGCCGCCGACGAGGCCGTAGACGATCGTCGGATCGGATTGCAGCCGCATCTTGCGGTTGAGACGGTTGATGAAGACGCCGGCAACACGCGGCCGTTCGTCGGCGCGACCGGTCTCCTTCTCGACGATCGAAGCCAGAACGACAAGTTCCTGCGGCGTCTTGATGGGCAGGTCGGCGGGCCGGCGCTCCCAGATACGGGCCAGAACGGCGCGCTGGTCGCGCGTCATCCGGTCGATGATCGCCTGCCGGCTGAACCCGCGCGGAATCCTGTAGGTGTCGGGCAGGATCGACCCCTCGCGCGGCACCTGGATGATGTCGCCGGTCAGCAGTTCGTTTTCGCGCAGGCGCGCCACGATCTGCTCGCTGGTCAGCCCTTCGGGCACGGTGATGGAGTGTTCGACGACCTTGCCGTCGGCGATGATGTCGAGGATCTCGGCCTGGCTGGCGCGCGCCTTGAACAGATATTCGCCGGCCTTGAGCTTGGTCCAGTTGCCGCTGACCAGAGCCGAAATGCGGAACGACCAGGGATGGTCGATCATGCCCTCGCGCTGGAGCAGATCGGCGATATCGGTCAGGCCGCTGTCCTTGGGGATGATCAGGACGCGATCGCTGGCGAGCGGACCCGGTGCGCGGCTCTGGCTGCCGACCATCGCGATCCCGGCCCCCATCAAGCCGCCGATCACCAGCAGCGCCGTGAACAGGCCGCTCATCATCGCGATGAAAGGGCTGCTGCGCCGACGGCGGCGAGCCTTGGGCGGCGGCGCGGGCGGGGCCACCGGCTTCAACGCCTCGCTTGGGCTCTTGGGGGCGACGCGGGGCGATTGGTTCACGGCTGTAGCGCTCGCATTTTCGACTTCATCACAGAACGCATGGTGGCCAGACGCAATGATCGACGCTCCGGCACGCCCGGCCGTTCGTCCCATATTAGAACCGGATTCACGACGCCTGTGAAAGGAAAATCGCGTTCCTGCAGGAGCAGCGCACTCTACCGAGGATTATGGCGAAAGCGCGCTGTGGCCGGACTCTCAGGCCCCGTCGACATAACGGCGCATCACCAGCGACGCGTTTGTCCCGCCAAAGCCGAAGGAATTCGACAGCACCACATCGATCTTCCGCTTGCGGGCGACATGCGGAACGAGGTCCAGATCGGTCTCGACGGACGGGTTGTCGAGATTGATGGTCGGCGGCGCGATCTGGTCGCGGATCGCCAGGATCGCGAAGATCGCCTCGACCGCACCGGCTGCGCCGAGCAGGTGCCCGGTCGCCGATTTCGTCGACGACATGGCCGGCTTGCGCGGCGAGTTGGCGAGCAGGCGCTCGGCCGCGCGCAGCTCGATCTCGTCGCCGAGCGGCGTCGAGGTGCCGTGGGCGTTGATGTAGTCGAGGTCCGACGCGGTGATGCCGGCCCGGTTCAACGCCGCCTGCATGCAGCGATAGGCGCCGTCGCCATCCTCGGCCGGCGAGGTGATGTGATAAGCGTCGCCCGACATGCCGTAGCCGACAACCTCGGCATAGATGCGCGCACCGCGGGCCAAGGCGTGTTCCAGCTCCTCGAGCACGAGCACGCCGGCGCCCTCGCCCATGACGAAGCCATCGCGGTCCTTGTCATAGGGGCGCGACGCCTTCTCCGGCGTCTCGTTGAAATCGGTCGAGAGCGCGCGGCAGGCGCAGAAACCGGCGATGCCGAGGCGGTTGATCGCCGATTCGGCGCCGCCGGCGAGCATCACGTCGGCATCGCCGAGCGCGATCATGCGCGAAGCGTCGCCGATGGCATGGGCGCCCGTCGAGCAGGCGGTCACGACGGAATGATTGGGGCCCTTCAGGCCATGCTCGATCGAGACATAGCCCGCGGCGAGGTTGCTCAGCCGGCCGGGAATGAAGAAGGGCGAAAGCCGACGCGGGCCACGCTCCTTGAGGAGGATCGAGCCTTCGTAGATGCCGCCGAGGCCGCCGATGCCCGAGCCGATGGCGACGCCGGTCGCGATCTGGTCCTCGTAGGTCTCCGGCTTCCAGTTGGCGTCGGTCAGCGCCTGCTTGGCGGCCGCCATGGCAAAGACGATGAAGTCATCGACCTTGCGCTGCTCCTTGGGCTCCATCCAGTCATCGGGATTGAAGGTGCCGTTGGTGCCGTCGCCGCGCAGGATGTTGCAGGCGATGCGCGCCGGCAGGTCACTGCAGTCGAAGCTTGTGATGGGGCCGGCGCCACTGGCGCCGGCGAGAATACGAGACCAGGTCGCTTCGACGCCGCTGGCAAGCGGGGTCACCATGCCAAGACCGGTCACGACGACACGTCGTATCGGGAGACTGCGTGAAACCATGGCGCTTTCTGCAGCGATCGACGAAGCGATCGATCAGGCGGTCTTGGACAGGAACTTGACGGCGTCGCCGACGGTCACGATCGTCTCGGCCGCATCGTCGGGGATCTCGACACCGAACTCTTCTTCGAACGCCATCACGAGCTCGACCGTGTCGAGGCTGTCGGCCCCGAGGTCCTCGATGAAGTTCGCGCCGTCCACGACCTTCTCCGGCTCGACGCCGAGATGCTCGACCACGATCTTCTTCACGCGCTCGGCGACATCGCTCATGGGACTTTTCCTTAAAGATTAAACACGCAGCACGCGATCGCGCCGCAGAGAGGGACCGTCACTCCTGAATCCCACCACGCCTGACGGTGTGGACGGGCCGGAACTCGAAGCCTGCACAAACGCAACAACCGGGTTCCCGTCAAGTCCCCCGGGGTCCGCATTGCCGCCCGACGGCGCTAGTTAACACAGGCAATCGGGACTGGCGAGTGCGTCGCAGCGAAGGTTCAATCTCGACGGAAACCTTCGCAAGCCATTCAGATCATTGTCATTCCGCCATTGACATGCAGCGTCTGCCCGGTCACGTAGCCCGCCTCGGTGCTGGCGAGGAAGGCGACGGCGGCCGCCACATCGGCGCCGGAGCCGAGGCGCCCCATCGGGACGTCGGAGAGGATGCCCTCACGCTGCTTGTCGGTCAGACCTTGCGTCATCGGCGACTCGATGAAGCCCGGCGAGACGACGTTGACGGTGATGTTGCGGCTGGCGACCTCGGCGGCCAGCGCCTTCGACATCCCGATCAGCCCCGCCTTGGAGGCCGCGTAGTTGCCCTGTCCCGGATTGCCGCTGGTGCCGACCACGGAACCGATCGAGACGATACGGCCATAGCGGCGACGCATCATCGACTTCACAGCCGCGCGGGAGAGCCGGAACGCGGCCGTCAGATTGATCGCGATGACGCTGTCCCAATCCTCGTCCTTGAGACGCACGAACAGGTTGTCCTTCGTCACCCCGGCATTGTTGACGAGGATGTCGAGGCCGCCGAGTTTCTCCTCGGCCGCCGGAACCAGCGCCTCGACCGAGTCCTTGTCGGCGAGGTTGCAGGGCGTGATCACGACGCGCTCGCCAAGTTCGGCGGCCAGGGCCTCGAGCGCCTCGGCCCGCGTGCCCGACAACGCCACCGTGGCGCCCTGCGCATGCAATGCACGCGCGATCGCCCCACCCAGACCCCCGGTCGCGCCGGTGACCAGGGCCTTCTTGCCCGTCAGATCAAGCATCCGTCTCTCCCTTTCGGCATTCGGCCGTTCTTGATGCCCTTTCAGGGCTTAAAACCGACGATATCCTCGGCCGTTCCCACCGACATGGGCGTCGCGCCCGGCGCAATCCGCTTCACCAGCCCGGCCAGAACCTTGCCGCTGCCGGCTTCGACGAACCGCGTCACGCCGGCGGCCGTCATGGCCTCGACGCAGGCGCGCCAGCGCACCGTACCCGTGACCTGCGCCACCAGCGAGGCGCGGATGGCGTCGGGCTCGACCAGCGGCGCGGCGCCGACATTGGCCATGACGGGAACGACGGGCGGCTGCATCGCCACCTCGGCCAACGCCGCCTGCATGGCCTGCGCGGCCGGCTGCATCAACGTGCAATGGAAAGGCGCGGAAACCGGCAGAAGCATGGCGCGCCTGACACCGCGTTCTCCGGCAAGCGCAATGGCGCGCTCGATCGCGGCCTTGGCGCCGGAGAGCACGACCTGTCCCCCGCCATTGTCGTTGGCGACCTCGCAGATTTGTCCCTGCGCCGCATCGGCGGCGATCGCCTTTGCCAGATCGAATTCGGCGCCGAGCAGGGCAGCCATCGCGCCTTCGCCTGCCGGAACCGCCTTCTGCATTGCGTCGCCGCGGATGCGCAGGAGGCGCGCGGCGTCGGTAATGCTGAAGGTTCCCGCGGCGGCGAGCGCCGAGTACTCGCCGAGCGAATGGCCGGCTACGAAAGCGGCATCGCGCTTCAAGTCGAGGCCGGCTTCCGCCTCGAGCACGCGGATGACGGCCAGGCTGACGGCCATGAGCGCGGGCTGGGCATTGGCGGTGAGGGTCAGTTCGTCGAGAGGGCCCTCGAACATCAGCGTCGAGAGTTTCTGCGACAGCGCCGCATCGACCTCGTCGAACACGGCACGGGCCGCGGGGAACGCAGCGGCCAGCGTCTTGCCCATGCCGACGGCCTGAGAGCCCTGCCCCGGGAAGATGTACGCGGTCGTCATTCGGCAAGCCTTCGAATTCAAAGGATTTGAGCGGATTCACCGCGCTGTCACACTGCCTTGCGGGCCAAGTCAAGCGTGAAGCCACAATGAACGCGCCGCAAAGACCGTCCAGGAGCCGATTTTGGTTGCATACCGGACGCTCTGCCTGTAACCACCGCCTCCTGTTTGTTCGGCCGGAGGCTGAACGGATGGCAGCGCCGTCTCAAATCAACAAGAGACCGCGCTGCAGGCTCATTCTTCGAGCCGTCATCCCGTGTCTCCGCCTTCGATGAAATCCTGTCGGGCCGTATCCAGGGCTCGGAGGGCTCCGCGCCGAACGAAACAGGGTGAAACGAGGAAGGCCAACCATGGCATTGTACGAGCATGTTCTGCTCGCGCGACAAGACGTCAGCGCGCAGCAGGTCGAAGCCCTTGTCGAGACGTTCAAGGGCATCATCGAGGCGAATGGCGGCTCGGTCCCCAAGATCGAGTACTGGGGCGTCAAGTCGCTGGGCTACCGCATCAAGAAGAACCGCAAGGCGCATTACTCGCTGCTGAACATCGACGCCCCCTCGGCCGCCGTGGCCGAGATGGAGCGCCAGATGCGCATCAACGAAGACGTGCTGCGCTTCATGACCATCCGCGTCGAAGAGCTCGAGGAAGGCCAGTCGGCCATGCTTCAGAAGCGCGACCGCGATGATCGTGGCGAGCGGGGCGACCGCTTCGACCGTCCCGGCGGCGGTGATCGCTTCGACCGCGGTGGCGATCGCGGCCCGCGTCGCGACCGTCCGCGTCGCGACGACGAAGCTGCTCCCGAAACGACCGGCGCGGAGGCCTGAGCCATGTCGACTGCATCTGCTGGCGCACGCCGCCCCTTCTTCCGCCGCCGCAAGTCCTGCCCCTTCTCGGGCGAGGGCGCCCCGAAGATCGACTACAAGGATGTGCGCCTGCTCTCGCGCTACATCTCCGAGCGCGGCAAGATCGTGCCGTCGCGCATCACGGCGGTTTCCGCCAAGAAGCAGCGCGAACTCGCCCAGGCGATCAAGCGCGCCCGCTTCCTCGGCCTGCTGCCCTACGTCATCCGCTGAGCGGAACTGATCCATGGCTGGTGGCGAGCCCTCGCCACCAGCTTTCTGACTCTCTCGCCTACCCAGTCGCCCGGTGGTGAAACTCCATCGGGTTCGTTGAGGCCAACGCCTCTCACCCTGCCCGGCCCTTCAGGCCCGGGAGCAGCGGGACAGCAGGACACAAGAATGATTCCGGTCGTCGGCATCGGCGCGGGCCTCGTAGCGGCTCTGCTCTTCTCAGTGGTGATCACCGGATCGCCGCTGGCCGTGCTGCTGTACTCGGCCGCCCCCCTCCCGATCTTCATCGCCGCCCTCGGCTGGAACCACCGCGCCGGGCTGTTTGCCGTCGGCGCCGGCGCCGTTGCGGTGTCGATCGCGCTCAGCGTGCCTGCCGGCATCGCGTTCACGCTGATCATCGCGCTGCCGGCCTGGTGGATCGCCTATCTCGCACTGCTGGCCCGCACCGATGGCGAAGGCGCCACCGAATGGTATCCGCTCGGCCGTCTGATGCTCTGGATGGCCGGCACGGCCACGGTCGCGACGGTGGCCAGCGCGCTGATGATGACGACCGATTACGAGGCGTATCGCGCCGTGATCGCGCGCATCGTCGAGAATCTGCTGGCGGAGATGGTGCGCAGCCGGGTGCTGACCCTGGCGGAGGGGACCACCCAGGCCGAACTCGCCGCCAATATCACGCCGCTGCTCGTGCGGGCGGTGCCTCTGGGTATCGCCGCCTCGGTCATCAGCACGATCACCGCCAATCTCTGGCTCGCGGCCAAGACGGTGCAGCTCTCGGGCCGTCTGCCCAGGCCCTGGCCCTTCATCCCCCTGACGAGCCTGCCGCGCCAGGCGCTGCTGCTGATGGTCGCCGGGCTGGCGGTTGCCACGTTCGACGGCTTCGTCGGGCTGGCTGGCGTGGCTCTGGTCGGGGCGCTTCTGGTCAGCTTCACCTTCACGGGGCTCGCCATGCTGCACGACCTCTCGCGCGGCCAGGCCTGGCGCACCCCGATGCTGGTCAGCATCTACGTCGCGCTCGTCGTGATGCAGGCCGTCCTGACCCCGCTGCTGGCGCTCGCCGGAATTCTCGACACCCTTCTCGGCCTGCGCAAGCGGGCTGCGATGCCGCCCCCGCCTCCCAAGGCCTGACAGTCCACACGAACCGCTCTCAAAGGAGACAACACCATGGAAGTGATCCTGCTCGAACGCGTCGCCAAGCTCGGCCAGATGGGCGAAGTCGTCCGCGTCCGCGACGGCTTCGGCCGCAACTACCTGCTTGCCCGCGGCAAGGCGCTGCGCGCCACCGAGGAGAACCGCAAGCGCTTCGAGAGCCAGAAGATCGAGCTCGAGACCCGCAACCTCGAGCTGAAGTCGGAGGCCGAGTCGGTCGCCGAGACGCTCGACGGCCTGAGCGTCGTGATGCTGCGCCAGTCGGGTGAATCCGGCGTGCTGTACGGCTCGGTCTCGACCCGCGACATCGCCGAGGCGCTGGTCGCCGAGGGCTTCCACGTCGCCCGCAGCCAGATCACGCTGAACGCGCCGATCAAGACGCTCGGCCTGCACACGATCCCGGTCGTGCTGCATCCGGAGGTGTCGGTCACCGTCACCGTCAACATCGCCCGTTCGGCCCAGGAAGCCGAGCGCCAGGTGCGCGGTGAGGACGTCACCGCCCGCGAGGCGTTCGACCTCGACGATCTCGGCCTCGAGGTCGGCGCGGCCCTGGCCGAAGCCGGCGAAGACGACCGCTGAGATCAGCACGGCCGTTCCGGCCTGACTTTGAGGGCGCCGCGGGCATTCGCGGCGCCCTTTTTCGTGAGCGCGATCGGGCCCGGCTCGGTCATCGCAACAGCGGAGCGATCGGGGGTCGTCTCATGCGCGAGATCAAGGCGCGGCGCCCCTGCCCGCGGCATGAGAGGCGCGCTGGGATGACGCAAAGGACCGACGCCGATGAAAGCCGCATGCTGGCACAAAGCCCACGACATTCGCGTCGAGGAGGTAGCCGAACCGCAGCCGGCGGCCGGGCAGGTCAAGATCAAGGTCGCCTGGGCGGGCATTTGCGGCAGCGATCTGCACGAGTACCTCGCCGGCCCGATCTTCATTCCCGTCGACCAGCCACACCCGCTGAGCCATGACCGCGCCCCGATCGTCATGGGGCACGAGTTTTCCGGCGAGGTGGTCGCGATCGGCGCCGAGGTCACGCGTATCCGGCTCGGGGACCGCGTCGTCGTCGAGCCGATCCTGGCGTGCGGCGTCTGCGAGGCCTGCCGACGCGGCAAGTACAATCTCTGCGACAAGCTCGGATTTCACGGCCTGTCGGGCGGCGGCGGCGGCTTTGCCTGCCACACCGTCGTCGACGAGCGCATGGTGCATGTGATGCCGGAGGGCCTCTCCTTCGAACAGGGCGCGCTGGTCGAGCCGGCCGCCGTCGCGCTGCATGCCGTGCGGCTCAGCAGCCACAAGGCGGGCGGCACCGCGGCCGTCTTCGGGGCGGGGCCGATCGGGCTGCTCCTGGTCGAGGCGCTGCGCGTCGCCGGAGCGTCGGCGATCCATGTCGTGGAACTCTCCGCCGAGCGCGGCGCCAAGGCGCTCGAACTCGGGGCGACGACCGTCACCGACCCCTCCAAGGACGACCCGGTCGCCACGATTCGAGACCTGACGACCGGCGGCGTCGATGTCGCCTTCGAAGTCACCGGCGTGCCCAAAGTGCTGCAGCAATGCATCGAGGCGACGCATTACGAAGGCGAAACCGTGATCGTCTCGATCTGGGAGAAGGAGGCCGCCTTCCAGCCCAACACCGTGGTGCTCAAGGAGCGCGTGGTCCGGGGCATCATCGCCTATCGCGATATCTTCCCGGCCGTGATGACGCTGATGACCAAGGGCTTCTTCCAGGCGGATTCGCTGGTGACCAAGCGCATCGCGCTCGACGACATCGTCTCGGAGGGCTTCGAAGCGCTCATCCATGACAAGCAGCACATCAAGATCCTGGTCCAGCCGCCTCATTGAAGCCGGCATCCAGGGGCGCCCTGCCGAAGCAAGGAAGTGGCCCACGATCGGCGATCGGGGGCCAAAGCTGTGGACAGCGGGCAGAGTTCCACCTAATTCTTGCGTTCCTTATTTGTTCCCGTTCCGCCGCGGGTCGATTCTGACCTATCGAAGGCCATGGCCACAGCAACCGCCCTCGTCACCCGCCTCGAAACCCGCGAGGCCGAATATCGCGTCCAGCCTCACAACATCGAGGCCGAACAGGCGTTGCTGGGCGCGATCCTGGTCAACAACGACGCCTTCTACCGCGTCTCGGACTTTCTGCTGCCAGACCATTTCTTCGAGCCGATCCACCAGCGCGTCTTCGAGCTGAGCTCGAGCCTGATCCGGGCCGGCAAGATCGCGACGCCGATCACGCTGAAGACCTTCGTCGGCGAGATCGATCTCGGCGGCATCACCGCCTCGCAATATCTCGCCCGCCTCGCGGCGGAGGCGACGACGGTCATCAATGCCGGCGATTACGGCCGCACCGTCTATGACCTGGCGATCCGCCGGCAACTGATCGGCGTCGGCGAGGACCTGGTCAATGTCGCCTATGATTCCCCGGTCGATGCGCCGCCGCGCGAGCAGATCGAGGAGGCCGAGCGCAAGCTCTACGAACTCGCCGAAAAGGGTCGGTACGAGGGCGGCTTCCAAAAATTCGATACGGCGCTCTATACCGCCATCGAGATGGCCGCCAACGCCTATCAGCGCGCCGGCGGCCTGTCGGGCATTTCGTCGGGCCTGCGCGACCTCGACCAGCGCATGGGCGGCCTGCAGCCGTCAGACCTGATCGTGCTCGCCGGCCGCCCGGCCATGGGCAAGACCTCGCTGGCCACCAACATCGCCTTCAACATCGCCAAGGCCTGGCGCGGAGAGCGCCAGACCGACGGCACGATCAAGACCGTCGATGGCGGGATCGTCGCCTTCTTCTCGCTGGAAATGTCGGCCGACCAGCTCGCGACGCGTATCGTCGCCGAGCAGTCGGGCATCTCCTCCTACAAGATCCGGCAGGGCCGCATCACCGAGGCCGATTTCGCCCGGTTGACCGACGTCGCGGCACAGATTGAGAAGCTGCCGCTCTATATCGACCAGACCGGCGGCATCTCGATCGCCCAGCTCGTCGCCCGCGCCCGCCGGCTCAAGCGCCAGAAGGGCCTCGACGTCCTGTTCATCGACTATCTGCAGCTGCTCTCCGGCTCGAACAAGAACGGCCAGAACCGCGTGCAGGAGCTGACCGAGATCACGACCAGCCTGAAGGCGCTGGCCAAGGAGCTGGTCGTCCCGATCGTCGCGCTCTCGCAGCTCTCGCGCCAGGTCGAAAGCCGCGACGACAAGCGGCCGCAGCTCTCCGACCTGCGCGAATCCGGCTCGATCGAGCAGGACGCCGACGTGGTGATGTTCGTCTATCGCGACGAATACTACCTGAAGGGCAAGGAGCCGAGGCCGGGCACCGAAGAGCACAACAAGTGGCAGATCGAGATGGAGGCCGCCCATGGCGTCGCCGAACTCATCATCGGCAAGCAGCGCCATGGCCCGACCGGCGCGATCGCCCTGCAGTTCGACGCCGAGGTGACGCGCTTCTCCGACCGCGCCGATGAAATGCGACTCCCGGACCGCGAATGAGCCCCTTCGACACGCCCGACGCCGATACCTGCGGCACCATCCTGACGATCGACCTCGGGGCGCTCGTTTCCAACTGGCGCGCGCTCCAGGCCCGCGCGGGAACGGAGGCCGCTGCCGTCGTCAAGGCCAACGCCTATGGGCTCGGCATCGAGCCGGCCGTGACAGCGCTCGCCGCCGCCGGCTGCCAGAGCTTCTTCGTCGCGCATCTCTCCGAGGGCGTCCGTGCCCGCGCCGTGGCGCCCGACGCCACGATCTACATCCTCAACGGGCTGCTGCCCGGCAGCGGCGAACGCTATGCCGCGCATGATCTGTCGCCGGTGCTCGGTTCGGCCGAGGAGTTGCGGGAATGGGCGGGCTTTCGCGCCAGCGGGGCTTCAGTCAGGCCGGCGGCCCTGCATCTCGACACCGCGATAAACCGCCTCGGTCTCTCGGCGAGCGATGGCCCAGGCGCGATCGCGGCGCTGCGATCCGAAATCGATGCTGCCGGCATCGGGCTGGTGATGAGCCATTTCGCCTCCTCTGAAGACGAGGCGGACCCGGCCAATGCGCGCCAGATGGCCGCCTTCTCCGCCATCGCCGCGTCCTTCCCCGGCATCCCGGCCTCGCTGAAGAATTCTTCGGGGCATTTTCTGAGCGACTGCCCGTCCTATCAGCTGACGCGTCCCGGCTATGCGCTCTATGGCGGCAATCCGACTCCGGGCCGGCCCAATCCGATGCGCCCGGTCGTCGGGCTGACCTCGCGCATCCTGCAGTTGCGCGACGTCCGGGCCGGTACGCAGGTCGGCTATAATGGGCGGTGGACGGCCAGGCGCGACAGCCGGCTCGCCACGATCTGCCTGGGCTATGCCGATGGCTATCCGCGCAATGCGAGCGGGACCGATGCCAGCCCGGGCGGCAGCGCGATGGTCGATGGCGTGGTGTGCCCCTTCGTCGGCACGGTCTCGATGGATCTGGTCATCCTCGACGTCACGGACGTGCCTGCGGCGTCGGTGAAACGGGGCGACCCGGTCACGCTGATCGGCGGCCCGCTCGATCTCGATGCGGTCGGTTCCGGTGCCAAGACGATCGGCTACGAAATCCTGACCAGCCTCGGCCGCCGGCATGCGCGGCGCTATGTCGGGGTTTAGCCAGTCATGACGGCGCCCCTTGTCATTCCGGGGCTTCGCGGTAGCGAAGAACCCGGAACCCACGACCGGGCGCGCGCGCTAGACGGTGCTTCGCAGGCATCGCGCCCGGTCGTGGGTTCCGGGTTCGCGGCTTCGCCGCGCCCCGGAATGACAGGCGGAGACGCCTGATGGCCAAGCGCGGCCCGACCTATACCTGCCAAGCCTGCGGCGCGGTGTATCATCGCTGGCAGGGCAAATGCGACGCCTGCGGCACCTGGTCGTCGCTGTCGGAAGAGGCGCAGGCGGCGCCCGTGCCCGGTGCGCGCGGCACCGGCGGCAAGGCGCGCGGCCGCGTCTTCGCGCTGGAGAGCCTGAAGGGCGACACGCAGGATTCACCGCGGATCGTGTCGGGCATCGGCGAACTCGACCGCGTCACCGGCGGCGGCTTCGTGCCGGGCTCGGTGCTGCTGATCGGCGGCAATCCCGGCATCGGCAAATCGACTCTCCTGATGCAGGCCTGTGCGGCGCTCGCGCTGTCGGGACGGCGCGTCGTCTATGTCTCCGGCGAGGAATCGACCGGGCAGGTCCGCTTACGCGCCGAGCGGATGGGTCTGGCCGAGGCGCCGGTGGAACTCGCAGCCGAAACCAATGTCGAGGACATCATCGCCACGCTCGGCCAGGGCAACCGCCCTGCCCTTGTGGTGATCGATTCGATCCAGACGATGTGGTCGGGCGAGGTCGAGAGCGCGCCCGGAACGGTGACGCAGGTGCGCGGCTCGGCGCAGGCGCTGATCCGCTACGCCAAGACCAGCGGCGCCTGCCTGATCCTGGTCGGCCATGTCACCAAGGACGGGCAGATCGCCGGGCCGCGCGTGGTCGAGCACATGGTCGACGCCGTGCTCTCCTTCGAGGGCGAAGGCGCGCATGCCTTCCGCATCCTGCGGGCCCAGAAGAACCGCTTCGGCGCGACCGACGAGATCGGCGTCTTCGAGATGACGGGCATGGGCCTGTCCGAGGTCACCAACCCCTCGGCGCTGTTCCTGGCCGGGCGCGACCAGGCCGCGCCGGGCGCCGCCGTCTTTGCCGGCGTCGAGGGCACGCGGCCTGTGCTGGTGGAGATCCAGGCGCTGGTCGCGCCGACCTCGCTGGGCACGCCGCGACGCGCCGTCGTGGGCTGGGACAACAGCCGGCTGGCGATGGTTCTGGCCGTGCTCGAAACGCATGGCGGGCTGCGGCTGGGACAGCACGACGTCTATCTCAACGTCGCCGGCGGCCTGCGGGTGAACGAGCCCGCCGCCGACCTCGCCGTTGCCGCCGCTCTGGTCTCCTCGCTGACCGGCGCGATCCTGCCACCCGAATCGGTCTATTTCGGCGAAATCGCGCTGTCGGGGGCGATCCGCCCGGTTTCCGTGGCGGCGGCACGGCTGCGCGAAGCCTCAAAGCTCGGATTCGAGGCGGCCCTGATGCCCTCGGGCGGCGCCGATGCCGGTGACGGCAGCGGGCTGAACCTCAGGCGTTTCGGCCATGTCACGGAACTCGTTGCCGATATCGCCGCGCGGGCGCCGCGCAAGGGTGAGAATTGAGATCGTCGCAATAGTGACGCAGAGGGCGCGAGCGCGTATAGCAAACGCGACGCGGCCAGCCCATCTGTTGCAGGCCATTCCGAGACCATAACGAAGCGGCTCATCCATGCCTGTGACCATTCTCGATCTCGTCGTCATCGGCGTGGTTCTGATCTCGGCTTTGCTGGCGGCCGTTCGCGGTCTGACCCGCGAGGTGCTCGCCATCGCCTCATGGGCGGCCGCCGCGGCGGTCGCCTGGGTGTTTCACCCGCAGCTGCTGCCGGTCCTGAAGCAGTACATCCCCAACGAGACGATCGCGCTGATCGCCTCGATCGCCTCCCTCTTCCTGGTGACGCTGATCGTCGTTTCGCTGCTGACCGCGCGGATTTCCGATTTCGTGCTCGATTCGCGGATCGGCGCGCTGGACCGCACGCTCGGCTTCGTCTTCGGCGCCGGCCGCGGCGTCCTGCTGGCGGTGATCGGCTATCTCTTCTTCGCCGCGCTGATGGGCGACAAGAACATGCCGGCCTGGGCCAAGGACGCCAAGGCCAAGCCGATGCTGGAAGAAACCGGCCGTTCGCTGCTGACGATGCTGCCGCAGGACGTCAACGCCGATTTCATCAAGAACCTGCTGAAGCCCAAGACCGGCGCCGAGCCGACCGAGGCCCCCGCCGAGGAGCCGCGCCAGCCGGCGACGCCGGGCACGGAGCCCCAGCGCCGCACCGAGGTGCCCAACGCCACCGATCGCCAGGCGCTGCAGCGCGCCATCGACGCCACCCGCCCGACGACGCCTGCCCCGACTCGTCCCTAATTGGCGTGTAAGGACCGACCCGTCCGCGACGCATGGAGCCTTACGATGATCTCGAAGACCGAGACTGAGGCCGCTTTCGACCCCTATGCCGATCGGTTGCGGGAGGAATGCGGCGTGTTCGGCATCTTCGGCCATGCCGACGCCGCCGCGCTGACCGCGCTCGGCCTGCATGCGCTCCAGCATCGTGGCCAGGAGGCGGCGGGCATCGTCACCTTCGACGGCGCGCGCTTTCACTCGGAGCGCCGCCTCGGGCTCGTCGGCGACGCCTTCTCCGAAGCCTCGGTGATCGAGAAGCTCAAGGGCAATCAGGCCGTCGGCCATGTCCGCTATTCGACGACGGGCGAGACCATCCTGCGCAACGTCCAGCCGCTCTTCGCCGAACTCCATGGCGGTGGCTTTGCGGTCGCCCATAACGGCAACCTGACCAATGGCCTGACGCTGCGGCGCAATCTCGTGCGCGACGGCGCGATCTACCAGTCGACCTCCGACACCGAGGTGCTGCTGCATCTCGTCGCGCGCAGCCGCAAGCCGCGCTTCATCGAGCGTTTCGTCGAGGCGATCCGGCAGATCGAGGGCGCCTATGCCTTCGTCGGCATCACCAACAAGAAGCTGATCGGCGCGCGCGATCCGCTCGGCATCCGCCCGCTCGTCCTGGGCGAGCTCGACGGCGCGCCGATCCTGACATCGGAGACCTGCGCGCTCGACATCATCGGCGCCAAGTTCATTCGCGAGGTCGAGAATGGCGAGGTCGTGGTGATTTCGGAGCACGGGATCGAGAGCCACAAGCCGTTCCCGGCGACGCCCGAGCGGCCCTGCATCTTCGAATACATCTATTTCGCCCGCCCCGATTCGATCGTGAAGGGCCGCAGCATCTATGAGCGCCGCAAGGCGATGGGCGCTCAGCTCTCGGCCGAGGCTCCGGCCCATGCCGACGTCATCGTGCCCGTTCCCGATTCCGGCGTGCCCGCCGCGCTCGGCTTCTCGCAGGCGAGCGGCATTCCCTTCGAGCTCGGCATCATCCGCAACCACTATGTCGGGCGCACCTTCATCGAGCCGACGCAGAAGGTCCGCGAACTCGGCGTGCGCCTGAAGCATTCCGCCAACCGCTCGGTCGTCGAGGGCAAGAGCATCGTGCTGGTCGATGATTCGATCGTGCGCGGCACGACCTCGTTCAAGATCGTGAAGATGATGCGCGAGGCCGGGGCGCGGGAGGTGCATTTCCGCATCTCCTCCCCGCCGATCACCCATCCCGACTATTACGGCATCGATACGCCCGACCGCGAGAAGCTGCTCGCCGCGACCCACTCGCTGGAGGAGATGCGCCAGTTCGTCGGCGCCGATTCGCTCGCCTTCCTGTCGGTCGACGGCCTCTATCGCGCGATGGGGCATGAGCGGCGCGATCCGGTCCGGCCGCAGTTCACCGATCACTGCTTCACCGGCGATTATCCGACCTCGCTGACCGACGTGATCGGCGAGAGTGCCAAGCAGCAGATCTCGCTCCTGGCCGAGGCCGGCTGAACCGATACCCACTGCCCTATGATGCGGGTCATCCCGGGCGACCGAAGGGAGACCCGGGATCCATGCCGGCACGGTTCAGGCATGGATCCCGGATCAGCGCCGCTACGCGGCTTGTCCGGGATGACACGCGGTTGAACCAAGCGAGATCGCAAAGCCGATGACCAAACCTCTCTCCGGGCGCGTCGCGCTCGTCACCGGCGCCTCGCGCGGCATCGGGCGGGCGGCTTCGCTCGCCTTCGCACAGGCCGGCGCCCATGTCGTCGCGCTCGCCCGCACCAGCGGCGCGCTCGAAGAGCTCGATGACGAGATCCGTTCAGTCGGCGGCACGGCCACGCTGGTTCCGCTCGATCTCGGCGACGCGCCGGCGATCGAGAAGCTCGGCCCCGCTTTGCTGCAGCGCTGGGGCAAGCTCGACATCCTGCTCGCCAATGCCGGCATTCTCGGCCCGCTCTCGCCGCTGACCCATGCCTCGGCCAAGGAATGGGCCAAGGTGTTCGACACCAACGTCACCGCCAACTGGCGCCTGCTGAAATCGGTCGAGCCGGCGCTGCAGGCCTCGGACGCGGCCCGCGTGATCCTGATGACCTCGGGCGCCGCCCATAAATGCCTGGCCTATTGGGGGCCCTATTCGATCTCCAAGGCCGCGGTCGAGGCGATGGGGCGCACCTATGCCGCCGAAACCGCGACGACTCCGCTCAAGGTGATGATGGTCAATCCTGGCGCCTTGCGCACGCGGATGCGGGCCGAGGCGATGCCGGGCGAGGACCCGTTGACGCTGAAGACGCCCGAGGATCTTGCGCCGCATCTGGTCGCGATCGCCTCGCCGGGCTGGAGCGAGAGCGGCAAGATCTTCGATTTCCCGCAGCGCAAGGTGCTCACGCCGCAGATGCCGGGCTGAGGCTGGCTTTCCCTTCTCCCCTCGCGGGAGAAGGTGGCAGCGCGCAGCGCTGACGGATGAGGGGGCGCGGTAAGCTTCCCGCCTGATCGGCGCTAAACAGACGGACCGGGCACGGCGCCCCCTCATCCGTCTGCTTCGCAGACACCTTCTCCCGCGAGGGGAGAAGGGAACACCCTACCCCGCGCGCTTGTTCTTGTCGTAGGGGTTCTCGCCGCCGCGCGTGTGCAGGCGGACCGGGGTTCCCGGCAGCTCGAAAGCCTCGCGCAGATTGTTGACCAGATAGCGGGTGTAGGACACCGGCAGATGGTCGAGCTGGTTGCCAAACAGCGCGAAGGTCGGCGGACGCGCCTTGGCCTGCGTCATGTAGCGGATCTTGATGCGCCGGCCGGCCACGGCTGGCGGCGGATGGGCCGAGAGCACGCCTTCGAGCCAGCGGTTGATCTTGGCCGTCGAGACGCGGCGATTCCAGACGTCATAGGCCTGGAACACGGCCTGCATCAGCCGGTCGATGCCCTCGCCAGCCAGCCCCGAGAGCGGGATGATCGGCACGCCGCGCACCTGTGCGAGCAGATGCGTCGCCTTCTCCTTCAGCTCGGCGAGCAGGCCGTTCTTGTCGGCGACGAGGTCCCATTTATTCAGGCCGATGACGACGGTGCGGCCCTCGCGCTCGGTGAAATCGACCAGCGTCAGGTCCTGCTTCTCGAAGGGAATGGTGGCGTCGAGCAGCACGACGACGACCTCGGCGAAGCGGATGGCGCGCAGCGCATCCTGCACCGACATCTTCTCGAGCTTCTCCTCGATGCGGGCGCGCTTGCGCATGCCGGCCGTGTCGAACAGCTTCACCGGGCGCCCGCGCCATTCGTAGTCGACCGAGATGGTGTCGCGGGTGATGCCGGCCTCGGGGCCCGTCAGCAGGCGGTCCTCGCCGATCATGCGGTTGACCAGCGTCGACTTGCCCGCATTGGGGCGGCCGATGATGGTGACGCGCAGCGGCTTGTTGGGGTCGTTGTACTCCGCCTCCTCGTCGACGAAGGCGGCCGGCGCCTCGACCCATTTCTTGTCGCCATAGCTCTCGTCGAAGGGTTCCTCTTCCTCCGGCTCGACATCGACATAAGGGGCGAGCGCCTCCAGCAGGTCCGACGTGCCCTCGCCATGCTCGGCCGAGAACGGCACGGGATCGCCCAGACCCAGCGCGTAGGATTCGAAGATGCCGTCGAGCCCCTTCCGTCCCTCGGCCTTGTTGGCGAGCAGGATGACGGGCTTGCCGGATTTCCGCACCAGATCGGCAAAGGGCTGGTCCATCGGCGTCAGGCCGAGCCTAGCGTCGATCATGAACAGAATGACGTCGGCCTCGTCGATCGCGGTCTGAGTCTGGGCGCGCATGCGGCCGGCGAGCGAGGCCGGATCGGCCTCTTCCAGACCGGCGGTGTCGACGATCTTGAAGCGCAAATGCCCGAGCGAGGCTTCACCCTCGCGCCGGTCGCGCGTCACGCCCGGCAGGTCGTCGACGAGCGCGAGCTTCTTGCCGACGAGCCGGTTGAACAGCGTCGACTTGCCGACATTGGGGCGGCCGATGATGGCGACGGTGGCGGTCATGTCAGTTCAGATAATCCTGTTTCGCCGAGGCGGCCCGACAGGGGTCAAACCACCACGACGATAAAAACGAACCGTCATTTCGGACAAGCGGCAAAGCCGCGCCGATCCGGATTCAGGCCGGAACACTGTTCGAAAGAGGCTAAGGCATGGATCCCGGGTCGACCTGTGGTCGCCCAGGATGAGGTTCGTCGTATAAAGCTCAGTTCTTATTCGTCAGTTCTTGGTCTCGACCGGGCCGCCGCGCACCAGCGCCAGGTAGAGTTCGGTCCTCTGGCGCAGCACGGCCGGCGACTGCGGATCGGTGACGATGGCGTCGAACCAGCGGCCGGCATCTTCGAACAGGTTGGCCTTCAGCGCGGCGATGCCGAGGAATTCGCGGGCCGAGTGGCGCCAGGCCCCCTGCGGCGTCACCAGCGGCTCAAGCGCGGCCTTCAACTCGGGATAGGGCACGAGATCGACGCGCAGCATGCCGGCGCGCAGGCGCGCCAGGTCACGATAGAGCGGGGTCAGCGCGCCGTCATTGGCGAGGGCGTCGAAGGCGGTCGCGCCCGCGGCGGCGTCGCGCTTGGCGGTCTCGGCCGCCAGGCGGAACCGCGCGATCTGGCGATAGCCAGCCGGAGCGCTCGCGGCGAGTTCGCCCAGGATCGTCTCGGCTTCCGCGCCATTGCCGTCCCGCGAGGATTTGAGCGCGGCTTCCAGACGAGCACCGACCACCTGCGAGGCCTGCTGCTCGCGATGCAGCCAGAACTGCCAGCCAGCGACCGCTGCGACCGCCAGAACGGCGAGGCCGGTGACGAGCCAGCCATATTTCTTCCAGAGCTCCGCCGCCTTGTCGCGGCGGACCTCCTCGTCGATCTCGCGGAAAATATCGGCCATGGTCCGTCAGACTTCCTGTTCGTTCGTGCCGGGTAGCATTTTCGCCGGGCAAAGGCGAGCCGGAACACGCATTGCCGCGCCGCGCAGCGCTCGGCTCATCATCGTTGCGAGCGCAAGCGCCGCAACGATGGCTCGGGCTGCTTCGCCCGATGCAGCAGGCTGCCGTCGCCATAGGAGTAGAAGCGGTAATGGTCGGCGATGGCATGCGCATAGGCGCGTTTCATCACGTCCAGCCCGCAGAAGGCCGAAACGAGCATGAACAGCGTCGATCGCGGCAGATGGAAATTCGTCAAAAGCAGATCGACCGCCCGGAAGCGATAGCCCGGCGTGATGAAGATCGCGGTGTCGCCTGAAAATGGCGCGATGACGCCGTTCGCGTCCGTCGCGCTTTCGAGGAGGCGCAGCGAGGTGGTGCCGACCGCGACGATGCGCCCGCCCCTCGCCCGCACCGCGTTCAGCGCGGCCGCCGTTTCGGGCGAGACCGTGCCCCATTCGGCATGCATGCGGTGATCGTTCGTGTCGGCTGCCTTCATGGGCAGGAAGGTGCCGGCGCCGACATGCAGCGTCACCAGATGGCGCGTCACGCCACGCGCCTCCAGCGCCGCCACGAGTTCCGGCGTGAAATGCAATCCGGCCGTCGGCGCCGCCACCGCCCCGTCGGCGCGGGCATGCATGGTCTGGTAGTCGGTCGCATCGGCTGCATCGGTGGCGCGCTTGCCGGCGATATAGGGCGGCAGCGGCAATTCGCCGAGGCGGGCGATGGCTGCGTCGAGATGGGGCCCCGACAGCGCAAATCGCAATTCGACCTCGCCGCCCTCGGCCTTGGCGACGATCTCCGCCTGCAGGCGGCCGAGTTCGCAGGCGGCGCCTTCCGACGCATCGCCGAAGGTCACGCTGTCGCCGAGCGCGAGCTTCTTGGCCGGCCTGGCGAAGGCGCGCCAGCGATCGGGCGCCTCGCGCTTGTGCAGCATGATCTCGATGCGGGCCGATGCCTCGCCGCGGGAGCGGCGGCCATAGAGCCGGGACGGGATCACACGCGTATCGTTGAGGACGAGCGCGTCGCCAGGCTGCAGCAGGCTTGCGAGGTCGCGGATGCCGCGATCCTCGAAGGGCTGTGCCGCGTCCGGCCTGACGACGAGCAGACGCGCCGCATCGCGCGGGCTGGCTGGCCTCAGCGCGATGCGGTCTTCGGGGAGGTCGAAATCGAAGAGCCCGACATCCACGATCGGGTTCAGGCCAGGTCGGCCATGACCTTCATCGAGACGATCGAATCGGGATCGCGCACCGGCTCGCCGCGCTTGATCGTGTCGACGATCTCCATGCCTTCGACGACCTGGCCCCAGGCGGTGTACTGCTTGTCGAGGAAGCGGGCGTCCTCGAAGACGATGAAGAACTGGCTGTTGGCCGAATTCGGGTTCTGCGAGCGGGCCATCGAGCAGACGCCGCGGACATGCGGCTCGGCGTTAAACTCCTGCGCCAGGTCGGGATGCTTCGAGCCGCCGGTGCCGGTGCCGTGCGGGCAGCCGACCTGGGCCATGAAGCCGTCGATGACGCGATGGAAGACGATGCCGTCATAAAAGCCCTCGCGCGCGAGCAGCTTGAGGCGTTCGCAATGGTTGGGCGCGAGATCGGGACGCAGCTTGATCACCACCTTGCCCTTGGTGGTTTCCATGACGAGGGTGTTCTCAGGATCGAGGGACATCAGATCGGCCTTTCGTTTGACGGCGCGCGGCCGTGGAAGCGGATGGACAAGGGTCGCCCCGCGATAGCGGCTCCCAGCTTCGGCGACAACCTCATTGGCGTACAGGCGTGAACGGCCGCAACGACGGAGTCGGTGAAGCGCTGCCGCAGGTCGGCCTCGGTTCGCCGGGTTTCCCAGGTCACGCGCGGCTGGCCAAACAGCGAGCCGTCGCGACGCAGGCTGAACCGCACCGTCGCCATCACGCCCGTATCGGGCCCCGTGATCGCGGGCGGCGCCCAGCACCGGCGCAGCGCCGGTGCGATGTCACTGAGCCGGTCGAGCGCCTCGGCATCGGGCGTGGTCATGGTCGGATCGACCGTACCGACCACGCCGATTTCACCGCTCCCCGCCCGCGGCGCAGGCGGGGTCGGCCGGATGCTGCCTCCCGGCACATCGGTCTCGCCGCCAAAGCGGCCGCCGACGCCAGGCACGTAACGCTGGCCTGACGGAGGCGGCAGAACCGGGTTCTGCGAACCGGAAGGCGGCGGCAGGACGGGGTTCTGCGAGCCCGATGCAGGGGGCAGGCCGAAATCGGTCGTGCCCTGGGCCATGGCTCCCGCCGTGGCTGCAACGACCACGACGAGTACGAGCCCCGTCCGCTCAGGGCGCATCGCCCTGCCCTTGCCGGCTGCGGGCCTTACTTCGCGTCGGCCTGCAGGCGCATGCGGACGATCTTGTCGGGGCTCGAAACCTGGCCGCTGCCGGGCGCGCCCTTCTTGATCTTGCGCACCGCGTCCATGCCGGAGACGACCTCGCCGAACAGCGTGTATTGGCCGGTCAGCGAGCCGCAGCCCTCATAGCAGATGAAGAACTGCGAATTCGCCGAATCGGGCGACTGCGAACGCGCCATGCCGACGGACCCAACCTTGTAGGGGGTCGGCGTGAATTCCGCCTTGATATTGGGCAGGTCGGAGCTGCCGGTGCCGGTGCCGGTCGGATCGCCGGTCTGCGCCATGAAGCCGTCGATGACGCGATGGAAGACGATGCCGTCATAGAAGCCGCGCTTGGTCAGCGTCTTGATCTGCTCGACATGCTTGGGCGCGAGATCGGGCCGCAGCCGGATCGTCACCGGGCCGTCCTTGGTGTCCAGGATCAGCGTGTTGTTGGGGTCCGGCGCCTGGGCCTGGGCGGGCATCGCGGCGAGGCCAAGCGACGCCATGACAGCGAAGGTAGCGAGGAAATTGCGCAGCATTGTCATCTCCATGGCCGCCGGTGATCCGACGGTTGTCTCACTGTCGGGGGTCGTAACGGCATCCTTTGGCCGGAACAAGGCGTTTGAGGAGCCCGAATCGCACGATGTTGCAGCGCACAAGTGCAGCGGAGAATAAATTTGCAAAAAGTTGAGGCTGGACCTGCTCAAAGTGATGACAGACGTGTGGCAATCGGTTATCAAACCCTTGCTGGACACGCTTTGTTGATCAAAGCGCCGCGGACCAGGTCTCGGGAGGACAAACGCCCGCCTAGTATACGAGTCGCACGCGAACAGACGCGCGCCGTTACTGCGGTAAAAACAGACTAGAGAAGGCAAGGCATCGGCCTTGCCTTTTTCTTTGTCTGCTATCCCGATCCCGTGCTTGCCCTGCTCGTCAGTGCAGACGGCGTCGCCCTCGGCCCTGATGCGGCCGGCGGGCCGCTCTTACGCCGGCTTCACAAGCCGAGCGCTGCCCAGCCATACCAGACGAACAGAAACACCACGAAGGAGATCAGCGTGGTGATCAGCGCCTTGCGCCGCAGGCCGGGCACGGCCGGCGCGCCGGGCTCGGAGCCCTCGACGACCTCGCCGGTTTCGACCTGGCTGCGGATGCCGAAGGGCAGCACCGCGAAGAGCACGGTCCACCAGACGACGAAGTAGACCGCGAAGGCGCTGGCGAAGGTCATGACTGTCGATCCTTGGTGTGGTCGCCCGCCCCTGCGTGGCCGCCGGCCGTAGTATCGTCGCCCGCGAGCGCAATACAGGCAAAGGCAACGCGGGCCTGCGTCGGCACGCCGAAGCGCGCCGTGTGGCGCGCCGGCAGGCCACCGGGGAAATGCTTCACATATTCGGCGTTGCAGGCGGCATAATCGGCCGGATCGGTGATCAGCATCGTCATCTGTACGACACGGTCGAGCGCGCTGCCGGCTTGCTTCAGGATACCGGCGATATGCGCGAGCGCGTTGCGGACCTCGTCAGCCGGCGTCTCTCCCCGATGGATGCCGCGCTGCGGATCATGCGGCGCGGAATGTCCGGAGACGAAGACGAGCCCGCCGGCGCGCGTCGCGGCACTGAACGGGCGGGCCGAACCGGGCTCCGGCGCGCCGAAGATCGTGATGTCGGATGCGTTCACCGTCATCAGGCCTGTTCGAGCTCGACCAGCGTGCCGGTGAAATCCTTGGGGTGCAGGAACAGCACCGGCTTGCCATGGGCGCCGATGCGCGGCTCGCCCGAGCCCAGCACCCGCGCGCCGCTCTCCTTGAGCCGATCGCGCGCGGCGATGATGTCGTCGACTTCGTAGCAGATGTGGTGGATGCCGCCGTCGGGATTGCGCGCGATGAACTTGGCCACCGGCGAATCCTCGCCCAGCGGCTCCAGCAGCTCGACCTTGGTGTTGGGCAGCTCGACGAAGACGACGGTGACGCCATGTTCCGGCTGCGGCAGCGGCTGAGACACGCGCGCCCCCAGCGTGTCGCGATAAAGCGCGCTCGCGGCGGCGAGATCCCTCACGGCAATGGCAACGTGGTTGAGGCGTCCGATCATGGCATTCCTTCCCGGATAGTCGGGCTTGTCAGGAGATACACCGTCATCCCGGACAAGCCGCGAAAGCGGCGCCGATCCGGGATCCATGCCTGAACCGTTCCGGAATGGATCCCGGATCTCCGCTTCGCTGCGTCCGGGATGACGGCGCGTTACAACGGATTGTCGGCAGAGCTTACACCTCGATCACCAGCGCATGCACCAGCGGCTTCTTGCCCCACTCCTCGTTGACGGCGCTGCGCAGGCCGCGCTCGAGCGCATTGCGCAGGGCTTCGGGGTCGCGGCGACGGGCCTTGGGGATGCCGTCGATCAGTTCCGACACGGCCTCGGCGACATACTCGTCGAAGCTGGTGCCGTCGCGCGTATAGGGCGGCAGGCCCAGCACCGCGATCTCCGGATCGCCGGCGAGACCGCCCTTTTCGTCGATGGCGACCGCAACCGAGATCATGCCGACGAAGGAGAGCCGGCGGCGCTCGGGAATCGTCTTCTCGAGCGCGTTCACCAGGAGGTTGCCATCCTGGTAGAGGCGGCCATGGGTGACCTCGTCGATCTTGCTGGCGCCCTCGGGGGTGATCTCGACCACATCGCCGTTGCCGGCGCGCACCACGATTTTCACGCCGAGCCCGCGTGCGAAGGTCGCATGCTCGGACAGATGCAGGTCCTCGCCATGGGCGGGGATGACGATCTTCGGCTTGAGCCAGCCATAGAGCCTGGCCATTTCCTCGCGGCGCGGATGGCCGGAGACATGGACCAGATGCGTCCGGTCGGTGATGATCTCGATGTTGTCGCGGGCAAGCGCATTCTGGATCGCGCCGACGGCCTTCTCGTTGCCGGGAATGGTGCGCGAGGAGAAGATCACCCGGTCGCCGGGCGTCAGTGTGATCTCGGGGTGATCGTCCGAGGCGATGCGCGAGAGCGCGGCGCGCGGCTCGCCCTGGCTGCCGGTCAGCAGGCAGACGACCTTGTCGCGCGGCAGGTAGCCATAGGTGTCGGCCGAGCGGAAAGCAGGGATGCCGTCGAGATAACCGCATTCGCGGGCGACATCGATGACGCGGTCCATGGCGCGGCCGACGACGACGACCTCGCGCTGGTCGGCCATGGCGGCTTCCGCCACGGCGCGCAGCCGGGCGACGTTGGACGCGAAGGTGGTGACGGCGACGCGGCCCGGGGCGGAGTGGACGAGTTCCTTGATCTTGGCGGCAACGTCGGCCTCGCTCGGCGAGGTGCCGTCGCGCATGACGTTGGTCGAATCGCAGATCATCGCGAGAACGCCCTCGTCGCCGAGTTCGCGCAGGCGCTTCTCGTCGGTCGGCAAGCCGACCTGCGGCGTGACGTCGATCTTCCAGTCGCCGGTGTGGACGACGAGGCCGACGGGGGTGCGGATGGCGAGCGCGTTCGATTCAGGGATCGAGTGTGCGACCGGCACGAATTCGATCTCGAAGGGGCCGAGCTTGAAGCTGCCGCCCTGCGCGATGATGTTCATCGGCACCTTCGGCGCACCGGGCTCGGAGAGACGGCGCGTCGCGAGCAGGCCGGCGGCGAACTTGGTGCAGTAGACCGGGGCGCGCAGGGACGGCCAGAGCGCGGCGAGTGCGCCGATATGGTCCTCATGCGCGTGGGTGATGACGATGCCGAGCAGGTTCGCCCGTTCCTCGATGATGTAGCGCAGGTCCGGCAGCATGATGTCGACGCCCGGAACCTCCGGACCGGCGAAGGACAGGCCGCAATCGACCAGGATCCATTTCCGCCGACCTTCCGGTCCAAAGCCATAGAGGGCGGCATTCATGCCGATCTCGCCGAGGCCGCCGAGAGGAACGAAGACAAGCTGGTCTTTGGAACGGGTCACGAAATATCCTGACTGAAAGCGGGGCGCCTGACGGCGCCGGTTTTGCGGGCGAGCCCTACCACGCCACGTCCCAGGTCTCCATAGCGGCGACCTGTCGCCTGCCAGCAACCGCTTGCGACGGGCGCCTCAGGCCTCCGGCTGGTGGTTGGACGGCGGGCCGAAGAACAGATCCCCCGCATCGAAGCTGCGGTTGCCAGCGGGTGTCTCCAGCAGAAGGCGCCCGCTCGCGTCGATCCCGGCGAAAATGCCGGAAACGGCGCCTTCGGGAGGGCGGATCGTGATCGTCTGCCCCAGGAAGGCCGCCCGTTCGAGCCAGGCCTGGCGAATGGCTGCAAAACCGCCCGACACCTGCCAGGTCGCGAAACGCGCAGCCCAGGCATCGGAGAGGGCCCCCAGCGCGGCCTCGATCGTCACTTGTGGCGCATGCGCCTTGAGGAAGCTGGCCGGATAGGGCGTGCCCTGGGCGCAGGAGGCGATGTTGATGCCGAGCCCGGCGACGACCGCAAACTGCCCTGCCCGGCTCTCTCCTTCGAGCAGGAGACCGGAGCATTTAGCGCCGTCGATCAGGAGATCGTTGGGCCATTTGAGCGCCAGCCTGGGATGACCGAGACCCGTGACCTTGGCGGCCGCGTCATGGAGCGCAAGCCCGACGACAAAGCCCAGTTGCGGCGCGAGCGCCGGCTCGCAGGGGTTCACCAGGAGAAGACTCGCGTAGAGATTGCCCGGCGGCGAGGTCCATTGCCGGCCATGGCGACCGCGGCCGGCCTTCTGGCTGCGGGCGACGATCCAGAGCTTGCCGGGTTCGCCTTGGTGAAGCGCACGGCGCGCCTCCTCCATGGTCGAGCCGACCTCGTCGCGCACGATCAGCCTGTAGCCGGCGGCGCGGGCGGCTTCACCGAGCATGGGACGGGTCGTCATTCTCGGGCGCAGCGCAGCGAAGACCCGAGAATCTCCGGCCGGATACAACACCGGAGGCTTCACGTCCTGAGATGCTCGGGTCAAGCCCGAGCATGACGGCCACACTCAAAACAGCGACTTCGCCGCCGCGCCGGCCGAATTGAGCAGCGGGGCGGGCAGGAGCGAGAGCGCCAGCACGAAGAGCGCGGACACCAGCAGCACGGCGCGGACGCCGATGTCGCCCTTCTCGAAGGCGGGCTTGGCCTCGTCGAAATACATCACCTTGACCAGGCGCAGATAGTAATAGGCGCCAACGACGCTGGTCACGACGCCGATGACGGCGAGCACGTAGAGCTTGGCGTCGATGGCGGCGAGGAAGACGTAGAACTTCGCCCAGAAGCCGGCGAGCGGCGGGATGCCGGCGAGCGAGAACATCATCATGGAGAGCGCGAAGGCCATCCACGGGTTGGTGCGCGACAGCCCCGCGAGTTCGCCGATCTCCTCGACGGCCTTGCCGTCGCGGCGCATCAGCAACACGCAGGCGAAGGCGCCGAGCGTCGTGGCGAGATAGATCGCCATGTAGACCAGCACGCCCTGGACGCCGCTCGCGGTGCCGGCGGCGAGGCCGACCAGCGCGTAGCCCATGTTCGCGATCGAGGAATAGGCGAGCAGGCGCTTGATGTTGCTCTGGCCGATGGCGGCAAAGGCGCCGAGCGCCATCGAGGCGATGGCGATGAAGATGACGATCTGCTGCCATTCATGCAGCGCGCCCGGGAAGGCGCCGACGAAGATGCGCACGACCATCGCCATCGCCGCCATCTTGGGGGCGGAGGCGAAGAAGGCGGCGACCGGGGTCGGAGCGCCCTCGTAGACGTCGGGCGTCCACATGTGGAAGGGCACGGCCGAGATCTTGAAGGCGACGCCGGCCGCGATGAAGACGATGCCGAAGATCAGGCCGATGCCGGGGTTGCCGCCCTGAACCGCCGCGGCGATGCCGCCATAGTTCACCGTGCCGGTGAAGCCATAGACCAGCGAGGCGCCGTAGAGCAGCATGCCCGAGGAGAGCGCGCCGAGGACGAAGTATTTCAGGCCGGCTTCGGTCGATTTCGGATTGTCGCGATCGAAGGCGGCGACGACATAGAGCGCCAGCGACTGCAGCTCGAGGCCGACATAAAGGCTGATGAGATCGTTGGCCGAGATCATCATCATCATGCCGACGGTGGCGAGGACGACGAGGATCGGGAACTCGAACCGCATCGTGCCGTCGCGGCGCAGCGAATCCGACGAGAGCAGGATCGCAGCAGCCGCGCCCAGCAGCGTCAGCACCTTGAAGAAGCGCGCGAAGCTGTCGACGACGAAGCCGTCATTGAAGGTGAGCGCCCTGCCCTCGCCCGAGAGCACCAGCACGAGCGCGAGCGCAAACAGCGCCAACGCTGCGCCTTCGAGCTGGCGCGTGGCGCGCTCGCCGCGGATCGCGCCGAACAGCACCATGGCGATGGCGCCCAGCGCGAGGATGATTTCCGGAAGCGCCGGGCCGAGAGCGGGCAGAGCCATCCTGAAAGACCTTACTGAACGACCAGCATCGCCGTTTTCGCGGCGGTGAGTGCGGCCTGATAATTCTTGATGAGGGCTTCGGTCGGCGCCGCAAAAGCGTCGAGGATCGTCCCCGGACGGATGCCGTACCAGACCGTGAGGAGCACCAGCGGCACCAGGATCGCCATTTCGCGGCGATCGAGATCGGCGATGTCCTTGAGCTCGGGCTTGACCAGCTCGCCGAACATGATCCGGCGATAGAGCCAGAGCGCATAGGCGGCCGACAGGATGACGCCCGAGCAGGCGATGAAAGCGACCCAGGGGTTGGCCCTGAAGGCGCCCAGCAGCGTCAGGAACTCGCCGACGAAGCCGGCCGTGCCGGGCAGGCCGACATTGGCCATGGTGAAGACCATGAAGATCACGGCATAGACCGGCATGCGGTTGACCAGCCCGCCATAGGCGGAAATCTCGCGGGTGTGCATGCGGTCATAGATCACGCCGACGCAGAGGAAGAGCGCGCCCGAGACCAGCCCGTGGCTGACCATCTGGAACATCGCGCCCTGGATGCCCTGCGGCGTCAGGGTGAACAGGCCCATCGTGACGAAGCCCATATGGGCGACGGAGGAGTAGGCGATCAGCTTCTTGATGTCCTCCTGCATCAGCGCCACCAGCGAGGTGTAGACGATGGCGATGACGGAGAGCGCGAACACGAAGGAGGCGAAGTACTCCGACGCCTCAGGGAACATCGGGATCGAGAAGCGGATGAAGCCGTAGCCGCCCATCTTCAGCATGATCGCGGCGAGCACGACCGAACCGGCGGTGGGCGCCTCGACGTGGGCGTCGGGCAGCCAGGTGTGGACCGGCCACATCGGCATCTTCACCGCGAAGGAGGCGAAGAAGGCGAGCCAGAGCCAGGTCTGCATGCCCGCCGGGAACTTGTGCGCCAGCAGCGTCGGGATGTCGGTGGTGCCGGCGTGCCAGTACATCGCCATCAGCGCCAGCAGCAGCAGCACCGACCCCAGCAGCGTGTAGAGGAAGAACTTGTAGGAGGCGTAGACGCGCCGCTTTCCGCCCCAGATGCCGATGATCAGGAACATCGGGATCAGGCCGCCCTCGAAGAACAGGTAGAACAGCACGAGGTCGAGCGCCACGAAGACGCCGATCATCAGCGTCTCGAGGATCAGGAACGCGACCATGTATTCGCGCACGCGCTTCGTGATCGAATGCCAGGACGCCAGGATGCAGAACGGCATCAGGAAGGCGGTGAGCACGACGAACGGGAAGGAGAAGCCGTCGACGCCGAGCTTGAACTTGATCGCGTCGGAGACCCAGGCGTGGGTCTCGACCATCTGGAAGCCGGGATTGGCCGGGTCGAACTGCGCCCAGGCGAAGCAGGCGAGCACGAAGGTCGCCACCGTCGCGGCCAGTGCCGCATAGCGGGCATTGGAATCGACCGAGGCCTGATCGCCACGCTGCGCCAGAATGAAGGCCGCGCCGACCAGCGGCAGGACCAGAAGACCGGTGAGGATACCGAAGCCGAACATCATCTCACCCGCGCGCCACGAGATACCAGGTCACGAAGCCTGCGACGCCGATCAGCATGGCGAAGGCGTAGTGATAGACATAGCCGGTCTGGAGCCGCACGACCCGGTCGGTGACGTCCACGACCCGGGCGGAAATGCCGTCGGGGCCCATGCCGTCGATGACGAAGCCGTCGCCCTTCTTCCAGAGGAACTTTCCGATCCACATCGAAGGCTTCACGAACAGGAAGTCGTAGAGCTCGTCGAAATACCACTTGTTGAGCAGGAATTTGTAGAGGGCCGGATTGGCGGCGGCGAGCCGGCCCGGCACATCCGGACGCAGGACGTACATGTAGAGCGCCAGCACGAAGCCGATCAGCATGGCGACGAAGGGCGACCAGATCACCCATTTCGGTACCTCGTGCATCTCGTGCAGGATGTGGTTGTCCTTAGCCGTGAAGAGCGAGGCCTTCCAGAAGGCGTCGTAGCCATCGCCGATGAAGGCGCCCTTGAAGGCGAAGCCGGCCGCGATGGCGCCGAGCGAGAGGACGGCGAGGGGGATCAGCATCACCAGCGGGCTCTCATGCGGCTTGTGATCATGGCCGTGGTGATCGTCATGCGCATGGGCCGCGTGGGCATGGTCGTCGTGACCATGCGCCGCGTGAGCATGGGACGCGTGGGCATCCGCACCCCAGCGCGGCTTGCCCTCGAAGGTCATGAAGTAAAGGCGCCAGGAGTAGAACGAGGTCATGCAGGCAGCGGCCACCAGCAGCACATAGGCGTAGGACGCAGCGAAGCCCTTATGGGCGACCGCGGCATAGGCGCTCTCGATGATCGCATCCTTCGAGAAGTAGCCGGCGAGCAACGGGAAACCGGTCAGCGCCAGCGTGCCGATCGTCATGGCGGCGGCCGTCAGCGGGATGTACTTCCGCAATCCGCCCATGTTGCGCATGTCCTGCTCGTGATGCATCGCGTGGATGACCGAGCCGGCGCCCAAGAACAGCAGCGCCTTGAAGAAGGCATGGGTGAAGAGGTGGAAGACGCCGGCCGAATAGGCGCCGACGCCGAGCGCGACGAACATGTAGCCGAGCTGCGAGCAGGTCGAATAGGCGATCACGCGCTTGATGTCGTTCTGCACCAGGCCGATCGTGGCGGCGAAGAAGGCCGTCGTCGCGCCGATGACGATGACAACGGTGAGCGCGACGGGCGCATATTCGAAGATCGGCGACAGGCGCGCGACCATGAAGACGCCGGCGGTGACCATGGTGGCGGCGTGGATCAACGCCGAGACCGGGGTCGGGCCCTCCATCGCGTCGGGCAGCCAGGTGTGCAGCATGAACTGCGCCGACTTGCCCATCGCGCCCATGAACAGGAGCAGCGCGGTCAGGGTCAGCGCGTTCCAGTCATAGCCGAGGAAGCGGAAGGTCTTCTCGGTCAGCCCGGCGATCTGCGGGAAGATGGAGTCGAAGGCGACCGAGCCGGTCAGCACGAAGACCAGGAAGATGCCGAGCAGGAAGCCGAAATCGCCAACGCGGTTGACGATGAAGGCCTTCATCGCCGCGGCGCAGGCCGAGGGCTTCTGGTACCAGAAGCCGATCAGCAGATAGGAGGCGAGACCGACGCCCTCCCAGCCGAAGAACATCTGCACGAGGTTGTCGGCCGTCACCAGCATCAGCATGGCGAAGGTGAATAGCGACAGATAGGCGAAGAAGCGCGGCCGGTGCGGATCCTCATGCATGTAGCCGATCGAATACACATGCACGAGCGAGGACACGGTGTTGACGACGACCAGCATCACCACGGTCAGCGTGTCGACGCGGAAGGCCCAGTCGACCTGCAGCCCGCCCGAGGCCATCCAGGTCGCGACCTGGATGCGGGTCGTGCCGGCGCCGAAGCCGACATTGAAGAAGGCGACCCAGGACAGGAGCGCCGAGACGATCAGCAGCGCGGTGGTGACGAACTCCGATGCGCGCGCGCCGATCAGCCGGCCGAAGAGGCCGGCGATCAGAAAGCCGATCAGGGGGAGGAAGACGATCGCGTGATACATGGGGCGGTTCCGGGCGCGGGCGCGCCTCAGCCTTTCATCATGTTGATGTCTTCCACCGCGATCGTGCCGCGGTTGCGGAAGTAGACGACGAGAATGGCGAGCCCGATGGCGGCCTCGGCCGCGGCGACGGTCAGCACCAGCAGCGCGAAAATCTGCCCGACGATGTCGTTCAGGAAGCTCGAGAAGGCGACGAAGTTCAGGTTGACCGCGAGCAAGATCAGCTCGACCGACATCAGGATGACGATGACGTTCTTGCGGTTCAGGAAGATGCCGAGCACGCCGAGCGTGAACAGGATCGCGCCGACGGCGAGGTAGTGGCCAAGCCCGATCATCAGACGGTCTCCTCCGGCAGCGCGGCGCCCGACGCCACCTGCTTGACATCCATCGCGGTCGCCTTGGTGCGGGCGTTCTGCTGCGCGATGTCCTGGCGCTTGACGCCGGGGCGCTCGCGCAGGGTCAGCACGATCGCGCCGATCATGGCGACCAGCAGCACGAGGCCGGCCGCCTGGAAGTAGTAGACATACTGCGTGTAGAGCACCCGCCCGATCGCCTCGGTATTGGTGATGCCGGCGGGAATGGCGGCCACCGGCGCCCTGACGATCTGCGGGTCGATGACCCAGGCGCCGACGACCAGCAGCAATTCGACCGCGAAGATCAGCCCGATCAGCGCCCCGATCGGCAGGTAGTTCAGGAAGCCCTGGCGGAACTCGGCGAAATCGACGTCGAGCATCATCACCACGAAGAGGAAGAGCACCGCGACCGCGCCGACATAGACGACGATCAGCAGCATCGCCAGGAACTCGGCCCCGAGCAGCAGGAACAGGCCCGCCGCGTTGACGAAGGCCAGGATCAGGAAGAGCACCGAGTGAACGGGGTTGCGCGATGTCACCACCATGAACGCCGAAGCGACTGTGATGCCTGCGAACAGATAGAAGAAAGCCGCTGCGGCATTCATCTCGGTCAGCCTTTCCGCCCGTCGGGGGCGGCTCTCGTGTTCACCTGCGCCCGACTCTCGCCGGACGCCGTTGGAAGCGTATAGTCAGGGCCGTCACGGGTCACAACCGCGCGGCGGGCCTGACTTGGTCTCATTCCGTCATGCTCGGGCTTGACCCGAGCATCTCCTGCCAGAGATTCTCGGGTCTGCGCTGCGCTTCGCCCGAGAATGACGCATGTCGTCACCGATACGGCGCATCCATCGCGATATTGCGCGCGATCTCGCGTTCCCAGCGGGCGCCGTTCGCGAGCAGCCGGTCCTTGTCGTAGAACAGCTCCTCGCGCGTCTCGGTCGCGAATTCGAAGTTCGGCCCCTCGACGATGGCATCGACCGGGCAGGCCTCCTGGCAGAAGCCACAATAGATGCACTTCGTCATGTCGATGTCGTAGCGCGTGGTGCGGCGCGTGCCGTCATTGCGACGCGGGCCGGCTTCGATGGTGATGGCCTGCGCCGGGCAGATCGCCTCGCAGAGCTTGCAGGCGATGCAGCGCTCTTCCCCGTTGGGATAGCGGCGCAGCGCATGCTCGCCGCGGAAGCGCGGGCTGAGCTGCCCCTTCTCGAAGGGGTAGTTCAAGGTCGCCTTCGGCTTGAAGAAATAGCGCATCGACAGCGCGAATGCGCCGACGAACTCCTTCAGCAGCAGGCCCTTGGCGGCTTGTGCGAGCGACATCGCCTTCCTGTCCTTCCAACTCAGCCAAACACCGTCTGGCCGATGAGATAACCCAGCACCGGCGTGACGCCGATCATCAACACCACCAGCGCCGCCCTGACGAAGCCGATGCGACGCTCGTAATCGTCGCGCTCGGCCTGCGTCTGCGATCGATCGGTTCGGCGCAGCGCCCCGATGAGCAGCCCCGACACGATCCTGTATTCCACGATCCCCAGCACCAGCCCGATCAGCGCGCCGATCAGGCCGGCCGAGCCCGTCATCAGCGCACCGGGCCCCAGCCCGTGAGCTGCAGCACGAACGCCACGACCACGACCGAGACCAGCGAGAGCGGCAGGAAGACCTTCCAGCCCAGCCGCATCAGCTGGTCGTAGCGGTAACGCGGCACGAAGGCCTTCACCATCGCGAACATGAAGAAGACCGCGCAGACCTTGAGCATGAACCAGATGACGCCCGGCACCCAGGTGAAGGGCGCGATCGGGAACGGCGGCAGCCAGCCTCCAAGGAACAGGATCACCATCATGGCGCACATGGTCATGATCGCCACGTATTCGCCGAGCATGAACAGCAGATACGGGGTCGACGAGTATTCGACCATGTAGCCGGCGACGAGCTCCGATTCCGCCTCGGGCAGATCGAAGGGCGGCCGGTTCGTCTCGGCCAGCGCCGAGATGAAGAAGATCACGAACATCGGGAACAGCGGCAGCCAGTACCAGCCGAACAGGCCGACCTTGGTGTTCTGCGCCTCGACGATGGCCGAGAGGTTCAGCGAACCCACGCAGAGCAGGACGGTGATGATGACGAAGCCGATCGAGACCTCGTAGGACACCATCTGCGCCGCCGAGCGCAGCGCGCCCATGAAGGGGTATTTCGAGTTCGAGGCCCAGCCGGCCATGATGATGCCGTAGATGCCGAGCGACGAGATCGCGAGCACATAGAGGATGCCGACATTGATGTCGGCGATCGCCCAGCCTTCGGCGACCGGGATCACCGCCCAGGCCGACAGCGCCAGCAGGCAGGTGACCAGCGGCGCCAGCAGGAAGACGCCCTTGTTGGCGCCCGACGGGATGATCGGCTCCTTGAAAGCGAATTTCAGCAGGTCGGCGAAGCTCTGGAACAGGCCGAAGGGCCCGACCACGTTGGGGCCGCGCCGCAACTGCACCGCCGCCCAGATCTTGCGATCGGCCAGCAGGATATAGGCGATGAAGACCAGCAGGCAGGCGATGAGCAGGAAGCTCTTGCCCAGCATGATCGCGAGATCGAGAACGAGGTCCCAGTTCATGGCCGCTTACTCCGCCGCCTGCTGCAACCGGCCGGAGGCCAGCGCCGAACATTCGGCCATCACGGCGGATGCGCGCGCGATCGGGTTGGTCTGGTAGAAATCGGCGACCGTCGAGACGAAGCCCGCCTTGTCGGCCTTGCCGCCGAGTTCGGCGAGCGCGCCGAGCCCGGAGGCGTCCGCCGGATCGAGCCGGTCGAGCGCGGCGAAATGCGGGTGCGCCCCATAGAGCGCCTTGCGCAGGCCGACCAGCGAGTCGAAGGGCAGCGTCTTGCCGAGCGCGGCAGAGAGCGCCCGCAGGATCGCCCAGTCCTCGCGGGCGTCGCCCGGCGGGAAGGTGGCGCGGTCGGTCATCTGCACGCGGCCTTCGGTGTTGACGTAGGTGCCGGACTTCTCGGTGTAGGCCGAGCCCGGCAGGATGACGTCGGCGCGATGCGCGCCCTTGTCGCCATGCGTGCCCTGATAGACCACGAAGGCGCCTGCCGGCACCTCGATCTCGTCGGCGCCGAGCAGGAACAGCACGTCGAGCGCGCCCGGTGCGAGCATGCCGGCGACATCGAGGCCGCCTTCGCCCGGCACGAAGCCGAGATCGAGCCCGCCGACGCGCGAGGCCGCCGTGTGCAGCACGCCAAAACCGTTCCAGCCGTCCTTGACGACGCCGAGCGCACGGGCCGCCTTGGCGGCCATGGCCAGGATCGCCTCGCCATCGGGACGGGCCAAAGCGCCCTGCCCGATCAGCAGCATCGGCTTCTGCCGATTGGCCGGGGCATGATCGCCGAAACCGGCGAGCGTGTCCGGCCCTGCTCCCAGATGAGCGTAGTCATAGGTCAGGTCGACCTTCTCGCCGATCAGGCCGAGCGTGAAATCGCCGCGCAGCCAGCGCTTGCGGATGCGCGCGTTCAGGATCGGCGCTTCCTTGCGGGGATTGGCGCCGATGATCATCAGCGCATCGGCCTGCTCGATCCCGGCGATGCCGGCATTGAGGATGTAGCTGGCGCGGCCGAATTTCGGATGCAGCTTGGTGCCGTCCTGACGGCAATCCAGATTGGCCGATCCGAACGAGGCCATCAGGCTCTGGAGCGCGAACATCTCTTCGACGGCGGCGAGATCGCCGGCGATCGCGCCAATTCTCTCAGGCGCCGCCGCCTTCACCTTCTGCGCGATCAGCGCGAAGGCCTCGGCCCAGGTGGCCGGGCGCAGAGCACCGTTCTGACGGATATAGGGCCGGTCGAGACGCTGCGTGCGCAGGCCGTCGACGATGTGGCGGGTCTTGTCGGAGATCCACTCCTCATTCACCGCCTCGTTGAGGCGGGGCAGGATGCGCATGACCTCCTTGCCACGGGAATCGACGCGGATGGCCGAGCCGACGGCGTCCATCACGTCGATCGACTGCGTCTTGGTCAGCTCCCAGGGCCGGGCCTTGTTCTGGTAGGGCTTCGAGGTCAGCGCGCCGACCGGGCAGAGATCGACGACGTTGCCCTGGAGCTCCGAGGTCATCGCCTGTTCGAGATAGGTGGTGATCTCCATGTCCTCGCCGCGGCCGATGGCGCCGAGATCCTGGCCGCCGGCGACTTCGGTGGTGAAGCGGACGCAGCGCGTGCACTGGATGCAGCGCGTCATCGAGGTCTTCACCAGCGGGCCGATATACTTGTCCTCGACCGCGCGCTTGTTCTCGGCATAGCGCGAGGTGTCGACGCCGTAGGCCATCGCCTGGTCCTGCAGGTCGCACTCGCCGCCCTGGTCGCAGATCGGGCAATCCAGCGGGTGGTTGATGAGGAGGAACTCCATCACCCCCTCGCGCGCCTTCTTGACCATGGGCGACTTGGTCGAGACGACCGGCGGCTCGCCATTGGGGCCGGGACGCAGATCGCGCACGCCGATGGCGCAGGAGGCCTGCGGCTTGGGCGGGCCACCCTTCACCTCGACGAGGCACATGCGGCAGTTGCCGGCGATGGACAGCCGCTCATGGAAGCAGAAGCGCGGCACCTCCGCTCCGGCAGCCTCACAGGCCTGCAGGACCGTGTATTCGGCGGGGACGTCGACCTCGATGCCGTCGATGATGAGTTTGGTCATGCTCTCACTCCGCCGCCATCATGCGCACGGGCTCGCTGTGCGGGTTGGCGGCATAGTCGTCGATGCGCTGCTCGATCTCGTGACGGAAATGCGCGATCAGGCCCTGGATCGGCCAGGCGGCGGCATCGCCGAGCGCGCAGATGGTGTGGCCCTCGATCTGCTTGGTGACGTCGAGCAGCATGTCGATCTCGCGCTTCTGGGCGCGGCCCTCGACCATGCGCTCCATGACGCGCCACATCCAGCCGGTGCCCTCGCGGCAGGGCGTGCACTGGCCACAGCTCTCATGCTTGTAGAAATGGCTGAGGCGGGCGATGGCGCGGATGACGTCCGTGGACTTGTCCATGACGATCACGGCCGCGGTGCCGAGGCCCGATTTCAGCTTCGAGAGCGAGTCGAAATCCATCGGCGTGTCGATGATCTGCTCGGCGGGAACCATCCGCACGGAGGAGCCACCGGGGATGACCGCCTTGAGATTGTCCCAGCCGCCACGGACGCCGCCGCAATGCCGGTCGATCAGCTCGCGGAAGGTGATGCCCATCACCTCCTCGACATTGCAGGGCTTGTTCACATGGCCCGAGATGCAGAACAGCTTGGTGCCGACATTGTTGGGGTTGCCGAGCGAGGAGAACCAACTCGCGCCGCGGCGCAGGATGGTCGGCGCGACCGCGATCGACTCGACGTTGTTGACCGTGGTCGGGCAGCCATACAAGCCGACATTGGCCGGGAATGGCGGCTTCATCCGCGGCATGCCCTTCTTGCCCTCCAGGCTTTCGAGCAGGGCCGTCTCCTCGCCGCAGATATAGGCGCCGGCGCCGTGATGGACATAGAGATCAAAGGGATAGCCGTGGACGTTGTCCTTGCCGATGAGCTTCGCCTCATAGGCCTCGTCGACGGCGCGCTGCAGCGCCTCGCGCTCGCGGATGTATTCGCCGCGGATGTAGATATAGGCGGCGTGCGCGCCCATCGCGAAGGAGGCGATCAGGCAGCCCTCGACCAGCGTATGCGGGTCGTTGCGCATGATCTCGCGATCCTTGCAGGTGCCGGGCTCCGACTCGTCGGCGTTGACGACGAGGTAGTGCGGGCGCCCGTCGTTCTGCTTGGGCATGAACGACCATTTCAGGCCGGTCGGGAAGCCGGCGCCGCCGCGCCCGCGCAGGCCGGACTTCTTCATCTCGTCGATGATCCAGTCGCGGCCCTGCTCGAGCAGGAACTTGGTGCCGTCCCAGGCGCCGCGCGCCATGGCGCCCTTCAGCGACAGGTCGTGAAGGCCGTAGAGATTGGTGAAAATCCGGTCGCGGTCGGCGAGCATCGTCTTACCTCACTTCACCGGCTTGTCGGCGGGGGCGTCGGCCGGCTTGACCGATTCCGCGGCGGACTTCGCATCGACCTTGCCATTGGCGGCGGGCGTATCGTTGGCGGCGCCCGTAGGCTGCCCCGGCTCTGAGGGCTTGGGGCGCCCGGCTGCCGCCGTCTCCGTCGCCGGCTTCGTCGCCGCGGCGGGCGTCGCATCGGTCTTCGGAGCGTCGGGCTTGGGCGCGTCGGGCTTTGGTGCCTCGGCCTTCTTGGCTTCCGCTTCGGCCGCGGCCTTGGCGGCGGCGGCTTCGGCGGCGGCCTTGCGCTGCTCGGTGACGCGCTTCTGCCAGTCGCCGGCGCCGATCATCGTGCCGTCATACAGGGCCGGGTCCTTCAGGGTCTCGCCGCCGCCGAACGGCTCGGAGCCAGAGCGGCCGATCTGCGAGCCCGTCTTGACTGGGCGGCCGTGGCGCAGATCCTCGAGCAGGGCCTTGAAGTTCTCGGGCGTCAGATCCTCGTAATAGTCGAAGTTGATCTGCGCCATCGGGGCGTTGCAGCAGGCGCCGAGGCATTCGACCTCGAGCCAGGAGAGCTTGCCGTCGGCGCTGACCGTCGATTGCGGGCCGATCACGTCCTGGCAGACCTTCTTCAGCGCCTCGGCGCCGCGCAGCGCGCAGGGCGTGGTGCCGCAGAGCTGGACGAAATGCGCGCCCACCGGCTGCAGGTTGAACATCGTGTAGAAGGTCGCAATCTCCATGACGCGCATCGGCGCCATGCCGAGCTTGCGCGCGACCGCCTCGATGGCGGCGCGCGGCACCCAGCCATCATGCTGCTCCTGCGCCTTCCACAGCAGCGGGATCACGGCCGAGGCCTGGCGGCCTTCGGGATATTTCGCGATCTGCTGGTCGGCCCAGTTCTCGTTCGCCGCATCAAAGGCGAAGGAGGCGGGCTGGACGTGATCGGGGGCGAGACGACGGACGGACATCAGCGGTCAACTTCACCAAAGACGATATCGAGGGAACCGAGGATCGCGGAGACGTCGGCGAGCATGTGCTTGCGGCACATGAAATCCATGGCCTGGAGATGGGCGAAGCCCGGCGCCTTGATCTTGAGGCGGTAGGGCTTGTTGGTGCCGTCGGCGACGAGGTAGACGCCAAACTCGCCCTTCGGCGCCTCCACCGCAGCGTAGACCTCGCCCTCGGGCACCTTGAAGCCCTCGGTGTAGAGCTTGAAGTGGTGGATCAGCCCTTCCATCGAGCGCTTCATCTCGCCGCGCTTGGGCGGCACCATCTTGCCGTCGAGCGAGGACACCCGCCCGCCGCCATCGGCCGACAGAAGCTTCTCGCAGCACTGCTTCATGATCCGCACCGACTGGCGCATCTCTTCCATGCGGATGCAGTAGCGGTCGTAGCAGTCGCCGTTCTTGCCGATCGGAATGTCGAATTCCATCTCGTTATAGCATTCATAGGGCTGCGACTTGCGCAGATCCCAGGCAGCGCCGGAACCGCGCACCATCACGCCCGAGAAACCCCATTTCCAGCAGGTGTCGAGATCGACGACGCCGATGTCGACATTGCGCTGCTTGAAGATGCGGTTGTCGGTGAGCAGGGTCTCGAGGTCGTCGCAGACCTGAAGGAACGGGTCGCACCAGTCGGCGATATCGTGGATCAGCGAGGGCGGCAGGTCCTGATGGACGCCGCCGGGCCGGAAATAGGCGGCATGCATGCGCGAGCCGGAGGCGCGTTCATAGAAGATCATCAGCTTCTCGCGCTCCTCGAACCCCCAGAGCGGGGGCGTCAGCGCGCCGACATCCATCGCCTGCGTGGTGACGTTGAGGATATGCGAGAGGATGCGGCCGATCTCGGAGTAGAGCACGCGGATGAGTTGGCCGCGGCGCGGCACCGCGACGCCCATCAGCTTCTCGACCGCCAGGCAGTAGGCATGCTCCTGGTTCATCGGCGCGACATAGTCGAGCCGGTCGAAATAGGGCAGCGCCTGGAGATAGGTCTTGGCCTCGATCAGCTTCTCGGTGCCGCGATGCAGCAGGCCGATATGCGGGTCGACGCGCTCGACGATCTCGCCGTCGAGCTCCAGCACGAGACGCAGCACGCCGTGCGCCGCAGGGTGCTGCGGGCCGAAATTGATCGAGAAGTTCCGGATGTTATGCTCTGACATGGCCGGCTCCGATCACGCCGTCTTCGCTTTTTCATCGCCCGGCAGGACGTAGTCCGTGCCTTCCCAGGGCGAGAGAAAATCGAAGTTGCGGAATTCCTGGTTGAGCTTCACCGGCTCGTAGACGACGCGCTTCTGCTCGTCGTCATAGCGGACCTCGACATAGCCGGTCAGCGGGAAGTCCTTGCGCAGCGGATAGCCCTCGAAACCGTAATCGGTGAGGATGCGGCGCAGGTCTGGGTGGCCCGAGAACAGGATGCCGTAGAAATCATAGGCCTCGCGCTCGTACCAGTTCGCGGCCGGGAAAACCTCGATGATCGAGGGGACGGGCGTCGCCTCGTCGGTCTGGACCTTCACGCGGATGCGGTGGTTCGAATAGGGCGCCAGCAGATGGTAGACGACGTCGAAGCGCTTCTCGCGCCCGGGATAGTCCGCGCCGGCGATGTCGGTGAAGTTGACGAAACGGAAGCGCCGATCGGCGGAAAGCGTCCGCATGACCTCCAGGATCGACGCGGCCTCGGCGTGAACAGTCAGTTCGCCGAAGGCGATGACGGCCTCCGTCACGGCGCCCGGCAGCGCCGCCTTGATCTCTTCGCCGAGTGCGACGAGCGCTTCGCTCACTTGTGCGTCTCCGATTCGCGGACCTTGGCTTCGAGCGCCTCGATGCGCTCCTCGAACTTACCAGTGAGTAAGCGAGTCATCAGTGTGTCCGATGTCCGCGCATGCTTGAACGACGTCATCTGACCCTCGATCTTTGCCAATCGCGGCTCAAGAAAATCGAACCGAACCGCATTCTCAGCCCGCATCTCGCGCAGCATGGGCATGATCATGTCGATGGAGTCAGCCATGGCTTACCTCTCGATCGTGCCGGTGCGGCGGATCTTCTTCTGCAGCAGCAGCACGCCGTAGAGCAGCGCTTCGGCCGTCGGCGGGCAGCCCGGCACATAGATGTCGATCGGCACGATGCGGTCGCAGCCGCGCACCACCGAGTAGCTGTAATGGTAGTAGCCGCCGCCATTGGCGCAGGAGCCCATCGAGATGACGTAGCGCGGCTCGGGCATCTGGTCGTAGACCTTGCGCAGCGCCGGGGCCATCTTGTTGGTCAGCGTGCCCGCCACGATCATCACGTCGGACTGGCGGGGAGAGGCGCGCGGCGCGAACCCGAAGCGCTCGACGTCATAGCGCGGCATCGAGAGCTGCATCATCTCGACGGCGCAGCAGGCGAGCCCGAAGGTCATCCACATCAGCGAGCCGGTGCGCGACCAATTGATCAGGTCGTCGGTGGCCGTGACGAGAAAGCCCTTGTCGGCCAGTTCGCTGTTGATCGCGGTGAAGAACGGGTCGCGCTGGCCCACAGGCAGACCGTCGGGCCCGAGCAGGCCCTTTGGCGCAGGCGCGACGAGCGGATCGCCGCGGTCGATCGCTGTTGTTGCCATTCTCGTATCCTTGTGAACCGTGACTGTCAGATAGGCGGCGCGCTGTGCGCCTGCGAGATGACAGTTAGTCCCACTCCAGCGCACCCTTGCGCCACTCATAGACGAAGCCGACGGTCAGCACGCCCAGGAAGATCATCATCGACCAGAAACCATACCAGCCGAGGCCTCCGAAAGCGACCGCCCAAGGGAACAGGAAGGCGACCTCGAGATCGAAGATGATGAACAAAATCGCCACCAGATAGAAGCGGACGTCGAACTTCATGCGCGCATCGTCGAAGGCGTTGAAGCCGCATTCATAGGCCGAAAGCTTCTCGGGATCGGGCTTCGAATAGGCAATCGCAAAAGGCGCGATCAGCAGCGCCAGGCCGATGAATGCGGACACGCCGATGAAAATGACCAGCGGCAGATAGTCGTTCAGCAGGGACGGCACTTGAAGGGCTTGCATGGTCGATCCCGCTTCAAACGGACGCGGCGTTGTACCGCCGCTGTCGATTAGACCCTGCATTAGAATGAAGCAAGACTCTGCCGCGCCGCACAATCGCGCAACGGGGTTGATCCTCGTGCAAGTCGCGCATTTTTTGGAGACGGCCGGCCTCTTCGCCCCCCGCCTTGCCGGATTTTCGCCTTATAGCGCTGGCTTCTGACTGGCAGATTATGATGCGGCACGACACAGTCGTGCCGACCCGATTCGCCGCGGCGTTCGCCGACCCTTCCAAAAAGGACGCAGCATGACCGCGCCTGTGAGGCCCCTGCCGACCGCGATGCTGCTCCTGGTCGCGTCGTTGTGGCTGACACCGAGCGCACGCGCCGAAGCCCTCGATCTGACACGGGCCAGCTGCTCCGACTTCGCCGCCATGAACGAGACCGACAAGACCCAGCTCTCGCTATGGCTGGCGGGTTATTTTGCCGGGAGCGCGATGCGGCCGCTGCTGGATCTCGACAAGATCACCGCGGCGCCCGCCGCGCTCACCGAGCTGTGCTCGAAATCGCCGCAGCTCGCGCTGGTCAGCGCCGAGACGCGGGCCGTCTTCATCCAAGCTCCGACACCCTGATCATGCGGCTGGCCTCTTTCGCGGGCTGCGCCCTGGTGCTTGCCTGCGTCCTGAACGTCGCCGCTGCAGCGCAGGACGGCCAGACGATGCGCGCGCCCTTGCCGCCGCAGCGCCCTTTCGATCTCGACCTGCCGTCCAGCCCGATGCTGCCGCCCATCGTGGTGGCGCCGCCGCCCGCCCCGGCTGCGGAGGGATCGCCCCCCGAGCCCGCCATGCCGACGACTGCGGAGCCTGACGAGGACGAGGGGCCCGAATGGCCACGGCTGACACCGGGCCAGAAGGCGGGCGCCGAACCGGCTTTCGATCCCGACGAGAAGCCCGAGCGCCCGGGGATCTCGACCGACCCCGGAACCTCGACCGCCTGCCTGCCGCCGCAGCTCAAGCTGATCCTGGCCAAGATCTCCGACAAGTTCGGATCGGTCAAAGTCACCTCGACCTGGCGGCCGCCCTGGCGGGCCCGGCGCGGGTCCTATCATCGGCGTTGCGAGGCGATGGATTTCCGCGTGCCGGGCGTGCGCCCGAGCCTCGTCATGGCCTGGGTGCGCAGCCTGCCCGAGGTCGGTGGGCACAAGGTCTACTGGAACGGGATCCTGCATGTCGACACCGGCCCTCGCCGGCCCTGGTGAGGCGTCTCGCCGGCGCCGGCTCCCTGCAACGCTCAGGGCCCGGCAGCGGGCTTGCAATTTCATCGGCTACCGACCCTTCTGAGCTCATGACACGCTCCATCTCCTCCATCGCCCTGTTCTGCGGCTCCAATGCGGGCCTCGGCGACACCTACACGCAAGCCGCGCGCGCGCTGGGCCGCGAGATCGGCCAGCGCGGCATCACGCTCGTCTATGGCGGCACGCATAAGGGCCTGATGGGTGTCGTGGCCGACGCGGTGCTGGCGGCCGGCGGACGGGCGCATGGCGTCATCACCCAGCGCCTCGCCGGCCTCGGTCATCTGCACCCCGCCCTGACCGAGTCCGAGATCGTGCCCACGCTGCGACAGCGCAAGGAACGCATGGCGGCGCTCGCCGATGCCTTCATCGCCATGCCCGGCGGCATCGGCACGCTCGAGGAGTTCATGGAGGCCTGGACCATGAACCAGCTCGGCGAGCTCGACAAACCCGCCGGCCTCTATGACGTGGCGGGCTATTATCAGCCCTTCATGGGCTTCATCGACCATATGATCGCGCAGGAGTTCCTGCCGCGCGCGCATCGGGATGGCATCGTGGTTGCGTCCGAGCCGTCCGCCCTGCTGGACGGGCTCGTCGCCTTCGAGCGCGTCACCGTTCCGAAATGGCTCTAGACCGGCCGGTCTCGAGGCGGGCGGCGAGCTGCTCGGCGAATTTCGCCGCCGCCACGGGCAGCGGCCGGCCATGGAGCTGGCCCATCGCGAAGCGGGCCGGCTGGATGTCGCGCTCGTCGATCGGGCGCGAGATCAGCCCGTCGCGATGCTTCAGGCTGGCGGGGGCGCCGATCTCGATCTGGAAGGTGATGGCGTCCTCCAGCCGGACATAGTTGCGCAGGAACTCGAAGGAGTTCGATTCGATCACCGGGACGAGCTTGAATGAGCTCCTGGCGACGGCCTGGTCGAGCAGCTGACGCCCGCCATAACTGGGATCGGGCAGCGCCAGGGGGTAGCCGCTGCAGTCCCGCAGGCGGATGCTGCCCTCCTTCGCCAGCGGATGGTCCTGCCGCATGATGGCGACGAGGCGCTGCTCGGCGGACGCGATGATCTGGAAGCCGATGCTGGTGTCGAGCCGGAAGATCAGGGCGAGATCGACCTCGTAACCCGCCAGCGCCCGCAGCGCCTCGCCATGGCTGGCGACGCGCACGTCGAACTCGACGAGGGGAAACGCGCTGCGATAGGCGGCGATCTCGACCGGCAGGAAATCATGCGCGAGCGCATGGCTGCAGGCGATCGCGACCGTGCCGCGCCGGAACCCCGAGAGGTCCTCGATCTGCGAGCGCACCCGGCCCATATCGGCGAGCTGGCTGCGGATGTGCCGGATCAGCAATTCGCCGGCCGCATTCAGCCTGACCCCGCGCGGCAGCCGCTCGAAGATCTTGGTGCCGAGTTCGTCCTCGACGTCCTGCACACGCCGGTTCAGCGCCGAGGCGGTGATGTTCAGACGCTCCGCCGCCTTCCGGATCGAGCCCACCCGCGCGACCTCGTCGATATAGTTCAGCAGGCGCAGATGCCTCATGGCGCGTTCCTCATGGCGCAGCTCTCCGAGCGATGCGTTTTTCGAACCGATCTTGCACGAAGTCAGCACAAGACGGCACCGGTCAAGCTCCCTTAGGATTTTCCCATGGCAGCGGCACAGGGCCGCGATGGGAGAGTTCGCATGACGCACGCGATCAGCCGACGCCGTTTCACCCTCGCGGCCGGTGCCGCCGTATTGGCGTCCGCCCTGCCCCGACCGGCGCTGGCGCAGGCCCCCACCCGCCTGAAGATGATCCTGAACTGGCGCTACCAGGGCCCGCAGGGCTGGTTCTTCCTGGCCGACGACCGGGGCTATTTCCGCGAGGAAGGCCTCGAGATCGTCATGGACCAGGGCAACGGCTCGGGTGCGGCGGTCGGGGCGGTCGCCTCGGGCTCCTACGACATCGGCTTCGGCGACATCAACGCGCTGATCCAGCTCGTCGCGCGCAGCCAGCCGGGCGCCGCGACGCCGCTGGCGATCGCGGCCCTCTACAACCGCCCGCCCTTCACCATCGCGGTCAAGGCCGACGGGCCGATCAAGACGCCGAAGGATCTCGAAGGCCGCACGCTCGGCGGCCCAGCCAATGACGGCGCGCTCAAGCTCTTCCCCGCCTTCGCCAAGCTCGCCGGCATCGATGCCACCAAGGTCGCCATCACCAACATGCAGCCCAATCTGCGCGAGCAGATGCTGCAGCGCGGGCAGGTCGACGGCGTCTTTGGCTTCGTCAACACCATCGCCTTCTCGGCCAAGCTCGTCGGCATCGACCCCACCAAGGACTTCCGCTTCATCAATTTCGGCGATTACGGGATGGACCTCTACTCCAACGCCATGATCGCCTCGCGCAAACTCGCGACCGAGAACCCCAATGCGCTGAAAGGCCTGCTGCGCGCGATCAACCGCGGCCTGAAGGACACGCTGAAGGACAATGACGCTGCGATCGAGGCGGTGGCGAAGCGCGAACCGCTGATCAACAAGGTCGTCGAGAAGGAGCGCCTGGTCGCCACCCTCGCATCGGAAATGAGCCATCCCGAGGTCGCCACGATCGGCATCGGCGATATCGACGACGCCCGCTTCAAGAAGTCGATCGCGATCGTCGTCGAGGCCGACAGCCTGCCGCGCGTGCCGGCCCCCGACGAGGTCTTCAGCCGCGCCTTCTTGCCGCTCCTGGCCGACCGCATCACCAAACTGGGGTGAGCCTCACCCGTCATTCCGGGGCTCGCGCAGCGAGAACCCGGAACCCACGACCGGGTGAACCCTGAGGGTCGGAAACGGCCGCGACCTCGCCCGTGGATTCCGGGTTCGCCCCTGCGGGGCGCCCCGGAATGACAGCAAACCCAAGAGCCACCGCGAACACCTGCCCGATTGCCGAGAACATAAGCATGGATCTGAACCTCACCGGCCGCGTTGCGGTCATCACCGGCCCGGCCAAGGGCATGGGCGCCGCCGTCACCCGGGCCTTCGCCACGGAGGGCTGCCGGCTCGCCCTGATCGGCCGCGATATCGCCGCGATCGAGCCCGTCGCGGCGGAGATCCGCGCGAACGGCGCCGAGGCCATCGTCATCGCCTGCGACATCACCAAGGGCAGCGACTGCGAGGCGGCCATCGCCCGGACGCTGTCGGCCTTCGGCGGGCGCATCGATATCCTCGTCAACGTTGCCGGCGGCTCGGGGCCGATCGGCAAGACCGGCTGGGAGACCACGGAGGAGGAGTTCGACGAGATCGTCGATCTCAACATGCGCGGCTGCTTCAACACCATGCGCGCCTGCCTGCCGGCGATGATCGCGCAGAAGGGCGGTAAGATCGTCAATGTCGGCGGCACCTTCGGCATGCGCGGCCGGGCCGGGCGCATGGCCTATTCGGCCTCGAAATGGGGCCTGCGCGGCATCACCAAGAGCTTCGCGCTCGAGGCCGGCCCCTATGGCATCAACGTCAACTGCGTCGCGCCGGGCATGGTCGACGGGCCGCGCTTCCGCGGCAAGGTCGTGCCGGAGATGGCCAAGCGCCTCGGCATTTCGGAGGAGGCCGCCTTCGAGAAGCACGCTGCCGACTACGCGCTGAAGCGCGTCTCGACCGATGAGGACGTGGCCAATGCCTGCCTCTTCCTCGCCTCCGACGTCTCCCGCCAGATCACCGGCGTCGACCTGCCGGTCGATGGCGGCTGGGCCATGCTGTGAGGGCGCCCATGACAGACACGCCCTTCATCGCCGATCTCGTCCTCACGGGCGGCACCGTCGTCACCGGTCAGACCCGCTATCGTGCCGACGTCGCGATCAAGGACGGGCTCATCGCGCTGGTCGGCGAGCCGGCCGCAATGCCGCCGGCGCGCGAGACCGTCGACGTGTCGGGCCAGTTCCTGCTGCCCGGCGCCATCGACGTGCACGTTCATTTCCGCGAGCCCGGCTACACCCATAAGGAGGACTGGCGCACGGGCAGCGCGGCGGCTGCGATGGGCGGCACCACCACCGTCTTCGAGATGCCCAACACCAACCCGCCGACGCGCTCGGTCAAGGAACTGCGCCAGAAGCAGGAGGCCGCCGCCAAGGCCCATGTCGACTACGGCATCTATGGGCTCCTCGCCGAAGACAACATCGACGAGCTCCAGGGCCTGATCGAGGGCGGCGTCAACGCCTTCAAATGCTTCATGGGCAACACCTTCGGCAACCTGCCATCGCCCTCCACGGGGGCGATGCTGGAGGGCTTCGAGATCATCGCGCCCTCGGGCCTGCGCATCTCGCTGCATGCCGAGACCGCTTCCATCATGGCCTGGCGCCAGAAGCGCCTGATGGAAGCGGGCCGCAACGACCCGCTCGCCCATATCGCGGCGCGTCCGGCCATCGTCGCCTCGGAAGCCGTCAGCCGCGCGGCGGAACTGGCGGAATGGACCGGCGCGCGCATCCACATCCTGCACATCTCCTCGGCCGCCGAACTGCGCCCTCTGGCCGAGGCCAAGGCGCGCGGCGTCGAGATCACCGGCGAGACCTGCCCCTGCTATCTCCTGCTCGACTCCCGCGACTATGCGCGGCTCGGCTCGATCATCCGCGTCAACCCGCCGGTGCGGGAAGCCTCGGATTCGGAAGCGATCTGGGCGGCGCTGCAATCGGGCGTGGTCGACATGATCGCGACCGACCACGCGCCCCATACCGTCGAGGAAAAAACCAAGGACGTGATCTGGCAGGCCGATTGCGGCTTCCCCGGCGTCGAGACGCAGATGCCGCTGATGCTGAACGAGGTCTCCAAAGGGCGCATGACCCTGGAGCACTACGTTGCGATCTCGTCCGAGAAGCCGGCCAAGGCTTTCGGGCTCTGGCCTCACAAGGGGCGCATCGAGGCCGGAGCGGAAGCCGACATCGCCGTCGTCGACATGAACAGGACCGAGACGATCCGCGCCGAGGCCCTGCACTCGCGCGGCAAGATCACGCCCTTCGAGGGCGTCTCCGTCACCGGCATTCCCGTTCACACGCTGGTGCGCGGCCGCTTCGTCCAGCGCGACCGCCAACTCGTGGCCGAGACGAGCGGCTGGGGCCGGCAGGTCACGGCCATCCAGGCCATGCCGAAACCCACCATCCGCAACGCCGACCAGACGCTGGCCGCCTGTTTGCAAGGGCCGGCCGGCAGCGCCAAGGGAGCGGCATCGTGAACATGGGCATCACCGACATCCGGCCGGTCGAAACCGGGCCGGCCTCGACCTTCATCGAGTTCGAGCAAGCCTCGATCACCTATGGGCGCGGGCCCAAGGCGATCCAGGCGCTGGCGCCGACCTCGCTGAAGATCGCCGAGGGGGAATTCGTTGCGTTGGTCGGCCCCTCGGGCTGCGGCAAGTCGACGATCCTGAAGATGGTCGGCGAATTGCTGGCCCCCTCGACGGGCCATGTCTTCGTCTCCGGCCGCGAAATCGGCGCGACGCCGATCCGCATCGGCATGGCCTACCAGAACCCGACGCTGCTGCCCTGGCTCAACATCCGCGACAACGTCATGCTGCCGCTCAAGATCGTGCCGCCCTTCCGGCAGGGCTACCGATCCAAGCGCAAGACCGAGTACCGCGACCGGGTCGAGGCGCTGCTGGCGCAGGTCGGGCTCGGCGGCTTCGGCGACAAATATCCCTGGCAGCTCTCCGGCGGCATGATGCAGCGCGCCAATCTCTGCCGCGCCTTGATCCACGACCCGGACCTCCTGCTGCTGGACGAGCCCTTCGGCGCGCTCGACCAGTTCACGCGCGAGGAGCTCTGGGCGATCATGCAGGACCTCTGGCTCTCCAAGAAACTGACGGTTCTGCTGGTCACGCACGACCTCAAGGAAGCCGCCTATCTCGCCGACCGGATCTGCGTGATGAGCGCGCGGCCCGGCCGCATCCTCGACGATTCACCCGTCGAGATCGCGCGTCCGCGCACCATCGACATGACCTTCGAGCCGGATTTCGTGGCGCTGAACCAGCGCCTGCGGGCGATGATCGTCGGCGCGCGGGGCGGCACCGGCATCGTCAACCACGCGCCCGGCGCGGCGTGAGGATCGTCCAGATGCAGCGCTCGTCACACCCTCCTCGTCATCCCGGACAAGCGGCGAAGCCGCGTCGATCCGGGATCCATTCCGGAGCCTTGCCGATTGAGGTTCAGGAATGGATCCCGGGTCTCCGCTTCGATCCGCCCAGGATGACGGCGCTTGGCAGATGCTTCGTTGGGATACGCATAAGGGGAAACCTCTGATGGAACGTCTCGGCGAGATCATCCGCGAGAAGGGCGCCTCGACGGCGCTCATCATCGGCGTCTTCCTGTTCTGGGAGCTGTTCTGCCTGATGGCGGGCATCTCCGACATCCTGCTGCCGCGCCCGACGCAGATCATCGCGGCGCTGATCCAGTACTGGCCGGCGATCTGGCCGCACACCTGGCAGACGCTCTACACCACGATCGTGGGCTTCAGCATCGGTGTCGTCATCGGGCTTTTGCTGGGCATCCTGATCGGCTCGTCCAAGCTCGCCTACGACACGGCTTACCCTCTGCTCGTCGGCTTCTCGTCGATCCCCAAGGTCGCGGTCGTGCCGATCTTCGTGCTCTGGTACGGCGCTGGCACGGTCCCGGCGATCCTGACCGCGATGATCATCTGCATCTTCCCGATCGTGGTGAACGTCGCGACCGGCATCGCCACCGTCGAGCCCGAGCTCGAAGACGTGATGAAGACGCTGAAGGCGTCGAAGACGGACATCCTCTGGAATGTCAGCCTGCCGCGCGCCATGCCGTATTTCTTCGCGGCGCTGAAGGTCGCGATCACGCTCGCCTTCGTCGGCTCGGTGGTGGCGGAGACGGTCGCCTCCAACCGCGGCATCGGCAACATGATGATGATCGCCTCGTCGAGCTTCAACGTGCCGCTCGTCTTCGCCGGTCTGTTCGTCCTCGCGGGCCTGGGTGTCTCGCTCTACGTGCTGTTCTCGCTGATCGAACGGCGCGTCACCGGCTGGGCCCATCGCAAGACCGACCTCGCCTCCGCCTGACCTCCCCCACCCGCAGCCCGAAGGAGCCCGCCATGCGTCGCCATTTCCTGAAAGCCACACTCGCCGCCGTGATGACCGCGAGCCTGGGCTTCGCCTTGCCCGCCCAGGCCCAGGCACCGACCAAGATCCGCTTCACGCTCGACTGGAAATACCAGGGCGTCCACTCCTGGTATTTCCACGCCAAGGAGAAGGGCTATTTCGCCGCCGAAGGGCTCGACGTCACGATCGACCAGGGCGACGGCTCGGCTGCGACCGTGACCCGCATCATGGGCGGCGCCTATGACGCCGGCTTCGGCGACATGAACGCGATCATCCAGCAGTCCGTGAACAAGCCGGGTGAGCAGCCGGTGATGGTCTACATGATCTACAACAAGGCGCCCTTTGCGATCATTCACAAGGTCGATGGCCCGATCAAGACGCTGAAGGACCTCGAAGGCCGCAAGCTGACCTCGCCGGCGGGCTCGGCGACGCACCGGCTGTTCCCGATCTTCGCCAAGCTCAACGGCATCGACGCCAGCAAGGTCGAGGTCGTCAACATCACGCCTTCCGTCCAGGAGATGATGATGGTGCAGGGCCAGGTCGACGGCGGCTTCGTCTTCACCGTGACCTCATACATGAACCTGATCGGGATGAAGCAGAACCCCGAGAAGGACTACAAATTCATCATGTATTCCGACCACGGCATCGAGTCCTACTCGAACGGCGTGATGGTCTCGCAGAAGCTGATCAAGGAGAACCCGAAGGCCGTCGCCGGCCTGGTCCGGGCCATCAACAAGGCGATGCTCGAACTCGCCGCCAACCCGTCCGAGGGCGGCAAGGTGATGAACCGCGTCGAGCCGACGGTGAATGCCGAGATCGAGGCCCAGCGCATCGCCTTCACCTACAAGGCGCATATGCTGACTCCCGAAACCGAAAAGCTCGGCGCCGGCGACGTCTCCGATGCGCGGATGACCAAGGCGATCGCGCAGATCGGCGAGGCCTTCGAGCTCAAGAGCACGCCGAAGGTCGAGGACGTGTTCAACCGCTCCTTCCTGCCGCCGCTGGCCGAGCGCAAGATGCCGGCGCCCAAGAGCTGAGCATCGCCACCAAGCTCCCTTTGCGGAGCCTCGCCGGGCGCGCACCGGGCGCCCGGCCCTTTCCCCGGCAGAATCGCGAACGGACGGGCCCGACATGATCGTGCTGAGCGAGGCCGACATCCGGGCCCTGATCCGCCCAACCGAGGCCGTGGCCCTGGCCATGGAGGCCTTCAGGCTGACGGCCGCGGGCAGCGCTCTCGCCCTGCGCGGCGATCTGCGGGCCGAAGACCCTCGGCGGGGCTGCCTGCTGCTGACCGGCAGCGCCGGCCCCGACAGCCTGTCGATCAAGAGCAATGTCCACGCCCAGCCCGACACTCCCGGTGCGCCACGCCGCTGGGCGAGCCTGCTCACCCTCTGGGACTGGCAGCGTGCAGAGCCGCGCGCGCTGATCTCCGCCGGGCTGTTCAACGAGCACCGCACCGCGGCGGGCTTCGCCGCCGGCCTCGACCGGCTCGCCGCACCCGATGCCACTACGGCCGCGATCTTCGGCGCCGGCCGCAGCGCGCCCCTCGCGGCGCTCTATCTCAAGATCGTGCGGCCCTCGCTGAAACGCCTGTATCTGGTCGGTCGTTCGCCGCAGCGGCTGGCGGCCCTCGCCGCGACCCTGGCCGCCGAGCCCGCCTTGGCCGATGTCGCGCTGGTCACCACCGCGACGCCGGCCGAAGCGGTCGCCGCAAGCGAGATCGTCGTTACCGTCACGACCTCCGAGGAACCCGTCTTCCCCGGCAAGGCCGCCCGACCGGGCGCCTGCATCGTGCTCGGCGGCGCCAACCGCCCGGGCGCGCGCGAGGCCGATGACGAGTTGATCCGGCGGGCCGACATCTATCTCGACGCCCGCGCGGACGCCTTCGCGAAGGCGGGCGATCTCGTCCAGTCAAAGGCCTCCGGCGCGCTCGACCCCGCCCGCATCCGCGCCGAGATCGGCGCGCTGCCGGGCGGCGCGCTGCCGTTCAGCCCCGGCGCCGACCTGACGGTCTTCAAGTCGATGGGCCTGCCGCTGCAGGACGTGCTGCTGGCGGAGGCCCTGGTGACGAAGGCGCTGGCCTGCGGCCTGGGCACGCCGGTCGACCTGCAGGGGGCGCCATGACCGAAGCGACGATCCTGATCCGCGGCGCGCGCATTCTGGCCGGCGCGCAGGCGGCGACGACGCCGATCGGCGACATCCTGATGCGCGGCAACACCATCGTCGCGGTCGGCGAAGTGCCGCCGCAATCGCCGGGATCGATCGACCGCGAGATCGACGGGCGCGGCCTGCTCGCGGCGCCCGGCCTGATCAACGCGCATATGCATTCGCAGTCGTCGACGATGTCGGGCTTCGCCGACGGGCTGAGCCACCCGGCCTTCATGTGGCTGACGCAGGCCCATACCTCACGCCGCACGCCGCAGGAGATCCGGCTGGCGGTGCTGCTGTCGGCGGCACAGATGCTGACGACCGGCACGACCGCGCTGATCGACCATTTCCCCGGCCAGCGCTTCAGCACGGCGGACATGGACGCCGTGCTCGCCGCTTGGGAGGAAACCGGCCTGCGCACGACGCTGGCCATGCGCTTCTTCGACGGCGTCTTCTCCGACATCATCCCCGCCGGCATCGAGGTCCCGGCTTCGGTGACAGAGCTCGTCAGCGGCTCCGGGCTGCTGGCGCCGCATCCGCTCGCCGAGCTGCGCGAGCAGATGCCTGATCTCGTCACCCGCTGGCACGGCCGCTCGGGCCGCATCGGGCTCTGCCCCGCCCCCTCCAACCCGGACCGCTGCAGCGACGAGGCGCTGCTCTTCTGCGCCGAGCTGGCGCAGCGCCACGACTTGCCCATCCACACCCATCTGCTGGAGACGAAGGCCCAGGCGCGGATCGCGCGCGAACGCTATGGCGAGAGCACGGTCGCCCATCTCGAACGCCTCGGCATCCTCTCCGACCGCTGGTCCTGCGCCCATGCGATCTGGCTCGACGAGGCCGACATCGCCCTGATGGCGCAGCGCCAGGCCATCGCCGTCCACAATCCCGAGAGCAATGCCCGCATCGGCACGGGGCGGATGCGGACGCCGGAGATGCTGGCAGCGGGCGTGCCGATCGCGCTGGGCACCGACGGCTCCGGCGCCAACGACAACCTCGTCATGCAGGAGGCGATGCGCGCCGCCGCGCTGCTGCATCGGTCCGACCTGCCCGATCGGCGCCAATGGGTCACCTCCCGCGACGCCCTGCGCATGGCGACGGTGGAAGGGGCCCGCGCGCTGCGCCTATCTGGCCGGCTCGGCGAGATCGCGCCCGGGCAACTCGCCGACATCGTGCTCTACCGTCTCGACGCGCCCTGGTGGCGCCCGCTCAACGACGCCGCCTCCCAGCTCGTCTTCGCCGAAACCGGCGCGGCGGTGACGACCGCGATCGTCGACGGACGCGTCGTGCTCGACCAGGGCCGCATCACGACCTTCGACGCGCCAGCCGTCCTCGGCGAGATCGAGGCGATGGAGGCGAGCCTGCGGGCCCGCAACGCCGATCTCTTCGCCGCGGCCGACGCGATCGCCAAAGCCGTCCCATGAGCAAGGCCGACCCATGAGCGCGACCGTCGACCTCGTCATCCGCGATGCGCTGCTCGTCACCCCCGAGGCCAGCCGCCACGGCGCCGTCGCGGTGGACGATGGCCGCATCGTCGCGATCGGTCATGGCGACGCCATGCCCTCCGCGCACCAGACGATCGAGGCCGGCGGGCGCCCGCTCATCCCCGGCGCGCTCGACGTCCACACCCATGTCCGCGAGCCCGGCTTCTCGCACAAGGAGACCTGGGCAACGGCCACCGCCGCCGCAGCCGTCGGCGGCGTCACCACGATCTTCGACATGCCCAACACCAACCCGCCGACGGCCAATGCCGCCGCGGTGCGCGAGAAGATCGCCATCGCCGCCCGCCAAGCCCATGTCGATTTCGGTGTCTATGGCTATGTCGGCGAGGCCAATCTCGCTGACCTCCAGCCGATGGCGCAGGCCGGCGCCAGCGCCTTCAAGCTCTTCCTCGGCAGCGACAACCCCCTCGTCCCCTGCCCCAACGACGGCGCCGTGCTCGATGCGCTGGCCCTGATCCGCCAGACCGGGCTGCGCTGCACCGTCCATGCCGAGAACACGCCAATCCTCAACTGGCGCGGCGCACAGATGAAGGCCGCCGGCCGCGACGATCTCGCCGCCCATCTCGCCCAGCACGCCGACATCGCCACCGTCGAGGCCGTGCAGCGCATCGCGCTGTTTGCGGACTGGACGGGCTGCAAAGTCCACATCGCCCATGAGAACTGCCGGCACGCACTGCCGGTGATCGCGGCGGCCAAGCGGCGCGGCGTCGCCATCACCGCCGAAACCTGCCCGCACTATCTGCTGCTGAGCATGGACGACGCGGCGCAGGCCAGGGGCAACGCCCTGCGGGTCAAGCCGCCGGTGCGCGAAGCCGGCCACGCCGCGGCACTGTGGGCTGCCCTGCTCGACGGCACCATCGACATGATCTCGACCGACCACGCCCCGCATCCGGCGGAGGAAAAACACCGCGCCTCGATCTGGGAGACGTCGCCCGGCTTTCCCGGCGTCGAGACCTCGATGCGCCTGATGCTGACGGAGGTCGCCGCCGGGCGGCTGACGCTGCAGCACTACGTCAAACTGGCCTGCGAGGCCCCCGCGCGCGCCTTCGGGCTCTGGCCGCGCAAGGGCGCCCTGATGGTCGGTGCCGATGCCGATCTCGTCCTGCTCGATCTCGACCATCGCGCGCCAATCCGCGGCGCGACCTTCCAGTCCAAGGGCAAGGTCACGCCCTTCGAGGGGCGCGAAACCCAAGGCCGCGCCGCGATGACCTTTCTGCGCGGCACCTGCGTGGCGCAGGACGGGAAGGTCACCGCCCCTCCCGGCAGCGGGCAACATCTGCGGTTGCGCTGACGAGGACGGACCGCCGACGCCTCACCGACATCATGGTCGAAGGGGCGCCCCTGCGAGAGGCTGGGAAAGAGGCCTGGTTCCCGCGACGCGGACAGAGGGCGTTCAGGCGAAGGCCTGTCGCGACACCTCGAAGAACGCCGCCACCGCCCCCCTCGGCCGCAGATCCGGGAGCGTGACGAGATACTCCCCCGCCGCCATCGCCGCCTCATCGACCGGCACGCCGCGCAGGCGCGGATCGCTGCCGCGCTCGCGGCTCAGCACGACCCCGAGGCCAAGGCCGGCAGCGACCGCCTCCTTGACCGCCTCTCGGCTGCCGAGCACCAGCGCCGGCGTGATTTCAACGCCGCGTGCGGCCATCCCGCGCTCGAAGAGGTGGCGCGTCATCGACCCCTCCTCCCTTAGAACGAAGCGCTCGCCGCCCAGTTCGGCCGGGTTCACGCTCGCGCTGTCCCACCAGCGATGGCCGGCCGGAACCAGGATCTCGATGTGCTGGTCGACCAGCTTTTCGCAGATGAAGCCATCTGCGGGAGCCGTCAGCGTCACGATCACGACATCGATGCGATGGTCGGAGAGCAGGGCCAGCAGGCGGCTGGAATTGTCGAAGCGGACGTCGAGGCGCAGGCCCGGATGAAGCGCTGAGAAGCGCTGCAGGATCGGCATCGCGATGAAGGGCGCACAGAGACCCAGCGCCAGATGGCCCGAGCGCAGCGCCCGTCCGCTCTCCATCCGCGCGCCGAGATCGTCGAGCGTCAGGATGGCCTCCCGGACCTTGGGCAGCAGGTCACGGCCGTCGCGGGTCAGTTCGACGCCGGTGCCGGTGCGCAGGAAGAGGCGTGCGCCAAACGCCTGCTCCAGCGCCTTCACATGCTGCGTGATGGCAGGCTGGCTGACGCCGAGCGCCTGGGCGGCGGCCGAGAAGCCGCCATGGGTCGCGATAGCGTGGAAGGCGCGGAGCTGGGCGAAATTCACGGCATGTCCTGTTTTTTGAATAAGCCTGACTTCACATGACCGTCACAGACTTAAGCATAACTTATATGACCGTCGGCCCAAGCCGGCATCCGCATGCGTCTGGAGCACGTCATGGCCAATTCGACATCCGGTTTCATCGGTCTTGCCGCCGCCTTTGCGATGACGCTGTCAGGGAGCCTGGTCCAGGCGGCCGAAGTCGTCATCTACAACGCCTCCGACAGCGTCAACTCCGCCCTCGTCGCGGCGTTCAAGGCCAAGCACCCGGGAATCGACGTCAAATTCGTGTCCGGCTCCACCGGGCCCATCACCGAGCGCGCCATCGCGGAGAAGGGCAATCCGCAGGCCGACGTCGTCTATCTCGTCAACAACGATGCACTGGAGCAGCTGAAACAGGCCGGCGTGTTCGAGCCCTATGCGCCCAAGGCCTCCAAGATCGCCGCCGATTTCCGCGAGCCCGACGGCTTCTACACCAAGCATTTCGCCACGACGATGTGCATGGTCGTCAACAAGGACCGGCTGGCGCAGAAAAAGCTGCCGATGCCCACCACCTGGGAAGACCTGATCAAGCCGGTCTACGCCAAGGAGATCTCGCTGCCCTCGCCTTTGAAGTCCGGTACCGGCGGCGCCATCCTGACCACCTTCGTCGATGCCTTCGGCTGGCCCTTCGTCGAGAACCTCAACGAGAACGTCTATCAGTATGCCGATGGCGGCTCGGGCGGGGCGGAACTCGCCTCGGTCGGCGAGATCGCCATCGGCCTGTCCTTCGACACGACCTGCTACAAGCTCAAATCCGCGGGCCGGCCGGTCGAGATCGTGTTCGGGCGCATCACGCCCAACATCACCGAGGGCGGCGGGCTCGTTGCGGGCGGACCGAACCCGAAGGAAGGCAAGATCTTCCTCGATTTCATGGCGAGCGACGACGCGGCCAAGGTGCTCGGCAAGGTCGTTGGTGCGACGGCGGTTCCCGGCCACGGCCTGGTCGATCTCAGCCAGATCACGCTCTGGAAAATGCGCCGCCCCGTCGATGTGCCCGAGTTCCGCAAGGCCTTCGCCAGCCGGATCCTGAAGCAGTGACGGATGCGACCAACACGGTGGCGATGGGGCCGCTCGCGGAAGGCGGGCCGCCCCATCTCGCCGTCGAGGCGGTCAGCAAGGCCTATGGCGACGCCGTCGCCGTCGATGGTGTGTCACTGTCCCTGCGGCGCGGCGAGTTCGTCACGCTGCTCGGCGATTCCGGCTGCGGCAAGACCACGCTGCTGCGGATCATCGCCGGCTTCGCGAGGCCGGATGCCGGCCGGGTCCGCCGCTCCGGGCAGGACATCACGGATCTCGGCCCGGCCAAGCGCCGGCTCGGCTTCGTTTTCCAGTCCTATGCGCTGTTCCCGACCAAGACCGTGGCGGAGAATATCGGCTTCGCGCTGTCGCTGAACGGGAGATCGCGTGGCGAGACCCGCGCGCGCGTCGGCGAACTGGCGGCGATGGTCGAGCTCGGCCATCTGCTCCAGCGCTATCCGGGAGAACTGTCGGGTGGTCAGCAGCAGCGCGTCGCGCTGGCCCGCGCCCTCGCCAGCGAGCCCGAGGCGCTTCTGCTGGACGAGCCGATGTCGGCGCTCGACGCCCGCATCCGCGGCAAGCTGCGGCAAGAACTGCGCGACCTCGTGCACCGGCTCGGCCTGACCACGCTCTACGTCACGCATGACCAGGACGAGGCGATGGCGCTGTCGGACCGGGTCGCGGTGATGCGCGCCGGCAGGATCGAGCAGATCGGCACGCCGTCGGAGATCTACCACCGCCCGGCCTCGCGGTTCGTGGCGCAGTTCGTCGGGTCGTCGAACCTGATCGAAGGCCGCGTCGTGGCCGGCGGCGTCGACAGCGGCGGCGCGCTCTGGCCGGTCGACTGGCCGGCGCCGCCCGAGATCGGCAGGGTCGTCACCGTGCTCTACCGGCCCGAGCATCTGGCGATCGAGGCCGGGGGGACGCGCGGGATCGGCGGGACGATCGTCGCTTCGACCTTCATGGGCGCCATCATGCGCCACCATCTGCGGGTGGCCTCGGGCGAGACGATCATCGTCGACCTGCCCTCGCTCGCGCCGGAGGCGAGGCTGTCCGTCGGCCGCACCGTCGCGATCCTGCCCGATTCCCGCCATGCCGTTCCGCTTGCGGGCGCGGGCGCGATCTCCGTGCCGGCACCGGCGCGAGCCGCCGCGTGAGGTCGCAGCCACTAACGCTGCCCGGCTTCGTCGTCACGATCATCGTGGCGGCGCTGCTCGGCATCTTCATCGCCTATCCGATCGGTTCCGTCCTGGTCGAGAGCCTCGTCGTCAGGGGGCCGATGCCGCTGCCGCGCCTCCAGGCGGTGACGACGGAGGCGCTGGCGCTGCTTCCCGAGGAGGAGCGCGAATCCTCGGTTCGCCGCTGGGTCGCCGCCGCGACCGAAAAGGAGCATGTCGAGGCCACGGCCGCCGCCTTCGCCCTCGTCGGCGAGCCCGTCGCCTGGGACCGGCAGGCACCCTATTCGCAGCAGGCGCGCGACATGGAGGCGGTCCTGAAGGCCGTGGGCGGCGACACCCGCGCGGCCGTCGCCGCAGCCTATCCGACGGCTCACATCATGCTGCACAAGCGCATCGCGCTCGCCTTCAAGGTGCGCGACGCCATCGGCCCCGCCGGGTTCGACCGGCTGCGCAGCGGCAGCGAGAGCCGGATCGGCGTCGACCACTACCTGGCGGTGATGCAGGAGCGCTATCTGCGGCAGGCGGCGCTGAACAGCCTGATGCTGGCCAGCCTGACGGTGCTGGCGACCGTCTCGCTCGCGCTGATGCTGGCTTATGGCATCAATGCCGGCGCCATTCCCTGGCCGAACGCGACGCGCTCGCTCCTACTGCTCCCGCTGGTCGCGCCGCCGGTCCTGGTCGCGACCGCGACACTGATGCTGTTCGGCCGGCGCGGGCTCGTGACCTTCTCCCTGCTCGACCAGACGCTGGGCCTGATCGACGCGGACGAGACCAATCTCTACGGGTTCTTCGGAGTTGTGCTGGCGCAGAGCGTCTCATGCCTGCCTGCGGCGCTGATCGTGTTCGACAATGTCCTGCGCAAGCCCAATGGCCGGCTCGACGAGGCGGCCGCCAATCTCGGCGCGGGCCATCGCCGCATCTTCACGCAGGTAACGCTGCCTTTGGCCTGGCCGGCGATCAAGCGCGCCGCCGTCCTCGTCTTCATCCTGAGCCTGACCGATTTCGGCAATCCGGCCCTGCTCGGCGGCGACATGCCGGTGCTGGCCGGCGTGGTCTACGACCAGATCCTGGCCTATCGGAACACGCCTCTGGCAGCCGCGCTCTGCGTCTGGCTGCTGGTGCCGCCGCTCCTGCTCTATGCCGGGCTTGAATGGTTCGGCCGGCGCAAGAGCTACGCCGTGAGCGACGCCGGGGGCCGTTCCGAACTGGCGATGCCCGCCGCCTGGCGGTTGTCTCTGACGATCGTGGCCGGCGCCGTCGGTCTCTTGATCGCGACGATCTATGTGACGATGGCGCTCGGCGCGGTCACCCGCATCTGGGGCGTCGACTGGCGCCTCACGCTCGGACATTTCTCGGGCGCGGGCGTCGATACCGGGCTGTCGGGCTCGGGCTATGGCAGTTCCGAGCGCGGGCTCGGGCTGGTCTGGGACAGTTTCAGGATTGCGGCGATGGCGGCGCCGCTCGGTGGGCTTCTCGGCATCGTCATCGCCTATGTCGTCGAAAGGCTGCGCCCGCCCGGCCGCAGCGTGATCGCCAGCCTCGCTCTGATCCCGGCGATCCTGCCCGGCATCATCTTCGGCGTCGGCTACATCATCGCCTTCAACGCGCCGCTGGGCTTCAAGAGCCTGTCTCTGACCGGGACCTCGGCGATCCTCGTGATCAATGTGCTGTTCTCGAACCTGTTCGTCGGCTTCCTGGCGGCGCGCGCAGCCCTGCAGCGGCTCGATCCCGCCGTCGACGAGGCGGCGGAAAGCCTCGGCGCGGGACTGGTCTCGCGCTTCTGGCGCGTCACCCTGCCGATGCTCCGGCCGGCGCTGCTACTCGGCACGCTCTATGTCTTCATCGACGCGTTGACCACCTTCTCGTCGGTGATCTTCCTGATCTCGGGCCATCACAAGCTGGCGTCGGTGGCGATCTTCAACCACGCGGTCTCCGGCGATTTCGGGCAGGCCGGCGCCAAGAGCGTCGCGCTTCTGGCACTCGCGCTCGCGGCCATGTCGCTGGTCTGGCTGATCGAGCGCCAGCCTGAGCGTCGCCGCAAGCGGGCGGCTTCGAAGCCTGCTGCCGTCGCGCCGGATGCGAGCTTGCGGCCGGCCATGGAAGGCCTGGCGCGATGAGCGGGGACCTCGTCGCGCGCGATGCCGCCGCCTTCTTCCATCAGGATGGCTCCAGCCCCTGCGTCTCGGCCCTGCACGGAGTCGGCGGCGTCTGGCTGGAGGACGAAGATGGTCGCCGGCTGCTCGACCTGCACGGCAACACCGCCCATCATATCGGCCATGCGCACCCCGAACTGATCGCTGCGCTCAAGGACCAGCTCGACACGCTGCCGTTCTCGCCCCGGCGCTTCACCAACGAGCCGGCGGTGGCGCTGGCCGAGACACTCCTGTCGAAATGGCCGGGGCCGCCGGCCCGCGTCCTGTTCGCCACAGGCGGCTCGGATGCGATCGAGATCGCCCTCAAGCTCGCCCGCGTCGCGACCGGCAAGCACGAGACGATCTCGATCGAGGGCTCCTATCACGGGCATGGCTTTGGCGCCTTTGGCCTGTCGCGCGCCGCGCCGGACGCGAGGCTGGGCCCTTTCCTGCCCGGTCGCCACCACGTCACGCCCTACTGGCATCAAGATGACGGCGCCCTGCGGATGGTCGCGGATGTCCGGCGGGCCCTGGAGGCGTCCTCCCGGATCGGTGCGCTGATCGCCGAGCCGATCCGCTCGAACTGCCATGTGCCGCCGCCCTGGCTCTGGCCCCAGATCCGGCAGCTTTGCGACGCGCATGGCGTCCTGCTGATCTTCGACGAAATCCCGTCGGGCCTCGGCAAGACCGGCCGCTTCTTCGCCTTCGAGCATGTCGGCGCGACGCCCGACGCCGTGGTGCTCGGCAAGGCCCTCGGCGGCGGCATCCTGCCGATCGCAGCGGTGATCGCCGATGCGCGCCTCAACCTGGCGCCCGAGCTTTCGCTCGGCCACTACACCCATGAGAAGAATCCGATGACGGCGCGGGCAGCGCTGACGACGATCGGGATCATCGAGCGGGACGGGCTAACCGCACGCGTTGCAGGGCTGGAACGCGAGCTTCATTCGCGCGTGGCTGTGATGCGCAAGGACAATCCCCTCATCGATCACATCCGCGGCAAGGGCCTGCTGCTCGCCATCGGTCTCGATCCCGAGCGCGTGAACGCGGCCTGCCTGCCGATTGCCACCGTCGTCCACCTTCTGCGCGAGCACGGGCTGTCAGCGACGGCCAAGGATCCATCGAGCTTTGGATTCTCGCCGCCGTTGACCATCACGGACGCTGAACTCGATTGGGCTCTCGACCGCCTTCAGGAGGCGATGCTGGCCGCTTCCGAGCTCACAGCCTCTGCGAGTGCAGCGGTGCTGAATGGTTCACGCCAGCGCCTGAACCTGGATCTCGACGAGGATGTTCTCGGCGGCCAGGCGTGACTCGACGGTCGCGCGGGCCGGCGGCTGCGTCCGGTCCACCCAGGCTTCCCAGGCTGCGTTCATCTCGGCGAAGGTCGAGATATCCTTGAGCCAGATATTGGCGACGACGATGCGGGTCTTGTCGGTTCCGGCGAGCGCCAGATAGCCGTCGATCTGCGCGAGGATGTCCGCCGTCTGCTCCTTGACGCCGCCGCTGCGGTCCTTGGCAGTCAGGCCCGAGAGAAAGGCGAACCCGTTGGCGACGAGCACCTTGCTCAACCGTCCGGTGACTTCGTGGCGCGTGATCATGGCGTCTCCTCGGGGAAAAGCGGGGGGTGGCGAAGGTCCGGCGCCTGTGTCCGCGATCCGGGCGCCGATGGCAATGCGCAGCCGTCAGGGCGCGCGCATGAGGTCGGCCGCACGCTCGCCCACCATCATCGCGGGCGCATTGGTGTTGCCCGAGGGAATCGTCGGGAAGATCGAGGCGTCGGCGACGCGCAGGCTTTCAAGTCCGTGGACCCGCAATTGCGGATCGACCACGGAGTCGGCGGGGTCGGGCCCCATGCGGCAGGTGCCGCAGGGGTGAAAGACCGAATAGGCCTGCTGGCGGATCGACTGGAGCAGCGCCGCATCGTCGGCGCAGTGCGGGCCGGGCTTGATCTCGCTCTCGATCAGGGCGGCGAAGGTCGGCGTCGCTGCGAGCCGGCGCAGGAAGCGGGCCCCGGCGAGGATGTCGACGACGTCGCGCGGGTCGGACAGATAGTTCGGCGCGATCTCGGGCGCGACGCGCGGGTCGGCGGAGCGGATCGCGACATGGCCGCGGCTGTGGGGCCGGCAGGGGGAGACGCTGGTGCTGAAGCCGGGAAAGGGATCGGGCTTCATCAGCGCCCGCACGCCTGTCAGCGCCCGCTCATAGCTCAGCGGCGAGAAATAGAGCTGCATGTCGGGCCGGTCGAGATCTGGCCGCGTTTTCAGATAGCCGCCGCCCTGGTTGACACTGAGCGAGAGCGGACCACGCCGGTGAAGGAGATAGGTCAGCGCCATGCCGATGCGGCCGGGCCAGGACAGGAGGTCCTCGTTCAGGCTCGGGCGCTGCGACCGGTAGACATGGTCGTAGCAGAGATGGTCCTGAAGATGCCGGCCGACGGCCGGCAGCGCCTGTACGGTTGTGATGCCATGCCGGGCGAGCGCGTCCGGCGCGCCGATGCCCGAGAGTTGCAGCAGTTGGGGTGAGTTGATCGCGCCGGCGGCGACGACGATCTCGCCTTTGGCGCGGTAGCTCACGCGCTGCGCGCCTTGCCACCCTTCGACCCCCACGGCGCGCGTCCCCTCGAACAGGATGCGCGAGACGAGGATGCCGGTTTCGACCTTGACGCGTCCGCTCCGGCGGGCCGGGTGCAGATAGGCGCGGGCTGCGGATTCGCGCAGGCCGCCGCGTGTGGTGATCTGGTAGATGCCGGCGCCCTCGCAGGTCTCGCCGTTCAAATCCGGATTGAAGGGCAGCCCCGCCTCCTGCGCCGCCTTGACGAAGAGCGGCGTCAGGGGATGCACGGCCTGCGAGATGTCCTCGACATGGAGCGGCCCGCCGGCGCCATGCCAGGCCGAGGCGCCAAGCGCGTGGTCCTCCATGCGCCGGTAGGTGGCGAGCACCTCGCGCCAGCCCCAGCCGGGATTGCCCATGCGCTCCCAGCCGTCGAAATCCTCGGCCTGGCCGCGCATGTAGACCATCGCGTTGATGGCGCTCGACCCTCCGACCACCTTGCCGCGTGGCTGGTAGATTTCCCGCCCGGCGAGGCCGGGCTGGCGTTCCGTGCGGTACATCCAGTTGAGGCGCGGGTGGTAGAAGGTCTTGCCGTAGCCGATCGGCAGGTGGAGCCACGGGTTCAGGTCGCGTGGGCCGGCCTCCAGCACGAGGATGCGGTCGCGCCCGGACAAAGCCAGACGCCCGGCCAGCGCACAACCGGCCGAACCGGCGCCGATGACGATGACGTCCCACTCCTCCAAGGCGAACTCCCTGCCGGCTTCGATCGTTTGCGGCGTACAGGCTGTAGGGTGAATTGGGCTCATCACGAAGGGCCGTTCTGTGCGGCTCACCAGTCCAATTTCCGTCGCGGTTCAGCGCGCCGCGAGATCGCCGATCGCCTGTCGCAGGCCCAGCACACCGGCCAGGATCTGCGCGGGCGTAAAGCCGCTGAAGCCGAGGACGAGCCCATCGCGCGCGACCGGCTCGAGGCCGAAGCGGCTGATCGGCGCGACCGTGATGCCCCGTTCCGCGGCGGCTCGTGTCAGCGCGATGGCGTCGAGCCCCTCGCGCAGATACGCGATGGTGTGCATGCCGGTATGGGTCGGAACGACGTCGAGATCTCCGGCCAGATGGGTCGCTGCCGCCTCCAGCAGCGCCTGGTGGCGCTCCTGGTAAAGCTTGCGCATGCGCCGGACATGGGTGGCGAAATGGCCCTCGACGATGAAGTCGGCGACGATGCCCTGCAGCGCGGTCGGCACGCCCGGCGAATAGGCGTCGAGGCAGATGCCGATCTGCCCGGCGAGCTGCGGCGGCGCGACCAGGAAGCCCAGCCGCAGCGACGGGAACAGCGTCTTCGAGAAGGTGCCGACATAGATCACCCGACCGGTGAGGTCGATGCTGGTCAGCGTCGCCATCGGCGCGCCCTGGAAGCAAAATTCGCCGTCCCAATCGTCCTCGATGATCCAGGCCGCGCTCGCCTGAGCCGCTTCGAGCAAAGCGAGGCGACGTTCGAGACTCATCTTGGCGCCGAGCGGCTGCTGATGGGCGGGGGTAACGAAGGCGAGCTTGAAGTCCGGCGCGCGGCGCAGACCTTCCTCAACGACGAGACCGGACTCGTCGACCGGCACCGGGACGATGTCGGCCCCCGACAGGATCAGACTGTTGCGGGCGCCGATGGCGCCGGGATTTTCGAACCAGACCTTGTCGCCCGGGTTGATCAGCGTTGCGGCGAGGAGCTGGAAGGCCTGCTGGGCGCCTGCGACGATGAAGATCTGCTGCCATTCGCAGGCGATGCCCCGGTTGAGGCGCAGATGGGACGCTATCGCCTGCCGTAGCACCGCTTCGCCATGGGGGTCGGGATAGCCCAGCACCTGCTGGCGCGCCCTGCGCCAGTGCCGGCCGGACAGCTTGGCCCATTGCGCCATCGGGAAGGCATCGAAGGCGGGCATCGCCGTGGTGAAGGCGCGCGGCTGGTGCGGCAGGCGCGCGCCGAACAGCTTCGAGGCGGAGTCCATCGCCTGGGCCAGCCGCACCTTCGCCGTCGGCACGGCCACCGCGGCGGCGGCCGGCGCCGGCCGCTCGCTCGCAAGCGCCTGGCTGACATAGGTGCCGGCGCCGACACGCGTCTCGACCAGCCCTTCAGCGGCGAGCCGCTCGAAGCTCTCGACGATCGTGGTGCGCGCGACGCCGAACTCCTGCGCCAGCGTGCGCGTCGCCGGCAGACGCTGGCCGACCTTGAGCGCGCCGCTCAGGATCAACTCGCGCAGGCCCACGCAGATCTGCACGCTCAGCCCATGCGTCCCCTCCCGGTCCAGCACGATCGACTGCAGCAGGACGCCTTCCTCTCGCTTGACCATGCCGGCTCCGGTGGGCGCGCCCTGAGGATTGGACTGCCGCTTTGATCAGAATGGACCTTGGGTTCAGTCCAATTCAAGCCCCCTCTCCGCACATGCCGGAGGCCGCAATCGCGCGGCACCGCGGCGTCAGCATTGGCAGTGGCTATGAAGATCACGCGGCTCGAAAGCTTCACCACGCCGGATGTCGGCTTCGTCCGCGTGACCTGCGAGGATGGCAGCCAGGGATGGGGGCAGCTCTCCCCCTACAATGCGGACATCACAGCCACCGTCTTCCACCGCCAGGTCGCGCGCTGGGCGATCGGCGAGGATGCCCTGGCCATCGACGAGCTCGTCGCTACCATCGGCGAGCGCGAGCACAAGTTCCCAGGCTCCTATCTCTGCCGCGCCCTGACGGGGCTCGACACGGCCTTGTGGGACTGGCGCGGGCGCAGGGAGCGCAAAAGCGTCTGCGAACTGCTCGGTGGAACGCCGCGGCCGTTCCCGGTCTACGCCTCCAGCATGAAGCGCGGCGAGATCACGCCGGAGGCGGAGGCTGAACGGCTCGTCCGGTTGCGCGATGCCCATGGCTTCAAGGCCTTCAAGTTCCGGGTCGGGCGCGAATGCGGCCGCGACCGGGACGAGTGGCCGGGCCGCACCGACGCCATCGTCCCGCAGGTGCGTGCGGCGCTGGGAGCGGATGCGACGCTGCTGGTCGATGCCAACAGCGGTTATTCGCCGGCCAGGGCGATCGCGGTCGGGCGGATGCTGCAGGACCATGGCGTCGTGCATTTCGAGGAGCCCTGCCCCTACTGGGAGCATGCCTGGACGCGCGAGGTCCGCGAGGCGCTCGATCTCGACGTGACCGGGGGCGAGCAGGACTGCGACCTCGCGGTCTGGCGGGCGATGATCGAGGGCCGGGTCGTCGACGTGGTCCAGCCCGACATCTGCTATATCGGCGGTGTCGGGCGCATGCTGACCGTGGCGCGCTGGGCGGCCGCTGCCGGGCTGCCGGTGACGCCGCATTCGGCCAACCAGTCGATGGTCACCGTCTTCACGCTGCATGTCATGGGCGCGCTCGCCAATGCCGGGCCCTATGTCGAGTTCTCGATCGAGGGGCCCGACTACTATCCCTGGGAGCAGGGCCTGCTGCGCAACCCGCCCAAGGCCAGGGACGGCATGGTCGCGATTCCCTCAGAACCCGGCTGGGGCGTCGAGATCGAGCCCTCCTGGCTCGAGCGGGCCGCCTACCAGGTGACGGAGGTGGCTTCGTGAGGTTCGACCGGGCTGAACTGGTCGAAGAGGCGCGGCGGAGCGGCACGCTGGCGGGGCTGCCGTCCGGACATTTCATCGATGGGCGCTTCGTGGCCTCGATCTCGGGCGCGAAGATGCAGAGCTTCGACCCCGGCCGCGGCGTGCCGTTTGCGACCTTCGCTGCCGGTTCTGCCGAGGATGTCGCGCGGGCGGTGGCGGCGGCGCGGGCAGCCTTATCGGGGCCCTGGTCCCGCCTGACACCGGCGGCGCGGGGCGAGATCCTGATGCGGGCGAGCCATCTCCTGCGCGAGCGGGCGGCGCGCTTCGCCGTCGTCGAGACGCTCGATTCCGGCAAGCTGCTGGCCGAATCCGAGGGCGATGTCGGGGGCGTCGTCCGCTGCCTCGCCTATTACGCCGGGGCCGCCGACAAATTGCAGGGCGACAGCGTGCCGCTCGGGCCGGACTATCTCGGCGTGACGATCGAGGAGCCGGTCGGCGTGGTCGCGCAGATCGTGCCCTGGAACTATCCGCTTTCGACCGCGGCCCGCGGCATCGCGCCGGCGCTGGCCGCCGGCTGCACGCTCGTCGTCAAACCGGCCGAGCAGACGCCGTTCACCACGCTGATGCTGGCGGACCTGCTGCACGAGGCGGGCCTGCCGAAGGGGGTTCTCAACGTCGTCGCCGGCACCGGCGCCGAGGCTGGCGCCGCGCTCGTCGCCCATTCCGGCATCGACCACATCACCTTCACCGGCTCGGTCGCGACCGGCCAGAGCGTCATGCGGGCGGCGGCCGAGCACGTCACGCGTTTGCAACTCGAACTCGGCGGCAAGTCGCCGGTCGTGCTGATGGCCGATTGCGAGATCGAGGCGGCCGTCGAGGGCGTCATCGGCGCGATCTACGAGAATGCCGGCCAGATCTGCTCGGCCGGCTCCCGGCTGATCGTGGAGAAGCCGATCGCGCAGGAGGTGCTCGACTGGCTCGTGGCGCGCGTCGAGGCCATGGCGCTCGGGCACGGCCTGAGCGAGGCGCAGATCGGGCCGATCAACTCGCCTCAGCAGCTCGCCCGCATCGACGCTCATGTCGCGCGGGCGCGCGCCGCCGGCAACCGTATCCTGACTGGCGGCGGCATCGTTCCGGACGCCGAGTGCGGCGGGGGCTGGTTCTACCGGCCGACCATCATCCTCGCTGATGGCCTCGACGATCCGCTGGTACAGGAGGAGATCTTCGGGCCTGTCCTGACGGTGCAGATCGTCCAGGGGCTGGACGAGGCGATCGCGGCCGCGAACGCGACGCCCTACGCCCTCGTCGCCGGCATCTATACGCGCGACCACGGCTCAGCCTGGCGCTTCGCCCGGGCGGTCGATGCGGGCCAGGTCTACATCAACGAATTCTTCGCCGGCGGTGTCGCCATGCCCTTCGGCGGCAACCGGAAATCCGGTTTCGGCCGGGCCAAGGGCCTGGCGGGCTTGCGCAGCTACTGCAAGCTCAAGAGTGTGGTGGCGCGGCTCTGATGCGGCCGGGGGGAAACGACCGTATGTCGAGCGATCTGTTCAGCGCCGATTTCAAGGCGGCGCCTTATTGGTGGGATGGCGTGCCGCGCCCCGATCTGCCGGCCTCGGACCCGCCCCGGCAGGTCGATGTCGTCGTCGTCGGCTCTGGCTACACCGGTCTCCAGGCGGCGCTCCAGATCGCGCGCGGCGGCCGCAGCACGGTGGTGCTCGACGCCGAGGCAGCCGGCTTTGGCTGCAGCACGCGCAATGGCGGCCAGATCTCGACCAGCATCAAGCCCGGCCTTGCGGAACTGACGCGCCGCCACGGCGAGGCCAAAGCGGTCGCGATCCTGCAGGAGGGTCGGCGCTCGCTGAAATGGCTCGGCGAATTCGTTCGCGACGAGGGCATCGACTGCGATTTCGGCGTGGTCGGGCGGTTTCACGCCGCCCATTCGCCGGGGCAATACGAGGAACTGGCGCGTACCGTCGCGAACCAGCCGAAGGGTCTCGAGGTCGCCTGCCACATCGTGCCGCGGGCCGAGCAGCACAGGGAGATTGGCTCGGACCTCTATCATGGCGGCGCGATCTTCGCCGAGCACGCCTCGATCGACCCGGCGCGCTACCATCAGGGGCTGCTGGAGCGCGTCCTGGCCGCCGGGGCGCAGCTGGTGCCGTTCTGCCCGGCGACGGCGATCGCGCGCTCCGGCCAGGGATTTCGGGTCGAGACGCCGCGCGGGACCATCGCCGCGCGCGACGTCGTCATCGCCACAAACGGCTACACCGGCCCGCTCACCGGCTGGATGCGCCGCCGCGTCATCCCGATCGGCAGCTATGTGATCGCGACCGAGGCGCTCGACCCGGCCCTCGTGGATAAGCTCATTCCGCGCAACCGCATCGTCAGCGACACCCGCAAGGTCGTCTATTATTATCGCGCCTCGCCGGACCGGCGCCGCATCCTGTTCGGCGGGCGTGTCTCGCTGAGCGAGACCGACCCGCGCCGCAGCGGGCCGAAACTCCATGCCGACCTCGCCGGGATCTTTCCCGAACTGGCCAGGACCCGCATCAGCCATTCCTGGTGCGGCTTCGTCGCCTATACCTTCGATGAGCTGGCGCATATCGGCCGCCATGACGGCATGCACTACGCGATGGGCTATTGCGGCTCGGGGGTGGGCATGGCGAGCTATCTCGGCATGCGGCTGGGCCAGCAGGTGCTCGGCCTGGCGGAGGGCGCGACCGCCTTCGACGATCTGCCGTTCCAGACGCGGCCGTTCTACAGCGGCAACCCCTGGTTCCTGGCGCCATCCGTGCTGTTCTACCGCTGGCGCGACCGGCTGACGCGCTGATCGGGCCGGATTGGCCTTCCCGAATTCTCAGAATGGACCTTATGGGCAGACCAATTCCAACAAACTCTCCAGCGTGACAGAGGTGGGACGGGGCGCCGCGGCGACCTTCCGACTGCCGATGCAACTGTGTCGTTCAGATCAGGAGACATGACATGCCCCAGCCGATCCTGCCGTCGCGATCGACCCTCGTCCTTCTCCTCAGCTTGGCCGGCGCGATGCCCGCCTTCGCCCAGGAGCTCACCGTCGTTTCCTTCGGCGGTTCCTACCAGGAAGCGCAGAGCAAGGCGCTGTTCGTGCCCGCCGCCAAGAAGCTCGGCATCAAGCTCAAGGAAGAGACCTATAGCGGCATCGCCGATCTGCGCCTCAAGGTGAAGGCCGGCGCCGTGACCTGGGACATCGTCGCCAGCGGCTCGGGCAGCGCGGCGCGCGCCGGTTCCGAGGGCATCCTCGAGAAACTGGACTACAAGATCATCGACACCTCGAACTTCATTCCGGGCACGGCGCAGGAGCATTGCGTCGGCGGCGACGTGTTCTCGACGGTGCTGGCCTGGAACACCAAGACCTATGGTCAGAACGGGCCGCAGAGCTGGGCCGATTTCTGGGACGTGAAGAAGTTTCCCGGCAAGCGCTCCTACCGCAAGGGCGTGGCGGGCTCGCTCGAGCCGGCCCTGATGGCCGACGGCGTGCCGCCGGAGAAGGTCTATGAGGTTCTGTCGCAGCCCGGCGGCATCGACCGCGCGATCAAGAAGATCCGCGAGCTGAAGCCCCATGTCGCGGTGTGGTGGGCGTCCGGCGCCCAGCACGCCCAGCTCATGAAGGACGGCGAGGTCGACATGATCACCGGCTGGAACGGCCGCTTCGACGTCGCCGCCAAGGACGGGGCGAAGGTCGCCTACACCTTCAACCAGGGCCTGCTCGACTATGATTGCTACGGCATCGCCAAGGGCGCGCCGAACAAGGATCTGGCGATGAAGTTCCTCGCCGAGATCAGCAAGCCGGAATACCAGGCCGAGTTCACCAAATACATCACCTATGGCCCGACCAACAAGAAGGCCTACGAGCTCGGCCTGATCGAGGCGGCCTATGCCAAGACCCTGCCGTCCCATCCCGACAATGCCGCCAAGCAACTGCCGATCGACCTCGCCTGGTACACGAAGTTCGAGGCGCAGGCTTCGGCCGCCTACCAGAACATGCTGACCGAATGAGGCAGGCGGCCGATCACGGGGAGCCGATGGCGATGTCCGCCGCGGCTTCTCCCGCTCCCGCGATGGGCAATGCGCTGCCCATCGCCGTCCGGCGCCTGAGCAAGGCCTATGGCGCCGTGACCGTGCTCGACGAGGTCGATCTCGACGTCCGGCCCGGCGAGTTCCTGACCCTGCTGGGGCCGTCGGGCTCGGGCAAGACAACCCTGCTGATGGCGATCGCCGGCTTCCTGCGCCCCGACAAGGGCAGCATCCGCTTCGGCGAGCGCGAGGTCGTCCGGCTGGCGCCGCACAAGCGCGAGATCGGCATGGTCTTCCAGAACTATGCGCTGTTCCCGCATATGAGCGTGGCCCGCAATATCGGGTTTCCGCTGCGGCTGCGGCGCGTGCCGGCTCCCGAGATCGCCCGGCGCGTCGAGGCCGCGCTGGAGATGTTCCAGCTCGGCGGCTATGGCGAGCGCAGCATCACCCAGCTTTCGGGCGGCCAGCGCCAGCGCGTCGCGCTGGCCCGCGCCATCGTCTTCGAGCCGCGCATCATCCTGATGGACGAGCCGCTGTCGGCGCTCGACAAGCAGTTGCGCGAGCGCATGCAGATCGAGCTGAGGCAGCTCCATGACCGGCTCGGCACCACCACCGTCTACGTCACGCATGACCAGCGCGAGGCGCTGACCATGTCGGACCGCATCGCCGTGCTCGACCGCGGCAAGATCGCCCGGATCGATGCGCCGCGCGCAATCTATGACCACCCCGGCAGCCGCTTCGTGGCGGAGTTCATCGGGGAATCCTCGTTCCTCGACGTCGATGTCGCGGACGGCATCTGCCGGGCGGCGGGCACCGTCATCCAGGCGCCGCAGGTTCCGGTGGCGCAGGGACGCTGCGTGATGATGCTGCGGCCCGAGCGGCTGCGCATTCTGGACGGTAGCGAGAACGAGGCGATGAACCGCTTCGAGGGGCATGTGCAGAGCGCCATCTATCAGGGCGACACGCTGCTGCTGCAGATCGTGCTGAACGATGGCAGCCCGGTGACGCTGCGCATGCCCACGCGCGGCGACGACGCGCCCCCGCCCGCCGGCGGCTCGCCCATCACGGTCGGCATCGCGGTCGGCGACACGGTCCTGCTCACAAATGAAGCGAAGGCAAAGGCGTGATGGCGCCCTCGCTCGACCTCGCCCGGGACGCGGGGGCCGACTTCCACGCCGCCGCGCTGCGCCGCGACCATTGGCGCGAAAGGCTGGGGCTGGCCGCGCTGGCGGCGCCGGCGCTGCTGCTCGTCGGCATCATGGTGCTGCTGCCGGTGGGCTGGCTGTTCTGGCTGTCCTTCCAGGACGATGCGGGCGCACTGAGCCTCGAGCACTACCGGCGCATGCTGGCCGAGCCCTCCTATGGCCGGACCTTCCGCACCACCTTCGAGATCAGCCTCGCGACGACGGTCATCTGCGTCCTGCTCGGCTATCCGCTCGCCTATTTCCTGTCGCAGCTGCCGCGGCGCGCGGCCAATCTCTGCATGATCGCGGTCCTGCTGCCGTTCTGGACCTCGCTTCTGGTGCGGACCTATGCCTGGCTGGTGCTGCTGCAGCGCAGAGGCCTGATCAACACATGGGGCATCGAGCTCGGCCTCTGGAATGAGCCGCTGCAGCTCGTCCACAATGTCGGCGGCACGTTGGTCGGCATGGTGCACATCATGCTGCCCTTCCTCGTCCTGCCGCTCTACAGCACGATGCGGGCCATCGACCGCGACCTGCTGCGCGCTGCTTCCAGCCTCGGCTCGACGCCGGCCCATGGCTTCTGGAGCGTGTTCTTTCCGCTGTCGCTGCCGGGGCTCGCCGCCGGCTCGGCGCTCGTCTTCGTGTTGTCGCTGGGCTTCTACGTGACGCCGGCGATGCTCGGCGGCGGCAAGGTGACGATGGTCTCCAACCGGATCGCCAACGACATCGAGCTGTTCTTCAACTGGGGCGCGGCGAGCGCGCTCGGCGTCGTGCTGCTGGTGATCACACTCGTCGTCCTCATGCTGGCGGCGCGGCTCTCGCGCGGCGCCGGCCTGTTCGGCGGAGGGCATTGAGCATGGGCTGGCTCGACCGTGCCGCCAGCGACACGCAGATCACGCATCGCTCGCGGCTCTGGCTCTACGCCGTCGGCGTTCTGGTCCTTGCGTTCCTCGCCCTGCCGACGCTGATCGTGATCCCGATGTCGTTCTCCCACTCGCAATATCTCGAGTTCCCACCCCGGCAATGGTCGCTGCGCTGGTACGAAGCCTATTTCTCCTCGGGAAGCTGGATGGCGGCGACGGCGACCTCGCTCAAGGCGGGAATCTGCACGGCCCTGCTGGCAACGCCGGTCGGCACGCTCGCCGCCTATGGCCTGCACGTCTCGCGGCTGCGTTTCGCCGGGATCGCGATCCTGGCGCTGCTGACGCCGACCATCGTCCCGGTCATCCTCGTCGGAATCGCGCTGTTCTATGCCTTCGTGCAGTTCAAGATGGTCAACTCCTTCCTCGGCATCGTGCTGGCCCATACGATCCTGGCCGTGCCGATCGTGATGATGATCGTCGGATCGGCCTTGAAGAGCTTCGACCTCGATCAGGAGCGCGTCGCGCGCAGCCTCGGCGCCACGCGGACGCAGGCCTTCGTTCAGGTGACGATGCCGCAGATCCGCTTCGCCATCGTCACCTCGGCGCTGCTGTCGTTCCTCACGTCCTTCGACGAGGTCGTGGTCTCGCTGTTCGTTTCGGGGGGAGACAACTCGACGCTGACGCGCGCCATGTTCATGGCCCTTCGCGACCAGATCGACCCGACCATCGCGGCGATCTCGACGATCATGATCGTGATCACCTCGCTGCTGCTGGCGGCATCGCAGTGGCTGGGAAAGGGCGACGATCCCGCGCGGGGCTGATGGGCGCAAGCTACATCGATCCCGAAGCACCCCGCTCGAGGCTCGGCCCTGTCGCATCGCGCGGAGGGACCGGGTGCTGTGTAGGCCATGGCGGTGCCTCGGACGATCGTGGCCGGCCGAGCTGATGACGGCGGTCAACCGGCGTGGCCGACAGGCCCGTTCCGCGCCCCAACCGGGTTCATGATTCCAGATTGACCGGCCAAGCATTCCGGTCGGGCCGCGACAGCGGCGCTCGAACCCGGATCCAACGCTGTGATTTCACGGGATAAAAATGGCGCGGGCGACGGGGCTCGAACCCGCGACCTCCGGCGTGACAGGCCGGAAAAACAATAATGATTCCAGAGATCCATTACAGATCTCGTCGTCAGAACGGGCCGGTATCGCGCCAAAAGTGTAATGCATCATGGCAGGTGCAATCTGCTCTGGTCATCGAACCCGACCCGGAATTGGATCGTCGTCTAGGCCCATTCATGCGCATCTGTCCCCACAGGCACCATAGTCAAAGGCATTCGTAATCGGGGTTCGACCAATTCTCAGGCGAAGCGAAATCGCCCTGCCCGACCCTCCCGATGGCTGACGGAGCCCCAGACGGCGAGACCTGAGCCACGAAACATCGGTATCCGCAGCAACCTTGTGTCGCCCGGGCACAGGAGCCGTATCCGTCTCTACTGCCCGGGCAAAGTGAGAACCAAAGGTCCGTGTCGGGTCGCAACGACCGTGTGCTCATACTGGACCGTGGGCGCTCTCGGCTGACTGTAGAGGGTCCAGGGGTCGTCGCCGTCCTCGGCGAAGTCGGCACCAAGCGACAGAAAGGGCTCGACGGTGAAGACCAGCCCCTCGCTCATGATCCGCCGGTCGGAGGCATCGGGCCAAGACGCGATTTCTTTCGGATCCTCGTGCAGGGACAAGCCCACGCCGTGGCTGGCGAGGTTGCGCACCAGCGTATAGCCATTCTTTCGCGCAAACGTCCCTACGGCGCGCCCGATATCAGCGAGCGGCTTCTCAGCGCCGACCTGACGCAATCCCGTCCACATCGCCCGGCGTCCGTCCCGGCACAGCCGCTCGACCTCCCTAGTCACGGGCGGCACGGCGAACGAGGCGCCGGTGTCGGCGAAAAAGCCGCCCTTCTCCGCAGAGACGTCGATGTTCACCAGATCGCCCCGAGCGATCCTGCGGTCACCGGGGATACCATGCGCGATCTCCTCGTTCACGCTGATGCAGGTCGCTCCGGGAAAACCGTAGACCAACTCCGGAGCCGGGCGGGCTCCGGCTGATTCCATGAGGTCCCGCCCGATCCGATCGAGTTCGCCCGTGGTCATGCCGGGCTCGATGGCCCGGCTCATTGTCTCAAGCGTATCGGCGACGATGCGCCCAATCCGCTTCAGCCCGGTCAGTTGCTCGTCGTTGGATATCGTCATGCCGGTTCCTGTTGCAGAGCCGTACCGATCATGTCCGGCCCAAATGGTTCGTCATCAGGACCGCAAGGTCTCGAGTCCGGTCCAGCGGGCAGCGAAGGCCCACATGTCGGCGGCCTCAGTGATGACCTTGTCCCGCGGCTTGCCGGCTCCGTGACCCGCGCGGGATTCTACACGAAGCAGGCGAGGTTTGGGGCCAAGGTCGGCGGCCTGGATCGCGGCGGCGTATTTGAAGCTGTGCGCCGGCACGACGCGGTCGTCGGCGTCGGCGGTCGTCACCAGGATGGCGGGATAGGGCTTGCCGGACGCGACGTTGTGGTAGGGCGAGAGCGTCAGCAGGTTGTCGAACGCCGCCTCCTCGCGGGGATCGCCGAAGTCATAGGTCCAGAAGCTTCCGCCGGTGAAATGATGGAAGCGCAGCAGGTCCATGACGCCGACGCCCGGCAGGGCGGCCGCGAACAGGTCGGGACGCTGGTTTGTCACCGCGCCGACGAGCAGCCCGCCATTGGATTCGCCCTGGATTGCGATGCCATCCGCGCGGGCTATGCCTGCATCACGCAGAAACTCGGCGGCGGCTATGAAGTCGTCATAGGAGGTCTGCTTGTTGGCGAGGCGGCCGGCATCGTGCCAGGCCCGGCCGTATTCGCCGCCGCCGCGGATGTTGGCGATCGCCAGCGTGCCGCCCTGCGCGACCCAGGCCAACTTGGATGGCTCGTAATAGGGCGTGAGGCTGATGCCGTAGCCGCCATACCCATAGAGGAGCGTCGGGGCCGGCGCCTGCACGCCCTTGCGCCGGATGACGAAGATCGGGATCCTCGTGCCGTCCTTCGAGGCATAGAATTGCTGCTCGACGGCGATCTCGCCGAGGTCGAAGTCGAGCCTGGGTTTTGCCCACTCGGATGGCGTCCCCGTCGCCATGTCGTACCGGTAGATCGTCAGCGGCGCGTTGAAGCTGGTGTAGGCGATAAACGCCTCATCATCGGCAAACGTGCCGCGGATGCCGGCGCTGCCGATGCCCGGCAGCTGGATTGGGCCCTCCAGCGTTCCGTCGAGCGCATGGCGGCGCAGTTGTGTGCTGGCGTCGACCAGATAGCTCGTCACGAGACGGCCGCCGACAAGCCAGGCATGCTGCAGGACCGCCTCGTTCTCTCCGAGAAGATCGACCGGCTTCGGATCGGCCTGCGCCAGATCGAACGTGACGATCCTGCGGCGTGGCGCATCGAGGCTGGTGACGACGTACAGGGTTTGTCCGTCATTGCCGAAAGCCGTCCACTCGGCAGCGAAATCCGCGCCGGCGACGGTTCGGACAGTCCAGTCCTCCGTCGTCAGGTCGACCACGCTCAGCATCGTCATCGATGAGCCGGGCGTCGAGTGGATGACGAGATATCGCCCGTCCTCGGTCACGCCGGCGATGTGCAGGAGGTCGGGCCGCTCGGGCGTGGCATGGACCAGCCGGTCGTCGGCTTGCGATGTTCCAAGGCGATGAAAGTAGACCGCGTGGTTGGCGATGGCGGCCTGCGACGCCGTACCCGGCTCGGGCTCCGGATAGCGCGAATAGAAGAAGCCCGTTCCGTCCTTCGCCCAGGAAAGAGCGCCGAAGCGGACCCATTCGACGCGGTCGTCGAGATTCTCGCCCGTGGCGACCTCGAGCACCGATATCTCGCGCCAGTCGGCGCCGCCGCGTTGCACCGCATAGACCACATGCGAGCCGTCATGGGACGCGTCCCACTCGGCCATGGCGTCGGCCCCGTCCTGCGACCAGCCGTTCGGATCGATCAGGAGCCGGGCCGGCCCGTCCACCCCCTCCCGGACATGGAGTTGGGCCTGCTGCTGACCCGGCAGACGCAGCGTGTGGAAATAGCGATCGCCGCGCTTCTGGGGAACACTGGACTGGGTGAAGTCAAGCAGCTCCTCGATCTGGCGACGAAACACGGGCTGTGCCGGCAGGCCGTCGAGATAGGCGCGCGCCAGCGCGTCCTGCTCCCGTACCCAAGCGGCGACCTCGCCGTCGCGGCGCGCATCGTTTTCCAGCCAGCGATAGGGGTCCTCAACCTGACGCCCGAAATGACTCTCGGTGACGTCAACGCGACGCGTGTGCGGATAATCGATGGAGGTCTGGACTCGATGGATGTTCATTAGCATTGCCTCATACAATCCTGCCTGCCCTCGCATAAGACAGATCGATATGTCACTAAGTGACATATAATGCGGCTTGAAATGTCTTTAATAAGGCGGCTGAATGTAGCTCCGCTTACGAGCAGATGAGAGCGCCATGAGCCGGAGCGTTGCCCGAGAGAACACACGGCTTGATCTGGCGCGGCACGCGGCCCGGCTTTTCCTGTCGCGGGGCGTTGCCGACACGACCGGCGACGAGATCGCCGCGGCGGCCGGCGTCGCGACGCGCACGCTCTGGCGGCACTTCCGCTCGAAGGAGAGCGCTGTCGAGCCGCTGTTCGCGCAGTCGTCGCTTAGATTCGCCGCCATCCTGCGGCGGTGGCCCCGGGAGATCTCGATCGAGGAGCTGTTCGCCGCGAACCTCGGTCCAGCGAAGCAGGCCGCTGAAGACACCGCGGACGACATCCTCGTCGTCAGGCTCCTTGCCAGGCTGCCTGAGGAGCCCGCCTTGCAACGCGCCTGGCTGATGTCCTGCCAGATCGGCGAGGAACATCTGATCGAGATCATCGCCGAGCGCCTCGATCGTCCAAGCGGCGAGTTCGAGGTGCGTCTGTGCGCGGCGACCGTGACGGCCGCGATCAGGATCGTCGACGAGACCGTCAGCCTGGCGGCGGTCAAGCACGGGCTGAAGACGACGACGGCCGAGGTGAACGCCCATCTGGCGCAGGCCATCCGCAAGGCCAGCACCCTGCCCTTCTGCGATCCGGTGACGCCGAGGATTTGGCCGACCAGCGGTGGCGAGTGAGCGAAGCCCAACCTCGCCACGCGACAGGCACCTTTCCAAGATCGACCAATCTACTGGACTGATGCCTTATCGGAGATCCGGGCGATCACCTTGATCTCAAAGTCGAACCCCGAGAGCCAGGTCACGCCGACGGCCGTCCAGGTCGGATAGGGCGGCTCACCGATTTCCTCGGCTCGAATGGCCAGCATCCTGTCGAACTGCGTCTGGGGATCCGTGTGGAAGGTGATGACGTCGATCACGTCGTCGAACGTCGCTCCCGCGGCGGCGAGCACGCCGCGAAGATTGGCGAAGGCGCGCCGAACCTGATCCTCGTAAACAGGTTCGGGCGTACCGTCCTCGCGGCTGCCTACTTGCCCGGAGACGAAGAGCAGATCGCCGGATCGGATCGCGGCAGAATACTGGTGGATGTCGTAGAGCGCGTGCCGGTCCGCAGGGAAAATGGCGTCGCGTTTGGTCATGGCGGTTCCTTTCGCGGGCTGGAAGCAGGCGGCCGATCCGCAAGCTTCGCTCTCGCCGACATGAGATAGCGGGTGATGATTGATCCGATTAGCCGTTGAATTCGGCACAGGCAGGTGCAAAATCGCCAGCAATGACCCGTCCTTCGCTCAACGACCTCCATGCTTTCGTAACCGTCGCGACCCGTCGCAGTTTTCGGCGTGCGGCGGACGATCTCGGCACCGCCCCATCCACCTTGAGCCATGCGATGCGCGCGCTGGAGGAACGCCTGGGCGTGCGCCTCCTTAACCGAACGACGCGCAGCGTCGCGCCGACGGAAGCTGGCTACGAACTGCTCGGTCGTCTTCAGCCAGTGATTGCAGGTCTGGACGAGGCGCTCGACGCCGTTCAGGCTTTCCGCGGCACCATCAGCGGCGCTGTCCGGATCAACGCGCCGCGTCTGGCGGCGACGCTGCTGGTCCGCAACATTCTGCCGGCGATGTCCAAGCGCTATCCTGACGTGGTCGTCGACCTGGTCGTTGAGGGCAAGCTGATCGACATCGTGGCGGCTGGGTTCGATGCCGGTGTGCGCTTGGTCGCTTCCATTCCCAAGGACATGATCGCCGTCCCCTTATCAGGCTCTGTCAGTTTCATCTGCGTCGCGTCCCCCACCTATCTCGAGCGCTTCGGCGAGCCGGACACGCCCGACGAGCTGAAACGCCATCGCTGCATCGGCCACCGCGTGCCCAGCGGCAAACTCTACCGCTGGGAGTTCGAGCGGGCGGGGCAAACGATGACGCTCGATCTGAACGGCTCGGTCATCCTCGACGACGAGGAGTTGATGGTCGACGCCGCCATCAACGCGCTCGGTATCGCTTACGTCGCGAGTCCCGCAGCGGAACCAGCCTTGCAGGATGGCCGACTGCGCCGGATCCTGCCGGGATGGACGCCGGCCTCGGAGAAAATCGGGGTTTATTACCCCGGACATCGTGCCGTTCCCCCGGCACTGCGTGCCTTCCTCGATGTCGTCAAGGCGACGCTCTCGTGATCCCACCGATTCCAAGCCGGCGCGGCTATCTCGCCTGCGCGATCTGCATTCAGTAGCGAGCCGATCGCAGGATCGATCACCGACCGGTTGCTCATCACCATCGCGACATGCATCCGTCCGCCCGATGCAGCCGCACGGCAAAAGCGCTTATTGTTGCGACAGCCGCAATTCAATACGTCGCGTTACAGCAATTCCCAGCAATGATGCGCGCCGGTATGTCGTTTCCGGGCGTCGCGGAGCTTGGGAGGGCCGAATGCCGGATCAAATCAGATGTAATCAGCAAGCAGCCGGCCTGATCGCGGTCGGACTGTACGGGAAACCGCTGCATTCGCGGGCGATTCTTTGCTTCTGTACTCGGCAGCGGCTGTCGTGAGCCAGCTGCAGCCCTATCTGCTCTCGCTCGGCTTCGGTCTGGCGGTCGGCGTGGCTTACGGGCTCGTTTCGGTCCGCTCCCCCGCGCCGCCAATCATCGCCCTGCTTGGGCTGCTAGGCATGCTTGCCGGCGAGGCCGGCGTCCAGTGGCTGAGGGGTCATACCAGCTTCGTGCAATCGTGCCTGCATGAAAAATCCTTTGCGCTCCGTTCGTCCGACGAGGCCGCCAAAGACCGCGAAGCCTAAGGCCGCATCACCACGTTTCCAGAAACCACGGGAGTCTCCAATGTCCAGCAAACTGCAGGTTCTGACGCCTCAGAACAGCCAGCTCATCTTTATCGATCAGCAGCCCCAGATGGCGTTTGGCGTTCAGTCCATCGATCGCCAGTTGCTCAAGAACAACGTCGTCGGCCTCGCGAAGGCGGCGAAGGTTTTCGGCATTCCGACGACCATCACCACGGTCGAGACCGAGAGCTTCTCCGGCCATACCTATCCTGAGCTGCTCGCTGTTTTCCCCGCTGCGCCGATCCTCGAGCGCACCTCGATGAATTCCTGGGACGACCTCAAGGTTCGCGAAGCGCTAGGTGGACATGCCGCGCAGGGGCGCAAGAAGATCGTCGTGTCGGGCCTCTGGACGGAGGTCTGCAACACAACCTTCGCGCTGTCCTGCCTAGCCGACACTGACTATGAGATCTACATGGTCGCTGACGCCTCAGGCGGCACCTCGGTCGACGCCCACAAATACGCTATGGACCGCATGGTCCAGGTCGGGATCGTCCCGATGACCTGGCAGCAGGTCCTGCTCGAATGGCAGCGCGACTGGGCGCGGAAGGACACCTATGACGACGTCATCGCGGTCGTCAAAGACCACGGTGGCGCATACGGCATGGGCGTCGATTACGCCTACACCATGGTGCACAAGGCGCCCGAACGCGTGACGCACGGCCCAACGCTCGCTCCGAAGCCGGCGGCCTGAGAGTCGAGGGCCGGTCCGCCGTTGTCGCCGGATCGGCCCAAAAATCCGCATCTTCCATCGTACGCCTGGCCAGCCGGCACGCGCACGGGAAAGGGCAGGACCATGGTCCAGAATACCAGACGCCAAACCCTAGTCGGCGCTGCGGCTGCCGCACTTCTCTCGTCGACCCGCACGCATGCGAAGGAGACCGTCATGGCCGACACGGACATGATCATCGTCAACGCCAAGGTGACGACGCTTGACCGGCAGAACCCGGCCGCCGAGGCTATCGCCATTCGCGACGGGCGCTTCCTGATAATCGGCTCGGAAGCCGAAGTCCGGGCGGCTGCGCCAGACGCCGAGATCATCGACGCAAAGGGCCGCCGCGTCGTTCCTGGGCTCATAGACAGCCATACCCACATCATCCGTGGCGGGCTGAACTACAACATGGAGCTTCGCTGGGACGGCGTGCCGAGCCTGTCGGAGGCGATGGCGATGCTGAAGCGCCAAGTCGACCGCACGCCCGCGCCGCAATGGGTGCGCGTTGTCGGCGGCTTCACAGAGCACCAGTTCGCGGAGAAGCGTCTGCCGACGCTGGCGGAAATCAACGCCATCGCGCCCGACACGCCTGTCTTCATCCTGCATCTCTACGACCGGGCCCTGCTCAACGCAGCCGCGCTGCGCGTGGTCGGCTATTCGAGAGACACGCCGAACCCGCCGGGCGGCGAGATCGTCCGCGACGCGGCCGGCAACCCGACCGGGCTGCTCCTCGCACAGCCCAACGCCACGATCCTCTATTCGACATTGGCCAAGGGACCGGCGCTGCCGCCCGAATACCAGGTCAATTCGACGCGGCATTTCATGCGCGAGCTCAATGCGCTCGGAGTGACCAGCGTGGTCGATGCCGGCGGCGGTTTCCAAAATTATCCCGATGACTACAGGATCATCGAGAAGCTGCACGCCGACGGCCAGATGACCGTACGGATCAGCTACAACCTCTTCACTCAGAAGCCGAAGGACGAACTCGCCGACTTCTCGTCCTGGGTGAAGCAGGTTTCGCCTGGACAGGGCGACGACGTCTACCGCCATAACGGCGCCGGCGAGATGCTGGTTTACTCCGCGGCGGACTTCGAGGATTTCCGCGTCGAGCGGCCCGACATGCCGCCCAGCATGGAGGCCGATCTCGAACCTGTCGTGCGCCTGCTGGCAGAGAACCGCTGGCCCTGGCGGCTGCACGCCACCTACGACCAGACGATCGACCGGGCGCTCGACGTGTTCGAGAAGGTCAACCGCGACGTGCCGCTCTCCGGAATCAACTGGTTCTTCGATCATGCCGAGACGATCAGCGACCGCAATATCGACCGGGTCGCGGCGCTTGGCGGCGGGATAGCCGTGCAGCATCGCATGGCGTTCCAGGGCGAGTACTTCGTCGAGCGCTACGGGGCGAAGGCCGCTGAGCGGTCACCGCCGATCCGCCGCATGATGGAAGCGGGCGTGCCGGTCGGCGCCGGCACCGATGCGACACGCGTCGCCAGCTACAACCCCTGGGTTTCGCTGTCCTGGCTGGTGACCTCAAGGACGATTGGGGGCCTCGCCCTGTATCCGCAGCACAACCGCGTTGACCGCGAGACCGCTTTGCGCCTGTGGACCGAGGCCAACACCTGGTTCTCCAACGAACAGGGCAAGAAGGGACAGATCAAGGCCGGGCAGCTCGCCGATCTCGTCCTGCTGTCTGACGACTACTTCTCGGTGCCGGAAAGCGACATCGTCCACCTGCGCTCGGTCCTCACATTGCTCGGCGGCAAGGTCGTCCATGGCGAAGGCGACCATGCCTCGCGCGCGCCTGACCTGCCCGCGCCGATGCCGGACTGGTCGCCGGTGGCGACGGTCGGCGGCTACTACAAGACAAAGGAAGCCCGCGCCAAGCTGACGCTGAATTGCGGCTGCGTGAACGACTGCGCCGTGCACGGGCACGATCACGCCGCTGCTCTGGGCGCCGATCTGCCCACCTCCGACAGCCGCACTTTCTGGGGCGCCTTTGGCTGCGGCTGCTGGGCGGTCTGAGCCCGCCGCTGCCGCGCAGCCATCGGCTTCATTCGCGCCGCCGAGCGCGCGGCAACAGTGAAACGGTTTCACAGCAATCGGCCCGCCTCATCGCGGGCGAAAGGACCCGTCATGAGTTCGCTGCAACCGACGAAATCGGCCGATGCGTCCGGACCGCTGAGCTTCCCGGTCTTCCGGGCCCTCTGGATCGCGACGATCATCTCCAATGTCGGCACCTGGATGCACGATGTCGGAGCGGGCTGGTTGATGACCTCGCTCTCGCCGAGCCCGCTGCTCGTCGCGCTTGTCCAGGCGGCGACGACGCTGCCTATGTTCCTGCTTGCCCTACCGGCCGGCGCGATGGCCGATATCGTCGACCGGCGGAAGATGTTGCTGGCGGCCCAGATCCTCGGCCTCGTCGCAGCGGCGCTGCTTGCGCTTCTGACGTGGCAGGGGCTGACGACGCCCGAGGTGCTGCTGGCCGGGACCTTCGTGCTCGGGATCGCAGCCGCACTCAGCGCGCCGGTGTTCCAGGCGATCGTGCCCGAACTGGTTGACAAGCATGCGCTTCCGGACGCGATCGCGCTCAACAGTCTCGGCGTCAACATTTCGCGCGCCATCGGCCCTGCGCTCGGGGGCGTCATCGTCGCGTTTGCCGGGACGCCCGCGGTCTTCGCGTTGAACGCGTTGTCGGTCCTGGCCGTGCTCTTCGTGCTGCTGACCTGGAAGCGGCCAGAAGCCGTGCACAAGCTGCCGCCAGAGCACTTCTTCGGGGCGCTGAAAGCCGGCTATCGTTATACGCGGCATTCTCCCGCGATGCGCCTCGTCCTGATCCGGGCGGTTGGCTTCTTTCTGTTCGGCAGCGCGCTTTGGGCGATGCTGCCGCTGATCGCTCGGCGCGGGCTCGCTCTCGACGCCGCCGGTTACGGCGCGCTGCTGGGCTGCATGGGCGCGGGCGCGGTGCTGGGCGCGATTTTGCTGAAGCGGCTTCGGAAGACGATGTCTTCCAACACGATATCGATCGGCGCGACGCTGCTCTTCGCGCTAGCGACGCTGTCGCTGGCTTTCGTGCCCAATGCCTGGATTGCCGGAGCTGTGATGTTCGCAGCTGGCCTCGCCTGGATCGGCATGCTGACGGCGCTGAACGTCGCGGCACAGATGGCCTCGGCGGGATGGGTCAAGGCGCGTGCGCTGGCGGTCTATCTGCTTGTCTTTCAGGGCGCGATGACCGGAGGCAGCATCCTTTGGGGTTCGCTTGCCGCCAGCACCAGCGTCGCCACGGCCTTGACGATCGCAGCCGCCGGACAGGCGGCGGCGCTGGTCCTCGGCTTTCGCTGGCGTCTTCCGCAAGACTCGACCACCGATCTCGCCCCGTCGAACCATTGGGCGGAACCCGTGGTTTCGCTCCAGCCAGCTGACGACCGCGGTCCGGTTCTCATCGAGATCGAGTATCGAGTGGACCCGGCGCGGCTCGGCGCATTCGTGACGGCTCTGCGCACATTCCGCCCGGTGCGGCAGCGTGATGGAGCGATCCGTTGGGACGTCTGGGAGGATGTCGCCGAGCCCGGTCGGGTCGTCGAGGCCTTCATCGTGGAAAGCTGGCTGGAGCATCAGCGTCAGCACGCGCGCGCGACGCGCACCGACCAGATCGAGCAGGAGGTTCTCAGGGCTTTCCACCTCGGCGACCGACCACCGGAGGTCAGGCACATGCTCAGGCCGGTTTGAATATGCGGCGCGCTCGGAGACTGCGTGGCAAGGATGTCGCGGCAGCGCTGGCGGCGCTGCTCGCAATGCCAATATCCTCTTGGGGCACCACTCCAGAGGTGAAGCAGTCAAACTGGCGCTGGGACGAGGACTGGTCGGTTGCTCGCGATGCCCCGCCCGGCGGGCCTTGGTGGCGGCCGTTCAAATATGTCCCGCTTGACCCCAACGGGTCCCGATGGGTCAGCTTCGGTGTTGAGGCTCGCCTGCGATATGAGGGCTTCGAGAATACTATATGGGGCGGCGGGCCGGTGCCTGATGACGGCTATCTCCTGCGTCGGATCATGCCGCATGCAGACATCCGGTTTGGACCGTTCCGGGCCTTCGGCCAGGCGATTGCAGCGGAGGCTGTCAGCGTGGGCGCCGGGGAAGGTCCCGCGGATGCCACCGGCCTCGACCGGCTGCAGTCCTTCATCGACCTGCGTCTCCCGCTCGGCGCGGATAGCGCGGTGACCCTTCGAGCGGGCCGCGAACTGATGCCTCTGGGAAGCGAGCGTCTGATCGGCACGCGCTATGGCGCCAACGTGCCGCAGGCCTTTGACGGCGGCCGAGCCCTTCTCGGTCTCGGCCGGTTCGAAGCGCAGTTCTTTGCGGTCCGTCCCATGGAAACGCGTCCCGGGTCCTTCGATGACAGGCGCTCGAGGACCGAGCGACTCCACGGCGCCTATACGACAACGCGTCTGTCGGATCAGGCCTCTGTCGATCTTTACTGGTTCAGCTACCGCAACGACGAGGCAAGCTTCTTACAGCGTTCCGGCAGCGAACGCAGGGATACGTTCGGCGCGCGGGCTTTTGGCCGAGCCGGCGGCTGGAGCTGGAACTGGGAAGCCATGCTGCAACGAGGCCGTTTCGGCTCCGAGCGAATCCGCGCCTGGTCGATAGCGACCGAGACAGGCTACGGCTTCGACAGTGTACCGCTGAAGCCGCGTCTCCTCCTGCGCGCAAACATCGCCAGCGGCGATGACAATCCGAGGGACCGCGCGTTGGGAACGTTCAATGCGATGTTTCCGAAAGGAAAGTACTTTGGCGAATTGTCTCCGATCGGGCCGTCCAACATCGTGAACCTGCAACCCGGCATCGAGCTCGATCTGGGAAAAGGCGTTACCCTCGGCCTGGTCGGCACGGCCTACTGGAGGGCCAGTCGCAACGACGGCCTCTACGATCTGCCCGGACAATTGATCCGCGAGTCGGGCGGTTCCAGCGCGCGGTTCGTCGGGACGCAGGGCGAGGTCGTCCTCGGATGGCAGGCCGACCAGGCCCTCTCCGCGACGGTCTCCTATTCCGTCTTCGAACCTGGACGGTTCATCAGGGAGACTGGACCCGCCGAGACGACCCACATGGTCGGCGCCGAAATCATGTATCGCTTCTAGGCGGCGGCGCGGCGGACAGGCGCGCCAACATCCGCCTCAAGGGTGCAGTTCACGCGGAAGCTGCTGCTCGAAAAATTTCGAAAATGCGGCGATGCGCGGGGGCAGCTTCTGGAAAGGGGGATAATAGAGCGTCAACCAGAGATCTGGCGGCGACCACCCTTTCAGCACGTGGACCAGTCGGCCGGCCCGCAGATGGTCGGCGATGTTGAAGCCAGGTAATAATGCTACCCCCAGCCCTTCGGCGGCCATGTCGGCGAGAACCTCACCGCTGTTGGCGCCGAAGGAGCGGCCGGCCGACAGATTGATGGTGGAGCCCCCATCCGAGAGGGGCCATGTCTCGCGTCGGCTGTCCTCGTTATAGGCGAGGCAATCGTCGGGCGTCAGTTCGCCCGGATGCGTCATCGCGATGAAGCGGCTGTCCGGCGCCGCGACGAGTATTCGGGGGACAACGCAGATCTTTCGCCAGATCGTGTATTTGTCCGATGGCTGAAGAGAAATGCGTATAGCCAAGTCGTAATCGTCCTCGACGATGTTGACCAGACTGTCGGTGAGGGAAATCTGAAAACTCATTTTCGGATTGAGTTTCATGAAGCCTGCCACGATCTTGGGGAGGATCACCTTCCCCAGCCAGATCGGCGCGCTGATCCTGAGGCGACCCTGGTCGGCCTTGTTCGCGTTCATGACGTCCCGGCGTGCAGCGTCGATGGTTTCGAGCGCCGGCTTGATCTGTGTGGCATAGAGCGCACCGTCGGTCGTGAGGGCGACCTGCCTCGTCGTCCGGACGAAAAGCTGCACCCCGAGTTCCGCTTCGAGCGCGGCGATAGCGCGCGTGACTGCGGCAGGCGTCATGTCCAGCTCACGCGCAACCTGAGCGAAGTTCTTCTTTTCGGCGGCCAGGAGAAACGTCCTGAGGCCTTTATGATGATCCACGGGATTGTTTCCTCTCACGCAATTCAATCGTGAATAATATTGCAATTTTGTAAGTACTGCAATCGGTCTAGAGATTGCGCCAGATCGAAGCGGGCGATCTGGAGCCCGAAGCGCTTCTCGACGACCTCCTCGCCGCCGGCCAGGCGAGCGGCACATTTTCACGGCAGCCGCAGCGTGTCCGGTCCGGGCTCGAGTGTGAGCGATGGCCCGATTCAACGCGGAGGATCGAGGAATTTAATGGCAGATTTTGGCGGACACTCTGGCGCGACGAGCCTGATCGCTCCCGTATTGGAGCCGGTCGCGCTGGCTCTCGAAGTCTTCGGTATCGCGGTGATCGTCTTTGGCGTCGTCGGGGCGTCCCTGATTTACATCAAGGACTGTCGCGCCAGGTCTTTCGACGTCGGCTACACGCGGTTTCGCGCAAATCTCGGCCGCGGCATCCTGCTTGGCCTGGAGATCCTGATCGGCGCAGACATCATCGCGACGATCATCTCCCCGCTGACATGGGGCAGCGTCGGGCTCCTCGGCCTTGTGATCCTCATTCGGACATTCCTGAGTTTTTCGCTCGAAGCCGAGATCGACGGCGAGTGGCCGTGGCAGCGCAGAGCGCGCGAGGGGCGCGGCTTTCGGGCCGATGCGGTGCCCCCTTCCCTCTAATCAACCCGGCGGAAACGCCTGTGCATGGAGATCATTTCAATGGAAACCGGACTGTCAAAGACAACCGCAAGCCACGGCGTCGCCTGGGAACGAAGCTATGGCTATGTCCAGGCGATTCAGGTCAAGGATACGATCTACCTGTCGGGACAGCTGAGCCACGACGGCGGCGGCAATTTCGTCGCTCCCGCGAAGCTGGACGATGCCGGAAAGCCCGCTGATTACTCCCAGATGGAGGCTCAGTTCCGTCAGACATACGTCAACGCAAAGAAGATGCTGGCCGAATTTGGCGCGACGCTCGACGACGTCGTCGAGGAAGCAGTGTTCGTTCTCGACATCCCGTCCGGCTTCGCCGCCGCCTCCAAGGTTCGCAAGGAGATGTACGGGACTGAGGTTCCGCAATGCGCCAGCAGCATCGTCGGCGTCTCCGGGCTGGCTCAGCCCGTTCAACTCGTCGAAGTCACCTTCCGCGCGGTCCTCAAGGATCGCGCAAGTTGAGTGCCCGCGGCCGCCAGCGAAGGCTGCACCGCCTCCAAACTCAAAGGTCTGGATCACTATGACAACGCTTTACTACGCAGTAGGCGCCTGCTCCCTCGCGCCCCATATCGCTCTCGAATGGATCGGCGCGCCATTTGAGGCAGTCCGGGTTCAGTATGGCTCTAAGGAGATTCTGGCGGTCAATGCGTCGGGTGCCGTGCCCACTCTCCGCGAGGATGACGGCTGGACCCTGACACAGGCCGGCGCGATCCTCGATTATCTGGCACGGAAGCATCCAGAGGCCGGGCTGGGCGGCGGCGAAGGCCCGCGGGCCGAAGCCGAGGCGCATCGCTGGTCCGCCTTCTTCACATCCGACGTTCATGCCGCCTTCTGGCCGATCTTCATGCCCTATCGTTACACCACCGAGCAGGGCGAAGCCGCTCAGCGGTCCGTCGTAGAAGCCGGCCACAAACTGGTCGCCAAGCAGTTTGCCCATCTCGAGCGCCACCTCGACGGCCGGGATTTCATCCTTCAGGGCGGACGATCCATCATCGACGCCTATTCCTTCCCGATGATCCGCTGGGCCTCGAAGCTCTTGCCGGGAGGTCTGGGCTCCTATCCCAACATCCAGAGCCTGCACGACAGGATCGCAGCCGATCCGGCCGTGCGGGCCGTGCTGGACCGCGAGGCGAAGGATTGATCGCTTTTGTAACCGGCTGACGCCGCCTGGAGGTCGTCATGGCTCGCCTTTCTTTCGGCGAGCCATGACAGGAGATCTTGCCTCACAGCTTGCCGATGCCATCCGCATCGGCGGTTGCTGTAAAATGGGTTGCTAGGCGGGCGCGAGCATGCGCCGAAGCCATGGCGCTGCTGCAGCGACATCCGCGGCCGCCAGCTCATGCGTTGCCGCGATCTGCTCGCTGTCGATGCGCGCGCCCCGTGCGATCAGGGGAGGCTCCAGCGCCGGGGCAGCGCGGGCGTAAGGGTCGTCACGCCCGCTGACCGCCAGTACGCTGCTTTGCGACAGGTCGGCTTCCGGCGGGCGCTCCAGGGCCTGAATGGCGCGCAGCAGCACGGCGCGGCGCACGAGGCCTGGATTAAGCTGCATGACCGCCGCCAGGAAGTTTGCGCCGTTCGAATAGCCGAGGAAGGCGAGCCTGTCGGCGTCGAGCCCATAGCCGCTGACGGCGCCCTCGACGAAGGCGGCGAAGGCCTCGGCCTCGGCGCGGATGTCCGCCTGATCGAACGTCGCGGCGTCGAGACGACGAAACCAGCGGTTCGTGCCGTCCTCGGTCGCCCGGCCGCGCACACCCAGAAGCGTCGCACGGGGCGCGATGCGGCGGGCAATCGGAATCAGGTCGGCTTCGCTTCCGCCGGTGCCGTGCAACAGGACCAGCGTCGTGCCGTCGGGATCGTCGGGCCGATTGAAGCGATGGATGAAGGGGAGGTCTCGCACCGGAAACCTTTCTTCGCCAGGCAGGGCGAACTGGGGGAGCATTGCTCTCAGATCCTGGGCGCGATCAGCCTCACGCGGCGGTAGAAACAGGGTCCGCCCAAGCTCGTCGGGGGCCTCGTCGACGGTCATGCCCGGCCCATCGGTCGCATATTCCATGAGGATGCCGGCCGGGTCGCGGACGTAGAGCGACAGAAAGTACTTTCGGTCGTGGACCTCGGTTGGTCCGTGCTGCTGCAGCGAAAGCCGCATCGAACGGATCGCGGCGGCGTCCGGTGCGCGGAAAGCCACATGATCAGGCACGCCCGCCCCCGGCACGGACCGGGCGAAGCCCGACACCTCCCTGACGTCGACAATATCGGTATCGGAGACCATGCGTTGCGTCTGGCCGACGCGCTGGCCGGTCCTAAAGCCGAAGCGCGTTAGAAAGCCCGCGGTATCGGCCGCCTCGTCCGTCAGCAGCGTAACACCCCGAATCCGGGCGGGTGAGCCGGTAATCGGAGCCGGCGCCGACATATCGACGCCCACCAGCTTCACGATCAGCCCATCCGGGTCCTTCAACCGCAGAACCGACTCTCCGAACTCGCGAGCAGGCCCCTCAGGCGGGATGTTGGCGGCAAGCGCTCTGGTGAGCCAATCGCCAAGCGAGCTCGGCGGCACCGCCAGCCCAACCTCCGAAACCTGTCCGATGCCGGTGCCGCCGCGGCCGGCAGCCTCCCAGACGAGGAAGGTCAGCAGTGAGCCTGGGCTGCCGAGCCCATCGCCATAGATGAGGTGCAACTGCTCGGCATCGGCAAAGCCTCCGGTCTGCTTCACCAGCCGGAGGCCGAGAAAGCCGACGTAGAAATCGACATTCGCCTGAACGTTGGCCGTGATGCCGGTAAAGTGGTGGATGCCGCTGGTCATTCGCTCGGTGTCCTTCGGCGGTCAGCCGCCTGCCTCGCGTGCCAGCACCCTCTGCACACTCGGATCGGCGGCCAGCCGGTCATGTAGCGCCTGGATGTTGATTTCCGCCGAGAATTGACCCTGGGTTTCCACTGAGAAGTGACCCGCCCAGATGGTGTTGTTTGTTCAGGTTGCGGTCAAGTTTTTGGCTTTCTCCCTGGCTGGTTTGTCGGGCTTTGCCGA